>Ga0302348_1000001_pt1 | contig 763906 bp, 660 predicted proteins | sample PhySR1_FD_202177 | JGI IMG/M metagenome (GOLD analysis project Ga0302348, IMG submission 202177) | Leaf surface microbial communities from sunflower plants in UC Gill Tract Community Farm, Albany, California, United States - DLSL S.R1... | ecosystem: Host-associated > Plants > Phyllosphere >...
TGATCAGAGCCAGGTCGTCGGCGTTGGCAATCATCAGATCGAACCAGGCACGCAGCAGCTTGGCCCGCTCGTGGCTGCTGCGGCGCTGCCACACGGCCTGCGCTTCTGCGGAGGCCGTGATTGCCGATTCAACCTCGGCACCGCTCAGGCTGGCCACGCGGGCCAGGATCTCGCCCGTGGCAGGATTGGTCACTGCAAACGAGCGTCCGCTGGATGCCTCTTGCCATCCCGAGGCCAACCAGGCGCGCGTTTCGAGCAGTGAAGAGTCGCGCAGGCTGTCTTGGAGCACTGCAGTAGCTTGGGTGTCGAGGTTCATTACGTTGAACTGCATATGGAATGGATGACGCTTCGCAGAAAGCATTCGGGCAAGCCATGCCAAGGCTGGCGAACCAGATATCGGTACGCCATGACGACGCGCTGGTACAGGCGCAAAGGACGACAGTCAGTTGCAGCGCCACATGCAAGGAGCCAGCCCCAACGTCTCGGTCCCGACAAACCTCCTATTATTACGTTTTGTCGGCCTATAAAACACGTTGCATCGGCCAAATATTAGCGGCTTAACGGCCTAAACTCAACGCAATAAAGGTTAGGGAAAACACCGACGGAATCAGGCGCAGATGATGTCGAATCGAGTGAGTTGGGCGTGTTGCGGGACATGCAGGCGTGACTGTTCGGGCGCGGGCCTTTGCACGTGCTTGCGCTCCGACAATCGAGGTGGACACCTCGTTGCCGTCTATGTGGGTTTGAACGACTGAAGGAGACGAGAGGCGTTGTTGACGCCCACCAAGGTGGACAGCAGTACGGAATTCGCTAGTAACGTCCCAGGTGTGCAGCGTACGAAGCGGGGGCCTCAAGTCAATCGAGGCCGTCACCAGCGAGCGCGTACCTGCCGTGGCATCAGACTTGCCCAGCGCCACGCCCGGTGAAGCCCCGGTAGGTGCTTTTCACACCCCGGCGTCAAAGCGGCTTCGTGACGCCGCCAATGGGCCTACCCCTAGACTGACCGATTCCATGGTGGAACTGGGGGAGCGGCTCGTCCATCCTATTTGCGCTGATCTTCGCTTGGCCGCCCCGCCCTTATTCCTTTTGCTCACCGCTTTACTTGTTGCGCCGGCCTTAACGGGAAGAAGACGGCAATTTCCGGACAAGTAAAAGTGCGCGCGATTTCTTGCGAATGGCGCGGCATAGCCATTCCGGACTGGGACATTGCACCTAGATTTACATCGCCGCACTGCTCCAACGAAATTCCGTGCATTGATACGGTCCAGTGCGGTTCGATGCAGTCTGCGTGAGCGTGCACCATGTCCGCACATCAAAACTCTGCAGTGGCTCGATCCATCCTGCATCCGATCTCGCATGGCAGACGTATATGACATCAGCGCTGCGCCGGGCTTGAGACAAGCTGCGCAGCGCCCGATCCATACCCTGCCAAAGGAGATTGACCCATGAAGCGAGCACTGCTACTGGTTTTGACGTTGACCACCGCGACGCTGAGCGCATGCGGAGGCGGCGACGATGCGCCCATGTCGATGGCATCGACGGCGTCGACAGCACAATTTCCGCAAAACGCCGACATGTGGGCCGGACTTGGCGGAGATGCAAGTGCACCGGCCGCCGTTTCGAAGGTGGTCGACGACGCGGTGTCCGGTCTGCTCGCAGACCCCAAAGAAGCACCGTACTTTGCCAACATCGGTCAGCCCGGACACGACACGGTGGGGCGTCTCAAGGCTTGCCTGAACCTCCAGTTCAAAGCGTTGTTTGGTGGCCCCTTCAGCTATCCAGGACAAGTCGCGGCAGATGGCACCACCGTCATGTGTGACGACATGGCCACAGCACATTCCGACGTCGGTATCCCTGGCTGTGTGTTCGATCAGTTCATCACCGATGCAGCTGCTGTCATGAAGACCGATGGCGTTCCGGATGCCTACATCTCCCGTGTAGCACCCGTGCTCACTGGCCTCAAGTCGACCATCGTGTCGTCTATGCCTCAGTATCTGGGCCCCAACACCGCCCAGAACTGCCAATGAGCCCGCGCCGCTGGCTGCAGCGCTACACAATGCCCAGTGTTGCAGCGCTGGCGGTTGCGATTGGTCTGGTCGGGGCATTGCACTCGAAGGCGGCTCGCCCTCTGCTCGCGATGCTTGGCGTCCCCTGCCCCGTCGACACCACCACGGCGGAGCAAGTCAGCGTACTGCGTGCCAGCGGCCTGGCGCACCTTCGAACAGACCAGATCGCACCGGCTCGCCCCGTCCCGGGCGGATTCGTACTGGATCGCACGACCGCCGAGGAGGCCGCTCGCTGGGCAGACAAAAATGACATAGCCTGTGATGATGTCAAACACGGCTACCGCTATCTTCGCTGCCGAGGTGTGGACGCCAATAAGCTCGGTCTTGCCGGCCCGCCTGTCAGCGAGTTGTGGCTCAGCTTCGGGCCCAGTGGCCATCTCGTCGGCATAGACGTCTACCGACGCGGTATGAGCGCCGGCGACACAACGGCCGCCTGGGATGGCGCGAGATATGCGCTGCGCAATGCGCTCGGTATGCCGACGTCGACAATGGGTGATCCATCACCAGAGGTATTGAGCGGATCGCCACTGCAGACGGCACGGTTGCAGTACCGATTCTCCGACTACGTGGCGATCGTCACCGCGAGCAACTTGCCTTACGCCGGGCTGGCGGTGCGCGAACAGTACCTGTCGTCCGGTTTTTGATTTCACGTGCTAAACCTTCGGCCTGATGGTCGAAGGTTTTTTTGACCGCGACGGATAACGTGTGGGCCAGTAGATTCGCCGGCCTCCATTAAAGTTACTGCTTCAACACGAACGGCTGATCAGCATCAGCCTGTCACCTGCAATCTCTGCATCGCCCCCGGGCGAATCCACAGCGCCTCACCGGCCTCCCGCAGTCGGGGTTTCCCCGCGCTTGGATGAAAGTTCTTGCCGCCGCTAATCGGGAGAACGGCCACTGTCGCTCGGGTTAACCTGCATCGCGCGCCCCTTTCGATGACAGGCTCTAAAAAACAGCGTGTCTCAAACAGAACGGCGTCAATAGAATCCTCGCAGCCTCGGCATACGTACATAGAAGACACCGATCGAGGCAGGAGGAGACCCCATGCTGCACATCCGCAACGGCTGCCTGGCAGCCAGTCTTTGTTTGCTCGTTGCCGCCTGCGGCGGTGGCGCATCTGATTCATCAACGGCGGGCGCCTCAGGATCCGCGACCTCCTCGGTCGTGGCAACGTCCCCTGTCGCGCAGTCGGCTGCCTGCGATACACCACTGGCACCGAGTGTGGTCAACAACTCGATCGTCGTGCCGGTGCCGTCGGACTTCGACCCGAGCGCGAATCCAACGCCAACCACCCGCGTTTACTTTTCGGTCATGCTGCCCTCGCGCTGTCCTGGCGATCGCTTTCCGGTGGTCCTGCACAGCCATGGCTACGGCGGCAATCGACTGAAAACCCTGGCAGCCAATGGCGATCTGCATCCGGGCGATCCGCATTTCACGTCGATCGACGAACTGGTGCAGGCGCTGCCGTATCACGGCTACGTTGTCATCAGCTACGACGAACGCGGACACGGCGACAGCGTGCCCGCCAATGGCGGCGGCAATGCCCGCATCATCGATCCGCGCGCCGAAGTTCAGGACGCTCGCGCGATCCTGGATTGGGCCTACGACAACGCCGACAGTCTGTACGTGCAGACCGAGCCGCAGACCGGGATACCCAAAGACATCAAGGTCGGCACGATCGGTTACAGCTACGGCGGCGGTTTTCAGATGCCGCTGGCCGCGCTCGACCCACGCATCGACACCATCGTGCCCAACGGCACCTGGTATGACCTGCTATACAGCCTGCTGCCGGGCCAAGGCATGAAGCTCTCCTACGGCGGGCTGCTTTGCCTGCTGGCCAGCACCGCCACGACCGCGAGCCCGGGCGGGCACGGCGTATCGAATACGCCGCTGGTAGCAACGCTGTGCAACACCATCGGCGTGCAGGGGCCGCTAGCCAGCACCGTCCGCACGGAGACAGACCTGTTCAACCTGGCGAGTCTACCGACGGCGTACCCGCGCCCCGTCTCCGGCACTGAGCTGACCCAGTTCTTCTTCGATCATGGCATGGGCTATTTCGAGGCCCAGCAGCGTGCGGGCCTTCCCTGGAACTTTGGCGAAACCCAGGCAGTACTGCGCAAGGTGCCAGCGCTGTTCCTGCAGGGCAACCGCGATGTTCTGTTCAACGTGACAGAGGCCTACATGAACGCGCGGTATTTCGCGTCGACCGGCGCGGATGTGCGCGTGCTGACGACCGAAGGCGGCCATATGAATCCGCTGGCGGGCCAGTCGCAGGGCACCGCCAATTGCGGCGGCGTCGTGGGTGTCGCGTCGATCCTCAGCTGGTTCGACAGACAGTTGAAGGGCGTCGACTCCGACACGTTCAACGCGATCCCCAAGGTTTGCCTCTCGGTGGCGGATACGGTTGGCGCCCCCAATACCCAGCCGGTCGGATTGGAGATGGACCGCATCCCCGTGGGCTCGCTGTCGGGGCCGGGGGCGATTCCCACGAGCGCATCCACGCTGACCGCGTCGGTGCCGCTGGGTGCGGCCGGGCCAGTCTTCGTGCCGATCACGACCATCAGCGGTACCGGGCAGGTACTGGCCGGCGTGCCCCGTATCACCAACCTGGCGGTGACGCGCGGAACGGGTGCGGTTCAGGCGGCGGTGGCTTACGTCGGTGTCGGCATTCAGCGTGCCGGCAAGCTGATCCTGGTGGACGACCAGGTGACGGCGTTTGCAGAAGGCGACCATCAGGATGATCCGGGGCTGAACGCAGGCGCAGTGTTGCTGCCCGCCATTGGAGAGCAGCTTCAGGACGGCGACCAGGTCGGGCTGCTGTTCTATCCGCAGCACGTTCAGTACGCGGCAATCGTCAGCGCGAGCTCGCTGCCCAATGCGACCAACGTCGTCAACTTTGCGCTCGGCACGCAGATCCCTCCGGTGACATCGGCTCTCGACCTGTCGACGGCGGCAGTGCCAAACGTCTATAACGTGTCTGCGACCGACGTGGAGCTGCCGATCCTGGTGCCGGGTGCGTACCCCCGAAGCCGGCTCAGCCAGTGACGGAGCGACCGGTGATCGCCTGGGTGCCGCTGAGCGAGCGCCGCGGGTGGGGCAGCCGGCCCAGCCCTGCCCTCAGCGCTTTGACCTGATGCGGGGTGAGGCAGACGGCGGGCCAATCGAGGGGAAGGCGAGGCGGTGACGTGGTGTCCACCGCCCTGCCAGATGCGTTTGGGGTTATTTGAGTGTGCTTGCATCCACCCACTGGTATCCGAGGCCAGAGATGCCTTTCACCAGGCTTTGGAAATCCTGGAATGCGTTGGACGCAGCCGTACCCGACATGTCGGAGTCCAACCAGAACGGATGGAAGAAGAACGACGCGAAACCATCGCGCACGACCCACGCATATTGGGCATTCAGGTAGATGTCCTGCCAGGTGTACGTCAGGCACGAGAACGGATCGATATTGCAGATGTTGTATTCGATGTTGCCGAGGTTCTCCGGAATGATGCGCTGGCCGTAGTAGTCGGAATAGATCGCGTACGGGAAGAACTGCCCGACCGCGAACGCGTGACTGTTGGCGGTTGAGTTGAGCGTGTACAGATCGCTATTGCTGCAGATGGTATTGGTGTTAGTGACGCTGCTCGTGGTGTTGTTGGTGCACGCGAAGTACACCACGCGCTGGTAGGTCGAGTTGAAGCGCGGCGGTACTGCGGCAATCGACAGCGGCGACGATTCGTAATGAGGGGCCTCCCAGGCGAACGGTGTGTAACCGTTGCTGGTGAACTGCTGGAGGCCCGCGTCCAGTCGCCCGCCCGCCCACTGGAGCGAGTCGTCGTCGGTCGGGGTATTGGCCGTCGCATACCAGAACTCGAAATCATTGCCGCTCACCGCATTGTCGATATTGGGCACGTTCTCGTATTGATGCGTGTAGCCATGCATCATCACCCTGCCCCCGCGCTTGAGCGCATAGTTGATCGCCGATTTCAACCCAGTCGCGTTGGCCAGCGTGATCGTCTCCGGCACGCCGTTGTTGTAATACCCGTTCGGATCGGTGTAGACCGGAATCGTCGCCATCGAGAACGGAATGTGCTTGTTGTACAGATAATCCGTCAGCTTCTTCATCGAGCTTGTACTGGTGTACGCATTCATGTCTTCGAAGCGCACCATGGCCCGGTGGGTGTAGACCGTTGACGGGCTGTCGCCAAGGATGTCGTGCAGCAGATCGCAGAACGCCAGGTAGCGGTCGCGCGGGCCGATGTACGAAAACGGCTGATCGGCGAAGTACCAGAAGTTGCCCGAGCGGACCACGTAGGGCGCCACGGCTCCGGTCTGGCTGTCCGTGATGTTGACCAGCACCTTCGCCTTCGTTGCGTCAGTGACCTGCGTGACGCCGATGTCCGGATCGGCGCTGACCACGCCCGTCGTCGCGTTGAAGTTGTAGTACTTCACCATCGACATGCCCTTGTAAGCCACGGTATCGAAGAACCCCGGGTTCGGATTGCTCGACGACGGATAGACGTTGCCGTTGAAGCCATAGACCTCGTTGAAGGCGATGCCGAATTTCTGGGTGAAGGTTGGATTGGCGTAATCGACCGTGTCCCAGGCCAGCTCCCACAGGTTGTACTTGAACCAGACCACGGTGGAGGTGGTCGACATCACGTCACTCAGGAACGCAGGGGGAATGGTGTTGTTGTAGTAGTCGCCCAGATAGAAGGTGGCCTGGCTGGCCTGCACGGAGCCCGCCGTGTAATTCTGGATCGGGACCAGACTGACTGAGGTATTCCAATGCCCCAGCAGGTTGCGCAGCATGATTGCGTAGGCAAGACCCAGGTTGGTGTAAGGGTCGTTAGGCGGCGCGTCGTACAGTACAAGCACCTTCATCGGCGCCGCAGCCTGGGCAGATGGTATGGATATGGGCCGGAATGCCAGCAGGAGACTGACTGCGAGCATGCATGCCAGGATGAGTTTTTTCATGATCGCCTCCGTCAGTCGACCCAGACAGTGCCGTTCTGGCGATGCACCGACGCCGGAGAGACGATCGTGCCGCCGGTGCTATGGCCGTGCTCTGCTTCGCGCATGAGCGAACGCGGCATGCCTGGAACGATCACGGTCGGCACAGTGGGACGAGGCGGCGGAACCACCTTGCCATTCAGCATATGCGGCGACGCGCTGATGCCGGCATTCTTGGCTGGGCCGGTCGATCCGGTTGTACCGGTCGGCGCAGCAAGGCCTGTAGCCCCCAGCAATCCGATCGTGGCGGTCAGCAGGCCCTTGCGTGCCCATGTCCACGATGGTGTGCAATGTTTGGATGTCATGATTCGTCCCCTTGACGCAACGCGCCGCCCTCACCTTGAAGAAGCGCTCGTCCCGGTTTGCCAAACACTGCTCTGACAACGAGATTCGACGGCCCCCGTGCCATTCCCTCCCGACGCCAGTTGTTGAACAGGTCTCTACCGTCACGTAAATGGCGAACGGCGTTGCGGCCTTACGCAGGCAGCACCACCGCTGGCGCCACCACATCCGTTGAAGGCACAGGATCGTTTCAGGATTGCAGCGGCGTATCGGCCATGATCGCGTGCGGCGGAACGCTGCATCACGACGCTGCGTCGATGGCACCGCCTACCTTGTCGGCCGTCGCTCGCGCGCGCGTCGAAGGCGCCACCGTAATGGCGGTCGTGACGGACTGGCGGGCATTCTGGATGGTTCCGCGGCATGGCGGACGTCTCCGCAACAATGTACTTTGCACGGATGGTGAATCCGCGCAAGAACCACGCCAACGCGGCTAAAGGCGCGAACCACGGCGCATCAGCGCGTTGGGCATGACGCGTCGTCGGGAAACACGCCAGAACTGATTCACGCATGAAACAGGTGGACGTCGTGTTCGTGTCCGGCACTACTGTATCAACGCCAAGCATACTGCCGGAGGCCACCCGCCCGAAGCGCGCCAATGCCCCCTGTTTCTGATGGCTTTGTCCTTGGCATTGCCCTGCTCCAAGACGGACTGCATCGACGCCACATGCTCCATCGGTACAACGGAATCGTGCCCTGCGTACAGACCCAGTTCTGCAGCACGTCTTCTGCTTCGCCTGAACTGCGGAGGATTGTGTAAGCCGACGAATAGAGTTTGGGAGAAGTCAGCGTACAGGGTTCTGCGAACGCCGATTTGCTTCCTTCGCCAGTCTGCTTGAGCAGCTCAATAAGCCGTTCCCGGGCGGCTTCCTGCGGCGCTGATATCGTGCGCGCGGGGCCGGGCGAAGATGCTCCGACAACGTGCATATGATTTTGCGTGCCCGGGTTACCCATGACGGGATGCGGCAAAAGCATATCTACCGCGTCCTTCCGGCAATGAACATCTTGCGCGTAGCGAAATGAGATGACATTGCCTTCCTCCCGTCATAGTTCGAGCGCGCAAGGGCACGCGCCCTTGCGCTGCACGGGAAGGATTACGGCATCAATACCTTGTCCACGACGTGAATCACGCCGTTCGACTGGTACACGTTGCCGATCGTTACAACGGCGACGCCACCCTTGTCGTCGGTGACGGTCAAACGGTCGCCCTTCTGCATGACGGTGAGCGGATCACCCTCGACGGTTTTGAGCATCGCCTTGCCGCCGCCATCGGCGACAGCCTTCATAAGGTCTTGTGCCGTGAGCCGGCCGGGCACCACGTGATAGGTCAACACCTTGACCAAGGTCGGCTTGCTTTCAGGCTTGAGCAACTGATCGACGGTGCCGGAGGGCAGCGCAGCAAAGGCTTCGTTGGTTGGTGCGAACACGGTGAATGGCCCCGTCCCAGACAGTGTTTCGACCAAGCCACCTGCCTTCACGGCAGCAACAAGAGTGGTGTGATCCTTCGAATTGACCGCATTTTGAATAATGTTCTTGGACGGATACATCGGAGCGCCGCCCACCATGGTGGTGGCTTCGCCATCGCCCATTGCGGCCGTCGCTACGGACGCATAGCCGCCAGAAATGATTGCGAAAGAAAGCAGAACACCAAACAACTTTGCCAGTTGATACCGTTTCATCGTTGACCTCTATCGTGGCGCTTCGCAACGTGGAAGCAATCAATATACGAAGACAAGTGGCTGTCGGATGCACGGTCGGATCGCGCAACAACGCAGTAGCAACCCACAAGATTGAGTTGGCTTTGCATCAGAAAAGTCTGTACCTCCAGACCCAAGAGTTGCGATCGCTCATCCAACCGAGCCTCGCTGGTGAGATGGGAAGGTAGCTACTGTTCGCTCTTTCGTTTTGTACTGATTTTTCCTTGCGACCCGGGTGCGCGTTAATTTTGCGCACGGATTTACTTCCAAGTCATGACGGCATAGCGGAGACAGAAGTTGCTCTACAAAGAGAGTCAGCGCATTTCTTACTGAATGGCTTGCATACCATGAACTGAACCGCCGGCTGGGACAGGTCGACGTGGACGTTGCCGTGCGATCAAGCGCGACGGCCGAGGATCTGCCGGGGGCGAGCTTTGCCGGGCAGCAGGAAACCTATCTCAACATCCGGGGCGAACGTGCCCTGCTCGACACCTGCCGCCGCTGCTACGCGTCGCTGTTCACAGACCGCGCAATCAGTTACCGCCAAGCGAAGGGCATCGACCATTCCAAGGTCGCACTGTCGGTCGGCGTGCGGCGGATGGTGAGATCCGACCTGGGCGGCGCCGGTGTCATGTTCACCATCGATACCGAGACGGGCTTTGACAAGTCTGTCCTGATCAATGCGGCCTGGGAGCTTGGCGAAAACGTCGTCCAGGGCAAGGTGGCCCCCGACGAATACGAGGTCTTCAAGCCGCTGCTGTCTGAGCCGTCGTTGTTGCCGATCGTTGGAAAGAAGCTGGGCGGCAAAGGTCTCAAAATGATCTACGCAAACGACGGCGGCCACCCGACGAAGAACGTCCCGACATCAAAAACCGAGCGTGCGGCGTTCGTCCTGAGCGATAAGGAGATCCTGATCTTGTCGCGATGGGCCTGTGTGATCGAGCAGCACTATGAAGTGATGGCGCAGAACGGCATCCGGCGCGGCGAAGCCAGCCTCAAAATTTATGTGATGTGCGAGATTCCATCGAACGTGATTCTGGCGAAGGCTTTCGCGCAACGCTTCGACGGCTTCTCGATTGGCAGCAACGATCTGACGCAGCTGACGCTGGGCGTTGACCGCGACTCGGCAGATCTCGCGGAGCCTTTCGATGAGCAGGACGATGCCGTCAAGTGGATGATCCAAAGCGTCATCGCGAAGGCACATGAGGCCGGCGCCCACGTCGGTTTGTGTGGCCAAGCACCCAGTGACCACCCCGAATTTGCCGCCTTCCTTGTCGAGTGCGGCATTGACTCCATATCGGTGAGCCCGGACAGCTTCATCGCGATCAAACGCACTGTGGCGGCGGCCGAAAGCGCTGCACGGAAAACCGCGTAATACGGGCACTAAGCGGGCGCACTCACAACGCGCCTTCTCATCCGTTCCGAAGTCACCTCAAATTCCGGCGCATTCACCGGCCGATCGCACACCTGCGGTGTCCCAGCAAATAATTGGTTGATCAATAGCGCTTCCTGATGTGGCACGGTTGTGCCCAGATGGGCTTCGTCCGGGCACGGCCGGTGCGTTTCTACTTTGCATCCGCCTTCGGCGCTGCGCACGTTTTCACGCCCAGAATGCTGTAGGCGGGGCATACGCGCACGATACCTGTCAGCAGTGGCACGATGCCAATCCAGCCCCAGGCGCCCACGCGCCCTGTCGCGGCCAGACCGATCAAAACCAGCCCGACAACAATTCGAATAACGCGGTCGATCGTTCCAACATTTGCTTGCATGGCGGACTCCTTGATTCGATGAGGATTGCACAGGCTTTTCACCAAGGCTGAACGTTGCTGTGCAATCCGTTCAGAGGCTGGGCGACTCATATGCGCCTTGGGAAAATTCTTAACGCAAGTCAAAAGCCGGGTCATGATGTAGCGCAACACTTTGCTAAGTGGTCCGTCGCCCGGCCGCCCGGCGCTAGCGTGCGTCCTTCGGCCTGTCACCTTTGGGCCAATCGTTGACGCGTGGCGCGTAGTCTGGGCGGGGTTGCTGGGTAAAGAACGCGGCGACATCCACAGCATCCTGCGCAGACAGCGTGCCGCCCTGACCAAGCGGCATGTTGTGCTTCACGAACGCAGCAGCGGTGTACATCCGGGCCATCCCTGCCCCCACGTTGAACGAGTCCTTGCCCCACAGTGGCGGGAATATGTAGCCGCCTTGCGGATTTGGGGTGCCCTGCCCCTCAGCACCGTGGCAGGACGCGCACTGTGCTGCGTAGACTGATTTGCCGTGCTCACGGTTTGGAACGAGCGAGGTGTCAATCTTCTCGAAACCTCGGCCAGCCACATTGGTGCCGGTGGGCACGCCTGTGGACAGCCACTTCATATAGGCCATGATGGCGTTCATCTCTGCCGAGTCGAAGGGCAGCGGTTTGCCGTTCATCGAGCGCTGGAAGCAGTCGTTGATGCGCTCCTGCAGCGAGATGATTTTGCCGCTGCGGGACCGGTATTCCGGAAAGGCTCCTGTGAGCCCGACCCAAGGCGATGCGTAGGCCGTCGTCCCGCCATTCAGATGGCAACTCGTACAGTTCAGGCCGTTGCCCACGTTTCGGGGCAACAGTTTGTGGGTATCCGTCAGCAGCTCCTTTCCGCGCTTGATGGCGTCCCCCATGGCCCCCTGCGGGATCGAAGACTCCTCAGGCACGTGCATCGGGACGGTCTGAGGTTGCGATAGCGCAGGCATGCTGGTTGCCGCCAAAAGCGCCACTACCAGGGTGTGCGACTTGACTGAGTTCAAGAGTGTCTCCTTTGTATGAGGCGTACCTTTTTCGGGTACGTTCGTGTGTTTGGCATTACGCTGCCAGTGCGACCTTCGCCACCATCCCGATGGCAATGAGACCCGCGATAAACGCGAAGCCCTGCTGCAGCCTGTGGCCGCTCAACTGACCGGCCACGACCCGCCCACCCAGCATGGCAAGCATGGCGCCTGCGGCAAAAGGCACGCCGATCTGCCAGTTCATTCGCCCCGACAAGGCAGTTGTGATGACGCCTGAGGCAGACACCAAGGTAATGACTGCCAGAGAGGTCGCGACGATGGAATGCACCGGGGCGTTGGTGGCTTTCTTGAGCGCCGGAACGATGACGAAGCCCCCACCCACCCCCAGCAGGCCCGAGAGAAAGCCAGCGCCAATGCCCGAAAGCGCGAGCGCGCGGGTGCAGGAAGCCGTCCAGACAAAGCGGCCGGTCTGGTTATCCAGTTGACACGGTTGCGAGTGCTGCTCGGTTTCCGCTCTGTGGGGCGCACTCGCGCTAGCCTGCTTGAACATGCGCAGCGCAACAAAGGCCAGCACGGCAGCGAAGAGCAGGGTCAGCGGTCCGTTCGGAAGACGGTGCGCGAGCCACAAGCCTGCGGGTGAGAAGACCGTACCGGCCAATGCCATCAGCGTGGCGGCGCGGTAGCGCACGATGCCCGCCCGCAGTCCAATGGCGGCCCCCACGGCCGCAGACAGGCCCACGGCAAGCAGGGCGACCGGCGCGGCCTCTGCAACATTGAGGCGCAGGACGAACAGCAGAAGCGGAACCGCGAGGATCGCGCCACCTGCACCAGTCAACGCCAGGATGAGGCCGACCACAGCGCCAAGTGCAGCGCTGCTTACAACGATGTTTTCCATTGACTCCCCGTAGCCTGCTTATGCGTGTTGTGCGCTGGATTTCATTCGCTCAAAGACCTCGAAGACAACCATGCCAGCCACCATGGCGGCTACGAAGCCAATCGCTTTCGGATAGCCCGCACCCAGGGCCACGAGCGCGGGGCCCGGGCAGAAGCCTGCCAAGCCCCAGCCGATACCAAACGCGGCGCTGCCCAACACCAGCCGCAGTGTCACGACCGTGCTTGCTGGCAACTGCATGGACATTCCGAGGAACGAACGCTTGCGGCGTTTGGCAATGAAGAACGCGAGTGAGCCAACGGCAATCGCGCCGACCATCACGAAGGCAAGAGAAGGGTCCCACCGGCCTGCCAGGTCGAGAAAGCCCTGCACCTTGGCCGGATTGGCCATCCCGGAAATCATTAAGCCCATGCCGAAAAGCAGGCCGGCGAGCAATGCGGTAATGGCAGCCATGTCAGCCTCCAATCAGATGTCGTTGCACGAAGACGGTCAGGAAGCCAGCCGCCATGAAGGTCGAGGTCGCAACCAGGGAGCGAACGGAGCCGCGCGAGATACCGCACACCCCGTGGCCGCTTGTGCAGCCGCTGGCGTAGCGCGTGCCCAGGCCCACCAGAAAGCCGGCGACCAGGATTTCGCTCCAGCCGGCCTGGATATCTGCAACGGGCGCCCTGCCGAGCACAGTCGCAATGACCGGGGCACCGACCAGACCGGCAAGAAAGGCCACGCGCCAGACCACGTCAGTGCGTGGCAGGCTCAATAACCCGCCCAGGATGCCGCTGATGCCTGCGATACGGCCGTTGAACAGCACCAGCACGGCCGCCGCCGCACCGATGATCAGTCCGCCGCCCAGCGACAGGCCAGGCGTGAAGTTTGTGATGTCAATCAGCATGTTTTTTCCCCTTTGCCGTCGGCGCAGAACTGTTCGTAAAGGACAGTCATGACTGCGAGCGCCGGCCCACTTTCGATCGAATAAAAGATGTTCTTCCCATCACGACGTGACACCACCAAGCCGTTCTCGCGCAGGATGCCCAGCTGTTGCGACAGCGTCGGCTGCCGGATGCCCAGCCGCTCCTCCAGTGCGCCCACGGACAGCTCCTCTTGCGACAACTGGCACATCAGCAGCAGTCGGTCAGGATTGGCGAGCAGCTTGAGTAAGGCGCAAGCGTTCGACGCGGCGGCTTGCATGCTGACGAGGTCGATAGCAGCTTGATCGTTGTCCATATGTGCTTTCGGTTTCCATGCGTATAGTATATAAAAAAATATATTATTTTCCAGTAGATTGATGTGCGGCATAGGAGGCCCCATGCAACCGATTGTTCAGCCATTCTTTGACCCGGCAACCTGGACAGTGACCTACGTGGTTCATCAGGAAGCGCGCTCCGAGTGCGCGATCATCGACTCGGTCCTGGATTACGACCCAAAGTCGGGCCGGACGTCGACGGCCAGCGCCGACCGGGTCATCGCGTTTGTGCGCGAGCGTGCGTTGCGCGTCGAATGGATTCTTGAGACGCATGCACACGCAGACCACCTTTCCGCCGCGCCCTATCTCAAGCGTCATCTGGGTGGCCGCATCGGCATCGGTCAACACATCCGACAGGTGCAGGGCGTGTTCAAAGAACTCTTCAACCTGGAAGCGGAGTTCCGGCCAGACGGGTCACAGTTCGACCATCTGTTTGAAGACGGCGAGACGTTCGCCATCGGCGGGCTGACCGGCAAGGCGATTCACGTGCCAGGCCACACACCTGCCGATATGGCGTACCAATTCGAGGATGTGGTTTTCGTGGGCGATACGCTGTTCATGCCGGACGTTGGCACCGCGCGCTGTGACTTCCCGGGTGGCAATGCACACGAGCTGTTTCATTCCATCCGTAAGCTGCTGGACTTGCCAGACGAGACCCGGCTCTTCATGTGTCACGACTATCCGCCAGAAGGACGGGGTCCGGCCTGGGAAACTACGGTGCGTGACGAACGCAATCGCAATATCCATGTGCACGACGGCGTGACCGAGGCACAGTTTGTCGCCATGCGGCAGGCCCGCGATGCGACGCTGGCGATGCCGACGCTGATTCTGCCTTCAGTGCAGGTCAACATCCGCGCAGGAGAGCTGCCCCCGCCCGAAGAGAACGGCGTTCGCTACCTGAAAATCCCGCTTAACGCCCTCTGAGGCCACATCGCGCACGCCCACTGGGCAGATGTTCAAGTCACCGGCAGAGATTCTTGCCGATTGCGCGACGGTCGGAATTCGCCAGGAAACCCCCGTCATTGTCTTCTGCTTCAAAGGCGCGCGCGCATCCACAACGTTCGTCGCGCTGGAGGAAGCCGGCATCAAGAACGTGCGGCTATATCTCGGTTCCTGGAACGAGTGGTCCCGGGACCCTTCCCTTCCGATCGAAGAAGGATTGCCCTACTGAGGGCTATCGCCATCGCACGCCACCTCAATCAGATTGGCCTTCATATTTCGCTTCAGGAGATACGTGAGGAAGAAATGGACAAGGCTCGCCAGACCCAGGATCCGAAAGAGCGCCAGAAACTGCTCGATGAACATTGGGCAACAACGCAGAGCACGATGGGCATGATGCGCGAGTTGCGGGGGCCCGGGATGATGGGTGGCCCTGGAATGATGGGCGGGCCCGGCATGCACGGTGGTCACATGATGGGCGGTGGCCCGATGATGGGGTGGCGGGGGATGGGAGGCTACTACTCGCGGCTCACACCCGAGCAGATGAAGGAACACCAATACATGTCGGACCAGTACATGGACCTCCACTATCAGATGATGGAGCAGATGATGCTGAACCATCAGATGTGGAGGCAGACGCCACGGTAATGCCAATTTCTGCAAGCTCGTGTCCACCAAGCGAGGTGGACATGGGGCAGTGCAGCACACTGTGCATAACTGCCTGCCAGCCCGATCAACGATCGTGCAAGGAAGGCTTATGGCCGTAGATTGCACTGCACCGCATGCCGAGCTGCCACCCACTCCTCATTTGTAGGCTCGACCGCCACGCGAATCCGGCTCGCTGAACTGGAAATGATCGCCGCATGCGCCTGGTTGGCCTCGTCATCTAGGTCGGCGCCCAAATAGCCAAGTGCGCCCACAACGCGTTCGCGAAGTACAGCGTTGTGTTCGCCAATACCCGCCGTGAAGACCAAGAAATCCAGGCCGCCCAGCACGGCCACCAGGGCGCCGATCTCACGGACGATCCGGCGCACGTAGAGCGCGAGCGCTGCCTGCGCGCGCGGGTTGTCGGCCTCGCACGCAATCAGCTCGCGCGGGTCGGAAGACAGCCCCGACACCCCAAGCAGACCCGATTCGTGATACAGCACGTGCCCGACTTGTGCGGGGGAAAGATGCTCCGTCTCCATCATGTAGAGCACCGCACCCGGATCGAGCGAGCCACATCGCGTCCCCATCATCAGGCCGTCGAGGGCGGAAAACCCCATCGTTGTGGCCACGCTCTTCAGGCCGTGCATCGCACACAGGCTGGCGCCGCTGCCCAAGTGCGCGACGATGCCTCGCCCCAGGGCTATATCGCCATGCCGTTCCAGCAAAGCGATCGACATGTACTCGTACGACAACCCGTGAAAGCCATAACGGCGCAGACCGCGCTCCCATGCCGTGTACGGCAGCGGCAGCATCGTCTCAACCTGCGGCAGCGTGCGGTGGAACGCGGTATCGAAGCACGCGACTTGCGGCACATCGGGCAAGTCCGCCAACAGCGCCTCGATGGCCTCCAGCGCAAACGGCTGATGCAGGGGCGCCAGCGGAATGTAGCTCCGTAGATCGGAAAGCACCTCCGAGTTCACGCGTACCGGCGCGAAATATTTGGAGCCGCCATGCACCACCCGATGCGCCACGGCCATCAGCCGGCGGCCGTCCAGCCTGTGCTCGACACGCTGGCGAATGTGCATGAGTGCGGCGTGATAGGGCTGCGAACTGTCAAGCGCTAGCGCTTGTGTTGGCGCGCCAGCCTCTGTCGCCAGAGGGTGCTCGGTGCCGATCCCCTCCACTTTCCCGCTCCACATGGGTGTGCGCGGCAATGGATCCAGGGTGGCATCGAACAACGCAAACTTGATGCTCGACGAGCCGCAATTCAGTACGACGATGCAATCGTTCATGGCGGTAGGTTGCGGTAGCGGTGAGCCAGCAAGGTGGCAACGGCACACGACGCGATGCGTGATTCGCGCGAGTCGGCACGGCTGGTCAACACAATGGGCACGCGGGCGCCGAGCACGATGCCTGCGCTGGCAGCGCCGCCCAGGTATTCCAACTGTTTGGCGAGCATGTTGCCGCTTTCCAGATCGGGCACCACCAGCACATCGGCCTGCCCTGCGACTTCCGAAACAATGCCCTTGATACGCGCCGCAGCCGCAGATACCGCATTGTCGAAAGCCAGCGGCCCGTCCAGCACACCGCCCTCGATCTGACCGCGGTCCGCCATCTTGCATAGTGCGGCCGCATCAAGCGTGGCGGGCATGCGCGGGTTCACGGTCTCGACCGCCGCAAGGATCGCCACACGAGGCCGTTCAACGCCAATCGCATGCGCCAGATCGATGGCGTTGCGGACGATGTCCGCCTTTTGATCCAGGGTCGGCGCAATGTTGATGGCCGCATCCGTCACGATAAACGGGCGCGGATACGCTGGCGATTGCATCAAGAAGCAATGGCTGATCCGACGTTTGGTACGCAGCCCAGCCTCCTCGCGCACCACTGCCGCCATCAACTCGTCGGTATGCAGACTGCCCTTCATCAGCGCCTCTGCCCTGCCCTGCGTCACAAGCTCCACTGCGCGGGTTGCAGCGGCACTGCTGTGCGGCACGTCTTCGATCTCAATGCCACTGAGGTCAAGGCCAGCCTCGGCGGCTACGCGCATCAGCTTGGCATACGGCGCGACGAGGCATGGCACGATCAGCCCCTCAGCGTGCGCGTCCATCACGGCAGACAGGCTCAGCGCATCACACGGGTGGACGATGGCCATACGGATCGCACCAAGAGGCCGCACATGGTCGAGCAGCCGGTGAATGCCATCACTGCCGGTGGTGATACGCACATCCGGCAGCGTGGTACGCGGACGCTCGATCCGCTCGGTGGGCGCGATGACCTCGGCCTCGCCCGTGATGGCCACCGTGCCGCTGTCGTTTGTGCAACTGCATGCCAGCTTGATCCGCTTTCTTTCCTCCTCCTTGCTGACCACCGTCACGCGGATGGTCAAGGTGTCGCCAATGCGCACCGGCGCGAGAAACTGCAGCGTCTGACCAAGGTAGATCGTTCCCGGCCCCGGCAAACGCGTGCCAAGCAAAGCGGAAATAAGCGCTCCGCCCAGCATGCCGTGGGCAATCACACCATGAAAACGCGTGGACGCCGCAAACTCCGGGTCCAGGTGCTGCGGGTTGACGTCCCCCGATAGCACGGCAAAGAGTTGGATGTCCTCCGCCGTGAGCGTGCGCAGGATGGCAGCCGTGTCGCCAATGGCAATTTCGTCAAAGGTGCGATTGCGCACAACACTCAGATCACCGACTGGCAGCAAGGCCGGCGGTGCAGACAAATGATCGGGGCCCATGTGTGCTCGTCAGGAAGCTTGATGGAGTTGACCGTTGCCCTTGCCGGGCGCACGGACAGGAGTTGACCGCTCAGGTCCGGAGGGGAGCAATGCGTCGCCCGGCATGCCCCACGCCGACAGCATGCCCTGCAGCGCCGTATTGACCGGCATGGCATTGCCTGCCGTGCTCAATGCCCTTACAGAAGCCTGCTGCCATTCCAGCATGACGCCCTGGTAATCCGCCACGAAGCTCGATTGGTTAGAGATGGCCGTCTGCACCACCCCCTGCAGCACATTCATGCCGCGCTGGCTGGCCTGCCAGAATGCGTTGGGCAGCAGTGCTGCAAAGGCGTTCCAGTCTCCGACGCGTTGCAGATCCTCCAGCGCGGACTCTGTGCGGGCGACGTCTTGGGCCAGCAGCTCAGCACCCAATTCATACCACCGCTGCCGTGTTGCCTTGAGCAGACCCAACGTCTGCAGTGCGAACTTGACTTGCGCCTTTTGGAGCGCGAGAGGAACGTTGGCGGGTGTATCCATGTTGGCTCCTTAAACCATCTGGCTGATGGTTTGGCGAAAGCGCGTCAATGATGCGAGAAACAGCACGGTGCCGATTACGCAGATGGCCAGACACTGCGGCCACACGACCTCGAGCCCCGCACCCCGATAGAGAATGGCTTGCGACGCCGACACAAAATGCGTGGTCGGCGCGGCGAACATAATGTCCTGGACCACGCTGGGCATGCTCTCTCGCGGGGTGGTACCGCCCGAGAGCAACTGCAGCGGCAGCAGCACCAGAACCAATAGCATGCCGAACTGCGGCATGGACCGCGCCACCGTCGCAAGAAAAATCCCCATGGACGTCGTGGCAAACAGATGCAGCGTAGCCACCAGCATGAACAGCAGGATCGAGCCCTCGATCGGTACATGCAGCGCGCCCTGCACCACGCACACCAATGCAACGAGCGCGGCCAGCACCACCACCAGCCCCATCGACCAGACCTTGGACACCATGATCTCGAATGGCGTGACAGGCATCACCAGCAGGTGCTCGATCGTGCCGTGCTCGCGTTCGCGGATGAGCGCGGCTCCGGTCAGGATGATCGAGAGCATGGTCACGTTGTTGATGATCTCCATCAACGAGCCGAACCACGTCTGCTCCAGGTTCGGGTTGAAGCGGGTGCGCAGCACCAAGTCGACCGGCGTGGCGGGCGCGGCGCGGTGGCGCTGCAGGAAGGTATTCACCTCGCCCGAGACGATCTGCTGGATGTAGCCGTTGCCGGTAAAGGCCTGGCTCATGCGCGTGGCGTCGATGTTGAGCTGAATGGACGGTGCGCGGCCCGCCAGCACATCGCGCTGGAAGTTGGGCGGGATGTCGAGCACGAACGTGTAACGGCCGCTGTCCATGCCTGGGTCCACCTCCGTGAGCGGAATCAGCGCCGGCGTTCGGAAATGCGGTGGATAGAAGCTCGAGACAATGCGCGCCGACAGCGGTGAGCTGTCTTCATCGACGATGGCGATCGAGGCATTGTGCAGGCTTGCCGGCATGGCAGTAGCCGCCACGTAGATCGACACTGTGAAGGTATAGACGATCAGCACCAGCATCATCGGGTCGCGCACCAGGCTTCGTAATTCCTTGATGCCAAGACGGAAGATGTTGTTCAGGCGAGCGGTGCGGCGATCGATCGGAAGGCTCGGCATGATGTGGCTCTCCTATCGATCCTGCTTGCGCAGCATCAGCAAGGTGGCGCCCAGGATGAACGGCACCGCCGCCAGGAGCGGCCAGAATGCGCTGCCCAACGCACCCATATCCAGCGCCTTGCTGAACACGCCCCGGCTTATGGTCAGGAAATGCGTGGCCGGATACACGCGCCCGATCAAGGCCCCCGCCCCTTCCAGCGACGACACCGGATTGAGCAATCCGGAAAATTGCACGCACGGAATGATTGTGCCGATCATGGTGACGAACATGGCCGCGATCTGGCTTTGCGTGAAGGTGGACGCAAACAGCCCGAAACCCGTCGAACACGTCACGAAGATCAGCGCCCCCAGCGCTAGCGTCGCAAAGCTGCCTTTAATCGGGACACCGAACACCGTCACCGCCAGCACCGCCAGCAACAGGAAGTTCAGCATGGCCAGCACGATATACGGCGCCTGCTTGCCGAGCACAAATTCCGCGCGTGTGACCGGTGTCACGTAGAAATTGATGATGGAGCCCAACTCCTTCTCGCGCACCACCGACAGCGCCGCCAGCATGGCGGGAATCATCATCAGCAGCATCGGAATCACGGCAGGCACCATGGCAGGCAGGCTTTTCACGTCGGGGTTGTAGCGATAGCGCGTCTCAACGCTGCTGGGCGCCGCCAGACGCACCCCCAGCCGGTGCACGGCCGTATCGGCCAGCCAGAGTTGGTGGATGGCCTGTACGTAACCGCGCACGGTTTCCGCGCGGGTGGGCATGGCACCGTCCACCCAGGCACCGATCTGCACGGCCGCGCCGCGTTCCAAGTCGCGTGCAAAACCAGGCGGGATTTCAATCGCCAGCGACAACTCGCCGTTGCGCATGCGGCGGTCCAACTCAGCGTAGTCGCGAATTGGGGGTTTTTCGATGAAATAACGCGAGCCCGCCAGGTTGAGCGTGTAGTCGTGCGAGAGCACGGTCTGGTCGCGGTCCAGCACGGCGTAGGTCAGGTTCTCCACATCCAGGCTGATGCCGTATCCGATGATGAACATGAGGATGGCCGTGCCCAGCAGGGCCAGCGTGGCGCGCACGCGGTCGCGGCGCAGCTCCAACGCCTCGCGCTGCGAATAGCTCAATGCGCGCGCAAGACTGAAGCCGCGGCGGGCGGGCATGCCGGTAGGCGCAGTGGTTGCCGCCGTGCGCACCGGCAGCGGCGCGGCAACCTCGTCGGTGTCCGCAGACGCTTCGGCAGCCTCCCGTAGATAGCCAATGAACGCCTGCTCGAGCGTCTGCGTGCCACGGGCACGCACCAGCGCCGCGGGCGCATCGCTCACCAGCACACGGCCGGCATGCATGAGCGAGATGCGGTCGCATCGCTCGGCCTCGTTCATGAAGTGCGTGGAGATGAAGATGGTCACGCGATCCCGCCGGGCGAGGTCGATCATCAGGCGCCAGAACATATCGCGCGCGACCGGGTCCACGCCGGAGGTCGGCTCGTCCAGGATCAGCAGCTCAGGCTTGTGCACCATCGCCACGGCCAGCGACAGCCGCTGCCGCATGCCCAGCGGCAAGCTCTGGGGCAGGCTGTCGGACACGTCCTGCAGTCCGAAGCGGGTCAGCATCTCAGCCGCACGCGACTGCACCTCGGGTTCGGGCACCTGGAACAGGCGCGCGTGCAGCACAAGGTTCTGACGTACGGTCAGCTCGCCATACAGCGAGAACGCTTGCGACATGTAGCCCACACGCCGGCGTGTGTCGATGTCCTTCGGGTCAACAGGATGCCCAAACAACCACGCTTGGCCCTCGCTGGCAGGCAGCAGGCCCGTGAGCATCTTCATGGTGGTCGATTTGCCGCAGCCGTTCGAGCCGAGAAAGCCGAAGATCTCTCCACGACGGATACGGAAGTCGACGTGGTCGACTGCGACAAAGTCGCCAAAGCGCATGGTCAGGCCGTTCGCTTGCACTGCCACATCGTCTTCTGCGCCGGCCACCAGCGGTGGCACCACCACGGCCTGATGACCCTGCCGGCGCGTGAGCGGCAGCAGCGCAATGAAAGCGGCCTCAAGGGAATCGGTACCCGCGCGGCTGCGCAGGGCGGCCGGTGTGCCGGTGGCGAGCACCTGCCCCGCATCCATGGCGATCAGCCAATCAAAGCGCTCGGCCTCTTCCATGTACGCGGTGGCCACGATCACGCTCATGCCCGGGCGCGCGGCGCGAATACTGGCAATCAAGTCCCAGAACTGCCTGCGCGAGAGCGGGTCGACGCCCGTGGTCGGCTCGTCCAGAATCAGCAGATCGGGATCGTGGATCAGCGCGCAGCACAAGGCCAGCTTCTGTTTCATGCCGCCCGACAGCTTGCCGGCTGGTCGTGAGAGAAACGCGCGCAGGCCGGTGCTGGACGTGAGCGCATCAATGCGGCGTCGGCGCTCCGCTGCATCGTGGCCGAACAGCCGCCCGAAGAACTGCAGGTTCTCCTCGATCGACAGCGTGGGGTACAGGTTGCGCCCCAACCCTTGCGGCATGTAAGCAATGCGAGGACCGACCGCGGCGCGCGCACGGCGGTCGGCCATGTCGCTGCCCAGCACATGCACTGCGCCGTCCTGCAGGGCACGCGCGCCGGCCACCAATGACAGCAGGCTGGACTTGCCCACGCCGTCCGGACCGATCAGTCCGACCATGCAGCCGGCGGGCAGATCGAGCGTGACGCCATCCAGCGCCAGCGTCTTGCGATAGCGCAGGCTCACGCCGGCCAGGCTTGCCACCGGCGCCACGGGGCGCCCGTCATGTAACGCAGATGGGTCGACAGAGGTGGTCACTGCGGAACCTTGATCGCCAGGCTGGCCGGCCATTCGGCTTGCCCGTCGAGTCTGAGCCACGCCACGCCGGGCAGACCGGTCTTCACGAGCTTCAGGTGTTTGCGCAGCAGATCGCGATCGATCTGCGCCTTGACGCGAAACATCAGCTTCTGGCGCTCGCTGGCCGTCTCCACGGTCTTGGGGGTGAATTGCGCGGTGCTGGCCACAAAGGACACGCGCGCCGGAATCACGAATTGCGGCGCGGCGTCGAGCACAATACGCACCTCGCTGCCCATGGCGATGCGGCCTGCGTCCGTCTCCGGCACAAAGAAGGTCATGTAGACGTCGGAAAGATCCACGAGATTGAGCAGGCGCCCGCCGCCGGCCAGAACCTCACCGGGCTGGGCGATGCGGTATTGCACGCGGGCGTCGCGCGGGGCCGTCAAGGCGCTGTCATCGATATCGGCCTTGATGCGCAGTACGGTTGCGTCGGCCGCCTTGACGGTGGCACCGGCACCGGCCACCTGCGTACGGGCGGCCAAGACGGCGGCCTGCGCCGCCTCGGCTTGCGCGCGGGCCGCCACCAGCGCGGCCTTGGCGCTGCGCACACGGGCGCGGTCGTCGTCCAGTTCCTGCATGGACGATGCCCCTTCGTTCGACAGCGTTTCGGAACGCGCCAACCGCCGCTGCGCGGCATCCAGGTCGCTCTCACGCAGGGCGATCTGTGCCAGTGCAGCCTGCCGATCGGCCTCTCGTACAGCCACCTGGGCCTGCGCACTCGCCACGGCAGAAACGGATTGCTGCTGCCGCGCCTGGGCCTCGTCGCGCTGCGCTTCCAGCGTCTGCACTTGCATGTGCGCAAGCGGCTGGCCGCCCCTCACGAAGTCGCCCTCGTCCACCAGGATGTCTTGCACGCGGCCGGGAAGCTTGGTGGCCACGTCGATTTCGGTGGCCTCGATACGGCCGTTGCCGCTCACAAAACCCTTGCCGGGCCCCTCTTGCCGCAAGGCCTTCCATGCGAACGCCCCACTGGCGACCACCAAGGCGGCAGCGAGCAGCGCAATCCATCGTTGTCGGGGAGTCGTGGTCATGGTGTAGGTTTGCCCGATACGCGCGGTGATGGCGTCGGGCTCAGATGGGGTTGCGGATCGGATGCGGATTCGACGGCCTGCGTGCCGCCACCCAGTGCCGCATACAGGCCAACGCGGCTAGAGAGAAGCGCACGGCGCACCTGCACCAGTTGCTGCTGCGCGGCCAGTAGGTCGCGCTGGGCGTCAAGAACCTCCAGGAACGTCGATGCTCCGGCATCAAAGCGAAGTTGCGACAACCGTGCGCGTTCGGTCTGCGCTGCCAGTGCGGCCTGCGCAATGTCGAGCTGTTCGGCTACCCACTTGCGTGCGGAAAGCGCGTCGGACACGTCGCGGAAAGCGCTCTGCACGGTCTTCTCGTAGGCAGACACGGCAAGGTCTCGGCGGGTTTCTGCCAGGTCGAGGTTGCTGCGCAGCTTGCCGCCTTCAAACAGCGGGAGGCTGATGCTTGGTGCAAAAACCCAGGCGCGCGTGCCGGGTGCAAACAGATTGCCCAGTTCCGGGCTGATCGTGCCGTAAGCGCCTGTCAGGGCCACGCGGGGGAAAAACGCCGCCCGTGCCGCGCCGATGCTGGCGTGCGCGGCACGCAGCCGGTGCTCCGCGGCAACAATGTCCGGGCGCTGCGTCAGTAGGTCGGAAGGCAGGCCTGCGCGCAACTCGGCCAGCATGCGGTGCTCGTCAAGTGGCTCAGAAACCGATGGCAGGTCGATCGGCTTGCCGACAAGCAAGGCCAAGCCATGCGCCTGTGCGTCGCGCGCCTGCTGCAATTGCGTCAACAGCGCCTGCGCCTGGGTCAGCAGGGTCTCGACCTGCGTTTGGTTCAATCGTGAAGTCGCTCCCACCGTCACACGGCGCGAGAAGATGCGCAGGGTCTCGGTTCGGCTGTCTACGGTCTGCTGCGCCAGTGCAATGCGCTCGTCCAGTTCACGCAATACCAGGTAGCTGTCGGCCACCTGCGCGATCAGCCCAAGCGCTACCGCACGGCGCGCAGCGTCGGAAGCCACATAGCTCTCCAGTGCGGCGTCGTTGAGGTTGCGTACGCGCCCCCAGAAATCGATCTCCCAACTGGAAACACCGGCGCCCACCTGGTACTGAGTGACACGCATCGGCATGCCGAATGGGCTCAGGTCCGCCGGAATGCTCAGGCGGCTGATGCCGGCCTGCGCGTCGAGGTGCGGAAATATCTCCGCCCGCTGGATGCCAAACGCGGCACGCGCCTCCTCCACCCGCAGCACGGCGGTGCGCAGATCGCGGTTGTTCTCCAGCGCCTGAGCGATCAATGCCTGCAGGCGCTTGTCCGTAAAATACGCCTGCCAGCCGGTGGCGGAGGCAGACAGGCCATCGCGGCCATCGTCAGCGTCATAGTGCTGGGCCACGGGCAAGGCGGGCGCCTCGTAAGGCGGCGCCATCGAGATGCAAGCCGACAGGGCCAGCGCAGTGGCGGAGGCCACCATGGCGGCCATACGCGTGCCGGCGTACCTGCCGCATGCGCGGCGTTGTTTCTCCACACGCATCTATTTCTCCAGCACGTAGGTGCCGGGCGCATCAGCCAGTGGCGGCAATCCGGGTACGCCCATCTTCGGCGGTTTGACCGCTGTGGCGCCCGATGCATGCGCGACCAGCCATGCATGCCATGCCGGCCACCATGAACCGTCGGTGGCGGGGGCCGATGCCAGCCAGTCATCCGGCGCCGCCGATGTCTCACCGATGTGGCGCGTCTGCATCTGGAACCGCCGATGCGAGTTGGCCGGCGGGCTGACAATGCCGGCGTTATGACCGCCGCTTGTCAACACGAACGTCAGCTCCGACTCGGTCAAGTGATGCAGCTTGTAGACCGAGCGCCATGGCGCCACGTGGTCGGTCAGCGTGCCCACCACGAAGATGGGCAGATCGATGTCGTTGAGTGCCACCGGCTTGCCGTTGACGGGGTAGCGGCCCTCGCTCAGGTCGTCGTTCAGGAACAGGTGCCTCAGATACTGGCTGTGCATCCGCGCAGGCATGCGTGTGGCATCGGCGTTCCAGGCCATCAGATCGTTCATGGGTGCGCGATCGCCCAGCAGGTATTCCCCCACCAACCTGGACCACAGCAAGTCGTATGAGCGCAGCATCTGGAAGGCTCCGGCCATCTGGCTGGCGCGCAGATAGCCGGTCTGCTCCATCTGCGCTTCCAGCAGACTGACCTGTGCCTCGTCGATGAACAGGCCCAGTTCGCCCGGCTCACAGAAGTCTGTCTGCGCGGCAAAGAGCGTCATCGACGCCAGCCGCGCATCGCCATCGCGTGCCATGGCAGCCGCGGCAATGGCCAATAACGTGCCCCCGAGGCAGTAGCCGGCGGCGTGTACGTGCCGGCCCGGCACGATGGCATTGACGGCATCGAGCGCGGCAAAGACACCGAGCTTGAGGTAGTCATCCATGTCGAGGTCGCGATCAGCCTCGTCGGGGTTTTTCCAGGAGATGCAGAACACGGTATGGCCCTGCTCTACCAGATAGCGGATCAGCGAGTTCTGCGGCGACAGATCCAGGATGTAGTACTTCATGATCCATGCCGGCACGATCAGGATGGGCTCGGCCTGGACCTTGCTCGTGGTCGGTGTGTACTGGATCAACTCGATCAGGCGGTTGCGCAGCACGACCTTGCCGGGCGTTATGGCAACGTCACGGCCTACCATGAAGCGTTCCGTACCGGCCGCCGGCGCGCCGCTCATGGAACGCTCGAGATCATCGAGCGCATTGAACGCACCGCGCACGAGATTGGTGCCGTGCTGCTCGAACGTCCGACGCAGGACAATCGGGTTGGTTGCCAGTTGGTTGCCCGGCGACATCATGTCGAGCCATTGACGCGCAGCAAAGGCAACGACGTCCTCATGATGCTTGGCGACACCCCAGACGCCGCGCGTGGCCGCCTCCCACCATTGTTCAGTCAACAGGAAAGACTGGTGCAGCACGTTGAACGGCCACAAGCGCCACTCGTCAGCCAAGAAACGACGATCATGGGCCGGCGGCTGGACGCAAAGACACACGTCCCGCGGGCCGGACGCCAAGCAGTTTCGGATGTAACGCTCAAGTTGTTCGGCCTGCGTCAGCGCCAGGCGGCACAGATCCAGCCGCTTGCCCGGCGAGACGGCCAGATGCAGCGCCCAATCGAGCAACGCCAGTTGCATTGATGCAAGCGACAGCGAATTCGATGTGCGGGCAAGAGCCGCGTGAAACGGCAGATCGATCTGGTCTGCAGTCGGTGAAGACGGCACGGGGGCGGTGCGCATGGTTGGGGCGTCAAACGATTGCCAATATGCAATCCATTAGATGCCAGCAGCTACCGACCGGACTTGACGCACCTCAAACCGGGACAAGAGCGTGGACTCTAGGCCGTGTCAAAGAAATGACATCTGCGGTTTCCTGCCAGTCGTCACATAGGTTTAGCCCGCGCCTTACTGGCCTAAATGGGTGTGTTAGAGTCCGGCGGGGAAAACGTGACGATCTGCAGGATCGGCCCCATATCTCCATCGCTCTCAACGTTGTAGCCGCGAATCTGTTGCACCAACAGGATGCATTGGGCGCATGGCGTGGGCGTCGCGAGACGAGATGACTTTCCCACCTGTCAGGCCAACATAGCCAAAGGGCAGCGCAATCTCCTACGAACGGCTTGGCAACGCCATTTGTGGTTGAGGTAATGATCCAGATTGACATCGGCGCGCTCGCGGCCCCGGTCCACCTGCCTCGTCATCGAGGCGCAACGAACAATCCATTTAGAGAAAACCGTGTTCACTTGCATCAACCAGAGCTGCGGCACGCAGTGGGAGCTGTCCGACGTCGTCATCAAGGATGAGGGCCAAGGACCGCTGTTCCGCTGTGCGCTATGCGGCGCGCGCAACTATCTCAAACGCGTCGAAACCAAAGACGGCCGGGTCATCTACAAGCAAATCGAAGGCAAGCCGCTCAAGTGATCCAACGCAACGACATGACCATCGAACCAACCGCCACGCCCTTCACCACCCTAGCGCTCGCCCCGGCCGTGCTCGCGAACCTTGCGCAGCTCGGCTACACCGACATGACGCCGATCCAGGCTGCAAGCCTGCCCATCGCGCTTGCGGGGCACGACCTGATCGCGCAGGCCAAGACCGGCAGCGGCAAAACTGCAGCGTTTGCGCTGGCCCTGCTCGCACGGCTCGACGCGCGCAGCTTCGACGTGCAGGCGATGGTGCTCTGCCCCACGCGCGAGCTTGCCGATCAGGTGGCACAGGAGGTCCGCCGTCTGGCACGCGCCGAAGAAAACGTAAAGGTACTGACGCTCTGCGGCGGCACACCGATGCGTCCGCAGGCGGCGAGCCTCGAGCATGGCGCACATGTCATCGTCGGCACACCGGGGCGCATCATGGACCATCTGGAGCGCGGCAATCTCGCGCTCGGCGCATTGAAGACGCTCGTGCTGGACGAAGCCGACCGCATGCTCGACATGGGCTTCTTCGATGACATCGCGACAGTCGTGCGCCAATGCCCGCCTGATCGGCAGACGCTGCTGTTCTCAGCAACCTACCCGGAAGGTATTGCGAAGCTGAGCCAGCGCATTCTGCGCAATCCAAAAGAGGTAAAGCTCGAAGAGCGCCACGACGACAGCAAGATTCGCCAGCGCTTCTACGAGGTGCCCGACAACAAGCGGTTGCATGCGGTCGGGCTGCTGCTCAAGCACTATCGGCCGGTGAGCACGCTCGCGTTCTGCAACACGAAGCAGCAATGCCGCGACCTGCTTGACGTGTTGCGCGCGCAGGGCATCCACGCGCTGGCGTTGCATGGCGAACTCGAGCAGCGCGAGCGCGATCAGGTATTGATCCAGTTCGCGAACCGCAGTTGCTCGGTGCTCGTCGCGACCGACGTTGCCGCGCGCGGGCTCGACATCGCACAGCTCGAAGCGGTGATCAACGTTGACGTGACGCCTGACCCCGAAGTGCACGTGCATCGCATTGGCCGCACGGGCCGTGCCGATGAGAACGGCTGGGCGCTGAGCCTCGCGAGCATGGATGAGATGGGGCGCGTCGGCAACATCGAGCAGGCCCTCGGGCGCGAGGTCGAATGGCACAAGCTCGACGAGCTGGATACCGGCAATGACGCCCCGCTGCTGCCGCCAATGGAAACGCTGCAGATTCTCGGCGGACGCAAGGAGAAGATCCGCCCTGGCGATGTGCTCGGCGCGTTGACGGGCGATGCCGGCTTTCGCGGCGACCAGATCGGCAAGATCAACGTGACCGAATTCTCGACCTACGTCGCGGTCGAGCGCGGCATCGCGCGCGATGCGCTGCGCAAGCTCAACGCCGGCACGCTGAAGGGCAAGAAGGTCAGGGTTCGGCTCATGGACGAATGACCCGCTGCCTTTGCGCAGCTACCGGTTGCCGCTCGTAGGGAGAGCGCGATTCAACCCAGCACGGCTGCGGCAACGCCCGCCGCCGCACAAAACGCCACCACAATCAGCGGTGGCGTTTTCCATCGCGTCAGCAGCAGAAACGCAATCGCCGCGACAGCGAAATCAAGCCATGACCGCACGGCGCTCGTCCAGACCGGCGAGTAAAGCGCAAACGCCAGCAACCCGACCACCGCGGCATTCACACCTGCCAGCAACGCTGCCATGGAGGGGCGAGCGCGCAACGCCTGCCAGTAAGGCAGCGCGGCAATGACCAGCAGCAGGCCCGGCAGAAAAATGCCCACCGTGGCAAGCGCAGCCCCGGCCCAGTGATTCAGCCCCGGGCCGATCGTCCAGCCGAGGAAAGCGGCGAAGGTAAATAGCGGCCCCGGCACGGCTTGCGCGGCACCATAGCCAGCCAGAAAATCGTTCGACGCGACCCAGCCAGTCGCAACAGTCTGCTGCTCCAGCAGGGGCAGCACGACGTGCCCGCCCCCAAATACCAACGCGCCCGAACGATAGAAAGCGTCGAACACCTTGGCGGGCATCCACGGATGGAGATCCGTCGCGACAGGAAGCCCGAACAGCAGCGCGCAAAACAGGACCATGCAGACGATGCTCGCCACGTGGGACACGCGGAATGCAGCCCCCTGCTCCGCCCTCGGACCACCACTCGCCTGACGGGACGATCTGCACAACGCCAGCCCGAGCATGGCGCCGAGCACGATCACGACCAGTTGCGCGTATACGGTTGTCAACGCGCTGAGCACGGCGATGCTGATCAGCGCGATACCTGCGCGCTGCCAGTCAGGACAGAGCTTGCGTGCCATGTCCCACACGGCCTGTGCCACTACCGCAACGGCAACCAGCTTCAAACCGTGGATCAGGCCCGCGCCAATCGGGCCGCCCAGGCTCGGCGCGAGCATCGCAAAGGCCAGCAGCAACAAGACGGAAGGCAGCGTAAAGCCGCACCATGCTGCTAACCCGCCGCGCCACCCCGCCCGAAGCAGCCCGACGGAGAATCCCACCTGGCTGCTGGCAGGCCCGGGAAGAAACTGGCACAGGCCCACGAGGTCCGTGAACGTTGCGTCGTCCAGCCAGCGGCGGCGCTCCACGAACTCGCGCCGGAAGTAGCCGATATGTGCCACCGGCCCACCGAAACTGGTGAGACCCAGCTTGAGAAAGACCGCCAGCACTTCCATGGCAGAGCCCGCTTGATGTGTGCGGGACGGTGTGGCGGATGCGGTCATTGGCGGGGAGAGATCGATGTTTGGGAAACGCGTATTAGAACATTGCCGCCGTGGCATGTAAGGCAACTAAAGTGGCAGGATAGACACCGCCGTCACCGTCATTGGACTCTTCCGCGTATCCCATCATGCACTTCGCTCAGACCATTGGCGCGCAGCGCTATGTGTTCAACGATCTCAAGACGCTCCTGGCCAAAGCCAGCCCGGCGCGTTCCGGCGACTATCTGGCGGGCCTGGCCGCTGCCAGCGAAGGCGAACGCATGGCCGCGCGCATGGCGCTGGCAGACGTGCCGCTGTCGGCGTTCCTTAACGAAGCGCTGGTGCCTTATGAGAAAGACGAGGTCACGCGCCTGATTCTTGATCGGCACGACGCGCGGGCCTTCCAGCCGATTGCCTCGCTGACGGTGGGCGAATTTCGTAACTGGCTGCTCCTGCATGAGACGGACAGCCAGACACTGGCAAACGTCGCGCCCGGTATCACGCCCGAAATGGCTGCCGCGGTCAGCAAGCTGATGCGCAATCAGGATCTGATCGCCGTCGCCCGCAAGTGCCGCGTGGTCACGCGCTTTCGCAACACCATCGGGCTGCCCGGCCGGTTGTCGGTCCGGCTCCAACCCAACCACCCGACGGACGACCCCAAAGGTATTGCCGCGTCGATCATCGATGGCCTGCTCTATGGCTGCGGCGATGCGACCATCGGCATCAACCCTGCGGGCGATAATCTCGGCGCGATCGTCTCGCTGCTGCAATTGGTCGATGAACTGCGCAATCGCTACGCCATTCCCACGCAGTCGTGCGTGCTGACCCACGTGACGAACACACTGCGCGCCATTGACCAGGGCGCGCCGGTGGACTTGGTATTTCAGTCGGTGGCGGGCAGCGAACAGGCCAACGCGGGATTCGGCATCAGCCTTGCCTTGCTGGCCGAGGCGCATGACGCCGCGCGGGGCCTTGAGCGCGGTACGGTCGGCAATAACGTGATGTATTTCGAGACCGGCCAGGGCAGCGCGTTGTCGGCCAATGCGCATCACGGCGTCGATCAGCAAACCATGGAGGCGCGTGCTTATGCGGTGGCGCGGGCGTTCTCGCCGTTGCTGGTCAACACGGTGGTCGGTTTTATCGGGCCGGAGTATCTCTACGACGGCAAGCAGATCATCCGCGCCGGATTGGAAGACCACTTCTGCGGCAAGCTCATGGGCCTGCCGATGGGTTGCGACGTGTGCTACACCAACCACGCCGAAGCCGATCAGGACGACATGGATACGCTGCTCACCCTGTTTGGCGTGGCCGGCATCCACTTCATCATGGGCGTGCCGGGCGCCGACGACATCATGCTGAACTACCAGAGCACGTCGTTTCATGACGCACTCTATCTGCGCGACACGCTGGGCCTGCGGCCGGCGCCGGAGTTTGAGGCGTGGCTGCAAAGCATGGGTATTGTCGACACCGCTGGGCGCCTGCAAGACGCCACGGCGCAGCAGCCGCTGCTGCGGTTGGCCCACGCGCTGTGAACCCCGTTGGATATCCGCACATGCCGAAACACACGCTCGTTCAACCGAATCCGTGGACACACCTGCGTGCCTTTACCGACGCACGTATTGCGCTGGGCCGCGCCGGCAACAGCCAGACGACCGACGCCGTGCTCGCGTTTGGCGTGGCGCATGCCCAGGCGCGCGATGCCGTGCACTTGCCGCTCGATATCGCTGCAGTGGCGGCCGCGCTTGAACAGGCGGGCTTCACGGCGTTGACCGTGCACAGCGCGGCAGCCGATCGCGCCCAGTATCTGCGCCGTCCCGATCTTGGCCGCCGGCTTGACGATGCCAGCCGCGCAAAACTCGGCGCGTTGCGGCCAGCGCAACCCTTCGACGTTGTCTTTGTGATTGCTGACGGGCTTTCCGCATTGGCGGCGCAAAGCCACGGCATGCCGCTCCTGTGCTGCGTGCGCGAGCGTCTGCCGCGCGACTGGTCGATCGGCCCCGTGGTCATCGCCGCGCAGTCTCGTGTGGCGCTGGGCGATGAGATCGGTTCGCTGCTTGGCGCGCGGCAGGTGGTGATGCTGATCGGTGAGCGGCCCGGGTTGAGCTCGCCAGACAGCCTAGGCACTTACCTGACCTACGCGCCGCGCGTTGGGTGCTCCGATGCGCAGCGTAACTGCATCTCGAATGTTCGGCCGGCTGGCCTGACCTATGACCAGGCAGCGGCCCGGCTGGTGTTCCTGCTCAAAGGCGCGCTGGCGCTCGGCCGCAGTGGCGTGGACCTGAAGGACGACACGCCATCCGTTGCCCCCGGGACAGCCCGACTTGCCGAACGTCACAACCCGTGACACACTCCGTCCCGCTGCCCACACCGGCAGCACGCAGGCGCGGCTGACGCACCAACGACAGCTGCAACACGCCGCAGGAGAGACCGGGCTCAACGCACACACGCGCAACGCCCGGCGCCGATGGAGCAACCACCCCGGAAACTCTCAGGCAAAAGGACTGTGGCGTCGACTGCGAATCTGGAGAGAGGCGTGCATGCGTGCGCCCACCGAAGGGGAAGGCGCCACCGCTGCTGGCGCCCAAGCTCTCAGGTCCCAAGACAGATGGGGTGAGCCGACCGGATCGTCCGGTCATGACATCACTCCATAGGGACCGCCATGACGCACATCGTCATCGTCGGCGCCGGTATATCCGGCGTCACCACTGCTTACACGCTCTCGCAACTCGGCTATCAGGTCACGGTGCTCGACCGCCACTTGTATCCGGCCATGGAAACCTCGTTCGCCAACGGCGGGCAGCTTTCCGCCAGCAACGCTGAAGTCTGGAACAGCACCGGCACGCTGCTCAAGGGCATCAAATGGATGCTGCGCAACGACGCCCCGCTCCTGCTCAATCCCAAGCCGTCCTGGCATAAGTATTCGTGGATCGGCGAGTTCGTGGCCAGCATCGCGCACTACCGCCGCAACACTATCGAAACCACGCGCATGGCCATCGAGGCCCGCAAGCATCTGTTTGCGATGGCCGAACGGGAGCAGATCGATTTCGACCTGCAGAAGCGCGGCATTCTGCACGTCTATCACGACAAGGCGAGCTTTGCGGCCGCAGGCAAGGCCAACGCCCTGCTCATCGCCGGGGGGCTTGAGCGCCACGCCGTGAGCCCGGAAGACATTGCCGCCATCGAGCCCACACTGCGGGGCAACTACTACGGCGGTTATTTCACCGAGTCCGACGCCACCGGCGACATCCACAAGTTCACGCGCGGCCTCGCGCAGGCCTGCGAAAAGCGCGGCGTGCGCTTCCTGCAAGGTGTGGACGTGCGCGATGTGCAAACCACAGAGCACGGCGTTCGTCTCCTGCTGCAAACCACGCTGGATGACCGCCTTTCCACCAGCGAGGCGAACGTCGTGCAGGACCTTGCCGCCGACGCGATGGTCGTGTGCGCGGGCGTGGGCAGCCGGCATATCGCACAAATGGTTGGCGATCGCATCAACGTGTATCCGGTCAAGGGGTATTCCATCACGGTGCACCTGGACGATGAAGCCAGCATGCAAGGCGCGCCGTGGGTCAGCCTGCTCGATGAGAGCGCGAAGATCGTGACCAGCCGACTTGGCACCGGCCGCTTCCGCGTGGCCGGCACGGCCGAGTTCAACGGTTACAACCGCGATATCCGCGCGGATCGCATCGAACCCCTGGTGGCCTGGACGCGCCGCAACTTTGCGATTGGCACGTCGCGCGTGGTGCCGTGGGCGGGCTTGCGCCCGATGATGCCGGACATGATGCCGCGCGTCGGCCGTGGGCGGCATGGGCGCGTGTTCTACAACACAGGCCACGGGCATCTGGGTTGGACGCTATCCGGCGCCACCGCCGCAATGGTGGGTGACGTGATCGCGCGCGACTGCCCAGTGCATTGATCGCAACAAAGAAAAAGCCCGCCGAGGCTCTGGCGGGCTTTTTCATGATCAAAGCGATCAGAACTTGTGCCGCACGCCCAGCATGACGCCCAGGCGCGAGTTGTTGCCATACGTGTTGCCCGAGTTGTTGAACGTGGCCGCGCTGTTCAGCGCAATCCAGGCGCCTTGCAGGCGGGTGTAATCAACTTCGGCGTAGACGTCAGTGCGCTTGCTGAGAGCGTAGTCGAGCATACCGGCGGTGGTCAGGCGCTTGCCGCTGGCATCGAGGTGCTTCATCCAGTCGTACTGCACGGTGCCGATGAAACTCAGTGCGCCGGAGATCGGTACTTTCGCGCCCACATAGGCGGCCTGGTTCTTGTAGTCGGCCACGTCGAGGCGGCTGTTTGTATAGCCCAGGTACCACGTGGCAATCGAGGTATCGAGCTTGCCGCCAAAACCCCAGACCGTCTGCTTGCTGGCGAGCGCCGCCGGCACCGCGCCGAAGAACGCCGATGACACATCGCGCGTGACCTGGTACACCGCGCCCACTTCAGCCGACCCCATGCTGTAGACGATCGAGCCGGCGCCAGCCGAACTCTTGCTGAAGCTGCCCGCAGCCTCGCCAAAGGTCCAGGCGCCCGCAAGCTGCAGCCCGCCGAACGACTTGATGTATTTGACCGTGTTGTCGTAGCGCAGGCCGGTGTAGTTGCCGCCCTGATAGCCAACGATGGAGTTGTTGGCAAACGCCATCGCCTCGTACGAAGACAAGACCTCGTGCGCCAGCGTGTATTGCCGACCGAGGTAAAGCTTGCCGTAGTCGCCTTCGAGGCCGACCACCGCGGTGCGTCCGAACAGGCGCCCGCCCTGCTGGCTGCCGCCGGTATCGGGGAAGAAGCCCGATTCCAGGATGAACATGGCCTTGGTGCCGCCGCCCAGGTCTTCCGTGCCGCGCAAGCCCCAGCGGCTACCGGTCAGCACGCCGTCCATCATCTGCAGATTGCTGCTGCCCGCCGCATTTTCGTGCGTGCTGTAGCGGATGGTGGTGTCGATCAGCCCGTAGAGCGTGACACCGCCTGCGGTTTGCGCTGCCGCTGGCAGGCTCGTGGCTCCGAGCACCAGTGCGGCAATCATTGTCTTGTTCATGGCTCCCTTGTCTCCTCTTTGGTGTGATGGGTATGGATGTGCGACGGCCGCACGCGCAGCCGTGGTGTTGCGTGGATAGCACCCACGGCCGCACAACCGTGAGCGCAAAAATTCTCGTGTCTCAGTGGTCAGCCGAAGTGGTGGTGCCGCGGCTCAGTTGTGCCTGCACAGCCATGCGCACGGCAGCGTTTGCTGCGCCGTAGCCCAGGTAGCCGTTGCGCTGGACAAGCTCGAAGAAGAAGCGCTCGCGAAAGGGCTCGGTGTAGGCGTGCAGAAAATCGCCGTGCGGGTCGCGGTCGTAGAGAAGACCATCGTCATGCAGGCGGTTGAGCAGCGCTTCATCCAGACCAAGCCGGGCGGCAACGTCGTCGTAATAGTTCTCGGGAACGTGCTGCAGGCGGGCCGCGCCACGGTCGATGGCCTCAATGGTCTCGAACAGCCGCTCAGTGCGGAATGCAATGTGATGCACCCCCGAGCCCGCGTAGGCGGTGATGAACCTGCCCGTGGCCGTGCGCCCGCTTTCCGATACGTTGAGTGGAATCCGCACGTTGCGGTCCGGACTCACCATCGCCCGGCTTTTCACGAGGCCGTACGGGTCGGCAATCTCCTGTACAGCTTCGGCGTGCATGCCAAAGATGGCCCGGTAGAACAGCACGAAGCTGTCGAGCCGGTGCGCCGGCAGCGCCTGCGCAACGTGGTCAATCGATGCCCAACCTGCTGCACCGTCTTGCATGCCAGGATGCAAGACAAAATCGCTCTCGTAGATGCTGCGATCGGCATGGCGATCGTCGATCAGATAGAGCAGCGTGCCATCGGGTGCGCGCAGCGCGGGAATGCTGCGCTCAGTCGGCCCCACGGGCCCGCGCCACTCCTGGGCACACAGCTCACGTGCGCGTGCCATGGCGCGCTCGGCATCGTCCACCTTCAGGCCGATCGCACAGACAGACGGCCCATGCAGCTGAAAGTGTTCCGACGCCGCGCTGTCCTGCTCCATGTTCAGGATCACGTTGACGCCACCTTGCCGATACAGGTCAACCGCCTTGGAGCGATGGTGCCCCGCAAGGATAAAACCCAGCGCACGCAGGCGCGTTTCAAGTTCCCGTCCTGCCGCTGCATCCACGGCAAACTCCAGGAAATCCACGCCTTCAAATTGAGCTGCCGCGGGCAGTTCCGCACCACCAGCTTCGGACTCCAGCCAGCGCAGCGAACGCATGCCGTCCAGTGCCGTGAGCCGCGCCGGTGCAGAGCGGAATTCGTCGTTGAAGACTTCGAGCGACAAGGGCCCGGTATAGCCCGCAGCAAGCAAGTCGCGCGCAAAGTCCGTCACCGGAAGGTCACCCTGCCCCGGGAAGTTACGGTGATGCCGGCTCCAGGACAGTACGTCCATCGACAACTTTGGGGCATCTGCAAATTGCACGAAGAAGAGCTTGTCTGTCGGCACGTCGTGAATGCCATCCAGCGTGTCGCCCAGCGACAGCGTATGGAAGCTGTCGAGAATCAGCCCGAGCGCCGGGTGGTCAGCCTGCCGCACGATCTGCCACGCCTGGCGCCAGGTCCGCGTGTGCCGCCCCCAGGCCAGTGCCTCATAGCCCACGCGCAGCCCGCGCCGTGCCGCTGCTTCCGCCATCTGGCGCAGATCGTCTGCCGCGCGCGCCGGGTCGTCGATGGCGATGTCCTGCACGTTGCTGCAGACCAGTACCGTGTCGACGCCCAATTCGGCCATCACGTCGAACTTGCGCTCGGCGCGCGCCAGATTGCGTGCGAGCAGTTCGCCGGGCATTGCCTCGAAATCGCGGAAGGGCTGGTACAGCATGATCGCCAGCCCAAGGTCCGCCGCCATTTGCCGCACGCGCGCCGGCGATCCGTCGAAATTCAACAGGTCGTTTTCGAAGATCTCGACACCGTCAAAGCCCGCGGCGGCCGCGGCTTCCAGCTTTTCAGGCAGCGTGCCGGACAGGCACACGGTGGCGATGCATTTGGGATGGCGCGCTGCGCGGGGCGAATTCATGGCAATGCGTTGGTCTGACGATGCCCGCAGCGTAGGTGGGCGCACCATGCATTCACAAGCGGCATTCGCGCAACAACGTGCGATGATCGTACAATCGTGCGCACATATCGCTCGTTTTTAGGGTTATCGCCATGACGAAGGAACCGCTGAGCCGGCGCGACTGGATCGCTGGGCTGGAAAAAGGGCTCGCCATCCTGGAGGCGTTCGACCACGAGCACCCGCGCCTGACGCCCACCCAGGCTGCCGAGTTGACCGGCCTCACCCGCACGGCCGCGCGCCGCTACCTGCTGACGCTCGAACACCTCGGCTACCTCACCAGCGAAGGCACGCTGTTCAGCCTGACGCCGCGCGTGCTGAAGGTGGGCTGGTCGTACTTCGATTCGGCGCGCCTGCCGCGCACGGTGCAGCCCTTCCTGCAGCAGGTGACCGCCGCCGTGGGCGAGGTGGCGTACCTCAGCGTGCTGGATGATTGGGAGCTCGTCTTCATTTCGCGCACCAGCACCAGCCGAGTCATGAGCACGGGCTTCGTGCTGGGTGCGCGCGTGCCGGCGCCGCTCGCCTCAGCCGGCGTGATGATGCTGGCCGCGCAACCCGAGCAGAAGGTCAAGGCATGGCTGGAGACCTGCGTGCTGACACCCTACACGCCGTACACCATCCTGCAGCGGGACCGCCTGTTCGATGAAATCCGCAAGGCGGGCCGGCAGGATTACGCCGTGGTCGAACAGCAATTGCAGATTGGCGTGCGCGGCGTGGCGGTACCGCTGCGGGATCGGCACGGCAACGTGATCGCCGCGTTGAGCGTGAACATGCAAGTCGGTGAAGAAACAACGGAGCACGCCTTGCAGCGCGTGCTGCAGGTGCTGCAGGACACAGCGCTTTCGATCATGCGTGTGCTGTAGCGCGCCGCGCACGTCCGTTGCACCAAGACCTCACGCTTTGACAGACCGATGAACTCGGAGAAACCCTTGAGTCGTACGTTATTCGCACCATGTTGTGCGATTATCGAACGAATTCAATCGGCAGTCGCTTGTGCCCCGCCCGGGCGGCGGACTACGCTGCGTTGCGTGTACAGACGGCCCTTCATCGAACGAATCGCACGAGTTGCACGATAGGCCGCACAGATAAAACCGGAGACAACCATGACCGCAGCCCCTGCCCACGAGCCCCTGGGCAAGCACCAGTCGAAGAAAGCCGCCGCCAGCGGCTGGATCGGCTCGGCGCTCGAGTACTACGACTTCTTCATTTACGCCACCGCAGCGGCGCTGATCTTTCCGCAGATCTTCTTCCCCAAAGGCGACCCGAAGACGGCCATCATCGCCTCGCTGGCGACGTACGGCGTCGGTTATATCGCGCGACCAATCGGCGCGTTCGTGCTGGGCCATCTGGGCGACACGCATGGGCGCAAGAACGTGCTGCTCTGGTGCATGTTCCTGATGGGTTTTTCGACCATTGCCGTGGGCCTGCTGCCCACGTATGACCAAGTCGGCCTGTGGGCTCCCGCATTGCTGGTCATCATGCGCCTGATCCAAGGCTTTGCCGTGGCCGGTGAAATCTCGGGCGCCAGCTCGATGATCCTGGAGCACGCGCCGTTTGGCCGGCGCGGGTTCTTCGCGAGCTTTACGCTGCAAGGCGTGCAGGCCGGGCAGATCCTGGCGGCCGCCGTGTTCCTACCGCTGGCGCACTACATGCCCGCCGACCAGTTCAACGCCTGGGGCTGGCGCATTCCGTTCGTTCTGAGCTTCGTCGTCATCATCGCCGGCTACGTCATCCGCCGCGAAGTGCACGAAACCCCCGCGTTTACCGCTGAGCAACAGCAACAAGGCCGCCCGCGCTCCCCCGTGATCGACGCCTTCAAATACAGCACGCCCGACATGCTGCGCGTGGTCTGCATGGCGCTGATGAACGTGATTCCGGTGGTAGCGACCATCTTTGGCGCCGCCTATGCGGTGCAGCCGGCATACGGCATCGGCTTTGCCCAAGACATCTACCTGTGGATTCCGGTGGTGGGCAACATCGTTGCGGTACTCGTCATTCCGTATGTTGGTGACCTGTCCGACCGCATCGGCCGCAAGCCGCCGATCGTGATCGGTTCGCTGCTCGCTGGCCTGCTCGCCTTTGCCTACCTGTACGCCATCAGCATCAAGAACGTGCCGCTCGCCTTCGTCATCTCGATTCTGATGTGGGGCGTGGTCTACCAAGGCTACAACGCGGTGTTCCCGAGCTTCTATCCGGAGTTGTTCCCGACGCGTACTCGTGTGTCGGCCATGGCGATTTCGCAGAACGTCGGCACGGCCATCACTGCCATGCTGCCGGCCCTCTTCACCGCCGTGGCACCGCCGGGCGCCACCAACATCTGGCTGACCGTGGGCGCCATTGCCTTTGGCGTAACGGTGATCGCCGCCGTGGCCGCCATGACCGCACGCGAGACCTACCGCATTCATATGGACGACCTGGGCCAACCAGCCGCCCAACCCGTCGACAAGGCTGAATATGCCCGCCAGCGGGCCGGAGCCTTGGCCGCCTGAAACACGCACGCCTGAACCATGATTTCTGGAAAAACCACCCTCATCGCCCACATCGGCTACCCGACCGAGACGTTCAAGTCGCCGATGATCTACAACCCCTGGTTCGAGCAAAAAGGCATCGACGCCGTTGTGGTGCCCATGGGGGTCAAGGCAGAGGATTACGCGCAGAGCTTCGAATCGATCTGCCGCTTTACCAACCTGCGTGGCGCGCTGATCACCATGCCGCACAAGGTCACCACGGTGGATCTGGTCGACGAAGTCACGCCCGCCGTGCGCATCGCGGGCGCCTGCAATGCGGTGCTCAAGCGCGATGACGGCACGTTGCTGGGCGATCAGTTCGACGGTGCCGGCTTCGTGCGCGGCGTGCTGCGCAAGGGGCGCAAACTGGAAGGGGCGCGTGTGCTGCTCTCGGGGGCCGGCGGTGTCGGCTCGGCGATTGCCGCGTCGCTGGCGGCTGCGGGTGTCGGCGAGTTGGCTCTGTATGACACGCGCGCAGAATCCGCTGAATCACTGGGGCTGCGTCTGCGCGAGCACTACCCCGCGTTAGTGGTGCGCACCGGGTCGAATGATCCGGACGGCTTCGATGTGGTCGTCAACGCCACGCCGGTCGGCATGAAGGAAGACGATCCGCTGCCCTTCGACGTGGCACGCATCGCGCCGAGCTGCTTTGTCGGCGAGGTGGTCATGAAATCCGAGTACACGCCGCTGCTGCGCGCAGCGCTCGACAAGGGCTGCGATGTCCAGGTCGGCACCGACATGCTGTTCGAGATGATTCCCGCGTATCTGGAGTTCTTCGGCTTCGGCACCGCCACCGCAGATGAGCTGCGGCGCAGCGCGGCCATTGCATACTGAGCCGATGACGCGTCGCCCCCTGAGCTTTGCCCTGCTGCTGCCGTTGCTGCTATCGGCGCAACCGGTTGCGACCGACAGTTATCTTCCCGCCCTGCCCGCCATTGCCCAGACGCTGGGATCGGCCAGCGCGAGCCTCACGGTCTTCGCGCTGGCCTTTGGCATCGGGCAACTGCCGATGGGCAGCCTTGCCGATCGTTTTGGCCGCCGCCAGGTGCTGTTGCTCGGGCTCGCGTGCTATGCCATGGCTGCACTGGCCGGCGCGCTGGCGACAACCGCTTCCATGTTGACCGCCGCACGCGCCCTGCAGGGTTTCTCGATGGCCGCCATCCTGGTGTGCGCCCGCGCCGCTGTGCGCGATCTGCACCCGGCGCGCGATGGTCCGCACGTCATGGCACGCGGCCTCACGGGCCTGGGTTTCGTGGCGTTGATGGCACCGATTCTCGGTGCCTTTGTCGCGCAACACGCAGGCTGGCGGTGGGTGCTGGCGGGCATGAGCATCTATGCAATCGTGCTGTGGGCGATGTGCTGGTACGGCTTTGCCGAAACCCGGCAAGAGACACACGCCCAGGCGGGCAGCATGCGCGAGATCTTCGCCAGCGCGGACTTTCGCGTCTGGGGCCTGCTGGCGGCCACGACCTACGCCGGCATCTTCTGCTTTCTGCTGCTTTCGCCGATGGTCTATATCGCATACCTCGGCCTGTCACCCGAGCTTTATGGCTGGATACCGGCCGGCGGCTCGCTCGTCTATATCGTGAGTACGACCGGTTGCCGGCGCCTGCTGCGCCGCCAGAGCCTCGTGCGGACTGTGCAGCAAGGCGCAATGCTCAGCCTGTTGGGCGCCTGCATTCAGGGATTGGGCTGCTGGCTGCTTCCCGGGCAGGCGTGGCCGCTGCTGCTCGGGCATGGCGTCTATTGCATGGGCCACGGCATCCACCAGCCTTGCGGCCAGGCAGGCGCGGTGGGCGAGTTGCCGCATCTTGCAGGGCGGGCGGTGTCATGGTCAGGCTTCATCATGATGCTGGCAGCCTTCTGCCTCGGGCAGACCGCGGCAGCGTTTGACGACACATCGCACAGCCTCGGTGCCTGGCCCATGGTGGCGCCGATGATGCTTGCCGGCGCCGTGCTGGCGTCCATCGCCTTCCTTTGGCTACCGAAGCTGCAGAGCCAGCCGGATCCACAAAGAGCTGCCGCATAGCGACTGCGGGATGCGCATTGCCACCCGCGTGGTACACAATGCGGTGTCCGCATTCTTTGCTTCAGCCACAGGAGTTTGACCATGAGCCGCAACGCCGACCTGCCATTCAAGACCGCCGGCTTGGAGTTCATCGAGTTCGCCACGCAAGCGCCGGCTGCGCTCGGCCAGGTGTTCGCATCGCTCGGCTTCAAGGCCATCGCTCGGCACGTAAGCAAGGACGTCACGCTGTACCGGCAAGGCGACATGAACTTCCTCGTCAACGCCGAAGCCGATTCCTTCGCGCACCGCTGGGCTGAGGAATATGGCGTGGGTATCTGCGCCATCGGCATCCGCGTTGACGATGCGCATCACGCCTACGACCGCGCCGTCGAACTGGGTGCATGGCCGGCCGAAACCGAGCCGATCGGCCCGAGCGAACTGGTGATCCCGGCCATCCAAGGCGTAGGCGACACGCATCTGTATTTTGTCGACCGCTGGCGCGGCAAGCACGGCGCCAAGGGCGGCCTGGGTGACATCTCCATCTACGACATCGACTTCCGGCCGCTGGATGCAGCAACCGCGCTTGAGGACTGGCACCACGCCGGCGTTGGGCTGGCGCGGGTCGACCACCTGACGCAAACCGTCGGCGCTGGCCGTCTGCAGGATTGGATCGACTTCTACCGCAACCAGCTCGGCTTCAGCGAAATCCACGAGCTGCATGCCAACTGGCACGTCGCGGCGGATTCCCGCGTGATGGTGTCGTCGTGCGGCATGATCCGCATTCCGCTCTATGAAGAAGGCACGCACCGCGCGCACCTCATGCACGCCTACCTGCCCGACCACCCCGGCGAAGGCGTGCAGCACATTGCGCTGGCCACCGACGACATCCTGCGCACAGCCGCCGCGCTGGCCGCCAACGGCCTCACCTTCGTCGAGCCCCCGGCACACTACTACGACACCGTCGACGCGCGCCTGCCCCGTCACGGATTGGACCTGGAAGCCTTGCGCCGATACGGCATCCTGGTCGACGGCGAGATCGTTGACGGCGTGCCCAAACTGTTCCTGCAAACCTTCGTCAAGCGCCATCCAGGCGAGATCTTTTTCGAGATCGTGCAGCGGCGCGGGCACCACGGCTTTGGCGAGGGCAATCTGCCGGTGTTGACTGCGGCGGCCTGACCCGGAAAACGTCGCCAAGAAAAAAGCCCGCCAAGTTTCGGCGGGCTTTTTTTCGTGCTGCGGGTGCTGCAATGCCGATCAATAACCGGCTGCCAGCCCCGTGTTGCGACGCGGATCGTTCGCGCCATAGAAGCGGTTGTTGCCGACCGGCTTGCCGCCCAGCGACGGCGCCCCGACGATGATCGCCGCCAGGTGGTTGGCCGGCTGCGGCGCCCCCAGGTTGTGGCCCATCGACGTCAGGATCTTGCGCGTATCTTCCGACAGCGCGTACGGCTCGACGTTGGTCACGTCCGGCAGCCATTGCTGGTGGAAGCGCGGCATGTCGACGGCTTCCTGCACGTTCATGCCGTAGTCGATCGCGTTGATCATGGTCAGCATGACGGCTGTGATGATGCGGCTGCCGCCCGGCGTGCCCACCACCATGACGGGCTTGCCGTCCTTGGTGACGATGGTCGGGCTCATCGACGACAGCGGACGCTTGCCCGGGGCAATCGAGTTGGCCTCGCCCTGCACCAGGCCGTACAGGTTAGGCACGCCGACCTTGGCGGTGAAGTCGTCCATTTCATCGTTCAGGACCACGCCCGTCTTGGCGGCCGTCACCTTCGCACCAAACCAGTCGTTGAGCGTGTACGTGACCGACACGGCGTTGCCGTACTTGTCGGCAATCGAGTAGTGCGTGGTATTGCTGCCCTCATGCGGCTCGACGCCCGGCTTGATGTCCTTCGACACACCCGCCTTCTTCGGGTCGATCACAGCGCGAATCTTGGCCGCATAGTCCTTGCTCAGCAGGCGGTCCAGCGGGTTCTTCACGAAGTCCGGGTCGCCCAGGTAGCTGTTGCGGTCCACATAGGCGTGGCGCATGGCTTCGATCTGGTAATGCGTGGCCTGCGCGGAATGCCAGCCCAGGTCCTTGAGCGGATAGCCTTCCAGGATGTTCAGCATTTCGCAGATGACCACGCCGCCTGAACTCGGGGGAGGTGCCGACACCACGTGATAGCCACGGTAGTCGCACTCGACCGGCGCCAGTTCGCGCGTTTTGTAGCTGACCAGATCTTCTTGCGTGATCAGGCCACCACCGGCCTTGCTCGATGCAGCAATGGCCTGCCCGACCCAGCCCTTGTAGAAGCCGTCGGTGCCCTTGTTGCTGATCTCGCGCAGCGTCTTGGCCAAGTCATGCTGGACGAGCTTCTCGCCCACCTGGAACGGCTGCCCCTTGTTCAGGAAGATCGCGCCCGATGCGGCGTCTTCCTGGAAGTCCTTGGTGGAGGTGTGCAGCATGTCGACATCGCCCTGATCGAGGACGAAGCCCTTGTCGGCCAGCGTGATGGCCGGCGCGATCAGTGCAGCGCGTTGCATGGTGCCGTACTTCTGGCGCGCATACTCCATGCCGGACACGGTGCCAGGCACACCCACGGCCAAGTGGCCCTTGGTGGACGCACCCTTGATGACGTTGCCGTCCTTGTCGAGGTACATGTTGGCGGTGGCACCCTTCGGCGCGACTTCACGGAAGTCGAGGAAGGTCTTGCGGCCATCGGCCAGCTGGATGGTCATGAAACCACCGCCGCCCAGGTTGCCGGCTGCCGGATAGACCACGGCCAGCGCGTAACCCACGGCCACTGCGGCATCCACCGCATTGCCGCCGCGCTTGAGCACTTCCACACCGACCTTGCTGGCCAGATGCTGTGCCGCAACGACCATGCCGTTTTCTGCGGCCACGGGTGCGACGGATGCCGCGTGTGCGACGGTCGTGATGCTGATCGATGCGATTGCAGCGGCGATCCACCGCATGCCTGTTCTTGGATTCTGCATAGGAGCTCCTTTGGTACCTTCAAGGACGCCGGTCGTGCCAGCGTACGTGTTATGGCGCGCGAACCTTATCAGGCGGTGCGCCGGGGCACTATAGCCTCATCCCCGTATTGACGCATTGTGCAGGCGGTGGAACGGCACGCATCGCTAGCCCAGCGGCACCTCGAGCCCGACCTTCACGCGGTTGAGCACCACCGCCGTGCGGTACCACCGGATGTTGTCGTTGTCGTCGAACAGGCGTCGCGCCAGAGCTTCGTACTCCGTCATCGTGGCCACGTTCAGGATGAGGACGAAATCGGCCTCGCCCGTCACGTAGTAGCACTGCTGCACCTCGGGGCCGGAGAGCGCCTTCTTGAGCGCAGCCATTGCAGCGGTATTGGTGCGCTCGGCATGCACCTCAACGATCACGGTGATGGGTTTGGCCACCCGCTCGGGGTCGACTACCGCCACGTTGCCGACGATGACGCCCGCTTCCTCCATTCGCTTGATGCGCCGCTGCACGGCGGCGGTCGATAGATTGACCTGCTCCCCAATCACGCGCAGCGGCGTGGTGTAGCACCGCTGAACAGCGTTGAGGATGGCAATGTCGAATGCGTCGAGTTCGAGCGATTTCTGTGCGGCCATAACGGGCATGGAGCGAGAAATTTTTGCGTCTGGCTGGTCAGAATAGCTGAAATTACTCTGCTGACGTGACATAGGATTTCGTGGTCCACGCGTTCGCAGAGGTCCATCCCATGCATTGGCAATCCCAGCTCGTCAGCCCCGAAACGCTTGCCCCTGGCGGCTTTCGGTCATTGGTGACCCCGGTCTACCGTGGTTCAACCGTGTTGTTCGACAACGCAGCGCAGGTCGTGGACGACTGGCGCCATGCGCAGCACGGCTACACCTACGGCCTCTACGGCACACCGACCGCCATTGAACTCGGCGTGCGGATTGCGCAACTGGAACGCGCCCGCCACAGCTTTATCGTCCCCGGCGGGCAGGCGGCCATCGCGCTCGTCTACCTGGCCTGCTGCGGCGCGGGCAGCCATGCGCTGGTGCCGTTCAGTGCGTACGGGCCCAACCGCAGCATGGCTGACGGCCTGCTCAAACGCATGGGCATCGAAGTCGAAATCTATGACCCGCTCATCGGCGCAGGCATCGGCGGACTCATCCGGCCGAACACCATGCTTGTTTGGACCGAAAGCCCCGGCTCGGTCACGATGGAAGTGCAGGACGTGCCGGCAATCGTGGCTGAGGCGCACGCGCGCGGCGTGCCGGTGGCGCTCGACAACACGTACACGGCCGGCGTGTATTTCGATGCCTTCGCGCACGGCGTGGACATCAGCATGCAGGCGCTGACCAAGTACGTGGGCGGCCACAGCGACCTGTTGCTCGGGTCGGTCTCGGTCAACTCGGAGGCGATGTTCGAGCGTGTGGGCAGCGCGTTTGCCGATCTGGGCATGGGCGCATCGCCCGACGATTGCAGCCTGGCGCTGCGTGGCCTGCAAACGCTGGGGCTGCGGCTTGAGCGCCTGCAAACGTCCACCCTGGCGGTGGCGCGCTGGCTGCATCTGCAGGACTGCATTGCGACCGTGCTGCATCCGGCGCTGCCGTCATGCCCCGGCCATGAGCTCTGGAAGCGCGACTTTACCGGCGCAACCAGCGTGTTTTCGGTGGTGTTCCAAGAAAGCGTCTCGGCCGAACAAGTCAACGCATTCATTGATGCGCTGCGCATGTTCCGGATCGGCATGAGTTGGGGCGGCACGAGCAGCCTGGTGATGCCGTATCCCGATCTGGCGCGACCGAACCGCCACTATCGCGGCCGCCTGGTGCGGCTCAATGTCGGGCTGGAAGCGCCGGAAGATCTGATTGCCGATCTGCGGCAAGCCATGGCTCGCGCAGCCATCCAGGAGCCCGCTGTTGCCGCATAACCGACGGCACGTCAGTCAGCCGGTGCAAACGGCGGCGCACGCCGCTTTACCGGCTGCGTCTTGACGATGGCGGTGTTGGTCTCAGCGTGATACGCCACGCGATCGAGAATCTGGTCGAGCTGGTCGATTGAGCGCACATACAGCCGGGCGATGAAGCAGTCCTCGCCCGTGACCTTGTCGCATTCGCCGATCTCGAGAATCTCTTCGATCAGCTTCTGCACGATATGCAGCTTGCCCGGCATGGGCCGCACGCGCACGATGGCCTGCAGCGTGTAGCCCAGCGCCGCCGGGTCAATGTCGACGGTGTAATGCCGGATCACGCCGCGCTCTTCCAGCCGCCGCAGGCGCTCCGACACGCTGGGGGATGACAACCCCACCTGCTCGGCGAGTTGCTTGAGCGAGATGCGGGAATCGGTCAGTAGAACGTCGAGAATGCGTTGATCCAGCGCGTCAATCGTGTTCATTGCGTTCCGCCTCCAATTCGGGCACTTCGCCTTACTTCATTAGAAAGAACGCCAATTTTGCCTTAGAAAAGCAATGGAAGTGAGCCCATCCGCATGCGATCCTGATTGCATCCAACGCTCAAGGTGGTTCGCATGAACGATAAGACACGCGGCACGGTCGAGATGACCACCGCCATGGTCATCTCCGGGACGATCGGCTGGTTCGTTGTCCGCTCAGGCCAGCCGGTGGCCGACGTTGTGTTCTGGCGCTGCGTGTTCGGCGCGCTGACGCTGCTGGGGGTGTGCGCCGGCCTGGGGCTGCTGCGCGGCGCCATCACGTGGCGGCGTGCGGGCATTGCCGCGTTGGGCGGCGTGGCAATCGTCATCAATTGGCTGCTGCTGTTCGCGGCGTATCCGCGCGCATCCATCTCGATTGCGACGGCGGTCTACAACACGCAGCCGTTCATGCTGGTCGGGCTGGGCGCGCTGTTTCTGTCAGAAAAGCTGACGGCGGCCAAACTCACATGGCTGGCCATCGCCTTTATCGGCGTCGTACTGATCGTGCAAGTGGGGCCTGCGGCCAGCATGGGGACCGATTACCTGACTGGCATTGCGATGGCGCTGGGCGCGGCGTTTGCCTATGCGGTAGCGGCGCTCCTGATCAAGAAGCTCGCAGGTACGCCGCCGCATCTGATTGCGCTCATCCAGGTGTGTGTGGGCGTGCTGATGCTGGCGCCGTTGGCCAACCTGTCGCATCCGCCGGCCGATGCGCATACGTGGGTGATCCTTGTCACGGTGGGCGTGGTGCATACAGGGTTGATGTACATCCTGCTCTATGGCGCCATCCAGAGGCTGCCGACGCATCTGACGGGATCGTTGTCGTTCATCTATCCCATTGTCGCCATCGTGGTGGACATCGTTGCGTTCGGGCATCGGCTGCAACTGGCGCAGTTTTTGGGTGCGGGGGCGATCCTGCTGGCGGCTGCGGGCATGAACCTGGGGTGGTCGCCGTATCGCTGGTTGCGGGCACGGGGCGAATCCCCCGTTACCAAATAACGCAATACACGCAATAGTCCCCCACATTCGCAACACGAATCGGCAGTCCAACTGCTGTTATTCTTGTGCGTTTTCCGCTGGCGCCCGGCGCGCCCTGCGCCTGCCTCTCTCTCCCTTTGGCAGCCAGCGGACAGAAACCCCAAACATACGTACAAGATGAAGGAAGGTCACCCGCCGGAGCCGGGTCGCGAAACCGCGATCGCCTGGATCCTGGAACAAATGCAAACCTATGACCTGTCTGTCGAAGATTTGCAGGCGCATGGCTGCTTTGACGCGCCACCGCCGCCGCCCGCGCCATCCGCACCCATCGGCCCGGTCTACATGAGCGCCGACGGCCAGCACTGGGACGGCTCGGGCGACATGCCCGACTGGCTGCGGCGCGCCGTCAACGCAGGGCAGAGCATCGAGCATTTCCGCGTGGGCTGAACGCAGGCGATGCAGGTATGCCGGTTGCGTGGTTGTTTGCAAGCGCCGCCGGTTTGTCGATCTGTGGGCTGATGCCCAGTATGACCGGCCGGCGCCCCAACCCAACGGAGGACGTCATCATGCCGGAACGCAAAACCGTAGAACGTGCGCGCGCCGACAAGCGCCACGGCAAAGCCGCCTCGACCCAGGCGGGCAACTTCGTGAAGGAAGAGATGGATCACATCCGCGAAGGCAAGCACGGTGCGAAAAACACCAAGCAGGCCATTGCGATTGGTCTATCGAAGGCACGCCGCGCGGGCGTTGCCGTCAAGCCGCCGGGGGAAGGCAAGGCATCGGCCGCCACGCGCAAGAAGGCGGAGCATGACGTCAAGGCCGGCAGCAAGGCAGGCAACAAGACCGGCAGCCACGCCAGTGCGAGCAAGGAATCCACGGCCAAGCGCAGCAAAACCACAACACGCACGCTGAAGAAGGAAGGCCATTCGGCGGCTTCCAAGTCGTCGCTGTCCAAGCAGGCGCATAGCGCGGCCTCCAAGCGTTCGAGCAGCGAGCGCTCGGCCGCGGCCAAGAAGGGCGCTGCTACCAAGGGCGCAGCCGGCCGATCCGCCGCCGCCAAGAAGGCGGCGCGCACGCGCGCGGCGCACGCCAGGTAAATTTTTCCTGTTCAGCCTGAAGGCGGCCCATTGGGGTCGCCTTTTTTATTGGCGGTTTGCCTCACAAAAAAAAAATCAAAAAAATTTCTGTTCTCCGTGTCAGGAACGCCCACGTGCGCCGACGAAGGTGCACGGAACACATCTGCGCGATGCCGCAGTGCACCGTACGGCGAGGGATTTGGCCCTGTCCGCCGTTCAACGACACCTGCCACTCAAGGAGAACACAAATGAAACAACACGCCATGATCGCCGCCGCTCTGGGTAGCCTGCTCGCGCTGGGCGCACTGTCGACACCGGTGCAGGCCGCTGATGCCGCCGGCAAGGAAAAGTGCTACGGCGTCGCCAAGGCCGGCCAGAACGATTGCGCCAGCCCGGGCAGCGCCCACGCCTGCGCCGGCCAATCGAAGATGGACAAGGACCCAATGTCGTGGAAATACGTGCCCGCCGGCACCTGCGCGCAGATGGGCGGCACGATGCAGGCTCCGTCCAAGTAACGCGCGACGCCGGGTGACCGCCATGCAGACCGCTCTGCCAACCTGCGCCGGCGCAGGCCTGCGCGCACCGCACTTTCCTGCCCTGCTGCACGGGGAAGCCCGCTTCCCCTGGGTGGAGGTGCACAGCGAGAACTATCTGTATGGCGGCCCCGCCCGCGCAGCGCTGCACGCCGCGCGGGCGCACCAGCCTGTGAGCCTGCACGGCGTGGGCATGGGGCTGGGCAATGCGGATGGACTGGACGTCGAGCACGTACGCGCCATCGCTACGCTGGCCGATGCGGTAGCGCCCGCCGCCATTTCCGAGCACCTGTGCTTCAACCGCAGCGGTGCGCAGGTCGTCAACGATCTGCTGCCGCTGCCTTATTCCCGCGAATCGCTGGATGTCGTCTGCGCCAACGTCATGCGTGCACAGGACATCCTCAAGCGACCGCTGCTGATCGAGAACATCGCCGCGTACATCGACTGCCGCGCACTGGTCGATGCCGACGAGGCCCTCTTCGAAGGCGCATTCCTGACCGCCCTCGCCCGGCGCACGGGCTGCGGCATCTTGCTGGACCTGAACAATCTGTACGTGAACAGCGTCAACCATGGCGTGACCGTCGAATCGGTACTGGCCGATATCGACCCTGCACTGGTCGGCGAGATTCACTTGGCAGGCTTCAGTGTGGAAGACGGCATGCTGATCGACACGCACAGTGCGCCGGTCCATGCACCCGTCTGGGCGCTGTACGACGCGTGGATTGCCAAACACGGCGCACGCCCGACACTGATCGAATGGGATGCCGAGCTGCCGCCCGTGCAGGTGTTGCTGAACGAAGCGGCACGCGCGCAAGCAACGCTCGATCGCCATGCCCGTGCCCCCATGCAGGAGTCCCACCATGCGACTACCTGACTGGGAAGCGCACCTTATCGGCGCACTGACCACCCCTGCAAGCCACGAAGAGGCGCGTGGTATTGCCATCTACCGCAATGCGCGTCTGGCAATTCTGCGCAATGCGCTGACGGGGGCGTATCCCGTCTGCCGAGCGCTCGTCGGTGACGACTGCTTTGATGCGCTGGTGCGCGACACGCTGGCCATGCAGGCGTCTACATCCCCGAACCTGCATCGCTATGGAAATGCGCTGCCGGATGTCATTGCGCAATCCCCGTTGGCGCACAGCGTGCCGTATCTGGCTGACGTGGCGCGTCTGGAATGGTGCGTGCACTGGGCGCACTACGCGCCGGATGCACACGTGGAAGCGGCGAACGCCGACCTGTTCGCGCAGCCCGCGGACACGCTTCGCGCCGGGCTGGTCGAAGGTGCGCAGTGGGTGGTTTCTCCATGGCCCGTGGTCTCGATCTGGCGCGCACATCAGCCCGACGCGACGATCGCGCTCAACGAAATCGACCTGAGTGTGGGCGAAGCCGCTGTGATTGCCGTGCACGGGCATCGCGTTGCTGTGCTCGATCTCGATGCCCCGACGGCCACGTTCCTCGCAGCTTGCGACGCGACGCCGTCGCTTCAGGCCGCGCTCGAAACCACGCTGGCTGAGCGGCCAGATTTTGATTTGACCGCATGCCTGTCAGCCCTCTATCGCTCGGGGCTGCTCGCGCTGAGCGCATGCCCAACAACACCGCCTACTGGAGACACGCCATGAACACCCTCGCCACGACCTTTGCCCCGCTCACGCGCATCCGCGCTTCGCTTGACCGACTCGCCGGGCCGCAAAGCGCGCTCTGCTCGCTCATCTTGTTGATCGCACGGGCGTATCTTTTCTACGTGTTCTTCCGCTCGGGCCTGACCAAGCTGCACGACTGGGACACCACGTTGCTGCTCTTCACCGAGGAATACAAGGTGCCGCTATTGCACCCGGCCCTTGCAGCCGCGCTCGGCACGTTTGGCGAACTGGTTTTCCCGTCTCTCATGCTGGTCGGCATCGTGCCGCGGTTGGCGGCGGCGGGGCTGTTCTTCGTCAACGTGGTAGCGGCGGTGTCGTACTGGGCCAATCTGTCGGCGTCGGCCATCGAATTTCATTTTGTGTGGGGCGTTCTGATTGCGCTCGTGGCGACGGTGGGACCGGGTTGGCTGGCGGTGCAGACCCTTTGGGAGCGCCGCGCGCATTAAGCAGATTGGGTGGGCAGCAGGCTTATGATGTGGTTCTGTCGCCCTCTCTTCAGGAGCATCGATGCGCTTCCCTCCGTTGTCCTTCGCTGCCTCAACCGGTGTGTTGGCTGCAATCACCGCCGCAACCGTTCTCACTGCCTGCGCGTGGGGCGATAGCCCGAACACCACCGGCGCGCGCATGCTCGACGATTCGCTGCTGTCGTACCAGGTCAAGGCGGCGCTGGATCAGGACACAGCGCTCAGCACGCGCCAGATCCGCATCCGCTCTACCCCAGACGGCAAGGTCACGCTGACGGGCTGGGTCGATACCCCCGAAATGGCCCGACGGGCTGGTGACGACGTCAAACGCTTTGTTGACTCGGCCAAGCTCGACAACCAGTTGCGCGTGCTCTCGCGCATGCAGGTGCTGGGCGGCGGTCCGTACATCCCGGCCGGCTTGCCGCCGGCGGCACCGGCCAGCGCCCCGGCCGCGCGCTAACGCGTTCAAGCACTTAAGCTGCCTGTGTGCCCGTCCGCCCTGGCAAGCGGCCCACGGGCACCGATTGCAGCAGGCCGAAGCCGATCTCCGCAATCAGGAACGGCAACACCAGCAGCGAGGCGCCGGATGCCAGCGCATAGGCCTGCCACGCTGCAAAGAGGCCGCGTGCCGCGGCGTCGTACCGGCCCAGCGCCACACTCGGCTGTCGGATGCGCAGCACCGACCACACGCACACCACCGACCCCATCAGATTGGCCATCAGCAGGTGCTCTGGCTCAAATGCCGGCAAGCGGCCGATACCCAGCGCATGCGCCAATGCAGTGAGCGCTTGATGCAACAGGGCAAACGTCCACGGCGTGGCAAACGGTGCAGTCACGATCAGGTCATACCAGCCGCTGGCGCGCACCACACGCAGGAAGGTCGATTCAGAAACCATGGTGAAACTCCAGGAATGAAGTGAAGGAGTCGCCACGGTAAAGCTTGGTGTACGCTCCAAGGTCAAGCGCTCGGCCGCCCCACTCTTCCAAGCCACCATGCCTGCTGCACTTCCCGCTTCCGCTTCCAACGCGCGTACCGGCGACCTTTCCATCGGCGACCTGGCCGCCGCCACCGGCGTCTCGCGGGATGGCCTGCGCTTTTACGAGGTACGCGGCCTGATCCGGGCGCGACGCCGCAGTAACGGCTACCGCGCTTACCCGCCCGAAACCGTGGAACTCGTGAACTACGTGCGCACGGCTCAGCAACTGGGCTTCACGCTGGCAGAAATTGGCGAAGGGATGTCGCAGGTGTGGCAGCAACCCGACACCGATGCCGCCGTTACGGCGCTACTGCGGGAGAAACTTGCCGCCATCGATGTCCGCATCGCCAGCTTGCAGGCCACGCGTGATGCACTCGCTGCCCGCGTCGGGATGCCATGCCCGCTTGCACCGACCTGAGACTCCGACACGTCTTGTCATATGACTGTCGCAGACTCCCGCCACAGGGCGGGTTTGGCGCGTTTTCTCCACGCCCTGACGGCTTGCTGAGTCGTGAAAGGCGCTTGAAAGTTCGCGTCGGTAAAAACGCTCCCGTCTCAAGGGGAGTCTGCTGCAGTGAAACATCGGGGTGCGTTCCATCCACGGGCGAGGGCCGTGCTGTGCGCGGTGGCCTGCCTGCCATTTGCCGCTGCCTGGGCAGCCACGCCTGCGCCGGCACCGGCTGCGGCCAGCATGCCGGTGGCGACCATGCCGTCGATCAAGCCTTCCGTTCCGGGCGTGACGGGCGCGGGCTTCAACCTCGTCGAACTGCTGCAGGAGCTGAAAGGCAACAACCCACAGTTGATCCAGGCGCGCCATAACTACCTGTCGGCCAAATCGATCCCCCCGCAGCTTGCCGCGCCCAACAACCCGCAGCTCGGCTACATCTGGAACAGCATCCCGAAGGGTTTTCCGCTGGCGGTCAACCGCGCGGGCGGCAGCCAGTACAACCTGACGCAGCAGATCCCGTTTCCGGGCAAGAAAGCGCTGGCCGCTGAGATTGCCGATCGCCAGGCGGAATCGCTGAACGCGCAAAACGACGCGCTGTACCTGCAGCTCTACGCGCAGCTTTCCACTACGTACTACCAGGCGATCGCGCTGCAGAAGCAGATCGATGTACAGAAGCTGACCATCACGCGCCTGGAGCAGGTCAAGCAGATCACGCGCGTGCGCTACGCCAACAATGCCGCTGCCTACGCCGACTTCCTCAACGCGCAGGTCATGCAGAGCAGCGCGCAGAACGACCTGTTTGCCGCGCAGCGTCAGTACGACAGCACGCTGCAGACCCTCAACACGCTCATTGGCAAGGAGCCGAGCTTCCCGCTCGTGCTGCGGGCCGATGACGAGTCCGTACACCTGCCGGAAGAGCCGCTGCCCGAGCTGGAAAACCAGGCGCTGCGCGAGCACCCGTCGATCAAGGCGTCGGCAGACCTGATGGACGCCGCACGCAAGAGCGTGACGCTGGCGCGCAAGGCCTACCTGCCCGACTTCCAGGTCATCGCCACCGTCACCACGGACAACCCGCCGTATGGCGTGCGGCCGAACAGCTACCAGATCGAGCTGGACGTGATCATTCCGTTCTGGTTCCTGACCAAAGAGAAGTACGGCGTGAATCAGGCGGTGGAAAGCCAGATCGCCACCGAGGCGAATGACGTGTCGGTGCGCCAGCAGACGCTATTGGCCGTCGATACCGCCTATAACACGCTGCGCCAGACGCTTGCCCAACTCGACTTCAACAAGCAGCGGCAACTGCCGCAAGCGCTGGCGGCCTATCGCGTGACGATGACCAACTACGCCAGCAACAACGCTGATTTCAACGACCTGCTCACCGCCCAGGGCGCGCTCAGGAACGCAGAACTGTCGGTCGCCCAGGCTCAGGCCACGGCCTTGCAGGCCTATCACGCGCTGCTCGCGGCCACCGGTCGCTCGCCGGTTCAAGCTCAATAACATCATGAAGAAGTTCTCTCCCGTTGTTGCAGTCATCGCCTTGGCCGCAGCCCTTGCTGTTGGTGTGGTGGTCGGACGCAAATGGCCCGCCGCTGCGCCCGCCGAGACCGCGAAACCCGCTGTTACCGTGGCATCCGCTCCGGCTACGCCGGCACGTCCGAAACCCGACTCCGTGGAAATTCCTTCCGGCGGCTTCGACCCGCAGCAGGTGAAGGTTGCACAGGTCAGTCAGCTTTCGGTGCCAGTGGAGCTGTCCACGCCCGGCAAGCTCGCCTACAACGCCGAGCGCACCAAGTTGGCATCGGCGCGCGTGGCTGGGCGGCTGGACCAGATTCTCCTGTTCGAAGGTGCGCTGGTGCGCGAGGGGCAGCCGATTGCGCAGCTCTACTCGCCAGACTTCATCTCCGCGCAGAAGGAATATCTGCTGGCGCTGAATACCGCCCGCCAGCTCAAGGGTTCCAACATGAAGGATCTGCAGGACGATGCGGACGCCACCGTACAGTCCGCGGCTGGCCGCCTGCATGTGCTGGGCATGTCCGATGCCGATGTCGCGCAGATCGCCAAGCGCGGCACGCCGGCTGAACACCTGACGCTGCGCGCGCCCATCTCGGGCACGATCGTCAAGCGCAACATGGACCCGGGCGCCTTCCTGAACGTGGGTGACTCGTTCATGAGCATCGTCGATACGCGTGTGCTGTGGTTCACGGGGAATGTCTATGAGAACGACATTGCCAGCGTGCGTATCGGTCAGCCGATCTCGCTGCATACGTCGGCGTATCCGGACCGCGAGTTCACCGGCCGCGTGAGCTTTATCGCCCCGAACATCGACCCGGCAACGCACACCCTGACGGTACGCTGCGACGTGCCCAACACCGACGGCCTGCTGCGCCCCGAGATGTACGCCACGGCGCGCATCCAGACCGGCAGCGGCCAGGCCACGGTGGTACCGAAGGCCGCCTTGGTGAAAGACCACGGCAGCTACTACGTGATCGTGCAGAGCGATGCCACGCATTTCAAGCGCGTGGAAGTGCACGGCAAAGACACCGGCACCGACGGCAACTTTGCCGTGACGGCCGGACTTGAGGCTTCGTCGCAGGTAGTGGTGCGCGGCGCCGCGCTGCTCAACGAGATGATCGTCAAGGCGGGGGCGTAGGCATGGGCTTCAACCCCATCGCGGGCATTCTCAAGCGGCGGCTGCTGATTGTCTTCCTGGCGATCGCGCTGCTGGTGGCGGGCGTGCTGGCGTTCCGCGAGCTGCCGCTGCAGGCGTATCCGGGCGTGGCGCCGTTGTCGGTGCAGGCCATCACGCAATGGCCGGGCCGCAGCACGACCGAAGTCGAACAGCAGATCACCATCCCGATCGAGAATGCGTTGGCTGGCGTGCCGGATGTGCAGTCGTTCCGCTCGGTATCGCTGTTCGGGCTGTCGGTGGTGACGCTCAAGTTCAAGGAAGGCACCGACAGCTTCAAGGCGCGGCAGAACTTCTCGCAATACGTGGCGGCAGCCAATCTGCCGACCGGTGTGCAGCCGTCGCTGAGCCCCGACTCCGACGCCACGGGCGAGATCATGCGCTTTCGCCTCGTGGGCAACGGCGTAGACCTGACCACGCTCAAGAGCTATCAGGACTACGACATCACCAAAGAGCTGAAGCACGTGCAGGGGGTGGCGGATGTCAGCTCCTTCGGCGGCAAGGTGAAGGAGTATCACATCGTGCCGTCGCCGGCGAAGCTGCAGTCGTACGGCATCACGCTGTCGCAACTCATCACGGCCATCGGCAACGCCAACAACAACACCGGCGGCAACCTGCTGCGCGACGGCGAGCAGCAGTTCGTCGTGCGCGGCGTGGGCCTGCTGCAGACGGTTGACGATATCCTCAATGTGGTGGTGGCCGCCAACAACGGCGTGCCGGTGCGCGTGCGCGACATTGCCGAGGTGGAAGTCGGCAACGTGCAGCGTCTGGGCCAGGTGCAATACAACGACCAGCCCGACGTGGTGGAAGGCATCGTGCTGCTCAAGCGCGACGCCAACGCCAGCGAGGTGCTGGCCAAGGTGCGCGAAAAGGTAACGGAACTGAACAACGGCATCCTGCCCAAGAGCGTTCAGATCAAGCCGTTCTACGACCGCCAGGTGCTGCTCGACATCACCATGGGCACAGTTGAACACACGCTGGTGGTGGGCATCTCGCTGGTGCTGGCGGTGTTGTTCGTCTTCCTGGGCAATTTCCGTGCGGCGGCTGTGGTGGCGGCGGTGATTCCGCTGGCGCTGTGCGTGTCGTTCATCAGCATGGAACACTTCCATGTGCCGGCCAATTTGATCTCGCTCGGGGCGATCGACTTTGGGGTGATTGTCGACGCAGCCGTGATCGTGATGGAAAACATCATGCGGCATCTGGAAGAAGGCGCCGAGAAACTCGACGATGCCATCATCAAGGCCACCAGCGAAGTGCAGCGCGCGATGATCTTCTCCACGGGCATCATCATCGTGGCGTATTCGCCGCTGTTCTTCATCGGCGGCGTGGAAGGCATCATCTTCAAGCCGATGGCGTTCACGATGGGCTTTGCCTTGATGGCGTCGATCGTGCTGAGCCTGACCTTCGTGCCGGCCACCACGTCGTTCGTCTTCGGCAAGACGCTGCATCCGCATTCGCCGGCGTTTATCGCGGCGATTCTGCGCTGGTACAAGCCGCTGCTGCGCAAGCTCATTGCACGCCCGATGGCCGTCTTTGCCACGGCCATCACGGCGCTCGTTCTGACGCTGTATAGCGCCACGTTCCTCGGTACCGAGTTCCTCCCGACGCTGGAAGAAAACAACCTGTGGCTACGCATTACGTTGCCCAACACGGTCGACCTGGACTACTCGTCGTCAGTGGCCAACGACCTGCGCGCGTACTTCGTCAAGCAGCCGGAAATCAATCAGGTTTCGGTGCAGATCGGCCGCCCCGATGACGGCACCGATTCCACCGGCGTGTTCAACCAGGAATACGGCCTGTACTTCGCGCCGCCTGACCAATGGCCCGCCGGCATGACCAAGGGGAAGCTGGTCGAGCGCCTGTCCAAGCGTCTGGAGAAGATTCCGGGCATCGAATACAACTTCTCGCAGTACATCCAGGACAACGTGGATGAAGCGCTCTCGGGCGTGAAGGGCGAGAACTCGGTCAAACTGTTCGGCAATGACCTGAATGTGCTCGAAGCCAAAGCCAACGAAATCCAGGCGCAGCTCAAGAAGGTGCCAGGACTGGTGGACGTGGGCATCTTCCGCGAGTTGGGCCAGCCGACGCTGAACGTTTCCATCGACCGCCAGGCCGCTGCGCGCTTCAACATCAACGTGAGCGATGTGCAGAACCTCGTGCAATACGCCATTGGCGGAGCGCCGGTCACGCAAATCCTGGAGGGCGAGAAATCGTTCGGCCTGGCGGTGCGGCTGAACCAGCAGGCACGCGCGTCGTACGACGCCATCCGCGAACTGCTGATCGATACGCCCGACGGCCAGCACATCCCGCTGTCGATGATCGCCAAGGTGGAAATGACCGACGGCCCGTTCTTCATCTACCGCGAACTCGGCAAGCGCTACATCGCCATCAAGTTCGGCGTGCGCGGGCGCGATTTGGGCAGCGCGGTGGACGAGGCGCAGCACGTGGTGGGCAACGGCGTGCAGTTGCCCGAGGGCTACACCGTCAAGTGGGACGGCCAGTTCAACGAGATGAAGGTCGCCCAGAGCAAGCTGATGGTGATCGTGCCGTTGACGATTCTCGTGATCTTCCTGCTGCTGTACAGCACGTTCGGCAACTTCAAGGATGCGCTGATGGTGGTGCTGAATGTGCCGTTTGCCGCCATCGGCGGGCTGCTGGCGCTGCATATCGCGCATGAGACGCTGTCGATTTCGGCGGGGATTGGCTTTCTGTCGTTGTTCGGCATCGCCATCCAGGACGGGGTGATCCTGATCTCGTACGTCAATCGGCTGGCGCAATCCGAAAACGTGCGTGAAGCCACCGTCGACGGGGCCGCACTGCGCTTGCGCCCGGTGATCATGACAGCCATGCTGGCGGGCCTGGGCCTGTTGCCGGCGGCGCTGTCGCACAGCATCGGCTCGGAGGCACAGCGACCGCTGGCGCTGGTGATCGTCGGCGGCATGGTCACCACGACGATTCTCACGCTGCTGGTGCTGCCGGTGGTCTTCACGTGGGCGCACCGTCATCGCCGGCCGCCCTCGCGCGATGCGGACGTCAATCCCACAGCGGCCATGCTGCCTTAAGCCGCATGTGCTGAAAGCGCAACGGGCGCATCGCTTTGCCAGCGATGCGCCCGTTTTCATTTGGGCTCACACCAGAATCGGACCAATCTCATGGTGACGCGTAGCCGAGGCGAGCAGAGTGCGCCTCTGGTTCTATCGCACGCATCGCCACCATGCTCCCCACGCCCAACGTATCCCCCAGCGTCGCCGCCAAGTTCCCGCCGCAGGTCGTCGACACGCTCATCGAGCTGTTTGGCAATGATCTGCACCAATGGCGTTTTATCGTCGATCTATTTTGCGAGACGGCAGAACAGGATCTCGCCAACCTGGAGAACGCCATCCGCGGCGGCGAGGACGCACAGATCGTTGAAGCGGCGCACCGCATCGTCGGTTCCGCGCGCATGCTGGGGCATCAACCGATTGGCGATGCTGCCCGCCGCATCGAGCGCGCTGCGCAAAGCATCGGGCCCTATCAGCAGCGTGCGCAAGAAATGGAATCTGCCCTCCCCTGCCTGCGCGCCTTGGCCGATGAATTCCGCCAGCAGGCCAACGCCTGCCCCTGGCCAGACGCGCCGGTGGTGGGCTAACGGCGCGCCACGCTCCGCAAGCCATCGGTTGCGGAGCAGCGTCACCCTTGGTCTAGTTAAGTTATGCTTTATTAAACATAACTTAATTGATTAGGCTGTAAATTGCGTGACTCGTAATACAACGGGTGATTACAACTATTGATCTAGGACACGCTGCCCCACTATCTTTCGCGGGCAACGTCGGCGCACTCCAACTGCCGCCGCCTGGCACGCACCGGCCATGACCGGCGCGGCCGCACCGTTTCACTACGTACGTCACAACACGGGCTCAACTTATCCGGGGGGATTCGATGTCCGAAGCAGTCCTGCATCCATTTTTTTCGCGCGAGCGCACCGTCGCCGCGGTTGGTTTCAACCGCTGGCTGGTTCCGCCTGCCGCACTGGCCATCCATCTGTGCATTGGCATGGCCTACGGTTTCTCAGTCTTCTGGCTGCCGCTTGGCCGCGCGCTTGGCATCACCAAGCCGCTCACCTGCGGCGCCGATGTCTCGCTGATCGCCGAGCTGTTCACCACCACCTGTGACTGGCGCGTGTCCAGCCTGGGCTGGATGTTCACGCTGTTCTTCGTTTTCCTGGGCGCATCCGCAGCCATGTGGGGCGGCTGGCTCGAGCGCGTCGGCCCGCGCAAGGCTGGCGTCGTGTCGGCCGTGTGCTGGTGCGGCGGCTTGCTGATTTCCGCGCTCGGCATCCAGATGCACCAACTGTGGCTGCTGTGGGTGGGCTCGGGCGTGATCGGCGGCATCGGCCTGGGGTTGGGCTACATCTCCCCCGTGTCGACGCTGATCAAGTGGTTTCCGGACAAGCGCGGCATGGCCACCGGCATGGCCATTATGGGCTTTGGCGGCGGCGCGATGATCGGCGCCCCGCTGGCTGACCGCCTGATGAAGGTGTTTGCCACGCCCGAATCGGTCGGCGTGTCGCAAACGTTTATTGTGCTGGCTGGCATCTACTTCGTGTTCATGATGGCGGGGGCACTGGGTTACCGCGTGCCGCCCACGGGCTGGAAACCGGCCGGCTGGACACCCTCGCCCACCAAGGCGAAGGACACGATGGTCACGCAACGCCACGTGCACGCAAACGAAGCGCTGAAGACGCCGCAGTTCTGGCTGATCTGGGCGGTGCTGTGCCTGAACGTCTCGGCCGGTATTGGCGTGCTCGGCATGGCCTCGCCGCTGCTGCAGGAAGTGTTTGGCGGCAAGCTGCTTGGCGTGACGACTTCGTTCATGGACCTGACCGCCGCTCAGAAGGGCCAGATCGCGGCCATCGCTGCGGGCTTCACGGGTCTGCTGAGCCTGTTCAACATCGGCGGCCGTTTCTTCTGGGCATCGCTGTCGGACCGCCTGGGCCGCAAGATGACGTACGCGGTCTTCTTCGTGCTCGGCTTCGTGCTGTACGCATCGATTCCGTGGACTTCGCACACAGGCAATATCGCGCTGTTTGCACTGGCCTTCTGCTTGATCCTGTCGATGTACGGCGGCGGTTTTGCTACCGTGCCGGCGTACCTGGCTGACATGTTCGGCACGCAAATGGTGGGCGCCATCCACGGCCGCCTGCTGACGGCGTGGTCGACGGCCGGCATTCTGGGCCCGGTGCTGGTGAACTACCTGCGCGAATACCAGATCGCCCATGGCGTGGAACGCGCAGCCGTGTACGACATCACGATGATGATCCTGGCCGGCCTGCTGATTCTCGGCTTCATCTGCAACCTGCTGGTGCGCCCGGTCAACGCGAAGCACTTCATGACCGAAGCGCAACTCGACGAGCAACGTCACGCTGCTGCAACCAAGAGCCCGACGCCGTCGGTGATCGCACCGGAAACGTCGCTGGAATGGAAGGCGCATCCTGGTTCGGCCGTGGCCGTGGTGCTGGCTTGGGCCGCCGTGGGCCTGCCGTTGGGCTGGGGGGTTTGGATTACACTCCAAAAAGCTGCCGTTCTGTTCTCCTGACACCTGATTCGAAGCCGCCCCGCCACCCATGAAGCACCAGAAGATCGAGTTCTACCGTCATCCGGCCGGTGGCTGGGGCGCGCTCAAAAGCGTTGCGCATCAATTGCTCTCGCAGGGCATCGCGGCCAAGGGTGCCAAGACGATGCTGTCGGCCAACCAGCCCGACGGCTTCGACTGCCCCGGCTGCGCCTGGCCTGACCGCGACCACGCCTCCACGTTTGAATTTTGCGAGAACGGCGTCAAAGCCGTGGCTGCGGAGGCTACATCCCGCCGCACCACGCCGGAATTCTTCGCACAGCACACCGTGCGAGAGTTGGCCAACTGGTCCGACTACGCACTCGAAGACCAGGGGCGCCTGACGCACCCGATGGTCTACGACGCGGCCAGCGACAAATACGTCCCGATCGAATGGGATGCCGCCTTCGCGCTGATCGCGCAGCACCTGCGCGCGCTGCCCGATCCGAACCAGGCGATCTTCTACACCTCCGGCCGCACCAGCAATGAGGCGGCCTTCCTCTATCAGTTGTTCGTGCGCGCCTACGGCACGAACAATTTCCCCGACTGCTCCAACATGTGCCACGAACCTTCCGGCACGGGCATGCGGGGCAGCATCGGCGTTGGCAAGGGCACCGTCACGCTCGACGATTTCACCAAGGCGGACGCCATCTTCATCTTCGGCCAGAACCCGGGGACGAACCACCCGCGCATGCTCGGTGAGCTGCGCGAGGCGTCCAAGCGCGGCGCCAAGATTGTTTCGTTCAACCCGCTTCGCGAGCGCGGGCTGGAGCGCTTTGCCGATCCGCAAAGCAAGATCGAGATGCTGACGCTGGGCTCTACGCGCATCAGCACGGAGTACCACCAGGTTCGCATCGGCGGTGACCTGGCAACGGTGAAAGGCGTCATCAAACACGTGATCGAGCGTGACGACGTGGCACGTAGCCGCGGTGAGCCCGCCATCATCGACCACGCCTTCATTGCGCAACACACCGGCGGATACGACGCCTTCGCTGCGGATGTTCGCGCGGAATCGTGGGCGACCATCGAAGCCGAATCCGGCCTGCCGGAGCACGAAATCCGCCAAGCTGGCGACACGTACATCAAGGCCGGCAGCGTCATCGCCTGCTGGGGCATGGGCATCACGCAGCACAAGCATTCGGTCGCGACGATCCAGATGATCGTCAACCTGTTGCTCCTGCGGGGCAACATCGGCCGCCCGGGCGCCGGCGCCTGCCCGGTGCGCGGCCACAGCAACGTGCAGGGCGACCGGACGATGGGCATCTACGAGAAGCCCGCCCCTGCGTTTCTGGATCGGCTGGAAAAGGTCTTCGGCATCCAGGTGCCGCGCGAACACGGCTATGACACCGTCGGCGCCATTGAAGCGATGCAGCAAGGCGCCGCGCGCGTGTTCTTCGCCATGGGCGGCAACTTCGCGGCGGCCACGCCGGACACCGCCGCCACGTGGGCTGGCCTGCGCCAGTGCGACCTGACCGTGCACGTGACCACCAAGCTCAACCGCAGCCACATCGTGCACGGTAGGGCTGCCCTGATCCTGCCGTGCCTGGGCCGCACCGAAGTCGACCAACAGGCCGGCGGCACGCAAGGCGTGACGGTGGAAGACTCGATGAGCATGGTGCACATGTCGGCGGGCATCAATCCGCCGGCCTCGTCACATCTGCTGTCGGAGCCGGCCATCGTGGCGCGGCTGGCGGAAGCCACGCTGCCTGAGAGCACCATCCCATGGCGCTGGCTGGTGGAAGACTACGACCGCATCCGCGAGCGCATCGAGGCCGTGTTCGACGACTTTGCCGGCTTCAACGAGAAGATTCGCGTGCCGGGCGGCTTCCGTCTGCGCAACACTGCATCCGAACGTGTGTGGAGCACGCCGTCGGGCAAGGCGGAATTCCACACGCACGCCGTGCCGACCGACACGCCGGTCCACCGCGCCCGCGAGCGCCATGCAGATACGACGGTCTTTACGCTGGCCACGGTGCGTTCGCACGATCAGTACAACACCACCATCTATGGCATGGACGACCGCTACCGCGGCGTGTTCGGCCAGCGCCGCGTGGTCTTCATCAACAAGGAAGACCTGCACACGATCCGCATGAAGGACGGCGAGTGGGTCGACATGGTGACGCTGTCAGACGACGGCACCACGCGCCGCGCCGATGGCTTCCGACTGGTGGCGTACGACATTCCGCGCGGCTGCCTGGCAGCGTATTACCCCGAGACGAATCCGCTGGTGCCGCTCTCTTCCGTGGCTGACCAGGCCCGCACGCCGACATCAAAGTCGATTCCGGTGATGCTCGTGCCGAGCCAGGTCGAGCGCACCGCTGAGTCCCGAGCGGCCAACACGGCAGAAGCCTGATGCCAACCGAGCCGGCGTGGTCTGCGCTGCAACTGGCGCTGCTGGCCGCATTGCGCGAGACCGACGCCGCCAAGCCGGTCTCGCTACCCTGGCTGACCAAGCGCGTGGGCGAGCGCGCCAGCACAGTGCTGCGCGCGCTGCATCCGTTGGCTGACGCCGGCCTGCTGCGCGTCGCCATGGACGACACACGCTGGCTCATCGTGCTGCTCGATGCCGGCCGCGCTTTGCCCCATTTCACTGCATGACTTTTCTGCCCCGCCACCCCGCCGGAATGCCCGTCGTTTCCACCACCGCGACGAAACGCACGCGCACCGGCACGCAAGAAGACGCGTCCACCGCCGTCGCAGATGAAGCACCGGTCGCGCTGGTCTTCAACGGCATCACACATGCGGTGATGATGGCCTCGCCAGCCGACCTGGAAGACTTTGCATTGGGCTTCGCGCTGTCCGAAGGCATCATTGACAGTCGCGCCGATTGGCGTGGCGCAGATGTTCAAACGCATCCGCATGGGCTTGAGGTGCATGCGGAAATCGCTTCGCATTGCTTCGTGCGGCTGAAGGAACGCCGCCGCGCGCTGGCCGGCCCGACCGGCTGCGGGCTGTGTGGCATTGAAAGCCTGCAGACCTTTGAAGACGCACCGACACCGCTTGTGCCGGCTGCATGGATGGCGTCATTGACCGACGCACAAGTGCTGGACGCCATGCACGCGATGACGGCGCATCAGCCGGCCAACGCGCTCACCGGCGGCTTGCATGCCGCGGGCTGGGTACCTGCGGACGGCAACGCGCCACTGCATGTGCTGGAAGACGTGGGCCGTCACAACGCGCTGGACAAGCTGATCGGCCGGCTCGCCCGGCTCGGCATCCGCCCCGCAGACGGGTTCATCGTCATGACAAGCCGCGCAAGCTTCGAACTGGCGCGCAAGTGCGTACAGGTGCAGGTGCCGCTACTGGCAACAATCTCCGCGCCGTCCTCGCTGGCGATCCGCCACGCCAAGGCCGGACAGCTGACACTGCTGGCGTTCTGCCGGGGCGAGAGCGTGACGCGGTTTGCGTAGCGCACTGCACGCGCAGGGCTAAATCTCCACCTTGCTCCCCAGCTCAACCAGTCGGTTGGCGGGAATCCGGAAAAAGTCCGACGGCTTGGCGCTGTTGTGCTGCATCCAGGCAAACAGCGATTCGCGCCACATCGCCATGCCAGGCAGCGGCGACGGCACCACCGTGGCACGCGTAATGAAGAACGAGGTTTCCATATCTTCAAAAACGATGCCAAGCCGCTCACCCACGTTGCGGACGATCTCGTCCACGGCCGGTGTTTCCTTGAAGCCGAAATCGACCACGGCCGTGTGGATGTCGTCGCCAATGGTTTTGATAACCAGGCGCTTGGCGGGGTCCACATACGGCACGGCCAGCGTGCGGAAGTGGATGAACAGCACGCGCTTGTGCAGCACGTGGTTGTGCTTGAGGTTGTGCAGCAACGCCAAGGGCACGAAATCCATGCTCGGGGTGAGATACACGGCCGTGCCGTCCACACGATACGGCGGATGGCGCAGCAGCCCCTCCATGAACGGCTCGAGCGGGATGCCACCTTCCACATTGCGCGCCTTCAACAGCTGCGTGCCCGAGTGCCACGTCACCATCAGGAAGAAGATCAAGCCACCCAGCAGCAACGGGAACCAGCCACCCGCGGCAATCTTGAGCAGGTTGGCTGAGAAGAACGATAGATCCACCGCCAGGAAAACCGCGCCGAGGGGGGCCACCAGCGACAGGCGCCACTTCCAGGCGTTGCGCATGACCACCGTAACCAGACCCGTCGTCAGCACCATGGTGGTCGTTACCGCAATACCGTAGGCCGCGGCCAGGTTGTCGGACTTGCCGAAAGCCAGCACCACCGCCACCACCAGCACCAAAAGCATGTAGTTGACCATCGGCACGTAGATCTGGCCGATCTCCACATCCGACGTGTAAAGAATCTTCATGCGCGGCGCATAGCCCAGATGCACGGCCTGCGCCGTCATCGAAAACGCTCCGGAGATGACAGCCTGCGACGCAATGACGGTGGCCGCCGTGGCCAGTACCACCATCGGGCCCACGGCCCAGTTCGGCATCAGCAGAAAGAACGGGTTCTGCACCGCGCTCGGCTCGCGCAGCAGCAAAGCGCCCTGGCCAAAGTAGTTCAGCAGCAGGCACGGCATGGCAATGTAGAACCACGCGTAGCGGATCGGGCGCGCGCCAAAGTGGCCCATGTCGGCATACAGCGCCTCAGCGCCGGTCAGCGCCAGAAACACCGAGCCGAACACGATGAACGCAAGCACCGTATGCCGGAATCCGAACTCGATGGCGTACACAGGGCTCAACGCCACCAATATCTGCGGCGACTTCACCACCGAAGCCAACCCCATCAGCCCCAGCAGCACGAACCAGATCACCATGATTGGCCCGAACAGGCGCCCGACCACGTGCGTGCCCTGCTTTTGAATCAAGAACAGGGCAATCAGCACGATCAGCGCCAGGGGCAACACCCACTTCTGTAGCGCGGGGGCCATGATCTCCATGCCTTCAATGGCGGAGAGCACTGAAATGGCAGGTGTGATGACGGCATCGCCATAGAACATGGCGGCGCCGAGCAGGCCGAGCAGCATCAATGTGCGTGTGAACCGGGCGCCTCCCCTGCTTGCGCGCATGGCCAGCGCCGTCAGGGCGAGGATGCCGCCTTCGCCGTTGTTGTCGGCGCGCATGACGAACAACACGTATTTAACGGACACCACCAGCGTCATCGCCCAGAACAGCATCGATAGGATGCCGAAGACGGTCTGATCGGAAAACGGGACCCCATGCTCGGGGTTGAAGCATTCCTTCAGTGCATACAGGGGGCTGGTACCGATGTCCCCGAAGACCACGCCGATTGCGCCCACCATGGTGGCCATCAACGCGGGATTTTTCTTGGTTTTACTGGCTGCGGCGGTCGTCATGGGTAGGCTGCGACTGGAACGACGGGGGCGCACGCAATTTTCGTGCGCCGTCTGCGGCACCGATTCTACGGGGCGAGCCGAGTGCGGCAGAAGCCACTAAAGCTTAGGTGAAAACGCCAGGTTTTGCGCCGGTGTTTGCACCGATGGCAAGCCTGCGCCAACCCTGCTGAGCGCCAGAAAACGACGGGCCCGCCCGGTTCGAAAAGAAAGCTTAAAAAAACAGACTTTGACGGGGAGACGCGCCAAGCATATATTCACCAAACGATCGTTTGGCCGGTTAGGCCGGGTCTGCCTGCTGCGTTTGTATTTGGCCGGCGGCCGATCGATTTCTCAACTTCACGACTCAAAATCATGGCTACTGGTACCGTCAAGTGGTTTAACGACGCAAAGGGTTTCGGCTTCATTACCCCGGATGATGGCGGCGAAGACCTTTTCGCACATTTCTCTGCTATCAACTCCGCAGGCTTCAAAAGCCTGAAGGAAGGTCAGAAGGTGTCGTTCGAAGTCACGCAAGGCCCCAAGGGCAAGCAAGCTTCGAACATCGTGCCCCAGTAACTAGGAGCACGCGGGCGCGGTAGCCCGGTTTTGGCTTGCCGCGCGGGGTTTCCTCGCGCGTGTATTGGCCGGGATATTCCGCCAGGCAGGTTGTTCAGTACGTGTTTGCCATCAAGCAGTCGGATGGCCGCCGGAAGCGGTGGCCTGGTTTGACGAACCCCCTATTGGGAGCATGCAATGGCCAGCCGAATTGAAGAGAACGCCGTTCAATATGATCCGCCCGCCGGGGCAGCTGCAGAAATGCATGCTGCCCCGAGTTTCATTCGGGATTCGGAAATCCAGTTTTCGCGCTCGCAGACATTCCATGAAGGCCAGCGCGTCAGCTTTGATGTGGAGATCGGGCCCGATGGCGAACTGATCGCCGTCAACATCAAACCAATATGACACGCCGGTTTCAACTCGGCATGGTCAAAAGAAAAGGGAGGCATTGCCTCCCTTTCTCATGGGTGATGCACCGGCTTACTTGGCTGTCGGCATCACGAACTCGGCGCCCTTGGCAATCGAATCCGGCCAGCGTTGCATCACGCTCTTGTAACGCGTGTAAAAACGCACACCTTCTTCGCCATAGGCGTGGTGGTCCCCGAACAGCGAGCGCTTCCAGCCCCCAAAGCTGTGCCACGCCATCGGCACCGGAATCGGCACGTTGATCCCGACCATGCCCACCTGGATCTGCCGCGCAAATGCGCGCGCCACGCCGCCATCGCTCGTGTAGCACGACACGCCGTTGCCAAACTCGTGCGCGTTGATCAGGTTCACCGCCTCGGCAAGATCATGCACGCGCACCACCGAAAGCACCGGACCGAAGATCTCTTCCTTGTAGATCGTCATGCCAGGCTTGACGTGGTCGAACAGCGTGCCGCCCGTGAAGAAGCCTTCGGCATGACCCTCGACCGTGTGGCCGCGGCCGTCCACCACCAGCTTGGCGCCCTCTTCCACGCCCTTGGCGATATAGCCTTCAACCTTGGCCTTGTGCGCGGCCGTCACCAACGGGCCCATTTCGCTGTCGGCTTGCATGCCGTTGCCGATCTTGAGTGCCTTGGCGCGCTCGGCAAGGCGCGGGACGAGCTTGTCAGCCACGTCACCCACTGCCACGGCCACGGAGATCGCCATGCAACGCTCGCCGGCAGAACCGTAGCCTGCACCGATTAGCGCATCCACCGCCTGGTCGAGGTCGGCATCGGGCATGACCACGAGATGGTTCTTTGCACCGCCCAGGGCTTGCACGCGCTTGCCGCGCTTGGTGCCCTCGGCGTAGATGTATTCGGCGATGGGCGTGCTGCCGACGAACGAGACGGCCTGCACATCCGGATGCTCGAGCAGCGCATCGACGGCATCCTTGCCACCCTGCACGACGTTGAACACGCCATCGGGCAGGCCAGCCCGCTTGAGCAGGTCGGCAATCATCAGACTGGGGGTCGGATCGCGCTCGCTCGGCTTGAGGATGAACGTGTTGCCGCACGCCAGTGCCACCGGCGCCATCCACATCGGCACCATGAACGGGAAGTTGAACGGCGTGATGCCGGCCACCACGCCCAGCGGTTGGCGCAGGTTCCAGTTGTCGATGCCGCCGCCAATGTTGTCGGTGAAATCGGTCTTGAGCAGATTCGGAATGCCGCACGCGAACTCGACCACTTCAATGCCGCGCGTGACTTCGCCCTTGGCATCGGAGAACACCTTGCCGTGCTCCCGCGTGATGGCTGCGGCCAGGGCATCCTGGTTCTGGTCGAGCAGCTCCTTAAACTTGAACAGAACGCGCGAGCGCTTGAGCGGCGAGGTCTCGGCCCAGTCGGCTGCGGCCGCGTGCGCCGCGGCCACGGCGGCGTCCACTTCGGACTTACCGCCCAGCAGCACCTGCGCGCTCACAGCGCCCGTGGCGGGGTTGAACACATCGGCGCTGCGCGTGCCGCTACCGGCATGGCGTTGCCCGCCGATGTAATGGCTGATAACGGATTCCGTCACGGCGGGATCAATCGGTCGGTTCATTTCAGGCTACCTCTTGCAGAACGGTACGAACGGTGTCGAAGATGCGCGCGATTTGCGCCTCTTCGATGATCAGCGGCGGGGAGAACGCCAGGATGTCGCCGGTGTAGCGCACCAGCACGCCACGCTCCAGGCATTTCAGGAAGACTTCGTAAGCGCGCGCACCCACCGCGCCCGGCCGCGATTCCAGCTCGATGCCGGCCACGAGGCCGAGGTTGCGGATGTCCTTCACATGCGGCGCACCCTTGACCGAATGCGCTGCTGCTTCGAACACCGGCGACATCGCACGAGCGCGCTCGAACAATCCTTCGCTGCGATAGAGATCCAGTGCGGCCACCGCCGCGGCCGCAGCCAGCGGGTGCGCAGAATACGTGTAGCCGTGGAACAGCTCGATCGCGCCTGGCGCGCCGGCGTCGACCACGGTGTCGTGCACCAACTGACGCACGGCCACAGCGCCCATCGGCACGGCAGCGTTGTTGATGCCCTTGGCCATCGTCAGCAGATCGGGCGTCACGCCAAAGAACTCGGCCGCCGTTGCCGCGCCCAGGCGGCCAAAACCGGTAATGACCTCATCGAAGATCAGCAGGATGCCGTGCTTGTCGCACAGCGCGCGCAGACGCTGCAGATAGCCCTTGGGCGGCACCAGCACGCCCGTGGAACCTGCCAGCGGCTCGACGATGACGGCGGCGATGGTCGACGCGTCATGCAGCGTCACAAGGCGCTCGAGCTCGTCGGCAAGGTGTTCGCCCCAGGCCGGCTGGCCTTTGGAAAATGCATTGTGCTCAGGCGCATGCGTGTGCGGCAGGTGGTCGACGCTGGGTAGCAGGTTTGCCGAGAACGCCTTGCGGTTCGGCGAGATACCGCCCACCGAGATGCCGCCAAAACCCACCCCGTGATAGCCGCGCTCGCGGCCGATCAGGCGTGTGCGCTGCCCTTCGCCCCGTGCTCGGTGGTACGCCAGCGCAATCTTGAGCGCCGTATCCACCGCTTCCGAACCCGAGTTGACGAAGAAGATGCGGTTCAGACCTTCCGGCATGATCTCGGCGACTTTTTCTGCCGCACGGAACGCCAGCGGGTGGCCCATCTGGAAGGTGGGCGCGAAATCCAGCGTGGCCGCCTGCATGGCGATGGCGTCGACGATTTCCTTGCGGCAGTGACCGGCGTTGACGCACCAGAGGCCCGCCGTGCCGTCCAGCACTTCGCGGCCGTCGCCGTCTCGGTAGTACATGCCCTGGGCCGACGTCAGCAAGCGCGGTGCGGCCTTGTACTGGCGGTTGGCCGTGAACGGCATCCAGAAGTAGGACAGATCGGTGGTTTCCAGCGGGTGCGGTGCGGGTTTCATCGGTCACTCCGAAAAAACAGCGGAAAGGGAATGGACTGGCGAGCCAGCCGTTGGAGCAAACTGTACAGAGTCGGGCGTGACACGGACATGCACAGATGGCGGTTCTATAAGAAACTGTATAGGCGCCGACCACCGCTCCCATACCGCATCGCAACATGCAACTCGAACTCGATCCTTCTCATCCCCAGCGTACGTTGGTCGACCAGATCGTCCAAGGCATTCGTGCGGCGGTCGACAACCATACCCTGCTGCCCGGCACGCGGCTGCCCTCCGTGCGCAAGTTGGCCCAGGCCCACGATGTGAGCACCTTTACGGTGGCGGAGGCCTATACACGGCTGGCGGCACTGGGCGCCATCGTGGCGCGGCCACGCTCGGGCTATCTGGTGGCGGCGCGCGCACCCACCCAACCGGCGCCCGTGGCCCCGCGCTGGGAGCCGCCCACGCTCAACGCGGCGTGGTTGCTCTCGGATGTGTTTGCCGATCGCTCCATCGCTATCAAACCAGGCTGCGGCTGGCTGCCGAACGACTGGCTGGACGAGCGCGGCGTGCAGGAAGCCATGCGCGCGGTGAGCCGTGTTTCCGCACTGCGGGTGGCGGGCTACGGACACCCGTGGGGTTACGCCCCGCTGGGCGAATACGTGGCGCAGTCGCTTGCGCTGCGGGGGCTGCCGGTGGAACGCTCGCAAGTGCTGCTGACCAGCGGCGCCACGCAGGCGCTCGATCTGATCGTCCGCACATTATTCAAAGCCGGCGACGTCGTGGCCGTGGATGATCCGGGCTACTGCAACGTGCTCCAGGTGCTCAAGCTGGCCGGCCTGCGCGTGGTCGGGGTGCCGCGCACACCGGATGGGCTCGACACAACGGCACTGGAGACCATCCTCCGCGCGGACGATGCCGACCGGCCGCGCGCCCTTTTCACCAGTTCCGTGCTGCAGAACCCCACCGGCTCGTCGATGACCGCTCAGAACGCCTACCGCGCGCTGCAACTGGCCGAACAGCACGGCCTCTGGATCGTTGAAGACGATCTGCACCGCGAATTGGCCGACCCTGCCGCGCCGATGCTGGCTGCGCTCGACGGCCTGCGCCGCACGCTGTACGTGAGCGGCTTCTCCAAGACGATCTCGCCCTCATTGCGCGCGGGCTACGTGGTGGCCGATGCCGCTATCGCGCGTGAGCTGGCACGTACCAAGATGGCTGTGGCGCTCACCTCATCGGAGATCACCGAGCGCATCGTGCATGCGTTCGTCACCCGCCCCGTTTATGCCGAACACGTGGCGCGGCTGATTGCGCGGCTTGGAGAGGCCCACACGCACGTCGAAGCCCTCATGCGCCAACATGGTGCCGAACTGTTCGATACACCGGGGCGCGGCCTCTTCCTGTGGGCGCGGCTGCCGGGCCACGCAGATGCCTCCGCGCTGGCCAATCGGGCCATCGACCACAACATCTGGCTCGCGCCGGGGCAGTATTTCAGGCCGCATGACGAGCCCAGCGCGTGGTTGCGTTTCAACGTGGCGTACTCCGCCGAACCGGCGCTCTGGGAATTTCTCTCGCACGCCTGAACGGGCCACCCTGCCGAGCGGCACAACAATGCATTGTTGGCGTCAACTAGCATTGCGGATTTGTCCATAGTGAGCGGCCTCTCGTTACGATAATTGCCTACGCAATCAAGTCAATATGCAGCGAGGTGCATACCGTCACAAATGACCGACAGGATGCGCCATCGCCTACCGTTCTCTTGCGTCGTAGCCGATCCCTAACGCCCTCATGCACAAGGAGTGCCATGGACATCAAGACCGTCCGAGAAACCGCCTTCGCGATGCCGCTCACGAGCCCCGCTTACCCGCCCGGCCCGTACCGCTTCATCCACCGAGAATTCTTCATCATCACGTACCGCACCGACCCGGCCAAGCTGCGCGCCATGGTGCCGGAACCCCTGGAGGTGCCCGAACCGCTGGTTGCCTACGAGTTCATCCGCATGGCCGACTCCACCGGCTTTGGCGATTACACCGAAAGCGGCCAGGTGATTCCCGTCACCTATGAAGGCAAGCCCGGCACGTACACGCTCGCGATGTATCTGGACGACCATCCGCCCCTGGCCGGCGGACGTGAAATGTGGGGCTTTCCCAAGAAGCTCGCCACGCCCAGGCTCGTGACGGACAAGGACACGCTGATCGGCACGCTCGACTACGGCCCCGTGCGCGTGGCAACCGGCACCATGGGCTACAAACACCGTGAGCTGGACCTGGCCGAGCAGAAACGTCGCCTGGAGCGCCCTAACTTTCTGCTCAAGATCATTCCGCATGTGGACGGCAAGACCGCGCGCATCTGCGAACTATCACGCAATTACCTGATCGACGTCGACATGAAAGGCGCCTGGACGGGTCCGGCGTCGCTGGAGCTGGCCCACCACGCGCTGGCACCCGTGGCCGAACTGCCCGTGCTGGAGATTGTCGAAGCCCGACACATCATTGCAGACCTGACCCTTGGCATGGGCGAGGTCGTGTTCGATTACCTCGCGCAGTAACGCCCGCCCGAACGCCCTCTTTTTTTTCCGTCAACCCTCGGAGTACACACATGTCTGATTTGAAAGGCAAAGTCGCAGTCGTCACGGGTGCCGCCAGCGGCATCGGCAAGCAGATCGCCCTCACGCTCGCCGGTTCGGGTGCGGCCATCGCCATCGTTGACCTGAACGAAGACGGCGCCAAGGCCGTCGCCAAAGAGATCAGCGATGCAGGCGGCAAGGCGATCGGCCTGCGCATGGACGTGACCGACGAACAAGCCGTGGACAGCGGCATCGACCGCGTGGCTGAAGAGCTCGGCTCGGTCGACATCCTCGTGTCGAACGCCGGCATCCAGATCGTCAACCCGTTCGTGAGCTACTCGTTTGCCGACTGGAAGAAGATGCAGGCCATCCACGTCGACGGCGCGTTTCTGACCACGCGTGCCGCGCTGCGCCACATGTACAAGGACAACCGTGGCGGCGTGGTGATCTACATGGGCTCGGTGCACTCGCACGAGGGCTCGCCGCTCAAATCAGCCTACGTGGCGGCCAAGCACGCGCTGCTCGGCCTGAACAAGGTGCTGGCCAAGGAAGGCGCGGCGCATAACGTGCGTTCGCATGTGGTGTGCCCCGGTTTTGTGCGCACGCCGCTGGTCGAAAAGCAGATTCCCGAGCAGGCCAAGGAACTCGGCATCAGCGAAGACGAGGTCGTGAAAAAGGTCATGCTGGGTGATACCGTGGACGGCGTGTTCACCACGGTGGAAGACGTGGCCGAGACGGTGCGCTTCCTGGCCACGTTCCCGAGCGCTGCGCTGACCGGCCAATCGTTCGTGGTGAGCCACGGCTGGTTCATGCAATAAGTCTCTGCACACGCAAGGAGGTTGGAGGAGATATGCCCGCACCCAAACTACGCGTGGCCGCAAGCAAGCGGCCCACACCGGCAGAATCATCGCGCCCGGCAGATGCACCGCTCACCACGGCACAGCGCATCGTGCTGCCGGCGTACGAGAACATCGCGCTGGTGCTGCAAGGCGGCGGCGCGCTTGGCTCGTACCAGGCCGGCGTGTTCGAAGGGCTGGACGAAGCCGGCATCGTGCCGAACTGGATTGCGGGCATCTCCATCGGGGCGCTGAATACGGCCATCATTGCCGGCAATGCGCCCGAGCATCGGCAAGCGAAGCTGCGTGAGTTCTGGCAGATCATCACGCAGCCGACGTTCTCGCCGCCGCTGCCTGACATCCTGGAAAACGCCTGGTTTGACGGCAATGCGCATCTGCGGAAATGGCTGACCGCCATGCAAGCCGCCGATACGCTGCTTGAGGGCCAGCGCGGCTTTTTTACACCGCGCTTTCCCGCTCCACTGCCAGCCAACGAAGTCGACCCGCTCGAAGCCAGCTATTACGACACCACGCCGCTCAAGGCAACGCTGGAACGCCTGTGCGATTTCGACCGCATCAACGATGGCGGCATCCGCGTGTCAGTGGGCGCCGTGAACGTCCGCACGGGCAACCTGGAAGCCTTCGACAACACCGAGCGCCGTCTGCGCGCAGAGCACTTCATGGCATCGGGCGCGCTGCCGCCGGGCTTTCCGCCCGTGCTGATCGACGGCGAGTATTACTGGGACGGCGGTGTGGTCTCCAACACGCCGCTGTCGTATGTGCTGGGCACCAAGCCGCGCCGCGACACGCTGGTGTTTCAGGTAGACCTCTGGAGCGCGCTGGGGCCGGTGCCCAACACGATGATCGGCGTGGCCAGCCGACAGAAGGACTTGCAGTACTCCAGCCGCACGCGGCTTACTACCGACTGGATGGAGCGTTCGCAATCCACGCGCCGGCTCATGCGCAAGCTGCTCGATCACCTGCCGCCCAAGGAGTTCGAGCGCACGCAGTGGTACAAGCACGCGCAGGAGATGGCCTGTACCAAGCGCTACAACGTCTTCCACCTCATCTACGCTGCCAAGGAACACGAAGGGCCGGGCAAGGACATCCAGTTCGGGCCGTCGACCATGCGCGACCACTGGGCTTCGGGCCTGGCGGATATTCGCGAATCGCTCTCGCACCCGGAGTGGCTGGAGATGCCCGATAACGACACGGGCTTCGTCACGCATGACATCCACCGCCATCCGGGCGTGGAGCGGGAAGACAAGCGGCTCTGAGCTGTTCGCCGCTGAATTCTCCGAGTCGCACTACTTCCGTGCGGCCGGCATGTGCAATGCAGTCGACAGCGGCGGCCGCGGCAGCGCGGCCGTCCATGCACGGCGGATCACCGCGCTGATCTGCTTGTAGACCTCTTTCGAGATCACCGTTTCGGCCAGCATCGTGTCGATCTTGCTCTGGCCGATGTAGAGCGCGAACAGCACGAGCAGACGCTTTTCCAGAGCGGCGCTGTAGTCGCCAAACTTCTCGCGCAGCTCGGCCAAGCCCTCTTCCGCCGCCTCGATCCGAGCAATCAACACACCGTCGAGCAGGTCTGCCATGCGCTCGCCGAGCACAGGTTGCAGCGATGCACGGTTGTACGCGCGCAAGCGCTCCAACACCGTCTGGCGGCAAATAAGCAATTCAAAGCGATCGGCCAGCGCGTTGGCCAGCGGGCGGTCGATATGCACCACGCGGTGCAGCCAGACCGCGAACCGGTAGCCGGCGTGCTTGGCCAGGATGCGCCGCGATGCACGCTTGTAGCCAAGACGCCCCTCCGTGCGCGCCGCGTCGATCATGTCCGCGGTGTTGCGCATCATCGCGTCAAGGTTGCGGATGGAGACGAGGCCGTTGCCGTACTCGGGAATCAACTCGCGCTCACGCGTGGCGAGCGAAACAAGGCCGATGGTCAGGCGCTCGCGTTCGGACAGCGCTTCCTCAAGGTTCAGCTCGACCGCGCCGGCCGCGACCTCCCGCCGATACACCTCCGCTGCCTGATCCGTCGCACCCGAAGTGAAATGGAAATGCCCGCCGATGCGGCGCATGGTCGATTCCACTTCCTCTGTCGACATGTTCAGCGCCTGGCCTTGCAGGGCCTGCTCTTGCGGCGACAACTGATCCAGCCCCAACTGGCGCATCACCCAGCGCAGCGTGGCGCCATTGAAGAGCACGCTCACCAGCACAAAGCCGGTGGCGAGGATGGTGACGAAATGGCGATCCGCCTCGCGCACTGCCTGGTTCTCCGCCACACCTAGCGCCAGCACCAACGTGACAGCACCACGCAGGCCGCCCCATGCAATCGCCAGCTTATAGGCATGACTGACCGGCGCGGAGAGCTTGAGCCACGCAAGCGCGGGCAACAGACCGAACAGCACCGCAAGGCGCGCAGCAAGTGCAGCCAGCACGATCACCGCCAGCCATAGCGCGTCTTTCCACACCACGCCGTGCAACAACTCCGGCACCCGCACCGCAGCCAGCAAGAAGACCACCGCCCCGGCCAGCGCAGCAATCTGCTCCCAGATCAGTTGCAGGTGCGACCAGTTGCGCGGCGTCAAGCGCGTGCGCCCCAGCGCGCCAATCACCAGCCCCGCGCACACCACCGACACCACGCCCGACGCGCCCAGCATGTTTTCGGCCACGAGATACAGCGGGTACGGCAGCGCCAGCGTCCAGGCGGCTTCGGCCTGAGCAATGCCACGCAACGCCGGCAGCAGGAATGCGGCGATGCGCCCGGCAATCAATCCGAACACCACGCCGCCCCCGAACGCCTTGGCCAGTTCACGCAGGCCGGTGCCGACGGAGGCATCACCGCCGTGCCCCGTCAGCATTGCGAGCAGCACGCCCATGATGGCAATGGCCGCGGCGTCGTTGAGCAGTGCCTCGCCCTCCACCAGGCGGATCAACCGTGCCGGCGCACCCACGTCGCGAAATACCGCAATCACAGCGGATGGATCGGTCGTGGCAATCATCGCGCCGAGCAGCAGGCACGTGACGATGCCGAACGGCGTGACAGCGGCCGCCGCGAGCCCGATCACGCCCGTGGCGACCACCACGGCCACGATGGCCAGCATCAGGATCGGTGCGGCATCCGGCGCCATGCTCCGCACATCAACCGACAGCGCTGCCTGAAACAGCAGCGGCGGCAGGAACAGCCACAGATACGCCTCTGCCGGCCAACTCGGATCGACGAGCGGCGCGAAGAACGTGGCCGCGGAGGCCGGCGCGCTGTTCTGCACGATCACATAGGCGCCGCCGATGCCAATGCCTGCCAGCGCCAGCAATGTCGATTCCGGCAACGTCAGCCGCGAGGCCAGCATCTGCACCAGCGCCACCACAGCGAGCAAACCGCCCGCCACCAGCAACAGGATGACGACGCCGTTCACGAGGCGGTCTCCCGCGAGGCCAGCCAATCCGCACGTTCAGCATCGGTCAGGTCCGGCACGACAGCCGTGCCGGTTTCGGCAGCGGCCACGGCGGCTTCGAGCACGGCCATGACAGCCACAGCCTGCACGGGCGGGACAGGGTTCGCGCGCAGGCCGAGGATGGCGTCGCGCACAGCGGCATAGTAGGCGCGCTGGTCGCCTGCGGGCGTTGCAATGCGGGTTTCGGTCGAGGTTGCGCCGTCGATCAGCAGGCCCGCGTCATCGTCCACACCCCAGCCTTGCGCGCCGGGCTGCATGCCGGCTAGCAGTTGCGCTTCCTGCTGGTCCATCCGGCGCTTGATGAACGAACCGCGCGTGCCATGGACGACCCAGCGCGGCGAGCCGCCCGCCACCAACATGCTCGCGTGAAGGACTGCTCGGCGCTCGCCCACTTCCAGCACGACGTGCGCCCAGTCCGGCGTTTCGGCGCCCGGCCGCTGGCGTGCAAACGAGGCACTCACCGCATCCGGCAGGCCGAGCAGTTGCAGCGCCTGGTCGATCAGGTGCGGGCCAAGATCGAACCAGATGCCCGTGCCATGCCCCGCCTGCTCGCGCCAGCGCGCACGTACCTGCGGACGATAGCGGTCGAAATGCGCCTCGACGTGCATGGCTTTGCCGATGGCGCCACCGGCAATCGCGGCTTGCACGGCCAGGAAATCGCTGTCCCAGCGGCGGTTCTGAAAGACCGACAGCACGCGCCCCGTTTCACGCGCCGCCCGAGCCAGATGCCGCGCCTCTGCCAGCGTGACGGTAAACGGCTTATCCACCACGACATGTTTGCCTGCGCGCAACGCAGCTTCGGCCAGCAGTGCGTGACGGTCGTTGGGCGCGGCAATGACAACGAGGTCGGCTTCCGCATGCGTTGCCGCCGCCTCGGGCGTGCAGACCACGGCATTAGGCCGATCCGCATGCACGGCGTCTGGCCGGTTGGAGCCGATGACCTGCAAATGCAGCCCGGGCGTGGCGTCGATCAACGCGGCGTGAAACAGCTTGCCGGCGTAGCCGTAGCCCACCAAGGCGGCTCTCAACGGCATCTGGTGTGATGAATGCGACATATCAGAAAGATGGCAGAAATCCGGCAAATGAGACGGTTATGGCGCAACTTGGTGCCTGAAACATCGCGGTATGCCATGAAAAATTGCGGCGCACAAGATCGGCAAACGTTGCCCCTCGTCAAAAGCTCGCCTTAACTCTCTTGTAAATAGGAATTGTTCTCATTATTATCTGCGTCTTCACATTCTGAAGGCGCCAACCTCGGGGGAGGGAGTCGCGCCCTACTTTTCACTTTACGGGAACTGCAATGCCGCCGAAACGTTTGTGCCTGTCTCTGGCCGTCCTTGGAACGCTGCCGTTTGCCCAGGTGGCAACTGCCGCCGATACCGTTGCCGCAGCCGACGCCGGCACGTTGCCGACGTCCACGGTCAAGGGTACGCGCACCAGCACGAGCTACGACACGCCCATCGCGAACACCGCCACGAAGATTCCCGTGCCGTTGCGCGAGATTCCGCAGTCGGTGAACGTCGTGCCGCGCGCAGTGATCCAGGACCAGGGCGCGCTGTCGATCAACGACACCCTGCGCAACGTGCCGGGTGTGTCGGCCTCGCTGGGCGACGCGCAGCGTGACCAGGTGACCATTCGCGGTTTCTCGTCGATCAATGACCAGTACGTCGACGGTCTGCGCGATGACTCGCTTTACTTCCGCGATCTCTCCAACGTCGATCGCATTGAAGTGCTGAAGGGCCCGGCGGCCGTGCTGTATGGGCGTGGCTCGTCGGGCGGCATCATCAATCGCGTGACCAAGAAACCGCTGGCGACGCCGTTGGCCGAGGTGGGCGTGGTGGTGGGCACCGAGCGCCAGAAGCGTGCGGAGTTCGACCTGAACACGTCCATCAACGACGACGCCATCCGCGCGCGCATCACCGGCGCGGTGGAGGATTCGGGCGGTTTCCGCAACGACTACTTCCTGCGCCGCCAAGCGATTTCGCCGTCGTTCCTGTTCAATCTCGCGCCAGATACCAAGCTGACGGTGCAGTTCGACTACCTGCACGACAAGCGCATTGCCGATCAGGGCGTACCGTCGTACCACGGCCGCCCGGTCGACGTGCCGATCGAAACGCGCTATGGCTCCGCCAATGCCGCTGCCGGCAACGTGGAGTCCACTGTCAAGAGCGTGACCGGCACGCTAGACCACCGCTTCAACGACAAATGGTCGTTCCACAGCGTGGTGCGCAACTACGAATACTCGCTCGGCCGCAACAACTATACGACCGTCAGCCGCGTCACCGATGGGCCGATCCCGACTGTCACCCTCACCGTCAACCAGCGCAACCGCAGCGACCGCGGCACGCTGTGGCAGAACGAGCTGACGCAGAAGGCCGAGACCTGGGGCATCCAGCACACGCTGCTGTACGGCATCGAGCTGGGTTACCAGGACAAGAGCGACCGCGTGGCCGCTGCGCCGGGCAGCACGACCTACAACCTCTTCAACCCGACGCTGCAGGTGTTGCCGACCGTACCCGGCAACGCCGTGCCGACCAACTACGGCCTCTCGCACAACGAGACGTATGCGGCGTACGTGCAGGACTTGATCAAGTTCTCGCCGCAATGGACGGTGCTCGCCGGCCTGCGCTATGAAATCCTCAAGCAAAGCCGCGACGACCTGACCGCGCGCAATGTGGATCTGTCTCGCACCGACAAGCCGGTCAGCCCGCGCCTGGGCGTTGTGTATCACCCGATCGAGCCGCTTTCGCTGTACGCGTCGTACAGCCGCTCGTTCCAGCCGCTGGCGGATAGCTTCACGTTCTTCCCGAACAGCGGCGCGCTGGCCCCGCAATCGACCACGAACTACGAGATCGGCGCCAAGTACGACCTCTCGGCCGGTGCAAGCGTCACGGCCGCACTGTTCGACATGAAGCAGACGAACCTGACGGCGGCGGATCCCGTCACGCTGCTGGGTGTGCCCATCGGCACGCAGCGCACGCGCGGCCTGGAGCTGTCGTTCACGGGCGAGATTGTGAAAACCTGGTCGCTGATGGCGAGCTATGCCTACCTGAACGGCCGCCTGGAGAACCCGAACGACCGCAGTGGCAGCGTGGCGGTCAACGGCAACCAGCCGTCCCTCACGCCGCGGCATAGCGGCTCGGTATGGCTGAAGCACGATCTGCCGAACGGCTTCTACGTGGCCGGCGGCGTGCGTGCGGAAGCTGCGCGTTACGCATCGCAGTACAACCTGACGACGCTGCCCGGCTACATGACCGTCGACCTGGGCGCCGGTTATCGCAGCAAGCACGTTGATGTCACGCTGAATCTGCAGAACCTGTTCAACCGCGCGTACTACGTGTCGGCTCACGGCGGCGCCGAGAACTACAACATGCCGGGTGCCCCGCGCATGGCGCTGCTCGGCGTGCGCTACAAGATGTAAGCGGCTGTAAGTGGCAAACGCGATGCTGCGACGGATACTCTTCCGCCTGCACTGGCTGATCGGGTTGTCAGCCAGTATGGTGCTGGCCGTCGTTGGCGTCACTGGCGCGCTGATGGCCTACGAAGACGAACTGCTGCGGGCGCTCAACCCCGGCGTGCTCAGCCTGCCCGCGCGCACCGGCCCTGCGCCAACTCTGCCGCAGGTGGCTGCGCAGGCGCGCGCCGCCATGCCCGAGCGTCCTGTCACTTTCATCACCGCCGCATCCGACCCAACAGAGCCGTGGCGCGTCTGGTATGCGTGGCCGCCCGGCAAACACGGCGGCAGCAGCCGTGGGGAGTTGCGCTACATCGATGCCGCAACCGGCACGTTATTGCCCGAAGCGCGCGGGCAGCGCTTCTTCGCCACCGTCAAGCTGCTGCACCGCACCTTGCTTGCCGATGAGATCGGCAAGCAGATCGTAGGAGCGAGCACGATTGGGCTCGCCGTCATGGCCCTTTCCGGCTTGTATCTGCGTTGGCCGCGCCGCGTAACGAATTGGCGAAGCTGGCTCGTCATCCGCTGGAGCCGCGCAGGCCGCATCCGCTGGTGGGATGTACATACCGTCATCGGAACGCTGGTGCTGCCGCTGTATGTGCTGGCCGCCTTCAGCGGCCTGTATTGGGCGTATGACTGGTACCGCGACGGCCTGCAGCGCCTGGCCGGCATGCCGCTTGTAGCCAAGGCAAAACCGGTGGAGGGCCTGCGACAACCACTCGAAGATGCGGCAATTGAGCGCACGTGGAACGCTTTCCTCATCAACGCGTCGAACTATGAAACGGCCACCCTCCGCATCGACGATGCCCGCACGGGCAAGGTCGATATCAACTGGCTGCCGGTCAATGCACCGCACGACCGCGCCTTCAATCGATTGACGCTGGACGCCAGCACCGGAGCCGTCCTCCGCAACGAATCCTTCGCAGCAAAGCCGCCAATGCAACGCCTGCTGGCAGGCATGTTGCCGCTTCACAATGGACGCTATTTCGGGCCGATCGGCATCGTGCTAGTGTTGGTCGGAGCGTTGATGCTGCCGGTGTTTGCAGCAACGGGGTGGTGGCTTTATCTGGATCGGCGCCGACGCGCGCAACCGCAGCGCAAACAGGCATCCGCGGCGACACGTCCTTGCTGACACTGTAGGGACGTCGACGCGATGTCGGGCGCCTCAACACAACAAGGACAACACCATGGTCATCGAAAAATCCCACGACCTTTCCCTGCGCCCGCTGGAGCGCAATGACCTGCGCTTCGTGCACGAGCTGAACAACGACGCGAAGATCATGCGTTACTGGTTCGAAGAACCGTACGAAACCTTCACTGAACTCTCACAACTCTACGACCGCCACGTGCACGACCAGCGCGAGCGCCGCTTCATCTGCGAGAACGATGCCGGCGAAGCCGTGGGTCTGGTCGAGTTGATGGAGCTGAACTACATCCACCGCCGCGGCGAATTCCAGATCATCATCGCGCCCAGCTGGCAAGGTCACGGCTATGCGTCAACAGCAACGCGACTGGCCATCGACTATGCATTCATGGTGCTGAATTTGCACAAGCTGTATCTCGTTGTAGACGTGGTGAACGAACGCGCGATCCACGTGTACGAAAAATGCGGCTTCCAGCGCGAAGGCGAACTGATCGAGGAGTTCTTCAGCAACGGTGCGTACCACAACGCCTTGCGCATGTGCGTGTTCCAGCGGGACTACGTAAAAGCGATCCGCAACGCCAGCTAACTCGGGCTGCACGCACCTACGCCGTGTGCAGCCACGCATGCAATTCGCGCTGCCCGGCTTCGGTCATGCTCAGTGCGCGCGAATGCTTCTGCCGCGCCAGCCACCCCAGTGCGATGCAGCGTTCTGCCACGGCGGCTCCGAGCGCGCCGGCCAGATGCGGGCGCCGCTCGCTCCAATCCATGCAACCGTAAGCAAAGCGGCGTCGGCCGTTGCGCAACGCGTTCACATCGACGCCGATGGCGGCCAGCGCCTGCTCACCCTCGGGCGTAACCTCATAGGCGCCGTGCGTGTCATCGAGCTGCGTCAGCCAGCCGCGCGACAGTAGTTTCTCCGAGACCTCCGTGCCAAGCTGACCGGCCAGGTGGTCATAACACAGGCGCGCCGCACGCAAGTTTTCAGGCACGGTCGAGCGTCGTGGGTCGGCCGGCTTTTCAGGTGCGACCACCAGCAACGATTCGATCATCTCCGCCACCGCCGGCGAGCGCAGCCCGAAGTATTTGTAGCGCCCGCTGGATAGCGAGGTGATGAGCGCATCTGCCTCAAGCCGGCGCAAGTGCGCGCTGGCCGTCGCTGGCTCCACGCCCGCGCCGTAAGCGAGCTCCTTGGCGGTAAGCGAGCGGCCTTCCATCAACAGCAGCAGCATGCGGATGCGGGTTGGATCACCAATGGTGGCGGCCACGCGGCCGATGTCAGGCTGAGTTGTCGATTCGGTGGCTGAGGAAGATGCGGTCATGGTTCGATGGAGACCAAACTGTTGGCGCGTGACAGGCGGGCGGGCAGTCCAGACAATGGGAGCCATCTTACTCCCGCGCCCCACGCTGATGACTGCCCTGGACATCGCCCCGCCCGCCGATGCGCTGCAAGCTATCGCGCATGCCGACCCGGCCCCCTATTACGCCGAACTTGCGGCCAACCGCCCGTTCTTCTTCGATGCCGCCCTCGGGTGGTGGGTCGCAGCCAGTGCCGAAGCCGTGGACGCTGTACTCGGCAGCGCTGCCTGCCGCGTACGGCCGGCCGATGAACCCGTGCCCAGGGCCGTGGCCGCGACGCCCACGGGCGCATTCTTCGGGCGCCTCGTGCGTCAGATCGACGGGCCGGACCACAGCGCGCGCAAGGCCAAGGTGATGGCCGCGCTGGGCCAGTTGGATGTGTTGGCGCTGGCCAGCCGCGCGCAGCGGCATGCTCGCACTGCGCTGCCCGATGCAACGCATCTGCACGCGGCGCTGGAGACCGATGCTCACTTCGCCGTGCCACTCGCCACGATCGCGCAGACGCTGCTGGGCGATCACGCCGATGCGCCTGCCTGCCAGGCTGACATTGCCGCGTACCTCGCCGCGCTCGGCCCCGGTGCCAGCGCAGCAGCCATTGCACAAGCTGATGCCGCAGTCGACCGCCTGCAGCGCCGCTTTACCGACTCACCGCTCGCTAGCGTTGCTGATGACGGCGACGCGGAAATCACCAACCTCGCCGCCCTGCTTGCGCAAACCTACGACGCCTGCGCCGGACTGCTCGGCAACTGCATCGTCGCGCTGTCGCGGCACTCGGGATTGGCAACACGGCTGCGCGCGCAACCGCATGCCATCGAGCCCTTCGTGCGCGAGGTCCTGCGCCGCGATGCGCCCGTGCAGAACACGCGCCGCTTTGTCGCGCACGATGTTGTGCTGGTCGGCCAGTCGCTGCGTGCGGGTGACAAGATCCTGGTGCTACTGGCCGCCGCCAACGTGGACGGCACGGCCAACCCGGACCCACTACGCTTCGACATCGACCGTGCAAAGCCGCATCTGTGGACGTTCGGCCGCGGCGCGCACCGCTGCCCCGCCGACGCATTGGCAACCACCATCGCGCGCGAAACGGTGCTGCATCTGCTGAGCCTGTCAGATATCGACCGGTGGCTTGCCAGCCTTGGTGAGGTGGCGTATCGCCCGTCGCCCAACGCGCGTATCCCCAGCTTTCACGCTTGAAATTGCCGAGAACGAAACCGCTGCAAAAACACCCCACACCTCACTGGAGCCTTGCCATGATCGCCGTCATCTTCGAAGTCGAGCCCGCACCGGGCCAGCGCGACACCTACCTCAACCTCGCCGCGCGGTTGAAGCCGCTGCTTGAGCAGGTCGACGGCTTTATCTCGGTGGAGCGCTTCCAGAGCATCACCAACCCCGACAAGATGCTGTCGCTGTCGTTCTTTCGTGATGAAGAGGCCGTCAAGGCCTGGCGCAACATGGAGCAGCACCGCGGCGCCCAGCACGCCGGCCGCGACCACGCATTTGCCGACTATCGGCTGCGCATCGCCCATGTGATGCGCGACTACGGCATGACCGAGCGCGCCGAAGCCCCGGCCGACAGCCGCGCCGAGCACGCCTGAGCGCCCCGTACGGCGCCCCAATAGGGCCCGGTGTGACGCCTTTTGCGCTCACCGGGCACCGCCTTTGCTTAGTCAGTTAGAACCCGCACGGCCGAGCGCGCCGCACCACGGCATCGGCATGCCCCCGTGCGCAACGATTGCAAAGGAATTGTCATGTCTACCGCTTTTCATGAGGCCGAACGTGAGCCGCAAGCCGCTCCTGCACGTACCGTCCAGAGTCCTGTACGTTATGCCGTGGTCGGCGCCGGTTGGATTTCACAGGCCGCGTTTCTGCCGGGCGTGGCACAGAGCGGCAACTCCGTCGTCACCGCGCTAGTTACCGGCGATGAGGTCAAAGCCACGGCACTGGCCGACCGCTACGGCATCGAGCACGTGCACGGTTATGCCGACTACGACCAGTTGCTCACCTCCGGAGATATCGACGCGATCTACCTCGCGCTGCCCAACGACATGCACCGGCAGTACGCCCTGCCCGCCCTGCAGCGTGGCATCCACGTCCTGCTTGAAAAGCCCATGGCCACCAGCGAAGCCGATTGCGAAGCGATGATCGAAGCAGCCCGCAACGGCAACGCAAAATTGATGATTGCCTACCGGCTGCATTTCGAGCCCGCCACGCTGGCCGCCATTGAGCTGGTGCGCGCAGGCAAGCTCGGGCGCATCCGGGCGTTCTCGGCCATGTTCAGCCAATCGGTGGCGCCGTCCAACCACCGCGCCAGCCATGGCTATTGGGCCGGGCCTGTGTCGGACATGGGCGTGTACCCCATCAACGCGGTGCGCAATCTGTTTGGCGAAGAGCCGGTGGAGGTTTCAGCCTGCGGGGTTCGCGACCCCGATCTGCCCTTCAACTTCGATGACACCGTCAGCGTAACGCTGCGCTTTGCCGACCACCGCGTCGCACAGTTCGTGGTCAGCTACAGCGGTGCGAGCATCGATCAGTACCGCATCCTCGGCACCAAGGGAGACCTGGAAGTCTCACCCGGCTTCATGTTTGGCGTGGGGCTGAAATACCGCGCCACAATCGACGGCAAGACGCACGAACAAGCGTTTGACGCGACGGATCAGTTTGGCGGCGAGCTGCAGTACTTTTCCGATTGCATCCTCCGCAACCGCGAGCCCGAACCCAACGGCGAAGAAGGCCTGGCCGACGTGCGCGTACTGGCCGCCATTGAGCGCGCGCTGGAATCCGGCCAGCCCCAAAACCTTGGGCCGTTCCAGCGTCAGGGCCGCATGGAAACTGCGCAGGTGCGCAAGCTGCCGCCCGTGCCCTCGCCAGAACTGGTGGACGCGGCTAAACCCAGCAGGGGATAGCAATCAGGGAAAGAAAAACGCCCGCAACGAACGGCGGGCGTGGGATTTACAGCTTGATGCGCTGGACGGCGTCGCGCATGCGTTTCCGTATCGAGACATCCGAGTTGGTGTTGCTGCTGGAGCCGTCGGTTTCCATGGCGTTATCGCACCGCCACTCGGTGGCTTCGCCGTTGTCGGTCAGCGCACAGACACGGTGGGTCCAGCGGTCCCACACGAACACATCGCTGCCGGCCTCGCCAGAGAGCAGCGGCTCAAAACGGTACATCCACAAGTACCCGACACCCAGCAGGGTGACCAGAAAGATCGCCATCCAGGACGCTTTGATTCGGCGCCACATTTTCATTTCTCCTCGTGGAGCCGCTGCGCCGGACGCGCCTGACAGGGCGTCGCTGGGCCAAAAGCGCGGTGCTCCGAGGGGCAAATCGTAACATGGGGCACCCGCGTCGCTGCTCAAGCGGGGCCGTCAATGCGGCAGTGCCGCAACACCCACGCCCGCTATCGGCGCCCTATCAGCGCCTTATCGGCGGCCTCAGTTGAAGACGTCCTGGCGGTAGCGGCCGGATTGCATCTGCGCCGTCAACCAGTCCGACGCGGTCGCCAGGTCGCTACCGTAGCGCGCCTGGTGCATGCGGATCAGCGTGTCGCGCACCGCCGGCGCCATCGCACGGCCGTCGCCGCACACGTACAACGTGGCGCCGGCATCGAACGCCGCCCACACGGCTTCGCGCGCATCCCACAGCGCATGCTGCACGAAGCGATGCGGATGATCTGCCACGCATGAATACGCCGGGAAGACGCGCACCACGCCTGCGTTTTCCCACGCGCGCAAGGTGTCGCGGTAGAGGAAGTCGTGCTCGGGGTGGCGGCAGCCGAAGCACAGCAACGACGTTGCCACCGCCTCGCCGGCCGCCTGCCGCGCGGCGCGCTCTTCCAGGAAGCCACGGAACGGCGCGATGCCCGTTCCGGCGCCGATCAGCACCATCGGCTTACCGGTATCCGCGTCCGGTGCAAACGGCGGGTTGGGCGTGCGCACGGCAGCAGCGATCTCTGCGCCTGCACGCAGCGTCATCAGATAGTTCGATGCCGTCCCGCGATATGTGCCTACCCCAGACCATGCCGGCCCCGACACCATGCCCACCGTCAGCGCTGCCACACCCGGCGACACATGCGCCGACGACGCAATGGAATAGAAGCGCGGCCGCATCGCGCCAAGCCGCGCGAGAAACGCCTCCAGCGTCAGTTCAATCGCCGGGAAGCGCATCAGCAGATCGAGCACGCTCACGTGTGCGGTTTGGATGTCCTGGTCGAAGCGTTGAGCTGCATCATCGCCTTCCAGCCAGACGGCAAGCTGACCTCGCGTGAACGGACAGCGCGTAGCAGCGTGCAGCGCGGTGATGTCGCGCACGGTGGCGGTGTCTTGCAGCTCGACGAAATCGCGCAGCAACTGGCGCACGGACACCGCCTGGTTGAGCGGCAAGTGCCGCACGTGTGCATGGCGCGCGGTCAGCGTGACGAGCGCGTCGCCCTCGAGCGCAAGCCGCGCGATGGCTGTGTCGACACGGTCGGCCGCATTGCGCGGATAGACGGCGAGGTGGTCTCCAGTGGCGTAGGTCATACCGTCAGGCAACCGCACGGTGAGGTGGCGCGTGGGGCCGCGTGGCGCTTCCTGTGCGAAGTCCCAGAGGCCGGTGGGGTCGCTGACGAGTTCTTCGTTGGCGAGCACCTGCATCGCGCGGGCGGCGGGCGGCAGTGTGGCGGCGCGCACGGCATCGGGAGCGAGATAGTCGACGTGGACGGAGGGGCCATCGGCTTGTGACTGGCGGGCGCCCAGGGCGCTCCACAGGCCGCGCGTCCAGGCATCGACGGCGGCATCGAAACCGGCGTTGCCGTCAGCCTCTCCGCGCGGCACGATGGCTTGTGCGCCGGCTGCCGCGAGCATCGCCTCCACCCGCTTTGGAAACGCCTGGAACGCGGGCCATTGCGAGTTGCCGCAGCCAAGCACGGCGTAGCGCAATCCTGTTGCCTGCCGGGCGAGCGCATCGGCAGCATCGAGCCGAGCTTCCAGCGTGCGGGCGCTGTCCGGCGCACGGCCGTTATACGTAGCGGCCACCACGATCAGCACGCCCTGCTGCGGCAGCGCGTCGGCAATCGTGTCCAGCGGCGCCACCTTGGCGTCGAAGCCGGCGCGCGATGCGGTGGCGGCAAGCTGCTCGGCGATGTCCTGGCAGGTGCCAAGGCTGCCGCCGTACAACACATGCATCGGTTCGCCGCCGCCGGCGAGTGCGGCTTCGGCGTCGTCTTGTGTGGCCACCTCGGTGCGCGAAGGCATGGCGATCGACAACCGCTCCCGCGCATTGCGCAGCCGCGCGCGCAGGCGGAAACCGTCGGGTTTGAGCGTCAGCGTTTCCTTGATGTGGAAGCCGTAGTCGTACGGGTCGGACAATGCAAAGCGCTGCAGGATCACCGCCAGCGCCAGCTTGGCTTCGGTCAGCGCAAACTGGCGGCCGATGCAGGCGCGCTCACCGTTGCCGAAGGGCTTGTAGGCGTGTGGGTGAAGCTTGGCTTCGTTCTCAGGCAGGAAACGGTCGATATCGAAGACTTCTGGGCGGTCCCACACCGCCGGGTCGCGGTGCAGGGCCAGCAGCACGGTCACCACGCGCTGGTCCTTGCGGATGGCGTAGCGACCGCCAATGCGCGTGTCTTCGTAGGGCGCCACGCCAAAGCTCGGGGCGGTCGGCCACAGGCGCAGCGTTTCCTTCAACACACGCTCGATCACGTCGAGCTGCGCGAGGTGCGCATATTGCGGCACGGTATCGCCCGGCAGCACGCGATCGACCTCGGCGTACGCCTGCGCGAGCACCGCAGGATGGCGCAGCAGCATGTAGAGCGCGAAGGTCAGCAGGCCGCTCGTGGTTTCATGCCCGGCAATCAGGAAGGTGATGACCTGGAAGCGGATGTTCGTGTCATCCAAAGGCTCGTCCGACACCGGATCGCGGGCGTTGAGCATCAACCCAAGCAAGTCACTCGCGCCGAGGCCGCCATCTTTTGCCTGACGGCGGGCGCGGATCACCTCGTCCACCAATTGGTGCATGGCGGCCACGTCGTGCGCGAACCGGCGATGGTGCTCGCGCATGAAGCGGTCTTTGAGCGGCAGGCGTGTGAGCTTGCCCATGGCTTCGGACAGCACGCCCACCATGGCCGCCAGGAACGGATGCAGCTCCGGCGTGTTGAACGAATCAAAGCGGTATCCGAAGCCCGCCAGCGAGATGGTGTCGAGCGTGAGCCGCGTCATGTCGTCGGCCACGGGGATATCGGCGTCGGGCCCCTGGCGCGCCCATTTGTCGGCCAGCGCATTGGCCACTTCGAGCATGACGTCGAAGTAACCCTTCATCGCGCGCTGGCTGAAGGCCGGCAGCAGAATGCGATGCGCCTTTCCCCAGTTCGGCTCGTCCTGATGCGCGGTGAAGAGGCCATCGCCCGCCCCCGCCCGCAGAAACGACAGCGGCGGGCCGATCAGCTTGCGAAAGCGCGTTTCATCGCATAGTTCGGCCACCAGATCGGCGGAATAGACAAACGGCACGCGCCGCCCGGCAAAGTCGAGCTGGTAGAGGCCTTGGGGAAACTGCCGGCTGGTTTCCAGGAGCGTCTGGGCCAGACGGTCTTTGGGAAGTTGAAGCAGGTTGCCCAGCCACGGCAAGCCCTTGGGCTGCGGGATGGGCTCCGCCGCTGCGGGTGAAGCATTGGCGGGTAACTCGGAGGCGGAACGCATGCGCGGTCGACTGCGAAAATGGATTGTCCGCCAATGTACGCGCCGCCCCGCCCGGTATCAAACAAAGTCGCCATGTTTGAATGCCGGCGCCTAAAAGTGAATCGGGCGACCCGTGGGCCGCCCGATCTGGGGATGAGGTGAAGCGTTGAATCAGCGACGGCGCGGCTGTGGACTGAACGGCGCGTTGACCTGCGCTTCGAGTTCGCGGATCTGACGCTGCAATTCGTCTACGCGGGCGCGGGCGGCACGGCGTTCGATATCCAGCGCTTCGGCTTCCGTGCGAGCAGTCTTCTGCCGTTCCTGTGCCTGGGCCTGCTGCTGACGCTGAATGTCCAGGTCGGTCTTCAGACCACGGAGCCTTTCCTGCTGGGCAGCAATCTGGCGCTCGGAACGCTCTTTCTGGGCTTCCAGGCGGATGCGCTGCAGCTCCAGATCGGCCATCGTGCGGGTCTGCTTGGCGAAGTCGTTGTACAGGCGTTCGGCAAAGGCTTCGTTGGTGGTCTTGATGACGCGCCAGAGGTCTTTCTGCTGGAACAGCGTGACGTAGTACGTCAGGTCACTCTGGGCAAACAGCAGGCTGGCGCCGTAGGCCCCGTTGTATGTAGTACGCAGCTCCGACAGCTCGTGCGCCTGCATGCGCTGTTGCAGCTCGAATACCGCGCTGGTGGGAGCAGGACCTCCGGTGCGAGCCGCGCTGCCGGGCGTGGCTGGCGCGCTGGCGGCGGGTGCAGCTGCCGCCGGCTGGCCAACCGTGGCGGTCAACGCCGGCACGGGCGCGGCGGCAGCAATGGGTGCAATGCCTGTGGGCGGTGCGGCTGGGCTCTGCGCTACGGCCGATGTGCAGGCGGCCGTACCGGCCATCACTGCGACTGCGGCCGCGATGGCCAATCCCCTCTGAAACGTCTGGTGCGACGCTTTCCCTGATTGTTGTTTTGTTCTCATCTCGACCCTGTGGATTCTGCGCAGGTGTTGCAGCCGAAAACTATACGCGATCCGCCGCCGGAGTGGCGCGCCGGGCACCCGCCGCGCAGTAGGGTGTTGTATGGCATCACTCCAGCTCGCGCAGCTCGGCTTCGCCGTCGGCAATCTGGTATTTGCGCATCTTTTCCCACAGCACCTTGCGACTGATGCCCAGCGTGGCGGCGGTGTCCTGGCGGCGCCAGTTGTTGGAGTCCAGCGCGGCCAAGATACGTCGACGCTCTTCCTCGCCACCACTGCTGCCATTTCCACCGCTACCGCGCTCGCCATTGCCGCCTTCGCGCTCGAAAGCATCGCGCTGCAAGCCGGCGAATAGCGGCAGGATGCGGGCTTCGTCCCAGCGGCCGAACTGGCGCAGGGTGATGCCGATGCGCTCGGCCAGATTGCGCAGCTCACGCACATTGCCGGCAAAGTAAGCCCGACTGACCGACGCCCGCACCCATTCCGGCACCGGCGGCATGGCATCAAAGGTTTTGTCGCCGAGCAAGTGCCGCAGGAAGGAAAGCAGCAGCGCGATCTTGTCATCCGCCCCGCGCTGCTCCAGGCTGGGGATGCGCAACTCGATCACAGCCAGGCGGAAGTACAGATCTGCGCGGAATTTGCCCGTGGCGACCATCTCGCGCAGGTTCTTGTTGGTGGCGGCCACCAGCCGGAAATCCAGTTTGACAGGCACCGTCGAGCCCAGCCGCGTGCATTCGCTGTCTTCCAGCACACGCAACAGCTTCACCTGCTGATACAGCGGCAGATCGCCCAGCTCATCGAGGAACAGCGTGCCGCCGTTGGCCTGTTCGAAGTAGCCGCGGTGCGCATACATGGCGCCCGTGAACGCGCCCTTGGCATGGCCGAAGAACTGCGATTCGAACAGCCCGTCGGGAATCGCGCCGCAGTTGACTGCCACGAACGGCCCTTTGCCGTAGACGCTGTTCTTGTCGTGCAGCAGGCGCGCAATGCGTTCCTTGCCGGCGCCGGTTTCGCCGTAAAGCATGACGTTGCTGTCGCAATCGGCAAAGGTATCGACGTGCTCCAGCAACCCGTGCATGGCCGGCGATGCAGCCACGAGGTCGCTCTGATCGTGCGCCTGAGCCTGCGCAGACGACATCGACGGCAACACCTTGCTGATCTGCGCACGGAGCTCGGTCGCGCCAAAGTCGGGCCCAAGCACGTGCGTGTATTCGGGGGGGAAGCGGCTCGAATCATGCTGCGTATCCGCCGCCACCCAGATCACCGGCATGCCTTGCGCGGCCTGCCAGTCGAGCACCGTAAAGCCTCCGCTTTCCACCACCGACGCGCTGATCACCGCCACCGCCGGCTTCAGCCGAGGCTCGGCCGGCTGGAAGTCGATGCCGCCCGCGCGGATCACCTCCGCCCCAAACGGCGCCATGAACCGTGCCACACGATCGGCAATGTCGTGGCGGCCTTCCCAGACAAAAATCTCAAGCGTTTCGTACGTCCAGCGATCGGTTTTCATGTCGTCGCTTCCATGTCAGTAAACCAACTCGACGGCGTCGCAGTCGAGCGAGAGAAGTTTGATGTCGGCGTAGCCGAGTTGGATGCCGAGGACTTCGAGTAGAGGTGACAACACAGCGTCGAGTGTCTGGCCGACAAGGCCAAGCGTCGCTCGAACGATCAAATCTGAAAGTCCCAACAGGTTTAGAACGCCCGAGCCGAGAACTTGAAGTTTCACTTGATTCGTATCGTTCAGAATCGAGGCAAAGAAAGTTCCAGTGCCTGAGACGCGAGTAGTCTGTCCAACGGTCAAGGTGGTGGGGTCAGGTGTCCAACCAGCACTGGCTGCGGGCGCGATGTTGGCTTGTAGCGATATCACGTCAACGCCCAAGGCTTGCAACACAACCGCTGGCGTGGAAGAGCACGAATAGCTGCTGACACTACTGGCAGCCGTGGCGGATCCGTTGGCAATGCAAAGCGATACGGGGGCTATCTGCCCACCAAAATCGGCGGAAATGCCGCTGCGGGGCACAGGACAATGCGCAGCTTCAAAGTGCGCATTTGCACCGGCAGCAATGAGCCCGATAGGGACATTGATGTTGACAATTCCAAGCACTGAAGCCGAAACATTCAAGCCCAGACTCACCTGCCCCGTGCGCGCCACCGTACGCCAGTTTCCAGATCCATCGGTTCCGGGAGGGCCGATCGCGATCACAGGCGGCTGAATGATTTTGAGCGACAAACCGACATTCACGAGGCCCGGGAGGCCGGCGACACCAGGCAATCCCAGGTTCGTGGAAACCGCTACACCATTCTGCGAATTGGCAATCTGTGCAGCCGTCATCAGCAGATCGAGCACGTTCAATGTCGCATCGGCCGCCGACTGATCGTTCCCCACATCCGCTAGCAGTTGAAGGACACCAGGCGTGCCTGCACTGTTTCCCATATTGATGGTTGTGCCGCTCAACAGTGGGCCAAGCACCAGCGTATCCGGCGCGGCTACAGTACCAGCCGAGACACCGACCAATCCGTTCTGTGCACCCGCCGCGATGACCGCGTTGAAAAACTGCGTCAAGGTCAACTGCGCTGACAAGAGTTGCTGCACCGTACCCACACCGACAGCCGCCATCAGGTCAGAAACACGAATGTTCGTGTTCGCCAGCCCTTGGTACGAGACCAAACTAAGGCTCAAAGGATTGGCGTTACCAAGAAGGCTTCCTAGTAGCTGATTAAGTAGCCCTCCGTCGACGGCTGCCAGACCGGAACCTAACGAAAACGATGCAATCGGCGTGTTCTTCGCAATCGCCGTCGCTGTCAGTTGCCGCTGGCCCACCATGAAGAAATACGGCACGTTCTGTGTGACCGTCACCTGCGCTGCGTTGGTGTTGCCGTCAACGGCCGCCTGCGCGGTGAAGTACGTGGGCGCAGTGCCCGCGCTGGCATCCCAAACGCCCGGCACGACCGCCAGCGTGACATTGGTGCCATCCACTGTCAGTCCGTTCTGCACCACCGCCTGTTGTGCGGCGGTCGGCAGGTCAAGCCGCTGCACGGCGGCCATCGCCGCCAGATCGGCCGAGCGTTGCAGCGCGCGCTGCTGATAGAACAGGTTGCCGATGTCGATCGACACCAACACCGCCAGCCCGACCGTGGCGATAAAGGTAGCCGTCATCACGCTCACCGCGCCGCGCAGGCGGCGGTGGAGCATGACGGCTCGGCGAAGACGGGGGGCGGCGGCTCGTGTCACAGCGTGGGGCGCATTCTGCAGGGATCAGCGCCCCGACTGCTGGACAAGGTTGACCGTCGACGCCCGCGTTCCGGAGCTCTGCTGTGCCAGGCCGGGCATGGCCTGATTGAACGAATTGAGGTAGCGCTGATAGGCCAGCGCCGCCTGCTCGCCTCGCAACGGTACGAACTCGCCCGCGTAGGTGCCCTCGGCTTGCGCCTTGAACAGCGCTCGCGTCGCATCATTCACGTGGGTGCCGACCTTGGGTGCCGCCGCGGCGCCCTGCGAGTCGCTGCCCGAGAACCCCTGGGCGCCGGCAACGCTGCACGTCAGCCATGCCGCCACACCGGCGGCCATCAGGATGCGAAAAGTCATTGCGAAACCTCCAAGGTGTCAAGCAGGCGACCGCGCTGCAATGCCAGCGGGCGGGCCGATGTGGGGGTGGCGGTCGCCGCGGCGGCGACCGAGACGCCCGCAGACGCTGCCGCAGAAGGCCCGGTTGCCACGCCGCGCGGCACCATCGTTGTGGTTTCCCGGGCGATACGGCGATCTCGCCAGGCAGCGCGCACGCGAGCAACGTCGTCATCGACTGCTTTGCGGGCAGATGCCGTCAGTTGTGCGTGCGACGCGAGGGATGCAGCATCGTCCTTGCGATCGTTCACGGCCAGCCAGATCACCAGGTTGCCGGCGATCTTCGGGCTGGAGGCGGCCATCTGCTGCGCCTGCATCAACGGCACGCGGGCTTGCTCAACCTCGCCGGCGCGCATGAGCGCGTAGCCAAGATCGCTGGCCGTGCTGGCGTCGGTCGGGTTGGCCTGGGCCGCCACCTGCAGCCGGCGAGCCGCTTCGGCAAAGTTGCCTTGGCGCCCCGCAACGATGCCCAGTCCGCGCCAGGCCGCGGCATTGAGCAATCCGCCTTGCGTGCCTGCGCCCATGGCGGAGGTGGCACCCACCACCGCCCGGTACTCGGCATTAGCAGCAGCAAGTTGGTCGGTTTCGCGCAGCGCATCCGCGCGCAGCAGCATGATCTCGGGCGCGCGGCCATAGCGTTGCTGGTAGGCATCGATATGCGCTAGCGATGCGTAGTACAGGCCCTGCTCCTGCATCTTGCGGATCAACGAAAGATACGTCGCCGGACTGGTGATCTCGGACTTCTCCTGGCTCTGACGCTGACGTGCCATTTCAATGTCGGCATCGGCGCGCAGGCTCATGTCGGACGTCGCCATCGAGCCACAGCCAGCCAGGAGGATGGTCAACATGGCCACGCCGACCCAGCTGGCGCGCGCGGTGTTTGGGAAGCGTGTCATCTCAATGTCCCCCGGTATGTTGCAGGCTGCGCATGACGCCCATGAAGCCCGGCCCCGCAGTGACGATCAGCAACGCGGGCAACAGCGTCAAGACCATGATCATCGTCATCTGCACGGTCAGCTTGCCCACGCGCTCCTTCAGGCGAGCGCGGCGGTTCTCCTGCAGACGCCCGCCGAACTGCCGCAGCGGCTCCTGCACTGCGCCGCCGAAGCGATCCACCTGCGTGAGTAGCGTAATCAGGCCCTTCAGGTCTTCGTTATCGAACAGGCGCGCAATGCGCAGCAGCGTCTGCTCGCGGGGACGGCCCGAGGCGAACTGCTGGTTGGCGCGGCCAAATTCACCCGCCAGCACGGGCAGCATGCTGTGGAATTCGTTCGCAATCACCTGCAGGCTCTGGTCAATCGACAAGCCCACACCCTGCAGCAGCCGCAGCATGTCGACCATGACCGGCAGCTCATCATCCATACGGCGCCGACGATTTTCCTTGCGACGCCCGAGCAACCACTTCGGCGCAAGGTAGCCCAGTGCAATGCCAACAAAGCCAAACACGAACACGAACAGGAGCGATGACGCATGCAATGCGCCGAACACGCCAAGCAGCGGCGGCAGCAAGATACGGGTGCCACCAAAGACGGTGCGGGCGTGTTCGCCGTAGTAGCCGCATTCTTCGAGCAGCTTGCGGTCTTCCTCAGTCACGATGCGGCGGCCCAGGTCCGTGTCGATCCAACGCTGCCCCACCTTGGCAATCTGCTGCTGGAGCTGCTGGGCTTCACGCGGGCCATGCGGGCGCGGCTTGGTGGCGGGCGGCACGACTGGCGCCCCAGCGGCCGCGGGGGCCTTTGCCGCCGTCGCACGCAGGTCTGACAGCGCCGTATCGAGCTTGCGCGCGCTCCGATGCCGCGTGAGCGTCGCACGCAGCGCGAGCCCACCGAATACCAGCACGCCCGCCGCCGCTGCGGTCAGGCTGAGGGTGATCAGGGTGTCGTCCATGCGCCCTCCTCAGACCGATTTCGCCAGCTTGGCCAGCATGACCGCACCCAGCACTTCCAGGCCGAAGGCAGTGAGAATCAACGTCTTGCCGAACGGGTCGCGCCACATCGACATGATGTACGCCGCATTGAACATGACGATGACACCGCCGACCACGATCGGCAGCAGCCCGATGATCCATGCGGACAACCGCGTCTCCGCCGACAGCGCAAACAGCTCGCGCTGAGCTTGCTGGCGGTCGCGCATGAATGCGGCCGTGCGCTCCATCACAATGTCTGCCCGACCGCCGTAGCGCAACGCCAAGCGCAGCACCGACGACAGCAGGACCAGTTCGTTCACACGGTACTGCTGGCCGACTGTCAGCACCGCTGCGTCGAGGTCTTTGCCGGCGCGCTGCATCTGGGTGATGGCGATCAGGCAGTTGCGCAACGGCTGCTCGGTATTCGCACTCGCCGCCTGAAACGCCGCGGGCACCGCGCTGCCGATGCTCATCAGCCGCACCACGCCATCGAGAAAGCCCGGCAATTGCGCCAGCAGGCGCTCGTTCATCTTCCGGGTGCGGTTCCAAAACAGGAACGCAACGATCACGACATACAGCGCGAGCACTGTCAGGGCCGAAAGCAGGCTCGACACGGCCCAGGCGGCGAGCGCAATCATCAGCGCGGGGCCAATCAGCACCACGTAAAACCGCCGGCTCGGCTCGATATCGGCGCGGCGCAGTGCATCCTGCCAGGCCCGATTCAGCGAATCGGGCACGCTTGCCGGCACGGGCTCCACATTCGGTTGATAACGCGCATTGATCTGCTCGGTCTGTGCACGCACGAAGCTGCGCGATGCCTCGCGCTCGCGACGGCGCACGGCCTCCGCCCACAGCATGAGCGATGCGCCCATCAGCAGCAGCGCGAGGCAACCAAACCAGAGCGTCATGCTAGACATGGAAACGGCCTCCGCCGCCGAATCCGGTCATGCCACCGTCCATCCCGCCGCCTTCGCTGTTGCGCATGCGGGCCAGCTTGGGCGAATGCGGCTGCAGGCCGAGCGCCGTCCAGCGGTCGACCTCTTCGCCGTCCGGGCCGATGTAGGGCTCGTAGCGGTACAGCTCCTGCGTGGAGATGATGTTGTCCCCGAGCCCCGTCACTTCCGTGATCGACAGGATGCGGCGCTTGCCGTTGGACAACCGCCCGATCTGCACGATGAAATCAATGGCGTTGGTGATCTGCCGGCGCAAGCTCACCTCACTGCCTTGGAAGCCGGCAAAGCCCGCCAGCATCTCCAACCGGTAGAGGCATTCGCGCGGGCTGCTGGCGTGAATGGTGCCCATCGAGCCATCGTGGCCGGTGCTCATGGCTTGCAGCATCTCCAGCACTTCACCGCCACGCACTTCGCCCACGATGATGCGGTCGGGCCGCATGCGCAGGCTGTTGCGCAGCAGTTCTCGAATCGTGACGACGCCCGTGCCCTCGAAGCCGCCCGGCCGGCTTTCCAGGCGCACCACGTGCGGGTGGTTGAGCGACAGTTCGGCCGTGTCTTCAATGGTGATCACGCGCTCGGCCTCGGGAATGTGATACGCCATCGCGTTAAGGAGCGACGTCTTGCCTGAGCTGGTGCCACCGCTCACCAGGATGTTGCATCGGGCGCGCACAGCGGATTCGATCAGCGCCCCGATCTCTTCACTCATCGTGCCAAGGCCGAGCAGGTCTTCCGGCTTGAGCGGGTCTTTCCGGAACTTGCGGATCGACACCACTGGCCCTTCCAGGGCGAGCGGCGGAATGACCACGTTGATCCGCCCACCATCGGGCAGGCGCGCGTCGACCATCGGATTCGATTCATCCAACCGGCGCCCGATCGGCGCGAGGATGCGGCGCACGATGCGCAGCAGGTGGTTGTTATCGGCAAAGCGCACCGGAATGCGCTCCAGAATGCCGTGGCGCGACACGTACACGTCCAGATGTCCGTTGACGAGAATGTCTTCCACCGCCGGATCGGCCAGCAGGTCTTCGATGGGGCCAAAGCCGGCCAACTCCTTCGTCAGCGCCTCGGCAATCTGCCGCACCTCCGTCTCGTTGACGGGGATACGGCGCATGCGCGTGAAGCCTTCCACTTCCAGATCGACAAAACGCTGGATGGCCGTGCGCGACCAACGGCCGAACTCGGCGCCAAGTTCTTCGATGCGCGTCAGCAGGTGTTCGTGCGCGGCTTCCTTGATGTCCTGGAAGGCCTGCGAAACGGCAAACACGCCGTGGCCGGCGTCCGCCTGGTTGGAGAACTCGATGGGTTGGGTCATGTCGCGTTCCGTTCGGTGGTACCGATATCCAGTTCAGTGGCGTCTGCCGACTTGCGTTTGGAGCGCCCGCCAAAGCGCCCGCCCAGCCGCGCACTCACGCCTGAGACCCAGCTCGACACACCCGACGCACGCTCGCTCTGCTGGGCATAGCCGAGCGTCTGCGCAATCTGGGCTAGCGCACGCACATATGCATCGGTGGGGTGGGTCTCGGCCAGCATCGCTCCCTGGTTGGAGGCGATCACCAGCGCTTCGCGGCGGTTCGGCACAGTCAGCACCGAAGGAATTTCCAGCCGCTCGGCAATCTGCGCCGCGTCCAACGACAGGCGCGTGTCGAACTTCGAAATGGCCAGGTGCAGGTGGTCGCGGTCAATTTCGCGCTTCTTGAGTTCCTGCATCAGCTCGGCCGCCGACACGATGGCGCCCACGCTCTGCTCGGTCACCAGCATCACGTCGTCGGCGGCCTTGATGATCTGTGCGATGAAGTCGATGTTGCCGAAGCCGCCCAGGTCAACGACCTGCAGGTCGAAGAACGTACGCAGCCGATTGAGCAGGCCGAGCGCTTCGGAGAACGAAATGTCACGCATCTCGGCCAGCGAGATCGGCAGCGGCAGGATGGCAAGCCCGTTCGGATGACGCGACAGCGCGGTCTGCACAAACACCTGGTCGAAGCGGCGCAAGTTGCGCACGGCTTCAACGAAATGGAAATTGGCCTGCACGTTCAGGTACAGCGCGCCATCGCGCAGCGGCTGGCCCAGATCGAGCAGCATCACATCACTGGCCGACGTGCGGCGCACGAGCGTGGCCAAATTGGTGGCCAACGTGGTGGCGCCCACGCCAGGGCGTGCGCCCAACACGGCCAGCACGCGGCCACGGCGGGTCGGCTCCGCCGATGCGCGCTCCGCCAGCAGGCGACGCACCACGCGCACGGCCTCGGCCGGCGCGCCGTCCACATCGACGAAATCCTTCACCCCTGCGCGCAAGGCAGCCAGCATCGCGCGGCCATCGGCAGCGGAACCCACGGCCACCAGCGGCAAGCCCGGAAACAGGCGCGTGAGTTGTGCGACCAGTTGCGTCGCCTCGTTGATCGCGTCGGCCCCCTCGCCCAGCTTCTGGTCGTGGTCTGGCACGTCAATCAGCGTGGGCGATGAGGCAAAGCGCACGAACACCACTTCCGGGTTCACTGCGCCAATCTGCTCGATGAATGCGTCGTGGCCAGTCGTTTCGGCCACCAGCACGCCCAGTTCACGAATCGCCCCAGCCAGCCAGCGGTGCACACCTGCCACCTGGGCGTCGCCCTGCATACCGCCACGCGCGCCGCCGTGCAGAAGGAAGTAATCCATGCCGGCCCCTTAGTTCGAGAACCCGGGCATGGTGGCCCGATCTGCCACCCCCAGAGCAAACGGCCGCCACACGGGGTCGCCTGCGGTATCGCGATCCTGCCCGCCGTTCTGTCCCGGCAGCATCTTGTCGATCGGCGCATTGCGTGCCATCGGCTTGACCAGATGCGGCGTGACGATGATCACCAGTTCGCGCTCTTCCTGGTTGTAGTTCAGGCGCTTGAAGAACGTCCCGATGATCGGCACGTCGCCCAGGAACGGCACCTTGTCGACGTTGGACAGCGTCGATCGGCTGACCAGCCCACCGATGACAAAGCTTTCGCCATCGCCGAGTTCAACGGTCGTATCGGCGCGGCGCGTAACGATGGCCGGCACCGTTGCGCCATTGAGCGTGATGCCTCGGCTGAAATCCAGGTCGCTCGCTTCGGGCGCCACTTTCAGGGCGATGCGGTTTTCCGACAGGATCGTCGGTGAGACCGTCAGCCCGATACCGAACGGCTTGTACTCGATGGTGGTGGTACCCAGCGCTTGCGGCACGGGAATCGGAATCTCGCCGCCGGCCAGGAAGTTGGCGCTCTGGCCTGACAGGGCAACCAGGCTTGGCTCGGCCAGCACGCGCGCCATGCCGTTCGATTCCATCAAACTCAGGTTGCCAAAGAGCCCCTTGCTGACCGACCCGATCAGCAGGTTGAACGCGGAGCCGATCGGCATGGTCGACTCGGTCGACAACCCCGTCGAGCCGAACGTGTACTTGGTCAACGATGACGGCGAGAACGTGTTGAAGCTGAAACCGCCGCGCGTGCGGGTGAAGGAGAAGCCCGCTTCCTTGAGCACCGTCTTGCTGAACTCCACCACACGCACGTCGACTTGCACCGTGCCCGGCACGTTCATCGAAGTGGTGTCGATGACGTTGCCGTCTTTGGGCTTTTCCCCGCCGCTGGCTGCGGCGGCCGAGCGGCGCGCACGAGCCAGTGCGTAAACATCCTTGGGCTGACCTGAAACGACGGCGGTATCGCCCTGCGCAACCACGGCCGGATCGCCCGGCAGCGGCGCCGCGGCGTCCACTTGGACGTTGTAAGTCGTCGCAACGCCGCCTTGCGTCCAGACCATGACGTTGGCCGCACCCGGCTTCTTGGCGATGATCAAAACGCTCGTGGCCGTACCGCGCCCCTTGAGCAACAGCGCATCGGCAATCTCAGGGTTACCGATGGCAATGCGCTCGAGCGGTTTGCCCAGGCGGATTTCGCGCTGGCTGCCCGTCAGGAGATGAAGCGTCTGGCCGGTCGGTGCCGTCTCAGCAAATGCGCTCGACACGAAGGCGGCGCAGCCCAACGCGAGTACGCCCATCCAACCGCGAACCATGGCGGCATCAGTCATGTTGCTCCTCACGTTTTCCTGCGCGGATGATCTCTACGCCGCCGGTGGCGACTGTACTGGCGCGTGCGGTCTCGCGCGTTGATGCCACCACGGGCAGCGGCGGCACTTGGAGCACCGGCGAGCGGCGCGTCGAGCCAGTCAGGCTGGCCATCGACACGCCGGCCTGTGCCACATCCATCGGATTGCGGTTGGCGGCCGCCAGCAGGGCGGCGTCCTGCGGCTTCACGGTCGGCTCGGCGTCGTCCCCCGGGTTGCGCAGCGCCAGCAGCAGACGACCGCTCTGATGTGCCATCGCCAGTTGGCTGACAGCCTCCACCGGCACGGCCAGCACGGCCGTCTTGGCCTGATCGACCTTGCGCGTCACCCCACTGTTCTCGGGCTGCTTCTGCGCCCCTTCATTAACGGCCAGCGGGCCAAACGCCAGCACGCGCAGGTGCGGCAACAGCAGGCGCGCCTGGCTGGCTTCAACCTCCTGGCCGTCCTTGCGCATCACGAGAAACACGTCCACGTAGTCGCCCGGCATGACGCGGTTGCCCACGCCAATCACCTCGTCCACATTGATGGCGACCGCGCGCTGCCCGGCCTCCACCTGCTGCGCAAGGCCCGACGACAGCTGCGAGGCAATCAACGGGACACCGACGCCGACCGGCAGAATGGGTTCACGCCCGACCACTTTCGTCACGTCCGAAAACGCCTCTGCCGGATTGATAGGCAGTTGCTCAATGGCCACCTGGTCTGCGGTGATGGGCTTGCCCGCCTCCAGCGGTTTCATGGTCACGACCACGGGATAGACGGTTTTGCCATCTTTCTGCTCGGCCACGGGCGCCGGCGGGCGATGCGCCGTCTTCCATGCCACGGCGCCAAGAATGGCAGCCAGCAGCAACAGCGCGGCGGCGAAGATCTGGAGGTGTTTGCTGGTCATCTGGGCGGCGTGTCCGAGCGGTCGATCGAGAGGGTCAGCGAACTGAAACGTGTCAGGAGCCAGGCACCAGCTGCACGACGGCAGAGCCCGTCAATGTGTCCGGTGCGGGCAACAGGGGTATCGAAGGCAGCAACGGACTATTGCCGGAGGTCACGGGCAACGTCAGGACCACGCTCAGGCATTGCATGCCCGCCACGTTCTGGCAGTTCACGAGCGGGGTGCTGTTCTGATTGGTCTGGACCCGCCCGGTAAGGAAGGTGGGGAGTACCGACGTCACGGCCGCATAGGCAGCCGCCACGCGCTGCGTGTTGGAAGGCTGATAGCGGAGCGCGGCGCGTGCGCCCTCTTCCGCCGCCAGGGTCAGCGCCTGCTGCATGGCGAGGATCATGCCGTAGTACACGATGCCAAGCATGAGCACCAGCAGCACCGGCACGACGATGGCAAATTCGACTGAAGCCGCGCCACGACTGCCTTGCCGCCGGGGGCAGCGGCCAGCATGCGTGCGGACTTTCGGGTGCATGCGAGCACCCTCCCGTTCCCGTTGCAATGTCGGCATGGCCGACTCCTTTCTTATAGGCTGGCCGCTTGGCGGCTCTTGTTCAACGCTTCAACTGTCTGAACTACATGCCCGGCAGCCATGGCATGCGCATCGCCGGGGGCACCCATGGCAGGCTCAGCAACCCGATTGCCATATAGGCGGCGTACGGGATGCCGCGGCGCCCTGCCTGAGCGATGTCCCAACGCACGATCGCTGGGCACACGCGCATCACGATCCATGCAGGTGGCGACGACGCGTCGAACTGGCGTAACACCATGATGGCGAGCGCATGCAGGCCGGAAATCATGCTCGAGACAAGCCATACGGCCACAAGGCCATGCCAGCCTGCCAGCAGGCCGACGACAGTGAAGAACTTCACGTCGCCGGCACCCATCCAGCCGAGGGCGTACAGCGGCAGAAAGCAGGCAAACGCGATCGCTCCGCCGAGCCAGAAGTCCTGCCAGTCATAGGCAAGCGCCTGTACCCCGCCGAACTTGATCAGGGTGACAGACAGCACAACTCCCGCAGCGACGAGCCAGTTCGGCACACGTCTTGCACGGAAATCCTGCGCAATTGCAACCAATGAAAGAACTACGACCGCTGCCCAGCCTGGCGTATCGACGTGGCCGTACCAGGTTGCTAGCAAGCCACGTTCTTGTTGACGGCTTGGCAGATGGACGCGAACACGCTCTCAAGCTTGGTACCGAGCGTGGACACGATTGTCACGATCGCTGCTGCGATGAGGCCAGCGATCATGCCGTACTCGACGGCGGTGGCACCTTGTTCGTCACGGATGAACTTCAGAATGGCGTTCTTCATGATCTCTCTCCTGTTTGTGCACTCGCCCGCGGATGTGTTGATCCCGACCAGCTTTCGGCGCTCCAACCGTAGCCAGTTCATATTGACTAATAGCGAATTAAACGCATGGGGATTTACTGCGATGACACGACCAGCAAAAAAAAATCGCTGTTCGCGCCGTTCCACTAATGGAACGGAATTCAAATATCACCGAACGAAGCGTCCCGAACACGCCCGATGATCACCACACGCCCCCCATGGGCATTCATTTTTTTTCGGTCATGTCACGTATGTCACGTAACACCCCGTAACAACTTTATAGGCGTGCGGTGCCGCAAACAAAATAACTCAATTGAGGTACTTGCCCCAAATTAGAGTGAAGTCTCTATTTAATTTCGTTAAAGACGTGCCAACCCTCTGAAAACTAATGGAAATCCCCTAATGATCCTAAGACTAGATCAATTATCTGGATGGGTTTCCCATTAATCCTCGGGGCCGGTCTGAACGCTCCCCATTTCTGTCCAGGCAAAAAAAGGATGCGCGAGCGACGGGAACACGCCCGCGCACCTTCAAGAGCACAGACAGGTACTGCTCAGTGCGCCAGGCTGCCAACGCCGCCCAGCAAGTTGGTAACAGGGGCCAGCGGATTGCTGCCCGATGCGCCGCCGGCCGCGCTGGTCGCGCCGCTCAGCAGGTTGGTGACGGGGGCGAGCGGATTGCTGCCACCGGCAGCGCCGCCCAGCAGACCCGTGACAGGAGCCAGGGGGTTGGAGCCGCCAGATGCGCCGCCCAGCAGGCCAGTCAACGGCGCCAGCGGGTTCGTGCCGCCAGTGCCGCCGCCCACGCCGCCGAGCAGGCCACCCAGCGGATTGCTGCCCGCCGAGCCGCCGGTCGTGGCAACGCCGCCGATTGCCGCGACCGTGGTGCCGAGTGAAGTCACCACCGGGCCCAGGTTCGAGACCACCGGCACGCCCGTTCCGGTGATGGTGTTGCCGGCGCCGGCCACGCCGCCGCCAACGGTCCCCAGCAGGTTGTTCAAGGCGCCGCCCAGGCCCGTCGAATCGCCAATCATCTGGGTGGCGCCGCTGACCTGCGTGGTAACCGGCACGATCGCCGTGCTCAGTTGCTGCGTCACCTGCTGAACCGCGCCGGAAGACAGCGCGCTGCCCAGCAGCGTGCCACCGCCGATCAGCGCCTGGCCGATCTGCTGAACGCCGCCGCCCACCGGCTGGGTGATCGGGGCGAGCGGTGCGCCAGAGCCTTGGCCGAGGCCCTGCACGAGGGAGCCGGCGCTTACGGTCGCCTGGCCGAGATCCGTCACGACATTGCCGGTGCTGGCCACCGTCGTGCCGATCGGGTTCGGGTTCTGGCCCATCTTGCCTAGCCCGGTCTGGATGCCCAGGCCGAGATCGCTGACCGCTTTGCCAGTGTTGTCCACGGTGCCGCCGAGGCCTGCCTTGGCTTGGTCCGACAGGCCGGGAATGTTCGCGTTCTGGAGCGTCGAGCCGAGGCTGCTGACTGCCTGGCCGGTCGCCACAACGGTGTTGCCGGTGCCATTTGCGACCTTGCCGACGGGCGTCACGCCCGTCGTGTCGCTTGGGCTCGGATTCGGCGAACTGCCCGAGCCGGAGCCTCCCGAAGAACAAGCCGCCAGCATCAGAGCGGCGACAGCGCAGGCCAATGGCGCAATGCGAATGGAGTGTCGAATGTGAGTCATGGTCCGTCCCCTTCTTGGAATGATGTGTCTTGATGTCTGAGCTCGGTATTGCGGACTGCGGGCCACATTCTGCAAATGGCATGCCAGGCGCGGTAGAAGCCCGATTCAGTTTTCAAAGGACGGCGTGGTTATTGGTTTTGTGGGCACCGCGCCAGGTGCTACCCCGCCCTGAACGCGGACTGTTCCCCACCCAAATCCGTGTTCCGAGCGTTACGACGTAACGTGACACGGGAACACATTTCCCTCAGACATAACCCCCGAAACAAACGTTTAACCCCTACTTTGGTGGGGTATGTAATCCCATATTCTGATTAGTTTTCACAATTCCTCCATTTTTATTGAGCTAAACGCGGCAAGTTCACACACCTCATTACGCATTGCGTAATAACCATGACATGGCACACCGTTTGCAGAGTCCGGCCACCTCACATCGACAGTGAGACCTTTTCCAGCTGACTTAAGCGGACTTTTTAAAACGGGAGATCCATCATGAATAAGAACATCAAGTGCCTGGCCGCCACCATGGCAAGCCTGTTGGTTTTGGGTGGTTGCGCCAGCTCCGGTTCAGGCGACTTGGGCAGCTCGCTCGGTGGGTCGAACGGCGGCGGCTCGAATAACAACGGCAGCGGTTCAACACCAACGCCTTCGCCGTCCCCCTCCCCGTCGCCTTCGCCTTCGCCCTCGCCTTCGCCGTCCCCCAGTCCGACTCCGGCACCTGCGCCGCTGACCCCGGCCGGCGCTGTCCTCAACAATGCAGGCGGCATCGTCACGGCAGCCGGCTCGACCGTGAGCGGCCTGGGCAATACCATCGCCACCGCACCGCTGCCCTCGCAACTGAGCGGCGTGCAAAGTGGCCTGGGCGGCGTGGTCGAAAATGCCGGCGCGACAGTCTCGGCACTGGGCACTGGCATTCAAGACGGGTTGGGTAGCATCGGCCGCAACGCCAATCCGGTGGGCACCACGGTTTCCAGCCTCGGGAATGTGGTGACCGGCGCAGGCAACACGGTCACGAGCGCCGGCACGCTGGTCAATAACCTTGGCACTGGACCGCTGGCGCCGCTGGCTCCGGTGACGACACCGCTGGCAGGCGTGGTCACGCAAGTCGGCCAGGCGGTTGCCAACGGCGGCAGCACGCTGGGCACGGCCCTGTCGACCGGCCCGGTGGAACAACTCACGCAGCAACTGAGCACGGCCATCGTGCCGCTGACTTCGCAGATCACCAGCGGGACACAGACGCTGGGCGCTGCCACGGGCCTCGGCTCGCCGGCAAACACGCTGCTGGGCACGATTGGCGGCGCGGTGGCCAATGGCGGCACCGCACTCTCCGCAGCGAACGTTCCGGTGGTGAGCGGTCTCGGTGGCGTGGTGACGGCCACGGGCAACACGGTTGCCGCACTGGGCGGCGCGGTCTATTCGCCGACGGCATCGGGTGGCAATCCGCTCGCTCCGATTACGGGCTTGCTGGGCGGCCTGGGTGGCGGCACGGGCGGTAGCAACCCGCTCGCTCCCATCACTGGCGCACTTGGCGGTCTTGGCGGCGCTGGTGGCTCCAACCCGCTGGCTCCGATTACGGGCTTGGTGGGCGGCCTGGGTGGTGCTGCGGGCGGCAGCAACCCGCTGGCTCCGATCACCGGCGCACTGGGTGGTCTCGGCGGCGCTGGCGGCTCCAACCCGCTGGCCCCGATCACGAGCGCACTAGGTGGCCTGGGCGGCGCAGCAGGCGGTGCCAGCAACCCGCTGGGTCCCGTCAGCACGATCACGGCCCCGGCCGGCAACGTGGTCACTACGGTGGGTTCGGGCCTGACGTCGGCCGGTGCGGCCACTCCGCTGGCACCAGTTACCGGCGCGGTGGGCGGTCTGCTGGGCACGGTGGGCACCGCACTGGGCGGCACGCCCCGCTGATCCACGATCGAGGCTTCGGCGGACCGGCTATCACGCCAGTCCGCCGCTGTCGCGTTTCAAACGCATCGATGCCGCGCAATGCGGCATCGTCACTGGGCTGGCTGCCACGCATCGACGCATCCCAGTATTTACCTGGGCCGTTGCGTTGCGTGAACGCTCCCTCTATGTGTCTTGTTGTAAAGCACCATGTCTCGCGGTTATCGTTTGATGCAACGCGCGGCTGCACGGCTTCGCGACACTACAAACGAAAATCACGGAGGAGACAGGCGTGCGGACCACCACCATGCGGTTGGCCCTGGCCACAGGCATAGCACTGACCGGCCCGGCGCTCAGCTGGGCCCAGAGCAGCCCCACCCAAGGCAACCCGATCGACACGCTTCCCAAGGTCGATACCTCCCGCCCGCCCCAGCAGAAGATCCAGGTGGAAGTGCAGCGGCCGAATCCGGCGCTGGAGAATCTGCTCGCCTCGCATCTCACACCGACCAAGTTCCAGATCGAAGGCGTCAAGACGCTGCCGTTCCCCGAGGTCGCCGCGCATTTCGCACCGTTGGCCGGGCACGACGTCACCGTCGCGCAACTGCTGCAGGCCGCGAACGATGTCACCAAGCTGTATGCCGACCGCGGTTTCCCGCTCTCGTTTGCTTTTGTGCCGGCACAAACCTTTGAAGGCGGCGTCGTGCGCGTCACCGTGGTCGAAGGCTATGTGGCACGCATGCGCATCGAGGGCACACCCGGGCCACTGGAAGGCCGCCTGCGCGAAATCTCGAAGCGCCTGATGAACGAAAAACCCCTGCGCCGCGAAACATTCGAGCGCGTGACCGGTGTGCTCGCGCAGCAACCGGGCGTGCAGATCACCGCGACCGTGCAGCCGCCCACCACCACGGATGGCGCGAGCGAACTCGTGTTGAACGTCAAGCGCCAGCCGTACACCATCGGCACGGGCATCGAATACCGTTCGCCGGGTGTGCGGGCGATCATCACAGGCACGCTCAACAGCGTGACGCCGCTGGGCGAGCAGATCACCGTCTCGACGCTGCAACCACGCGGGTCGGATCACGAGACGTTCTACTCCGCCACTTGGGCGCAGCCGATCGGCACCGACGGGCTGCTTGCCAAGCTCACGTGGTCGCACTATCGCGGCATGCCAGAAAATCTGCCGCTGGAGCAACTGGGCTATCAATCGCGCTACCTGACCGACACGCAGCGGCTTGGGTTGTCATTGAGCTATCCGGTGCTGCTGTCGAACTCGCGCAATCTGACGGTGACGGGCACCGTCTACGGCAACGACGACAAGCAGCGCTATAACCCGCAAGACACTACGCTGGCGCAAACTGAGCTGGATACCAGAGTCCGCGTGGCCGGTGCCGAGGTTCTCTACACTGAGGTCAAGCCCGGTGAGACCCGACGCGCATCATTGGGCTTGTACCAGGGTATCAATAGTCTCGGCGCGGGCAAGGCCGCCTCCGTCAACGCCAACAACAACGTCGACCTGAGCTTCCTGCGCACGCGCATCACCGCCAGCGAAGCCCATGACCTGCCTATGGGCTTTGGCGTGGTGGTATCGGGAGCCGCGCAGTACAGCGGCGCGGTGCTGCCGTCATCGGAGCAGATCAGCTTTGGCGGGCGCTTCTTCGGCCTCGCCTATCCGGCTGGTGAGGTGGCGGGTGATCGGGGCTGGGGCGCGTCGGTTGAACTCAACCGCGCCTTCCAGGTATCGATGGATTACCTGAAAACCGTGCAGCCCTACGTGCTGTACGACACCGCAAAGGTCTATTCAAACGCAGGCACGCTCGTGCATGATCAGCTTGGATCGATCGCGCTGGGCGTGCGCTTCTCCGATCGGAAGTACTACACGCTGGACCTCGCCGTCGCGCGCCCCGTCGGCGACAAACCGATCAACTCAAGCTCGCGCAGCCTGCGGTTCAACGCGGCCTATACCTACCAGTTCAACTGACGCGCCAATATCGTGAACATGTGAACTAATTTTTTTATATTTTTTATATTTTCAGCGCTGAAAGTCACCCATACTCCCCTCTGAAGGGGGGGATACATCGCCGCCGGAATTTGGGAGCATCGAAAGCGGAATGTTAAGTTTTTCCAAAGAGTTGCCGATTACCACAGAAGTCGCGCAGAACAACAATAATCATTACAGCGACGGCGGCATCACGCCGCAACACGCCGACAGCAAGGGATTGCATTCAGAGCTGTCGCAATACGCACCGGGGGCCATCATGCTGCAACGTCTATCGGATGACGCAGAGTTCCATCGACTCGTCGATACCATCTACGAGGCGGTACTTGAGCCTGCGCAGATGCCGATCGCCCTGGCCCTGCTCTCTGTCTACGCCGGCGCCGAAAGCGCACACTATTTCGTCTGGGACAAGCACACCGACACGCCGCGTCACGGCGTTTCGTCGGGCTGGTGCCAGCACTGCCCGCAGCCGGGCCACTGCAACGCCTTCTGCCAAGATCCGCAACTGCTCGGCCCTGGGCAGCCTGAAGAGGCGCCGTCGGCATCGATGACCCTGATCGATACGCCCGACATGCGCGTCACGATGCGCCTGCGCACGCGCGACGACGACCTGTCGGAAGTCAGCGCCATCGACCGCGAGACCCGCCTGCAGCGCGTGCTGCCGCACCTGCAGCGGGCTGCGCGCATGCAGCAGCGCAATCTGGAGCTGAACGAACTCGCCGCGCTCGGCATGGCCGGGCTGGATACGCTGGACTTCGGTGTGATGGTCATCGAGCGCACCATGCGCGTGAAATACGCCAATGCCTGGGCGCGCACGATGACGACGGGCGACGACCGTCTGTCGCTAGATGGCGGCCTGCTGCACTCGGCAGATCACACACACGACGCTGCACTGCGCAACCTTATCGAACATGCCGCCGGCTCTCTCGGCGTACAAGGCGCGGCCGGTTCGTGGATGTACCTGGCGCGCGATGGCCGCCCGGTACCCTTCATTGCTACGCCCCTCGCGCCCTCCGATGCAATGCGTTCGACCTGGGCTTCGCCGCTGGCGCTGGTACTCGTCGGCAACTCCGAGGCCCGCTCGGTCATGGACGCCGGCGTGCTCGCCTCACTCTTTGGGCTGACCAACAAGGAGTGCATCGTCGCTGCGCGGCTGGCCGCAGGCGAAACCTTGCAGGAAATTGCCGAGCGCGAATTCCTCTCGCTGCACACGGTCCGCGTGCATATCCGCGACATCCTGCGCAAGACCGGCACGCATCGGCAGTCTGAACTGGTGCGCCTGTTGCATTTGTTGCCCAGCGTCGATCTGGAGCGTGCAGGCGCCGCCACTCCGGCTTCACGCCGGCGCGGCCGCCTCAATGCCTGAGTTCGCGCCCCATTTTCCTCTCCACTTAGCCTGACTCCGACGCCCAACCACGGGCGTCGAGCCATCCGCGTATACCCGGCTCACGTTTCGGCAGTTTCTGCCGATCCTCTAAGACAGGCGTGGCGCCGTCATGCTTGCTTGATGCGAGGCGGTATCCGCGAATGATCCCGACGCATTCTGTGAATAGCGCGCAACAAACGCGCTTTTTCGCGGCCTGAAACGACAGGTTTTTGCGCTATCCTCGCCGCAAAACACAGACTAGGCGCTGGTCGTAGATCGGGGGGCCGCGCCGGATGCGCTCGCATGCATAACGATTTCCATATTGCGCTGCTGCTGTTTGCGTGGGTCTGCACTGGGCTGACCACGTTTGCCGCACTGGACGCTGCGACACGTCTGCCGGGGGGCTCGACGATCGCAAAACGCCGCAACTGGCGCATCGCCTGCGCGGCCATTCTTGGCATTGGGTTGTGGTCGGGGCTTTGGCTCGGCCAGCTTGGCCTGCATCGGCAGGTCGGCACACCCATATCCGCGCCGATTGCGGCGACGCTCATGACGGCGCTGGCAGCATCGCTGGCGGCTTTCTCCATCGTGTTGCCAGACACGTCGTCCTCCAATGGCGCACAGGCTCCGCGACGACGCAGCATTGTCATGGGAGCCATGGCGCTTGGCATCGGGCTGTTGACGATGGAGTTGTACTTGACACGCCCCTGGGCGCATGACGAGGCCTTGCCGCTGCGCCGCGCCCTGCTTGGCTGGGGCGGCGGCACGCTGGTGCTTGGCGCAGGCGTGTGCCTGGCAATGTGTATGGCGTTTCATATGCCGCCTGGGCAGCGCCGCGCAGCCGTGGGTTTGCGTGCACGTGCTGCGGCGGTGCTGGCCACAACGGCTGTGCTGTCACTTGTGTTGTGGCCGGGCGCTACCGCATGGCCTGCGGACGAATCAACGATGCACATCGTGCCCGTCATCATGCTCAGTGCCGGCGGCGTGCTGATTGCACTGGGTTTGCATGCGGTGCTGATGATGCTTGAAACACGTGTCGACTCGGCGCAGGCGCACCTGGAAGCATCACTGGCGCGCGTGGCAAACCACACGCCTCGGCCCCAACTCCACGACACGCTGACAGGTCTGCCGAACCGCCTGCATCTGCGCGAAGCACTAGAGGCGGCAATTTTGTCGTCCACGCGGCGCGGGCGTCCGTTCGCCCTCTTCTATCTGGATCTCGACAACTTCGGTCAGATCAACGACCAATACGGCCGCAACGCGGGCGACCGCGTGCTGCAGATCATTGCGGAGCGCCTTCGCCAAGCCATTCGCGGCGAAGACACCGTGGCACGCCTGGGCGGCGACGAATTCGGCATTCTCGTTGAAGGTCTGGCACTGCCCGAAGCTGCCGCCACCATCGGCGACAAGCTGCTGTTCCGCCTGCGGGAATCGGTGGAAGTGGATGGTCGGCGACTGCGCGCGACCGCCAGCATTGGCGTGGTCGTCCATCCGCACAACGGCGCGACGGCGGACACGCTTCTTGAACATGCCGACACCGCCATGTTCGATTGCAAGCAGTCCACCGGCAACGCCTACCGCTTCTTCGAGCCACGCCTGAACACCACCGCGCACCGCGTGTTGCAGATTCAACGTGCGCTCTCGCATGCAGCGCTCAACGGGCAACTCTCGGTGTACTACCAGCCGAAGTACGATGCACGCACGCAGGCCATGACCGGCGCTGAAGCGCTGCTGCGCTGGAATCATCCGGAGCTGGGCCCGGTGTCGCCTGCGGAGTTCATCCCGCTGGCCGAACGCACCGGCACGATCGTCGAACTGGGCGATTGGGTGGTCGAAGAAGTCTGCCGCCAGATCATGCATTGGGATGCCATCGGCATGTCGCCGCAACGCATTGCCGTCAACCTCTCGCCACGGCAATTCCAGCAGCCCGATCTCGTGCAGCGTCTGTCGCAGATCCTGCATCGCTATCAGGTGGCCGCGCATCGGTTGATGTTCGAGATTACCGAGACGGCGGCCATGCGCGATGCCGGCCAGAGCATCGCGGTCATCCGTCAAATCCAGTCGCTGGGCTTTGAGGTAGCCATCGACGATTTCGGCACCGGTTATTCCAGCCTCAGTTATCTCCAACGCTTTCGGGCCCAGCAAATCAAGATCGATCGCGCGTTCGTCTCTGCGCTCGACGACAATCCGCCCGAGGCAGCTGCCATCATTCGCGCCATTTGCGCGATGGCCCACTCGCTGGACATGACCGTGGTGGCGGAAGGCGTGGAAACCGAAGCGCAAATGCTGGCTCTGGTGAATCTGCAATGCGATCAGGTGCAGGGCTATCTGCTGGCCCGCCCGATGCCTGCCAAGGATTTTCAGGGGTTACTTGGAATCGAGTACGCCTGAACAGACGACCTCGAATAGGCGGCACTGAAAATGCGCCGTTCTGATGCAGGCGATACAGCCTTTCAGCAACCTTTCATCTTCATATTCGGAAATATTGGACGAAGAAGAGATGCGATTGCCGAAGCAATGAAGCAGTCACATAAGAAAGGAATTGTGTCGGGATTGCGTAGATAGTGCACTGCATCGATTGCAATACTGCCCAATGGTTTTTGCAATGGTTCATATGTTTACGAATTCGACATATCGCGCAAATGCCGGCCCCATGCAGGTTTCTGCAAGCGCAGTGCAGCAGAAAATCCACGCCGTTGACATGAGGTCTTAACGAAATTCAATTCTCACGTGCAAAGTCGTTATAATGCGCTGGGCTACGGGGAGCGTGCCCATGTTTCAATTGCAAAGTTGAGGAATCCATAATGCCGACTTACAAGGAAATCGTTCAGAAGATCTCTGAACTGCAGCGCCAAGCCGATGAACTCCGGGCAAATGAGCAAGCGACGGTGATCGCTGAAATCAAGCACAAGATCGTGGAATACGGCCTGACCGCCGAAGACCTCGGTTTTGGCGCCAAGGGGGCCGTGGCCTCGAAGAAGGCTGGCCGCAAGGTGCCGGTGCGTTACCGCGACAACAACGGCAACACCTGGACCGGCCGTGGCAAGCGCCCGGGCTGGCTGGTAAAGGAGCTGTCGTCGGGCCGGAAGATGGAGGATTTTCTGGTCGCCTGAGCAGCGCTTTCAGCGCAGCATTCCGAGCCCGCACGAAGAGGCGCGCCGGAAACCACAAAAGAGAAAGGCCGGCGAATATGCCGGCCTTTTGCATTTCTGCTCGACAGAGGTCAGGCGCCGTTATACCTGGAAGCGCCCCACTGCCGTGCGCAGCAATTGCGCCTGCTCTTCCAGCGACAGCGCGGCGGCCGCCGCCTGCTCCACGAGCGCGGCGTTCTGCTGCGTCACTTCGTCCATCTGATTCACGGCCTGATTGACCTGCTCGATGCCGGAACTCTGCTCGTCAGACGCCGCAGAAATCTCGCCCATGATGTCGGTCACGCGCTTCACGGCAGTTACCACATCCTGGATCACCACACCGGCCTCTTCCACCAGCGCCGAGCCGTTCCGCACGCGGCCCACCGAATCGCCGATCAGTTCCTTGATCTCCTTGGCAGCGCTTGCTGAGCGTTGCGCCAGGCTGCGCACCTCGCCCGCCACCACGGCAAAGCCACGGCCTTGCTCGCCGGCGCGTGCGGCCTCCACAGCAGCGTTCAGCGCCAGGATGTTGGTCTGGAAGGCGATGCCTTCGATCACGCCGATGATGTCGGCAATCTTCTTGCTGCTTTCGTTGATGCCGGACATGGTCTCGACCACACGCCCGACCACCTCGCCGCCCTTGACCGCAATATCCGACGCGTTGACGGCCAGCGTGCTCGCCTGCCGCGCGTTGTCGGCATTCTGCTTCACGATGCTCGTCAGCTCTTCCATGCTCGACGCGGTTTCCTCCAGCGACGACGCCTGCTGCTCCGTGCGCTGCGACAGGTCGGCATTGCCGGCGGCGATCTGCTTGGTGGCGCTGGCAATGGAATCCGCCGAGTTCTTGATGTCGCCAATCGTGCCGGTCAGTTGCTGCTGCATCTGCGACATGGCGAAAAGCATGCTGTCACGATCGCCCGGGCGGGTTTCAACTTGCACAGCCAGATCACCCGCGGCAATGCGGCCGGCAATGTGTGCGGCATAGGCCGGCTCGCCCCCCAACTGGCGCTGTAGGCTGCGCGTAACGGCCACGACCACCACCGTCATCAGCAAGCCGACGCCAAACAGCAGCCCCAGTGCCTTGAGGAGCGAGGCGTGGAATGCGGTCGCGATGTCGTCCATGTAGGTGCCCGTGACGAGGCACCAATCCCACGGCTGGTAATACAGCACGTAGCTCTTCTTCGGCTGCGGCGCCTCCGCGCCGGGCTTCGGCCATAGATAGTCGACAAAACCGCCGCCGCTCTTGCCCGCGCGAGAGATTTCCTGGAACAGATGATTCCCCGCCGGATCGGTAAAACCCGACATGTCCTTGCCGTTCATTTCGGCTTTGATCGGGTGCATCACCATCACCGAGTTGGTCTGGTTGATGCTGAAGTAGCCGTCCTTACCGTAGCGGATCACCTTGATGCGCGCGAGGGCCTGGGCGCGTGCGTCGTCGGCGGTGAGCTTGCCGTCTTGCGCCATCTGCCCGTAGTCCTTGATGATGCTGAATACGGATTCACTGATGTTCTGCAAGTCGCGCTCGCGTTCTTCCAGACGCAGGGTGCGGGTTTCCCAGGCGCTCCACAATGTGATCAACAACAGACAAAGCCAACTCAGGACGAGCGGCAGCCACAGCTTCTGACGAAGCGTGAGTCGATTCATCTTCCTTCCCTCCAAGCGTTTCTTTTGCCCGCGCATGGCACGAATGCCGTTCGCGGCGCTCCCCTGGCGCGATTACACGCGCTCTGCTTGAGCTATCGAACACAAACACGAAAAACTTGAGTAGGACATGCACTCAAGTGCCCGTTCGCCAGCGAGAAAGGGAAAGAAAGCAAACGCCTCAGCGCAAGGCGTCAGGATTGATGCTCGGAAGCGTGCCGCCCGTGGACGTCGTGGCGGGCACGGGCGTTGATGTCGATTCTTTTTGCGGTGCGACAGCTTCTGCGGCGGGATGATCGACAGGCGTCCACGACTCCCACAAGCCATGGCGACGCAGCGTTTCGGGTGCGTCGACGGAGGCTGAAGAAGACGCCACGGCAACTTCTGCCGAGGCCACCTTTGCTGCTACCTCGATATGCGACCCAGCCATGCGCACGGCATGGCCACCGGCGTCACGCACTGCCACGCCGTGCGCGGCAATCTGGCGATAGCTGCCATCCTTGTGCCGCATGCGGAATTCCGCCACGTATGCGGGCGTGTTGCCGTCAACGTGCGCCTGGATGCGGTTAAGCACCATGGGCAAATCATCCGGATACACCAGGCGGAGATATTCGCTCGTGCTTGGGCCGATCTCCTTGAGCGTGTAGCCGAGCATGGCGGCAAAGCGCGTGGAAAACTGCGCGGCGCGCGTGACCAGATCGAACTCCCAAAGGCCGAAATCTGCGCCGTCGAGCAACAGTTGGTGGCGTGCAACGAGTTCTGCTTCGCGGCGGCGGTAACTCTGCTCCAGGTCGTTGAGCGCCTGCACGGTTTCCTTGCGCAGACGAATTTCGCGCGCTGCGATGGCGGCGGCAGTGTCACCCGTAGCGCGGTCCCGATAGCCCAGCAGCAAAGCAGCGAGCACCGTTGCAACTGCGCCCATCACAAGCAGCAACCGCAACCCTGCCGGCGCATCGCCCGGCATGGCGGAAAGCGTCGAAAACGAGCCTGCGAGCGACGCCGTGTACATCGCATCCACCGTCAAGGCGGCGCCAAACAGCACGCTCACAAACAGACTCACGCCGGGGCGGCGTACCGCCACCCCCGTCGCGCCCGATCGTGCAGAGAGCGCAACCTGCAGCGCCGCCGCACACGCCACTGCCGACAGCACCATGACGATGCCGAGCAGCCCAGCGTCTTCCCAGGCGGTGGTGCTGAAGCTCGTCACGCCCGCCAACAGTAGCACCGCCACCGGGCCACTCACGCTCAGCAACACGCCGAGCAACATGGCACGCACCACGCCTGCGCGGCCGCCCAGCACGCACCACAGCGCCGCAACGGCCAGACTCCAGCAGAACGAAGCCAGCGTCATTACAAGCACCGCGGTGTCTTTGTGCAGCGGCCAATGCGCAAGCAGCGGCAGCAGCGGCACCGCCCATAGCCCAACCGCCGAGAACAACGCTGTCATGACCAGTGGCACGCGCGTGCGCGGGGCCATCGCACTGCGCAAGTCATCGAGCAACCGCAACAGCAAGCTGCCCGCGCCGCAGGCCACGACAAAGGGCAGCAGCGCCGGCGACAATGCACGCGCCAGCGTACTGATCAGGTGAGCGATGAACGCCTCATCCACGAGGTGACGTCTCCTGTTGGTTCGAGCCGTTCAATGAATCAGCCACGGGTCTGAAAGCCGTCCGGATTCATGCTCTGCCAACGCCACGAGTCTTCACACATGCGCTCGATGCCGTATTGCGCGCGCCACCCCAAGAGCGAAGCCGCGAGTGCCGGATCGGCATAGCACGCTGCAATATCGCCGGGGCGACGATCCACAATCTCATACGGCACAGGCTTGCCGCTGGCGCGCTTGTAAGCCTCAACGACTTCCAGAACCGAATACCCACGGCCCGTGCCGAGGTTGACGGTAAAGCCGCGGCCATCGCGGCGCAGCGTGTCGAGCGCCGACAAGTGACCGCGCGCCAGATCCACCACGTGGATGTAATCGCGCACGCCGGTACCGTCGGGCGTGGGCCAGTCGCCGCCGTAAATCGAGAGCTTCTCGCGCTTGCCGACCGCCACCTGTGCCACATACGGCATCAAGTTGTTGGGGATGCCGCGCGGGTCTTCACCGATCAGGCCGCTGTGGTGCGCCCCCACCGGGTTGAAATAGCGCAGATAGGCGATTTTCCAGGCGGTATTGGAAATCTCCAGATCCCGCAGCACCTGCTCGCCCATCACCTTGGTCTGCCCATACGGGTTGGTGGCGGACAGCGGAAACGATTCGGTAATCGGCACGGTATGCGGATTGCCATACACCGTTGCCGACGAACTGAACACGAGCTGCCGCACGTTCGCATGCGCCATGGCTGCGCACAGCGTGACCAGCCCGCCCATATTGTTGTCGTAGTAAGCCAGCGGCTTCTGCACCGATTCGCCCACCGACTTGAGCGCCGCAAAGTGGATGACAGCTGAGATACGCGAACTGGCAAACAGGTCGTCGAGCAGGCGGCGGTCACGCACGTCGCCCTGCACGAACTTGGGCGTCTTGGCAGTGATCTGCTCGATGCGGGACAGCACAGTCGAACTGCTGTTGCAGAGGTTGTCGAGGCCGATCACCTGGTAGCCCGCATCCAGCAGTTCAACCCAGGTGTGCGAGGCGATGTAGCCGGTAGCGCCGGTCAGCAGAATGGTTTCTGTCATGGGGTGCGAGGTATCGAGGAAGGAGAGAGCTAGCGTGCCGGTTTGAACCCGGCATCGTCGTTCTACGCTGCGTCGACCTGCTCCGCAGCGCGCAAAACAGCGCGATCATAGCAAAGCCCGCCAACGGCTCGCGGGCAGTTTGAAGCTCTGGTTGCCCAAAACGGCACTACGGCCGGCCGTCTGGATGGGCAGCCGCCTGCCACTCAGCATAGGCCGCGCGCAGACGCCACGCCGAAGTCGCATCGCGCAAGCCCAGTGCGTACCCCACCTCAGCAGGGTCTGCGCCTGCGTCGAACAGCGCGGCGGTGTAGCCGTTACGCAGCGTCTGCGGTGACAGCCGCTCGCTGCGGCGCAACAACGCCGGCAGCGCGGCCAGCCATGCCTCCACGCGCCGGTATACCGACGCCGCGTGCATGACGCGCCCGCCGGAATCGGCAACGAACACGCGCTCGCCCGGCACCTCTGCGTGTGCGCGCACCGCCAGCCAGGCGGCCAGCGCGGGGCGCGCAGCTTCGAGCATGGGCGCCTTGTACGACGGACCGCGCGGCCGCTCGACGGTGATCGCCTCCAGCGCCTCGTCTACTTGGCGGAGCAGCAGCGATTGCACCTGCGCGACCTTCAGCCCCGCGCCATGGCACACGGCTACGAGTGCGCGGTCGCGCGCCAGTTTGAACGCGCTGGCGTTGGCGGCGGCTTCGCTGGCCTGCGCGCCCACCTCCAGCGACGCCTCGATTGCCGCACGTTCAGCCGATGAAAGGAACGTGGTCGGATCGTTCTCACCTTCGGCCAACTTCTGCTGCACCGCAGAGCTTGCAGGGTTGTGCGTGCCGGTCCGTTGTTGCTCGATCTGATGGAAGACGCGCTCGATCAGGCGCGCGTAGCGGTAGCGATGCAGCTTGGTCAGGCCCGACTCGTCGAGAAAGGCGGCAATGTCGCCGGCGCTCCAATCGGCCAATGCGCGCTGGTGCGACTCCGCCCAGCGCAGCCATTTGCGCCACATCGCGCGGTACACCGTCGCCGACGATTCGCGATAGCCGCGTGCGGCCAGCCAGTGTTCGAAGGCTTGCGCGGGCCGCTCAGCCCAGTCTTGCAGGCTGGGCTGAAACAGATCCGGAACGGGCGTGGCGGGCGGCGTGAACGAGGTCAATGCGGTAGCGGAAATGCAGAAAAACGGGCGCGGGCGGACCGGGGGTTTGGCAATTCGCGTATCCTGCCGAGCGTAACACGCAGCCCATGTATCCCATTGCGGACCCCATCGTGAAGAAAACAGACCTCGAAAAACTCAAGGGCCTCAAGATTGCCAACAACATCAAGCGCGGCAGCCAGCGCACCGGCAAGCCCGACCAGGGCACCGGCAAGGCGATTCCCCAGAACAAACTGCTGAAAGCGCTGCTCGGCAAGCCCGCTGAAGACGACGCGAAGAAGTCGGGAAAATCCTGACGCGCCTTCCACACATCTAGAGCCCCGCCCTGTTGTTCCAACGGGCGCTTGGGTGCTACCGTCCGGCGCGTTTCCACATCATCGCAGCGCCTGTGCCCTGCGCCGGACATGCCCTCCTCCACGCCCGCCTCGCCTTACCCCCACCTGCTCCAGCCCCTCGACCTCGGCTTCACCACGCTCAAGAACCGCGTGCTGATGGGCTCGATGCACACCGGCCTGGAAGATGGCAACCACTTCGACCGGCTGGCCGCCTACTTTGCCGAGCGCGCACGCGGCGATGTCGGCCTGATGGTCACGGGCGGATTCGCACCCAACATTGCCGGGTGGACAAAGCCCTTTGCCGGGCGCCTGGCCACGCATGGCGCCGCACGCCGCCACCGCACGGTCACCAACGCCGTGCACGACGAAGGCGGCAAGATCGCCCTGCAGATCCTGCATACCGGCCGCTACGGCTATCACCCGTTTGCGGTGGCTCCCACCGCGTTGCGCTCGCCCATCAGCCCGTTCACGCCACGCGAGCTGTCGGCGCGCGGTATCGAACGGCAGATCCGCGCCTTCGTGCGCTGCGCCCAACTGGCCCGCGAAGCCGGCTACGACGGCGTCGAGATCATGGGTTCCGAGGGTTACTTCATCAACCAGTTTCTCGTCACGCACACCAACAAGCGCACGGACGACTGGGGCGGCAGCTATGCGAACCGCATGCGCCTGCCCGTGGAAATCGTCCAGCGCACGCGCGAGGCTGTCGGCAAGGATTTCATCATCATCTATCGCTTGTCGATGATCGACCTGATCCCGGACGGCAGCTCGTGGGAAGAAGTCGTGCAACTGGCCAAGGCCGTGGAGCGCGCGGGCGCCACCATCATCAACACGGGCATCGGCTGGCACGAGGCACGCATCCCCACCATTGCGACGAGCGTGCCGCGCGCCGCGTTTGCATGGGTGACGAAGAAGATGAAGGGCGAAGTCGGCATCCCGCTGGTGACGTCCAACCGCATCAACACGCCGGAGGTGGCCGAAACCGTGCTGGCCGATGGCTGCGCCGACATGGTGTCGATGGCGCGCCCCCTGCTGGCCGATGCCGACTTCGTACGCAAGGCCGCAACGAACCGCGCGCAGGACATCAACACCTGCATCGCCTGCAATCAGGCATGCCTGGACCACGCGTTCAAGGCCAAGATTGCGAGCTGCCTCGTCAACCCGCGCGCTTGCCATGAGACCGAACTCATCATCCGCCCGACGCCCGCCAAGCGCCGATTTGCGGTGGTGGGCGCGGGGCCTGCGGGCTTGTCGGCAGCCATCACGCTGGCCGAGCGCGGGCACGCCGTAGACCTGTTTGACGCGGCGCCGGAACTCGGCGGTCAGTTGAACATGGCCAAGACGATCCCCGGCAAGGAAGAGTTTCACGAGATGCTGCGTTACTTCAAGCGCCGGGTTGAGGCCACCGGCGTGACGCCCCGCCTGGGTGCGCGCGTGGATGCGCAGCAACTACTGGCAGGCAAGTACGACGAGATCATCATCGCGACAGGCGTGTCGCCGCGCAATCCGAAGATTCCGGGGCAGGACCATCCGAGCGTTCTGTCGTACATCGATGTGCTGCGCCATCGCAAGCCGGTGGGCAAGCGCGTGGCGATTGTCGGTGCCGGTGGCATCGGCTTCGACGTGGCGGAATTCCTCGCGCTTGACGGCCACTCTCCCACGCTGGATCTGCAAACGTGGCGCGCCGAATGGGGCGTCGGTGATCCGACCGAAGTGCGTGGCGGTGTGGATGGCATACGCCCTGAACCCCAAACACCCGCGCGCGAGATCGTCCTGCTGCAGCGGCGTGCCGGCAAACTCGGCGGCGGGCTGGGCAAGACCACCGGTTGGATTCATCGCACAAGCCTGAAGAACCTGGGCGTGCGCATGGTGGGTGGCGTCAACTACGAGCGCATCGGCGACGAAGGGCTGCTCGTGAGCTACGGTGAAAAACGCGAAGCCGCCGAATGGCTGCCGGTCGATTCCATCGTGCTGTGCGCGGGGCAGGAGCCGCTGCGTGAATTGGTCGAGCCGCTGCAGGCGGGCGGCGCCAAGGTGCACATCATCGGCGGCGCAGATGAAGCGCGTGAGCTCGATGCCAAACGTGCGATCGACCAAGGCACGCGGCTGGCTGCATCGCTGTAGCGCGGGGCCGACTGGATAGCGCATCGCATGAAGAACTCAGCGTTCGCTTCATGTTTCGCGCTTTCAATGAGAGTTAAAAAAATAGACGCATGAAAGGGCTTTCCTGCGCTTGCTGAAGTGCGCGCCGTGACCTTAGATGCCATTGCGCAAGCCGCTCAACCGGCCATCGGGCCGCAGTAGCACGCAAGAGGAAGCGGCACGCCTTGCGGTGGGGTGGGATGGTGCATGGGCACGACCACGGCCATCGCCGGAGGATCGCGCCATGCCCGACCAGCCTTCCAATCCCGGATCATCCGATCTGCTGCGTGCTCTTGGCGCAGACCTGTCGACCCATCCGAGCGTGCTCTCCGAGCGCGAGCGCGAATTGCTCGCCAGTCTCGTCGCACAGCTCAAGACGCAGACCACCGATCCGAACGTAGGCAACGCGATTCATACCGCGCTGTCCAACACGCTCGGCAAGCGCGCCAGCGATGTCCTCGGTGCGGCCATTGCCTCGCATCTTCTGGGCGCCGGCAGCCGCGTGCCGGTACAGGTCAATCCGGCGGTAGGGCCGGTGGTGGCGCATCCGGTGGCGCCCGTGGTGTCTGAGCCAGGCATCTTTGGCCCAATTGCCCCATCGCCCATCGGCCCCGTCGCGAATGACCCGAGCGGCGGGCCATGGGTGTGGCCGCCGTTGAACCCGCCGCCGCTTTTTCCGCCATCCATTCCGCCTGTCCCGCCGAACCCGGGGCCGGGCCCGGTGCCCGTTCCCATCCCCATTCCCGTCGATCCACAACCCGTACCGGTTCCCGGCGTACCGCCGTGGTTCCCAATTCCCGTGCCGCCTTCGCTGCCGCCGGACGACCCGTTCTTCCCGCACGGTCCCCAACCCATCTTTCCACCGATCCCGCTCGGCGATCCGGGTGTTCCGCCGCCTCCGGAACCGATTGATCCGGGCGATCCGCAACCGATCGACCCAGGCTGGCCGGGCGACCCCCAACCTGGCGAGCCGGGAAATCCGGAACCCGTCGATCCTGGCGAGCCCGGCCCGGTCGGTCCTGTCGGCCCCGGCGACCCTGGGGACCCCGGCGGCCCAGGCCCTGTTGGGCCGGGCGAACCGACTGGCCCCATCAATCCTGGGCCGGTAGATCCGGGTGGCCCCGGACCTGTGGACCCTGGGAGCCCTGGAGACCCGGGCCCCGTCGATCCAGGCCCGTCAGACCCCGGTTCGCCAGAACCTGGGCCATCCGACCCGGAGGGCCGGTGGAACGGCGTGCTGGATCCTGGCGCGCTCGAATCCATCGTCGACCAGTTCGCCAGCATGGCGGTGTTGCAGCAGGTGGCCGGTGCAGTGGCTGCGGCGGGCGCGCGCTTTGAAACCCAGGTCGTCTACACGCGGTCGATCGAAGCCAGCGAAACCCTGGCTCCTGCGCCGGTGCGCATCCAGGTGCTGCGCGACGCTCCGCAGATCGACAAGCTGCTCGTCGGCCCCGTGGAGCAGGCCTTGCCGGGCGCCGCCCGCCGGCTTGCGCCGCGTGCCCGGCAAGTGGGCCGGATTCGTGTGTCCGTGCTCGCGCTGCAGCCCGGTACCAGCACGCGCGTCGATCTGGCCAACCAGCCTGCGCACGCCAACGACGTGGTGCTGGTGGCAACGCTCGGCGGCACGGGCACGGCCAATGCATCGCTGCGCATGCTGCGCGGACCGCTGCGCTTGGCGGGTGTCGACCCTCGCCGTGGACAGATCGTGGTACCGCTCTCTACGGGGCGCGCCGTGGTCGTGCCCGCTTTGCGGCCTGCGGAGATCGTCGCCCCTGTCGGACCCAACGCCAAGCCGCTGCTGGTCGCTGTCGTGCTGGCCGAGCTTTCGGTCAAGTAAAACGGAGGCCTGCGTGATTGCCCCCATGCTCGACTATCAGCCGGACGTTCTCGCACCGCGTGCAGCGGTGCAGCGCATCCGCGCCCGCGCGATGTCGGATCAGCCGCTGCGTATCAATCCGCGGCTGCGCTTTGGGCAATCGGAGCAAGGCTGGCTGCTGCATGTTGAAGACCCTGACCGTCGCATCGGGCGCACCTTCGCCGTCAGCCCGAATGTCTGGAGCAGCCTGCGCCGGATGCGGCCCGGAGACGTCGCCCCGTCAATGGACCCGTTCATGCATAACGTGCTCGTTGACGCTGGCGTGCTGGTATCGGCCGCCCAAATCGATACCGCGCAGGTGCCGGCGCTCGAAGCCGCGCGGGCGTCGTTCGCCCGGGAAAGCTATGGCGTGGTGACCGACGCCCTGCACCCTTACGAGGTGGCAGTCGTGCGGCGCTACCTCCGTCATGGCGTACGCACGGGCGCCATCCGGTTTGGCGACCCGCAGGTGCCGCGCCGATACCGAGCCCACAATGATCCGATGCTGCGAACGCTGCAGGCGCGCCTCACGCCATTGATCTCGCACGTGGTGGGCGTTCCGGTCAAACCGTCGTACGCCTACCTTGCGGCCTATACGCAGGGCGCGGTCCTGCACCGGCATGTCGACCGGCCGCAGTGTGAATACAGCCTGACGATCGCCGTGGACTACACGCCCGAACCGACGCTCGAAGCCTCGTGGCCCATCCGTCTGGGCCTGCCCGATGCCGAAGTGCTGGTCTATCAAAGCCTGGGCGATGCGCTCGTCTATGCCGGCCCGCGCGTGGTCCATTTTCGTGAGGCCTTGCCCGAAGGACACATCTCGACCTCGCTGCTGCTGCACTACGTCAACCTCAACTTTCGTGGGTCGCTCAATTGAAATTCGAACCACAGCACTTGCCGACGGCATCCTGGCCCGACCTCTTACCGGTGGAGCTCGTCCACCCGCCTTGGTGGGCGTCATGCGACGAATTCCTGCCGCCCAACGAACTCGAACTCGTGCGCGAAGCGGCGCTGGCGGACCCGGCCGCATACCGACCTTCAGCCGTGCTCAACACGGCCGGCGGCGGCGTCGAACTCGACATCCGCAGATCGCGCGTGCGCTACGACGAGCCGACCATCGTGGCGTTGTTCGAGGAGCGCCTGCTCGCCTGTGCCGACAACATCTTCGAGCGCTTGCGCATCGCGCCGTTTCCGGTTCAGCGCCTGGAAGTGCAGCTCACCGTGACTGGCCATGGCGAATTCTTCAAGGTTCACAACGACAACACTCATGCGCAGTTGCGCACGCGCCGCGTCACGTTCATCTACTACTTCCACCGCGAGCCGAAGACGTTTGAAGGCGGCGACCTGCGGCTCTATGCATCGCGCACCGATGGCCGGCGCTGGCGCGAAACCGCAGATTTCGTCGACATCGCGCCCGTGCAGAATCGGCTGATCGTGTTCCCCAGCTTCCTCATGCACGAACTGCGGCCCGTGAGCGTGCCATCGGGGCGCATGGAGGATGGCCGCTTCACGGTCAACGGGTGGTTCCACAGTTGAGGCCGCTACGGCGGAAGGCCCGTGAAGGATTTGCATCCCGCTTCCGTTTTTACACACACCGCCCCCGCCACGCGCGCGAAGAATGGCGAAATGACAACGTGTGGTGCCGCCGCCCTCCGGTCGGCCCGGTTCTTGCGTGAAAAGGCGCATCACGCACATTTCCAAGAACCGGTTTGTCCAAAAACGTCTCTCCTCAGTCTTCTGCCAACGCGGCGCCCCTGCCCTCGCTCGACTTGGGGCGAACCGCCTTCCTGCTCGACTTTGACGGCACGCTCGTCGACATCGCGCCGCAGCCCGATGCTGTGCATGTCTCTGCGCCGCTGCGTGAAACGCTGGCTGCGCTGCACGCCGCAAGCGGGGGCGCATTGGCGATCATCAGTGGGCGCACGGTGCACGACGTGGAGTCGCGCCTGTCTCTGCCAGGGCTCGTCATCGCCGGTGTGCACGGCGCCGAACGCCGCTATGCAGACGGCGGCTTCGTCCGCCTGAACACCGACGCCGACGCGCTCGCCCGGCTGGAGCGCGAGTTACGCGCCGAACTCACACAGTTGTCGACGCAGTTTTCCGGCGTGGTGCTGGAGAGCAAGGGCATCGCTTTCGCCCTGCACTACCGCCATGCGCCAGAGGCTGAGAACGCCGTGCTGACGGTGGCTGACCGCCTCGCGCGCCGCTATGCCGACCACGTGCGCCTGCAGGCCGGCAAGATGGTTGTCGAACTCAAGCCGCGCGGCGCCAGCAAGGGCGACGTGGTGCACACGCTGATGACCGAGCCGCCCTTCATGGGCCGCACCGTGCTGTTTGCCGGCGATGACCTGACCGATGAAAGCGCCTTCGATGCCGTCAATGCGCTGGAGGGCTGGTCGATCAAGGTGGGCGCAGGCCCGAGTCAGGCGCGCTGGCGCGTGCAAGACGCCGCGGCATTGCGCGCATGGCTGGCAACGCTCACGGCCCCGGCCAAGCGAGGTGCCGCATGAGCCGGCTTATTGTTGTCTCCAACCGCGTTGCGCCCGTTGCCGAAGGCCAGGGAACAGCGGGCGGCCTGGCCGTGGGGGTGTTCGATGCGCTGCGCGAAACCGGCGGCATCTGGTTTGGCTGGAGCGGCGAAACTGCGACCACCAGCTCGGACACGATCGCGCACGAGCCGAACATCGTCACCAAGGGCAACATCACCTATGCCACCGTCGGCCTGAACCGCAAAGACTATGACCAGTACTACCGCGGCTTCGCCAATGCGACGCTGTGGCCGATCTTCCACTACCGCGTGGATCTCTCGCGCTACGAGCGCCAGGAATACCACGGCTACCGCCGGGTGAATGCGCAGTTTGCGCATCAGCTCAAGGCGCTGGTGCAGCCCGATGACATCCTCTGGGTGCACGACTATCACCTGATTCCGTTTGCTGCGGAGTGCCGCGCGCTGGGGCTCACCAACCGCATCGGGTTCTTCCTGCACATTCCGTTTCCGTCGCCGGAAATCCTGACGACGATTCCGCCGCATGAAGACCTGATGCGGGCGCTCTGCGCGTACGATCTGGTCGGTTTCCAGACCGAGACCGATCGCGTCGCCTTCTACGACTACATCGAGCGCGAGGCGCGGGGCTACATCGAACAGAAGGAACAGAACGGCCCGGTGCACGCCTACGGCCACACGCTGCGTGCCGAGGTCTACCCGATCGGCGTGCATCCGGACGAGATTGCGCAGCAAGCCAAGGCGTCGCTGGCGCGGCGCAATCCATTCACGCGGCATGCGAGCCCGCGCGGCGAGCGCGCCGTTGGTCAGGGGCAAGGTCAAGGCCAGCAGCCGCCGAGACTCATCATGAGCGTGGATAGGCTCGACTATTCAAAAGGGTTGCCTGAACGGTTCCGCGCATTCGAACAATTGCTGGACGATTTTCCGGACCATCGCCGGCACGTGACCTTCATCCAGATTGCGCCAACGTCGCGTCAGGATGTGCAGAGCTATCAGCAGATCCGGCAGCGGCTGGAGGCGGAGTCGGGCCGTATCAACGGCAAGCATTCGGAGCTGGACTGGACGCCCATCCGCTACATCAACAAGCAATACGAACGGCGCGTGCTGATGGCGCTCTTCCGCAGCTCCCAAATCGGCTATGTCACACCGCTGCGCGATGGCATGAACCTCGTCGCCAAGGAATACGTGGCCGCGCAAGACCCGGAAGACCCCGGCGTGCTCGTGCTGTCGCGCTTTGCCGGCGCAGCGCGCGAGCTGGATGCCGCGCTGATCGTCAACCCGTACGACACGCGCGGCATGGCCGAGGCACTGAACCGCGCATTGACGATGCCGCTGGAAGAGCGCAAGGCGCGCTACGCCCACATGATGGATCGGCTGCGGGCCGCCAACCTCACCATCTGGCGCGAGCGGTTTGTGGCCGACCTGCGCAACGCGCCATCGCAGTAGTCAGGCGCGTCAGGCGCCTGCGCTGCCGGTGCGCGACATACGCTCGGCGGCTTCCGGTGGGTCTATCGATACGCCGGCCTGGGGCGACAACATGTCGGCCAACACGGCATTCATGCGTGCCCAGTGCGAACCGGGCCAATAGATACGCCGACAGGCATCGCAGGTGCTAAAGAGCCGTTGGCGCTCGCGCACGCGGGGTGGCACGCTGGCGGAAGCCTCTTCCGGGCTCAGCATCCGCAGCGGCACATTGCATTCGAGACAGCGTGAGAACGGCTTGGCCACATCTGCCAGCCGAAGGCGCATGACGATTTCGCGCATCTGCGCCTGCGGCTCGCGCGCGCGGATGAATGCGCCCCGGCGGATGCCGCGTCGCTTGAGGAGCTCACGGTCACGCGAGAGCACGATCCAGTCTTCGCCATGCGCCAGCGCTTCGATGGCCGCGTCGGCGTAATTGTTGTCGTAGGCCGTATCAAAGCCCGCCATGCGCAGCAGCCGAGCCGTTGCCCCAAGATGGGCGTCGCACAGAAAATGCAGCGGCGCGGTTGGCACCAGGGGCGCCACGGACGAAACGGCAACGTGCCCCCTGCCGGGCAACATGGCCTCCAGACCCATGGGGGCGCCATCCACCAGCACTTGCCCAACCTCGGTATGCGGCACGCCAAGCGCCTCGATGGCGTGCTTGAGCGTGGCGCCATCAGCCCAAGTACGCGCAACGGGATGCCCGCGCAACGCCAGCGGAAGAAGCGGCGTCAGACTGGAATCGAACGTGAGGACGACGGTCTGCATGCCTGCCACGATACTCCCAACCCAACATCGGCGCCCTGGCGCCCCGGCTCTCGCACCAACAAAAATGCGGCGTGACCGATGAAGTCACGCCGCAAACAGGGAGGAGGAGAAATTCAGCGGGTGCGCAGTTTATGCGCGCGATGCAGCGCCGGCCTTCGGATAGCTCGCATCGCCGTTCCACGACAGGTAGCCATAGGTGTCGGCCTGGCGATCCGCGCCTTGGCTGTACGGATCAAAGCGATCGTTCTTCCACGACAGATAGCCGTAGGTGTCGGCTTGGCGGTCGGCGCCTTGGGTGTACGGGTCGAAGCGGCCCGCCTGCGTCGCGGCCGGAGCGTCAAAGTTGGGCTGGATGGAAGCCGTCGCGGGCTGCGACAGCAGTGCGGCAGAAGCCGATACGGTAGCCACCATGGCCAGGACGGCGCGGCGGGAAAAAGCGGAGAAGAGGCGGGAGTTCATGATCTGTTCCTTGTTCGTTTGCGCTCGTTGTTGCGCTTGGAGGGCAGAATAGATCGTTGCTCCCGTCTGATAAATGCGACTTTGCAGAAATAACTGTTCAGGCGGCGCTAACAATCTGCAGCCGAGGATTTTCCTTGAGCTGCAGGCACGGGTGATCAGCAAACAGCGTCGCCACCCAATCCACAAACACCCGCACCTTGGGCGACAGGTGCCGGTTGTGCGGATACACCACCGACACCGGCACCGGCTCGGAAACATGGTCCGGCAGCACTTCCACCAACGCACCCGACATCAGGTGCTCGTACACCAGGAAGCGCGAGGTCTGCAGCAGCCCCAGGCCATGCAGGCCGCACGCCACCGCAGATTCGGCATCGTTGACGGACACCATGCTGCGCACCTTGTGGATCTGCTTCTGCCCGTCGATCACGAAATCCCAGTCCATGCGGCGGCCGTTGCGCGCAGAGAAGTAATTCACCGCCGTGTGGTCCTGCAGGTCTTCCAACGTCTGGGGCGTGCCGCAGCGGGCCAGATATTCGGGCGACGCACAATTGACCATCGACAGCTGGCCGATGCGGCGCGCGACAAGACTTGAGTCCTGCAACTCGCCGCCACGCACGGCGCAATCCACACCCTCCTGCACGAGATCGACGGTGCGGTCACTCATGCCGATCTCCAGCTGAAGATCGGGGTACGCCTCGTGAAAATCCCGAATGCGCGGCACAAGCAACCGTTTGCCAATCGACGCAGGCACGTCGATGCGCAGGGTGCCGCGTGCGCCCGATGCGCTTTGCGAGAACGCAGCCTCGGTCTCTTCCAGATCGCCGAGCAGACGCACGCAGCGCTCGTAGTACGCAGCGCCATCGGCGGTGACATTCACGCGGCGCGTGGTCCGGTGCAGCAGGCGCACGCCGAGATGCGCCTCAAGGCTTTGCACCAGGTTCGTCACCGTGGCGCGGGGTAACTGAAGGCTGTCGGCAGCCTTGGTGAAACTGCTGGCCTCCACGACACGCGTGAAAACCTGCATGGCCTGCAAGCGATCCATCTGCGGCTCCTTAGGGACGGACTCCACGGGGCGGGCGCACTGCCGGAATCAAACGGGCAATGCGCCGGACCTGTGGAATCAAGAGGTCTGCTCATGCTCGAGAACACGCACGCGGTCTGAGCATGAGGCGCGATCAGGAAGGCGGCGACTACGGGTTTTCGCAGTGCAACAAGATCGGCCTCGAGCAAGAACACTTTGTAGCACAACCGTAAATTTTGATTGTTCGGCTGCAACTAATAGTGATGTCCGATTATAGGCATTTATCCGCGTTCGTCTAATCACCATCATTCAGCCCATCGATATCCGGGTTATCCGCAAAGGTAAGCCCCGCCTGACATCATGGGTTCTTCTCCACCGCGTCTCGTTGTTTCGGATCGCACGCTGACCAGCGATGCGGCATCGGCCGCTGTTCGCCCAGCACGACCGTACGCAACGTCCGCCCCCACAAATGTTGCACTGAATAACAATTTGCGCGGCGCAACATCCAAGCTGCCTGAGCAAGCTTCTGCATGCGAGGAAACGGCTGGTGCGGGTCCGCTGCTGCGCGAGGTCACGTCCGAAGATTATTGGACGCAGGGTTACGCCAGCCGCATCCGCCTGCGCGTGTTCCGCCCCGAAATGCACGCCGACGATGCCGCCGCGCCGTTGCGCCGCCCCGGCGTGCTGTACCTGCATGGCGGTGGTTTCGTACGCGGCTCGATTGACGATGCCGATGCACCGGCGCGCCTCCTGGCCGCCACATTGCCGGCGGTGGTGGTCACGGTCGGCTATTCGCTCGCACCGGCTGCGCCCTTTCCTGCCGCGCCCGAAGATGTGTACGCGGCGCTGTGCTGCATGGCCGACCACGCCGACGCATGGGGGATTGACCGCCGCCGCATGGCGGTGGCCGGGCATGACGCCGGCGGCAATCTTTCTGCCGCACTGACGATGATTGCGCGCGACCGCGGCGGCCCGAACCTGCGCGCCCAGGTCCTGATCGCCCCGATGCTCGACCCGACCATGGCCCGTGTGCGCCCGGATCATCTGGCCAATGCCGACAACTCGGCTGAAGTCTGCGCCGATTGCTATCGCCAGTATCTGCCCCGCCCGACCGAGCGCGTGCACCCATACGCCGCGCCGGTTGAATCGCGCCGCCTGCAGGGCCTGCCCCCCGCCCTGCTGCTGACCGCGCCGCAAGACCTGCTGCGCACCGAAGCCGAGCGCTATGCCGCGTGCCTCATTGAAGCGGGCGTCGTCACGCAGGTCGTGCGCGTGAACGAGGCCTGCCATGACTCGATTGCCATGAGCGCAGTGGCGCAAGACGAGATGACGTGCTTCCTGCGCTGGCACCTCGGAATGACGCGCCAGGCGGCCGCTCCGCGCAAACGCCGCGCACGTGCGGATCGAAAGGATCGCACCTCCATTGACCCGACCGCGGAGACGCCTGGCTGAACCCATACAACAAGAAACGGAGTGCGAGGCCGCCCGCGTGTTTCTACGCTGCGGCCAAAGCGCTTTTATCCAGTCTTTTCTCTTTGCTTACCCCAACAAAATCGAGAGAGTCATCATGAGCCTGTCCAAACGCACACTCGCCATTTCGGTTGCCGCCGTGCTCGGCGTTGCAGCTGTGGGCACCTACGGCCTTGTCTCCAGTGCCGGCGCATCGCAGCAGCCCGCCGCCGCACCCGCCGCCACGCCGGTGGATGTGGCGCCCGTCCTGGCAAAGAACGTAGCCGAATGGGATGAGTTTTCCGGCCGCATTGAAGCCGTTCAACGCGTTGAAGTCCGCCCGTTGGTGAGCGGCACCGTCACCGCCGTCCACTTCAAGGACGGCAGCATCGTCAAGAAGGGCGACGCGCTGTTCACCATCGACCCGCGCCCCTACGCTGCCGAAGTCGCACGCACGCAAGCCGCGCTGACCGCCGCCAAGTCACGCGTGGCCTACACCACGTCAGAGCTGGACCGAGCACGAAAGCTGGTGGCCGACAACGCCATCGCGCGCCGCGAGTTTGAAGAGAAGGAAAACGCCGCACGGGAGGCGCAGGCCAACCTGCAAGGCGCCGCCGCCGCGCTGGACGCCGCCAAGCTGAACCTGGAGTACACGCACATCGTGGCGCCGGTTGCAGGCCGCGTGTCGCGCGCAGAGATTACGGTCGGCAACGTCGTTTCCGCCGGCGGCGCTGCCCCGGTGTTGACGACGCTGGTGTCGGTCTCGCCGATGTACGTGGCGTTCGACGCGGACGAGCAAAGCTATCTGCGCTACTCCGCCAAGGCAGCCCAGGGCGCGAAGACACCGGTCTACATCGGGCTGGCCAATGAAGACGGCTACACGCGCGAAGGCGTGATCCAGTCCGTCGACAACCGGCTGGACGTGCGCTCGGGCACCATCCGCGTGCGCGCCACGCTGGACAACGCCGACGGCCGCCTCACGCCGGGGCTCTACGCCCGCGTGCGCATGAGCACCGGCGCACCGCACGACGCCATCCTCATCAGCGACAAGGCCATCGGCACGGACCAGGACAAGAAGTTCGTCCTGGTGGTGGATGCCGCCAACAAGACGAGCTATCGCCCGGTGGTGCTGGGCGCCTCCATTGACGGCCTGCGCGTTGTGAAGTCGGGCCTGAAGGCGGGTGACCGCATCGTCGTGAACGGCATCCAGCGTGTGCGCCCGGGCGACGCCGTGGCACCCAACGCGGTGACCATGGATAGCCTGGTCACCAAGCGGGTGGTGTTGCCGGGTGCACAGCCGGAAGCCCCCGCCACGCCCGCCGAAGCCAAAGCCGACGCACCCGCTGCGCCTGCCGCCAAGGCTGAAACCAAGCCTGCCAACGCCAAGACCGCAGCCAACGCTCAACGCCTTCCGGCCGACCGCGCCTGATTGCGACTGAAACTCATCGCTCACAGCCATGAACTTCTCTAAATTTTTCGTGGACCGCCCGATCTTTGCGGGCGTGCTTTCCACGCTGATCCTGCTGATCGGGGTCATCTCGATCTGGCGGTTGCCGATCTCGGAGTACCCCGAGGTCGTGCCGCCTTCGGTGGTGGTGCGCGCGCAGTTCCCGGGCGCCAACCCGAAGGTGATTGCCGAGACTGTCGCCTCGCCGCTCGAAGAGCAAATCAACGGCGTCGAGAACATGCTCTACATGCAGTCGCAAGCCAACAGCGACGGCAACCTGACCACGACGGTCACCTTCAAGCTGGGCACCGATCCTGACAAGGCGCAGCAGCTCGTGCAGAACCGCGTGTCGCAGGCGCTGCCGCGTCTGCCCGACGTGGTGCAACGCCTGGGCGTGACCACCGTCAAGAGCAGCCCCGACCTGACGATGGTGGTGCACTTGCTGTCGCCCAACGACCGCTACGACATGACGTACCTGCGCAATTACGCAGTGCTCAACGTCAAGGACCGTTTGGCGCGTATCAGCGGCGTCGGCCAGGTGCAATTGTTCGGCTCGGGTGACTACTCGATGCGCGTATGGCTCGACCCGAACAAGGTGGCCGAGCGCGGCCTGACTGCCAACGAAGTGGTCAAGGCCATCCGAGACCAGAACGTGCAGGTGGCAGCCGGCGTGATCGGCGGCTCGCCCTCGGTGCCGGGCACGGATCTGCAACTGTCCGTCAACGCGCAGGGCCGGCTGAAGACCGAACAGGAATTCGGCGACATCATCCTCAAGAGTTCGCCCGATGGCGCCGTCACGACCCTGCGTGACGTGGCCCGTATCGAGTTGGCCGCATCGGAATACGGCCTGCGCTCGCTGCTGGACAACAAGCAGGCTGTGGCCATTCCGATCTTCCAGGCGCCGGGCTCCAACGCGCTGCAGATTTCGGATGACGTGCGCAAGACGATGGCCGAGCTGAAGGAAGACTTTCCCGAAGGCGTCGACTACCGCATCGTCTATGACCCGACGCAGTTCGTCCGCTCAAGTATCGAAGCCGTCACGCACACGCTGCTGGAAGCGGTGGCGCTTGTGGTGCTGGTGGTGATCCTGTTCCTGCAGACGTGGCGTGCGTCGATCATTCCGCTGCTGGCGGTGCCGGTGTCCATCATCGGTACGTTCGGCCTGATGCTGATGTTCGGCTTCTCGATCAACGCGCTGTCGCTGTTCGGGCTGGTGCTGGCGATCGGGATCGTGGTGGACGACGCCATCGTGGTGGTGGAAAACGTCGAGCGGAACATCGCCGAAGGGTTATCGCCACGCGAGGCCACCTACAAGGCCATGCGTGAAGTGAGCGGCCCGATCATCGCCATTGCGCTCACGCTGATTGCCGTGTTCGTGCCGCTGGCCTTCATGACGGGCCTGACCGGTCAGTTCTACAAGCAGTTCGCACTGACGATCTCCATCTCGACCGTCATCTCGGCCTTCAACTCGCTCACGCTGTCGCCTGCGCTGGCCGCCCTGCTGCTCAAGAGCCACGACGCGCCGAAGGATTGGCTGGCGCGCACGATGGACAAGGGCCTGGGCTGGATTTTCCGTCCGTTCAACCGCGTGTTTGGTGCGGCATCGGAATCGTATGGCCGCAGCACGTCGCGCGTGATCGGCCGCAAGGCCGTGATGCTCGGGATCTACCTGGCGCTGATCGGTGCAACTGCCCTGCTGTTCAACAAGGTGCCGGGCGGCTTCGTGCCGATGCAGGACAAGCAGTACCTGGTGAGCTTCGCGCAACTGCCGGACGGTGCATCGCTGGACCGCACGGAAGACGTGATCCGCCGCATGTCGGACATCGCCCTCAAGCACCCCGGCGTGGAAAGCGCCGTGGCGTTCCCTGGCCTGTCGATCAACGGTTTCACCAACAGCCCGAGCGCCGGCATCGTGTTCGTCACGCTCAAGCCGTTTGACCAGCGCAAGAGTGCCGACCTGTCGGGCGGTGCGATTGCAGGTCAGTTGAACAAGCAATACGGCGCAATCAAGGATGCGTTCATTGCCGTGTTCCCGCCGCCGCCGGTACAAGGCCTCGGCACGGTGGGTGGCTTCAAGCTGCAACTGGAAGACCGCGGCTCGGTCGGCTATGAACAGCTCTTTGCCGCCACGCAGGCCTTCATGGCCAAGGCACGCAAGACGCCCGAGCTGGGCCCGTCGTTCTCGAGCTACCAGATCAACGTGCCGCAGTTGAATGCTGACCTCGACCGCGTGAAGGCCAAGCAGCTTGGCGTGCCGGTGACCGATGTGTTCGACACCATGCAGGTGTACCTGGGCTCGCTGTACGTGAACGACTTCAACCGCTTCGGCCGCACGTATCAGGTGAAGGTGCAGGCAGACGCGCCGTTCCGCGCCCATGCAGAAGACATCCTGCAGTTGAAGACGCGCAACGCCGCTGGCGACATGGTTCCGCTGTCGTCGCTGCTGCGTGTGTCGCAAGGCTTCGGGCCGGACATGGTGGTGCGCTACAACGGCTACACCGCTGCCGACATCAACGGTGGCCCCGCGCCGGGCTTCTCGTCGGGCCAGGCACAGGCGGCTGTGGAGCGCATCGCGCATGAAACGCTGCCCAAGGGTGTGCGCTTCGAGTGGACGGACCTGACGTATCAGCAGATCCTGGCCGGCAACTCGGCCGTGTGGATCTTCCCGATCTGCGTGCTGCTGGTGTTCCTGGTGCTGGCCGCGCAGTACGAAAGCCTGACGCTGCCGCTAGCCGTGATCCTGATCGTGCCGATGAGCCTGTTTGCCGCCATGCTGGGCGTCTGGTTCTCGCATGGAGACAACAACATCTTCACGCAGATCGGTCTGGTGGTGCTGGTGGGGCTGGCGTGCAAGAACGCGATCCTGATCGTGGAGTTTGCGCGCGAGCTTGAGCTGCAAGGTCGCACCATCGTGCAAGCCGCCATCGAGGCCTGCCGCCTGCGTCTGCGCCCGATCCTGATGACGTCGATCGCATTCATCATGGGCGTAGTGCCCCTGGTGGTGTCGACCGGCGCCGGCGCGGAAATGCGCCATGCCATGGGCGTGGCCGTGTTCGCGGGGATGCTGGGTGTGACGCTGTTCGGCCTGTTCCTCACGCCGGTGTTCTACGTGCTGCTGCGCACGCTGGCGGCACGCCGCGGCCAGCGCTCTGAAGATGCACCCGACCGCGATCTGGACCTGGACGGCGCGCTGCCTGTGCCCTCGGCCCAGCACTAAGGTCAACACTCATCAAGACATCGCTATGAACGCGTCTACACAACAACAAACAGGTCCGGCCATGCGGTCGGGCCGCTGGACCCCGCTGGCGCTGGCCGCCGCGCTGTTCCTCGCGGCCTGCTCGCTCGCCCCGACCTACGAGAAGCCGGACGTTGGCACACCCAACGCCTTCAAGGAAGCCGCACAAGCGGCACAAGCGGCGGATGCGCCGTTGGCCGCAGGCGAGCAAGGCAAGTGGAAGACCGCCGAGCCCGCCCTGCCCGCCGACGGCGCGTGGTGGAAGATCTTCAACGACCCGACGCTCGACAAGCTCGAAGCACAGGCCGCTGAAGCCAGCCCCACGCTGGCCGCCGCAGCCGCACGCGTGAATCAGGCGCGTGCGTTCGTGCAGGCCAACCGTGCATCGCTGTTCCCGGAACTGGACGCGGGCTTCGGCCCGACGCGCCAGCGGGCATCGGCGGCATCGGCCGGTTTGCCGGTCGGTGCGCCCGTGCAGCCGCAGACGTACTGGCGTGCGCAATCCACCGTGGCGTACGAGGTCGACCTATTCGGCCGCGTGCGCAACAACATCGATGCCGCCGGCGCCGATGCCGAGCGTGTCGAAGCGCTATACCGTGCCGCCCGCCTGTCATTGCAGGCCGACGTGGCGCAGACGTACTTCAGCCTGCGCACGCTGGACGCGGAAGAGGCGTTGCTGTCACGCACGCTGGTCGGCCGTGAAGAGGCGCTCAAGCTGGTGCAGCGCCGCTTCAACACGGGCGACATTGGCGAGCTGGACGTTGCCCGCGCCGATGCCGAGCTGGCAACGGCACGCTCCGACCGCATCGGCGTACAGCGCCGTCGCGCGGTGCTGGAGCACGCACTGGCAACGCTGCTGGGCAAGGCGCCGGCTGATTTCACGATGGGCACCGACCCGCTGCAATCGGCCGACGTGCGCGTACCGGCCGGGCTGCCTTCCGCCCTGCTGGAACGCCGCCCCGACGTGGCCGCTGCGGAACGCTCAATGGCTGCGGCCAACGCGCGCATCGGCGTGGCGCGTGCGGCGTTCTTCCCGCAACTGCAGCTCACGGGCGGCTTCGGCTACGAGTCGCACGACATCGGCGACCTGCTCAAGTGGGGCAGCCGTACGTGGATTCTCGGGCCGTTGGTCGGGACCGCGCTGTCGCTGCCGATCTTTGACGGGGGCGCACGCAGTGCCGGCGTGAAGCAAGCACGCGCTGCATACGAAGAGAACGTTGCCAACTACCGCGAAAGCGTGCTCGTCGCCTTCCGCGAGGTGGAAGACAACCTCTCAGAACTGCGTCTACTGGCCGATCAATCGAAGGCACAGGATGACGCTGTACGCGCTTCCACGCGCGCCGCGCAGCTCTCGCGCACGCGCTACAACGCGGGTTCGGTCAATTACCTGGATGTGATCGATGCCGAGCGCAACATGCTGTCCGCCGAACGCATCGGCGTGCAACTGGCCGGCAGCCGCATGAACTCCACGGTGGGGCTCATCAAGGCGCTGGGCGGCGGCTGGGGCGATCTGCCGCCGGCAGCACCGGCCAACGCGGGGCAGCCGGCAACGGTGGCGCAGCAGTAAGAATTTCTCTCCTCTCTCTCTGGAAAGCGAGATCTGCGCGGCTTCGGCCGCGTTTTTTTTCGTGCGTTCAGCGCGAACCTCTGGCCCCGCGCGCGTTCCAGCTCATCGCCCACGCATAGAAGCCCACCAGCGTGCCGAACTGCAGGAACACGGCCCACAGCAGAAAGATCTGCGGGTACCAGAGCATCGACCCCTTGAGCAGCACCACAGATGCCAGCGTGTACTGAAACGGAATGAACACCGTCAGATATGCCATGCCCATGACCGACAGCACCAGCTTGCGGATCAGGCCAAAGTCGAGCACGTTGTAGATCAACGCATAGAGCCACGGCGTGATCAGCACCACCACGACCGACGCCTGCGTGAGCGAGCCGATGGAACCACCGCCGTCATACGGAAAGCTCGCCGGCCACATGAAGAAGTAGAACTGCGCGCTGGCCTGCACCACGCCAATGAAGCGCAGCCAATACGCCAGCGGCAACGCACGGCCGCCGATGAAGCGGGTGCCGAACAGCAGCGCCAGCGTGACGATCATCCCGACCAGCCATTGCACGGCGGTGGGCAACGCGGCGTCGCTGTGCGGATACGGAATGGCCCCAAAGCCCGGCACGAGCGCCTTGACGGCCGCCACGCGAATCTGCCCTTCCAGTGCTACGCTCCAGAACCCGATGATGCGCTCCCACAGCCCGGCCACGGTTGGCCAGAGTGCGCAGTACCCGGCAGTGAGCGCTAGCGGAATCCCCAGCACGTCGATCCAGCGCGAGAGCGGGAACGCCAGACGCCGCATCGCACGGTGCATGACGATGCGATCGCCGCGATAGCCGATCACCCGCTTGGGCTCATGCCCGCGCAATCTGCGCCGGGTGGGCAAGTCGTCGGCTGGCGCTTCCTCGATCGGCTTGGCGTTCATCGGAAACTCCAGCGAAAGCCGATTTCACCGTAGGTGCGGTTGTAGAAGGGGTTGTGGTAGTACTGCGCGCCAATGAGCAACAGCAGATCACGCGACACACGCTCGCGCCACTGGATCGCGTAGCTCATGCTGTTGTAGTCCGCACGCTCGGTGCCGGTGGTCAGGACTTGATAAGCCTCGCGGGCGTGCTCCACGCGCAGGATGAGCGCGCGCTTTTCGTCGTTGCCGATCGTGGCCGCAATGTATTGGCTCGGGCCGAACACCAGGCCGGGATTGGCCCGGTTGAAGCGCAGGCCGCCTTCCAGCACCACCGACTGGAAATACGCCAGCGAGCTGAGCACCAGCCCCTGGTCATTGCGCACGCTGTCCTGGCCCTGCGCGTAGTAAGCGCCGATGCCCACCACGAAGCGGCGGTCGGGCCCGAACTTGCGATAGCCCGCCACATCCACACGCCACTTCGAGAACAGCTCGCTGTTGCCCGTGCCCGCGCCGACCAAGAAGTAGTAATCCTCGGAGATATCGCGCGTGAGCGAGAGTGCGCCGTACTGGCCCGCAAAGCCAAACCGGCTCTGCCGATCCAGTTCGGCCTGCCAGATGCCGTATGAGGTGACCATCATGCCGCGCAAGGCCACGGCCGTGGCACCGCCAAAGCCGTCGCTCATACGGCCTGTGTCGAGCACGGCCTCGATGGCGGCGCGCTCGGGTGCGTAGGGTTCCGGCACAGGCTGCGGCACGGTGGGCGCGTTGGCGCCAGGCGTGGGCACGGGCGTTGCGGCCAATGCCGTGGCGCCTGCTGGCGGTGTGGCGCCTTCCTGTGCAGCCGGTTGTTCCGGTTCGGTTGCAGCCTCTTGCTGGGTTGCCGGCTCTGCCGGTTGCATCGTTCCGGCCGGTTGCGCGTCTTCCACCGGCTGGGCGGCGGCCGGCTCGGCAGCCTGAGCCCACACCGCTGGCGCAGTCATGCCGCAGATGGCCGCCGCCGTAATCCACGCGATTGGAATTCGGTTCACGCTGGTATTTCCCCGTCTGTTATTGAAGCGGGCGCCGGCCTTTTTTTTGATGCGCGGCGGCGGCCCTCTCTGCTTGTTGTCTTGTGCTTAGCCGCCCGTGTTCAACTTGGCAGCAACGGCGAGCTTGGTGCCGGCGCCTGCCACCACGCGCCAGTTGTTCCCTTCCCGAACCACGCTCGCTTGGCCCGTTTCCACGCGCGGCTCGGCATAGCGATCCGCCGGGAACAGCCATGTCAGGTCATTCAGTGTTTCCGGATTCTCAGCAATCACGCGCACGTCGCCGCGCTCCGATGTCGTGTGCCACACGGTCTTCTCACGCCGCTCGGCAAACTCGGCCATCTGCGTGATGGTGTGCCAGCGGAAGCGCTTGCGCGCCTCTTGCGCGTCGGCGGCTTCCATCAACGCGTCAATGGCGTGCAGGTAGCGCACCGCACCGGGCGGGTGGAAGTAGATCAGGCGGATCTCGCCCGAGTCCGTGGTGAACTTCACCAGCGAGGTCAGCCACGCCGCAATCTCCGCTTCCGGAATGTGCGCCATGTCGGCTTCTTCAATGGTCGCGTACTGCCCATACGTCTGCACGGGGAACGACCAGATGTGCTCGTCGCGGCGGCCGTTGCGATACGTGCGCGTCGGCCCCTGGCCAATGTTGCCGGTGAAGTAGTAGCCCTTGACGTTGTGCTCATCCAGCCAGCGCGTCGCCCATTCGGGCTGATTGCCGGTGGGCGCGGAATACTCGGTCTGCGGCTTGCCCGTCAGCGCCTCGATGGCATCTGCGTTCTTCTGCAGGTAGGTCTCCATGGTGGCCTGGTTCTCTTCCGTCACGTTCAGGCCAAACCAGTCGTGAATCCAGCCGCCGTGGCTGCCCACTTCGTGCCCCTGCTTCATCAGGCCGTGCACGACCTCTGCAAACGCAGGGTTGTGAGCCAGGTTCACGCCCAGGCCGTCGCCAAACTGGCGCTGGTCAGGGCCGGCGGTGATGTGGAAGCTGAACGGGCCGCGCTTGAAGACGCCGTCTTCAATCAGCTTGTCCGTGGCGTCAATACAGATGCGCGCGTCACAGTGCCAGTTCAGCACCAGGCCACCCACGCCCTGCGGCGCCGGCGACAGGCGCGGCTGTTCCAGCACGTGGCCGGCAAAGTAGCTGAGGAAGCCGTGCATCAGCACGCCATCGGTACGCAGCTTCAGATACGTCAGCGGCAGGTTGACGAACAGCACGTGGCCTTTACCCACGGTGCGCTCGCCCGCGATGATCGAGTTGTCTTCGGAGCGCAGCAGCACCTTGCCGGCGTAGCCGCCGTGCGTGCGCAAGGTCGGATACTGCAGCATGTCATGCCCGTAGCCCGACAACACGGCGCGCCCTTGCGACACAATCCAGCGCCCAGGCGGAATATGCAGATCGACCATCGCATCTGGCTGGCCATAGACGGTGGCCTGGCTTGCCATCTTTTCGCGCAGCGTTGAATAGAAACCGTACTGCACGCCAGCCAGCGTCGACATGCGCGAGGCGCCATCCTCGTAGAAGCCCTTTTCATTGAGGATGCCTGCGTCGTACACCTGCATGAGCGCGCCGCCGTTTTGCACGAACTGGCTGATCTGGTTGACAAGCGCGGTGGTCATCGAACGGTGCACGGTGTCGGGCAGGATCACGCCGGCAAACACACGCTCGCCATTCAACCCGTGGCGCACGAAATCCGACGCCGACATGGTGCGCAGGCGCAAGCCCTCTTCCAGCGCGGCGTCTTCCCACGCCTGCACGTAGATGCGGTTGTCTTGCCCGAAGTTGTCAGGCACCACCAGGACGATGTCGTCGGTCTGCGGGCGGCCTGGGCCCGCGCTGAGGTTGCGTGCCAGCAGCAGCGCGCAGGCCGCAAAGGCGATCAGGATCAGCAGACTGGCCAGATGCTTGCGCCAGTTGATGTGCTTGGAAGGTGTGCTCATTCGGAAACCGCCAGTGCGTGCGAGAGCCCGATCAGCGCGCCCTCTTCCATCAAGTTCCAGCGGCCTGCCGCGCGCCATTGCGGCGCGGCCTGCAGCCACTTCTGCGCAGTCGGCATATCGCCGAGCTTGTAGGCGGCCCAGGCGATCATGCCCCACGGGAACGGGTCAGCCTTGCCCGACAGCCACGTCTGCCCGTAGCGGAACTTCCATACCGCCCATTTGCGTTGGGCGGCGGAGCCGGTTTCCAGGCCATGCACCCACGGATAGACCGGCGCAACCGCCGTCGGGTAGAAGCCGTAGGGCGTGGGTGGCAGGCTCACGCGTGCGGGCTCCAGCGCGCCGTTCAACTGATAACCATAGGCATGCGCAAGGCCGTCCATCATCTGCTTGTGTGATGGCAGCGCGGCCAGCTCCAGCGTGTAGTGCAACGATGCCTTGGGGTCGGCGCGCAGGCGCTTGAGCGCTCCGGCCACTTCCACGTTGTCGGCAAAGTAGGCTTCCGGCCGATCGGCAAACGCCTGGAATGTCGCGCGCTTCGGGTCCCACAGCGTGGCCAGGTGCATCAACGCGAGGCTGCAGCTCGCCAGCAGTTGCGGCGGGCCATGCAGGATCTCATTGACGAGCAGGCACCAGAACACCGCTTGCGAGTCATCCGCATCGGCGTGGCCACATGCGGCCCAGCCGTCTGTGCCATTGCGGCAGAGGCGGGGGAACGTGCCATTCGGCTGTTGATACGGCAGCAGCCAGTTGGCCAGCCCAACGGCCGGGGCCTGCACGTCGGCACCCAGGCGATGAGCGACCAGCAGCGCTTCGATGGCAACGTAGGGCTCGACGTAATCGCCCTGGGCGAATACGGTCATGGCCCCGTCGGGCGTGGTGAAGTCTTCAAACATCGTGGCACCGTGCGCAGCGGCAGCCGACATGGCGAGGCCTGCCAGCACAGCACCGCAGCGGCGAACGCAAGCGTTCCAGAACGTGACCATGCGAGCCCCCTTACCCTTCCACACGCGCGAACTCGTGCGCGGTAATCACGCCATGCACAACACAGCCGGGCGAGACGAACAGGCGGTTGCAGACAAGCGTGGTCGGTGCATCAGGGCGGCCGATACGGCAATTCGGACCGAGAACGATGTCCTCAAAGCCGATCAGCGGGCCAAGTACAGCGCTGCCCGCACCGATCTCAAGGTTCTTGCGTGCAGACAGCGTGCCGGCAATGCGCACGCCGTCGCCCGTGCGCAGGTGCCCGTGCGTTTTGATACTGCCTTCGAGCACGGTGCCGCCCGCGACCCGGCAGTCGCCACGCACCACGTAATCGCAATCGGTTAATTCGCCGGCCGACAGCGTGGCATCGCCGTCGAGCACGCGGCGCTCCGTTGCGGGTTTCGGCATGCCCACGGGGCGCGCAGCGCCGCGCACGTCGCCAAACATCACCTCATTGGCGCCAGCACGCTCGAAGCGCGCCGGTGCAGCCATCACGATGCGGTCCTCCGCAGTGACACGGCCTTCGACACGCACGTTAGGCCGCAACCGCACATTGCGCCCATGCACCCAGCGCTGCACCACCACGTTCTCGCCCAGTTCGATATCGCCTTCGGCCAAGCAGGCACGCAGGCGGGTGTCGTGCTCGACCTCGACATCCTGCTCGACATACAAGTCGGCACGCACGCGGCTGCGTGGCCCCAGCCACGCGTTGCCCCGGAACACGACGATGTGGTTGACCTTGTCCAGCATGCGCTCCAACCCCGCTTGCTCGGCAGACGGCCGGCCGCGCGGGTCGCGCCCCACGCTCAGTTCCGCGCTCACGGGCACCTGGTAGGCGGCACCGGCAGCGCGCATGGCTTCAACATCCACGCCGTACTGCTCTTGCAGCCGGCGGCGGAAACTGTTGGCAAAGAAGGTAAGGTTGTTCGGCTGGTCACGCCGCATCGGCAGCGGTGCGGAGTCGGTCGGACGCAGCCATTCCGACAACGCCGGCAGGAACGGCAGTACGAGCAGGCCCGCAACCGCGCCGCTCAGCAGCAGCACGCTTCCGATCATGTGCCCTCCGGGCCGGTGCGCACGGGCACCTCGCCGGCCATGATGTTGACCACACCCGCGGCTTCCGTGCGAAAGCGCTCGGTCTTGTCCCACACCAGTTCGCGCTTTTTCACGGCGTCGATGACTTGCGTCACACCCGCGCGCGCGATCGTCATCATGCTGACCAGGAAGCCGAACAGGTTCAGCGGCAGCAAGCGGATGCGGTTGCGATGGCCATCGAGGTAGGTGGCAGCCGCAATCTCAAAGAAGGCTGCGTTGGTACCCAGCCCGCCGTAGCACAGCAGCGCCGCCAGAAGAATCCAGCCCGAGACAATGGACTGCGCCGCCGCATAGAACAGGATGACCGCCACCACCCAGCCGGCCAGCTGCACCATCGGCATGACGAAAATCAGCAGCAGCAATGCGCCGTCCAGGCGTTCAAGCCGGCTGATGCGATCGTTGGCGAGCAGCTTGCGGATGTTCTGCACCATCACCTGGTTGTGGCCGCGCGACCACCGGCTGATCTGCTTGAGCCGCACGGGCCAGACTTCGGGCACCTCTTCGTAGCATTCGGAGCGGTTCTGGTAGACCGTTTTCCAGCCGTGCTGCAGCAGGCGGAACGTCACATCGGTGTCTTCGGCCAGGGTGTCGATGTTCCAGCCACCGATATCGTCCAGCGCACGGCGGCGGATGCCGCCCACGGTGCCGCCGTACTGCGGTACCAAGCCCAGGTTCATGCGGGCGGTCTGGTCGACCTGGTAGCCGCCGGAGCGTTCCAGATCGAGCAGGCGCGTGAGCAGGTTTGCACCGGCATTCACCGGCACCACACGGCCCATGATGGCGCCCACTTCCGGGTCGAAGAACGGGGCCACGAGTTGCTTGATCAGCCCGCGCGCCGGCAGGTAGTCGGCATCGAACACGATCATGATCTCGGCGTCGATCAACTGCGTGGCGTCGCGCAACGCAGCCGCCTTGCCGGGCCGGCCTTCGGTGCGGTGAAAGCGCTGGAAGCGGCCCGGGTTGCGCGCTGCAATCTCGTCGATGATCTCGCGCGTGCGGTCCTTCGAGCGGTCATTGACCGGCATGATGGTCAGCTTGTCCTGCGGATAATCCACCAGCAGCAGCGCGTTGAGGCAATCCGCAATCACGCGCTCTTCGTTGTGCGCCGCCACGCAGACGACCACGCTGGGCCACGCACCCTGTTCAATGTCGAGATACGGCTGACGCTGACGGCCGAACAGCCGATTCAGCGTGAACAGGTAGTGCCGCGCGGTGTACACCACCAGCAGCGTGATGATGCAGAACGCAAGCACCAGCAGGATATCGATTGCGAGCGTGGACATGATCGTGATTGCCTTTTCGGTTTCCGCTCAGGCGGCTTCGCGTGCGTCCACGTCGCCAAGGAATTCCTGGACGAACCCGCCGCCCAGGGCGGACACGATGCGCTGTGAAGCCAGCCCATCGCCATATGGGTTGAGGTGCTGCGAGAATGCGCGCCATGCGTCGTCGTTGTCGTACAGGTGGCTGACGGCGCCCACGATGCTGTCGACCTCCGTGCCGACCAGGCGCACTGTGCCGGCCTGCACGGCCTCCGGGCGCTCCGTCACGTTGCGCATGACGAGCACCGGCTTGCCCAGCGACGGCGCCTCTTCTTGCACGCCGCCCGAGTCGGTCAGGATCACGTGCGCACGCTGCATCAGGCGCACGAAGCGGGCGTAGTCCAGCGGCTCGATCAGGTGCACATTCGGCAGGCCTGCCAGCGCGGTCTGCACGGGCCCGCGCACGTTCGGGTTCAGGTGGATCGGATAGACGATCTGGATGTCGTCGCGGCGCGCCAGCTTGGCCAGTGCCTCGCAAATGTTGGCAAAGCCCGAACCGAAGTTTTCGCGCCGGTGTCCCGTCACCAGCAACACCTTGCGGTCGTCCTTCAGGAAGGGGAAATGCGCATCCAGCTCGGCACGGAAGGCATCGTCCTTCACGATGCGCTGCGTGGTCTGCAGCAGCGCGTCGATCACGGTATTGCCCGTCACCAGAATGCGCCCGCCCAGGTTCTCTGCCTGAAGGTTGCGGCGCGATGAATCGGTTGGGGCAAACAGCAGATCGGCGCACACGTCGATGGTGCGGCGGTTCATCTCTTCCGGCCACGGTTGGTAAAGGTCGCCCGTGCGCAGGCCGGCTTCAACGTGACCGATGGGAATGCGACGGTGGAACGCAGCCATGGCCGACATCATTGCGGTGGTCGTGTCGCCGTGCACCAGGATGCGGTCGGGGCGCACCGTCTCCAGCACGTCGTCAAACGCCGTGAGCAGGCGGGCACTGAGTCCGTTCAGCGTCTGGTTTTGCGTCATCAGCTCCAGGTCGATCTGCGGAACGATGTCGAACAGGTCCAGCACCTGCTGCAGCATCTGCTTGTGCTGCCCCGTCACGCATACGACGGATTCCATGGCCGACTGCGCGGCCAGCGCCTTGACGAGCGGCGCCATCTTGATCGCTTCGGGCCGTGTGCCGAAGACGGAGAGAATTTTCATAGCCGGATAGAAGAAGCACGGCATGCGCATCGCAGACGCGCATACAGCACACAGGACTGACGAAGGGAATCGGGTGACGCCTCCTCCGTGCCTCCTTCTTGTTCTTGTGCGACCGTGGGGGCGGGGAAACCGGGCGTCGTGCAGGCCGCAATTTTCTCAATGAACACGCCATTGCCGCCACCCCTCGTTTTTTTAAACAGAAAGGCTGACTAGGATTACCCCTTCTTTAGGGGGTGCCGGAAATAACCAGCGTTTGCGGCGAAAAGGAGATGCAGGATCGCGTGCGTTGCTGAAACTGTCCGCGTGGCGCGGAGCCGCACTGGCACTTGCGTTGCAGCCGATTGATTGCCTGAACGTGAATAATCAGCTGATAAATCGGCGTCTCATGCCCGGCTTGTCTTAAAACCGAAACATACGCAATTGCAACGTGAATGAAAACACAACAAGGCCAAATCATTCCCACCCATTAGTGGGGTGTTTCGATTTATCTTCTGGAAAAAAAAACGCGGCGTCTTCCAAACGCCGCGCGCTGTGCACTTTGGGGGAAGCACAGGAGTTAAATCGATTCGAGTTCCCGGCCGCGTGTTTCAGGCAACGTGAGTGCCGCCACGATGAGCAGCCCATAGGCGCCCGCCGCGAAGATGCCAATGGCATGCCCCAGCGACGAATGCGCGCTCACCTGCCCGATCAGGAACGGGAAGCACGCGCCCACCGCCCGGCCAACGTTGTAGCAAAAGCCCTGGCCCGAACCACGCACCGCCGTCGGGAACAACTCGGTCAGGAAGGCGCCCATGCCAGCAAAGATGCCCGAGGCAAAGAAGCCCAGCGGCAGGCCGAGCAGCAACATTGTGCTGTCGGTCACCTCCAGTTGCGTGTAGGCCAGCGCCACCACCATCGAGCCCACTGCAAACAGGATGAAGTTGCGCTTGCGGCCCAGGCGGTCAGTCAGCACCGCGCTGATCAGGTAGCCGATGTACGAACCGATGATCACCACGGCCAGATAGCCGCCGGTGCCCAGCACGGTCAGATGGCGCTCGGTTTTCAGGAACGTCGGCAGCCACGTGGTGATAGCGTAGTAGCCGCCTTGCGCGCCGGTGGTCAGCACGGCGGCACGCAGCGTGGTGCTCAATAGCCGCGGCGAGAAAATCTCGAAGAAGCTCGTGCGCTCGGCGGCCTGCGACTTCGCCTCCTGAAACACCTCGGGCTCTTTCACCAACCGACGCAGGAAGAACACGAATACGGCAGGCACGATCCCCACGAGAAACAACGCGCGCCATGCGGTCTCGGGCGGCATCACGCTGAAGAACCACGCATACAGCAATGCCGATGCGCCCCACCCCAGAGCCCACCCTGCTTGCACCATGCCAACGGCCTTGCCGCGATCCCGCGAGCGAATGGCTTCACCGATCAGCACTGCGCCGGCCGTCCACTCGCCGCCAAAACCGAAGCCCATGAGCGTGCGTGCAATCAGCAGTTGTTCGTAGTTCTGCGCGAGACCGCACAGGAAGGTGAACACCGCAAACCAGAGGATGGTGATCTGCAACGCGCGCACGCGCCCGATGCGATCCGACAGGATGCCCGCCACCCAGCCGCCCGCAGCCGATGCCAGCAGCGTGCATGTGCCGATCAACCCTGCATCAGCCTTGGAAAGGCCCCACACGCCGATCAAGGTGGGGATGACGAAGCTCAGGATCTGCGTGTCCATCGCGTCGAGCGCGTAGCCCACCTTGCAGCTCCAGAACGTGCGGCGCTCCTGCGCGGAGATCTCTCGGTACCAGCGGAACAAACCGCCGGAATTGGCTGCGGTCGTGGCGTCCGTCCCGGCGGGCGCTCGCGCAACCGTTGCTTCGGTTGTCATGGTGTTTCCTCCTTTGTTGATGCTGTCTCGATGTATCTATCGCTTATTACTTGCTATAGGCCAGCGCCTCTGCGTGCGCCAGTTGGAACCCCGATACCCGTCCGTCTTTCGGTCTTGCAGCTGCGTGTTCAGGTCAGCGCTGCGGTGCGCACGTCGGTGATCAGCATGTGCCCCGGCGCATGCGTGATGCACAGCTCCGGCCGTGCCTGTTGCACCACCGCCTGGGGTGTCACCCCGCAGGCCCAGAACACCGGCACTTCACCCGGCTGCACGGGCACCGCATCCCCCCAGTCGGGCTGTGCGAGATCGGCAATGCCGATGGCCGCCGGATCACCAAAATGCACTGGCGCGCCGTGCGCACGCGGCATGCGCGAGGTGATCTCGATCGCGCGGATGGCATCGGGCACCAACATCGGCCGCATCGACACCACCAGCTTGCCCGCCAGGCGGGACGTGCCGATCGTGTCGACCGACGTGCGATACATCGCCACGTTGCGCGACATGGCGATATGGCGCAGCGGCACGCCCGCTTCCATCAACGCATGCTCGAACGAGAACGAGCAGCCGATGGCAAAGGCGACCATGTCGTCGGTCCACAGCGCTTCAACGTCGGCCGGCTCGTCGGCCAGTTCGCCGTTGCGGTAGACGCGGTAGCGCGGCACGTCGCGGCGCACGTCAACGTCCTGGCCCAGATGGCGGAACACGGGCACGCCGGGTTCGGTCACGTCCAGCAGCGGGCACGGTTTCGGGTTGAGCTGGCAGAAGCGCAGGAACTCGTTGGCCCACGTATCGCGCAGCATCACGATATTGGCCTGCACGTAGCCATCGCACAGGCCGCTGGTGTGCCCGCGCAGCACGCCCGAGCGCGCCGCAAGGCGGGCGGAATACGGATTTGCGTACGCCACGCTGGCACCCGGGCGGGTGTGTACGGGCATCGGCGCCGGGTGTTCCGGCATTCTTTTTGCCTGGGCTATCTCCACTGCCGTCGTCATGCAAGCTCTTCCACAAGGTTGTTCGTGCGGCACATTGTGAAAGCGTGATGAAACGCGGTCCAACGAAAGTTTCGGATTGCAGGCGATAGGAAAAGGTGATTGCCGAGGCGGGTGCAGCATCCGCGCGTGTAGAATCCCTCGCCCTACCGTTTGCCGCTCCTCGCCTGACATGGACTACCAAGCGATCCTGGACACCATCCACCGCGACATCCAGCCGTACCTCGGCCAAGGGCGGGTTGCCGATTACATTCCCGAGCTGGCCGGCGCCAATGCGGCGGATTTCGGCATGGCCATCGTCACACTGGGCGGTGATGTCTACACGGTGGGCAAAGCGGATGCGCCGTTCTCGATCCAGAGTGTCTCCAAGCTGTTTGCCTGCACGCTGGCCTTCCAACTCGAAGGCGAAACGCTCTGGCAACGCGTCGGCCGCGAACCCTCCGGCAATGCTTTCAACTCGCTGGTGCAGCTCGAATACGAGAGCGGCATCCCGCGCAACCCGTTCATCAATGCCGGTGCGCTGGTCGTGACCGACGTGTTGTGCCGCCGCTTCGTGCAGGCTGAAACCGCACTGGTGCAATTCATGCGGCGGCTGGTCGACAACCCGCGCATCGACTATGTGCGGCGGGTGGCCGAATCCGAACTGGCCCATGCCGACCGCAATCGCGCGATGGCTCACTTCATGAAGAGCTTCGGCAACCTGCACATGCCGGTGGAAACCGTCATCGATGCGTACTGCCGCCAGTGCGCCATCGAGATGGACTGCACCGACCTCGCCCGCGCGGTGCTGTTTCTCGCCAACGGCGGCGTCGTGCCGTGGAGCGGTGAGCGCATCGTCGATGCCAGCCCCGCCAAGCGCCTCTCTGCACTGATGCTGACCTGCGGTACCTACGACGCGGCGGGCGACTTCGTCTATCGCGTGGGGCTGCCCGCCAAGAGCGGCGTGGGCGGCGGCATCGTCGCCGTGCTGCCCGGCGAGTTTGGCGTGTGCGTGTGGTCGCCAGGGCTGGACGTCAGCGGCAACTCGCTGGCCGGCCTGCAGGCGCTGGAATGGCTGACGACACTGACCGGCCGCTCGATCTTCTAACGCTGCCACCACGGCACGCTTCCGTGGCCTGGGCGGCCTGGGCGGCCTAGGCGGCTTAGGCGGCTTCCGTGTTGCGCTCGACTTCTTCGGCAATGGCATAGCGCGGGCCGACCGACAGGCAGAATTCCCGCGCCATCGTGCGTGCCAGGCCAACAATGGCTTCGTGCACCTCCAGCCCCGCTCCCGCGCGCCATGACGCGATGATCGGCAGCGCGGGCAACGCCGGTTCCACTTCCAGCACCGTCAATGCGCCGCTCTCAATGCGGTCGCGCACCAGCACGGTGGGCAACGCGCCCACGCCAAAGCCATCGCCCACCAGGCGCGTCATGGCGGCCACCGAATTGACGCAGTTCACGCGCGGTGACTCCACCCCGCTCAGGTGCAGCAGGTTGAGCATGTCCTGATGCGGCCGCGAGTTGCGCACGAAGGTGATGAGCCGTTCGCGCGCCAGTTCACCCAGACTGCCATACGGGTGCGCCAGCCGGGAGTTGGTGGCCACCACCCAGTGGATCGGGTACTGCGCGAGCTGCACGTTGCGCACACTTTCGGCACGCAGCAGATCGGTCTGGAAAGCAATGTCGAGCGCGCCCTTCTGCAAATGCTCGACGAGGTGCATCGCGCTGTCGGCCACGAGTTCGATTTCCAGCGCAGGAAACATCTCCGCCGTGCGCGCGATGAGCGGCGAGAGCCAAGTGTGGATGACGCTGTCCATCGCCCCCACCCGCACGCGCCCTTCAAAGCCCGGGCGTTGTGCCACGGCTGCCTGCAACTGGTGCAGCGTGCTCACCATGCGGTCGGCATATTCCAGCACCTTGTGGCCATCGGGCGTGAGTTGCACGCCGCGTGTGTCGCGGTCAAACAGGCGCACGCCCAGCTCTTCTTCCAGCGCGGCAATGCGCGCCGAAATGGACGCCTGCGTGGTGAACAGTTTGTCTGCGGTGAGACGAAAACTGCGCAGCCGCGCCACCCAGACAAAGGTTTCCAGGAAACGTAGGTTCATGCCCTGCCCCTCGTGTTGTTGTATGCGGCCCGCTTGCGGCGCACCCGCTGCGCCACCGGCCGATGCAGCGCGCTCAGGTTACGGATTTTCGTGCTGCGGCGCACGCTCATGCACGCCTGTTCGGCGGTTTTTACCAGAGCCCCGCCAAAACCGCTACGGAACCTCGTAGTTTCTACAAAAGCGGCCGCGCCCACACCCACGCCGCACTACGTAATTCGCCAATAGCTGTGCTGGCAACCGGCGTCCAGAATGCCCTTATCACCCGATTGCTTTCAATCAGGCCCACCCCGCATGGGGCGAAGCTGGAGGACACCATGCCCGCCATCGACGAGATCAACGGCCGCATCGTCTACTACCGTCCGCCGCCCCCTCCGCCGCCTCCGCCCACCCCCGAGCAGAAACAAGCCGCCGCCGACGCCAAAACCAAGACCGACGCGGCCATCCAGACAGCCAACACGGCGGTCAACGACTACATCAACAACGGCGACGACTCCACGGCCGCGCAGGCCAAGCTCGACAAGCCGCTTTCGGACGTCATCAACTCGGTGCAGAACGAGTTGCGCCGGCAGGCCGACGAAGCGCCCGGCGGCGGCGAGAAGAAAGCCATCGAAGACGCAGCGGACGCCATCAAGAAACGCGATCCCGATGCCAAATGGCTGGACAAGATCGTCGACGACGCAAAAGACGCGGTGGAGAAGCAAGACCCGAGCCAGCGCACCGCATCGGAAGCGCGCGACGGCGTGCTTGATGCCCAGGACAAGCTGCAGGACGCGCAAGACATCAAGGTCACGAACCGGACCATTGCTGAAGACAAGCAGGACTCGATCAACACGGCGCAGGCCAACCTGGACAAGGCCATCCAGGATTTCAAAACCGCCATTGGCGGCGAGCTTTCCACGTACGAGAACTTCGGCTCCGGCGACAACCTGAAGGCCGCCAACGATGCCACCGATGCGCTGGCAAACGCCCACCCTGATTGGGACGACGGCAGCCTCGCCCTTGCCAGGAACATCGCCACGGCCGATGCGATCCAGTACCAGATCAACCACATCAACCCGAACGACCCCACGCTATCGGCACAGGACAAGGCGCTCGCCACCAACGACCCGGTGCAGTTTGCGTGTGTGCAGCTTGCGCGGCCGCACGCCAATGACAAGAACGCCGAGCAGATCTACGAGCAGATCGGCGCAGCCAGCTACGACGTGCGCGTGAACTACACCAAGGATCAGGTCGCGGCCAAGATGAAGGCGGGCGATGCCCAGGGCGCGCTGAAGATCCTGTCGACCAACATGAACGACGTGTCGGTCACCAGTGCCGACCCCGACGCGCGAGACCATCTGTACCAGGTGGCCGGCGCGCCCTTCTTCAACGCGCACAGCGACTACTTCAACAAGCAGATCAGCGACCTCACCCAGGTCTACAAGTACAACCCCGACGACCCGGACGCCAATCGCAAGATGGCCGACAGCACGGTCAAATACGACGCTGTCGGCAAATGGATGAAGGACCTCGCCACGGTGGCACCGCCCGAGGTGGCAAACAACCTGCTGACAACCGTAGAAGATCGCTTCAACGACAACGGCCACTGGTTCCAGAGCAACGCCGGCGCCGACACGTCTGGACTCGTGCCCCATGGCTCGGACTTTTATGGCGGCTTGAGTCTGACGGCTGCCGTGGCCGATTCACCGCGCTTTGCCAGCGACCAGTCGAGCACCGACCACGCCCAGCAGGTTGCCAACTGGCTGACCACCAACTCCAATGCCAAATCGTTCCTCTACAGCATGCAGACCTCCGGCTCGGGTGGGAGCATGCCGTCGTGGGTGCCGGTGCAGAACGCCGTGGGCGACGGCAACGGCGCCACCGTCACCGATGCGCTCATCCAGCAGCACGGCAAGGACTTGCCCAACGTCGACATGCTGCAACGCGCCTTCGACCGCGGCAACGAGAAGGTCCAGCAAAAGCAGGCAGAGGCCGACTACAAGACGTTCCAGTCCGACCAGAATGCGGGGCTGAAGAACATCTTCGGGCAGATGTCCAAGACCACCTTTGGCAAGGACACGCCGCTTTACAACGACAAGGCGCAGACCTTCACCGGCCCCGATTCCGACACGCAGCTCAAGAACTACATCGGCGGCGCGCTGATGATCCAGGCCGACAACGCCGGCGCGCAGAGCAGCGGCGCCACCGGCACCGCGTGGTTCACCGGCGGCAACAGCACCAAGGTCATCAACGAGGTCAACAAGACGATCCACGAGGCGGGCGGGGACAACCCGACCGTGAAGGCCATTCCCATCGCCTACGTGGACACGAGCGCGGGCGTGATGCCGACGGCGTTGTTCGAAGTGGCCGACAAGAATGGGGGTAAGCCGCACTACATCGACGATCGTGGTTGGGACTACAGCAGCCTTGATGATTACCGCCACAACAACGCCTTGTCCGACGGCGGCACGATCTACGTGCCGAAGAACCTGGCTGGCACGGTCTCGCTCGACAGCAACGGCATTCCGGACGTCGATCACTTCAGTGCACATATCACCACGACGGGGCAGAAGATCCGGCACGTGGTCGACATCGTGGCCGGCGTAGCCACGGCGGTGGGCGGCGTGATCCTGTCAGTCGGCACGTTTGGCGGCGCGGCACCCATTGGGGGGGCCTTGGTTGCGGTCGGCACAGGCTGGATCGTGGGCGAATCGATCGATCACCTCGACACACTGGCGGATCACGGGCGCTCGTGGTCGCCGCTGAACCCCGAAGCGACGAATGACTGGCTAGCCATCGTCACCTCTGCTGCAGGCGAGTACAGCCTTGCGGGCAAGGGCCTGGTCGCCGTATCGGACGTGGCCAATGCATCGAGGCTCTTCAAGATCACGCGCTCGGCGTCGGACCTCGTGGCTGGTGGCGGCGGCATGATCATGACGGGCGCGCAGGTCAAGGACCTGCTGATGTACGGCGACCGGATGTCAGGCGAGCAGAAGGCCGAATCCATCATGTTCCTGGGTCTCGGCCTCGGGCAGGTGGGTGCAACGCGCATGCTCGAACGCGTTGGGCTGTCACAAGGCACCGAACGCGTCGGCCTGCTCAACGCACTGAAGAACAACGCCGGTCGCTACAAGCCCACCGAGATGGCGCCCGAACCCACCACGGTGGCCGCCAATGACCCAGCCACTGCGGGCCGACCAACCACCGATCCGACCACCGAGCCAGTGATCACGCAAGCCGGCGGCAAGACCACGGAGCCTGCCGGCACCACCCTTGGCAACGAAGGCAAAGACGGCACGACGGGCAAGCCCGGCACCGACCCGATCGACCCGGTCACAGGCAAGCCCAAAACCGCCGGCGACCCCATCACTGAACCGGGCAAAACAGGCACACCGGGCGACGAAAGCAGCCCGACCAACCCGGGGCCTGCACGCCCCTCGCGGCCGCTGCCGGGCGCCCTGGACGACCTCGCCAACCCGGAAATCACGCTGACGAGCTTTACCGACACGCAAAAGGCTCTGGACGCCGGCACGCAGAATGCGCTGTCGCAGCATGCCGATCTACTGCTCGATGCAGAGAACTACCGCACCGACGGCACCACCAATGGCCGCCACCCGCGCGGCATTGGCGTGCGCAGGCTGGCCGCCAAGCTTGCCGAGATGAGCGACCAGCAGCGGCAGCTCATCCTCAGCAAGGCTGAGTTCGCGCACGACACCGCCAACATCAAAGACCCCGTGCGCATGAGCTGGCGCCAGCGCATGCAGCTCTACCGCGGCAAGTCGTCGGTATTCGGCCGCACGGCGGATCGCATCATGTCGCCGGTGGACCGCATCCAGGCGCTTTTCGTGGATCGCGGCATCCGCAAGTTCTTCGTCAAGGGCGGCACGGAAGACGCCGCCGCCGCGCTGCAAGACACCCAGCGCATTCTGCTGGTGACGGGCTTCACCGTCGGGCGAGATCCGGTCTCGGGCCGCGCCCTGCCGGAAACGGACGGCCCCGTCGGCACCGCTGAAATGGCAGCCAAGCTCGCGCTGGCCGGCCGGGACATGACCATCGCCACCGATTCGGCCAACATGCCGGTCGTGCAGTCCGTGCTGGCGAGCCTCGATGGCGGGCATCTCGTCAAGCTGGAGCCGTTCGATGCCAAGCGCGGGCAGCCCGCTCGCGATGCCGCGAACGAACTGCTTGACCGCGTGCAGCCCGACGCAGTCGTCGCCATTGAACTGCCGGCCCGCAATGCCGACGGCGATTACCTCAACATGCGCGGCATCTCCGTGGCGGAAGTGAATGCCCCGAAGGATCAGATCGTGCTTGAGGCCAACAAGCGCACGGGGATTGTCACGGTGGGGGTGGGCGACGGCGGTAACGAGGCCGGCATGGGCAGCCTGCGCAGCAATATCCCGCCCGTCACGCTCGCCGATAACACCACGATCGATTTCGCATCGACCGTGCCGGTGAAGTATCCCGTGACTGCGTGGAACTCCAACTTTGGCGCGCAGGCCATCCTGGCCAACATGCTGCACCAGATGGGCCGCATGGACCTCATGACCACGCCGGAGGAACTACACGCAGCCATCAAGGCATCAGTGGATGCCGGGGCGGTGGACGGTGTCAGCCGCAAGCGCGAAGCCAGCGTCGACGGCTTCCCCTCACAGGTGCATCAGGGCATGCTCGTGCTGCTGCGCGAAGCGATGAACCACATGCCCACGGACAAGACCTTCGACGAAGCCACGCCCACGGAGCCGTTTACGTTTGCCGCATTCGATTCCAGCAACGGCGGGCTGATCGCCGCCAAGAACATGCTGGCGACCATCAAGGCGCAAACGGGCGAAGACCTCCCAGTGGCCATCGTGGTCGACCACGCCAACGCGCCCTATGGCCCCAAGAGCCCAGAGGCGCTCATCCGCCTGGTGGGCAACGGCCTGCAGACGGCGCAGCGCCTGAAGGCCGCCATGGTTGCCATGGCGTGCAACACAGCGTGCACGGCCTTCCCCAAGGCGCTGGACAACGTGGACGTGCCCGTCATCGATTTGATTGACGTCACCTCACGCGCCATCGTCCAGCACGGCGGAGACCGCCCGGCCGTGATCGCTACCGCCGGCACCGTCAAGAGCCTCGCCTATCAGGAGAAGGTGGCCACACTGACCGACGGCAACATCCGCCCGCAGGCCGTAGCCGCTCACAAATTTGCTGATTTCGTCAACGACCTCAAGCACAAGAGCGATGATCCGACGGTCAAGAAAGAACTGCAGGAGGCATCCGACCTGTACGTGTCGGAACTGGACCCGACCACCACATCGCTGTGGCTGTGCTGCACGCACTATCCAGCCATGAAGGACTTCCTCGTGACGTCGCTGCAGAAGCGCGGCATGGATATTCCCGTGGTCGACCCGATGCAGTACCAGGCCAAGGCGGTGCTCGATGCCATCGGCCAACAGGAATGGAAGGTGCCCAGCGCGGCGTATTCGTCCGATCCGTATGTCGTCACGTCTGGCAAGACCGGGCCGGTGAGCGAGTCGGCGCAGAACCTGATGGACCTGCCCGATGTGCCAGTGCAACGCGTGCGCAGGTTTGGCCCCGGCAGGACGCTGGACAGCGTGATTCCCTCGAACCCGAGGCTTGAGCCCAGCCCCATCACCAATGCCGTGCAGGCGCTGTTCACCGGCGACTCGGCCCGCATTGAAAACCCCTTGGGCATCGACCAGGCCGCCGCCGCGCTGCAAAACAGCAACCGCATTCTGGTACTGGCCGGCGCCCGCAACGCACACGGCGCAGTGGATACCGATGGCGTGGCCGGCGCCGCTGTGTTCGGGCATGACATGCAGGCGGCGGGCAAGCATGTCGTCTACGTGGTGCCGCATGAAGCCGTGCCGGCACTCGATGCCGCCCTGCAAGCGCGCGGTGCCGCAGTCAATGACTACAGCATCGTCCCCTTCGATGCCACACACGGTGAATCGGCACGCGCCGCCGCGCAGGAGCTGTTCAACGGAACAAACGGCGAGGCACCGGACACCGTTGTGTCGATCAACGTGCACGGCCGCAATAGCGAAAACCGCTACGTCGACCAGAACGGCAACGACGTCACTGACCAGACCGTACCGCTGGACGAAGTGGCCATTGCCGGCTGGAAGACCGACGGCGTGACCACCATCGGCGTAGGCTCGCGCGGGCATGAAGCCGGCATGGGCAACACGCGCCGCACGGCCCCGCAGGTAACCCTGCCCGATGGCACGGTGGTGGACCCGCGTTCAGTGGTGCCGGCGGACCACTATGTGAGTGCATCGAACTCCAACTGGGGCGCGCACGGCCTGGCGGCTTCGGTGCTGGAAGCCGCCGGCCGCACGGACCTGCTGACCACCCATCAGCAGCACATGGACGCGCTGAACGCCACCGCCAGCGCCGGTGCTGTCGATGGCACGACGGGCCAGGCCACCGGCACGGTGGGCGGACACGACAGCAACACTTATCAGACGGTCGTGCAGATGATCAACCTGGCTGCGGGCAAGAAGCCCGATGTGCCGCCACCTTCGACCGCAAGCGCGACAGGGCCGAAGGGACCGGGAGGCCCGCGGCCCGACAACGCGGCGCCCAGCCCGCAGCCCACCGGCAGCAAGACTACGGAGCCCACCGCCCCGGCCATCAAGACCAGCGAAGCCGGCGACGATGGCAACGGCACTCCGCCCACCGGGCCCGACCGCGCCGCCAACGCTGGCGAACCCAAGCGCAAGCCGTGGATCCGCTGGATCTTCGCGGGCTCGCTCACGGGTGCGTTCTCCACGGCTGCGAGTTCCGCCACGCTCACCGGAAGCGCCGCGACGCACGCGGTATTCGATCCGTCCGTCACCAGCCCGCTGTCGTTCATGTATCGCGGCGGCATCGCAGCATTGCGTGCCAACAAGACACGCGCCGTGTCTGACCAGGTCGGCAAGTTGGGCACCGAAGACTCAGACTCGGCACTGGCTTGGCTCAAGACCAACATGTCGGATCATGGGCGCCGCTGGGGCGTGACGAAGGGGGACCGGCAAACCATCGCCGACGCGGTCGCGCGGTTCCAGGACAACCCGGATGCGCTCACCGCCGCGCTGTCCAAGGTCGACGACCCCAAGGCCAAGGACGACCCCGATGTACAGGCACTGCTGGCCCTCAAGGGGGCGCCGGGCAAGCTGCTTTCGCCCAAGAGCCCCGTGGGGCGCGCGAACGACACGCTGCAACTGCTGACACTTGCGCTCAATAACGGCAACACGGCTTACTGGTTCGCCATGCATGGCGCGCACCTGAACACGCCGTCGTTCTGGAGCAATGCGCTGTTCCTGAGCGCCAACCTGGCACTGTCCAGCCGCAACTTTGCCGGCCGCCTGGGCGCGACGTTCAACGACAAGGCGACCAACGCGAGCCCGTGGCTGAACCGTGCCCAGGCGTTCACGATGTCGCTGTACACGGTCGGTTCAGTACCCCTGGCGATGAACGACGCGCTCATGCACACCAACAGCCCGGCCATGGGTGCCACCAAGGCGGCACTGGACCTGGCGTTCGGCGCAGGCGCCCTGCGCATTGCCGGCGACCTGATGCCCAGGGTCGGCCAACGGCTGCCGAGCAACGCCATGCTGCCCGGCGGCGTGATCCTGGGTGTGGCGGCGGTCACGCGCTTCGGCATCGAGCTGTTCGTGCCTAACCAGGCGGCCAAGCCGGCCGTTGCGCAAGTGCAGGCCAACGGCAACGGGCAGGATCAGAACAACCAGCCCATTGCCGCGTTCCCGCTGCCCGACATGCAGGGCGTAAGCGGTGACCTGCTGCGCGCCAATGCCCCGCACGCGTTGCCATCGATCGGCCCAGCGAAGTCGCCGCAGTATGCGATCGTTGGCCCAGGCGACACACTCTGGCAATTGAGCGCCACCGATGCCGCCAAGCTGCTTGGCGCCACGGCCCCGGCATCCGACGCGCGCACGGCTGCCGCGTTGGACAAACTGGCACCGATGAACAGCCAGTTCGACTGGGCGGCGCTGGATGGCAATCCATATACGCAAGGCGCAACGGGACAGGACCCGGATCTCGTCGTCCCGGGTGACATCGTGCGGATCGGATAACGGGGAAAGCAAGCCGGGCAGCGGGCAGCGGCGGGCGCAGCAGTCAGGCGCCCGCCGCCTTTTTTCTTTCGCGTTCGTTGCGCGTTCAGGAAGTGGACGACACGTAAGGATTGCCCACCGCATCCGCGCCTTCAGCCCAGCGCAGCAGCGCCGCCACATCGCGGAACAGCGTGCGGTCAATGGTGGTATCCATCGGCACGGTGTCGTGCAGGCGCTCCGCCAGACCTGCGTTGGCAGCGGTCGGCACGAGGTGGTATTCGGCCATCTGCCGGATGCGCTGGACAGACTCGCCGCTGCCCTTGGCGATCACCATCGGCAACGTGCCATCGCCGGGGTAATACAGCGCCACCGCATGCCGCGCACTGAACACGATGGCGGTGGCAATGCGCATGCGATCTTCCAGCGCGCTGTATTGCACCTCCAATGCAAGCTGGCGGCGGCGCCCCACGATGTGCGGATCGCCCTGCAGCTCACGGTGCTCACGGCGCAGTTCTTCGGTAGACATGCGGTTCTTCTTGAAGAATTCGAAACGCACGTGCCAGTAGTCCAGCGCGGCCATCAGCACGTACACCACCGCCGCCCAGCCGAACAGCACAAGAATCAGATGCGCGACCACAGCCAGAATGGCCGCCGGCCGACCGTAACCGGCCTGCAGCGGCAACGCCAACGACCCGCGAATCACCACAAACAGCGTCAGCGCCAGGCAAGCCACCTTGAACAGCATGATGGCAAGGCCGATGAGGTTGCGCACGGAGAACATGCGCTGGATGCCTTCCCCCGGATTGAGCCGTGACATTTGCGGCGTCAGGCGTTTGGGCGCGAACATGCCGCCCACCTGGGCAAACGCACCCAGCACTGCCAGGACGGTCACCAGCACCAGGACGGCGGCGCTCAACAGGAGCCACTCCGCCCCTGCCGATACCAATGCCTGCCGCACCGCTGCAGTCGGGTCGCGCGCCTGCGCCACGGCGCTCACGTTCTGTATCAGCAGGCCGCGCATGCGTTCGAGCAACCACGGCCCGCCTTGCCACAACAGCACGAGCATCCCGATAAAGACCAGCGCGCTCGTCACGTCCGTGCTGCGGACGACTTCGCCTTCGCGCCGCACATCCTCCAGCCGGCGCTGGGTGGGCTTGTGCTGTTTCTCGCTCATGAGCCGGGGCTGTGCAGCAGCGCGCGCAACAGCCAGACCATCTCACCATTGCCAGCCAGGAAGGTGCGCATCGATTCGAAGACAAAGCCGAGGAACAGCACCATCATCAGCACGGCCAGCAGGCTCTTCACCGGCTGGGCGAACAGGAACACGTTCAACTGCGGCACCGAGCGGTTGATCAGCCCGATGCCCAGCTCCGCCACCACCAGCACGATGATCACGGGTGCGGCCAGCTTGAGCGTCCAGCCGAGCACGCTATCGGCCTCGTGCACCGCAAACTGCTCCAGCGCGACCGATGCGCTCGGCAACATGCGTTCGATCGGCCAAAGCTTGTACGACTCGAAGAACGCGCCAAGCATCACATGCAGGCCGCCGCCTGTGACGAACAATGTGACAGCCATGAAGCCGAGGAAACTGGCGGTCGGCCCGCTCTCATGCCCGGCCACCGGGTCAAAGAAGGATGCATTGCCCGAGCCGGTCTGAAAGTCGATCAGGTGGCCGATGTTCTCGATGGCCCAAAGCAGCGCGCCAAACGCCATGCCGAGCAGCACGCCGATCAGCGCTTCCTTGAGGGCCAGCGCCATCCACAGGCCGCCGCCCTGCACGTTCATCGCCGCGCCCGCCATGGACGGCGCCACGAACACCGCCAGGATGGCGATGAACCCGCTGCGCACCATGCCCGTCACCACCCGCCCGCTGAACACGGGCACGATGAACATGATGGGCAGCAGCCGCGGCAGCACCAGCAGCGCCTGCCGGAACAGGCCTTCCATGGAGTGCGGATCGAACCCTTGCATCGGCTCAGGCGGTGATCTTCTGGCTGACCAACTGGCGCGCGAGCTGGGCTTCAAGCGCGGCGTCTTCTTCCTGCCATTCCGCCGCGCGGCGCTGGGCGGCCACCACGCGCTGCTCGGCACGGTCGACGGCCTCGCACTTGGCGTTCGCGCGGGCCACATGCCGCTGGGCGCGTGCCTGCGCCACCTGCTCGGCCGCCAGCGCCGTGCCGGTCTGCGTGGATTCGACGTGCGCGTTGACGATGGCACGATCCAGCGCCAGCCGCGCGGCATTGGCGCCGCACAGCAGCGCGACGGCGCTGCGTGCGTCTTCACGCACGGCCTGTTCAATGGCAGCGTCGTGCGCAGAGCGCGCCGATACCGTTTGCTGCAACCCTTGCTGCGCCGCCGCGTTCTGCGCGGCTGCCTGGGCCACCAGGGCAGCCTGCTTCTGCGCACGCGCCATGGCGCCGAGCTTGCGCGCTTCGCGCACGCGGGCGAGCTGACGCAGCACATCGCTCATAGCGCCCCCACCACGGCTTCGAGGTCGGCCACGGTGCGCTCCAGCTTCACACGCGCATCGGCGTCCTGCTCAAAGAAGCGCGCAAGCGCGGCATGGGCGCGCAATGCGGTATCGCCCAGGGCATCGCTGCCTTCGCGGTATTCGCCAATCTGCACGAGCAATTCGATCTCCTGGTATTTGGCCAGCAGCTCGCGCACGCGTTGGGCGGCGGCGCGATGCGCTGGCGTGGTCACCTGCGGCATCACACGGCTGATGCTGGCCAGCAAATCGATGGCCGGATAGCGCCCGGCCAGCGCCTGCTTGCGCGAGAGCACGATGTGCCCGTCGACGATGGAGCGCACCTCTTCGGCAATCGGGTCGCTCTCTTCATCGCCCTCCACCAGCACGGTGTAGAAGGCGGTGATGACACCATGCGCACCCGCACCCGCCCGCTCCAGCAACTGCGGCAATACCGAGAACGTGGAGGGCGGAAAACTGCGCCGCGTGGGCGGCTCGCCGCTCGCCAGCCCGACCTCGCGTTGCGCCCGCGCAAACCGCGTGAGTGAATCAACGAGCAGCAGCACGTTCTTGCCGCGGTCTCGGAAATACTCGGCCACGGCGGTGGCCACCAGTGCACACTTCACGCGCTCCATGGCCGGCCGGTCAGACGTGGACACCACCAGCACCGTCTTGCGCCGCGTCGCCTCCGGCAGGCACAGCTCCAGAAATTCACGCACCTCGCGCCCGCGCTCGCCAATCAGCGCGATGACGTTGACATCGCTCTGCGCGCCGCGCGCGATCATGCCAAGCAGCGTGCTCTTGCCCACGCCCGACGGCGCAAAGATGCCCAGCCGCTGGCCAATGCCCACCGTCAGCATGGCGTCGATGGCACGCACCCCGGTGGAAAGCGGCGCATCGATGCGGCGGCGTGACAGCGGGCTGGGCGGCTCTGCATGCGTTGAAACACGCTCGTTGGTGAACAGCGGTCCGCCGTCATCCATGGGCGCGCCCAGCCCATCGAGCACGCGGCCAAGCAACGCATCGCCCACGCCAAAACGATGCGCGCTGCCGGAGGGAATCACCTCCGTGGCGGCCGACAAGCCGTGCACGCTGCCCAGCGGCGTCAGCAAGGTGGACTGCCGCTCGAAGCCAACGACTTCCGCATAGATGCTGCGTTCACCGGGCGTGCGCAGTTCGCACACTTCGCCCAGCCGCGCCTGGATGCCCGATGCATTGAGCATGAGCCCCACCGCACGGTGAATGCGCCCGCGCATCTGGACGCCCGCAGCCATGCCGTCGGCGCGCTCCAGCACGTCGCGCAGGCTACGTTCCAGATCGCCCGCGTCGATGATGTGGCTGACGGCGGGTTCGGTCATCCTTCGTCCCCGACCAGTGCGGCGTGCAGCGCAGCCAGTTGCGTGTCGATGCCGGCTTCGACCACGCCGGATGCGGTCTCCACCACCAGCGCCTCTTCCGACAGGCTGGCATCGGGCACCACGCGCACGCGGCGGGTACCGTCGGTCATGGTTCCCAGCACACGCTCCAGATCCGCCACCTGCTGCGGGGCGATGCGCACCGTCAGCACGGGTTCGTGTTCGACCAGTGTTTCGATGCGCGCGAAGGCCTTGGCATAGATCGCCTCGCGCGGCAGATCGGCCGCCAGCTCGCGCACGGTGCGCGTGACGAGTTCGGCCATCAGTTGCTTCATGGCCGCCAAGGCACGCGCGTTGGCAAGCGCATCGGCGTACAGTCGCGTGGCGGCTTCGCGTTCGCCCTTTTCATAGCCTTCGTCGTAGCCGGCCTTGAGTCGTTGCTCGCGCTGCGCCTCGGCATCTTCCAGCAGGCGCTCACGTTCTTCCTGTGCGTTGCCGAGGATGCTCGTGGCATCGAGCAGCGCTGCATACTCGTGCTGCTTGAGCACCTTGCGCTCGCTCAGGATATGCAGCTTGTCGGTGGTAATCAGAAAAGCCAGTCCCATGCCGGCACCTGTTCAGGAATCAAGCTCAGCCGCAGCAGCTCGCCCAGTTCTGCGCGTTGCGTGCGGCCCAGCAAATACGGCGGCCGATCAGCGTCGGCCGCGTTGCGCGGAAACTTCAACGCCAGCCGACGGATGACGGCCGGGCCAAACGGCACCAGAAAATCAGTCAGCAACCGGCGCCCACGGGCGCGCAGCGTTTCCACCGCCAGGCGCGGGTACTGGCGCTGCGCCTGCAGGGTCTCGGCAACGGCCTCGAAGGCCGGCATGCGCTCCAACGCAAAGGCCACCAGCGGTGCACCGAACGCCAGATCGATGGCCTGGCGCGTCTTGCGCGAGACTTCGCCCTCGCGCAGCCACTGGCGATGCAGGCAAAGGCCGCAGCACACGGCCAGGCGCTCCAGCGCGTCGGCGGGCAACAGGGCGACGCGCTTTTCCATGGCGGTGAAGTCGTAGTCCCATTCGCCGTGCAACTGATGGGCTTGCAGCAGCGCCCGCGCCAGCACGGCGCGCCCGGCCTCGCCATAACGGGCGGGGTCGCGCAACGCCAGCGGCCAATCCGCCGGCAGCCACGACGCGTCGATATAGCGATCCGGCCGCAGGTTGAACGTGGCAACCAGCCCTGCCAGTCGCGCATCGGTGGTCATGACGCCCGCTCCGGCCGACGTCCGCTGAGGTTGTCGAACACGCCACGCCGCCATGCCACGAGACCTGTTACCACCATCGCCGCGACGATCAGCAAGCCGAGCAACCACACCAGGGGGTTGCGCATGCTGAATGTGCCGAGCAACGCCGCGCCCTTTCGCACGTCCACCGGCACCGGCTGTGCGCCCTGCAAGAACAGCGATACGTTGTCGTAGCTCAGCCCTTCAATGCTGTGCGCGACGAGGTCTTTCACCATCGGCGCCATGGCGGTGAGGTTCACGCCGGGCCGGTAGCGGATGTACACCGCAGCGGAGGCTGGCTTGGCCTTGTCGGCCAGCGGATCGTTCTCGGGAATCACGACATGCACGTGCGCGAGCATCACGCCATCCACATCCAGCAGCGTGCGCGACAGCTCCTGCGATACGCCGTAGATGTAGCGCACGCGCTCTTCAGCCGGCGTGGCTACCAGCCCCTGTTTCTGGAACACCTGGCCGAGTGACGCCAGGCGCGGGCGCGGCAGGCCCTGCGCACGCAGCACCGCCAGCGAGGGACCCATGTCGGCCTGGTCGACGGTAAGCGTCCAGGTGCGGCCTTCCTGGCCCTGGCCGTCCTGCACGAGCTTCTGCCCGCTGATGCCAGCCGCCGACAGCGCGGACACCATCTCGTTGACCTCGACCTCCGACAGGCCGGTGTACAGCTCCTGCTCGCACCCGGCCAGGCCGAAGAGGCAGGCAAGCGCCATCAGCACACCCAGCAATCGGTTCATGTCAGCCTTCCTGGTTCTTCAGCAGCGAGTGGCTCACGCCGTTGGCGGCCTGCGCAAAGCTCATATCCATCTGGTACTCGGCCAGCGTCATCGAGGCGAAGTAGCTGAAGTCGGCCAGCTTCACCATGGTCATGGTCACGTCCATGCTGTCGAGCGAGTCGAGCATTTCCTGCCGCTTGCTGTTAATGCTGGTGTAGCGCTCGTTGAGGTCGTGGCCGTAGTCGCGCCACTGGCCCATCGCACCGTCGGCGCCGGGCCCACGCGTGAACGAGAACGACACATCCGGCACCGGCGATGGCGTTGCGTGGGAGGCCATCGGAATGGGCTGCGCCGGCAACGTCGCGGGCTGCACCGTCGTGGTGGCAACCGGGCGCATCATGCCGCCAAACTGCTGGGCGTCGGTGGGCATGGCGGCCTGCGTAGCCGGAGTGCCGATGCCCTGCTCGACCTGCCCCGGGCCCTGGGCCGCATACGCCGCGGGGTTCACCTGCGCGGCCTGGCTGGCGCCGGCAGCACCGCCGGCTTGCGCCTGTGCGGCCTGAGTCGCGGCAACGGCCGCAATCGCATTCGCTTCGATCGACATCGTGCCCTCCTGAATTCGGTGAAGCGGCGGCAGGCCGCGCCCGCCGCCGCTGGGGTTGCGCGTCAGCTCGCGCGCGCGCCGTCGCGGACGGCACCGGCTGCCGAAGCCGCCGTATTGCTCAGCGATTGGGCCGCGCCGATGATGCCGCTGGCTGCCGCGCCCTTGGCTGCGGCGGCCTGCACCGCCGTGGCGATCTTCAATTGGTCATCGCCGGACTGGTTGATGCTGCCGATGGCGCCGTCGACGCCGGTGGTGGGTGTACCTGCCATGGTGCTCTCCTGGATGTCAGTCAAAAGGGTCAAAAGGATCAAACGGAACTACCAACTGCCTGGCGGTGGCAACCGGCCTCGCATCTGCCGGCGACCTCCGTACGACACACCCCACGCGCGGGAAAGGGGACCCGCTGCGCTACGGTGTTTGCGGCTGGATCGGCCACGTGACCGATTGCCCGCCGCGGTCGAGCACCACACCATCTGAAGCGATGCTCTTCACCTGGAGGCCGCCCTTGAGACGGGCGCCCTCGAAATACAACTGGCCGTCGCGCGTCTGCACAAAGCGCGTGCCGTCTTCGTCTTCATACGTGCTCACGATGGCGGGCAGGCCGTCGGGGCGCGGCGTTTCCGCCACGATGTTCGGCGGCGGCGGGCCATCCCACGCCACGCGGTCGACCACCTCGACGGCCGGCTTGGCGTCGCGCGCGTAGTTGCGGATACGCTGCCACGCCTGTGCGCGATCGGCCGTGCCGCTCACCACGATGCGGCCATGCCCGTCGTAGGCCACGTTCAGCGCGGCCGTGCCGCTTGTGCCGCCGGCGCTGAAGTACTGCTGCGCAGCGGCCAGCAGATCGCTCACCACATACACCTCGCCAATCGACACATCGGACAACCCGCGCGCGCGGCTCAGCAGCGCCTGATGATCTGCCTCGGTCGGCACGTAGCCGGACACGCGCGACGTGCCGTCTGACGCTGGCGTCACCACAATCTCCGCCGGGTCACCCAACGCGTGGCGGACCTGCGCTGCACGCGCTGCGGGGTCGCGGCCCCACAGCGACCAGCCGTCATGCCCGGCAAACGCGACCACGCCGCCGGCCAGCAGCACCGCAAGCCACAGGCCGATGCCGGCAACCAGCCACGTCCGCCCGCGCCCCGCCTTGGTGGACACCCGCGACAGCCACACCGCGGCGGCCAGCGGCATCCACGACGGCACGCGCTCTGCCAGCACCGCAGCACCCGCGCCTTCCACTGCGGCGGCCGGCATGCGGATCGTCCCGACCTTTTCGATGCCGACGCGGATGTCGCCCATGGCAATCACATCGCCTGGCACCACGCTGCGGCGCGTCTGGCCGAATGGCTGGCCGTTGAGCGTTGGCTCGGCGTCATCCAGCCGGCGTGCAGAGACAGCAATGCCGCCCACCTCGAACATCAGCTCGCGCGCAGCGACACTGCTGTCGGGCACGATGATTTCGCAGTTGGGCGCCGAGCCGACCACGTTGGCGCCCATCCGCAGCGGCATCGATCTGCCGTATAGCGGGCCGCTCAGGAAGCACAGCTTCCAGGGCGATTTATCCGAGTGCGGCGAGGGTTGTGTGGCTGGCTGGTTCATGCAGTCGCGAAACAGGCGGCGTGGGCAAGGTGCCGACACTGGCCGGCGGCTGGTTGGGTGCCGGCGTGTTGGGCAACGGGCCCGGTTTCCAATCGGTCGATCCCGGCACCGGCATGCCAACGCCCGGGATCGATACGGCAGGCACGTCGTTCGGATTGGTACTGGCGGCGGTCAGGATGCGGGGGGTCAGCAGATAGAAGCGCTCCATGTGCTGGCCGGTCTTGTTGGTGTACTTGAACAGGTTGCCGATGAAGGGCACGTCCGACAGGAACGGAATGCCCGACTTGGTGTTGTTCAGGCTGTCGGAGTTGAAGCCGGCAATCAGCAGGCTCTTGCCTTCTTCGATCATCGCCTTGGTCACGATCGAACGCTCCTGCACCACCGGCAACTGCGAGACGCGGTCGTTGGTCAGGTTGCCGTCGTCGATGTCGATCGACATCATCACGCTCATCTGCCCGGCCTCGTTGACGATGAGCGGCGTGACCTTCACGCTCGTGCCCGTCGTGATGCCGTACAGGGACGCATCCTGAAAGCCCGACACCGGCACGTAGAAGTGGATGAGGTTTTCGAGGATGGCTTCGGTGTTGTCGAGCGCCAGCACCTTCGGCTTGGCTTGCAGTTGCGCATTGCCGCTCTGCGTGAGCGCATTGATGCGCGCCAGCAGGTAGTTGCGCAGGCTGCCGCCAATCGATGCGGTGAGCGCCATGCCGATCGGGGTCGTGGCGCCGGTCTGGCCGTCTTCCGTGGTGCCGAGGTTGAACGTGAGCGGCGGATTGTTGCCGTTGCCGGATTGGAAATCGCCGTGCGTGGTATGCAGGCGCCAGTCGACGCCGAGGCTGTCGAGCGAATCGGTGCTGATGTCGATGATGGTGAGGTTGATCTCCACCAGTCGCGGCTTGGTATCGAGCGAGGCAATCAGGCGCTCGTACTGCGCCATGTGCTCGGGCACGTCGCGGATGAGCACGGCGTTGATGCCCGCGTCGGCCTCGATGCGAGGGAGGTCAGGCGGTGCACCACCGCCCGATGCGGCGGGCGCCTGCGCGCCGTAGCCGGAATCGCCCTGCGCGCCGGCCAGCGGAATCTCGATGCGCGGCACGTTGATGCTGTCACCGGAGCTGAGCTTCATCTGCCGGGTCGGCCCAGTCAGCCGCATGGCGCGCGTGGGCGACATACCGGGGCTGCTGGCACCCGGGTTGGGCGCGCCCAGCAGACGACGCATCATGGTGGCAATGCCCGGAATCGTCACGGGCTTGCCAGACCGGTTGATCTCCACATCGCCCGCCCATGCGTACTTGAGCGGGAATGCGCGAATCTCGGCGCGATCCATGCCGCGCGACGGATCGGCAATCGATGCAATGGCCTGGCGCACCAGTTCCACATAGCGCTTCGGGCCAGATGCGTAGACGGTGTTTTCCTTGTCGCTCACAACCAGCGGAAAGCGCTGATCGGTGATCTGCATGGCGCGCAGGATCTGCGCAAGCTCCGGGCCGCTGCCCTTCGGAATGGGGAAGACCTGCGTCTGTGAATCGTCTGCGCGATCCACGTAGATGAGCGAACCGTCGTAGTACCACGTGAGCCCGTAGGTGGCGCACACGGTATTGAGCGTGCTGGCAGGCGGGCCCGAGAACTTGCCGTTGATGGTGCCCTCCACCTTCGGGTCGACAACCGCCGTCACGCCTTGGGATGCCGCCAGCTCGCGGATGAAATCGCCCACCTTCTTGCCTTCGGCCACCAGCGTGTACGACCGGTTGCGCCAGCGCAGCTCGGCCGCCTGCACCAGGGCCGCCGTCGTCAGCAGCCATAGGCACGCTGCTGATGCACTCCACCGCAGGAATCGATAGCGTTTGTTCACGCGTGTTCTCGCTCGGTTATGTTGTTGTTTGTTCGGCGCCATCTCGCGATCCCCCCGCTAGAAAGGCGCCACACCGCCGTAAAACACCTGATCGAGTGCCATGCGGGCAAAACGCAGCACTTCGCGTCCGCCCCACCCCGCCAGCACCACGATGGTCACCATCACCGCAATCAGCCGCACCGACAGGCCGATGCTCTGATCCTGGATCTGCGTCACTGCCTGCGCGATGGCAATCAGCAACGCCGATACCGTCGCCACGGCCACCACCGGCAACGAGACCAGCAGCACCAGAAGCAAGCCCTGGCGTGTGGCTTCGAGAATGGTGGCGCTCATGTTCATGGGCCTGTCTCCTTGTGCGTTCTATGCGTTCTGTGTTCAGGCGGGGTTGGTCACCCAGCCCACGGTGTTGAGCTCGATGGCTTCGTCGATCTCCTGGTACGACAGCACCGGCAGATCGCCAAACACCGGCTGCAACATCGTCTTGACGTAGCGCCGGCAATTGAGCGACACCATCACCGCCAGCGGGCGACCATGTCGGTCTTTCTCCAGCGGGCGTGTGCCGCCCAGGATCTTCACCACCTGGTCGGTAATCGCCTGCTTGGCCTCACGCGTGAGGCTCAACACGCTGCCCTGCTTGGTGTGCACGACGGCCTGCTCGATGCGTTCCTGCAAGGACTGCTCGAACAGCACCACATCGAGCACCCGGCTGGTGCCGCAGAACTGCTCGGTGATCTGGCGGTGCAAATCCACGCGCACCAGTTCCACGAGGCCGATCACGTCTTCGGGCTCCTTGGGCGACCACGTGATCAGGCTCTCGAAAATGGCCCGAAGGTTGCGGATCGACACGCCCTCCTGCACCAGCCGGCGCAGCACTTCGGTAATGCGCTGCGGGGGCACCAGGCGAGTGAGTTCGGCCACCAGTTCGCCGTGTTCGCGGCGCATGATCTGGATGAGGTTCTGTGTTTCCTGAATGCCAATGAGCGACGCGGCGTTGCGCTCGATGAGCGTTTCGACTTCGGCGGCCAGGCGGTCTTCTGCAGGCACGGCACTGTCTGGAATCGCATCGCGCTCCGGCAGCGTGCCTTCGGCGGCCAGCACGTCCTGCACGAGCAGCGCGTAACCGTGAGGCGGCAACGCCGCATCCCAGTTCAGTTGCACACGCGGGAACACCGCACCGAGCCTGCGCTGCACGCGTGACTTGGCTTCGGCCAGGCGGGTCTGCAAAGCAACAAGTTCGATCTCGCCACGCAGGTCTTCCGACAGGCGCACCGCAATGGGTGCCGCAATGCCTTCTGCGGGCGAGCCTGCTTCGGGCTCGGTCAACCGCCGTGCGTCGGGGCCGAGCACAAGCAGATCGAGTGGCGGGGCCTGCCGGCGCTGGCGCATGCGGAGGAACGCAGCCGAAGCGGTGCCGATCGCCAACAGCAGGAACGACCACTTGGGAAACCCCGGCACCAGCAGGAACGCCAGCAGCACGCCGCTGGCCATCAGCATGCCGCGCGGGTGGGCGGTGATCTGCGCGCCGATCTGCTGGCCGAGGTGGCGGGCCTCGCGGTCACGCGTCGCCACACGGGTGGTGACGATGCCGGCAGCAATGGAGACCAGCAGCGACGGAATCTGCGAGGCCATGCCGTCGCCCACCGTCAGGATCGCGTAACGGTGCAGCGCATCGCCAATCGACATGCCGTGCATGAGCGCACCCACGGCAATGCCGGCCAGGATGTTGATGACCGCGATGATGATGCCGGCAATGGCGTCGCCCTTGACGAACTTCATCGCGCCGTCCATCGCGCCGTGCAGCTGCGATTCCTGCTCCAGCGCTTCGCGGCGGCGCTTGGCTTCGTCAGACGTGATGATGCCGGCACGTAGATCCGCGTCGATGCTCATCTGCTTGCCGGGCATTGCATCCAGCGAAAACCGCGCACCCACCTCCGCCACGCGCTCCGAGCCCTTGGCGATCACGATGAACTGCACCACCGCGATCACCAGGAACACCACGCCGCCCACTACAAAGTTGTTGCCGACCACCAGCTTGCCGAACGTGTCGATCACGTGGCCCGCGTTGGCCTGCAGCAGGATCAGCTTGCACGAGGCGATGTTCAGCGACAGCCGGAACAGCGTCGTAAACAGCAGCACCGCCGGAAATGACGAGAACGCAAGCGCCGACGGCAGATAGATCGACACGCACAGCAACACGATGCTGGCCGCCAAATTGAGCGAGATGAGGCCATCCAACACGACGGTCGGCAATGGCAGCACAAAGAGCGCGACCACCGCCACCACAAACACGGCAATCGCGATGTCGTAGTTCACCAGCCGCGCCCAGCGCATGCCGGTGAGCGGAACGTTCAACGCTGCAGCAAGATTCCGAGGCTTTGCCATGGAGCGCCTTTGGGCCTGTTTGGGGCCGATTGGGCCCAGGGCCCACGAATGTCCGTAGAAGGCGGACGCTGTTCAGCCCCCCTTCCCTTGCGAAAAGTGTAGAGGTGGGGGGCCTCTGCGCTCAACGCTGAAACTCGTAGTCGCGCGGCCAATCTCTGACGAAGTTTCGGGGTCGACTACGCTTTTCGGTAGTTCATCGCGGCGTGTGCGCGCCACTACAGTGAGTGCATTCACTTGCCACGCGAGAGGCCACGGTTGACTGCTTCGAATGTGGGTGCCGGCGATGTCCGCGCGCCGATCCTGTTTGGCGAAGAACACATCGTGGTCGATGCGGAATCGATCCGCCTGGGTGCGATGGCGCGCGCCGAGTCCTTCTCTGAAACCGCGCAGGATCTGCGGGCCGCGCACGGTGCGCAGGAACGGCAATTGCTGTTGCGCGCCGTCTTGCGCAGCATCGGTTTCGACTGGCTCTGCTACTACCGGCTGACCCGCATTGGGGAATCGATTACGCGCGTGCTGTACTTCCGCGCGTATTCCCCGCCCAACTGGCCCAAGCGCTACGTCGACGAGCGTTACTTTGAAGTCGACCCGCGGTTGGCCTTCGCGCTGCGCTACGAATGGCCCCTCGTGTGGGATCTGGCCGACCTGGGCGCAACACTCACCGCTCCGGCAGATGCAGATCGCCTGCACCGCCTGTTGCAGGACGCCGAACGCTACGGCCTGCGCAGCGGTATCAGCTTCGGTGTCGTGAGCCCCCGCAGCCTGGAGCACAGCGTCATCTGTTTTGGATCGGGCAACAACGCCAAGGGCTGGATTGCCGACAACGTGGTCGGCCAAGCCTATGCCGTGGGGCTCGGCCTGCACGAATTCCTCATGCAGCACGCCAAGCCGTTGCATGAAGACACGCACGCGCGTGCGCTCACGCAGGTGCAACGGCAGATTCTGGAGTTCATCACCAGCGGGTTGTCGGACAAGGCGATTGCCGAGCAGCTCAACATGTCGCCGCACAACGTCGACTATCACCTGCGTCAGCTCAAGAAGAAATACGGTGCACAGAACCGCGTGCAGCTCGCCTATATGGCCGGGCGCATGTTCATGACATGAATACGCTCGACGCTCGCATGCTCTCGGCTGTGGACCAGACATTGGCGCGTACGCTGTCGCGCCTTTACCTGGCGCGCGCGGCACTACCGTTTTCCGTAGGGAACACACCCTACGAAGCGCGTTGCGAAGCCCACGCCGTGCAGGCCGCGGCACAGGCCTATCGATTCACGCTGGGCGATGCGCCGGGCTGGCTTCTGCTCGATGCCGCCGCCGAGCATGCGTGGCTGGCCGACGCCGCAGATGCGCACGTGCCGCAAGCCCTGCGCTGCGCCGTGCTGGCCGACGCCCTGGCGCCACTCACACGAGCCACCGAACAACGCAGCGGACGCGCGCTGGCGTGGCTACCTGAGACCGCGCCGCCCGACATCCGGTTGGATCGGCCGGACGTCCTGCAAATGATGATCACCCGCCGCGATGCCGATCCGGCAGAGGACGGTGCCGCGCCGTGGCTGGCACGGGCCGGGCTGCTGTTCGACGCGCCACAGGTTCTGCCCGAACTGTGCCCGCCGGAGCTGGCCGCGGAGCCCATTCCGCTGGCCGCGTTCATGGGCACACAGGTGCCGCTGCGCTTCGAACTGGGCGCCACCTTTCTGTCGCGCCGCGACTTTGCCAGCATTGCGCTGGGCGACATCGTGCGCATCGAAAAATGGCTGCCTGCGGGCAATGCGCTGCGCTGCGTGGCCCGCGTGCGGGGGCGGCTGCACCTGCGGGTGTTCGGGCAAGTGCAAGGCTCCCGCATCGTCGTGGAAAACGTGGAGGAAAAACCGATGGCAACCGAGAACCCAGCCCCCTACACCGCTGCATCCGGCACGGAGCCAACAGCGCACCCGCTCCCCACCGACAGCCTGGACGACATCGAACTGGTCACCACTTTCGAGCTGGAAGAGCGGCGGCTGTCATTGGCCGAACTGCGTGCGTTGCGGCCCGGCACGGTCATGGAGCTGGCGCAGCCGCTCAATCAGGCTGTCATCCGCATCCTGGCCAATGGCATGCCGGTGGGCGAAGGCCATTTGATTGCAGTCGGCAACCGGCTCGGTGTGCGCGTGTCGCGCTTCATCGGTCAGGCGGCACCCGGGCAGGCATAACGCCTGCCCTTCCCTCAACAAGAACAACGCATCGACACACTCGACACGCCCCATGGGAAACCTGCCCAATCCCGTAGCGATGATTGCCGTGGTGGCGGCGCTGGGCATCGCGCCCTTTGCCGCACTCATGGTCACGAGCTACACCAAGCTGGTGGTGGTGTTTGGCCTGCTGCGCTCGGCACTGGGCATTCAGCAGGTGCCGCCCAACATCGTGCTCAACGGCATCGCGCTGATCCTGACGGTGTTCATCATGGCGCCAGTCGGCATGGACATGGTCGACAACCTGCGCGGGCGCAACTTCAACCTGAGCAGCCAGATGAGTGTGGATGACGTGATCGCCATCCTCGATGCCGCGCAGCCGCCGGTGAAGAAATTCCTGCAGACCCATACCCTGGAATCAGAGCGCAACTTCTTCGTCAAATCCGCCACGAGCATCTGGCCCAAGGAGCGCGCCGCCGGCCTCAAGAACGACGATCTGACAGTGCTCGTACCGAGCTTCACCCTCACCGAGCTGATCAAGGCGTTCCAGGTGGGCTTTGTGCTCTACATCATCTTCGTGGTGGTCGACCTGATAGTGGCCAACCTGTTGCTGGCGTTGGGCATGCAGATGATCGCGCCGACCACCATCTCCGTGCCGTTCAAGCTGCTGCTGTTCGTGATGCTCGATGGCTGGTCGGTGCTGGTGCACGGGCTCGTGCTGTCTTATCGATAGAGGTGGCGACCATGCGTGCGAGTGCTTTCATCGTTGCCGCCATGACTTTTGGCGCCTGCATGGCAGCCACGTCTGCCGTGGCGGGACCACGCATTGATGCGCGCGCTTTCGCCACGCTGGCCGCCACGTGTGCACCGCGCGTTGACCGCCTCACGCTAGAAGCGCTAGTGCGCACGGAGTCTGCCTACAACCCCTATGCGATCGGCGTGGTGGGCGGCAGGCTGGTGCGCCAACCTGCCACGCTGGAAGAAGCCGTGGCAACCGCGCGTTCGCTGGAACGCCAGGGCTACAACTTCAGCGTCGGGCTCGGGCAGGTCAACCGCTACAACCTCGCGCGCTTTGGCGAGACACTGGAAACCGCCTTCGACGCCTGCCGCAACCTGCGTGCAGGCGGCACCATCCTCGCCGAGTGCTTTGCGCGCTCACTGCCTCGCTATGGAGATCAGCAACAGGCGTTGCGCGCGGCGCTGTCTTGCTACTACAGCGGCAATTTCGAAACCGGCTTCCGCCATGGCTATGTGCAGAAGGTTGTCGCCAACGCTGGCGACGTGCCGGCCATCGTGCCCGACGCCGCCGCCCCTGGGCGGATCGAGCCGATTCCTGTCGTGCCCGTCGGCGGCGGCACGCCGGGCCCAAGAGCACCACGCCCGGCCTCGGCCTCTGCGCAACCACGGGTGCTGACCGGCAGCGCGTGCACGGGCCAGACCAGCCGGCAGGTGATGATCGTTGCGTGCAATCGCGCCGACGGCACATCGTGCCTGCGCTGCGTGGCGCTGCCCCGCTGAATGCCGCGCGGCAGCTTGCACATCGTCCATCCCGGTCAGATCAGGCTCAGGCGACCCGCAATGTAGGCCAACTGCGCGCGGTTGGTCGCGCCGTAGCGGCGGCGAATCAGGCGCAGGTGGTAATCAACGTTGTGTGCCGTGGTGTGCAGCTTGATGGCGATTTCCTTGTCGCTCATGCCGGCGGCCAGGCACGTCAGCACACGGCTTTGCATGACGGTGAGCGGTGCCTCTTCACCAGATACGCGCGTGTTGCGCGTGAACGTTTGCAGTGGCGCCCGCCAGACCTGATGCAGCGCCATGCCAAAGAGGATCGACTGGCCAAGCACGCTGTCGCTGATCCACTCCCGCCCTGCATGCGGTGAACTGAGGCTGACAATCGCTTGGCTCATGCCCTTGCCGGCGCCCAGGCTGAACATCACGCCGCTGCGCAGGCCGTGTTCGTCCATCGTCTGCAGCAGCGTGCGCATCGCCGGTTCCATGCGCGCCTGGCCGCGCGCCAGCGATGCCAGATCCCACACCAGCGGCATGCCCGTGGCAAACACCGCAGGCAGGCGCGGGTCGACGGTGAAAAGGCGCTCGTCGCAATAGCGCTGCAGGAACCGCGGCGCCACGTAGTTCTTGAGCATGGCCACCGTAGGCGGCGCGTTTTCGTGGGGCTCGGTCAGCGCGTAGGTGAGGGATGAAAAGCCCATCAGCCCCATCAGCCCGGACACAATGCGTGCGCGCTCGGCCACCCCGCGTGCGGCCTGTAGTTCGGCAGCCAGGCGCAGGCGACCCGGCTGTGCGGGCGCGGGCTCGAACAGCAGCGCGTGCTCGTCCACGGGAACAACGTCCGTGCCCGGCGGCAGCGGCACGAAGAAGCGATCGCCATTGGCGGCATCGTCTGCAGCAGTGCGTGCGGCCAGGGAATCGGCGTGCCCGGGTAGCGGTGCAGTGTCCGCCTTCGCGGACAGCGCATCCAGGTCGAGCTGGACGGAAGCGCTTGCGCAGGTGGAAACGCCGGACTGCGCGTCCGCCCCCTTGAGCGCGGTGCGCATGTCCATCAGCAGCGCCACGTCTTCGGCGCGGGGGAAACGTACTGCCTGCAAACCATCTGAGCGATGTGCGGCGGCCATTGCCGTCCTCCGGTCATGTTGGAAACACTGCTTGGCCGCCGGAATGCTTCCGGCCATAGCCAAGACTGTTTCCCCCCCGGGGGATGACATTTGCTGTGCGGCGACCCTGAGCACCGCTGGGCATGGATCGTGAAAAGCGACGTCCGGCCTACGTTTTGGCGCATTGTTGCAAGCTGACGGCAAGGTTGTCCAACAAAACTTTTTAGTGCCCCACCATCGACGTGGCTTATGTTGCAATGCAGCGGAGGACGCCGCTGACAGCGGTCGCAGGACGGCGCATCCATGCCCCTTGCGGCATGCCGGACATCACTGTGTCAGGATTGACCGCGCGTTATATCCAACCCTATATTGCGAATAATTAACCCAATCTGTCGCCGGCGCCCAACGCGTCACCTCGTGGTTTGCGGGAATCATCCGGCCAGCCAACCGCACCTTCGCAACGTATCCGCATGTCCGCTTCCATCTGGACGCCTCTGCTGCTTTCACTCAAGGTGGCCGGCTGGGCGACCGTCCTGAACCTCGTGCTGGGCGTGGGCGCGGCTTACGCACTTGCCCGCACGCGCAACCGCCTGCGCGACGTCATCGACTCAATCCTGACGCTGCCCCTGGTGCTGCCGCCCACGGTGCTCGGCTATTACCTGCTGGTGCTGCTGGGCCGGCGCGGCCCAATCGGTGGGTGGCTCGACAGCATCGGGATCCAGCTCGTCTTTACGTGGCAGGGCGCGGTGATTGCCTCCACGGTGGTGGCGTTTCCTCTGGTCATGAAATCCGCACGCGCCGCCTTTGAAGGCGTGGATCACCAACTGGAAAATGCGGCGCGCGTGCTGGGCCTGCCGGAGGCTGCCGTGTTCTTTCGCGTCACGCTGCCGCTGGCCGCACGCGGCATTGCCGCCGGCGTGCTGCTGGCCTTTGCGCGTGCATTGGGCGAATTTGGTGCCACGCTCATGATTGCCGGCAACCTGCCGGGCCGCACGCAGACGCTTTCCGTGGCCATCTACGAAGCCGTGCAGGCCGGCGACGACGCCACGGCCAATACGCTGGTGCTGATCACCTCACTCACCTGCATCGTGGTGCTGGTGGTTGCCAGCCGGCTGCTGCAAGGGCGCGCGCCGAACCTTCAGGAGCAACTGGCATGAGCGGCGGCATGATCGATCTCGTCGTGCAGAAAACGCTCACCAGCGCGGCGCGTGTGTTCTCGCTGGACATTGCCGTACGCTCGGACAGCCGGCGCGTGGTGCTGTACGGGCCGTCGGGCGCAGGCAAGAGCCTCACGCTGCGCGCCATTGCCGGCCTCATGACGCCCGAGCGCGGCCGCATCGTGCTGAACGGGCGCACGCTGTTCGATCACGCCGACGGCATCAACCTCAGCGCGCAAGAACGCCGCGTCGGCTACCTCTTCCAGGACTACGCGCTCTTCAACCACCTGACGGTGACGCAGAACATTGCGTTCGGGCTCAAGCGCGGGTGGTTCAACCCGCCACGCCGCACACACGACCCTCGCGTGCAGCAGTGGATCGACACGTTCGAGTTGGGCGCCGTCGCCGCCAATTACCCGACGCAGATTTCCGGCGGGCAGCGCCAGCGTGTGGCGCTGGCCCGCGCGCTGATCGCCGAGCCGTCCATGCTGCTGCTCGACGAGCCCTTTGCCGCACTGGACCCGGCGCTGCGCACGCGCATGCGTTCCGAGCTGTCTGCCCTGCAAGCGCGGCTGCGGGTGCCGATGCTGATGATCACGCACGACCCGGCCGATGTGGAGATATTCGGAGACCACGTATTCGAGCTGCGCGATGGCCGCGTCGTGGCCGATGCGGTGCGCGCGCCCGATGCGGCACCGCTGTCGCCGTATCCGCATCTGACGGCTGTGGTGAACCGCTAGAAAACGCCTAACGCGAGCCCGGTTGCCATGGCCTGCCCGAGGGTGCGGCAGCGCTCCAGATCGTCTGCCCCGATGCGCTTGGGAGCCAGGATGGCCTCGGGCGTTTGCGCATGCGTGCAGACGATGATCGGCTCGGCCACGGGCTTGAGCCGCCAGCCGGTGGCAATGCGTTCAATCTGGCGCACCGCGTTCTGGCCATCGCTGCCTGCACAGATCAGGCACGCGTATGGACGGCCGTTGATACGGTCGAGCACCGGGTAATAGCAGCGGTCGAAAAAGTCTTTGAGCTGCCCGCTGATGGCGGCGAGGTTTTCCGGTGTCGCGAAGAGATAGCCGTCCGCCGCCAGCACATCGTCGGGGCCGGCCTGCGCCGCGTGCCGCAACCGCACCGCAATGCCGCCCTCTTCTGCGGCGCCCGCCTGAGCGGCCTCGGCCATCTGGCGCGCGCCACCCGTCATCGAGTGGTAGACGATCAGCAGGGTTTTGGGCGTCATGGGGGCTTAGGCCAATCCCAGGATCACGCTCGACGCTTCAAAGACAGCCACGGCTTCCACACCTTCGGCCAGTGCCAGTGTTTCCACAGCGGTGCGCGAGAGCATCGCCACCAGCACGGTTTCGCCCGCCGACGCGGCGTTCGCATCGAGCAGGCGCAAGCGCACTTCGGCCTGCACCGCGCCATCGCGGATTTCCGTGACCACGCACGGCAACTGATTTTCTGCCGAGACGCGCCACTCGCCGGCGCCGCGCATCAGCATCACGGCAGGCGCCTTGATGAGCGCGACGGCCTGCACACCCGGCGCCAGCCCCAGCATGCGCGTGCTTTCCTGGGTGATGGTGGCGGCAACAGCCTGGCCGCCCGGCAGGCGCAGCGTCACCACATCATTGACGGCGCCCGACGCCACCGATTCCACCGTGCCGAACAGGGTGTTGCGCGCGCTCGTGCGCAGCATCAGGCGGCGCAGCAGGTTGACGTCTTCGCTGGCAGCCTGCGCGGCGGCATCCAGGCGTTCGACAAAGCGACGGTGCTCGGCTTCCAGCACGCGGAAGCTCTCGATCAGCCGTTGCGCGCGCGGCGTCAACACACTGCCACCGCCGCCCTTGCCGCCCGTGGTGCGCACCACCAGCGGCTCGCCGGCTAGGTTGTTCATGGTGTCGATGGCGTCCCACGCGGCCTTGTAGGAAAGACCCACGGTTTTGGCGCCTGCGGTGATGGAGCCGGTCTGTCCGATGGCAGCCAGCAGTTCGATCCGGCCGCGCCCGCCCCAGTTGTCTTCACCGGCGCGCAGCCAGATGGTGCCGTCGAGTTCCAGCATGTCGTCTCGTCTTGGATGGAGATTGCAACATGCAGGATGTTAACGCTGATTCGTCGGCTCAAGCCGCCGCCAGGCGCGGCGTACGCACATGCAGCAGCACCGAGCGCGAGAGCAGCAGCCCGCCCAGGAAGCCGAACAGCGCGCTGAACATCGCCATGAAGCTGGCAGACTGCGAGACCTCCGGGTGCATCGCTAGCATCACGTTGTAGGCATAGCGGGCAGCGAACAGGCCCACGATCACCACCATCGGCACCCAGCTTCCGGGCACGCGTACGGTGCGGGCCGTTTCAGACACGGCGCCGTTGGGCGGCGACATGTATGTCAGCAGGAATGCCATCAGAACGGCCACCAGCCACATCGTGAGCGCAAGCGCGCTGCCATGGCTTGCCATCGACACGCCGTAGAGCGAGTACGCAGCGACCACCAACGGCAGAACGATCAGGCGGCGGCGCGACACGATGCGGGGCTGCATCTGACGCACCCCAATGGCGATCAGCACGGCAAACACCACGAACACCCAGGTGGGCGTATGCGACACGATGGAGGCGATCGATTCGAGCATGGCGGTCTCCCTGTTGGAATGACGCCAGCTTAGGTGCCGGCCCCCGCACGCGGGAGCGGATTGCGACGAACGGCAGGAACGCCGGTGTGAATGGCTCAGTCAGCCCCGCAGTCAGCCGCGCCGTCAGCCCAGCGCGGCGCGTACGCCGGCATCTACCACGGACAGGTGCGCCCGCAGCAAACGGTCGAAACCTTCGGCCGTGACAGGCTTGCCGATGTAGTAGCCCTGGATTTCCTGGCAGCCCGCCTTGGCGAGGAACTCCACCTGATCGGCGTCTTCCACACCTTCGGCGGTGACGGTCATGCCCAGGGCGCGCGCCATGGCGACGATGGCCTCCGTCAACGCCACGGAATCCGGATCGCCCGGAATGCCGGTGATGAACGAGCGGTCGATCTTCACGTTGCTGATCGGGAAGCGCTGCAGATACGACAGCGATGAATACCCGGTACCGAAATCGTCGATCGAGATCCGGATGCCCTGCGCGGTGAGTGCATCGAACATCGGGCGGACCTCGTCCGCACCGCCCATCAGCAGGCTTTCGGTAATTTCGACTTCAAGCGCGGTGGGCGGCAGGCCGCTGTCGGCCAGCGTCTGTTCGATCATCGGGACCACGTCGCCGGCCTGGAACTGGCGCGCCGACAGGTTGACCGCCATGCGGAAGTCATAGCCCAGCGCTTCGTACCAGATCACGGCCTGCTCGCAGGCGCGGCGCAAGACCCATGCGCCAATCGGCACGATCAGACCGGTCTCTTCCGCCACCGGGATGAACTCCACCGGCGAGATCGCCCCAAGCTTGGCGCTGTTCCAGCGCAGCAGTGCCTCGGCACCGACGATGCGATGGCTGGCCAGGTCGTACTTGGGTTGATAGACGAGCTGCAGTTCGTTGTTCTCGCGCGCATCGCGCAGCGCGTTTTCCAGCATGTAGCGGCGTTGCAGCCGGGCGTTGAGTTCAGCCGTGTAGAACTGCGCACGGTTGCGACCGTTCTGCTTGGCGCGGTACATGGCGGCGTCGGCAGAACGCAGCAGGTCGGAACCCGAGATGCCGTCATGCGGATACAGCGCCACACCAATCGACACACCCAGGTAGTAACGTCCGTTGACGGTATCGAAGGGCTCGCGCATGGCCTGAAGCAAACGTTCAGCCAGCAGCGCGATGCGCTTTCCCTCAACACGCTGGTCGATCAGGATGACGAATTCGTCGCCGCCCAGGCGGGCGATTACGTCGCCGGGGCCGATGCAATCGGTCAGGCGCGCGGCGGCGCTTTGCAGCAGCGTGTCGCCGCAGGCATGGCCGGCAGTGTCGTTCACGCTTTTGAAGCGGTCGAGATCGAGGAAGAAGAGCGCCAACTCGCGGCTCTCGTCGCGCGCGCTCTCAATGGCGCCTTCCAGGTGCGCGATGAAGAAGCTGCGGTTGGTCAGGCCCGTGAGCGCGTCGTGCGCGGCCAGATGGCGCAAGCGCTGCTCGGCGCGCTTGATATCGGTGATATCGGCAAACGACAGCATCACGCTGCTGGGTGCCGGCTCGGCATGGCGGCGGATGGGAATGATGTTCTGCCGCACCCACATCAACTCGCCCGTTTTGAGCAACAGCCCGTACACGCGGCCGAAGATGGGTTCGCCGGTGCGCAGCACCAACGCGGACGGCATCATGGTCGAACCGACTTCCTTGCCGTCTTCATCCACAACGCGTTGAATCGGGTCGAGCCGGTTACGCCCCACGAGCTGCCCGGGGCGCACGCGCAGGATGCGCTCGGCGCTGGCGTTGGCGGCCTGCACCACGCCGTCCGGCGACATGATGACGACGCCTTCATGCAAATTCGAGATCGCCAGGCGATAGCGCTCTTCGCTTTCGGCCAGGCCGCGTTCGACGGTGTCCTTCTGAATGGCAACGCCTGCCAGGTGCGTGACGTCGTCGAGGAAATGCTGCTCTTCTTCCACGGGCATGCACGGTTGTCGATAGAACAGCGCAAGCACGCCAAGCTTGTCCCCGCGAGACGAGCGGATCGGCAACGCCCATGCAGAAGCAAAACCCGCAGCCAATGCCGCCGTGCGCTCGTGTTGCCAGCGCGGGTCGGTCGCAATGTTGTCGACGAAGACGGCGTCGCCCAGATACACCGCGCAGCCGCATGCGCCGGCATCGGGGCCGACAGGCGTGTCTTCCAGTGTGGCGACATAGGTCGCTGGAAGCGTGGGCGCAGCGGCCACACGCAAGGTCTGGGAGCCGGCGTCCAGCAACAGCAGCGCCGACATGGCATTCGGATAAACCTGCTCGACATACAGACACAGGTGGCGCAGAACGCTCGACAGCGTCGCATTGGAGGCAAGTTGCGCAAGCACGGCGTTCTCCGAAGCGAGCAGACGGCGCGCATGCAGCGCTTCAGCGCGAGCCTGTACGGCGTGGCGCTCCAACGCATGGCGCGACACGGCTTCACGCAGCACAATCATGACGGCGGGCTGGCCCTCGTGCTCGCACGCAGCGGCTTCGCTGGCAACCAGCACGTGTGTGTAGTCGGCGCGCACCAGACGGTGTTCGACCGGCTGGGCAGAGACCCCGCTGCTCAACATGCCTGCCAGGCGCGGAATCACCTGGACAACGTCATCGGGATGAATCAGGCCGGCGAGTTGCAGGCCCGCCAGTTGCGCTGGATCCTGCGCGCCCAGCAAGCGGGCGGCGGCCGGGTTGGCTCGCACGAGGCGCCCGTCCACGGTCAGCAATACCGCGTCGGACGACAGCCGTGACAGCGCATCGAAATCGGTACCACGCACATCAGTCATCGCCCCGACCATGGCCGCTACCGGACGTTGCGCGGCCTGGGGGCCCGACGCAACGTCTGCAGGAGAGGCTCCGGCCTGAGCCGGAAGAAACTGGGTCATGGGCAATGCGATGGCTTGAGCGATAACAGCAACAGCAGTGGCAATGGGAAAGCGAGAGGGAGACTACATGTGTCTCGCCCCTAACCACAACGGCGCGCCGGTGAAAAACTGAAGGGTGCTGCGTGCGATCGCCCTGAGGGGCGTGTGGAGGCCACCCGACGTTGACATGACCCAAGAAAAAACCCGCGCTCAGTTGACGAGGCGCGGGTTGAAATCTCTGGACCGTGTCGATCTGTTCCAGAGAGGAGAACCGACCCATGAGGCAAACGACGCAAAGTTGCATCGCATCGCCATGTTGTGAATCATAGTGGCCCCCTTGGAAAAACAAAGGGCGGAAAAGACCGGATATTCCATCGCATTTTCATTCCCGCCGACCCATTTGTTTTGGCACTGCACGAACCCCGTTGCTGCTTGTCCCGTCTGCTTACATCGCCTGCATGTGCGAACCTTACGTGCGGTTCGTTTCACGATGCCGACGACGTCGGAAAAATCTCCCCGGCATATTGATTGGTCGCTACATTGATGAGAATGTTCCAGCCTGCACGATTATGTCGTTCACATGACGTATTTTGCGCAGGCAAAATCACGCTTGAGTGACCCATGAGGCAGATTGCCGCGTCAAGTTCGGGCGCGGCGTGCCGTTACTGGTCGAAAGAGCGCGCCTGTCCCGTGACCTAGCAGGCGCAATTTGGATGCCTGTGCCTGGACTGTCATGCCGTCTCTGTCTCCCCCCAATCGATCGCTTTCACGGCGCACGACGCGGTTGCTGATTGCCGTGAGCGTGCTGGCCGTACTTGTTGCGTTGCCGCGTGCGCACGCTTCTACGCCGCCCGCGGCCGCGGCAGCCCCTGCCCCCAGTCGTCCACCCGTTGCTGCTGCGGCACCCGCCCCAATTCCGGCCGCCAAGACAGCCAAAGCCACGACCGTTGCCTCCACGGCCCCGACCTGCCGGGCGATCATGCAGCGCCTGTCGGGCAGCCTCGCGGCCACGCCCAGCACGGCCGACAAGCCGGGCACCGTGATGATCGACGTCGACAAGGCAGGCGTGATGATGGCCTGCAGCCATTCCGACTCGATTGCCATTCCCGTACCGGGCGGCAAGCCCCGATGACATCCTTCGGCGTCACACACCGTGCCGTGACCGGCATGCTGGCGGCGCTGGCAGCGCTGTCCATGCCGGTGGCCAGTGCTGAGCGCTGGATCCCGCTGCCCGACCAACCCGACAGTCACGCGTCGCTCGACGTCGGCAGCATCCAGCGCATGCCCAGCGGCCCGGTCAGCGCGTGGGTGCGCGTAGAAGCGTCGAACCGCGCGGGCATGCGTTCGCTGCAACGGATGTTCGGCGCCTTCCGCGGCGACATGGCCGATTTTCTGTACACCGTCGATTGCCGCAGCCGGCAGTTCTCGGTCTCGCAAGCCAAGCTGTATCAAGGCGCGCTGACCGTCAGCGAAAGACAGATCGCCAACGATGCGGGCTGGCAACGCGTGGATGGCGTCGGGCTGGCGGGCGAGGTAGCGCACCAGCTCTGCGGCGGATAGCGCCCGGGCTCTTTGCGTCGCGTCGCGGTGCCATCGTTGGTAACATCGACGCGTGCGCCCCGCCCCCACGCCTCCTTCGTCTCAACCTGCCGACCCTCGCGTAACCGCAGACGCGAGCGTCTTCGGCACGCTTGCGCGCGGCTCGCGCGCATCACTCGAGCGCGTGACGAATCTGGGCGACGGCGTGACCGCCGCCATCTGGCGCAACGAGCACGACGAGGCGCGCTACATCCAGCCCGAGCACCACACGCTGTCGGTCTATCTGCAAGGCGGCTACACGACGCACCGGCAAGATCTGCCGCACCTGTTCGGCGCACCAGGGCGCGTGTGCATGCTGCCGGCCGAACACCAGTCGAGCTGGGTGATCGAGCAGCCGATGCGTTTCGTTCATCTGTATTTCCCGCCCGACGCGCTGGCCGGACACGCCGTACGCCTGCTCGACGCAGAGCCCCGCTTGTTCACACTGCACGACCGCACCTTCATCGAAGACGTTCATCTCGCACAAGCTTGCGCGAACATCGCCCAGCTCGATTGGACCGACCTGGACGACCGCATGCGCGCCAACGCGCTGGCCAATGACACGCTGTCGTATCTCGTGCAGACCCAGGGCCGCACGCGGGCGCTGGCTGTGCGGGGCGGGCTGGCGCCGCACGTGTGCCGGCGCATTGCCGCGCGCATCGACGCCGAGCTGCATCTGCCACTGTCACTCGGACAACTGGCGGCAGAAGCGAACCTGTCGGAATTCCATTTCGCGCGGATGTTTCGGGCGTCTTTCGGCGCGGCGCCGCATGAGTGGGTGATGCAGCAGCGCATGGCGCGCGCGCAGACGCTGCTGCGCACAACCACCCTTGCGCTGGCGACGATTGCCGAGCGCTGCGGCTTTGCCAGCGCCAGCCATTTCAGCCGGCGATTCGCGCTGCAGCTTGGCGCGTCGCCGTCACGCTATCGGCAGGCGTGGCAACGGGGCTAGGGCGCAATCTGCCACGTCAATATGCGAACGACCGTGCATTGCGATCGTCTGGTCGTCCAACTCAGCCGAAAAGCTGCGCTGGACTAGCGTTTTCCACGATAGAGGCGCATCGGTGGGCGCAGTAACGTGGAGATGGGTTCCCCATGGAGACCGCCATGTTTACCCATATCCTCCTGCCGACCGACGGCTCCGAGCAATGCCGCAAGGCCATCGACGGCGCGCTCAAGCTGGCGCACGCCACCGGGTGCCGCCTCACCGCCTACACATGCATTGAAGAATTCCCCAACATGGCCTATTCGGCCGGCGTGGGCGAGTGTCCGCATGCGCACTACATGGAAACGGTGCAGGGCTACGCGAAGGACTGCATCGACCGCATTGCAGAGCGCGCCCGGGAAGAAGGCGTGCAGTTCGACAGCGATGTATCGCAGTTTGCCGAGCCCTATCTGGGCATCCTCGATGCGGCAAAGCGGCACGCGTGCGACGTCATCTTCATGGCATCGCACGGGCACCGCAGCCTGATGGGGCGACTATTGATCGGCAACGAGACGCGCAAGGTATTGACCTACGCGCACGTACCGGTGGTGGTCTACCGCTAGGAATCCGTTCACGGGCCGTCCGCTGCGGACAGAGAACCGATTCCCTATCTTTGGGCGAGTCCTGAATTACATCATCGGCACCGGTTCCGGCCCGCCTTCGCCGGACTCGAGTTCCGCCACGCGCTGGGCTTCACGCTCGCCCACCTGCTTGCGCTGTTCGGGCGTGAGCACCTGCATGATCTTGGCGCCGGCCTGCGCGCGCAGTTGCGCTTCGCGGGCAACGGCGCGGCCCAGCGATTCAGTCAGGCTGCGCGCACGCGCTTCGTCATACTGACCCGAAGCCACCATCTGATGCAGATCGCGGCGCGCATGCTCGATGGCCTTGCGCTGCTCTCGCGCTTCGGGCATCTGTGCATATTCGATGGCGAAGATCTTGTCGCGCTGCTCTTCGCTCAGTTTCAGGCCACGCAGAAAGGGCGCGCCGCCATGATGCGGGCCCATGCCACGTGGGCCGCCTGGGCCCATGCCTGGCCCGCGCTCCATCATGCCCGGACCATGTGGTGACATGGGTGGCATGGGCGAGAGCGGAACGGCGCCGGGGCCGGCGGTCTGGGCCAACGCGGCGCACGAAAGCAAAAGTCCGGCGGCAATACCGGCCACGCGGGAAGTCACAGCGGTCATGTTGAGGCTCCTCATGAGATCGTCGGCCGAACACGCCGGCCATACGTTCACTGTAGCCATCGGCCCTGCACGAAAGGTGGGCAAACAGAGGAGTTTTCTTGAACCTCAGGCGTCGAGCCTGTAACCCACGCCATAGACGGAATGGATCATCTCGGTGCCCGGGCTCACCTGTTCCATCTTGCGGCGCAGGTTCTTGATGTGGGTATCGACCGTGCGGTCGGTCACGATGCGGTGGTCGTCATAGATCTGCTCGAGCAGGTTCGAGCGCGACAGAATGCGCCCCGGTGCGCCCGCCAGCGCAGCGAGCAGACGAAATTCCACCGGCGTGAGGTCCAGGCGCTGGCCGCGCAGCGTGGCGGCATAGGCGGCGCCGTCGATCTGCAAGGCGCTCTCCGGCATGCCGCCACCGCGCTGTACGCGGCGCAGGATGGTCTTGATGCGCGCCACCAGTTCGCGCGGGCTGAATGGCTTGCAAACGTAGTCGTCAGCGCCAAGCTCAAGGCCGAGCAAGCGGTCGATTTCTTCCACGCGCGCCGTCACCATGACGATGGGCACCTCGCTGAACGCGCGCACCTCGCGGCAGATCTCCAGGCCGTCCTTGCCGGGCAGCATCAGGTCGAGCAGCACGAGTTCGGGCGCGGTCTCACGAATGCGCTGCGCTGCATGCGTGCCATCGGCCAGCCACTCGGTCTCGTAGTGAGCGGCGCGCAGATAGTCGGTCATCAATGCGGCCAGCTTGGGTTCGTCTTCAATGATCAGAATCATGGTCGGCTAGCGGATCAAGCACATCAAGAATAGGCAGGCGAATGGCGATCCACAGCCCGCCCAGCGGCGAATGTCTGGCTTCAATGGTGCCGCCGTGTGCGGCGATGATGGTCTGGCACAGGCTCAGGCCCAGGCCAGCCCCGCCCTGCGCCCGGCTGCGTGAGGCGTCAACGCGGAACAGGCGATCGAAGATGCGCGGCAGCATCGCCTCGGGCACACCCGGCGCGCTGTCCTGCACGTCGATCTGCTGCCAGTCACCGTCCTGATGCACATGCACACGCAGCGTGCCGCCGGCATCGGTATAGCGCAGCGTGTTCTCCAGCAGGTTCTGCATGACCTGCCGCAGACGCTGCGCGTCGCCCTTGACCATCGTTTCCTGCGACGGCGCTGCCGGCATGTCCAGTTGCAACGCGATGCTCTTTTCCATCAGGCGCGGCGTAAAGCCCTGCACGGCACTGCACACGGTATCGGCCAAATCCAGCGGCTCCATGTGGAAAGCGAGCGCGCCCACATCGGCCAGCGAGAGTTCGTACAAGTCGTCGATGAGCTTGCTGAGCGTCGACACCTCCGCCTGCAATGACGCGAGCGAGGTGGCCGTCAGCGGGCGCACGCCGTCTTCCAGTGCTTCCAGTTCACCGCGCAGCACGGCCAGTGGCGTGCGCAGTTCGTGCGAGATGTCCGCCGTGAGCTGACGCCGCATCTTCTGGTTGGCCTCCAGCGACGCGGCAAGGTGGTTGAAATCCGCCGCGAGCCCGCCGAGTTCATCGCGCGAATGCACGTCGACACGGGTGGCGTAGTCGCCGTCGGCCATGCGGCGTGCGGCATCCGTCAGCCGGCGCATCGGAGCCAGCAGGCCGCGTGCGAGCAGCACCGCCACCAACGCCGCCAGCAGAACCGACAGTCCCGCGATGATCCATGTGGCGCGCAACTGCTGCGCTTGGAATGCCTGGTCGGCGCCTTCGGGCACACGCACGCGCGGCGGCATGGCCAGCCAGCCGACGGTCTGGCCGTTGTGGCGCAGTTCCTGCCATCGTGCGTTCGGCCCGAGGGGCGGCCCGTCTCCAATGATGACGTTGCGCTGCGCATCAAGCAGCCAGATCGGCGAGTGCGGGATCGGCGGCTCGCTGGGCGGGTGCGGCGGCATGCTCCCTGCCGGAGGCGGGCCGGGCGGCGGCGGCATGTCTCTGTCGATGCCGCGGTCCGGGCCGGGCGGGAGTGTATCGAAGCGATGACCTGGTGGCAGGTCGAAGCGGTCGCCGCCCATGCCATTGGCTCGGGCCCGGGCGCCTTCGCGGCGCAGCAGGCGGAACCACGCCGTGCGATCGTTGCGCAGGAAATCCCAGTTGCCGTGCTGCGTGTAGGCGGCCTCCACACCCTGCGCGAGCGCGGCCATGCGCTCGGATTCGCGCGCGTTCACGTAGTCGAGAAAGTTGGCGTCAAAGCGCCAGCGCACCGCCGCGCCCATGGCGAGCGCAACAACGATGCTCAGCATGAACAACGCAACGAACAGCTTGGAGGTAATACCGAAAGACGGGCGCATGGATCAGTCAGGGGCTGCCGGGCACCACTAGCGGAAGCGGTTCCCGCGCTGCCCGGCAGCAGGCACGGCCTCATCTTACCGGGCGTGCTGCTGCAGAAAGCGCCAGCATACCAACCGCCTGCGCGCAAAAAATGAGCGAAATGCGAAGAAAGCGTATGCTGCTGCCACGCTGCACACCCGTAGATTCGCGTATCCCCCTCACAAGGAACCGCCCTTGCCCAGCCGGCCGGCCAACCTCGCGTTTTCGATGCATCGCTGCGCCATGCGCGGCGTGGAAGCCGTCGCCGCAGATTCCGGCCACACCTTCCCGCGCCACACGCATGGCCAGTTCGGCATCGGCATCGTTGATCGCGGGGCGCAGAGATCCTTCAGCGGACGCGGCACGGTAGAAGCCGGCGCAGGCGACGTCATCACGGTCAATCCGTTTGAAGTGCACGATGGCACACCTATCGGCGATGCCGGCCGCGCGTGGCGCATGCTTTACCTCGACCCCGGCGTGGTCGCCGAGTTGGCGACGGACCTGCACCCCGGCCACTACGGCGACGCTGAGTTTGACCGCCCTGTCATCCACGACGCAGACCTCGCCCCCCGCATGCGCCTGCTGTTTGCGCAGATGACGGTGCCCGCCGCTCAAAGCGATGCACTGCTGCGCGAGCAGCTGCTGCTGTCCGTACTGGCAGACGCGCTGCACGCCGCCAACGACCGCACCAACCACCACGCTGACACAGCCCCCGACGCCATCCGGCTTGCCCGAACCCGCATCGATGACGACCCGGCGGCGGCCATCTCCCTGCTCGACCTCGCACAGGAAACAGGTTTGAGCCGCTTCCAGGTATTGCGCGGCTTTGCCCGCGTGACCGGCCTCACGCCTCACGCCTATCAGGTACAACGGCGCGTGGCCCTGGCGCGCCGCCTGATCGCCCAAGGCGAGCCGCTGGCGGAAGTGGCAGCCGCATGCGGTTTTGCCGATCAAAGCCACATGACGCGGCAGTTCGTCCGCAAGTACGGCGTGTCGCCGGGCATGGTCGCGGCGGCGCGCTAGCCGCATCCTCCCCCCACCCTCCCCCCGCTGCAATTTCGTTCAAGACGCGCGCATCGCGCGGGCCCATCCTGCGGCTTCCACACACGCAGGATGCGATATGTCCAAACGACTCGAAGGTTGTTTCTACCTTGCCCTGGCGATGGTGCTGGTGGGCAGCACCGTGGCGGCCAGCAAGATCATCGCGGCGGGCTTGCCGCCATTTACGGCGACAGCGTTGCGCTTTGCGATGGCGCTACCGCTATTCCTGCTCATCATGCGCATGACCCGCACGCGCTGGCCCGTGCTCGCACGCAGGGAGTGGGCCCTGCTTTTCGTGCAGGCGGCTGCCGGCAGCGTGGGCTATACGACGCTGCTCATTTCGGGGCTGCGGCACACGTCAGCGGCAGATGCGGGGGTCATCATCGGCACGCTGCCGGTGATGTCGGCGCTGATCGCCATCGTGCTGCTGGGCGAACGGCCCGGGCGCGCGGTGCTGGGAGCGATTGCGCTGGCCACCGCCGGCGTGCTGGCCATCGCCCTGCAGCCGCGCGGCGACGCGACACATCCGCTGCTGGGCAATGTACTGGTGATGGGCGCAGTGGTGTGCGAGGGGCTTTTCATCCTGCTTAACAAGCGGCTGCGCACGCCGGTGCCACCGCTTGCGCTGTCGGCATTGATGAGTGCATTCGGTTTGCTGACTGCGCTGCTGCCCGCGCTGTGGGAAGCGCCGTGGCAGTTGCACGCATCGGCGCAGGCAACGCACGCGCTGATGGCCGTGGCGTATTACGCCATCGTGCCGACCGTCGGTGGTTTTGTGCTCTGGTATGCCGGGGCCGCGCGCGTGAGCGGTGCAGAGGCTTCGTTGTTTACCGCGCTGGCACCTGTGGCAGCCATGGCATTTGCAGCAACGCTGCTCGGCGAGGCCGTCAGCACGCGACAGGTCGGTGGCATTGCTTGCGTGCTGGCAGCGGTGCTCAGCCTTGGCTTGGCGCGTGCGCCACGGCCAGCAATATCGACGACGTCTTAGGCTTCCGCCTCGGGTGCCGTCACATCTTCCATGCGCTCGATGCGCACGCGCACGATGCGGCGGCTGCCAGCTTCAAGGATCACGAAACGCAGGTCGTGGCGCACCAGCGTATCGCCCACTTCGGGCAGGCGATCCCATTGATTGAAGAGGTAGCCGCCCAGGCTCGTGGCGCTGCCGCCTTCGTCGAGCAGCCAGTCGACATGCAGCACATCTTCGAGCCGGCGCAGGTCAGCCTCGCCGGCCACTTCCCAGCAGCCATCGCTGACTTCCACCACGCCCGGGCGTTCGTCTTCATCGGGGAATTCACCGGCAATGGCTTCGAGCACGTCGATGGGGGTCACTACGCCCTGCACGACATCCAGCGAATCCGTCACCAACATCATGCGGCCGCGTGCGCGCTTGAGCTTATCCATCAGGCGCAGGATGCCGACGTTGTCCGACACCTTGAGCGCAGGCTTGACGCTGCGCTCCACGTCGATGGCACCTCGCGTGTCGAGGTCGCCCATCAGGTCTTTGGCGCGCGCCACGCCAACCAGGTCATCCAGGCCGCCGCGGCACACCGGAAACTGGTTATGCGGCACAGCCAGCAACAGTTTGCGCGTGATGGACACGTCGGCATCCAGATCCACCCACGAAATATCGTGGCGCGGCGTCATGATCGAGCGCACCGAGCGCTCGGCCAGGTCCAGCACGCCGCTGACCATGCTGCGCTCTTCCGGGCGGAACACGGTCTCGGGCACGGACTGGCCAGCGTCGTGCGAGGCGGCCTCGTGCGATTCGGACTCTGCCGGCGCGCCACGGCGGTCGCCCAGCAGGCTCAGCACCGCATCGGCGGTGCGCTCGCGCAACGGGCGGCGGCGATCGTAGCGCACGGTATTGTGCTGGGCCACCTGGTTGAAGAACTCGATCAGGATGGAGAAGCCGATGGCCGCATACAGATAGCCCTTCGGAATATGAAAGCCCAGGCCCTCGGCAACGAGCGAGAAGCCGATCATCAGCAGGAAGCTCAGGCACAACACCACCACCGTGCGATGCGCGTTGACGAACTCCGTCAGCGGGCGCGAGGCAAACAGCATGGCGCCCATGGCAATCACCACGGCCGTCATCATCACCGGCAAATCGTTGACCATGCCCACGGCGGTGATGACGGAGTCGATGGAGAACACCGCATCGAGAATCACCACCTGCGCGATCACATTCCAGAACTTGCCGTGACCGGTGCCATGGCTTTCGTCCTGCGGCTCGCCGTCCAGACGCTCATGCAGCTCGGACGTGGCCTTGAACAGCAGGAAGAAACCGCCCAGCAGCAGGATGATTGACCGGCCCGACAGATCGACCGGCCCAAGCGTGAGCAGCGGCTTGGTGAGCCCGATCAGCCACGACATAGCGGCCAGCAGCACCATGCGCATCAGCAGGGCGAGGCCTAGCCCGATCATCCGGGCACGGTCGCGCAGCACTGGCGGCAGCTTGTTGACCAGGATGGCGATGAAAACGAGGTTGTCGATGCCGAGAACAATCTCGAGCACCACCAGGGTGAACAGGCCGATCCAGATGGACGGGTCAGCAAGCCAGGTCATAGCGGGAAATGGAAGACAGCAAAAAGACGATCCGCCGATGATAACCGCAGCGCACGCACCGCCCTGCGCGAATCCCGCGTTGGGTGTTGCAACAAACGGGCCGCGGGGCTTGGAGCCGGCGGTTCAGCGCTGTGCAACCCGGCTGCCGCCTTGGGCGCCGGATTGCGTTGTGCGCACGGGGCGGTAGCCGTCGGTCAGCGTCTTCAGGAAGGCAACGATGTCGCGCACGTCGCCCTCGGACAGCACGGGCTTGTCGCCGGGCTTGCCGCCGAACGGCGGCTCCATGTTGACGTTGGCGCGGTATTGGGGCGGCAGGTCATCAAACTTGTCGACCGTGCCGTCTGCCTTGCGCGGATACCACTTCTGCGGCTGCGTATCGCGCTGGGCATAGAAGCGCACCGCGTCTTCCAGCGAATGGATGGCGCCGTTGTGGAAGAACGTCTTGCGCAGCGCCACGTTGCGCAACGAGGGCGTGCGGAAGCGGCCGCAATAGTCGGCGCGGTCCTTCAGGTCGGTCCGATCGGGCCCGCACAGGCCCAGATCGAAGAACTTCGGGTCAGCATTGGCCGCCAGCGTGCGGTTGCGAGGAACGCCCACGGCAATGTGGCCGAAATCGGTGAAGGCCGGGAACGCCCCGTCCTGCTTGATGGCGCTCACGTGGCACGAGGCGCAATTGCCTTTGGCCGGATCGTTGAATGCCTGCAGCCCGCGCATTTCCTGCGGCGACAGCTTCACCTGCTTGCGCAAAAACGCGTCGTATTTGCTGTCATACGGATAGAACTCGGACGGCGTTTCCTGGAAGACCTCCAGCACCATCAGTGCTGCGCGGAAGGCAGTGTCTTCGTTGTCGAGGATGTCGTTGCCGAATACCTGGCGGAATGTCTGCGCGTGGCGGCCACTGCGCAGCTTGGCCACGACCCCGGCCGGCGTGCCGTTGGCCATCTCATGCCCCGACAGCAGCGGAATACGCGCCTGGTCGTGCGTGGACGACACGCGGCCATCCCACGTGTAGCCGCCGGTCGGGCCCTGGTCTTCAGAGTCGTTGCCGTCGCTCTCGTAAAAGTGTTCGGAGAACGGCGGCACATTCTGCAGATAGCGCAGCGATGGTGCGGCACGCACGCCGGTCTTGTTCATGCCCGTGCCGCCAAGCTGCACCGACAGATCGTTCGGCGGGCCATAGGCATGCGTGGGGCTGTGGCAGCTTGCGCAGGCCTGTTTGCCCGAGGCAGACATGGCCGGATCGAAGAACAGCGCCTTGCCCAATGCCGTCATCGCCGGAACCGATGGGCGTCGCGCCGCCATCATTGTGTAGAAGGCTTTTTCGTAAGCGGGCGTCGCTGGTGCCTTGACGGCCGGTGCTGATGCCGCCGATGCCGCCACTACCGGCGCCGTTGCTGCATGCGCCACCGCGACTTCGCCGCGCCCGCACCCGCTCAAGCCAGCAGCCAGCCCGACAAACGCAAGCGCAGAAACGGCGATCACGCGAACAGTTGCAGCAGGCAGAAGGCGGCGCATTGGCGATAGGCGAAATTTTGGGAGCCTTGCAACTTAGCATGGCTCCCATGACACTTTGATGTCGTCAAATGTGTGTCACGTCAGTCCTTGGAGAGGTCCCATGGTGGCAAATGTCTTCAAACGTTCGGTGGTGCCCCTGCTCATCCTGATGACGCTCATCACGCTGAACTGGAGCGAAATCGGTGCCATGCCTGCGTTTTCATCATCAACTTGTCACACACGAAGCACAGACTCCCGCTCGCTTTCGTCCCCCACACAACAATCCAGGGAAATCATGAGCCGAGCGCTTCGTCTTTTGCCGCTGACCGCGTTGGTTGCGGCCAGCATGTCTGCCTGTGGTGGCAGTGATTCGAGCAGCAATGCCTCCGCGTCCACCTCGGGCGTGGTGACCGGCAGCTACTTCGAGCATGCCAAGGTCTGTATCGACGCCAACAACAACGGCAAGTGCGATTCGGGTGAAACCAGCACCTATACCGATGCGAACGGCGCCTACACGCTGGCAGGCTCGGGCGCCATCACCGTGGAAATCGGTACGGACGCCTTCCGCAACGATCCGGACAAGGGCACGCACACGGCCATCACGCAGCCACTGGTGTTCCGTGCACCGGCCGGCGCCAACGGTGTTGTCAGCGCCATCTCGACCGAACTGGCTGTGCTGATGGACAGCAACGGCGGCGACATCAACGCTGCCAAGACGGCACTCGCCGCACGCCTTGGCGTGACGATCGACAAGCTGCTGGAAGACCACAACAAGGAAACCGACGCCGGCACCAAGGCTGCGCTGCAGGCTGAAATCGACCAGGCCATCGCCCTGATCGCCGACGCCGTTGCCAACGGCGGCGACATCGGCAAGACCATCCGCGACGGCGTGGCAAAGCGCATGGCGCTGACCAACAACGTCAAGACGATCGTGGTGATCTACGCAGAAAACCGCGGCTTCGATAACCTGTACGGCCTGTTCCCGGGCGCCAATGGCATCCCCGGTGTGAACCCGACCTCGACGGGCACCGCCGTTGCGCAGAAAGACTTCGATGGCTCCGTGCTGCCGACGCTGCCGCCCACCTGGGGTGGCGTGACCGCAGCCGGCCAAAGCGTGCAGATCACGCAGGCCTCCACGGCCAACATGCCCAACCAGATGTTCCAGATCGACAGCCCGTCGGGCTTCGGCAGCACGGGCACGGTCGTCGGCCAGAACGTCATCACGCGCGACCTCTGGCACCGCTTCTATCAGAACCAGATGCAGATCAACGGCGGCAAGAACGACAAGTTCGCCGCCTTTGCCGACGCCGGCGGCCTGACCATGGGCTACTACGACGGCAGCAAGATGACCATGTGGAACATCGCCAAGCAATACACGCTGGCGGATAACTTCTTCATGGGCGCATTCGGCGGTTCGTTCCTGAACCACCAGTACCTGATCTGCGCGTGCGCACCGATCTATCCGAACGCCGCAAACTCGCCGGCTTCGGGCAGCATCGCCTCGGTTACGACCGATGCAAACGGCTCACCCACGCTCACCCCGAGCGCCAGCTCGGTCATGGCGGGTGCCCCGACGTCGTACACCGGCGGCACGAAGGACGGCAACCTGACACCGGTCGACAGTAACGGCAACTCGTACGCCGTCAACACGATGCAGCCGCCGTACCAGCCGTCGGGTAACGCCGTCGCCAGCGGCAACACGGCCTACGCCGACCCCACCAAGGCTACCACCATGCCGAAGCAGTCGAACACCAACATCGGTGATCTGCTGACGGCCCGTGGCGTGGACTGGGCCTGGTACGCCGGCGCCTGGAACGCGGCCCTTGCCGACGCCCCGAACACCACGCGCAGCGTGATCTACAGCGGCTCGATCCAGTTCCAGCCGCACCACCAGCCGTTCAACTACTTCAGCCGCTTCGACCCAGCCACGACCACCGGCGCTGCTGAGCGTGCGGCCCACCTGCGCGACTACGACGCCGCCTTCCTGCAAGACGCAGCCGCAGGCAAGCTGCCCGCCGTCACGTTCTACAAGCCGCAAGGCAACCTGAACCAGCACCCGGGCTATGCCAACGTGGCTGACGGCGACGCACACATCGCCAACGTGATCGCCCAACTGCAGAAGAGCCCGCAGTGGAAGAACATGGTGATCGTCGTGACGTATGACGAAAACGGTGGCTTCTACGACCACGCCACGGTGCCGAAGGCTGACCGCTGGGGCCCGGGCACGCGTATCCCGGCGATCGTTGTCTCGCCGTTTGCCAAGAAGGGCTTCGTTGACCACACCCAGTACGACACGGCTTCGGTCCTGCGTCTGATCACGCACCGCTTCGACCTGCCGACGCTGCCGGGTATCAAGCAACGTGACGAGGCGCTCGTCTCCAACGGCAACAAGCCGATGGGCGACCTGACCAACGCGCTGGACTTCACGCAGGCGCAATAACACTGCAGCGCAGTCCTCACGAAAAAAGGCGGCCCGGAGAAATCCTGGCCGCCTTTTTCTTTAACCGCTATTTGCCCTTCTTCTTGCCGGCGGGCTTTTCGCTCTCCAGCGTTTCGAGCCGCATCCCCACCTTGATCGTCACCTGCCAGTGGGCGATTCTGCCGTCGACCAGGTGGCCGCGTGTTTCCAGCACCTCAAACCAGTCCAGATGCTTGAGGGTCTCGCCCGCGCGCGCGATGGCGTTGCGGACGGCTGCATCGCTGGAATCGGGTGAAGAACCGACCAGCTCGATCATCTTGTAGGTATGGGAACCCATATCGCCTCCTTGTTGGCATGGTTGGAACGTCGGCAGGGTGCCTGCAAGGCGCGAGGTGCATGCGATTGGCATGCGATGCGCGCGCCATGGCACTTACCAGAATGGCACCTGTCTCCGCGCCTTGATAGCCCGGATTTGCACGGGGCCCAAAAATCCTGGCGGTTAATTGCGTTTACAAAATTGACAAATCTCGTCAACGGACCGACGCATGGCGTCAAACCCGCCCGCATGTCGAGCGCCTGACCGGCGTTGAGGTGCCACTTTTCGGGCGGCCGCACGGCATGTCCAGGCCAAACGGAGCTGGTACGGAACCTGCGTTGGGGTGTATACCCGTTTTCCCCGAAGAGGAGGCGCCATGCGCCACCCCGAACAACAAGCCCCCGCTTCATACTCGCCGCTGTCTGCCGTGCCGCCCACGCCGCCGGCCACGCAGGAAACCGCGCGACTGGTCGCTGAGACCATCCCTTTCAATCTCGAGAGCGGCGGCCGAAGCATCGAAGCCACCTATTCGACCCGCAACGGCATCGTCACGGTCAAATACCGGGGCAAGACGCTGTCCACATATTCCCCGCAGAGTGACAAGGCCGACTACAAGGCGGTCGCACGCCAGTTGCTCAGCGTCATGCTGACCATCTGAGCGGCGCCGCACCTTCCATCAATGCCGGGCCTTGGCCGAGCTGTGCGCAGGGCGGCCGAACTCGGCACGCAGTGCATCCTTGGCACGCTCCAGAATCCGGCACCGCCCGACGCTGAGGTTGTCCCCCGCCCGATTGATATAGAACGTCAGCATTGACATGGCCGACTGGAATGCCGTCCCCTTGCGCCGCCGGCTGTGCTCGGCCGATGCCTTGAGCGACGCCGCAATCCGCGCGGGGCTGCGCGACTTGAAAATGTCGGGTTCGATGTCCAGCGCGTCGCTGGTCTCCATCACCTGGTGCGACCAGCGCTGGGGCTTCGGCTTGGCCTTCGATGATTGGGCGGGCGCCGGCTTTGAGCTGGCGTGGTGCGTGGCCATGATGAAATCTCCTGTAATGACGTACCGGCAGTTCCGCAAGCCACGTACCCGCGCGGGCGGCTATAAAGGGGCGACTTCCGTTACGATGACGGACGCTTCACGCTTCTTTTCCGCCTCCTTCATTGATCGCCGGATTCCGGCGCACATCCAACGTGTCTGGCGACGCTGGTCTTTCCCCCACCTCCTCTTCCGCATCCGCGCAAACGCTGTCGCATGCGCCGTTCGCCTACCCCGCCTTCAGGCTGTTCTGGTTCGCCCGGCTGTCCACCACCTTCGCGTATCAGATGTTCGGGGTGGCCGTTGGCTGGCAGATCTACGACCTGACGCGCAGCGCCTATGTGCTGGGGCTGGTCGGGCTGGCGCAGTTCCTACCGTCGGTGGTGCTGGTGCTGGCCTCCGGCCATATTGCGGACCGCTACGACCGGCGGTACGTCGTGCGTGCCTGTCAGGCCATCGAAGCCCTGGTGGCACTCTCGCTGGCTGTCCTGGCGGCCAACGGGCACGCCGGTGTGCAACCGATCTTCCTGTGCGTGGTGGTGATTGGCGCGATGCGCGCGTTCGAGACGCCGACGCTGCAAGCCCTATTGCCGACGCTGGTGCCACTGCAGGCATTGCCGCGCGCGGTGGCGCTGTCCAGCTCGGCCGGGCAGACCGGCGTCATCCTGGGGCCGGCGCTGGGCGGCTTTCTGTACGTGGCCGGCGCGCCAGTGGTGTATGCCACGGCAGCTGGGCTGTTCTTGCTCGCGCACGTGTTGCTGGCGCTGGTGCGGATGGAGCACGCGGTGCCCGTCAGCACGCCGGTGAGCCTCCAATCGCTGTTCGCGGGCATCTCATTCATCAAGGGGCGGCCAGTGGTGCTGGGCGCCATCTCGCTCGACCTGTTTGCCGTGTTGCTGGGGGGCGCGACGGCGCTGCTGCCGATCTACGCGCGCGACATCCTGGGCACAGGCGCATGGGGGCTGGGCCTGCTGCGCTCGGCGCCGGCCGTGGGAGCGCTGGGCATGGCGCTCTTCCTGGCGCACCGTCCGCTGGATCGGCATGTTGGCCGGGTGATGTTTGCTGCCGTGGCGGTGTTCGGGTTGGCGACGCTGGTGTTCGGGGTGTCGCGCTGGCTGCCGCTGTCGATGCTGGCGCTGGTGCTGCTGGGCGCGTCGGACATGATCAGCGTGGTGATCCGGACGTCGCTGGTGCAGCTCGATACGCCCGATGCCATGCGCGGGCGCGTGAGCGCGGTCAATTCAGTGTTCGTGGGCGCGTCCAACCAGTTGGGCGAATTCGAATCGGGCATGTTGGCCGGGCTGCTGGGGCCAGTGGCCTCGGTGGTGATTGGCGGCCTTGGCACGCTGTTGGTGGTGGCAGTCTGGATGCGGCTGTTTCCCGCCCTGACGCACCGCAACCGCATGCGCGATCCGCACCCCGAGCATGCGGGGCACCCCTCGTCAGGGGGATAACCCCGCGGGCCCGCGCCGCGACTGGCCCGGGCAAGAATGGGGCACTGTCTTGCACGCGTGTCAGCGAAACCCCGATGGCATCTGCGGTGGCCAATTCGTATCCTGAGTCACCTTTGGCTGCTTTGTTCTCCGCCCGGTATTGCGCCCGACTGTGACGTCCATTCTGCCCCCATCGTCCCGCCCGTCGGACACGCGCGCTGCCGGCCCTGCCCGGTTGCCGGACCCTGGGCCCTTCAGCACCAGCGGGTTTACCGTGACACCGGCCATTCGCCCATCGGCATGGCTGGTGGCGGTGGGTGCGGCCGCCGTCGGCACCATCGGACGGGTGCTGCTCGAATCGGCGATGGGCATCCATCTGCCGTTCTACCTCGCTTTTCCGGTGGTGACGATTGCGGCGTGGTACGGCGGGTTCTGGCCGGGCATGCTGGCCATCGTCTCCTATGCGGGGCTGTTCATGGGACTGGCCGCGCTGCAAAGCTGGCCCGCCGCTGTGCCCCTCACGCCGATCCAGATGACGGTATTTGGGGTGGGCGCACTGCTTATCTGCGGCTTGTGCGAGCAGTTGCGCCGCGCCCGCGCCGGGGCCGAACGCCGCGCACGGGCTGAAACCCAGCAGCGCCTGTCGCAGCAACGCCTGCTGGCCGCGCTGCAGGCCTCGCCCATTTCGCTCTACGACGTCGACAACACGATGCACTTCACGTGGGTGCACAACCCCGTGTTCGGCCTTCAGCCCGAACAGCTGTTGGGGCGGACGGTGCGCGAAGTGTTCGGCCGCCGCGCCGCATCGCGCCTGACCGAGGCCGGCCAGCGCGTCATCGCAACCGGCACGCCTACGCGCGTGGAGTTCGCGTTCCGTCGGCGCCATACGCAGCGCGTGGTCTACGACGTGGTGGTCATGCCGCTGCGCGACGACACCGGCGAGATCATCGGTCTGACCAACGCCGTGATCGACATCAGCGAGCGCCGCCAGGCCGAGGCCCGCCGCACGCAGTTGCTCGAAGCCGAATCCCGCGCCCGCGAAGAAGCCGAGCGTGCCAGCCGCCTGAAAGACGATTTCCTGGCGACGGTCAGCCACGAGCTGCGCACGCCGCTCAATGCGGTGCTGGGCTGGGCGCAATTGCTGAACATGCGCGCCTACGATGAAGCGATGTTCAAGCGCGGCATTGAAGCCATCGAGCGCAGCGCCCGCACGCAAGTCCACCTGATCGACGACTTGCTCGACATGTCGGCCATCCTCTCGGGCAAGGTCCCGCTGGAGATCGGACCCGTGGACCTGGCCGATGTGCTGGAACGCGCGCGCGAGACCATCGAGCCCATGGCGCGCCAGAAGAACATCACCATCGATACCGAATTCCTGCCCGTGCCCATGCTGCAAGGCGATGCCGGGCGCCTGAAGCAGGTGTTCTGGAACCTGCTGGCCAACGCCGTCAAGTTCACGCCCGAGGGCGGGCACATCCGGCTCTCGGTGCACCCGTCGCCCGAAGGCGTGGTCGCCACCGTACGCGACACCGGCATCGGCATCGAGCCGGCCTTCCTGCCGCATATTTTTGACCGCTTCCAGCAGGCGGATCTGTCCAGCACGCGCCGCCACGGCGGGCTCGGCCTGGGGCTGGCGATTGCCAAGCAACTCGTCGAGCTGCACCACGGCCGCATCACCGCGGCAAGCAGCGGCGCGGACCGTGGCACCACCATGGCCGTGTCGTTGCCGCTGCACGCCGCGCAGCCGGGCGAACAGGCCAACCGCACGCCGGGCCTGGTCGCAGGTACGGGCATGCCGACGCTGGATGGCATTCGCGTGCTGGCGGTGGATGACAACCCCGAATCGCTCGGCGTGATCGCCCTGATGCTGGAGCGCTACGGCGCCGAGGTTGTCACCGTATCCAGCGGAGCCGCCGCGCTCGATGCGCTGGAACATGCAGTCGCCAACGCCTACCCGTTCGACGCGCTGGTCAGCGACCTCGCCATGCCCGGCATGGACGGCATGCAGCTGGTGCGGGCCGTGCGCGAACGCGGTTTGACCGACCTGCCCGCCATTGCCGTGACGGCTTTCGCCGACCCGATCCGCCTGAAGGCAGCGAAGGAAGCCGGTTACCAATCCGTCATCACGAAGCCGATCTTCCCGGGCGAGCTGGGCCACGTGCTGGCCGCCAATGTGCATCGCAAGACCGGGCCTGAGACGCTGGTGTGACACATCGGCAACCATGCCTTGACGGAATGGTTGACCGAACAAAAGTCATTGGCGCAAGTGGCGGCGCATCCGCATACTCGTCACTCTGTGCCGATCGGTGGGCATCTCTCCCCTAGCAGTTGCCAGCACCGGCTCACTCGATCGGCCAGCTTGCCCTTCCCCTCAGCCGCGTTCGCGGTTGTCTGCCGTATCCATAAGAACGCCTGAATCCTCCCTGCCCATCTGGGCTGCGCTGGCATTCCGGGCTCAGAGAGGAGACTGCATCGCCATGCTTATCCGTTCGCTTCCCATGCTGTTGTCTGCCGTTGCGCTCGGCATTTCTGCGCAGGCCGTTGCCAAAGACGCGCCCAAGGCGACTACCCAGACCATCGCCGTAGCCGGCCTGTCAAAACCCGCCGACATCCTGATCGACCGCTGGGGCGTGCCGCATATCTACGCCAAAAGCGAAGACGACGGCTTCTTCGCCCAAGGCTTCAACGCGGCGCGAGACCGCCTGTTCCAGATCGACTTGTGGCGCCGCCGGGGCCTGGGGCAACTTTCGGAAGTGTTCGGGCCGGCCTATGTCGAGCAGGATCGCGCGACGCGGCTGTTTCTCTATCGCGGTGAAATGCAGGTCGAATGGAATCACTACAGCCCCGATGCGCAGCGCATTGCCACGCGCTTCGTTGCCGGCATCAACGCGTATGTCGACTGGCTGGCCAAGCATCCGGAGCAGATACCGCTCGAGTTCCGCAAGCTGAACTACACGCCCGCGCACTGGGCGCCGGAAGACGTGGTGCGCATCCGCAGCCACGGGCTGACGCGCAATCTGCAATCGGAAGTCGCTCGCGCCAACGTGGCGTGCAAGGCCAACCTTGCTGACGACACCATCCGCTTCGGCCTCCAGCCTGCCTGGCAAACCCAGTTGCCCGAAGGCCTGGACCCGTGCCTGCCGAAGGATCTGCTGAAGGTCTTCACGCTCGCCACGCAGGGCGTGCGTCTCACGCCTGAATCGCTCAAGGGCGTAGACGTCGACAGCACGCGCGTGGCCGCCGCCGCCAACCTTGAAGAGACCATGGAGGGCAGCAACAACTGGGTCATCGCGCCGGGCAAATCCACCACCGGCCGCGCCGTGATGGCCAACGACCCGCACCGCGCGTATTCGGCACCGAGCCTGCGCTACATCGCCCACGTCAGCACACCTACGCTCGACATCATCGGCGCCGGAGAACCATCGCTGCCGGCCGTATCGATCGGGCATAACGGGCACGTCGCGTTCGGCCTGACCATCTTCAACATCGACCAGGAAGACCTTTACGTCTACGAGTTGAACCCGGCCAACAACAGCGAATACCGCTACAACGGCGGCTGGGAGCCCTTCACCGTGCTGCATGAAACCGTGAAGGTGCGCGGCGGTGAATCCCACCCCGTCGACTTGACGTTCACGCGCCACGGCCCTGTCATCTACATCGATGCCGAGAAGCACCGCGCGTATGCCGTGCGCTCGGCATGGCTGTCGCCGGGCATGTCACCGTATTTCGGCTCGGTGGGCTACATGCGCGCACGCACCTTCGCGCAGTTCAAGCAATCCATGATGAACTGGGGCGCCCCCACCGAAAACCAGGTCTATGCCGACACGAAGGGCAACATCGGCTGGGTGCCGGGCGGCCTCGCCCCGATCCGCCCGAACTGGGACGGCCTGCTGCCCGTACCCGGTGACGGCCGCTACGAATGGGCCGGCTTCTGGCGCGGCGATCAACTGCCCAGCACCTACAACCCGAAGTCAGGCTACTTCACCTCGTCCAACGAGATGAACCTGCCGCCGGATTACCCGTACCGCGAGCGGAAACTGGGCTTTGAGTGGACCAACGGCTCACGCCACGCACGCATTGACGAAGTGCTGGCCAAGATGGACAAGGTGTCGATCGAAGATTCGATGCGCCTGCAGAACGACATGGTGTCGATCCCGGCGCGCAGGCTGATGGCACTGCTGTCGCCGCTATCGTCCAACGACGCCGACACGCAGGCCGCGCTCAATCTGTTCAAGGGTTGGAACGCAACCATGCTGGCGGATTCGCCGCAGGCCGCGCTGCATGAGGTCTGGTTCACGCACCATCTGGGCCGCGCGTTCAAGAACGCCGTGCTCTCCAAGGCGGGCGCCGAGGTGATGGCCGCGCCCGATACCGCCGTCATGCTCGACACGCTCGAACACCCGCAAGGCAGCGAACGCAAATTTGGCGAAGACCCGCAGCAAGCCGCCTCCAAGCGCGATGCCGTGCTGCTCGCCAGCCTGAAGCTGGCGTGGAACGATATGGTCAGGCGCCAGGGCCCGAACCCTCAAGCGTGGAACTGGGGCCAGTTGCACCACAACCTGAACGCCCATCCGTTCGCCGCCATCGTCGACGAAGCCACGCGCGCCAAGCTCAACGTCGGCCCCACTCCCGAAGGCGGCAGCCCCTACACGCCCAACCAATCGACATATCGCGCGACAGATTTCCTGCAGACCAACGGCCCATCGTTCCGCACGGTGGTGGACGTCGGCAACTGGGACAACTCGCGCGCCGTCAACCTGCCCGGCCAGTCCGGTGACCCCGACAGCCCGCACTACCGCGACCTGGCCCCGCTGTGGCTCAAGGGCGAATACTTCCCGCTGCTGTATTCGCGCAAGGCGGTGGAGGCGGCGACCGAGTCGCGAGTGCATCTGGTGCCGGCCAAGTAAGCACACGACGCACAAAAGAGAAACGCCACCGCAAACAATGCGGTGGCGTTTCTCTTTACCCAACAAGTTCGCATGGCACGAACACAGGCACACGAGGGTTTGGCCGTACCCTGCCCTATGCGGCGCCTTGAATTTTTGTGAGCGGGCGGAAAAAGGAAGGAGGCTTGTCTGAGCGCAGCGAGTTTGCCTCCTTCCCCGCACGGTCACATAAATTCAAGGAATCTTTCGCCGCATCGGGCGCGCCTTTCTTTGCTTACTTTCTTTGGCAAGACAAAGAAAGTGAGTCAGCCCCGGCAGGGGATGAAACACAAAGCCCACCCGCAACGCCCATTCAAGCAGCCTGAACCGAGGCCAACGCCGCCCGCACCACCTCCGCCCGAGGAATCGGCGCAACCGCGCTATACCCAGTCGTAGAAATCGCCGCAGCCACATTCGCATACCGCGCCGCCTCTACCGGCGAATCCCCCGCCACGATCCGCGCCACGAACGACCCGCCAAAGCAATCGCCCGCGCCGGTTGCGTCAATCGCATTGACGGTGTGACGCGGCACCAGCGTGCGCGACTCGGGCGTGGCCACGTAGCAGCCTTCCGCGCCCATCTTGAGCGCCACCAGCTTCACGCCCCAGTCGAGCAGCGTATCGACAATGCCATCGCGGTCATGGCAGTCGAGCTGTACCGTCACATCGTCCCAACTCGGCAGGCACAGATCGCACGTGCGCATCGCTTCCTGCATCACGGCGCGTGCACGCGCGAGCGGCCACAGGCGCAAGCGCAGGTTGGTGTCGAACGACACCAGCACACCCGACGCCCGCGCATGCGCCATCGCCGCCAAACCCGCGTCGCAGGCCGTATCGCTGATGGCGAGGCTGATGCCCGACAGGTGAAACGCCTTGGCTGCCGCAATCGCCTGCAGCGGCAGTTGCGTCGTCTGGAAGCGGCTCGCTGCAGAGCCCGCGCGCAGATAGTCGAAGTGGTGGCCACGCGCATCGTGCGACACGAAGTACAGGCCCGTGGGTGCCTGCGTATCGGTGTGCACGTAGGTGTGGTCCACGCCCTCGTCCTGCCATAGCGCGCGCAGCGCCTGGCCGAATCGATCGGCGCCCACCGCGCTGATGTAGCCGGTGCGTGCGCCCTGACGTGCCGCCGCAATGCAGAAGTTCGACGTATCGCCGCCGAAGCCGAAATTCCACGACGTGCTGCCGGAATCCGCCTGGTTGAACTCGATCAGCGCTTCGCCGTAGGCGAGGATGTCTGCCATGGGCGCTCTCGCTCAGAAGTAGGTCTGCACAACGTCGACCACGTTGTACGCATCGTCAACCACCGAAATCTGGCGCCACTTGTCGAACGTCAGGCACGGGTGCGAGATATCGAAGGCGATCATGTCGCCCACCTTGATGTCATCGCCGGGGGCGATCTTCAGGTAGGCGTGCTGATCCATCATGCCGGTAACTTCCCAGTGCGCGGGCGTAGCTGAAGGCGTCTTGTCACCCGGGCGGAAATGCAGCACCGGCAGCGGCAGGCCGGCGTCGAATGCAGCGTCACGTTTGCCCATTGCGATGATGGCGCGTTCAGCCTCAGGCACGGATTGCACATAGGCCCAAAGCTGGAGCGCCGGCAGCAGGCTCGAACGCATCTTGTGCGCGATCGGATTGTTGGCGTCGATACGGGCCTGCGCCGCGCGGTAGATGCCCACGTCGTGCGTCAGGTAGCAGCCCGGACGCAGCACGACATCCAGCGGCTGGCCGATATTGGCCTTGGCGAACTCTTCGGCCACCACGTCGTACCAGGCCGACCCGGCGCCGGTCAGCACGGCCGGCGTGCGTTGCAGGCGACCCGCCTGCGCCAGATCCCCCATCACCTTCACGGCGCGCTGCAGGAAGGCACGGATATCGGCCTCTTCCTTGATCACGCCCTCATAGACTTCAACGCCAGCGAGCTTGACGGCGCTGTTAGCACGCGTAAGCGCGTCGAGCACCGATTGCAGTTGCGCGTCATCACGCACGCCGGTGCGGCCGCCCTGCACGCCCAGCTCGATCAGAACCTGGATCGGACGGCCGACCTTGCCGAAAAAGGCGGCAAGCTGGTCGACCTGATCCGCCGCATCCACCAGGCAGAAGAACTCGAACGTCGGGTCGGCCAACAGCTCAGCCAGGATGTCCATGTTGCGCTTGCCGACCAACTGGTTGGCCATCAGGACGCGGCGCACGCCGTGGGCATAAGCAACGCGCGTCTGGTGCGCCGTTGCCAGCGTAATGCCCCATGCACCGCCGGCCAGCTGGCGCTGGAACAGGCGCGGGGCCATCGTGGTCTTGCCGTGCGGCGCGAGCTTGGCACCGTATTCGCTCACGAAGCGCTGCATCCAGGCCAGGTTGTGCTCCACACGCGATTGCGAGAGCACCGCCGCGGGCAGGTTCAGGTCTTCGTTCAACACATTCCAACGCTGGGCAGCAATCTGCTCCGGCGCGCATGCGGTTTCCAACGCACCCAAGCCCTTGTCGAGCGGGTTGACGACGGCGTTGGCGTCTCCTTGGTACTTTGTATCACTCATGGGAATCGACTCGCGTTCCTTTGGGGGTAAACATCGGGTTGACACAATGATAGCGGCGAAATTATTCTCCCGGCCAGCCTGTTACAAAGTACCAAAGCACTCTCCAAGCCGCTATCCGGACGACTACCGGGGGCCAGAATGCGAGACCCTAAGCCCGACCTCATGCGTGAACCGATGGACATCGTGACCCGACTCTCCCAGCGCGCCGCAGAACTGCGCCCCGCCGAGCAGAAGGTCGCGCAGACGGTCTTGAGCGACATTGCAGAAGCCGCCGCCGGCAGCATTCAGACGCTGGCCGAACGCGCCGGCGTGAGTGAGGCCAGCGTCACCCGCTTTGCCAAGGCGATGGGTTGCCGCGACGTGCGTGAACTCAAGCTCAAGCTAGCGCAGGCGGCCGCAGTCGGCCAGCGCTTTCTGGATGGCGGCGCAGACCGCCCGCCCTCCAGCGCCGACGGCATCCTGGCCGACATCAGCAATGTGCTGGAGGCCAACCGCGCGCTGGTGCAGCCCGAGGCGTTCCGCGCCGCGGCGGTGGCGCTGGTGGCGGCGCGCATGATTGCCGTATTCGGCATGGGTGGCGGCTCGACCACCATGGCCGATGAAATGCGCTACCGCCTCGCCCGCCTGGGACGGCCGGTCACCACCTATCATGATTCGATGCTGCAGCGGATGGTCGCAGCCACGCTCAGCCCGGACGATGTGGTGGTCGTGTTTTCCGTCACCGGGCACGTGCCAGAGGTGATCGACAGCGTGACCATCGCGCGCGAGTACGGCGCCAAGATCGTCGCCATTACAGCCATCGGCTCGCCGCTGGCGGCGCTGGCCGATGTCTTGCTGCCGATCCAGGCCATGGAAACCGATTTCATCTTCAAGCCGTCGTCATCGCGCTACGCCATGATGATGATGATCGACCTGCTGGCCACCGAGGTCGCACTGCAGCAGGCCGATCGCAGCAAGGAGCTCTTACGGCGCATCAAGTACGTGCTCGATGCGCATCGCGGCGGCGGCAATCGCCAGCCGCTCGGAGATTGAGCAGGAGCAGCACATGCAGCAGTACGACACCGTCATCCGTCAGGTCCGCATTGTGGACGGCAGCGGCCACGAACCCGAGGCCACGCTGTTCGACGTGGCCATCACCGACGGCCGCATCGCCGCCATCGCCACATCCGACTCCACCGCCTGGCTGGGGGATGCGGAAATCGCCGGCGAAGGCCGCGTCCTCGCCCCCGGCTTCATCGACGTGCATACGCACGACGACACCAACGTGATCCGCACGCCCGACATGCTTTGCAAGGTGTCGCAGGGCATTACGACGGTCATCGTGGGGAACTGCGGCATCAGCGCGTCGCCCGCTACGCTGAAGGGCGAACCGCCCGACCCGATGAACCTGCTCGGGCCCGCCAGCGCATTTGCGTACCCGACCTTCGCGTCGTACGTGGATGCCGTGGAGCGCGCCAAGCCGGCGGTGAACGTCGCCGCGCTGGTCGGCCACACGGCGCTGCGCAACAACCACCTGGACCGCCTCGACCGCCCCGCCACTCCTGATGAAGTCGAGGGCATGCGCACACAACTGCGCGAGGCGCTCGACCACGGCGCGCTGGGCCTGTCGACCGGTCTGGCCTACGCCAACGCCTTTGCGTCGACCACCGAGGAAGTGATGGGTCTGGCGGAGCCGCTGGCCGAGGCCGGCGCCATCTACACGACGCATCTACGTACCGAATTTGCCGCGATTCTGGATGCGATGGACGAGGCGTATCGCATCGGCAAGCATGCGCGCGTGCCCATCGTGATCTCGCACCTGAAGTGCGCGGGCGCCGCCAACTGGGGCCGTGCCGGCGAAGTGCTGGAATCGATCAAAGGTGCGCAGCGCTATCAGCCCGTGGGGTGCGACTGCTATCCGTACACCGCAAGCTCGTCCACGCTCGACCTCAAGCAGGTGACGGACGAATTCGACATCTTCATCACGTGGTCGGAGCCCGAGCCCGGCATGGCCGGACAGACGCTCAAGGAGATCGCCGCCGCGTGGGGCACCGACCTGATGGACGCCGCGCGCCGCCTGCAGCCGGCCGGCGCCGTGTACCACAACATGTCCGCGCAGGATCTGGACCGCATCATCACCCACCCTGCCACGGTGATCGGCTCCGACGGCCTGCCGAACGATCCGAAACCGCATCCGCGCCTATGGGGCGCCTTTCCGCGCGTGCTGGGGTACTACAGCCGCGAGCGCAAGCTGCTCTCGCTGTCGGCCGCCATCCGCAAGATGACAGGCCAGTCCGCCGAGCGCTTCGGCCTGACCGAACGCGGCCTGGTGCGCGAGGGCTATTGGGCGGATCTCGTTTTGTTCGATCCCGAAACGGTGCGCGATGTCGCCACCTTTACCGACCCGCAGCAACCCGCGGCGGGTATTGCGGCAGTGTGGGTCAACGGCCATCTGTCATATCAGGGTGGTGCCGCGCAGCCCGCGGTACAGACACCCGGCGCGGGGCGCTTTCTCAAGCGCGGGCCGCGTGCGCAGGCAGTTGCGGCCACCGAAGTCCACTGAAATCCGAGTTTGTTTGAGAGTTTTGAAAGAAGGAACGTAGCGATGACGATTACCCGAATTGGCGTTGAAGGCGGCACCGGCACCGGTGGCCAGCACCTCCCCTTTGCCCGCGCGGCCGGCGCAGACGGCTGGCTGTTCGTCTCGGGCCAGACGCCCATGGTGAATGGCGAGGTGGTGGGCAACGGCATCGTCGAGCAATCGCACCAGACCATCAAGAACGTGCTCGCCATCCTGGCCGAAGCGGGCTACGGCCCCGAACACGTCGTGCGCTGCGGTGTGTGGCTGGATGATCCGCGCGACTTCCAGTCGTTCAACAAGGTGTTCAAGGAGTACTTCGGCGCCAACCCGCCCGCGCGCGCCTGCGTGGTGTCGAGCATGGTGATCGACTGCAAGGTTGAAGTCGATTGCGTGGCCTACAAGAAGCCGTAACGCGCAATACAAGTGCAATTCAAAACGGGTGCCCGCACAACGGCGCGCCCACGACAACAAGAGCCGTGAATATCCCTGAGGAGGAAACCCGATGGTCCCGATGCAAGGCAACTCGCTATTGCTGACCGCCGCGCTGGCGGTGGTTGCGCTGATCTACCTGATTGCAGTCCAGAAACTGAACCCGTTCGTCACGCTGATCGTCGTCTCGCTCGCGCTGGGCGTGGTGGTCGGCATGCCGATGGGCAATATCGTCAAGGCGTTCGAAACCGGTGTGGGCGGCACCCTCGGCCACATTGCGCTGGTGGTGGGCCTCGGGACGATGCTCGGCAAGATGATGGCGGAATCCGGGGGTGCCGAGCGCATTGCCAAAACGCTCATCAGTGCCTTTGGCGAGAAAAACGCGCACTGGGCCATGATGGTCGTGGCGTTCATCATCGGTTTGCCGGTGTTCTTTGAAGTCGGTTTCGTGCTGCTGATCCCGATTGCCTTCAACGTGGCCAAGCGTACGGGCACGCCGATCCTGATGGTCGGCCTGCCGATGGTGGCCGGCCTGTCGGTGGTGCACGGCCTGATCCCCCCGCACCCGGCCGCGCTGCTGGCGGTGACGGCTTACCAGGCCGACATCGGCAAGACCATCATGTATGCGCTGATCGTCGGCCTGCCGACGGCCATCCTGGCTGGTCCGCTGTGGGCAATGCTGGTCTCGCGCTACGTCAAGCCGGACGAGAACAACCCGCTGGCCGCGCAATTTGTTGAAGCCGACCAGAAGCGCGAATTGCCGGGCTTTGGCGTGACGCTGTTCACGATCCTGCTGCCGGTGGTGCTGATGCTGATCGGTAGCTGGGCCGACCTGATCGCCGCGCCCAAGACGCTGGCGAACGACATTCTCAAGCTGGCCGGCAACTCAGTGATGGCCCTGCTGATTGCCGCCATCGTGAGCTTCTACACGTTCGGCAAGGCACGCGGCTTCAACCGCGAGACCATCCTCAAGTTCACCAACGAGTGCCTGGCACCGATCGCCACGATCACGCTGGTGGTGGGCGCGGGCGGCGGTTTCGGCCAGATCCTGCGTGACTCAGGCGTGTCGAAGGCCATCGTGGCTGTCGCCACCGATGCCCATCTGTCGCCGCTGCTGCTGGGCTGGGTGGTGGCTGTGCTGATCCGTATCGCCACGGGTTCGGCCACTGTTGCAATGACGACCGCCTGCGGCATCGTGGCCCCGATCGCCGCCGCTTCGGGCGCCGCGGTCAAGCCGGAGCTGATGGTCTTGGCCACCGGCGCCGGGTCGCTGATCCTGTCGCACGTGAACGACGGCGGCTTCTGGCTAGTGAAGGAATACTTCAACCTGACCGTGCCGCAGACCTTCAAGACGTGGACGGTGCTGGAAACCATCATCTCGATCGTCGCGCTGCTGCTCACGCTTGCGCTGGCGACCGTCGTTTAAGCTTGTTCTGTTGAAGTTGATCTAGGAGAACGTTGTGGGTATCGATTCCGTCGTCAAGGCCGGCCCGGTCATCCCGGTGCTGCAGTTCCAATCTGTCGATGAAGGCGTCAAGGTGTGCCGCGCGCTGTACGAGGGCGGTATCCGCACGTTCGAGATCACGATGCGCACGCCGGTGGCGCTGGATGTGATCCGTGCGGTGGTGAATGACCTGGGCAGCGATGCCATCGTCGGTGCCGGCACGCTCACGCGGCCGGAGCATTTCCAGCAGGCGAAGGATGCCGGTGCGGTGTTCGCGGTGTCGCCGGGCATTACGCCCATGTTGGCCGTGGCACAAGCCAAGACAGAACTGGACTGGCTGCCGGGCATCGCTACGCCGTCCGAGCTGATCCTGGCGCTGGAGTTCGGCCTGAACACGCTCAAGTTCTTCCCGGCCGAAGCGGCTGGCGGCATCCCGATGCTCAAGTCGATCTACGGACCGTTCGGCGATGTGCGTTTCTGCCCAACCGGCGGCATCACGCCGCAAAGCGCGCCCGACTACCTCGCGCTGCCCAACGTGGTGTGCGTAGGCGGCTCGTGGATGGTGCCCAAGGACAAGGTCGCTGCCGGCGACTGGGCAGGCATCACGGCGCTCGCCAAGGAAGCGGCCGCGCTCAAGCGGTAAATCAGCGTCACCCCTTTCGCGCGGCCGGCTTTGGCGTTAGACGAAGCTGACCGCGCGCTCCATCTGCTCCCGATATTGAACGATGTCTTCAATGGTCAGCACCGGCAGGTTGTGCTGATCAGCGAAGCGCACCGCGTCGTCCCGGCGCGCCATGGTGCCGTCGGGCAGCATCAGCTCGCATAGCACGGCAGCCGGCGGCAGGCCCGCCAGGCGTGCCAGGTCGACCGAGCCCTCGGTATGACCGCGCCGCGCCATTACCCCACCCTCCTTTGCCACCAGCGGAAACACATGCCCGGGGCTGACGACCGATTGCGCATCGGCGTCGTCCGCAATGGCTGCGCGGATGGTCGTGATGCGGTCCGCCGCAGAGACGCCGGTGCTCACGCCCGTGCGTGCCTCGATCGACACCGTGAACGCCGTGCCGTACTGGCTGCGGTTGTCTTCCACCATCGGGCGCAAGCCGAGCGATGCGCTCTTCTCCGCCGTCAGGCACAGGCAGACGATGCCGCTACACTCGCGAATGAGCATGGCCATGCTGGCCTGCGTGAGCTTGTCGGCAGCGACGATGAGGTCGGCCTCGTTCTCGCGGTCGGCATCGTCGAGCACGACAACGGGCACGCCCAGCCGCACCGCATCGAGCGCAGCGGCCATGCGCGCGGGCATGTCGGCCGGATCAAAGCGGGCGTCGATGGCGTCAAGCATCACATTGCGGGCAGGCAATGCGGGCGGGTGAACTACAGGGGATTGCTGAGTGGACAACATGGAAACGCTCCTCGCAAGATTGGCGACAAGACGTTCCAGGGCAAGCAGACAAACACGCGCGCGCCATGCAGCGGCGCAGCCCGGCGCAAAGCCAAGCGCGCCCCTGTCGCACGGGCGTGTTGTTCCGCACATCTTCTTCCATCCGGACTCTGACCGTCGGCCCCGGCATCTCACCGGATCTGCTGACCCTTGCATGCAGGCGCATGCAAGGCGCTCGCGGGCTCACGGACGCACGGTCCGCATACCGCCGGTGGGGAATTCCACCCCGCCCTGAAGACGTACTGAACCGGCAGGATCGCCGGCAAGCGCAATGCTACCGCAACAAGTTGCAACGATTCGACCCTACTGACGGGGCGGGCAAAGTGCTATCTCGCTATCTCGTTTACTGCGCCCGAGCCAGCATGGCATGCAGCAGCACATCGGCGCCGCGCGTCACATCTTCAGGCAGCGCGTCTTCGGCTTCGTTGTGGCTCAGACCGTTGACGCACGGGATGAAGATCATCGCCGTCGGGCAATGCTTAGCGATGTGGATGGCGTCGTGCCCGGCGCCACTCACGATGCGCTGGTGCGGGTAGTCGAGTGCTTCCACCGCATCGGCCACCGCCTTCACGCAGGCCGCGTCGAACAGCGTGGCCGGGCTGACCCAATGCTGGTCGATCTGCACGGCCAGGCCACGGCGCTCGGCAATGGCGGCAAAACGCTCACGCAACGCGGTTTCCATCTCGGCGATGCGGGCGTCTTCGTGGTGACGCAAGTCCACCGTGAAGGTGAGATCGGCGGCGATGGTGTTGCGTGAGGCATTGCGGATACCGACTTCGCCAATGGTCACCAGGCCATGCGGGGCAAATATCTCGACCAGCGTTTCCAGAGAGGCCGCCATCTCGGCGGCCGCGAACATCGCATCGCGCCGGAAGCGCATTGGCGTGGTGCCCGCATGCGCCGCCTGTCCCTGCACACGCACATCGAGCCAGCGGATCGCCTGCCCGCCGGTAACGACGCCAATCGGCACGCCGCTCTCTTCCAGGATCGGGCCTTGCTCGATATGCGCCTCGAAATACGCGTCGAACGGCACACCGGGGATGGCGCGTTCGCCTGCGTAGCCGGTCGCCGCCAGCGCATCGGCCACGGAGACGCCCAGCGCATCACGCGAGGCCAGGGCCTGTTCCAGCGGCATCACGCCCGCAAATGCGGCAGAGCCCAACATGGCGGGCGTGAAGCGTGCCCCCTCCTCGTTGGTCCACACAACGATCTCGATGGGCTTGTCCGTTTCGATGCCCGCGTCGTTGAGCGTGCGCACGACTTCCAGCGCGGCCAGCACGCCGTAGACGCCATCAAAGCGCCCGCCTTCGGGCTGCGTGTCGAGATGGCTGCCGCTCGCCACAGCGCGGGCTTCGGCGGACTTGCCGGCGCGGTGTGCGAACAGATTGCCGACGCGGTCGGTGCTGAGCGTCATGCCCGCGTCTTCGCACCAGCGCGCAAACAGCGCGCGCCCAGCGGCGTCTTCTTTCGTCAGCGCGAGGCGCCGCACGCCGCCCTTGAACGTGCCCCCAACCGCTGCCATTTCCATCAGGCTCGACCACAGCCGCGCCCCGTTGACCTTCAACATGTCTCCATTCCTTTGCATGCACGCCGACCGGCTCGGCGCATCCAGCCGTCTTTATCTGGCAATCGCAAAATGCGCGTCAAATTGCGAATCTTTATTCGGGCTATAAATCGGGCAAATACGGCTGGCGCGATGCGTGCATTCCGTCGTTGCTGCGACCGGCGGGAAATGGCTCTGTAGAGCTCAACGGCAATCGGCGGACTTCTTCGCCCGCGCGCATGATGTGAATGGCGGTGGCCTGGCGGCCGATCAATGGCACGTCGATGGCGAGAAACATGCGCAGCAGGTCAGGGGCAGAGTCTGGACATTTGGCCGGGCTAACCATCCGCTAATCCGGCATCGACTAGAATCCCCCCTTTCCGACCGTGCCCGCGAAGTTCACCCCAGCATGGAATCCCGCCTCGTTTCTTCCCGCCGCTCGCCATGGATGGCGCTGATTGTCATCGCGCTCATCGCCGTATTCCTCGCGCTGTGGACGGATGACCTGTTCCAACGTTCCACCCTCTTCCGGCCAGATGAAGGCCGCTATGCGGAGATCCCGCGCGAGATGGTGGTCTCGGGCGATTGGGTGACTCCGCGCCTAAACGACCTCAAATATTTCGAGAAGCCGCCCCTGCAGTACTGGACGACGGCCGCCACGTTCCAGGCATTCGGCGTCAATGCCTGGGGTGCGCGCCTGTGGCCGGTGCTGTTCGGCCTGGGCGGCATCCTGATGACGGCCTGGACGCTGGCGGTCTATCGCGGTGGGCGCGCGGCGGCAACCGGTGCGGCGATTCTCGCCTCATCGCTGCTGTATCTGCTGTTCGGCCAAGTCATCACGCTCGACATGGGCGTGGGCTTCTTCCTGACCGTCGGTGCGTGCGGTTTTGCGTTGGCCCAGCGGCCCGGTGCATCGCGTCGCGGGCAGCTCGCTTGGATGCTGGTGGTCTGGCTGGCGCTGGCGGGCGCGACACTCACCAAGGGCTTGATCGGGCTGGTCGTCCCGGGCTTGATCGGCGTGGCCTACCTGCTGATGACGCGGGACTGGGCACTGATCCGCCGCATGCATTGGCTACCCGGCCTTGCGCTGTACCTGATCACCACGGTGCCGTGGTTCGTGATCGTGCAGGAGCGCAACCCCGAGTTCTTCCATTTCTTCTTCATCCACGAGCATTTCGAGCGCTTCCTGACCAACGAGCACCATCGCAGCGGCAAGTGGTGGTACTTCATTGCGGTGGGCCTGGCTGGGCTGCTGCCGTGGACGCCCCTGCTGTTTGCGGCCATCGGCCGGCGCATGGGGCGCGTGGCCGATCTCTTCGTTGGCACGCGACAGTTTGACCTGATGCGCTGGTCGATTGCGTGGGCGGGAATGATTTTCCTGTTCTTCTCGGTATCCAACTCGAAGCTGCCGGGCTACATCGTTCCGGCCTTCCCTGCGCTGGCGATTGCGCTGGCTTTGGCGCTGGAGAAGATGCCCACGCGCGCCGTTGCGTGGTCGCTGGGCGTCAATCTGCTGATCGCCATCGGCTTGTGGTTTGCGGTGCCGATGATCGGCGCGAAGGCCGGCGCGAAGATGCCCGCCGAACAGGTTGCGCTGGCCATGCCTGCGTTGCGTCAGGTGATGGCCATGCTGGCCGTCGGCACGCTGGCTGCACTTGTGGCACTGCGCTGGCAAAGGCGCACCGTGGCCGTGATCGTGCTGTCGATCTCCGCCCTGCTCTGCTGGGACCGCGTGCTCAACGCCAGCGAGATCTTCCGCGACGCACTGTCTGCCCGCGACGTCATCGAAAAGACGCTGAGCGCGACGGGCCAGATTCCTGCCGAGACGCCGTTCTACTCGGTCGAGTGGCTAGATCAGACAGCTATCTACTACCTCGGTCGCCCAATGACACTGGTCTCGGGCTTTGACGAACTGGAAATGGGCGCCGGCCTGGAGCCGAGCAAGGTCGTTGCCACCACAGACGAATGGATCAAGCGCTGGACCGACGGGCCACCCGCCTACGCATTCATGCGCCGCACCACGTGGCAGAAACTCCAAGCCGCCGGTGTGCCGATGCGCCTGGTGGCCGAATCTGCCGACAAGGTGGTGGTGGCGCGGCGGTAAGCGCATCTCCAAACCATTCGCCTCCTCCAAACAAAAAGGGCCGCAACATCTGCGGCCCTTTTTCATTGCCTGCGGCAACTGCCGGCACTTACCACGTACAACTTCCGCGCAGGAACGCCCATTCCTCGCATTCATCCCCGCCAGGGCTGACGCAGGTTCCCACGTCAGCGCCGTTGGCACGGGTGGAAAATTCAAGCTGACCTCCGCGCTGCAGGCAATACGTGGATGCCGGATTCGCCATGCCTGGCGTTGCGCGCGGGGGTTCCGTGTCTGCGGCAGGCGGTGGAGCGTAGGCCGGCGGCTGAGACGGCGCCGGCTGCATGGCCGGGGATGGCGGCAGCGTGGTCACCGGCGCGGGTGCCGGTGCAGGCACAGGCGGTGGCGCGGGCTGGATGGTCATGCGCGGCGGCTGCCACGGAGGCATCGGCGACGAGCAGGCCGCCAAGCCCATCGCCAGCACACACGCGGCAACGGCGGCGGCCATGCGGGCCTGGCCAGCATCCTTGACGAGACAGACAGCGCGATTCATGCGTTTTCCTCCCGGAGTTCTGGTGAACGCACGCAACAAGCGTGCTTGCCTCGCCTAGGATAGCTCACGCAATCGCTTGCCCGTGTGTCAGTCGGGCAATCAGTCGGGCGATCGGGCGATCAAGCCGCCGCTGTTGAGACCGGAAACCGCATGGTGATGCGAAAACCCGGCGATGGCGCGTCCGCAGCCGACGGCCCGACCGCGAGCTCACCGCCCAGGTGACGCACCAGCCGATCGACGATTGCCAGGCCGAGCCCGCAATGCGCATTGCCGCCGCGCGCCGGGTCCAGGCGCACAAAGGGCCGCATGACGCGGTCAAAGTCGGCAACGGGGATGCCCGCGCCATGGTCTTCCACCGTCAGCGTGTAGCCGGTTTCATCCACCGTGGTGCGGATGTTGACAGGCTCGGCGCCATACGCGAACGCGTTGTCGAGCAGGTTGACGACGATGCGCTCCAGATGCGTCGGCTTGAGGCGGAAGCGGTCTCCCGCATGCAGATCGAGCGCGACATGCTTACCCTGCTCGGCAAACGGCTGCACCAGGCCGCGCAGATGGCGGTCGACCGACACCTCGCGCGCCTCGCTATCGCCGCTTTGCGCATAGGCGAGAAACTGTTCGACGATGGCCGACATGGATTCGACGTCGCGTTCGATACCGGCGCCTGCTTTCTGGTCGGCCAGCATTTCGGCGCGCAGGCGCAGGCGTGACAGCGGCGTCTTCAGGTCGTGCGCAATGCCGGCCAGCATGGTGTTGCGCTCTTCGTCGGCGGCCGACAGGTCAGCAGCCATATGGTTGAACTGATCGGTCAACTGGCGGAGTTCGTACGGGCCGCGCTCCTTAAGGGGGGCCACGTAACGACGCCGGGCCAGCGCACCGGCCGCATCGGCCAGCTCGCGCACGGGGCGCTGAATCTGCCACGCCGCAAACAGCGAGAACGCAATGGCAATCGCCAGCACCACCATCACGCCCGGCACCACGGCCGAGATGGTGGGCGGCGCATGCACCCACACCAGCGGCATGGCGATCCACTTGTTGCGCTGCGGAAAGCGCACGAACACGCGGGGCGTGGGGCCCGCTTCGAGCCGCAACTGCGTGTCGGATGGCAAACGGCGCGCAAGCTGTCGCACCAATTCCGCAGATTTGTCAGATGCCGACGACGCGTCGCCCGAAGGCGGCTCAGCGGTTTCGGTCACGAGGTCAGGGAGTTTGACCTTCAGATGACCATCCATCGCTGCCTGGAAGGCCTGCAACTGGAACGCCATCTGATCCACCGAAGCCTGGAACTGCCGCTCGCGCCGCTCCGCGCGCAGCACGCCCAGCCATGAGAAATGGCTGAGCACCAGCACCACCACGATCAGCACCGCCAGCCGGCCGAACAGCGTGTCGAATCTAGCCTTGAACTTCATTGACCTCTTCCCGCTCGTCCGGCACGAAGGTGTAGCCGCGGCCGCGCACGGTCTGGATGTACCGCGGGCGCTGCGCGTCTTCTTCCAGCACGCGGCGCAGGCGCCAGATCTGCACATCGATGCCCCGGTCGGACACGCCGCTGCCCGGCCCGTACATCAGCTCGACGATGTGCTCGCGCGTGAGCACCTGCATCGCATGCCCGATCAGCAGCTTGAGCAGCGCGAATTCGGTATCGCTGATGGAGAGTGCGTTGTCGCCGCGAAACAGCGTGCGCATGCGGAAGTTGAGCTTGAACGGGCCGAAGCTGAAGCTGTCGCGGTCTTCCGGAGCCGATGCCGGCACGGCCAGGCGCCGGCGCAGCACCGCGTTGATGCGGGCGAGCAGCTCGCGCGGCGAGAACGGCTTGCCGAGATAGTCGTCGGCGCCGATTTCCAGGCCGATGATGCGATCGATCTCGTCGCTGCGGGCGGTGAGCAGGATGACGGGCACGTCGTCGTTGCGGGCACGCAGGTCGCGCAGGGCGGACAGGCCATCCACCTTGGGCATCATCAGGTCGAGCACGACGAGTGCGGGGCGCTCGCGTTCGAGCCGGGCGCCCAGCCCATCGCCGTCGTGCAGCACGGAAACGGCAAAACCCTGCTGGGTCAGGTATTCGCGCAGAAGGTCGCGCAGTTCGACGTCGTCATCGACGACCAGGATCTTGGTGCCGCTCATCTGTCTGGTGGAGTGTCTGGTATGCGCAGGAAGGTGTGCTCATGATAGCGATTGTGGCCACCACGAATCGCGCGCACTTTCACCATATTGTTTCGCCCGGTAACACCGCAATGGGTTTGTAATCTGCCGTAATAGAACCCGCTGCGCGACTCATTCTGCGCAAAGGCGTTGCCTTTAAGCTGCGGTCTGACTGGCACGGGCGCCAGCTATGATGTGCGCTCGTCCCCATATTGCTAAGAACAGGAACGCCAACATGTCCGATCCCAAGGACCAGAAGCCCGGCCAGTTTGACGACGCCGGCCGCCGTACGCACGAGGGGAAGGAGACGCCCAACGAGGTGTCTTCGACGCTGCTGCCGCCCCCGCGCGAGGGTGGCAAGGGCCGCCGCTGGGGCATCTGGGTGGTGATCATTATCCTGGTGCTGATCGGCTATGCGGTCTACCACGCGAAGTACCGCAATGCGGGCGGCCCGGCAGGGCGAGGTGGCCCCGGTGGGCGCGGGGCGGCCATGGCGGGCAAGCCGATGCCGGTGATGGTCGGCACGGCCGTCAAAGGCGACATCAACGTGGTGCTGTCGGCGCTGGGCAATGTCACGCCGGTCAACAACGTGACGGTCAAGACGCGTGTGGACGGCCAGCTCGTGCGCCTGGCGTTTACCGAGGGGCAGACCGTCAGGGCCGGCGACCTGCTTGCCGAGGTTGACCCGCGTACCTATCAGGCGCAGCTCGCCCAGGCGGAAGGTCAGCTTGCGCGCGATCAGGCGCTGCTGCAAAACGCCAAGCTCGACCTGCAGCGCTATCAGACGCTGCTCTCGCAGGATTCGATCTCCAAGCAGCAGGTGGATACGCAGGCCGCGCTGGTGCGCCAGTACGACGGCACGGTCAAGCTGGACCAGGGCAACGTTGACAACGCACGCGTGCAGCTTTCCTATACGCGCATCACCGCGCCGGTGTCTGGCCGGGTTGGCCTGCGCCAGGTGGACCCGGGCAACATCGTGCACGCCTCGGACACCAACGGCATCGTGGTCATCACGCAGATCGACCCGATCACCGTCATCTATTCCATTCCTGAAGACAACCTGCCCAAGGTCATGCCGCGCCTGCAGTCCGGCGACAAACTGCCGGTGGAAGCCTGGGACCGCGGCCAGACCACGCAGCTCGCGCGCGGCGTACTCATGACGGTGGACAACACCATCGACAACACCACCGGTACGGTCAAGCTGCGTGCGCAGTTCCCGAATCAGAACGCCATGCTGTTCCCGAACCAGTTCGTGAACGTGCGCATGCGGGTGGATACGCTACGCGACGTGGTGATCGTGCCGGGCGCGGCTATCCAGCGCGGCACGCAGGGCACCTTCGTCTACGTGGTCGGCGAAGACAACAAGGTGGCGCTGCGCGTGGTCAAGCTGGGCGTGACCGAAGGGGAACGCGTGTCGGTTGCGCAAGGTCTGCAGCCCGGCGAGCGTGTGGTGATCGATGGTGCCGACAAGCTGCGCGACGGCTCGCCGGTGGAGGTGATCCAGCCGGGTGCCGCCGCCGCAAGCGCACCCGCCGCCGGCCAGGCCCACCAGGGCGGGCGTCACCGCCGTGGCCAGGGCGGCGCTTCGGCACCCGCCGCGAGTGCCCCGGCTGCCAAGCCGTAAGCCCTGAGTCGTGCATTGCGTGCACTCGCCTGACGAAGTCTTCTGTTCCGAGCTGGCATGAATCCCTCCCGAATCTTCATCCTCCGGCCCGTGGCGACCACGCTGTTGATGGTCGCCATCCTGCTCTCGGGCCTGGTGGCGTACCGGATGCTGCCGCTCTCTGCGCTGCCCGAGGTCGACTACCCGACCATCCAGGTCACGACGCTGTACCCGGGTGCCAGCCCCGACGTGATGACGTCGTCCATCACCGCACCGCTGGAGCGGCAGTTCGGGCAGATGCCGGGCTTGAAGCAGATGACGTCGTCCAGCTCAGGCGGTGCTTCGGTCATCACGCTGCAGTTTGACCTGTCCCTCTCGCTCGACATTGCGGAGCAGGAGGTACAGGCGGCCATCAACGCGGCCGGCAACCTGCTGCCCAACGACCTGCCGATGCCGCCGATCTACAGCAAGGTGAACCCGGCCGACGCGCCGATCCTCACGCTGGCGATCACCTCCAACACGATGCCGTTGCCCAAGCTGGAAGACCTGGTCGACACGCGCATCGCGCAAAAGCTATCGCAGTTGCCGGGCATTGGCCTGGTCAGCATCAGCGGCGGGCAGCGGCCGGCCGTACGCATCCAGGCCAATACGTCAGCGCTAGCCGCGCTCGGGCTGTCGATCGATGACATCCGCACCGCCATCGGCACCGCCAACGTGAATGGCGCCAAGGGCAGCTTCGACGGCCCGATGCGCGCCTCCACCATCGATGCCAACGATCAACTCAAGTCGGCCGCCGAGTACGGCAAGATGATCGTCGCCTACAAGAACGGCGCGCCCATCCGACTGACCGACGTTGCGCAGATCGTTGACGGCGCTGAAAACAGCAAGCTGGCCGCGTGGTCCAACACCACCCCCGCCATCATCCTGAACGTGCAGCGCCAGCCTGGCGCCAACGTGATCGAGGTGGTCAACCGTGCCAAGGCGCTTCTGCCACAGTTGAAAGAAACGCTGCCCGGCAACGTTGAGGTGTCGCTGCTGACCGACCGCACCACGACGATCCGCGCCTCGGTATCGGACGTGCAGTTCGAGCTGATGCTGGCCGTGGCGCTGGTCGTGATGGTGATCTTCCTGTTCCTGCGTAACGTGCCGGCCACGGTCATTCCGGCGGTGGCGGTGCCGCTGTCGCTGGTCGGTACGTTCGGCGTGATGTATCTGGCCGGGTTTTCGATCAACAACCTCACGCTGATGGCGCTCACGATTGCCACTGGCTTCGTGGTCGACGATGCCATCGTCATGATCGAAAACATCGCCCGCTACATCGAAGAGGGCGACCCACCGATGGAGGCCGCACTCAAAGGCTCCAAGCAGATCGGCTTCACGATCATCTCGCTGACGTTCTCGCTCATCGCCGTGCTGATTCCGCTGCTGTTCATGGGCGACGTGGTTGGGCGGCTGTTCCGCGAGTTTGCAATCACGCTGGCGGTATCGATCCTGATCTCGGCCGTGGTGTCGCTCACGCTCACGCCGATGATGTGCGCGCGCTTGCTCAAGCACATTCCCGAAGCCGAGCAATCGCGCTTCTATCACGCTGCCGGCGCGTTCTTCGACAACGTCATCGCGCGGTACGGCCGCATGCTGCAATGGGTGCTTGACCGACAGAAGACCACGCTGCTGGTTGCCATCGGCACGCTGGTGCTGACGGGCCTGCTGTATGTGGTGGTGCCCAAGGGGTTCTTCCCCGTGCAGGACACCGGCGTGATCCAGGGCATTTCCGATGCATCGCAGTCGATCTCGTTTTCGGCCATGGCCGAGCGGCAGCAGAAGCTGGCCGAGGTGGTGCTGAAAGACCCTGCGGTCGAAAGCCTGTCGTCGTTCATCGGCGTGGATGGCGTGAACACCACGCTCAACAGCGGCCGCATGCTGATCAACCTCAAGCCGAAGGATAAACGCGACGCCGACGCCACCGAGATCATTCAGCGCCTGCAGCCCGAATTGGCCAAGGTGGCGGGTATCTCGCTGTACATGCAGCCGGTGCAGGACCTGACGATTGAAGACCGCGTGAGCCGCACGCAGTACCAGTTCACGGTGGAAGATCCGGACCCGAACAACCTCTCGAAGTGGGTGCCGAGACTCGTTGAACGACTGCAGCAGACCAACGAGCTGCGCGACGTGGCGAGCGACTTGCAGGACAACGGCTTGCGCGCCTACGTGCAGGTCGACCGCGACAAGGCGGCGGTGTACGGCATCACGATGGCGGCGGTCGACAGCGTGCTGTACAGCGCTTACGGCCAGCGCCTGATTTCGACCATCTTCACGCAATCGAACCAGTACCGCGTGGTGCTCGAAACGGACCCGAAGATGCAGCTTGGGCCGCAATCGCTGTATGACCTGCACGTGGCATCGAGCAGCGGCCAACAGATTCCGTTGGGCGCGTTTGCCACGGTGGTGGAACAACCGGGCTCGCTGGTGGTGAACCATCAGGGCCAATTCCCGGCGGCAACCATTTCGTTCAACCTGGCGCCGCACGCTTCGCTGGGCGCGGCGGTCGACACGATCAATGCCGTCGAACAGGAAATCGGCTTGCCTGCCAGCATGCAAACAAGTTTCCAGGGTGCGGCGCTGGCGTTCCGTGCGTCGCTGTCGAATCAGTTGTGGCTGATCCTGGCAGCCGTCATCACGATGTACATCGTGCTGGGCGTGTTGTACGAAAGCACGATCCATCCGGTGACAATCCTCTCGACGCTTCCGTCGGCCGGCGTGGGTGCCCTGCTGTCGCTGCTGGTGTCAGGCAAGGACATGGGCATCATTGCGATCATCGGGATCATCCTGCTGATCGGTATCGTCAAGAAGAACGCGATCATGATGATCGACTTCGCGCTGGAGGCCGAGCGCGAGCAGGGGATGGCCCCGCGCGACGCCATCTACCAGGCGTGTCTGCTACGCTTCCGTCCGATTCTGATGACGACCATGGCCGCCCTGCTGGGTGCCCTGCCGCTGATGCTCGGCACGGGCGTGGGCTCCGAGTTGCGCCAGCCGCTGGGGATCACGATGGTGGGCGGCCTGCTGGTCAGCCAGGTGCTGACGCTGTTCACCACGCCGGTCATCTATCTGGCCTTCGACAACCTGGGCGAACGCCTGCGTGACTGGCGAGCGCGCCGTGCTGCCCGACGCCACGGCGCTCCGGGCGCCAACCAATCTGGCGGGCCGCGATGAATCTGTCCGCCACCTTCATCGCGCGGCCGGTTGCGACGGCGCTGCTGACTATCGGTGTGGCGTTGGCCGGTATCGCGGCGTTCCGCCTGCTGCCGGTGTCGCCACTGCCGCAGGTGGACTTTCCGACCATCTCGGTCAACGCATCGCTGCCGGGCGCCAGCCCCGAAACGATGGCGGCTACCGTGGCGACGCCACTGGAGCGATCACTCGGCCGCATCGCGGGCATTACCGAGATGACTTCGTCCAGCTCGCTCGGTTCGTCGCGGATCACGCTGCAGTTTGACCTGTCGCGCGACATCGACGGCGCTGCGCGCGACGTGCAGGCTGCCATCAATGCGTCGCGCAGCCTGCTGCCTTCGGGCTTGCCGAGCAACCCGACGTATCGGAAGGTCAATCCGGCCGATGCGCCGATCATGATCGTGGGGCTGACGTCCGACACCAAGTCGCGCGGCGAGCTGTACGACGCGGCCTCGACCATCCTTGCGCAGAAGCTGTCGCAAGTGAACGGCGTGGGCCAGGTCACCATCGGCGGTGCGTCGCTGCCGGCGGTGCGGGTGGAGCTGAATCCGATGGCACTGAACAAGTACGGTATCTCGATGGAGACCGTGCGCACCGTCATCGCCAGCACCAACGCGAACAAGCCCAAGGGCATGATGGAATCCGGCGAGCGCGTCTGGACCATCTACGCCAACGACCAGGCCAAGAAGGCTGCCGAATACCAGTCGCTCATCGTCGCCTGGCGCAAGGGCTCGCCGGTGCGGCTGGCCGACGTGGCGGACGTCAGTGACAGCGTGCAGGACATTCGCAACTACGGCTCAGCCAACGGCAAGCCATCGGTGCTGCTCATCATCAGCCGGCAACCGGGCGCCAACATCATCGACACGGTCGACCGCATCAACGACATCCTGCCGTACCTGCGCAACACCATTCCCGCGCAGATCAACCTCGATGTGATGATGGACCGCACGCCCACCATCCGCGCCTCGCTTAGGGATGTGGAGCGCACGCTGGTGCTGTCGATCGCGCTGGTGATCATGGTGGTGTTCCTGTTCCTGCGCAACGTGCGGGCAACGCTCATTCCGAGCGTGGCGGTGCCGGTCTCGCTCATCGGCACATTCGGGGTGATGTACTTGTGCGGCTACAGCCTCGACAACCTTTCGCTGATGGCCTTGACCGTGGCGACAGGCTTTGTGGTGGACGACGCCATCGTCGTGCTCGAGAACGTCTCGCGCCACATCGAGAACGGCATGCGGCCCATGCAGGCGGCACTCAAGGGCGCGCGCGAGGTCGGCTTTACCGTGGTGTCGATGAGCCTGTCGCTGATTGCCGTGTTTATCCCGCTGCTGATGATGGGCGGCATCGTGGGACGGCTGTTCCGTGAATTTGCGGTGACGCTGTCGGTCGCCATCCTGGTGTCGCTAGTGGTGTCACTCACCACCACACCGATGATGTGTGCGCGCTTGCTCAAGCCCGCTGCCGAGGAAGAACACGGCTGGTTCCACCGCAAGACCGAAGGCTTCTTCACCTTCCTGCTCGACATCTATCGCAACTCGCTGGCGTGGGCGCTGCGGCACAGCTGGCTCACGCTGCTGATCCTGTTTGCGACGGTTTGCCTGAACGTCTATCTGTACATCATCGTGCCCAAGGGGTTCTTCCCCCAGCAGGACACAGGCCGCGTGATCGGCAACATCCAGGCAGACCAGGCCATCTCGTTCCAGGCCATGCGCACGAAGGTGACCGATTTCATCCACATCATTCAGCAAGACCCTGCGGTTGAAAACGTCGTGGGCTTCACAGGCGGCAGCCAGCGTAACAGCGGCTTCATGTTCATCCAGCTCAAGCCATTGGCCGAGCGGAAACTCTCTGCCGATCAGGTGATCAATCGCCTGCGGGGCAAGTTGGCGCGCGAGCCAGGTGCGAGCCTGTTCCTTCAATCCGTACAGGACATCCGCGTGGGGGGCCGGGCGAGCAATGCGCAGTACCAATACACGTTGCAGGCCGATGACCTGAACGAGCTGCGCGCGTGGGATCCGAAAATCAAGCAGGCACTCACGCAGGTGAAATCGCTGACAGACGTCAACACCGATACGCAGGACAAGGGCTTGCAGACCTCCCTCGTCATCGACCGCGACAAAGCGAAATCGCTCGGTATCAACCCAAGCGATGTCGACAATGCGCTGAACAACGCGTTCGGACAGCGCCAGGTGTCGACCATCTACAACCCGCTCAACCAGTACCGCGTGGTGATGGAAGCCGCACCGCAGTACTGGCAGAACCCCGACGGCCTGCGGGACATTTACCTCATCACATCGACAGGTGCGCAGGTGCCGCTGTCGACCTTCTCGCACTACGAGCCGACCAACACGGCGCTGGCGGTCAACCACCAGGGGCAATTCGCGGCGAGCACGATCTCGTTCAACCTGGCCCCCGGGGCATCGCTGTCGGGTGCCACGCAGGACATTCAGGGCGCCATGAACCGCATCGGCGTGCCATCCTCCGTGCACGGCAGTTTCCAGGGCACCGCCAAGGCGTTCCAGGATTCGCTCTCCAGCCAGCCCGTGCTGATTCTGTTTGCGCTCATCACCATCTACATCGTGCTGGGCGTGCTGTACGAGAGCTACGTGCACCCCATCACGATTCTGTCGACGCTGCCTTCGGCCGGTGTCGGGGCGCTGCTGGCGCTGATCATTACAGATACGGACTTTTCGATCATCGCGTTGATCGGCGTGATTCTGCTCATCGGCATCGTCAAGAAGAACGCGATCATGATGATCGACTTCGCGCTGGAGGCCGAGCGCAGCCAGGGCATGAGCCCCGCGGATGCAATCTTCCACGCCTGCGTGCTGCGCTTCCGACCGATCTTGATGACGACGATGGCCGCGCTGCTGGGCGCCCTGCCCCTGGCGCTCGGTCATGGCGACGGCGCGGAGCTGCGCACGCCGCTGGGCATCTCTATCGTTGGCGGGCTGCTGGTCAGCCAGATCCTCACGCTCTACACCACGCCGGTGGTCTACCTGGCGCTTGACCGGCTGCGCCTGCGTCGCGCCGGGCGCACCAAGGACACACCGCTGCCCGCATTGGATTCGCAAGGAAGCTGAACATGACAAGAGGCACTCAAGCCCTTCGTACCTCGTTGCTCGTGCTAGCCGCGTGCGCGCTCGTCTCGGCGTGCGCGGTCGGGCCCGATTACAAGCGCCCCACCGCCGAAGTGCCGCAGCAATACAAGGAAGCCGGCGACTGGAAAGTCGCCGACCCGAGCGACGCCATCGCCCGCGGCAAGTGGTGGGAAATCTTCAACGACCCGCAATTGAACGCGCTCGAAGAACAGGTGGCCGCCGCCAACCAGAACATCCTGGTGGCCGAGGCGCAATACCGCCAAGCCCAGGCGCTGGTGCAATCGGCGCAGGCTTCGTTCTTCCCGACGCTGGGTGCCAATGCATCGGCCACGCGCAGCCGTTCAGTGCGCACCTCGGTCAACCCGGACGGCAGCCTGTCGACAGGCAACCCGAGTCTGCTCAACTCGCAAAGCCTGTCACTCAACGCCAGTTGGGAGCTGGACCTGTGGGGCCGCATCCGCCGATCGGTGGAGTCGAACAAAGCCAGCGCACAAGCGAGCGCCGGTGATTTGTCGTCCGCTTTGCTGTCCGCGCAGGCAACGCTTGCGCAGAACTATTTTCAATTGCGTGTCACGGATACCCAAAAGGCTGTCTTGCAACGCACGGTTGCCGACTACGAGCGCTTCCTGAAGCTCACGCAAAACCAGTACGCCGTGGGCGTGGCGCAGCGTTCGGATGTGCTGACCGCGCAGACGCAGCTCAACCAGTCGCAGGCGCTGCTGTTGGATACCGAAGTCACCCGTGCGCAGCTTGAGCACGCCATTGCGGTGCTGATCGGCAAACCGCCGTCTGAATTCTCGCTGGCCCCGGCCACCGCTGCGAGTGCAGCCGACTTGCCGGCCCTACCCGCCATTCCGCTGGAAGTGCCATCGGCCGTGCTGGAGCGCCGCCCCGACATTGCCGCCGCCGAGCGCCGCATGGCCGCCGCCAACGCGCAGATCGGCGTGGCCAAGGCTGCGTACTTCCCGACACTCACGCTGGGAGCCTCGACCGGTTTGGCGGCCAACACGCTTTCGCGCCTGGCAACGCTGCCGAGCCGCGTCTGGTCGATCGGCCCAACGCTGGCCGCCACGCTGTTCGATGGCGGCGCGCGTGCAGCCGCCGTCGACAAGGCCGGTGCTGCTTACGATGCGTCGGTCGCGACATACCGCCAGACGGTGCTGGGCGCGTTTCAGGATGTCGAAGACAACCTCGCCGCGCTTCGCTGGCAGACGCAGGAATTTGGCGTGCAGGCCGATGCCGTCAAGGCCGCGCAGGAAGCCGCGCAACTCAATCTGAACCGCTATCGCGCGGGCACGGTGAGCTTCCTGGAAGTCATCACCGCACAGGCCACGGCCTACAATGCCGAGCGCACGCTGCTCACGCTGCAGGGCAAGCAGTATTCGGCAGCGGTGCTGCTGGTCAAGGCGCTGGGCGGCGGGTGGCACGGCGAAGTGCCGGTGGTTGGCCAGGCGGCGCTGCCGCGGGCATCCGCTCCTGCCGCGCAATAACCCTTCTGTTGTTGCCGGTGGCCGACGATGTTTCGCTACCGGCAATGTCCCCTTGTGCGTAAGCCCGCACGCAGTCGGATAGTTCCCCCTATAATCGACGGAATTTATTTCAGACCGCCCGACCATCCGGGCCGGCTGATGCAGCAGCGGGCGCGCAAATTGCGTCGCCCGATGCCTTGCAAGCCGCCCCGGTGCTATCCAGACCGTCTGTTTGCCAGCCACCATGTCCGCCGCGCGCGTGGTTGCCGACGCAGTTGCCCCGATTCACGCGCGCCGCTCAACTGACTCTGCTCTCTCTCTGATGATCCGATCCGCGCTTCCCCGTTCCGCCAAGCTGCTGGCTGCCGCCCTGGGCGCCGCCACGCTGTTTGCCGCCCTGCCCGCTCAGGCTGACCCGTCCGTGCGCGTCATCTATGGCAAAGACAACAAGCACGGCATCGAGAAATACGGCGTCGACCTCGACTTCGACTCGGGCTTCCACTGGGGCAACCCGGAAGGCTGGTTCGTGAATCTGGATTGGGAAGTCGCGCTGGGCCAGTGGCGCTCGACCAAGGGCACCAACCGCCAAAACATCACCGAATTCGGCGTGACGCCGCTGTTCCGCCTTGAAAAGCGCGGCGGCTCGTGGGTACCGTTCATCGAAGCTGGTGTCGGCCCGCGCTTGCTGTCGCACGTCAGCACGTCCAACGAGCACTATTTCAGCACGGCCTTCCAGTTCTCCGACATGATCGGCGTGGGCGTGGCCTTTGGCAGCAAGCAACAATTCCAAATGGGCTACCGCTTCGAACACCTGTCGAACGCGTCGATCAAGCGCCCGAATCCGGGCACGGACCTAAACGAGCTTTACCTGCGTTACACGTTCTAAAACCTGAACGTTTGCGACGCTTGAAAAAAACGGCCTGCCTTGCGGCGGGCCGTTTTGTTTTGGCACGCGGCGGTGAATCAACGCGCGTCGGCGTCCCCATCAAGATCGCGATCGCGCGATCGCATGCCCATCAACCGCTCGTAATTGAGCGAGGCATGGAAGCCCAGGCCGTTGCCACCGGCACGCTTGACTTCATACATCGCTGCGTCGGCATTGCGGATGAGCGTCTGCGCGTCATGCCCGTCGGTCGGATACAGCGCCACGCCGGCGCTCACGCCCATCGACAGCACATGGCCTTCCACACGAAACGGCGTCTGCAATTCTTCGATCAGGCGTTCCACGGTTTGCGTCACATCGTCGCGCGTGGCGCAGTGCGTGAGGACGGCAACAAATTCATCCCCGCCCAAGCGCGCCACCGTGTCCGAGGCCCGCAGCCCGCTGCGCAACCGCATGGCCGTAGCCTTCAGGACGAGATCGCCAACCCCGTGGCCGTACTCATCGTTGACGGGCTTGAAGCGATCGAGATCGATGAACACGACCGCAACCTGGCCGCGCGCGCGACGTGCCGTCTGAATGGCGACGAACAGACGATCGCGAAGCAGACGTGCATTGGGCAAGTCCGTCAGCGGATCATGCAGCGCGAGGTGGTGGGCCCGATCCAGCGCAGTGCGCCGCTGTGTCACGTCGAGCAGCGTGCCGCTCACGCGCGTGGCCATGCCACGGGCATCACGCTCGGTCACACGCCCGCGCGCGGCCACCCAGATCCATTGTCCATGGCGTGCGCGCATGCGTTGCTCGATTTCAAAGCTGTCGGCATCGCCGCGCATATGGCGGTAGATGCGTCGCGCGCTCAACGCGGCGTCTTGCGGATGCACCATCGCGAACCAGGCATCCGGATCGTTGGACAGATCCGTTGGCTCGTAGCCGAGCATGTCGGCCGTCCGACGGTTGAACGACACATGCCGTGCACGCGTGGACCAGTCGAACGTACCCAGCCCCGCGCCGTCCAGCACATAGGCCAACCGTTGCTCCGACGCGCGCAGCGATTCCAGCGCCAGGCGCCGCGCGGTCACGTCCTGCATCTGCACGACGAGGTGCGCGTTGCCGTCGTCGCGCGCCACCGCCACATCGGTCTGCACCCAGACGGTGGTGCCGTCCTGGCGGACCAGGCGCGTTTCCATCGACAGCGTGTCGCGCTGACCGGCGAGCAGCGACTCGACACCATGTCGTGTGCGTTCCGTGTGGTCGGGGTGGCACAGGTCGAACAGATCGCGCGCGCGCAGCGCCTGTGCTTCGTGTCCCGTTAGCGCGCACAGCGCTCGGTTCACGTCGAGGAAGCGACCCTCCGGCGCGCACAGGCCGATTCCTATCGGCGAATGTTCGATCGCAGCCTTGTACAAGTGGTGGTCCTCAAGCATGGCGATGCTGTTTCGCGAATGCGGCAGTCCCGGGGGGTGGTTGATGTGATGGCCATCGCGCCGCCGGGTGCCCCATGACGCAATCGTTGCGTCAGGCGCGCGGTGGCAGTTGGCGTGATCCCCGTAACCGGTCTCGTGGTCTGCGTGGCCCAGTTGGCGGCGGGCAATGACAGACCTTGGTGCGTTGCAAGCGCACGAATCGAGGCGGACTATAGAAGCCGCGAGTTAACGGGGCAATCCCTTCCCGCGAGGGGACATGGACCGCGTGCGCGCTTTGGGTCCCCTCGTGCGCGAGATGACGCGAAGGAAACGCGCCCCGCGTCATTCCCGTCTGCGTTTGTCGACCTCGATTGTCGACACTTGTCCGGCGTCGCCAGACATCCGATGACTGTACACCGGCCCTCGCGGCGAAGCAGCTAGCCGTTCGGTTAGGTCGCGCAGACGCTGCCGCCCCGCAACCGTTTGCCATATGAACGAACGGCAATCTCCACATTGTGAATGTCTTAAAGTTAAGACAAGACCCCTCGACCTCATCCGGAAAGAGGAAAGGCGCAAACGGCCGGCTCCGTTACTATTCTTCAATATCGCTTCGGGGGGAGCGAATTCAAACACGGCGAGCCGCGGCACAAGCGCACGCGGTTGTGGGAGGTCGTATGGAATTGAGTTTTGTCGCCCCCGGCACGCAGACGCATCGATATGCGCTCAAGCTCGCGGGCCTGCCCGAAGGTAACGAGCCAGGTACGACGGCAGTCGACCCCACCTGGGTGGACGATGCCCTTACCGCTGCCGTACGCGTATTCGACGCGCACCGCGTGCATTTTGCCGATGCCTACTTCGCCTATCGCGCACGTGAGACAGCGCAGCACCCCACGCGCGCTGCCGGCAAGACCCCACCCGCACGCGTTGCCGGCGATCTCCACGACGACACCCCGCTGCTCGCGGATACGTTTGCGATTGCGCAGTTGGCCGCACTTGTTTCGCTGGAGGCATCTGGCGTGGCCGATGTGATCGATGTCCATCTGGTGGTGGAGCGCTTGCGTGACGATGCCCCCACCCCGCCTGCCGATGGCATCGGCGAAGTGACGTTCGTCACGGAAACCGCGGCCGGCCTGCAAAGCGTGGCAAGTCGGCATTAAGGCGGGCAGGGCCGCTTACGGCCCATGGTGCGTGGGCCGCTCCGGCACGATGGTCGGCTGCGGCTCAGTTGGCGCGCCGACTGCGTCGGCGTCGCGAAACGTCCAGTACCGGTGCACCACGAAGTTGAAGATTGCCGTGATGGCCGAGGCGAACATCTGCGCGACCAGGTAATACAGGCCAATTCCCAGGCCGATGGCCATGATGGTCGCGTTGCATCCCAGCGCGAGAAAGGCCACCAGGCCAAACCGCACCATCGCGCCGACGTGCCCGCGTGTGCTGTTGAAGACGGCCTGCCGGCTGATGAAGTAGTTGAGCGTGGCACCGATCACGCTGCCTACCACCGACGCTCGCCACGGCGAGACTCCCAGCTGCACGAGCCCGAACAGCACCACATAGTGCGCCAGCGTTGCGCCGCCGCCGATGACGACATAGCGAGCAAACTGCTCTACCGCCGCCCAGAAATGCCGCCGAGACGCCATGCGCACACTCACCCCATCTACTTTGGAACCGACATTGTGCTCGACCATGGTTCTCGGGCCGCAACTCGCGTGCCACCGACCCCGCACAATAAGTGCGCTTAAAGTTGTGCAACATTTGGCCGTATAGAAACGTGGGGCCCTGCGCAGCTGTTGGCTCCCCATTGCCATGCTCGAACTTCAACCTCTCGACATTCCGCTAGCGATCCCCCTGCCGTGGCCGATGCTTGACGCCGACGGGCAGCTGCTCGTCCCGAAGGGCGACGTCATCCACTCCCCGGAGGAGATCGACCTGCTGTGCACGCTGCACCGCCCGCATCGTATGGCGGACGGCACGCCCGCGCCTGCGCCAGCGTTTGCAAATACGCAGTTCCCGAACACGATGTTCCCCGACATGGGCGACGATCCTGACGGTGAACGCACGATCGCCATGGAGCTGCTGGGCCTGCGCCCCGGTGGCATGCTGACCGTGCGACTGACCGCAGGCGCCGGCCAGACCAAGGGCGCCGCGCGCGTGATGGGCTACAGCCCGCAGCGCCATCTGCTCATCACCATGCCCACCGACAGCGGCCGCTCGGTCATGCCGGTCAAGGACGAACTGGTGGAAGTCCACGCCTTCTCGGGCGAGGGCATTGCCAGCTTTGAATGCACGGTGATGGCGGTGTGCCGCATTCCGTTCGAATACGTCGTGTTGTCGCCGCCGCGGCGGATCAAGAACCGCATGTTGCGCAAATCGCTGCGCGTGCGCGCCAACGTGGTCGGCAAGATGCTGGTGAGCGGCGACCCGCCGCGCATGATCCATATCTCCGACATCAGCACGACAGGCGCGTCGTTCCGCTCCGTGCATCGGCTGGAGGTGAGCGGCGCGCCGGCGCGTCTGCGCTTCCGGGTGAAAACGCGCGACTATCACTCCGAACTGGTGGCAGCCGCCCTCGTTCGCAGCGAGAAGCCGGCCGACCTGCCCAACGTCTATCAATACGGCGTGGAATTCGTAGAGCTGGTCGCGGCCCAAAAAATGCTGCTGCAATGCTTTATCTATGAACAGTTGCTTTGGGGCGGCCAGCGCATGGTGTAGCGTGCAGGCAGAACTGATATTCGCCCCGCTTTGCTCAGAATTAACTGCCGCTAAAGGTTAAAAACATCTGCCGAAATCACGCAAAAAACGCCGCAAATCGGCCACCATGGCCGGTTTTCAGCTTATGATGCCGCAGGCATGCTTGTGACAAAGCTATACAATTGACAGCACATCAAGTGCAGGCATTTCCGTTTTAAAGGCATTTGCAGGACGATCCCCATTTATGAGCCGCGCAAGGTCTGCCGCGCCATCGAGTCTGGACCCAATCTCCGGATTGCCGGACCGCGAACGATTCGTCCAGCTGCTGGCTGCCATGCCGCAACCCGCACGCCAGGATGCAATCGGCGCACTGCTGCTGATCGGCTTCGACCATTTTGCCGAGGCCACCAACACGCTCGGGCCGCTGGCCGCGCGAGAGGTCATCGTCGAATGTGCATCGCGGCTTGAAGCGCTGAGCGTGCCACCTGCGGATGGCATCGCACCCATCGTCGGGCGCGTCGGCCCCGAGACCTTTGCCGTTGCCTGCGCAGACTTTGTCTCGGCACAGGATGTGCACGATCTCGCGCGGCGGATTTCCGCGGCGCTTACGCGACCTTTCATCACGCATGGTTACGAGCTGGTCTGCTCATGCAGCATCGGCATGACGCTTTTTGAGACCATGCCTTCGGATGCAGCGCGGCTGATTGAACAGGCCGACCGGGCGCTCTACGGGGTCCAGCACGGTGCCGAACAAAGCCCCGCGCTGTATGCCCCGGCGGCCATGCCTCCGATCTCGGGCGGCAACACCGCCGCCATCGATGGGTACGACGCCGCCGCCGAGCATCCGCGCCTGGCCGCCCAGTTGCGTCATGCGCTTGCGCGCCGCCAGTTCAGCCTGAACCTGCAGCCGCAACTGAGCCTGACCGACGGACGGATCGTCGGTTACGAATTTTTGCTGCGCTGGATTTCACCGGAGCTGGGAGTCGTTGCACCGGCCGATTTTCTGCCAATCCTGGAGCAGACAGGCGACATTCGTGAGGTGGGCCGCTGGGTGCTCGACAATGCCGCGCAGATGCTGGCCGGGCTGCTACGCGAAGAATCCCAGCGCGCGGGACGCAACAGCCGGCATCAGCCGGGCGTGCATGCAGCTGTCAACTTGTCGGTTGCGCAGCTACTCGATCCGCAATTGAGCGACGCCGTGCGCGACATTGCCGCACGCCACGCGGTGCCGACCGCACGCCTCGTCTTCGAGATATCGGAACACACACTGCACCGTGCCAACGGCTCGGCGCAGAAAGCCGTGGAAGCCCTGCACGCCTGTGGCGCACGCGTGGCTGTGGAAGACTTTGGCGCCACCGCGCACAGCCTCGATTGCCTGGCAACGTTCCGCCCCGATCAGGTCAAGCTCGATCAGGCCATCGTCAACGCAGTGACCAAGGCGAGCGATCACGCGGTGCTGCAACGCCTGGTGGCTGCCGCGCATGGCGCGGGGGTGCCCGTCACCGCCACGCGCGTGGAAACCGCCGCGCAGCTCCATGCGCTGCGTGCCTGCCGGTGCGACGTGATCCAGGGCTACCTGCTCTCGCAACCCTTCCCTGCCCGCTGGATCGACGACACACAAGACGTGATTGCCGAGCGCGCACGCGATCTGATGCCGTAAAAGAAAACGCCCTTCCGCCTGCACGGCGGAAGGGCATCGGCGCTGGCGCGCGTGCTGCTTATGCGTGCTCGACGCGAAAGACCGCCACTGCGCTGCGCAACGCCTCGGCCTGTTCTTCCAGCGATTCCGCCGCAGCCGCAGCCTGTTCGACCAGCGCTGCATTCTGCTGCGTCACCTGGTCCATCTGCGTGACGGCCTGGTTGACCTGTTCGATGCCGCTGCTCTGTTCTTCCGACGCCGCGCTGATCTCGCCCATGATGTCCGTCACGCGGCGCACGGCCACCACCACCTCGTCGATCACCGTGCCAGCTTCGGCCACGAGGGTCGTACCGTTCTGCACACGGCCCACCGAATCGCCAATCAGCTCCTTGATCTCTTTGGCGGCCGTGGCGCTGCGCTGCGCAAGGCTGCGCACCTCGCCGGCAACGACGGCAAAGCCGCGGCCCTGCTCGCCGGCGCGTGCGGCTTCCACCGCAGCATTCAACGCCAGGATGTTGGTCTGGAACGCAATGCCTTCGATCACGCCGATGATGTCGGCAATCTTTCGGCTGCTTTCATTGATGCCGGCCATCGTGTCCACCACGCGGCCCACGACTTCCCCACCCTTGACCGCGATATCCGACGCACTGACGGCCAGCGTGCTCGCCTGACGCGCGTTATCGGCATTCTGCTTCACGATGCTCGTCAGCTCTTCCATGCTCGACGCGGTTTCCTCCAGCGACGAGGCCTGTTGCTCCGTGCGCTGCGAGAGGTCGGCATTGCCGGCGGCAATCTGCTTGGTAGCGCTGGCGATGGAATCGGAGCCTGTGCGCACCTGACCGATGATCTGCTGCAGGCTCGTTTGCATGGACGACACCGCGTGCATCAGGCGTGCGGTTTCATCGCGGCGGCCCGCGGCGGTCTGGCCTTCCATACGCGTGGCGAGGTCGCCCGATGCCATGCGCTCGAACACCTGAATGGCGCGCTCCAGCGGACGCACCACCGTGCGGCCAAGCACGCCGCGCGCCACAACCGACAACACCAGCGCGGCGACCAGCAAGCCACCCGAGATCCAGATGCTCATCGCATAGCGCGACTGGGAATGGTCAAAGCGTTGCTGGCCGTACTTGAAGCGCGCCCCGACCAGGGGCCCGAGCGCCGAGTCGTAATCGACGAACAGCTTCGGCACCAGGTTCGTGTTCAGTTCGCGGTACGTAGTGAGGTCGCTGCGTTCCAGTGCGGCAATGGCCGGCTCCAGCGCCGTCTTGACGAACTTGGTGCGTGCCGCGTCGGCGGCTTGCAACTGGGCGCGGTCCGCATCGGGAATCGGCAGCTTCATGAACTGGGCCCAGGCATCGTTGGCCGAGTTGACCATGGTGTGCGCATCGGACAGCAGTTTCTTGAGTTCTTCAGGCGTGGAGACCGCATCGAAATTGGTCAGGTGGATGCGCGCCCACAGCAGGTTGATGGTGTCTTTGGCCAGCAGATCCAGGCCCTTGGCATCTTCCAGATACACCGCCCGCAAATCGTCATTGGTCGCCCGGCCGGTGGTGATACCCGCGAAGCCCACCACGGCAATCATCACTGCAAATACTGCGACCAGAAACGTCAGCCGCGTGCGAATGCTCGTATCCATCCATTTCCACATATGTTTTCCCCTGCATGGTTGGGCCGTGTGCGCCGAGATCGTCTTCCCGCGTCCCTCTTCGGGCACCCTGTTCACTCCCAATGGTGCTAACGGCAAGGGACAGCGGAAATAGAGGGCATCACCACGAATGTCCGGAATGCGCCGCAAGTGATATGCAAGAAGGTAAAAAAGATACGACCGGCGCACCCCACGTGCGCGGGGTGGCACTAAAATGCGGGTTGCGCCACCGTCGTGGTGGCAATCACGCGAACATCGTGCGGGACACCGCACGGCTCACAAGGGGATCGAGATGAAGAAACTGATTGCACTGCTGGCCCTGGGCTGCGTCGTTCTGGCGGGCTGCAACACGATGGCAGGCATGGGCAAGGACATTCAGACGGGTGGTCAGAAGCTGGAAAACGCCGCTGACAACACCAAGCAGAAGATGTAATGAAGCGAAGGCCCGGAGAGTCCCTGGCCTGAGTTGAAAAAACGCCGCAGTTCGCGGCGTTTTTCTTTTGGGCCGCTACAGCAGCTCTTCCGGGGTAAACGGCGCCAGCATCTGAATCCACGTCCGGCGGCCAAGGCCCACTTCCGGCTCCTGATCGACGACGACCTCCTTGCCATTCTCATGCGTGGTCCAGCGCAAGTGGCCGTCGTCCTTGGTCACCCGGTAGGCGCTGTCGCGCACCGAATCGTCAAACAGCTTGGCTACCGCATCCGACAGCACCGGGCTGCGGATGATCAACCCCGTTTCGGTATTCAGCCCGATGGAGCGCGGGTCGATGTTCATCGAGCCGACAAACAGCGTGCTGCGGTCCACCACGATCGATTTCACGTGCAGGCTTGCCTGCGACGAACGGAACGTGCCGAACATCTTCGGGCGATCGCCCAGCGTCGGGCGCAGCTCGTACAGTTCAACACCGTCGTCGATCAGCGCGCCACGATATTTCGCATAACCCACATGCACGATGGGTGCGTCGGTCGCTGCCAGCGAGTTGGTCAGCACACGCAGCCGCACACCCCGATCCTGCAAGTGCCTAGCCACCTCGACCCCGCGCTTGCCCGGCACGAAGTACGGCGAGATCAGCACCACCTCGCGCTTGGCCTCGTCAATCAGACGCAGAAGCGTCTGGGCGAGGCGCTCGCCGCCAGGTTCCACCTCATCACCCGACACCTTGGCCGGACGGTCGACGATCACCTGTGCCTGCGCCCACTCCAGGCGCAGGCGGCCACGGGCGATCTGGTCAGCCAGGAACCAGTCGCGCGGTGCGGGCTTGAGCGGCAAAGGCTGCTCCGGCGCTGGGCTGGCCAGATCAGTCTGGTTACGGCGCTGCTCGAGCTGCGAAATCGTCTGGTCGGATGCCGGCTTGGCGGAATCGGAGCCCATGTTGATCGGCCGGGTCGGCACATCGATATGCTGCGGCGGCCCTTCCGGCCGGTGTGGCATCGTCACCGGCGGCGGATAGTTGCCCTCTTTCGGCTCGGGCGGATGCGCCATGCTCGGCTCGGGCGCCAGCGCCTGCACCGGATAGGCAAATTCGCTGTTCCAGTACGCATCGAACGCCGACGACAACTGACGCACCGCCGGCCCGGCAGCCAGCACGTCAAGATCGACGAAGTTGGTGGTCTGGTTCTGCGTGAAATACTCGGCGCCCAGATTGCGCCCGCCTGTCACGGCCAGTGCGTTGTCGGCAATGAAAGCCTTGTTGTGCATGCGCCGATTGACGCGGCGGAACTCCGCGGCACCGCTCAGGTACCGTGTGACGTTCGACATCCGCCCGCCCGGAAACGGGTTGAACAGCCGCACGTCGATGTTCTTGTGCGACGAAAATTTCAGAAATGCCAGATCGCGCCCATCGCTGTGCAGATCGTCGACCAGCATGCGCACGCGTACGCCACGGTCGGCAGCGGCCCGCACATGGCGCATCAGTTCGCGCACGCTGTTGTCGCTCGCAATGATGAAGTACTGCAAATCCAGCGTACGCTCGGCCCGGTCGGCCAGCGTGAGCAACGTGGCGTAGGCTTCTTCGCCCGACGGGATCAGCCGGAAGCCGGACACATCGGCCGACGGCGCATTCGTCTGCACCAGGCGCCCCAGCGAAGAGGCCGATTCGGCATTGGGCAGCGCCGTCGTCACGGGGCGATCGACGTGATCTGGCAGGCTTGCGCAGCCCGTCAGCAGTGCGATGACCAGCCAGGCAAACCAGGCGCGCAGATACGCGGTCGGGAGGTTCCTCGGGTGCCCTTGCATGTTCGATGTCGTGTTGGGTACGGCACAGGTCGAGAGGACGTCTACTTCACACCAGCATGCGGCGTGCCTGAACAGACGCCACGGCCAGACTACGCGAGATGTCAGCCGGGGCAGTATCCGTGTTTGTCCGACGCCACGTGGGGCGTGTCAAAATGGCGCAACGGTGCGCTTTTTCCCCCGCTGCTTTCCATGCTGACCAACACCACGGCATTTGCCGCCTTCCTCTTTGTTGTGCATTGCGTGGGCGTCCTCGCGGCCATGCATGCCGTGTTGACCGTGCGCACGTCGCAGGGTGCCATCGCGTGGGCCATCTCGCTGGTCACGCTGCCGGAGTTCACGCTGATCCCCTATCTGATCTTCGGGCGAAGCACCTTTGCCGGCTACGTGGACGCGCGCCGCTTTCACAACGCGCGTCTGCGCGAAATCACCCTGTCTGACGACTGGCGCCGTCTGCGCGACCATGAGTCCAGCGTGGTCGCGCCGCAGCACACCTGCATGCAGGCCTTGCCGCGCCTGACCGGCACACCGTGTCTGGCCCGGAATCGCGTGCGGCTGCTCGTCAACGGCGCGGAAACCTTCGATGCCATCTTTGCGGCGATTGCCCAGGCGCGGCGCGTGCTGATCGTGCAGTTCTTCATCGTGCACGACGACACGCTCGGCCGCCGCCTAGCCGAACTGCTGCTCGACCGCGCGCGGGCCGGGGTGCGTGTGTACTTTCTCTTCGACAGCATCGGCTGCCACGCGCTGCCGCGCCGCTATGTGCAGCGTCTGATTGAAGGCGGCGTGCTGGCCAAGCCGTTCTCCACGCATGCCGGGTTCGTCAACCGCTTCCAGCTCAACTTCCGCAACCATCGCAAGCTCGTGGTGGTGGACGGAGACCGTGCTTACGTTGGCGGCCACAACGTCGGCAACGAATACATGGGCGAAAAACCGCCGCTTGCCCCGTGGCGCGACACGCATATCGAGATCGTCGGTGCCGCGGTGATGGACTTGCAACTGACCTTTGCCGAAGACTGGTACTGGGCCGCGCACGAAGTGCCGCAACTGATCGTGCCCGAACTGCGGCCCGAAGAAGACATGGTTTGCCAAGTGGTCGCCAGCGGCCCGGCAGACAAGCAGGAAACCTGCTCGCTGTTTTTCATGGAAGCCATTCAATCGGCGCGCAAGCGGCTGTGGATCACGTCGCCATACTTCATTCCCGACGAAGCCGTGTTTGCCGCGCTGCGCCTGGCCGTGCTGCGCGGGGTAGACGTGCGCATCCTGATCCCGTCGCGGCCAGACCATCACATGGTGTTCCTCGCGTCCACGCTGTATGCGTATCAGGCGATCCGCGCGGGCGTGAAGATCTATCGCTACCTGCCGGGCTTCCTGCACCAGAAGGTCGTGCTGATCGACGACGAGGCCGCAGCCGTAGGCAGCGCCAACCTCGACAACCGTTCGTTCCGCCTCAACTTCGAGCTGATGATCATGACCGCGGACCCACGCTTCGCCAACGACGTCGCACAAATGCTCGAAGTCGATTTTGCCGAAGCCGCCCGAGTTGGCCGTGACGAATACGAACACGCACACCCGCTGCGCCGCGTGATCATGCACGTCGCCAAGCTGTTCGCCCCCATCTTGTAATCACGCTCCGAATTCCGAATCCCGAATTCCGAGTTCGCCCGCAAGAAGCGGAGCGCATCCAGGCATCGCCGTCCCTACCCTGAAGCGAACATTTTCAGGAGTGTGCGATGTCCGATTCCCATGATCTTGCTGTCGACCGTCTACCGCCGGGCTTCAATCGGCTGGCGGGCTCCAACCTGGCTGCGCAGTCAGCCGAGCAGATTGCGCTGGCCGCCATGCCCATGGTTGCGGTGCTCACCCTGCATGCCGACGCCAGCACAGCGAGCTGGCTGCAAGTCGCCCTCACGCTGCCGTTTGTGCTGTTTGCCATTCCCGTCGGCATGCTGGCGGATCGTTGGCCCAAGCGTGCATTGATGGCCGGCGCGGAGGCGGTACGCGCGCTGGCCTTGTTTGCTGTGGCGGGTCTGCTGATGGCCGGGCGCTTGAACCTGGCTGCGCTGGGTGTGCTGGGCTTTGTTGCTGTGTGCGGCACGGTGGTGTTCAGCGTGGCGGCGCCTGCGCTGGTGCCCTCGCTCGTGCCGGCAGCGATGCTTGCGCGCGCCAACGGCCGAATCGAGCTAGCGCGCACGATTGCATTTGCGTGCGGGCCGGCCATCGGCGGTGCGTTGGTCGGCTGGACAGGCTCGATGGCGGCGTTCGCGCTGGCGGCGGCGTTGTCCGCCATGGCTGCGGCACTGCTGGCCGGCGTGGCCGCCCCGGAGTCAGTGGCGCGGCACGCGGCGCACCCGCTGCAGGACATAGCCGAGGGCGCGCGCTTCGTGTTTCACCATCCGCTGCTGCGGCCGGTGTTCATCACGCAGTTCGTCTTCACCATGGCGTTCTTCATGGTGATTGCCATCTTCGTTCCGTATGCGGCGCATCGGTTGAACCTCTCTGCACAAGCGATTGGGCTGACGCTCGGCATGTACGGCGCGGGCATGGTGATCGGCGCGCTGCTGGCCGCCCGCATTCTGGCGCGCTGGCGCTTCGGCCATGTGGTGGCGACTGGCCCCGTGTGTGGACTGACGGGCGGTGTGCTGCTTGCGGCCACGCTCTGGCAGCCGTGGCCGGCACTGGCACAAGCGGGCTTCTTTCTGCTGGGTTGTGGGCCGATTCTGTGGGTGGTCAGCACCACCACGCTGCGGCAGACGGTGACGCCGCCCACGCTGCTGGCGCGCGTATCTGCAGTGAATGTGATGTCATATGGCGCTCGGCCAATCGGCGCGGCAATGGCCGCGTGGCTCGCCGCACACGCCGGTGCGGGGGCGTGCCTGCTGATGGCGGTGGCGGGCTTTGCGCTGCAGTTGCTGTGCATCCTGCAATCGCCCGCGGTGCGGCTGGTGCGTCAGCCGCGTGCGGACGATACGTCGGCCGGGCTCGAACCTGCCTGAGCCGCGTCGGCACCGCGATCACCGCGCTGCACGTCGCGCCACGCACGCGGCGTCATACCGAAGTGGGCGATGAACCAGCGCGTGAACGACGCCTGCCGCGTATAGCCGAGCAACGCGGCCACCCGTCCGATCCGATAGCTCGGGTTCGCCATGTAGCGAACGGCGAGGTTGTGCCGGACCTCCTCCACCAGGTCAGAGAACGTCATGCCGGCTGCTTCCAGCTGGCGTTGCAGGGTCCGCACGCTCAGGTGGAGATGATCAGCCACCTGTTCGACCGAGGCGCGCTCCAGCGGCAGCAACAGGTAGATCGCGCGACGCACGTCCTGCACCACCGCCTCTTGCGCCGATACATTGAGCGGCTCGGCAAGGCTTTCCGCGTAGCGCACGAGGGCCGGGTCAGCGGCAGGGTTGGGCGTCTCCAGATCGGCAGCGGCGCAGACGATGCCGTTGAAGTCGCTGCCGAACACGATGGGGCAACCGAACACGCGTCTGTGCAGGCTGACGTCAGTGGGAGCGCCATGTGTGAAATGGATGCTGCGCGGCTTCCAGTGCACGCCCAGCAGCGCGCTGCACGTCCTGGCGAGCACGCCAACGGCCAGCTCGTTGGCCTGCCGCAGCGGCACGGGCGTCTCGGTGATCACCTCTTCGCGAATGACCACCATATCGCCATCAGATTCCAGGTAGATCGCCAGCGCCTCGTTCAGCAGGTGGCGGTACTGGATGATGGCCTGCAGCGCCTCGCGCAGCGTGCGCTTGTGGGCGAGCAACAACCCGAGCACACCGAAATCCAGTTCCTGGCGCGCCTCGGCCATCTGCAGCCCGAGCGTCGGGCACGGGGCGCTGGCGGCGGTGATCTCCATCAACTGGCACGTCGCCACGACTGACACGAGCTGCTCGGGATCGGTCAGTCTGGCCGGGTCCAGCCCCACCTGCCGCAGTGCCTCCTGCGGGTTGAAACCAAGCCGCCGCACGACCTGGAAGTAGCCGTTGAGCGACCGGGCACGCACCATCGTTTCCATAGGTTTCAGTGGGCTTCGAGCCGTCTTGGTGTTTACACGGAATGGCGCGTAAAGAGAAAAACTTGGCGCCAATTGAGAAATTCAAAGCTACCGCTTCCCTATAGTGAAGTCCAGCCGAGACATCCCCTACAGGAGCCCCCAACATGCAATTCCTCGATGATTCGCTGCACCCGGAAAACCAGGACAAAGTCGTCATTACCGTTGCGCCGTACGGCCCGGAATGGATGCCGGAAGATTTTCCAGAAGACATTCCGGTCACGATGGAAGAACAGGTGCAGAAAGCCGTGGATTGCTACAACGCCGGCGCTACCGTGCTGCACCTGCACGTGCGTGAACTCGACGGCAAGGGCTCCAAGCGGCTCTCGAAATTCAACGAGCTGATTGCCGGCGTGCGTGCGGCGGTGCCCGACATGATCATCCAGGTGGGCGGCTCGATTTCTTTTGCCCCCGAAGACGAAGGGCAAGCCGCCAAGTGGCTGTCGGACGACACGCGCCACATGCTGGCCGACCTGACCCCAGCACCCGATCAGGTGACCGTGGCGGTCAACACCACGCAGATGAACATCATGGAGCTGCTGTATCCGGCGTATCTGGAAGGCACGTCGCTGGCCAATCCGGCGCTGGCTGCAGCCTATGCAGAAATGACCGTGCCCGCCGGCCCCGCCTGGCTGGAGGAGCACCTGCGCCGTCTGCAGGCCTCCGGCGTGCAACCGCACTTCCAGTTGACCGGCATCCACGCGCTGGAAACGCTGGAGCGTGTCGTCCGCAAGGGCGTCTACAAGGGCCCGCTCAACCTGACGTGGATCGGCATTGGCGGCGGCTTCGACGGCCCCAACCCGTTCAACTTCTTCAACTTCATCCACCGCGCGCCGGATGGTTGCACGCTGACGGCCGAGTCGCTGCTCAAGAACGTGCTGCCCTTCAACATGATGGCCATGGCAATGGGCCTGCACCCGCGCTGCGGCATTGAAGACACGATCATCGACCAGCACGGCAACCGTATGACATCCGTGCAGCAGATCGAGCAGTGCGTGCGCGTGGCGCATGAACTGGGCCGTGAGATTGCCAGCGGCAAGGAGGCGCGCGCCATCTACCGCATCGGCGTGCAATATGACAGCGTTGAAGAAACGCTGGCGAAGAACGGCATGTCCCCCAACCGTGCCCCGAACGTGAAAAACCTGCCGCTGCGCGCGGCCTAAACTAGAAGCCGCCGTATCACCGGGCCAACACAGGCGGCGCTCAACGCAAGCGCCGCCACTCGGAGACAACCATGAATCTGCATGCCGCCGACCCGCGCGCAGACCACCACGACGGCTATCTCGTCAGCCAACCCCAGGCGTGGTTTGCGTTTGCAATGACCTTTGCACTGATGCTGTTCGATTACATCGACCGGCAAGTCATCGTGTCGCTTTTCCCGCATCTGAAGACAGCCTGGGCGCTGTCCGACAAGCAACTTGGCGCGCTCGTCTCGGTCATCTCGATCGTGGTGGCGGTGGGTGGCCTGCCGGTGGCGTTGTTGGCCGACCGCTACAGCCGCGTCAAGAGCATCGTCGTGATGGCCACCGTATGGAGCCTGGCAACGATCTCCTGCATGTTCACGCGCAATTACGGACAGCTCTTCACCGCGCGCGCCATCGTGGGCGTGGGCGAGACCGGCTACGGCTCGGTGGGCGCGGCACTCATTGCCAGTCTGTTCCCCAAGCGCCTGCGCGCCACGTTGATGGGCGCCTTCTTTGCCGCGGCATCCGTCGGTTCGGTATTGGGCGTGTTGCTCGGTGGCGTGATTGCAGCGCGCTGGGGCTGGCAGGCAGCATTTGGCGTGGTGGGCATACCGGGTCTGGTGCTGGCGCTGCTCTATGTGTTCGTGCCGGACTACAAAACGGTGGCGATGGCAGCTGGCGGCACGCAAGTGCGTCAGCCCGCAGGCACGCTCCTGCAACGCGTTGCGGGCGCGCTCACCAGCTCGCGCACGCTGTGGTGGACGTGCCTGGGCGCAGCCTTCCAGTTGATCGTCGTGTCGACCATCTGGGCGTGGCTGCCGAGCTACCTGAATCGCTATCACGGGACACCGCCGGACCGTGCTGCCATGCAAGCCGCACTGGTGGTGCTGTGCGGTGCCCTGGGCGCCTTCGTGTGGGGTGTGGTGGCCGATGTGGTTGCAGCGCGCCGCCAGCGCAACCGGCTGATTGCGGTGGCTGTGCTGGCGGTGGTCACGCTGCTCGTGTTCATGACGGCCTTTGGTACCGCCATGCCGGCCAACCAGCAGTTCCTCCTGATCGCCTTCGGCGGCTTCTTGATGACGTGCACGGTGGCCCCGGCTTCCAGCGTGGTGTTCGACGTGGTGCACCCCGGCGTCCGCTCTACCGGAGCTGCGGTGCTTTCGCTGTTCCAGAACCTGTTCGGCTTGGCCATCGGGCCGTTTGTGGGCGGCGCCATGTCCGACGCGTGGGGCCTGCAGACCGCCCTGGCTGTGATGCCGATCTTCGGCGTGGTTGCAGCAGGCTGCTTCTTGCTGGCCGCACGCAGCTACGAAGCTGAACTCAAGCGCGTGGCCAACGTATCGATCGACGCGGCGCCCACCGCCGCACCAGCCGCTGTGGCTTCCGCATGACGGCCCGACTCCGCTAACCGCGCGCCGCCACAAGGCATCTCACCCCTCTCCCGCCTTGACCGCGTCTCGCCAAGCGAGCCGCGCGGGCGGCGCGCACCCCAAACATCTGAAGACGAATCCAGGAGATATCCATGGCAACCGCAGTCCGCTTTCATGAAACCGGCGGCCCCGAGGTCTTGCGCTGCGAGACCGTCGAAGTGGGCCAACCCGGCCCGGGCCAGGTCCGTCTACGCCACGAAGCCGTCGGCCTGAACTTTGCCGACACCTACTTCCGTTCGGGCCTCTACCCGGTACCCCGCCCCGCCGGCATGGGCGTGGAAGCAGCAGGCATCGTTGAAGCGGTAGGCGATGGCGTAAGCAACGTCGCCGTGGGTGATCGCGTGACCTATACCGGCTTCATCAACACGCTGGGCGCGTACAGCACCGAACGCCTCATTCCAGCCGCGCCGCTCATCAAGCTGCCCGCAGCCATTGCCTGCGAAACCGCCGCCGCCATGACCATGCGCGGCCTGACGTCGGCCTACCTGCTGCGCCGCATCTACCCGTTTGCGAAGGGCAACACGATCCTTCTGCATGCAGCCGCCGGCGGTGTGGGACTGATCGTCTCGCAGTGGGCGAAGCTGCTTGGGCTGACCGTGATCGGCACGGTATCGAGCGAAGCCAAGGCCGACATCGCCCGCGCGCACGGCTGCGACCACGTCATCAACTACGCGCACGACGACGTTGCAAAACGCGTGCGCGAACTGACCGACGGCGTGGGCGTGAACGTGGTGTTCGACAGCGTGGGCAAGGCCACCTTCGATGCCTCGCTCGATTCGCTCAAGCGACGCGGCCTGATGGTGTGCGTGGGTACGGCATCGGGCCCGATCCCGCCGTTCAACCCACAACTGCTGGCGATGAAGGGATCGCTTTACCTGACGCGCCCGGCCCTGGCCGATTACATCGCCGATCCGGCCGAGAAGGCCGAGCTTGCCGGCGAGTTGTTCGATCACGTGGCCGCCGGTCGCATCAAGATCGAAATCCACCAGCGCTATGCATTGGAAGACGCCGTGCAGGCACACCGCGATCTCGAATCGCGCAAGACGACGGGTTCATCCGTCTTCGTCATCTGAGGGGCTGTCATGCGCATCGAACAACTGACCAACGCCCTGGGTGCCGAGCTGACCGGCGTACAACTGAGTGACGCGATCGAAGACGAAGGCCTGTTCAGCGAAATCCGCACCGCGCTGCTCAAGCACCGCGTGATCTTCCTGCGCGATCAGGACTTGAGCCGTGCGCAGCATGTGGCGTTTGCCCGCCGCTTTGGCGAACTGGAAGACCACCCCGTGGCCGGTAGCGACCCGGAGCACCCCGGCCTCGTGCGCATCTACAAGACGCCCGACCACCCGAACGACCGCTACGAGAACTGTTGGCACGCCGACACCACGTGGCGCGAAGCGCCGCAGTTTGGCGCCGTGCTGCGCTGCGTGGAATGCCCGCCCGTTGGCGGCGACACGATGTGGGCCAACATGGTGCTGGCGTACGAGAAGCTGCCGGAAGACGTCAAGCGCGACATTGCCGGCCTGCGCGCACGCCACAGCATCGAGGCCAGCTTTGGTGCCGTCATGCCCATCGAAAAGCGTCTTGCACTCAAGGCGCAGTACCCCGATCCGGAACACCCCGTGGTGCGCACGCACCCCGAAACCGACGAGAAGGTGCTGTACGTCAATGGCTTCACGACGCACTTCACGAACTACCACACCCCTGCGCGCGTGCGCTACGGCCAGGACGCCACGGTAGGTGCATCTGAGCTGCTGCGCTACCTGATCAGCCAGGCCTACATTCCCGAATACCAGGTGCGCTGGCGCTGGAAGCCGAACAGCGTGGCCATCTGGGACAACACCGCCACGCAGCACTACGCGGTCATGGATTACGTGCCGTGCCATCGGAAGATGGAACGCGCCGGCATCATCGGCGGCAAGCCGTTCTAACGATCGTCGGGACACATCGGACCCGTCGGCGATAACACCAAGAGGAGACCCTGCAACATGAAGACGAAGCACATCGCCCCCGCTGCACTGCTGGCCTGCGCCGGCGCGGCCTGCGCGCAATCCGGCGTCACGCTGTATGGCGTGGTGGATACCAACATCGAATATGCGACCAACCTGGCGGGTGCCACGCCGGGCAGCTCGGGGCACCGCGTGTCGATGCAAAGCGGCGGCCTGTCGGGCTCGCGCTGGGGCCTGCGCGGGGTGGAGGATCTTGGCGGCGGCCTGAGTGCGCTGTTCGTGCTCGAAAGCGGATTTGCAAGCGACACGGGCCAATCGCAACAAGGGGGCCGGCTGTTCGGGCGCCAGGCCTACGTTGGGCTCAAGAGCAGCACGATCGGGCAATTTACTTTCGGCCGCCAGTACACGACGCTCTTCCAGTTGCTGGCCAACTTCGAGCCGATGGCGTATTCCACGCAGTACGAACCGGCGGCAGTGCAGACCGGCGTGAATTTCCGGTCCGACAACACCGCCATGTACACGGGCAACTTCGGCCCGGTGACTGCGCAGGCGCATTGGTCATTCGGCACCGGCGCCCCGAGCGCCAACCCAACCGGCGGCGGCAACGGCGAGGTGCCCGGCCAAGCCCGGCGCGACAGCGGCTACGGCGCGGGGGTGGCGTACTCGGCTGGCCCGCTGGGTGCCACGCTCGTGTATGACCAGTACAACCCCAGCACCCCGCTGGGCGGTGGCGCGTTCAGCTCCGGCACCGTGCGCAAGGCGGCGCTGGCGGGCAGCTACCTCGTTGGCGATGTGCTCAAGGTCATGGGCGGCTACCGCTGGGGCCAGAACAAGAACGCCAACGGCAGTGTGGCGCTGCGCGACGACTACTTCTGGGCCGGCGTGAACTATCAGGCGACGAACGCCGTGATGCTCTCGCTCGAATACTCGTACCAGAAGATCAAGACCATCAACAGCGCGCCGTCCACGCAAGCCAACCCGTGGCAGGTCGCGTTCATTGCCGACTACACCCTTTCCAAGCGCACCGATCTGTATCTGACCACGGCCTATGCGCGCAACGCGGGCCTGGCGCTCGACCAGGCCACGGTGGACCTCAACGCCACCGGCTACGGCCTGGCTACCGGCAAGACCAGCATGCTCGGCGCGGCCGTCGGTATTCGCCACAAATTCTGAGCGGCCCACACCACGGGAGGCGGACTCCGCCGTCTCCCCGGTCGGCATTCGAGGAGGGTGACCTCCTCGTTTTTTCTTCATGGCGTTTCATCATGACGTTGTCCAACCCTTCTCCCACCATCCTCATGGTGCCCGGCCTGCGCGACCACGTGGCCGAACACTGGCAGACGTTGCTCGAAGCCAAACTCCGGGCTGCAGGCCACAAGGCTGCGTCAGTCCCGCCGCTGGAAGCCGACAAGTTGAGCTGCGCGGCAAGGGTAGTGGCCTTGGACAAGGCCGTCAGCGCAATCGAAGGGCCGGTGATCCTGGTGGCGCATAGCGCAGGCGTGATGATCACCGTGCATTGGGCCAAGCGGCACGCGCGCAAGATCCACGGCGCCCTGCTGGCCACCCCGGCCGATCTCGACACGCAGTTGCCGTCGGGCTATCCCACGCAGGACGTGCTGCAGAAAAATGGCTGGCTGCCCTGCCCCCGGCGTCCGCTGCCGTTTCCAAGCGTCGTCGCCGCCAGTCGGAACGATCCGCTGGCATCGTTCGAGCGCGTGGCCGGCATGGCGGCCGACTGGGGCAGCCGTCTGGTCGATCTGGGGGACGTCGGTCATCTGAATCCCGCCGCCGGCTTCGGCCCGTGGCCCATGGCGGAAGCCCTGATCCATGAACTCGATTGACCGGTCCATGCAGGCAAGTCCGCGCGGCGCAATCCACCCACGCACCAAGCTCACCGTCGATGTTTTCTTCGACTTCATCTGTCCGTGGTGCTGGATCGGTACGCGCCATCTGGCCAGCGCGCTGCGCACGTTCGCGATGCTGCATCCGGAGGTGAAGACCAAGGTGCGGTGGCGCCCGTATCCGCTGCTGCCGGACACCCCGGCCGAAGGCCTGCCGTACCAGGCGTTTTACCTCAGCCGCCTCGGCAGCCCCACTGCCGTATCGATGCGGCGTGCTCAGGTGCAGCGCGCCGGGCAAGTCGCCGGCATCGACTTCGATTTCACACGCATCAATGTCCTGCCCAATACCGAGCGCGCGCACGGTGTGGTTCGGAAATATCGCCGGGTCGACGCGGGCGGACAGCCAGCTCAGCTCATCGAACACATCTTCAGCGCCTATTTTTTGGAAGGTGCTGACATCGGCAACGAAGACGTGCTGCAGCGCCTGGAGTTCGAGCACAACCTTGCCACGGCCATGGCGCCCGCAGTGTGCGCGCCCAGCGTTTGCAAACCAGTGGGCCGCAGCGTGACCGTGTCAGGAGTGCCGTATTTCATCTTCAACTCGAACGTGGCGATCTCGGGTGCGCATCCGGCAAGCACGCTGGTGCGCGCCATGCAGAACGCGCTGTCGCTGTCGCTATCGCCACTGCAATCGCAAGAGGAAGCGCAGTGAACACCATGGCGTGCAATGTCACCGTGGCTTCGTCCGGCGAGCTGGGCGCCGGAGAACGCAAGCTCGTCTTCGTCAACGGCCGCAGCGTCGTCCTGTTCAACGTTGAAGGCCGGCTTCACGCCATCGACAACAGTTGCCCGCACAACGGCGCATCGCTGGCCTCGGGCCGTCTTGCCGGCAACGTATTGCAGTGTCCGGCGCATGGCCTGCGCTTCGATCTCGCCACCGGCTGCACGCCCGGGTCCGGCGGCTTGTGCCTGAAAACCTACCTCGTTCAGGAGACCGACGGCCACGTCGTCATCCAGCTCGAAGACGCCAGTTGATTCGCCACGCGCGATACGAACCTGCACACCGACCCAGACCACTCAACATGCATGCGAACCTCATCACCCCAACACCTTCGGCGTACACGTATCCGCTGCTCGTCAAGCACTTGCTGACCAATGCGCAATGTCTCTACGGCGAACAGGAAATCACCTATCGCGGTGCGCTGCGCTACAGCTATCGCACGTTTCGGGAACACATCGGCCGGCTCGCGTCGGCACTGAGCACGCTGGCGGTCCAACATGGCTCGACCGTGGCCGTCATGGACTGGGACAGCCACCGCTACCTCGAGTGCTACTTTGGCGTGCCGATGATGGGCGCAACGCTGTTCACCGTGAACGTGCGGCTCTCTGCCCAGCAGATTCTCTACACGCTCAACGATGCACAGGCCGAGGTCGTGCTGGTACACGCCGACTTCGTGCCGCTGCTCGAAGAGATCTGGGACGGACTGACGAACGTGCGCCACGTTGTGGTGCTGGCCGACAACGCGCCCATGCCGCACACCACGCTGCCTGTGGCGGGCGAGTACGAGGCGCTGCTCGCCCACGCCTCGCCCGATTTTGCATTTGCCGACTTCGACGAACGCACGCGCGCCGCAACCTTCTACACGACCGGCACGACCGGTGACCCGAAGGGCGTGAGCTACAGCCACCGCGACATCGTGCTGCACACCATGGCGACTGCCACGACGTTGTGCGCACCGCGCGATGGCCAGCGCCTGCACCGCGAAGACGTGTACATGCCCATCACACCGATGTTCCACGTCCTGGCTTGGGGCATGCCGTACATCGCCGTCATGCTGGGCTTGAAGATCGTCCTGCCGGGGCGCTACGCGGCCGATCTTCTCCTCAAGCTGCACGAGACGGAGCGGGTCACCTTCTCGCATTGCGTGCCGACGCTGCTGCAGATGCTGCTGCAGGCGGCGGAAGGCGGCATGCACGATCTGTCGGGGTGGAAGGTCCTTATTGGCGGCTCGGCGTTATCTCCGGCGCTCTGCGAGTCAGCGCTTGATCGCGGCATTGACGTATTTGCGGGTTATGGCATGTCGGAAACCGGCCCCGTGGTTGCGCTGGCGCAACTGCCGCCGGGCCGCAAGCCCGCAGACCGGCAGGAAGAGATCCGCATGCGCTGCGCGACGGGGCGCCCGGTGCCGCTGGCCGAGTTGCGCATCGTCGACGAGCATCTGCGCGATGTACCGCACGACGGCAAGCATCAAGGCGAGATCGTGCTGCGTACGCCGTACCTCACGCAGGGCTACTTCAACAAGCCGGCAGCATCAGAAGAGCTGTGGGCCGGTGGCTACCTGCACACGCAGGACATTGCCGTCATGACGCCCGATGGCTTTGTGCAGATCGTCGACCGCATCAAGGACGTGATCAAGACCGGCGGCGAGTGGGTGTCTTCCATTGAAGTGGAAAGCCTGATTGCCCAGGTGCCGGGCGTGCAAGAGAGCGCAGTAATTGGTGTGCGCGACGCGAAGTGGGGCGAACGGCCGATGGCGTTTGTCGTCGGCAAGCCGGGGGCACGCCTGAAGGCTGAGGCCATCCGCGATTGCCTGCTGGCACACGCTGAAGCCAAGCGCATCAGCAAATACGCCGTGCCGGAACTGGACCGTATCGCCTTCGTGGCGGAGATTCCGAAGACGAGCGTCGGCAAGATCAACAAGAAGGCCCTGCGAGAGAACGCGGCGTAACCCACACGCGCTCCACCGCCGGCCGCACCTGTGGCAGCCGGCGGCAGTGTCGTCAAACCATGCGGCGGATGCCGAACCGCTGCGCGCGGCGGCGCCACACGAGCGCGTAATACAGCCCCTGCATCACGAACATGGCAAGAAAGGTGGCCGGGTATGCAGCCCAGATGCCGTCGGTGCCGATGTGTCGGCTCAACACCCAGGCCACCGGCACTTCCACCGCCGCAATGGCCAGGATGGAAATGGCCGTGGGCGCCATCACCGTGCCGCTTGAGCGCATCACGCCCGAGAAGACGCTCGCCATGCCAAAGATGACCGAGCTCCACAGCGAGATATGCAGCAGGCTCTGGGCAAGGCTCATCACTTCCGTGTTCGTGGTGAACCAGCCGATGACAGCGCGCGAGAACAGCAACGCCATCACCACCAGCACGCCGGTAATGGCCACGTTGAGCCACAGCCCGGTGCGCGTGATGGCGTCAAGCCGCTCCGTATTGCCCGAGCCGATGGCCTGCGCCCCGAGGATGGACGCCGTAATCGCAATCGACATGGCGGGAAACTGCACGTAGCTGATGATCTGCGTGCCGGCGCCGTAAGCGGCCGTCGCGTCGGAGCCGAAGCCGTTGACGAATGACAGCAGCGCCAGCTCGGCAATCGAGATCACCACAAGCTGCACGCCCGTCGGCACGCCGATCTTCAGCACGGTTTTGAGCACCCCAAAATCGACCCACAGGTGCCGCGCCAACACGGCATCCGGCGCGAGCGGATGATTGCGCCGGCGCAGGAAGAAGGCGAGCCACACCAGCGCCACCGTGAACGAGATGATGGTGGCCACGGCGCCGCTTGCCACACCCAGTTGCGGCAAGCCGAACCAGCCGCGAATGAAGGTCGGTGTCAGCACCAGCCCGATCGACGTCGACAGCGCCAGGGTGCGCAGCGGCGTGCGCGTGTCGCCCACGCCGCGCATCATCGCTGTGGCAAGCAGGTAGACGAACAGCCCTGGCATGGCATAGAGCATGACGCTGGCGTAGAGCGTGGCGTCTTGCAGGATGTCGGCCGGCGTACCGAGCCAACCCAGCAGCGCGTTTGCAAACGGGCCGCCCAGCAGCGCCACAGCCAGCCCGACGATGAAGCCCACCGACAGCGTGGTCCCTGCAACGGTCTTGACCGCCTCGGGCTTCTTGGCGCCCCAGGCTTGCCCGATCAACACGGCCGCCCCCGACCCCAGCCCGATGATGAAGGCGATGAAGAAAAACAGGATCGGGAAGAATGCCGACACCGCAGCAAGCGCCTTCACGCCCAGCATGTGTCCGACATAGACGTTGTTGAGCGTGCCCGACAACGATTGCAGGATGTTGGCCAGGATCAGCGGGCCGAGGAATGCAATGAATGTTCGCCACAACGGGCGAGCAGCAGGCGCTGTCATGCAGCCTCCTGTTGAGGATGGAATGCCCGGCTCGCCAGTTCGCGCGCAAAGTCGCGCACGTCGGCGGGCCAGGATTGGGTCAGGGATTGGAACGCCATGGCATCTGCGGCAAACAAGGCGCGCGTGGCGTCTTCAAAGCCCGCGGCGTTGCCGGCCATGGCAGACATGAAGCGGTACGCCGCCTCTTGCGCAACGCGACGGCGGTCTGCGCCTTCCGCGGCGCGGCGGGCGTCTTCCACCAGCTTGCGCAGCGTAACCGACGCCCCGCCCGGCTGCGCGGCCAGCCAGTCCCAGTGGCGCGGCAGCAAGGTCACCTCGCGGGCAATCACGCCCAGCTTGGGGCGGCCAGGGCCACGCGGGCGGCTTTCGGATTCGGCGGGTTCAGCGGCAGATGGGGCGGCGCGATCGACGCGCGCAAGCACGTCTTCAACCGTGCCGCGCAAGTCGAACTCCACAGGGTGCGCACTGGTGTTGTCGAACACAAGCACCTGCGATTCGGGGTGCGCATCGAGGTGCGCCTTGACGGCGCGTGCGACATCGCGGACGGGACCGCCGGCCAGGCGTTGGGTGCCGGCAAACGCCGTGCACGCGTGGATTGCTGCGGCATCCATGAGAAACGCTCCTGCTGAAGTTTCAACAGGAACGGATTCTACCCGGGTTTAATTGATTGTCAATATTACCCGGGCATAAAAGCGGTGTAGCGCGTAACGTGACGCAGAGGTCATGCCGCCTGCTGCACGCGCGCCTCCACCAGCAGCCGTTTGAGTTCCGGCACGCACGACCCGCAATTGCCGCCCGCCTTCAGGCAGGCCGTGATCTCGCCAGTCGATTGCAGGCCCTTGGCGCGGATGGCATCGCAGATCGTGTTGCGACCCACGCCAAAGCACGAGCACACGGTTGGCCCCACGTCGACGCCCGCTTCGATCGGCTGGCCGAGCAACACGCCCGCGCGATCGACGTCTTCCAGGCGCTCTTGCGCGAACAGGCCCGCGAGCCAGTTGCGCGACGGCATGTCCGGGCGCGGTGACAAAAACACGCAGGCTTCGATGCGGTCATCCACCACGTGCACGGCGCGGTAGACACGTGCGGTGGTGTCTTCGTATTCAAGCCAATCGGCATGGGGGTCGGTCACGCCCAGCAGCGTGCGCGCCCAATCGTGTACGGAGCCAAGATGCTGGCGGCCGGCGAGCTCATAGCGCACGAACTGCTTGCCTTGAATGCGCGTCCACCAGGTTGCATCGTCGGTGTCGAGTGCGCGGCGCGAGAGGACAAAGCCGTGCCACGCCACATCGAACGGCTCAACCATCACCGGCGTGTGCTTGAACTCAGGCTCGCCCGACACCGGGTCGACCACCGGATTGACGACCGCGCCCACGCGCGCATCGGAAGCAAACTGGCCGTTCCAGTGGATCGGTACGAACACGCTGCCGCGCGCGATGCCCCCCGTCATGCGCACGCGTGCCACCACACTGCCCCAGCGCGATGACACACGCGCCAGGTTGCCTTCGCGCACGCCGGCCAACAGCGCATCGTGCGGGTGCAGATCGACAAAAGGTTCGGGCACGTGGTCCGCCAGCTTGGGCGCGCGGCCGGTGCGCGTCATGGTGTGCCATTGATCGCGCACGCGGCCGGTGTTGAGGATGAGCGGATATTCGCCATCTGCCGCATGCGCGGGCGCACGGGCAGGCGTCGGCACGAAACGCGCGCGGCCATCGGGGTGAGCGAAACGGCCATCGCTGAAGAGGCGCGCTTCGCTGTTGCCCGACGTTGCGATGGGCCATTGCACCGGCGACATGCCGTTGTATGCATCGGTATCGAGCCCCGTCAGGCCGCCCAGATGGAAGGCGCGACGCGTGCCGCTCGCATCGTTGGCGTAGGCGGACAGGCGTGCGTGTTCATCAAACACATCGCCGGGGCTCTTGAAGTCGAAGCCGTCGTAACCCATGCGGCGGGCAACGTCGGCGATGATGTCCCAGTCGGCGCGTGCCTCGCCGGGTGCGGGCAGAAAGGCCCGCTGGCGCGAGATGCGGCGCTCGGAATTCGTCACGGTGCCGTCTTTCTCGCCCCAGCCCAGCGCGGGCAGCAGGATGTCGGCCAGAACGGTGGTGTCGGTGGCTTCAACGATGTCGGAGGCAACGACGAGCTCGCACTTGGCCAACGCACGGCGCGCCTGGTCAGCATCGGGCAGGCTGACCACGGGGTTGGTCCCCATGATCCACACGGCCTTGATGCGCCCGTCTTCAATGGCGTTGAACAGATCGACCGCCTTGAGGCCCACCTTGTCGGCCATGCGCGGTGCGCCCCAGAACGTCTGCACGAGGTCCCGATGCGAAGGCTCGTTCAGTTCCATGTGCGCGGCCAACATGTTGGCAAGACCGCCCACTTCGCGCCCGCCCATCGCATTCGGTTGGCCGGTAATCGAAAACGGCCCCATGCCTGCGCGGCCGATGCGGCCCGTGAGCAGGTGGCAGTTGATGATGCTGTTGACCTTGTCCGTACCCGCCGTCGATTGGTTGACGCCCATCGAAAACGCGGTGATGGTGCGCTCGGTCTCGGCAAACCAGTTGTAGAACGTCAGCAGATCGTCGAGCTTGAGCTTGCAGGCCTTGGCAACGGCTTCGATGTCGTGGCTCTCGGTGCCGGCGGCTTCCAGGGCGGCGTCCGGGCCGTTGGTGTGCTGCGTGACGAAGTTGCGGTCCACCACACCGCGCCGCGAGAGGAACGACAGCAGGCCATTGAACAGCCACACATCGGTGCCGGGCTTGATGGGCAGATGCAGATCGGCCAGCTCGCACGTGGCCGTGTGGCGCGGGTCAACCACCACTACCTTCATCTCAGGCCGCGCTTCTTTGGCGCGCACGATGCGCTGGAACAGGATCGGGTGGCACCACGCCGTGTTGGAGCCCACCAGCACGACGAGGTCCGCCGTTTCCAGATCGTCGTAGCAGACCGGCACGAGGTCTTCGCCAAACGCGCGCTTGTGCCCGGCCACGGCCGACGACATGCACAGCCGCGAGTTGGTATCGATGTTGGCCGTGCCGATAAAGCCCTTCATCAGCTTGTTGGCGACGTAGTAGTCCTCGGTCAGCAACTGACCGGAGACGTAGAGCGCCACGGAATCCGGGCCGTGCTCTTCAGCGATGCGGCGAAAACCTTGCGCCACGGCATCGAGCGCGGTGTCCCACGAGACGCGTTGCAATGGCGCCGGCTTGGTGAGCTGCGCAGCATCCACATCATGCGAGCGATGGCGCATGGCCGGGTATAGCAGCCGCCCGTCCAGGCTGACGGTCTCGCCCAGCGCCGAGCCTTTCACGCACAGGCGCCCGGCGTTGGACGGATGCGTGGGATCGCCTTGAATGCCGACACTGCCATCCGCCTGCGGGGTCGCGAGCACGCCGCAGCCCACGCCGCAGTACGGGCAGGTGGTGCGCACCGTGTTGGCGGCGGTATCGACTGCCGGGTGGATGGGGATGGTCGTCATCGTCATGAGATGGCCTTGGGTGTCAGGCAGATCAGAGATCAGGCGGCTTCTGCTTCGCACAGCGCGCGGCCAAACAACAGGCGCTGGCGAATCGGTGTGATGGGGGTCTGGCGCTGGATCATGTCGAAGTACCAGGGGCCATCGGCCACATCGCCGTACAGTACCGCGCCGACGATGCGGTCTTCCTTCAGCACAAGGCGCTTGTAGACGCCGCGGCGCGGGTCGCGCAACACGATGTCTTCGGTGCCGTCGCCGCCGATGAAATCGCCAGCGGAATACAAGTCCACGCCCGTGACCTTCAGCTTGGTCGCCGTGGCCTGCTGGATATAGCGGCGGTGTCCGGCGCCAGCCAGGTGCGCGGCACACACACGGGCCTGGTCCCAGATCGGTGCAACGAGACCGAACGTTGCGCTGCGGTGCTGCACGCATTCGCCCACAGCGTAGATGCGCGGGTCGTAGGTCTGCAGCGTGTCGTCGACGATGATGGCGCGTTCGCAATGCAGGCCGGCGGCCTTGGCAAGCTCAATGTTCGGCCGTACGCCGGCAGTCATGACGACGAGGTCGGCGGGAATCTCAGTGCCGTCCTTGAAGCGGACGGTGGTCACGCGGTCGGTGCCAAGCAGCTCCGCCGTGTGCGCGCCCAGCAGGAAGCGCAGGCCCTTGGCCTCCAGCGCCTTCTGCAACAGCTTGGCGGCCGGCTTGTCGAGCTGGCGCTCCATCAGGCTGTCGGGCAGGTGCACCACGGTCACGTCCATGCCCTGGCGCATCAGGCCGTTGGCAGCTTCCAGCCCAAGCAGGCCACCTCCGATGACGACCGCGTGCCGGTGATTGCGGGCCGCCTCCAGCATCGTCTCCACGTCTTGAATGTCGCGGAAGGCGATCACGCCCGGCAGCAGGTGCCCCGGCACCGGCAGGATGAACGGCCGCGAGCCGGTGGCGATCAGCAGGCGGTCGTAGCGCACCTCCACGCCGTCGCGCGAGCGCAGCGTGCGGCGGGGGCGGTCGATAGCGACCACCGGGTCGCCCGCATGCAGCGTGATGTGGTTCTCGTCGTACCACTCACGCGTGTTGAGCATGATGTCGTCAACCTGCTTCTCACCCGCCAGCACAGGCGAGAGCAGGATGCGGTTGTAGTTGCCGTGCGGCTCTTCGCCGAACACGGTCACGTCGTACAGGTCCGGCGCCAGCTTGAGCAACTCTTCGACCGTGCGCATGCCGGCCATGCCGTTGCCGATGACGACCAGCTTGGGGCGTACGGTCTTGGCGTTCATGCTGCCCTCTCCTGAAGGTTGTCGGTCATTTGATTCACTCAGTGCCGGCGGCCATCGGCATGCGCCGCCGTGTGTCTGCCCACTGCACAGGGCAGCCGCTTACGGCTCATGCCGCTACCCAGACCTTGCCGTCTTCCACCTTGGTCGCGTAGGCATGCACGGAGTTGGCCGGCGCTTCCAGGCACTCGCCGGTGGTCAGGTCGAAATGCTGCTTGTAGATGGGCGAGGCGACGACAATGCGCTCGCCCAGGTTGCCGACCAGCCCGCGCGAGAGCACTGCGGCATCGGAGTTCGGATCGTAGTTGCCGATGGCGTACACGCTTTGCGGCGTGTTGCCGCCCACACGGAACACGGCAACCTGGTCGCCTTCCACCAGCGCGCAAACGCCGGTGTTGGGAACGATGTCGTCCAGGGCACAGATCGGGGTCCAACGGGATGCTTGCATGACGTCCTCCTCTTCCTCTATCCGCTCAAGCGGCTTCAGCAACAACAGGAATGCGCACGGGCCGCGTCTTGGCACGCTCTTCCACCGTGGCGGGGCGGATCTGGCCGCGCTCCTCAACGAACACGACGTTCGCGTCCTTCGCCTCGCTGTTGACGAAGTGACGGAAGCGCTTGCGCACCTCGGGGTTGGTCACGGCCGTCTTCCACTCGTCTTGATAGGTGTCGACCACGTGCTGCATGTCGGCTTCGAGTTCTGCCACGATGCCCAGCTTGTCGTTGATGACCACGTCCTTGAGGTAATCCAGGCCGCCTTCGAGGTTGTCGCGCCACGTGCTAGTGCGTTGCAGACGATCAGCCGTGCGCACGTAGAACATCAGGAAGCGGTCGACATACTTGATGAGCGTTTCCTGGTCCAGGTCTGCCGCCAGCAGTTCGGCATGACGAGGCTTCATGCCGCCGTTGCCGCACACGTACAGGTTCCAGCCTTTTTCGGTAGCGATGATGCCGACATCCTTGCCCTGCGCTTCGGCACATTCGCGCGTGCAGCCCGACACGCCAAACTTCAGCTTGTGCGGCGAGCGCAGGCCCTTGTAGCGGTTCTCCAGCGCCACCGCAAAGCCCACCGAATCGCCCACGCCATACCGGCACCATGTGGAGCCCACGCACGACTTCACCGTGCGCAGCGACTTGCCATAGGCATGGCCCGACTCGAAGCCGGCCGCAATCAGTTCTTCCCAGATCAGTGGCAACTGCTCCAGACGCGCGCCGAACAGGTCGACACGCTGGCCGCCGGTGATCTTGGTGTACAGGCCGTATTTCTTGGCGACCTGTCCTACGGCGATCAGGCCATCTGCCGTCACTTCGCCGCCCGCCATGCGCGGCACCACGGAGTACGTCCCATCCTTCTGGATGTTGGCGAGGAAGTAGTCGTTGGAATCCTGCAGGCCGGCGTGCTCTTCCTTGAGTACGAAGTCGTTCCAGCACGAGGCGAGGATGCTCGCAACGGCCGGCTTGCAGATGTCGCACCCCATGCCGCTGCCGTGCGCTTCCAGCAGCCCTTCGAACGACTGGATACGGCCCACGCGCACCAGGTGATACAACTCCTGGCGCGAATACGGAAAGTGCTCGCAGATATGGTTGTTGACGGCCAGGCCTTGCTTCTTCATCTCGGCCTTCATCACCTGCGTCATGAGCGGCACGCAGCCGCCGCACGAGGTGCCGGCCTTGGTCGCATCCTTGAGCGCGCCCACGGTGGTGGCGCCGGCGCACACGGCCTGGCACAGCGCGCCTTTCGATACGTCGTTGCACGAGCAGATCTGCGCGCTATCGGGCAGCGCATCCACGCCCAGTGCGGGGCGCGCATTGCCATCGGCCTGCGGCAGGATCAGGAATTCCGGCGCCTCGGGCAACTCGATGCGGTTGAGCATCATCTGCAGCAGCGTGCCGTATTCGGCCGCATCGCCCACCAGCACGCCGCCCAGCAGGTACTTGCCGTCTTCCGACACCACCAGTTTCTTGTAGATCTGCTTGCGCTCGTCGGTGAACTGCACGCTGCGGCTGCCCGGCGTGATGCCCTGCGCATCGCCCAGGCTGGCGACGTCCACACCCATCAGCTTGAGCTTGGTGCTCATGTCGGCGCCGCTGAACTCTGCCACATCGTCGGCCGCCAGGATCTGCTTTGCGGTGATGCGCGCCATCTCGTAGCCCGGCGCAACCAGGCCGTAGACCTTGCCGCCCCACAGCGCGCATTCGCCAATCGCGTACACGTCCGGCGCCGAGGTACGGCACTCGGAGTCGATCACGATGCCGCCGCGCTCGCCCACTTCCAGCCCGCAGGCGCGCGCCAGTTCATCGCGCGGGCGGATGCCGGCCGAGAAGACGACCATGTCGGCTTCCAGGTGCGTGCCATCGGCAAAGTTCAGGCGGTGCGTCGCCGTTTCGCCGTCGACGATCTCCGAGGTGTTCTTCTGCGTGTGAACGGTCACGCCCAGGTCTTCGATCTTCCGGCGCAGCATACGGCCGCCGCCGTCGTCCACCTGCATGGCCATCAGGCGGCCGGCAAACTCGACCACATGCGTTTGCAGGTTCATGTCACGCAGCGCCTTGGCGCATTCCAGGCCCAGCAGACCGCCACCGATGACAACACCGGTCTTGGCGCGCTGGCCACATTCGGCCATCGCTTCGAGGTCTTCGATGGTGCGATAGACGAAGCAGTCCTTGCGGTCCTTGCCCGGCACCGGCGGCACAAACGGCGACGAGCCCGAAGCGATGACCAGCTTGTCGTACGGCAGCACCTCGCCGGTGGAGGCCGTTACCGTTTTGGCAATGGTGTCGATGGCCGTGGCGCGAGCGTTGAGCTTGAGCACCACGTCATCGCGATCAAAGAAACCCGGGGCCACGAGCGAGAGATCTTCGGCCGTCTTGCCCGTGAAGAATTCCGACAAGTGCACGCGGTCATATGCGGGGCGCGGCTCTTCGCACAGCACCGTCACCTGAAGGTGATGGCCCGGTGTGTGCAGAAGGCTTTCCAGAAACTTGTGGCCCACCATTCCGTGGCCAATGACGACGATCTTCATGGTCATGGTGATGTCTCCTTGACTGCGTTAGGCGTTGGCGGCGGCGGCCAGCGTGTTGTCGTACAGCGCTTGCTCGCGCGCCTTGTGTTCTGGCGAGAAGCGCACGGCAATCGCGCAGATGGCAGACAGCGCCACAAACACGCCGAGCACCGACAACGTGGCTTGCGTGTCGGCCATACCCTTGAGCAGGAAGCCCGCCGCCACCGCGCCGGCGTTGCCGCCCGCGCCGATGATGCCGGCCACGCCGCCCAGGGCGCGGCGATCAATGAACGGCACCAGCGCATACGTGGCGCCGCATGCCATGTGGGTGAACAGGCCGAAGCCGAGCATGGCGAGAATGGCCACCGGCACGCTACCGGAATGGGCGAAACCGAACAGGCCCAGGCCCTCGCCCACCATCAGCACGCACAGCAGTTGAGTACGCGCATCCAGGCCACGCTTGGCTGCCACGCGGTCCGACACGATGCCGCCCAGCGCGCGTGCAAACAGCGCCAGCAGACCGAAGCTCGCCGCAGCCATGCCCGCCCCCGACAGCGACAGGCCAAAGTGATCGACGTAATAGGTGGCGGCGATGTTGTGGATGAAGATCTCCACGCCAAAGCACGCGCCGTAGGTGATGAACAGCAGCCACACGCGATAGTTGCCGGCGGCCGCCACGAAACTGCCCCAGCCGCCCTTCTTGCCGCCTTCGATGGTCTTGCCGGCGGCGCGCAGCGCGCTGAAGTTGCCTTCCGGGCAGTCCTGCGTATAACGCCAGTAGAGCGCCGCGACGATCAGCATCGCCACGCCCGGCACCACCATGGCGAGGCGCCAGCCCATGCTCTGCGTCACGCCCATCATCACGATGGCGGTCAGCAGCAGCGGCATCGTGGCTTGTGCCACACCGCCGCCCGCGTTGCCCCAGCCCGCAGCCGCCGCGTTGGCCGTACCCACCACGTTGGGCGCGAACATGACCGACGTGTGGTATTGCGTGATGACGAAGCTCGCGCCAATCGCGCCGATCGCCAGGCGGAAGAACAGGAAGGCCTCGTAGCTCTGCGCCAACGCCACGCCCAGTACCGGGAGAGCACCCAGCAGCAGCAAGCCGGTATAGGTCTTGCGCGGGCCGAAACGGTCGCACAGCGGGCCGACAATCAGCCGCACCAGGATCGTCACCGCCACCGCGGCGATGTTGATGTTGGCGATCTGGCCGGGCGTGAGATGGAACTCGCCCTTGAGCACCGGCATGAGCGGCGCGCAGGCAAACCACGCGTAGAAACACACGAAGAACGCGAGCCACGTCAGATGGAAGGCGCGCATCTGCGGCGTACGCAGGCTGAACAGGTCGATTCGGGTGGCTTTGCCGGTCATGTTGAATCCCAATCAGGGGCCGAAAAAAAAAAAGAAAGGCGTCCGAGAACCCGACTGCACTAGCCAGGGTCTGGGACGCCGTTGTCCAAGTAGCCCTGAGCACCAGGGCCTTCACCACGAAGAGCACGGATCGCCTTTGACCCGCGCAATGTTGCTATGCAACAGGTATGCCAGGCGCGCAAAGCCTTGTGTTATCGCGGTTTGCAGGAAATGAGCTCGAAATCGGCCGGTGCGCGTGCCTCATGCGCGAGCACTACATCGCACGGTTTCGGTGCAGATGCGATTCGGGATGGTGCGGCACAGCAAATGCGTCGGCGGCCGCCAGGGGCGACCGGCACGCCACGTGGAGGACTGCTTGGGAGGAAAGCGCCGGATCCGGTATCGGCGTCAGTAGCCGTGCGTCACGATCGACAGCACCGACAGATCCGGGTGCGTCCCGTCGACAATGCTGCGCGCCACGTGCACGGCTTCCTCCATGGCCTCTTCGGGGCTGCGGAAGGTGTCGTCCCCGTCGGCATGAAAGGGCACGACGTGACCAGGCAACTGCGGATCGGCGCCGGGGTGGCACACGTAGCCGGTGTAGGTGTAGCGCGTGGAGTTTGCCCGCGTCGGGCTTGGCACAACGTGGATCTCGAACCCTTCGTAGAGTTCTTGCGGTGCGGTGATGAGCTGGTCAGACATGGTGGCCTCGCTGGGTTAGCGTGTACCGGCCGCGCTGGTGCTTGTGGCGTGGCGCGACTGCCCTTGGTTCAACCAGTCTAGGTGATGAGGTGCATGTTGAAATCCGGCGGTTGGATGACATCCGCATCCACCGCCGTTCTTGGGTCTGGTGCTGCCTTGCGCTATGCGCGCTTGATCAGCCGAATGATGAACAGCAGGATCACCGCACCGATCACCGCCGTGATGATCGAGCCGATCCACCCGCCGCCCAGCGAGATGCCCAGCACCCCCGCCAGCCATCCGCCGATGAAGGCACCGACGATGCCGACCACGATGTCGACGAAGATGCCGAAACCACCACCCTTGACCAGGATGCCGGCCAGCCAACCCGCCACCGCGCCGATGATCAACCAGGCAATCAAACCGTGTGAGGCCATGTTCGCGCTCCAAAGAATGTGCGTTTTGAGGGACGTTACCGCACAGGCATAGTAGGCGAAGACAGCACAATCGCGATGTGGCGCTCACACGGTTTTTGCAATTGCATCGTGCTCAACGGAACACGTTGACCGCCTCCACCAGGCGCGTAGCCTGAATGCGCAGGCCCTCGGCCGCCGCCGCGCTCTGGCCGACCAGCGTGGCGTTCTCCTGCGTGACCTGATCCAGATGGTTGACCGCCTGGCTGACCTGCGTGATGCCGTCGGTCTGCTGCGCCGTTGCCAGGCTGATGTCGGCAATCATGGTCGAGACCTTTTTGACCTGCTCGACGATGTCGTCCATGGTCTTGCCGGCATCGTCCACCAGCCGCGAGCCCGATTCGACCTTGTCGACGCTAGTGCCGATCAGCTCCTTGATCTCCTTGGCTGCACCGGCGCTGCGCTGCGCAAGCGCACGCACCTCGCCCGCCACGACAGCAAAACCTCGCCCTTGTTCGCCGGCGCGCGCCGCCTCCACGGCCGCATTGAGCGCCAGGATGTTGGTCTGAAAGGCAATGCTGTCGATCACGCCGATGATGTCGGCAATCTGCTTGGCACTCTGCGTGATGGCGCTCATGGTGGCCACGACCTGCTCCATCGCACGGCCGCCATTGACCGCCGCCTGCGTAGCCACACTCGACAACGTGTTTGCCTGCCCAGCCGTTTCGGCATTGCTGGCCACCGTGGCGGTCATCTGCGTCATGGAGCTGGAGGTTTCTTCCAGGCTCGCGGCAGCCTGCTCGGTGCGGGTGTTGATGTCGCCGTTGCCCTTGGCGATCTCCTGGCTGGCCGATTGCACATTGATGACCTGCTCTGCCACGTCGTCGATCAACCAGCGGAACATCAGCCCGAGCTGGCTGATCGTGCGCAGCGTCATGCCGATCTCGTCCACGCGGTCTGCGATGGCGACTTTCCGGCTCTCGCCCGAGGCCACGCTCAGCGCAAGTTCCTCAAGCTTTTCAAGCGGCGTGGCGATCTGCACCTTCAATGACCACGAGGCCAGCGCCAGGGCCACGAGCAACGCACCGGCAAAACCGCCGAGCGCCGCACCGGAGAGGCCAAACGCCCACGCCGTGGCCAGCAACGCGGGCAGCAATGTAAGAAAAGTGAGCCGGATGCGCCAGCGCACCGGCATCACCTGAAACACCGAACGCCAGGCCATCAACCCAGTTCGCACGATCAGGCCCTTGTGAAACTTGCGGTTACCCGCCTGGCCGGCGCGGAAATCCTTATAGAGCGCCTCGGCCGCCGCGATTTCCTCGCGCGTGGGCTTGGTGCGTACCGACATATAGCCGCTGGCCCGTCCGTTACGCACCACGGGCGTGGCGTTGGCACGCACCCAATAATGGTCGCCGTTCTTGCGACGGTTCTTGACCAGCGCCGTCCATGGCTGCCCCGCCTTGAGCGTGGCCCACATATCGGCAAATGCCTCGGTTGGCATATCCGGGTGGCGCACGATGTTATGTGGCTGGCCTTCAATCTCTTCGCGGGAAAAGCCGCTCACCTCCACAAACGCTGCATTCGCATAGGCGATGTAGCTTTGGGTGTCGGTGGTCGACATGAGCGTGGCGTTGTCGGGGAACTCGTATTCGCGCTGGGTGACAGGTTCGTTGACACGCATGGGGGGATCTCCTTTGATGATTTACTTCGCAACGAATTATCGGCACATAACTGGATTTATTAAGACCGAATACCCTTTTTTTGCGCTCACCAGATCCCAATCCGTTCGCTTGCCAGAGCAGATACTACGTCATGAAAATGATTCTTATCCGCTTTATCCCGCGCATTTACGGCACCCAGCCGGAAACACCGCAGCACACAAAGCTCGTTAATACCTTATTCACATTAATTATCGGCGGCTCGATAAAATATAAAACGTAATAGCGAGACGCCATACGTTTTCTTGTGAGCCCGTCTCACATCAGGCCCTTCCAGGGCCTGAGAGCCCCCATGCGCCCGGTCGCCTCTCAACGTTGTTGCTTCCGAGCCCGTAAGATTAAGCACTTGGCGAGCACAGTCTTACAGTGGGTGCTGCACAACCTCAAAGTTGCGGCCACCACCCGGCCACCGCCTCAAAGTTGTCGCGACAAGTCGGATGTCTTCGTTTTCGGGACGACCCTCACCCGGAGACACTGCCCCTGAGAAGTACAAAAGGCGCCCCTTCCTCTATCCGCTGCGACCGGAAGACATTGATAGAGAGCGGCGTTGTAGATGGATGGTCTCATCGCGCAATTTGAAGTCATTTCCGTGGTAGCGCACTGCGAAAACTAAAGACTGCGGCGGGACCGTCGATACTTCACATTGACCACCCGCGCCCCCAGATTCATGACCGAGACCGTACAAGTGGAAGGCATCGCTCCTTCCCGACCTGAGCTTTTTACTGCCGCAGCGGTTTCGGCGGCCATTGTTGCCTTGGCAGTTTTAGCCTTCAGCTACGCACGCGTCCTGCTGCCGGAAGTCAGGCCGTTCCTCCCTATCTTCCTCACGACGGTCGTCATCTTTGAAGGCTTGACCGGCTATCTTCTCCTGCAACGCGCCCGCTTGACGGGAGCCCCCTTCTACGGAGCACTTGCTGGCGCCTACGTGTTTGCTGCGGCCGGGGCCGCAGCGCAGCTCCCCACTTTTCCGGGCGTGTTTTCAGAAGGAGGCTTGCTCGGCGCCGGCGCCCAAACAGCCGTGTGGCTGTGGACGTTCTGGCATTCCGGCTATCCCCTTTTGGTGTTGCTAGCCGGACTGAGCCGAGGTCTCTATGCGCGCGCACAGCCGCAAACACGTATGTTCCCTGACGTTCAAGCTGTGCGCTGGGTCGGCCCAATCGCGGCGGCAGTCGTGGTGCCGCTTTCCATCTGGGGCACGAGCGTTTTGCCGCAACTCATTCAGGGCGGAACCTACGCAAACCTTGTTCACACTCTTGGCTTGCCCGTAATTGGCGCGAATGCCGCTGCCCTTGTCGGCTATGTCGTGCTGACCCGACTACGCCGCTCGGTGGATGTATGGGTTTGCGTGGCACTCGTGGCCAGCCTTGCTGACGCAGTACTGACCCTGCACGGCGGCGCGAGGTACACGTTAGGCTGGTATGCAGCCCGACTCCTGAGTGTTCTGTCATCGGGCGTGGTGCTCTCAATGTTGATTGCAGAAATCACTCGCCTGTACCGCGCGCTCATTACTGCCAATCGGCAACTCGAAAAACAGGCACTGCTGGATGGTTTGACGCAGATAGCGAACCGCCAAGCGTTTGACACGCGTTGGGAAACGGAATGGCGGCGGGCCGAACGAGATGGAACTCCGCTGTCGGTTCTGATGATCGACATTGACCACTTCAAACGAATTAACGATACCTTCGGCCATGGCCGCGGCGATGCCTATCTGGTAGCGGTCGCGAGCATCCTCTCAGGCGTCGCCACACAGCGTGGGAGCGACTTCGTTGCCCGGTATGGCGGTGAAGAATTTGTCGTGCTGCTCCCAAACACCGAGCGTTCCGGTGCGCAACAGGTTGCCGAGAGGGTACGCAGTGATGTAGAGGGTGCGGCCTTGCCTGCGCCGTCTGCGGGTCGCGTTGTGACGATCAGCATTGGAGTAGCGACCTACATTCCAACCGAGCGCGACGTGGCCGGCCAGACTTACCAAGGCACCGCCGCACGGGTTACAGCAGAGGTCCTCGCCCGAGCTGATATGGCGCTCTATGACGCCAAGCGCGCAGGCAGGAACGCCGTCGCCATTCGCTAGAGCGAACGCGCTTCACAGCACTTTCCGCATGGTGCGCGACCTTCAAGGGTAGCCGGCACGATATTCAGGGCCTGGCAGGCCGACATCGTTCCCCGCAAAGCGCGGCGCATTTCTCTCTACTTCACAGATAAGCGCACATGCTGCAGCGGGTGCAACACAGCGCTCCATCGCCGACGAAAGACAAACTTGGCAGCAGGATGCTCGTCGACCGCGCTGATTGCTGCTGGCACGTCGCAGATATCGCTACATTCGCGGGCCGCTTGAACGATGTGCGCCGTCACGCTCGGCAGCAGTGCGAGGCATTCGCATTCCTGCGCGCGCCCTAAAAACGAGCCGACACCTAGACACCAGGACGGGCTGCGCGCCCGGAAGAAAAGTCCTGCGCGAAAGACATGGCGTGAAAAGAAACGTTCGTCAGACGCTCTTTCTTCAGCACCTTCCGCAATTTGCTCGCCGGCCTTGGATTACGTCTGCCGGCTATCTGGCCGCGCGAGAACGCCCCGCGACAGCGCGTCACATCCCAAGTCCGGCAAGGGGGGCTAAACTTTCATAAATTACTGAAAGTTGAGAAAGATCAAAACAATGCAACTCTCCCCCTTGAAACAGCGCTTCGTCCTGCATTTCGGCGAGATGGGCAGCCGCTGGGGCATTAACCGCACCGTCGGGCAGATCTACGCATTGCTCTACGCCGCGCGCGAGCCGATCAACGCGGACGAGATCGCCGAGGCGCTGGGCTTCTCCCGCTCGAACGTGAGCATCGGGTTGAAGGAGCTGGAGTCGTGGAAGCTCGTGCGGCTGTCGCACAAGCCGGGCGACCGGCGCGAATACTTCTCCGCCCCGGACGACGTTTGGACCATCTTCCGCACGCTGGCCGAGGAGCGCCGCAAGCGCGAGATCGACCCCACGCTCTCGCTGCTGCGCGACGTCATGCTCGAATCCCCGACCGATCCGGATGACCGCCACGCCCAGGCGCGCATGAAAGAGATGTACCAACTCATCACGCTCATGACCAACTGGTTTGACGACGTGCAGAAGCTCGACGCCGAATCGTTGCAGCAACTCATGAAGATGGGTGCCAAGGTGCACAAGCTGCTGGAGATGAAGAACAAGCTTGCCGTTGTCGTTGGCGGCAAATCGAAGTAGCCCGTATCAAGAAAAACCATGTCGCTCGATCCCGTTGTCCTGGCGCGCATCCAGTTTGGCGCCAACATCACGTTCCACATCCTCTTTCCCACCATCAGCATCGCGCTTGCATGGGTACTGCTCTTCTTCAAGCTGCGCTATCGCAAGACCGGTGACGAGGCCTGGATGGCCGCATATCGCCTTTGGGTGAAGGTCTTTGCATTGACGTTCGCGCTGGGCGTGGTGTCCGGCGTGACGATGAGCTTCCAGTTCGGCACGAACTGGCCGGGCTATATGAATACCGTCGGCAACATCGCCGGGCCGCTGCTGGCGTATGAAGTGCTGACTGCGTTCTTTCTGGAGGCCAGCTTTCTCGGGATCATGCTGTTCGGAACAGGCCGTGTGAGCCCGCGCATCCATACATTTGCGACGTTCCTCGTCGCGCTGGGCACGACCATCTCGGTGTTCTGGATCATCGCGCTCAACTCGTGGATGCAGACACCCGCCGGCTACGTGATGATCGACGGCCGCGCTCATCCGCAAAGCTGGCTGGCGATCATCTTCAACCCGTCGTTCCCGTATCGGTTCACGCACATGCTGCTGGCCTCGGGGCTGACGGTGTCGTTCCTGCTGGCGGGGGTATCGGCTTACCGCTGGCTGCGCAACGACCGCGGTGGCGATGTGCGTGCAGCGCTCAAGACAGGCGTGGTGCTCGCCGCCATGCTGATCCCGCTGCAGATTACCGCCGGTGACGCGCACGGTCTCAACACGCTGGAGCATCAACCGGCCAAGCTGGCCGCGATGGAAGGCATCTGGCAAACCGAACGTGGCGTGCCCGCCGTGCTGTTTGGCATCCCGGATGCGGCTTCGCGCAGCAACCGCTACGAGATCGCGGTGCCGAAGTTGGCGTCGCTGTATCTCACGCACTCGCTCGACGGCAAGGTGCGGGGGCTCGATCAGTTCGACCGGCACCCGCCCGTGCTGCCGGTGTTCTTCGCCTTCCGCCTGATGGTGGGCGTGGGGCTGCTGATGCTGGCGGTGTCGTGGACCAGCGCCTGGCGCCTCCGCCGCAATGGTGAACTGCCGAACTGGCTGGCACGCGCCCTCGTCGCCATGACGTTCTCCGGCTGGGTGGCCGTGGTGGCCGGCTGGTACGTTACCGAGATCGGCCGGCAACCGTGGCTCGTCTATGGCGTGCTGACCACCGCGCAAGCTGCGTCGTCCGTGCCCGCGCGGATGATCGGCAGCACGCTGGCGATGTATCTCGCGCTGTACGCGTTCCTCATCGCCTCGTATGTTGGCGTGGTCTTCTATTTGGCCCGCAAGGCCGGGGGCGCCATCGATCCGACGGATGCCGACATCCCCGCCAAGCACACCTCCCAACTTTCTGCGCCCGTCGCGAGCCACGCATGAGCACCATTCCTGACCTCACCCAACCTGCCGGCTGGCTGCCGGTGGTCTTCATGGCCCTGATGGGAATTGCCGTGCTCGCCTACGTGGTGCTCGACGGCTACGACCTGGGCGTCGGCATCCTGCTGCGCCGCGCGGACGACGCCGAGAAAGACACCATGATCGCCTCCATCGGCCCGTTCTGGGACGCCAACGAAACCTGGCTCGTGCTCGGGGTCGGACTGCTGCTGGTGGCGTTTCCGGCCGCGCATGGCGAGATTCTGGGCGCGTTGTATTTGCCGGTGGCGCTGATGCTGTTCGGCCTCATCCTGCGCGGGGTGGCCTTCGACTTTCGCGTCAAGGCGCGCGCGCACCACAAGCCGTGGTGGAACCGCGCGTTCTATGCCGGCTCCGTCATCGCCACCGCTGCGCAGGGCCTGATGCTGGGGCTGTACATCACGGGCTTCCAGTACGACGCGGCCAACGTCATCTTTGCGATCTGCACGGCGGGCGGCCTGATTGCCGGCTACCTGCTGCTGGGCGCCACGTGGCTCATCATGAAGACGGAAGGTGCGCTGCAATTGCGCGCGGTGCAGTGGGCTCGCGGCAGCCTGTGGTTCACCGCGCTGGGCGTGGCCGCCGTGTCGCTGGCAACGCCGTGGGTCAGCACGCGCGTGTTCGACAAATGGTTTGCGCTGCCGAACATCATCCTGCTGGCGCCCGTGCCGCTGGTGACGATCGTGCTGTTCCTGCTGATCGACTGGGTACTGCGCCGCCTGCCACAGCAGATTGCCAAGGGTGACGAACACCTGATCTGGGCGCCGTTCGTCGGCACCGGCGCTATCTTCCTGCTGGCCTTCAATGGCCTGGCTTACAGCCTCTTTCCGTATCTTGTGGTGGACAGGCTCGACATCTGGCAGGCCGCCAGCGCGCCGGAATCGCTCGAGTTCATGCTGGTGGGCGTGGCCATCGTGCTGCCGACCATCGTCGGCTACACGATCTATTCGTACAAAGTGTTCCACGGCAAGGCGACGGAGCTGCGTTACTACTGAGCACGCCGCCCGCATGCGGCATTGACCGGACTGCGGGCGGACGTTTAGGCTGGCGCGCTCACCCACACGCATGCACACGCCATGATCACCTGCCACGTCCGCTACATCATCAACCCGGCACGGCTCGCTGAATTCGAAGCCTACGGAAAGATGTGGATCCCGCTGGTCGAGAAATTCGGCGGCCAGCACCACGGCTACTTCCTCCCGTCGGAAGGGGCCAACAACGTCGCGCTGACACTGTTTTCGTTCCCGAGTCTGGCGGCTTACGAGGTCTACCGCGAACGCGCGAAGACCGACCCCGATTGCATGGCGGCCATCCGCTACGCCGAGGAAACCGGCTGCATCGTCAGCTACGAGCGCAGCTTCTTCCGCCCCGTGCTTTCTTGACGCTCGCCTAGCCCTGCGGCCTGCGCTGCGACAGCACCCAAAGCATCGCCCCCACGGCTTCTGCCTGGGAGCGCGTGCAGGTCTTCTCGAAGATGGCCCGCAGTTGCGAGCGCACGGTCGACATGGCGACGTTGGCGTCGGCCGCATATTCGTCGGGTGTCTTGCCGGCGATCAGCGCTTCGCCCACCGCCGCCTCTGCCGCCGACAGACCGAACGCCTGGCGCAACTGCATGGCTGTCACCGGCGCGGCATCGCCCTTGCGCCGGGCCGTGACCAGCATGGCGGCATCGCCAAACGCGGCCTGCGCGGCATTGGCGGGCAATTGGGAAATGCCGAGAAAGATCTCGTGTGGCGCCCCGAGCGCCGGCCGCACGGCAAAGCTCTCGCCCTTGCGTGACTTCGTCACCCGCGCCAGTGCGGCTTGCAGACCGTCGTTGTCGGCAGCAAACGCCGCAGCCAATCGGCCGTGCTCCAACCGCAGGCAAGTCGATGCGCGCAGCAGCGCTTCGGCTTGCGCATTGGCAAACAGCACGCGCTGGTCTCGCCCGAGCGCGAATACGGCCAGGCCAAGCTGCTCCATCAATTCGGCGCCGAGTGCTGCATCGCGATGCAGCACGCGTGTATCCCGCCAGAGGTTGATCGTGCGCTGCAGGTGGTCGGTCATGCCGGCCGCGTTGAAGCGATCCTGGTCGGAAAATGGCGTCCGGCCGTGTGCTCGCAACATACCGAGCAGGATGTCGCTGCTGCCGGGACGCTCCAAGCGCACGCCCATCAGGTAACGGAAGCCCGCCGGAATCTGATAGTCCTGGAAGAATTCGCTGCGCTCAACATACGCATCGGACAGGTGATCCTGGCAGAAGGCAAACTCGCGCACGCCCGCACGTTCGACAAAACTGCGGCGGGGGTCCAATGCGCCGTAGTACCTGTCATACAGTCCGATGGTGTCGTCCAGTCCCCGCTTCGGGGAGTAGACCGAAAGCTGAGGCGCATTGCGCACGGCGTCCCAACTGAACATGTGGAACAGGTCGGCACCAAGCGATTCGGTCACGCCCTGGAACACGTCCAGAAACCCTTCCTGCGTTACCGCAGCTTCGTACAGATCACCAATAAGCTGGTCTTTGAGCACGCGTCCCTCCCCCGAAGGATGGCTGTCTGGCCTTGGCGCCCGCCATGCTCACTCGGTGAGAGCCAAGTGGCTGCGGTCATGTTATGCGCGCAAACGTAACACGTGTGTGCGTTGCTCAACATCGTTCTTTTGGCGACGCTTTCCTCCAAATGAATGATGCGGGCGCGTGGTGCCCCCTTTGAGAATCTCCGTGCCGAATAACGGCGCCGCATGCACGGCGCACCCACGATCCAGCGGAGGACTCCATGAAACTCACCCCCATTGCAATCGCACTGGCCACGCTTGCCCTGTCGGGCTGCGGCGGCAGCGATTCCGGCAGCAGCGCCAGCACATCGCCCGGCACCAACGTTCCGGCAGCACAGACCGTCAGCGGCGTCGCCGCCGCGGGCGCGGCCATGCAAAGCGCGACGGTCACGCTGATGGACGCAGCCGGCAAGTCGGTCGACTGCCCGGCCAACGCCACCACGGGGGCTTTCCAGTGCACGGTCACGGGTCTTGCCGCGCCGTTCGTGCTGTCGGCGGCCGGCAACGTGGCCGACTCGCAAGCCACGCTGATCGCGCTGTCCGCCAGTGCCGGCAGCCAGACGATCAACATCACGCCCATCACCAATGCCATTGCCGCCACCATCGTGGGCGACAACCCGAGCAAGCTGCTGGGCAACACGGGCCTGCTGCAAAGCAAGGTGACCGCACAAACCGTCTCAAGCACGGTGGCCGCCTATGCCGCCGCCCTGGCCGACCTGCTGGCCGCCACCGGCAACACCGGAGTGGATCTGATCTCGGGCCCGTTGACGGCCGGCGCACCGGGCCTCGACCGCCTGCTCGATCAGCTGAAGGTGAACGTGCTGCCGGACGGCAGCGTGCAGATCAGCTCCGTGGCAGGCGCGTCCAGCGATACGCCTGCGCAATTGCAGCTCGCGCCGGGCGTCGCTCCCCAGCCCGGCGACAAGGCGAGCCTGCCGAGCGTGGCGACCATCAATGGCAACCCCGTCGCCAATCTGCCGACCGCCTCGGACCTGGCCGCGTTGCAAACCGCGCTCAACCAGTGTTTTGCCGGCTCGACAGGCTCGGCGCGCACAGGGGGCAGCGTGCCCGTTTGCGGCCAGATCTTCGTGGATGACGTGGCCAATGGCGCGCTCATCAACGGCGTGCCGTCGGCCTACTTGAACAACGGCATGACGGCCGACCAGGAATTCGGGCCCGCATCGGGCGGGGGCAACCCGGGCCTGTTTGCCGATGACGCGATGAACAACGCCAGCTTCAGCCTGCCGGAGATCATCCGCGTGGCGTCCAACAGCGGTGACACGCTGTGGGTCAAGCTCGCCTGGACCCGCGCCGATGGCCTTCGCGACGGCATGCAGCAGCATGTGCAAGTGGCGGTACAACCTGCCTCGCGCGCCAGCGGCGACAACGGCTGGCGCATCGTCGGCAACCAGCGCGCCGTGTTCACAAAAGTCAATGCCAATGCGCAGAAGTGGGACTGGCTGAACAGCGCCACCGCAATGACGGGCACCAACGCGTTTGTCGATTCGATCAACATGCAGGTGGGCGTCGTGGATGCCGCTGGCACGCCCGTCGACTTTGCGATTGTTACCGGCCCCGGCCTGCGCAATGGCGTGTTCCTGCAGCCGTCGTCAGGCACGTGCGACACACTCAACATCCGCGCCCAGGTTGGCGCGAGCCAGACGGCAGCACAGCTTGCCTTGCTGGCCAAGCAAGGCGCCTGCCGCAATAACTTCCGCCTGGCAGGCGTGGCACAAAACCCGGCCAACCAGGGCAGCTTCACGTGGCCCGGCGATGCACCGCGCAACAACACGGCCTGGGCCAAGCCGCAACTGACGGCCTCGGAGCTGGCGACCATCACGCCGTTCAGTGCGTACACGATCGCCATCTATCAGGGCGGTGTCACCAGCCAGCCGTCCAAGACGTACACGGTGCGGCTGCGCACGCCGTCGCCCTCGCCCGATGCGCTGCGCCAATACACGTGGCAGGACATCTCGCAGACCACGCGCGACATCCTCACCCCGGGCACGGCATCAACGTTTGCAGGCGGCGCCACCTTGCCCGTCACGTGGACGACCAAGGCGGGCGTGCCCTTCGTGAAGCGCGTCAACGTGCAGATTCGCGCAACGGCTTCGGGCCAGCCGACGGTATTCGTGAACGGGGTGGGCCGCGCCGCACCGGCCGCGCCCGGGACCACGCTCACCGTCAATGTAGCGGGCGACCAGGGGGTGGCTTTCCCCGCAGTGACGGGCTGGTCGGGCACGCAAGACATGTCGTTCACCAACATGTCTTGGGCAGACCCGCTGGATCTGAACTTCACCACGTCGGTCGAATACGACCGCTAATACGCAGGAACGCAGCAACGCAGGGCACACACGGGGAAGTGCGGTGATCGGGCCCGCAAGGCGTCATGCCGGGCGCCCTGCGGGCCACGATCAACCCACCGTCGCTTCGAACACGCGCCGGTAATTGCCACCCAGAATCTGGCCCGTTTCCACTGAAGTGAACCCCGCTTTCAGCAGCGCCGTAGCCAGCGTCGGCAACTGCGCGTAACTGGTGAACACCGGCGGCCGGGTAAAACCGCGCATGTCGGTGCCCAGCCCCACGTGCGCCACGCCCACCACATCGGCCATGCGCTTGATGCCCATCGCCATGGCATCGAGATTGGGAAGATCCGCCGTATTGGGCCACACGCCAATCACACCGCCAATGTCCGCTACCGCGCGCGCATGCGGCATTGACCGGACGGCGGGCGGACGTTTAGGCTGGCGCGCTCACGCACCCGCATGCACACGCCACGATCTTCTACTACGTCCGCGCCATCATGGGCCGGGCGCCGCTGCCCGGTTCCAAGCCTACCAATCGACCTCAATGTTGGCATTGGTGGCGTTGTTCACGATGTTGTTGATCTGCGTCCAGACGGCGCGGTCGTAGTCATCTCGGTCGGTGTGCTCGACACGCATGATGGCGGGGCCGTTGGAGTAGAAGTGTCCGAGCAGATCGCGGAGTCCGCGCTCGTTGAGCCGAATACCGACGATGAAACGCTGATCACTCAGGGCGATGGGCGCAGCGTACGTCTGCAGATTGGTATGCAGGCTGCCGGCCGAGACGTTGTTCTGGGTGAATTCCAGTTGATAGATGCGCAATGCTTGGGGCATGGTGGGCTCCGCAAAGAGTGAAAGAAATGCCCCCGACAGACAGCAAACCGCAGAGGGCGAGACCACTCTATGGGCGCCATCGCTTCTGCCCTATAGCGCTTGCGTACCACGCGTTGGCCCGTGAGAAAGAGCACGGGCCCCGATCAACCCACCGTCGCCTCGAACACGCGCCGGTAGTTGCCGCCCAGAATCTGGCCGGTCTCGACTGACGGGTCAGCGTCAAGCGGCATCGCCCAGCCTTCCATGTCGACGATCGTGTCTTGCAGCGCGTCGGGCTTGTACGTGGCGATGACGAACCAATCGATGAGCATGCGCACCCCGCAAAATTGAGCTGCGGTCTTGTGCGCGCGATCGGCCCATCGCTCTATCGCCGTTGCTTACATGCCCCTACAAAGCATGACGATCTTGACGTTCATGGCGCTCACCCCCAGAAGCCGATGTGCGATTGCGCGGCTTCGTCTTCGATGAGCGGGCCGTGCACGTCGATTTGGCGCTGGCCGCGTACAAACACCTCGCGGCACGGCAGCGAGAACGTCGGGTTTTCTGGGTGGTCGCCCGTAAGCGTCAACAGGTGATGCTCCGACAGCGCATAGACCACGCGGCCGATGTTGCACCAGTAGATGGCGCCCGAGCACATGCAGCAAGGCTCGGCACTGGTGTACAGCGTGCAACGCGCAAGCTGCTCAGGAGACAAGATCCTGGCTGCTGCCGCCGCGGCCGCCAGCTCGGCATGCTGCGTGGGGTCGCCTTCGGGCGGCATCGAGTTGTTGCCCGCGCTGGCGATCACGTTGCCGTGTTCGTCGGCCACCAGTGCGCCGAACGGATGACGGCCGCGCTTGCGTGCGTCGTCGGCCACCGCAATCGCCTGGCGCAACAGTGCCATATCGAGATCGGTCAGTTGGGATGGCGTGTGGGGTTCACGTGCGTTCACGATGGAATCCTTGGTGTGAGACATCGACGAAAGAAGCCGGTGTCATTCAGCGAATGCTGTCTGGGCAAAATCGCGCACGATCTGACTGTCCGACACGCCACAAGATGCTGAAAAGCAGCCGCAACGGCAATCCCACCACGCTGTAGCGACGCCATTTGCGCTACGCTTACGGCCTTCCGCCCGACCTCGCTTTCATCGCTTTTGCGTCACCTCATGCCCACGCTGCAACACGTCGACCTACGCACGGACCCCGCCGCCCGCCCCTTCGTCAAGGACGAGACCGTCCACGTCGACTTTGCGGCCGAAGCCGGCGAGCTGATGAGCCTGGAAGGCCCCAACCGCTATGCTCCCGACGATGCGCTGATCACCGGTTCAACGGGCGACCGCTGGGTGGTCTCGCGCGAACGTTTCGATGCGAAGTACGTCCCCGCCGATGCATCGCTCGCACATGGGCAAGCCGGCGCTTATCGCAACCGCCCGAGCGTGGTGCTTGCCAGGCAGATGAGCGAAGCGTTCTCGATGGCGCGCTCCGAAGCCGGCGATGTGCTGCACGGCCAGGCCGGTGACTGGGTACTCCAATACGCCCCCGGCGACTACGGGGTCGTGCAGGCGCAGCGCTTCGCCAAGGTCTACCGGCCCGTCTGAAGCGTTACTGCGCCGTCTGCTGGCGCTCGGCTTCGTGGCGCTTCATCTGCAGGTAGTCCTGCCGCTCCACTTCATGCAACTGGCGCGGGTACTGCTCGGTGGCGTTGAACCACGTGTTCAGCCGCTGCTGCAGGCGCTTGTCGGGCGGCGCCGACAGCGCCTTCAGATAGGCATCGATGGCGAGGTAGTAGCGCATTGTGTTGCGCTCAAGCAAGCCGCGCACCCCGCCCACGTATTCAGGTGTGGCGGCTGAGGATTCTGCCGTCTTTGTAAAACCCACTTTGTCGCTGCCGACCGTGCCCAGATACGTGCGCATGGCGAGCCGCCCTGCGGTGCCATAACCGTACGAGTACGTCAGATGCAGAAAGGTGTGATTGCCGCCGGCCGGGGCCGGAATGGCCTCCAGCATGATGCGGTAATCCTTCGTGCTGAACGGGCCGGACCCGGCATTCAGTTCCACGCGGAAGTAGCCCGCGCTGCTGGCAACGGGGCGGTAGTTGAACTCCAGCCGATAGCTGCTCGACAAGCTCTGCTCAACCTTGCGGCCCAGATTCACGTCGAGCACGGTGCCACGGGGCCCGGACCCGGCGCGGCAATACTTGATGTTCAGGTGCAGGATCAGCACGTCGCACCAGTTGCCGGGGCCTTGCGTCGCGTCACTCAAGGCGCCGCTCACGGTAGCGAACGGGTAATCGATCACGCTGTAGATGTCGCCCTGGAGCATGTCGGGCGTCTCGGTGGATTCCAACACCAGCGGGCGGTGGAACGGGTTGTCAGCCAACTGGGACGCCACGCTCTCATATTTGTCGCGCAGGCCCTGCGCAGTGTCTGCCGCGCGCGAGGCGGTGCTCAGGCATAGGCCGGCCACCAGCGCAAGCAGGGCAATCGGGCGCAGCCAGGCGGGATGTCGGTGCAAGGTCATAAACGGCGTTTTTGTGGAATTGGTCTTCATTCTAGGAGGCGCTAACGCCCACAGTCTCGCAACAAATGGGCCTGCGGATGCACATCGGCCATGCGGCGTTCTGTCATCACGACAGCCAAGGCGTGCTCCGATGCGGCTCGGTAAAATGAACGCTTCTTCGCCTCGTGCTTCCCGGCACTTCCGGCACCATGCCCTCGCCACTCGCCGCCATTCGCGAACGCATCGCCAACCAGGTCCGCGGCCTTACGCGTGCCACCGGCAGCCTCACCCTCGACATTGCCTCGCCGCCGGGCGATCCGGGCCTGTTTGGCCCCGACGCCGTCTGCTGGAAGGTGCATGCCGATTTTCCGGCGATGATGGCCGGTGGCATCAGCGCGCTGTTGTTGCAGGCGCTGCACCCGCGCGCGCTGGCCGGCGTATGGGACCACTCGAACTTTCGCGAAGACCTGCAGGGGCGCCTGGGCCGTACCGCGCAGTTCGTGGCCGGCACCACGTATGGCAGCCGCCAGGATGCGCTGGCGCTCATCGAGCGCGTGAAGACCATCCACGACCGCGTGCAGGGCATCGCGCCCGATGGTCGGCCGTATTCAGCCAACGACCCAGACCTGCTCACCTGGGTGCACGTGGCCGAGATGTCGAGCTTCCTGGCAGGCTATCTGCGCTACGTGGATGGCAACCTGAGTATCACCCAGCAGGATCGTTATTTTGAAGAGACCGCGCTTGTGGCCGAGATGCTCGGCGCGCGCGACGTGCCGAAATCGCGGGCGGCCGTGCAGTCCTATCTGAATGCGATGCGCGCCGAGCTGGTGGCCAGCGATCGCACGCGCACGGTGGTGGAGGTGTTGATGACGTGGCAGGCGCCGCGCCCGGGGTTGCGCCCGGCAGTACGCCTCTTCCTGGATGCGGGCATCCAGTTGCTGCCGCCGTGGGCAATACAAATGCTCGATCTCAAGCGGCCGCCGCTGCAGGCGGCCATTGCGTCAGCGGCCATGCGCACCGTGGCGCCCACGCTGCGCTGGGCGCTCTACGAGGGTAGCGTCGCGCGCCGGGCTCGACACCGCGCACTGGCGCCCGCCACGAGCTAGTGCGTCCGCGCGCTACTCGATGGCTTCGGCAAGCGACACCTTGCCGCGCAGCACCTTCTCTTCCAGCCGGATGATCAGCAGCGGCGAGACCACCGACACCGCAGCCGCAAAGAAGAACAGATGCCTGAAGGCGCTCTCGCCCGCGCGCTGCAAGGCCTCGGCATCGGCACCGCTGCTGGCAAGCGCTGCGTGAAAGAGGTCCATCAGCACATCGCCGCCGGCCGCCACATGCGCTTCAGGCGCAGCCTGACGCAGCAGCGCAATCAGCACGGAAGTCAGCACCGCCACACCCACCGCGCCACCCAGCAGACGCGAGAAGGCGGTAAGCGCCGTGGCCAGGCCCACCGTCTGCGGCGGCACCGCATTTTGCGTGGCCACCAGGCCGGTCGGAAACTGCACGCCAATCGCCAGGCCGAGCACGATCATCGCAAGGGTCAGCGGTAATACGCTGTGCGGGTCCAACAAACCCAGCGAAGCCACGGCAAACGGCACCACGCATGCGCCGCCCAGCATGAGCGGCTTGTAGCGGCCGCTGTGCGTCATCCACTTGCCGGCAATGAAGGCGCCAAGCGGAATCGACAGCGTGAGCGGCACGAGGCGCAGCGCCGCAGCATCGGGGCTGGCACCCGCCACCATCTGGAAACGCAGCGGCATCAGCACCGACGTGGCAATCAGTTGGAAGAAGCAGAGGAACAGCGCCAGGCAGCAGATCGTGACCGTGCGCACCCGGAACATCGACAGCGGAATGATCGGCTCGACGGCACGGTTCTCTTGCCAGACAAATGCGCCCAGCAGCAGCACGGCACCCGCCAGCAGGCCAAGGTTTTCGGGCTGCGTGAGCGGCGTGCCCTGCCCCACACGGGTAATCATCAACAACAGCGCAGTCAGGCCCCCGGCAAACAGCACCACGCCCGGCACGTCGATGGGGCGACGCTGATGCGCCACCGGCAGATGCCGCAGCGTGCGGCGCACGACCAGCAGCGCGACGATGCCCAGCGGCAGGTTGATCCAGAAAATCCAGCGCCACGACAGGTAATGCGTGAGATAGCCGCCGATCACCGGGCCGGCGAGGCTGGCCATCGCCCACATGCCGCTCACGTAGCCCTGATAGCGCCCACGCTCGCGCAGCGGCACCACATCGGCAATCGTGGCCTGCGATACCGAAATCAGCCCGCCACCGCCCAGCCCTTGCAGCACGCGCGCGAACAGCAGCATCGGCATGCTGGTCGCCAGTGCACATGCCACCGAAGCCAGTACGAACAGGACAATGGCCGTCGTCAGCATGGCGCGGCGGCCGTAGAGGTCACTCAACTTGCCGTAGATGGGCGTCACCACCGTAGACGCCACCAGATACGCCGACACCAGCCACGCCATCAGCGCAAAGCCGTTGAATTCGCCCGCGATCACGGGCAACGCCACGGCAACAATGGTTTGCTCCAGCGCGCCCAGCAAGATGGCGAGCATCAGCCCGCCCATCACCGCCATCACCGGAATTTCAGCCACCGGTGGCGTATCCAGCGGGCTGGATACCGCTGCGATGGGCGCGGTAGGCGTGTCTGGCTTGGGCGGTTCAAGGCTGGGGCGGGAAGACATGGGAATGTGCGCGAATGCCGCTCAGGCACCCGCGCCAATGGGAGAAGCGAAGCCGTTGATGATACTGCCGATTCCCATTCGTTGCAGAGTCAACGATCGGGTTGCCGGACGATGTCCTCATAACAGCGGCTGACATTTGCCGTCATGCCGGGCAACTCTTCTGCGAGGAATTCGATGAACGCGCGCACGGCAGGCACCAGCCCGCGGCGTGACGGAAACACCGCGTGAAACTGGTGCACTGGCAAGCGATATTCCGGCAGCAGCACGACCAGCCGGCCATCACGAACCGGCTCCGCGCACAGGTTGAACGGAAGTTGCGCAACGCCAACGCCGGCCAGCGCCGTCTGCCCCATCAGGTACAAATCATCCGTCACCAGCGCGGGGGTGTATTCGATATCGACCGCGCCGCCTTCCGGGGCGGTCAGGCGCCAGCGCGTGCGCTCCCCGGCCGCACCGTCAACGCCCACGCCAATCGCGCCGCGCATCGATTCCGGCGTCTCGAACGGGCCATGCTCGGCAACAAATGAGGGGCTGGCGACGAGCACCTGATCGCTCACGCCAAAGCTGCGCACGACGAGGTTGGAGTCGTCCAACGCCGAGCGCACGCGCAGCGCCACGTCGTAGCCGTCGCCAATCACGTCGACACGACGGTTTGTCACGTCCAGCTCCAGCCGCACATCGGGCTGCGCGCGCAGGAACTTCGACAGCACGGGCGCGATGAACACGTGCGCAACGCCCACCGGACAGCTCACGCGCAAGCGGCCGGAAGGTTTTTCGCCGGCGTGCTCGGCCACCTCGAAGGCAGCGCGTGCGGCCTGCGTCATCGATTCGCAATGCGTAAAGAACGCCGAGCCCACGTCCGTCACATGCACCGCCCGCGTTGACCGCTGCAGCAGCCGCACACCCAGACGCGTTTCCAGATCAGCCACGCGGCGGCTCACGCGCGATTTTGGAATCCCCAGCGCCCGCGCGGCGCCGGAAAAGCTGCCGTGCGTCACCACACTGGCAAACAGGACGAGGTCGTTCAGGTCTTCCATGGCCGTTCTCCGAAGCACGGGCGCATTGTCTCACCGGTAGAACGATGTGTGTCGATTAGACCCACTACTGGAACTCGCTGCATCGCACTATCTTTCCAGCAACCCACCTTTTTCTTGGAGAGACACCATGCAAGTCCTTCACATTGATTCCAGCATCCTCGGTGACGCCTCGGCCTCGCGCATCCTGAGCGCCGCCATTGTCGACGAGCTGCGCCGCGAACACCCGAGCGCCACCGTTGTCCACCGTGACCTGTCGGTCGAAGCGATTCCGCACCTGGACGGCGCCATTGCCGCCGGCTTCCGCGCCACGGGCGCCGATGATTTTGACGACGCCACCCGCGCCGAGCACGCCCGCTCGGAAGCGCTCGTAAACGAACTGCTCGCCAGCGACGTGATCGTGGTTGGCGCGCCGATGTACAACTTCTCGGTGCCGAGCCAGCTCAAGGCCTGGATCGACCGCGTGGCGCAAGCCGGCCGCACGTTCAAATACACGGAAAACGGCCCTGTTGGCTTGGCCGGTGGCAAGAAGGTGATCGTTGCGTCGACACGCGGCGGCATGTACTCCGCCGGCCCCGCAGCCGCCATGGATTTCCAGGAGGCGTATCTGAAGACCGTGTTCGGTTTCTTCGGCATCACCGATGTGCAGTTCGTACGCGCAGAACGCCTGGCGATGGGCCCGGACGCGCGCACGCAAGCGTTGGAAGCAGCACACGCAGCCATGCGCGACGTTGTGAGCCAGGCCGTGGCTGCCTGAGCGAACGCGATTGCGGCGCAACGGGACGCGCCGCACTCCGCCTCGCAAAATGCCAAACGGGCGCCAGCAGCAATGCGGCGCCCGTTTTCGTTTTTACTGGCGTGGCTAGAAGGTGGGGTCGGCGCAGACGGCCGATCGACAAATCACTCGTCGCGGTGTTCGCGTGCCTGGTGCATGGCTTCGAGCAGACGGCGCGTACGCAGCTTGCTCCACATGACCGGCACGATGATCGCAGTGGCAATCAGGCACGGTGCGACCCAGGCAATGGTGGATTCCAGAAAATTCGTCATGATGCGTCCCCCGATGTGTTGCCGATGCGCACGGTTGGGCGGCGCGCATCGCATAGTCCCCGCAGGGCTTTGCTGTCTCGACTGGGCCGAGACGCCCTGACATCTATATGGACGGCTATCGGCGCCGGGCGTTCAAACCTGAAGCCCAACGTTTGCCGTTTGTTGTATTTCCCGCCGATCTCGACGATCTGTCAATAGTGTGACGGTAAGTTCGTGGAACATTGTGGCGCTGCGCTGACAGTGCCTGAACACCCCCCGATCTGCTCCACAGTCCGATCGCAAAAGTAACGGCAAATTACGGCGGCCGCGGTGCAAGCGTTGCCACCCCTGGGGCAGACGGTGAATTACCGGCCTGGGCGTCACAGTTTTGCTTACAAACGGTAAAGCGCAGTTGCGAGCCGTTTCCATACAGTGAGGCCAAGTCCAACGATCACTACGGAGCCTCACCATGAAACGCACCATCGCCCTGCTCATCCTTGCTGCTGCCGCTACCTCTGCGCTGAGCGCATGCGTAGTGGTGCCGGCTGGCGGCTATTACGAACACCCGCACTACTACCATCCGTATTACCGCGGCTATTGATCCACGCATTGCGCGGCGCGGCCTGCATGCCCGCCGCTTATGCCTTGCGCGCCTGCAGCATGCGGATGCGCGCGACGGCCTGGTGGTCGGTCGTGGCGGCGTCGTAAAGGCGCGCCAGGTCGGCCTTTAATGCCGTGCGCGAGCCGCTGTCGAGGTACACCATGTGCCCCGATGGATAAAACCCCGCCGAGAGGTTCTTGCGCACACCCGCATCCAGCAACGGCATCGCCTTCAGGTCCAGCATGGTCTGGTAGAACGGCGTGACGAAGTCGTAGTAGCCGTTGGCTGAGAACACTTTCAGATCCACGTTCAGGCTCATCGTGGCGGCCAGGTCGCCGGCGGTGTAGAGCGCGACATTGCCGTTGGCGTCGAGCCCCTTCTGCGCGCCGGTGGGGTCGGTGTGGCGGAAGTCCCAATGGCGGAAGGCCTGGTCGTTCAAATCCGTGAAGGCCGAGTTGGACGTGAACTTCAGGTCGTCGTTCAGGTAGGTGTTCCACATGGCGGTGTAGACGCCGGACACCGCCGTCATGGTCGGATCGTTGCCGCCGGAGTTCGGATCGACACTGGCCGCAATGCCGGTGTGGATGCCCGTGACGCGGCCGTCGTACGCACCCAGCGACAAGCCCTTGTCCGCCAGCAGCGTGGTCAGGAACAGCGACGTGCCCGCGCCGTCAGACGCTGCCACATCCAGCCGCCAGCCTTGCAACGTAGCCGCATCGATGCCCGTGTAGGCAGACAACGCTTTCAGCACGGCCGGATCGGCATGCGTCGGTTTGGCGAGCGCTTTTTCGTAATCGGTGCTGGCAAATACGGCGGCAGCTTCGGCAAAGTCGCCCACGTCGGCGGACAGCGGGCCGCCTTTGGGTGAAGTTGCACGCTTGTGGAACCACGCATCGGCGGCACACGTCGGCAAGAGCCCAACCGGGTTGCCCGCCTGCGTGTAGTCGAGGATGGACGACTGCAGCGTGATGCCGTTCAAGTCCACCCCGTCTTCATGCAGCACGTACGAGAGCACGCAGGAACGCGCCGTGCCGTAAGACTCGCCAAACAGGAACTTGGGCGAATTCCATCGATCATTGGCCGTCAGCCAGCGCTTGATGAACTGCGCGATGCTGCGTGCGTCCTGATCGACGCCCCAGAAATCGAGGTTGCGCTTGGGCGCAATGGCCGTCGAATAGCCGGTGCCGACCGGGTTGATGAAAACAAGGTCGGAGCGATCAAGCAGGCTGTCGGGGTTGTCTTCCATGCGATACGGCGCGGGTGGCGTGAACGACGGCATCGACGTCACGATGCGGCGCGGTGCAAACGACCCCAGCAGCACGAACACCGCCGAAGACCCCGGCCCGCCGTTATAGAAGAACGTCACCGGCCGCGCCTGCGCGCCGCCCGCGGGCGTATCCGCCACAAATGCCACGTGGAACATCTTGGCCACGGGCTGCGAGCTGCTCGGGTCTACCGTGACGAGGTGGCCGGCATGCGCGGTGTAGGCGATGTCGCGTCTGCCAATGCGCACGGTGTGGTGCGTGATCGCCATGCCCTCGCTGGTGTCGGTCACGCTGTCGTCGGGGCCGTTGCCGTAAGCGGTCGGGTCGAAGAACGGCTGGTCAGTGGTAGTCATGCGTGCCTCGCTGCTAGAAAAGGTTCGCGATCGCGTCGCCCTTGGGGCTGCCCAGGCCTGTGCAGGCGTCCCAACCGGGCGCGGCGGCAAAGGTGCCGTTGTTGCCCTGCTTGATGTCGTTGAACGCACCGGGGTTCTGATACAGCCGTGCATGCAGATAACCCGCCGGCCGCCCCTTGATGGCGTTGATGCGTGCGATGAGCGCGGCCCACAGCGGTGCCGCGGCGCTGGTGCCACCTACCACGCCGGACTCGCCATCCACGCGGACGGCATAGCCGGTCAGCGGGTCGGCATCGGCCGAGACATCGGGCACGCCGCGCCGCGCCAGCGGCACACTCTCGCCGCCGGTCTGCTGCGCGGCCAGGCCCTGCTGCCAACTCGGCAACGCAAAGACGGTGCTCACCCCGCCGCCGCCCGCACCGCCTCGTGCGCCGTCGTTCCAGACGGTTTCCTCTGCGATGCGGTTTCCGCTGGCGCGCACGCTGGTGCCGCCGCATGCCAGCGCGTACGGGCTGGAGGCGGGAAAGTCGACGTGATCAGCGCGATCAGGCTGGCCGTCACTGGAGCCGCTGTCGCCCGAGGCCACACACACTGTCACGCCCATCGTTGCGGCGCTCTGCAACGCGGCGTTGACGGCCTGCATGGCCTGCGGCGTCCAAGCGCTCTCAGGCGCGCCCCAACTGATGGACACCACCGAGGGCCGCAGCTTGGTGTCATGGATGGCGGCGTTGATGGCCTGCACAAAACCGGCGTCGGTATTGACGGTGAAGTACACGGCCAGCGTGGCGCCCGGCGCCGCGGCGCCTGCCACTTCCAGGTCGAGCATGACTTCGCCGTCGGGCCCGCTCGGGTCGCCCGTTGGGCGGTTGGCGCCCTGCCCGACAGGTATGGCCGTCACCGTCGGCATTGGCACGCCCAGCTCTTGGAAATACGCACGCGGATCGTCTTCCCGATAGCCACCGCCAAGCTCAACAAACGCAATGCACTGACCTGCGCCGTCGCCCTGCGGAAAGCCGTAGAGCTGCGCGAGCTGCACTGGCGTGTACGACGCGGCGGGCGCCGCGCGCGCGGGCCGGATGCCTCCCGGCTCCATCACCCCTGTTGGCAACGGCACAAAGCGAAAGTGCGGCGCCGCCTGCGGCCGCGAGTCGAGCCCCAGCACGGCCACGACCACGTCCTGCAACGACTCCGGCAACCGCAGCGGGCCGGAACGCCCACGGTATTCGCTGCCGCCATGTGCCACGCGATGCAGGTGCGTATCGAACGCCCGGCAGAACTGTTCGACGGAGCCTTCGAGCATGACGGTAGCGGCGGCCACGTTCACTTCGACCACTTGCAGGCCATGTTCGCGGGCAAACGTGCGGATGGCGTCGATGTCGTCCGTGGCGGCGCCAAACTGGGCGGCCCACTCTTCGCGGGTCAGGGGTGTGGGCGATGGCGTCCCGGCGGCATGCGCGTGGACAAATCCAGACAGGCGCGCATCGAGTTCAGCCTCGTTGGGGCGGCGCAATTGCACGAGCGCCCGGATCTGCTCGGTCGGATGCGCATCGCCGAGGATGCGCGCGTCTTCAGGAATGGTGCGCTCGCTGCCGCGCAGGGGGTGCCGGACCATGGGCCATCTCCATGTAGGTAGGTGGCCCGTGCGTCGCAACCGGCGTGCCGAGGGTGCCGACAGGATGCGGCGCCACCTCCAACCACGTTAGGCGATGGCTCGTCCGCTTGATCTACGGGGTTCGTCAGTCGGCGAAATCGGGGCTGCTGGCACCTTCTGCGGCATGCTGCGGCTTGCCCTCGGTAAAGGCGCGGCGGATCAGTGCACCGCATGCCGCGCTGCGCACATAAGCCCGGGGGGCAAGGGTCTCGCGCACGAGCATGCCGTAGTGGCGCTTGTCAGCGGTGATCCACGGGTAGAAGCCGAATGCGCCGGCCGAGCTGAACGCGCCGTCGCCGCCGGGCTGGTCCTCGATCCAGTAGTTGAGCGCGTAATGCCACGGCAGCGCGGCCGGGGTGCTGACAGCGGTCGAGCACGTGCCCGGCTCGGTGCACACGGCATGCTGGCCGAGCATCTTGCCGAGCTGGTATTCGCCGCGAATGAGGCGACGCAGGAACTGGCCATAAGCCGCCGGCGTGGCGATCATTCCGCCCGCCGGCTCGGGTGCGAGGTAGCGGATGCCGAGCGGCCGGCCGGCATCGCGCAGGCCAGGCGCATTGGCAAGCTGGCGGTCGAGGTCGTTGTTGAGTGCCTCGGCGTCGGCCCGGCCCAGACCGAGATCCATCAGCAGCTTCTGATCATGGCCGCCGTTGTAGCTGAAACGGCCGACGTGGCCCGGCGTGAAGGTGGCGTTGCGACCGCGCCCAAAGCAGCTTTGCACGGTGTCGTTGCGATTGCACAGCAACGGATTGAGCCCGTCGTAGCCAGAGCGCATGGTGAGGGCGTCGATTTCGGCAGGTGTGGGCTTGCCTTGCGCACGCTCCACCACGTAGGCACCAAACACCCATTTGGATGCCGATGCCAGCCGCACCGTCTTGTTCGGGCCGATCCGCTGGCCCCGCTGCCCGTGCATCAGCTCGCCATGGGCGTCACCGATTTCCCAGTAGTAATCGCCCAGACGCTGACAACTGCCGGCATTCGCGAGTGTGGATTCCACGGCGGCACGGCGCATTGCCAGGCTCGGCGCGGCAGCGTGCGCGGCGGCCGTTGCCACCAACGCTGCCAATGCCATCAAAGCGGCGCTCCCCCCTCGCCCGAATCCTGCGAACGCCCTGCTATTTCGGGCGCGTCTTGCTTGCGTCATGTCGATGTCCTGCTCGTTCTCTGGTGCCTTGCCAGCCCGGCGGCACTGTACCGCAGCGCGCGCGGCATTTCGCTGTTTTACGCTGGGGCGCCTGTTGCTGTGCAGTCTTGCAACATATGGGACCCGGACGCGCATGACTGTATCGACGGTACCTTGCGGGCAGGTTGCGAGGCACGATCGGCGTGCGTTTCAAACGTAAGCGTTTGCGCATCGATTAATCATCTTGGCAGGTGATGAAAATCGCTTCATATTTGAACCCCCAATATGTCCTAAACCTCCCGTTATGAGCCAAATGGAGGATAAGAATCATGCCAAGGGTCGCTAGCGGTCTGCGTAGAGTGTCCTAGAATGCAACCCAAGAATAGTAGAGTTAAATATAAGTAAATACGCGGCAGCGGCGAGCTTTCGGGAGCGGGCCATGGGAACAATCAAACGGGGAACAGTGAGCTTGAGTGCTCGCCTGGGGTGGGAACGTCACCCTGCTAATTGGCAGGTAATTCCTACGCGTCGGCGCCTTTTTCAAACACGCCTTCCGGCGACGCGCGCCTCCACCGTTTTGCTTTGGCTTCTGGCCATCTCGATTACCGTCGGTGTCGGGCTGATGCACCAATTGTGGTAACCAAAAAAACATAACGGAATTTTGTACGGGGAAGGTCGCAGCGCGAGAGCGAACCCGCAGTCAACTACCGAATTGACAGACCGTATAACGGCACCGAGGGATAGTCCGACCCGCTTCACTGGGTCAATCGCATCCGGATGGATTCAACATCTGGAGCATCGTCATCCCTCCATTCGGAAATAACGCTCCTGCATGTGGCCACTGCGCCGCGAAAGCGGCATGTGGGGCACGCCGCTCAAACGGCACGCCTGATCAATGGGGGAGCATCATGAACATTTCATTCACCGGCAAGACCTTCAGGTCCGTAGGCGACCTGTTCTTCCAAGCCATTGTCGACGGCAAGGTCGTGAGTTGTTTCGTCACGTCCGAAGCGCTGTCGCTCTGCGATTGCGCGCATCAGAAGATCACGGCCGAAGAGGTCTATCGCAATTACCGCGACTGGATCGAACTGGCGGCGTCGGACCTGATCCGCGCTGGCTCGCTCGCCCCGGTCATCGTGCGCGGCCGCGACCTGGCCGCTTCACGTGCATCGCTGCCGCACGGTGGCGTGCCGGCTTACGATCTGGATCGCGCGCGTCAACTGCGCCTGGTCCCACGCTCGTCGCGCTGATATCCGTCAGCGCTGGCGCAGCGGAACGTGCGGTCGGGGGGCCGCACGTTCCGTGGGTGCCAAAGCGCAACGCTCGGATCAATCGGCCGGGAAATCCTCTTCCCAATATTCCTGCAGGTTGCGTACGCCCGCGGCGCTTTCGCTGCGCGTGGCTTCACGCATGCGCAGTTCGACGCGCCGGATTTTGCCCGAGATGGTTTTGGGCAGATCGGCAAATTCGATGCGGCGCACGCGCTTGTAGGAAGCCAATCGGCTGCGGCAAAACCGGAGGATGTCGCGCGCCAGCTCCGGGCCGGCTTCGTGTCCTGCACGCAGGACCAGGAACGCTTTCGGCACGGCCAGGCGCAACGGGTCGGGGCTTGGCACGACGGCGGCTTCGGCGATGGCCGGGTGTTCGATCAGCACGCTCTCCAGCTCGAATGGGCTGACACGGTAATCCGATGCCTTGAACACGTCATCGGCGCGGCCGACGTAGGTCAGGTAGCCGCTGGCATCGCGCGCGGCAATGTCGGAGGTGTGATACACGCCGCCATGCATGGCTTCGGCGGTTTTGTCCGCATTGCCGGCGTAGCCCTCCATCAGGCCGGTCGGGCGTGAATTCAACTCGATGCAGATCTCGCCCTCTTCCGCCTCGTGGCCGTCGGGGTCGCGCAGCGTGATGCGGTAGCCCGGCAGCGGCCGGCCCATCGAGCCTGCCTTGACCGGTTGCCCGGGGCTGTTGCCGATCTGGCAGGTGGTTTCGGTCTGGCCATAGCCGTCGCGGATGGTGATACCCCACGCCGCGCGCACGCGTTCGATCACCTCGGGATTGAGCGGCTCACCGGCGCCCACGAGTTCGCGCAGCGCGGGCTTCCATGCGGCCAGGTCTTCCTGGATCAGCATGCGCCACACCGTGGGCGGTGCGCACAGCGTCGTCACCTTGGCGCGGCAGAGCACATCCAGCGCCGCCTTGGGCTCGAAGCGCGCGTAGTTGTAGATGAAGACGGTGGCGCCGGCATTCCACGGCGCGAAGAAGCAGCTCCACGCATGCTTGGCCCAGCCCGGCGAACTGATGTTCCAGTGCACATCACCCGGGCGTAAGCCGATCCAGTACAGCGTGGACAGATGCCCGACCGGATAGCTCGCATGCGTATGCATCACGAGTTTGGGTTTGGACGTGGTGCCGGAAGTGAAGTACAGCAGCAACGGATCGTTGGCCTGCGTTGGTGCATCGGGCGTGAATTCGGCGGATGCCTCATAGGCATCTTCAAAGCGGTGCCAGCCGGGCGGCGCCTTGTCCGCACCGATTGCGATGCGTGTGAACGTGCCCGATACGGCGTCCAGCTTGGCGCAATCCGATGCGCCCGCCACCACGTGGCTCACCTCACCCATGGCAATGCGCTCACGCAAGTCTTCGGCGGTGAGCAGTGTCGTGGCCGGGATGATGACCGCGCCGATCTTGATGCTGGCGAGCATCACATCCCAGAGCCCCGGCACGTTGCCGAGCATGAGCAGGATGCGATCACCGCGCTGCACACCAAGCGCCCGCAAGTGGTTGGCCACGCGCGCCGAGCGCTCGGCCATCTGCGCGAACGACAGCCGCGTCTCGTTGCCCTGATCGTCGACCACCCAGAGGGCGATGCCGTCGTTGCCGCGCGCCATGGCGTCGAAATAATCCAGCGCCCAGTTGAAGCGGTCCAACTCGGGCCATGCAAAATCGCGCACAGCGGTGTCGTAATCCTCACGGTGCGCGAGCAGAAAGTCGCGGCACCGCAGGAAAGCGTCCAGCGATGTCATGCCTGTCTCCTGGGGTTCGGAGCGTGTTGTTCACGCTCTAACTGCACGCGCCTCGTCCGGGCGCTACGGAAACGCACCTGCAACCGACATCGCCACTTATAGGAGGAATTCTTCCGCCAGACCAGCCCGGATTCTCCCGAGCCATGCACTCATTGCGAGCGCGGCGGAAAACGCAGCGAGCGGCCGCCACCCAGGCTCAGCCAGGCCCAGGCCGTTGCGGCAACCACGACACCCAGCACGACGATCCACTGGGCGCTGACCAGCATCAGCTCAATCGTGCCAGCCATGTCCGGGAGAATCTGCGGCCAGGCGGGCGCAAGCCAGCCGTCGGCGTCGAACCATGCACCGCGTCCGGCACCCGTGGCCAGCTCCACCGCCAGCAGCGCCGCATTGATCGCCGCGAACGCCATGCCGCTGTGTGCCAGCAGGCGGCTGAACACCGGCAGTTCATACAGGGGCTTCAGATATTGGATGTGCCGCGTGAGCGACCACGCACACACGATGAGCAACGCAACGCTGATGGCCGCCATGGGCGCCGGAGTGCGCAGGCACACGCCCAGCGCGATCCACGCCAGCGCATTGATCTCGTGGCGCCGATAGATGCGCAACGCACGCGCCGCGTGCAGCAGGCCAATCGGCGGAACACCAGGGGGAACACCGGCAGACGCCATGATGTGCTCCATGAGCGGAGGGTTGGTGCGGCACCGCACGTCTATGGCGCTGTGCGGCCCGCAACTGCTTGCAGTGTACCGACGCGTTTTCACCCGCGCGAGTTCAAACAGCATCCCTCCGCCAAATGACGGACGCGCCACGCACTCAGGCCTCGCGCAAATGCTCGATCAACTGGCGTGCGAAGGCGGGCAGATCATCGAAATGGCGCACGCAGATGCGCAGCAGGCGCGTCGCCCAGGCGTCGGTCAAGCGCACGCGGCGGATGCCCATGGAACGCTGCAGGCGGATTGCCGCATGCTCGGGAATGACGCCCACGCCCACGTTGCGCTCCACCATGCGGCACACGGCGTCGAAACTGCGCAGCCGCACGCGGTATTTGAGCCGATGGCCGGCGCGCGCGGCATGCCCCGCCAGATAGGCCTGCAAGGCGTTATCGCCTGTCAGCCCAACAAAATCTTCCTGCAAGGTTTCAACGAAGGCCAACTCGCGGCGCTCGGCCAGCGGGTGGTCGCGCGCGGTCACCAGCACGAGGCGGTCGTGGCGGAACGGAAAGGTCTCCAGCCCGGACAAGTCGACCGCATCGTTGACGATGCCGATGTCTGCCCGCCCCTGCGCAATCGCTTCGACAATCTCATGGCTGACCAGCTCTTCCAGGTCGATGTCGACTTCAGGATGTGCAGCCAGGAAAGCGCTGAGCGTTTCCGGCAAGAACTCGGTCATGGCCGCCGTGTTGGAAAGCAGCCGCACGTAGCCCTTGAGGCCACGCGCGTATTCGCCAAGCTCACCGCGCATGCGATCCATCTGCTGCAGGACAACGCGCGCGTGGTGGACGAGCGTGCGGCCGGCGGCGGTCGTTTCCACGCCGCGCCGGTTGCGCGTGAGCAACGGCACGCCGAGCGTGTCTTCCATGCCGCGGATGCGTGCGCTGGCCGACGCCAATGTCAGGTGCGCACGCTCGGCCCCCGCAGTGATGCTGCCGGCTTCGGCGGTATGGAGGAAGAGTCGGAGGTCGGTCAGGTCAAAGCGCACGATGCATCTCAAAATTGGCATGAGCCTCAGTTTCATGCTGAGGCAAGGTCAATTTATCGCAGATTGCAGCGTAACCACCAGTGCCGGAAACTGAGGCATCTCAAAAACAAAACATATCCAAATTCGCCCCCCATGGAATCCGCCACGCTGCTGCTTTTTGGCGCGGGCCTGCTCGCCGGCATGATGAATGCGCTGGCGGGCGGTGGCTCGTTTGTCACCCTGCCTGCGCTCATGTTCGCGGGTGTGCCGTCGGTGTTTGCCAATGCGTCGAGCACGGTCGCGCTGTTACCCGGCGCGGCCACTTCAGCGTGGGCGTATCGCGCGGACTATCGCGGGTTCGGGCAGGTCTCGATGCGCGCCATGGTGGGGATCAGCCTGGTGGGCGGGCTGCTCGGCGCGCTGCTGTTGATGAACACGTCGTCCCGCGCGTTCGATTTCATCGTGCCGTGGCTTCTGCTGATCGGCTCGCTCGCATTCACGTTCGGCAAACAGGCCGGTGTGTGGCTGCGCCAGCGCATGCAGATCGGGCGGACAACACTGCTCGTCGCGCAAGGTGCGTTGGCCATCTATGGCGGCTATTTTGGTGGCGCGGTGGGAATCATGATGATGGCGGTCTGGGCACTGTTCGGCCACGACGACATCAAAGCATTGAACGCCTCGCGCACGCTGCTGGTGGGCGCGACGAACCTCGTGGCCGTAGCCTGTTTTGCACTTGCCAGGATGGTGTGGTGGCCACAGACGCTGGTCATGCTGGTGGCTGCCGCGCTGGGCGGTTATCTGGGCGCGCACGTCGGCAAGCGTTTGCCGGTACCGGTTGTCCGGGCGTTGATTTCCACCTTCGGCTTTTCGATGACAGCGCTGCTGTTCTGGCGCGCCTGGTCACACGTTTGAGCATGAGGAGAACCGCCATGTCGCACATGCAGCCTCATCCGACGCACCGCACGCACGCACCACGCGCCTATCGTGATCCGCTGCCCCATCGGGATCGGGCCACGCGCAATACCTGGCACGCCCATCTTGGTGAAACCCCATCTGACAAGCCGGAAATGGCCGGTGCGCAAGCGGTGTTCTACATCGCGCGTGGTGTTGCTCTTTTGCTGGCCGCCGTAGCAGTGGGCCTGGGCGCGGCATCCAATGATGCGGAGCGCGCGTCCGAGCAATACCCCCCTTCTTCGCACGCGACAACGCGCTGAGGGCGCGCTATCATCCGCCCCCCGCAGCACAGGCCCGTTCAATACAAATCCAGTATCGACCGGGCAAAGAAAAAGCCCGCGGGCCGGGGGGCGGGCGGGCTTAACATCTTCAGCCTTTGACGACGAAAGATGGTCGGGTGTGCTTTGTGAACGAGCAATGCGCCGGAATTCACAAAGCGAGGCCATTATAAAAAGTGCGCGCCCCCCGCCATACCCCAACAACGAGGGGGGTCCGCGTCGTTTTCTGATTAATCCCTGAGCGCCGTGTCCAGCGCCTGCGGCGACAGCAACCCGCTCGATGCGTGGCGCTTGCCGTCAGGACGCAGGATGATCGTGCGCGGCATCTCGCCCTGCCAGCCAGGGTCGAGCGCAGCACGCAGACGCTCCGGCATGTCTTCGGCATTGGCGTATTGCGGCACACGTGTAATGCCGATCTTTCCGTCGCGAGCCAGCGGCGCCAGCGCGCGGTTCAGCATCTCGGCCTGGTCGGGGCCGTCCATCGACACCATCACCACATCCACATCTTGCTTGGCGGTGCGCCGCCATTGCGCGATACGGGCGATGTTCTCGCGGCAGTAGCTGCATTCCAATGACCAGATTTCGACGATGAGCGGGCGCGCGTGCGGCGTCTGCAGCAGCGCAGGCACATCGCGCGCACGCAGCGGCTGGAACTGCAGCGCGCCTGCGGCCTGCGCGGCGAAGGTGGCGGTGAAGGCGGCGGCGGATAGCACCACGCCCATCGCAAAAGATTTCCATCGAATGTTCATTTCGATGCCTCCAATGATGGATTGGACAGGGCGACATTACTGACATCGATCAGCCGATAGCCCTCGGCCTGCGTGCGCCACGACAGGTAGACATGGCCATCGCGCGCGAGCAGTTGCGGGTGATCGCTGCCGCCATCGGTGTTTGCAATGCTGGCCGGCACTGTCCAGTGCGTGCCGCCGTCGGTGGATTTGCGCAGCAGGATCTGCATGCGGTCTTCGGCAAACTGTTTCCACACCAGCCACAGTGCGCCGTCCGCCGCCAGCAGCGCGGGGTGCGATGCCTGCGCACCGGCCTGTGCCGAACCGGCAAAGGACCATGCGCCGCCGATCGGCTTGCCGTCGGCGGAGAGCCGGCTGTAGAACAGGCCAGGCTTGTCCTGCAGCACCGAGAACCACGCCATATGCCGCACGCCATCGGCCGTGACGGCCAACGCGGGGCCATGGTGCGGACACGCATCGACGCGCCATTCCGAGAACGTTGCGCGCGTGACGGTGAGCGGCGTGTTATCGATCGGTAATGTCGCCAATGCGTGGTCGCGAATCTGCCCGGCAAACACGTTGCGCCACAGCGCGAGCATGTGGCCGTCGGCATCGGGCGCCAGCGCAATGCGGCAGCATTCGCAGGTCTGGTCGATGACCTTGCGCTCGGGCGCGAAGGTGGCGCCGCGGTCGGTCGAAACGGTGTAGTACACCGCCGCGCCGTCGTACGGCTGTTTGGCCGCCTGCGCGCGCAGCAGGTCGCGCTTGTCGATCCACGTGATGAAGATGTGGCCCGCGCTGTCGACCGCGATCGAATCGAAGCGGTGCGTGATCGGCTGGCGGTCGTGGTGGACGGTGATAGGCGCGCTCCACGTCGTGCCGCCGTCAAGCGAGCGCGAGAAACGCACGAAGCCCGTGTACGGCGCATCGAGCGGGCGCGACCAGCTCACATACAACGCACCGTCCGGGCTGACGATGACCTTCGGACGGTTCTCGCCGTCGGTATAGATCGGCTCGGGTTGGGGGTTGATGCGCTGCGGCCTGGAGAACGTCTTGCCGAGATCGTCGGACGAGGCGATCACTACGTGCTGGCCTTCCGCCCAGGTCACCCACAAGCGCCCTGCCTTGTCGAACGCCGCGGTCGTCGCAAGCTGCGGTTTTGCGGCAGCCTTGCCTGTCATGGCGCCGTGGTCATGGCCTTCGTGCGCAAGCGCCACCGTTGCCGCAAGAGCCAGCAGCGCACCGGCAAGGAATCGAGGAATCGACTGCATTACAGGCGCCATTTCAGTTGTCCATAGAGGGTGCGTGACGGATACGGGTGGTACACGAAGTACCGCCGGTCGGTCAGGTTGTCGACGCCCAGCGCCAGCGTGATGTGCTTGTCGATGCGGTAGCTGGCCTTGAGGTCCACGGTGAAGAAGCTGCTGGTGCCACCGTAGACGTTCGGCAGCACATCGGTGTTGTCGAGGGTGCCGTATTGCCGCCCCGAATAGCGCACGCCTGCGCCCACCGTCCAGTCCTGCGTGGCGTGCCAACTGGCAAACAGGTTGGCACGCACGCGCGGCATGCGTGGCCAAGTCTTGTCGACGTAGGTGGGGTTGGCGGCGTCGGCCAGCGTTTTCGATTGCGTGAAGGCGACGTTGGCTTCAACGTCCACGCCGCGCACACCCGCATCCTGCAGAACGTCCTGCCCCGAATACGCCAGTTCGATGCCGCGCGTGCGCACGTGGTCCACGTTCTGTACGTTCGTCACGTTGGGCGTGACCGTGATGTTGGTCTGCGTGTAGATGCTGTCGCGCACGTCGCTCTGGAACAGGCTGGTACGCAGCACGCCGTAGGGCACGGCCTGTTCGACGGTGAAGTCGAGATCATTGGCGCGTTCAGGCTTGAGGTTCGGGTCGTTGTTGACGATCGTGTTGCCGCTGATCGTGCCCTGGAACAGTTCGGCCACCGTCGGAAAACGCACCGCACGGCCGTACGACAGGCGCAGCAGCGTGTCTTGCGTGGCCTGCCATTGGATGGCGGCCTTGGGCGAGAACGCGTCTTCGGTGCGGCTGGCGTAGCCCAACGTGCTCGTGCCGTTGCCCAGTTGACCGTTGTACGCGCGCCAGCTTTCATAGCGCAGGCCCAGCGTGGCGAGCCAGCGCGGTGCAAACGCCCACGCATCCTGCATGAAGACGGCCTGCGTTTGCGTGTCGCCCTGGTAGCTGGATTTGAGCGTCGATAGCGTTTCCGTCGACCAGTTGGTCGCGTTGAAGGTCTGGTTGCGCAGGTGGTATTGGTCGTAGTGATAGCCGGTCGTGAAGGTATGGCCGGACACCGTGGGCGACGTCGCCTTGATGTCGAAGTTGGACCAGCCCGTGCCGTCGCCGTAGAACACCGTGCCGGGCCCATTGCCAGCCGCCGTGTTGGACGCGCGCAGGATGTCGCGCGTGACGTTGTAGGCCGACGCGTTGGTGTCGATCTTCCAGCCACCGATCTTGCCTTTCACGCCCAGGCCGTAGAGCCAGTTTTCCTGATCGCCGTTTTGCGGCGCAAAGGTGTTCGGGGCGATGGTGTACGGCGTGCCGTTGATCAGCACATTGCCGCCCGTGACAGTGTTGCCGGCGGCATCGCGCAGGAAGCTGACCGCCTGGTCGTTGAAGTGGTTCTCCCAATGGCCCAGCGTGAGCGACGCCTCCAGGCTGTCGCTGAAGACGTAACCCAGGCGCACCGTCTCTTGCAGTTGCTGGGTCCGCTCCAGCATCTGCGGCCCGAGAATCACGCGCGGCTGGCCGTTGGGGCCCACATCCTGCCGCGCACCCGTCACCGGCACCGGCGTGCCGCCCGCCGTGAACCTGGAGTTGGGCGTGGCGTATTGCATCGGCTGGCTATCGTTCTCCAGCCGGTCGACTGACAGCGCATACCAGAACTTGCCGATGCGGTCGCCCAGCGATGCGCTTTCGTGGTTTCCGGTGACGTTGCGCGAAAAGCCATATGCATCGTTGTAATGCTGGCTCATCACCTGCGTCTGCGCGGCGGCCTTGAATTTTTCGGGGCGGCGCAACGTCATCGCGATGGTCGTGCCCATCGAGTTGCCCGGCAGCAGCGCCGAGAACGGCCCATACAAAATATCTACGCGCGCAAGGTCATCCGGCCCGACCATCGACCAGCGCGGCGGGTAGCTGTAGCTGGAGCCAAGCAGGTTCGAAAGCAGGATGCCGTCGGCATACAGCAGGCCGCGTGCACTTTGAATCTCGTTGAAATCGCGGCCGGCAAAGATGGAGTTGCGGTCGCCGATGAAGCGGCGGCGCACCATCACGTTGGGCTGGTATTTGACCGCGTCTTCGGTGGTGACGACGTTGCGGTCAGCCAGTTGATCGGCCGTCACGCTTTGCACGACCGCCGGCGTATTGCGGGCGAATGGAGTGGGGTTGGCGTTGGCCCGCACCACGGTGGGCGCGAGTTCCTGTGTAACAGGCACGGGCACGGGGGCCGCGTCTTCAGCAGCGACAACAGACAACGGTGCCGCCGCGCTCAGGGCGAGCGCAGCACGGCACACCAGCGTGCGCTTAGGGGCGGCGGCCCCGGCGCGCTTGTGGAATGACATCGGAAAGATCTCCGGATTGCGATGGCGTTGACCCCAGGCAGGGCCAGACGCAAAGGCGCCACGGAGCTCATCCCCGCAGGCGCGTCAGATCGACAACGACGGAGACACAGGAGGCGCGCGCGACTCGGCCACGCGCAGCGCACTGCGCGCGTAGACGGGCGCCGGGGTGGCCGGCTGCCGCACGCGAAAGACGAAATGGGCGGAAGGAACATCCAGCGCCGGCAACGAGGCCAGCGCCAGCCCGGCGGCAAACCCCGGGCAATACAGACAGTGCGCCACGCTGTGGTGGGCAGCCGAATCGTCGGCGGAGCCATCGCCTTGGAGGTCGATGGCAACCTGCACGGTGGTGCCATGCGGTGCCGTTGCGCTGCACAGCTCGACGGCAAGCGTGCCCGTGGCCGCCGCGCGAGCGGAAGCGAGCACCGGCGACAGTACATTCAGTACGATCGCAAGCCAGACGAGGAAGAGCCAGCGGCGAGAGAACATGGAGACGGGTGGCAAGCTGCGCGAGTATAGCGCTACACAAGATTCCACAATTTGCCTGCGACGGACTGCCACGCAGATCAAAGAACGTTCAATTCGAGCCGAATTAGGCCTAATTATAGATTCGACTATAATTTATACCGATTTCCATAATCAGGTCTAAAACAGGGCTTTCCATGGATTCCCGAATCGACTCCGGCGACACCGGCCGCTTCAACTTCCACCGCCAGGACCTTGCCAACACGCTGTGCGACAGCCTGGAAGGCAAGGGCTTGGCCGACGCGCGTTCGGGGCTCTTCCTGGCGGCGCCCCGGCGCACGGGCAAAAGCACGTTCCTGCGCGAAGACCTGGTGCCCGAGGTCGAGCGCCGCAAGTGGATCGCCATCTACGTGGATTTATGGGCCGACCGCGCGCGCGACCCCGGCCTCCTGATCGCCGATGCCATCAAATCGAAGCTGGCCCAGTTCGACGGGCCGATCGCGAAGCTCGCCAAGCAGGCCGGCATGGAAAAGGTCGACGTGCTGCGCACCTTCACCTTCAACCTCGGCAAGATTGGGCTGCCGCCGGGCATCACGCTGGCCGACGCGCTGGACGTGCTCTACAAGGCGGTGCAGCGGCCCGTCGTGCTGATCATCGACGAGGCGCAGCACGCGCTGTCTACCGAGGCAGGCACCAACGCCATGTTCGCGCTCAAGGCCGCGCGGGACCAGATGAACCAGGGTGTGGACGAGCCCCGCCTCTTTCTCGTCTTTACGGGGTCGAACCGCGACAAGCTTGCCAACCTGCTGCTCAATCGCACGCAGCCGTTTTTCGGCTCGCGCGTGACCAACTTCCCGCTGCTGGGCCGGCCGTATGTGTCGGCGTACACGGCTTGGGTCAACCAGCACCTGGCGCCGAATAACCAGTTCAAGGAGGACGACATGTTTGCCGCCTTCCAGTTGGTCGGCCACCGGCCGGAGATGCTCAAGGGCATCGTCAGCGAGATCGCCCTGGAGCTGGGCGAAGCCGCCAGCCTGGGCGAGTTGCTCAAGCGCGGCGCGCAGGGTTTTCGCGATCGCATCTGGGGCGAGATCGAAAGCGATTACAGCGCGCTGACGGAAATCCAACGCGCCGTGCTGGCGGTGCTGATCGAGCGCGGGCAAGGCTATTCGCCTTTTTCTGAAGACTCGATGAAGGCGTATGCGGCAAAGCTGGGCCACAGCGAGTTTTCCACCGCCACGGTGCAAGCCGCGCTTGACGCGCTGCGCGACAAGAACCTGATCTGGAAGGAGTCACGCGGCGCCTACGCGCTGGAGGACGAAAGCCTGGCGCTGTGGTTTCGCGAGACGCGGGGCGCCCATGCCGTGCCGCCGCGGTTGAGCAAGTAGCGCCTCTGATCGTCAAACCGCTGCCACCGGCACCGCCTGCGTGCGGCCGAGCAGGCCCCACACCACCGCCGCCGACACCACCGATACGACGGCCAGCGCATGGGCAATCTGCGCAAACGCGGCAACGTAGGCCGAGATAAGCGTCGGCGCCGATCCGGCCGGCAGCAGCGCCAACGCTGCGGGCACGTTGCCCATGGCGGTGCGGTGTGCGGCCTCCATCCAGGTCGCCACGTTCGCGCTGCCGGACGCGCCGGCCTGCGAAACGATGAGCGCCGTCAGCACTGCGCCCACCACGGCCAGCGTAACCGCTTCCCCAGCCACGCGCGTGGTGCTGAAGATGCCGGTGGCCATACCCGCGCGCTCATTGGGCACCACGCTCACCGACAGGCCATCCATCAGCCCCCACGCGAAACCGGTGCCGAAGCCTGTTAGCAGCATCGGCAGAATCCACGCGGCTGCCGGCTGGCCTGGTGCGACCTCGCCCAGCCACCAGAAGCCCATCGCCGCCACCAGCAGCCCGCCGCACGTCAGCGCCGCCGCGGACCACCGATGCGCGAGTTGCACCGCCAGCAGCGGCACCACCAGCAACGGGAGCGACAAGGCAATCATCGTGATGCCTGCCTCGGTTTCGCCCTGCCCCTCGATGCCGATGAGGCGCGCGGGCAGCAGCACCAGCATCGCCACATAGCACGCCGTGGCGAGCGGCAAGAACTGCACGCCGACAAAACGACGGAAACGGAAGAGCGAGAGATCGAGCATCGGCCTGACCACGCGCTGCTCGATGGCGACGAACACGGCCAGCCCAAGCGCTGACGCAGTGAACAACGCCAGCACCACGCCATCGCCCCAACCGCGCTCGGGCACTTCCATCAGCGCCCACGTGAGCAGGACAAGCGTGGCCGTAAAGCTTGCGGCGCCGGCCCAATCCACGCCACGCGCATCGGGATCGCGCGTTTCCCGCATGCGCGGCACGCCAAACACAAAAGCCAGCGCGCCCACCGCCGCGCACAGCACGAAGATGGCGCGCCAGCCTTGCGTCTGCACCAGCGCGCCCGCAATCAACGGCCCGAAGGCCAAACCCACGCCAAAGGTCGTCCCCAGCAGGCTGAAGGCGCGAATGCGCGCATGCCCATCAAACTCCTGTGCCAGCGCAGCCGAGCCACCCGCCAGCGACATCGCCGCCGCCACGCCCTGCAGTGCGCGCAACCACCCGATGGCGTCCACGCTGGGCGCCAGCGCGACGCCAATCGATGCCAGCACGAACAGCGCGATCCCGCTGGCGAACACGCGCTTGCGGCCATACGAATCGGCCATCGCTCCTGCCACCATCAGGCAACTGCCGAAGGCCAGCATGAAGCCGTTGACGACCCAGTTGAGCGCCGTGGCACTGCCGCCCAGCGCACGTCCGATGGCCGGCGTGGCCACCGCCGCACCGGTGAAAGACAGCGGCAGGACCAGCCCCGCCATGCAAACCGCCGCGAGCACCAGCCAGCGCCCGGCGTGCTCTGGGCGATGCGAAATCATCGTATTCAAGGGAGCCTCTTATTTTTGTATCGATCGGTATACAAATTAACGAGGGGACACGGCCGGCGTCAAGGATTAATATATTGACCGGTACAGAAATAGGGATTTCAGGACTTCATCATGGCGACACGAGGACGCCCCCGCACCTTTGATCGCGACGAAGCCTTGCGCCAGGCCATGACCGTGTTCTGGGCGCGCGGCTACGAAGGCACCACGCTCGACGAACTCAAGCTGGCGATGGGCGGCATCACCGCGCCGAGCTTCTACGCGGCATTTGGTTCGAAGGAAGCGCTCTTTCGCGAGGCCGTTGCGCTGTACCGGCAGACGGCGGGCAGCACCACGGCCATCGCCCTGACGGAACCTGCTACGGCGCGCGAATCCATCGACGCGCTTTTGCGCAGCAACGCCGTTGCCTTCAGCCAGCCCGACGCGCCGCGCGGATGCATGGTCGTGCTCGGCGCGCTGCTGTGTTCGGCCCCCAATCAGCAGGTGCAGGAGGACTTGCGCGCGATCCGGCTGGAAACCATCGAGGCCATCCGAACGCGCATCCGCCGCGGCATGGATGAAGGCGACGTGCCTGCCACGGCCAACGCCGATGCACTTGGCGGTTACTACGCGACCGTGCTCAACGGCCTGTCGATCCAGGCGCGCGACGGCGCCCCGCGTGAAGCATTGATCGCGACCGTCGATTGCGCGATGGCCGCGTGGGACGCGATGGTCTGCGCCCGCTAAACTGCACAGACGACCACAACAATATTTCGGGGAGCAGCCAAATGGCAGGCAATCGCACCACGTGGCGCGCGCTGGTGGCCGCGTTTTTTCTGCTGACGGGCGCGGGCGCCGCTCTCGCGCAAGACGCAACGCCCGCACAAACACAAACACAGGCCCCGGCCACGAACTGTCCGCCCCCGGCCTCCAGCTTCATCCCCAAGGACGGCTGGGCCGCCGCCGCGCAACGCGCGACCGACCACGGCCTGCTCTGGCGTATCGAAAAGAACGGCCACACATCGTGGCTCTACGGGACGATCCATGTCGCGCGGGCCGACTGGATGCTGCCCGGCCCCACCGTGCGCAGCGCACTGCAGCAGGTGGATACCATCGCGCTAGAACTCGACCTGCTCGACAAGGACACCAACCGCAAGCCGCTCACCACGAGCAACCCCGCCGAAGACCGCCGCCTCATGGCGGGCCGGCGCGGTGAACGCTTCAACAAGCTGCTCTCTGCCGCGTGCCTGCCCGACACGGCCCTCATACAGATCCGCAAGTTCCAGCCGACCATGCAGTTGGCCTCGCTGGCGGTGCTGGGGGTGCGCACGGACGGGCTCTATCCCGATTTCGGCATCGACCTGTTTCTCACGACCTACGCCAAGAGCGTGCACTTGCCCATCGTGCCGCTCGAAACGCTGGCGCAGCAGGTGCGCGTCCTCAACGAAATCGTGCCGAAGAACGAGGTTGCGCAGCAATTCGATACCGTGCTCGACGCAATTGAATCGGGCGAGGCGCGCACGCAGACGCTCACGCTCGCCAATGCCTGGGCCGACAGCGACATCAGCACGCTGGAGCACTATCCGCAATGGTGCGATTGCCTGAAGACGGCGACGGATAAACGCGCCTTCCAACGTCTGGTGACGAACCGCAACCGCGCCATGGCTGAAAACATTGCACGCGTGCACAACAGCGGCCAGCGCGTGTTTGGCGCTGTGGGCGCGTTGCACATGATCGGGCCCAAGGGGATTCCGGCGCTGCTGGCCGCGCGCGGATACAAGGTCACGCCAGTGTTGCCGCCGGCCGTACCGCGTTAGCCCGTACGCGTTATCCGGTCAGCGCCTTTCCGGCGGCGTCGATCCGACAGCCGCTGCCAGTTCGGCATGCGCGGCCAGGTCGGCCCGACGATGCTTGACCATCGTGCTGGCCGGGTGCCCGCCGAGGAAATTGCCGTTCTTCCAATCTTTCGACGGGCGGATCGGCCGTGCCGTAAAGCCGCCCCCGCAGTTCGGGCACACATTGCCGAACACGCCGTCCGCGCACGTCGTGCAGAACGTGCATTCGAATGAGCAGATGCGCGCGTGGGTCGCATCGGGCGGCAGCGCCGTGTTGCAGTGTTCGCAGGTTGGGCGGAGTTCCAGCATCACGTCCTCGGTGGGGTGAGTTCAGTCCGTTGCAGCCAGCATCCGCTGCGCACACGCTTCGTCGGTCACAAGACCGGTCAGCCAGCCGCCTCGCAACGCCGCCCCGATCGCGCCCGCCTTGGCCACGCCGCCTGCAATGGCGATTACCGGGCGAGATGGCATCGGCTTGAGCGGCAAGCTGGTGATGCGGGTCTGCAGTGGCACATCCAGCAAGCGCCCTTGGACGTCGATTGGCCGGCCAATCAGCTCGCCTGCCGCGCCATGGGCAAGCAGATCTTCCACATCCTTCGCGCTGATGAAGCCATCGACCTGCAATGCGCAACCGGGGCCGATCGTGCCGACACCAATGAAGGTGACATCCGCCTGCGCAGCCAAATCGGCCACCACGCCGTAGAGCCTGTGCTGGCACCACTGCCGTGTGTCTTCGGCGCTGTCGGCAACGAGCGGCGCAGGGAGCAGGTAATAGCGGCTGCGGGTTTTCTCCGCCGCGGCAAGTGCGACGTCGTAGCGGTTGGACGAGCCATCCGCCGCAATCGCCCCGACCATCGAGACGATGCGATGCTGCGGCCGGTCAAGGTCCGGCAATTGGTCGATCGCGGCGCGCAGCGTGCGGCCCGAGCCGACATTCACCACGCGCGGCGCGTCGGCCAACAGGTGGCGCTCCATGATTTCCGCGGCGGACACTGCAATCATGCGTTGTGCGGCGCCCGCATCGTCGGCACTGGCCGGCACCACATGGCAGGTCTCCAGCCGGAAACGGCTGCGCAGGTTCTCTGCCAACTCCAGACACGCTGACACCGGGTGCGTCACACGCACCTTCACCAGCCCATGCTCTACCGCATAGGCAATCAGCCGCTGGGCGATCTGGCGCGACACGCCCAACTGCTCGGCGATGTCGTGTTGCGTGTGGTTGCCCACGTAGTAAAGCCACGCCGCGCGCGCGGCCTGGTCTCGTTTTTCCTGCTGCTTGGACACGCAGCGCCTCCTCTAGAACCCTGGCGATATCGCATGCATCGTAGCGTGCTTTTGCCCTTTCACCGAGCATTTGCTTGACAAGCGCAAACTCACATCCGATTATTTGCTCACAACACGGACAATTGCTCAAATCCTGAAGCAAGTCCAGGCGGTGCGCCCGCATTGCCAAATTCCAAGAAAGGAGACGACTGCATGTTCCGCACGCTTCTGCGCGGGATGGCCCGCCCATCCCAACTACTCAAGCTGACCGCCCTCGCTGCCCTCCCCGCTCTCTGCGCTGTCTCTGCGCACGCCGCGCCCACCACGCTCACGATCGCCACGATCAACAACCCCGACATGATCGTGTTGCAGAAGCTGTCGAGCCAGTTCGAGCAGGCGCACCCCGACATCAAACTGCGCTGGGTCACGCTGGAAGAAGGTGTGCTGCGCCAGCGCGTGACCACCGACATCGCCACCGGCAGCGGCCAGTTCGACCTGATGACGATCGGCGGCTACGAAGCGCCGCTGTGGGCCAAGAAAGGCTGGCTCGCCCCGCTGGACATGCCCGCCAGCTACGACACTGCCGACCTGCTGCCGACCGTGCGCGACGGGCTCTCGCAGGGCGGCAAGCTCTTCGCCGTGCCGTTCTATGCCGAAAGTTCGATGACGTATTACCGGCGCGATCTGTTCAGCGCGGCGGGCCTGAAGATGCCCGAGCAGCCCACGTATGACGACATTGCCAAGTTCGCCGCCAAGCTGCACGACCCCGCCAAGGGTGTGTACGGCATCTGCCTGCGCGGCCGGGCGGGCTGGGGCGAAAACATGGCGCTGGTGTCCACCATGGTCAACACGTTCGGCGGCCGCTGGTTCGACGAGAAATGGCAACCGACCATCGACACGCCGCAGTGGAAACAGGCGGTCAACACGTATGTCGACCTGCTGAAGAAGTACGGCCCGCCTGGCGCAAGCAGCAACGGCTTCAATGAAAACCTCGTGCTGTTCTCGGGCGGCAAGTGCGGCATGTGGATCGACGCGACCGTCGCCGCGGGTATGGTCAGCAGCGCGAAGGATTCCAAGGTGGCCGACAAGGTGGGCTTTGCGAATGCACCCATCGCCAGCACACCGAAGGGCTCGCACTGGCTGTGGATCTGGGCGCTTGCGGTGCCGAAATCGTCGAAATCGCCGGAGGCCGCCAAGACGTTTGCGGCGTGGGCGACATCCAAGGAATACATCCGCGCCGTGGCCAAGGCACAGGGCTGGGGCGAGGTGCCGCCGGGCACGCGCGCATCGACGTATGACGACCCGGCCTACCAGAAGGCCGCGCCGTTCTCGAGCTTCGTGCGCCACGCCATCGAGACCGCCAACCCGAACGATCCGTCCGCGCAGAAGGTGCCGTACACCGGCGTGCAGTTCGTGACGATTCCTGAGTTCCAGTCGCTGGGCACGGTGGTTGGCCAGGCGATTGCCGGCGCGCTCACGGGTAAGACGACCGTGGACGACGCGCTCCGTGTCTCGCAATCGCAGGCACAGCGGGCGATGCGCCAAGGCGGCTATCTGAAGTGATGCAGCCGCTGCTGCGCCCCGGAGGTTTCATGGAACACGTATTGGAGTCGCACCCGAAATCGCAGATGAGCGGCGTGGGTGGCACGCCCTCACCGGCATCGGTGCCAGCCCAACGCGCCCGGCACTGGCTGCCAACGCTGCTGGTGTCGCCGTCGGTGCTGGTCCTGCTGTTGTGGATGACGGTGCCGCTGGCGATGACGCTGTATTTCTCCGTCAGCCGCTACAACCTGCTCAACCCTGACCAGACCGGCCTGGCAGGGCTCGACAACTACCGCTTCCTGATCGAAGACCCCGCCTTCTGGCCGGCCATCGGCAACACGCTGGTGCTGATCGGCTCGGTGTTGGTGATCAGCGTCGTGGCGGGCACGTTGCTGGCCGTGCTGTTCGACCTGCCGTTTGCGGGGCGCGGTGTGGCGCGCATTCTGGTGATCAGCCCGTTCTTTGTCATGCCGACGGTGGCAGCACTCATCTGGAAGAACATGATGCTGCACCCCGTGTACGGTCTGGCCGCGTGGGTGGCGCGCCTGTTCGGCGTCGAGCCGGTGGATTGGCTCGCGACACAGCCGATGCTGTCCGTGATCATCATCGTTGCGTGGCAGTGGACGCCATTCGCCTTCCTGATCCTGTTGACGGCGTTGCAATCGCTCGACCCCGAGCAGAAGGAGGCGGCGCAGCTTGACGGCGCGAGCCCCGTGCGCATCTTCTGGCACATCGTGCTGCCACACCTGAAGCGCGCGATTGCCGTGGTGGTGATGATCGAGACCATCTTCCTGCTCTCGATCTTTGCCGAAATCCACACCACCACCGCAGGCGGCCCCGGCACGGCCACGACCAACCTCGCCTACTTCGTCTACAGCCTCGGCTTGCAGCAGTTCGACATCGGCATTGCGTCGGCGGGCGGCATCGTGGCAGTCGTGCTGGCAAACGTGGTGGCGTTCTTCCTCGTCCGCATGCTGGCCCGCAACCTGAAGGGAGTGCACGAGCAATGAGCGCCCTCACCTCAACCTGGCGCACGCGGCTTGCCGGCGTGCTGGCCTGGGCGATCGCCCTGGTGCTGTTCTTCCCCATCGCGTGGGCAGCTCTCACTGCCTTCAAGACCGAGCAGGACGCCTATACGCCCACGCTGTGGTTTACGCCCACGCTCGACAGCTTCCGCGAAGTGCTGGAGCGCGCGCACTACCCGAGCTTTCTCGGCAACTCGCTGGCGGTGTCGATCCTCTCCACGCTGCTGGCGCTGGCAATTGCCATTCCGGCGGGATATGCGATGGCGTTCTTCCCGAACAAGCGCACGCAGCAGGTGCTGCTCTGGATGCTGTCGACCAAGATGATGCCGGCCGTGGGCGTGCTGCTGCCGGTGTACCTGCTGGCGAAGACGGCGGGGCTGCTGGACTCCATCACCGCGCTCGTGATCGTCTACACGCTCGCCAACCTGCCGATTGCCGTGTGGATGGTCTTCACCTACTGCAACGACGTGCCGCGCGAGATTCTGGAGGCCGCGCGCATGGACGGCGCCAACCTCTGGCAGGAACTGGTCTACGTGTTGCTGCCGACGATGCTGCCGGGGCTGGCCTCCACCGCGCTGCTCCTGCTCATCCTGTCGTGGAACGAAGCGTTCTGGAGCCTGAACCTGACCAGCATCGACGCTGCGCCGCTCACCGTGTTCATTGCGTCGTACTCCAACCCCGAGGGGCTGTTCTGGGCGAAGCTGTCGGCCGCCTCGGTACTGGCCATTGCGCCGATCCTGGTGCTGGGTTGGCTGGCACAACGGCAACTTGTGCGCGGCCTGACATTTGGGGCCGTGAAATGACGCCACACGCCAACGAATATGCCAACGAACGCGCCCCCGCCTACCTGATCTGCGATTGCGACGGCGTCTTGATCGACAGCGAGTCGGTGGCGTTGCGCGCGCTGATCCGCACGCTGGGTCCGCACATACCGCATCTTTCATCCGCCGCGCTGGAAGACATGCTTGAACCGCGCCTGGGCATGAACACCATGGCACTGCTGAGCGAGTTGCAGAGCAGCATCGGCTTTCATCTGTCCGACGCGCAACTGGCCACCGTGCTGGCCGATGTCGAACACGACTGCGCCACGCAATCGCAGCCGGTGCCCGGCATTGCGAACCTGCTCGCCACCCTGCCGCAGCCGAAGGCCGTTGCCAGCAACAGCAGCCGCCCGCGCATTGAAGCGAGCCTGCGCCGCGCCGGGCTGCGCGAGCTGTTTGGCGACCATATCTATAGCGCCTACGAAACACCGCGGCCCAAACCGGCACCCGACGTGTATCTCGCCGCGTGTGCGGGCCTGGGTGCCAGCCCCGCGCAATGCCTCGTCATTGAAGACAGTGACACCGGCGTGCGTGCCGCGCGAGCCGCCGGCCTGACCGTATTCGGCTTTGCAGGCGTCGCGCATGTGCCGGCTGTCGCCACGCAGCGTCTGCTGGCCGCCGGCGCGCGGCACGTCTTTACCGACATGCGGGCACTCGCCGACGCGCTTTCGTCGACCCTCGCCACGCCCGCCTGATCCGCACACCGAACACGCACAAGGAGACCTCGACATGGCCAGCCTGACCCTGCGTCACCTGCAAAAGCGCTACGAACAGAACACCGTCCTGCACGACATCAACCTCGACATTGCCGATGGCGAATTCGTCGTCTTCGTCGGGCCTTCGGGCTGCGGCAAATCGACATTGCTGCGCACGATTGCAGGCCTGGAAGGCATCGACGGCGGCGACCTGCTGATCGGCGATACGCGTGTGAACGATGTGGTGCCCGCCAAGCGCGGCATTGCGATGGTGTTCCAGTCGTACGCGCTGTATCCGCACATGAGCGTGTACGACAACATGGCCTTCGGGCTAAAGCTGTCGGGCATGAAGCGCGAGGTCATCGACGCTGCCGTGCGCCGCGCTGCCGAAGTCCTGCACATTGATGCGCTGCTCGATCGCAAGCCGCGCCAACTCTCCGGCGGTCAACGCCAGCGCGTGGCCATCGGCCGTGCCATCACCCGCGAACCGAAGGTCTTCCTGTTTGACGAACCGCTCTCAAACCTGGATGCCGCATTGCGCGTGAAGATGCGCCTGGAGTTCGCCCGCCTGCACAACGCACTGAAGACCACCATGATCTACGTCACGCACGATCAGGTAGAAGCCATGACGCTGGCCGACAAGATTGTCGTGCTGCGTGACGGACGCATCGAACAGGTGGGCTCTCCGCAAACGCTGTATCACCACCCGGCCAGCCAGTTTGTGGCGGGCTTCATCGGCTCGCCGAAGATGAACTTCCTGCGCGGCATCGTCGCGCGTGCCGATGCCTCGGGCGTGGCCGTGGCGCTCGCTGGCGGCCAACAGCATGTGGCCGTATCGCCGGGTGAGCTGCGTGAGGGGGATGCCGTCACGCTCGGCATCCGTCCAGAGCATCTGCATCTGGACGCGGCCGGCGCGCTACAAGGCACCGTTACGCATATCGAGTCCCTGGGCGACGTGGCTTATCTGCACGCCGATTGTGAGGCAGCACCCGACGGCCTTGTGCTGCGCGTACCGGAATCCACCAGGCTCGCGCACGGCAGTGCCATCACGTTGGCTGCGGATGCCACGCACTGCCACCTGTTCGACGCCGAGGGCCGCGCGCTGCCGCGCCTGCAAGCGCAACTGGCCGCCTGAGGCGCATCCCCCCCCCAACGCTGCACGCCACGATCATGTCTTCCCCCAACTCCTCTACCTGGCTGCACCTGGGTGCCGGCTCCTTCCATCGCGCGCACCAGGCGTGGTATCTGCATCGCCTTCGCGAGAGCGGCGACACGTCGTGGCGCCTGGCGCTTGGCAATATCCGCGACGATGCCGGCACGCTGCTGCGTGACCTTGCCGCCCAGCACGGCGCCTACACGCTGGAGACCGTCGATACCGCCGGGCATCGCGCGTACACGCGCATCCAGTCCATCGATACCGTCGTGCCGTGGGATGCCGAACTCGCGGCGCTGTGCGAGATCGGGGCGGCGCCCGACACGCGTGTGATCTCCTTCACCGTGACGGAGGGCGGCTACTACCTCGACCAGCAGCACCAACTCGACGCAACACAGCCGGACATTGCCGCTGACCTGCGCGGCGGTACCGGCACGCTCTACGGTGCACTGGCCCGTCTGCTGCACCTGCGCTTGCAGCGTGGCGGCGCGCCCCTCACGCTACTCAACTGCGACAACCTGCGCCACAACGGCGAGCGCTTCCGCAGTGGCCTGCGCCAGTTCCTCGCGTTACGCGGCGAGCCTGGCGACAGCGGCCTCGTTGCATGGCTCGACGCACATGCAAGCACGCCCAACACGATGGTCGACCGCATCACACCACGCCCAACCGACGCCCTGCGCAATCGCGTGGCCGCACAGACCGGCTGGCAAGACCGCTGCCCCGTGATGGCCGAAACCTTTGCGCAATGGGTGGTGGAAGATGACTTCCGTGCCGGGCGGCCTGCGCTCGAACGCGTGGGCGTCGAGTTCGTCCCTTCGGTGCTGCCGTACGAGGAAGCGAAGATTCGCGTGCTCAACGCCAGCCATAGCTGCATCGCCTGGGCCGGCACGCTGCTGGGGCTGCACACCATTGATGAGAGCGTTGCTGTGCCGTCCATCCACCGCATGGCGGGCGACTACGTGACCGACGATGTCATCCCGTGTCTCACCGCCAATCAGCCCAGCCCCATCGATTTGGCCGCCTACCGCGACACAGTGCTCGACCGTTTCGCCAATCCGCACATCGGCGACACCAACCAGCGCGTGGCAGCAGACGGCTTTTCAAAAATTCCCGGGTTCATCACGCCCACACTGGCGGAGTCCTTCGCTCGCGGGCATGTGCCGCTTGCCACGGCGATGCTGCCGGCGCTGTTCTTCGTATTTCTGGAGCGCTGGCATGCGGGCGCCCTGCCGTATGTCTACCAGGATGGCCAGTTCGATCCGGTTGCCGCGCAAGCCATGCTCTCCGCAGATGACCCGGTTGCGGTGTACTGCCGGAACGCCGCACTGTGGGGCAACCTCGCGGGCACGGAAGCGCTCACCGGCCTTGTTCGCAACGCCATCGAGCGTGTGAGGGCGTGGCTGGCAGTCGAGCAAGCCGCCACGGCCGGTTAGTTGCCAACAAACGTATCAGCGGATTCGCGCGACAATCCACGGTTCAAGCAACCGGACCCGGCGGCCCCATGTACCTCGGCATCGATCTCGGAACCTCGGAAGTCAAAGTGCTGCTGCTTGATGCAGCGGGCGCCATCCTCGGCACGGCGGGCGAGCCGCTCACCGTATCGCGACTGCACCCGGGCTGGGCCGAGCAGACGCCGGAAGATTGGTGGCAGGCCACTAGTGCCGCCATCGGCAAACTGCGCGAGGCCGCACCGGAAGCTTTTGCCGCCACACGCGCGATCGGCCTGTCGGGCCAGATGCACGGCGCGGTGCTGCTCGACGCACGCAACCGCGTGCTGCGTCCCGCCATGCTCTGGAACGACACGCGCAGCACCGCCGAATGCCTTGAACTCACCCGCCGCGTGCCCAACCTGCACACCGTCGCCGGCAACCTGGCGATGCCCGGTTTTACCGCGCCGAAGCTGCTGTGGAGCGCACGCCATGAGCGCGATGTGTTCAACGCCATCGATTGCGTGCTGCTGCCCAAGGATTACCTGCGCCTTCGCCTGACGGGCGAGCGCGCATCCGACCCATCCGATGCGGGCGGCACGCTGTGGCTGGACGTTGCACGGCGGGGGTGGTCCGACGAACTGCTCGCCGCGACGGGCTTGTCACGCCGCCAGATGCCAAGCCTGGTGGAAGGCAGCGCGCCCAGCGGCACACTGCTGCCCGAGGTGGCCGATGCGTGGGGTCTGGCGCATGGCGTCATCGTTGCCGGCGGCGGTGGCGACGGCGCGGCCAGCGCTGTGGGCATCGGCGCGACACAGCCCGGCGATGGCTTCCTCTCGCTGGGCACGTCGGGCGTGATCTTTGTGGTCAACGACCGGTTCCGCCCGAACCCTGCCCAAGCCGTGCACGCGTTCTGCCATGCACTGCCGGGGCGTTGGCACCAGATGAGCGTAATGCTGTCTGCGGCAAGCTGCCTGCGCTGGTTCTGCCGGCTGACGAGCGTGCCGGAAGCCACGCTGCTGCCGGAGATTGCCGCGCTGGCCGAATCCGAACGCCAGGCAGCGCCGTTCTTCCTGCCCTACCTCTGCGGTGAGCGCACGCCGCACAACGATGCGTTTGCGCAGGGCCATTTCCACAACCTCACACACGCCAGCGACCGTGCCGCACTCGGTTACGCCGTGATCGAGGGCGTCGCCTTCGGCATGGCGGATGGCCTGGACGCATTGCGCGCGGCGGGCACGCAGGTTGCATCGCTCTCGTTTGTGGGCGGCGGCTCGCGCAGTCCATTCTGGGCGCAGTTGCTGGCCGACACGCTCAACACCGAACTGACAACGCATATCGGCAGCGAGGCCGGTGGCGCGCTCGGTGCCGCGCGCCTGGGCTGGATGGCCGATGGCGGCATCGAAGCAGCCGTCTGCGCCAAACCACCCGTGCAAGCCACGTATCGGCCCGATGCCGCACGCCACGCGCGCCTTGCTGAACGGCTGACGACATTCCGTGCGCTGTATCGGCGTGCCTCGCCGCTGCCGGTTACGCCTTCCGCCCACACGACTGACCTGCCCTTGCCCGCATGACCGACGCCCTGCCATTGCCCCGCCTCGTCGTCTTTGGCGAAGCGCTGACCGATTTTCTGCACCAGGGCAACGGCCAGTGGCTCGCCCGGCCGGGCGGCGCGTGCTGGAATGTGGCGCGCGTGGCGGCGCGTCTGGGTGTGCCCACGGGCTACGCGGGCGCCATCAGCAACGACGTGTTCGGCGATGCGCTCTTCGCAGATTCCCAGGCGGCTGGCCTCGACCTGCGCTTTCTGCAGCGCGTCGACCGCTCGCCGCTGCTGGCAATGGTCACGTCCACCCAGCCGCCGCACTATTTCTTCGTGGGCGATGACAGCGCCGATCTGCATTTCGATGCGCAAGCCCTGCCCGCCGGCTGGCAAACCGCCGTGGAGATCGCCCACTTCGGCTGCATCAGCCTCGCGCGCGAGCCGCTGGGCAGCCGCCTGGTGGCGCTGGCCGAGACGCTGGCCGCGCAAGGCACGCGCATCACCTTCGACCCGAACTGGCGCACGGCGATGGACGCACCGCACTACGCGCCGCTGCTGCTGCGCATGGCCGCCATCGCGTCTGTCATCAAGGTGTCCGATGAAGATCTGCGCCAGCTTTTTCCCAGGGATGCCGATCCGCTGAGTACGCTGCGCACCCTCGCGCCGCAAGCCGACATCCTGCTCACGCTCGGGGCCGATGGCATGGAATGGCTGGCAGCGGCGCACCGAGGGGAAGACGATGCCCGCATCCCGCAACCGGCCATTGCCGTGCCGGTGGCGGACACCGTCGGCTGCGGCGATGCCGCCATGGGGAGCTGGCTGGCGAGCCTGCTGCAATCGCCCGACGCGCCCGTGCAAGCGCACTTGCGCCAAGCCGCTGCAGCGGCCGCCCTCACCGCCACGCGCGCCGGCGCGTATGCGGGCACGCAAGAGGAAGTCGATGCACTGCTGCAGGCGCACGCCGCCTCGCACGCCTAAGACCACGTGGCATCGTGGCGGCGCATGCCACAATCTGCGCCGTCCGCGTTTTGATTGCTTCGGGGCCCGCTTTGGAACTGCTTCGCATTGCCATGCTGTTTGCCGTCACCGCCGTGGCGGAAATCGTCGGTTGCTATCTGCCCTGGCTCGTGCTGCGGCAGGGCAAGCCGGTCTGGCTCTTACTGCCGGCGGCCGCCTCGCTGGCGCTGTTTGCGTGGTTGCTGACGCTGCACCCGACCGCAGCCGGCCGCACCTATGCCGCATACGGCGGCATGTATATCGCCGTGGCGCTGGTGTGGCTGCGCCTGGTCGACGGGGTGACGCTCACGCGCTGGGACATCGGCGGCGCGGCCATTGCGCTGACGGGCATGGCGGTGATCGCCCTGCAACCGCAGGCCAACTGATCGAATTGCGCAGATATTTAGGTTTTCCTGAGCGAAACGGAACCCTAAGCCACCGCCAGGATCGGAGGGGGGATCATGGCTGCGGCCATCGCGCTGCGCGCCGGTCACCTACTCACCCAACCGTTCTGTTCTGGAGGCCACGATGCCTGCCAACACCCTCAAACACCTTGTCGTGGCCGCCACGCTGATGTCGGCAGCAATGTCCGCTTCGGCCCTAACCACGTCGACCTTCACGTTCACCGATCAGGACTTGCAGGGGATGCTCGCGCACAGCCAGCCGATCCAACCCGCCAAAGCCGCCGAACCGGCCTCTCCTGACCGGCTACGCGTCGGTCTGAGTGATCCGGGCACGCAGCTCGTGCTGCCCTGGTTCTTGGCGGACCTGGTGGAGGCCGTCAACCGGCGGGCTTCACCGCAGGATTTCGCGAAGACGCTGCGGGACGGGATCTGATCGTCTCCTCCATTCACCGCCCTCACTTTCCGAAAGCAGGCGACACAGTGCTGTATATTCATACAGTTATTTTTTGTGACGCCCTGCCGTGCTTGCCGCCTCCTCCACCCCAGACACCGCCAATGCCCCGGCCAGCCCCGGTTACCTGGCCCAACTGAACGACCAGCAGCGCCAGGCGGTCGAGTTCGGTATTTCCGGGGCGGACGCGGCGGAAACCGGGCCGCTCCTCGTGCTGGCCGGTGCTGGGTCCGGCAAGACGCACACGCTGGGCTGGCGCGTGGCGCATCTGGTAGCCAACGGGGCCGATCCGCAACGCATCCTGCTGCTGACGTTCTCCCGCCGGGCGGCGAGCGAGCTGTCCAACCGCGCCGGCCACCTGCTGGCGCGCACCATGCAGGGCGAGCGATCAAACAACGCCCTTAATTCGGCTGGCACTTCGTACAAAACCACCCTGCCCTGGGCCGGTACCTTCCACGGCATCGGCGCGCGCCTGCTGCGTGAATACGCCGAGCGCGTCGGCCTCGCGCCCGATTTCACCATCCATGACCGCAGCGACTCGGCCGATCTGCTCAACGTCGTGCGCCATGAGCTGAACCTGTCGACCAAGGAGCGCCGCTTCCCGCTCAAGCAGACGTGCATCGCGATCTATTCGCGCGCCATCAACGCCGAGAGCCCGCTGAACGCCGTGCTCAAGCACCACTTCCCGTGGTGCGCGATGTGGGAAACGCAGTTGCGCACGTTGTTCGATGCGTATGTCGAAGCCAAGCAGGCGCAGCATGTGCTCGATTACGACGACCTGCTGCTCTACTGGCACGCGATGGTGTCCGACGCGGAACTGGCGGCCGAGATTGGCGCACGCTTCGACCACATCCTCGTCGACGAATACCAGGACACGAACCGGCTGCAGTCGTCCATCCTGCGTGCGCTGCGACCCGACGGCCGCGGCGTTACCGTGGTGGGCGACGACGCGCAATCGATCTACGCATTTCGCGCGGCGACGGTGCGCAACATCCTCGACTTTCCGCGCCACTTTTCGCGGCCCGCGCACACGGTGCTGCTGGAGCGCAATTACCGTTCGACGCAGCCGATTCTGGATGCCTCCAACGGCGTGATGCGCTTCGCAATGGAGCGCTTTGCCAAGACGTTGTGGACGGACCGCGCATCGACGCATCGTCCGCGTTTGATTTCGGTGCGCGATGAAGCCGAGCAGGCGCGTTGCGTGGCCGAGCAGGTGCTGCATCACCGGGAAGGTGGGCTGACGCTGAAATCGCAGGCGGTGCTGTTTCGCACCGCGAGCCACAGCGCGCCGCTGGAGATCGAGCTCACGCGCCGCAACATCCCGTTCGTGAAATACGGCGGCCTCAAGTTTCTGGAAGCCGCGCATGTGAAGGATGTGCTTTCGGTGCTGCGCTGGGCCGAGAACCCGCGCAACCGCATCGCCGGGTTTCGCGTGATCCAGCTGCTGCCGGGTGCGGGCCCTGCCACGGCGGCACGCGTGCTCGACGCCATGGCCGAAGCGGTGGACCCGATTGCCGCGCTGCTTGCCTACGAGCCACCGGCACGCCTGGCCGGCGACTGGTCTACGCTGATCGCGCTCATGCAAACCCTGCGCGCGCCCAAAGACAGCCTGCAATGGGCCGGCGAACTCGAAGCCGTAGGCGCCTGGTACGCGCCGCACATGGAACGCCTGCACGACGACGCAGCCGTGCGCCAGGGCGATCTGGATCAGCTCGCCCGCATGGCCGCCACGTACGCCACGCGCGAGCGCTTCCTGACCGAGATGACACTCGACCCGCCCGAGCTGACCAGCGATGAATCGGGCGACCCGTACCGCGATGAGGACTACCTGATCCTCTCGACCATCCACTCATCGAAAGGCCAGGAGTGGAAGGCGGTGTATGTGCTGAACGCCGTGGACGGCTGCATGCCGGCCGATCTGGGCGCCGGTTCGCATGAAGAACTGGAAGAAGAACGCCGGCTGCTCTACGTGGCGATGACCCGTGCGCGCGAGCACCTGGACATCCTGGTGCCCCAGCGCTTCTACGTCACGCAGCAAACACCCAATGGCGATCGGCACATCTACGCGTCGCGCACGCGGTTCATTCCGCCTGCGCTGCTGCCGATGTTCGAAGCGTGTGCATGGCCGGAACCGGAGCCCGGCGCGGACCCTGCGGCAGAAGCGCGTGCCGCAGCCAAGGTAGACCTGAGCCAGAAGATGCGCGGCTACTGGAAAAAGTAGCCAGCGCGGCGGCCGAAGCGCGCAATCAATGCACTTCCATCTCGGGCCGCTTGACGACGTGCGTTGACTCGAAGCGCGAGAGCTGCGCGAAGATCCACGCGGCCGCGCAGGTCATGACGCCCACGCAGACGAACGTCTTGTGGAATGCAGCCAGCGTGTCGCGCCCTTCCGGCCCGGCGGTGAAGTCGGTAAAGCCCGTGAGCAACGCGCCCGCTGCGGCCACACCCAGACTCATCGACAGCATCATCACCATCGAGAGCATGCTGTTGCCCGCGCTGGCCAGCGGGCCGCTCAGGTCTTTGAGCGTGAGCGTGTTCATGGCCGTGAACTGCATCGAATTGAACGTGCCGAACACCGCCAATTGCACGATGCGCAACCACACCGGCACATTGGGCGTCATCACGGCAAAGCTGGCCATCATCAGGCCGACCATGACCGTGTTGACAGAGAGCATGCGGCGATAGCCATAGCGCTTGATGGCCCACGTGCCCAACGGCTTGGCGGCCATGCCGGCAGCGGCCACCGGCACCATCATCAGCCCGGCCTGCAGTGGCGTGTACCCCAGGCTCACCTGCAGCAGCAGTGGAATGAGGAACGGCATCCCGCCGCTGCCGATGCGCGCAAACAGGTTGCCCAGCACACCAATGGAAAAGCTCGGAATGCCGAACAGCGTGCGCGGAAAGAGCGGCCCGGCCACGCGCCCCGCGTGCAGCCAGTACGCCGTGAGCGCGGCCAGGCCGAAGACCAGCAGCACCAGCACCGTCGCGTGCTGGAAGCCCAGTTCCGAGAGCCCGTCGAGCGAGAACGACACCGCTGCCATGCCGAAGGCCAGCATCAGGTAGCCGGACCAGTCGAAACCGTTGTCATCTTCAGCGTGCACATCGGGCATCACCTTGAGCGTGACGAGCGCACCGATCACGCCCACGGGAATGTTGATCAGGAAGATCCAGTGCCACGACACCGCCTCCACCAGCCAGCCCCCCAAGGTCGGGCCGATCAGCGGGCCGATCAGCCCCGGGATGGTGACGAAACTCATGGCGGGCAAGAACTGCTCGCGCGGCACCACGCGCAGCACCGTCAGCCGCCCCACAGGCATCAACAGCGCGCCGCCCACACCCTGCACCACGCGCGAGGCAATCAGCATGTCGAGGCTGCGTGATTCCGCGCAGAGCAAGGAACCAATGGTGAACAGGAAGATCGCGGCGAAGAACATCTTTCGCGTGCCAAAGCGATCGGCCAGCCAGCCTGAAGCCGGCATCAGCATGGCGGTCGTCAGCGTGTACGCGATGATGACCGACTGCATCTTCAGCGGGCTTTCCGACAGGCTGCGCGCCATCGCCGGCAGCGCGGTGTTGACGATGGTGGAATCGAGCGTCTGCATGAACAGACCCATCGCCACCAGCCAGAGGAGCGGTTTCAGCGATTTGTCGACGGAGGCGGAGGGCGTGGCGGGCATGTGGCGGGGCAGGGGCAGCACGGTGTGCGAGGCAGCCGTCATTGTGGCGTGCCTCGCCCGAGCCCGCAAACGCTGTACCGGGCCGAGCAGACGTATCCGCCCTACCGCCAACAAGGGCACTGGGCTCTGCCTATACTGGAGCGTTCATCCCAGTCACCTCGTGCCTTTCCTTCTGCCATGACCACCCGTACCGAACGCGACACTTTTGGCCCCATTGAAGTCCCTGCCGACCACCTGTGGGGCGCACAAACGCAACGCTCGCTGCAGAACTTCGACATTGCCGGCGACCGCATGCCGCGCGAGCTGATCGACGCGCTCGCTCGCATCAAACGTGCCAGCGCCGTCGTCAACCAGCGGCTCGGGCTGCTGCCCGCGGAGAAAGCCAACGCCATCGTGGGTGCAGCCGATGAAGTCATCGCCGGCAAGCACCCGAATGAATTTCCGCTGGTGGTCTGGCAAACGGGCTCGGGCACGCAAACCAACATGAACATGAACGAGGTGCTAGCCAACCGCGCCAGTGAACTGCTCGGCGGCGAGCGTGGCGAAGCGCGCCTCGTGCATCCGAACGATGACGTGAACCGCAGCCAGTCGTCCAACGACGTGTTCCCCACGGCAATGCACGTGGCGGCCGTGACGGCCATCACCCAGCACCTGCTGCCCTCGCTGCGCACGCTGCGCGAGACGCTCGCCAAGAAAGCCGAGGACTTCAACGACATCATCAAGATCGGCCGCACGCATCTGCAGGACGCGACGCCGCTCACGCTGGGCCAGGAGTTCTCCGGCTACGTCGCGCAGTTGCAGCACAACGAGACGCACCTGAACGCCGCCCTGCCCCACCTGTGCGAACTGGCGCTGGGCGGCACGGCCGTCGGCACGGGATTGAACGCCCCCAGCGGCTACGCAGAACAGGTGGCGGCAGAACTGGCGCAACTGACCGGCCTGCCCTTCATCACCTCGCCGAACAAGTTCGAGACCATGGCATCGGCCGACGGCCTCGTGCATGCGCACGGCGCGCTGAAAACGCTGGCCGCCAGCCTCACCAAGATTGCCAACGACATCCGTTGGCTGGCCAGCGGCCCACGCAGCGGGCTGGGCGAGATCTCCATTCCCGAAAACGAGCCGGGCTCGTCCATCATGCCGGGCAAGGTCAACCCCACGCAGAGCGAAGCCGTAACGATGCTGTGTGCACAGGTCTTCGGCAACGACGTTGCAGTGAACATCGGCGGCGCGTCGGGCAACTTCGAACTGAACGTGTTCCGCCCGATGATCGCCTACAACTTCCTGCACAGCGTGCGCCTGCTGGCCGACGGCATGCGCAGCTTCAACGACCATTGCGCGGTGGGAATCGAGCCGAACCGCGACCGTATCGACGAGTTGGTGCAGCGCTCTCTGATGCTGGTGACGGCGCTCAACCCGCATATCGGTTACGACAAATCGGCGCAGATCGCCAAGAAGGCGCACAAGGAAGGCACGAGCCTGCGCGAAGCCGCTCTGGCGCTGGGCTATGTCACGCCCGAGCAGTTCGATGCGTGGGTGCGGCCAGAGAACATGGTCGGCCGCTAACGTGATGTATGGCGGGCCTGCGGCTTGCTATGCGTGGGCGATCCCTCTCCCATTGCCCGTTTCAAGCGCGCCGGCCCGACCGGCGCCCACCTGCGCATGAAACCCGCCCCCATTCCGGATAACGAAGCACAACGTCTGGCCTCCCTCCAGGACATGCTGTTGCTGTCCACGCCGGATGAGGAACTGTTCGACCGCGTCACGCGCACAACCAAGCGGGTGTTTGACGCCCCCACGGTGCTCGTGTCGCTCATCGACGCCCAGCGCCAGTGGTTCAAATCGTGCATCGGTCTGAGCGTGCGCGAGACCCCGCGCGACATCTCGTTCTGCGGACATGCCGTGGCCGAAGACCAGATGCTGGTCATTCCCGACACCATGGCAGACCCCCGCTTTGCCGATAACCCGCTCGTTACCGGCGCGCCGCACATCCGCTTCTATGCCGGGCGGCCCGTCAGGAACCTCGCGGGCTACGCCGTCGGCACGCTCTGCGTGATCGACCAGAAGCCCCGCGCATTTGGCCAGGCCGAGCAAGAACTGCTCAACGACTTGGCCAGTTGGGTGGAATCGGGTTTTCGCGAACGCGAACTGAGCGAAACGCAGCGGTCCATCCTGACCGAGCTGCAGGTCGCGCGCCATGAGAGCCTGACCGATCCGATGCTGAGCATCTGGAACCGGCGCGCCGCAATGGAACTGCTCGCGCGCGAATGCGGCCACGCGATGCTGCATAGGCAGCCCCTTTCATTGCTGGTGGTGGACGTTGACCACTTCAAGCGCGTGAACGATACCTACGGCCATCCCGCAGGCGATGCGGTCTTGATTGAGATCGCACGCACGCTGCGGGTGAATTCGCGCCCCATCGACTCGGTGGGCCGCTACGGCGGCGAAGAATTCCTGGTGGTGCTGCCCGATACGGCCACCCTGCAGGCCACCAGCATTGCGGAGCGCTTGCGCAGCGCGGTGGAGGCTCTGGAGATTGCCACACTGGAGGGCCCCATCCGCTGCACCATCAGCCTGGGCCTGGCGAGCTGCGAGCCGGGGCGCAACCTCTGCACACCCACAGACCTCATCATGCGTGCCGATGCCGCGCTGCTGGCTGCCAAACGGCTGGGGCGCAATCGCGTGATATTCGACGGCCAGCCGGTGTAAATCAATTCGGGGCCGGCTCGCCGCCGCGGCGGGCGACGCGCACGTCAACACGTTCCGGCGCCAACGCACGCTCGAACACCGCGCGCGCGGCATGCGTCGTGCCAGTGCCGCACATGAACGCGTCGATGGCCGCAAAGCCGTGCTCGGGCCACGTGTGAATGGAAAGATGCGATTCAGCAAGCAGCAACACGCCGGTCACGCCGCCTTGCTCGCCAGCGGACAACCCCGTGCGCACGGAATCGAAACGATGCAGATGCGCATGCAGGATCGTGGCGCCGAGCGCGTCGGCAGCATCGCGCAGCGCGGCTTCCAGTGCAGCGGCATCGCGCAGCAACGCAGGCGCCACGCCGTACAGATCGAGCAGAAGATGCTCACCCACGGCGGCGGATGCTTCCTCCACTGAAAGCGCTGCGTCAGTGCGCGTCACTTGTGGCCCCCGCTAAAGCCGCCGCCATAACCGCTGCCGCCCGACGAGCCGCCCCAGTAAGACGAGCCGCCCGTGCTGCTGCCGTACGACGGCGTGCGCGGCGCGGTAAAGCCGGCCTTCCAATCCATATAGGTCGCGCCAATCACCACGGCCACGGCGTAGAGAACGAACCAGTTCTTCATTCACCGCCCCCGATCTTGGCAACCAGCCACGCGGGCACCAGCAACAGCAGTGCCGCGAAGAACGTGATACCGAACACCGAACCCGGCGCCATGAAGAACGGTACGAGGTTCAGCAAACCGAGCAATACGCAGGCGACCACAGCCACCGTCATGTAGTTCGTCGACGATGCCTTGGCCGGCTCGGGCACGACCTTGCCGAACCAGGCCTTGATCTGCGCAGCGCTCACCGGCGTGCTTTTGGACCACGTCAGTTCATGCGCGTCGCTCTCTGCAGCCAGGCTTTCCTGGCCCGCGGTGTATTCGACAACACGCGTCTGGTCACCAGCCTGAACGCGCCAGTTGAAGGCGCCAGCGGCGTAGGTCACGCGCGAGGTGTAGTCCTCGTCGCGGGCGTAGACCTTGCCGTCGAGCACCGCGGTGCGGCCGTCCTTCCGGGTGGGCCAGCGGTCGAGCACACTCGCGCGGAACCAGCCGTCATCGGTTTCGACCATCCAGCTGAAACCGCGCTTGGGCGTGTACAGCAGGTATTCGAACCATTCGCCGCCGCCGTCGACCACCGCGCGGCGCATCACGCCGATCACCTGCCACTGCTGGCCGTCGATGAGCGCCTTGTCGCCCAGCTCCAACGTGGTGGCCACCTGCGGCACCGAGCGTGCGCGCGCAATGATGTCGCCGCGCGGCGTGGCCGCATCGATGGCGGCGCCGCAGCCGGGGCACAGCACGTGGCCCGTCAGGCCGGGGCTGAACGGAATCGACGTGCCGCACTGCGGGCAATCGAGATTCGTGAGCTTGCGCGGGACGCGGCCGGCGGTTTCCTTGATCTCGGCGTCGGTACGCAGAAGCTGACACTTGAGCACGTCGAGCGTGGTGGCTTCACCCACGTAGAGCGTGGGGGCCGTGCCGTCGGAGTAATCCAGCGTGATGAAAGCGTCTTCGCGACGCCCGTCGGCCACGCGCGCATGCCAGCCCTCACCCACGCGGAACGGCAATTCCCCCTGACCGCCTGTGCAATCGGCCTCGCGCACGTCGGACAGCGTGAATTGCGTGCCCTCGGCGTCGTAGAGCTGGCCGGGGCGCAGCGCCTCGAATGCCACCGCATTGGCCGGCGTGCCTCGCGCGAACGTCATCGTGACCTGCCCCGACGCTTCTGCGAGCCAGCCATCGGTGCCGTCGTCAAACAGCACGTACCACTCGTTCCAGAAACCCGCGTCGTAACGCAACTGGATGCGCCCGACGACTGTGAACGCCTTGTTCTTGTAGCGCCCGGTGGTACCGATCTGCACGCGTGCGTAGTCCTCCAGCACGGCAGACATCTTGCCGATGTCGGACAGCGTCTCGCCGTCGCGCAGCAGCGTGCTTTTGCAGAAGCTGCACACCGCCATGACGGCAGCCGCAGACTTCAGTTCCACCGGCGCGCCACACGCCGGGCAGTTGGCATGAAACATGGTCAGGTCGTTCGATTGCGCGAAAAATTGCGCAGAAAAACGGGCGGCTTGCGGTGCCGCCCGGTCATCCGATCAGCGGGGCCGAAGCTCAGCCTCCGGTCAGTGCCTTGAGCACGGCAGCCTTGCCGGCATCAAAGTCAGCTTGCGTGATGAGGCCCTTGTCGAGCAATTCCTTGAGTTTGGCCAGGCGTGCGGTCGGATCATCCGCTGCTGGAGCCGCTGGGGCTGCAGGTGCCGCAGCCGCAGGTTGAGCCGCCGGCGCGGCCGCACCACCTGCGTTGCCTTGCACCGCCGTGCGCAGGCTGTCGGCCATCGCCTGGCCCATCGCCAACCCTGCCGCCAAACCCGCGCCCGTGCCGGCGATGCCGCCCTCGTTGCGCGCGGCCAGCGGCAGCGATTCGGCCGTCTGGTATTGCGTGAAGCGCTGCATGTCGCCGGTCATGTCCATGCTGATGCGGCGATCCAGCGCGGCCTGCAACTCATCTGGCAGCGTCACACTGGACACCTGGAAGCTGTCGAGCGCCAGGCCGTACTGCGTGAACTGCGGGAGCAGCGCCTCGCGCACCTTGTTCGACATCAGCATCTGGTTGGCGGCCAGGTCCAGGAACGGCACGCCGGATTCGCCAAAGGCGGTGGCCATCGCCCCCATGATGACGGGGCCAAGCTGCGCCTCGACTTCATCCACGGTGTAGATGTCGCGCGTGCCGCTCACCTGCTGGTAGAACAGCTTCGGATCGGCCACGTGGTAGGCATACACGCCAAAGGCGCGCAGGCGCACCATGCCGAAATCCTTGTCGCGCACCGTCACCGGCTGCGGCGTGCCCCAGCGGCGGCCGAGTTGCTGGCGCGTGCTGAAGTAATAGACATCGGACTTGAAGGGGGACTCGAACAGCTTGTCCCAGTTCTTCAGGTACGTGAGAACGGGCAGCGTCTGCGTGGTCAGCTTGAAGGTGCCGGCACTGAACACGTCGGCGATCTGGCCTTCGTTGACGAACATCGCCATCTGCGAGTCGCGCACGACCAGGGTGCCGCCGTTCTGGATTTCCATGTCCTGCATCGGATAGCGCCAGGCAAGCACGCCATCTTCGCTCTCCGTCCATTGCAGGATGTCGATGAACTGCTTCTTGATGAAACTGGACAGGCTCACAGCAAACTCCTTCGCGATGATTCGCGGGGCAGGAACAATCAGAACAAGGTCAGGACAGGCACGCCGCGTTGATCACGCCCACGGCCAGCGCGCTCACGCCAAACAGCATACCGGCGGCGATATTGTTGTGCTCGATCTGCAGGCGGTAGTCCGGCATCAGCCGCGTGAGCACCAGAAAGACGATCAATTGCACCACCGACGCCATCACCGCCCAGAACAGAAAGGGCACCAGGCCATCGGCATGCGTGATGCTCGACGCAATGGTGAGCACGAAGCCGAGCAGCGCACCGGACAGCGACAGCGCCGCCGCAATATTGCCTTCACGGATCAGCTTGAACTCGTCATACGGCGTCAGGCGCAGATAGACGAAAAAGAAGCCGGAGAACACCACGGCGCCTGCCAGCAGGTGCGAGGCGTAGGCGATCACGGGAGCGGTCATGTCGGGCATGGGAAGGCCGTGCAGTACATAGGTGGCGTCACTATAGCGGCTGATGCGCCGCTTGCGTACCCCCCGATGCGGCCATGCACCAGCCGGCTCGCAGGCAGGGAAAAAAGGCGGCACAATCGCGCTCGCCTTGGCATCCGCCGTTTGTTAACGCACCTTCATTTTCCACTTCGCAGCATGTCGACGCCGCAGCCTGACGCCACATACGAACCCACGCAGCCTGCGGGCCGCGGCAATGCCTTGCTGGTCCTCGCCGTCTTCGTGGTCGCCTCGTGCGGGCTCGCTTACGAATTGATTGCCGGGGCATTGGCTTCGTATCTGCTGGGTGATTCCATCCTGCAGTTCTCTTCCATCATCGGTGCCTATCTATTTGCGATGGGGATCGGCTCGTGGCTCTCGCGCTACGTGGCGGATGACGCGCTGCTCGCCCGCTTTGTCGATCTGGAATTGCTGGTCGGGCTGTTCGGCGGCGTATCCGCTGCAGCTCTGTTCGCGTTGTTTGCGCTGGAATCGGCCCCGTTCCGGCTGGTGCTGTATGCGCTGGTGATGGTGATCGGCGTGCTGGTCGGCATGGAGATCCCGCTGGTGATGCGCATGCTGCATCGGCGCCAGGCAAAGTTCTCCGATCTCGTCAGCCGCGTGCTGACGTTCGATTACCTGGGCGCGCTGGCGGTGTCCCTGCTCTTTCCGCTGGTGCTGGCGCCACGCCTGGGGCTGGTGCGTACCGGCTTCCTCTTCGGCCTGTTCAATACGGCGATTGCGGTCTGGACGCTCTGGCACTTCCGCGCCGAGCTGGCGCTCACGGCCCGCATGCGCACGGCAATGGCGTGGCGCGCAGGCGCAGTGGCAGCGGCATTGCTCGCGGGCTTTGGCGCATCGGACAAGCTCACGCACTGGTCTGAACGTGCGCTCTTTGGCGACGAGATCATCCACGCGATTTCGTCGCCGTATCAGCGGCTGGTGGTGACGCGCTGGAAAGACGACCTGCGGCTGTACATCAACGGCAACCTGCAATTTTCGTCGCGCGACGAATACCGTTATCACGAGGCGCTGGTGCTGCCCGCGCTGGAATCGGTGCGGGGTGCGCGGCGCGTGCTGGTGCTGGGCGGTGGCGACGGCCTCGCGCTGCGGCAGATCCTGAAGTACCCGCAGATTGAGCACGTCACGCTGGTTGACCTGGACCCGCGCATGACGAACCTGTTCTCGCACGCGGAAGCGCTGGTCGCGCTCAATCAGCATGCGTTCAGCGACCCGCGCGTGACGGTGGTCAACGCCGATGCCGCGCAATGGATGCAGACCGCTACCGACATGTTCGACGTCGCCATCGTGGATTTTCCAGACCCGTCGAACTTCAGCATCGGCAAGCTGTATTCGGTGCCGTTCTATCGGCTGCTGTCGCGCCATGTGGCGGATACGGGCTTGGTCGTCATTCAAGCGACGTCACCGTATTTCGCGCCACGTTCGTACTGGTGCGTGGATGCGACTTTGAAGGAAGCCGGCTATCGCACGTGGCCGTACCACGCGCTCGTGCCGTCCTTTGGTGAATGGGGCTTCATCCTGGCCGCACCCGGCCGCGCGGATTTCCAGCCGCCCACGTCGTACCGCGTGCCGACACGCTTCCTGGATGCCGACACCACGCACCAGATGTTCAGCTTCGCGCCCGACATGCCGCGCCCGCAGGTGGAGCCGAACCGGCTGAACAACCAATCGCTGGTGCGGTATTTCGAGGAAGACTGGCACGGCGTGCTGCGCTGATGACCGGCACATCATGAACAGCAGACGCAGCTTTCTGGTGGGCGCAGCTGCGGCCGGTGTGGCCGCGGCGGGTGCCGCTTCGTGGGCGGGCTTTCGGGCGTTTACGGAAATCACGCCCAACGTGCGCATGCCGGGTCAGGCGGCGGGTCATCGATTGCGCGACTTGCGCGCGTTGCCTGCGCCGTCGGAAACGCGCCGCGTGGGCGTGGCCATCTGCGGTAGCGGCATCGGCGGATTGAGCTGCGCTTGGCGGCTGGCAAAAAGCGGGCGGCACGACGTGGTGGTCGTGGAAGGCCCGGAGCGCTATGGCAATGCCGCAGGCGGTGCGTTCGGTGCGCAGCGGTTCCCGACCGGTGCGCATTACCTGCCGCTGCCGTCGATGGAATCGACGCACGTGCGCGAGATGCTGGCCGACTTTGGCGTGATCGAGCGCAACCCATTTGCGCTGCGCCCGACGTACGACGAACGCGCGCTCGTGCATGCCCCCGATGAACGCCTGTGGCTCGGCAATCGCTGGCAAGACGGCTTCGTGCCGCATGAAGGCATCACGCCCGATGAGCGCGCCGAGCACACCCGCTTCTTCGCCCAGATCGACAGCCTGCGCCAGACCAAGGGCGCCGACGGCCGTCGCATCTTTGCCGTGCCGACAGCGCTCTCGTCCGCAGACCCGGCATGGCGGGCGCTCGATGCACTCACCTTCCGCGACTGGCTGCACCGCGAGGGCTACCACGCCGCCACGTTGCACTGGTATGCCGACTATTGCTGCCGCGACGATTACGGCGCCACGGCCGATCATGTTTCCGCCTGGGCCGGCATTGCGTACTTCGCCAGCCGCGGCGGCATGGCGAGCAACGCCGAGCAAGGCACCGTGCTCACGTGGCCGGAAGGGCTGGACTGGATGGCCGAGCGGCTGTTCAAAGCCGCCGGATTGAACGAACCGGGCCGCTTGCTACCGGGCAGCGCCGCGCGCATCGGCACGACGAACGAAGCCGGCGCACGCGTCTTCGCCGATGTGCTGCAGGCAGACGGCCGCGTTGTGCGCCTGCTGGCCGACCACATTGTCAGCGCGATGCCGCTGCATGTTGCCAAACACATCGTCGAGGGCTTTGATGTGCCCGCCGCCGAGTTGCCCGAAGCCGCGCCGTGGCTGCTCGCGAACCTGCTCATCGATGGCTTTCCGCCCGAACACGACGACACGCCGCTGGCGTGGGACAACGTGGTCTATCGCGGCACCGGCCTGGGTTATGTGGTGGCTAATCACCAGGACATTCGCGTCGGCCCGCCTGCGCAGAGCGTATTCACGGCCTACGTGGCGCTGTCGGACATGTCGCCCAAGGCGGCACGTGAGTGGCTGCTGAAAGCGTCACCGCAAGCGCTGCTCGATCGCGCGCTGGCCGATCTCGATACGGTATACGGCATTCGCCTGCGCACGCAGATCCGCCGCGCAGACCTGACGCTGCGCGGCCACGCGATGGCGATTCCTACACCGGGCTTTCTCTCCCGACCGGGCATTGCGCGCCTGCGTGAGAGCGCCGGGCCGATCCACTACGCGCATGCGGACCTGTCCGGCTATTCCGTCTTTGAAGAAGCGGCGTGGTGGGGAGATCGGGCGGCGCGGCGCATCCTCGGTGGCTGATTGCTAGCGCCGCCGCAGGGCATCTAGCGCAACCGTTCAACCTCGGCCATCAGTTCCCACGTGGCCGGATCGATATCGCTGCGCTCAAGCGCCAGCGATAGATACGCTCCGATCATGTCGACAAACCTGCGCGCAAATGCGGGCGGATATGCGCTGCCGGTGTACTGCATCAGTTGCTGTCGCAACAGGCGCGGCCGATGCTGCCCGAACTCGCGCACATAGGCCTGCGTTCGACAGAGGAAAGTTCGCGCTTCCAGCGCACCGTCAAGGTAGACGCGGCGTTTGGTGAGTGTCATGGGCGGCTCCCGGCTCGCAACGGAACGGGATACAGCCGAGGTGGAGAAGGAAAAGACGCGGGGCGACGCCCGCTGGATACAACAGTCATGGAGCCTCCTACGGATTGCAAAAGGCCCGACGTTTCGCTGCGAACGAGGGTGGCGGGCCCGACGACAGGGTTCGCAGACCGGCCCGTAGGACGCCGGCAGACCTTTCGGTCTCCCTGCCCGGCCCGCCGTGGAGCAGGCGTGCGCGAGCGCGGACGTAAAAAAGCCGCGCAAGGCGGCCGTCCGGCCATACGGAAAAGGATAGGCTGCGAAACCCAGCTGCCGTTGGTGCGGCAGCGCCGTGAATTATAGCGGCGGCAACGGCGCAGACCACGTGCCAGTTTGCAGCATTTCGTGATCGCGCCTTACCGCCAAACCCGCACGTCGGGCAGCGCTTACGCCTGACGCGGCCAGAGCGTGCGGCCGAAGAACGTCAGCGCGCGGTCCCACGCATGTTCGGCCCACACCGGGTCGTACTGCGTGATGGCGATGCGGTTCTCGCCCACGGCCGTTTCATTGGCGAAAGCGTGGTGCGCGAGATAGCGGTGGAAGTCCACATCAACGCCGGCATCGACGAGCTTCTTTTCCAGCGCATCAACGCCCTCGATCTTGAAGGCGTTGTCCTGCGTGCCCCAGTGCCCCTGCACCGGCACCTTGATCTTCGAGGCGTCGATGTATTCCAGCGGAGGGTAGCCGTACCACACCACGCCGGCATCCGCTTCCGGCACGTTGCACAGCGTCAGCAGTGTCAGCGCGCCGCCCATGCAGTAGCCCGTCACGCCCACGCGGCCGCAGGTCTGCTTGAGGTATTGGACGGCGCCGCGCACGTCCTGCGTAGCCGCGTCGCCAAAATTCAGGTTGGTCATCAGGTGGTGGGCTTCCTCCTCTTCTACCGTCATCTTGCCGCGGTAGAGATCGGGCACCAGGGCCACGTAACCCGCGCGCGCGAGGCGGTCCGCCACGCCGCGAATCTGGTCGTTCAAGCCCCACCACTCCTGGATGACGACGATGCCCGGGGCGCCTTCCGCCTTGGCGGGCTTGGCCAGATAGCCCTGGACGTCCTGCCCGTCTGGGCGCTTGAACGAGATCATGGATCCTTGCGATGCAGTCATGCGATGGCTCCTCTGCCTGGAACGAAAACGCACAGGATAGTCCTGCCAGATGAAATTTGCTGGCGGCGCGTCAGCGGGAATGGGCTGCGTGCGCCTCTGCCCTGCCGATACCCCTCTATCAGGGTGCCGATACGCGGCACAAAGTCTCTATCATGGCGGCACGTTCACATCCTGATTGCCTCCCATGATCAAAACCCTCGGCCTCATCGCCTACCTGCTGGTGCTGCTGATCCACGTCTATATCGTTGTGCTCGAAATGGTGCTCTGGAAGACGCGCGGGCCCAAGGTCTTCGGCATGACGCCCGAGAAAGCCGCTGAAACCGCAGCCATGGCGTCCAACCAGGGCCTGTACAACGGTTTTCTGGTGGCTGCGCTGGTGATTGGGCTGGTGGCGCCAGACCCGACCGTCAACGCGTCCTTCGCGCTGTTCGGGCTGATCTGTGTGGCGGTGGCCGGCATCTGGGGCGCCATCACCGTCAACAAGCGGATTCTTTTCGTGCAGACGGTGCCGGCTGTGGCGGCGTTGGTGCTGGGGTGGTTCGCCTGAGGGCGATGGGCGATGGGCGATGGGTGCTGAAGCGACGGCGGCAGTGCTTGTCTGCCGCTCCGCTGCGCACTAGCTTGAAAGGAGTCGGGAGCGCGTTAGACGATGCGCTCTCGCCAACCGGGTCTTCGCACATGCCGCCTGCATACTGCCGAACACTCCGAATGCTGGGCCGGGCGTCACTGCTGGCAACCCTGCTGTGTGGCCCGCCCGTCTCAGCTCAAGTGAGGAACGCCATGACGCTCACCTTGACCTCGCCGGCCTTTACCGCCGGCAGCGAAATCCCCAGCCGCCTCACATGTGAAGGCGCGGATACATCGCCGCCGCTTGCGTGGACCGGCGCTCCGGCCGGCACACGCAGCCTGGCACTGGTCGTCGATGACCCTGACGCACCCGACCCCGCTGCACCAAGGATGACGTGGGTCCACTGGGTGCTCTACAACATCCCGCCCGCCACCACTTCACTGGCGGAAGACGCGTCACGCAAGGGGCTGCCTCCCGGCGCACGCTCCGGCAACAACGACTGGAAGCGCACCGCATACGGCGGCCCCTGCCCGCCCGTAGGGCGCCATCGCTACTACCACAAGCTCTACGCGCTGAACGTCGAACTGCCGGAGCTTGGCGCACCTACCAAGGCCGAGTTGGAGCGGGCCATGCGCGGCCATGTGCTGGCTGAAGCCGAACTTGTCGGCACCTATCAGAAGCACGACCACTGAGCCGATTCGTCAGGATGTGAGGCGGCCCGTTTTTCAAGGTTTGGCAACCGCGGCCTTGCGAAACAGCGCATACGGCACGCCCCTCTCCGGGTGGGCCGTCGTCTCATTGATGAAGCGTTCGACATCGGGCACGTCATGCAGGGCGGTCATGAACGGCGTCAACGCATAGCCCGGCGCCACGCAGCCCTGCACCAGCATCCACCGCTGCCATATCGTCACCCACAGCGTGGTGTTCTGCTTCCATCCCGGCACATGGATGGACATCCATTGCAGGCGCCGCTTCGCCGTCTCTGCAATCTCGTCGTCGTAAGAAAACGCGTTGGGCAAGCGGCACCGGCCTTCCAGCCAGCAATGGTTGCCATGCTCGATGCGGTGGTGAGAATCGCGCTTCCATTCCGCCTCGGTGATGCGCGGGCCGGCGGGTTCCGGGCAGTTGGCTACGCCTGACGATATCTGGAAGAACGGGTCGTGACCGCGGTTCTGCAGGTCGTCTTCAGCGTGGGTGGCCAGCGCGGCCAGCAGCAGCGCCACGGCAAGGCAGCGTGCGGAAATCATCACGGTGGCCTCCTCGCCCGCACGGGGCTTCGGCTTGAGCAATGCTGCGAAGGATAGGCGCAAAGTGCCGCGCCAACCAGACGCCCGGACAACTCCCCAAGCTATCTCGACCTCACATGCGCCGCGAGCATCGAGGCAAACACATCGTGCAGCTCGGTCTTGCCGAAACGCTGCTCCGACACGCCCTTCTCCACGTCGATCTGCCCGGCGTTGACCGCGTCGTACAGTTCGGTGATGAGCTGCACATGGTTCGCGCTCAGGCCGGCGCGTTGCAGCATCGGCGCCCAGGCGGTGCGCGGCAGTGCATCGGCAACAATCTCGCGGCCGACGACGGCGCTGAATGCGCGTGCCACGTCGACCAGGCTCACGCGACGCGGGCCCTCCACGCTGACGATGCGCGGCGTCTTGTCCGATCGTCCTTCCAGCAGCAGCTCGGCTGCCAGCGCACCAACGTCTTGCGTGGCGACAGTCGCAAACGCGCGGTCCAGCGGTTGATGCAGGCTCGGCAGCCGTCCTGTTGCCAGCATGACGGGCAGCATCGCCGCCCAGTTCTGCGCGTGCTCTGCTGAACGCAGCAGCGTCAGGTGCGTCGCCAGCGGCTTAAGCCACTCTTCCAGCAGATGAAACAGACGCGTCAGGCCAGTGCCCCGGTCCAGTTCTGCGCCGTAGTCCGACAGGGCCAGGACAGCCGAGGGCGGGTTGGCACGCAGCGCATCAGCGGCCACGTCGATCATGCGCTCCATGGTCGACGCTGGGTCCGCATCACGCACCGGCACCGGACACAGGATCTGCACGGCCGTGGCGCCCTTGATGGCCGATGCAACCGAGGCTGGATCTGTCAGGTCAGCAATCGCAATGTCGCAGCCGAGTTTGGCCAGCGCCTCGCCTTGCCGGACATGGCGCACCACCGCGCGCACTGGCCGACCCGCATTGCGTAGTGCCGTAGCGGTGGCGCGGCCAACTTTGCCCGACGCCCCAAAGATGACAAACATGTTCGCGCTCCTCTCAAGTGGGAGGCACGAGCTTAGGGCGGCCCTGCAAACCCGACTTGCAGGAACGGAGGAATCTGGCAGATTCGGAGGGTTGGCTACACGGCCAGCCTGTCCACAGAACCAGCCGCCGCCTTGCCCGCGCGCGCGATGTCACGCGGGCCCACACCGAGCAGCCGTTGCATCCACTGCGTCATGTGGCTTTGGTGTGCGAAGCCGACCTCGAGCGCGATCTGCGATGCGCTGCAGCGGCCTTCCAACAGCAGCGCTTTCGCGCGTTCCACACGGCGTTGCACGACATAGCGATGTACCGGCACGCCCAGCGTTGCACGAAACAGCACGTTGAAATGCGGCACGCTCAAGCCGGCCTGCGCCGCCAGTTCGGCCAGCATCAGGCGCTGGTGCAGGTGGGCTTCGATGTAGTCGATCACGCGTGCAGCCACGCGGGGCGCCAGCGTGCGAGCGCTGTTGGCCGCCCCGGCAGCCACATCCCGACTGCTGTTGAGTAGACGGACCACCAATGCCGTGCACAGGCTTTCCGCATACAACGCATCGGAGGTGTCTTCCGCCTCCAGTTCGGCCCCCAGCGCAGCGGCAAGATGATGCACGCGCGCATCGCGCCATTGCAGACGCGGCGTAATGTCTGCCGGTGCGCCCACCTGTTCGCCAATGCTGCGTACAAACGTGTCGGTGATGGCGATCCGCAGAATCCGGCAGTCGGCATCGTCCGTCCACATGCCGGGCAGGCCGGCGGGAATCACGTTCGCATCGCCGTGGGCCTGGATGCCCGAATAACGGCGGCCGTCGCAAACGCAGTTCGTCCGCACAGGTGCGCCGACATGCACGGTGACGCGGTGATGCGCCATGGCGGGCACCCGATACGTGCCGGGGCGAATGCCAAGCAGCGTTCCGGCAAAGCCGTCCCAGCCGAGCCCCTCGCTGGAGCGCAGGCTGACGGAGGCGGGTTCAAGCAAGGCGGCAGGCGTGACGGCGTTCATGGCAAGGGCGGAGGTTCGCGGGCGCCTCGACATTCTGCGCCCATACGGCGCGCTATCGTTGCCATAACAAAGTTCAACTCGATTTCAGATATCGATAGCCAGATACTTGCCAACGTTGGATTTGGCTTCCCCACAGCCGAATTTCCGACGGCCTCCGGGCCGTCTTTTTATTTCGGTGCCCTACGCTTATGGTGAAACAGTGGCACCGACCACAAGGAGACACGCCAATGGATCGCGACGCATTCGTCAGCGCACTGAGGGCGGAGGGCTTTACCGAGTTTGTCCTCGTTACGCGAGACGCGGGCGAGCTGGACACGCACACGCACGCGTTCGAGGCGAAAGCACTCATCCTGGCAGGGGAAATTCATATCCACTCAAGCGGCGCCGAGCGCGTCTACCGGCCCGGCGACACATTCCATCTGGCAGCCAACGCACCGCACACCGAGCGCTACGGGCCGCTGGGTGTGCAGTATCTGGTCGCTCGGCGCTAGGCCGCAGATCAGGCGCGCGCCGGATACTGCGCGAGCACCTTGTCGCGAATCGACGGTTTGATATTCGCCAGCGACATGTTGCCTTTGTAGTGCGCCACCACGCGCGGGTTCATCATGCGGAACCACAGCGGCGGCACATAGGCGACCAGGATCATCGCGGCATAACCGGCGGGCAGTTGCGGCGAGTGCTCGAAATGCCGCAGCGCCTGGAATGACCGCGTCGGGTTGGCGTGGTGATCGGCATGTCGCTGCAGTTGATACAGGAACAGGTTCGTCACCACATGGTTGCTGTTCCACGAATGTTGCGGCGTGCATCGCTCGTAGCGGCCGCTGGGCAATTGCTGGCGGCATAGGCCGTAGTGCTCCAGGTAGTTCACCACCTCCAGCAGCGACGCGCCGTAGATGGCCTGGATGATCAGGAACGGCACCGCCTTGAGCCCGACAAACGCGATGCACACGCCCCACAGCACCACCGTCATCGCCCAGGCGTTGAGCACATCGTTGCGCCATGACCAGACCGAGTGGCCATGCTGCTCCAGCCGGCGTTTCTCCAATGCCCACGCCGATTTGACGCTGCCCACCACCGTGCGCGGCAGAAACTCCCAGAACGACTCGCCATAGCGCGCACTTGCCGGATCGGCCGGCGTGGCCACGCGCACGTGGTGGCCGCGGTTGTGCTCCACATAGAAGTGCCCGTAGGCGACCGGTGCCAGCGTGATCTTCGCGAGCCACCGCTCGAAACGGTCTGTCTTGTGGCCCAGCTCGTGCGCGGTGTTGATCGAGATGCCCGTCACCACACCCACCGAAAACGCGAACGCAAGGTAGTCGTACCAGGCAAGGTCATACGTGCGCAGCACCCACATCGCCACCGCAAAGCTCACGTAGAGCACGGTGGTCGCCAGGTAGACGATACGGCGGTAGTAGCGCTGTTTTTCCAGCGTCGGGACGACTTCTTCGGGCGGGTTTTCACGGTCGTCGCCGATCAGGAAATCGAGCAGCGGAATGATCGTGAACACGATGAACGGCCCCGCCCACCAGAGCGGATGCCAGCCCGTCGCAAGCGCCGAAACGGCTGCGATGATGGGTAGCGTGATAGTCAGCGCGCCGAGCATCCAGAGATAGCGCTTGCCGTCGGTCCATTCCACGGACGCGACCATGCCGGGTGTTGCCATTGTCTTCCTCCTGTTTTGCCCCGCTGGGTGGCTTGGCTTGTGTACGCACATGCGTGCGCCGCCGGGGTCGTGCCCGACGCTTGCGTTATAGGCGCAGCAGGAGGAGAGACCAATGCCAGAAACTAGGCGCAAAACTCCAAACAAAGCGGCCGCCGCGCGGCCCTCTGGAGGCGGGAAAAAAGCAGTCGATTGAAACGGACGATTTAAAAACGGTCGTTCGATTTTGGTGCGGCGCACCTGAACGGAGACTCACAACAACCGTTGATGCCAGCCCCGAAGGCGCCGGCGGGCAATGCGGATCAGGCCAATGTGGGGAGGAACGCGTTGACCGCATCCAGCACAGCTGCCTCCTGCTCCCGATGCGGCACGTGCCCGCAACGCTGCACGAGCTTGAGCGTGGCGGGTGCACCGGCCAGCGTGACGATGCGCTCGGGCTGCGCAGTCGAGCCGTACTCATCTTCGGTGCCATGCAGCGCCAGCACGGGGCTGCGCACGGCAAGCAGCGAGTCGTCAAGGCACCACTGCGCAAATGCCGGAGACAACCACGTGTTGACCCACGCATCCAGCACCCATTGCGCCTTGCTACCGTGATAGCGCTCCAGCCGGCCCATCTGGCCGGGCTCGGCAAACTGTGCCTGAGCGACGCGGATGCCCTCGCGCGTCTGCTCTTCCACGAACGCCTGCGCCGACTCGGTGATCAAACCCGCGCAGCGGCCCGGATACGCCGCCGCAATCGACACGGCCATCCCACCGCCGACGCTGTGACCGAAGACGATGAAGCGGTCCACGCCAAGCTGCTCGGTCAGCGCGGCAAAGCCACCGTACGCTTCCTGCTGAATGAAGCCCGGATCGAGCTGGCCCGCAAAGGCGTCGGATCGGCCGAAGCCAAGCCGGTCGTAGGCGATGACCGCATGCCCGGTCGACTGCGCCAGGTGCTGCGGAAAATCACGCCACAGCGCCACGCAGCCGAGGGAATCATGCAGCAGCACGATGGGCGGTTTGGCGGCATCGTCAACCGGGCCGCCCCAGTGCCGGGCATGGAGACGGCCATCGGGTGTGGTGATCCATGCCTCGGCGCCATCCACCGAAAGCGCTGAAAGCGACTCAGCCATCGCGGTGTCAGAACAGGCGGTCGAGCCAGCCGTGCGGGTCCGGTGCGCGGCCGTTCTGCAGATCAACCAACGCCGCCTTCAGCTTGGTCGTCAGCTCGCCCGCCTTGCCATCGCCGATGGTGAAGTTGTGCTTGTGGCCCTTGACCTTGCCGATGGGCGTGACCACCGCTGCGGTGCCGCAGGCAAAGGCTTCGCGCAGGCGGCCGCTTTGCGCGTCGGCTTGCCATTGGTCGATGGAGTACGGCTCTTCACGCACGGTCAGACCCATGCCGCGCGCCAGCGTGATCAGCGAATCGCGCGTGATGCCGGGCAGGATCGTGCCGGTAAGCGGCGGCGTCTGCAGCGAACCGTCATCGAAGACGAAGAACACGTTCATGCCGCCCAGTTCTTCAATCCACTTGCGCTCCACCGCATCGAGGAAGACGACCTGGTCGCAGCCCTCGCGGGTGGCTTCGGCCTGGGCGACCAGGCTGGCCGCGTAGTTGCCGCCGCACTTGGCCTCGCCCGTACCGCCAGGCGCGGCGCGCGTGTAGTTGTCCGACACCCAGATGGTGACGCCTGACGATGCATCGCCCTTGAAGTACGCGCCCACCGGGCAGGCAATCACGCAGAACAGGTATTCGGCCGACGGCTTCACGCCCAGCACCACTTCGGTGGCGATCATGAAGGGGCGCAGGTACAGCGACGAGCCCTGGCCCGACGGAATCCAGTCGCGATCGAGCTTGACCAGCTCGCGCACGGCCTGCAAGAAAAGGTCTTCCGGCAGCGCGGGCATCGCCAGGCGCTTGGCAGAATTCTGGAACCGGCGCGCATTCGCCTCCGGGCGGAACAGCGCACCGCCGCCGTCCGGCAGGCGGTAGGCCTTCATGCCCTCGAAGATTTCCTGCGCGTAGTGCAGCACCAACGTAGACGGATCGCACTGGATCGGGCCATGCGCGCCGATTTTGGCATCGTGCCAGCCCTTGCCCTCGGTGTAGCGGATGGTGGCCATGTGATCCGTGAAGACGCGGCCGAAAGCTGGGTTTTCCAGCAGGCGCGCCCGCTCTTCCGCCGGAACAGGGTTCGGGCGCTTCTCGATCGAAATAGCCGATTCGACAACGTTGTTCATACCGTCTCCAAGAGTGCGAGGGGGCACAAAAATGCCCAAACCGCTATTTTGCGCCAACGGCGATGCAATTTGGTTGCGTATTCACGCGCATACGGTATTGCAGGCGGCGGAAAAACAATGCGGTTGGACGAGCGCCCAGGAGCATCACCCGCCGTAGCTCCATGGCCGAGACGCCGCCTGGCGGAGGGGGAATACCGCACCGGAATAGCGCCGTCGCCAGGGCATTCGCGCGCCTGCCGGAACGGGCGCTAGAAGGCTTGATGGGCGGGCATCCTCCCTGCGGGACTTGAAACCCTATGGTACGGTTGACGGAATGAATGTCATGACCCGCCATCCTCTGCTGGTGCACGGCGGCACAACGGTGCCGCCCGGGAGCGTTGCGCACCATGAGTGATGCGAAACGCGATTCGCGTCGCCAGATCCCCGCCGAGAAAGTCGCTGCCAGCCGGGCATTGCGCCTGAGCGTGCCGGCAGAGGCACGGCCCGCGCCGGTGAGCCGAAAAGACTGGCTCCGGCAACGGAAGGAGCAACTGCAGGCCGCCCGCGTTGCCGCCAAACAGCGACGCGATCAACTCAAGGCAGAAATCCTCTCGGCAGCACAGGAAGTTGCCCGCGAAGAGCGGGTGGCCGCACGGCTGGAAGCCGAACGCGTCAAGGCGGAAACGAAGTCCGCCAGCGTGCATGCCAAGGAAGACGCACGTGCTGCGGCCAAGTTCGAGCGCAGCAAGCCCGGCCGGTCAACGTCAAAGCGCAAAACGCTTGGAACGGGAAAACGCAAATTGGTCTCTTACGCCGATCTTCTGCGCATGCGCGGATGATCCGCCCAGCAGTTTTGCGCTGCGCTTGCAATCGTTAGCGCGCCTGAACAGGCTTGGCTTCTACGTTCTTGGCATGGAGCGGCGCGGGCTTGGCGTCGAGCCTGCGAAAAATCCACGCAGAAAACACGGTCACCACGCCCATGGTGAAGAACGCCAGCCGATACGCCGGCGCGGCCACACCAAGCTTGACCGAGAAAAGACTGACAAGCCCGCCCCCGATCGATACCCCCAGCCCGATTGCGAGCATCTGCACCATCGAGAACAAGCTGTTGCCGCTGCCGGCATCCTGGTGCGATAAGCCTTTGAGCGTGATGCTATTCATGGCTGCAAACTGCATCGAATTCGCCCATCCAAACACTGACAGTTGCACGATCGATAGCACCAGCGGCCAGCCTGGCGACATGGCCGCAAACGAGGCAATCGAGACACCGACGACCCACGTGTTGACCTGGAGAAACACGTCGTATCCGAACCGGTTCACGAGCGGGACGACCCAACGCTTGGCGAGCATGCCGGCAATGGCAATCGGCAATAGCAGCAACCCTGAATGGAACGGCGAATAGCCAAGCTGCAACTGGAACAGCAGCGGCAACAGGAATGGCACGGCGCCGGACCCGATGCGGCAGAACAGGTTGCCGATCAGCCCAATGCTGAAGTTCGGTTCGCGAAAGAGCGCAAGCTGGAACAGCGGCGCCACACGCCGCCTTGCGTGCGGAATATAGAGCAGCGCGCTGACGATGCTCACGGCGATCAGCGCCACGCTCCACGGGCTATGCGCACCGTTTTCGAGCGCCAGCGAGAAGGCCACCATGCACAACGACAGCAGCCCGCAGCCAAGCCAATCGAATGGCGCCACGGCGCGCACGGCGTCTTGCGGCAGATAGCGCCGTACCGCAAACAGACCCACGAAACCCACCGGCACGTTGATCAGGAAAATCCAGTGCCACGAGACATCCTGCACAAGCCAGCCGCCCAGGGCCGGCCCCAGGAGCGGGCCAACCTGCCCTGCCACCGACACGAAGGCCAAGGCGGCGATGTACTGCTCGCCCGGAATATTGCGCAGCACCGTCAGCCGGCCAATCGGCAACAGCATCGATCCGCCAATCCCTTGCAGCACGCGTGCGATCACCAACTGCGGCAGCGTGTGTGCCGTTGCGCAGAACACCGAACCGAGAACAAAAATCAGGATCGCGGTGGAATACACGCGCCGCGTACCGAACTTGTCCGCCAGCCACCCCGATGCTGGCGTCAGCATGGCCATGGTCAGCGTGTAGGCCACCACCACCGATTTCAGGTCGAGGGGCTTTTCACCGAGGCTGCGGGCCATGGAGGGCAGCGCGGTATTGACGATCGTTGTGTCCAGCGCCTGCATGAAGAAGCCGGCAAAGACAATCCACAGCATGGCCTTCTGCGAGGCGCTCTGTGGGGCAGCGGAAGTTGAAGCGGTCTGCATGTGAATCCTGGAATGCTGTCCGGAAAGCGCCGGACATCACCCGCAATGCTACCGACGGATAGCCAATCGGGAACCCCTCTAGAGACGTTGACTGTTATCGGAAAACCCGATGACAATGCCGGCATGCTCAATCCCGTCTGGATTCAAACCTTCGCCACGGTGGCCGCCGCCCATAGCTTTACGGAGGCTGGGCGCCAGCTTGACCTGTCGCAATCGTCGGTCAGCGATCACATCCGCCGGCTGGAGCAAAGCGTGAACCGGCGGTTGTTTGTGCGTGACACCCATTCGGTGTCGCTCACGCCAGACGGCGAGGCGCTACTCGTTCACGCGAAGCTGATCCTCGAATCCCTGGCGCGCGCCGAGCTGCAGTTCAGTGCGCCCCGGCTGCAGGGCCGCGTTCGGCTGGGCTCTTCGGAAGACCTGGCGCAGGGGCCGCTGCCCAATCTGCTGGCGGCGTTCCGGGCCACGCACCCGGATGTCGAGCTTGAGATCACGATGGGGATGACCAGCAAACTGTACGAAGGCATCGAAGACGGCTCGCTCGATCTGATTGTCGGCAAACGCCGCGAAGGCGGGCGACGGGGTGTACCGCTGTTCCGAGGCCAGCTCGAATGGCTGGCGCGGCCCGGTACCGTGGTCGATGTGAGTCAGCCGCTACCGCTCATCCTCGTCAACGAGCCGAGCGTGACCCGCGCAATTGTGCTGGACACGCTGGCCGCGGCCGGTTGGCTGTGGCGCGTGGTCTGCACCAGCAGCAGTCATTCCGGGTGTATCGCCGCCGCGCGCGGCGGGCTGGGGATTACCGTGCGTGCGCAGAACCTGGCGGGCGGCGGCCTGGTGCCGCCCGTCAATGGCGATGTCTTGCCGGCGCTGCCGGCAATCGAATTCATTACGTTGTCTGCGCGGCGCCTGAGCAAGCCTGCGGAGACGCTCTTGCAGCTCATCCGCAAGAGCGACCTGCGCGCCGGGCGGACGGACTGAACAACGTTCACCGTTACGAGAACACAGTCTCGTCGACTTGCCCGGCAGGCTGCGCGACTTCAACGGCACGCGCTATCTGCTCGCGTTCAGCCTCGACACAAGCAGCGCATATTTTTCCGGCGAGGTATCAGCCAACGCCGCTTCGCGGGTGGAAGGCGAGTCGTCATACGGCACCGGCTCGGCAAACTGGCTCACGGTCAGATCCCACATCTTGCCGTCGATCCGGTTGTAGAAGTGTGTACCGCCGGGCGTCTGCGTCGTGAGGATGTCGCCGCCAAAATAATCCTGCACGACAAGCGAAGTCACGCTGCAGTGATTCTGCGCCGGATTCGACGGCGACCACGCATTGGTCGGGCTCGATGTATCTGCAGACCACGCGCGCGAGAGGGCTCTGTATAAATCGAGGGGCGTTGCGAAGGGGGACGATACGGCTGGCATCTGATCTTCCTGTTTCATCGATAGCAAAGCGGCGGTTGAATCAAGGTTGGATACCCGGTTGCTGCAACAGCGCATGGAACGCGCAAAAAACAAAAAGCCCCGTCGTTGTCGGCGGGGCTTCGGTGCGCATGGTGTTGCGGATTGCTAATGCGTGCACGTCCCCAGAGGCCGTCCCCAATGGGCGTGCGCGTGATGCTGGATCGCAATAGTGAGGGACGTGTGGGCTTGCATGGGGACGAGTGTGCCTTCCGGCGTGAGGCGCGTCAACGAATGTCGGTTGACCTTTGACGCCGGCGTGCACATGCTTGGCACGCACGTGGTGAGTGAATTTTCCATTGTTGAGCGCGGCGACGGCAGAGCTGTATTTCGCGCCCCACGTACTGAAAACCAACCGCAGGTGCCACAGCCTCCGCGGGGGGCGCCAGACACGCATCGGAGCGCATGAATGATCCCCACCATTACCGCTTTTGAACGCTCGCCCGATGGCGGCAAAGGACTGGCGCGCGACACAAGGGTTCGCTGGGCGCTAGAAGAAGCGGCCCGGCCCTACGACGTCCGGCTGGTTTCGTTCCAGGCGATGAAAGAGCCAGCGCACCTGCGCCTGCATCCGTTCGGCCAGATTCCGACCTACGAGGAAGGCGACCTGGCCTTGTTCGAAACAGGCGCGATCGTCTTCCATATCGCCGAGCGGCACACTGCTTTATTACCAAACGATAACAATGCCCGCGCACGGGCGATCACGTGGATGTTTGCGGCGCTCAACACCGTCGAACCGCCGATTCTCGAACTCGTTGCTGCCAAGTTCCAGGAGGGCGACAAGCCGTGGACCGCTGAGCGCTTGCCGCTGGTCATGGATCGCATCCGCCGTCGGCTGGGTCAACTTTCCGCGCGCCTGGGCGATGCGGATTGGCTCGATGGCGCATTCAGCGCGGGGGACCTGCTGATGGTGTCCGTACTGCTCCGGCTTAGGCCATCGGGCCTTCTGGACGAATTCCCGAGCCTGGCCGCCTATGTCGCGCGCGGTGAAGCGCGCCCCGCTTACCAGCGCGCGTTCGAGGCGCAGCTGGCGGTGTTCACCGGCACACCGCCAGCCGGCTGACCAAGCTCAGGCCGCTTTGGCCTGCTGCATGGCGTCGAGCTGATCGCCGCCAAGGCTGTCGACCAGGTCGGTCAGCATCCGCGCCAACTCGCCGGTCATCAGTGCGACATCGGAATCGAAGCGTTCGTCATCGTTCTGCGCGGTGGGGGCTTCGGCTTCCTTGATCACGTCAAGCGGCGTCACGCGCTTGATCAAAAGCGACGGCGTCAGCACGAAGGAGACCCGGTCGTCCCAGGTCATGGCAAGGCGCATGCATTGCTTGCCGGCTTCGATATGCCGGCGCATGTCTTCCGCTTCCAGCGCGTGGCCGACGTATCGCACGGTGGCACCGCCCTCACCCGTCGAGCGCAACTCGGCGTCCTGGTCTACGGTAAAGCCGCCGGGCGCCTCTCCAGAGAGCAGCCACTCCGTCATCGCGGCAACTGGCGAATGCGCCACGTGCACGTTCGTGAGCGGCAACTGATCGATCGACTTCACGAGCAGGCCGCGCACGTCGTCAGCAACCGCCTGCGAGGCCGCATCGATCACGAGCCAGCCGTTTGCCGTATCGATCCACACACGGGTATCGCGCCGAATGCTGAACGCGCGCGGCAGCAGTTCGTCAGTCACCTGCTCCTTGAGTTCGCGCAGTTGCTTTCGGCCGGGCTTGAAGCCCTGCTGCTCCTCAACCTCAAGCGCCCGGGCCTTGGTCACCTGGTTGATGACAGACGCCGGCAGCAGCTTCTTTTCTGCGCGAAAGATCAGCAGCATCTGCCCGTTGTTCGAATACACGAGCGCGCCGTCATCGCGCGGCGATGCCCAGCCGGACGTTTGCTTTTCTACGCTGTTGCCCGGTTGAAATGCGTGGGGCGCCAGCCACTTTTCAAGCTGGTCAGGGGTAACGGCCCAAGGTGCCGGCAGGCGATGAAGCTGAAGGTTTTTGAACCACATGGGAGTACGGGCAAAGTGCGCGATTCTAAATGATGGCGGCCCCCTCCCCCCAATGGGCGATGTCCGGCCCAGCGTGCACAGCGCGTTCGGGTGGCGCTGGTACTAATATGCAGGTCTTGACGCTGGCATCCGTTGATGAGCGATCGGGCGTCACATTCGAGCTGGAGACAAACGATGACACGCGTTCGCGTTGCGGGCTTCACCCTCTCGCTTGACGGATACGGCGCAGGTCCGGATCAGGACATCAACAATCCGCTCGGCATTGGCGGGACAGAACTGCACACGTGGCTAGTCACGACGCGCACGTTCCAGCACGCCCTGCTCGGCAAGGACGGCGGCACAACCGGCGTTGACAATGATTTTGCCGCCCGCAGTTTTCAGAACGTTGGGGCGTGGATTCTCGGGCGAAACATGTTCGGCCCCATTCGCGGGGATTGGCCCGACGACAACTGGAAAGGCTGGTGGGGCGACAACCCGCCGTATCACGTTCCCGTTTTTGTGTTGACCCACTACGCGCGTGCGCCCATCGAGATGGAGGGCGGCACGACCTTCCACTTCGTCACAGGCGGCGCTCGAGAAGCGCTCGACCGCGCCTGCGAGGCCGCCGGCGGGAAAGATGTACGAATCGGCGGTGGGCCAGGCACCATCCGACAGTACCTTCGTGAGGGCCTCATCGATGAACTGCACATTGCGATCTCGCCGGTCTTGCTTGGCCGTGGGGAACCTCTGTTCGAAGGCATTGATTTGCGAGCACTGGGCTATACGTGTGTTGAATCCGTAGCATCGGAAAACGCGACGCATGTTGTTCTACGGCGCCCGCCCCGTACGAACATTTGAACGGACGATGACAGGACGAACCATGACTGAGCACGACGCAAAACTGCACGGTAGCTGGCGCTTGTTGTCTTTCGAGACCGAAATGCAAGAGACAAAGGAGCTCACGCAGCCCTGGGGAGTTGATCCCAATGGGTCACTGATATTCAGCGCTGATGGGCGAATGATGGTGCTCTTGACCGCCAAGGCGCGCGAGCCCGGGAATACAGACGAGAAGCTCGTGGCGCTGTTCCGTACCGTCCTGGCCTATACAGGGCGGTATCGGGTCGACGGCGATCGGTTCATCACGAAGGTCGATGCGTCGTGGAATGAAGCCTGGACCGGCACAGAGCAGGAACGGCACTACACGTTTGATGGAGACGCGCTCGTGGTCTATACGGCGTGGATGCCGAATCCGCTGGTTGCCGGAAATCCAATAGGAAGAGGCGTTCTGCGCTTCAGGCGCGAGCTACCTCCCCTACAAAGTCAACGGTGAGTGGTCCGGCGAGATGCAAAACCCCGCACTTACATTCGCCAATCAGGAAGCTTGGGAAGCTTGGCTCGAAGCCAACGCAGAGGTTGCGCCCGGTGTTTGGTTGCACATTGCCAAGCGATCTGCCGAGCAATCGACTGTGTCTTACGCACAGGCACTTGAGAGCGCTCTCTGCTACGGATGGATCGATGGCCAAAAAAAGGCTGGGAGCGAACACTACTGGCTACAGCGATTTACGCCTAGAACCGCCAAAAGCATCTGGTCGAAGATCAACAAAGCCAAAGCTGAAGCGTTGATGTCCGACGGAAGGATGCGCCCAAGCGGGCTTCGCGCAATCGATCTGGCCAAGCGCGACGGGCGTTGGGAGGCTGCCTATTCGTCTGCAAGTACATCAACCGTGCCCGATGATCTGCAGCAGGCTCTCGACGCCAACCCGAAGGCGGAGCAATTCTTCGCGACCCTGAACAGTCAAAACCGGTACGCGATTCTGTTCAGAATCCAAAACGTGAAGAAGGCCGAGACGCGTGCCAAAAAGATCTCCCAGTTCATCGACATGCTGAACAAGGGCGAGAAGCTGCATCCGTAGCATTGTCGGACTGAAACTCAGCTGTGGGCCGGTGCATTCCCTGCCCAAGCTGAGCATGTTCGGCGCGCCCATCGCGGAGTCAGACCCGCCGCAAACCCATCACAGCCCGTGCTGGGCCCGGTATGCGGCTTCCGCGCCTGCATAGTCGGGGCTTTCGCTGTGGTACTCCGCGCGTTGGTCTTCAGCTTGGTGGATCGACTGCAGCTCACTGGCGCTCAACTGACGAGGCGCCGGGCGCGCCGCGCGCCTGAGCCCAACGGCGGCGGGTGTCGGTTGGCGAACCTCATGGTCTGCATAGGCCTGCTGATAGTTCGGCATTTCGCCGTGGTAGCGGGCGCGATCGTCTTCGGCACGCGCAATCTGAGCGCGCTGCACGTGGTCTAGCTTGGAGTGCGCAACGCGTTGGACGCGCGGCGGCGCGGACTGCGAGCGGCGTTCCGGCGCCGGATTGCTGCGCGCGAGATAGCTAGCGTACTCCGCATGAGCGGCACTGTAGTCCGCATGCGCATGGCCGTGATAGGCGGCCGCTTCCTCTGCGTCGCGCTCGAAGTCGGCCAACGTCCGTGTCGGGGCGGTGTGCTGACGTGCGGGCGTGGCAGGTGCGCTCGCCGGTCGGCCAGCCTGCGGCCCCCGCGCGGGCGCGCCTTGCACCTGTGCGGCCGGACGATGCCTCTGGCTGGCGAAGTCCTCAAGGTCCTTGAAGCTCAGCTTGCTCGGTGTGGCCGCCGGGCGCTGCGGCGTTGCTGCAGCCGTGCGGGGAGCGGATGCGCGCGGTGCCGGTGAGGACATTCCTCTGGGCGGGGGCGCGTGCACGGTTGCCGGGTTGAGCGAGGCGACAAAGTGATCCAGGTTGAGATTGCGCGTATGGCTGTCCTTGATGCCGAGGATGACCTGCATCTGCTGCAGCAGCTTGACGGATTGCGCGGGTGGCAAGTGCGCGACGTGTCGATCGAGCGTTTCCATGGCCTCGATCGGTTTGCGCCAAGCCTGCTTGCCGTGCTCGGTCGGCAGATGCTCGATCTGGCTCAATACGCGCGCACGATGGTGCTGGACCGAGATGTTGCCGCCAGACACTCCATGGCCTGGCGTGCGCACCGATCGGGGCGACGCGGCAACCTCGCGCCGGACCGGGGCGTTGGCCATGGGAGGCTGCTGGACGGATGGATGAACCTGCGCAGTCGATCGGGCAACCTGTGGTTTGGCCGGCTCGGCGGGCCGATTGATATGCAACATCCGCTGCAGCGCGCGGCCTGCACGACGCGGGCTCGCGGCAAGCGACGCCAAGACGCCCTGCCTAGACCGAACCTGGTTGCCACTGGGCTGCTGCTGCGGTGCTATGTTTTCTTTGTTCGCTTGGGTGCTGTGATGTGACGGCGTGCTGTGTGTTGAGCCGATGCGATAGTTGCCCATGGACTTCATTCTCAGGTTCGGAGGAGGAAGACAACTATCCGGTGCCCTGCGCAACCGCTTAGCGTCGACAACCATGTTAGAGCGGCACCCGCCGCGTGCTGCCGCCGCCACGAAACGTCAGTGCATCCAGCGAAGTTGCTGGGCGATGGGGGGAAGTGAACCGTTCTCCCCCTTCTCAAGCGGACGCCAATCGCCCCCTCCAAAAAGACTAATCACCGCCCGCCCACCGGCAACTGCCTGCCCAGGCAGCGTGATCCGCAGCACCATTTCATCCTCGCGTTGGACTGGGATGGCTCCGGTCCATGACGCCCGCGTTCGCCGGGCCAATTCTCAAAATTGCTCACATGGAGAGGATTACCCCCAATAGGTCGCTACAGCATCAGGTTTCCTTGCCGTTGCAAGTTTCGAGCAGCGCCATCGGGGCCTGCCATCAACAAACGGTGCGGTTAAAAGGCCGAACGAACGGGGAAACCACAATGGGGATCAACAACTTGACGGTGCGCGCCAAGCTCACCTTGGCATTTGGCTTTCTGGCGGGGCTGGTGTTGCTGGTGTCTGCGCTTGCAGTGCAGGCGCTGAGCGAGTCGAACGAGCGTTTTTCCAAGTATGTGAACGGCGTCAATGCCCGGGCCTCACTGTCCGAACGCGTGCGCACGGCAGTGGACCGCCGCGCCATTGCGGCACGCAACCTCGTGCTTGTGGCCAAGCAGTCAGACATCGATCTGGAAAAAGCTGCGGTTACGCAGGCGCATGAAGACGTGCAGAGCCGCCTGGGCAAACTCAAGGAGTTGACTGCACAAGCCGGAGACACTGATGACCGCGCACGCGGCTTGGTCGAAGACATCGACCGCATTGAAGCCAAGTACGGCCCGGTGGCGCTCGCCATCGTCAACGCGGCGCTCACTGGCAAACACGAAGAATCCATCACGATGATGAACGAGCAGTGCCGGCCGCTGCTGGCCGCGCTCGTCAAGGCAACCAATGCCTACAGCGAACACGCCCGCGAGCGCGCACACGAGATGGAGCGCCAATCGGCCGAGCGCTACGCATTCCAGCGCACGCTGCTCATCGGCATTTGCCTTGCCACCGTGCTGGGCGCCTTGGCTGCCGGCATTCTCATCACCCGTGGGCTGACCCGGGCGCTGGGTGCGGAGCCTGATGCGCTGAGCGACATCACGCGCCGCGTAGCCTCCGGAGACCTGAGCCCCGTGCACGGCGGCGCAACCGCACCTCGCGGCAGCATCCTCGCCTCCATGTCGGAAATGCAGGCCAGCCTTGTGAAGCTGATCGACCAGGTTCGCCAGGCCGCGCACGGCATTGCCAGCGATGTGGGCCAGATCGCCAGTGGCAACCAGGATCTCTCGTCTCGCACCGAGCAGCAGGCCTCGTCTTTGCAAGAGACCGCTTCCAGCATGGAAGAGCTGACCTCCACCGTGAAGCAGAACGCCGACAACGCGCAGCAGGCCAGCGTGCTCGCATCCGACGCCTCCGAGATTGCGCAACGCGGCAGCACCGTGGTCGGCAACGTCGTCGACACCATGACCGACATCCGCACCAGCTCGGCCAAGGTGGCAGACATCATCGGCCTGATTGAAGGCATTGCGTTCCAGACCAACATACTCGCGCTCAACGCCGCAGTGGAAGCTGCTCGCGCCGGCGAGCAAGGCCGCGGCTTTGCCGTGGTGGCCAGTGAAGTGCGCAGCCTCGCGCAGCGTTCGTCCAGCGCAGCCAAGGAGATCAAGGAACTCATCAGCACCTCGGTGCAGAAGATCCAGGACGGCTCCTCGCTAGTGGAAACTGCCGGCAAGACCATGACCGAAGTCACCCAGGCCGTGGCCCGCGTGACTGACATCATGGGCGAGATTGCCGCCGCCTCTGTCGAGCAGAGCCGTGGCATCGAGCAGATCAATCTGGCGATTACGCAGATGGACGAAGTCACCCAGCAGAACGCCGCGCTGGTCGAGCAGGCAGCGGCCGCATCCACATCATTGGAAGGCCAGGGTCAGCAACTGAGCCATGCGGTGGCGTTCTTCCGACTGCACGGGGCGAGTTCGGTGGCTTGATGCGGCAGACGATGACGCCGGTATCGGGCGGCTGTCGTCATCAAGCGGGAAATCGATTGGATGAGGGCGCAGCCGTTTGCTAACGGCTGCTGTCGGCCTACAGGCGACTCGGTTGTCGCGCGCGATTGGCCGTTTCCAGACGTCGATTCTGCAGAGTTGGTCAGTACCCTAGTCGGCTGCAGTGATTTTCTGATGCCCGCGCGGCGCGCTATTCGTGCGCAGGCTCGGAATCCATCTGGCACGCACTGACCAGATCTGCGCAACTACTTGGGAATCGACTTTCCAGGGATAAATCCGTCGATGATGGCCTCAGCCATCTTCGTTGCCGCCCGTTTGGCGATACCAATGCTTTCCCAATGGTCAGCCGGCAGCGCGAAAATACGAGAATGCTCGGTACTCGGCGGCTCCCCTTGCTGGCAGATCAACACGGAGGCACTGTAAGACCGGTCCGGACGCCGTTCATGCCACTCACGGGGCGGATCAAACAGGTAGATCAGGGGGTAAACATCGAACCCCTTGTAGCGGCAAGTCGGATAGGCATCCACGGCAATCTCCGTTGAAAGGGGTGGCCTCACTGTACGCTCTTTCCGTTTGCTCCATTGAACTATCCTCGAAGCAATTGCGGACGAAGCGCCTTTTGCGCACCACGTGATCCCGCCGGTTTGAGATCTCCTTGCCAAGGCTGCACGCGCATATCGAGGGTATGGTCGCCTTGTGCAGTTTTCGCGTAGAGGCTGTCCCGGATGACTTGTCCGATGGCCAGGCGACACAAGGTTTCAATGCCGCCCATGGCTGCCGAGGCCAGATCCGGCGCGCTTGCCAGCACCCTGAAGGACCGCCTTCCTTCCCCCACGAAACTGGTGAACTGGACGCAGTTCGGCTGCCCATCGTGGATAAAGCCCACAGTGATGGAATACGCCATGCCCTTTGCCGCTCCGGGGAGCGTGCAAAGAAAGCTCGTCTTGTCGGTCGCATGCGTCATCTTGCTTCCTGGCTGGTTACGCGAGCAACACGCCTCGCCAACGCAATATCAAAAAGGCACCGGCTACAGAAACACCTCGCGCCCGTTACAGCGACGCCACCGATTCTCCGGGTACCAGGCCATTGATGACGTCTTCGCCGAACTTAAGCGCGCCCCGCCTCGCGGTGCCAACATTCTCCCAAACGGTAAGCGTCATGCGAAAAACGCGCGAGTGCTCGGCTCCGGGTTGATGACCTGTGCGGCAGATCACTACAGACGCGTTGAACGTACGATCGGGACGCTTGCGCGGCCATGACTGGGCCGTCTCAGTCCTGTACACCAATGGATACAGGTCGAAACCCTTGTACGTGGCTGACGGGCTTGCATTCATGAGGGACTCCAACCGAGGGTGTGCGTGATCGATGCCCGGTTGGGCATCGACATAGACTGGCAACAGCAATCCGCTGATTTGCCGGGGCAGTTATGAGTCCACCCCTAATTGATCGACGGTGATCACGAGCATCCGATCTCCACGATCCGCTTGGGTATGCACGCCCAACTGCGCCCGCAGAAAACGGTCAAGCATGCACTGCAGCTGACCAAGGTCTTGCCGATCTGCGTGCGTCAACTGATTCATGACATCGTGCGTGAACGCGATCGTCAACGTTCTCGCACGCCAGATACGGCTGTCGAATTCAGGTACCTGCCAGTTTGCCGCTAGCACCCTCGGCCCGGAGTGCCAGGTCCGCACGTCCTGCCCGGTAATTTCGTCTAGCACCGGCTTGGTAAACGCGACGAGGTCGAGCATCACGGATCTCCATGACTTACACCGCCAGTCGGAGCATCAACGGGCAGGCGTCCGTGTGCGGCACAGGAGGATGGTGTCCCACTGTACTCTCATATATGCACGGCGGCGTGTCCGGGGCTAGCACAAGTGTGTGAGCGACGAAAAAAAACCCCGCATAGCGGGGTTTCATATTGCGGGCGAGACGAATCAGATTGCCGCAATCTTGGTCGCGACGGGGCCTTTCTGGCCTGCGCCCGACACAAAACTGACCTTCTGTCCCTCTTCAAGCGACTTGAACCCATTGCTCTGAACCTCAGAGAAATGAGCAAACAGATCGTTGCCGCCTGCGTCAGGGGTGATGAAGCCGAAGCCCTTGGAGTCGTTGAACCACTTTACGATACCGGTTTCCATGTTGGATTCCTTAAATGTTCTGGTCGAGCCCATGCTCACCAGGCATGACAATCAAGGAAGGAACAATGAGAAAAGGTATCGCCTAGCGTGACAACCCAAAACTTCGGAGTAACTGCTTGAAAAGCCTGCGGTGCAAGGTGTACCGGGCTCACCAGGTTCTGTCAATCAAAAAGGCGATGAGCCCGGAAATAAGCCATGAATGTGGATGCGACCGCGCTTTGCAACCGCTCCATGTTGCCCATACACCGCCGCGTTTGGTTGTGACAGACGAGCATTGGCATTCCATGGCTACCCACAACGCGAGCCATTGAAGCAGCCCAGAGAGCAGGGATTGCGAGAAGCTGTTACCATGCGCAACCTTTACCCGTTCTTCGAATCGATCGGGCTGGGTGCCTGGCAAGAAGACTCATCAAGCGCTGGCCACCCGTCGGGCGTACACCCGAATCATCTTGGGCCACGCGGCCCATCACCTACCTGACCGGCGGTTTATCCGCTCCGTACGCAGCGCGCATGTACTAGGCGTGCCAGCCTACGCAAGTACGGTCACCTCGTTGCCAATAGCTTGCGCCGTGCATTTGTATGCATGACCCAAAGGCGTTGGCCCTACCCATCGTGGCGTAGCTCATCAGCAGGAACTGGTTTGCTCAGGCGTTCCACGCCTGCATCAGCTCTCGCCCGAAATCCAGCAGTGTATTGAACAAAATCGACTCCCCGTACACGGTGTCCGTGTACCCAATTGAACAAGAACCCGGCGTCTGGTTTGCCACCTATCTCATCAATGAGTACAGGGATGGCACGGAACGCATCCTCGCCAACGTCTCGATGCGCCACAACGTACATGGCACGGAAGCACTCGCAACGAATGCTGCCCGGGTTGCAGGAAGAGCAGCCATCGCACGTCTGGCACCCCATCATAAGAACTGAACCGCTCAAGCCGCCCCGCGCGGCTTTTTTCCGCTTGCGGCAAGCGCAAGCGCAACCCAGCAGTCAACAGGAAGGAAATCACCATGTCTGTTAGCGAAGAGTGGGAAGAACTGCATCTGACGCCCGAGGGCTGGAAAGATGGCAGCTATCGACACGTACCTGGTGATGCCGTCATCGTCGCGCCGCCGGCCAATGATGTACTGACCGTGCGCAGACATGTTGCTGCCGTCTATGGCGGGCCGTCACGCGTGACAGAAGACAGAACACCGCGCACCGATGACCTGAGCCAGATCGAGCAATTGCTGTTGAAGTACGGCGCTCCTGTCTTTGGCGTCTAGACCGCAGACGAAGCGGACGAATACTCGCGCGCTACATCGCGCCCACGTTATTTGAGAGAGAAATTGGCATGACACTCTGCCGCGCTTGCCTTGCGATTGAAGTCCACCGACTTGGTGCGTCAGGCCATGCCTTCTTACGAATCACCGACACCCAGCGCATCAAAGCCTCCAAGACAGCGGCCGTCACGGTGAGCACGTTTGCATGCCGCACGTGCGGCGCAAACTGGACCTATCGGGAAGGGAAAAACGTGCCCAACCCGGGATGGTCGCTGGAACAGTAAGCGCCTTCATTGGTTCGCTAGCCTCCGGCGTCTTGGCCGAGGCTCTGAGGAACGCCTGGCGGCGCGTCAGGCAACTGGCACCAGGAGGCAGCACCGTGCGTCACCCATCCCAGTTCGCTCAGCGCGCGCTACCTGTTCTCTTGAAGCTGTTCTCCTCGCTGCCGCTACCTGTCATCCACAGCATCGGACGCGCGGGCGGGCGGCTGCTCTACGCCTTACCCGGTGGATATCGCCGCCATGGCTAGACGATCAATCGCCGCCTTCCCAGACACCTGTGGCCCCAAGCAAAGACTCAAACCCACGCTCGCGCATTCCTGGAACCCAACCAACGCCGCATATCGAATAACATCTTCCGACCACACAGCGGCGCAAGAGCCTCTCTGCGCAGTGGCCGAAGAGTCCTCCAATGCCACGTCACCATCATCACGTCTACGTCGTCGAACTGTCGCGACAGGTGCTGGGCGAAGCGCGCTTCGTGAAAGCCAATCCGGATTACTTTGGCGACAAACCTTGCGTTTATGTAGGCATGACAGGTCAGTCGCCGGACGTGCGCTTTGACAAACACAAGGCGGGACTGAAATCGAACCGGTTTGTGCGCGAGTATGGGTTGCGTCTGATGCCGGAGCTGTATGAGTGCTTCAACCCGATGCCTTACGAGGCCGCTCGGGAGATGGAGGTGGAGCTGGCGATCGGATTGCGCGAGGAAGGATATGCCGTGTGGCAAGCGTAAGTGGGCGACAGCCTTCGAAACCTGAGCGTGTTGGCCGGTCGAGCAGCTCAGCGCCGGATGGCGCATAACGGCTCACTCGAGTTTTTGCACGCCACGGCGCCGACATCAAATCACCCTTTCCCAGATTCCCTCAGAATCCGAATCAGCAATTCCCGTGTTGTTTCCCCTGGGTTCGGTCTCAACACATCCATGTTCAACGTCTTGCCTTCGTTGTTGACATCGGCAATGAAGAGCGGGTGTGAGCTGTTGTAGCTGAGCACATCCTCCACATCCTCGCCGAGGATGAACGGCGTCGAGAAGACTTCGCTGTTCTCTCTTAGCCCATCCGTGCCCTGGAGTGCGGCCTTCGCTTCGTCGGGTGTCCCCTCGTGCAGCCAGAAACCTTTGAACTGGCAATCCGGATACTGCTCTGAAAGCGGCTTGATGACGTACTTGTAGATCGTGTTGACTGCGGTGCCGCTGAAGTAGACCTCGGTGAAGGCAAAGCGCTTCTTTCCCGCCCGAATCTGGTCCTCGACCGCCTGCTTCATGGCGATCATATTGGCGGGCGTGGTCGGGTCGTCGCTCGACACGCTCAGCCCGGCCGGAGCTACATCGCCTGCTTTGACTTTTTGTACCTTGACCACGCGAGATGCCAGGTCGGGTGACCCCGTCGTGACGGTGTCGGCGACAAACGCGCCGCCGCGCTCCAAACCGATGATCGCGTCGGGACGGTAATCATTGAGCAAGGCGTGGCGCATGTCAGAAAGCACATCGGCATGCGCCACCAGACTATCCAACGTGAAAACGCGTTGATACTTGCCGCGCCTCAGTGCTTCGGTTGCCGATTTGCCTGTTTCATCAGGACCAAGGTCGACGTTGTCGTCCACCATGTCGACGATGCCGGGAAGTTCACGCTGGGTCTTGTCGTCCAAGCGCAGGACAAAGTCGAGTGAAGGCGGTTGGCTCCCTTGCTTGCCTTCCGCTGAACGGTCCAGTGAGAACGCTCGTGTTCCGTCGTCCAGTCCGGCATAGCGCGAGAGCTGGCCCAACGCATTGCCAGGGCGCAGCACGATGCCATCGCTGCTGATCTGATCGATGGCCGGATCGGGTGCCCCACCAATGCGAGCGCCTGCGCCGCTGATGAAGTTGCGCATGGCCGTGGACGCCTGCTCCAGAAGCTCCTGCCGGGAGGGGCTGGAGGTCGACGCATCGGCGGCGTCCGTCGATTCCGATGGAAGCCTTGCGCCGACGGCGGGGTCAAACTCACCTCCGCTGGTCGTGCCTGTCATTCCACCACCGCGCACAGCCAAGCCCGCGCCGCCCAGGCCCAGACCGAGAAGGAGCACCGCCTCGGCTTTCGCCTCACCTGACATCTTGTCGCCGTATTTCATCAACGTGAGGGCTTGATCGCCTGTCATGAAGGCGCCGCCCAGGCCCGCCGTCAGGTCAGCGCCCTTGGCGCCGACCCGGAAGGCATTGCTGTTCACGATCAACGGCGTCATGCCCCGTAAGCCGCCGGCTGCCTCGGCTGACCCGGCAATGCTTCTGACACCGCCGGCCGCCAAGCTGCCCTCCCCGGCCACGGAGACGGCAATGGTGAGCCAGTCTGCGCGCGCCTCGGGATCGAATGGCGAGATGGAGCGACCGTGCTCCGACAGCGTCGTCAAATGGTCGACCGATTCGCCGATTGCCCACCCGGCCCCGGCTGCCATCACGCCGCCAGCGATGGGCGTTGCAGCGCCACCTGTGCCCGCCACCAACACGACACCGGCTGAGATGGTCGCGACACCAAAGACGAAGTCGAGCCCATGCCTGACACGCTGCCAACCCGTGGTGACATGCGCGCTCAGATGGGCGACATCGGGAACACCTTTGGCATTGAGCGTCAGCGCGCCATTCGCATCGTTCGGCACGTAAATGGTGCCGCCATCGGCCAGGGCATTGTTATGCCGGAAATCTTTGATGTCGTCATACTGCGTGCCGCGATCATCGACGTAGGTGATCTTGCCGCTCTGCTTGTTGACTACCTTGAACAGCGCGGTCGGCGCGACACCAGTGCTTTTGTCGACGTACGCAATCGGAATCGCCGTGACGGTACCGTCGGTACCGCCTGCTTCACGGATTGCCTTGCGCACTTCGTCGATGATCTTGGTGCTGTTCTTGTTGGTGAACCATGCAGTGTTGATGTCGCCGCTGTCTTGCGCGGCGCTGTTATCGGCCTGCACCATCAGTGACGCGCCGATGAAATTGCCGAGTTGCGCGTCTGCGCCCGGGGCGTTGAAGACGTGGCTCTTACCGTCGAAGATGGGCGTGTCACGACCAAAGGTGGCCATGCTCATCTGTCCGAAAATGCTTGTCAGGCCGGCGTCGACATTCGATTGGAACGCGTCGTAGTCGGCGGCGGCCTGCTTCTTCTGGACGGTCTGCTTGCCAAGATCAAACGCGTGCTGAAAGGCATCCGCCTCGGGCAAGGCAGCGCGGTGCGCGAGCAGCGCAGTGGTCAGGCTGGTGGCTTGTGTATCACCGACTGCGTTGGTGATGGGTGCCCAGTCGGAGCTGCCGCTGACTGACCCCGACGCCCCAAGTGTGTCGAGGTAAGCGTTTGCTTGTCGGTTGCTGGTCAGCCAATCCGCAACCTGTTGTGCATGCGCGGTGGATGGCTGTGTGTCACGAAAGCTCGGTGTGTCCGCCGCAAGTGCCGTCAAGCTCAACCCGCCGTAGAAATCCGTGCCGTGCGCGATGCCCGTGCGAAGTTGGCCAGCATTGTTTTGGAACCAGTGGCCGTTATCGTTAAAGCGCCCTTCAACGGTCTGCAGCAAGTTGGCCGCAACTTCAGGTGGCGCATCCTTGGCGAGCGCCTTCATCCATTGACCGACCGCATCCAGCTTGACCGTGTCGTCGTAAGCGAGGCGCTGTGTGGCATCCGAATCGTCGGGGTTGTACTTGTATACCGAGGTTAAGTTGCCGATCTGTTGATTGAAGTAAGCGCTGTTCGCGCCAAAGTATTTTTCGCCGGCTTGTTGGAACAGTTCCTGGCGCGCCTCCGGGCTTGTCTGCGAGAACGACACTGCGTTCATGTTGATCGACAAGGCCTTCAGCGCACCGTTTGCATCCCCAGCGCTCATCCTTTGATCGACCAGCGTCTTGGTGTTGCTCACGCGCACGTCAAAGCTCACGCTGCCGACGAACTCCGCGATGCCGAACGCATCTTTGTCGTTCTTGTATGGGGCCAGCAACTGCTCGCTCGCAAACGTCACGGGATCGTTTTTCGCTACGGCCTGCAGGTCCGGCGAAAGCTTCGGGTCATTCGGGTTGACATGGTCAACCTGGTACTGAATGGCATGCCGGACGGCAATCACACGGGCCATATCCAGGCTGGCGGTGTCCCATTCCGGGTGTGCGGCAGACAGCTGCGAAACGGCATCGTTGGCGGCCTTGAGGTCGTCGGCAGTGCCAAACTTCTCGTACTCGCTCAGCTCCGTGCCGAGGGCATCCTTGAAGTTCTTGACCGCCTGATCGAGCTTGCTTTGCGCGTCAGAAACGCCGGCCTGCTTTTCCTCCGCGATCGCGCGATTGGTGACCTTGACCGCCAACGCAGACTGCAAGCTGTCTTGCGCATCCAGCACCGCATCCCGCTTTTCCGCTGCATTGCGCTGGCTCGCGTCCTGCTGCTCAACGCCGTTCTTCGCGTCGTCAACGACTTCCCCGAGCCACTTTGCGTCGGGCGCGCGCTGCTTGATCGCCGCAGCGGCATCCTCGATGGCTTTCGTCTCGCCACCCGGGGGCGCCAGATCCGCATTGAGCCGCAGTTCGTTCTCCACGGCGGCCATGAGATTGGGCAGCGATGTGTCGAGCGATGTGCCATCCGCAGAAGCACCACTAGCGCCGTTGATGTCCGAACGGACTGTGGTGATGTCTTGGTCGGTCTTTGCCTTGGCGTCCGCCACTGTCTGCCGTTGCTGGGGAGACGGAGGAAGCGGATACAACTGGGGCCGGTAGTACACGAGTCGCCCGTTGGTATCGACAAAAGCAGGCATAGCGTTCTCCCGTACCGCACAGTTCGCGAAGGCAATTGCAACGACGAAAATACGCGGCAATCTTGGCCAGATGGGCGGGGGCCTACTACTGGGAAAACGCGTAGTTCTTCTCTGGCCAGGAAGCGATACCGTCACCTGGTGCGCGCAGCACCTCACATATGTGCCGGGCTTTCATCGCCACGACCTTTGCGTTGAGCAGATCGTCACGCAGCAAGTGCATCACCGACTGCACGGCGTGAATCACTTGCTCCACGCCAGCAACCACGATGCTGTGCTTCAGATCACCGCCGCAGCGAGGCAGCGGCAATCGTTCTGGTACGTGGCAGTGATGCACCGGGGCCAGCGCAGATTCCGTGAATGCCACGCCCAGCTGGCGCATCGACGCTAATTGATCAGATCCTTGGCAGCCTTGCTGCCCTCTTCCATCAGCTTGGCTTGCGCGTTGGCGCGGTTCAGCACGTTCTGCAGCTCCGCACTGCGGATCATGGTCTCGGCCTGCATCTGCATGATGCGCTCCATGCGCGAGTCTGCGTCGCCGTGTGCGCGAGGGAGCTCCGAGCGGGGCAGATCCGCGCGGCGTTGCTTGGCTTGGGGCTGTGCAGCAGCATCATCACCACTCGACTCGCGTGGGCGCTTCGAGCCGCGCGCAGACAGCGCCCCGAGTTCCCCTTGCGACGTACGTGCCGTGCGCTGAGGCGCCTGAGGTTGCGGCGGCTTGATCGGCGACGAGCCTGGCGCGTCGGTGCTACTGATGTGTGTCTGGACGCTCGGTCCGCTGATCTTCGATGGAATTGGCATGGCGGGCAGCAATGGTCAATAACGCTTGCATGCTAGGCGGCCAATTGCAGCGTCCAGCACGATCATGCGAAAGTGCGATCGCATGTGCGAAGCCCGCACATGCGCCATGGCATGCCGAGCAATCGCACGCACACGCAACCACTCACACAATCAACTACGCGCTCGGAGGCGTTGATGCAGGTGCTGGACCACGAACCGCAGAGCTGGTTTTTATTTGAAGCGGATGGCGAGCTGTATCTCGATGCCAACTGCAACCATGGGGCGGTCGGCTACAGCTTCATGATTCGGCTGACCACGGCGGAAGTTCAACGGTATCGCGATGAGGGTCGGGATTATTTGAGCTGGCTCGCGCAGGACATACATAACGGCGCGCCGATTTTGTCTGCCAGTTTGTCGCCCTATAAAACCCGGAAGGCGACCAAGGAGGAAGAAGCCGAAGCGGGCACTGCGTTGGCGGCATGGCAGGCGGAGCGAATTCGGAGCCTCAAGCTCGGCACTTGAGGCTAATTCCCCCGACTGCCGCCCCTCACCCCCCGCTTGCCGCCGTCCAAGCCCCAACCGTGGGACTTTTTGCCTCGCGCTTGCTGCTTTTTTCAGCAACACATGCTGCTTTTTTGAGCACGATCGAGGTTCTGATCTCGACGATTGGCGTTCTGGACTCGACCGTTGAGGCTCGGAGCCTGGCGGGTGGGGCTTTTTGCTCGGCGTTTGCGGTTCGGAACTCGGCGCCCCGAGTTCGAAACCTGGCGCCCGGCGTTCTGGACCCCGCGAATGCGCTCTGATTTGGCCGCCGCGACAAACCGCAACTTGCCGCCGCCGCTCGCCGCCCATAAACTCACTCCCGCTCGCGCAAACCAAGCGCAGCCGGGACTGCAATCCCGAATTCAAGACAAATCCGCGAGTGCCGTTAGGCCCTTGCGTGCCGTCGTTCGCCTATATGGGCGGGCCCGGCAGGGAGGGCTTCGGCCCTGCCGATTTTTGGATTTGTCTTGATCGGTATTGCAGACCTTGCCGTGTGCCCGCCCACCCCTCCCGGTGGGCGGCTCCTCACTCAACCAGAGGGCAAGACAATGGAGCAACCGATCCAAGCTGTACCCATCCCACGCGGGCATCGCCCCGCAATCTGTCACTTCACCAGCATCGCGCAACGTCCTCCGTCCGGAGGTGCCCGATGAGCCTTGAAGACAATCTCCTGTATGCACAAGGCGCCCTGAGCGCGCGAGATTATCTGCGGCGCGCCCAAATGGACATGAAGGTGCAGCGGCAGTTCAGCCCCAAGACTTTGCGCTTGGAATACCAGCTTCAGGTCAAAGACAAGGCCGTTGAATACCAGGCCGGGTTTCTCGATGCGATTGGTGCCTTCATGCTGACCTCGCTGGATGGCGTAACAGTGGACTTGTACCGGTGGGAAGTCCTGCATGTGCTGGCACGTGCGAACAAGCTGAAATAAAAAAACAGCAGTAAAAGCGAACCCGAGACGGGCGGGGACGCTTGCAGAGACCGACTCTCGTTATGTGTTGAACTGACCGTACTTTTTCATGGGCAGCGGTAGCCCCTTAGGCGGTTGGCGTCAGACACCAACAAACCATCACTGCGGCGGGAAATCCGGATGCCAATGCAGTTTCAATCCCACCCCTCCACTCCCGGCACCCGCATCCCCTCCACCTCGGGCAAATCAATCCCAAAGTGCTCGGCCAACAGCTCCCGCAACGCGCGCCGGTCTTCCAATTCAAACCTGTGCGGCGTATTCCCTCGCCAGATCGTGGCGTCCCGGTTCATCACCGTCACGCGCCCTTCGTCCGTCAACGACCGCATCAGGATGCGGTTCATGAACGGCGACGCCGGATACGTGCTCGTGTAGTGATTCGCCATTTCGAAATCGATCGGGTAGTCCTGCTCCATCGTGGTGACCCAGGCGTCGACGGGCGTGTCGCTGCGCACCTGGGCGCGGAGTATCCAGCGGTCTTCATCGCGCACCATCCAGTGCAGTTCGCCGTCGATGTTGGCCTGCGTGCCGTCCAGCGGCACAGGCACGCGGGGCGCCAGCCCGCCGAAACCCGGATCGATGACAAAGGTGCCCTCGGGCAGCGGCACCGTCAGGAACATGTGCGTGCGGGGCGCCTCGGGGCGCGGCGTCTGGATGATCACGCGCGACGAGTGGCGCGTGGGCTGAAAGCCAAGCTGCTCCAGCACGGCGGCAAACAAGGTGGCGTGCTCGAAGCAGTAACCGCCGCGGCGTGCGTGAACGAGCTTGTTCTGCACGCTTTCCAGGTCGATGCGGATGCCGCGTCCGAGCAGCACGTCGAGGTTTTCGAACGGAATGTGCCGCATGTGCGCGTGCACCAACTGCGCGAGCGTGTCGTAGCTGGGGCGGGTGCTGCCGCCCCACTGGATGCGGTTGAAGTAGGCATCCAGGTTGAGTTGCGATGTCACGTGTTGCCTCCTTGTGCGCCGGGCGTGACGCAACGTCAGCCCTGTTTGCGGCGGCGGAATTGCTGTTCGGTTACGGTGCTGCCCCACTGCGTGCCGGCTTCTTCCTGCGTGAGTTGAAAGCCGAACGATTCGTAGAGGTGGCGGGCGGCATCCAGGCCCTTGAAGGTGTTGAGGTAGGTCTCGTCAAAGCGCTCGTCGACAAAGCGCATGGCTTGCGACATGAGCTTACGACCAATGCCGGTGCCCCGCAGTGAATCATCCACGATGAACCAGCGCAGGTATGCAACGCGCGTGTCCGGGTTGCCGTCAATGGCGAGCGATGCAAGGCTGCGGCCGTTTTCCACGCACAGCCAGAGTGCCTTGTTGGCGTCGGGCAGGGACTGCGCAAAGTCGGCCAGTTCCTTGGCGACGCGGCGCTCGAAGAACACGCCGAAGCCCCAGTGCTGTGCGTAGAACCGGCCGTGCAGGCTGGCGATGTCGCCAATGCAGCCGGGCACGTAGCCTTGCACGATCTGGGGGCCGGCATCGGCGGGCGCTTGCGCGGGCTTGTGGTCGTTGTCATCGGCCAGCGCGCTGACGTATTGCGACAGCGATGTGACCAGTCGTTGCTGGTCTGCCGGGGTCAGGTGTCGCAGCGCATTGGAGACTTGGCTGGAAGCAAAGGCGTCGATCTTGCGCCGCAGTTGCTGGCCGTCTTTGGTGAGGTGCAGCTCGGAAGATCGGGCGTCATCGGCGCAGGTGCGGCGTTCGACCAGCCCGGCAGATTCCAGCCGGGTGACCTGGCGGCTGGTGCTGGATTTGTCCAACCGCAGACGCTCGGCCAGGTCGCGCGCCTGGATGCCGGGCGTACCGGCAATCTCCAGGACCGCGTGCACCGCGGACGGCGGCAGGTCGCTCTCGGCCAGCGTGTTGCGCATGAAGCCGAGTTCGCGAACGAGCTTGCGCGAGATCTCCCGCAGCTCGCGAATCGTCTGCTCGCGCGATTGCGTGGGCGCTTCAATGAAGTCCATACTGGCCCCGAATAGTTGTTTCGCGCAACCAATATAGTTGCATGAAACAACCTTTTCAAGGCCCGGCGGTACCGTGGCGGGCAGCGCCTAAGGCGCCTGCCGCAGGTGCTCAGGCAAACGCGGGCCGACCGGCTCCATCCGACAGACGGAATACCGACACCGCGCGGCGCAGCGTCGTCGCCTGTTCTTCCAGCGATTGCGCTGCCGCTGCGGCCTGCTCGACCAACGCGGCGTTCTGCTGGGTGACTTCATCCATCTGCGTGACGGCCTGGTTGACCTGCTCGATGCCTCGGCTTTGCTCGGCAGAGGCGGCGGCAATCTCGGCCACGATCTCCGACACGCGGCGGATGGCATCCTTCACTTCGCTCATGGTCTCGCCCACCGCAGCGGCCTGTTGCGAACCCGCCTGCACCACGGCAACGGAGTCGCCAATCAGCCCCTTGATCTCCTTGGCGGCAGAGGCGGAGCGTTGCGCAAGCGTGCGCACCTCGCTTGCAACGACGGCAAAGCCCCTGCCCTGCTCGCCAGCGCGCGCCGCTTCCACTGCGGCATTCAACGCGAGGATGTTGGTCTGGAAGGCGATGCCTTCGATCAGCCCCGTGATCTCGGAAATCTTGCCCGAGCTGGTGCTGATCTGGTCGATCGTGCCGACCATGGCCTGCACGGCCTCGTTGCCTGCCTGCGCGATGGTGCTGGCGCTGGCGGCCAGGCTGTCGGCCTGGGCGGCGTTCTCGGCGTTCTGCTTCACGGTCTCGGTCAACTGCGTCATGCTCGACGCGGTTTCCTCCAGCGAGGCGGCCTGCTGTTCGGTGCGGGCAGACAGATCAATGTTGCCGGCTGCAATTTCCTTGGATGCCACCGTCACGGATTCGGCCGATACCTTGATGCCGCGCACCGTCTCGGTCAACTGTCGATCCATCGAGCGCAGTGCGGCCAGCAGCTCACCAAACTCGCCCTGCGTGTCGATCACGATGTTGTTCTCCAACCGCCCGCCGGCAATGTGATTGGCAACGTCCACCGCGCGGCTGAGCGGGCGAGAGATCGCGCGCAGCAGATACCAGCACATGCCCACGCCCACCGCAAACCCAGCGCACACCAGCGCAACCGCCATGCTGAAGATGGAGTGGTAGGTGGCTTCGCTGTCATCGACGGACAGTTTGGCCTGCTGCAGGTTGATGGCAATGTCCTTTGCGAGCAGGTCGCTCACGGCTTGTCCAGAACGGGCGTGGCGGTTGATGATATGCGCGGCTACGTCGTGCTGGCCTGCCTGCAGCGCTTCGATCGCTTCGTTCGTGGCCGTGTTGAATTGCGGCAGGGCATCGTTGACCTTGCTGGCGACATCGCGTTCTTGTTCGCTCGTCACGCTGGCGGGGTAGTACTGCTTCCATGCGCCGTTGATCTGTTCCAGATCCGTGCGGATGGTGCGCACGGCCGCTGCAACTTGCGCGGCATCGTCGGTGAAGACCTGCGCGCGACGCAATTGCAGGCGTATATCAAGTTGGGCCGTCCGAAGCTCGGCAAGCTGCGCGATGGGCAGCGTGTTGCTGGTATATGCGGCGTTAATGTTGGCGTTCAGGCGCATCAGGCCCCGCACCCCAAACACACCGGTGGCCAGCAACAGCGCCAAACACAGACCAAACGCCCCGAGCAACTTGAAGCGCACCGAATGCACGATAGACGGCATGATTTCCCCCGATTTGTTTATCCGGAGGCACGTGCCCCGGATTTATGGATGTTCTACATCTGCATATCGGTAGGCCGCGAAATACCTTAAGTGCGTGAGTCAAAGCGCCCACATCGCGCCCTGCACCGGTGCATGCGTTGCCAATTCGAGTGCGTGAGGGGAGACATCCGAGGGTCGGCCCGCGCGAGCGACGAGCCGACTTCGAGCAGCGCGAGCGTGCGTGCCTAGTTGAACGGCGGCATGGCGTGCGACCGCATGACGATGGCCGAGGGAGCTGTGTCCTTGGTCGTTTCATTCGGGCGCCGCACAGGCTTGTGCGGGCTTGACGGCGGCACCGACACCCCGCGTTGCGCGCGCCCCAGAAAACGCTGCATGAGGCAGAACACGCACAGCAACACCCCAATGGCGATGCGCGCCCACCAGGAGCTGAGCGTACCGTCAAAGGTGATCAACGACTGGATGACGCCCAGCAACAGCACGCCCACCACGCTGCCGCTGATGAGGCCCACGCCGCCGGTGAGCAACGTGCCGCCGACCACGGTGGCGGCAATGGCATCGAGCTCCATGCCCTGTGCATGCAGCCCGTAGCCGGAGAGCATGTAGAACGTGACCAGCACGCCGCCCAGGGCCGAGCAGAAACCGCTGAGCACATAAACGAGGATGCGCGTGCGCGCCACCGGCAAGCCCATCAACAAGGCGGAGCGTTCATTGCCGCCCAGCGCATAGACCGTGCGGCCGAAGCGGCTGCAATGTGCGAGCCACGCCGCAGCGGCAAACACCACCAGCGCAATCACCACGCTGGGCGACACGTAGTTGCCGCCACCCACCTGGATCTTGTACTGCGACAGCGTGGTGTAGATCGGGTCGGTAATGCTGATCGAATCAATGCTGATGAGGTAGCACAGCCCCCGCGCGAGGAACATGCCGCCCAGCGTGACGATAAACGGCTGGATGCGGAACACCTGGATCAGCACACCCATCATCAAGCCGAACAGGCACCCGACAGCGAGCACGAGCGGCACCACCACGCCAATCGACCAGCCGTGATGTTCAACCAGCGCGGCGGAGATCATGGTGGTAAGCGCCACCACCGCCCCCACAGACAGGTCGATACCGCCCGACAGAATGACGAACGTCATGCCAATGGCAACGACCATCAGGAACGCGTTGTCGATCAGCAGATTCAGAAACACCTGCACGCTGAAGAAGCCCGTGTAAGTCACAGACCCAAAGCCGAACAGCAGCGCAAACAGGAACAGCGTGACGTAGAACGGCAAGCGGCGTGGATTGATTCTCATGACTGCGCTCCTGCACGGCTTTGGCGTTGAAAGAACATGCTGCGAAACGCTTCCGATTGCGCCAGGCACACGGCAAATACCACCACGGCTTTCACGACGAGGTTGATCTCGGGCGGCACGCCCATCGAGTAGATCGCATAGGTGAGCGTCTGGATGATGAGCGCGCCGATCACGCTGCCCCACAGGCTGAACTTGCCGCCCACCAGCGAGGTACCGCCCAGCGTGACAGCCAGGATGGCGTCAAGCTCCAGCAGCAGCCCCGCGTTGTTGCCGTCCGCGCTCTTGACGTTCGAACAGATGATGAGCCCCGCAATGCCGGCCATGGCACCGCAGAATCCGTAGATGCCAAACAGCAGCGCCTTGGTGTTCAGCCCCGCAAGCCGCGCTGCCACGGGGTTGATGCCGACTGCCTCGATAAACAGACCGAGCGCCGTGCGATGCATCAACAACAGCAGCAGGCCCAGCACGGCGGCCGCGATGTACAGCCCAAACGGCAGCCCGAACAGATAGCCGTTGCCCACAAAGAAGAACGGCTCGTAGTAGACGGTGATGATCTGCCCGCCGGTAATGAGCTGCGCCACGCCGCGCCCCGCCACCATCAGGATCAGCGTGGCAATGATGGGCTGCATGCCTGCACCTGCCACCAGCAAGCCATTCCACAGGCCGCACACCAGCGCTGCGCCCACGGCAGCCAGCAGCGCCAGAAGCAGCGGCACCTTGGTTACATACACAGGCAAGCCGTTCTGCACCACCAGCGTGCCGCCGATGAGCGATGCGGCAATGGCGCCGGAAATGGCCACCACCGCGCCCACTGAAATATCGATGCCGCCCACGGCAATCACCAGCGTCATGCCCAGGGATATGAGCATCAGCGGCGCGGCACGGTTGAGGATGTCGATCAGGCTGCCGTACAGATGCCCGCCGCGAATGTCGAGGTGAAAGAAATGCGGGTTGAACCACGCGTTGAGCAGACACAGCAGGAGTAGCGTCACGCACGGCCAGAACAATCGGTGGCCGGTGAGCGCACGCAGGCTGGCGGGGTTCATGCGGCGCCTCCGGTGGTGGTGGACTGGGTGTTGGACTGGCTGGCGGGCACGTCGCCGCCGGCAATCACGTGGCACAGGTTGTCTTCCGTCACATCGGCGCCGGCAAGCTCGCCCACCTTCTTGCGATCGCGCAGGATCGCCAGCCGGTGGCTCACACGCAGCACTTCCGGCAGCTCGCTGGAGATGAACAGGATGGCCATGCCCTTGCGGCACTGCGCGGTCACCAGGTCCATGATGTCGAGCTTGGCGGCAATGTCGATGCCGCGCGTGGGCTCATCCAGGATCAGCATGGCCGGGTCGGTCGCCAGCCAGCGTGCGAGCACGGCTTTCTGCTGGTTGCCGCCCGAGAGTTGGCCGATAGGCTTTTCAGCGTCGGGCGTCTTGATGCCAAGCTGAGCGATGTACTGGTCGGCAATCTCGCGCTGGCGCTTCTTGGGCAGATAGCGGAACAGCCCACGCTTGGCCTGCAGCGCGAGGATGATGTTCTCGCGAATCGACAGCTCGGCAATGATGCCCTCGGTCTTGCGGTCTTCCGGGCAGAAGCCGATGCCCTGACGGATGGCGTCACGCGGGGAGCTGAACTGATGCGACTGGCCCTGCACCTTGATCGAGCCCGCATCGTTGCGATCCACGCCAAACAGAAGGCGCGCGGTCTCGGTGCGGCCCGAGCCCAGCAGGCCGCCCAGGCCCAGCACCTGCCCGGGGCGCACGTCCAGATCGAGCGGCTGCACGACGCCACGGCGGCCCATGCCGCGCGCGCTCAGGAATGCTGGCGCAGTGTCATCCACCGGCGGCACCTCGGTGCGCTCGAAGCGGCTTGCATCAATGTCGCGCCCGACCATCTTGTTGATCAATTGCAGCTGCGGCAGATCGCGCGCAGCGTATTCGCCTTCCAGCCGGCCGTTGCGCAGCACGGTAATGCGGTCGGCAATCGCGTAGGTCTGCTCCAGAAAATGCGTGACGAACAGCACGGCCATGCCGCGTGCCTTGAGCGTGCGGATGGCGGCAAACAGCCGGGCCACTTCGTCGTCGTCCAGGCTTGAAGTGGGTTCGTCCAGGATCAGGATGCGGGCTTCGGTGGATAGCGCGCGGGCAATCGCCACCATCTGCTGAATGGCCACCGGATAGAGCGACAGCGGCAGCGTCACGTCAATGTGGATGTTCAGATCGGCTAGCAGCGCCTGCGCGGCGCGGTTGGTGGCGCGCCAGTCGATGCTGCCCATGCGCATGGGAAAGCGGCCGATGTGGATGTTCTCGGCCACGGTCAGGTTCGGGCAGAGATTGACCTCTTGATACACCGTGCTGATACCGAGCTTCTGCGCCTCCAGCGGCGAGCCCGGAGCGATGGGCTGACCGCCGAGCAGGATCTCGCCCGCATCGGGCGCTTCCACCCCGGTCAACACCTTGATGAGCGTCGATTTGCCGGCGCCGTTCTGCCCCATCAAGGCATGCACTTCACCGGGAAACAAGCGGAAATCGACCCCGGCCAGCGCCTGCACGCCAGGAAAGTTCTTGGAGATGCCGCGCATGTGCAGCAACGCGCCACGGGCATCTGACGCGGCGGCATGATCAACGTGATCCGACATGGATGTCACCTGTTGATGGTGCATGCCCGCAAGGCGGAGTCACCCGCCCTGCCGGCATACTCCGGTTCAGCAAAGGGCTTGCGAACGCAGCTCAGTACTCAGTACTTGCGGTTCGGAAACTCCTTGGCCGCCACGTCCATCGGGAAGATGCCTTCCTTGGTGACAATGCGCTTGGGCACGGTCTTGCCCGCCAGCACGGCGCGCGCGGTATCCATCAGCTGCGGCCCGAGCAGCGGGCTGCATTCCACCGTGACGTTCAGCTTGCCGGCCATCATGGCTTCAAACGCGCCCTTCACGCCGTCGATGGAGATGATGGTGATGTCCTTGCCCGGCTTGAGCCCAGCCTCTTCAATGGCCTGGATGGCGCCAATCGCCATGTCGTCGTTGTGCGCGAACAGCACGTTGATCTTCTTGCCCTCGGCCTTGAGGAAGGCTTCCATCACCTCTTTACCCTTGGCGCGGGTGAAGTCGCCGGTTTGCGAGCGGATGATCTTGTAGTGCGGGTCGGCCTTGATGATCTCTTCAAAGCCGCGCTTGCGGTCGATGGCAGGCGCTGAGCCGACGGTGCCTTGCAGCTCGACGATGTTCACGTCGCCGCCCTTGGGCTTGACGTTTTCCAGCAGCCAACGGCCCGCCTTGCGGCCTTCCTCGACGAAATCCGAACCGATGAAGGTGGTGTAGAGCGAGGGGTCCTTGCTGTCGATACCCCGGTCGGTGAGGATGACCGGAATCTTGGCTGCCTTGGCCTCTTGCAGCACGGTGTCCCAGCCGGATTCCACCACTGGCGAGAACGCAATGACATCCACCTTCTGCGCGATGTACGAGCGGATCGCCTTGATCTGGTTTTCCTGCTTCTGCTGCGCGTCAGAGAACTTCAGGTTCACGCCCTGCGCCTTGGCCGTCGATTTGATGGATTCCGAATTGGCGGTACGCCATTCGCTCTCGGCGCCCACCTGGGCAAAGCCCATGGTGAACGACTTGTCAGCCGCGTGAGCCGCTGTGGTCAAGCCCGTAGCCAGCAGCACACCGGCTGCAGCCAGGAAGGTCAACACGGTCCGTCTGGCGCCCGCGGCGCTCGTTTTTTCCATCGTTTGTCTCCTTTATGGTGGAACGCAGCGGGTGACTGCCCCCGGGGCTGCGCACGTCGTCTTTGCAACGCGGTACACGAGTCAAACCCGGCATGTGGCGCCCGTCTTCCCTTGCCGGTGATTCGTGGTGAGCCATGGTATTGACAGCCTGACATGACCGTCTAATGTTTTTTTGGGGGCCAACCGATATCGCTTTTGATATCAGACCGGGCGTTTGCGCATCGTGCAGCGCACCAAAATCGCGCGATGCGACGGCAGCCGTGCGGCCCGCTCAGACAGAGCGGTAGCGGTGGCGCATGCCAAAAACCGAGCATGCATATCGAAAAAGCTTCGTTCCGCTGCATACGGCTGCTTCTTACACTGGGCGCACTTGTTATGACGAGTTCCGCGCCTGATGACGACTTCCAACCTGCACCGCCAACCGGCCCCGCCGCTCTATGAGCGGATCAAGGGCACGCTGCGCGAGGGCATTCTCAGTGGCCACTACGCGCCGGCATCACTGCTGCCGTCGGAAGCGGCCCTGGGCGAGCAGTTCAACGCCAGCCGCATCACCGTGCGGCAGGCGTTGGCCGATCTGCAGAACGAAGGGCTGATCTTCCGCCGCCACGGAAAAGGCACGTTTGTGAGCCAACCCAAGGCGTTCCAGAACGTGACGGCGCTGCAGGGCTTTGCCGAGGCGATGTCGGCACAAGGTCATGCCATTCGCAACCATGTGCTGAAGCTGCGGACAGTGCCCGCGCCGACCGATGTGGCACAGGCGCTGCAACTGCCGTCCGGTTCGCCCGTCACCGAATTGCATCGCGTGCGGTTGCTGGATCAATTGCCGGTGTCGCTTGAGGTGACGTGGCTGCCGGAAGCACTTGGCAGCATCGTCGCCCGAGCGGACCTCGTCGCGCGCGATGTGTTTCTTGTGCTGGAGCAGGACGCAGGTGTGGCGCTCGGCCACGCCACGCTTGCCATCGATGCGGCATTGGCTGACCACGCCACCGCCGCCGCGCTCGACACGGGCGCAGGCGCAGCGCTGCTGCGCGTGGAGCGCCTGACGCATGACGCGCAAGGCACGCCCATCGACTTTGAACGCCTCTATTTTCGTGGCGACGCTTTCCAGTACCGGCTCCGGCTGGATCGGCAAGTGGCGGCGCACGCGCAATCCATCCTTCCTCTGCAAGGCACTGTATGAACACGTTGGAACTGGAGTACGACCTCGTCGTCGTGGGCGGTGGCACGGCCGGCCCGATGGCGGCCATCAAAGCAAAAGAACGCAACCCCGCGCTGCGCGTGCTGCTGATCGACAAGGCGCACGTGAAACGCAGCGGCGCCATCTCGATGGGCATGGATGGGCTGAACAACGCCGTCATTCCCGGGCATGCCACGCCGGAGCAATACACGCGCGAAATCACGCTGGCCAACGATGGCATCGTCGATCAATCGGCCGTGTATGCGTATGCACAGCACAGCTTTGCCACCATCGAGCAGCTCGACCGCTGGGGCGTGAAGTTCGAGAAGGACGAAACCGGCGACTACGCCGTCAAGAAGATCCACCACATGGGCAGCTACGTGCTGCCGATGCCGGAGGGCCACGACATCAAAAAGGTGCTGTATCGGCAGCTCAAGCGTGCGCGGGTCGAGATCACGAACCGCATCGTCGTCACCCGTGTGCTGACGGATGCAAATGGCGCGGCCTGCGGCGTGCTCGGGTTCGATTGCCGCACTGCAGATTTTCTCGTGGTGCGTGCAAAGGCCGTGGTGCTGAGCTGCGGGGCTGCGGGGCGGCTTGGTTTGCCATCGTCGGGCTACCTGATGGGCACGTACGAGAACCCCACCAACGCAGGCGATGGCTATGCGATGGCGTATCACGCGGGCGCAGAGCTTGCCAATCTGGAATGCTTCCAGATCAACCCGCTCATCAAGGATTACAACGGCCCCGCCTGCGCGTATGTGACCGGCCCGCTGGGTGGCTACACCGCCAACGCCCACGGCGAGCGCTTCATCCAGTGCGACTACTGGAGCGGCCAGATGATGTGGGAGTTCTACCAGGAGCTGCAGGGTGGGAAGGGCCCGGTATTTCTCAAGCTCGACCATCTGGCCGAAGAAACCATCCAGACCATCGAGACCATCCTGCACACCAACGAGCGACCCAGCCGCGGCCGCTTCCACGCCGGGCGCGGCACCGATTACCGCACGCAGATGGTGGAGATGCACATCTCGGAAATCGGCTTCTGCAGCGGGCATAGCGCGTCGGGCGTACACGTGAACGCGCGCGCGGAGACAACGGTGTGCGGGCTCTACGCCGCCGGCGACATGGCCGCCGTGCCGCACAACTACATGCTGGGCGCGTTCACGTATGGCTGGTTTGCGGGGCAGAACGCGGCGGACTATATCGCCGGCCGGCAAGGCGACGCCCGCATCGACGACGCGCAGATAGAACGCGAGCGCGCGCGTATCTTTGCGCCGTTGCAGCGCGATCACGGCCTGGCTCCCGCCCAGGTGGAATACAAGCTGCGCCGCATGGTGAACGACTACCTGCAGCCGCCCAAGGTCACGCGCAAGATGGAGATCGGCCTGCGCCGCTTCGACGAGATTGCCGAAGACATCACGCACCTGCACGCGCGCAACCCGCACGAGCTGATGCGCGCAATGGAAGTCAGCTTCATCCGCGATTGCGCTGAGATGGCCGCACGCGCCTCACTCTTCCGCACCGAGAGCCGCTGGGGCCTGTATCACCACCGCGTGGACTACCCCGAGCGCGACGACGCCAACTGGTTCTGCCACACGCGCTTGTACAAGGACGCGCATGGCGCCATGGCCAGCCGCAAGCAGGCGGTTGAACCGTACGCCATCCCTGTCGATGTGCTCGGCACCGATTCCTACGCGCACCTGCGCATTCCGAAGGCTGCATGACCATGCAACAGACGACTGTTCATTTCACCCACACGCCGCACGACATCACCTCGCGCAGCAGCGCGCCCGTCACCATCGACGAAGCCAAGTGCATTGCCGATAAGGGCTGCACCGTGTGCGTCGACGTCTGCCCGCTCGACCTGCTGGCCATCGATCTGACCAAGGGCAAGGCCTTCATGCAATTCGACGAATGCTGGTACTGCATGCCCTGCGAGCAGGACTGCCCGACCGGCGCGGTGAAGGTCGACATCCCGTACCTGTTGCGCTGAGGTGACGATGACAACAACCCTCCTGGCGCGCCTGCACGACGCAGATGCCACCACCCGCCGCGTTGCCCTGCTGCAGATCGCGGATGAAGAAGACGCCGATGCGCTGCCCAACGTGATTGCGCTGCTTGCGCACGACCCCGCGCCGGAGGTCCGGCTGGAAGCGGCGCGCATCCTGGCGACGTGGGAGCAGCCGGATACGGTGGCCGCGCTCGCCCGTGCGTTGGAAGACGTGGATGGCGCCGTGCGTGATGCGGCAGCAATCGGCCTGGGGGATTTGAAATCGCCCGACTCCGCGCCCGGGCTGTTGCGTTACGTAGACCACGCGAGCGCCTTTGTACGCGCCGCCGCGTTGCGCGGGCTTCGTGAGTTGCGCGTGCCCGAGAGCGAAACGCCCGCGCTGCACGCCTTGCAGGACGCCGTTGCCGCCGTGCGCCGTGAGGCCGTTGCGGTGCTCGGCTGGCGCAAGCATGTGGGGGCGCTGCCTGCGTTGGCGGAACGCGCGCGTCATGACGCAGATGCCGAGGTACGCCGTGCCGCAGTGGGTGCCCTCGGCCTTGCCACCGATGCCGCCGTGCTGCCCGCGCTGCTAGATGCACTGCACGACACCGCATGGCGCGTGCGCGAGGAAAGCGCCAGCACGCTCGGCAAGCTGCGGGCGCTCGCGCCTGACCCGGACGTCACGCAAGCGTTGGTCGATGCGCTGGCAGATGCGTATTGGCAAGTCCGTCTGCAAGCCGCCCGCGCGCTGGGCCGGTGGCGCGCCGCGCATGCCGTGGATGCGCTCGCCGCGCTGCTCGCGCACCCGATCAGCAATCTGCGCAAGGAGGCTGCGCTCGCATTGGGCGAGACCGGCGATGCCTCTGCCCTGCCCGCGTTGCGCACAGCAGAAGGCGATAGCGACCCGGAAGTCGTCAAGGCCGTGCGGATCGCATTGGCACAGATCGAGGGCGCCCGTGCAGCCGCCTGAGCACATCGACAACGACATCGCACAAGGCCGGTTGCGCCTGCACTGGGCGGACGCCATTGTGGCGCTAAGCCACGTGATGTTGCGCAAGGCATGCCGCTGTGCGGAGTGCCAGTTCAAGCGCCATCACGGCACGCCCATCAACGTGCCGGCCAACGTGCGCGTCACCACCGTCGAGCCCGCTGGTTACGGTATGCAACTGGTGTTCAGCGATGGGCATGCGCGCGGCATTTATCCGTGGGCGTATCTGGCCGAGTTAGCCGCAACTGCCGCGGCCGGCTGAACGTGGCGGGCTCGCATCCATCAGAAGTTGCCGAACCGGCCAATCCAGGCGGCAGCGCCTTTGCTATGGCCCTTGATTGCCGCGTCCAGTTCAGCGCGCGTGAGCCCATTGGGCAGCGCGTCCGGCGCCAGATCCGTGGCGATCAGCACAAAGACGTAGTGGTGCATGCCGGTGCCCTTGGGCGGACACGGCCCGAGGTAGGCCGGCTTGCCGATGGCGTTCTGGCCCATACGCAAAGCACCGCCGGTGCCAGCGCCTTCGGGCAGGCTCGTCTGCGCAGCCGGGATGCCGTAGGCCATCCAGTGGTTCACGCCCAGGCCGCCCGCGCCCTGCGGGTCGGTGGTGATCAGCACGAGGCTGTTGGTACCGGCGGGCACGTTGGACCAGTGCAGCGGCGGCGAGACGTTGTCTCCCGTGCAGTTGGCGTTGGCGGGGTTCTTGCCGGCGTATTTGCGGTCCATGACGCCGTTGTCGGCAAACGTGGGGGACTCGACGGTGAACGTGCCATAGGCCTGCGCATGCACATGCGGCACAGCAGACAGGCACGCCAGCGACAACAACGCGCGAAACAGGGTTGGCTTCAAGGCAGGTCTCCTGGCAGGAAAAGCGGCAAACGGGCACAACAATACGCGAATGCGCAGCCCGTGCGCAGAGGCATCAACGCACAGATGGACGTCAGATTGCCGTGCGACAATACCGCGCCCCAGCGCAGCGTTTGCCGCGCGCTCTTGCCTGACCTGACCATAGGAGAACCGGACGCATGTTCGGCGATATCACGCGTTTTCTGCTCGACACGATCTTCTCGCTCTTTGGCGCGGCACTGCTGCTGCGCGCCTGGACGCAAGCGGTGCGGCTGTCACCGCGCAATCCGCTGTCGCAGGCCATCTTCCAGTTGACCGGCTGGCTGGTGCATCCGCTGCGCCGCGTGATTCCGGCCACGGGCTATATCGATTGGTCGTCGCTGGTGGCGGCCTATGCCACGGCGCTTGTGTATCTGTTCCTGCTGCTGGCATCGGTGGGCGTGAGCCCGATGGCGCTCGTGCCGATGGGCTTTGTGGCGGCGCTCTTTACGGTGCTCAAGTGGGCGTTCAACGTTCTGGTGTGGGTGACCATTGCGTCGGCCGTGCTGTCATGGATGGGGCCGGCATCGCCCATGGGCGCGGTGCTCAACACGCTGGTCGATCCGCTGTTGCGCCCGATCCGCCGCGTGGTGCCGCCGCTGGGCGGCCGGCTCGATCTGTCTCCGCTGATCCTGCTGGTGATTGCGCAGGTGATCGTGATCGCGCTGTCGCATCTGTCGCTCTCGCCGTTGTTCATGTGAGGGCGGCACGCGCCTTGCTCGACTGAGGGATATGCCGGCCGCTGCATCTGGCCGGCACCTCAGGAGGACATCATGAACGCATGGAAAACAGCGCTGGTCTGCGCGATTGCCGTGCTGGCTCCCACGCTCACGGCGTGTACGGCAGGCGGCGCAGTGGCAGGCGGCGTGGCCGGCCACGAGATCACGCATAGCACGGCCGGGACGATCGGGGGTGCCGCAGCCGGCGCCGTCATCGGGCACGAACTGAGCAAGTAACCAAGTAATCAATACAGCGGCCGACCAGCCGCTTTTTTTTCAGGCTTGCGCAAACAACGCCCGGTAGGCGCTGGGTGACGTGTGATACGTCCGGCTGAAATGCTGCCGCAGCGATACCGCGCTGCCGAACCCCGCCAGTTGCGCAATCGCTTCGACCGGCTGGCGTGTGGTCTCCAGCATGCGCTGCGCATAGGCCAGACGCTGCCCGAGCAACCATTGGCCGACGGTGGTTCCCGTCAACTCACGAAAGCGCCGCGTGAAATTGCGGCGGCTCATGGCCGCGCGCTCGGCCAGCGAGTCCAGCGAATGCGGCTGCGCCAGGTTGGCCACCGTCCAGTTCAACAGATCCGACAGGCGATCGCCGCCTGGCGCATCGTGCAGCGGTTGCTCGATGTATTGCGCCTGGCCGCCCTGCCGGTGAGGCGCCACCACCAGCCGCCGTGCAATCCGGTTGGCCACCTCCGCGCCATGCCAGCGGCGCACCAGGTGCAGGCAGCAATCCAGCCCGGCGGCCGTGCCTGCGGATGTCACCAGCCGGCCGTCGGCGGCGTCCAGATACAGCACATCCGGTACAAGCTTCACACGCGGGTAGCGCTGCGAGAACGCATCGGCGGCGCTCCAGTGCGTGGTTGCCTCATGGCCGTCGAGCACACCTGCCTCCGCCAGCACAAAGGCGCCCAGGCACAGGCCGACCACCGTAGCGCCGCGCGCGTAGGCGTCGCGTACCACGTTCACCATGGCCGCCGGCGGCCGCTCCTTCGTATCACGCCATGACGGCACGATCAGCACGTCGGCGCGGGCAGCGTCTTCAAGTGTGAAGTCGGTCTGCACGCCAAACCCGGCAGTGGTGCGCAGGCCGCCCTTCCTGGGCGGCTCGCCGGCACAGATCCGCAGGTTGTAGGACGGCAGCCCCGCCCAGATGCGGTCTTCAAACACGAGACACGGCACGGACAGGTGAAACGGGCTGATGTCGTTGAATGCCAGAACGGCGATTTCCTGAGGACGCTGAGTTTGCTGAGGTGGCATACGGGGCTCCGCGCTTTGGCCCGATTCTTTCGATAAACGTCTTCCGGGCCACTGTCGGGAAGGATAGACATTCGCGAAGATGCTGTCCACGGGCTCACGCAACTGCCCGCTCCAACCGACCTTGAGGAGTCAGCCATGACCACGAACAACACCCCGAAGCGCGCCCTGATCGTCATTGATGTGCAGAACGAATACTTCACGGGCGGCTTGCCGATCGAGTATCCGGACCCGCAACAGACTGTGGCCAACGTTGGTGCTGCCATGGATGCGGCGCGCGAAGCCGGCATTCCGGTGATCGTCGTGCAGCAGACCTCGCCGGCCAGCTCGCCGCTGTTTGCCATCGACACCGATGGCTGGCAACTGCACCCGGTGGTGGCATCGCGCCCGCATGACCACTATCTGCGCAAGCTGCTGCCCAGCGCCTATCCGGAGACGGACCTGGCGCAATGGCTGGAAGCACGCGGCATCGATACGCTGGCCGTGGTGGGCTACATGACGCACAACTGCGACGCATCGACCATCAACCACGCCCTGCACAACGGCACGGCGGTGGAGTTTCTGCACGATGCATCAGGCGCGGTGCCGTATCAGAACCAAGCCGGCTTTGCGAGTGCGGAAGAGATCCACCGCGTGTTCAGCGTGGTGCTGCAATCGCGCTTCGCGGCGGTGATGTCGACCCAGGAATGGGTGCACAGCGTGAAGACCGGCGCGGTGCCGGTGCGCGACAACATCTACAAGTCGAATCAGCGGGCGCGCGGGCTGCTCAAGGATGAAGTGGCGCAACAGGCAGCCTGACCGTTCTGCCGGCCGCCCCTTCTTCGGCCGGCAGAAACCCGCGGAACGACACCTCCACCTGCTCCAACATCGACGCCGATGTGGCTTCGCGCAGGGCCGCCAGCAACGCATCGAACGCGCTTTCCACGGAGGCGCGGTCGGTGGCCTCGACCAGGCGCTGGCGGATCGGATGCTCGGCCGAGCTGAATGTGCGTGCCGCAATGTCCATGAGGTACATGCGCGCCGCCGCCAGCGAACGCTTGCGCGCCGGTGCTGCGGAGGCACCCGCCTTGGGTGCTTCGGGTGCCTCGGGCTGCGGCTCGGCCACCTGAACGAAGACGGCGTCGCCGGCAACATCGGTTGCGCTCTGAATGAACCCGGCCTGCATCAGCTCGAACACGGCCTGCGCCTCCAGGCCGAGCTGACCGGCACGCACGGCAAGGTCCTCGCCCGTGACGTGGCCATCCACCATGATCAGCAGCGCTCGGCTTGTGCGGCTGAGCGCGCCGTTGCGCGTGGCAATTTCACGGCGCCCCGCGTCGGTTTTTTCGAATCGTGCAGATAACCCCTGCATGGCAGCCTCCTATCCTCCCCCGAAGATCGGCACAACATAGGGTGGCTTGTTTGCAGAATCGTGAAACCAGGGCGCCTCCCTCTCAGGCGGCACCGGGCAAACGCTTGCACTCAGGTGGATGTCGGCAAATCCAGACACCCTCCCCCGAAGGGGGGCTGACAACGCGCACGTATCGTTGATGCGGCCGCCGCCGGCATGGCCTGACGCCGCATCGCCGGCCCGCTATTGCCTGCGCGTTCTTCCAGCTCTACTATTTGTTGTTACCGGTACCAAAATCGCATCACAAACCTCCGGAAACCGCCACGCCGATTCCCCGCAGAGGGAACCCAGTTCCACATCACGACCGAGACACCATGCCCACCCAACCCCCACGCAGACTGCGCAGCCAGCTTTGGTTCGACGATCCGAGCCACGCAGACATGACTGCCCTCTATGTCGAACGCTTCATGAACTACGGCCTGACGCGCGAAGAGCTGCAGTCGGGCCGGCCGATCATCGGCATTGCACAAACGGGTAACGATTTGGCGCCGTGCAATCGGCACCACCTGGAACTGGCGCAGCGTGTGAAGGCCGGCATACGGGACGCGGGCGGCATTCCGATGGAGTTTCCGGTTCACCCGCTTGCCGAACAAAGCCGCCGCCCGACCGCTGCGCTCGACCGCAATCTGGCCTATCTCGGTCTGGTCGAGATCCTGCACGGGTTCCCGCTTGACGGTGTTGTGCTGACGACCGGTTGCGACAAGACCACGCCCGCCTGCCTGATGGCCGCCGCCACGGTCGACCTGCCGGCAATCGTGCTGTCTGGCGGGCCAATGCTGGACGGCTGGCACGATGGCAGACGGGTCGGCTCCGGCACCGTCATCTGGCATGCGCGCAACCGGCTGGCTGCCGGCGACATCGACTACGAAGGCTTCATGGAGTTGACCACCGCGTCGTCACCGTCGATCGGCCACTGCAACACGATGGGCACCGCGCTTTCGATGAACAGCCTGGCCGAAGCGCTGGGCATGTCGCTGCCTGGGTGTGCCAGCATTCCGGCGGCGTATCGGGAGCGCGGGCAGATGGCCTATGCCACCGGCAAGCGCATCGTCGACCTGGTGCACGAAGACATTCGCCCCTCGAAGATCATGACGCGCGCGGCGTTCGAGAACGCCATCATGGTGGCCTCGGCGCTGGGCGCGTCGACCAACTGCCCTCCTCACCTCATCGCCATCGCGCGCCACATGGGCGTGGAACTGAGCCTCGAAGACTGGCAGCGCCACGGAGAATCGGTTCCGCTTCTGGTGAACTGCATGCCGGCAGGCGAATACCTGGGTGAGAGCTTCCATCGCTCGGGCGGCGTGCCGGCCGTATTGCGCCAGCTCGACGCGGGCGGCTTGCTGCGGCGCGATTGCCCCACCGTGTCGGGCCGCATGATCGGCGCGATTGCCGATGCCGCCCCTGCCGCCGACAGCGACGTGATTTTTCCTGTGGATGCACCGCTGAAGCACCGCGCGGGGTTCATCGTGCTGTCGGGCAACTTCTTCGACAGCGCCATCATGAAGATGTCGGTGGTGGGCGAGGCGTTCCGGCAAACCTACCTGAGCGAACCCGGCGCGGAAAACGTCTTCGAGACGCGAGCGATCGTCTTCGATGGCCCCGAGGACTATCACGCCCGCATCAACGATCCGGCCCTCGCCATTGACGAGCGCTGCATCCTGGTCATCCGTGGCTGCGGAACGGTCGGCTATCCGGGCAGTGCCGAGGTCGTCAACATGGCACCGCCGGCGGCGCTCGTTAAGCAAGGGATCGAATCGCTGCCGTGCATGGGCGATGGCCGGCAGAGCGGCACCTCCGCAAGCCCGTCCATCTTGAACATGTCTCCGGAGGCGGCAGCGGGTGGCGGCCTCGCGCTATTGCGCACGGGCGACCGCATCCGCGTGGACCTCAATGCGCGCAAGGTTGATGTATTGATCGACGCGGACGAGCTTGAACGCCGCCGTGAAAGCGCAACGTTCAGCGTGCCGCAGTCACAAACGCCTTGGCAGGAAATCTATCGAAAGTTCGTCGGGCAGCTTTCAACAGGCGGATGCCTGGAGCCGGCAACGCTGTATCTGAATGTCATCGAGACGCGCGGCAATCCACGGCACTCGCATTGACGCAGGAAGCAGCCGGCGGCGCGCTGCCGGCTACGCACTCTCGCGCTCGACAACGCTGAATTCGATGTGCGAGAGCTTGCGCGCGCCCGTGGCCTCGCTAACGCCCAGCGCATCGAGCAATACCTCGCCCGTGCGCAGCCCGATGCCATAGGCATCGACGGAGATCGTCGTGATGGTCGGGTGGCAACACCACGCGACTTCAAAATTGCCGAACCCTGCAACAGCGATGTCGCCGGGCACGGACAGGCCGCGCCGGTGGCATTCCATGATGGCGCCGAATGCGGACATGTCGCTCACGCACATCACGGCATCGGTATCGGGCCACGCTTCCAGCAAGGCCGCCATGGCAGGCCCGCCGTGGCTCATGGTGATGGGGGAATCGCCCAGGCGGATCACGCGCGGCTCGCCAAGGCCAAGCGCCTTGATTCCGCTTACGTATCCGCGCAGGCGGTCCGTACCGCGCCGGTCCAGCTCGCTTGCGCCGCACAGGAAACCGATGCGCCGGTAGCACCGCGCGTACAGGTGACGCAGCATCGCGAGCGACGCCTTGGCGTTCGAGAACCCAACCGCCTTATCGATCGGGCGCTCAGGCAGATCCCACATCTCGACGATCGGGATGCCGGCGCGCTCCAGTAGCGCGCGCGTGCCTGCACTGTGGTGGCGCCCTGTCAATGCGATGCCACGCGGCTGATGGCGCAGCAGCGACTTCACCAGCGCCTCTTCCTGGTCGAGGTGGTAATCGGTGTCACCCAGCAGCAATTGCAGGCCATGCGGCGCAAGCGCATCCGTCAGCCCGCGCACGGTATCGGCAAAGTTGGAACTGGCCAGCGACGGCACCAAGGCAGCGACGAATTCCGACCGGCCGCTGGACAGCATCCCGGCAGCGGCCGTTGCAACGTAACCGAGCGCATCGATGGCCTGTTGCACACGGGCACGGGTTGCGGGCGACACGCTGCCGCCTGCCAGCACCCGCGATACCGTCATCTTCGACACGCCGGCAATGCGCGCAACATCGGACATGCGAGGAGGTGTGGGGCCGGTGGTCATGGAGAAACGTCTATGCGCAAGGGGAAAGAGGAAAGGGAGTGGCGATCATAGCGGAACCGGCGATGATGCAGCCGGGCGCTAGGCCTGCGCCAGCGCGCGGCCGATGCGGTCCGCCATGCCGGCAACACCAACAACGAGGCGCTTCTCCCTGCGGGCATCCAGTCGGCTGATGGGCACGCTGGAACTCACGGCAACGTGCTTTCCCAGCGGCGTGACACCGACGAACGCAGCAAAGCAGGCCAGCCCCGCTACCACCTCCTCACGCTCCGTCGCCAGTCCCCGCACGCGAATGCTTTCAAGCTCACGGAGGAGATCGGCCCGGCGCGTGGTGGTGCGCTCCGTCATGGCGGCAAGACGGGCAGGCAGCAGCGCGCACACCGCTTCGTCATCAAGGCTGGCGAGAAGCGCCTTGCCCAGCGCGCAGCAATGCGCCGGCAGGCGCAGGCCGACATCCGATACCAGGCGGACCGGCCGCGGCGCATCCTCTCGCGCGATGTACACGACTTCCGTGCCGTCGAGCACGGCAAGCTGGACGACCTCGTTGTGTGTGGCCACGAAGGCGGCGGACTCACGCCGGAACGCTGCCAACAAGCTGTCGTGGCGGAAATAGGCGTTGCCCAGCTCAAACAGGGTCAGGCCGATCAGATAGCCGTCGGCCCGCTTTTCGATCCAGCGGCGCTTTTCCAGAGACTCCAGCAGCAGGTACAGCGTGCTTCTGGACATGCCCGTCGCCTGCGCCAATGCGGCCGGACGGACGGGAGACGTTGCCGCGCAAAGTATTCCCAGCACGTCATGAATGCGCTTGAGTGCTGGCACCTCGTAATCTGTCTTCACTGGAAACCTGCTCCGCTCATGATTGGCTCGATTGTCCAACAGGTTGGAAATTGCGTCACCGTGTTGGACACCCCGCATCGCCGTCTCTACGATCACGCGGGTTCCCTGCCAACACGGGTGTCCAATTTATGGAGCGCACATGACCGCCATCGCCAACTATTTGCCGCACGATCTGGAGCAATCAACGCTCGTTGGTCGGGTCTGGCGTACGACTGCCAACGGCGAGGGGCCTTCTGTCGTGGTGGTGCTCAATGGTGTCGTGTTCGACATCACGGAAGCCGTGCCAACGGTGGCAGATCTGTTCGAGCATCCTGACGCACTGGCCGTGGCCCGGCAGGCATCGGGCGAAAACCTGGGCCGCGTCGAACCGCTTGTCGAACGCTCCCTGGCCGCCGATCGCACGGGCAGCGCGCCAACCCTGCTTGCGCCGAACGACCTCCAGGCGATCAAGGCTTGCGGTGTGACGTTCGCGGTCAGCCTGATCGAGCGGGTGATCGAAGAACAGGCCGGCGGCGACCCGGCCAAGGCCCGCGACGTGCGCGAGTCGATTGTCGGCGTGGTGGGCTCGGACCTCTCCAAGATCGAGCCCGGCTCCGATGCTGCCATGCGGCTCAAGGAGGAACTGCAGCGCCGGGGCGCATGGTCGCAGTACATGGAAGTCGGTATCGGCCCAGATGCGGAAGTGTTCTCCAAATCGCAGCCGATGTCGGCGGTCGGGTTCGGCGCCGACGTGGGCCTGCATCCGGCCTCGCGCTGGAACAACCCGGAGCCGGAGATCGTGCTGGCGGTCAGCAGCGCCGGCCATGTCGTCGGAGCAGCGCTCGGCAACGACGTGAACTTGCGCGACATCGAAGGGCGCTCCGCATTGCTGCTGGGCAAATGCAAGGACAACAACGGCTCCTGCGCGATCGGCCCGTTTGTGCGCCTGTTTGACGAGCACTTCACGATCGACACGATTCGCGCGACGCAGGTGTCGCTGCGTGTTGAAGGCACGGACGACGACTTCACGCTCGACGGCGTAAGCCACATGAGCGAGATCAGCCGCGACCCGCTCGACCTCGTCGCCCAGACCTGCGGGCCGCATCACCAGTACCCGGACGGCTTCATGCTGTTTCTCGGCACGATGTTCTCGCCGATCAAGGACCGTGACGCACCGGGTGCCGGCTTCACACACCACCTCGGCGACCGCGTAACGATCAGCGCCCCTGCGCTCGGCGCGCTCGTCAACACGGTACGCCTGTCGACAGAGATCGCGCCGTGGACGTTCGGTGTCCGCGCCCTGTATCGCAACCTGGCGGCACGCGGGCTCGTCCGTCAGGGCTGACCTATCGTCGCTACCGAAACCGTCTCAGAAAACGCCACCGCACAGTCCGTGGAAGGCAGCCCCTTGACCGGCGAGCGGAACGTGAATAATCCGCCGGCAAGCGGCTGCTCCTGCAACGCCTCGTCCGTCAGGCCCTTTCGGGCGGTGGTCGCATAGACCGTCTGCAAGTCATCGCCGCCAAATGCGAGCTTGGTGATGTTGGAACAAGGGAAGTCGACGCGCCCGATGCACCGGCCGTCGGGCGAGAACCGCTCGATCCGTCCTCCGCCAAACAGCGCGACCCACACGCACCCTTCCTCGTCGACCGCCATCCCGTCCGGGTAGCCGGTACCCTCGATCGCAGTGAAGACGCGCTTGCGTTGCAGGCTGCCGTCGTCGGCGAGGTCAAAGGCATAGACCACACGCTGCAAGGTATCTGTGTGATACAGCGTGCGGCCGTCGGGGCTCGCGGTCGGGCCATTCGTAATCACGTAGCCTGAATCGCGCACGCTCAGCCCGCCATCCAGACCGACGCGGTAGAGCTGCCCGCTCGGCTCGCGCTCCCCATCGTCCATCGAGCCAAACCACAGTGCCCCGGTGCGATCGACAAAGCCGTCATTCAGACGGTTTCCCGGCCGATCGGTCTCGACCGGCAACACGCGACTGAAGCTGCCCGTTGCAAACGCGAACCGGTAAAGGCCGCCCTGCACGCCGCAGATCCAGTTGCCATCAACGCAAGGCAGCGCAAAGCCGATCTGGCCGGGCGCGACCCAGCTACGGCACACAGCGGTATCGGAGTCATATCGGTAGAGCCGTCTGCCTTTGATATCGACAAAGACCACGCAGCGCAATGCGGCGTGCCACACCGCGCCTTCGCCCAGCGTTGCCGCTATGCGCCAGAAGCATTCCGGAATGATTTGCGCCTTCATCCGCCGTACCACCCGGCATCGACAAAGTACTCACGCGCCGTGCAACGCGCGGCATCGTCTGACGCAAGAAACAAGGCCATCCGCGCCACGTGTTCCGGCTCGACACGCTCATGCAGGCATTGCTCGGCCAGCAGCTTGGCTTCGCTCTCGGGCGATTGCCAAAGTGCCATCTGCCGCGGCGTGCGGACAGCGCCGGGCACGATGCAATTGACACGGATGCCGAATCCGCCAAGGTCGCGCGCAAGCCCACGCGTCAGGCCCTCAATGCCGGCCTTGGACGTCATGTAGATGGCGAGGTCCGGCTGGGCAAGATGCCACGAGATGGACCCGAGGTTCAGGATCACGCCGCGCCCCAGCTTCTTCATGCCGGGCAGCACGGCTTGCGCGCAGAAGAACTGATGGCGCAGGTTCACCTCGATGCGGTTGTCCCAATAGGCCTGCGACACCGTTCCAATTTGATGGCGGTCATCATTCGCGGCGTTGTTGATCAGCACTTCGATGGGGCCCGTTTCGGCTTCAATGTCCGAGAACGTGGTGTTCAGCGCGTCGATATCGCGCAGGTCGCAGTAGCGGAAGACCGGCGGATGCACGCACTCGCCCAGCGACGCCGCCAGCGCCTCTGAGTCCGCACCCGCAATATCCAGAAACGTAACGCGCGCGCCCTGTTTGGCAAAGCCTTCGACGATGGCAGCACCAATGCCGCTACCGCCGCCGGTAATCAAAACGTTCTTGTTAACAAGGCTCGGATAAATTGCATAAGACATAGGAGATTCCAGTTACAGCAAAAGGGATAAAGCCCGAAGCGCAAATTCAGCGGCGGCCGGAGCGCGAGATGACATCCACCCAGACGGCCAGTACGAGGATGCCGCCCTTGACGATCATCTGCCAGTACGCATCCACGTCGAGCATGGACATGCCGTTGTCGAGACTGGCCATGACGAGCGCGCCGACCAGCGCGCCGTAGACCGTGCCCGCGCCGCCGCGCATTGACGTGCCCCCGATAAAGCAGGCCGCGATGGCATCCAGCTCGCCCATGGTTCCGGCGGACGGTGAGCCCGCAGCGAGACGCGCCGTATTGACGATGCCGGCGAACGCACACATCAGGCCCATGAGCCCGAAGATGGCCAGCTTCACGCGATCGGTGTTGATGCCCGACAGGCGCGTGGCCTCCAGGTTCGAACCCACGGAGTAGATACGGCGCCCGAACACGGTCTGGCTGGCAATCCACGAAAAAATGCCCAGTAGCGCCAGAACGAGCAAAACGGGCACCGGGATACCGCCATAACTGTTGAGCGTGGCGACAAATGCAACGATGACCGCGCCCGCAACAATCAACTTGGCGACGTCTTGCCATAGCGGGGCGACGTCAAGTTCATAGCGGCGGTGCTCACGCCGCTGCCTGATCACCACGAACACCAACAGGCAGAAGATCAGCACCGCCATCAGGTCACCCACCCGGCGGGGCAGATAGCCCTGGCCGATCAGCACGAAGCTGTCCGACACCGGCGCAATCGTCGAGCCATGTGTGAGGCCGAGCAGGATGCCGCGATACGCGAGCATGCCGCCCAGGCCAACGATGAAGGACGGAACGCCCCGGTAGGTTGACCACCATCCGTTGAACAGACCCATGGCCACCCCAAGCAGAAGCACCACAGGCACCGTCGCGACAATTGGCCAACCCAGTCCTTGATCGAGGATGGCAGCCACGCCGCCAAGCAAGCCCAACAGCGAACCGACGGAGAGATCGATCTCGCCCGCGATGATGACGAACACCATCCCGCAGGCCAGCATCCCCGTAATGGACATCTGCCGCAGCAGATTGGAGAGATTGCGAGGCGACGTAAATGCACCGTCGGTCAGCATCGAAAAGAACAGCCAGATCGCGGCCACGGCGATCAGCAACGCCAGGATCTTGTAGCGTGCGAAGAGTTGCCTCAGGCGCTGGGTTGCCTTGAGCGTGCTACGCGAAGGGTCCACCCCGCCGGCGGCTTGTGGGCTCGTCTGAGAAGTCATGCGTGGCCTACCTGATGAAAAGTGGATGCGTGCCGCACCGGTTGAATGGCTGCGGTCAGAATGTGTTCCTGCGTCAGCCCGTCGTTCACGAAGTCGCCACGCAGCTCACCCTCGCCGATCACCAGCACGCGATCCGAAATGCCGAGCACTTCCGGCAGCTCCGATGAAATGACGATGATGGCCATGCCGCGTTTGGCCAAGTCGCCGATCAGCTTGTAGATCTCGTACTTGGCGCCGACATCCACACCGCGGGTCGGCTCATCCAGAATCAGGACGCGCGGCTCGGTAAGCAGCATGCGAGTGAGGACGGCCTTTTGCTGATTGCCGCCCGACAGGCTGGCAATCGGCAGCATCGGATGCGCGGCACGCACGGCAAGCCGCCGCATCTCCTTGCGGATCGTGTCGAGTTCGGCCGCGCCGTCAATGCGCCCGAGACGCGAAAAACGCTGGAGTACGGCGAGCGTGATGTTGTGGCCGACACTCATCAGCGAGACGATGCCGTGACGTTTGCGGTCTTCCGGCACCATCGCAATGCCCGCACGAATGGCGTCAAGCGGCGCCCGGACTTTCAACGGTTTTCCGTCCAGTTCGAGCTCCACCTCACTGGCGCCTTCATACGCGCCATAAACCGCCTGCATCAGCTCGGTGCGCCCTGCGCCGACCAGCCCCGCCACGCCAAGAATTTCACCCCGCCGCACCGAGAAAGACACATCGTTGACCCGCTTGCGAGCCGGGTTGTTCGCGTCGTAGCACGTCACATTGCGCGCCTCGAAAACAACCTCCCCGATGGGATGGGGTTCGCGCGGGAACAGTTGCGTAATCTCGCGCCCGACCATCTGCGCAATGATTCGGTCGGTGGTCAGGTCCAGCATCGGCGCGGTGGACACATGGCGGCCGTCGCGGATGACGGTGACCGTGTCGCACACCGCTTCCACCTCGTCGAGCTTGTGCGAGATGTAGACACACGCAATGCCGCGCGCCTTCAGGTCGCGGACGATATCGAGCAGGATGCGCGTTTCAGCCGCCGTAAGCGACGACGATGGCTCGTCCAGAATCAGCAGCTTGGCGCGCTTGTTGAGCGCCTTGGCGATTTCAATCAGTTGCTGATGGCCGCCACCGTAGTGCATCACAGGCAACGCGACGTTGATGCCCTGAATGTTCAGGTCACGCAGCAACTTGTCCGCGCCCTGGTACATGGCCGAGTAGTTCATGCGGCCGCCGGGCAGCGTAATCTCGTTGCCGAGATAGATGTTCTCCGCCACCGACAATTCCGGCACCAGCATCAGTTCCTGATGGATGATGACGATGCCCGCACGCTCCGTGTCTCGAATGCCGCCGGCTTGGAGCGGTCGGCCTTCCCAGAGAATTTCTCCATCCCAGGTGCCGCTCGGGTACACACCGGAAAGCACCTTCATGAGCGTTGATTTTCCGGCGCCGTTCTCGCCGCACAGGCCAACACACTCGCCCGGCCTCACGGCCAGGTTGATACCGTCGAGCGCCTTCACACCGTCAAACGTCTTGACGATGCCGCGCATCTGCAACAGAGGTTCAGACATGCCTCGTCCTTGAGGTACGAACGCGGCCGGCGACAAAGCGTTGGCTCGCCGCCGGCACAAAGTGGCCCTGACTGCGCGACCTTACTGGCCGCCGATCTGAGCCTGCGTGTAGAAGCCGTCTTTCACCACCAGGTTGACGTTGTCCTTCGTGAGTTGGGTGGGCTGCAGCAACACCGTGTCGACCTTCTTCTTGCCGTTGTCGTACTGCGCGTTGTATTTGGGCTTGTCACCCTTGGCGAGTGCCACCGAAAGCTGCGCGGCTTCCGTCGCAATCAGCTTGAGCGGCTTGTAAACCGTCATCGTCTGCGTACCGGCAATCACGCGCTTGACGGCAGCAAGGTCCGCATCCTGCCCCGACACCGGCACTTTCCCGGCAAGCTTCTGCGCAGCCAGTGCCTGGATCGCGCCACCGGCCGTGCCGTCGTTGGATGCAACTACGGCATCGATCTTGTTGTTGTTCGCCGTCAGCGCGTTTTCGACAATACCCAGCGCCGCAGACGCGCTCCACTCGGGCACCCATTGCGAGCCGACGACCTTGATGTCACCGCGGTCGATGGCCGGCTGCAGCACCTTCAACTGGCCCTGCCGCAGCATCTTCGCGTTGTTGTCGGTGGGGGCGCCACCCAGCAGGAAGTAGTTACCCTTGGGCCGGACGTTGTAGACGCCCTGCGCTTGCAGCTCGCCCACCTTCTCGTTGTCGAAGGAGATATAGGCATCGACGTCGGCATCGAGAATCAGGCGGTCATACGACACCACCTTGATGCCTGCCTTCTTGGCTTCCGCCACCACATTGGTCAGCGCCTTGGAGTTGAACGGCACGATGACGATCACGTCGACACCGCGCGAGATCAGGTTCTCGATCTGGGAGATCTGACGTTGCTCGCTGGCATCCGCCGATTGCACCGACACTTTCGCGCCCAGCTTTTCTGCGGCAGCGACAAAGTAATCGCGGTCGCGCGACCAGCGCTCCACGCGCAGGTCATCAATACAGAAGCCGATTTCCGGATGCGCCTTGCTGGCATGCGCCAGGGGCGCTGCAATCGACAGGCTGGCGAGCATTGCACCGCAAAAGGCGGCCCTCAGAACACTACGGCGTTGGTTCGATTTCATGTCTCACTCCATCTTCTATTGTTGGTGGATACCCCTAGGCCGACGGTGCGCGTGGTGCGCCGCAATAGTGATCTCGCCCGGCTCGACGGCCATCGCATGGTGATGCGACCGCTCGGCACGGGCAATTACGAAATTACCCAACCGCCCTAACATTTCTTGCCACCCCGCTGCGATCGTCTGACAGCGCCCCACGTAGCCAATAGAATGTGCAAGCGCGCAGCACGCCCCAGCGCTGCAGCCGTTTGGCAACCCCAGCCACCGCGAGCGGCCCGAGCCACCATGCACCGTCAACCGTCCGATCCATCGCAGCACGCGCGCATTCATCGCATTGCGCTGCTGTTCAATGCCAACAAGGTGTACGACCGCGAGATCATTGCGGGCATTGGCGACTACATGCGCTCCACGCGCGTGACGTGGGACCTGTTTCTCGAAGAGGATTTCCGCTGCCGGCTGCCTGGCATCGAGCGCTTTGATGGCGACGGCATCATTGCGGATTTCGACGACCCGGCAGTCGCTGAGGCGCTGCGCGGTTGCCCGCTGCCGGTGGTGGCCGTCGGCTCGTCATATGAAAATGCAGCGCAATACCCGTCCAAGGAGCCCTATGTCGCAACGGACAACGGCAAGCTGGTCTCGCTGGCATACCGGCACCTGATCGAAGCCGGCCTGCAGCACTTTGCGTTGTACAGCCTGCCCCAGGCACCGGAGAACCGCTGGGCACAGCAACGCGAACTGGCCTTTACCCGCTTGCGCCGGCAGGACAATCCCGCCGCCCCGATTGACCAGGAGATTTACCGGGGCCTCTCGACCAGCGCGCCGACCTGGCATCAGGCGATCGGTCAGTTGATTGAATGGCTGCGGGGCTTGCCCAAGCCCATCGGCATCATTGCCGTCACCGACGCGCGGGCCCGGCACCTGCTGCAGGCTTGCATGACGGCAGGGTTGGCTGTGCCAGAGGAAGTCGCCATCATCGGCATCGACAACGATCCGCTCACACGCACCTTGAGCCGCATCCCGTTGTCATCGGTCATTCAGGGCACGGTGGAGATGGGGCGCACCGCTGCGCATCTGCTGCATCAGATGCTGGGCGGTGCCCGCCTGGCAGGCCGGCAGATTCTCGTGCCGCCGGTTGGCATCAATGTGCTGGCGTCGTCCAGGCACCAGCCGCTTTCCAGCCCATATGTCATGCGCGCGCGCCACTTCATCCGGCAGTACGCCTGCCAGGGAATCAAGACCGAGCAGGTCGCGGACTACGTCGGTATCTCGCGGTCATCGCTCGAAGAACACTTTCGTCGTGAATTGAATTGCACCGTGCACCAGGAAATCCTTCGCCATAAGCTCGACGCCGCCAAGCACATGCTGGCCAGCCGTGATGTCGCAACCGCCGAGGTGGCGGTGCGCTGCGGCTTTACCTCACCCCAATACATGCACGCCGTATTCCGCCGTGAGCTGGATTGCACGCCACGCGAATACCAGGAACGCGCCATCACGGAGGGCCAATCATGAGCATCGCGCCAGCGCTGTCCGCACACGCGCCGCTCGACGGAGCCCTCTCGTCAGCAACATGGGGGCAATTGCCGGACGGTGAACCCGTTCGGCTGTTCACGCTGCGCAATGCCTCGGGCATGCGCGTTTCGATCAGCGATCTGGGGGCGACGCTCGTCTCCTGGCAAGCACCGGATCGCAGCGGGCGCCTGGGGGAGATTCTTCTGAACCACGCGACGCCTGCCGCCTACCTTGAATCGCCGGGCTATCTGGGGGGCTTGATCGGACGCTGGGCCAACCGGATTGCGGGCGCGCGCTTCACGCTCGACGGCATCGACTACGCGCTCGACCGCAATGAGGGGGGCAACCTGCTCCATGGCGGGGCGAGCGGGTTTCATCGGGCGCTATGGGAGGCCGAGGATCAGGACGGCGCATTGGTCCTGCGGCTCACCTCCCCGGAAGGCGATGCGGGATTCCCGGGCAATGTCGCCGTCCAGGTTCGCTACGTGCTTGACGACGACGGCACGCTGTCGATCGACTATGAAGCCCGGACCGATGCGCCCACGCCGATCAACCTGACAAGCCACGGGTATTTCAACCTGAGCGGCAAGCCCGGCACCGACATCAAAGGCCACATCCTGTCGATCGATGCCGACGCCTTTCTGGAAGTCGATGCAAAGCTGATTCCGACGCGGACAGCCAGTGTCGCTGGCACGGCATTCGATTTTCGTCAGGGGGCGCCCATCGGGGTACGGTTGGACTGGCCTAACGCGCAACTCGCGCAGGCCGGCGGGTTCGACCACTGCTTCGTGCTGCGCAATACGGCGCCGGAGGGTCGCCCGCATGTGCGCCCAGTCGCCCGGCTGTATGACCCAGGCAGCGGGCGCGAATTGACAGTACTCACCGATCAGCGCGGGCTTCAGTTCTACTCGGGGCACAAGCTGGGGGGCACGCACGCGCTACGCAGCGGCTTGTGCCTGGAAGCGAGCGCGTTCCCGAACCAGGTCAACATGCCCGATGCGGAAGCGGTCACGTTCCGCCCGGGCCAGGTCTACCGGCAGCGCACCGCATACCGCGTGTCGGTTGCTGAAGAGACCTGAGCCGCGAGACCTGATCTGCATTCAGGCACGCGGCTTGGATGTTCAATGCGCCGCTGCGGCCGCGCCGTGCATGACTTCGTGCGCGCCGCGGATGCCGTTGAACCATGCGTTGAGCACCACGGCCACCAGCGTGCCCATCACGATGCCGCTGTGGGTGATGGGGTGCGTCCAGTCCGGAAAGTGGTGGAAGAACGCCGGCGCCAGCGTCGGCATCATGCCAAAGCCGACCGACACCGCGATGATCAGCAGGTTGTGGCGCTGCTGCTGGAAATCGACCATGCCCAGCATGCGGATGCCGGCAGCGGCCACCATGCCGAACATCACGATGCCCGCACCGCCCAGCACGTATTGCGGCACAGACGCCACCACGTAAGAGAGCTTCGGAAACAGACCCAGCACGATCAGCAGCACCCCGCCGGCGGCCGCCACATAGCGCGAACGCACGCCCGTGATCGACACCAGCCCGATGTTCTGTGAGAACGACGTATGCGGGAACGTGTTGAACACACCCGCCACGACCGTCGCCAGGCCATCGGCACGCAGGCCGTTGGTCAACTCGTTGCGCGAGATCGGCTTGCCCACCACGTGCGACAGCGCGAGGAACATGCCGGTCGATTCCACCAGCGTGATCACGATCACGATGCACATCGAGATGATGGCCGACAGCTCGAACTTCGGCATACCGAAGTGGAACGGCGTCACCAGCGTCATCAGCGGCGCGGCGCTCGCATCAGCCAGCGACACTTTGCCAAATGCCGCCGCCACCAGCGTGCCCGTCACGATGCCAAGCAGCACCGCGATATTGCACAGCAGTGCGTTACCGAATTTGGTCAGCAGCAGAATCGTCACCAGCACCAGCGCTGCAATGGCCAGGCCGAACGGATCGCCAAACGCCGGGTTCGGCACCATGTGGCGCACGCCGTCGACCACCTGCGGAATCATCTGCTGACCGCCCGCGGCCCAGTTGATCCCCACGCTCAACAGCGAAAAACCGATCAGCATGATGACCGTGCCCGTTACCACGCGCGGGAACAGGCCCAGCAGCCGGCCCATGAGCGGCGCAATGGCAATGCCGAACACACCAGAAACGATGGACGCCCCGAAAATACCGGGCAGCCCCATGCCGGGCTCCACGCCAATGGCAATCATGGGTGCAACTGCGGCAAACGTGACGCCCATCATCACCGGCAGGCGGATCCCGAAGATCAGGAAACCGAGGGATTGGATGAGCGTGCCGATCCCAGCCGCAAACAGATCGCAGTTGACCAGATACGACAGATCGCTCTTCGACAGGCCGAGCGCATTGCCGACAATCAGCGGCACGGCAATCGCACCGGCGTACATCACCAACAGGTGTTGCAAGCCCAGTGCGAACAGACGGGGCAGCGGCAGACGCTCGTTGACGGGATCGGCAACGGCGTGAGCGATTGTCGACGAAGAAGGCGAGGGTTGGCCGGGGGATTGGCGCATTGTCTGTCTCCTGGGGCCGCCCCCGTGTCAATGCCGGGAGCGTGCTTTAGGCGGGTGCGGCGGATTCCGTCCGCCTGCATTCATGCGGCGTGATGCCGCGTATTTGCCGGCATCTTGGAGGGGCTCCATTTTTCTGTCAACAATTACAATCGTTTTTTGTGTACATATTTTGCGTTCTGAAACGCGTGTGCGCCGTGATCAACCTGCCTCAAGCCTCCAAGCGCGCCTCGTGACCGGGGCCCAAAGAAAAAGCGCGGCCGCGACATGAGTCGCTGGCCGCGCAGTAGAAATACCTGGCAGGTAAAGCTGGAACCAGGAGCCGCCATCAAACCCCGTGAAGCACAGGGTTGTGTCAGTGGCTCTCAGCCGACCTCAGATCAGGTCGGCGTCGGCAGCCATGCGCGATCGCGCAGGCGCGAGCGGATGCGGGCGATGGCCTGGCTGTGGATCTGGCACACGCGCGATTCCGACACGCCCATCACGGCGCCGATCTCGCGCAGGTTCAGATCCTGCTCGTAGTAGAGGCTCATCATGAGCTTTTCGCGCTCGGGCAGAGCCTCGATGGCAGCGACAACCGATTCGCGCAGGTCGTGGTCCAGCAGTTGGTCCAGCGGTGTGGCGTCGTTCTCGGGCGCGCGGTTCTCGATGAAGGCGTCGGCGTCTTCGCGGTCGAAATCTTCGTAATACAGCAGCTGACTGCCCTGCAGGTCGACCAGTTGCTTCTGGTATTCGGCCAGCGACATGCCCAGCGCTACGGCAATCTCGGTTTCGGTGGGCGCGCGGCCCTTCTGCTGCTGCAGCTTCTGGATCGCCTGCTCGATCGTGCGCGCGTTGCGGCGCAGCCCGCGCGGCAGCCAGTCCGAGCCGCGCAGTTCGTCCAGGATCGCGCCGCGAATACGCTGGGCCGCGTAGAACTCGAACTGCACGCCCTGCGTTTCCTCATAGCGCGACAGCGCATCGAGCAAGCCCATCATGCCGGCCTGGATCAGGTCATCCAGCTCAACGCTGGCCGGCAGCTTGACCATCATCTGGTTGGCAATGCGACGTACCAGTGGAGCATACGTGGCCATCTCGTCGGACTTGGTCTTGCGACCGGTTGCGGTGTACATATCCATGCCTGCCTTTGACGCTTCGTTCATGCTGCGCCTCAATAAACCAATTCGGCCGCGCGTGCGGTGGCGCGGATCGTCGCAGTCGATGTGGACATTGACGTTGCTTGCGCCGATTCATCTGCCGGCTGTGCCGGAGCCCGCGCCGACATGACCACCCGCGACGGCGCACTGCCATCACCGGCTTGGGCCTCGGCGCTGGCCCAGCTCAACATTTCTTCGGCAAGCTGGCGGAAGGCCATGGCCGAAGGCGATGCGGGAAACGCGCTCGCCACGGGCTTGCCGAGCGAGAGCGCAAGTTCTACGTGCCGGTCCTCAGGGAGGTAGCCAGCGAAATCGATACGGGTGTTCAGGTACTGGCCCACGGTGTTGGCCAGGTTGCCGAACACGCGCACGGCGGAATCCACCGAATGCGCGCCGCACACCACGGTGCGGATGCCAGCGCTGCCTTGCAGCACGGCGGTTTTCTTGAGCAGCGTGTACGCGCTCTTGATGCCTTCCGGACCATCGGAGAAGGTCAGCAGCACGTCGTCGCAGACTTCAGCCACGGTGCTCAGTGCCCGGGTGCCGAAATGCGCGGCCACGAGCGTCACATCCGCCGTCTCGTCGTACTGCTCGAGCACGCCGGGCATGGCGAGCATGGTCTGGGCGTTCACCACGGCCGTGTCGCGGCCCATGGCGGACAGCGCGATGCGCAGGTTGTCGACAAAGTCATCGACCTGCTCTTCCGCACCGATCACCAGCACACGACGAGCAGCGGCATGACCGAGCATGCGCCGCAGCCCTGCGGCTTGATCCTTGGCGAATGGCGTCGTCATGGTCGCCCCCTTGTCAGGCGAAATCGAAAGCGGCCAGGCCAGGTTCGCGGTTGCGCGCAGCGCCTTGCGCCACGAGCAACGATTCGTCCGAATCCAGCGTGAACGACGACTGCTCCGCACCGGCCCGGAACGAGCGGTGGATCAGCAGCTTCTTGTTCGGCACCGCAATGTCTTCCGGCACACGCTGGCCGTACGACACGTAGTGCAGCGGCAGGCGGCGGCGGATCATCACGTCCATCGCGTGGCCAACAGACGCAGCCTCGTCGATCTTGGTCAGGATGCAGCCGGCCAGGTTGGCGTCGCGGTAGGCACCCACCACTTCATCGAGCGTCTTGCCGTTGCTTGCGGCGTTCAGCAGCAGCAGGCGCTTGATCGACGGGCCCACGGCATGCAGCATCGCCATCTGTTCGGACACGGCGCGGTCGCGCTGGCTCATGCCGATGGTGTCGATCAGCACCACGTGCTTCTCGCGCAGATCGTTCAGGGCGAGGCTCAGGTCTTGCGCGTCTTTCACGGCATGCACCGAAACGCCCAGGATCTTGCCGTAGATGCGCAGTTGTTCATGGCCGCCGATCCGGTAGCTGTCGGTCGAGAGCAGTGCCACGCGCGATGCGCCATGGCGCAGCACGAAGCGCGCGGCCAGCTTGGCGGTCGTGGTGGTCTTGCCCACGCCGGTCGGGCCCATCAGGGCAAACACGCCGCCCTGGTCGAGCAGGCTGTTTTCATCCGACACGGTGGTCAGGTTCTTTTCAATCGCGCGCTGCACGAAATCCAGCGCGCCTTCATACGAGTCGTGCTGCGGCATGTTCTCCAGCACGTAGCGCGTGAGCTGTGCCGAGAACCCTGCGTTGAGCATGGTCTGGAACAGGCGCGTACGCACCGGGTCGCCCAGCTTCACGCCCAGCGAGGCCAGGCTCGACATGGCGTCGTTCAGCGTGCTCTTGAGCGTTTCGATCTCGCCGACCATGCGGCGGGTCATCACGTCGGTCTCGGCACGGATGCTTTCCTTCACGTCGGCCTGGATGGCCGAACGCTGCAGGCTCACGTCATCACGCGGGGCTTCGGGCTTGGCCATCGTGTCCTCCACGCGGACGAAAATGTCGGACGCCTTGCCTGCGTCGGCTTGCGCGTCGCCGCGCGGCTTCACAGGCGCGTCGGCCTTCTGTTGTTCGGCGCGAAGGGTACGGGCCTGGGCTTCCACGCGCTCGGCAAAGCTGCGCAGCGAAACCGGGCGGTCATCCTGCTCGCGTGCCTGTTCACGCGCTTGTTCGCGACGTGCGGCAAAGCGGGCAGTCGATTCCATCTCCGGCTCGTCGTCTTCCACCGTGGTGCGGCGGGCGATGAACTGTGCGGTGCTGGCCAGGGCCTGCGCCGCAGACTGGGCAACCTCTGCATTGGCACGGTCCAGCGACAGGCCAGCCAGCATGCGGGTGGATGCTGCCAGCGCATCTTCTTCGCCAAACGCCACGTCGTCATCCACGCGCGTTTGCAGCGTGCGGCCGGCCGGCTTGGCCACCGGAGCAACCGGGGCTGCCGGTGCCTCTTCCTGTGCGGGGGCGCGGCGCGAGGCAATGAAGCGGTTACGCAGACGGGCCAGCGCGTTGGGCGCCGGGGCCTCGACCTGCGGTGCTTCTTCAGCAGGTGCCTGGGCGGCAACCACGGCTGCGGTTGCAGCGGCAATCGGTGCGGGCTCGGGGATCGGCGCCGGTGCCATCGGACGCCGCTGTGCCGTCTTGGGCGCCGACGACTGCGTGTCGACCAGCGCATCCACGTGCGAGTCGGATGCCGCGATGATCTCGATGCCGCCAGGAATGGCGCGGTTCGACAGAATCAGAGCGCCATCGCCCAGTTGGTCGCGGACTTTGCGCAAGACGTCACGCGACGTCAGTCCGGTGAATCGATGCATTTTCATGCGCGGCCTCCAAGCATGGCGACAACCTTAATCGTTCGGTGATCTGGAATTTCTGCGTGCGAGAGCACGCGCAGGCTCGGTGCGGCACGCTTGAACAGGCGGGCAAGCATCGGGCGCAGTACGGGCGGTACGAGCAGGACGCCCGTCTGACCCATCTGTTCGTGCTGCCGCGACGAGTCCGCAGCCGCTTGCATGAGCGAGTCGGCCAGTTGCGGTTCGATCGGGCCGGCGTTAGAGCCAACGACGCTTTGCAGCAAGATGTTCTCCAGATTCGGGTCAAGCGTGACGACCTGCATTTCGGTCTTGTTCGGGAAGAGCTGCTGGGCAATCGCCCGGCCCAGCGCCACACGCACGGCAGCGGTGAGTTCGGCGGGGTCTTGCGTCCTGCCTCCGTGTTCCGCCAGCGTCTCGACGATGGTGCGGATGTCGCGGATATGCAGGCCTTCGTCCAGCAGGTTCTGCAGCACCTTCTGCACGGTCGCGACGGGCAACAGCTTCGGCACAACGTCTTCGACCAGCTTCGGTGCTTCCTTGCCCAAATGATCGAGCAATTGCTGGACTTCCAAACGGCCGAGAAGCTCGGTGCTATGGGTGTAAATCAACTGATTGACGTGGGTGGCGATGACCGTGCTGCAATCGACCACGGTATAGCCCTCGGCCTGCGCGCGATCGCGCACATCAGCGTTGATCCACATGGCCGGCAGGCCGAAGGTCGGGTCCACGGTGGGCGTGCCAGGCAATTGCGTGCCCAGGCGACCACCCAGGCCGCCATGGCCGCCCAGGCCATCCTGGCCACCCGGATTGATGGCGAGGAACTTGCCCTGCTGCACTTCGCCCTGGCCGATTTCCACGCCCTTGAGCGTGATGCGGTACGACGACGGGCCCAGCTCCAGGTTGTCGCGGATATGCACAACCGGCGCCAGGAAACCCATGTCCTGCGTGAACTTCTTGCGGATGCCCTTGATCCGGCGCAGCAGCTCGCCGTCCTGGCTCTTGTCCACCAGCGGAATCAGGCGATAGCCGATTTCCAGGCCCAGCACGTCGACCCACGACACATCGTCCCAGCTCGCCTCGGGCGTATCCACCGGGGCAATGGCCTGCAGCACGGGTTCGACCTCAGGCACCTCGCGCTTCTTCTTGAGGTACCAGCCCAGATAGCCCAGACCGCCGCCAAACAGGATGAACGGGAAGTGCGGCATGCCCGGCACCATGCCCAGCACGCCCAGCACACCGGCGGTGGTCATCAGCACCGTCGGCATGGCAAACAGCTCGCTCGACAGTTGCTGACCGACGTCCTTGTCGGTGGAGACGCGGCTGACCATGATGCCCGCCGCGGTGGAGATCACCAGCGCGGGAATCTGCGCGACCAGGCCGTCGCCGATGGTCAGCAGCGTGTAGTTGGTGGCTGCGTGGCCGACGTCCATGCCGTGCTGGAGCACGCCCACGGCCAGGCCGCCGATGATGTTGATCAGCAGAATGGCGATACCCGCCACCGAATCCCCGCGCACGAACTTGCTGGCACCGTCCATGGAGCCGAAGAATTCAGCTTCCTGGGCGATCTCCGTGCGGCGCCTGCGGGCTTCGTCTTCACGGATGAGGCCGGCGTTCAGGTCGGCGTCGATCGCCATCTGCTTGCCGGGCATCGCATCCAGGGTGAAGCGCGCGCTGACCTCGGCAATGCGGCCCGCGCCCTTGCTGATCACCATGAAGTTGATGATCACCAGGATGACGAACAGCACGATGCCGACGGTGTAGTTGCCGCCCACCAGGAAGTGGCCGAAAGCTTCGATCACCTTGCCGGCGGCGTCCGGGCCGGTGTGGCCTTCCATCAGCACCACGCGCGTGGAGGCCACGTTCAACGACAGCCGCATCAGCGTGGTAATCAGCAGGATGCTCGGGAACGACGAGAAATCCAGCGGCTTGAGCGTGTGCATGCTGATCAGCAGCACGATGATCGACAGCGCGATGTTGAACGTGAACAGCAGATCGAGGATGAACGGCGGCAATGGCAGCACCATCATCGCCAGGATCAGGATGATGAGCACCGGGCCCGCGGCGGAGCGGTAGTCGCCCTTGCGCAGGATGTCGGTGACTCGGAGCAGTGCGGCGTTCATTGGCGGGCGTGCAGCGGGGGGCTTTTCGATGGATGCCATCTTGCCGGGGGAACCGCCAAATCGAAGACGTGAGAAAGCCGCCCAAAAGGCGGCTTTTCTTTGAAATACCCTCCCACCGGGGGGTGCGGAAGCGGGCGGTGGCGCCGTTTGGCCGTCGTTGCACGCCAAGCGCCCCATGCGCGGACATCAAACCGCTACTCGCCGGGCAAAAAGCGTCGTGCTCGGCGCTTTTTGTCTGGCGATTCGAGTTCGGAACTCGGCGCGTGGGGTGTTTGCTCGATGGGCGACGTTTTAGGCGTCTTCGGGCTCGTCGTCCGGGCCGGGTTGCGGCCCCGGGTCCATATCGGCAGGCACCGGCAGGTCGGTCGGGCGCACCGGCACACGGCCGCCCACCTGATGCAGGCGGCGTAGCTGGTAGACATAGGCAAGCACTTCGGCCACGGCGGCGTAGAGCGCCTCCGGAATCTGGTGGCCGATCTCGGTATGGCGGTACAGCGCACGGGCCAGCGGGGGCGCTTCCAGGATGGGAATCTTGTGCTCCGTCCCCAGCTCGCGGATCTTGGCGGCCACCATGTCGGCGCCCTTGGCCAGCACACGCGGCGCGCCGCCTTCCTTTTCGGAATAGCGCAGCGCCACGGCATAGTGCGTCGGGTTAGTGACGATCACGTCGGCCTTGGGCACATCGGCCATCATGCGGCGCTGGGCCGCCTGGCGCTGCAAGTTGCGGATGCGGCCCTTGACGTGCGGATCGCCTTCGGACTCGCGGTGCTCCTTGCGCACTTCTTCCTTGGTCATGCGGTGTTTGCGCGCGTATTGCCACAACGACAGCGGCACATCCACGGCCGCCACCAGCATCATCACCGCCGCCATGCAGAGGAAGGCCACGCCAGCCACGTGCAGGGTGTCGCGCATGGCCACGCCCAGGTCCTGCTGCGGGAGTTCGATCAGGTCACCCCGGTAGTACCGGACCAGCAACCAGCCCACACCGGCAATCAGAAACAGCTTGATCAACAAGCGTGGCAGCTCGATCAGCCCCTCCAGCGAGAACATGCGCGTCAGCCCCTGCAGCTTGAACAGGCGCGAGATATCAGGTGCCAGCGGCTTGAACGAGATGGCCCCACGCGTGAGCGCCAGCGGCGACAGCGCGGCAATCACCAGCATCAGCATCAGCCCGCCCAGCGCCATGGCCAGCGGCATGAACTGGCCCGTCACGTAGTTCCACTGGTCCTGCCCGCTGGTGTAGTTGTAGCGGTGGAACTCCAGGCAGCGCGCCAGGAAAGACGACGCAGCCCGCACAATCGAGTCGCCCATCACCCACAAACCGCCCGCGGACACCGCCGTGAGGGCGAACGAAGCCAGTTCCCGTGATCTGGGAACGTCGCCTTCCTCGCGCGCCTGCTCGAGGCGCCTCGGAGAGGCGGCTTCAGTTTTCTCAAGATCGCTTTCTTCGGACATGCCGGGCGTGCGAGGGGTGAATGGACGCTCGCATTATCCCGCCCCGGTCTGGCCATCGAAGCGCAAAGAAGACGCCTTGAAAGCACGCTTATCGGCAAAAAGCCGTCCCGCAATGCCCCCCTGACGCATGTGCACGTCGTCCGACATTGCCTGCGAGCCGCGCGGTGGCGATGACCCCTCCCGAACCCGATCCGCTCGCATGAGCGAGCCGCCCGGTTTGCGGTCGTGCCCCCTGGCTGCGCAAATACACCGCCCCCTTATATGGGGTCTGCCGCGCGAGGCATGCGGTGCGGCTCGACATCCTGCAACCGGTCCGCCGTGATATCCGCCGGATGCACCACCACGCCACCATTTCGCGCGATGAACCGTTGCGCATCCGCCAGATTCCGGAATGCGGGAAGGTTGCCGCGCCGCATCGGTCCCAAAGCGGTCGACCCCGACACATAAACGGCCTGCAGTGCCGGAAGCCATCCACCGTCTCCCGTGGCATGCACGTAGCTGGCGGCAACTTCCGCGGCCTGTCGCCCGGGTGCGTAGCGCTGCAGGTTTCGCAGGTAGATGAACAGGGTCAGCGGTGAATCAAAGAAGTACGCATCGCCGTTGGCAAAAATGAGCTGCGCCGCCCACTCGGGAACGCGAGATGGAAACGCCCCACAGACGGGGCAACGCGCATTGGCCGGAACCGGACGAGGGGCATGTGGCTGCAATCCGGATCGCGGATCGTACGGCACGGCCGGCGCGACAAAGCAGATCTCGTCGGGCACCTTCGGCTCGGCCCGAAGGGATGCACGTCCAACAAACCACCAAAGAGACCAGAGTGCCGCAAGCAATGCTGCCAATGCGGACAGCCGACGGCGTGTCGTCATGACCCGCTCCATCCACCGGCGCTGATGCCACAGATAAAGACAGTTCTGGGCAGAAGATGACAGTGGCAAATCACAAGTGAAAGCTCCACGGGAGACAAGCAAGCGTTGCCTCCCCGGCCACAAGAAATGGAACGACGACACCACGGGCGTGACATGAACGAATCCATCGGCAATCGCATCGCCAGCCAAGACCAACATGGCGAGCATATCGGCGCGGCTCATCCTCTGAATTGATCAATGGCAGGAATTGATGCTGGATATTTTAATTAGACCTTTCTGCTGGCAATTGCATTGCCTATTCCTGCTTAGCAAAAACATTCGAAAAAAATACCCGACATTGCGTTGTGGATAAAAAAGCATCTGAAATGCTTGATTTGCATCAATTCTAGCCACGGCATTTCTGTCAATTGATACGCATCAATCTGTGCCGCAGGCGTACCGCTACCATCGGCCGCTTCTGACACATGCGGTGAAATCTTGAACCGTTGCACTCTGCCCAACCGTGGAATCCTGCCGAGTATCGGGCTCGCCGGACTGGCGCACACGCTGCGCTGGACGGCCAGTCCGGCCGCGAGCACGCCGCCGGCCCGGTACCGATATGCCTTCGAGGGCGACACGATGGGCACGACATATCACGTCCGGCTCGCGCTTCCCTCGATGGATGACACGGCGTTGCTCGATGCGGCACGCGCAGCCGTGGATGCGGCTGTACAGGCAGTCGATCAACGCATGTCGACGTATCGGGCGGACTCCGAACTGTCGCAACTGAACCGGCATGCGGGCGGGCACCCCTTCACGCTGTCCGCAGACACGATCAGCGTATTGCAGATCGCGCGATCTGTGAGCCTCGCAACGGATGGCGCGTTCGATGTCACAGCCGGGAGCTTCGTCAACCTGTGGGGCTTCGGGCCGGAAAAGGCGCAGCGGGTGGTAACGCCGCGCGAGCTGGCGATGCTCAAGAGCGCAGTCGGCACCGGCGCACTGGAAATCGATCCGCGCACGCGTACCGCCACGAAGGCCGACCCTCGCGTGTATACCGATCTATCGGCCATCGCAAAGGGTTTTGGTGTCGACCAGGCGGCGATCGCGCTCGACGCGCTGGGCATCGCCGATTACATGGTCGAAGTGGGTGGAGAGGTGCGCGCCAAGGGCCGGCGCCATGACGGGCGTGCGTGGCAAATCGGTATTGAAGAGCCTCAGCGGAAGCTACCGCGCCGTGCCCGATTCGTCGTGCCATTGCGCGATATGGCAATGGCAACGTCAGGGGATTACCGCATCTGCTTTGAGCATGACGGGCAGCATTACTCACACGAGATCGATCCACGTACAGGCCGCCCAATCGCCAATGGCCTGACCTCCGTCACCGTGGCCGCGTCGCAGTGTGCGATTGCCGACGCATACGCTACGGCGCTGATTGTGTTGGGCCCCGAGCGCGGCGTCGAGGTTGCCGAGCAACTCGGGCTGGCCGCCTATTTCGTCCTGCGCGATGCCGAAGGCCGCCATCAAGACCGGATGACAACCGCGTTTGCTGCGCTGGGCGGTCGCCCTGCCACATCCACCTGATCCGCACCGCAACCCGCACAAAGCGCAACGGCATCGTCACATTCATTCAATTCCGAATAGCCTTATAAAGAATAGGTTATTCAAATTTCCAATGGTCAATCAAATAAGGCTCATTGCAATTCAATTCGAATTGATGGGTTTTCTCTGACCTTTGATGGCTGTCAATAGCAAATTCTTGCGGTTTGTTAATGTGGTTTCCAATTCTGAGGGAGCGTAAGAGATGAGCCAATCCAACAATGATTTTGAGAATCCGATTCCTGTGAGCCCGACACGGCGCAGCTTTCTGAACCGGACGGCAGCGGGGCTGGTCGGCGTGGGCCTGTCCGCGGGCCTGGCAGCCTGCAACAAAGGCACAGACAAGGATGCACCCGCGGCGGCGGCTCCGGCCGATGGCAAAGCGGGCGCAGCCGGCGGCGTCGACTACAGCAAGTACGAAGTGCCGCCCGGCCAGTTGGATACCTACTACGCGTTCTCCAGCGGCGGCCACTCGGGTGAAGTTCGCATCTACGGTCTGCCTTCGGGACGCTGCTTCAAGCGCATCCCCGTCTTCAACATCGATTGTCTGGTGGGCTGGGGCATCACCAACGAATCGAAGAAGATCATGGGCACCAATCCGGACGGCACGCTCAAGTACTGGACCGGCGATACCCACCACGTGCATCCGTCCTATACCGACGGCACCTACGATGGGAAGTACATCTTCGTCAACGACAAGATCCACAGCCGGCTCGCCCGTGTGCGCATGGACACGATGGAATGCGACAAGATCGTCGAATTGCCGAACGTGCAGGGCTTCCACGGCGTCTTCCCGGACAAGCGGGACCCGGTGGATGACAAGATCAACCACACCACCCGCGTGTTCTGCGGCAACGAGTTCCATATTCCGCAGCCCAATGACGGCCGCGACCTGAACGACCCGAAGAAGTATTTCTGCCTGTTCACGTGCGTGGACGCGGAGACGCTCGAGCCCCGCTGGCAGGTCAAGGTCGACGGCAACATGGACTTGGTGGCAACGTCGTATGACGGCAAGCTCGCCGCTTCCAACCAGTACAACACCGAAGGCGGCGTGCATTACGAAGAGATGATGTCCGCCGAGCGCGACGCGTGCGTCTTCTTCAACATTGCCCGGATCGAAGCTGCCGTCAAAGCCGGCAAGTCCTTCACCATCGGCACCTCGAAAGTCCCGGTCGTCGACGGCACCAAAGCCGCCAACACCGACCCGAAGACCGCGCTCACATGCTATGTGCCCGTGCCCAAGAACCCGCACGGCGTGAATGCCAGCCCGGACGGCAAGTACTACGCCTGTTCCGGCAAGCTGTCACCGACGGCGACGCTGATCGAGCACGACCTGGTCTTGAAGTGGTTCAACGGCGAGGTCAAGGAACCACGCGACTGCGTGGTCGCCGAACCCGAGATCGGGCTCGGCCCGCTGCACACCGGTTTTGACAACCGCGGCAATGCCTATACCACGCTGTTCCTCGACAGCCAGATCGTCAAATGGAACCTCGAAGCGGCGATCAAGGCGTTCAAGGGCGACAAGACCGCCGTGCCGGTGGTCGACCGCATCGACGTCAATTACCAGCCGGGCCACGGTTTCACCTCGATGGGCGAAACCAAGGAGCCGGATGGCAAGTTCTTCATCTCGGACAACAAGTTCTCGAAAGACCGGTTCCTGCCGGTGGGCCCGCTCCACCCGGAAACGGCTCAGCTCATCGACATCTCGGGCGACAAGATGAAGCTCGTGGCAGACCATGCGGTCTATTCCGAGCCGCATGACTCGATCGTCATCCGCCGCGACATCATCAAGACGCGTCAGGTCTACAACATCGATGAGTTCCCGAACGCGGTGAAAGACCCGAAGGAGTGCCGCGTCGAGCGCAAGGGCAAGCAGGTGACGGTCTACCTGACCTCGCAGGCACCTGCCTTTGGCTTGCGCGAGTTCACCGTGAAGAAGGGCGACGAAGTGACGATCATCCTCACCAACCTGGACAAGGTGGAGGATTTGACCCACGGCTTTGCCATCCCGAAGTACAACATCAACTTCATCGTGAACCCGCAGGAAACCAAGTCGGTCACCTTCAAGGCCGACAAGCCCGGTGTCTACTGGTGCTACTGCACAAACTTCTGCCACGCGCTGCACCTGGAAATGCGCTCGCGCATGCTTGTTGAGGCATAAGGGAGAAGGCGGACGTATGAAACAACTGTTCTCACGATTGGCGGTGATTGCCGCCACTTGTGCGATGGACACGTCCGCACTGGCGGGCATCAGCGGCATGGCTTATGAGGCGCCGCTGCCCGCCGGTTTATCGACCGACCCGAACCTCTGCGCAATGGTGCCCTGCACGGACGTGCTGCCTGGCGCCAGCAGCTTCTCCCCGCGCAAGGGGCGCCCTCCCTATGTGGAGGGCTATCGCGACGTTGCCGGCAAGCGCCAGCTGGTCGGCTACGCGTTCCTGTCTACCGACATCGTGGACATGCCCGGCTATTCAGGCAAACCCATCATTACCCTGATGGGCATGGATGCACACGGCGTGATCACGGGCGTCAAGGTCCTGCGACATTCCGAGCCGATCCTTCTGCTGGGCATTCCAGAAACCCAACTGACGCACTTCACCTCGCAATACGTCGGCAAGTTCGTCGGCGGGAGCATCGAGATCGGCAAATCCCACGCGGTGAGCGAGGGCGCCGTCGAACTCGACGCGATCAGCGGTGCGACCGTGACGGTGATGTCCGAGAATCAGGTCATCCTGCGCAGTGGCAAGGCCGTGGCCGAGCAGGCCGGAATCATCACGCCCAAGCGCCGCGCCCAGGCGAAATTCACGCCGGTCAATCAGCCGCTGAGCTGGAAGGCACTGCTCGACCAAGGCGCCGTGCAGCGGCTGACCGTGCACCCTGAAGACGTTGGACTCCAAGCCAGCGGCCAGCCTTACGTGGATATGGTGTTCGGTGACGTCAGTGCGCCGGCCGTAGGACGCAGCATTCTGGGCGATGCGAATTACGCATCGCTCATGTCGAGCCTGAAACCCGGCGAACACGCGATCTTCATCGCGTCGAACGGCACCGAGAGTTTCAAAGGCTCGGGCTTCGTGCGCGGAGGCATCTTCGACCGCATCCAGGTCGCCCAGGATACCGACACCTTCACCTTCCGGGACCTCGATTACCAGAACCTCTACGGCATCCGCGCAACCGGTGCGCCGGATTATCGCGAATCCGGCATCTTCATCATCCGCAGCCCCGGATTTTCGTCGGCGTATCCGTGGAAGCTGGTGTTCCTGGCCAACAAGTTGGATGCAGAAACCGGCGCAAAGACGTTCACGAGCTTCGAACAGGAATACTGGCTTCCGGCGGATGAGCTTGTGGGCGGGCGGCCGCAGTACGACCGCCCCGCACCGCCCTGGCTGCAGATCTGGAAGGCGCGTGCCGTCGAGATCGGTCTGTTCGCCCTCCTGTTGATCAGCGCAGGCGTGGTGTATGCGTCGCGAGACACGCTGGTGCGTCGCTCCAGGCGCAAGGACAAACGCTGGGTCTCCTGGCCCAAGTACGCGCTGTGGACCACGAGCATCGGCTTCGCTGGATTCCATCTCATGGCGCAGCCGTCCATCACGCAGGTGCTGACATGGTTCCACGCCATTCTCTTCAAGTGGCGGTGGGATCTGTTCCTGTCCGATCCCTTCATCTTCCTGTTCTGGTGGTTCATCATCATCAGCGTGTTCTTCTGGGGCCGCGGCATGTTCTGCGGTTGGCTGTGTCCCTACGGCTCGATGAGTGAGATCCTCTACAAGGTGGGGGGCAAACTTGGCCTTGCGCGCTTCCAGTTCCAGTTGCCCAAGGCGCTGCACGACAAGCTCAAGTGGATCAAGTACGGTGTGTTTGCCGGTCTGCTCGGGATGTCGTTCTACTCGATGGGCACCGCCGAGAAGCTGGCGGAGATCGAGCCTTTCAAGACCACGTTCCTGGTCGGCGTCTGGAACCGGACGTGGCCCTTCGTCACGTTCTGGAGCGTGCTGGCTGTCGCCGCCCTGTTCATCGAGCGGCCATTCTGCAAATACCTGTGCCCGCTGGGTGCCTCGCTCGCAATCCCGTCCACGTTCCGGTGGTGGGGTCTGAAACGCAAGCAGGAATGCGGCCCATGCCGCGCCTGCGAGGCGGGCTGCGGATCGCAGGCGATCGGACGCGATGGCAAGATCGATCAGCGCGAATGCCTGTTGTGCCTGGATTGCATGGTCATGTATTACGACGATCATGCGTGCCCTCCGCTGGTCAAGGAGCGCAAGCACCGCACGAGCGCCGGCTTGAAACTGACACCGATCGGCGCCGACGGCTACTACATTCCGATCCAGCCCGTGCCAAGCGCGCCGCACAAACCCGCTGCACCGGCGCCCGCTTCGCTGCCGCTGCCGCCGGTGGGCATCGTCGCCCGGTTGCGTCGCGAGCTGACTGACCACCTCTTCCCCTGGAACCAGCAGTTCCTTCACCACCCGTTGTTCTTCCGTGCCGCCGGCATTGGCCTGGCCGTGCTGGTCACCTGGGCGTGGCTGCTCGGTGCGGGCGGCAGGCTTGGCGCCGGCATCGTGCTCGGCTGGTGGTTGGCGTGGTCCGCCTACGAATGGGTCATGCGCATGGCGTGCAAGCCCTATGTGAAGGAAGGCGCCTGGTGGGGTTACAAGCTGCGTACAGCCTCCTGGGCCGACATGGCTGCCTATGTCGGCATGAAGAACCTGCTGATTGGCGCAGGACTCTTCCTTGCCATGAAGGGCGTGGGCGTGCTTCCGGCGCTGCAATCCTTGCCCCAACTGAAATGGCTGTACTGAACCGGCTCCTCTGCGCGATCTCGGCACTGCTGGTCTGCACTGCGGCCTGCGGTGCAGAGATTCGCGTGCATGCCGGCAGTTCGATTTCGCAGGCGGTCACGCTCGCGCATGCAGGGGACACCCTCATCATCGAGCGCGGTCGGTATCAAGGCCCGGTCCGGATCGACAAACCCCTGACCCTTGTGGGCATCGACCGCCCCACCATCAGCGGCGGCCTTGTCGGAGATGTGATCCGCGTCACGTCGCCGGACGTCACGATCGATGGCCTGATTGTCAGCGACAGCGGCGACGACCTCGGTGCGCAGAACGCCGGCATCTACATCCAGCCCGGCGCGGATCGCGTCACGGTCAGACACTGCGAGCTCACTTACAACCTGTTCGGCCTGTGGATTGAAGGCGTGAAGGATGTACGCATCGTGGGCAACGTGATTGCCGGCAAGCGCGATTACCCTTCCGCCCAGCGCGGCAACGGCATCCAGCTCTACAACACGACGGGTGCGCAGCTCGAAGGCAATGAGATCAGCTTTTCGCGTGACGGCATCTATGTCGATGTGTCGCACCACGCGCTGTTTCGTGCCAATCGCATCCACAACGTGCGCTATGGCACGCACTACATGAACTCCAACGACAACGTGTGGGAGGGCAACGAGTCCTACCACAACCGCGGCGGACTGGCACTCATGATGACGCGCCGCCAGATCGTGCGTGGCAACCGCGCCTGGGGCAACTCGGACCACGGCATCATGCTGCGCACCATCCAGGATTCGGTCATTGAAGACAACGTCGTGTCCGGAAACCTGCGCGGTTTCTTCGTCTACGACGCCGAATACAACGTGCTGAGCAACAACCTCGTCATCGGCAACACGGTCGGCATGCACGTATGGGCCGGGTCCATTCACAACAAGGTGGACGGTAACGATTTCATCGATAACCAGGAACAGGTGCGCTACGTTGCCGCACACGACGAGCCCTGGGGCGGGCGTAGCGGCAACTATTGGAGCAACTATGCCGGGTGGGACCGCAACGGCGACGGCCGTGGCGACGTGCCCTATCGCGCGAGCGATCTGATGGACCGGCTGTTGTGGCGCTTTCCGAGCGCCAAGCTGCTGCTCAATAGCCCCGCGGTACAGACGTTGAGGCTGATCTCGGAGCAATTCCCGCTGCTGCGCTCACCCAGTGTGGTCGATGCCAGCCCCCGCATGCGTCCACGGGGCAATGATTGGCGCGCGTGGGTGAACAAGCATGATTGAAGCGCGGCAACTGGTGAAGCGCTACGGCGAGATCGAAGCCGTGGCGGACGTGAGCCTGACGGTGCATCCCGGCGAGCTATTCGGCCTGATCGGCCACAACGGCGCGGGCAAGAGCACGCTGTTCAAGATGCTCCTTGGCCTGGAGGCGCCCACCGCAGGTGAAGTGCGCATTGGAGGCCAGCCCATGAGCAGTGGGGCCTTCCGGTCGGTGCGGCGCAACCTTGGCTATCTGCCGGAAAACGTGGTGTTCTACGACAACCTGACTGGCCAGGAAACACTGGAATTCTTCGCTGCGCTCAAGCGCGCGCCGCGAACGGATTGCGCGCGCGTGCTGGAACGGGTGGGGTTGTCCCATGCCGCAGACCGCCGCGTGCGCGGATACTCCAAGGGCATGCGCCAGCGCCTCGGTTTTGCCCAGGCCCTGCTCGGCCAGCCCACACTCCTGTTTCTCGACGAGCCCACAAACGGCCTGGACCCGCAGGGGATTCGCGACTTTTATCGCACCCTGGGCGAACTGCAGGCGCAGGGCGTGACCATTGTGCTGACCTCGCACATCCTCTCGGAAATCCAGGAGCGCGTGGGTCGCCTGGCGATCATGAAGAACGGACGCGTGCATGCACAGGGGACGGTGCAATCGTTACGCGAATCGATGGCCTTGCCGCTTTGGTTCGACCTACGGCTGACGGGCGGCCCAGAGCATGCCGAGCCCGCACTGCGGCGCGCGCTCGCGGCCGCGCCAGGATGCGAACTGCACATGGATGGATCGCGCGCCACCGTGCTGTGCCCGCGGCCGGCGAAGATGCCATTGCTGCAATCGCTATCCACGCTCGGTGCAACACTTGCCGACCTGCAACTGCGCGAACCTTCGCTCGAAGACGTGCTCCTTGGCCAACCTGCTTGAGGCCAGACATGCAATTGACACTCGAACCCCGGCAGATCGGCATCGTCATCGCCAAGGAATTCCACGACCGCATCCGCAACCGGTGGGTGCTGGCGGTGACCACTGTATTGACAGCGTTTGCGCTGGTGATCGCCTACTTCGGCGCGGCACAGCAGGGCGAAGTCGGGCTGCGCGGCATGGAGGTCACGATTGCCAGCCTGGTGAGCCTCGTGATCTATCTCGTACCGCTGATTGCGTTGATTCTCGGCTTTGATGCGATCGTGGGCGAGCGTGAACGCGGCTCGCTGGACCTGCTGCTTTCCATGCCGATCACCCGAGTCGAGCTGCTGCTCGGCAAATACCTCGGCTTAGCGGCCGCGCTTGCGTGCTCCACGGTCGTCGGCTTCGGGGTGGTCGGAATACTGTTGGCCGTCAAGCTGCCGCTCGCGGCCATGTATCACTACGCCGGCTTCATGCTCAGTTCGGTGCTGCTTGGCATGACCTTCCTGAGCCTGGCCCTGTTGGTGTCCGTCATCGCCGCCGACCGCACGCGCGCAAGCGGTGTCGCCATCGCGCTGTGGTTCTTCTTCGTGCTGGTATTCGATCTGCTGCTTCTCGGGGCACTGATCGCCACGGGCGGAAAGCTGGGATCGGACGCCCTGCCCTACCTGATGCTGCTCAACCCGGCAGACATCTTCCGCATCCTCAATATCTTCAGCTTTGACGAAGTCCGCACGCTCTACGGTCTGGCGACCGTATTCCCCGAGCATATGGCCGACCCGCTCGTGCTCGGCGCTCTGATGGCCGCCTGGATCGTCGCTCCGCTCGCTGTGGCCGCATGGAAATTCCGCAAATGAAACGCACACTGCAACCTCCGCTATCCGCCCTGCGCCGCAGCGCGCGCACGGCCCTGTTCGCTACCGCAATCGTCCTGGCCGGTTGCCAAGGCGCCGCCTCTACGCCCGATCCGATCGAACTGACCCGCGACACGCCTTGCAGCCTCGATGGCATGTCGGTAGCCGACTTCCCCGGCCCGAAAGCGCAGATTCTGTATGACAAAGGCACCCCCGACGTCTTCTGCGACACCATCGAGCTATTCGCGATCGTGCTGCGCCCCGAACAACAGCGGCACATGCTCGCCATGTACGTGCAAGACATGGCCAAGACAGACTGGAACACCCCGCGGGGCCACTGGATCGACGCCCGCACCGCGTTCTACGTCGTGGGATCGAAGGCGCGCGGATCGATGGGCGCCACGTTTGCGTCCTTCGCCACGCAGGCCGATGCCAACGCCTTCACCACACATCAAGGTGGCAAGGTTTACAAGTTCAACGAAATTACGCCCCAAATGGCACAGCTCGACGGTGGCGTATTGAAAGATCCCCAGATGTAACCGCCCCAGAGAAGACGAAATGATCGATTACTTTGCCAATCTACCGCCCGATGATGCCGTTCAGATGGAGCAGCTCAGTCGCTTGTCCTACGAGCTGCGGGAAAGCCGGCGCAAGCTGCTCGAACCCTATGGGGTGAACGATGAGGGGGATCTGCTGGCGCGCATCGCGGCGGCGGACTTGCCGGAGCATCCGGCCTATGAGCACTACCTCGGCTCACTCGCGCTTGCAACCGCCAAGCAAGACGTCACCGCTGAACTGAAGGCGCTACTGGCGCGCATGGGAGGCTGATCATGCAGCACCTCGATCTCAAAGAGGCACTGGAGGCGCACTACGGTGCGGTGTTGGCGGAACCTCCTACGCTGTGCCAGGACGCCTTGATGGTCTCGCTCGACAACGGCGTTCTGCTCGAACTGCGTTACCCCGCTCGGTCGGAATATGCGATCGCGTGGCGGTGGGGCGATGCGCAATTACGCATCGACACCGCACCGCTGCATCGCACGCTCACCACCTTCCCTAACCATCTGCACGATGCTTCGGACGTGCTGCGCGAAGATCCCTTGACCAACCCGAACGCGGAGCCCTGGGCCAACGTACGCGCCGTGATTGATGCCGTGCTGGTCGACCCGCTGTTACAGGCATAAACAAACGGCGCTCACCAGGAGCGCCGCCATGCCTGCCCGATCGCAAGTCCTTACGTCGCCTTCGACGTCATGTAATCCACCCCAGCCTTCACGTCTTCATCGCCGAGCGATGCGTTGCCGCCTTTTGCGGGCATCGTACCCTTGCTGCCCGAGAAGCCGTGCAGCGCATGGTCGTAGAGGGTGTCCTTGCCCTGCGCGATGCGAGGGGCCCAATCGTCCTTCGATTTGAACATCGGCGCGCCACCGGCACCGGTGCTGTGACACATGGCGCAAGTGGACTTGTAGACCTTCTCCCCTTTCTCGACATCGCCGGCGCTGGCCTGGGTTGCCTGCGGCGCAGCGGGCGCTGCAGCCACAGTTGCGGGAGCCGCAGTGGCGGAGGCAGCGGAAGCAGCCTCCTCATTCTTGCTGCATGCCGTCAGCAAGGTGAACCCCACCAGGGCAGCAATGGTTATAGGTCGAATGAGCACGTCGATACCTCGAATCAAAAGGAGTGAGAACAGTGGCCCAAATAGGCCATGACCATGATAAGAATGAATACCGACTCAGGCCTTGACGCCAATCAGCGCAAGGCTTTGTGGGGCGTTGTAACGTGTCAACTCCCCTACGGCGGTCATGGAAATACCGGCGGGATATTGCTGCACCTGGCACCTTCCTGACGCGCACGGGATCCGGTCTGGGCATGCCATCGACACAGACGGTCACGGCGCCGCGCACGTCGTCATCATCGGCGTATCGCGAGCCGTCGGGCAAGGCAGCGTGTTTGGCGCAGAGGCTTCGATACATCATGTTCTCTGATGCAGGCCAAGGCTTCGTTCCTACGTCTGCACGACACGCTCGGGCCGGGCGGGTGATGGTGCACGTGCGGGACTGCCGATCCCGGCAGGCTCTGCGTGGGCGACTACACCGCCGATGCGGCATTCCGCAGCGAATTTCATCGCTGGCCTGCACAGCTTTGGGAAGAGAAGGACGCGCAGATCGACGCCATGCTGGCGCGCGCGCCGCTGAAGAACCAATGAGGCGATTCGCTCCGTCGCAGTTGTCAACCTGTGGCTGACCGCACGGAGAGACGCCGCCCCCCGCATCCTGCGAGGGGCTGGCAATGCAGGGTCAGAACCCGAGGCTTTCCAGCAGGTCGTCGACCTGTTCCTGGTTCGCGACCACGTCCGGATGGTCCGGATTGATCTGCGGGCCGTTGAGCAGCGTCGTCGCAACTTGCGCGGCTTCCACGCGCAGGTGTTCCGGCGCGTTGTCGAGCAGGATGCCCACGAGCTGGCTTTCGATGAGCTGAACGACGTCCAGCACCTTCTTGATCACCTGGCCGGTCAAGTCCTGGAAGTCCTGCGCCATCAGGATCTCCATGAGCTGCTGGTTCGTGTCGCGCGTCTTTTCCGGAACGCTGCGCAGGAAGCCGTTGGTCTGCCCGACCAGCTCGCGGATCTCGTCGTCGCCCAGTTGGCGATCCATCCACGACTGCCAGCGGTTGACCAGCGCCTCGGCGTCGGACTCCAGCGCATCTTGCACGGGGCGCGCCGCGTCAATGGCGTTGAGCACGCGGGTGGCCGCCTGCTCGGTCATGTTGGCGATGTAGTTCAGGCGGTCGCGCGCGTCGGGAATAGCCGAAGCGGCCTTCTCCACGCCCTTGTCCAGACCCAGCTCACGCATGCTCTCACGCAGCATGCGCGTGAGGTGGCCGATGCGTTGGAGCATTTCCGGCATATCACCGTGGTCCACGCCTTCTACGGCAGGCGCCTGGGCGCCATCATGCATCTCGCTCATCACGCCCCCTTTTCGAGCTTCTCGAAAATCTTGCCCAGCTTTTCGTCCAGCGTGGCAGCCGTAAAGGGCTTGACCACGTAGCCGTTGGCACCTGCCTGGGCAGCGGCGATGATGTTTTCCTTCTTGGCTTCGGCCGTCACCATCAGCACCGGCATCTTGCTGATGACAGGATTGGCGTCGCCACGGATGCTCTGCAGCATCTGCAGACCATCCATGTTGGGCATGTTCCAGTCCGAGATCACGAAATCGAACCGGCCTTCCTTGACCTTGGCCAGGCCGGCGGCGCCGTCTTCGGCCTCGTCGACGTTGGCATAACCGAGTTCCTTGAGCAGGTTACGCACGATCCGGCGCATCGTCGGGAAATCGTCGACGACGAGGAATCGGTACTGGCTCTTGTCCATGGACACAATCTCCGCAAACTTACTGAATTGGGGGGTTTCGGGCTTCCTTGGCAATCTTATCGGCGCCTGGGGCCGATTCTTGAGCGCTGGAATAGTTTGGGGCGCCTGACTGCTGCGCCCCGCAACCAATGTACCCGCAAAGTGCAGCGTTACACCCGCGTCACACGGCCATGGGCCGACAGCTTGGCCAGCACGTGCGGGCCGATCTGCGACAGCGGCAGGACTTCGTGCACACCGCCGTGGGCCACGGCCTCTTTGGGCATGCCGTAGACCACACAGGACGCCTCGTCCTGGGCAACGTTATAGGCACCCGCGTTGCGCATTTCCAGCATGCCGACCGCCCCGTCCTTGCCCATGCCGGTGAGGATGACGCCCAGGGCGTTGGCCCCTGCGTTGCGCGCGGCGGAGCGGAACAGCACATCCACCGCCGGGCGATGGCGGTTGACCGGCGGCCCCTGATCCAGCTCGGTGACGTAATTGGCGCCGCTGCGGCCGAGCGACAGGTGCATGTCGCCCGGGGCAATGTAGGCGTGGCCGGGCAGCACACGCTCGCCGTGCACGGCTTCTTTCACGCGGATGCGGCACAGGCCGTCCAGCCGCTTGGCGAACGACGTGGTGAAACCCGCCGGCATGTGCTGCACGATCAGGATGCCGGGGCAATCGGGCGGCATTTCCAGCAGGAAATCCTTGATGGCCTCGGTGCCGCCGGTGGAAGCGCCCACGATGATGAGCTTTTCCGTCGACGAGAAATGGGTACGCGCAGGTGCAGAGGTTGCCGGTGCGTGCTCCGCGCGAACGGGTGCGCCGGGCGCCGATGCGGTTGCTGACCCGGGGGTCGCGGCCACCGCAACCGGTGCAGCAGCGCGCGGACGCAGCTTTGCCCGGGCCGCAGTGCGGATCTTGTCGGCAATCTGGTCGGCGTATTCGTTCATGCCGTCGCGCATGCCCAGCTTGGGCTTGGCGACAAAATCCACCGCGCCCAGCTCCAGCGCGCGCAGCGTGGCTTCAGAGCCGCGCTCCGTCAGCGAAGAGATCATGACCACCGGCGTCGGGCGCAGGCGCATGAGTTTTTCCAGGAAGTCGAGGCCGTCCATCTTCGGCATTTCGACGTCCAGCGTGAGCACGTCCGGATTGGTCTGCTTGATGAGGTCGCGCGCGATGATCGGATCGGGCGCCACACCCACCACTTCCATGTCCGGCTGGCTGTTGATGATCTCCTTCAGGATGCTGCGGATCAGTGCGGAATCGTCGATGCACAGCACCTGAATCTTGCGTTTGTCGTTCATGTTCGGGAAGCAAGTCTTCTGAATGTTGAGACCGTTGTAAAACGAAGCGAAGAGGTTCTGATGGGTCAGCGCCGACGCAGACAGTACAAGTCGTACGGCAAGGCGGTGCTGGGTCGTCAGAATCGTTTTTCAGCGGTCTCCTAGGTAAACAGTTGCAGGCGCGAGGCTGGCTTCGTCGTGATGGACTTCGACAGCTTGCTGGCGTATTGCGCCTCGCTGTCCAGCTCGGCCACCGAGTTTTGCGAGCGCAGCTTGCGCACCATGATCTGACCGGTGGACGGTACGAAATACACCTTGCGCGGGTGCACGTCAAAGAGATCTTTGGCGGCCACCGTCAGGCCTTCGTTGCGCAGGAATTCGAGCACGAACTTGCCGTTGCGCTCACCCACATCAAGCGTGCTCATGCCAGCCAGCACGGCGGCGCCGCCAAATACCTTGATCTCCAGGCGCTCACGCTTGGCGCCCGCCTTGTAGAGCTGGTTGAGCAGGACTTCCATGGCGTGCGTGCCATAGCGCATGGAGGGCGACAGGATCGATTCCCCCTCGTTGCGCGAGGGCAGCATGAAGTGGTTCATGCCACCAATGCCGAGGGTCTTGTCGCGCACGCAGGCGGACACGCACGAGCCGAGCACCGTGACCAGCATCAGGTCTTCGGTGGTGACGGAATACTCGCCGGGCAGCACTTTCATGGCGCGACGGCCAAAGGTGGTGTCGTAATAAGCGTGGGTGCTGGCCGCCGATTGCGCGAGCGTGGCCATGGCGCCAGCGCTCATGCCGCTGTTCATGCCGCTATCGCTGCGCACGGCGTCCGTGGCCGACTGCGGCGTCGCGCGTTTGCCGAATTCGATCATCGTGCCCCCATCTTGGCCCGCAGTTCGGGCGCGATTTCGTACACGGTCTTGCCGCGCAGCGACCACGCCTTGGTGACCTGCAGGAAGCTCTCCGAATGGCCGGCAAACAGCAGGCCATCGGGTTTCATCACGTCGATGAAATGCTCAAGAATCTTGGCCTGCGTGGGCTTGTCGAAATAGATCATCACGTTGCGGCAGAAGATCACGTCGAACTTCTGCTGCAGCGGCCAATCTCGGTCGAGCAGGTTGATCTGGCGGAAGTCGATCATGGCCTGCAGCTCGGGCCGCACGCGGGCATAGCCCTCCTGCTTGCCGGTGCCGCGCAGGAAATATTTCTTCAGGCGCTCGGGCGACAGGGCCGCGACACGCTCCATCGGATAGATGCCGGCACGGGCACGCGCCAGCGCGTTGGTGTCCACATCCGAGGCAACTACGCTCACCTGGCTGGGCGACATCGAGCCGAAGGCTTCAGCCAGCGTGATGGCGATCGAGTACGGCTCTTCGCCCGTCGACGACGCCGAGCACCACACGGTGAACGGCGTGCGCTTGGCCTTGGCGTGCTCGTGCAGGATCGGGAAGTGATGCTGCTCGCGGAAGAACGCGGTCAGGTTGGTGGTCAGTGCGTTGGTAAAGGCTTCCCACTCGTCAGGCAGGTGGCCTTTTTCCAGCGCATCCAGATAATCGCGGAACGAGCCGAGGTTGACCACGCGCAGGCGGCGGGCCAGGCGGCTGTAGACCATTTCACTCTTGCGATCGGACAGCGAAATACCGACGCGGCGGTAGATCAAGTCGCGGATGCGGCCGAAATCTTCGGCGGTGAATGAAAACTCGCGCGACGCGAGCGTCGGCGAAACGGGCGCCAAATTTTGTGCTGCCATGGATAACTAACCCCGTGTTTGGCGAGTCTTGATGCCCGCTTTCAGTCGTTGGCGGGCACCGTTACCGCGGGCCGCGCCAAATTTGCTGTTGGCGAGGCTGGCGTCAGAAGGTGCTCCAGTCATCTTCATCGGCAGAACCCGAGGCCAGCTTGAGGGTCGGGGCGACGACGGCCTCGGAAACGGCGGCCGAAACCGCAGCCGCAGCCACCGGTGCAACCGGCGCATGTGCTCCCTGGGGCGCTTTTTCTGCTTGCGCGGCGGGAGCCTGTTCCGTTGCAGCCTCCGGCATCGCTACCGGCTTGGTCGCCTTGCGCGAAGCCAAGGCGCGCGCTACGGAAGGCACCACTTCGGTCTTTTCTGGGCGGACCTCGCTGCGGACGGCCGGCGCCGGAACGGCAGCCTGCGCCACTACGGCCAGCTCGGCTGAGGCATCGGTGCGGAACGTCGCCACGGCATTGCGCAGCAGTTGTGCCTGTTCTTCCAGCGACAAAGCGGCAGCGGCGGCTTGCTCCACCAGCGCGGCGTTCTGCTGCGTGACCTCGTCCATCTGGTTCACAGCCTGGTTGACCTGTTCGATACCGGAGCTTTGCTCGTCCGACGCGGCGGAAATCTCGCCCATGATGTCGGTCACGCGGCGCACGGCCACCACCACTTCTTCGATCACCGTGCCGGCTTCGGCCACCAGGGCCGACCCGTTGCGCACACGGCCCACCGAATCGCCGATCAGCTCCTTGATCTCCTTGGCCGCCGTGGCCGAGCGTTGCGCAAGGCTGCGCACCTCGCCCGCCACCACGGCAAAGCCGCGGCCCTGCTCGCCCGCGCGCGCGGCTTCCACCGCTGCATTCAGGGCGAGGATATTGGTCTGGAAGGCAATGCCCTCGATCACGCCGATGATGTCGGCGATCTTCTTGCTGCTGGCGTTGATGCCAGCCATGGTTTCGACCACGCGGCCCACCACTTCACCGCCCTTGACGGCGATGTCCGACGCGCTGCCCGCCAGTTGGCTGGCCTGGCGCGCGTTGTCGGCGTTCTGCTTCACGATGCTGGTGAGTTCTTCCATGCTGGAGGCAGTTTCCTCCAGCGACGAAGCCTGCTCTTCCGTGCGCTGAGACAGGTCGGCATTGCCGGCGGCGATCTGCTTGGTAGCGCTGGCGATAGAGTCAGCCGAACTCTTGATATTCGTGATCGTGCCGGTCAGTTGCTGCTGCATCTGCGCCATGGCGAAGAGCATGCTGTCACGGTCGCCGGGGCGGGTCTGCACGTGCACGGCCAGGTCGCCGGCGGCAATGCGGCGGGCAATATCGGCCGCGTACGATGGCTCGCCGCCCAACTGGCGCGACAGCCGGCGTGCAATGACCAGACCGAGCACGATGCCGAGCAGCGCACCCGCGCAGGCCATCACGATCATCACCAGACGCGAGCGCTCCGCGTTTTCACGCGCCTTGACGGTCGAAGCGGCGGCGACCTCTTCCACGCGCTTGACCATCTTGTCGAGGGTTTTCTCAAAGGCAGCCGTATCGTCCTGCAGCCCAAAGTTTTCCGCGTCTACGCGGCTGTCGAACTGGGTCGGGTCCAGGCCTTGCGCTTCCATCAATGTCAGGAAGTCGCTCATCCGCTTGCTCCAGACGGGGTAGATGGCATCCACCTCGCGGATCATCTTTTTGCCCTCGTCCGACGCGAACAGCGGGCGCACGTTTTCCACGCTCTCTTTCAGGCGTTGCACGTTGGCCGTGATTTCTTTGCTGAGACCCTTGCGATCAGCGAGCGTGACAGCGCTCAGCAGCCCGATCTGCGCGCGAGTGGCGTGTGCAAGGCTGTTGGCCGCACCGCCCATCTGCGTGATGGCGCGCATCTGCTTTTGCGCCAGCTCTTCGCTGGCGCGGGTCAACTGCGTGATCGTGTAAATGCCCAACCCGCCAATGGCCGCGCCCATGGCAGCCACGATCAGGAAACCACCGGTGAGTACCGTGGACACCGGCAAACGCTTGATCCAACCCATGTTGTCTACCTCTTCCTGTTTTTATATGCCCCCTAACCGCTATCGGCCTATGGGGGACGGCTCTTTAGAACCGCCGTGGGGTCATGCCACTTCAGTGGGGGGTCACCCCGGCTTCAGCAGGCACTAGCCCAGGCAAAAAAAAACCTGCCCCGGAGGGCAGGCTGCACACCACAAACACACACGAGAGAGCTTTCGCGAGCAGCGAAGATCCCGTGCATACATGGTCAAAAGGTCTCCCAGTCGCTATCGTCGCCGCCTGCGGCAACGAGCTTGGGTACGGGCAACTTGGGCGCTGACGCAGCCGCTTTGCTCACTGCAGCGGCGGCGGTGCGCTCGCGTTGTTGTTCTTTGGCGGAGGCCGGGGCTGCAGTTGCAGCGGCGGTCTTCGCGGTGGGTTCAGCGGTGGTACGTGCTGCAGCCTTCGGTTGGGCTGCACGGCGCGGCACGGCCTTGGCTTTGCGCGCCGGCTTGGCAGCCGCGCTCGCAGCCACCGGCACCGTCGACATTGCGTTTGCCTGTGTGCCGGCCAGCGTCCGGAACGCCGCCACAGCTTGGCGCAGCCCGCTGGCCTGTTCCTGCAGGGACATGGCAGCGGCAGCGGCTTGCTCCACCAGCGCAGCGTTCTGCTGCGTGCCTTCGTCCATCTGCGTGACGGCCTGGTTGATCTGCTCGATGCCCGCGCTTTGTTCGTCCGATGCGGAGCTGATCTCGCCCATGATGTCGGTCACGCGTTTCACGGCCACCACCACTTCATCGATAACGCTGCCCGCTTCGGCCACCAGCGTGGTGCCGTTTTCAACGCGGCCAACCGAATCGCTGATCAGCTCTTTGATTTCCTTGGCTGCCGTGGCCGAGCGCTGCGCCAGGCTGCGCACCTCGCCCGCCACCACTGCAAAACCGCGGCCCTGCTCGCCTGCGCGCGCGGCTTCCACCGCAGCATTCAGCGCCAGGATGTTCGTCTGGAAGGCAATGCCTTCGATCACGCCGATGATGTCGGCGATCTTCTTGCTGCTGTCGTTGATGCCGGCCATGGTGTCCACCACCCGGCCAACCACTTCGCCACCCTTGACGGCAATGTCCGAGGCGTTGCCCGCCAGCGTGCTCGCCTGGCGCGCGTTGTCGGCGTTCTGGCGCACGATGCTCGTCAGCTCTTCCATGCTCGACGCGGTTTCTTCCAGCGCCGAAGCCTGCTGCTCGGTGCGCTGCGAAAGGTCGGCATTGCCGGCGGCAATCTGTTGCGTGGCACTGGCAATCGAGTCGGAACCCGAGCGCACCTGCCCCACCATCTTCTGCAGGCTTTCCTGCATGCGTTGCAGTGCCTGCAGCAGGCGGCCGGTTTCATCGGCGCGGTCCACCTGAATGGTGTGCGTGAGGTCGCCCTGCGTGATGTGCTCGGCCTGTTCAATGGCGCGCATCAGCGGCAGCGTGATCGAACGGCGCAGCGCCCACGTCAGCAGCCCGCCCACCAGAATGCCGCCCAGCAGCAGGCCGGTGGTGAGGGCGCTCAGATTGCGATGTTCGGCCTGGCTGGCTTCGTAGCCGGCTTTGGCCGCGTCCATCTGCAGGCGGTTGAGCGCCGTCACCTTGTCGCCAAGGGGGCGGTACAGCGCCGGCATGACGTCCATGACCGTCTTGTTGATGCGCGCTTCATCGTGCGCCTGCACGGCTTGCATCAGCACCTGTGCGCCGTCACGCAGGAAAACGTCGCGCAGGCCCTGAGCCTCGTCGGCCAGCTTGCGTTCGTCTGCCGTGGTGGGCAGCGCGCGGTAGCGCTTCCAGGCGGCGTCGGACTTGTCGAGGAACATCTTGGCGCGCTCGACCGTCTTTTCCGTGCCGGGCGCGTTGGGCGCCATGGCGGCACGGTCGAGCACGATGCGGAAGCTGAGCAGGTTGGAATCGGATTCAGCCAATGCCACGGTGCCCGCAAGTTGCACGGCATAGCCGTCCTGCACGCGGGTGTTGGCGTGTCGCATGCCGATCAGGCCCGTCACGCCCACGATGACGGCGAGCACACCAATGCCCGCCATCATCAGCCCCAAACGGAGCCGGATGGTCATTTTGCTGAACATGCTTCCCTCCCCTAACGGCGCCGCACCTGTTGTTACGGTGTCTTGTCACCCGGCGGGCCCCTTCGGCCCCGCCTCAATCGCTATGGGCACGTACGCCGCGCCCCAGCCGGATTCATGTCGCGATCAGGCTGCTTCGGCTTCGTCGCACAGTGCCATGTCGGCCGACATCAGCAGGCGCTCGATGTCCACCAGGATCAGCATGCGCTCGTCGATCGAGCCCAGGCCACGGATATATTCCGTGTCCAGCGCGCCCGAGAACTCCGGCGCCGGCTTGATCTGCTGGCTCTGCAGCGTCAGCACGTCCGACACACCATCCACGACGATGCCGACCACGCGGTCCATCAGGTTCAGGATGATGACGACGGTGTACTGGTTGTACTCGACGCGATCGAGCTGGAACTTGATGCGTAGATCAACGATCGGCACGATGATGCCGCGCAGGTTGATCACACCCTTGATGAAATCGGGTGCATTGGCAATGCGCGTGACGGTCTCGTAGCCGCGGATCTCCTGCACCTTCAGGATGTCGATGCCGTACTCTTCTTGACCCAGCGTGAAGGCCAGGTACTCCTCCCCGCCGGTGTCTTCGCCGATCGCGTGTTTCTTGACTTCCATTGCGGCTCCCCTCGGCCCCGTCGGGCCACTAGATTGAATTCGTTGTGGTGGTTGATAGCACCCTGTCAGGCGTGAACGCTTATGCCGCAGCCATCGCCTCGGTCGAAAAACGACCGCCCTGTGCTTCGCCCATCTCGTGCTTTTCGGCAGTAACGGCACGCGCCGCGTTTTCTGAATGGCCCGAGCGCGTCTCGCGCATCAGGGCCGACACGTCGACGATCAGCGCCACGCTGCCATCGCCCAGGATGGTCGCGCCCGAAATGCCGGGCACGCGGCGGTAGTTGGTCTCCAGGTTCTTGACCACCACCTGCTGCTGACCGACCAGCTCGTCGATCTGCAGCGCAATCTTCTTGCCTTCCGAATCCAGGATCACGACGATGCCTTCCGACGGATCGGGCAGCGACGGCGTGATGCGGAAGCGTTCGTACATCGGCACCAGCGTCAGGTATTCGTTGCGCACCTTGAGCAGGCGACCGCCGCCCGGCACGGCCTTGATGTCTTCCGGACGCGGTTGCAGCGATTCGGCCACGCACGACAGCGGGAGAATGAACACCTCTTCACCGGTCTTGACCGACATGCCGTCCAGAATCGCCAGCGTGAGCGGCAACACGATACGGATCGTCGTGCCCTTGCCCTTCTGCGACTGGATCTCGACGTAGCCGCCCATCGACTGGATGTTCTGCTTGACCACGTCCATGCCCACGCCGCGGCCCGACACGTCCGTCACCTGGTCGGCCGTAGAGAAGCCCGGCGCGAAGATGAGCTGGTTGATCTCGTCGTCGGTCATGTTGTCCGACACGGGCAGGCCGCGCTCGCGCGCCTTCTTGAGGATCTTGTCGCGGTTCAGGCCCTGGCCGTCGTCGCTCACTTCGATAACGATGTTGCCGCCCTGGTGGGCAGCGGAAAGCAGCAGTTGGCCGGTGGCGTCCTTGCCGGCGGCCACGCGGGCTTCGGGCAGTTCGATGCCGTGGTCCAGGCTGTTGCGCACCAGGTGCGTGAGCGGATCGATGATGCGCTCGATCAGGCCCTTGTCCAGTTCGGTCGACTTGCCGAACGTCGACAGCTCGACCTGCTTGCCCAGCTTGTGCGCCAGGTCGCGCACCAGGCGCGGGAAGCGGTTGAACACGTAATCCATCGGCATCATGCGGATGGACATGGCGGCCTCTTGCAGGTCGCGCGCATTGCGCGTGAGCTGCGACAGGCCGGCAAACAGGCGCTCGTTGAGGACCGGGTCGAAGGCCTGCGCGGTTTGCGCCAGCATGGCCTGCGTGATGACGAGTTCGCCCACCAGATTGATGAGCTGGTCGACCTTTTCCACGCCAACGCGGATCGACGTTTCAGCAGCCACGACCGGCTTGTGGTCGGCAGCGGCCGGGCGTGCCGGCGCCGGGGCGGCCGCAGCGGCAGCCGCCTGAGCCGGCGCAGCTTCGTTGGCAGCCGGGGCGTGCACTTCCGTCTGTGCGGCAGCGGGCGTCGGTGCGGCGACAACCGTCGCGCTGGCTTCGGCCACGGCCGGTGCCGCGCCACCCACGTGCGGCGTGATGACGATCTGGTCGGCATCGATGATGAAGCAGCTCACCGCGATGATGTCGTCGGCGGTGCAGGTGGTCTGCAGCACGATGTCGCTGTTGCGGCCGGTGCGCGCGTGGCGCAGCACGGTGCCCAGATGCTTGAGTTCGGTGACGATCAGCTCGCAGTCTTCATTCGAGACGTTGATCAGCTTGATGTCCAGGCCGCCGTCGATGTCGCCCACCGCTTCGGCCGCAGGCGCTTGGACCACCACCGGCTCGGGTTCGGGCGCGACCACCGGTTCGGGCGTCGCCACCACGGGCGCCGCAGCCACCGGCGCGGCGGCAACAGGGGCGCCTTCCTCGGCGGTCAGGCTGTTGAGCTTGGCCACCATGTATTCGAGCGTGGCCGTATCGATTGGGTGCTCTTGCCGGTAGGCATCAAGTTGGCTTTTCAACACGTCTTTCGTTTCCAGGAAGGCATCCACCATGTTTTCGCGCAGCTGCAGGGTACCGGTGCGAGCGCGGTCCAGAATCGACTCCGCCACATGCGTGAGTTCCGTCATGTGTGTGAAACCGAAGGTCGCAGCACCACCCTTGATGGAGTGCGCGCAGCGGAAGATGGCGTTCAGATCATCAGAAGAAGGGTTGGCGACATCGAGGTTGAGCAGCAGCCGCTCCATGTCGACGAGCAGCTCTTCCGCCTCTTCGAAGAAGGCGCCGAAAAACTGGCTAAGGTCGAGGTTCATATCTGTCTTCTCGGTCGTTTAATGCGTCGATGCAGACCCATGGGTCTGCGCATGCCATTCGAGCAACTGCATCACCGAATCCGTCAGCCCATCCGGGTCGAACGGCTTGGGCAGGAAGCCCGTCGCGCCGGCAGCGCGTGCCTGGTCGCGGATGGTGCTGTCAGCCTCGGTGGTCAGCATGAGGATCGGGGTGTCGGCGTAGGCCGGCAGTGTGCGCAGCGCGCGAATGAGGGTCAGGCCGTCCATCGACGGCATCACCTGATCGGTAATCACAAGGTGGTGGCTGCCCTGGGCGAGCGTGCGTGCGGCTTCCAGCGCAGCGGTGCCGTCGCCGGCTTCCGTCACGACAAAGCCGCACTCGCGCAGGCACGTGGCAATCATGCGGCGGATCGACGTGGAATCGTCCACCACCAGGATGTGTTTCTCGCTCATCGACTGTTTCTCCCCTCGGCGCTCTTTATGGCTTGGCCGCGCTCACCGCATCCGCCACACCCGTGGCACGTGCGGCGGCGTCGGTCAACGTGTCTTTGCCGTCATTGCGCAGGTCGGCCACCGGCTCGACCCCACCCGAGCGCACGGCTTCAGCGGCGCGTGCGTTGAGCACAACGATGCTGATGCGGCGGTTGATCGGGTTGTAGATATTCGTCTTGTCCAGCGGCACCGATGCCTCCAGGCCCACCACGCGGCTGACCTTCTCGGGCTTCATGCCGCCCGCCACCAGCTCGCGTCGCGATGCGTTGGCGCGGTCGGCCGACAGTTCCCAGTTGCTGTAGCCGTGTTGCGTGGCGTACTGCGTGGCATCGGTGTGGCCCGATAGGCTGATCGGGTTGGGCACGTCGTTCAGCGCCGAGCCCAGCTCGCGCAGGATGGTGCGCATGTACGGCTGCACCTCGGCACTGGCGTTGGCGAACATCGGGCGATTCTGCTGATCGACGATCTGGATGCGCAGGCCTTCGGTGGTCATGTCGATCAGCAACTGGTGCTTGAACTGGCTCATCACCGGGTTCGTCTCGACCATCTCGGCAATCTTCTGCTTGAGCTTGTTCAGCGCCGCATCGTCCGACTCATCGCGGATGTTGCGCTGGCGCTGCACGGTCGGGCTCGGGCTCGGATTCGGCTGCGGCACGTTCTGCTTGAGGGAAGGGCTACCCTGCAGGATGCTCGACTGGTCGCCCGAACCGGCACCGCCGAACAGCGCCACCTTCAGCGGCGTGCGGAAGTACGTTTCGACCGACGACAGTTCTGCCTTGGTCACCGAGCTGAGCAGCCACATCAGCAGGAAGAACGCCATCATGGCGGTCACGAAATCGGCGTAGGCGATCTTCCACGCGCCACCGTGGTGGCCGTGTCCGCTTTTCTTGTTGCGCCGAATGACAATGAAGGTCGGCGTGCTGGACTTGCTCATGGTCCGTTCCCGTCGGTTTGTGCTGCGTTGTTAGTGGCGCAGCTCGGTGGCTGTGCTCTTGTGGTCATCGATATGGTTTTGAACCAGCTCAGGAGCCGTAGCGAGCAGGCCCGAGGTTGGCGCGAGAAGCGCAGCCGTACACGGGTACGGTGAGCATCGCAGGGCCAAGATCGGGACGCGCAGTAGGATCATGAGTGGGTTCAGGCCGTTTTGGCGCCGCGCACGTGGTCTTCCAGTTCTGCAAAGGATGGGCGCTCGGTTGAGAACAGCACCTTGCGGCCGAATTCCACGGCAATGGCCGGGGCGTAGCCGTTCATGCTGGCCAGCAGCGTCACCTTGATGCACTGGAACAACTTGGTCGATTCTTCGGCGCGCTGCTCCAGCAGCGACCCCAGCGGCCCGATGAAACCGTACGCCAGCAAGATGCCGAGGAACGTACCGACCAGCGCCGAGGCGATCAGCTTGCCCAGCTCTGCCGGCGGCAGGCCGACCGAGCCCATGGTGTGCACCACGCCCATCACGGCGGCCACGATGCCGAAGGCCGGCATGGCGTCGCCCACTTTGGTGATGATGCGGGCCGGTTGTTCGGCTTCGTGGTGGTGGGTGTCGATTTCCTGATCCATCAGCGCTTCGATCTGGAACGGATTCAGGTTGCCGCCCACCATCAGGCGCAGGTAATCGCAGATGAAATCCAGCGCGTGGTGATCTGCCTGGATAGCGGGGTAATTGGCGAACAGCGTGCTTTCGTGCGGGTTCTCGATGTCGGCTTCGATCGACATCATCCCTTCGCGGCGGATCTTGGACAGCACCACATACAGCAGCGCCATCACTTCCATATAGAGGGCCTTGGTGTACTTCGAGCCCTTGAACAGGCCGGGCAGGGCCTTGACGGTGGCGTTGATGGCCTTTTTGTCGTTGCCGACCACGAAGGCGCCAATGCCGGCGCCGAAGATGATCAGCAGTTCGGTCGGCTGGAACAAGGGCCCAAGGTGTCCTCCGGCCAGCATGTAGCCGCCGAACACCGAGGCGAGAATCACGATGTAACCGATGGCAACTAACACGGGGCGAACTCCTGAATGGGCGATCCTTCGATCAATACAAGGAGGAATATCGGCATCCCCCCGGTTAACTGAAGGCTTGAGCGCCGAGTTTTGCTGCTGCGCGGTGCTTGGAAAACCCTGCCGCCGCGCCCTTCTTCACAAAGAACGGCAACAAAACGGGCGGCTTGAGCACCACCCGGCCCAAAGTAGGCTTCCCCCTAGGCCGATCCAAAGAAAAAGGGACGGAAATCGCTTTCCGTCCCCACTTTTCGCCTGTCTTTCTGCGCGCGGCGGCAAAAAAAATGCCGGTCCGCAGTTGCCTGCGACCGGCCTACCCCCTTCCCCTTTTGTCCTGCCTGAGCCCCTGTGCTTTTCTTGCTCTGTGTTCCTTGCTCTTTTGTTCTTTGTATTGTTATTTGCCGATCTGGCCGGCTATTCCCGTATTTCCCGTACTGCTACCCGTATTTCCCGTCCGCCCTTTTTTGCCCATCCCCCGGCGGTTCTGCAAGTCCCGTATTCCCGTTTTCCTGCAATGCCGTTATCAGGCGTCGACCGTCTTTTCTGCGATCGCATCAACCGGAGCAGCGACGCGCTTTTTCTTTCCTGCGCGTGACGGCGGCTGGCATACACCGCACACGAAATCATGGTGCAGGTCGTCTGCGTGGGCCACGAAATGGCCGGTGCAGCGCTTGCACTTCACGGTGTGCAGCATTTTCCCCTCGAAGAACTTCAGCATCATCCACGCACGGGTGATCGAGAGCACCTCTTCCTGTTCGTGAACGTGAATATGTTCCTGGTACAGCTTGTAGGCCGAGATCAGGCGGCGCACACCAGTGCTGCGGCTGTTCTCACCCAGAAAACGGTAGATGTTCAGGAAGATCGACGAATGGATGTTCGGCGACCACGTCAGGAACCAGTCTGCCGAGAAGGGCAGCATGCCCTTGGGCGGCGATTCCCCACGGATTTCCTTGTACAGCTTGACCAGACGCTCACGGCTGAGCGTGGTTTCCTGTTCCAGCAGTTGCAGGCGCGCACCGAGCGAAATCAATTCCGCTGCGAGGTGGATCTGCTGAACTTCGTTCATGACGCTGGTGTGACGCATGGCACTGCTCCCGCTACGCTTGCTACTCATCCAAAGTGCAATCTCTGAACCCGGCGAAAAGGCCGCCGCAAATGGCTCAGCTGATCTGCTCAACCGCCTGACGTGCCAGCAGGATCGACATTTGCGATTGCTGCAGACCCTTGTCACGGTGCGGCTGGGTCACCAGACCCAGGATGGCGTGATCGTCGAAGCGGAAGCGGCACAGCATCATGTTCGTGCTGGCCAGCTTGACGATCTGCGCGGGCGACATCGTCAGCAGGATGTCAGCCAGTTCTTCAGAGATGCCGAGGCGAAACAGTGCGGCATCCCGATCCTTGGCCAGCATCTGCTGGGCAAGCATCAAGTAGGTGAGATTCAGTTCGCTGATCTCGGAAACAATGTCTTGCGTGTCCATGTATGTCCCGTCGTGTGCAGTAAAAGTACAACTTGCATCCGATCTCGCATGGTGATGTCCGGTGGCGCTATTTTCTTGCGCCTACCCTCGCCGGGCTGTTCACCAATCCCCACGGATCGGATGTTCCTGCAGTCGGCGCCGTTGCCGGCACCTCCTGCTCCTTCTTACTCACGTCGCTAAAGACATGGCGAAGTTGTTTTCTGTTGAACACATTGTGGGTTTACGTCCGGGGTAAGTAAAGAAGGGGGGACCCCTACGTCGGAGGGGTGAGGTAGTCCATTTTCTTGTAGGCGAATTTCCTACAAATCTGTTAATAAACGTTGCAAATGAAGCCTTTGCCGACGCAACGGCCCTGGGTGGACGATGCGCTAAAGCGGGTGTTTGACACGTATTTACCCCAATGAACCGCGAAAGATAGCAATTAAATTGCCTAAAGTTGTCAGAAATCGACAAAGAAGGCGTCGCACTTCTGCGACTGTGAGCATCGGATGCCGGGTTAACCGCTTGTAGGACACTTCTGACCCGCTCCTACACGCCGTGTAGGACAGTTCCGACCGACTTTCGGCCGACTTTGTAGGATCGCTCCTACAGTCGAAAGGCGATTTTGTAGGACAGCTCCTACTTGTTTGTTTATCTAAAACAGACACGTATCTCTAATCGATACAAAATTCGGCCAGGAAACATACTTGCCTGGGTGGGAAAGGACGGACCACGCACTTCCTTTTTTGCAGCGCGGCAGGAAGTGGCGCATGGTCGTCTGCGGAAGGAAAAAACGCGGGAATTTTGATGGTCTGCCAGCCGCCCCTCGTGTAGGACAGCTGTAGGACAACGTGAGCTGCGCCAACAGCCCACGTGCGTCGTCAGTCGTGGTGCGGCGCGGACCAGGGGGCACGCAATACGGTGCCAGTGGCGGATTCTGTGATGACGAGCGATCGCCCGTCTGGTGTGAGTGCAACGTTGGTGGTGGTGCGCCCCTTGCACGACGTGATGCGCGCCAGCGGTTCACCATGCGGCGAAACGACAAACACCGCGCCCAGCGAGGCATGCGCGACGAACAGGTGGCCGGCCGCGTCCATCGCCATGCCGTCGGGCCCGCTGGTGCCGTAGAACTGCGCGAAGCGGCCCACCTTGCTCGTGCTGCCGTCAGCAAGCAGCGGCAAGCGCCAAACGGCGTTGTCGCGCGTCATGGCAACGAAGAGCGCGGATTCGTCTGGCGTCAGCACCAAACCGTTCGGGCTCGGGCCATTCGCCAGCAGGCAATCGAGCCGGCCATCCGCGCGCAGCCGATACACACGGCCGGTCGGGTCATGCAGGCCCGTCTGGCCTTGGTCGGTGAAATACACATCGCCGTTGCGGGCGACGATCAGATCATTGGGGCCTTTGAAGCGCTCGCTGTTGCGGCGAGTCAGGAACGGCGTGACTGCGCCCGTCGCAGGGTCCAGCGACAGCAACCCGTTCTTGTAGTCTGCAATCAGCAGCGTGCCGTCGTGGCGCAGCGCCAGGCCGTTCGGTTCGCCGTCGTATTCCGCCACCACATCCCAGTCGCCCTGCGCAGAAACACGCAGGATGCGGCCATGCGGAATATCCACCAGCCACAGATTGCCGTGCGCATCCCAGCACGGCCCTTCCAGAAAGCAGTCGACCGGCGCCCCGCCTTTGTTGGCGCGGGACCATTCGGTCGGCACCGGGCGACGCAGCCTGGCCGGCATCTCCGCAAAGATGGTGGTTTCGATGATGGGCCAGTTGAAATACGTCATGGCGCGGTGCCCGGTTCGGCTTGCGCCAGATGCCGCGTGACGTTGCCGGTATAGCGATACGGCAGTTGGCGCGGCATCGGACCTTTGTTGCGCTCGCCGCGACCGCTTTGCTCCCAGGCGTGCGCCAAGATGCCGACGGCCCGCGAGAGACAGAACACGCCGCGCGCCAGTGGCGCCGCAAAACCCAGTTCCGCATAGATAACAGCCGTGGCGCCGTCGATGTTCATCGGGATGGGCTTGCCCTTGCGGCCGGAAAGCAACGCTTCGATGGCGCGGCCGATGGCGGCATAGCGCCCGCCGACCACGTCGCTCCGCGCAGCCTCGTCCACCAGCGCGAGCAGGCGCCCCGCGCGGGGGTCGACCGGGTGGAAGCGATGCCCGAAGCCCGGCAGGTACTTGCCATGCGCGGCGATGAACGCATCCACACCCGCCGCCGTAGCAGCCTCCAGCGAGGCGCCGTCACACATGCGCGCCTCGATATCGTGAAACAACTCGACCGCCTGCTGCCCCGCCCCGCCGTGTACGTCGTCCAGCGCGTTCAACGCAGACGCCATCGCACCGTTGAGCGGCAGGCCACAGCTCGTCGCCATCTTGGCAATCGCAATGGATGGCGCATGCGGGCCATGATCGACGGACGCCACCAGCGCCGCTTCCAGCAGAGCAGCCTGACGCTTGGCAGGCAGCTCACCGCGCAGCATCAGCCAGATCATTTCGGCAAAACCAATCTGGCCGATCAGCTCCTGGATCGGGTAGCCGCGCACATGGATGCGGCCCGGTTCGATATCGATGATGTCGGTGCGCCAGTAATCGGCAGCGAGGCCGGCGGCAGAATCGATTGCGTTGGGGACAGATGCGGTCGTCATGATCAGATGGCGCCTTCAGCGCGCAAGGCTTCGATTTGGTCGTGGCGGTAGCCCAGCTTGGCAAGCCAGTCGTCGGTATGGGCGGAGAGCGACGGTGCGGGAGTCTTCGGGCAAGGGTCTTCACCAGACAGGCGAAAACCCGCGCGCGTCACGTGCTGCCCCGCTTCCGGGAAGGAGGTGACGAAGCTGCGGCCCGTCACCTGTTCATGCGCGAGCACGCCAGGCACGTCGAGCACCAGCCCGGCCGGCACCCCGGCTTCGATCAGCAGCGGCTCCCATTCGACGGCGGGGCGCGCGGCCAACGCCGCTTCCAGCGCGTCGTTGAGTTGCTGGCGATGTTCCTTGCGTGCATGGCGTTCGGCAAAGCGCGCATCGGTTGCAAGGCCCGGATGACCGACCACGCAACACAGCGCGGCAAACTGCTTGTCTTCGTTGGCCGCGATATTGATCAGCCCATCGCCCGTGCGGAACGTGCCCGACGGCGCCGCCGTGAAGTTCTGGTTGCCCATCGGGTGCGGCGTCACGCCGGCATTCAGGTAATTGGAGACGACCCAACCCATGGTGGCGAGCGTCGATTCCAGCATCGACACATCCACCATGCAGCCCTGCCCCGTGCGTTGCGCGCCGAGCAGGCAGGCGGTCACGGCCAGCGCCGCCGTGATGCCGCCCACCGTATCGCTGATCGGGTAACCCACGCGCAGCGGCGCGGATTCGTCATCGCCCGTGACGCTCATCACGCCGGAAATGCCCTGGATGATCTGGTCGTATGCGGGTCGGCCGCTAAGCGGGCCATCCTTGCCGAAGCCGGAGATGGCGCAGTAGACCAAGCGCGGGTTGACCTCGCGCAGCACGTCGTAGCCGAGCTCCAGGCGATCCATGACGCCGGGGCGGTAGTTTTCGATCAGGGCATCGGCCTGCGCTACCAGCTTGAGCAGGATCGCCCGCCCTTCCGGATGCTTCAGATTGACGGTGACGGACTGCTTGCCTGCATTGACGGCGACAAACGAGGCGCCCATCTTGCGGCGCGCCTGCTCCGGATCAGCGCCTAGACGGCGCGCGAGATCGCCATTGCCGGGCACCTCCACCTTGATGACTTCAGCGCCGAGCAAACCCAGCTGATAGCCGCAGAACGGCCCGGCCAGCACGTTCGACAAGTCGAGCACGCGCAAACCCGCGAGAGGCAAAGCCATGAAAACAACTCCTGCTACACAATCGGCTCCGCCCCTCGCCCCGTTCAGGAAGTTGGGCGTCTTGGCGGAGCCTAGGTTTTCTGGATGAGCTGAGCGGCGAGACGCAGCGGCGCGGGGTCGCCACCCAGCGTGGAAGTGATTTGCGCGGCGTGCTCCAGCACCGGCACGCGCCACGATTGCAGCAGCGCGCCATCGATCCGCGAAGCCGGGCCGGCAAGGCACAGCGCACCCCGCAGCGCCTGCTGCGCACCAAACACCGGCACCGAGAGGCCCACCGTTTCCCGATCGCGTTCGCCAATCGACACGTAATAGTGATCGCGCCGGATCGCGTCGTACGTGGCGCCTTGCATGCCCGAGAACGCGCACAGCACGCGCCCGCCCGAACCGCGCTCCAGGGGCAGCACATCGCCCTCGCGCACGTGATCGCGGATCGAATGGTTCGAATCCACGCGGTGCAGGCACACACGCACATCGCGCTCCCGGATGTAGAGCGACACCGCTTCGCCCGTCGCCTCAGCCAGCGCGCGCATGTGCGGCAGCACCACGTCGCCCAGACGCATGCTGCGCTGGTAGAGCGCGCCGAGCATCAACGGCGCGGCACCGATCTGGTAGCGGCCATCTTCCAGGCGAAACAGCATGCGATGCTGGATGAGCGAGCCTGCCAGCCGCAGGATCGTGCTCTTGTAGAGCCCGGTGCGGGCGGCCAGCTCGGCCAGCGTCAGCGCGTAGTCGCCGGGGCGGAACGCAAACAGGATCGAGAACGCGCGGTCCAGCGCGGCCACCCCCGACTGCCCCGGCGTGGCGGCATCGCCCTCATTGGCGGCGGTGGTCTCGTTCTGGGTGGTTTGGCGCTCTGCGGTCATGGCGGGTTGGGCGAGACGGTTCACTTGACCATCTTCAAGGCTTGGTCGACGAAGCGGTTAGTGTACGTTTTACTCACGTCGATCTTGGCGTTGCGGATCTTTTCGTCGTAGCTGGAGAGCACCGTCAGGGCCACCTTGGCATCGGCATCGGTCATCAGGCCGTCCTTCGAGAAGATCGGCTTGGAGTGACGCAGCGCATCGACAAACACGTCGCGCCCGCCCACCTGCTGCTCCTTGGGCATCTTGTCGGCAATGGCCTCGGGCGTGCTGGCGTCGATCCACTTGAGCGTGCGGATGAAGGCGTTCACCAAGCGCTGCACCGTCTCCGGGTTCTTCGTCATGAAGTCGCGCGTGACGTACAGCGTGGCCGTCGGGTAGCGGCCGCCGAACACGGCGTTTGAGCCGGCATCGGTGCGCGTATCCACCAGGAACTTGGCGGCGCGGCGCTTCTCCAGCAGGCTCGCCACGGGGTCGAAATTGACGAGCGCGTCGATCTCCTTACGATCGAGCGCCACCATGCCCGGCGCGCCCGACCCCACGGCGATGTACGACACGTCGTTGACCTGCAGACCGTTCTTGATGGCGTAGTAACGCGCAAACAGGTCAGTGGACGAACCGGGTGCGGTAATGCCGATCTTCTTGCCCTTCAGATCCTTGCCGCTCTTGATATCGAGGTCGGGCCGCACCGCCAGCACAATGCCGGGCGTGGTGTTGAGCAGCGCCACCGACACGATGTCCTTGCCCTGCGCCTGGATGTGGATGGTGTGGTCATAGAAGCCCACCACCGCATCGGTCGAACCGGCAATCAGGGCCTGCAGCGCCTTGCTGCCGCCGGCCTGGAAGTTCTCTACCTTGACGTTGAGCCCTTCCTTCTGGAAGTTGCCCAGCGACTGCGTGAGCGGCACCGGCATGTAGTTCAGGATCATCGAGCCGACCGACAGGCTCACGTCCTTCTTTTCCGGCTCGGCGGCATTGGCTACCGTACAGACGGCCGCACACAACAGGGCCGAAATCCATCGTTTCATGGTTGTCTCCGTGATGTTCTTTGCGGAAATGCGGATCAGGCGCCCGTTTCCGGATCGGCCTTCGGACGCCACACCAGCAACTTGCCTTCGAGCGCATCGACGCTGCGGTCCAGCGCAATCACAAACGCCGACAGCACGACGATCCCCGAAAACACACCGGTGGCATCGAACACGCCCTCGGCCTGTGCAATCAGGTGGCCCAGGCCAGCGGACGAACCGAGGTACTCGGCCACGATCGCGCCCATGACCGCCATGCCGACGGAGGCGCGCAGGCTGGAGAGAATCCAACTCGTGGCGGACGGCACATACACGTGGCGCAGCAGGCTGATGCGGCTGGCCTTGAGCAGGCGCGCGTTGGCCAGGATGACGGGGTTGACCTCGCGCACGCCCTGGTACGTATTGAAGAAGGTGATGAACAGCACCATCGTTGCACCCAGCGCCACCTTGGAGGTCAGCCCCAGCCCGAACCACATCACGAAGATGGGCGCGAGCAGGATGCGTGGAATCGCGTTGAAGACCTTGATGAACGGGTCGAGCACCTCGGCCGCGAGCCTGGACAAGCCGAGCCACAACCCCAGGCTGATGCCAAGCAGCGTGCCGATGCCGAACGAGAGGATCGTCTCGGCCAGAGTAATGGCCAGGTGCGTGTAGATATCGCCACCCGTGAACCACTCCCAGATGCGCGCGACGATGGACGACGGCATCGAGAAATAGAACGGGTCCACCACGCCCGCGCGGCCAAGGCCCTCCCACGCGCCGAACATCAACACCACCACGGCCAACTGAAACAGGCGGATCTTGGTCTTGTGCGCGAGACCGGCGCGCTGCGTACCCACGGCAGGCATCGTATTAGTGCTGGACGGCATGGCTCTTCTCCACTTCGGTGCCGAGGATCGACCAGATCTCGCGATACAGGCGGATGAACGCGTCGGACATGTTGATTTCAGATACGTTGCGCGGGCGCGGCAGCGTGATTTCCACATCCCCAACCGGGCGGCTGGCCGGCCCGGCGGACATGACGACCACGCGGTCGGCCAGAGCAATGGCTTCTTCCAGGTCGTGCGTGATGAACAGCAGCGATTTGCGGTCTTCCTGCCAGAGGCGCAGCAACTCGCTCTGCATGAGGTGGCGCGTGTGCACGTCCAGCGCCGAGAACGGCTCGTCCATCAGCACGATCCTGGGCGAGAGGATCAGCGTCTGCGCCATGCTGATGCGCTTCTTCTGCCCGCCCGAGAGCTGATGCGGATAGCGCGCCTCGAAGCCGGCCAGCCCGACCTTCTTCATCCACGGACGGGCGCGCTCGCGGGCCTCATCCACCGGCATGCCCTGGAACACAAGGCCCAGCGCGACGTTGTCCAGCGCCGTCTTCCAGGGCAGCAGCGAGTCCTGCTGCATCATGAAACCGGCATTGCCATTGAGCCCGGTCAGCGGCTCACCAAACACAGTGACGCTGCCGCCGGCCGGCTTGAGCAGCCCGGTCACGGCATTGAGCAACGTGCTCTTGCCGCAGCCAGTCGGCCCCACCACCGCCACGAATTCGCCTTCACCAATCGACAGGTCAACGCCCTGCACCGCCGTGAAGCTGCCGAACCGCACCGAAACCTGATTGAGCTGAACCGCCGGCAACCCGGCGCGGAGTCGGCCGCTGGCGGCCTGGGGGGAAGAAAGCATGGGCGTCTCCGTGAACGCGCCTGATTCGATGCGTTCTGTTTGATGGAATATAGTTCTATTTTATATGGCATATCGAGCGAGGTTAACGCACGTAAACCCGAAAACAGCACAGGCATCAGCGGTTTTCGCAGCTTCTTTCTAGGGAAACACCATAATTGTTCTTTCTGAAGAAACTTAATTCTTACAGACAGAACACTGCATGCTGTAAATTTGCGAGAATTGTTCGCGTGAACGCTAAAGTTTTCCGCCCACCTTCCGATGAAGGGCGTACTGATCAGCGAGATGGCCATGCAACTTTCTTCCCCTTCCGTATCTACTGCGACCGCCGGCGCATCGGGCAGCGGGAGCAGTTCGGCCGGCGACATCGAGCGCCTGCAGCGCCAGCTCAAGAACCTGCAGAAGTCGATGCAGGATCTGCCCGCGCAGAATCTGCCGCCGGATCAGGCCCGCGAGCAGGCACAGTTGCTCAGTCAGCAGATTCAGATCGTGCAAGCGCAGATCGCCCGCCTTCAGGCGCAGAACGGTCTGGAGCAAGCGCAAACCCGGTTGGAAAACCGACACAACGCATCTAAAAGCGCTTCCGGCACAGGCAATACCGACGCAGCGGCCAAGGCCCGCACGACGGACAAGGTGACCGGCTCGTCCACGGCGAGCGATACCCGCCTGCACACCCGCGAAGCAACGCAGGCACAGTCCGCGCAGTCAGCCCACCCCGCCAGCGCAGAGGCCATCACGCCGGCCAAGCCGCCGCTGGTTTCCGTCAGGGCCTGACGGCGGCAACGCGGCGGCCTGTCCTTGATGGCGCCCGTTGCCGATGCCTGACCACCTCCTTTCCTACCCCCTCCCATCGGGGGGACGCCAGCCTGCGGTGCCGACAGCGACAATCGCCGCGCCGCCATCCTGTGTGCGGCATCGAGAACACGCATGACCTCCGCCGCCAGCGACGCCCTGCCCCCGACCGCCCCCGCCGATCCGCACCCGGAACGCACGCCCTCGCGCAATTTCTTTGCACGCCACTGGCGCGGTGATTACAGCCTCGCCCGCTCGTATTGGTTGCATACCGCGCTGATGCAATTTGGCGTGGTGGCGCTCAGCGCGGGTGTTACGCATGCGCTGGCGCATAACGCACCGGCGCGCGCAGCCTCGTCGGCGCTGCTCGTGATTTACGTGATGGGTTTGGCCCTGTGGATCTGGGCGGTGGTGGGCACCTGGCGCTCCGCCGATCGCGAGCAAGCGCGCAACCGGCTTGCCGGCATGTCAAACCTGTGGCCGCTGATCGCCAAGGTGATGATCGTGCTGGGCGCTGTGGGCACCAGCTCGCGCCTCATCAACGATGGGCCGCGTCTGGGCGCGCATCTGCGCACCGCGCTGGGTGAGCAAGCGGCGTCACCGTTTACGGTGATGCCGCAACGCGATGGGCGCGCCATCCTCTTCAATGGCGGCATCAACGATGGCGCCGCCGATGCACTGGAGGCCGCGCTGCGCAAGGCGCCAAACGCCGTGGCCGTCGTGCTGCGCTCCGAAGGCGGCTGGCTGCGCGAAGGGACGTTGGTGGCAGACGTCATCCGCCGCCACCATCTGCGCACGTATGTTGAACGCACCTGCGCCTCGGCGTGCACGATCGCCTTCCTGGCAGGCGTTGACCGCGCCGCCGCACCGGGCGCACGCATCGGCTTCCACCGCCCGCGTGCGGTTGGCGCCGATCACGACCAGACCCCAGGCGCCACCGACAGCGAACTCTGGCGTGCATATGCAGACGCGGGCCTGCCCGATGCTTTCGTGCGCCGCGTGCAGGACACACCGTTCGACCAGATGTGGTTTCCCACCGCGCAGGAGCTGCTGGCCGACCACGTCGTCACGCGCGCATCGCCCGGTGGCGAATATGCAACCATGGCCACGCAGCTGAATACCCGCGAAGCCCTGGCGGCAGAACTGCGCAGCGCCCCGCTGTATGCAACCCTGGAGCGCAAGTACCCCGCGCACTTCAGCCGCTTGATCGACAAGCTGTGGCCAGAACTGCAGCGCAACGTTACCGATGCGCGGGCGGTAACACTGCTGCGCGAGCAGACGGGCAAGCTGTACCGCGCGCTGATCCCGACTGCACCCAACGCGCTGCTCTTTGCCAACGCGCAACTCACACTTGAACAGGCCCAGGCCCTGCAGCGCGTGAGCCCGGAAGCCTGCGTGGCTTATCTGGACGGCACGTCCGGGGCAAGCGCCGCTGCTGCACGATTGCCGCGCGCGCTGGTCACCCGCGAGCAGGCCTTGTTCTCCGACCTGATGCAGGCCGCCGACCCCGACCACGCGCCGGTTGTCACGCGCGCACAAACCCTGCCGGTGCTGCAACTGGCCGTGGCCGCGCTTCCCCTCAATGAACAACGCGTGCTGACCGTGCCCGCGCTGCGCCACTCCGCACCACCGGCCGAACGCTGCGAGGCGCTGATCGGTTTTTCGCGCTCCATCCTGGCCCTGCCGGAAACCGAACGTGCGCTGGCGCTGCGCGGCATGTTTGCCGATACGTCAGCGCCTGATTCGTAGCAAGACCCTTCAGGCCGAACGCAACGCGGCCAGCGACGCCCGCTGGCGCCCCTCTTCGTCAAAGTTGTCCGGTGACAGCCATTGCTCGAATGCGGCTCGCACCTGCGGCCAGTCCGCATCGATGATGGAGAACCACGCGGTATCACGGCTGCGGCCCTTGTAGACCACCGCCTGGCGGAAGATGCCTTCGAACTGGAAGCCCAGCCGTTGCGCAGTCTGCCGCGATGGTGCGTTCAGGCTGTCGCACTTCCATTCGTAGCGCCGATAGCCGAGATCTTCAAAGACGTGCTTCATCAGCAGGAACTGCGCTTCGGTCGATGTCGGCGTGCGTTGCAGCAACGGCGAGAACGTCACCGCCCCCACTTCCACCACGCCGTGATCAGGCGTGATGCGCATCAGCGCCAACGTGCCGACCGGGCGATCGGTGCGCGCGTCGATCACCGCGTATTGCAGCGGATCGCGCTTCGCCGCAATGCGCTCGATATAGGCGCGGTGTGCCGCCATATCGGCGAACGGGCCTTCCACCATGTACGTCCAGACGCGGTCGTCCTGCGCCTGGCTGAACGCATCGAACAGCGCGTCGGCGTGGCGGGCAGCGTCCAGCGGCTCCAGCCGGCAGTAGCGCCCGGCGAGCGGCGCGTGCGGCGGCAGCGGCCGGGCCGTCCAGCCGGACAGCGGCGCACCAATGGGTTGCTGATAAGCGTTGAGCGTGGGCATGCGGGAAACCTGGATCGAGAACAACAAGGAGCCTTCACCCTACCGAACGTCCTGGCTCCATGAAAAGAGCCATGGAAGCACACGTGGATAGAGCCACATCAACACCCTACGCCCGGATTAAACCGTTCGATGCCCCGCCACACGCCGATAGCGCAGGTGCGTGCAAATCGATATGTTGGCAGCGGGGGGAGACGGCGCCACGAATAGGCGCGGGCATAGGCATTGCTGTGCAGGGGTATGCACGCGCCCTCGGAATCGTCCGCCATCTTTTCTGCCAGGAGCCCGCGAGTGGCGCCGTTCATTACAGAGTGGTATTGCCGCTGGGGCCGCTGCGTCCAATACGCATGCGCGGCCGCATGGATCGCCTTTGTCGGCATGGCGCCCTGGAGCCCTGCCCGGGCGGCGCCCAGGTTTGCCTATCCCATCACGCAGCGCATTGACGCCGGCGCGAGCCTTGCCCTTCCGCGCACGTGGGGCCCATTGCAGCTGAACACAGAAACGCCCATTCCTTCCGTTGCGGCGACCATCAACTCGCCCTTTGGCCCATCGCGGCTGGTGTTTGCGCAGCAGACCGTAGCGCCGGAGAGCTTCGCGCTGGTAACGGTGCGTAAATCCGATTTCGACAAAGGCACGCCCGATTACCTGGAAACCCTGCGCTCGCGCGATCTGGCGATTCTGCTCAGCCACATGGAATCGCGCGTGCATGGCGATCGCCCGGCCTGGGCTGCCCGCCTCGTCCGTGGCAAGGCCCCGACGCAGCAGGTGCTTGCGGGGCACCGGTTGATCTACTGGGAGGGCGAATGGAGCACCTCCACGGCACGGACGGTCGTAGTGCGCGGGTATGCGTTCTTCGGCAACGGCGCGGTCTACTTGCTCCGCGTATTCGGCACCGCCGGGCACGGCAACCCCGCCGAGTTTGCCGAAGAGGCACGTTTTGCCGATTTGGTGGCCGCGACCTTCCGCACGAAGTAGCCGTCCGACTGCCGCTTTGTTGCGGCGCAACAACAAGCGTAGCCCGCGCGGTGGCCCCGCCCCTCAAGCGCTGGCCGGGCCACGCAAGCGCTGAAATCTGTTGTTACTCTTGGAACAGTCTGTTCACCCGCCGCTGTATTGTTCTTCCGCATCGCAACACCTACACTTCGTGACAGTTGTTCAGACATCGATTGCCTGAACAAGCAATGCAAGTGTTGTAAGGAGAACAATGATGAAATGGTTGGATATTGGCGCCGTCATGGCCGCCTGGATTGCGAGCTGCGTTGCAGCAGGCTGGCTCATCAGCGCCGCCGCCTTCCTGGCTTAACGCCCTCAAATGCCCTAAAAGGCAAAACGGCCGAGCGGGAACCCCTTCCCCGCCCGGCCCTGAACACCCCGGTTGATTGATTCGTCAGGCTGGCTTTTGGCCTGCCCACTGAACGAATCGGTCGACAAACCCCTGCAAGAACTGGCGCGTACGCGCATCTGTCACCCCGCCCTGGGCATCAAAGGGCTCCCCCGCAAAGTGGAAGAACACCTCCGGCAAGGGTAAGACCTTCACCCCGACCGCCGCGAGCACGTTGCGCAATTGCGCCTGCGACAGCGCCGTCCCGATGGCGCCCGGCGAAGCACCCGCAATGCCTGCCGGTTTGCTGCCCCACACGCTCTGGCCGTATGGCCGCGAACCCCAGTCGATCGCATTCTTCAGCACGCCCGGTATGCCGCGGTTGTATTCCGGCGTGACGAACAGAATGGCATCAACGCCCGCCACTGCTGCCTTGAAACGCTGCACGGGCTCGGGCAAATCGGCATCCAGATCCTGGTTGTAGAGCGGAAGCTCGCCAATCTCAATGAACTGCGCCGTCGCGCCAGACGGCAGTAAGCCCACCAGCGCCTGCGCCAACTGGCGGTTGAACGACGCCTTGCGCAGGCTGCCGACGATCACTCCGATAGTCAGATTGCTCATGAACGCTCCTTGCGTGCAAAACAGTTCAAAACGGCCTTGATACTTAATCGGCCGTTGCCGGCTCTGGGGCCACCTCGCGCTTGAGGCGGTTGATGAGGGCAAACATCAGCGGGTTCAGCAGAATCGACAGGATTGCTGCCGACAACAGCAGCCCACGCGCGCGGTCGGGCAGGATTTCCAGGCTGATCCCCAGCCCGATCAGGATGAACGAAAACTCGCCGATCTGTGCGAGGCTGGCAGAAATCGTGAGCGCCGTGCGGTTGCCGTGACCAAACGCGCGCACCACCGCAAACGCTGCCAATGACTTGCCTACCACCACGATCAGCACCGTGCCGAGCACCGCCCAGGGGTCTTCAATCAGCACGCTTGGGTCGAACAACATGCCCACCGACACAAAGAACAGCACCGCAAATGCGTCGCGCAAGGGCAGCGATTCTTCCGCCGCGCGCTGGCTGAATTCGGACTCGGCCAGCACCATGCCCGCAAAGAACGCGCCGAGCGCGAACGACACGCCAAACAGCACCGTCGCGCCATAAGCAACGCCCAGCGCCGTCGCCAGTACGCCCAGGCGGAACAGCTCGCGGCTGCCCGTCATGACAATGCGTTCCAGCATCCACGGGATCACGCGGCGGCCCACCACCAGCATCAGCGCGGCAAACGCCACCACCTTCGAGAGCGTGACGGCCAGCACCTTGACGATGTCCCACGTACTGACCGCCGTGCTGCCCGCGCCGCCCAGCGCTCCGGCCAAGGCTGGCAGCAGCACGAGCGTTACCACCATCACGAGGTCTTCCACGATCAGCCAGCCGACGGCGATATGGCCTTCGTGCGAGTTGTCGATGCCGCGATCCTCCAGCGCCTTGAGCAGCACCACCGTGCTCGCCACCGACAGCGCCAGTCCGAACACCAGCCCCGGGCCCCAATCCCACCCGAGCAGCCAGGCCAGGCCCATGCCCATGAGCGTGGCCAGCGCAATCTGCCCGATGGCACCCGGAATGGCGATGGCCTTGACCGCCAGCAACTCCTTCATCGAGAAGTGCAGCCCCACGCCAAACATCAGGAGGATCACGCCCAGCTCGGCCAGTTGCGGTGCGAGGCTTTGATCAGCCACGAAACCGGGCGTGAACGGCCCGGCCACCACGCCCGCCACCAGATAGCCGACCAGCGGCGGCAGCCGCAGGCGCTGCGCGATGGTGCCGAAGATGAAGGCCAGCACAATGCCGCCGATGATGGTGGAGATGAGCGGGGTGTCTACGTGCATGCGGTCCTGGATTGGAATGGGGCGGGTTCAAAGACGAGAGGGGCGGAAACGCCGGGAAAGGGCCGGCCGGCCCTTGTGCGACAAACACGGCGCGGATTTGTTCAGCCTGCGTCGCAACTATAAGGATTGCCCTTTGCGAAACCTTACGAAGCAAATGTCATGCAGAAGACATCGTGCCGAAAACACCGCTCCTACACTGCGCCGCAGACCGCTCGCTCAGGGCGGCCCCAAGGAGACGACACATGCGCTACGCCAACAAAGTCCTTTCCGTGGACGAAGCCATCGCCCACGTCCGCAGCGGCTGCCGCCTGATGCTGGGCGAATTCGTGGGCGCCGGTGAGCCGGCCTGCTGCATCGAGGCGCTGCTCGCCAGCGGCATCGGGCAACTCACGCTCATCACCAACACGCCGGGGCTGCGCGGTGGTTTTCTTAAAGCGAGGCTGTTCACCTCTGGCCAGTTGACCGAGTTCATCGGCACGCACGTGGGCACGACGGATGAATCGACGCAGGCTTACCTGACCGACTCTGTGCGCGTAGCCGAGTTCTTTCCGATGGGCACCTGGGCTGAGAAAGTGCGCGCGGGTGCGCTGGGCCTGGGCGGCGCACTCGTGCCGGTGGGCGTGGGCATCCTCGACCAGCCCGGGATGTTTCCCAAGCGCGGTGCGCCCAAGCCGACGCTCACCGTCGACGGCATGACCTGCTTCGTCGAGCCGCCCCTGCGCGCCGACGTGTCGATCATCAAAGGCTGGCGCGCCGATACGTTCGGCAACGTGGAGTTTCGCGGCACGGCGCTGCAGAACCAGCGCGATATCGCCATGGCGGGCGACTACACCATCGTCGAGGTGAATGAAATCGTGGAGGTGGGCACGATCCCGCCCGAGCGCGTCGGCTGCCCGGGCGTGTTCATCAACGCGGTGGTGCAAGGGCTGTCATTGGACGAGCAGCACGCGCTCTACAAACACCACTGGACCAAGCTCGGCCGCCTGCCCGCCGCCGCCGAAGCCTGATCGTCGATCGACACAACCAGGAGACCGCCATGCAATCTCTGCCCGAAACGCCCAAGCAACGCATCGCGGCCCGCTGCGCGCAAGAACTACGCGCGGGCGAAGTCGTCAACCTTGGCCTGGGTATCCCCACGCTCACGGCCAACTACCTGGAGGCCGATGCGGGCGTCATCTTCCATACCGAAAACGGGGCCTTCGGGTTTGGCGGACGCCCCGCGCTGGGCGCCATCGACAGCGACTTCACCAACGCCGGGTGCGAGCCCATCACGCTGCTGCCCGGCGCGGCGCTCATGGACCTCGCCACGTCGCTGGGTGCAATGCGCAACGGCTACATCGACGTGACCATCCTCGGCGCGTTGCAGGTGGACGCGCAGGGCAATCTCGCCAACTGGGCGTGCGATCGCAACGGCAAATGGTGGCCTGGCATTGGCGGGGCAATGGACCTCTGCTATGGCACACGCAAGGTGATTGCCGCGCTGGCGCACACCGACAAGCACGGCAACTCCAAGATCCTGCCGCGCTGCACGCTGCCGCTCACGGGCCAAGGTTGCGTGAAGGTCATCGTCACCGAACACGCCGTGTTTGACGTGACCGATGCGGGGCTCGTGCTGCGTGAAATCCTCTCGCATGCGACACTCGATGACATTCGCGCCATGACGGCAGCGCCCTTTACGCTGGCCCCGCTGCTGCAGATGCGTGCCGCTTGAACACCCAGGAACGCTCATGCCCACCGCTGTCGATTGGTTCTTCGATGTCATCTCGCCGTTTGCCTACCTGCAGCTTGAGCAGTTCGATGCGCTGCAGGAAGCCAACGACATCGTCATCCGCCCCCGTCCGCTCGTGCTGGGCGCGATCCTGCACCACTGGGGGCAGAAGGGCCCGGCCGAGATCAGCACCAAGCGCGTGTTCACGTACCGGCATGCGCTGTTTCGTGCGCAGCAGCTCGGCATTCCGTTTCGCATGCCGCCCGCCCACCCGTTCAACCCGATCAAGGCGCTGCGGCTGACGATCGCGATGGGCGGCTCGCTCGATGCCGTGCGTGCGGTGTTCCGGCATATCTGGCGCGACGGCAACGATGTGGCCTCGCCGGAAGGTTTTGCCGCGCTGTGCGAAGCGGTGGGCTTTGCGCAAGGCGCAACCGCTGTCGAACAATCCGCCGTGAAAGACGCGCTGCGCACCCACACCGATGCGGCCATCGCGCTCGGCGTGTTTGGGGTGCCGACGCTCGTGCACAGCGGCGAGCTGTTCTGGGGTGAAGACGCCACCGATATGTTTCTGCAAAGCCTGCATTCCGACTGGCTCTCCACGCCCGAAGTGCGGCGTGTGAGTACGTTGCCGGTGGGCATTCAACGTGGCTGAACACGACACAAACTCGCGCCCCGGCATCAGCCGCGCACGGCTGGCCCATATTGCGGCGTGGTCGATTGAGCTGCCCCCGGAAGAAGCAGACCGTGCCTGCGCCGGCATCGTTGAGAAAACCTATGCGCGCGGCGCCTGCATCTGCCCTAAGAACACATTGCTGGAAAGCTGGACAGGCGTGGTTACGGGCCTCATCAAGATCGGCACGGTGTCGCCCGAGGGGCGCAGCGTTACGTTTACGGGTGTGCCGGCCGGCGGCTGGTTTGGCGAGGGCACGGTGCTCAAGAACGAGCCGCGCCGCTACGACATCGTTGCGCTGCGCGACACGCGCATGGCCTTCATGGACCGCGCCACCTTCATGTGGCTCGTGGAAAACAGCGTGGCGTTCAACCGCTTCCTGGTGCAGCAGCTCAACGAGCGGCTCGGGCATTTCATGGCGCTGCTGGAATACGACCGGCTGCTGGATGTCACGCCGCGCCTGGCGCGTTGCATTGCGTCGCTGTTCAACCCGGTGCTCTACCCCGGTGCGGGCGACCACCTTGAGATCACGCAGGAAGAACTTGGCTTGCTCTCGGGCATGACACGGCAGGTGGCCAACCAATCGCTCAAGGCCCTGGAGAAAGACGGCGTGGTGCGGTTGGAATATGGCGGTGTGACGGTCGTCGACCTCGAACGGCTGCGCAGCTACGGCACCTGAAGACGCCGTCTTTATTAACGAATCTTCATCCGGCGCAGCGGGCCGCACCCGCTAGAATCGCGGCACAACAAGACAAGATCGTTACGCTGCGGCATGCGCCCCGCGCGGCCGCAGCCGGAAGAGGGAACAGGGCAACGCGCACCGTGCGTGCCTGCATCTATGCTGCCGATTCATCTGCTTTCCACCGGCAAGGCATTGCCGGAACACCAAGTCACGTCCGCTGAGCTGGATGCCCGCCTGGGCCATCGGGCGGGGTACGTGCGCAAGAAGTCCGGTATCGACATTCGCCACCATGCCACGCTTGCGGAGCACCAATCGGAGCTTGCCGGCGCTGCCGTGCGCGATGCGCTGCGCCGCGCCGATGTTCCTGCCGCCTCCATCGACCTGTTGATTTCCGCCTCGGGCGTGCAGGAACAGGCGCTGCCCAACACGGCCACGCGCATCCTGGAGCCCGCCGGACTGCCTGCCGGCACGCCCGCGTTTGACGTCAACGCCAGTTGCTTGAGCTTCCTGACCGCGCTGCATGTGGCAAGCAGCCTGCTGACCACTGGCGCCTACAAACGCATCGCCGTGGTGGCGTCCGACCTGGCCTCGCGCGGCATCGACTGGGACGATGCCGAGACCGCGTTGATCTTCGGCGATGGGGCAGCGGCAGTCATCGTTGAAGCGGCACCTGCGGAGTCCAGCAAAGGCATTCACGCTTACCGCATGGAGACCTACCCCGCCGGCAAGGCCTATTGCGAAATCCCTGCAGGCGGCACGCGCCGCAACCCGCGCACCGGCGCGCAACCCACCGATTACCTGTTCCACATGGACGGCAAGCGCGTGTTCAAGCTCGCCTCGCAACTGATGGACGGCTTCCTTGATCGTCTGTTTGCGGGCAGCAATTACACGCTGCGCGACATGCACGTCGTCGTGCCGCACCAGGCGAGCCACCTTGGCATGCAGCATTTGCGCAAGCGGCTGGGCGTGCCGGAAACCAGCGTGATCGACATCTACGCGCAGCACGGCAACCAGGTGGCCGCGTCGATTCCCACCGCGCTGCATGAAGCGGTGACGAACCGGCGCATTGAGCCTGGCAAGCCGGTTCTGCTGGTTGGCACGGCCGCCGGCCTGACGCTGGGCGGCATGGTGCTGACGCTATGACCACGCTTGTAACGGGTGCCACGGGCGGGCTCGGCCGCAACGCGGTCGATGCCCTGCTGACACAAGGCGCAGGCGTACGCGCGACGGGGCGCGATGCCGCACAGTGCGAGGCCTTTATCGCACGCGGTGCGGACTATGTACCTGCCGACCTTGCACGCCTGACGCCGACCACGCTCGATGCGCTGCTCAATGGTGTCGACACGGTTTGGCATTGCGCGGCGCTGTCATCCCCTTGGGGCGCGTACGACGACTTCTACGCGGCCAATGTGCGCGCAACGGCCGCTCTGGCCGAAGGCGCCGTCAAGCGTGGTGTCCGCCGCTTCGTGCATATCTCCACGCCGTCGATCTACTTCGACTACCAGCATCACGCCGATCTGCCCGAGAGCTATCGCCCTGCCCGCTTCGCCAATCATTACGCGGCCACCAAGATGCTGGCAGAAGCGGCCATCCAACAGCAGGTGTCCACGCAGAACCGCACGCACTTCGTCATCCTGCGGCCGCGCGGGTTGTTCGGCCCGCATGATCGCGTGGTGCTGCCGCGCATCCTGCATCTGCTGAATCTGCGCGGCGGCGTGCTACCGCTGCCCCGTGGCGGTGCCGCGCGCATGGACCTGACATATCTGGAAAACGTGGTGCACTCCATGCGGTGCGCCACGACAGCGGACGTGCCTTCCGGCGCCGCCTACAACATCACCAACCACGCACCGGCCACGCTGCGCGATCTGCTCGATCAACTGCTGGGGCAACAGCTCGGCCTGCGCTACCGCATCCGCGCCGTGCCTTATCCGGCCATGGCATTGGCCGCACGCGCCATGGAATCGGCCGGTGCCATCACGCGCCGCGAGCCGCTGCTCACACGCTACAGCGCCGCTGCCCTGCACTACGACATGACGCTCGCCAACGACCTCGCGCGCATCGAACTCGGCTACGTGCCGCCCATCGACATGGCCGAAGGCATCCGCCGCACGGCCCACTGGTTACGCGAACAGGGCAACCGGTCATGGCAACGTTAACGGTCTTTGAAGCCGGGTACTGCACGCACACCGCGTGTGTGGCACTGCGCGGCGCGGGCTTGCGTACCTGCGCCTTCCCCGCACGCGCATGGCTGATCGAAGCCGCCGGGCGACGCTGGCTGTGGGACACGGGCTATGCCTCGCATTTTCATGACCACACGCGCAGCGGCCTGTTTGCCATCTATCGCAAGGTCACACCGGTGTATTTCGATACATCGGAATCCATGGCAGCACAGCTCGCACAACAGGGCATGCGCCCCGCTGACCTGGATGGATTGATCGTCTCGCACTTCCACGGCGACCACGTTGCCGGCCTGCGGGACTTTCCGGGCGTGCCGGTCATCTGCTCCGGCGAGGGATGGACGCACTTGCGTGCGCTGCGAGGTGTTTCCGCGTTACGGCGCGCTTTCGTGCCCGGGCTGATCCCCGAAGATTTTGAAACGCGCACGCGCTTTGTCGAACAGTTCGAGCACGTTGCGCTGCCCCCGGAGCTGGCGCCATTCACATCCGCCTGGGCCCTGCCCGGGAGCAACGGCGACGTACTCCTTGTGCCGCTACCCGGCCACGCTGCCGGGCACCTCGGCGCGTTCGTGCGCACGGATGAAGGCTGGGCGTTGCTTGCCGCCGACGCGGCCTGGTCACCGTTGAGCTATCGCGAGCTGCGCGGGCCATCGGTGCTGGCGTATTCCATCATGGAAGACCGCCACGCCTACTTCGATACGCTGCGCAAGCTGCACGCGCTCGATGCCGGCGGCCACGTGCGCATTCTCCTCACACACGAGGGTGCATTGTGACGGCGTTGCATCGCCTGCTGTGGTCTTACTGGCAAACGCGCCGGTTGCGGTTGCCTGATCGCGCAGCCCTGCAAGCGCATCAGCAGCGTCAGATCGCACACTTCACGCAACGGGTGCTGGTTCGCAGCCCGTACTTCCGCCCGTTTGCGTCGAAGCCTATGCACGAATGGCCATTGATGGACAAGGCCACGATGATGGCCAATTTCGACGCCATGAACACGGCCGGCCTGCGTCTGGCCGATGTGCTCGCCTGCGCGCAACAGGCCGAGCAGTCGCGTGATTTCCGGCCGACGGTCGGGGCCTATTCGGTGGGCTTGTCGTCCGGCACGTCCGGCGGACGCGGCGTCTTCGTCGTCAGCCCGATCGAGCGCGCGCAGTGGGCCGGCATCCTGCTCGCCAAGCTGTTGCCGCGCGGCCTGTTGCATGGCGAACGCGTCGCGCTGTTCCTGCGCGCCAACAGCAATCTGTACACGGCCGTGCGCAATCCGTGGCTGACGTTCTCGTTCTTCGATCTGTTTGCACCGTTCGACTCGCACCGCGCGCCGCTGGAGGCATTGCAGCCGACCATCGTCGTGGGGCCGGCGCAGGTGCTGCGTGCGCTTGCCATGGAGAAACTGGCCGGCCGGCTCGACATTGCACCGGTGCAGGTGCTGTCCGGCGCCGAAGTGCTGGAGCCGATGGACCGCGCGCTGCTTGCGCAGGCCTTCGGCAACGTCGGCGAGGTCTATCAGGCGACCGAAGGTTTCCTGGGTGCGACCTGCCCGCACGGCACGCTGCATCTGAACGAAGCGCACGTGCACATCCAGCCGCAATGGCTGGACGCGCGCCGCTTCGTTCCCGTCATCACGGATTTCACACGCAGCACGCAACCCATCGTGGGCTACCGGCTGGATGACATCCTCATCCGCCGCGACCCCGCGCTGGGGGCCTGCCTCTGCGGCAATCCGGCCATGGCCATCGAGCGCATCGAAGGCCGCTGCGACGATACGCTTGTCCTGCCCGCCCTTGGCGGTGGAGCCGTCACGCTGTTTGCGGACGTGTGTTCGCGGGCGCTGGCCCAGGCGCTGCCGCTGCATGCCGACTACCGCCTGGTGCAAACCGATGCGTGCACGCTGGCGTTGTCCATCCACCCTGCTGACGCCGACATTGCCCGCGCGTGCCAGGCGCATCTGGCGGATCTCTTCGCCTGCCAGGGCGTCGACACATCGCGCGTGACATGGCACGCAAGGCCCGAGCGCATCGCCACCGACTTCACCACCAAGCGCCGCCGCATCGTTCGGCTCGCGGCGTCGGGGGCGGCGCGATGAGCCCGTTTATCGCACGCCTGCGTCATATGGCCCTGGGCTGGTGTTCGGTGGGCCTCGTCTATGGTCTGTGCGGTGTGCTGCAAGGCGTGGGCACGGTTGTGCCGGAAACCGCGTTGGACCGCGCGATTCCGTTCAGCACGTCAGGCATCTGGCTGTACGTGTCGTTCTTCGCGCTGATTCCGTTGGCGTATCTGCTGGCCGACATGTCTCGCCTGCCCTGGCTGGAACACGCCATGCAGATGAGCGCGCTGATGAGCGGCGCGGTGTTTCTGCTGTGGCCGACCACGCTGCACTACCCGCCGCTGGCGGATGCATCGCTGCCGGCCAGCGTGCAACGCATGCTGATCGCCGTGGATTCGAGCCAGAACTGCCTTCCCTCGCTGCACGGGGCGCTCACGCTGCTCTCAGTGTGGGCGCTGGCGGACGCGCGCAAGCCGATTCGCACGGTGCTTGCAGCGGCCTGGGGGCTGGGCATCCTGTACGCCACGATCCAGACGCGCCGGCACGTCGCACTGGATCTATCGGCGGGCGTGGCCGTAGGCGTGCTGTGCGGCGCGGCTGTCCGTCTATGGTTGGCGCGGCGCGCGTCAACGCTTTCAATCGAACCGGTGTCGACATGAATGCCTTTGCTCTGCCGCTTTCATTGATGCTCGGCTGCGTGCTCTTGGAACTGGCTGCGCTCAAATGGTGGCGCGGCCAGCCCCTGCCGTGGCGCGACGTCATCCTCAACCTGAACTCTGGGCACGTTCTGATGTGGCTGTGCCGCGGCGTGGAGGTGGCCGGCTTCACGTGGCTGTATGCCCATGCCAGCCTGCATTGGGTGGATGGCTGGCATCCGATTGCGGGCTGGGCCTTCGCCTTTGTCGCATGGGATCTGGGCTTCTACTGGCTGCACCGCATGCACCATAAGCTGGGCTTTCTGTGGGCGATCCATGCGGTGCACCACGAGGGGGAGCATTTCAACCTGTCGCTGGGCGTACGTAACGCGTGGCTGTCGTCGCTGACATCGCTGCCGTTCTTCGTGCCGCTGGCGTTGCTGGGTGTCACGCCGGAAATGTTCGTGGCGGTGTCCGGCCTGCATTACTCGGTGCAGTTCTACAACCACTGCGGCTTGGTGGGCCGTTCGGGCGTGCTGGACCGCTTCATGGTCACGCCTGCCAACCATCGCGTCCATCACGGCTGCAACCCGGAATACATCGACCGCAATTTCGGCGGCACGCTGCTCCTCTGGGACAAGCTGTTCGGCACGTATCAGCGCGCGCTGCCCGACGTGCCGATCCGCTACGGCGTGCACAGGCCCACCCACAGCGACAACCCATTCTGGGCCAACGTGGTGCCCGCATTGCAATGGATGGGGTTGCGCACACCACTGCTGCAACGCGATACGCGCGCCACGCCCGCCGGCTGGATCGCCACCGGCGGTGTGCTGCTGTTTGGCGTGGTGATCGACTACGTGCGCACCGATGGCCTGTGGCCCGGGCATTGGCAAGCGGTTTGGTTCGCGCTCATCCTGCTGCTCACGATTGCGCTGGGCGGCTTGTCGGATGGACGGGTCTGGGGCCGCTGGCTGTGGCCGCTGCTGGCGCTTGCACTGCCCGTGCTGATGATCGGCATATGCGGTGCGGGCGATGCATTGTCCGACACGTTGACCGTTGCACTGGGGCTACATGGCCTTGCCTGCGGGCTGTGGCACGCACTGCGTGCCGAATCACCGCTTTCTTCGTCGCCGCATGCCGAATCTCGTTAAGCTTCGCTACGCCTCACCGCGCTCGTCATCGCTGGCGGAGGATTTGCGCCAGGCCGCGCACGATCATCTGCAAGCAAACGGCGACCATCGCTTTGCCGATGCGAGGCTCATTGCCAAGGGCGCCTTCCTTGTCGTGATTTCCGCACTGCTGTATGGGGCGATGGTGACAGCCAAGAGCACGATGATTTTCGTGCTCGCCTATGTGGCCTTTCCGTTCATCGCGATGCTGCTGGCGATGAACGTGCTGCACGACGGCGCACACCGGGCGCTGTCTCCCTGGCTATGGTTGGACCGCCTCATGACACGCGTGACCGCCATCCCGCTCGGCATCGAACCGGCCTATTGGACGGTGCGCCATGTGCACTATCACCACGCGCATGCCAACGTGGAACACTACGACCTGGACACCGCCGCAAACCGCTTCCTGCGGCAGACGCCTTTTCAGCCGTGGTATCCGCAGTTCCGCTACCAGCATCGCTACTGGCCGCTGATTGCCGCGCTGTCGTTGCCGTACATCAACTGGATCTACGACTGGTCGGACCGGCTCGGCCTCACGGCGCTGACCACAGACCGCGTGTTACCTGGCCTGCGCGGCTGGGCGACGTTCCTGTCTGCCAAGACCTTGCACTTGCTCATTGCCGTGGCGGTACCGGCCTGGGTGGCACATCAACTTGGCCTCGGCTGGGGCTGGGTGGCGTTCAGCTACTTCGCGGGGCAGATGCTGGCCTCGTGTGTGCTGGTGGCACTGATTCTGGGCACGCACTGGGCGGACGTGACGTTCTATCTGCCGCCCGAATCAGGCCAGTTGCCGCACACGTGGCACGAGCATGCATTCCACACCGCCTGCGACTGGCAACCGCAACCGGCGTGGATCGGCTACTGGCTCGGCGGCTTGAACTGGCACCTGACGCATCACCTCTTCCCGACGTACAGCCACCGGCACTATCCGGCATTGGCTGCACGCGTGGCCGAGGTAGCGCGCGCCCACGCACTCGACTACCGCGCGCTCACCTACCGGGAGTTGCTGACCGCGCAGCAGACATTCCTGCGCGCCATGGGCAAATGCCCCGACTGACGCGCAAGCAACACGCCTCGCCTCAGTTGCGCGCCTCGACCGCGTGCACGGCATCAAGAATCACCTTGGCCACATCCTGCGGCCGCGACTGCTGCGGCACGTGGCTCGTCAGGAGCGTCGTCACCTTGGCGCCGATCTTCCTTGCCATGGCGCGCTCCAGGTCCGGCTGGATCATCCTGTCGTGCGCGCTGACGATGAACCACGACGGCTTGCTCTGCCACGCCGCTACCGTGGTGCGCTCGCCAAATGCCGTCGCCTTGATGGGCCCTTGCGTGGCGGCCATCACGCGCGCCTGGGCAGCGGCCACATCCTGGGCAAAGTCGCTCGCCAGCGCCGCTGGGGGCAGTGACAGATAGCCGTTGGCATCGGCCACCAGCTTGCCGATGCCCGGCGCGGGCGCGTAGTCCTTGCCCACTTCTTCCGTCGACTGCCCGGCGTCCGGCGCAAACGCGGCCACGTACACCAGCCCGGCAACCTTGCTGTCGGCGCCGGCTTCCGTGATGACCGTGCCACCCCACGAGTGCCCGACCAGCACGACCTTGCCGACCTGGTTTCCAATCGCTCTGCGCGTTGCAGCCACATCGTCAGCCAGCGAGTTCAGTCCGTTCTGCACCGCCTGCACCTTCACGCCTTTGGCCTGCAGCAGCGGGATCACCTTGGCCCAGTCGGACCCATCGGCAAAGGCGCCGTGCACGATCACGACGGAAGGTTGATTGGCGTCGGCTGCCGTGGCGGCAAAGAGTGGCGCACTGGCGGCCATGCCAAGTGCCAGCGCTGCGATGGAGACGGCTTTGCGGTTGAACATGTCGGGTCCTTGTTATCTGCTCGGTTCTCGGTGGGATGGGGTGTGCGCGAGGCTGCCGCTTCAGGCGTGTGCACCGTCGTAGTACGGATTCGCGCTGCGGGCGCCATCGGTGTAGATGTCGGTGGCACGCGCGCCGTCCGTATAGACATCAGACGAACGCGCGCCCTCGGTGTAGGCATCCACCGCGCTTTGCACGGCGCGGGCGCCTTCGGTGTACGGGTCGCGTGCACCGATTGACGAAGCGGCTTGGGCCCCTGCAGCGGCCACAGCGAGAGCAACAACAGCGAGGGTCTTGGTGAGATTGCGGGTCATGATCGTTTTCCTTTGAACGGTTGGTTTGGGATTGCGCGGCCTGCCGGTGCTTTGCTTTGCGTTGGCCCGGCGCCTTGGCCACGGAATGCATTGAAGGCGCCTGACGTATCCGGCACGTAGCGATGTGCTGCCCGTTTTGTCTGGGCATGTACTAGAGCTGCCGCCAGATACAAACGCATACAAAACCCCGCCTATCGATGCCCGTTGCTACAAAGCAATACAAATCGGCGGCATCGTGAAACCGACCGGATACATCGCAGGCGCCCAATGCTGGAAACGAGGTGAACAAGACCCGCCCCGTCATCCATCCTTGATCACTGGAGCCCTCATGCAACCGAATCGATTGACCGCAACGTTGCTCGTACTGGCAGGCGCCCTGGGCGCGCACAACGCATTTGCGCAAGCCGCTGGCGTGCATCGGACGGATCTCGTCCATCACGACCTGAGCGTGCCCGACCACGAAACTCTGCAAGTGCGCGTGGATTTTGATGAGCGTGCATTCGCCCCCGCGCATATCCACCCCGGCGAGGAAATCGCCCACGTCCTGCAAGGCACGATCGAATACCGGTTGGATGGTCAGCCCCCCGTGACGCTGCAGACCGGGGATTCGCTGTTCATTCCGGCCGGCGTTGCGCACTCGGCAAGAAACGTCGGCAGCGGCAAGGCATCGGAACTGGCCACGTATGTCGTGAAGTCCGGTGAGCCGCTGGTCAAGCTCGTTCACTAATCCCCTGCCCCATCCACCCCAAAGAGAGAACCCCCATGTCGAACCCCGTCAACCTCCGCCGTCGCCGCCTTCTGGGCACCACCATCGCCAGCATTGGCGTGCTGGATCTCGGCCTGGCCGAACTTGCGCATGCGCAACCGGCACCGTCCGCCAATGGAGGCACGCTGCTGGCCGGCCAAGCCAACCCGTTCGGCACGCTGCAGCAGATCGATGCAGGCGTGCTCAACATCGGCTACGCAGACCTGGGGCCGAAGAACGGCCCCGTGATGATCCTGCTGCACGGCTGGCCGTATGACATCTACAGCTATGCAGAGGTGGCGCCCGCGCTGGCGGCGGCGGGCTATCGCGTGCTGGTGCCGTACCTGCGCGGCTATGGCACGACGCGCATCCGCTCGGCGGACACGCCGCGCAACGGACAGCAAGCGGCGCTGGCCGCTGACATCATCGCCTTCATGGACGCGTTGAAGATCAAGCAGGCGCACTTTGGCGGATACGACTGGGGCGCGCGCACGGCGGACATCATCGCGGCGCTGTGGCCGGAACGCTGCAAGACGCTGGTATCTGTCAGCGGCTACCTGATCGGCAGCCAGGAGGCGAACCGCAAGCCGCTGCCGCCGGCCGCGGAATTTGCGTGGTGGTACCAGTTCTATTTCACGACGGAACGTGGCGCGCAGGGCTACGCCGCCAACTGCAAGGAGTTCAACCGTCTGATCTGGAAGCTCGCTTCGCCCACGTGGAAGTTTGACGACGCCACGTACGACCGCAGCGCCGCCGCGTTCGACAACCCCGATCACGTTGCCGTCGTCATCCACAATTACCGCTGGCGCCTGGGGCTGGCGCAGGGCGAATCGAAGTACGACGCGCTGGAACAGCGCCTGGCCACCGCGCCGGGCATCACGGTACCCACCATCACCATGGAAGGCGATGCCAACGGCGCACCGCACCCGGAGCCGTCAGCCTATGCGAAGAAGTTCACGGGCAAGTACCAGCACCGGAACATCGGTGGCGGCATCGGCCACAACCTGCCCCAAGAGGCGCCCAAGGCGTTTGTGCAGGCCATGCTGGATGTGGTGCACCTTTGAACCGGCGAGCCATTTGACGCTTCTGGCTCACAGCGCCGCGAGCAACCCTTCGGGTAATCCGCGTGTGAGGGCCAGCAGCGTCATCACGGCCGGCATGGCTGCAGCGGCCATCACCGTCTGCGCGGCAGTGATGCCGGCCATGAGCGGTGCGTCACCGCCCAGTTGACGCGCCATGATGTACGACGAGGATGCCGTGGGCAGCGCCTGGAACAGCAGCGCCACGATCAATGCAGCATCGGTCAGACCCAATGCGTGGCCAACGGCCAGCGTCAGCACGGGCATGGCCAGAAATTTGATGCTTGACGACACGACCACCGGCCGCGCCCACGAACGCACGCCGCTGAAGTTGAGCGCAGCCCCCACGCACAACAGGCCCAGCGGCATGGACGCCACCCCGAGCGCACGCACCGCAGGCTCGATCGCCACAGGTATCTGCAGCCCCAGCGCCTGCATGGCAATGCCCAGCGTGCAGGCCACCACCGGCGGATTCGTCACGATCTGACGCACCAGCGCACGCCCACTGAGGCGCACCGAGCCATAGCGGGCGAAGACCAGCACGCACAGCAGATTGACCGTCGGCACAATCGCAGCGTTGCATACAGCCGCCAGCGCAATGCCCTTGGCACCGAAGATGCCCGTGGCCAGCGACACGCCTACGTAGTTGTTGAACCGCACGGCCCCCTGAAACACCGAGGTAAACGCCGCGCCGTCCACTTGCATCCATGGTCGGGCGATCATCAACGCCGCAGCCACCAGCAATGTCGCGCCAATCAACGTCAGCACGAGCGGCAGGACGGGAAGCGACTGCATGTGCGCCGTGGCCAGCCCGTGCATAAACAACGCCGGTAACAGGACGTAGTAGCAGAGCCGCTCGGCCTGCGGCCAGAAGGTTTCGGCGAGGAAGGCGGAGCGCTTGAGCCAATGGCCGAGCGCCACCAGAAGCGCAACCGGCGCCAGAGCGAGCAGGATTGCAGCGGTCATGGCCGTGCGCCTGTACCGTGGCGTGCCTGCAATGAGGGGGAGGAACGGAGGAGCGTGCGGAACGGCATGAGGTGCTCGGCGAAAAACAGGAACACCGCCAAGCTATCACGCAGTCATAGCAGTAATAATTGTTATTTATCTGGTAATCAATGAGAAATTCTCATTGCAGAAGCGACCACCGCATCGGCCAATGCCTGGGTAAAGCGCTGTGCGGTCCGCGATTGGTGTTCAAGCAGCACCACCGCGCGGTGCAATTGCGGTTGACCGAACGCCAAACGGGCAATGGGCGGCAATTGCGTCAGCTCGGAGTCGGAGAGCGCCACCACGGCGGCGCCCAATCCGCTTGCCACCATGCGCACGATCGTGTCCTTGTTGTCGAGCACCATCTCTTCGCGCACGCGCACGCCCAGGCGCCGCAGTTCCGAAGCGATCATGCGGCCGGCCCAGGCCTGTGCATCAAAGCGGATAAACGGCAGCTCGGTCAGCAGCGCGCGCGCATCGTGCTCGGCGTATTGCGCGGGGGCGAGCAGCCAGAAGCGGTCTTCATAGAGCGTTGTCCAGACCAATTCCGCCGGATGCGGCCGCACAGGGTGAGACGTGATTGCGGCGCCCAATTCGCCGTCGGCCACGCGCTGCGCAAGCTCGGCCGACATGCCGGCCGCAACGTGTACGCGCAGGCCGGGATGCGCCGTCCGCAGGGCCAGCAGCGCGTTGGGCAGCGGCCCCGATAGCGCGGTCTGGATAGCGCCGATGCGCAACCGCCCGACCAGCGCCCTCTCATCGCTCAGCGCATCGGGAATGCGGTCATACAGCGCGAGGATCTGTTCTGCCTGGGCGAGCACGATGCGGCCTGCTTCTGTCAGCGCGGGCTCGCGGCGTGAGCGGTCGAACAGACGGACGTTGAACTCCTCTTCCAGCGATTTGACCTGCAGGCTGACGGCCGACTGCGTGAGCCCGATGGCCTCGCCTGCACGCGCAAACGTGCGGTGGCGGGCGATGGCAACGAGCGTTCTCAAGGCGCGGAGAGACATGGCGGATACGAAGTTCGATCGGGTGCGGATAGCGCATCGTACCTCTCACCACATCGCCGGGCGCCTGGGCCACGCCGGCCCGCCCTCCAGGGCAGTCAGACAAACCGCTTACGCCAGCATCGCAGCCAGCGCAGGAGGCAAGCCGCGGTTTGGCTTGTGCGGCGGCCGCGCAAAGCTGCCTTCCGCTGCGCCGTTCGGGGCAAGCGCGATCAGGCTCTCGCAATGGCGGATGGCGCTGGAGACGCCGTCCACCACCGGCACGGGAATGCGGTCCTTGAGTGTCCGGGCCAGCCCGGCAAGCGGTGCGCCAGCCACGATGATCACGTCGGCGCCGTCTTCACGCACCGCCTGCAGGCTGAGCTCCTCGAGCCGTGCCGCATGGTCTTCCTGCACGCTGCCGATGTCGCGTAGCGGCTGCTGCAAAGAGCGCACGCTCGCCAGCCGCGACGACAGCCCATTGGCAGCTACGCACTCGCGGTACCACGCCTGGATACGGTTCGAAATGGCGATGATCGAAAAGCGCTGGCCGAGCAGGCAGGCGCTGGTCAGCGCCGCTTCGGTCATGCCGACCACCGGCACATTGCACAGCTCCTTGATGCCGGCGAGGCCCGGGTCCCCAAACGCCGCGACAACCACGCCGTCGAATCGACCGGCATGTTCGGCGACGACGCACGCAGTGGCGTAGCCGCCCACCAGTGCTTCGAAGCGCGTTTCGATGTAAGCCACGCCAAATGGCGCCGTCGCCATTGTGAGCGTGGTGCCGGGTGAAGCGGAGCGACGCGCCTCGGCATGGATCAACTCCGTCACGCTCTCGGAGATATTGGGATTGACGACCAGAATACGCATGATGAAATTTTGAGAACCCAACCAGAAACGTCAAACCAGCGACGGCGCGCCCGCCGGCAGGAACTGCCCGCGCCCCGGCGCCGGTTCGAGGTACTTGCCGTTTTCGACCAGCATCTCGCCGCGCGAGAAGCAATGCACCGGCCAGCCGGTCACTTCAATGCCTTCATAGGGCGTGTAGTCGACCGCGTGATGCAGCGCAGCGTTGGTGATGCGCACGCGACGCTCCGGATCCCACAGCGTGATGTCGGCATCGGCGCCCACGGCGATCGTGCCCTTGCGTGGGTACAACCCGTACAGCCGTGCCGGGCGATACGACGTCAGCTCCACAAACTGATGCAGCGACAGCTTGCCGCGCGCAATGCCATCAAACAGCAGCGGCAACCGTGTCTCGATACCGGGCACGCCGTTGGGAATATGGTCGAACGGTTGCGCCTGACCGCCAAGTTTCTTGCCTTCCGGGTCGTCATAGTTGAACGGCGCATGGTCGGAAGAGAACACGCTGAACACGCCCCCTGCAAGCGCGCGCCATACGGCTGCCTGGTTCTCCGGATCGCGCGGTGGCGGGCTGCAGACGCACTTGGCACCTTCGTAGCCGTCGTCACCTTGCAGGCCCATGTCTTCGGCGGTCAGGTAGAGGTACTGCGGACAGGTCTCGGCCAGGATCTGCAAGCCGCGGCTTTGTGCCCAGCGAATCTGCTCGATGGCTTCCTTGCCGGAGACATGCACGATCAGGATCGGCACGTCCACCAGCTCGGCAAAGGTGATGGCCCGGTGCGTGGCTTCACGCTCCACGGCAGCCGGGCGCGACAGGCCATGGAAGCGCGGCGAAATGCGGCCCTCGCCGACCAGCTTCTCGGTCAGCCAGGAAATGCAGTCGGCGTTTTCCGCATGCACCATCACCAGGGCGTTGTTCTGCTTGGCCACATCCAGCACATCCAGCATTTCGCGGTCGGACAGCTTCAGGTCGTCATAGGTCATGTAGACCTTGAACGAGGTGTAGCCCTGGCGAATCAGCTCCGGCAGTTCGTGCTTCAGCACCTCGGGCGTGGGGTCGGCCACGATCAGATGGAAGCCATAGTCGGCCACCGCGCGGCCCTCGGCACGCCGGTGGTAATCGGCCACCGCCGCCTTCAGCGAGCCACCCTTTTCCTGTGCGGCAAACGGGATCACCGTTGTCGTGCCGCCGCAGATGGCCGAGCGCGTGCCGGTGAAGAAGTCGTCGGCCATGCGCATGCCGTCGGGCATGGGCTGGTCGAGATGACAATGACCATCAACGCCGCCGGGCAGCGCCAGCAGGCCGCTGGCATCCATCTCTCGCGCGCCGCGCGGCAAGCCGTGGCCGAGCACGGCGATGCGGCCATCGCGCACACCGATGTCGCAGCTAAAGCGGTCGGATGCGGTGACCACATCCGCATTGCGGATCACCAGGTCGAGTTCCGTGGACATGCTTAGCGCTCCCTCATTCCGTTAAGCAACGTCCGAGAACAGGCGGCCCCAGCCGCGCAGCTCGCGCGTGTCGACGCCCGCGAGCCGCAGCGATTTCCACACGACGGTCGAGATGGTGTCGTACACGGGGATGCCCGTTTCGGCTTCCAGCGCTTCAACCAGGTGAGCCGCGCGCAGGTTCGTGCAGAACGTGGTGATGGCGGCAGGCTTCTGCTGCGCCACGTCGCGCACCAGGGTGCGGATGGTGTCTTCTTCCACGTCGGCAAAACTGTGGTTGACGTGCAAGTCCAGATGGCGCTCGGCCACGCACTTGAAACCGTGGCGCGCGTAGTTCTGCACGATGCGCTGCTGCACGTCATCCAGATACGGCGTAACGAGTGCGAAATCGCGTGCGCCGGTTTTGGCCAGGATTTCGTTGAGCGCCAGCACTGACGTGGTGGCCGGAATGCCGGTGGCTTCCGTGATCTGGCGGCACAGCGCCTCGTCTTTCTCAAAGCCGAGCCAGCCGGACGACGTGCCGTTCCAGGCAATCACGTCCACGTGCGCGTCGGCCAGCAACTTGGCGGCGTTCAGGATCTTCTCCAGATCGAACTGCCCCAGCGCCTGGTCGCGCAGCGAAATTTCCGTCACGGTAAAGCGCGAGAAATGCGCGCTCACGTTGGGCAGGCCGCTCACCATGGCGCTGGTAATGGGTTCCAGCGCCGTGTTGGACGATGGCGTGAGCATGCCGAGCTTGATGCGTTTTGTCATGGGAGTCTTCTTCGTGGTTTGCGCGCCCCGGCGCACGCGAGTGTGGGCATCGGGGCCTGCTTGTTATGTTGATGAGTGCGGTTACAGCTTGTCGTCAGAAGTCGGAAGCAAACGCCGCGCCGCAGCGCGCTGCAGATGGCGTTGGCTGACGTTAGTTCATCGCGCCTCAGACCGGCAGCTTCTTGCTGTAGTCGATCAGCAGCGTCGAGCAGATGAAGAGGCCCGCGCCGGCGGCGGCAAACAGCATCAGCGCCATGTCGTACGAACCGGTCGCCTGCACGATCAGGCCGACGATGATCGGCATGCCGACCCCCGCGAAGTTGCCGCCCAGATTCATCGTGCCGCCCAGGAAACCCACACGCTTGCGCGTTCCCAGGATCGACGGAATGCACCAGAACAGGCCGCACCAGCGCAGGAAGAACAGCGTGGTCGACAACAATGCCACCACGACGACCGGCTCCTTGAAGCGCGCCACCGTGTAGATAGCGATCGTGGCCAGTACCGAGGCGACGCCGAACAGCGTGCGCAGCACCCGGGCTCGCGATGCCCCGGTGGCCATCCATTTGTCCGCAATCCATCCGCCCACCATCTCGCCCACAAAACCGGAGAAGAACATGGTGAACACGGCACCGCCCATCTCCTTGATGTCCAGCCCATGCACCTTCGACAGATAGGTCGGCATCCAGGTCAGGAGCCCGTAGAACAGTGCGTTGAAGCACATCCAACCGAAGAACATGCCCCACACCGAGCGGTACTTGAAAAAGTCCAGCACGTTGCCGCTGACAGCGGCGGGTTCGGCGGCCTGGTCGGCGGCATGTGCCTCCTCGATGTAGGAGGCTTCAGCATCATTGACGGACGGATGCTCGCGCGGGTGGTTGCGGATGTACCACCACGAGAAGAGGCCCGCCACCATCGTCCCGATACCGGCCACCACGAACGACGTGCGCCACGAACCGAATTCGGCGATCAGCCCAGCGATGATGAGTGCGCCCAGTGCCGCGCCCAGCGGCGCGCCTCCGTCGAGCAGCGTTGCACCGCGACCGCGTTCGTTCTGCGTCATCCAGATGGCGTTGAGCTTGCCCCCGGCGGGGTAGATGGGCGCCTCGGCAGCACCCAGGCCAAGACGCGTGATGAGCAACGGCACCCAACCGGTACACAGCGCCGCAATGGATTGGAAGAAGCCCCAGCCCAGCGTGGCACCGGCAATCACCACACGCGGCCCGAAGCGGTCGGCCAGCATGCCGCCTGGGATCTGCATGAGCGCGTACGTCAGAAAGAACGAACTCAGCAGTAAGCCTTGCGCCGCCGGGCCGATGTCGAATTCCTTAGCGATCAACGGCATGGCGACTGACAACGATGCGCGGTCGACGTAGTTGATGGAAATCAGCATCAACATCATCAAGAAAATCTTCCAGCGCACAGAGCTCTTCGTCTCCGTTAGCGCCATGGCCGGGGCCGGGCTTGTGGTTTCCATTACGCGTGTCTCCTGGTAGCTCCGAAGTCGTTTCGGAAAACGGGCTTGGGGGTCGGTCTTGACGCCGATCCGCCCCAACTCCGCCCACCGAAACGACCTCCTGAGTCGATTTGATTGGTTTGTGTTGCGCAACGTGGCCGAGTATAGGATACGTAATCTGTAATTACAACATCTGTAAGTTGTTGATTTTATTGAATGCAAAAAGCACAATATCGGTGTGTGATAGCCTTTTGTGGTGCATCTTCCCCATTCTGGTGACGTCTGTGACCCAACCACTGCTCCAATCCTCTCGCCTGCGCACGCTCGGCATGTCAGCCGAAATCGCCTCGCGCCTGCGCACCCTCATCGAAGAAGGCGAGTTGCCGCCCGGCGCCCGCATCGACGAGCGTGCTTTCTGTGAAATGTTCGATGTCTCCAAGACGCCGCTGCGTGAAGCCCTCAAGGTGCTGGTAGCCGAGGGGCTGGTGCTGCATCGCCAGTACATCGGCTACCGAGTCGCCCCGCTCGATCTGGATGAACTGCGCGCAACCTTCGAAACGCTGCATGGGCTGGAATTCACGGCTGGAGAACTGGCAGCGGCGCGGTTGTCCGAGGTGGCTCTGGCCCGCCTGGAACGCAAGCACCAGGCAATGCTTGAGGCGCATGCGGCGGGCAGACGCACCGAGTACTTCCGCATCAACCAGGAAATTCACCAGCTCATCATCGATGGCACGGCCAACCCCGTGCTGGCCGGCATCTATGCGACCTTGATGAGCAAGGTGCACCGCGCGCGCGGCGCAGCCAACGCCGACACGCTGCGCTGGCAGGAATCGCACGAAGAACACGAAGCCATCATGGCCGCCCTTCGCGAGCCAGGGCGCCCGCGCCTGGCACAAGTGCTGCGCCTGCACTCGGAGAACACGGCCAAGGAAGTGCTGAGCGTCGTGGCAAGCAGCCTGGCCGAGGCCGGACGCCCTACCCGATCAACCGAGGAAGCCCCCAAGAAAGGCGCGCAATGAAACTCGTACGTGTGGGTGCACCCGGCGCAGAACGCCCAGGCCTGATCGATACGCAAGGCCGCGTGCGCGACCTATCAGGCGTGGTTGGCGACCTGGGCCCGCAAGAGTTGTCCGATGCCGCCCTCGTGCAACTCGCAGGCGTAGACATCGCCGCCTTACCCGTGGTGCCAGATACCCGTTTTGGTGTGCCATGGACGGGCATCGGCAAGATCATCGCGATCGGCCTGAACTATGCCGACCACGCAGCCGAGGCCGGTTTGCCGCCTCCCGCAGAACCCATCCTCTTTCTCAAGGCCAACAGCGCTTTGAACGGTCCCAACGATGCCGTCATGCTGCCGCGCGGCTCGGAAAAGACCGACTGGGAGGTTGAACTCGGTGTGGTGATCGGCAAGACGGCGAGCGATGTTTCCCGCGAAGAAGCCCTCTCACACGTTGCCGGCTATTGCGTGGTGAACGATGTGTCGGAGCGCGAGTTCCAGCTTGAGCGCGGCGGCACCTGGGACAAGGGCAAGGGCTGCGATACCTTCTGCCCCGTCGGCCCGTGGCTGGTGACGCGTGACGAAGTGCCCGACCCGCAAGCGCTTGGCCTGTGGCTCGACGTCAATGGTGAGCGCGCGCAGCGGGGCAACACGGCGACCATGGTGTTTGGCGTGGCCCATCTGGTGAGCTACGTCAGCCGCTTCATGACGCTGCATCCGGGCGACCTGATTTGCACCGGCACGCCACCCGGCGTGGGCATGGGCGCCAAGCCCCCGCGCTATCTCAGCGCCGGCGACACCATGCGCCTGGGCATCGACGGCCTTGGCGTGCAGACGCAGACGGTCGCCGCCTACACCAAAGCCTAGACCGGCGGCGCGGCCCGCTTAGCGTTGCACCGCCACCAGCTTGCGCATGGCATCGACCAGCTTCGGATCGACCGCGCCCAGCGTATTGGTGCGTGCGTTGATTCGCCCTTCTGCGTCCAGCAGCAGGATCGTGCTCGAATGGTTGAAATCGCCATCGGCCAAGCGCCGATACTGCACGCCCAGCAATGCCGCCACCTCGCGCGTGCCGCTGGCGTTTGCGCGGGCGACTTGCCAGCGGTCGTCGGCGCCATGCGCGCTGGCCGTCTTCTTGAGCGCCGCAACGGAATCGCGCTCGGGGTCGACCGTCACCATCAGGACACGCACGCCGTCGTGCGCGGGCTTACCGCCCTTAGCCAGCGTGGCGCGAATAGTCTCGAAGATCATCGGGCAGACCATCTGGCACGACGAATAGAACATGCTCACGAGTACCGGCTCGCCGCGCAGGTCTGCCAGGTGGAAGACGCGGCCGTTCTGGTCGGTCAACGCCACGTCAGATTGATACAGCGAGCCCGAAGCGACGGGCCCGGCGGCAAGCGCGCCTGCGGCGGCACCCGCTAGCAGGAGTGCCACGAAGGCACGGCAAAGTTGCTTAAGAAGCGTCATGGACGTTCTCCATTGATGGATCGGGCGCAGCGAAAGCCAAGACTTCCCGTGGCATCGGCGCCCTCAAGTGATGACAGCAACGCCACGCGCATCAGCACGGCGTAGCTGTCGCGGCGCACGATGCTGATGGCACCGGCGCCGCAAAACTTCTGCTTGTCGGGGTCGCCCTGCGTGCGGCTGTCCCCGGCGATGAAGAGTGCGTTGAAATCGTCGACCCATTCCCAGATCAGGCCGTGCAGATCGCGCACGCCATGGACATCCGCTGGGCCGCCAACGGGTGGCAACACACGCGTGGCGGGCCGTTCGTACCAACCGAGAATGCGTTGCGCCCATTGCGGGTCGTCGCGGGCGTCAGCGCGTGTGGCATCGGCGGCAGCGGCGGATTCCCACTCAAGCCACGTCGGCAGGCGCGCGCCTTCGCTTTCGCAATAGGCACGGGCCGCAAACCAGCTCACGCCGGTCACCGGCGCTTGCGGCGAGACTTGCGCATCGGCGTGCGTCGCATCGGCCCAGTCGGCAAGGTAGGCCTTGCCGGCAAAGACTTGCGGCACCCGGCCGCGCTGCCAGGCCTCGTGACGTTGCACGAAGGCCTGGAACTCGCCGATGGTGACCGGGGTGGTGCGCAACTCAAACGGCTCGATGCGCACCCGCTGCGGCTGCCCCGGTGCGTTCTGGGGCAGCACGCTGTCGAAGTCGCCGCCCGGCAACCGCACATAGGCGGCGCCCTGTGCGGCAGCGCTAGCCAGCGCCATCAACATGGCAGCAAGGTGCAAGGTCAGGCGGCCCATGGTCGTGCAGATCCGGTCAATGTTCGGCCACGGCCTTGGCAGGCGCCGGCTGGGCACGCACCTTCTTGACGTCGTCCGCGCTCACGCGGCCGCCGGGGTTGTCCCAGCTGTTGAGCACGTAGGTCAGGATGTTGGCGACCTCGTCGTCATTGAGCTGCGTCATCGGCGGCATGACGGAGTCGTATTCCTGCCCGTTGACCTTGATCTTGCCGTTCAGGCCGTGCAGCACGATGTTCATGGCACGCTTCGGATCTGCCGCCAGGAAATCCGACTTGGCAAGCGGCGGAAACACGCCCGGCAACCCGGCGCCATTGCCCTGGTGGCACACCGAGCAAGTACCCGCAAACAGCGCGCGGCCGGCCTGCACCTGATCCTGCACGGTCAGGGTACCGCTCACCGAAGCCTCGGTCGCCTTGGTGACGGCGCTCATGTTCGGTGCGGCACGATCGCCCAAGTACACCGAATCCAGTTCCTTGCCGGAATAGACGAGCTTGTTCTCCGGGCCATCCACCTTGAGGATCGCCATGGCGCCCTTGTTGAAGGCACGGAAGATCGAGTGGTCGACCAGCACATAGCTGCCAGGCACGCGCGCGGTGAACTTCACAACCGCCGCGCCACCCGCCGGGATCAACGTGGTCTGCACGTTCTTCTGCACGTTGGTGCCGCCCTCGTAGCGCACCTGGTCGAAGATGGCGCCAATTACGTGGAAGCTTGAGACCAGATTGGGCCCGCCGTTGCCAACGAAGATGCGCACCGTTTCACCCACCTTGGCGTGCAGCGCCTTGTCACCGGTGAGCGCACCTTCGGCACCGTTGAACAGCACGTAGCTCGGGCGTTCGTCGATGGCCTTTTCCATGTCGAACGGCTGCAGGCCCTTCTCGCGGTACTTGCCGGCCGTGTAGAAATCGCCCTGCATGACGTAGTACTCGTGATCAACCTTGGGCAGGCCTTCGGGCGGCTCGACCAGGATCAGGCCGTACATGCCATTGGCGATATGCATGCCCACCGGCGCCGTGGCGCAGTGGTAGACGTAGATGCCCTCGTTGAGCGCCTTGAAGGTGAATTGCGATTCATGGCCCGGTGCGGTAAAGCTCGATGCTGCGCCGCCGCCCGGCCCGGTCACGCCGTGCAGGTCAATGTTGTGCGGCATCTTGCTGCTCGGGTGGTTCTTGAGGTGGAACTCCACCGTGTCGCCCTGCCGCACGCGGATGAAGCTGCCGGGAACGGTGCCGCCGAACGTCCAGAAGGTGTAGCTGACGCCTTCGGAGATCTGCATTTCCTTCTCGACCACTTCCAGCTCCACGATGACCTTGGCTGGATAGTTCCGGTGGACCGCCGGTGGCACAAGCGGCGGACTCGTAAGGACGGCGTGGATCGGCTCGCCGCGCGGCGGCCCGAAGTCACCCGGCAACTTGGTGCTGGCGGCGCGGGCCGCGGTGCCCGCAAGCAGTGCGCCCAGCACCACAGAAATCAAGCCCGCGCGCATCAGGCTGCGGACGGTGTGAAGACGGCTCATTTTTTCCCCCGTGTATCGGTCTGGTGTCGTCCGCTCCACGTTAGGCCCCGGCGGCCATTAGGGCTTTGATACAGCGCAAACGAAAACCGACCCCGTCCGGCACATCCACCCCACCGCGTGGCACGCAAGCCCAGTCGTGGCGTGATTTACCACATCAAGATACCCATAAAACAAGCATCTGATATACATCAATAACGCCGGAGATTCCGCTCACTAATATAGTTGCATCCTTAATGCATCTTTTTGATGCGACACCCACAGAGGGAATCCCCATGACACAGTCCGCCTCCACCATCCAGCTCGACCTCCGTGTGCTGGCGCCGCGCGAGCGCCATCCGCTGATCTTCTCCGCCTTCGGGGAACTCGGCATCGGTCAGAGCCTGGAGCTGATCAACGATCACGATCCGCGCCCGCTGCAGTCGCAGTTTCAAGTCGAGCGCCCGGGCCAGTTTTCCTGGGACTACCTTGAGCGCGGCCCCGCTACGTGGCGCGTTGCCATCACCAAGGTGGCATCTGCCGCCAGCGCCGGCCACTGCTGTGGTGGCTGCGGTGGTGGCGCCTGAATTTCCGATCGCATCCTGCAAGGAACCTTGTCATGAAAAACAACCAAAGGCTGTGGCGGTGGCTAGGCCTGATCTTCATCCTGTCGTTCGGAGCATTGGGCTATCTGGGCCGGCAGATCTATCTGGCAGCGCCGCCGATTCCGCATGCTGTTGTCACCTCTGTGGGCGAGGTGCTCTTTACCGGCGAACAAATCCAGCGCGGCCAAGAAGCCTGGCTGGCAGCCGGCGGCCAGCAGCTTGGCACCGTCTGGGGCCACGGCAGCTACGTTGCGCCTGACTGGTCTGCCGATTGGCTTCACCGTGAAGCCACGGCGCTGCAAGCCATCCGCGCGCATCAGCAGTTCGATACCGATGCGCCGTTGACGACCGTGCAGCAAGCCGCCGTCGACGCCAGCGTGAAGGAAGAAATGCGCCGCAATACGTACGACGCAAATCACGACATCCTGACCGTGTCGCGCGAGCGCGCAGATGCAATCCGCGGTGTGGCGCAACACTTCGAGGCCCTGTTCGGCACCGATCCGTCGCTGGCAACGTTGCGTGATCAATACGCCATGGCCACCGGTGTGCTGCCGGAGGCGGCCGATCGCGAAGCCCTGGCGGCGTTCTTCTTCTGGACGTCGTGGGCCGCCGCTGCCGACCGCCCGGGCGAGACCGACATCTCGTACACGAGCAACTGGCCGCATGAACCGCTCGTGGGCAACACCATGACCGGCGGTGCCGCCATGTGGTCGATGGTCAGCATCGTGCTGCTGCTGGGCGGTATTGCCGCCATGCTGTGGCTGCACGGCAGCAGCAAGCACGAAGAGGAAGCTGCGCCGCTGCCGGCCGATCCGTTCCTCAACGTGGTCGCCACGCCCTCGATGAAGGCCACGCGCAAGTACTTCTTTGCCGTGATCGGCCTGATGCTGGTGCAGATCGGCATGGGCGCCATCACCGCGCACTATGCGGTGGAAGGTGAATCGTTCTTCGGGATTCCCCTGGCGCAGGTGCTGCCGTACGTGATCAGCCGCACGGTGCACACGCAACTGGGCGTGCTGTGGATTGCCACGGCGTGGCTGGCCACGGGCCTGTACATTGCGCCGCTGCTGTCGGGGCGTGAACCGAAGTTCCAGAAGCTGGGCGTTGATGTGCTGTTCTGGGCGCTGATCTTTATCGTGGTGGGCTCCATCGCCACCGGCTGGCTTGGCACGCTGCAACATCGCGGTGCGGACTTCGGCTTCTGGGTCGGCAACCAGGGGCTGGAATACACCAGCATGGGCCGCGTGTGGCAGATCCTGTTGTTCATCGGCCTGCTGTTCTGGGTGGTGCTGCTCGGCCGCGCGCTGTGGCCGGCATTGAAGACGCCGTCGGAATCGCGCGGGCTGATCGCCATGGTGTTCCTGTCGGCCACGTGTATCGGCGGCTTCTATTCGACGTCGCTGGTGTGGGGTCAACACACGCACTATTCGATGATCGAGTACTGGCGCTGGTGGCTCGTCCACCTGTGGGTCGAGGGCTTCTTTGAAGTGTTCGCCACCGCCGTCATCGCGCTCATCTTCACGCGCCTGGGCCTGATTCGCGCCAGCAGCGCCAACCGCGCCATCGTGGCTGAAACGATCGTGTTCCTGTTCGGCGGCATTCTGGGCACGCTGCATCACTTGTACTTCACGGGGACGCCGACCTCGATCATCTCGGTGGGCGCAGTGTTCTCTGCGCTGGAAGTGGTGCCGCTTTCGCTGATCGGGCTCGAAGCGCTGCAGAACTATCGCCGCACGCAAGGCACGCCGTGGCTCAACGCCTACAAGTGGCCCGTGCTGTGCTTCGTGGCCGTGGGCTTCTGGAACACCGTCGGTGCCGGCCTGCTCGGCTTCGCCATCAACCCGCCCGCTTCGCTGTACTACGTGCAGGGTCTGAACATGACGGCCGCCCACGGGCACGCTGCGCTGTTCGGGGTGTACGGCATGCTCGGTATCGGCCTGATGCTGTTCTGCCTGCGCGGCCTGTATGCGCGCAGCCTGCATGCCGATCGCCTGCTCAAGCCCGCGTTCTGGGGCCTGAACATCGGCCTGGCAATGATGGTGTTCATGTCGCTGTTGCCGGCCGGTATCTACCAGGCCTGGGCCAGCGTCACCAAGGGCATGTGGTACGCCCGCTCGCCGGAAGTGGTCCACTCGAAAGTGATGGAAACGCTGGTCTGGCTGCGTGTGCCGGGTGACATCGTGTTCGCCATCGGTGCGCTTGTGCTGGCTTGGTATGCGCTGCGGCTGCTGCGCCGTCCGAAGGCACAACAGACCGAACCGCTGCCGGCTTCGGCTCGCGCGACGCGTTAATCGCGTGAATCCATAACCCAGCAGTCCTCCCAAAACCCGCAGGGCCCGTGTCGATCATCCGACCGGGCCCTGCGGGTTTTCCTGTAATGCCCCCCGCCTTCAAGCTCCCTACAATGACGAGTCATATAGATGAATAGTTGACCACTTTCGATACCCATGCCCGCCGATCTCCGCCTACCCCGCTATCAGCAATTGCGCGACGATCTGGCCGCGCAGATCGCCCAACAGCACTGGCGCCCGGGCGACGCCATCCCGACCGAAGCCGAGCTTGCCAAGACGTACAACGTGGCGGTCGGCACAGTCCGTAAAGCCGTAGACGTATTGGTGGCCGAAGGGCTGCTCGAACGCTTCCAGGGCCGCGGCACCTTCGTGCGGCGCGCCAGTTTTGCCAGCTCCTTGTTCCGCTTCTTCCGCTTCCAGAGTGAAAGCGGCGAGCGGCGCATTCCCGAAAGCCGCATTCTCAAACGCGACGTGCTCGATGCGCCTTCTGCACCGGCTGCGGGCCTGCAGATTGAAACCGGCTCACCCGTCATTCGCCTGACCCGGCTGCGCCTGCTGGATGGCGCGCCAATGCTCGCCGAAGAAATCTGGTTGCCGTACGACCGTTTTGCGCCGCTCGCCACGCTGGAACTCGACGCGTTTGGCGACCTGCTGTATCCGCTGTACGAATCCCACTGCGGCCAGATCATCGCCAGCGCCGAAGAAACGCTCACCGCCGAGGCCGTCAATGCAACGTATGCGCGGCTCCTGCGCATCCAGCCCGGCGATCCGGTGATGGTCATCGAACGCGTTGCGCGCGGCTACGACCGGGTGCCGCTTGAATGGCGGCGCTCGCGCGGCGCGGCGGCGCACTTCCGGTACCACGTGGATATCCGGTAGCGCCCGAGACGCTGCAATCCATACCGAAAAAAAACACACACAGGAGACAACATCATGCAGGCCAACTCATCGACGGCCCCACCGCTGCTGGATGTGCGCGGCGTCACGCTGCAGTACAAGACACGCCAGCATCTGGTGACGGCCACCTACCGCGTCGACTTTCAGGTCTATCCCGGCGAGCGCTACATCCTGCTGGGCCCGTCGGGCTGCGGTAAATCGACATTGCTCAAAGCCATCGGTGGCTACCTCACGCCCACCGAAGGCGAGATCCGCCTGAAGGGCCAGCCAGTGACCAAGCCTGGCCCGGATCGCATGATGGTGTTCCAGGAGTTCGACCAGCTTCTGCCATGGAAGACGGTGAAAGAGAACGTGCTGTTCCCGCTGCTCTCCACGGGCAAGCTGGGCCCGCGTGAAGCCGAAGAACGCGCCCTGCACTACATCAACAAGGTCAATCTCACCAAGTTTGCCGACCACCACCCGCACATGCTGTCGGGCGGGATGAAGCAACGCGTAGCCATCGCGCGCGGCATGGCGATGGAACCCGACGTGCTGCTGATGGACGAGCCCTTCGCCGCGCTCGATGCGCTCACGCGCCGCAAGATGCAGGACGAGCTGCTGCAGCTGTGGGATGAAACGCGCTTCACCGTGCTGTTCGTCACGCACTCGATTCCAGAGGCGATCCGCTGCGGCAGCCGCATCCTGATTCTCTCGCCGCATCCCGGCCAGGTGCGTGCCGAACTACCGAGCCTGGCGCGCGACGATGACGATCCTGAGCGCTTCAAAGCGCTAGAAGCCGAGATTCACGACATGCTGTTCGCCCGCACGGTAGAGGAAACCCATGCAGACTGAAACCCTTTCCATGCCGGCCACCACCGACATCAGCAATCGCGCGCCCGTCTACAGCACGCCCGTGGCGTTCGAGCGCATCGGCGTGGTGGAAAAACCGCTCTCCATTGCTGAGCGCCTGTACGAGCAGGCGTGGCTGCGCAAGCTCGTGATCCTCGTCGTGCTGGCACTCGTGTGGGAAGGCGGTGCACGCTGGCTCGACAACCCGCTGCTGATGCCGACCTTCTCCGACACCGTGCAGGCGCTGTGGGCAGGGCTGGCCAGCGGCACGCTGTTTGCTCGCATCGGCACGTCGATGCAAACGCTGCTGGCGGGCTATGCGCTGGGCCTGGCGCTGTCGTGTGCATTGGTGGTTCTGGGTATCAGCAACCGGCTCGGGCAAGATTTTCTGGAAACGCTCACCGCGATGTTCAACCCCCTGCCGGCCATCGCCCTGCTGCCAATCGCGCTCGTGTGGTTTGGCCTGGGCAACGGCAGCTTGATCTTCGTGATCGTGCATTCCGTGGTGTGGGCGGTGTCGCTCAACACGCATGCCGGCTTCCTGTCGGTATCGAACACGCTGCGCATGGTGGGCCGCAACTACGGGCTCTCGGGCATGGGGTATCTGACCAAGATCCTGATCCCGGCCGCGTTCCCGTCCATCCTCACGGGCCTGAAGATCGGCTGGGCCTTCGCATGGCGCACGTTGATAGCATCGGAACTCGTGTTTGGCGTGAGTTCCGGCCAAGGCGGCCTCGGCTGGTACATCTACGAGAACAAGAACCAACTGCAGATTCCCGAAGTGTTCGCCGGCCTGCTGACCGTCATCATCATCGGCCTGCTCGTGGAGAACCTGGTGTTCCGCACGCTGGAAGCCCGCACCGTCAAACGCTGGGGCATGCAGAACTAAGCATTGGCGCAACGCAAGCGCCCAGACGGTTTGGCCGTACCCTGCCCTATGCGGCGCCTTGAATTTTTGTGAGCGGGCGGAAAAAAGAAGGAGGCCTGTTTGAGCGAAGCGAGTTTGCCTCCTTCTCCGCACGGTCACGGAAATTCAAGGAGTCTTTCGCCGCATCGGGCGCGCCTTTCTTTGCTTACTTTCTTTGGCAAGACAAAGAAAGTGAGTCAGCCCCGGCAGGGGATGAAACAAGAAATGCACCACCAACAAACATAAAGACCAACAGAGCAACAAGGAGACAACAAATGCAGCAGCCCCGCCGCAACATCCTCCGTTTCACCATGGCCGCCACGCTGGCCGCATCGCTCCTAGGCGGCACCATCAGCACCGCACATGCCGAAGCCAACGAAGTCCGCATCTCCCACGGCTACGGCATCCTCTACCTGCCCATCATGGTGATGGCCAGCGAACACCTGCTGGAGAAGCAGGCCAAGGCCGCCGGCCTGGGTGACGTGAAGGTCAACTACCGCATCCTTGATGGTGGCAACGTCATCAACGACGCCATGCTCTCGGGCGCGCTCGACATCGCCTCGCTGGGTGTGCCGGGCTTCCTCACGCTGTGGGACAAGACGCGCGGCAGCGCGATGGAAGTGCGCGGGCTGTCGTCGCTCAGTTCGTCATCGATGTATCTGATGACGCGCAACCCGAACGTGAAGACGCTGGCAGATTTCTCCGACAAGGACCGCATTGCCGTGCCCGGCATCAAGACCTCGCTGCCGGCCGTGGTGCTGCAAATGGCTGCTGCCAAGACCTTCGGCGACAAGCAGTTCAACAAGCTTGACCCGATCACCGTGCCGCTGCCGCACCCCGACGCCACCGCTGTCATGCTGGCCGGCGGCAGCCAGATCAACAGCCACATGGCTTCGCCGCCGTTCTCGTACACCGAGGCCGCGGCGCCCGGCCTGCACCGCGTGTTCAACACGGTCGACGTACTGGGCAACATCACGCTGGACATGACTTACACCAGCAAGAAGTTTTACGAGGCCAACCCGAAGCTATCGGCGGCATTCGTGGCCGCGCTGGATGAAGCCAACGCCCTCATCGCCAAAGACAAGACCAAAGCCGCGCAGATCTACATTGCGCAGTCGAAAGTGAAGAGTTCGCCGGAAGAAGTGAAGAAGATTCTGGACGATCCGGATTCGCGCTTCACGACCACGCCGGTGGGCGTCGCCCACTATGCTGAGTTCATGCAGCGCGTGGGCACGCTCAAGAACAAGCCCGCGTCGTGGAAGGATGTCTTCTTCCCGACGGTGCAGAACCGGCAGGGTTCGTAACGCGAAACGCCTGAGCACAACGAGCAGCACGCAGCATCCGCACGGAGGCATTCCATGGCACTACGCATCGTCCGGCTCGGCGAGCCGCGTCACCCCGATGAAGGCTTGCGCATCGGCACCGTGCGGCGCCCACCTCGTGGCGTGCCCAAGGAGGAATTCGCCAGCCGCGATTTCTACGACGTGTGGATGCCGCTGCTCTCGCCCACGCCCGAACTCGTCAAGCAGGCACAGGCCGCACAGAGTGCGCACGATGAGAAGGGCTGGCAAACCTTCGTGCGCCACTTCCGCACCGAAATGCGCGACGGTGATGCGGCACGATTGCTCGACATGCTGGCCGCGCTCTCGCACCAGACCCATCTGTCGATCGGCTGCTATTGCGAGGATGAAGCGCATTGCCACCGCTCGGTACTGCGCGAGTTGTTGAAGGAACGTGGGGCGAAGCTGGCTCCGTGAACAAGCACACCACTTATACAAGGAAGACCATGACCAGCCTGCCTCGAACGTTTCGCCACCGCACCGCATCTGCCCTTCTGCTCGCACTGGCAATGACCAGCGCGCAGACAGTCATGGCGCAAAGTGTGCCCGCCGCGCTCCAGCCAGCCGATGCACACCACATCGTCGCCACGCTATCGGCCACGGGGGTGCAAATCTACGTTTGCAAACGGGACGGCGACAAGCCTCTGGCGTGGGCCTTCAAGGCACCGCTGGCGGAGCTCTACGATGCCAGCGGCAAGCTCGTCGTCAAACACGGAGCAGGCCCCAGCTGGGAAGCCTCCGACGGCAGCAAGATCACAGGGAAAGTCTTGCAGCAGGTGTCCAACACCTCAGAAGCCGGTGCCATTCCGCTGCTGCTGTTGCAAGCTACCAAGGTTGGCGGCGTGGGCCTGTTGAGCAGTGTGCGCTACGTGCAGCGGCTGCAGACCCACGGCGGCATCGCACCCGCACAGCCCTGCACGGAAGAAGGCCAGGAAGGCCGCAGCCCGTACCTGGCGCAATACGTCTTCCTCGACTGACGCACCGCTCTCAGAGGTCGGTGCCGCTACCCCATACGGGGGACGACGGGCTTCCTTGGCAACCCTATAACGAAGAGACGCACGACCGGTGGTTCACCGCGTCGCGCCGTCGTCATTTGTCATTCGAGGAGCACGCCATGGGCCGCCGCTACATCGATTGCCGCGCCTTCCCCAGCGAGACCAACTGCTCGGTCGCCATCAGCGCCGACAGCGATGCCGAATTGCTGGAGGCGGCTGTGCAGCATGCCGTTTCCGTGCACAAGCACACCGATTCGCCCGAGTTGCGGGCGCAACTGCAAACCCTTTTCCAGGACGGCACCCCAGCCGTGGCGCCACCAAAGATGGCCGCTGCCTGATCAAAACGTGACCGCCGCTACCGACGCGCCGACAGCGCCAGCATCAGCCGCACCACATCGCACTGGCTGTGCGTGTTGGTCTTGCGATAGACGTGCTTGAGGTGCGTGCGCACCGTGTCGAGTGAAATACCCAGCGTACGCGCAATACAGGCAGGGTCGGAGCCGCTTGCCAGCAAATCTGCCACATCGGCTTCGCGGCGCGTCAGGTGGAATGCATCGGTCAGCCACAGGCTGGCCGGCTGCGCAGGCGAGATACCGGTGCGTGCCGCAACGCGTTGCCAGCACAACGGCAGGGCTTGCGCAAAGTGCGGCAGCAGGGCTTGTGGCGCCGCGCCCTGCTGCATGGGTTGCGGCACGCCTGCCTTGCGGTAATCGAGCCACACCGCGCCGCGCACTTCGGCATCGGCTACCTGCCAGGCGTGAACGCGATCACCACGCACCGCATGCAGCAGCACATCGGCCGAGCATGCGCCACGCGATGCCGCCCAATGCCACCTTCCATCGACGCGCCACCGGATCATGGCCGCAGCATGGTCTGCGCCGCACGCATCGCGCAGCACGTTCATCACGCCCACGGCATCGCCACCGCAGGCTGCTACGTAGCACTGGCGCAGCACGGTTGCCAAGGCATGAGGTGACGAGACAGAAAGACGCAGCATGAAGGAATACGGGCGCCGCGGCTTGCGACCGCGGCGCCCGTCTTGAAGGGGACTTCATTATAGGAAGCGCATGACCTCCCGCACTGCCCCTTTTGCCCTAGACCCGTCTTTACATCAGGCCAGCACACGGCGCGACATCCAGCGTGCACGCAGATGGTCGTACGCGAAGTTGAAGAAGAACGTGTACGGCAGGAACAGCAGCATGATGCCGACGTCGAGCACAAAGGCTTCCCACAGGCCCACGTCCAGCCACCAGGCGGCCAGCGGCACCAGCATCAAAACCAGCCCGCCTTCGAACAGACAGGCATGCACCACCCGCAGGATCACGGTGCGCGAAAGCCGGTAGCGACGCTCCACGCGTTCGAAGATGGCGTTGAACACCATGTTCCAAACCATCGCCACCGCGGCAAACATGAGGGTCATGACACCCATTTCAGCCAACGGCAAATCCATCAGCCAACTAAACAGGGGCGCACAGATGAGCATGGCAATCAGTTCGAACGACAGCGCATGTACGAGACGCTCGGCTGGCGTTTTGTATGAGACTTGCATTGCGATTACCTCCAAAAGCAGACGTCATTTTCATCGGCGCAAGCCGCTTTAGCCAGTTTCCTACTATCGGTTTTTCCGATACATTGATAGGAACTCCCCACTCTTAGGTTCCGATGCGCCACTCCCCGGAAGCCCTGCTCGCCTTTGCCGAAGCCGCCACGCTGGGTTCGTTCTCGGCGGCGGCCCGCAAACTGGGCAAGCGGCAATCCACCATCAGCGAGGCAATCGCCAACCTGGAGATCGATCTTGGCCTGACGTTATTCGACCGCAGCACGCGCCAGCCGACGCTGACCGAGGCGGGCCGTGCCATGTTCACGCAAGTGCGTCGCGTGCTTGACGCCAGCGCGCAAATGGACCGCCTGGCCGCGCAGATGGCTGGCGGTCTGGAAGCGCGCCTGACGCTCGTGGTGTCAGACACTTACCAGTCCGACCGCTATGAACAAACGCTCGCCACGCTTGAGCAGCGCTACCCCGACCTCGAACTCGAATGCCTGATCGCCGAACACGAAGACGTGGTCGACATCATCCAGTTGGGCCGCGCCCAGATCGGCTTGGTGGCCGCGCAGGCGGCCTATCCGGCCGACGTCGGGTGGGCAACCATTGCAGAGCAATCGGAGATCGGACTGTTCGTCGGGCTGCAGCACCCGCTCGCCCGATATGGCGACGAGGAAGTGCCGCACGCAATCCTGCGCGAGGCACGCGAACTGCGGCTGAACACCTTCGTCGACCGGGCTGGGCCGCGTGCCGACGCAGTGCCCGTGCGCAGCGCTCGCCGATGGTCTGCGCCGAGCTATCTGATGCTGCTTGAAATGGCGGTGCTGGGCTTCGGCTGGACGGAGTTGCCGCGCTGGCTGGTGGATCACTTAGCGGCAGACCGGTTGCATGAAGTGCGTGCGCGCGGCTGGCCCCGCCTCGTGCCAGTCGACGCGGTATGGTCACGCAATCGCACGCTTGGGCAGGCAGGCGCGTGGCTGCTGGAGACGATGCTGGCGGGCTAGGCGCTCACGCGTTTTCGTCCAGCCGATCGATGATCAGATGCGACAGCTGCGCTGTCTGCTCCTTCGACAGCGAAAACTCCATGCCAAATGACGGAAACGCAGAAGCAGGCGCCCCCAGGGCAGGCGACCCGCTCGCCACGCGGCCCGTCAGCGAAAACGACTCCAACTGCCCATCGACGTAAGCACTGAAATCGAGAATCAGCCGGTCGCCGGCCTGAAACGCCGCGCTGGCGCTTTGCACAAGCGCGCCATTCAGGCAGATATCGCGGATCACCGCCACGCGATCTGCCGCTGACGCCGCCTGCCCTTCGGGGCGCAAGCGGGCACCGATCCGTACCTGCACACGCTTGGCACGGCGCAGCGGCATCTTCTGCATCTTGATCGGCGCAGACAGCACCAGATACGGCGAGGGGAACTGCCCCACCGATACCACGCTGCACATCATGGTGACGACCGCGCGGCCCGAGAATCCGCGCAGCAAGAGAATGTCCCGTACCTCCGGGCGCAGCGTGCGCTTACCGTCAGCCGGCTGCGTGACGAACACCGCCTCGCCTTCGATGTAGCCGATCAGGCGACACGGCAGCAACCCGCGCAACGGAGCAGATTTTTCCTGCACTTGCAGGACGTTGCCCACGCTTAGGCCCGTCGACCCGAGGCGGGGTTTCGTTTCGGCCGGCGCTGCGGCTACGGTGGGTGCAACGTCACTGCTTTCGTCCAACGCCAGCACAGGACCATGATGAAACAGCAGGCGCACGTCTTCGGCATCCGGCACCACGGCACCAGCGGGCAGCAGCAAGTGGCCTACGCTATCGGCCAGCGGGAACGGCAGCGGCTGGCCGACCGGCACGTCTTCCTGGGTAAGCTGGCGCGTTTTTGGTTGGGTCATGAGGGGCGATGGATCTGTGCGTCTGGGCCGGGCATAGGCATATGCCACGGCAGGCATACCGGCCATTCTGCAACAATGGCGGGCAAACGGGCGGAGATCAACTCGCGCGAACCCTGCCTGCCTGACGCACATCAACGACAAGCGTTTGCATCACACCGCCAGTGCCGTCGCCTCGATTTCAACTGCCAGACCGTAATGCAGCGTGGGCACGGGCACCACGGCGCGTGCGGGCCGCAGTTCGCCGATCCACGCGCGATACAGAGCATCGAACGCCGGCCAATGCGTTTCCATGTCGGTCACGTACACGCGCACCTGCACCAGGCGCGAGCGGTCGGTGCCGGCCGCGGCAAGCACGGCGTCAAGGTTGGACAGCACTTGGCGCACCTGCGTCTCGAATGGTGCATCGACGAGCTTTTCGCCCGCCGGCGTAACCGGAATCTGCCCAGCCACAAACACGAAGCCATTGGCGCAGACCGCGTGCGAATAGTGCCCCGCCGGCGGACGCAAATCCGGCGCGTTGACGTAGCGAGCGCCGCTGGGGGCGGCTTGGCCGTGGCTGCTCATGCCGCCTCCAGCACCAGCTTGGCGAAGTGCTGCAAATCGACATTGCCGCCCGAGAGAATCACGCCGACACGCTTGCCACGCACATCGACCTTGCCGGTGAGTACGGCTGCGGCGGCGAGGCAGCCGGTGGGCTCAACCACCGCCTTCATGCGCGACGCGAAGAATTGCATGGCGCTCACCAGTTCCGCATCGCTTACGGTGACGATGTCGTCGACCAGTTCGCGAATCACGGCAAACGTGTAGTTACCCAGGTGCTGCGTCTGCGCGCCATCGGCCAACGTCTTGGGCGTATCGATATGGACGATCTCGCCCTTGCGAAAGCTCTGCTGGCCGTCGTTGCCGGCTTCCGGTTCCACACCGAAGATCTTGCACGCGGGGTTCAGCGCGCGCGCCGCCGTGGCACAGCCGGAGAGCAGGCCGCCACCGCCCAGCGGGGCCAGCAGCACATCCAGCGGGCCGACCTCTTCGATCAGTTCCTTGGCCGCGGTGCCCTGCCCGGCCATCACGTGCGGATGGTCGTACGGAGGGATCAGCGTGAGACCGTGTTCTTCCGCCAGCTTGCGGCCGATGGCTTCACGGTCTTCGGTGTAGCGGTCGAAGAAGACCACCTCACCGCCGTAGCCGCGCGTGGCTTCCACCTTCACGACAGGCGCGTCCTTGGGCATGACGATGACAGCGCGCATGCCCAGCAGCCTGGCCGACAGTGCAATCGCCTGCGCGTGGTTGCCAGACGAAAACGTGATGACGCCCGCCTTGCGCTGCTCCGGCGTGAATTGCGACAGCGCGTTATACGCGCCGCGAAACTTGAACGCACCCATGCGCTGGAAGCTCTCGGCCTTGAAGAACAGCTCGGCGCCGGTCATGGCATTGGCGGTTGCTGACGTCAGCACGGGCGTCTTGTGGGCAACGCCTTGCAAGCGCGCGTGGGCGGCAACAACATCGTCGTAGGAAATGGGCAGGCTCATGCGAGGTTCTCGGGAAGGTAGGTGTAGACGGTGGAGCGCGCCACGCCGAGCGTCTGGGCGACTTCGGTCAGTGCGCGGCGCAAGTTCAGCAGGCCGCTGGCAGCGAGTTCACGCATGGCTTCGCGGCGCTGGTCGAGCGTCATGGCCATGGGCGTGGTGTTGCGCGCAGCGGCAAAGCGTTCGAGTGCGCCACGCACTTCTTCAACGCGGCGCGGTGCCAGAGACTCGGGCACCGGCGGCGCGGCCACGTCAACGCGCATCAGTTGCGTGAGGCCGGTTGTCACCGCGTTCAGCATGGAGACGTCCATGTTCAGGCAGATGGCGGCCACGTAGTCGCCACGGCTGTTCTTCAATCCGATCGATGTGCTCTTCGCCGGGCGCCCGTCAGGAAACCGGTTGGCGTAGTTCTCGATGACTTCCGGGAAGTCCGGATCGGCCAGGCGCGCGAGTCCCAGCTCGGTCACGGCGTCGCCCACCTGGCGGCCGGACAAGTTGTTGGCGATGGCGACGACGGAATGATCGGGATCGGTCAGGTCGTGCAGGACGACTTCCACCAGCGGCGCCAGCGTCTTGCCCAGCGCCTCGACGATCTTGCGGCCTTCGCGCAGCAAAAGGCGGTTTTCTTCAACGGACTTCATGGGTATTGACGATACGTCAATTACTGACATTTCGTCAATACCACAGGAGCCGCCCTGACAGCGCGCGGCCCCAGAAGAAAAAAAGCGCCTGCCCGAAGGTCGAGAGAGAACGGAGGTAACTAGGGCAGGCGGGAAAAGATTACTCAGGCACCAGTTGGCCTGGGGGCCGCGCCGTTTCGTGCGATGTGGGCTGCGCCTCGACCGCGTTGCCAGGCCGGATCTTGAACCAGATCGAGTACATCGCCGGCAGGAACACCAGCGTCAGGATCGTGCCCGCGAACGTTCCACCGATCAGCGTGTACGCCAGCGCGCCCCAGAACACCGAATGCGTCAGCGGGATGAAGGCCAGGACAGCGGCCAGCGCCGTGAGAATCACCGGGCGGGCACGTTGGACCGTCGCTTCCACCACGGCCCGGAACGGGTCCAACCCCTCGTCTTTGTTGTGCTGGATCTGCCCGATGAGGATGAGCGTGTTGCGCATCAAGATGCCCGACAACGCAATCAGGCCAACCAGCGCGTTGATGCCAAATGGCTGCCCAAACAGAATCAAGGTCGGGACCACGCCAATCAGGCCTAGCGGACTGGTCAGGAACACCATGACCATCGCCGGAATCGAGCGCACCTGGAAGATGAGAATCAGCAGGGTCACCGACAGCATGATGGGGAACAGCGGCAGCATGGCCTTCGTCGCCTTGCCCGACTCTTCGATGGAGCCCGCTTGCTCAATGCGGTATCCGCTCGGCAATTTCTCGATGATCGGGGCGAGCTGCTTGCTGATGGCGGTCGACACATCGGGCGGTTGCAGGCCGTCAGCAATGTCGCCGCGCACCGTGATGGTCGGCATGCGGTCGCGCCGGCGCATGATGGGCTCTTCCATGCGCACCTCGATCTTGCCGATCTGCGAGAGCGGAATGCGCTGCCCGTTGGCACCGGCCAGCGTGAAGTCTCCGATCTTGGCCGGGTCGAGCCGCACGTTGCCGGCCGAGCGCGCCGTCACCTGCACGGTGCGGATGTCCTCGCGCACCGCCGTCACCGGAACGCCGTTGAGCAAGAATTGCAGTTGCTGCGCGACGGCACTGGACGTCAGGCCCACGGCCTGGAGACGGTCTTGCTGCAGGGTGAAGTGCAGCGTAGGTACACGCATGCCCCAGTCCGTATTGACCGTGCGCATCATCGGGCTGGCGTCCATGACCTGCCGCACATCGGCCGCGATGCGGCGCAGTGTCTCCGCATCCGGACCGGTCACGCGGTAGGCCACCGGGAACGGTGAATACGGACCGAACACGAGCTGCGTCACTCGCACGCGCGCCTCGGGAGCGAGGCCATCCGCAACGGCCTGACGCAGACGCTGCTTCAGCGTGTCACGCTCTTCCTGGCTATCGGTGCGGATCACAATTTTTGCGAACGACGGATCCGGCAATTCCGGCCCCATTGCCAGATAGAAGCGCGGCGCCCCCTGGCCGACGTAGGCAGTCACGATCTTGGCTTCCTTCTGCTTGGCGAGCCAGCCTTCGATTTTTGCGGTCGCCGAGTCGGTCTGGTTGATCGATGTGCCATAGGGCATCTGCACCTCGACCAGCACTTCAGGCCGATCCGAAATCGGGAAGAACTGCTTCTTGACCACCGCCATGCCCGCAATGGCCAGCGCGAAAAGGCCCACCACCGCACCCGCCACCAGCCATTTGCGTGCAATCACACGCCCAAGCAGTGCGCGGAAGCGGTTGTAGCGTGGCGTGTCGTAAATCGCAGCGTGACCACCCTCGACCTTCTTGAAGTCGGGCAGCATCTTTACACCCAGGTAAGGCGTGAACACGACCGCAACCACCCAGGATGCAATCAACGCAATGCCGACGATCCAGAACATGTTGCTCGTGTATTCACCTGCGGTGGATCGTGCAAAGCCGTTAGGCATGAAGCCGACGGCCGTGACCAGCGTGCCCGACAGCATGGGCGCGGCGGTGTGGCTCCACGCATAGGCCGAAGCGGCCACGCGGCTGTAGCCCTCCTCCATTTTCACCACCATCATTTCAATGGCGATGATGGCGTCGTCCACCAACAAGCCCAGCGCCAGAATCAAAGACCCAAGGGTGATGCGATCGAAGTTCTTGCCTGTCGCGGCCATCACCACAAACACCACGGCGAGTGTCAGCGGCACGGCTGCGGCCACGACGAGGCCGGCGCGCCAGCCCATGCTGATAAAACTCACCAGCATCACGACCAGCAATGCCGCAAAGAACTTCAGCATGAACTCGTCAACGGCCGCGGCGATGTTCACCGCCTGGTCCGTCACCTTGGTCAGGCTCATGCCGACTGGCATGTCCGCATTGATGGCGCCGACTTCCTTGTCGAGTGCCTTGCCCAGATCGAGCCCGTTCCATCCGTCGCGCATGACGATGCCCAGCAGCAAGGCGGGCTGCCCACCATTGCGCACCATGAACGTGGCGGGGTCTTCATAACCGCGCTTGACGGTGGCGATGTCCGAGAGCTTTAACGTGCGGCCCTGCGACACCACCGGTGTATCGCGAATCTTCTGCAGTTCATCAAATGCGCCATCCAGGCGGATGAACACCTGCGGCCCTTTCGTTTCCACCGAGCCGGCAGCCGTCAACGCATTCTGGCTGTTGAGCGCGGCAAACACGTCTTGCGGGCTCACACCCAGCGTCGCCAGCCGGTCATGTGAAAACTCGACGTAGATGCGCTCGGACTGTTCGCCGATGATGTTGACCTTCTTCACGCCAGGCACGTGCAGCAAACGCTGACGCAGCGTCTCGGCATCGCGCACGAGCGCACGTTGCGGCTCGCCTTGTGCCTTGAGCGCAAACAGCGCGAAGGTCACGTCCGAATATTCGTCATTGACGATCGGCCCGATCACGCCAGACGGCAGGTTGCCCACCTCGTCGCCAACCTTTTTTCGTGCTTGATAAAACTCTTCCTGCACCTCCGACGGCGGCGTGGTGTCGAGCAAGGTCAACGTGGTGAACGCCAGGCCCGGGCGCGTGTACGTTTCGGTGCGGTCGTACCAGCGCAGCTCCTGCATGCGCTTTTCGATCTTCTCCGCCACTTGGTCCTGCATTTCCTGCGCAGTGGCGCCCGGCCACACGGTGACTATGTTCATCACCTTGACCGTAAACGCGGGGTCTTCCGCGCGGCCCAGCTTGAAGAAGGAAATGAGCCCTGCCAGCGAGATCAGGCAGATGAGGAACAGCGTGACCGCACGCTCGCGCACGGCGAGCGCCGATAGGTTGAAGCGGCCCGGGCTCACAGTCGCACTCCCGCGATGGCGGTGCCGGTGCCCTGCCCGGCCACGCGGACTTGCTGGCCCTCACGCAGCAGTTGTGCGCCTAACGCGACGATCCGCTCGCCTTGTTGGATCTGGCCGGCAATGCTTGCCCCTTCGTCACCAAGACGCATGATGGTGATGGAGCGCCACGACACCTTGGCAGGGTCGCCCTGGATGACCCACACGCCGGGGCCCTTGCCGGCATCGAACACAGCGCCCAGCGGCACCTGCAGATCGCCTTGCGCGGTGGCCAATCGATCGGGAATCTGGATCGTGACGGTCGCGCCAAGCGGCGCATTGGCCAGTTCGCCATCCAGCACATAACGCGCTTCGTACGTGCGGGTAAGCCGATCGGCAGCATCCGAAAGTTGCCGCAGCTTGGCGGGCGTTCCATCGCTTTCCTTGCCGAACAACGTGGCTTGTGCGACCGAGCCGATTGCCGGCCGCAACGTTTCCGGCAACTGGACCACCGCTTCACGGCGCCCGGCATGCGCCAAGCGCACAACCACCTGCCCGGCATTCACCACTTGGCCGGGCTCGGCCAGCGTTTCCATGACCACGCCGTCGCCATCGGCAACGAGTTCTGCATAGCGGCTGGCGTTGCGGGCTACATCGGCCTGAGCTTCAGCCGCGCTCAATTGCGCCTTGGCTGCATCCGCCGCGGCCTTGGCCTGGTCGTAAGCGGAGGCGGAAATTGCGCCCGTGCCGCGCAAGTCGCGGTAGCGCGCTTCGTCTTCCGCCGTCTGTTGCGCGCGTGCCCGGGCGGCGGCCACGGTTTCTTGCTGTGCGTGCGCGGCCAGCTTCAGATCGACCGGATCGATGCGCATGAGCGGCTGCCCGCGCTTGACGGTTTGCCCCGCGTCCACCAGCCGCTCCAGCACCTTGCCGGGCACGCGGAACCCGAGGTCGCTCTGCACCCTGGCAGCCACGACGCCTGTGAAGGAGCGCGATGCAGACGCCACAGGCCGAACAAACGCGGCGCGCACCAGAGGCGCCTGGGTGCGTGGGTCAGCGGGGGCTTTTTCGCCGCAAGCGCTCAGCGCAAGCGGCAACGCAAGAACAACGGAAGACGTAATAAAGCGACGCGAAAGCATGAAAGCCCCATCGACAGGATGATCTGGGCTTTCATTCTTGTTCTTGTGACCAATTTAGTCAATGGTCACAACGAAAAAATCTGCGCATCAGGGGGAAAGACTTCGGAGTACGAGGCTGGAAAGCAGTCCGGGCGCCGTGTCCGTGTAGTCAAAGCTGTATTGCAGAAGCAACGGATTCATGTACGGGCGCATGACCAGGTAGATGGCCGCGGTGGCCTCGTCCAATGGTGTCTTGCGCTCGAAGTCTCCGGTCTCCCGGCCCTCCAGCAGCACATCGCGCAGCAACTTCTGGATACGGCCTTCATAGGCGATCACCGCTTGCCAGCGTTCAGTCGCTGCCGAGGCCGCGATCTCGTACAGCTTGCGATCGTGGGAAAACAACCGGAGGCTGGCCTCCGTCAAGGCTTTGAACATGCGGCGCAGCTTTTCCGGCGGGGAGTCTGCCTCCGCCAGGGCGGCATTCACATCGGCCTCGATTTCGCGCAGGCAGTTGGCGCAGATCATCTCGCCAATGGCCTGCTTGGACTCGAAGAACTTGTAGATGTAGGCCTTGGAAAAACCAATGGCCTTGGCCAGATCGGACACGGCGGTCTTCTCATAGCCGTAGCGACTGAAGTGCTCGGTGGCGGCGGCGACGATCTGGTCTCGCACATCGTGGTCCGCCGGGCCGCGGGCGGAGACGGGATAGGAAGGGGTCTTCATGGGCTCCAGCTTACGTGACTCGCGATAGTTGAACAACTTGTGACCAATTTGTACTATAGTCACTCAAAATTTCGATGGACCCCGTCATGTTGCCAAAACACGCCTCTGCGGCCCTCCTCCTCGCAAGCCTGAGCGCCGGATGCGCGGTCGGCCCGGACTATGTGAAGCCTGATGCACCGCTTCCCGACCGGTTCCTTGGTCAGACAGCCGTGGAGCAGCGCACCGCCAACGCGGCGGCCGATCTACCGACGTGGTGGGCAGCTTTTGGCGATCCGCAACTCACCAAATGGGTGCGGCTTGCACTGGAACAGAACCTCGACCTCGCCCAGGCGTTCGCACGCGTCACGCAGGCCCGTGCCGGCTTAGGGGCCGCCAATGCTGCACTGCTGCCGTCCGGCAATGTCACGGGCCAGGCTGCGCGTGCATACCAGTCTGTCGAAACCCCGTTAGGCCGCGTGTTGAACTCAAGGCCCGGCTTTGACCGCTACGGCAACGCGTTCGAGGCTGACGTGAACGCCAGTTGGGAGCTGGACGTATTTGGCGGCCTGCGCCGTGGCCGCGAGGCTGCGCTGGCGGACTACCAAGCCTCCCAAGCTGGCGCCGTCGCCACACGGCTGGCCGTGGCTGCGCAGACTGCCGATATCTACATCACCATCCGTGGCTTGCAGACGCGCCTGAAGGTGGCCCGTCACCAGGTGCAAACGCAAGAGGAATTGCTCGCCACCATCAACCTGCTTTACGGCAAGGGGCTGGCGGCGGAGCTTCAAGTCAGGCAGGCGGAAGGCGCACTGGCGCAGGTTCGCGCCTCCATTCCGCAGCTTGAAGCAGGTCTGGATGCAGCGATGAACGCGCTGGACGTGATGCTCGGCTCGTTACCGGGCACGCACCGGGACGAGCTTGCACAAGACGGTGACATCCCCGCCGCTCCGCAGATTGCCATCAGCGGATCGCCCGGCGATTTGCTGAGGCGCCGCCCCGACCTCATCGTCGCCGAGCGCCGCCTGGCGGCTTCCAACGCGCGCATCGGCGTCGCCATCGCGGAGTACTACCCGAAGTTCTCGCTCAGCGGCCTGTTGGGCAGCGCCACATCGGTGGGCGCTGGAAGCCTGTTCGGCAGCGGCGCCAGCCAATTTTCCGGCGTGCTGGGCTTGCGCTGGCGCCTGTTCGACTTCGGCCGCATCAACGCGCAGATCGATCAAGCCAAGGGGCAGGAGGCGGAGATGCTCGCTGCGTACCGGCTCGCCGTGCTGCGCGCCACGGAAGATGTGGAGGACGCGTTCTCCGCTCTGGTCAAGCGCGAGGAGCAAGCCACGGTGCTCGCGCAAGGTGTGGATTCGCTGAGCCGCGCACGGAATGCTTCATTTGCGGCGTACCAAAAGGGCGTCGTCAGCCTGATCGAAGTGCTGCAGGCAGACGAGAGCCTGTTGCGTGCATCGGACGCACGCGCCCAGGCCCAAACGGAATCCGCGCGCGCCGCTGTCGCGGCATTCAAAGCGCTGGGCGGCGGCTGGCAGCCCGATATCCCGACCGCCGTCGCCAGCAAATAAACCGCTGACAAAAACCCGATTTACCGCAGATCCCATTTACCCATACAGAAAGAAATTGCCATGTCGAATTCCAAAGTCGTTGTGATTACCGGCGTGTCCTCAGGCATCGGCCGTGCCACCGCCGCGAAGTTTGCTCTGCGCGGGTGTCGCGTATTCGGCACCGTGCGCAACATCGCTCGCACTCAACCGATCGCGGGTGTTGAACTGGTCCAGATGGATATCCGTGATGAAACCTCTGTCCAGCGCGGAATCGAGACGATCATCGCGCAGACCAAGCGTATTGATGTGCTGGTCAACAGCGCCGGCGTGGCCCTGCTCGGCGCGACAGAAGAAACGTCGGTGGCCGAAGCCCAGACGCTGTTCGACACCAACGTGTTCGGCATCTTGCGCACCACGCAAGCCGTACTGCCGCACATGCGCGCGCAACGCTCGGGGCGCATCGTCAACATCAGCTCGGTGCTCGGCTTTCTGCCAGCGCCTTACATGGGCCTGTATTCGGCATCCAAGCACGCAGTGGAGGGAATGTCCGAGACCTTGGATCACGAGGTGCGCAAGTTCGGAATCCGTGTGGTGCTTGTCGAGCCGTCATTCACCAAAACCAGCCTGGATGCCAACGCACCTCAAGCGGTTTCCAAGGTCTCCGCCTACGACGCGGAGCGCGGCATCGTTTCGCAGGCGATTCAAAAAAGTGTCCAGAAGGCGCCGGACCCCGATGGGGTCGCGAGCACCATCGTCGATGCTGCACTGGGAGCATGGAAGATGCGCCGCACGCCCAAAGGCGAGGCATCTCTTCTGAGCAAGCTGCGCCGGTTCATGCCGGCAGGCCCCGTTGACTCGAGCCTGAGGAAAACATTCGGCCTCTCCTGAGCGCGCTCACTCCCCACCAGAAAGCTCAACAATGTTCACCGCAAGTCCAGAACCTCGGACGTACAGCCAGAAAACATCTTGAAAAAAGCTCATCAAACCTGCCCCTCCATGGAAGCTTGACGACGCATCCTGTCAGGCGTGGCGGCAAAGCGCGTCCTTGCCCACCAAAGCTCCGCATGGCATGGTTCCTGCACGCCGTCATGCGCCGTACCACCAAAAAAAAGTCGGGGGGACTTGCGTGATGAAGGGGCAGCACAAAAGGGGAATTCGCCTAACAAGAGAGATGTGCGCAGGGGCTCACGCTACGCTGCACTGTAAGCGGCGGCGCTGTGTTTTCCGGACCCGCTATGGAGACGGAGCCCCGCACGCCAGGGTGACCGCAGACCCCGCCGCCTGATCGCTCGTCAGGATGTGCTCGAAGTACCGCTGCGCCGCGTGCATCACCACCATGCGGTCGTCTAATGCCATTGCATGCGCTGCGGCGCAGGCTTGCCTGCCGCGCACGGGCCCCACATTGCACCGGGTACGACTGTTTGGTCTTGCAGCGCTGTTCGCTGCGCAGTACGCCCACGCTGCCCCGCTGGGCACATGGGATTTTTCTATCGAGCGGGCGCCCTTGGAGCGCGTGTTGATGGAAATCGCCCAAGTGAGCGGACAGCCCATGTCGTTCCCCTCCGGTCTTGCCAAAGACCTGTTGGCCGGTCCGGTTCGCGGCGCCATGTCGGCCCAGCAGGCGGCGGAGCAGGCCCTCAAAGACAGCGGTCTGCAACTGACCACACTGCCCGACAACACGTTGACCATCGTGCGCGCGCCTGACGAGCCGCGCGACATCGGGACCCTGCCCCCGGCCGAAGTACGCGCGCGGGCAGGCAGCGACTTTGCCGTCTTCACAACAGGCTCCGTCACGCATGTCGAGACGCCCATCACGAGCGTGCCTCACGCCGTCAGCACCCTCACAAGAGACTTGCTTACCAGCCAGAATGCCCCGTCGATGGCGGATGCCCTGGCGCTTGCCGGTGTCTCGTCGGTGTCGCTCGACCCCTCGGCCCCCCCCACGGTACGCCACGCGGGGTTTCATGACAGGGCAGATATTCGTCGATGGCCAGCCCGACAAGATGGCTGCGGTGCGACCCATCGAGGCGGTAGAGGATGTTTCGGTGATCAAGGGAACGCATGCTGACATCGGGGGCGCCCCGACCGCCGTGGGCGGCATCAATGCCAATCTCAGGGCACCCACGGTAGCGCCACAACGAACGGTGGCAGTCGAAATCGGCTCGCACGCCGAGCGCAAAGCCGTGGTGGATCTGGCCGGCCCGATCGGATCGACCGACCTGTCTTACCGGGCGGTGGCGTTGCAGGACACGACGGCCAACAGTGATTCGGGATACGCCGGTCGGCACAAGAGCTACGGGCTTGCAGCGCTCGGCTGGCACGATGCTGCTACGGAAGTCACAGTCGGACTGGAATCCGTCACCAGCCGCCAGCCCATGCCGCCCGCTACGTTTGCATTGAATGGCGCGCCTGTCCGACTGGCCATGCAAAGCCCGCTAGGTAATGCCGACGACAACGTGCAGTCCCGCGCGAGCCGCGCCTATTACAAGGTCTCGCGCAACCTCACGGACGATTGGTCCTTGCACTCACGTGGCACGTACGAAGCGCTCACCGAACAATCTGCGCTTTGGCATACGGCGCTCGTGGTCAACAACACGGCGCCTACGTCAACGCTGAACTTTGGCGATCGCAGCAACGACACCTCGTGGGCCATCTCGAACGAGCTCACGGGCAGGTTCGCACATGGGCCGTTCCAGCACGTGCTCACATTCGGCTGGGATGAGTTTCAGGAGCGGCAGGACATGGTCTTTGCGGCGACGCCTTTTCTGATGCCGCAGAATCCGTTTGCACCTGTTCAACTGCCGCCGGCCACGTTCGTGCCGGGCATTCAGGTTTCGCAATCGGTGCGGCAGTCGGTGTTTCGCGCGCGCGACCAGATTGCCATTGGCGCGCGTTGGGAGCTGTCCGGCGCCCTGTACGTGAATGACTACATCGCCAAACTGCCGCGCGCGCAACTTCAGGGCTCGGCCTGGACGCCGTCGCTGGGCGTGCTCTACAAGCTGACGCCGCATACCGCATGGTTTGCCGATTACTCGCGCGGTTTCCGTCTCAACACCGGCTACTTCGACCCGTGCGAAGCCTTGTTGCCTGAACGGAGTCGCCAGCTGGAAACCGGCCTGCGCTGGGCAGATGCCAACCGCGCGCTGACGATGCAGGCGGCGCTGTATCGCATCGATGCGCACCACGTAAGGCTGGTGGATGTGGCGCCCGCCGGCTACGACACACAAATCGCGCACCAGAGCAGCGAAGGGCTGGAAGTCTCGATGCAAGGGGCAGTAACGAAGGGCTTGGACACTTCGCTGTGGGTGGCACTGTCTCGCGTATCCGGCGCGCTGACCACGGGGTTCCTGCCGCAGGCGCCATTCCTGAGCGGGGCGCTTTGGACGACGTACACCATGCAGGCGGGTCAATTGAAAGGCGCAGGCGCCGGGATTGGCATCACGGGGCAACGCGGCGCCCCATGCTACGGCGACACTCCGTTTCGCATGCCCGGCTTTGTGCGCGTCGACACCAGCCTCTTCTGGCACCAGAAATCCTGGAGCGTCGATCTCTTCGCGCGCAATCTCTTCAATATCCGGGCGTACGGCAACGCACAGTCCGGGAACTTCATCCCGGTTCAGCCGGGCCGCACCCTGACACTGCGCGTGACCCGCAGCTTCTGACGTTGGCCGGCCAGGCGGCAAGGCGCAGCGCTTAAAGAAAGCCGCCTTGCGCTCGCCACCAAGTCGTGGACACCGGCCACCGGGTGGGCTTAAAGCTGGCTCATGCCGCCGTCGGCAATGATCTCCGTGCCAACAATAAAGGCCGATTCCGGCGCCGACAGATGCAGCACGGTCGAAGCAATCTCTTCCGGCTGGCCGAAGCGGCCCAGCGGCACCTGGCCCTGGATCTGCGCAGCGGTGGCGGCCAGCGTGTCGGCGTCCAGGCCGAGCTTGCCGTACAGCGGTGTCGTCACCGGGCCGGGGCTGACCACATTCACGCGGATGCCCGAGCCGATCAGCTCACCCGACAGCGTCTTCGCCAGCGAGATCAGCGCAGCCTTGCTCGCTGCATACACCGACGAATTCGGCATGCCGATGTGCGCGTTGATGGAGCCGTTCAGCACGATCGACGTGCCCTTGTTGAGGATGGGCAACAGTGCCTGGATCTGAAAGAACGCGCCCTTCACGTTGGCGTTGAAGGTGGCATCCCAAAGGGCCTCGTCCACGTCCGGTACGGCGGCAAACCTGGCCATGCCGGCGTTGATGAACACGGCATCCAGACGCACGCCTGCCTCCTGCAGCTGACGGGTCAACTCGCGTGCGGCCGCCACGCTGCCGGTTTCATTGCGGATGGCGATGGCGTTGTTGCCGAGTGCGGCGCGCGCCGTTTCCAGCGCTGCGGCGTCACGGCCGGTGATGACCACGCGGGCGCCTTCGCGCACAAATGCCTGGGCGGCTGCCAGGCCAATACCGCTGTTGCCGCCAGTGACCAGAACGGTCTTGCCTTCGAAGCGATTCATGATGTCCTCCAGTAGGAAAATTGAACTTGAACAATCGCGTGACTGCAGTGTGGACGAGGGCAAGCGGTTTGCCATACGATCCGAACGATGAACATGTTCGAAGGAATTGCACATGTTGACGGATGAAGAATTGGCCCTGCTGGAGGCCATCCGGCAGACGGGCAGCCTGTCGCGCGCGGCGGCGCAACTGGGCAAGGCGCCGTCGACCGTGTCGTATGCCGCGCGACAGTTGGAGCAGCGCTTCGACGCCCTACTGTTTGATCGGCGCGGCTACCGGCTGCAACTCACGCGCGCCGGGCAGTTGTTGACGGAAGAAGCCGCGCGGCTGGCGCAGGACGTATCGCGCGTGACGCAGCGCGTGCGGCAGGTAGCCAACGGCTGGGAAGACCGCTTGTGGATCGTGACGGACGAGCTGCTGGAGTTCGAATCGCTTATGCCCGTGATGCACGCGTTCGATGCGCTGCAATCGGGCGTGGCGCTGCGCGTGACGCACGAGGTGCTGGCCGGCACATGGGAGGCGCTGCGCGATGGCCGCGCCGACCTCGTCATCGGGGCGACGAACGAGCCGCCGTCCATCCCGAACCTCGGGTGGTTCGAACTGGGCGTGGTGGAATGGGTGTTTGCCGTGTCGCCACGGCATCCGCTGGCAGCCATCGAGGCGCCGCTCACGCGCGAGGAAATTGCCCGGCATCGGGCCGTGGTGGTGGCCGATTCAGCGCGAACCACCGCCGGCCGCGCCTACGGCATGCTCAGCGGGCAACCTACGCTGGCCGTGCCCAGCATGCGTGCCAAAACGCTTGCGCAGCGCAACGGCCTGGGCGTCGGCTGGCTGCCGAGGCACCGCGTGGCATCGCTGCTCGCGCGCGGGGAGCTGATTGAAAAGCGCACCACCGATCCGCGCGAACCGAATCTGCTCTACGTCGGCTGGCGCAGCGGCGATGGCGACGGTGAAGGCCGTGCACTCCAATGGTGGCTCGAACAACTACGGCAGCCCCGTCTGGCAAAGCGGCTGGTTCAGGGCGTCGACGCATTCGCCTGAAACCTCGCCGGGCCACGTGATCTTGCCTATGCTGGGATGGCGCCGACGCCGCATCGCCCGTTGGCGCAACACAAGCGACGCCGACTGTTGCGGAATGATCAACATTGCAGCGTTTGTCTTCTGACAAACCCTCGGGTGGGTCAACGCGCGCCGTCGGCCAGCGTTAATCGGTCACGCACGTATCTCCGTGCCTCGTTGAGGGTCTCGTTATGAAACTGTCTGCGTTGATGTTTTCGATGGGTGCGCTGGTGATGGGCTCGGCGTTTGCGCAGGGCACCGCCGCGCCCGCCACCGCACCGGCAGCGGCCCCAGCGGCCGTCCACGCGGTCTGCAAGGACGGCACGCCTTACAGCGGCGCGACGCTCAAGGGCGCTTGCCGCGGCCATGGTGGTGTCGACAAGAAAGCCAGCGCAGGCGGTGCACCTGCTGCCGCGCCGGCCGCGCCTGCAGCAGCACCTGCCGCACCGGCTCCGGCCAAACCTGCCGCAGCCGCTCCCGCTGCACCTGCCGCCGCTCCGGCTCCCGCCCCCGCGCCAGCAGCCAAACCTGCAGCCGCAGCGCCTGCCAAACCTGCTGCGGCCGCTGCGGGCACCGTTGCCCCCGGCGGCGGCCCCGACAAGGTGTGGGCCAATGCCAGCACCAAGGTCTACCACTGCCCGGGCGATCGCTACTACGGCAAGACCAAACAGGGCGAATACATGACTGAAGCCGACGCCAAGGCCGCCGGCATGCGCCCCAGCCGCAACAAGGCCTGTACCAAGTAAGACACGCCCGAAGCAAACCCGCACGCCGCGGCCCACCCGGACCGCGGCGTCGTCCATTTCAGCCTGATCACCGCATCGCATGCCCCCCAGCAACGAACATCTCGCCGTCGCCCTGCAACACCCAGAGGGCTTCGCCCCGCTGGATGCGCCACCACAGCCGCCACAGAAGCGCGTGGTGCGCGATGTCATCGCCGGGTTCTCGATTGCGGGCCTGTTGCTGCCCGAAGCCGTTGCCTACGCAGGCATCGCTAGCCTGCCGCCGCAAGCCGGGCTGATCGCGTTGCTGTGCGGCCTGGTGGTCTATTCATTGGTCGGCACGAGCCGCTTTGCCATTGTCTCGGCCACGTCGTCGTCGGCCGCCGTGCTGTTTGCGACGGTGCTATCGGAACCTAGCGGTAACGGCGCGACGGCGCTCACGATGGCAGCGGCGCTCATCATCGCGACGGGGGTGCTGTTCATCGTGGCGGGCGCGGCACGCCTGGGCGGCATGTCGGATTTCATCGCGCGGCCGGTGCTGCGCGGTTTCACGTTCGGGCTGGCGCTGACGATTGCCGTCAAGCAGTTGCCCAAGATCCTCGACGTGGCGGTGCGCCACAGTGACACGCCACGCATCGCGCTTGATCTCATCACCAGTGCGGCCAGCGCCAACCGGTACAGCACGACATTGGGAGCCGTCGCACTCGCCCTACTCTTCGGCCTTGGGCGCTGGGGGCGCATTCCGGCCACGCTGGTCGTCATCGTGCTGGCCATCGCGGCCGGCTACTGGATCGACTGGCACAGCTACGGCATTGCCGTGGTCGGCCATATCGACCTGCAGAACATCAGCTTCGGCGTGCCTGCGCTGAACCGGGTGCAATGGATGGAAAGCGCTGAACTCGGTTTTGCGCTCATGCTGATCCTCTATGCCGAGTCCTATGGCTCCATCCGCAACTTCGCGCTCAAGCACGGAGATGGCATCTCCGCCAACCGTGACCTCGTCGCACTGGGCTGCGCGAATCTGCTCTCGGGCCTGCTGCACGGCATGCCCGTCGGCGCCGGATATTCAGCCACGTCTGCCAACGAAGCCGCAGGCGCGCAATCACGTCTGGCCGGGCTGTGCGCGGCAGCGGTGGTGGCGCTGATCGTTTGGCTGTTCCTGCCGCAGCTCGCGCGCATTCCCGAGCCGGTGCTGGCGGCCATCGTCATCTTTGCGGTGAGCCATTCGTTGCATCCGGCTGTGTTCAAGCCCTACTGGGCCTGGCGCCGCGATCGGCTGGTGGTGATTGCCGCGTTGCTGGCCGTGCTGATTTTGGGCGTGCTGCATGGGCTGCTGGCCGCGATTGGAGTGAGCCTGCTGCTCACTCTGCGCCAGCTCTCCGAGCCCAACGTAAGCGTGCTCGGCCGCCTGCGCGAGAGCCACGATTTTGTCGACGTGTCTCTGCACCCGGAAGCCAAGGCCGTGCCTGGCGTGCTGATCGTCCGGCCGGAAGTACCGCTGTTTTTCGCCAACACCGAACGCGTGCTCGGCGCGGTGCGCGCGATGCTGCAACAGCCGCACGAACCCGCGCTGCGCACCGTCATGATCAGCCTGGAAGAAACACCGGACGTCGACGGCTCGGCCATCGAGGCGCTGCGCATCTTTGCCGCCGAATGTGCAGCGCGCGGCCTGCAACTGATGCTGGTGCGACTCAAGCCGCGCGCGCTGACGGTCCTGCAGCGTGCCACCGATAACACGCTGCGCACCGAGATGCTGCATGAGCTGAGCGTGGATGAGTGCGTGCAGTCGCTGGCCTCAACAGCCGGCACACCGGCGCCGGCCTAGCTCGACAACGCCACCGCACTCCGGACACGCCAGCCCCGACGTTGGCGGATTAGCGCGGTGCGTTGCCCGCTGCGCGCGCGCCTTCAAGAATGATGCGGGCCAACTTGGCGTAATCGCCATCAAAGTGATGGCCGCCGGGCAGCTTCACCAGTTGCACCTGCTTCGGGTCCAGGCCCGGGCAATTGGTGTCTTTCTCTTCCTTGCCGTAGATGCACATGCCAAGGCCCGCCGGCAGCTTCTGCACCTCGGGCAGGATCGGCAGGCCAGACGCGCTGCTCGACACCCAGTTGGTCATGTGGAACTCAAAATCGGCGCGCTTGCCCAGGCCCATCATCACGGCCAGCGCGACATGCTCGCGCGACGCCGCCGGCAACCGGTTGACGATGAAGGGCAGCACGTCTGCGCCCTGCGAATAGCCGATCAGCAAAGCCTTCTGTTTCTTCCAGCGCGCGGCGTAAAAGCGCACGAGGCGATCCATGTCGGCGGCGGCGGAGGCCGGCGTACGCGGCGTCCAGAAGTAGCGCAGCGAATCGATGCCGACCACGGGCACGCCCGACTTGGACAGCGCAGCGGCCACCTCCTTGTCGAGCCCGGCCCAACCACCGTCACCCGAGAGCAGGACCGCGAACAGCTCGGATGATGTACCGGGCTGCGCGGGCACTTCGATGATCGGCAAGTCGGACACCGCTGCGGGCGGCGGCGGGGGCGGCGGTTTGCGTTGGGCGACAAGCTTGGCGAAAGCCACCTTGAATGGCTCGCTGGCTGTCACAGGCGGTGCATTGGCGGCCGACGCGGTGGCCGGCAACGCCACCGATTGCGCCCCCGAAATCGTATCGATGAAGGCTTGCGTGGCACGCGCTTCGCACAGCGGACCGGAGCGGCGCGCAAACGACGTCGGCGTGGCTGATTGCAGCGCCACCCATGGCGCAGACAATTTCGTGGCGGGCAGCAGGACCACACCGGCGTTCTCGGGCGGCTTGACGCGCTTGGCCGTGGTACGGCTCTCGCTCATGCGGCGGCTGAAATGCACGCCCTCGCCCTTGCACAGCGGCTTGCGCAACTCCAGCACCGGGCAGAATTCCATCGACATGGCCGCGGCGAAGATGTTCGGGCGCGCCTGGGCAATCATGGCGTAGGCCAGCGCACCGCCTTCGTTGTCGCCAACGAGGATGGGCGGGTAGTAGCCCGGCACTTTCTCGTAGGCCTGCAGGAAGCGGCTGAAGTTTTCGAGGTCACCATCGGGGAAGGCGCAATCGCCCAGGTCGGCCTCCAGACTGGCGAACAGCGCAGGCGTTGACAGACCTGCCACCAGAGCGCCCTGCTGCGCGAGGCTCTCGGCCATGCGCGATGCGGCGGGCGTCCAGCCCAGGTCGCCCGAGAGCATCAGCACGACGGAGCGGATTTCGCCCTTCGGCTTGTAGACCGGCACATCGCGAAAGCGCCCGTGCGTGACGAACTCGACGGCACCGGGCGCCGCCGCGGCCGTGGCAGGCGCCACCACGGGCAGCGACAGCACGCCGCCGTTGGCGGCCTTGTTGGCGGTGACGGCCGCAGCGCTCATCTGCAGGCGAGGCGGCATGTCGCCGCGTGGCGGCGCAGCCACAACGCCGCTGGCGCCCGCCATGCCCACGGGCGGCACCAGCACCGGACCCTGCGCAGGCGTGGGCTTGGCCGCAGGAGCATCGGCTGCGATGGCCCAGGACGTTGCCAGCACCATGCCGACCGCACTCAAATGCCCAGCCCAACGCAAGCCTTTGCGTAGCACTCCCCGATGCCGCGCCTCTTGCGTGCGCGGTGCTTGCCAACTCATTTGGAGATCACTCCCTTCAAGCCGCCGCCGATCAGCGCGGCGACGTCCGTCAATGTGAATAGCGGCGCAATACCGCCACGTGCGAGCAGGTAGCGGGCTTCCCACACCGGCTCGAACTTGTCTTTGAAATTGCGCAGCCCTCTGAAATTGTAGAAGCGCGCGCCGTGTCGGAACATCATCCGTCCGAAGCGGTGCCAGCGCGGCGCAAGCTGATGCTCAACCATGCCCGACATCGGTGCCATCCCCAGCCCGAAACGCTGATACCCCTGCGCCTGGAAGTAGAGGATGACCTTGCCGAACAGGAAATCCATCGTGCCCGGCGGCACGTCGCTGCGATAGCGCATGAGGTCGACACTCGCCTCGATGCGCAGCACATCTGGGCACATCAGCGTGGCAAACGCCAGGATGACGCCCTCACGGCGCACCACGGCCACGGGCTGGCTGCAGATGTAGCGGTCGTCAAACGCTCCCAGCGAGAAGCCCTTCTCGCGCGCATTCTGGTTGCGCAGCCATTCATCGGAGATGGCGCGCAATTCGTCCAGCACGGTGGGCACATCTTCCGTCGGCACGATCTCGAACGACAGGCCTTCGCGCTCGCCGCGCGTGACGCCATGGCGCAGGTTGGCGCGGCGCGAGCCCTTCAGGCTGAACTCGGGCAGCGACACATAGGCCTCTTCGCCCAGCTTGTAGGCGCGCAAGCCCGCATCGAGATACAGCGACAGCGTCTGCGGGCGTGTCTTGTAGAACGCGGCGCGGCCGCCATGCGCATCGGCCATTTCGATAAAGCGCCAGATCAGCTCGGGCCATTCCTGCTGCGCGCCCACGGGGTCGGACAGCGCCACCCACGAGCGCCCCTGCTTGGCGTACATGATGAACGCGTTGCCCGACGGCGAAAACAGCAGGCTCTTGTCACCCATCAACGCGAGCGTGGCATCGGCGGCGGGCTGCTTGCGGACGATCTCGGCGGCGCGGGCAAGTTCTTCGTCGCTCGGGAACGTGGTGACACCGGGCTCCTTGCGAAAGAGCTGGCGCATGCCAAACCCGAGCCCGGTCACCGCCACCGCCATCAGCGCGCGTATGGAGCGTGGCGCATCGCCGTCGAACGTGAATTGCCACCAGAGCTGGTTGGCGTAGGCCACCTCTCGGTAGGCGAAGAAGAGAATCCACACGCACGCCGCAAACACGCAGAGCATGGCAACCAGCCACCCCGCCTCCAGCCGCTGCGAAAACAGCGACGACGGCCGGTCAAACTGCCGACGCGAGATGACGAGCAGCACCGCCAGCGTCACCAGCACCGCCATCTCAGACACGGCAATGCCCTTGGGCAACGCCAGCACGCCGGTGAGCAGCGACAGCACCAGCGCCGCCCACCACGCGGCGTCCAGCCGGTGCAGCAGCCCGCGCGCGACAAACAGCATGATGAGCCCCGCCACACTGCCGATCATGTGCGAGGCTTCCACCACGAACAGCGGCACATGCATGCGCAGAAGGTCTTCGGCTTCGTCCGTGGCGGGGGTGACGCCCGAGACGAGCAGCATCACGCCTGCCACCATCGTCAGCGCGGCCAGCAGCCCCGGCGACAGCTTGACCGCAGCGCGGCCGAACGGCGCCCCCGCGCCGGAACGCAACTCGAACACGCCGAGCATGGCGGCGGCCACGACCAGCGGCAGCAGGAAATAGATGACGCGGTAGAACAACAGCGCAGCAAGCACCTCGGCCGGCGGCGCCTGGCCGCTGCAGCCCAGCAGGATCACGGCCTCGAACACGCCTAGACCGCCCGGGCTCTGGCTCAGCACGCCCAGCGTGACCGCCAACGCGTAAAACGCCACAAACGTCGGCAGATCGACTGCGCCTGCCGGCATCAGCACCCACAGGGCCGCCGCCGCCGCAATCATGTCGGCCGCTGAAATCGCGAACTGACGCGCGGCCAACCCCGGCGGCGGCAGGCGGATCTCCCACCGGCCGAACAGCATCACGTGGCGCTGCCGCATGCAGAGCGCCAACAACGCCACGACGCCGCCCAGCACCAGCAATGCCACGACTTCAAGCAACGCGGCCGGCAAATGCGCAATGGCCGCGATGTGCGGGGCGCCCCACAACAGCCCGACCGCCCCAAAGGCCGTGGTGGACACGCCCAGCGCGCCCGCATCAAAGGCCACCGCCTCTGTCACGCGCGCAGGATCAAGCCCGGCCGCTGTGTACAAGCGCGTGCGCACCGCCCCGGCCGTCAGCGAACCGAGGCCGACGGTGTTGCCCAGCGCATAGGCAATGAACGAAGTGGTGGCCACCGTAGCGGGCGCCACATGCGCGCCCGCATAGCGCAGGCCGGACGCGTCGTAACCGGTCAGGGCGACATAACTGAGCGCCGTGGCCAGCATGGCCAGCATCAGGTGCGAGCGCGGCGTGGCCTGCAGCGCGGCGACCATGTCGGCGTAGTGCACATGGTCGAGCAGCGCATACAGGCTGTCGAACACCAGCGCGCCAAGCACCAGCACCACACCGATCACGATCCAGCTGGCAAGGCCAAAGCCGGAGTCAGAGGGCGCAGGCGTGGCGGGCGCGTCAGGCGCGGTGCGGGCCGAGGATCGGCGTGATGTTGGACTGGCGTCGTTGGACGCGGCGTCAGGCATGGTGAAAAACGAAATCCTGCTGGCTTGGTGGAGTGCCGGTCAAAGCGATACACGAATCCGGACACGCAGAGACGGGAGAGCGCGGCAAGCCAAGCCGCCGAAGCCCATGCTCCGCACGGTATCGACGTCTTGATTGGACCCCGACCTACCGGCACGGGCTTGTCGCGCGCGCCGGCTTTCTCTTGCCCCGCGCTTCAGACGGCGCGTGTGCTGGATTCGCACGTTGTTTGCGGCCTACGTAAGACGGCTAAAACCGCCGATGCGTTGACACGCAGCCCGCATTTTACGGTTTGGGCGCGCTCGCCGGCGCCTTGGGGGGCACATCGGGCTTGCCGGCATCGACGGAAACCGGGTCACTGGCAGGAAAGGTTTCCTCGATGCCCTCGTCGAGGAGGGCTTCCTCGTGCGTATCGGCCACGGGCGGATGCGGGTTGGCGGGCGCCGGAGTGGGTGAGGCGCGATCGTCTGGCTCTGGCATGGCGTTCTCCAAGGATGCTTACCCCAGAATAGGCAAAGCTGGCCTGACACGATGGCATGGGGTGCGGAATGCACATCTGTCGGGCGGGCAGGATGCCCAGCGCTGCGGGTGCGGCACTCAGCCGAGGATCAGCAAGCTGCACACCCGCGGCCACAAACGTTGCATGGACAGGATGAAATCAATGGCCGCAAACGTTTTCATTGCAGAAAACGTCTTAGATAGTATTGCGTAGGAAGGTGGAGTCCGGTACACAATTGAGGCTACCGTTTTCAATATTTTCACAATTCTGCGCATGCCTTTACAGCGCGCCACCAGTGCATTCCTGCGGCGGCCTTCCCTGCTGATCATCGGCGCGTCGATGCTGTCGGTGGTGCTGGCCGCGCTCACCGCGTTCTCGCTCTGGGAAATGCGCACGGACGCGCTGGCCCGCGCACGCGACGCCGCCGACAACCTGTCGCTGATCCTGCAACGCGACATCGCCCGCAACATCGAGGTGTACGACCTGTCGCTGCAGGCCGTGATCGACGGCGTGCGCGATCCTGCCATGCTGGCGTTGCCGCCCGCCGTGCGCCAGTTCGTGCTGTTCGACCGGTCGACCAATGCACAGGACCTGGGCTCCCTGCTGGTGACCAACAAGGTCGGCGATGTTGTTCTCGATTCACGTTCGGTGCCGCCGCGGCGTATTTACATCGGCGACCGCGATTACTTCCAGGTGCATCAGGGCTCCGCGAACGTCGGGCTGTATATCAGCGAGCCATTTACGCCGCGCGTGACCGGCCTGGACACGTCGCTGGGCCTCAGCCGGCGGCTGAACGGCCCGCATGGCGAATTCAACGGCATCGTGGTCGGCACGCTGCGCCTGAACTACTTCCGTCGCCTGTTCGATGGCATCAACCTCGGCCCCCACGCGACCGTCACGCTGATACGCACGGACGGCACGCTGCTCATGCGGCGCCCTTACACCGAAAAGCTCATCGGCCGAAGCCTGGCCGAGGACGTTGCCTTCCAGAAGCGCCTGCTTGCGCCCGAAGGCTCCTATGTTGACGTTGCCAGCGTTGACGGTATCGAGCGCCTGTTCAGCTTCCGCCATATCGGCGACCACCCGCTGATTGTCACAGTCGGGCTGGCCACCGAAGACATCTACGCGGAGTGGCGGCAGCGCGCATGGGTGATCAGCGGCATCGTGCTGATGCTCGACGCGGTATTCATGGTGCTGTCGTTCCTCCTTGCGCAACAACTGCGCAAGCGGCTCGAGATGGAGCAGCAATTGCACCTGCTGGCCAATACCGACAGCCTGACGGGGCTCGGCACGCGCCGCGCGCTGGACTCGGCACTGGACGTTGAATGGCGCCGTGCCAATCGCCATCACACCCCGATGTCGGTGCTGATGATCGACGTGGACAACTTCAAACCCTACAACGACAAGTACGGCCATGCCGCCGGCGATACCGCGCTGCGCACGGTGGCACGCTGCATCAACGACCGCATCAAGCGCCCGGGAGATTTTGCCGGCCGCTATGGCGGCGAAGAGTTCTGCGCCGTCCTGCCCAATACGGACTTGAGCGGCGCCGTGCGCGTGGCCGAGAGCATCCGCACCGCCGTGCTGGCCGCCAACGAGCCCAACGCGGGAAGCGCGTACGGCAAGCTGACGGTCAGCGTCGGGGTGGCTTCCCACTCGGGCATCGCCGCGGCCGACGATACCGTTCAAGACCTGATCCACCTCGCCGACGGGCGGCTGTATGAAGCCAAGGCCGCCGGGCGCAACGTGGTCATGCCCAGACAGGAGCGGCCAAAGCTGGCGGTCGTTTAGGCCAGCGCCCGTCGACACCCCACTTTGGGGGCATCCCATCATCGGCCACCGCTTCTGCACAATGCCGGGGGCTTTCAGGAAACCGCCGTGAGCAAACCTCCGCATTCCCACTTCGATACGTCTGCGCTGCCGCGCGAGCATCAATTTGCGGCGTGGCGGGATGCCATCAACGTGCTGTTCGACACGCGCTCTGCCGCGCCGCAATCGCATGGCTTTCAGGCCAGCGTCGATGCGTATCTGTGCGGCGAGACGGGTGTGGGCATGATCAGCGCGCAGGCACAGCACTATGATCGTTCCCGCTCCAAGCTGGGGCGCGACGGCATGGATGTCTACGTGCTCCAGTATTACCTGGAAGGCAGTTGCGGAGAGCGCGACGGCGCCAGCGGCACCGCCACGCGCCCCGGCGATCTGTTCATCGTCGACGCTGCGCAGCCGCTCGCCACCAGCACGAACGACAGTCGATTCCTGAGCCTGGCCGTGCCACGGCGCCTGCTGGCACCGCTGCTGCGCGCACCGGATGAACTCAGCATGCGGGTGCTGCGCGGCGATGCCCCAATGGTCGGGCTGCTGCGTGATCACCTGTGCTCGCTCTATCAATCGGTCGGGAAGTTGAGCGATGCCGAGGCACAGGCCGTCATCCCGGGCACGCTGCAACTGGCGGCGGCCGCCATCAACTGCCAGGTGACCGAAGCCAGTGCGCCAGCCGTCAGGGAAAGCCTGTTTGCTTCGATCTGCCGGCACGTGCAGCACAACCTGTCCGATCTCGCGCTTTCGCCCGAAGGCGTGGCCGTGCAGTTCGGCATCTCGCGCGCCACGCTGTACCGGCTGTTCGAGCGCGAGGGCGGCTTCTTCAACTACCTGCGCACGCAGCGCCTGCGACAGTGCCACGCGATCCTGGCCGACCGATCGCAGACGCACCGTTCGGTGGCCGAGATCGCGCAGACCTACGGTTTTTCCGACGCATCGAACTTTACGCGCGCGTACCGCCGCGCCTCTGGCATGTCGCCGCGTGAAACGCGCATGCTGGCCGTGGAAGGCCGGGCCGCTGCCATGCCTTTCGTGCAGCACAAGGACTGGCGCACCTGGGTCATGCAGATGCGCTGAAGCGTGCGCGGCACCCCTCGCGCACTCCCTCTTTCCTCCCACCTCCGGCGCCCTGCCGTTCCCAAGACTGAGACGCACTGACAGGTTCGCGCGACGGCCGAACCGGTTAGCGCGCGCAGCCGCATTCTTCGTTGAATCCCAACTGGCGTGCATGCGAGCATCCGGCCCGACCTGATGAGCGCCCATGCGCTCGCGGCGGGCACGAGCGACGTGCCCTCTCTTCGTCGAACAGGTCAAAGCGGTGCGGACATCCCGCGCTTTGCACAACACACAACGACAAAACGGGGGTCTCGTGAAAGACATTACGGGAAAATCGCTTGCCTTGACGCTGTTCGCCACCGTGGCCCTGGCCGCGTGCGGCGGTGGGGACTCGGGAAGCAACACCGCCAGCAACGGCGGCAACACTGGCGGCAACACGCCGCCCGCATCCACCTGCGCGGAAACCGGCGTCGATGCCAAGTACGCCTGCCAGACCGGCAGCACCGAGCCGCTGTACGCCTACCAATGGGCGCTCAAGCAGGCAACCAGCTTCTTCGCGGCGTTCGGCCTGGTGGCCAACGGCACGACCGACATCGACGTGGAAGACGCGCACAAGGCCGGCGTCAAGGGCCAGGGCGTGAACGTGCTCGTGCTGGACGACGGCATCGACGTGCACAACGAAGATCTGTTCGCCAATGCCAACTCGGACATGACGCACAACTTCGACGATGGTTCGAACGATCCGACACCGGCAGACATTCCCGCGAACATCAAAGACGCGCATGGCACCAACGTGGCCGGCATCATCGCCGCGGCGCAGAACGGCAAGGGCGTCATGGGGATCGCTCCGCGCGCGACACTGGGCGGGGCGCGCTTCATCGGCGCGGCGAACCCCGACATCACCGCAGCCTACGGCGGCGCAGACTGGTCGAAGAACGGCCACATCATCAATGCCTCGTACGGCGCGAACCCGCAGGCACCGCTGGAGTACGACACGTCTACCTCGACACAGGCAGCGGTGCGCGCCTTCCCGAACCTGCGTGGCGGCCGCGGGCTGGTCATGCTCAAGGCGTCGGGCAATGAATATGAATACATCAACGACGGCGCCAGCGTCCCGCCGCGCACATGCCCGACCGTGGGCAGCGCCGCCGGCATGATCGGCTGCGAGAATCCCGCCAATGATCCGGAAGCCCTGGAGCCTGGCGTGATCGTGGTCGGCGCGGCAAACGCGCAGGGCATCAAGTCGAGCTACTCCAACGCCGGATCGGTCAACTGGATCACAGGCTTGGGCGGCGAATACGGCAACGGCGGCAAATATGGTGAAACGGGCAGCGGCCCAAAGATTTTCTCCACCGACCTCAGCGGCTGCGCACGCGGCTACAGCCGAGCCAATCCGGACGACACCTATGACTTTGCGATTGCAGGCACCGACACCAACCTGAAAGACAACGCGAAGTGCGACTACTCGAGCATGAACGGCACATCGGCGGCCACGCCCACGCTGTCCGGCGTGGTCGCGCTGATGCTGGCGGCCAACCCGAATCTGACGTGGCGCGATGTTCGCGAAATCCTGCGCGCCACCGCACGCAAGATCGACACCGACTATGGCAGCCGTGACGGCCGCAACGCGCGAATCGACTTGCTTACGGGCGCCGCCACTGGCGACACCAGTGCTGCGCTGACTGATGGCGCGACCACCGCACGCCTGGACTATGGCTGGCAGACCAACGCCGCCGGCTATGTGTACTCCACTTGGTACGGCTTCGGGCTGGTCGATGCATCAGCGGCGGTGAAGATGGCCAAGGCCACTGTCACCTACAAGCCGGCCGCTCTGTCAGTGCCGGACTTCGCGGCGGCCTTTGCCAACGTGAACCAGCTCAACTACGGCGCAGTGCAGAAGCTCGGCCAGTTCAACGTGTCGGGCACCGACAAGGTCGACGCCCTGCAACTGCGCGTATCGGGCTCGGTGTGCGTGGGCAGTGTCGGCTTCTTTGTGAAGTCGCCCTCGGGCACGGTGTCGGCGTTGTCCCTGCCGTACAACGGCTATTACAACAACGGCGTCGATACCGTGAACAAGTACGGCCTGGGCAGCTACGCCTTCTATGGTGAGAACGCAGCCGGCACGTGGGAGGTCTATGCCGTAAGCGGCGTGCCGACCAACGCCTGCTCGACATACCAGCCCCAGGGCGGTACCCACACCGTGACCCTCGCCACGCCGCTGGCCGTGGAGTACCGCGTGATTGCTGCCAAGTGAGCCCGTTCGGAGACCATTCAACATGATCAATACAACCCTGATGAAGACCGTGGCGCTGACGGCGCTCCTCTCGATGGCTTCGGCGTGCCAGGCGGCCGACCTGACGGTGGGCAAACACCTGAGCACGCAGGAGCTGACGCAATACGCAAGCGCACCGACGGTGCAGATCGAATCGCAGTCGTTCAAGGTGCTCTCCAGCGGCACGCGCACCAAGGCAGCGGGCGCGGCATCCTCAGCCGTCACGCAGGTGGTCAATGAGCGTGGCGTGGTGGGCGAGAGCCGCAACGAGGTGGTCGTCTCGCAGGTGTCGGTCGACAGCGTGCGCCAGGCCGTGAGCGGCCTGCCGGCAACGCCCGTGTCGGCGGAGTATTACGGGCACCTGAACATCAGCACCCTGCGCTTTGCTTCGTTCCAGGATGCTGTGAACGCGCGCGCGCAACTCAAGAAGACACTGCCGCAGGCGCGGGTGGACGTTCCGATCCAGTACGCCAAGCCCGTGGCGCGCTGATCGTCATCGCCCGGTAGCACAGGACGCCCCGCCTCCACGCGGGGCGTTTTGCATCGATCAGCACGGAAGTCACGGCGGTGCCGTCGCACCCCCGCGCGTCAGCCCTCTGCGCGCAACTGATCCTCCACCAGCGCCACCCAGCACGCCGCCCCGATCGGGATCAGCTTGTCGTTGAAATCGTAGCCGTCGTTGTGCAACGAGCAGCCGACCCACTGGCCGCCCAAACCGTTGCCCAGCGCGAAGTAGCAGCCAGGGCGCTTCTCCAGCATCCAGGCAAAATCTTCACTGCCCATCTGCGAGGACGGCGGCACCTGGATGACACGCTCCTCGCCCAGCACGCTCGCCACGGCACGGCGTGCGATGGCGGTCTGCTCGGGTGTATTGCAGATGGCCGGCACCAACCGCTCGTAGACGATCTCCGCGCGCACGCCATAAGATGCGGCTTGGTGCGTAATGACCTCGCGGATGCGCGTCTCCAGCAGCTCACGCACCTCCGGCTTGGTGGCGCGCACGCTCAACTTGAGCATGGCCGTTTCGGGGATGATGTTGTGGGTCGTCCCAGCCTGCATCTGCCCAACGCTGATGACGGCCGCATCCACGGGCGCCACGTTGCGCGAGACGATGCCCTGCAGCGCCACCACCGTCGCCGCCAAAGCCAGCGTCGGGTCCACAGCCAGGTTAGGCATGGCACCATGACCGCCGCGCCCGCTGAAAGTCACGGTCACGCGATCTGACGAACCGCCCAGCGGGCCGCTCTGCACCACGGCCGCGCCCAGCGGCAAGCCAGGCGCGTTGTGGAAAGCGTAGATGCCATCGCAGGGGAAGCGCTCGAACAGGCCATCCTCCATCATGGCGACGGCACCGGTCAGGCCCTCTTCATCGGGCTGGAAAATGAGGTTCAGGGTGCCGTTGAAGTTGCGCGTGGCTGCCAGGTGCTCGGCGGCTGCAAGCAACGTGGCGGTATGGCCATCGTGGCCACACGCGTGCATGCGACCGGCCACCTGGCTGGCGTAGGGCAAGCCTGTGCGCTCCTGCATGGGCAACGCATCCATGTCGGCGCGCAGGCCGATCGTGCGCGTACCGTTGCCCACCTTCAATTGCCCCACCAGGCCGTGGCCGCCGACGCTGTGTACGTCATAGCCCCATTCACGCAGCAGGCCGGCGACGAGCTGGGAGGTGTGCGGCACATCGGCACCCAACTCCGGATTGGCATGGATGCGATGACGCAGTTCGGCAAAGCGGTCAGCGCCCACGTGCAGGGCCTGGGGAATGCTGGGCGAATTCGGATCGAGGTACATGGTGCGATGTCAGAGGCGAACTGGGTGGGGGCAACGATGGCGCGACGTCAATCTCAATCGCGGCCGGGATACGTCGGGAACAGCGTGAGCGCGGCCAGGCTGATTGCACTGCTGGCCAGCAGATACCAGGCCGGTGCCATCGGGTTGCCGGTCACACCCAGCAACCACGTAACGATGAGCGGCGCAAAACCGCCGAACAGGGTCACCCCCAGGCTGTACATCACCGACATGCCGGTCGCGCGATGCTGGCGCGGAAAGGCTTCCATCAGCAGCGCCGCGCCCGCGCCATTGCTGACCGCCATGATCGTCACGCCCAGCGCGATCAACCCCATGGTGAGAGCCAACCCCGCGCCGGAAGACAGCAGCACGAAGCCCGGGTACGTGCACGACAGGCTGACCGCAGACGCGACATACAGCATCGGCTTGCGTGTCGGCAGGCGGTCGGCAATCAGACCAAACAGCGGCGACATGACCAGCATGGTTGCCCCCGCCACGCAGGCCGTGAGAAACGCCGTGACCGGCGGCATGTGCAAAGAGTGGATCAGATACGTGGGCATGTAGAAGATCAGGATGTACATGGACGCAGTGGCCCCGGTCATCAGCAGCATGCCCAGTACCAGCGTGCGCGCATGCTGGCGAAGCACGTCGACCACACTGCCGTGCGGGGCGGCCTCGTGCGTCTCTTTCAGATGCCGGCGGATATACATGCCAACCGGCGCGATCAGCAAGCCCAGCAAGAACGGCAGCCGCCATCCCCAGCTCTGCAGTGCCTCGGGGCTGAGCACGGCGCTCACACCGGCCGCACTCAACGCGCCGAGCAGTGCCGCCGCACCCTGCGTGGCAGCCTGCCAGCTCACCAGGAAGCAACGCCGGCCCTTGCTGGCCGATTCCAGCAGCAGTGCCGACGCCGCGCCGATTTCCCCGCCGGCCGACAGCCCCTGCAGCAAGCGCCCGAGCACCACCAGCACCGTAGCCGTCACGCCGATCGTCGCGTGGCTGGGCGTGAAGGCGATCAGCGCGGTGCCGGCCGTCATCAATGCAATCGTCAATGTGAGTGCTGCCTTGCGGCCACGCCGATCGGCCATGTTGCCAATCAGCACGGCGCCCAGCGGCCGCATGACAAAGCCCGCACCAAACGTGGCGAATGACAACAGCAACGATGCCAGCGGGCTGCTCGACGGAAAGAACAGTCGCCCGATGGTGGCGGCAAAGAAGCTATAGACCGTGAAGTCGTACATTTCGAGCCCGTTGCCGATGGCGGCGGCAACGACAGCGCGGCTCGAATGCGGGGTGGCGGTAGTGGTGCCTTGGCGCGGGGCGCCAGCGGGCACGGCAATCTGGGCATCCATCTTGATGTCTCCTCCAGTCGGGCGGGCTTCTATGAGCGTCCCGCAGTGCGCTGGATTGAAGGGCAATAGTAGGAGCTGTCGGGCCGATTCCGCCTCTCGCTTTTTTTCATGGCTATAGCTGTTGGCTATGGCGGGAGCGCGCATCCGAGCCTGCCCGGCTAGCCCAACGGCCGCCCCAGCAGAATTCCGCAGTACAGTTGCTGGCTGACGGTGCGGCATGCCAACTCTTCGCTGCGCCGTGTATCAAGGACACCTATGAAGCTCAACCAGCTACGCGCACTGGTCACCGTCGCCGAGACGGGCAGCATCCAGGAGGCTTCGCGCCTGCTTCACATCACGCAGCCCGCGCTCAGCAAAGCCATCAAGGAGCTGGAAACCAGCGTGGGCGCAACGCTGTTCGTACGCTCCAGCAAGGGCATCCGGCTTACGCCGTATGGCCAGCGCCTGGTCGGGCATGCGCGCTTGATCAACGAAAGCGTCAAGCGCGCACGAGAAGACTTGGAAGACATGAAAGGGGCGGTGACGAGCGAATTGACGGTGGGCGTCACCCCCGTCACCGCGCTCATCGGGCCGGTGGCTGACTGCCTCGTGACATTCCGGCGCGAATTTCCCAAAGCGCGGTTGCGCATCCTGGAGGCACGTCCGGGCCAATTGCTGGAACTGCTGCGCGAGGGCGCCATCGACTTTGCGCTGACGTCTCAGTTGCAGACGGGCGAACGCGGGTTCGACCACACCGTGGTCTGCCGTGCGCAGACGCTGATCGGCGTACGCAAGGGCCACCCGTTGCGCGGCCACCAGCCTCTGCATGCCTTGCAGCAAGAAGAGTGGCTGGCCCCTGATTCGCTTGCTGACGAGCACTCGCCGCTGTACCGACTGTTTGCCGATGCCGGTCTCGCACCGCCCGAACGCGTGGTCGAGTGCAATTCCATGACGCTGCTGCTCGAGCTGTGCTGGAAATCGGACGCACTGCTCCTGCTGTCGAGCGAATCGACGCGCTCGCCCATCATCCGTCAGACGATCGACTTTATCGAGACCGATCAGCCGATGCCCGAGCGCGTCATCTCGCTGCTCACGCGGGACCGCCACGTTCTGACAGCGCTCGGCGCGCGCTTGCATGACGCGCTGGCACAGGCGCTGCGGCAGGCGTATCCGGAGCGGCCGGCGCAGCCGTGAACCAGCGCGGTTCTGCGCCAGATCAGGCCAACGCCAGCGCCTGATCCAGATCGGCGAGCAGGTCGTCGATATGTTCGATGCCGATCGACAACCGGATCGTCTCCTGCCGCACCCCCGCCTTGGCCAGCTCGGCTTCCGAGAGCTGCCGATGCGTGGTCGACGCCGGATGCGTAGCCAACGACTTCGCGTCGCCAATGTTCACCAGCCGCGTAAACAACTGCAGCGCATCCTGAAAGCGCGCACCGGCGGCAAAACCGCCCTTCACGCCAAACGTGAGCAACCCCGGTGCCTTGCCCGAGAGGTACTTGCGCACGAGCGCGTGGTCGGGATGATCCTCCAGGCTGGCATGGTTGACCCACTCCACCTTGGCGTGGCCGCGCAGATGCCGTGCGATGTGCGCGGCGTTCTGCGTGATGCGGTCGATGCGCAGGCCCAGCGTTTCGATGCCCTGCAGGATCAGGAACGCGTTGAACGGCGACAGCGCTGCGCCGGTATTGCGCAGCGGCACCACGCGGGCGCGGCCAATGTACGCCGCGTCGCCCAGGGCTTCCGTATAGACGACGCCGTGGTAGCTCACGTCCGGTTCGTTCAGGCGCTTGAAGCGCGCCTTGTGCTTGGCCCACGGAAACTTGCCGGAATCGACGATCGCGCCGCCCAGGCTTGTGCCGTGGCCACCCAGATACTTCGTCAGCGAATGCACAACGATGTCGGCGCCGTGCTCGAAGGGCCGCGTCAGATACGGTGTCGGCACGGTGTTGTCGACGATGAGCGGCACGCCGTGGCGGTGTGCGATCTCGGCCAGCGCGGCAATGTCGGTGATGTTGCCCAGTGGGTTACCGACCGTCTCGGCAAAGATGGCCTTGGTGCGGTCGTCGATCAGCGCTTCGAACGATGCAGGGTCACGCGGATCGGCAAACCGCGTGGTGATGCCCGACTGCGGCAGCGTGTGCGCAAACAGGTTGTAGGTGCCGCCGTACAGCGTGCTGGCCGAGACGATGTTGTCGCCCGCTTCCGCAATCGTCTGGATCGCATACGTGACGGCCGCCTGCCCCGACGCCAGCGCCAGCGCCCCGATGCCGCCTTCGAGCGCGGCAATGCGCTTCTCCAGCACATCGTTGGTCGGGTTCATGATGCGCGAGTAGATGTTGCCCGGCACCTTCAGGTCGAACAGATCGGCACCGTGCTGTGTGTCGTCAAACGCGAACGCAACGGTCTGGTAGATCGGTACCGCCACCGCTCGGGTGGTCGGGTCTGCGCTGTAGCCGCCATGGACAGCCACGGTGTCGAGTTTCCAGGCGGGGGCGGTGCTCAAGGACGGGTGCGTCATGGTGCGTCTCCGGAAGGTGGGTCCGGCGAGCATATGGCCAGCCCTGCGGTTGGAGGAACGACCGTTTTTGCCTTTGGTTATGCGTGAAACGGCACGATGCGGAGGCCGCATATGGTCATGCGGATATCGCATACCTAGGGTAAACACGTGCCATCTGGCGTGAGCCGAACGGATAGCCTCCACAGCATTGAACGCACCGCGCTGGAGGGGACATGGAAGTCAAATGGATCGAGGACTTTATTGCCCTCACGCAGCACCAGAGCTTTTCGCGGGCGGCGGAAATCCGCAATGTCACCCAATCCGGCTTCAGCCGGCGTATCCAGGCGCTTGAGCAGTGGGTGGGCGCCGAGCTGGTGGATCGCAGCACCTATCCGCCCACATTGACGGCAGCGGGCCGCCTGTTTGAAGAGGCAGCGGATGACGTGCTGAGCAAGCTGATCGACACACGCGCCATCATTCGCTCCGAGCACCGCATGCCCGGGCCGGGGCTGCAGATTGCAGCGGGTCACACCATCTCATTGAACTGCCTGCCCGCCTGGCTGGCAACGGTCGGCAAGCACATCGGCAACCTGCGCGCGCGCATCATTCCGGGCAATGTGCACGACTCGGTGCTCATGCTGGTCAACGGCACCTGCGATCTGATGTTCGCGTACGACCACCCCAGCCTGCCGCTGCATCTTGACCCGATCAAGTACCCCAGCTTGACAGTCGGGCGCGACACCTTCATGCCGGTCAGCAAGCCCAACGCGCGGCTAGGGCCGATGCACCGCCTGCCCGGCACGGCCAACCGGCCCCTGCCGCTCATCTCTTACACCCCCACGAGCTACTTTGGCCGTTGCCTGGCGTTGCTGTTGAGCCAGGCCGATGCGCAACCGTTCCTCCGGCTCGACTATGAATCCGACATGGCCGAAATGCTCAAGAAGATGCTGCTTGCCGGTGAAGGCATTGCGTGGCTGCCAAAAAGTTCGATCGAGGCGGAACTTGCCGCCGGCGTATTGGTGCCGGCCGGCGGCCCGACCTGGTCGCTCGATCTGGACCTGCGTGTCTATCGCAACCAGTACACGCGCAACGAGCTGCTGGAAAAACTCTGGCGCCATCTCAGCCTGGCCTGAACCTGCCTTGGTGGGCCGTTTGCTCGTTTACCCGAACTATGCGGCGCTCGCATGAGCCCTTGCGGGAGCCGCATCACAACGCACGCTGCCGTTCCTACACTCCGTCCACGCAATGAAAGCCGAGCCGAATAACCGGCCGGCGTCGTGCGAAAGGCCACGGATTCGGTGTTCTCCGATTCCGGCAAGAGACCTCACTGGACGGAGCACCATGAAAAAGAATCGCCTTACCGCAACCATCCTGGCAGGCATGCTGCTGGGCATCGCCGTGGGTTATGCGTGCCACAAGCTCGCACCCGACGCCAATGCCGCCAAAGCCATCGCCGGCTATTTCTCCATCATCACGGACATCTTCCTGCGGCTGATCAAGATGATCATCGCGCCGCTGGTATTCGCCACGCTGGTGTCGGGCCTGGCCGGCATGGACGGCACGCAGGCCGTACGCCGCATCGGTTTGCGGTCGGTCGCGTGGTTTCTTTGCGCGTCGCTCATCTCGTTGGCGCTCGGGCTGGTGCTGGCCAACGTGCTGCAGCCGGGGGCGGGTCTGAACATGACGCCCAACGCGGCGGACGTTGCCACCGGTCTGAACACCGCCGGCCTGAACTTCAAGGATTTCATCACCCACGCGTTCCCCACCAGCGTGCTGGATGCCATGGCACGCAACGACATCCTGCAGATCCTGGTGTTCTCGGTGTTCTTTGGCGTGGTGCTGGGCGTGCTCAAGGGCGACGAACGTGTCGCGCCGCTGTCGCGCGCCATCGATGCCCTCGTGCCGGCCATGCTCAAGCTGACCGACTACGTCATGGCGCTGGCGCCCATCGGTGTGTTCGGCGCCATTGCCTCGGCCATTACGCTGCATGGGCTCGATGTGCTGGCGACTTACGGCAAGCTGGTCGGCAGCTTCTACCTGGGGCTGGCGCTGCTGCTGACCATCCTGATCGGCATCGGCCGCATCTTCCTGGGGCGCCAGACGTGGGCACTGCTCAAGGCGATTCGCGAGCCGGCCATGCTGGCGTTCTCCACCGCCAGCAGCGAAGCCGCCTACCCGCGCCTGACCGAAAAGCTCGAGGCCTTTGGCGTCGACAAGAAGGTCGTCGGTTTCACGCTGCCGCTGGGCTACGCGTTCAACCTTGATGGCTCGATGATGTATCAGACGTTTGCTGCCCTCTTCATCGCACAGGCGTTTGGCGTAGAGATGCCGCTGTCGCAGCAGATCCTCATGCTGTTGGTGCTGATGCTCAGCAGCAAGGGCATGGCAGGCGTGGCACGCGGCTCGGTGGTGGTGGTGGCAGCGGTGGCGCCGATGTTCCATCTGCCGCCCTCGGGCGTGGTGCTGATCCTGGCCATCGATCAGATCCTGGACATGGGCCGCACGGCCACCAACGTGGTCGGCAACAGCATCGCCACCACGGCCATCGCCAAGTGGGAAGCACGCCGGGCCGCGCGTGAGCAAACGCCAGATTTCGACGGCCTCTCCAACATTCCGGGCGTTTCGGGCATTTCGGGCGAAGTGAAATGACAACACCGCACGCGCGTCGCTCGCTGGGCGTGATCGGTGGGCTGGGGGCGCTGGCCAGCGCAGACGTGTTCTTCAAGCTGATCCAGTCCACCCCGGCCAGCACCGATGCGGAGCACCTCGACATCGTGTTCGAGCAGCATCCGTTTTCTCAGGCAGGCCACACGACGGCAGCCACCACGGAGCGCAAGCTCTACATCTTCGACCTGATCCGCGACTTCCAGCGGCGCGGCATCGGGGCGGTGGTGCTGCCCTGCTTTTTGAGCCACACCTTCATTGACGAACTGACCGCCAATTCGCCGTTGCCGATCATCGACATGATGGCGGGGCTGCGTAGCCACGTGCGGCGCAAGTTTCCGGCCGCGCGCCGCATCGGGGTACTCGCTTCGGACACCACGCGCAGCAAGCGTTTGTTCGAGCACTACTTCAATGCGCCGGAGTTCGACGTCGTCCACCCGCGCGTTGACGGCATCGATCGCGTGACCGAAGCGGTGTACGCCCCTGACGGAATCAAGAGCGGCAACCTGCGGGGGCGCCCCATCGGGCTGTTGCGCGACGCCTGCGCGGATCTTGTTGACCACCGTGTCGACCTGATCCTGCCCGGGCTGACCGAGATCGCCCTGGTGCTCGGCGAGCTTGGGCCCCTTGGCGTGCCCATCGTCGATTCGAACCTGGCCTACGCGCAGTACGTGGTGTCGGGGCAACACGATGCGCGCGGCAAGCTGTTCAAGGTGGGTGTGGTGGGCGGCGTGGGGCCCGCCGCTACGGTCGACTTCATGCAGAAGATCGTGCGCAACACGCCGGCCACGCGCGATCAGGACCACATCAAGCTGCTGGTCGAGCAAAACCCGCAGATTCCCGACCGCACCGAAAACCTCATCGGTGAAGGGCCGGACCCGACCATCTCGCTGTACGCCACGTGCCGCAAGCTGGAGGCGGGCGACGCCGACATCATCGCCATTCCGTGCAACACGGCACATGCGTACGTTGAGCGCGTACAGCCGTATCTCGGCATCCCGATCGTCAACATGCTGACCGTGACGGCCGAGCATATCCGCAGCACGCTTCCGGCCTTGCGAAAGGTCGGCCTGCTGGCGACCTCTGGCACCGTGGCCAGCGGTGTGTACCGCAAGGCGTTGGAGGCGGCGGGCCTTGAACAAGTGATACCCAGCACCGAGCGGCAAGCCCGTGTGATGAACGCCATCTATGGCCCGCAGGGCGTGAAAGCGGGCTTCACCGCAGGCGCCTGCGTTGACGATCTGATGGCCGCCATCGACGAGTTGGCAGCGCGCGGCGTCGAAGTGGTGGTTCTCGGCTGCACGGAACTGCCGCTGCTGCTGCCGCACGCCAGCGTCAACACAACTCAAGGCCGGCTCGTCACGCTGATCGACCCGACCGATGTTCTGGCGCAGCACTGCGTTGCGCGCGCCCTCGCCCACCCTTCTCCATCGCATTCCAACGCTTCATTACAAACGACATGACCCACCGTATCGAACACGACCTGCTCGGCGACCGCGAAATCCCCAGCGATGCCTACTACGGCGTCCACACGCTGCGCGCGCTGGAGAACTTTCCGATTACCGGCACTCCCATTTCTGTCTATCCGCAATTGCTCTGCGCGCTGGCCAGCGTGAAAGCTGCGGCAGCGCTGGCCAACCATGAGCTGGGGCTGCTGGACAGCCTGCATGCCAACGCAATCGTCCACGCATGCGAGCGTGTGCGGGCGGGCGAAGCACACGCGCATTTCGTCGTCGATGTCATCCAGGGTGGCGCAGGCACGTCCACCAACATGAACGCCAACGAGGTCATTGCCAACCTGGCGCTGGAGTCTCTTCGGCACGCGCGCGGCGACTACCAGCACCTGCACCCGAACGAACACGTCAACCTGAGCCAGAGTACAAACGACGTCTATCCGACCGCGCTGCGGATTGCCGCGCACGAGGGCGTCCTGGCCCTGATCGATGCCATGGGCGTGTTGCGGCAAGCGTTCGAGCGCAAAGCCGAGGCATTCCGCGGTGTGCTCAAGATGGGCCGCACGCAGCTCCAGGACGCCGTACCGATGACACTCGGCCAGGAGTTCAGCGCCTATGCCGTCATGCTGGGTGAAGACCAGGAACGGCTGGCCGAAGCCGCCGCACTGATGCGCGAGATCAACCTGGGCGCCACGGCCATCGGCACGGGCATCAATACGCATCCGGACTATGCGGCCGCTGTCTGCCGGCATCTGGCACGAATCACGGGCATTCCGCTGGTGACGTCGCACAACCTGGTGGAGGCCACGCAGGATGTGGGCGCGTTCGTTCAGCTCTCGGGCGTGCTCAAGCGGACGGCGGTCAAGCTGTCGAAGACCTGCAACGACCTGCGGCTGCTCTCCAGCGGCCCGCGCGCGGGGCTGGGCGAGATCAACCTGCCGCCCATGCAAGCGGGGTCGAGCATCATGCCCGGCAAGGTGAACCCGGTGATTCCGGAAGTCGTCAATCAGATTGCCTTCGAGGTGATCGGCAATGACCTGACCGTCACCTTTGCCGCTGAGGCCGGGCAGCTTCAGCTCAACGCCTTCGAGCCCATCATTGCGCACAGCCTGTTCAAGAGCGTCTCGCACCTGCGCAACGGCTGCCTGACGCTGGCGGAAAAGTGCGTCGACGGCATTACCGCCAACGAAGCGCACCTGCGTGCCAACGTGGAACACTCGATCGGCATCGTCACCGCGCTCAATCCGCACATTGGATATGCGAATGCGACAGCGATTGCGCAGGAGGCGCTCGTCAGCGGCACCAGCGTGTATCAGCTCGTGCTGGACAAGCGCCTGCTCAGCCGCGAGGCGCTGGACGAGATTCTGCAACCGGACATGCTGGCCCAGCCGCGTGCGGTGACGGCGGCCCGGGCGATTTGACCGAACGGAGGCTGCTGAGCCGAACAGGGATCAGTCAACCGAAGCCGTAAAGCTTCACCGGATTGGCGACAAAGATCATCTGTTGCCAATCCGCACGTCCGATCCACGCGGCAATCGTGTCGAGCAGCGCGGCATCGTCGGGCTTGTGCGCCTTCTCGGTCGGATGCGGCCAATCAGTGCCCCAGAGCATCCGCTCGGGCGCCATGTTGATGAATGCCTTGGCAACGGGCTCTACGTCGGCATAGGCCGGTGCACCGGTCTTGGTATCGACGTACGGACCGGACAGCGTGATCCACGTGTTTCCCTTGTCGACCAGGCGTTGCGCTGTGCGCATGGCGTCGGACTGCATGCCGCCTGGTTGCGGGACATGCGCAATGTGATCGATCACGAGCGGACATGGCAGCGCAAGCAGATGCGACTCCAGCGCGGGTAGCTTCGCGCCTTGCACGACAAGCTCGATATGCCACCCAAGTGCGCCGATGCGAGACGCCAGCGGCGCCAGCATCTCGACGGTAGTGGCGCCCGGATAGCTCAGATTGAAGCGGATGGCCCGCACACCTGCTGCGTGCATCTCCGCAAGCTGGGCATCCGTCACGGAGGTATCGATCACCGCGACACCGCGCGCATTCGGCCCGAAACGCTTCAGCGCATCCAACGTGCAGCGGTTGTCCGTTCCGTATGTCGACGGCGTGACGACCACGTTGCGCTGCACGCCCAAACGTGCCTGCACCTTGCGGTACTGCTCAATGCTCGCGTTGGGCGGTCGTAGCGTGGTGCCCGGGGCACTGGGAAATCGGTCATCGTAGATGTGCATGTGGCAATCCACCGTGCCGGCGGGCAGCTTGAACGTCGGCGTGTCGCTACCGCTGGACCACAACTCTTCCGCCGCCCCAGAGCGCGCGGGAACGGCCGCCGCCACGGCACCGGCACCTGCCATCTGCAGGAACTGCCTTCTGCTAAGTGCGCGCATGGTCAGGCGGTCTCCGTCTTGTTCAGTACCGGCGCTTCCGGCGTCGAGCGGCTCAACAGCAGCAGCGTCGTCACGCTCACCAGCGTCAGCAGCGCCAACGGCATCAGCGCCAACGCGTAGCTGCCGGTGGCCTGCTTGACCCAGCCGTACACGTTCACCATCAGGCCGCCGCCAATGAGGTTGGCAATCGCGTTGATGGTGGCCAGCCCCGCAGCAGCCGCACTGTTCGAGAGCATGCCGGAGGCCAGCGCCCAGAAAGGTCCCTTGAACGAATAGGCCCCCACCAGCACCGCGCACAGCATCACCATGGTGGGCACGAGAGACCCGCTCAGCGATGTGCCAAACAGGCCGAGGCCGATCAGCAGCATCGGAATGGCGGTGTGCCAGCGGCGCTCCTTCAGACGATCCGAGCGGCGTCCCCAGAACACCATCAGCACCGAAGCCACGGCATACGGCACCGAGTTGAGCAGCCCCGTCTGCATGACGGTCAACCCGAAAGATTTGAGGAGCTGCGGCTGCCACACCGACAGCGTGCTGCCGGCAGCCGACGCACACACGTCCACCAGCGCGAGGCACAGCACATAGCGATTGCAGAACAGCTTCGCCAGCGGCATCTGCGCAACCTTCTTGGGCCCGCGCGCTTCGCCAGCCAGCGTATTCGTGAGCCACTGGCGCTCCTCACTCGACAGCCACTTGGCTTCTTCCGGCCGATTGGTCAGCAGGCGCAGGCAGGCGATGCCAAGCAGCACCGTCGGAATGCCTTCGAGGATGAACAGCCAATGCCAGCCGCGCAGGCCGGCAAACCCATCCATCTGCAGCAGCGCAGCCGAGATGGGCGAGCCGATGAAGCTTGCCGCCGGAATCGCCACCATGAACGTCGCCACAATGCGGGCGCGGTGCGTTGCCGGAATCCAGTACGACAGATACAGCAGCACGCCGGGAAAGAACCCGGCCTCCGCCGCACCCAGCAGGAAGCGCAGCGCATAGAACGATGCCGGGCCTTGCACCAGTGCCGTCGCGGCCGAGATCAGCCCCCACGTGATCATGATCCGCGCAATCCAGATGCGCGCGCCGTAGCGTTGCAGCGCCAGGTTGCTCGGTACCTCGAAGAAGAAATACGACACGAAGAAGAGGCTGCTTCCGAACCCGAACACACGGGCTGACAGCCCGAGGTCATGATTCATCTGCAGCGAGGCCATGCCTACGTTGCCGCGGTCGATGAAGGCCAGCAGGTAGCAGAGCATGAGAAATGGCACGAGCCGCCAGACCACCTTGCGTAGAGTCCGCTGCTCGATCTCGGTGACACCGGTACTGCCCGTCACTTGCATGTGTGTCTCCTGGCGCCGTCGTGTGCTGCGCGGCGCTGTTTGAATGTCTAGGAAGAAAGGTACTGCGATCGCTCGATCAGCGGGTTATGGCTTCACCGGCATCGGCGCCGGGGTCGCCCAGCCAAGCGATGGACAACGCACCGATGAGCAGCACGGCCGACACCGCCAGCAGCGGCGCAGTAAAGCCATGCGAGAACTGCTTGATGGCACCGATCATCGACGGGCCGACAAAGCCGCCAAGATTGCCCACGGAAACGATCAGCGCCAGGCCGCCCGCGGCCGCGCGGCCCGTGAGGAAGCTGGAGGGAATCGCCCAGTACGTAGCCTGGAACGCCAGGATGCCGCTTACCGTCAAGCACAGCGCCGTCAGCTTGAGTGCCGGTACATCAACGGCGGTGCTGGCCGCCAACGCGACCGCTGCAACCACCAGCGCACCGGCCACATAGGGGATGCGGTTCTGCGCGCGGTTCGCCACGCGGGCCCACCACAGCATGCCCCCCGCCCCGATCGCGTACGGAATGGCCGTCAGCCAGCCGACCACCGCGTGCTCGACACCAAACTGCTTGATGATCTGCGGCATCCAGAGCCCCACGCCGATGGAGCCGACGATGCCGCAGAAGTTGATGAACGCCAGCACGAAGACACGCCAGTTGGTCATTGCATCGCGCAGGGTCGTGCCATGTTTGCTGGCGATGTCGCGTTGCTCCATGGCGAGGCGGCGCGCGAGCACGACCTTTTCATCGTCGCTGAGCCAGGTGGCCTTTTCCGGCCGGTCTGCCAGAACGAACAGGCACGCGATACCAAGCAGCACCGCCGGCAGCCCTTCGATCAGCAACAGCCATTGCCAGCTGCGCAGCCCATGCAGGCCACCGAGCTCCAGCAACGCACCCGATATCGGCGAGCCGATCATGTTCGCCACCGGAATCCCCACCAGGAATGCCGCCGTCACCTTGGCGCGCCATTTGCCTGGAAACCAGTGCGTGAAGTACAGGTAGATGCCAGGCGTGAAGCCCGCTTCGGCAAGACCCAGCAGAAAGCGCGCTGCCGCAAAGCTTTTGGGCCCGACCACAAATGCCGTGGCCATCGAGAACAGGCCCCACGTGATCATGATCCGCGCGATCCAGATGCGCGCGCCCACCTTCTGCATGATGAGGTTGCTGGGGATCTCGAACAGGAAATAGCCGATGAAGAACAGCCCCGCCCCGAACCCGAACTGCTCGGCCGTCAGGCCAATGTCCTTGTTCATGGTGAGCGCGGCAAACCCTACGTTGGTGCGATCGAGATAGCTGATCACATAGCAGGCAAAGATGAACGGCAGGATGCGGCGGAATGCCTTGGCCAGCGTGCGTTCGCTCGCGTGGTAGTCGGCATCGGGCAGCGTGGCGGCGGCGCGCACATCCGCGCCGTGCGGTGGCGTGGTGGCACTCAAGGTCTGGGACATTTGCATGGTCTCCTCCATCGCGCTTCTATGAGCGCTAGGGGTCGCGTATCGATGAGCTAGGGCGTGGGCTTTGTCTGTTTTGCCCGATGCGGCAGCGGGCCGGCGATGTCCATCTCGGTTTTGAGCACCGTGCCGGACACCGATTCGGTCATGAAAAGCGTCTTCATTTCGGGGCCGCCGAAGCACAAGTTCGTGAGCGATGCACCTTCGGGGCTGGTCACAATCACCTCGGGCTCGGCACGGTGGTTGAGCACCCATGCGCGGCCGAGTCCGGGGTTGGCCACGAACAGCCGCCCCGCCGTATCGATCGTCAAACCATCGGGGCCGCTCGGGCCGTGCGATGTGAAGAACTGTCCGACCTTGCTGACCGAGCCATCCGCCTGCAACGGCACACGCCATACGCAGTTGCCGCGCGTCATGGCGACGTACAGCACCTTCTCGTCGGGCGACAGCACAAGCCCGTTCGGGCTGGGGCAATTGCCGAGCAGCATGTCGAGCTTGCCCTCCACCGACAGGCGATAGACGCGCCCGGTCGGGTCATGCAGCCCGGTCTGCCCCTGATCAGTGAAGTACAGGTTGCCGCGCGAATCGAACGTCAGATCATTCACGCCCTTGAAGCGCTCCGAGTTGCGGCGCTCCAGATAGGGCGTGACTTCGCCGCGCTGGATGTCGAGCAGCATCAGCCCGTTGCGATAGTCGGTGATGAGCAGGTGCGCATCGTCGACGAACTTCATGCCGTTGGGCTCGCCGTCGTACTCGGTCACCAACTCCCACTCACCTGCGGGCGAAATACGGAAGACGCGGCCATGCGGGATGTCGGTCACGTACAGATAGCCTTGGCCGCCCGGGCTCCACACCGGCCCTTCGAGAAAGGAATCGGTAGCTTGCCCGCCGCGATTGGCGCGCGCCCATTCCGTCTGCACATCGGGCTTGCGGAACCTGGCTGGCATGCGTGTGAAGACTTCAGCTTCACGCACCGCCGGTGGCGAGAGCTGGAACATGGACATCACGCCGCCGTGCGCGAGCGTTCCTCGATCACCGCGAGCACATTGGCCGCCGCGCCCTTGCCCATGTTCACGTAGGCCGCATCGCTCACGCCGCCGATATGCGGCGACAGGATGATGTTCGCAACGCCCTGGAACGGGTGTGGCGTGGTCATCGGCTCCACGTCGAAGCTATCGAGCCCGGCCGCACGGAGCCGGCCACTGGCCAGCGCTTCCACCAGCGCCGGTTCGTCGATCAAGCCGCCACGCGCCGTGTTGACCAGAATCGCACCGGGCTTGAAGCAGTCGAACGCGTCGCGGTTCAGCATCTTGCGGTTCTCCGGGGTCAACGGGCAGTGCAGCGAGACCACGTCGGACTGCACGTACAACTCACCAAGGCTCGTCAGCTTCACGCCGGCCGGCGCCTCCTTGGCGTACGGATCGAAGGCGAGAACATTCATACCGAACGCCAGCCCGATGGCAGCCGCCCGGCGGCCGATCGCTCCCAGGCCGACCAGGCCGAGCGTGCGGCCGTCCAGTTCGATCGACTTGTGCGTCGCCTTGTCCCAGTGTCCGGCGCGCATGCGCGCGTCGAGCTGCGGGACGGACTTTGCACACGCCAGGATCAGCGCCCACGCATGCTCGGCCACGGCGGCGGCGTTGGCACCCGCCGCGGCACGCACCGCAATGCCACGCGCCGCAGCGGCGTCCTGATCGATGACATCGATGCCGCTGCCGTGCTTGGAAATCACCTGCAGGTTGCCGGCCGCGTCCATGATGCGGGCGTTGACCTTGCCATAGCGCACGATGATTGCCACCGGCTTGTACCGCGCGCACAAGGCAACGATGTCGTCTTCGGTGGGCTGCTTGCCGGCAAACACGACTTCGAAATCGCCCAGCATGTCCAACGCCTGGGGTGCCAGATCAGCCGCCGTGACGAGCAAGACCGGCTTGGTTGCCGTCGTGCTCATTACAGTGCCTCGCCTTCAGCCAGCATGCCCGCAGCGCGCAGTTCTTTCTCAAGCCAACCCGGGCGCGTGTCGCCCTTCTGGATGGCAGCAATGCGGGCAGCTTCCGCCTCGACCTTCTTTTGCGCGAGCACGAGAATGCGCTCGACCTCCGCACGCGGGATGACGACCACACCATCCGCATCGCCCACCACCAGGTCACCCGGATGCACCGTCGCCCCGGCGGCTGAGACCGGCAGGTTCACGCGGCCGGCCACGCTCTTGGTCGGCCCGCATGGGTTCAGGCCCGCAGAAAAAATCGGGAACGTGCCGTTGGCCAGTTCGTGCGAATCACGCACCGCGCCATCGATGACGAACCCGGCAATACCCGTGGCGTGCGCCTGCGTGGCCATGATCTCGCCGATCAGCGCGCAGCTCTGGTCACCCTTGCCGTCCACCACGATCACATCGCCGGGCTTGGCGACGGCCATGGCGGCGTGGATGGCAAGGTTGTCGCCCGGGCGAACTTCAACCGTCACGGCGGGGCCGACCACTTTCATCGTCGGCGCGAGCGGTTTGACGCGGCCGTTGAGGGTGCCGCGGCGCCCGGCAACGTCGGCCAGGATGGCTGCCTGAAAGCGGGCAGCAGCGTCGACCAGCGCGGGCGAAACGCGCTCGATATCGCGAACGATGGCGGAAGGGGTGTGCGAAGGGGTACTCATGAAAAACCTACCTCAGACTGTGATGTTTTACTCTGTACAACAATGGTGTACTCAGTGAAATCACTATAGCCAGGGCGAGCGGAGCGATCCAGTAGCGTTTACCCTTCCGCCAGATACAACAGCGTTGTACATAGTACAATCCTGCCGTACATGCGTTCGGGGAGTTGGGAATGGGGAATGACGGCGTTGCCGCAGTAGAAAAGGCGCTGGCCTTGCTGGATTGCTTCAAGCCAGGGGCGGAAGCCCTGTCACTCGCGGCCCTGGCGCAGGCGTCGGGCATGCACAAGACCACGGTGTATCGGCTGATGAACTCGCTGGAGCGCATGAGCTATGTCATTCGCTCCGAGTCTGGTGCGTACTCGCTCGGGCCGCGCCTGCTGTATCTCGGCAAGCTCTATGAGCAGTCGTTCCACTTGTCTTCCGTGGTGGAACCGGTGCTGCACGCGCTGGCGGCAGCCACGCGAGAGAGCGCATCGTACTACGTCATCGATCACGGCCGGCGGCTATGCCTGTTCCGCGCTGAACCGTCGGAAGGCCTGCGCGAGACACGCCTGCCCGGCACGTCTCTTCCGCTGGACGATACGGCCATCAGCCACGTGCTGCGCTACTGGGGGCTGGGTGAAGCGTTGTATGACGAAGCACCGGCGTTGCCGCTGTTCACCTCCGGCGCGCGCGACCAACACACGGCGGCATTTGCCACGCCCGTCTTCGGCTCCGGCGACAAGTTCATGGCCGCGCTGACGCTATCGGGCGCAGCCTCTCGGCTCGAAGCTGCGCGCACCACTGGCGATTTCGTCACGAAGCAATTGCAGGCCGCGTCCGACCTGTCGCGCAAGCTTGGTGCAAGTGCGGCATTGTGCGAACGCGTCTACGGTGTTTGACGTGAAGGCGCTGCCTGAAGCTAAGCTCGCCCCTCCGGGCTAAGGGCGCCCCGCAGATTCAACCGAGGTTTGCTCTGCCGTCGCCGCTTCGGCGGGGCGCTTCGCATGGCCGATGCGCTGCGCATGATAGATGCCGGTGTGGCCTGAAAAGAGATAGCTCACCACGCACGCGATGCCGGCAAACGTGCCGACTTCGGGGCCAAAAAGCTCCATCGCCATGAGGGTCGACGCGATGGGCGTATTGGCGGCGCCCGCAAACACCGCAACGAACCCAAGGCCGGCCAGCAGCGGGAACGGCAGCGGCAGCACGTAACCGAGCGCATTGCCCAACGTGGCGCCGATGTAGAACAGCGGCGTGACTTCACCGCCCTTGAAACCCGAGGCCAGCGTCACGATGGTGAAAGCCGCCTTGCCGGCAAAGTCGTAGGCCGGCAGCGGGTTGTGGAAAGCATCCACGATGACGGGAATGCCGAGGCCCAGGTACTTGTCGGTACCCAGCGCCATGGCCGCAGCCACGACCACGCTGCCGCCCAGCACGGGGCGCAGCGGGCCAAACGCAATGTGATGCTTCAACAGTCGGCTGAGCCGGTGCGTGAGCGCCGCAAACGTCATCCCTGCCACACCGAAGACGATGCCCGCCACGACCACCAGGCCGATCGCGACCGGCGTGAGATGCGGCACAAAAGGAATCGCGTACGGCGTGTGGTGCACGCCCAGCAGCGGCGGAACCAGGTCACCCACAATGGCCGCGATAAAGCACGGCAGGATGGCGTCATAACGCAGACGCCCGATCGCGAGCACCTCCAGCCCGAAGACGGCACCGGCGAGCGGCGTGCCGAACACCGATGCGAAACCGGCGCTGATGCCCGCCATCAGCAGAATGCGCCGGTCCGCCGGGGCCAGCGAAAACAACCGCGTCAGATAATCCGCAAAGCTGCCACCCATCTGGACAGCCGTGCCCTCGCGCCCCGCTGAACCACCAAAGATGTGGGTAACAACGGTGCCCAGCAGGATGAGCGGCGCCATGCGCTTGGGCACGACACGCTTGGGGTCGTGGATCTCGTCGATCAGCAGGTTGTTGCCGCCTTCCACCGAGCGCCCCATGTAGTGGTAGAGCAAGCCGACGGCAAGCCCCGCCACGGGCAGAAACCACAGCAGCCAGGGGTGGGCGGTGCGCGTGTTGGTCGCCCAATCCAGCGCCAGCAGCAACACCGCAGAGCCGAGTCCAGCGAGCATGCCGACGAGCGATCCCAGCGAGAGCCAGCGCAGCAGATACCCGAACATGAGCAGCGGCTCGGAGCGTGTAAGCATTGTCTTCATGATGACCAGATTCGAAGAACTCAAACCTGAGCGACAGAACGTCGTTTGGGCGTGTGCCTACAACTTCCTTCGTTCAGGAACTTGTAGGCATCATCAGCCGGTTTCGTGATCCGCAGACCGGCGGTTAAGGGAGGCATGCCATCTCCACAAGGTTGGGCATTGTGCCTGAAGGCGGCCCAGGGGCACAAGCCGGCCTGGGCCTCGCTTGGCGCGCTGCCCGCCGCCTCACGGCTTGGCGAGCATCTCCTCGATCGCGTGCTCGAACACACTCAGACCTTGCGCGCCGACGATCAGCCGACCCTGCACCATGCCATCCACCACCCTGCCGACCACAAACGACGGGGTGCCGGAAATGCCCACGGAATGCGCGTACTGGTTATCCGCGTTGATCTCTGGAAGATACTTGTTGTCCGCCATGCACTTCTGATACTGGCCGGCGTCGAGCCCCAGGTCTTGGGCGTATGACGCCAGTGCAGCGGTGTCGATCCGGCTCTGGTTCTTGAACACTAGATCCTTCATTTCCCAATACTTGTTCTGATCACCCGCGCAGCGCACCGACTGCGCCGCGTTGATCGCGAAAGGATGGAAGTCGAGCGGGACGTCTCGCAAGACGTAGCGCATCTTGCCCGTATCGATGTACTTCTTCTTGAGCTCGGGAAACGTGGTGGCTTCAAAGCGCGCGCAGTACGGGCACTGGAAATCGGTAAAGGCGACCAACGTGATCGGCGCATTCGCCTTACCCAACACATGCGTTGCCGGCGCCTTGACGGACAGCGTGCGTGCCGGCGCGGCAGTGCCCGGGGCTGCGGGCGCGGCCTGGCGGGCCAACAGTTGGTGGATCTCTCGCAACTCCTTGAGGATGGCCTCGCCTTGTTGCTGGGTCATGGGCGCATCGGCATAGGCCGCGCACGAGAGCAGCGCGCTGGCGACGCAAACGGAGATGGCTGACCAGAACTTCATGTCTTTCCTTGCATGCAGGTAGATGGAGGACTCGCGGGTCAGTGGCAGAACCCGGCCGTGCACACGCCGGACTGGCAGTCGCTTGAAACCAGGCAGGTCTGGCCGGCGGCGCACTTTTGACAGGATCCGCCTCCACCGCAATCCACGTCCGTTTCAACACCGTTCTTGACGCCATCGAAACACGTCGGTCCCTGGCAGGTGCCCGACGTGCACACGCCCGACCCACAATCGCCCGGCGCGGCGCAATGTTGGCCCACCGCACATGTTGTGCAGGTTCCGCCCCCGCAATCCACGTCGGTTTCCTGACCATCGCGCACGCCATCGGTGCAGGTGGGCGCCTGGCATGTGCCGCCCAGGCAGACATCCCCGCCTGTACAGTCGGCAGTCGTCGTGCAAGCTGCGGCAACGCAGCCGCCGGAACTGCAGGCGAAGTTGGCGGGGCAGACCACGCCGCAACCTCCGCAGTTGTTCGAATCCGTTGCGGTATCGACGCATGCACCGCTGCAAGCGCTATACCCCGACGCGCACGAACAGGACACGGAGACGTTCGTCACGTTGCCGCTGACGGTTCCTGATCCATTCACCACCGGGCAGCTCAGATTGGCGGGCGGGCTCGATACGGTCACGACGTAGGGATTGCCGTAGGCCACCGCCGATGGAAACGTGAAGGCGCCGTTGACGCTGCGCGAGAGGCTGTCCCCGCCATTGTTCTTGAGCACGACCGTGCCGCTGCTCAAACCCGAGAGCGTTCCGCCCACGGTATAGGCGTTGGTCGTGCAGGTGACCGCAACGGTGCTGATGTCGCCCGCACCCATGGTGCCGGCGCCGTTGGCAATGCTGCAGCTCTGCCCAGCCGGATTGGTCTGCACCGTGACTGAGAATCCACCGCCTTCTGCCACCGGCGTAGCAAAAGCGAAAGCGCCGTTGGCGGAACGGCTCAGGCTATCCGTGCCGTTGTTCTGCAGGACAACGGTGCCGTTCAACCCTGAAACCGAACCGCCAACCTTGAATGCATTCGTTGCACAGACCACCGACACGTTGCCGACATTGGCGGCCGAAACCGTACCGGCGCCATTGGTCACCGTGCACGTCTGCGTGGCCGGCTGCGTCGATACGGTGACGTGATACGCCGCGCCGTTGGATACGCTGGTCACAAAGGTGAACGTGCCGTTGGCGCCGATGGCGAGATCATCGCCCGCATTGTTCTGGAGCACCAAGGTTCCGGATAGGCCCGTCACCAAACCACCAATGGAGTAGCCCTGCGCCGCCGGTACTGCAGGCCCCGTAGACCCGACAGAGGCCGCACCGGTCGTGCTGCCTCCATCCCCTCCGCCGCAACCGGACAGACCCAGGACAACACAGCAAGCCAGGAGCCTGCTTGACAACTTTTTCGACACGCTCATTTGGAGCCTAGCGGGTGACCGCATTCAGAACGATGCCCGCGACGACATGCACGGCGCGCGGCAAGGCCACATCCCGCCTGCGGCTGTCCGCCGTTGGGGATGAACCACAAGGAAGCCATTGAAGTGGGGGCCCGGAATGGCTCGACACACTGCGCCAATTCGCCGCCGGAAGCAGCGTCTGGAGACACCTCACGCGTCAGCACTTGCGGCCGACGGCCGTTGTGCCGCAGCGCGTCGAACTCGGTCTGGCGCATGCGTGAAGCACGCCCAGTGAGGGCTGCCCGGCCATCGGCCCTTACCTTCGGGTGATGCCCTTATTACGCCGGGCAATCGGATTGGCGTAGGTGAGAGGAGCGATCAGCCGGCCCGTCAACGCCCGCCTTCCCCCGTCTTCAATCGACTTCTTCTTATAGGCATGTGTAATTTTGTGGCATAAGCTACACATTCGACCCCACAGCTGCAAGGGATATGTGGAGGGGAGATCGCACCGAGCGAGGATGGCCACGCCGGCGCGGATCGACAAAAGACTCTTCGTTGTTCAATGGCATTCACCAGTGTGACGATTCCGAGGCGGATTGTTCACTGTGGATTCGTCCGGCATGCTCGGTGAAGAGCCGCAGCTCAATCGAGACACCCCGACCTTGCCCCAGGAGCCCCGCATGACCGCCAGCCTGATCTTCGACGATCGCCCGACCGATGCCGATACGCTGCTCGCTCGGGGTTCCGCCCTTGCGGGTGGCCTGCGCCGCATGGGCGTGCAGGAGGGCGACGTGATCGGCGTGCTGCTGCGCAATGCGCCCGCCTACATCGACGTGATGCACGCCTGCCGCATCGCCGGGTGCTACTTCTGCCCCATCAACTGGCACTTCACGCCGGCCGAGGTGGAGTTTCTCGTGCGCGATTCCGGCGCCAAGGTGTTGATCGGCCATCGCGACCTCGTGGATGCGGTGGAACCGCTGCTGCCGGCCCACGTGCAACTGCTTCGCGTGGATGCCGAAGGCACCGACCGCGCTGACGGCTATGCCAACTGGCTCGCGCTGCAGACGCCGTACGACGGGCCACTGGTTTCTCCGCGGGGGCACATGGCCTATACGTCGGGCACCACCGGCCGGCCCAAGGGTGTCGTGCGCCAGGCCGTGCCGCTCGATCAGCTCGACGCGCATCTGCAGAAGGCACGGGCCGTGGTGGCCGCCACGTTCGGTATCGTGCCGGGCTGCCGTGCGCTGGTGCCCGCGCCGCTCTATCACAGCGCGCCGAGCCTCTTCGCTCAGCAAGCCGCGCAGATGGCGGAGCTGCTGGTGGTGAACGCGCGCTTTGATCCGCTGCGCGTGCTGGAGCAGATCGAGCGCTACCGCATCGACACCGTCTACCTCGTGCCCATCATGTATGTGCGCCTGCTCAAGTTGACGGACGAAGAACGCAGCCGATACGACCTGTCCTCACTGCGCTTCGTGGCCTCCACCGGCGCCCCATGCGCGCCCGAGATCAAGCGCAAGATGATCGACTGGCTCGGCCCCGTCATCTACGAAACGTATGCATCGAGCGAGACCGGCATGATCACCGTGATGGACCCGCGCGACGCCGCCGCCCGCCCCGGCAGCGCTGGCCGCCCGGTGTGCGACGCGCGCGTGCGCATCCTGCGCGAAGACGGCACGCCCTGCCCCACCGGCGAGATCGGCCTGATCTACAGCCACCAGCCCGCCTACCCCGATTTCACCTACCGCGGCAACGACGAAGCACGCGGCAAGATCGAGCGCGATGGCCTCGTTACGCTCGGCGACATGGGCTACCTCGACGCGGACGGCTATCTGTATGTGTGCGACCGCGCATCGGACATGGTCATCTCGGGCGGCGTGAACATCTACCCGGCCGAGATCGAACATGCGCTGCTGCGACACCCCGATGTGGTCGACTGCGCTGTCTTTGGCGTGCCCGACGACGAGTACGGCGAGCGCCTTGTCGCGGTGGTCCAGACCGAACGCCAAGACCTGCTGGCCGAGCCCGTGATCGAGTGGCTGCGCGGCCAGATTGCCGGCTTCAAGATCCCGCGCCAGATCGAGTTCACCACAGCGCTGCCGCGCGACGACAACGGCAAGATCGCCAAGCGCCGCCTGCGCGATGCCTGGTGGGGCGACCGGCAGCGGCGCGTATGACGGCGCACGAACCGCTGCCCGAACCGATCACGCGACAGCAGCCTCCTGGGCCGTGCCGGACTTGGCGAACAGCGTGCGCTCCGTGAACTTGATGTTCTGCGGATCGTAGTACGGGTCGGCCCATGCGCTGGTCGTCTTCAGCACCAGCGGCTTGTCGGCTGTGGCCTTGGATTCCCCTGCGCGGAACCGGTAATGGTCGAACAGGCGGATGGCCTCGATCGCATAGGCCGTGACGATGGCGGGGTCATAGATGGCGATCAGGCTGTCGCCGTTCTGTTCCTCGCCGCCTTTCGACAGGTTGGACGAGCCGCAGAACACGACCGGCTCGTCGCCATTGAAATCGCACACGACAAACTTGTGGTGGATGTGCTGGCCGGTGCCGGCATCCACCTCCTGCTTGAACGGCGCAGGCGCTTCGTCCTTCAAATACGCGAACGACACGGTTTGCGAAGGCACATCGCGGCCGGGGGCGAAGGCATCCACACCGCCCTGTTTGTCGATCACGCCCAGCGAGAGCAGCCCAGCCTTGTGCGGCACCACCTGTTCGAGCGTGGTCAGCATCTCGCCGCCGCCGTCGGTAGCCATCACCGCAAACAGCACGGAGGACAGCGCGCCCTTCACGCGGTCAGCCGCCTCCGTCAGCAACGCGTCGGTCTGATGCGGCGAGAAGCCGAAGCGCGCACGCGGCGTGCTGCCTTGCGGCACGGCCTTCCAGTTGGCAGCCAGCGCATCGGCACGGAAGGCAGCCGCCACCTTGCGGCTGCCGGCGGCGTCTTCACCATGCTGGCCGATCAACCCCCACAGATGCTCGAACACCTGCGCGTAGAGTTGCGCGGCGTCTTGCCCGAACACCAGCACGCTGTTGGCCTGCACGTACAACCCGCGCAGCGAGAAATTGGCCGAGCCCGCAAGCACGCGCACCGGCTTGCCGCCAGCATCGCGCAGCAGGATCGCCTTGTGGTGCTGGAAGCGTGCAAGGTGCGTGCGGCGGACCTCCGCGCCAGCCTGCGTGAAGTATTCAGCGGCCTGCGTCTCAAACGCGTTGTCGGTGCCGTGGCCCGCCGGGTTGGCGCCGGTGCTGACGTAGTTGTCCTGAATCACGCGGACCTTGCGGCCGTTTTGCGCAAGCCACGCAATGGCACGGATGATGTCCGGCTCGTCCAGGTCATAGGCCAGCACGTCGATGCCGTAGCCGTCGGATGCCTTGCACTGGTTCAGTAGATCGATGATGAGGCGGCGGCCCGTGGCGCCCAGGTAGGCGTACTTGTTCTGATACGGCTGCGTGTCGTACAGCAGCGGCGATTTTGTCTGCGCGCGCCTCTCTGGCGCCAGCGCCGTGTTGCCGCCGTAGTGATCGATGAACGCCTGCGACGACACATAGCCACGCACCATGCCCACGGTGGCCCAATCGCTCATTGGCTGCTGCAGCGTTACAGCCACCGTGCGCGTGGCGCGCGTCTCCAGTTGCACGGGGTTCGTCGACGCAAAGTAACGCGCGTGCACGGTGTAGCTGAGCTGCGCAGCCGCATGCGGCGGAAAGTGGACCCAGTGGAAGGACTGAAACGGCGCGTCGATGGAATCGGCATACTTGCCGGCCTTCAGCGGCGCATCTGCATGGATGGGCGTGTCGAACGTCAAGCGGTTGGGCACCCAATATGGCGCCCCGCCCTGCGGTGTGCACTGGATGGCAAAACCGGCCAGATCGGCGCGGTCTGCATCGGCCACATCAAAGGCGAACAGCACCGCGCTGTCGCCCTGATACACCTTCACCTGAAATGAATCGACGGATGTCGCCATGGAAGCCTCCTGGGGTGGCAAAGCATCCATCCAGTAAGCACGGCGATTGTGACAACCATCTGACGCACGGCACGAAAACCTAGCTGCCATGCGGGTTGGCAGGCAGAGATTTCAACCCGGCTTCAATCGGATCTGCGTACGCGCTTGCAACAAGCTGCGCCGTTTCCAGCACAGCGCATGTCACCCATGCGCCCCTTCACTTGCCACGCTCAACCAAGCCCCGCCAACGGATGCGCCTGCGTCCGCCAAGGCGACGTCAGAAAATGCCGCACCCGCTCCGGCCGCACCTGTGGCAGCGTTGCCGGCGCCCAGCCGGGTCGGTGATCCTTGTCTACCAGATGCGCACGCACGCCTTCACAGAAATCGCCGTCCTGGATTCCGCGCGCCACGATGCCCAACTCCATCTGGAAGCACTCGGCCAGTGACAGCTGCCGACCGCGCAGCAGCGCTTCGCGTGTGACGTGCAGCATCGTCGGCGAGTGTGAAGTCATTGCATCAAGCGTGGATTGCAGCCATTGGCGCGGCTCGCGGGCCTGCTCGCGCTCCAGGCTCTCGCGCAGCGTGGCGACAATGCGATCGACCGACGAACGGCGATCGAAATAGCGCAGCACCCACGGCGTTGCCTGTGCCAGCGGCGCGTGCGGCACGACGTTGCACGGCGGTTCGAACACGCGGCGCAGGGCCTGCATGAGGTCGCCATCGTGCGGCATGCGCTGCAGGCGCTCTTCGAAGGAGGCGAGCCATTCGGCCGGCACGCACACATCGGCCAAGTGGCAATGCAGCGCGTCAGCACCCGTCAGCGTCACGCCCGTCAGCCCGACATACAGCTCAAGCTCGGGCGACATCACGCTCAAAAAGCGCGTGGCGCCCACGTCGGGCAGAAAGCCGATGCGCGTCTCCGGCATCGCCATCTTCGTGCGCTCGGTCACGACACGCAGCCGTGCGGCCTGCCCCAGGCCCATGCCCCCGCCCATGGTGATGCCGTCCATCAGCGCCACGATGGGTTTCGGGAACTGATGCAGCGCATAGTCGAGCCGGTATTCGTCGATAAAGAACTGCAGCCAGCCGTCGTCGCCATCCATGCGGCCCTGCTGCGCAAGCTGATAGAGCGAGCGCACATCGCCGCCCGCGCAGAAGCCTTTCTGGCCCGCACCGCGCAGCACCAGCGCAACGATGCCGTCGTCGTGGCGGCATTGCTCCAGCAGCGTCGCCAACTGGCGCACCATGCCGTGCGACAGCGCATTCAGGGCTGCCGGCCGGTTCAAGGTGATGACGGCCACGCGGTTCACCACGCGCATCAACACCTCGGGTTCGGCAGCGCCAGTCTCGGGCAGCGTCGCCTGACGTTGGACGGCACTCATTGCAGCGTCTCCGATTCATGTGCGGAATGCCAGCGCGGCGCGCGTTTCTCAAGGAAGGCGTTCACGCCTTCGCGCTGGTCCGGATGGTCAAACAGATCGACAAAGCGCTCGCGCTCTACGGCCAGCGCCGCACCGCGCGGCACGCCATTGCGCGCCTGGTGGATGAGTTGCTTGCTGAAGGTGACGGCCTGCGGGCTCAACGTTGTTACACGCAGCGCCATGGCGATGGCCGCTTCGCGCGCAGCACCGGTTTCCACGACCTCCTCGACCAGGCCGATACGCAATGCGGTCTGCGCATCGACGCGCTCGCCGGTCAGGATCATGCGCTTGGCCCAGCCCTCACTCACGAGCCAGGGCAGCGTCTGGGTGCCGCAACCGCAGCACAGCAGGCCGACGGCCGTCTCGGGCACGGCCAGCTTGGCGTGCGCTTCGGCGATGCGGATGTCGCATGCCAGCGCGCACTCCAGCCCGCCCCCCATTGCAAAGCCATTGATGGCTGCGATCACCACGGGCCGCGCATTCTGCAGCGCTTCGAACGCGGCGCCGAAGCGCGCTGCAGCCTCGCGTGCCACATCGCGGTCGCCATCGGCAAAGGTGTTGAGGTCGGCGCCCGCGCTGAAGAACTTCGGCCCGTCGCCGGTGATGACGATGGCGCGCACGCGTGCGTCGGCGTTCAAGCGTTCGACGGTGGCTTGCAGTTGCAGCAGACCATCCGGTGTGAATGCGTTGGCCGGCGGGCGCTTGAGCGTCAGCAGCGCAATGGTGCCCTGATGCAGCGTTTCCAATTCGATCATCATGCCGCTCCGTCTTTCCGATAGAGCTTGATGACGGCGGAGAAATCCAGCTTGCCATCGCCCTTGCTGCTCACGGTCTGGTAAAGCTGCTGCGCGAGCGCCCCAAGGTAGACGGGCTGACGGACGGACTTTGCCGCGTCGCCGGCCAGGCCCAGGTCCTTGAGCATCAGGTCGGTGCCGAAGCCGCCCGTGTAGCCGCGCGAGGATGGCGCGGTCTCGATCACGCCCGGGAACGGGTTGTAGGTGTCGGAACTCCAGCAGCGCCCCGTCGATGTGTTGATGATGCCGCCGAGCACCTTCGGGTCGATGCCGAGCGCCTCGCCCAGCGACATGGCTTCGGCCACGCCAGCCATGGTGATGCCGAGCACGAGGTTGTTGCAGATCTTCGCGCCCTGCCCGGCGCCGGTGTCACCGCAATGCACAAGGTTCTTACCCATGGCCGACAGCACGGGGCGCACCTGCTCGAATGCCGCCGCGCTGCCGCCTACCATGAAGGTCAGCGTGCCAGCGGCTGCACCGCCCGTTCCCCCGGAAACTGGCGCATCGACGAAGGGGTTGCCATGCTCGGCTGCCAGCGCGGCAAGCGCCTTGGCGCTGGCAGGGTCGATGGTGCTGGAATCGATGATCGGCACGCCCTTGGCAATGCCGGCCAGCACGCCGTCTTCTGCCGTCAGTACATGGCGCACATGCGCCGCGGCAGGCAGCATGGTGATGACGGTTTCGGCACCCGCCGCTGCCTCCTTGGGCGATGCCGCTGCCGTGGCGCCGGCTTCCACCAGCGCGCCCACCGCTTGCGTGTTCAGATCAAACACGGTCAGCGCGTGGCCCGCCTTGAGCAGGTTGTGCGCCATCGGGGCGCCCATGTTGCCCAGGCCGATGAATGCGATTTTCATGACAACGCTCCTGGTGCGATCAGCGCAGGCTGATGGTGGTATTCACGCCGCCGGCGTCGACCGCGTCATCAAACCAGCGCGCCGTCACCGTCTTCGTTTGCGTGTAGAACTGCACGACTTGCTTGCCGTACGGGCCCAGGTCGCCCAGCTTGGAGCCGCGAGAGCCGGTAAAGCTGAAGTACGGCACGGGCACCGGAATGGGAATGTTGATACCGACCTGCCCGACGTCGATCTCGCTCTGGAACTTGCGTGCCGATGCGCCGCTCTGCGTGAACAGCCCCACGCCGTTGCCGAACGGGTTGGCGTTGACCAGCGCAATGGCGTCGTCCAGCGTGGGCACAGTCAGCACCAGCAGCACGGGGCCGAAGATTTCGTTGGTGTAGATGTCCATGTCGGTCTTCACGTCGGTGAAGATCGTCGGACCGATGAAGTTGCCGTCTTCGTAACCGGCCACGCGCACGTTGCGGCCGTCGAGCGCCAGCGTGGCGCCCTGCTGCACGCCCGACTCGATCAGGCCGAGGATGCGCTGCTTGGCCGCGCGCGAGACCACCGGGCCGACGTCGGTACCCGGCTCCACACCGGCGTTCACCTTGAGCGCCTTGGCTTTCTGCACCAGGTCTGGCAGCCACTGCTGCGCTGCGCCCACCAGCACGACCACGGAGGTCGCCATACACCGCTGCCCAGCCGCGCCAAAGCCCGCGCCGACGAGCGCATTGATGGCCTGCTCGCGGTTCGCATCTGGCAGCACCACGGCGTGGTTCTTCGCGCCCATCATCGATTGCACGCGCTTGCCATGCTCGCTGCCAAGGCGATACACATGCGTACCGACCGCCGTGGAACCCACAAACGAGATCGCCTTGACGTGTTCGTGTGTGCACAGTGCATCCACCACGTCCTTGCCGCCATGCACGACGTTCAGCACGCCGGGCGGCACGCCGGCTTCGAGTGCCAACTCCACCAGTTGCATGGTCGACAGCGGGTCCTGCTCCGAAGGCTTGAGCACGAACGTGTTACCGCACACGATCGCCATCGGGAACATCCACAGCGGGATCATGGCGGGGAAGTTGAACGGCGTAATGCCAGCGCACACGCCAATCGGCTGGCGCAGCGTGTAGGTATCGACCGCGCCGGCCACGTTCTCCAGAAACTCGCCCTGCTGCAGCGAGCCCACCGAGCAGGCGTGTTCCACCACTTCCAGCCCGCGGAAGATGTCGCCTTCTGCATCGGGCAGCGTCTTGCCCTGCTCGGCCGTGAGCGTGCGCGCGATGCGCGGCGAATGCTCACGAATCAGCGCCTGGAACTTCAGCATGATGCGCATGCGTGCGCCCACCGGCGTGTTCTTCCATTTGGCGAACGCGGCGTGCGCCGAGCGGATGGCCGCATCCACTTCATCCGCCGTGGCAAACGGCACACGGGCCAGCACTTCCTGCGTGGCGGGGTTGACGATATCGCGCCATTCCTTCGACTGCGATTCGACAAACTCGCCGCCAATCAGCAGCTTGACGGTGGGCGGGGTGTCCTGCTGTGCGGCAGGCTTGGCGGAAGCGAGAGAGGCAACGGCGCTCATGAGGGTCTCCTGGCGAATCGGTATCGGTAGCGGTGGCGGGTTCAATGCGGGATGGGCAAATCAGGCGAAGTCTTCTTCCCAGTACTCGCCGGGCATGCGGGCGGGCTGGGGGGTGCGTTCAAGTTCCAGGCGGCGCAGTTCCACACGCCGGATCTTTCCGGAAATGGTCTTGGGCAGCTCACTGAACTGCAGGCGGCGGATGCGCTTGTAGGGGGCCAGCTTTTCGCGCGAGAAGAGGAACACGGCGCGCGCCAGTTCAGGGCCGGCTTCGTAGCCCTGGCGCACCGTCACGAACGCCTTGGGCACCGACAGGCGCAGCGGGTCGGAACTCGGCACCACGGCCGCCTCGGCAATGGCTTCGTGCTCGATCAGCACGCTTTCCAGCTCGAACGGGCTCAGGCGGTAGTCCGACGACTTGAACACATCATCGGTGCGGCCCACGTAGACGAAGTAGCCATCGTCGCGGCGCATGGCGACATCGGACGTGTGGTAGTAGCCGTTGCGCATCGCCTCGGCCGTGGCGCGTTCATTGTTGGCGTAGCCCTGCATCAGGCCGAGCGGGCGGTGCGAGAGCGGCAGCACGATCTCACCTTCGCTGGCCGGCTGATCGTCATGGTCGACGAGTTCGACGCGGTAGCCCGGCAGCGGGCGCCCGACCGAGCCCGGCACCACCGGCTGCCCGGGCGTGTTGCCGATCTGGCAGGTGGTTTCGGTCTGGCCAAAGCCGTCGCGGATGGTCACACCCCAGGCGCTGCGCACGCGCTCGATGATCTCCGGATTCAGCGGCTCGCCCGCGCCGACAATCTCGCGCAGCTTGACGGCATACGAGGCCAGCGGCTCTTGCACCAGCATGCGCCACACGGTGGGCGGCGCGCACAGCGTGGTCACGTTGAAGCGCACCAGCACGTCCAGCGTATCCTTCGGCACAAAGCGCGCGTAGTTGTAGACGAACACGCAGGCCTGCGCATTCCACGGGGCGAAGAAGCAGCTCCACGCATGCTTGGCCCAGCCGGGCGAGCTGATGTTCCAGTGGATATCGCCGGGCTGCAGGCCGATCCAGTACATCGTCGACAGATGGCCGACCGGATAGCTCTGGTGCGTGTGTTCAACCAGTTTCGGCTTGGACGTGGTGCCCGAGGTGAAGTACAGCAGCAGCGGGTCGGTCGCCTTGGTCGGGCCGTCGGGAACAAACTGCGCGGGCGCCTCGTAGGCTGCGCCCAGGTCGACCCAGCCATCACGCTGCGCGCCCACCGCGATGCGCTTGACGCTCGCATCCACACCGTCGAACTTGTGCAGCTCCGCCGCGTCGACCACCACGCATGTGGCGCCGCCGAGTTCCACGCGGTCGCGCACGTCGTCTGGCGAGAGCTGCGTGGTGGCCGGCAGCACCACCGCGCCCAGCTTCATCGCCGCGAGCATCACGTCCCACAGTTCAACGCGGTTGGGCAGCATCAGCAGCAGGCGGTCACCCCGCACGATGCCCAGCCCGCGCAGGAAATTCGCCATGCGCGACGAGCGCTCCGACATCTGCGCAAACGAAAGCTTCAACCCGCCGCTTTGCGGGTCATCAACGATCCACAGCGCCGGGTTGTCGTTGCCGCGCGCCATCACATCGAAGTAATCGAGCGCCCAGTTGAACGTGTCCAGCGTCGGCCACGCGAACTCGCGATACGCGCGGTCGTAGTCGGTGCGATGGCGCAGCAGAAAATCGCGCGCTTCCACAAAACCCTGTGCTGCAGATACCGCTTGGTTCATCGTCGTCTCCTGGTCGGCGCGTCTGCGCTCTTTCGTATTCGGTCGATGTGCGCGGTGCGTGCTAGACGTGCCGCGCGATCACCATCCGCTGGACTTCGCTGGTGCCTTCGTAGATCTGGGTAATCCGTGCGTCGCGGTAATGGCGCTCGACGGCGTAGTCGGCCAGGTAGCCATAGCCGCCGTGGATCTGGATGGCGTTAGAGCAGATTTCCTCGGCCAACTCGGACGCATAGAGCTTGGCCTGCGAGGCCTCCGACAGGCACGGCTTGTCTGCGCTGCGCAGGCGCGCCGCGTGGTGAACGAGCAGGCGCGCCGCGTTCAGACGCGTGGCCATGTCGGCCAGCATGTTGGCGATGGTCTGGTGCTCGCGCAGCGCTTTGCCGAACTGGATGCGCTCATTGGCGTAGTTGCGCGCGGCATCGAATGCGGCGCGGGCAATGCCCACGGCCTGCGCGGCAATGCCGATGCGCCCGCCTTCCAGGTTCGACAGCGCGATCTTCAGGCCTTCGCCGCGCTCGCCCAGCAGGTTCTCTTCGGGCACGGCGCAGTCTTCGAGCGTGATCGGGCACGTATCCGACGCGCGAATGCCGAGCTTGTGTTCCGGCCGCCCGACGTGGAAGCCCGGGGTATCGGTCGGCACGATAAAAGCCGAAATGCCGCGCTTGCCGGCTTCGGGGTCAGTCACGGCAAATACGATGGCGATGTCTGCCCGCGCGCCATTGGTCACGAACTGCTTGTTGCCGTTGAGCACCCAGTGGCCATCGCGCAGCACGGCGCGCGTGCGCAGGTTGTTGGCTTCGGAGCCGGCGTGTGGCTCGGTCAGGCAAAACGCGCCAATCGCGCGGCCCGTGGCCAAATCCGGCAGGTAACGCGCCTTCTGCGCCTCGGTGCCGAATTTCAGGATGGGGCCGCAGCCGACCGAGTTGTGCACGCTCATCATCGTCGCGCTGGCAGCGCACCCGGCGGCAACCTCTTCCAGCGCGAGCGCATAGGCTACGTAGTCGGTGTACGAACCGCCCCACTCCGCCGGCACGATCATGCCCAGCAGGCCCAGCTCGCCCATCTCGCGCACCACGTCATCCGGCAGTGCAGCATCGCGGTCCCACTGCGCAGCGTTGGGCGCCAGGCGCTCGGTGGCAAAGTCGCGCGCAGCGTCGTGGATCATCCGCTGCTCTTCGGTATAGAAGTCGTCCATCGCTTGGCTCTTGCTTGGTTGCTGACCGGCGCCGCGTGACGCTGCCTCTGCAGGCGCCTTACACTGTGCAGCCTGCGGCGCTTGGGTTCGATGGGGAAAAAGTGTAGGCACGCGGCTGGGCGGCTTCGATGCCCGTCACGATCAACTTGCGTGAGCGGATTTGCCATACCGATGAAAAACAACGAAAAGGGAACCGTCTCTGTCAGCCTCGTCAACGAGGCCGTGACACGTGCGCGCGCGCATGGTGTGGACATGCAGCCCATCATGGCGGCTGCGGGCATCACACCGCAGATGCTGGCGCAGCCGCGCAGCCGCGTGTCGTCTGCACAGTACGGCGCGCTGTGGGCCGGCATTGCGCAGGCCATGGACGACGAGTTCTTCGGGCAGGATGCGCACCCCATGCGCTGGGGCAGCTTCGTGGCGATGACGCAAGCGGCGCTCACGGCGCGCACCGGGCGGCAGGCGCTGGCGCGGGCCGTGGGTTTTCTGCGGCTGGTGCTTGACGACCTGCATGTGCAGATCGAAGAAAGCCCGGACCGCGTGCGCCTCGTCTTCGTGCACCGCAAGGGCACACGGGTGCCGCCCATGTTCACCTACGCCACGTGGCTCATCATGGTCTACGGCCTGGTGTGCTGGCTGGTGGGGCGGCGTATTCCGTTCATTGCCGCACGCTTCCGTTGTGCGGCGCCGCAAGATGCGCAGGAATACCGCCTGATGTTCTGCGACGACATGGCGTTCAAGCAGGACGCCTCGTACGTCGATCTTTCGCCGGGCTTCCTGGAACTGCCTGTCATCCAGACGGCAGCGTCCATCAAGACCTTCCTGCGCGATGCGCCGGGCAACTTCATCGTCAAGTACCGCAACCCGGATTCATTTGCGGCGCGCGTGCGCAAAATGCTGCGCAACCTGCCGGTCGCGAGTTGGCCGGCGTCTGACGCAATGGCGCTCAAACTGAACGTGGCCGAAGCGACGATGCGCCGGCGCCTGAAGCTCGAAGGCCACACGTATCAGTCCATCAAGGATGACCTGCGGCGCGACATTGCCATCGGCCAGTTGCAGGACACGCGCCGCACGATCGCCGACATTGCCATCGCTGTGGGCTTTGCAGAACCGAGCGCCTTCCACCGCGCCTTCCGCAAGTGGACGGGCATGCGGCCGACGGACTATCGGCTGGCCAGCGCAGACTGAGGCTGCGCAGCGACGGCGTCTTCGCTCGTGCCGCTGACTTCGCGCAGCGTCTCCAGAAAGGCCTTCAGCACCGGCGAGTGATCGTCCACGCGATAGTGCACGTATAGCTGCACGGCTGGCAGCGCGAAGGTGTGGCGGACCTGATGGCACATGCGCCTGACGGTTCAGGCGTCGAGCCGCAGCGCCATGTGTTCTTCGTCGTAGAAGCGATAGCCGACACGCATGGCGCGGCGCTCGATGCCGAAGGTCTCGAAACCCGCGTTGCGATACAGCGCTTGCGCACGTGGGTTTTCAGCGTTGACGCAGAGATGGATCTGCAGCACCTGCGCAGCACGCGCATGCGCAATGGCGGCATTCAGCAGACGGCTGGCAATACCGCCCCGCCGATGCGCAGGATCAACAAATACGCCCCACAGTACGGCCTTGTGTGCAACTTGCGCGAGCGCTTCACGCCGCAACCCGGCAATGCCAATCAGTTCGTGCCCCGCAAAGGCACCAAACACGATCTGATGCGCAGTCGCCCGGATGCGGTTGCAGGTTTCTTCCAGCGTGCGCCCCAACTCTTCATCGTGCGTCGGCCAGATGGCGGTGGGCGCGTCTTGAATGGCCTTCAGGCGCAGCGCCTTGAAGGCTTCGGCATCGTCGTCGGTCAACGGGCGGATGGCGATGTCGCTCATGGCTGTTTGGCCTCCACGGTGAACGCATCGCCGGTCTCAAAAAATGCACCGCCTGCGAGGTAGTGCACGGTCTTGCTGCCCGCATCGGTAAAGTGCCAGCGGCCGTTGCTGAACAGCGCAGGGTCTGCCCAGGCGGCTGTCACTTCAGCGATGAACAGGTCATAGCGCTTCTCATTGTGCGGCTCGGGAATGACGCGGCATTCCAGCCAACCTGCGCAGCCTGCTACCAGCGGCACGTCGATCGTGCGGGCGGGCATGGTGGCAAGGCCGAGCGCATCGAACTTGTCGCCGTCGCGGCCCGAGAGCGTGCCCACCGCGAGCGTGGTCTCGGCAATGGCGCGGGTGGGAATGTTCAGTGCGAAGACACCGGAAGCTTCGATCAGCTCGCGAGTGAGGGTGCGGCTGTCGACCACGACGAGCACCTTGGGCGGGTCAAAGTCGAGTGGCATCGCCCAGGCGGCTGCCATGACGTTGCGCACGCCGTTGTGGGCACTGGTGACCAGCGTGGTCGGGCCGTGGTTCAGGAGGCGGTAGGACTTTGCCAGTTCTACTGGGGCGAGTGTGGGGGGATTGGGCATGATGGCGCGGGGACTGAGGGGAGGCGTCATCATAGGTCAATGGGGTTGGAAGTGTTGGGGGTGGTTTTTGTGCTGTTCTTTTGTTGGTGGTCCATCCCCCTTTCGTACCCTGCCGGGCACGACTCACTTTTCTTTGTCTTGCCAAAGAAAAGTAAGCAAAAGAAAGGCGCGCCCGAGATGGCGACTTCCCCTTGAATTTGTGTGACCGTGCGGGGAAGGAGGCAAACTCGCTGCGCTCAAACAGGCCTCCTTCCTTTTTCCGCCCGCTCACAAAAATTCAAGGCGCCATCAAGGGCTCAACGTCAAAAGAGAAAGGCCAACCCATCGCGCGGTCGGCCTTGTCGTTTGGGCTTGTGCCCAGATGGTGTGGCTTTTGTCTTTTGACTTTCCCTGCCCTAGATGGCGCCTTGAATTTCTGTTGCAGGGAGGAAAAAGGAAGGGAAACTGTCTGAGCGCAGCGAGTTTTTCCCTTCCCCTCCCTACGACATAAATTCAAGGAATCTTTCGCCATCTCGGGCGCGCCTTTCTTTGCTTACTTTCTTTGGGCAAGACCAAAGAAAGTGAGTCAGCCCCGGTAGGGGATGAAACCAGGGATGCACCACAAAAAACAAAACCCCAGCGAACCCCATCAACCGGGCCAAAACTCACTCAGCAACCCGCTTAGCAATATGCCCCAACGCCTCCTCCACCTGATCAATCAAAATCAGGCAGAGATCACCCGGCTGCAACCGCCCCAGCGCCGTGTCGATCGCCAGAAATTCACCACGGATTTCATCAACACGGCTCGTGCGTGCCGCACCCTGTAGCCCTTCACGCAGCAGCGCCAATACCTCGCCATCCTCACGCCCACGCTGGCACTGGTCTTCGTACAGCACGACATCGTCAAACACGCCGCCCAGAATCTGCGTCTGGCGGCGGATATCCTCATCGCGGCGGTCGCCCGCCCCGCTGATCACCACCGAGCGGCGCTGGGCCGGCATGGTGGCCACGGCGTTGCATAGCGCCTGGATGGCGTCGGGATTGTGGCCGTAGTCGGCGATGAGCGTGGCGCCCTTGTAGTCGAATACATTGAAGCGGCCGGGCGCGGTGGCGGCGTCGTTCACAAAGGTGGCGAGGCCGCGGCGGATGATCGCCCAGTCGATGCCAAGCGCCCACGCAGCGGCAACCGACGACATCGCGTTTTCAACCTGGAAGCCGATGGTGCCGTTGCGCGTGAGCGGAATGTCGGCCAGTGCGATGCGCGTTTCGTTGGCGCCTTCGGTGGCCACAATCTCGGCGCCGTCGACAAACACCACCCGCTTGCCTTGCGCGCGGTGCAGGGCCATGGTCGGCAGGCTGGCATCGTGCGCGAAGAAGGTGACTGAACCCGGGCAGCCGTCAGCCATGCGCGCGACCATCGGGTCGGCGGCATTGAGCACCGCCATGCCGCGCGGTGCCACGTTCTGCACGATCACGCTCTTGAGCACGGCCAGGTCTTCCACCGTGCTGATGTAGTTCAGGCCCAGGTGGTCGCCCTCGCCCACGTTCGTCACGACTGCCACGTCGCAGTGGTCGAACGCGAGACCTTCGCGCAGCAGGCCGCCGCGCGCGGTCTCGAAGACGGCGGCGTCGACGTCCGGATGCAGCAGCACGTTACGCGCGCTGCGCGGGCCGCTGCAGTCGCCGGTGTCGATGCGCTGGCCCTGGATGTACACGCCGTCGGTGCCGGTCATGCCCATGCGCAGGCCGCTGGTGGCGAGCAGATGTGTGATCAGGCGCACCGTCGTCGTCTTGCCGTTGGTGCCGGACACCGCCACCACGGGGATACGGCCGTCGTCGCCGTCGGCAAACATCGTGGAGATGATCGCCTCGCCCACGGCGCGGCCCTTGCCGTACGACGGCTGCAGGTGCATGCGCAGGCCGGGCGCGGCGTTGACTTCCACAATGCCGCCGGCCTGGTCCTCGAACGGCTTGAGCATCGTTTCGCACACGGCGTCCACGCCGCAGATGTCGAGGCCGACCATCTGCGCTGCCGCCACCGCACGCGCCGCGATGGCGGGGTGCACGTCGTCGGTCACGTCGGTGGCGGTGCCGCCCGTGGAGAGGTTCGCGTTATTGCGCAACACCACGCGCGTGCCCTTGGGCGGCACGGCGTCGGCGCTCAGGCCCTGCTTGGCGAGCGTGGCCAGCGCAATGTCGTCAAAGCGGATTTTCGTGAGCGACGTGGCATGCCCTTCGCCGCGTCGCGGGTCGCGGTTTACCTCGTCGACCAGCTCACGCACAGTGTGCTTGCCGTCGCCGATAACTTGCGGCGGATCGCGGCGCGCAGCAGCCACCAGGTGCTTGCCCACCACCAGCAGACGGAAATCGTGGCCCGGAATGTAGCGCTCGACGATCACGTCCGACGAAATGTCGGCCGCCACTTCATAGGCGGTCATCACTTCTTCGCGCGTGCGGATGCGCACGGCCACGCCCTTGCCCTGGTTGCCGTCGCGCGGCTTGACCACGACCGGGCCGTGGATTTCCTGCGCGGCTTCCCAGGCTTCCTCGGCGCTGCGCACCGAACGGCCCAGCGGCACCGGCACGCCGGCCGCGTGCAGCAGGGTCTTCGTCAGATCCTTGTCCTGGGCGATGGATTCCGCCACGGCGCTGGTCATATCGGTTTCGGCGGCCTGGATGCGGCGCTGCTTGCTGCCCCAGCCGAACTGCACCATCGAGCCCTGCGTGAGACGGCGGTACGGAATCCCGCGCGCCACGGCAGCGTAGACGATGGAACCGGTGCTGGGCCCCAGGCGCACGTCTTCGTCCAGCTCGCGCAGGCGGTGCAGCGCGTCGTCCAGATCGAACGGCTGGTCGTCGCGTGCGGCCAGGCAAAGTTGGCCGGCCAGCTCAAATGCCAGTCGGCCCACTTCCTCTTCGCTGTATTCGACGACGACCTGGTACGTGCCGGGTTCGAGCGTGGGCTCGGTATGGCTGAACGTCACCGGGCAACCGGCGGCGGCTTGCAGGCCCAGCGCGGCGGCTTCCAGCGCGTGCGCAATCGACGGTGCATCGGCTTCGTCATCCGGGCGCAAGGGGCCAATCGCCGGAAAGCGCGCGCGCAGGCGGTCTTCAAAGCCCGGCAGTTCGGCCAGCAGTTGGGATTGATCCGAGCAGGCCACGATGGCTTCGATGGCCGTATGGCGGCACCAGAGATTTGGGCCGCGCAAGGCCCGGATACGAGAGACTTCCATGCAATCAGCTTTCCGTTGTGCTTTGGGCGTTCTTTTGGATTCAGGCCCGATCGTCAGTTCTGGGATTCGGCGCGGCCCATCCACTGGTGTACCTGCTCGACGGTGCCCTCGATGGCGCACTCGTCGCATTGCAGGACCAGCAGGTCGCCTGCCGTGAGCTGCGAGAGCGCCGCATCCACGACATCCCGGCGCTTGGCCCCTTCGACGACGACTTCAGCCACGCGACCGCCTGCCTGCAACCCTTGCTTGAGCAGCGCGCGTGCTTGGCGATCGAACTCGGCATCGGTGCGCTTGACGCTGGCGTCTTCGCATAGCAGCACGCGATCGAACGTCTGGCCGATGACGGTGCCTTGCGCCACCAGGTCTTCGTCGCGGCGTTGCAGGCCGGCACCGAATACGAGCGTGCGGCGCTCGGCCGGGAAGTTGTCCAGCGCAGCGGCCAGGGCGTCCAGCGCCGAGGCGTTGTGCGCGTCATCTACCACGATGGTGGCGCCGTGGTGCTGGAACAGCGTGAAGCGGCCCGGCACATCCACCTGGCCCACATCGAAGGTGACGATACCGGCGCGCATCAGGTCGTTGGAAATGCCCAGCGCCCAGCCGGTGGCTACAGCGGCCAGCACGTTCTCAAGCTGGAACGGCACGCGGCCAGCGTAGGTCAGCGGAATGGCCGCAACATCGGCCAGAGCCAGTTCGGTCGGGCCGGTGGCGAGCACCACCTTGCCGTCACGCACGAACACGGCCCGTTTGCCAGCGGCGCGGTGCGCGGCAATCGCCTCCAGATCGCCCGACAACGCGAAGAAGATCACATCGCCGTCGCACAGGTCGGCCATTTCAACGAGGCGCGCATCGGCGGCATTGAGCACGCCCACGCCTGACTTCAGCACAACGTCAATCTGCGTGCGCAGAACGCTGTACATCCGGTCTTCGTCTTCGACGTAGAAGTCGCCCAGGTGATCGGGCTTGCCGAAGTTGGTGACCACGCCGACCTGGCAACGGTCATACGGCAATCCTTGCGAGAGGATCATGCCGCTGTCGCTCTCGAATACGGCGGCTTCCACCGCGCGATTCATCAGGATGCGGTGGCAGGCGTCCCACGCAGCGCGGTCGCCATGACCGCCGCGATTGTTGCTCGCCTCGACTTGGCGGCGGTCCAGGAACAGGCCATCGCTGCAGCCCAGGCCCGTGTGCTTGCCCGAGAGCTGCAGCAACTGCGCAACCAGCTTCGCGACGACGGTCTTGCCGTTGGTACCCGTGATGCCGACGATGGGAATGCGGCCGTCGTCCTGCACGCCGTCCTTGTCGGAAAACAGGTGATCCACAATCGCGCGGCCCACAGGGCGTGGTTCGCCCTGGGCCGGCCGAATGTGCATCAGCAAACCCGGCCCGGCGTTGACTTCCACAATGGCGCCGCGCTGCTCATCGAGCGGGCGCGAGATGTCGTCGGCCACCAGGTCCACGCCGGCAATGTCGAGCCCGACCACCCGCGCCGCCAGCGATGCGTGCGCGGCCACGCTCGGGTGCACGCGATCGGTCACGTCAAAGGCGACGTTGCCATTGCGCTGGATCAGCACGCTGCGGCCTGCGGGCGGCACAGCGCTGCCGTCGGCATAGCCCTGGCGCTTGAGTTCGAGGAGTGCGGCAGAGTCCAGGCGCACGCAGTTCAGCGGGTGCTCTTCGGTGCTGCCGCGGCGCGGGTCGGAATTGATCTGCGATTCGATCAGTTCTTCGATGGTCGAGGTGCCATCGCCGATCACCGACGCGGTTTCGCCCATCGCCGCCGCCGCCACACGGCCGCCCACGACCAGCAGGCGGTGTTCGTTACCGGAGACGAAGCGCTCAACAATCACGCCGTTGCCTTCCTCGATGGCCACGGCGTAAGCGGTTTCCACCTCTTCGCGCGTCATCAGGTTCGTGAACACGCCGCGGCCGTGGTTGCCGTCGTACGGCTTGACCACCACCGGCACGCCGATGTCTTCGGCCGCGTCCCAGGCGTCTTCAGCGTTGTCGACCATGCGGCCTTCGGGCACGGGCACGCCGCACGACTGCAGCAAGCTCTTGGTCAGGTCCTTGTCGCGCGAGATCGATTCAGCAATGGCGCTGGTGCGGTCGGTCTCGGCCGTCCAGATGCGGCGCTGGCGTGCGCCGTAGCCGAGCTGCACGAGGTTGCCGTCCGACAGGCGGATGGAGGGGATATTGCGGTCATCGGCTGCATCGACGATGCAAGCGGTGCTGGGGCCGAGGCAGTGCTCATCGACCAAGTCGCGCAGCGTTTCGACGGCCGCGTCCACGTCGAACGGGCGGTCTTCAATGGCCGCCATGACCAGATCACGGGCGGCCAGCAGGGCAGCGCGCGTCACGTCTTCATGCCAGGCACGCACGATCACCTTGTAGACGCCGCGCACCGGGGTCTCGCGCGCCTTGCCAAAGCCGCCGGGCATGCCGGCCAGGTTCTGCAGTTCCAGGGTGACGTGTTCCAGGATGTGGCCGGGCCAGGTGCCTTCCTTCAAGCGCATCAGGAAGCCACCGCGCACGCCGGGGCTGCAGCGGTGCTCGATCAGCGTCGGGAGCCATGTCGACAGGCGCTCGTAGAAGCCCGGAATCGTGTTGGAGGGAAAATCCTCCAGTTCACCAATGTCGACCCATGCCTCCAGCACTGGCCGATATGTCCACATATTCGGGCCGCGCAGCGACATGACATCGAGAATCTCAATGTCCTTCTTCTTCATTGAATTTGCTTGGAAAGCAGGGGGGCGATGTACGCGTGAATTGGTCCGTGGAATCGAACCGTTACCTTTCAATAACGTTACAACGGCGTCGGCGTTGACGTCTTGAGCCCGAAGTGCGTTGTGCAACGCACCAAATGTCCGGCTCGCGTGGCTATGTATACTTGCGAGCAAAATTTGCAGGCCGCAACAATTGCGACGCCGCACTCTTGCCTCGATTTATGTTCGTCCTTTTCCCGTTTTGGGCTGTTTTTTGGCCATTTGGACGCGCTTTTTGAATTCTTTGCGCCACTGATGACCCAGTCCTCCCCAACGTCCGCCCCCACCCTCGCCCGCGCTCAGGAACCCTGGAGTGTCGTGCTGGCCCCGAGCCTCGCTCCAGAAGAAACCGTCCTGGCCGGGCTGCAGCTGGATTTGGACGCAAGGTTGCATTTTACCCAAGGGTGGCTGGTTGTTACGAACCGGCGCCTGATCGGCCAAGCCCCTGGCGAAAAGGATTTGCAAAGCTGGGACATCGGCCCTGGCATGACGCTTGCCCACAGCGACCACGCCGGCGTTGGCACGCTGGAGCTGGCGGACGGCCAGCGCAGGCTGGCAAGCTGGCGCTACACGCTGGGCCACAACACCGACGCCCTGCGGCTGGCCGACGCCTTCGATGCCCAGCGCAACGCCCTGGCCACTGGCGCCCAAGCCGCACAGCCCGCCGCGGACATCTGCCCGACCTGTAAGGCGCCCCTCCCGCCCGGTGAAGACAACTGCCCGCAATGCAGCCGCGAACAGGAGCAGCCGCCTTCGACCTGGGCGCTGCTGCGCCTGTGGCGCTTCGCCCAGCCGTATCGGTGGGAATTGCTGGCCGGTTTCGCCCTGCTGCTGATCGGCACGGCCGCCACCCTGGTGCCGCCGTACCTGACGATGCCCTTGATGGACAAGGTGCTGATCCCCTATCAGAACGGGCAACCGGTCGATTACCGCCTGGTCACGCTCTACCTTTCCGGCCTGTTTGGCGCCGCGCTGGTGGCCTGGGTGCTGGGCTGGGCGCGCACTTATCTGCTGGCGCGCGTATCCGAGCGCATCAGTGCCGACCTGCGCACGACCACCTACGAGCACCTGCTCAAGCTGTCGCTCGAATACTTCGGCGGCAAGCGCACGGGCGACCTGATGGCGCGCATCGGCTCGGAAAGCGACCGGATCAGCGTGTTCCTGTCGTTGCACCTGCTCGATTTCGCGACCGACGTGCTGATGATTGCGATGACGGCAGTCATCCTGGTCTCGATCGACCCCTGGCTTGCGCTGGTCACGCTGGTGCCGCTGCCGTTCATTGCGTGGATGATCCACCTGGTGCGCGACCGCCTGCGCCATGGCTTCGAGAAGATCGACCGGATCTGGTCGGAGATCACCAACGTGCTGGCCGATACGATCCCGGGCATCCGCGTGGTCAAGGCCTTTGCCCAGGAAAAGCGCGAGGTGACACGCTTTGCCGAGGCCAACAAGCACAACCTCGCGATCAATGATCGCGTCAACGCGGTGTGGTCGCTGTTTACCCCGACCGTGACGCTGCTGACCGAAGTCGGCCTGCTGGTGGTATGGATTTTCGGGATCTGGCAGGTCAGCCATGACGCCATTACCGTCGGTGTGCTGGTGGCGTTCCTGACGTATATCAGCCGCTTCTACACGCGCCTGGATTCCATGAGCCGCATCGTGTCCGTCACGCAGAAGGCGGCGGCGGGCGCCAAGCGCATCTTCGACATTCTCGACCACGTGTCGAGCGTGCCGGAACCGGTCAAGCCTGTGCACATTGAGAAGGTGGACGGGGCAATCGAGTTGCGCGACCTGGGCTTCCGCTACGGCAACCGAGCGGTGATCCGCGGCTTGAATCTGTCGATCCAGCCGGGCGAGATGATCGGGCTGGTGGGGCATAGCGGCTCGGGCAAGAGCACGCTCGTGAACCTGATCTGCCGCTTCTACGATGTGTCGGAAGGCGCGATCCGCTTGGATGGCACTGATATCCGATCGCTGCCCGTCTCGGAATTCCGTCGCAACATCGGCCTGGTGCTGCAGGAGCCGTTCCTGTTCTTCGGCACGATCGCCGACAACATTGCCTACGGGAAACCCGGCGCCACGCGCGAAGAGATCATTGCCGCCGCGCGTGCCGCCCACGCCCACGAGTTCATCCTGCGCCTGCCGCACGGCTACGACTCGCTGGTGGGTGAACGCGGCCAGGCGCTGTCGGGCGGCGAACGCCAGCGTATTTCGATTGCGCGGGCGCTGCTCATCAACCCGCGCATCCTGATCATGGACGAGGCCACGTCTTCCGTGGATACGACCACCGAGAAGGAAATCCAGAAGGCCCTCGACAACCTCGTGCAGGGCCGCACAACCATTGCCATCGCGCACCGTTTGTCGACGCTGCGCAAGGCGGATCGCCTGGTCGTCATGGATCGCGGCCAGATCGTCGAAGTGGGCAACCACGATGAGCTGCTCGCGCGCGAAGGGGCGTACTACAAGCTTTATCAGGCGCAGGCCCGCAATGTCGATGCCGACACCGATCTGACCAGCGACGGCGAGCGCGTGGACGCCGCCGCGCCGGCTTACGCGCAGTGATCCCCTATTTGAAATGACTGCGATGCAAACGCCCGATTTCACCCTGAGCCGCAATGGCTTCGGCAAGCTTGTGATGACCCTGGCCGACGGCACCATGCATGAAGGCGTAGTGCCCGTGCGCGCGTTTCCGATCTCCGCCGCCAGCGAGGGCTTGAGCCTGATGAGCACCGACGGCCGCGAGCTGGCGTGGATCACGCAGCCCGATGCGCTACCCGCGCCAATGCGCGCACTGATCGAAGCTGAACTCGGTGCGCGTGAATTCATGCCCGAAATCCGCAAGATCGTCGGCGTATCGACCTACGCCACGCCCAGCACGTGGACGGTGCAGACCGACCGCGGCCAGACCGACCTCGTGCTGCGCGGCGAAGAAGACATCCGGCGCCTGACCGGCACCACGCTGCTCATTTCCGACAGCCACGGCATCCACTACCTGATCCGCGACCTGCTTGCGCTGGACAAGCACAGCCGCAAGATCCTCGACCGGTTCCTTTAAGCCCGCGCAGCCACGCAACCGCGCAGCCGTCGTTACCGGGGCGACGGCTGCACGGCCGCCATGACCTGGTCGAGCAGGTTTTCGGCCTGTTTCCAGGTTGCACGCTGGTTGTAGTCGCCCGCCGTGGTGACGATCACCATGTCGAGCCCGGGCACGATCCACAGACGCTGGCCACCGTTGCCGATGCCGCCGATCCACGCGTGTTCGGTGCCGCCGGCCACCACCTTGCCGAGCCACCACTGATAGCCGTACTGCAGGCCCATGCCGGTGTCGATGTGCGGGCGCGTTGATTCGGCGATCCACGCGGCTGGCACGACTTGCCGCCCATTCCATTGGCCGTGCTGCAGCACGAGCTGACCGATGCGCGCCAGGTCTCGGGGGCGCAGGCGCACGCCGGCAAACGCCAGGGGGCGGCCACGGTAGTCGTCTACCCATTCCCAATCGGTGATGCCCAGCGGTTCGAACAGCTGCTTGCGCGCGTACTCCGGCAACGACATGCCGACGCGCTCTGCCAGCAGCAGCGCGAGCACCGCCGTGTTGCCGCCGTTGTAGTTGAACTGCGTGCCGGCCGGCGCCGCCATCGGGCGGTCGAACACGTAGTGCGCCTGAGAGGTGTGCCAGAACAGTCCGAACTCGTCGTTGTTGAACAGGCTCGTCGCACGCCATTCGTTCCAGGCAAGGCCGCTGGACATCGACAGCATCTGCGAGAGCGTAATCGCCTCACGGCCGTCGCGATTCAGGTCGGCCAGCCCCGGAAACAGCGACAACGCCGGTGTTTCGAGCGGCGGCATCTTCCCCTGCCCTTGCGCAATGCCCCACAGCAGGCTTGTCACCGATTTACTGACCGAGCGGATGTCGTGAAGTGTGCTGGCGTCGAACGTGCGCGTGGTGCGGAACAGATCCTTCACACGCTCATCCTTGCCGGTGTGATAGACCTCCGCCACCAGACGGCCATGACGCACCACGAGCAGGCTGTGGAAGTTGATATCGGCTTCGGCAAAATTGCGCAGGACGGCGCAAAGGCGGCCGGCTTCGAAACCGGCTGCGGCAGGGTCGGCTTCGGTCTGCCAGCCATCATTCAACTGGGCGGGCGACTCGCAGGGTGCCGCCCGGGCGCCGCATGCCGCGCAAACCAATGCCAAAGCGATGCCGATGCTGCGCAGTCGTAGCGTCATCCCAGCCCCCCGTTGATGTGTCACCAAGTATCGTAACCGGCACTTGCAGGTGCAAGCCCGCTGCGATGAACTGTCGATTTGGGCGTCCGAACGGCAGCGGATCGGCCATCCGGGGGAGCTTCCAGCCCGCGCCGGAACCTGGGCCCGCGTTACCATGTCGGACCCTTCTTATTCATCAGTCACATCACAGGCACCTATGGTCACACGTCGAACCCTTCTTGCCTCCGCATCCGTTACCGCCACGCTGGCGGCACTCGGCATCACGCCCGAGGCGCTGGCCGCAAATCGCGTCAAGCTGGGTGATGCCGCGCCGTTTTCTTTCGATGCGCTGATCGAACGCGCCCGCACAATGGCCGCCAAGCCGTACACGCCGCCCGCCACGGCGCCGGCCGACATCCTGGCCAAGATCGACTACGAAGCGCACGGCAAGATCAAGTTCGACACCGCCCACGCGCTCTTTGCTGACGGTCCGGGCCAATTTCCGGTGACGTTCTTCCACCTGGGCACGTTCTTCCGCGCGCCGGTACGCATGCATGTGGTGGAAAAAGGCGCCGCACGCGAGATCGTCTACGACGAGTCGTACTTCGACATGCCCGCCGACAGCCCGGCGCGCAAGCTGCCGCGCGGCAGCGGCTTTTCCGGCTTCCGCTTTCAGGAAAGCCGTCTGGGCGATCAGAAAAAACTCGACTGGAAAAAGAACGATTGGGTTGCCTTCCTGGGCGCATCGTACTTCCGCGCCATCGGTGAGCTGTATCAGTACGGGCTCTCCGCACGCGGGATCGCGCTCGACGTTGCGCAGGCCGGCAAGCCTGAAGAATTCCCCAATTTCACGCATGTGTGGTTCGACACGCCGGCCGACAACCGCGCCGATTCCGTGACGATCTACACGCTGCTCGACGGGCCGAGCATCACGGGTGCATACCGCTTCGTCATGCACCGCACGAAGGGCGTGGTGATGGACATCGATACGGCCATCTTCCTGCGCAAGGACGTGGACCGTTTCGGCATCGCGCCTGCCACGTCGATGTACTGGTTCTCGGAAACCGCCAAGGGCACCGCCACCGACTGGCGCCCCGAAGTGCACGACTCCGACGGCCTGGCGCTCTGGACCGGCACAGGCGAGCGTATCTGGCGCCCGCTGAACGATCCGCCGCGCACGATGGCGTCTGCCTTTGGCGACAACAACCCGCGCGGCTTCGGCCTGCTGCAGCGCGATCGCGATTTCAACAACTACCAGGACGGCGTGCACTACGAGCGCCGCCCGAGTCTGTGGGTCGAGCCGCTGGAGGGCTGGGGCGAAGGCGCCGTGCAGCTCATCGAGATCCCGACCGACGACGAGATTCACGACAACATCGTCGCCATGTGGGTGCCGAAGGCACCGGCACGCGCGGGCAGCCAGTACCGGCTGCGCTATCGCCTGCACTGGCTGGCCGATGAGCCGTATCCGACGCAACTGGCGCGCTGCGTGGCCACGCGCATGGGCAACGGCGGCCAGCCGGGCCAGCCGCGCCCGCACGGCGTGCGCAAGTTCATGGTCGAGTTCAAGGGCGGCCCGCTGGAGAAGCTGCCCTTCGGCACCAAGCCGGAGGCAGTGCTCAGCACCTCGCGCGGCACGTTCTCGTACGTGTTTACCGAAGCCGTGCCGAACGGCGTGCCGGGCCACTGGCGTGCGCAATTCGATCTGACGGTCGATGGGAAGGAACCGGTGGACATGCGATTGTTTTTGCGTGTGGATGGCAAGCCGCTGTCTGAGACCTGGCTTTACCAATACCACCCGTTCCAATCGCCGGTGGGGCCGGTGGCGTCGTAAACGCCATCGCGGCGGCCACCAAACAAAGGCGGGAGATTCCCGCTTTTTTTCATTACTGGTAGGCGAGTGTCACCACCGCAAGCGCTGATTCCACTCCCGGCGCGCGCGACAAGGTCAGCGTGCCGTTGTTTGCCGCGAGCAGGTTGGCCTTGAAGCCGGCGTACTTGACGAGGACGTCCGCCTTGCCCCGCGAATCACCCACCCGCAGAGGCCGGAGCGATGACGCCGCGCGTGCCTCCACCGACACATCAAGCGGCACCACGCGCACCGCAGACGAGCGAAAGTCCAACACCACCTGGTCGCCGGACGACGACGGGCTCGCCTTCAAGAGGTTCTCCGCACCGGTGCGCTGGGGCGCAGCCTGCACGTGGAACCCTGCCTCGACGATGGTGCCGCTGAAATGGATCACGCCGCTCTGGCTGCCGCCCGCCAGCGCACCACCTGCTCCGACGGCCGCTGCCACGGCGACGGCCATTGCCTTGTAGACCTTGAACATGAGGACCCCCGATGTGTTGCATCCGTCCGTTTCCGTACGGGCCGGCGCAATAGTTTTTAACGATTTGCATCGTCCTCGGGATCGATCTCATTGTGGATTGCTGGCATCCCTGATTGCGAATCAGACGGCGGAGCCTGCAGACGCAACTCTTACGGCGCCGGCCACACCTCCAGCGCCTGCATCAACTGCTTGCCCAACGGAATACGCTTGGCCATGTCGCCCTCACGCGGCATGTCGATGTTCAGTGCGAAGGCATAGACGCGCCCGGCACGTTCCACCCAGCCGACCCACCAGCCGATCTCCGGCTGATACTCCGTCGCAACGCCCGTCTTGGCATACAGCGCGGCGTCGCCCTGCTGCTCGATCAACAGCATGCGGTGGACCAAGTCCCAGGTGCGCGGCTTCACCGGCAACTGCTTGAGCGCCATGCGGCTGGTGAAGCGCGCTTCTTCGAATGCGGAAATCTCCAGCGGGCCGCGTAGCCAGAATTGATCGATCACACTGCCGAGTTGCCGGTTGCCGTAGTCGAACGCATCGACGTAGGCTTGCATGCGTTCAAAGCCCACGCGGCGCGCCACCTCCTGGTAGATCGGCACGGCCGACAGGCGGATCGCCTCGGGCAACGCCATGTCGTGCTCCCACTGCTTGTAAGGCTGCGGCTTGCCGCCGTAAGGCAGCACCTCTTGATCGTCGCGCACGGCTCCGGTGTCGAAGGCGATCAGGCTGTTCGGAATCTTGAACGTGGATGCCGGGTGGATGCGCCGCGCGGCCCGCGCCGGGTCAACGACGTACGTGCGATCAGCGCTGATGTCCATCAGCACAAAGGTGCCGGAGACGCCGGCGGCGTCGAACACGCGCTTGAGGTCATTGCGCACGACCAGCTCGGCATGGGCAGTGGCGGTGCTCATGGCAACGGTGCAGGCCGTGAGGGCAAGCGCGAAGATCTTCGACCAGCGAGAGAACATGGAAAGCTCCTTGAATTGAGTGGATGGCTGCCGGCAACCATCAACGCGCAGATGAGCCGGCGCTGCGCATCGTAGGGAGCGCGCCGTGCCGCCGCCAGCGTGCAGGACACGCCGCACGTCACGCGCGTAACGCCTGTAACAAGGGGCTTGGCGCACAATGGCGCCACGTTTCGTTTCGCTTCGCCTGATTGCCTGCATGACGCCTGCCCTGCCCGCCCTCCATGTCGAGCTGACCACCCCGCAAACCGTGGATGGCCGGCGTGCGCCGTTCCAGAGCCTGTGGTTGCTGGTGCGGCTGGCATACGCGCATCGTCTGTCGCCGGAGCAACCGCTGGTGCGCCTGGCCGACCTGCGCGGCGCCGTGTCGGACGCCAGCACGCAGCGCATGATGATCAGCCGCGCGTTTCGCGACTGGCAGAACTGGGGCGTGCAAGCTGGCTGGGGTGAACAGCGCGACCGCGAGCCGCGCTTCCTCAACGCAGATAAGCGCAGCCAAGGGCCCTTCTGGCTCACACCCGAAGACGCGGCACGCGTGGTCTGCGTGGTTGAAGGACGGATTGCCGATGACGCCGATGTGCGCGCCTTCCTCGGGATTGCCGCCCCAGATGGCAGCACGGACAACAGCACCGATGCCAACGCCAGCGCGCTGTCCGGCCCGGCGCCTGGCACGCCCAACCCCGCGTTCTGGCACGCCTTTCTGACCGCGCGCCACGCCATGCGCGAAGGCCGCCTGTTGCATGCACTGGGCGCCAGCACAAGCGCGTCCGATACCGAGCGCGGCGGTGCCCTGCTCGCGCTGCGCCACGCCAGTGACGCCGCCGACAACGACTTCCAGCGCGCCCTCGTCACTCTGGGCGAGGCGATGGCCGCTCGCCGCCTGGGCGATTCCACACGCGCCAGCGCCCTGCTCTCGCAACTGCGCGCGCACCGCCGGCAACGCCACGTGCTCGGCAACGATTACCTCGCCGCCATGGAGCGCATCGTCACCGCATGGTGTGCGTATGACCGCCGCGACCTCGACCTCGCCGCCGGCCTGCTTGCACGCCTGGCCGATGCCGAGTCCGGCCGCAGCCTGCTGCGCTACCACCCGCAGATCCGCTTCGAGTGGAACAACCTCAACGCCCTCATCGAGCGTGCCCGCCTGCTCTATGCCGACTCAGACGGCACTGCTTTGGACGTACGCGCCCAGGCCGCACAGCGCATCGTCGCGCAATTCGAAACCGCGCTGGCTGCCGCATTGGAGAGCCAGGCGTCGGACGCTGTGCAGCAGGTTGCCGCCAATCTCGGCATGACTTGCTGGCTGCTGCGCGATGTGCTCGGCGACTCAACGCATGCCGACGGCACGGTCGACGCCGTCCGTTGGCTGGCCATGAGCGAATGGCAGGCGCTGCGTAACGGTGGGCCGCTGCAATCGGCGTGGAACGCCATCGCGCTGATGCGGATAGCACGCGCCGACACGCGCCGCGCGGCGCTCACGTTGACCGACATCCGCACGCAGGCCGGCCCATTTGCCGAAGCCTTTGACGCGCGCTACTGGCCGCAGCGTTGGACCGACGTGGCCGCACTGCGCCTGCGCGAACACGACAGCGGCCGGCATCGCTACGGCCACGTGCAAGTGAGCGGGTTACTGCTGGAGCTGGCATGGTTTGCCCACGCCGACGGCGATCACGTCACCGCCCGCACGACGATGGACCGCCTCTCGCAAACCATGCAGGACCTGGCGCCGCACGATCGCGCGTACTTCGTCCAGGCGCTGAAGCAGCTTACGCACACGGCAGAAGCGGCGCCTTAGGCTGCACCCAGAGCACATCGACGGGCGGAAAACTTCGTTGCATACCTAACGATTCATCGCTAGACTGCCGCACATGTTCGATCACTGCCTGTACTTCAATACCACCGCGCTGGCGCGCTCCGTCGAGCGCGAATGGACTGCCGCGTATGCGCCGTTCAGCCTGACGCCGCCCCAAGGATTTGTGCTGCGCGTGGTACTCAAGCAGCCCGGCGTACTCAACCGCGAATTGGCCGAGGTGCTGGGCATTGCGCGGCCCACCGCCACGCGTCTTGTCGACGGCTTGATCGCCAAAAGTCTGGTGGAGCGTCAGCCGTCTGCAGAGGACGGCCGCGAGTGGAACCTCTTCCCCACGGATGCGGCGCGCAAACTGGAAACCGCGTTGCAGGCCGCGAGCGCCAAGGTGGCGCGGCGCGTGCGCGAGCATGTCGGCGCCGGGGCGTTCGACGATACGGTGCAGGCCATCCGTGAGGTCCGCAGTGCACTGAACACGTAAAGCAATCGGGGGCGGCATGTGCCGCCTTTTTTATTGGCAAATAGTTGCATCACTACGCATCTAACCAAGGAGCGACCGTATGTCCGCCGTTCTCGTCACCGGCATCGAGCCATTTGAATCCGACCCGACCAACCCATCGTGGGACATCGCGCAGGCGCTCGACGGCATGCAGGTTGATGGCGCAGTCATCGTGGCGCGGCAGTTGCCGTGCGTGTTTGGTCTCGCCAACGAAAAATTGGTGGAAGCGATCGAGGACACATCGCCCACTCTCGTATTTGCGCTCGGCCTAGCCACGGGCCGAACGGAGATTTCGGTGGAGCGCGTGGCCATCAACGTGATAGATGCACGCATTCCGGACAACGCGGGCAACCAGCCGGTTGATACGCCGGTGGTAGCAGGTGGGCCGGCGGCGTATTTTTCCACGCTGCCGATCAAGGCCATCGTACAAACGTTGCGCGAGGTAGGCGTGCCGACGGGCGTGTCGCAGAGTGCTGGCACGTACAACTGCAATCACCTGTTCTATGGTTTGATGCACCACATTGCAACGCGCGCGCGGCACGTGCGCGGCGGCTTCATTCACGTGCCGACGACGCCCGAGTTGGCGGCCCGCCATGCGGGCCGGCCGAGCCTGTCGATCGATACCCAGATCAAAGGGATACTTCTGGCAGTGCGTACGGCGCTGGCCACGCAGGCGGATCTCAAGATGAGCGGCGGTGCGGTGCACTGACACGCATGATGGCAAGTGGCAGCCCAGGCGCCACAGGCGAGCCACGCTTTTTTCTTTCGCGCGACAACCCTCAAGCCACCAGCGGCATGAGCAACATCCGCGCAGCCAGTTCCTGTCGGAAGCCTTCCAACGCCCGCACGGCGGAATCGGCACCGCGCGCAGTGTTCTGCAAGCGGATGCCTTCCACCTGATGGATGCCCACCGTGGCAAACACATAACGCAGATACGGCATCAGAAAATCGGTCTGCGCGTGGGCGCCATCAAAGTTGCCGCCGGAGGCAGACACCACCAGCACCGAACGATCGGTCAGCATGCCCACTTTGCCCGTCGGCGTGCGCCGGAACGTGCGTTCGGGCCGCACCACCAAGTCGATCCACGCCTTCAACGCCGAAGGCACTGTGTAGTTGTGCACCGGCGTGGAGATCAGCACGGCATCCGCCGCTTCCAGTTCGCCGATCAGCGTTTCCGACAACGCAAGCGCTGCGCGGTGCGCTGCAGTGCGGTCGGCATCGGGCATGAGGCTGGCCTCGACAAAGCCGGCGTCGGGATGCGGCAGCGGTGTCGCCGCCAGGTCGCGCTCGATGATGCGCAGGCCACCGACGGCTTCGGCCAATTGTGCAATCACCAATTTCGCGCCACGCCGGCTGTGCGAGCGATCGTCGCGCGGGCTCACGGTCACATGTAGCAGTGTCGTCATCGGGACGCTCCACGTTGCGTGTTCATGCCAAAGCGCAAGGCACCTGCGAGCAGCCCGTTGCGATAGTAGAAGCGATGGCCGAGCACGTTGGACAGCGGCGTGTCGAGCACGAGCCGTGCACAGCCCAGGCGCTCGGCTTCAACCTTGAGGTGGTCCATCAGCACGTTGCCGAGGCCGCTGCTGCGCAGGTTGGCATCGGTCACCAGATCGTCGACATACAGGAACGAACCGTAGACGAGATTCTCCTGCTGCCGATAACCCGCCAGCGCAACTGGCACGCCATCGCGCCAGACGGCGATGAGGCGATAGCCGTCTTCCACCTGCCGGCGCCAGCGCGCGGCCAGCTCGTCGGCGTCGGCAAGATGCGGCCGCAGTTGATGCATGACGGGAAAGCACGCACGCAACGCGGCTTCGTCTTCGATGGGGCGGATGGTGTCCATGGTCATGCTTCCTCTGCGGCCACGGCGGCGGGCACCTGCGGCGCAAAGCGCATCGCAACGGCAATACGGTTCCACGCCTGGATGTTAGCGACGGCGGCCGTGAGGAACGCGACTTCCGTCCTGGAGAAATGCTCAAGCACGGCGTCGTATTCGCCATCTTCCACGCCGTGGTCGGAGGCGCGGGCCAGCGTGGTCAGCGCTTCCGTCCACGCCAGCGCGGCACGCTCGCGCGGCGTAAACACCGCCGGCGTGTCGCGCCAGACCGCCACCAGATCGAGCTTGGCCGGCACCACGCGCAGCTTGCGCGCCAGGTTCAGATGGAATTGCACACAGAACGCGCAGCCGTTGATTTGCGAAGCGCGCAGCTTGACGAGTTCGGTCAGCGGCTTTTCCAGCCCTGAGGCATCGACTGCCTTGCCGAGCGCCTGCAACGCCGGCGCCACACCGACGACGGTATCGACAAATTCCGAGTAATCCATGCGAGGGGAGAGATCTTCCATGTCTGGCTCCTGTTGAGGGGTCCGGGTTGGAGGAATGGTAATATCAGTGCTCGAACATCATATTCGAACTCTTACATCATGAGCAAGCGCACCCCTGCCGCCGGCAAGGAAAACGACACGCCACGCAACTTGCCCGCCATCCCCGAGCCCGGACAGGGCAAGCGCGGTGAAGAAGGCTATCTCGGCTACCTGTTGCGCCAGGCCAGCGCCGCCCACCGGCTACGCATGGAGCGCGCCATGGCCGATGTAGGCGTCACCCTCCCGCAATTCCTAGTGCTCACGATGCTCCGCGCCTACCCCGGCATCTCGAACGCCGACCTCGCCCGGCTGACCATGCTGACGCCCCAGACGGTGAGCGTGATCGTTACCAACCTGGAGCGTAGCGGCGCTATCACGCGCCGGCCCCACGCCGTGCACGGCCGTATCCAGCACATCGACGTCACACCGGAAGGATCGGCCCTGCTTGCCGCGTGCAGAGAACGCTCGGGCGGCATCGAGCAGGACTTGCTGGAAGGGTTCTCGCCCAAGGAAGAAGAGGTCGTGCGGCGTTGGCTCGTACACGTCGCAAGACTCGGTAGCGACAAACCCGCCCCCTGATCCGCGCGTCTTTTTTCTCCGCTGTCCTTGACTTCTGGATCGCCGCCACTATCATGCGATGTATCTTAAGATATATCTGATGATGCTCTTCAGGAGAATGGCAATGCGCGGATGGTTTGGACATCACCACAAAATGTGGATTCAAAAACACTTCATGATGGGTCGCCATGGCCATGGCGGACACGGTTTCGGGCGAGGCATGGGCGGCTTTGGCGGCCCCGGGGGCTACGGCGAAGGCGATGACGAAGGCGGCAGCCCGTGGCGCGGCCGCCGGCTCAGCTCGGCCGACCTGCAGCTCGTGCTGCTGGCGATGCTCAAGGGCACGCCCCGCCACGGCTATGAATTGATCAAGGCGGTGGAAGAGCATTCGCTCGGCTTCTACACGCCAAGCCCGGGCATGGTGTACCCAGCGCTGTCGTATCTGGAAGACCACGGTTTTGCTTCCGTCACGGTCGAAGGCAACAAGAAGCGCTACGGCATCACGCCCGACGGCGAAACATGGCTGGCCGAACGCCAGCACAGCGCCGATGCCATCCTCGCGCAACTGCGCGCCATGGGCGAGCGTATGAAGCGCATGAACGAAGCCATGGCGTTCGACCGCGAAACCGACAACGCCGCCGAATGGACGGACACAGGGCACGACCCGTTACGCACGGCGCGCTGGCGCCTGAAGTTCGCTCTCATGGAAAAACGCTTCGCCTCGCGCGAAGAACAGCAGCGCGTGGCAGACATCCTGCTACGCGCTTTGAAGGAAATTACCGGCGAGCGGTAAGCAGCAAGCAGCAGCCGTTCAGCCGCCCGGGGGACGTTTCGTCGTCCGGGCCACCGCCTCGGTCCCCGGGTCACAGCCTCGGGCCACTTCGCAGCCATCTATGTTTGCCTTCAATCGCACACAAGGTCTCATGTCGCAGCTGCTCAGTTCTGTCAAACCCGCCACACGCCGCATGCGTGTGCGCGCCATCCATACGCTGTCCCCGCGCATGCGCCGCGTCGTGTTTACCGGCGTAGCCGCTGCGGATCTCGCCGATCTGGCGGGTGCTGCACCGGGCGCAGCCATCAAGCTGATGTTTCCGCACGATGCCGCAGGCACCGGGCGCACGCTGGGGCGCGCTTACACCATCCGCCGCTATCACGCGGCGCGCGATGAACTCGAAATCGATTTTGTTGTGCACGACGAAACGCCCGCCGCGCAGCACGGCCCTGCCGCACGCTGGCTCGAACACGCCGCCCCCGGCGATGAAGTGGAATTTGCCGGCCCCAAGCGCGGCTTCCGTGCCGACCCTGCTGCACCGTGGACGCTGCTCATCGGCGATGAAACTGCGTTGCCCGCCATCTTCGCGATTCTGGAAACCTTGCCCGCGCACGCGCAGGTGCTGACCTATATCGCCATTGGCGACGCCCGCGCCAGACTGCCCCTGGAAGGCGCCTTGGCCGGGCACCCGCGCAGCCGCAGCATCCATTGGGTGGAGAGCGATACGGCGCACGCCGGCGCCATGATGGTCGGCGCACTCAGTGCCCAATCCATGCCGACCGGCACGCCACAGGTGTTCCTGGCCGGCGAGGCGTCCTTGCTCAAGCAGGTCCGCACGCTGCTCGAAGGCGCCTGGGCGGTGCCCCGCGACGCCATCGACGCCAAGGGCTACTGGACGGCCGGGCTCTCGCGCGAAGAACGCAAGGCGGCCGAGGCGCGTTGATCTTCGCGTCGCCTCAGGTGGCAACTTCTGCACCGGGCGTGGCACCCCGCACCCAATCGCGCAGCAGGCGCTGCCCGTAAAGCAGCGCCGCGTCCATCGCTTCGCGCGGCGAGCCAAACGTGCATCCGGGCCGCACCGGTTGCGAGCCAGACAACGATTGCCCTTCCGCGCCGCGGAACACCACCTCGACACGCGCCTCCCAGCCCCGCCCGCCGGCGGGAACCACACGCGGGACGATCTCGACGTCTCCACAGATCTTGTGCACCTCGTTCCTCCGTCTGCAGCGCCTGAACGGCGCATTGCCAGCGACGTAGCAACGGCCATGCCCATCTAGGCAGGGCCTTGTGATTTGATCGAGATCAACTGCCGGCGCCCACATCACCTTTAGCCCGTCGCCGGTGTGCCGATGCAAAGGAGGACAGCGCGTCTCTCGCGCCCTTCCTTCCGTCCATCTGCGCCCACGAAGCGCGGCACAACCATGCGCAAGAATCTGCCGGTCACCCAAGCCGAAACCGCCCTCAACCCGACGGACTACCTCATCTCCCGCACCGATCTCAAAGGCCGCATCGTCTTCGCCAACCCGGCGTTCGTGCGCATCAGCGGCTATTTGCTGGAGGAGCTGGTGGGTGCGCCGCATAACCTCGTGCGCCACCCTGACATGCCCGAAGCCGCCTTCGCCGACTTGTGGGCCACGCTGCAAGCCGGCAAGCCGTGGCGCGGCTTCGTCAAGAACCGGCGCAAGGACGGCGGCTTCTACTGGGTGCTGGCCAACGTGACGCCGGTGTTTCAGAACAATGCGGTGGTCGGCTATACGTCCGTGCGTTCGATGGCCACGCCTGCGCAAATCGCGCGCGCGCAACGCGCCTATACCGCCATCAACGAAGGCGACACGTCGTACACCGTGCGCGCAGGCCGCATTCTGCGCACAGGCTGGCGGCGCGCAGCGAATCTGTTCCAGCGCGACAGCCTGCGCTTCAAGGTGATCGGCCTGCAAACGCTGATTGCGTCGGCCATCCTGATCGGTACGCTGTGGGCGCATATCGCGCTGGAAGCAGCCGATCTGCATGGCGCGGCGTGGCTCGTTTTCAGCCGCGACTGGCTATGGCTCACCGGCGTGGGTTGCGCCGGACTGGCGACGATGTCAGGTGTGTTGCTTGCGCGCACGCTCATCCGCCCGCTGGAAGAAGCCGCCATGCTGGCCACGCGCCTGGCAGCCGGCGATCTGACCACCGTGGTTGAAGCCCGCTCCAGCGACGAGTTGGGCGAAGTCATGCGCGCCATGGCCACCATGCGCGCGAGTCTGTCGTCCATCGTGCGCGACATCCAAGACGGTGCCGCCAGCGTCGCACACAGCACGCTGCAGATTTCGGCCGGCAACCATGACCTCTCTGCCCGCACCGAGCAGCAAGCCGCCGCGCTGGAAGAAACCGCATCGAGCATGGAAGAGCTGACGTCGATGGTCGCGCAGAATGCCGACCACGCCCGTGCGGCCAGCGCCCTTGCCGAGGAGGCCTCCACGATCGCGGCCGACGGCGGCCAGGTCGTGCAGCGCGTCGTACACACCATGGACGCCATCCGGGCCGACAGCCAGCGTGTAACCGAGATCATTGCCACCATCGAGAGCATCGCGTTCCAGACCAACATCCTTGCGCTCAACGCGGCGGTGGAAGCTGCCCGCGCGGGCGAAGAAGGTCGCGGCTTTGCGGTTGTGGCGGGCGAGGTGCGCAGCCTCGCGCAACGCAGCGCCCAGGCTGCAGCGCAGAGCAAGGAGATCATCCGCGCATCCGATCAATCCGTGCGCGACGGCGTGGATCTGGTTCACAAGGCCGGGGCGACCATGACGCAGATCGTGCAATCCGTGCAGACCGTCACGCAGCTCATGTCGGAAATCTCGGCCAGCTCGCGCGAGCAGAGTAGCGGCATTGCGCAGATCAACGCGTCGGTTTCGCAGCTCGATGGGGTGACGCAGCAGAACGCCACGCTGGTGGAAGAAGCTGCGGCGGCCACGTCGGTGCTGGCGCGCCAATCGGAAGATCTGAAGCACGCCATCGCGGTGTTCCGCGCGTAGCGCCGCCGCGGGTGCGGGGCCTTACAGCGTGAAGCGCGTGTCGCGTTCCAGGAGTGCCGTCACCGCCTCTGGCAACAGCGGCTCGCTGAAGTAATAACCCTGCAGCACGTCGCATTGGTGTGACGTCAGGAAGGCAGACTGCGCGGCATCTTCCACGCCTTCCGCGCACACCTTTACGCCCAGGTTGTGCGCGAGCACCACGACCGTCGTGCAGATGGCGGCATCGTTGGAATCGCGGTCGATGTCCTTGACGAACGCGCGGTCGATCTTGATGAGGTCGATCGGCAAGCGCTTCAAATAGGCCAGGCTCGAATAGCCCGTGCCGAAGTCGTCGATGGCAATGCGCACGCCAAGCTGGCGAATGGCCGTGAGGTCTTCGATGGTGCGCTCGGTGCCCTCCATCAGCATCGACTCCGTCACTTCCAGTTCAAGGAAGCCCGAGCCGAGGCCGTATTGGCGCTGGAGCTTGAGCAGTGTCGGCAGCACGGTGCCGCGCTTGAACTGCAACGGCGACACGTTCACTGCCAGCGTCAGGTCATCGGCCAGGCCGCGTTTGTGCCACTCGGCGCGCTGCTGCGCAGCCTCGGTCAAGACCCAGTTGCCGATCTCGACAATCAGCCCGCTCTCTTCGGCCACCGGAATGAACGCCGCCGGCGGCAGCAACCCCCGCGTCGGATGAATCCAGCGGATCAACGCTTCCAGCCCGCACACGCGGCCCGTCTTGGTGTCGATCTGCGGCTGATACAGCAAGCGGAACTGGCCCTGCTCGAGTGCCGCCCGAATCTGGTGTTCCAGGTTCAGCCGGTACGACACGCCGATGTCCATCTCGGGCGCGAAGAACTCCAGGCGGTTACGGCCGTTCTGCTTGGCGTAATACATCGCCATCTCGGCGTGGCGGATGAGGCTATCGGCGTCTGCGCCGTGCGCCGGGTATTCGGCCACGCCAATACTTGCGGTCACGAACACCTCGTGCCCTTCCACGCGCACCGGCTCGGCAAACAGGTCAAAACCGAAATCGACACCGCGCGAACCCGCGTGCGAGATCACCAGTGCAAACACGTCGCCGCCAAAACGCGCCACGGTGTCCACCGTATCGGCGGCATCGCGCAGGCGCTCGGCCACACGGCGCAGCACCTCGTCGCCCAGCAGGTGGCCAAGGCTGTCGTTGACGACCTTGAAACGGTCAATGTTGACCAGCGCCACATAGAAGCGGCTTCGCTGGCGCGCGGCCATCTCCACCGACTGCTGCACGCGATCGGCCAGCAGCGTGCGGTTGGGCAGGCCCGTGAGCGAATCGATGGTGGCGTGCTGCGCCAGGCGCGTGCGCGTCATCTCTTGCTCCGTCACGTCGTCCTGAATGCCGACGTAATGCGTGACCGCACCTTTGGCATCGCGCACCGGCGAGAGCAGGAAGTTGTTCAGGAACGCGTGGCCGTCCTTGCGGAAATTACGCAGCAGCACGCGGATCTCGCTCTCGTCACGCAGGGCGGCACGCACTTCGTTGAGCGCAGGCTGCCCCGGCTCGGACGAATGCAAGAAGCGTGCATTGCGGCCCAGCACTTCTTCTGCGCGATAGCCCGTCATGCGCTCGAAGCCCGGGTTCACGTACACGATCGGAAGGTCGGGCTGCTGCGCGTCGGCCACGGTAATGCCGGACGGCACCGATTCGACCACGCGGCGCAGCAGCCGCAGTTGCTCGTCGGAATCGCGCCGCTCGGTGATGTCCTGCATGGTGCCGAACAAGGCGACCACCTCATCGCGATCATTGCGCTCGATGTTGCCGCGCGAGAGCACCCAGCGGTGCTCGCCGTCGCGGCGGATCATCTCCAGGTCCAGCGAGTACGGTTCGCCTTCAGTCACGGCGCGGCTGGCGGCTTCACGCAGGCGGTTATAGCTGTCGGCGGTAAAGAACTGCGCCTGCTGCGCAAAGGCCGGGGGCGTGCCCAGCGGCATGCCAGTCAACACATACATGCCCGACGACCACGTGGTCGAGTCGCGCAGCACGTCCCAGCGCCAACTGCCCAGAAGCGCAATCTGCTCCGCCACGCGCAGGTTCGCTTCGCTGCTGCGCAGTTCCTGCTCAATGGCCGAGCGCTGCGAGATGTCGGTCACCCCGCCGACCATGCGCACGGCGCGGCCAGCCTGGTCTCGATACAGGCTCGCACGAATTTCCACCGTGCGCGTGGCGCGGTTGGCATCGATCACGCGGCAGACGTGCTGCCAGCTGTCGCGGTCTGAATTCAGCACGGCGCGCAGCTCGTGACCGAAGGCATCGACGTCGTCCGGGTGTACGAACTGGTGGAAGGTCAGCGTGCGCGAGGTACCTCCACCGGTGCCGTCGTCGTCGCCCCGGCTCAGCAGCGCGTCGCTGCCAAGCAGCCGATGCAGGCTGGCGTTGGCCCAGGACTCGCCCGTGGCGATATCCCAGTCGAAGATCCAGTCATTGGTGGCACGCGCCACGCGCTGGAAGCGTTCGGTCAGGCGGTGGACGGTGGCGTCGTGGCGCTGGATGGAGGCACGCATTTCGTTGAAGGTGCGCTCAAGCAGCGAGAGTTCATCGCGCGAGGTGCCGTGCTCGGGCACGCTGGCAGAAAAATCACCCGTTGCGTAGTGGCGCGCCGCATCCACGAGCGCATCGATGCGCGGCATGACCATCCGCCGCAGCGCCATCTGGATCAGCGCCAGCAGCATCACGACCATCAGCAAGATGGCGCCGCCGCCGGCCAGTGTCACGTCGCGCTGCTGGCGAACGATGTCGGTTGCGTCCACGCCGCGCACGATGCGCAAATGCCCGCCGGCCGCATGCGGCACCACCATGGCGGCGTAGGCGCGGCGCACGCCGTCCGTGTCGTCCACCAGCAGGGGTTCGCCCGGCTGTTGGGCCGCGGCAGCCACCAGCGGCCCGCGCATGATGGCCGGCACCTCGGCAGCCGCCAGGGCACCGTGGTTCGACAACACGTTGCCCTCGGCATCCACCAGATAGACGGGCGCTTCCGGCATGCCATCAACGGCCGCCGCAATCAGCGCACTCTGCCGCACCGCCGCGTACGCCACGCCGCGGATGGCGCCGTCGCTGCCTGCCATCGGCCGCGCCGAAATCAAGACGGCTTGGCTGGAGGCGCGTCCGGTCACGAACGTCGACAGAGACGGCCGGCCCGTCGCCATGATCTCGTTGATATACGGTCGGTCAGACAGATCGATGCCAAGCTTCGCCGTGTCGGGTGTGCATACCAGCTTGCGACGCGCATCGATGATGCCGAGGTTCGCGAGTTCGCTCTGGTTATGGAAGACGCGGTTGACGAAACTGCTGCACTCTTTCTGCTCCATGCGCAGCGCCGAATCGTCGGCCAGCAGCACCGACAGGAGCGTGTTGGCGTTGGACAGCACCATGCCGACGCGCGCAGCGGCGGCCTCGGTTTCGTGGGTCAGGTGCTGTGCGAGGTGATCATTGAGCCGGTCACGGTAAAGCGCCACACCGGCAATCGCCACGACGATGGCCGGCAAGGCGGCCACCGCAGCCAGGGCAAGCAAGCGGCCGCGCAGCGTGGTGGGAAAGAAAGCGTGCTTCGGCACTTGAATGACCGGTAGAGCCTATATGGAGAGCGAATGCACTCTGCGGTTGCACGATGCGCGGCTCAAGGACCATCCCTCCGGCGCACGATGCAGTTGCGGCATCGTGCCGGCTGACGGCTGACGCAGTGCGCGAGCATTTTGCTTGCAATTCCTATCGCACGCAACTTGTGGATAGTCTGTAGGTGACCCGGCCGCAAATCGGCGTGGCAGGCGGCACGAAGCGTCATAACCGTGGGTGCGATGTGGCGCCCGGAGCACCGTTGCCGCTACCCTGGATCGGAGGCGTTGCGAGCCCGCTGTCATCGCGTCGGCAGTCTTTGGCGCAGATCGCCCAACTGGGCAGATGCCAATAGAAAAAGCCACCGGATAGCGGTATCCGGTGGCTTCAAGAATACGCTTTGAACGGGGAAGTTCAGCGCAGTTGAAGGATAGGCAATGGTCCCCGTTCAGGCCAATACCCAGGATAGGGTAATTTAGGAAAAACCCTGCATGGGCAGCGGTTTTGGCCAGCGCACCCGTTGCGCGTGTGCCTTCTGCGCAACGCCCGACTCCGTAACAACCCGTCCTCCGAAATATCCATCCTGGCGACCGGGTGCCGCAGCCCGTGACGCGGGTTGTTGCGTTATAATGAAAACGATTCGCATTTAGCCTCATTGCATTTACCACGTTACGTTAGCGATCACGCACGATGCGCCTTTCCGAGCTTTCCCGCCGGGCGACGGCGGTGGTGGATCACGTTGAAGACCGTGAATCCGCCGATCCCATCAGCCAACGCCTGCGCGAACTCGGGTTCGTGACGGGCGAAGAGGTCCGCGTGGTGGCCGTCGGCCCGTTCGGCGGCGATCCGCTCGTCGTGCAGGTCGGCTTTACCCGCTTTGCGCTACGTCGCCAGGAGGCCGCCCGCGTGCGTGTGCGCGCCGAATCCGCCACGCAGCCCGCCGCCGCCATTGCCGCCCCCGAAACCGCGCCACCCGCAAAGGTGCGCGAGGCGGCATAGCCCGCCTCCCATTGCTGCCGCTTTCCGGCTCCGCTTATCCGGCTCCATGCAGATGCAAGCTTCTTCCTCCTCCGCTTCCACACCCGCATTGCGCGTTGCCCTGGTCGGCAACCCCAACTGCGGCAAAACGGCGCTATTCAACCTGCTGACGGGCAGCCGTCAGAAGGTCGCCAACTATGCGGGCGTGACGGTCGAGCGCAAGGAAGGCCGCTTTACCTCGCCGTCGGGCCGGTATGTGCAGATCCTCGATCTGCCCGGCGCCTACAGCCTGATCGCCACCAGCCCGGACGAAGCCATTACGCGCGATATCTGCCTCGGCACGTTCCGTGGTGAGTCCCGCCCCGACCTGCTGATCTGCGTGGTCGACGCCACCAACCTGCGGCTGCACCTGCGCTTCGTTCTGGAGCTGCAACGCCTGGGCTTGCCCATGGTGCTAGCCCTGAACATGGTGGATGCGGCCGAGCGGCGCGGCATCCGCATCGACCGTGCCAAGCTGGAAGCCGCGCTGGGCGTGCCGGTGGTGCAAACCGTGGCCATCAAACGCAACGGCGCAGCCGACCTCGTCGCGCATATCGATCACGAACAACTGCCGGCCGTGCCGGTTGGGCTGCCGGCCGACGCCGATCCGCACGTCGAAGTGAAGCGCCTGCTCGATACCGCCGTCACCATGCCGCGCAGCACGGCCGAGCTGGACGACCGGCTCGACCGCATCGTGCTGCACCCGGTACTGGGCCTGGTGCTGCTGGCGGTGCTGATGTTCCTGATGTTCCAGGCGGTGTTCTCGTGGGCGCAGCCGCTCATGGACGGCATCCAGGGCGCTGTGGAAGCCGTTGGCGTGTGGGTCGGCAACGTCATGCCCGACGGCATGCTCAAGAGCCTGCTGGTGAACGGCATCATCGCCGGCACGGGCAGCGTGCTGGTGTTCCTGCCGCAGATCCTGATCCTGTTCCTCTTCATCCTCTCGCTGGAGGAATCGGGCTATCTGCCACGCGCGGCCTTCCTGCTCGACAGGTTGATGGCGGGCGCGGGGCTGTCGGGCCGCTCGTTCATTCCGCTGCTGTCGAGCTTTGCGTGCGCAATCCCGGGCGTGATGGCCACGCGCACGATTCAGGACCCGCGCGACCGGCTGGTGACGATTCTCGTTGCGCCGCTGATGACGTGCTCGGCGCGGCTGCCTGTGTATGCGCTGCTGATCGGTGCGTTCATCCCGGTACGGCAGGTGTGGGGCCTGTTCAATTTGCAGGGGCTGGTGCTGTTCGGGCTGTATATGGCGGGCATCGTATCGGCACTGGTCGTGGCCTACGTGCTCAAGTATCTGAAGCGCGATCGCAACGAGCACCCGCTCATTCTCGAACTGCCGTCGTACCGGCTGCCCAGCGCGCGCAACCTGATCGTCGGCCTGATCGAACGTGCACGCATTTTCTTGCGCCGCATCGGCACGGTCATCCTGAAGATGATGGTGGTGCTGTGGTTCCTCTCGACGTTCCCCTCGCCGCCGGCCAACGCCACGCTGCCAGCCATCGATTACAGCTTTGCGGGGATGATCGGCCGCGCGCTCGAAGTCGTGTTCGCGCCAATTGGCTTCACGTGGCAGATGTGTATTGCGCTGATTCCCGGCATGGCTGCACGTGAAGTGGCCGTGGGCGCGTTGGCGACGGTGTACTTGCTCTCGGCCACGCATGAAGATGCGGCTGCGCAACTGGCGCCGATCATCTCCCAGCAATGGTCGCTGGCCACGGCGCTGGCCTTCCTGGCGTGGTACGTCTACGCGCCCCAGTGCATCTCGACGCTGGCCACCATCCGCCGCGAGACCAACTCGTGGAAGGTCATGGCGGGCACCGCCGGTTACCTCTTCGCGCTGGCCTACCTGGCCGCGTTTGCCACCTACCAGATCGCACGGGTGCTGACATGAGCATGTACCACGTTGTCGAAACCGGTGTTGTCGCCACGGTCGTGGCGCTGAGCGCCTTGTCGCTGACCGGCCGCTATGCGCCGGCAATGCGTGCCCGCACGGCCGCACGCGTGGCGGGCTGGTGTGATCGACCGTCGCGGCCGGGCTGGATGCGCGCCTTCGGGCAGCGGTTGCTCACGCCGGGCGAGTCGCCTTCGTGCCACTCCGATCCGCTTTCAGGCAGCGCATGCGGCAGCGGTTGCAGCGGTTGCGCATCGGGTGAGTCGTCATCATCCGCGGCGGTTGAACAGCCGATCCACTTCGTGCGGCGCAAATAACGGCCGACGCAACGTCACAACACCGACGGGCTCGCATGACGCGGGCCCGTTTTGTTTTTGTCCAGCGCAGGCGTAGACTGGTCCAAACCTGAACGGGGGACGCGTCATGACCGAAGAGTTGCTGGTCCAGTTGATTGCGGAAGTCGAGAAGGAAGACCCAGTGGATTTCGCCAACCTGCCCTTTGACGAGCAGATGTTGCGCGACCTGGTCTGCAAGCTGGTGTCGCGCCAGCTGACGCAAATGGAAGATGCCCACTTCAGCCAGGACGAGGTGATCGTGTCGCTCACGGCGAGCATCGCCAAGCTGGTACTCGAAAATCTTGTGCTGAATGCGCGCCTGCTGGCACAGCAGGGGCACGGTGAAAGCGCACGCGCGCTGCTGGAGCGGATCTCTCGCCAGGCGAAGGGATAAGCGACGCAGGTTACCGGGCCGGCACCACGTTGTACTGCGTGCGGGCGCGCGTCAGTAGGCGCTTGGCGACGGACAGACCGCGAATGGCGGCGTCATCGTCGTCGACCGGAAAATCAAACTCGGCGCTCCAGTTGCAGCCGGTGTGATCTGGGCGGTGAATGCACATCGCCCGTAGTTGGCACTGCGCGCATTCCGGATGTTGCTGGACGCAGCGGGCCAGCAAGGTCTTGAGTTCATGTTCGGACTTCAGACGGCGTTGCATCGGCATCTCCTGAATAACAGGGAGTTGGAACACCGAGCGCGCAGTGAGTTTCGCCATGATTCCGCCGATACTGTTTCAGCAAGTTACCGGATCACATCACGCGTTCAACCCAATCGCGCCGGACGCCCCCGCAACAGCCTGACACGCGGGGCATACGCCGTAGAGCGCCAGCGCGTGATCGCGCAGCACAAAGCCGCGCTCGTTGGCCACACGCTCCTGCCGCGACTCAATGGCGTCGTCGTGAAACTCCTCCACGCGGCCGCACGACAGGCAAATCAGGTGATCGTGATGCGCGCCCTCGTTCAGCTCATACACCGCATGGCCGGCCTCGAACGTATGGCGCAACAGCACGCCGGCGTCCACCAACTGATTGAGCACGCGATAGACCGTGGAGATGCCGACGTCGAGTTCCGACGTGAGCAACTGACGGTACACATCTTCTGCGCTCAGGTGGCGGCCGTGTTCCGTACCGGCGGTGAGGATTTCCAGAATCTTGACGCGCGGCGACGTGGCTTTGAGCCCCGCCCTGTGCAGGTCGGTCGAGTTTGGCATGGCGTTCGTTGGGGCGAGATTTGGGTACAGCAGGCGGGGCACTACAGCGGGCGAGAACCAGAAACGACCGGGCACCAAGCATGCAGGCCGGGTCGATGCGTTCCGAAAAAAAACGGCATGGCTGGCAGCCCGGAAAAGTCGCAGTCGGGAAAGCGGGGTCTGAGTGCTTTCCCGACTGTCGGGCGGCTTGCTACTGCCAAACGCTCTGTGTGTCAGAGCGGTCCCCACAAAAGATCGGTTGCCGGGCGCCGGCCCATGAAGCAGCGAGCACACGCAGCGAAATTCAGTTCGATGTGCTGTGCCTTGGGGGATGTGCCCTGGGGGCAGATCCATCGGCTGCAGCGCCGTCGATGGACACACTATAAATGCGAATGATTCGCATTACAAGGGTTTTCTTTGCGAACTGTTGAAGACCCCGATCCGAGTGCGGCTACCCGGCAGCGCAAGTGGCATCACAGGGGCCCGATAGCGCGGGCGTAGCCGCCTACTCCCTCAATGCTGACGGTCTGGCGTATCAGGCGTTTGCTGACTGCAGGCGTACGGCATCGACCTGACTGCCATTCAGCAGATGGGCGTGCTGCTGGTCATGTTGGTTGCAAGCAAAGGGCTGCGTGGACGTTGAGAGATGCCCTCCCCGGCAACAATTCACCTGCGCCTCCGCAAGTCAGCGCGGCCTCCAAGAAGAACAATGAGACCAGATTGATTGTCGGTTTGTCCTTCGAACTGCAGATGGCTAACGTACGGGACGACTAGGCGGCCAATTGACTAAGCGCCCGGTTGAACGCGCCCGGGTTGGCGATGTTCATGCCATGCGACGCCCCGGCGATGGTTTGACGCTCAGCCTGTGGAATCCACGCATGGAGTTTGTCGACGGTGTTCCGGAACATGCGCGGGCTCTTTTGCCCGTCGATCAGCAACGTACGGCACTGGATTTCGCTGGCCGCCTCAGGCGTATAGGCGGGTAGTGGATCACGCAGCTGCTTGGGCAGCGTGAGCGCATTGTCCAGCGCCATCCTGCGGAAGCTCTGCGTGCTCTTGCCCCAGAAGCCGGGCATGGTGACCGAGTCCACAAACAGGTTCAGGCCTGCGTCAAATTCACCCTGTTCGATCAGGTCGGCAGCTTGTGCTCTCAATGCCTGGACCGCGGGCGGCAAGGCGCCAGTGGCTGCTTGCGGCGCTGCCTGCAACGGGCCACCCGGATCGGCCAGCGTGAGCGTCTTCACCAGGTGCGGGTACTGCCGCGCCAGATGGAACGCAACGCAACCGCCGCGCGAATGGCCAACCAGGTGCACCGGGCCCAGCCCGAGCGCTTCGATGAACTCTGCCATCTCAACAACGTGCGCTTCCCAGCTGAAATCGCCGTGACCGAATGCGTGGGTTTCCGGCCAATAGTGGCCCAGGCTGGGCGCGAAGCAGCGGAACTGCTTCGACAGCGCGGCAAGCTGCGGATCCCAATAGCGGTAATCGCACAACGACCCGTGAACAAAGACCATCGGCTCGCCGCTTCCGGCTTCCACGTAGGGCACTGAGGTGCCCGAGGCGGTGGCAGCAAAAGCGGGTTGTGGCCATACACCGGCAAGAGCCAGCGTCGTCAGGGGCGTTCGCGCATTCATTGTTGAAACTCCGTTTTCCCGAGACTTTGCTGCACCGCAATTGAAAAGAAAATCGCATAATATTGATGGAATCTTTCAGTTTTTCTGATACATCCACGCAAGCGAGCGCGCATGAGTACCGAGATGAAAGCCCTGGACGTCGACGTTCTCATCATGATCGTCGCCGTTGCCGACACAGGCACGATCAGCCGGGCGGCAGATCTCGTGCACCGCTCGCAATCAGCCGTAAGCATGCAGATCAAGACGCTGGAATCGGCGCTCGGAAAGGCGCTGTTCGTGCGCAAGCCGCGTAGCGTGATACCAACACAAGACGGCGAGGTGCTGCTGGCGTATGCGCGCCGGATCATTGCGCTGCGTGATGAAGCCTGGGCAGCGGTCGTGCGGCCGGACGTGACGGGCCGGGTGGTGATCGGTGTGCCGGACGACTACGCGTCGTCGCTGTTCCCGCCGATTCTCAAGAAATTCTCGGCCAGCTATCCGAAGGTCGAGATCCAGGTGATCGGCTTGCCCAGCGTGGCGTTGGCGCCGATGTTGCGTGATGGCACGGTGGACCTCGTCTGCGCCACACGCGTCAAAGGGCTGACCGGCGAATTTTTGCGGCACGAGCCGATGGTGTGGGCAGCGGGCCCGGGGGCGACGGAAATCTGGCGTGAGCGGCCATTGCCCATAGCGGTGTTTCTGCCGGGAAGCGTCGCGCGGGAAAAAGCGATTCGCAGTCTCGAGCGCGCGAAGATCGCCTACCGGACTTCGTATGAAAGCCCGAGCCTGCTGGGCTTGCTGACGATGGCCCGCGCGGGCCTTGCCATCACCCCATTGGCGCGATGTGCCGTGCCCTCCGACTTTACGTTGCTCGGATCCACGCACGGCCTGCCTGAGATCGGTACGTTGGAGATCGTCTTGGCGCGTAGCGTCACTTCCAACCGTCAACCCTGCGATTTCCTGGCCGAGCGGATTGTGGCTGAGCTAACTGCGTGAGCCGGCTTCGATAACCTTCGCGTGACTGATCGGGAAATCGCTCGCTTTTGAAACAACGGCGGCTAGTTCGGTGAATCTCAGGGCGCAAGTTCAGCCCGAGCGCGACGGGCCTGCCAAGCTTCGTAAAGGCCCCGCTCGCCCGTTGGCCTGGACGGATGCAGTTGCAGTTCACCGTCCGCCGGCGCGCGACGCATTTCGGCATACAAGGCGGCGGTCGACATACCGAAAGGCTCGCCGTCTTCGTTGGAATACGCAAAGTACGCCGTGCGAATGCCGCAGCGGTGCATGGCCGCAAAACACATCGGGCACGGATGGCCGCTGGCGTACATCACCGCACCGCGCAAGTCGGGCGTGGCCAGCGCCTGGCTTGCCTGGCGGATGGCCTGCATTTCGGCATGCGCTGTGGGGTCATTGGTGGCGAGCACCTCGTTCACGGCACGGGCCACGATCTTGCCGTCGCGCACCAACACAGCCCCAAACGGCAGCCCGCCGGCGCTGACGTTATCGCGCGCAAGCTCCACTGCCTCACGCATGTATGGCTCATCGGACATCGGGTTCTCCGCAGACGAAATTGCGGGTCGATTATGGTTGCGCCCCTAAACATGTTGAAATTAAATAATGGAATGAGATTCAGTGGGTTTTCAAATGATTGATCTTGTGTTGCTGCGCAGCTTTGTCACGGTGGTCGATACAGGCAACTTCACGCGTGCGGCCGAGCATTTGCACTTGACGCAATCGACTGTCAGCCAGCAGATCCTGCGGCTCGAGCAGCAGTTGGACTGCCGCCTGCTTGACCGCAGCCAACGCCAGGTGTTGCCGACGGAAGAAGGCGACCGCCTGCTTGGCTACGCACGCCGTCTGCTGCGCCTGGCCAACGAAGCGAGCGAGGCGCTCAGCCCCGAACACACCGGCGGCGTGCTGCGCCTGGGCGTGCCGGAAGACCTCGGCAGCGGCGCGCTGATGCCGCTCATTGCCAGCTTTGCGCGCGAGCGCCCGCGCCTGCGTCTGGAAGTAGAAAGCGGCCTCTCCCACCACCTGCTGCGCCTGTACCGCAATGGCGATCTCGACATGCTGCTCGTCAAGCAATGGGGCACCGATAGCGATTGCCATGCGCGCTGGGCTGAACCGGTTTGCTGGATCGACAGCGCCGAGCGGCCGCACACGCTGCCGCTCGGGCCATCGCAACCTGCGTTGCCGCTGGTGGTGTTTCCGGTGGGCGCGCTGTATCGGCAGGAGATGCTGCACGCGCTGGAATCGATCGGCCAGCCGTGGCGTATCACGTATTCAAGCCCGAGCCTGGCGAGCTTGTGTGCGGCTGTCAGCGCGGGGTTGGGCGTGAGCCTGCTGCCGGCCAGCACCGTGCAGGCCGGACATCGCGTGCTCGGCGCTGCCGATGGTTTTCCGGAGATCGGCGGGCTGGAGCTGGCGCTTTTTGCGCGACCCGACCTCGACAGCGCGGGGCGCGCGTTGCGCGATCGCCTTGTCGACATGTGCTCCGCGCGCGCGCAGGTGCTGCAGTCCGCGGCCGACTGAGCGCCAAAGCGCCCAAGAAAAAAGCCGGACCCGCTGATCGCGAAGTCCGGCTTTGTACAGCGTGGTTCAGCCTGGATCAGGCCTCAAGCAGCTTCGGCCAGCGGCACGCGGATCAGATGATCGAACGCCGACAGTGCGGCCTTCGCGCCATCGCCGGTGGCGATGATGATCTGCTTGTACGGCGTCGTGGTCGCATCCCCTGCCGCAAACACACCTTCCGCACTGGTCTGGCCACGCGCATCGACGACGATCTCGCCAAAGCGGTTGCGCTCAAGCGCCCCATCCAGCCACTCGGTGTTGGGCACCAGGCCGATCTGCACGAACACGCCTTCGAGCGCGACCGTGTGCTCGACGCCATCCACGCGGCTCTTGTAGCGCAGGCCGTTGACCTTCTGGCCGTCACCGGTGATCTCGGTGGTCTGCGCATTGGTCACGATGGTCGCGTTCGGCAGGCTTTGCAGCTTGCGCACCAGCACGGCATCGGCCTTCAGCTCGCTGGCGAATTCCAGCAGCGTGACGTGGCTCACGAGGCCGGCCAGGTCGATGGCCGCTTCCACACCCGAGTTGCCACCGCCGATCACGGCCACGCGCTTGCCCTTGAACAGCGGGCCATCGCAGTGCGGGCAATAGGCCACGCCCTTGTTCTTGTATTCCTGCTCGCCCGGCACGTTCACGTTGCGCCAGCGGGCGCCGGTCGACAGGATGACCGAGCGGCCCTTGAGCACCGCGCCGTTGGCCAGCGTCACCTCGGCAAAGCCGCCCGGCTTGTCCGCCGGCGTGAGCTTGACCGCGCGCTGCGTGTTCATGATGTCGACCTCGTACTGGCGCACGTGCTGCTCCAGCGCGGCGGCAAACTTCGGCCCTTCGGTCTCCTGCACGGAGATGAAGTTTTCAATGCCCAGCGTGTCGAGCACCTGACCGCCAAAACGCTCAGCCACCACGCCGGTGCGAACGCCCTTGCGCGCCGCGTACACGGCAGCCGCCGCACCTGCCGGGCCACCGCCGACGATCAGCACGTCAAACGCTTCCTTGGCGGCAAGCTTTTCAGCGTCCCGTGCGGCAGCGCCGGTGTCGATCTTGGCGAGGATTTCTTCCACGCCCATGCGGCCCGTGCCGAAGGTCTCGCCGTTCAGGAACACGGTCGGCACGGCCATGATCTGGCGCGCCTCGATTTCGCCCTGATACAGCGCGCCGTCAATGGCGACGTGCTGGATGCGCGGGTTGATCACGGACATCACGTTCAACGCCTGAACCACATCCGGGCAGTTCTGGCACGTGAGCGACATGTAGGTCTCGAAGCGGAAATCCCCTTCGATATTGCGAATCTGTTCGATGACGTCGGCTTCGAGCTTGGGCGCATAGCCGCCCACTTGCAGCAGCGCCAGCACGAGAGAGGTGAACTCGTGACCGGTCGGGATGGCGGCAAAACGCACGCTCACATCGGCGCCGGTGCGACGGATCAGGAACGACGGCGCACGCTCGGCGGCGTCACGTTGTTCGGTCAGCACGATCATGCTGGACTGCTCGGCCACGTCGCGCAGCAGGTCGATCATGTCGCGGGAGCCCTCGCTGTCATCGACGTTGGCGACCAGCTCAATGGGCTGCACGAGGCGTTCGAGGTAGGCCTTCAGTTGGGCCTTGACATCAGCATCCAGCATGACGACTTCCTTTGTATTCGTTGAATCCGTGTCCGGACAAATCAGTGGGCGCGGCACATGCCTGCGCCCTTAAGCAAACGGCCGGCAGAGCCGGCCGTTTTTTCCGCTGCATTTCTGCAGCAACAGCCTTTACAACTTAGATCTTGCCGACCAGGTCGAGCGACGGCTTGATCGTCTTGGCGCCCTCGTTCCACTTGGCCGGGCACACGTTGCCCGGGTTGTTGGCGACGAACTGGGCAGCCTTGAGCTTGCGCAGGGTTTCCTTCACGTCACGGGCAATGGCGTTGTCGTGCACTTCCATCGTCTTGATCACGCCTTGCGGGTCGATCACGAACGTGCCGCGCAGTGCCAGGCCTTCTTCCGGAATGTGCACGCCGAAGGCGTTGGTCAGTTGGTGCGTCGGGTCACCCACCAGCGGGAACTGGGCCTTGCCCACGGCCGGCGACGTTTCGTGCCACACCTTGTGCGAGAAGTGCGTGTCGGTCGTGACGATGTAGACCTCGGCGCCAGCCTTCTGGAATTCTGCGTAGTTGTCCGCAGCGTCTTCCACTTCGGTCGGGCAGTTGAAGGTGAATGCGGCCGGCATGAAGATCAGCACGGACCACTTGCCCTTGAGCGACTCATCCGTGACTTCGATGAACTTGCCGTTGTGGAACGCTTGGGCCTTGAACGGTTGGACTTGAGTATTGATCAGCGACATAGTGGTTTTCGGTTGGGTTGCTTGGTTGACAACGGAGTGGATCGTATCGTCGATCGATGCATTGCACAAGTTGATTGATATGATTTTATCGATTGTTTTTTTCTATCACATGGGCAGCCGAGCGCCTACGGCCTGAGGCGCCATCCGTCCTAAGCGGGCACCTGCGTGCATAGACGAAATTACATAGCGCACCCGCAGGTTGCACACCCCGCACGTGCTCTCGCAACGCGCACATCACGTACAGCCAAGGCGGGGCGGGCCAAGACTACAGCCTTGTCAGCGTCTGTCTGACTGGCATAGGTCTTGCGCGAAGAGGTCGATCGAAAACCTCCGCCGCGCATCGGCGCCGTCCACTGCTCATGCAGCTGGCCCACGGCCCGGCAGGCAAATTCCTCCGGGAGCATGACCTTGTCGCTGAACGTTCTCTTTGTCGCTTCTGAAGCTGTGCCGCTGGCCAAGACCGGCGGGCTTGGAGATATGGTCGGGGCCTGCGCAAACGCATTGCGGCGCGCCGGCATGAAAGTGACGGTGATGCTGCCGGGCTATCCCGACGCCATCACGCAGTTGCAGCACACGCGCACCGTGTGCGAATGGACCGACCTGCCGGGCGGCCGCGCCCGCCTGCTGAGTGGCCGCATGGGCACCCAGGGCATCCCGGTGCTCCTGTTTGACGCGCCGGCGCTGTTCGCGCGGCCCGGCAACCCTTATCTCGATGACCACGGCGAGCCCTACGAAGACAACGCGCTGCGCTTTGCGGCGTTCAGCCAGGCCGCAGCACGCGTTTCCGGCGGTGTGCCCGGGGTGCATCGCTTTGACATCGTGCAGGCGCATGACTGGCATGCGGGGCTGGTGCCGCTGTTCGTCAAGCGTGCGCAAGTGCCGGTGAAGACCGTCTTCACGATCCATAACCTCGCGTTCCAGGGCAATTTCCCGATGCACGTGGTGCCGGACATTGGCGTGCCGCCCGATGCGGCGCACGAAGCCGAATTCTGGGGCCAGTTCAGCTTCCTGAAGGCCGGCCTGCTGTGGGCCGATCGCATCACCACGGTGAGCCACGCGTATGCGCGCGAAATCCTGACCGACACCGCGGGTTGCGGCATGCAGGACCTGCTGCGCGCACGTCAGCAAGACCTCGTCGCCATCCTCAACGGCATCGACAACGACGTGTGGAACCCGTCGAAAGACCCGCTGCTTCCGCAGCCGTTTGTTGCCGCCAACCTGAGCGGCAAGCACACCGCCAAGCGCGTACTGCAGCAGCGCTTCGGGCTGCCGGAAGACGCCAAGGCGCCACTGCTGGCCGTGGGCAGCCGCCTGACGCATCAGAAGATGGCCGACGTGACGTTGCAGGCGCTGCCCCAGTTGCTGGAATCCAACCCGCAATTGCAGGTGGCCGTGCTCGGCTGCGGTGAACACGCCTACGAGACCGGCATGGCCGAACTGGCAGCGCGCTATCCGCGCCAAGTGGCCACGAAGATCGGCTACACCGAGGCCTATGCCCACCTGCTGCACGCCGGCGCCGACATCCTGCTGCATGGCAGCCGCTTCGAGCCGTGCGGCCTGACGCCGCTCTATTCGATGCGTTACGGCACGGTGCCGGTCGCGTCGCGCGTGGGGGGGCTGATGGACACGATCACCGACCACGGTTCGCCCGAAGCTGCGTTGCACGGCGCGACGGGCTTCCTGTTCGACGGCGACACCGCCGACGCCATGGTGGCCGCGGTGGAGCGTGCGCTGCGCGTCTTCGCCCAGCCGCAGGCGTGGCGCATCCTGCAATACAACGGCATGACGACCGACTTCGGCTGGTCGCAGGCCTCACGCGAATACATCGCGCTGTACCGCAACCTCGTGCCGGCCGCCACGCCCATGCCTGCCGTGGCGCTTGCACAGACGCCCGTCGCACCCGACGCGCTGCATACGCCCCGACCCGACCAACCTGTGCGTACGCCGGCGCGGCGACGCTCGACGGCACTGTCCGACGAGATCCGAGCGCACGCGGTGGCGCGCGCCGCCAGTGCCGAGAAGATCCGTGCCTGACCGCGCCTGACGCCCTGCCCCGCTTTCACGCATGCCCGAGACCAAGTCGCCCAAGCCCGCCACTCCACGTAAAACCACGGCCGCACTCAACGCGGCCAAGCCACCCGGCAGCACAGCCAAATCGGTGACCAGGCCGGCTGAAATGCCGAGCGCGGCACCGCCCACCACGGCAGCGTCCCCATACGCCCCGGCCATCTGCTACGTGCATCCGCTGCAACTGGGCAGGCTCGACCGATGGGACGGCGTGCTCGATCGCATCGCCTCGTTGGGTTTCGATCATGTGTTGATGGCGCCGCCATTTGCGGTGGGTGCGGCCGGCAACGTCTTCGTCACCCGCGACCATGCGCAATTGCATACGGCGCTGGGCGGCGGGCAGGCTGACGCAGCCCTCGCCAGGCTTGCCGAAGGCTGCCGCTCGCGCGGGCTTACGTTGCTGCTCGATCTGGTGATCGACCGCGTGGCGGTGGATGCGCCCCTGCGCGCCGACCATCCCGACTGGTTCGCCAGCCACGCCGAAGACGGCGACGCGCTGGACCCACGCCTGCCGCCCTCGCACCTTGAAGTGGCGTCCTTCCGGCACGACGACCCGCGCAGCGCAGATGCCATCCTCACGTGGTGGGCTCAGCAACTGCGCGCCTGGGCCGCGTTGGGCATCGGCGGGTTCCGCTGTGAAGCGCCCGCCCGCCTTCCTGCAGACCGCTGGCGCGCGTTGATTGCCGACGTGCGCAAAGACGCCGGCGCCGTGCGATTCCTGGCGTGGACGCCCGGCATGGACGGCGCTGCGGTCGATGCGCTGGCAGGTGCCGGCTTTGACGCGACATTCTCATCGCTGCGCTGGTGGGATTTCCGCGGCGGCTGGATGGTGGAAGAGCACGCGCGCCTGGCGGCTGTGGCCCCGCCCATCGCCACGGTGGAAGCGCCGTTCGGCACGCGCTACGGCCAGGCATTTGGCGACGCGATGGTCCGTGAGCGCGCCTATCGCCGCCTCCTGCACGTGGCAGACACGCTCGATGCCGGCTGGCTGATGCCGCTGGGCTTCGAACGCGGCGCGCTGCTGCCGATGCTGGCTGAGCGCGGAGACCCATCCGACCAGCAATGGATCGATGCCCATGCCGCGTTCGACCTGAGCGACGCCGTGCGCGATGTGAACGCCACCATCCGCGCCGCGCGCGAGACGAACACCGTGGCGCCGCACGCCGAACTGCGCATGCTGACCGGCCCCGACGCACCCGCCACCGCCCTGCTGCGCGCCGATGGCCCTGACCTGCGGGCCGGCGATGCCGCCACGCTGACCGTCATCAACCCCGATCTGCACATGGGCGTATCGGTGCATGCCGATCACTTCCTGCCCGGCGTGGCCGGCGGCTTTACGCGCGGTGTGGCGCTGGACCTGCTGACCGAACCCGTTGGCAGTTGCGACGACACGCTGCGTGCCAATGCACGGCCCTTGGCCGAGATCGACCTGCTGCCCGGCGACGTGCAGGTCTGGCGCGTGTTCCGCAATGCCCCGGTGCGCACTCCCGCAGCGGGCAAACCCGCCAAGAGCCAGCGCGCCAAGGCCGGCGAAGCGAAAGAACCAGTGAACGCCGCCATTGCGTCGCCGCGCATCGGCATCGAACAGGTGCAGCCCTCCGTTGAAGACGGCCGCTTTGCCGTGAAGCGCCTGGTGGGCGACGACATCATCATCGAGGCCGATGTGCTGATGGACGGGCACGACAAGTTGGGCGTGCACCTGCTGTGGCGCGCGCAAGATGAAGACGCCTGGCAGCACGTACCGATGGTGCCCCTGGGCAACGACCGCTGGCGCGGTGCATTCCGGCCCGAACGGTTGGGGCGGCACGCCTATGCCGTGGCCGCGTGGCGCGATGCGTTCGGCACCTACCGGTCTGAACTGGAGAAGAAGCACACCGCCGGCGTGGACGTGACGCTGGAGCTGGAAGAAGGCGCGCGGCTCGTCGCACAGGCGGCCGAACATGCGCCCAAGGACGCACCGGTCGACGCGTTGCACAAGCTTGCCCACTTGTTGGCCGAGGCCGACCACGCGCACCGTCTCAAGCTGCTGCTGGACCCTGTAACCGCCCACGTGATGGCACAGGCTTCGCACTACCGGCCGTTCTATGTGGAAAGCGTGGCGTATCCGCTGGACGTGGAACGCGATGGCGCGGCGTTCGCGAGCTGGTACGAGCTGTTCCCCCGCTCGGCATCGGATGACGAACAGCGGCACGGCACGTTTGACGATGTGATCCGCCGCCTGGGCGCCATTCGCGGCATGGGCTTCGACGTGCTGTACTTCCCGCCCATCCACCCCATCGGGCGCACCAACCGCAAGGGCCGCAACAACAGCCTGCGCGCAGAGGCCGACGACCCAGGCAGCCCATACGCCATTGGCGCTGCCGAAGGCGGGCACGATGCTATCCACCCGCAGCTCGGCACACTCGAAGATTTCCGCCGACTGGTGCGCGCCGCGCGTGAGAAAGGCCTGGAACTGGCGCTCGACTTTGCCATTCAATGCTCGCCCGACCACCCCTGGCTGCGCGAGCACCCCGGCTGGTTTGCATGGCGCCCCGACGGCAGCATCAAATACGCCGAGAACCCGCCCAAGAAGTACGAAGACATCGTCAACGTCGACTTCTACGCCGACGACGCCAAACCCGGCCTGTGGACCGCACTGCGCGATGTGGTGATGTTCTGGGCCGACGAGGGTGTGCGCCTGTTCCGCGTCGACAATCCGCACACCAAGCCGCTGCCGTTCTGGGAATGGATGATCGGCGAGGTGCGTGCGCGCTATCCGGATACGGTGTTCCTGTCGGAAGCCTTCACGCGCCCCAAGGTGATGTACCGGCTGGCGAAGGTGGGGTTCTCGCAGTCGTACACATACTTCACGTGGCGGCATACCAAGCAGGAATTCATCGATTACCTGACCGAGCTGACGCGCACGCCGGTGCGTGAATATTTCCGCCCGCACTTCTTCGTCAACACGCCGGACATCAACCCGGTGTTCCTGCAGACATCGGGCCGGCCGGGCTTTTTGATTCGTGCGGCGCTGGCGGCCACGCTGTCTGGCCTGTGGGGCGTCTATAACGGGTTCGAGCTGTGCGAAGGCGCGCCGGTGCCGGGCAAGGAGGAGTACCTCGACTCAGAGAAGTACCAACTGCGCGCGTGGGACCACAACCGCCCCGGCAACATTGTCAAAGAGATTGCGCTGCTCAACCGCATCCGCCGGGCCAATCCGGCGCTGCACTCGCACCTGGGCGTGACGTTCCAGCCGGCCTCGGGCGAGCACATCCTGTTCTTCAGCAAATCGACGCCGCCCGTGGTGCCGGCGCAGGTGGGAACCTCGCCGGCCGAATTGGCCAACGCCCTGCCGTCAGACCGCTTTGGCGACAACACGGTGTTCGTGGCCATCAACCTCGACCCGCACCACGCGCACGAATCCGATATCGAACTGCCATTGTGGCAATGGGGCCTGCCTGACCACGGCGCGCTGATGGCCGAGAACCTGGCGAGTGATGGGGGGGCACAGCGCACCGTGTGGCGCGGCAAGTGGCAGCACATCCGTCTTGAACCCGAGCAGCCGTTTGCCATCTGGCGCGTGCGCCCGGCCCTGCCATCGGAGGAACAACCGTCATGACGCGCAATCCGACCGCGCTGCTGGTAGACGACGCGCTCTGGTACAAGGACGCCGTCATCTATCAGCTGCATGTCAAATCGTTCTGCGATTCCGACAACGACGGCGTCGGGGATTTCCCCGGGTTGATCTCCAAACTCGACTACATCGCCGAGCTTGGGGTGGACGTCATCTGGCTCCTGCCGTTCTATCCGTCGCCGCGCCGTGACGACGGCTACGATATCGCCGAATACCGCGGCGTGCACCCCGATTACGGCAGCATGGCCGACGCGCGCCGCTTCATTGCCGAGGCGCATGCGCGGGGCCTGCGCGTGATCACGGAACTCGTCATCAACCACACGTCGGATCAGCACCCGTGGTTTCAGCGTGCGCGGCGCGCCAAGCCGGGTTCTGCGCTGCGCGACTTCTATGTGTGGTCCGACAACGACAAGAAGTACGCCGGCACGCGCATCATCTTCATCGATACCGAGCCTTCCAACTGGACGTGGGACCCGGTGGCCAAGGCGTATTACTGGCACCGCTTCTATTCGCACCAGCCCGATCTCAACTTCGACAACCCGCGCGTGCTCAAAGCCGTGATCGGCGTGATGAAGTTCTGGCTGAACCTGGGCGTGGACGGCCTGCGCCTTGACGCCGTGCCTTACCTCGTCGAGCGCGAAGGCACCTCGAACGAGAACCTGCCCGAGACACACGAAGTGCTGCGCAAGATTCGCGCGGCCATGGATGGGGAATTCAAGAACCGCCTGCTGCTGGCCGAGGCCAACCAATGGCCAGAAGACACCCAGGAGTACTTTGGCGCCGGCGACGAATGCCACATGGCGTTCCACTTCCCGCTGATGCCGCGCATGTACATGGCGATTGCGCGCGAAGACCGCTTCCCGATCACCGACATCATGCGTCAGACGCCGGAGGTGCCCAGCGGCTGCCAATGGGCCATCTTCCTGCGTAATCACGACGAACTGACGCTCGAAATGGTGACCGACGCCGAGCGCGATTACCTCTGGGAGGTCTACGCCAGTGACCGCCGCGCGCGCCTGAACCTCGGTATCCGCCGCCGCTTGGCACCGCTGCTGGAACGCGATCGCCGCCGCGTCGAGTTGATGAACAGCCTGCTGTTTTCGATGCCAGGCACGCCCGTCATGTATTACGGCGACGAAATCGGCATGGGCGACAACATCCACCTGGGCGACCGCGACGGCGTGCGCACGCCAATGCAGTGGTCACCCGACCGCAACGGCGGGTTCTCGCGTGCCGACCCTGAACAGCTCGTGCTGCCCGCCATCATGGGCTCGCTGTACGGCTATGAATCGGTGAACGTGGAAGCGCAGAGCCGCGACGCGCATTCGCTGCTGAACTGGACGCGCCGGCTGCTTGCCACACGCAAGCGGCATCGCGTGTTCGGGCGTGGTTCCATCCAGTTTCTGCAGCCGTCCAACCGCAAGGTGCTGGCGTATATACGCGCGCTGGAAGGCGAAGCGCCCATCCTGTGCGTGGCCAATCTCTCCCGCGCCTCGCAAGCCGTGGAGCTGGACCTGTCCGCCTTTGCGCAGCGCGTGCCGGTGGAGCTGATTGGCGGGACGGCGTTTCCGCCGATCGGCCAGCTGTCGTATCTGCTCACGCTGCCGCCCTACGCGTTCTATTGGCTGGAGCTGCGCGAGAACGAGCCGGGCCCGAGCTGGTCGCAACCTGCCGCCGAGCAGTTGCCGGAGTTCACGACGCTGGTGCTGCGCGCGGGGCTGGATGCCCTGGCCGACACACGCCAGCGCGAGGCGCATCGCCAGTTGATCGAACGCGAAATCCTGCCGACCTATCTGCCCAAGCGCCGCTGGTTTGCCGCCAAGGACAGCGTGCTGCGTAGCTCGAAGTTTGCCTGGGGCGCGACCGTGCCGGTGGATGCCGCATCCACCAACCGCCCGCTGGCCGGGGCGACGCGGCCAGAGGTGTTCTTCAACGAAGTGGCCGTCACGCTGGGCAGCCCCGACGGCAGCGAGCGCGTCGAACGCTACCTGCTGCCGCTTTCCATCGCGTGGGAATCGGCCACGCTACCGGCACTGCCGATTCAGCTCGCCCTGGCGCGCGTGCGGCGCGGCCGCCATGTCGGCTACCTGACCGACGCCTTCACCACCGAGACCTTCGCCCGCGCGCTGCTCACCAACCTCGTGCGCGGCGCCACGCTGGAAGCCAATGACGGCACCGTGCGGTTCGAGCCCGAACCGAACATCGCGGAGCTGGCGGAACCTGCCGTGCCGCCTGAAGCCGGCAGCACACGGCCTGCACCGCTACCGCTGGCGCCCGACACACCCGTCCAATGGCTGGCTGCCGAGCAGTCGAACAGCTCGCTGGTGATTGGCGAGTCGGTCATCGTCAAACTCATCCGTCGTATCGCAGCGGGCATCCACCCCGAGGTGGAGATGACGCGCCACCTCACGCGCGTCGGCTATGCCAACACGGCGGCGCTGATTGGTGAGATCTCTCACCACGCTGCCGACGGCGAACGTGCCACGCTGGCCGTCATGCAGAGCTTCGTTCCCAACCAGGGCGATGCCTGGACATGGGCGCTGGACTACCTGCGACGCACCATCGACGAACTGGCTGTGCAGATGGAAGGCGTGACCTCGGGCGATGGTGAATCGTCCCCCGTGGCCGTCTCGGAAGCGCGCATGGATACCGACGAGGCATTGGCCGGCTACGTCAACTTTATCGGCGTGATTGGCACACGGCTGGGCGAACTGCATGCCGCGCTGGCCGCGCCCACCGAAGACCCGAACTTCGGCGTGCGCATTGCTGATACCGACGATGCCGCCTACTGGACCACCCGCGTGAGCGAACAGCTCAATCGGGCGCACGACTACCTGACGGCATGGCAACGGCAAAACCCCGACAGCCCACGGCAACCCGACGTGCAATGGCTGCTGTCGCAACACCAGGCGTTGCTCGACGCCGCGCGCATGCATGCCGAAGACGGCCTGGGCGCCACGCTCTCGCGCATCCATGGCGATTTCCACCTCGGCCAGGTGCTGGTGGCGCAGGGCGATGCCTACTTGATCGATTTTGAAGGCGAGCCCTCGCGCTCCGTGGAAGAGCGCCGACGCAAGACGAGCCCACTGCGCGACGTGGCCGGACTGATGCGCTCGCTCGACTACGTGGTGGGCGCCATGCGCCAAGGCCCCGAACACGTGGCCGGCCCCGCGCAGGAGCGCCGCAACGTCCTGCTGGAGCGGTTCCGCGCGGCGTCCACCGAACGCTTCCTGGAGGCGTATGCCGCTGCGATTCGCGGGCCCGATCTGAACGCGCTGGATCAGCCCGTGGTCGACTTTCACCTGCTCGATCTTTTCCTGCTGGAAAAGGCCGCGTACGAGGTCAACTACGAAGCGTCCAACCGCCCGACCTGGCTACCGATTCCACTGGAAGGCTTCACGCGCGTGGCACGCCGCCTGCTGCAGGCAGAGCCACCATCACCTGCTGCAGAAGACTCGACGGGAGGCCCACCGTGACCGCACTCGACTTTGCCTCTCCAACCAAAACCACCGCCGCCCCCGAGGCGCCGATCGTGCTACCAGCCGGTGTGGACCAGATGCGCCTCGATGCGCTCACGCATGGCCGCCTGGGCGATCCGTTTGCCGTGCTGGGGCCGCATCGCGTGGACACTGACGACGGCGCACGCTGGGTGGTGCGCGCGTTCTATCCCGGTGCGCGCCGTGTGCAGGCCATCGACGCGCGCGGCCAGATCATTGCCGAGATGACGCCGGTGGGCCGCACTGGACTGTTCCACGGCCCACTGCGCGCCGATGCGCAAGACGTGTACGGCCACCCGGACCTTTATCGCCTGCGCATCATCTGGCCCGCGGGCACCGGTCATGAAGCCGTGCAGGAAACCGAAGACCCGTACGCCTTCGGCCTGCTGCTGGGGGATCTGGACCTGCACCTGCTCAACGAAGGCACGCATTGGGCGCTGGCAACCTGCCTGGGCGCGCAGGCCATGCGCATCGACGGCATCAGCGGCGTGCGCTTTGCGGTGTGGGCACCGAATGCGCAGCGCGTGTCGGTTGTGGGCGACTTCAACCAATGGGACGGCCGCCGACACCCCATGCGCCTGCGCCACCAGGCCGGTGTGTGGGAACTGTTCCTGCCCAGTGGCTTGGGCGTCGGCCCCGGCACGCGCTATAAGTTCGAGTTGATCGGCGCCGACGGACACCTGATGGTCAAGGCCGACCCCGCCGCCCGCCAGACTGAACCGCCGCCCGCCACCGCATCGGTGGTGGCCGACCCGGCGCCGCTGCGCTGGAGCGATGACGACTGGATGCAAACGCGCGCCGAACGCCAGAAGCCCGACGCGCCCATCAGCATCTATGAAGTGCATGCCGGCTCGTGGTTGCGCGATCTGGAAGACGGCGGCCGCAACCTGCATTGGGATGAGCTGGCTGACCGCTTGATTCCCTACGTTACGGCACTCGGCTTCACGCACATCGAACTGCTACCCGTAGCGGAACATCCGTTCGGCGGCAGTTGGGGATATCAACCACTCGGGCTGTTCGCGCCGTCCGCGCGCTTTGGCTCGCCCGAGGCGTTTGCGCGTTTTGTTGATCGCTGTCATCAGGCAGGCCTGGGCGTCATCGTCGACTGGGTGCCCGCGCACTTCCCAACCGACGCGCACGGGCTGGCGCAGTTTGACGGCACCGCGCTGTACGAACACCAGGACCCGCGCGAAGGCTTCCATCAGGACTGGAACACGCTCATCTACAACTTTGGCCGCAACGAAGTGCGCGGCTTCCTCATCGCCAGCGCGCTGGAATGGCTGGAGCGCTTTCACATCGACGGCCTGCGCGTGGATGCCGTGGCGTCGATGCTCTATCGCGACTACTCGCGCCGCGCCGGCGAATGGGTGCCCAACCACTATGGCGGCCGCGAAAACCTTGAAGCCGTGGCGTTCCTGCAGCAGATGAACACCGTGGTGCACGAGCGATGCCCCGGCGCCATCACCATCGCCGAAGAATCGACTGCGTGGCCCGGCGTGACCGCCCCAGTGGAATTCAACGGCCTGGGCTTCGACTACAAGTGGAACATGGGCTGGATGCACGACACGCTGCACTACATGCAGCGCGACCCGGTGTACCGGCAGCACCATCACGACGGCATGACGTTCGGGTTGGTGTACGCATTCTCCGAGCACTTCATCCTCCCGATCTCGCACGACGAGGTCGTGCACGGCAAGGGCTCGCTGCTGGGCAAGATGCCCGGCGATGAATGGCAGCGGCTGGCGAACCTGCGCGCCTATCTGGCGTTCATGTGGACGCATCCGGGCAAGAAGCTGCTGTTCATGGGCTGCGAGTTTGGACAAGTAGGCGAATGGAACCACGATGCATCGCCCGAATGGCACCTGCTCGATGACCCACGGCACCGTGGCGTGCAGCGGCTCGTACATGACCTGAACGCGCTGTACCGGAATGAACCGTCATTGCATGCGCGCGACACCGCACCCGAGGGGTTCAACTGGGTGATTGGCGACGACCGCACCAACAGCGTGTTTGCGTTCCTGCGGCTGGATGGCGACGGGCGGCCGATGCTGGTGGTGGCAAACATGACGCCGGTGCCACGAGAGGGATATCGCATTGGTGTGCCGCCCGCCGATGGCGCCACGCATTGGCAAGAGGTGCTGAACACAGACGCCGCCGTGTATGGAGGCAGCGATCTCGGGAACGGTGGGGCGGTGGATGTGGACCACGTGGCTGCACATGGGCAGGGGCAGTCGTTGGTGTTGAGGCTGCCGCCGTTGGGGGTTGTGGTTTTGAAGGTTTGAGTTTTTTGCTGGTGGTGCGCCCCTTGTTTCATCCCCTGCCGGGGCTGACTCACTTTTCTTTGTCTTGCCAAAGAAAAGTAAGCAAAGAAAGGCGCGCCCAAGATGGCGACCCATTCCTTGAATTTTCATAACCGGACGGAGACGGGGAAAACTCGCTTCGCTCAGACAGTTCCCCGTCTTTTTTCCGCCCGCTTACGAAAATTCAAGGCGCCATCTAGGGCAAAAACGGCCAACGCGGCGGAGCACTAAGGTAAGCGACAAAGCCGGGGCGCTGCTCGGCGAACTGATGGAGAGAGAACGTATTGCGCCTGCACTCGATGGTTTGCTTTTTCTGCCCTTGATGGCGCCTTGGATTTTTGTTGCGGGGAGGATCAAGAAGGGAGGCCTGTCTGAGCGCAGCGAGTTTGCCTCCCTTCCCTCCCCGCGACACAAATCCAAGGAGTCTTTCGCCATCTCGGGCGCGCCTTTCTTTTGCTTACTTTTCTTTGGCAAGACAAAGAAAAGTGAGTCGGCCCCGGCAGGGGGCGAAAGGGAGGCAAACCACCAACGCAAAGACAACTCTGAAACCAACGAACTGATGCTCCGCTTCCCCAAAACCCTTGCCCCCGGCAAACCCTTCCCCCTAGGCGCCCAATGGGACGGCCTGGGCATCAACTTCGCTGTCTTCTCCGCCAACGCCAGCAAGATCGAACTCTGCATCTTCGATCCGGCCGGCCGCAAGGAACTGACCCGCTTCGCACTGCCCGAATGCACCGATGAGGTCTGGCATGGCTACCTGCCCGGCGTGGAAGCCGGCCTCGTCTACGGCTACCGCGCCTACGGCCCGTGGGAGCCGCAGCATGGCCATCGCTTCAACCCCCACAAGCTGCTGCTCGACCCCTACGCCCGCCGGCTGGCAGGCGCGCTGCGCTGGTCCGATGCGCTGTTCGGCTATCGGCTGAACTCCAATCGTGGCGACCTCTCATTCGACCGCCGCGACAGCGCCCCCGCCATGCCCAAGGCCGTTGTCACCGACGAGTCGTTCAACTGGGGCAACGACATACGCCCCAACACGCCGTGGTCGCGCACGGTCATCTATGAAGGACATGTGCGTGGGATGTCGATGCTGCGCGAAGACTTGCTGCCGCCTGAGCGCGGCACCTTCAGCGCGCTGGGCGACAGCGTCTTCATCGAGCGCCTGCAGCGGCTGGGCATCACCGCCATCGAGCTGCTGCCCATTCACGCCTTCCTGCAGGACCAGTTTCTGGTAGAGCGCGGCCTGCGCAACTACTGGGGCTACAACACACTGTGCTTCTTTGCGCCGGAGCCGTCGTACCTGTCGGCGCCATCGCTGCATGAGCTGAAGGTGGCGATCCGGCGGCTGCATGCGGCGGGCATCGAGGTGCTGCTCGATGTGGTCTACAACCACACGTGTGAAGGCAGCGAACTGGGGCCGACGCTATCGTTCCGCGGGCTCGACAACGCGAGCTACTACCGTCTCGTGCCGGGCCAGGAGCGCTACTACATCAACGACACCGGCTGCGGCAACACACTCAACCTGTCGCACCCGCGCGTGCTGCAGATGGTGATGGATTCGCTGCGCTACTGGGTCAACGCCTTCCATGTGGATGGCTTCCGTTTTGACCTGGGCGTCACGCTCGGGCGCGAGGGCAACGGCTTCGATCCGGGCTCCGGCTTCTTCGATGCCATACGCCAGGACCCGGTGCTCTCCACCGTCAAGCTCATCGCAGAGCCCTGGGACGTGGGCCCCGATGGGTATCAGGTCGGCAACCATCCGCCCGGCTTTGCCGAATGGAACGACCGATTTCGCGATGGCATCCGCCGCTTCTGGCGTGGCGATTCCGGACAGCGCCCAGACCTTGCCGCACGCCTGACCGGCAGTGGCGACCTCTTCGACCGCCGCCACCGCCGGCCCTGGGCGTCGGTCAACTACGTGGCCTCGCACGACGGCTTCACGCTGCACGACCTCGTGAGCTACGCCGACAAGCACAACGAGGCCAACGGCGAAGACAACCGCGACGGCCACAACGACAACTGCAGCGCCAACTGGGGCACGGAAGGCCCGACGGACGACACCGCCATCCAAGCCCTGCGTGAACGCGTGACACGCGCGCTGCTGGCCACGGTGTTCTTCTCCAACGGCACGCCGATGCTGCTGGCGGGCGACGAGTTCGGCCGCACGCAAGACGGCAACAACAATGCCTACTGCCAAGACAACGCGCTGTCCTGGCTCGATTGGTCGTTGCTGGAGAAAGACCCGGGGCAGGCGCTCGCGCGCTATACGGCACGGCTGATCGCGTTGCGCAAGGAAAGCCCCGCGCTGCGCTGGCCGCATTACGTGCACGGCAACACCGAGATCCTGCCCGGCGTGCCGGACATCGCCTGGTTTGATGAGCGCGGTCAGGTGCTCTCGCCCGACGCGTGGAACGACAGCGAGGCACGTGCGTTGGCGCTGCGCCGCGCATGTGTCGAGACCATCGACGGCGAAGCGCGTCCGCATGTGGCACTGCTGCTCATCAACGGCGCCGCCACGGACCTGACCTTCACGCTGCCCGAGCCGGCCATGGATTGGCAAATCGCCATCGATAGCGCAGCACCAGAGCAGGACACCCGCCCGCACGGCAGCGGCACGCTGAAAGTGGCGGGGCGCAGCGTCGTGCTGTTGCTCGCCACGCAGCTCGCCACGATCGCCCATATTGCCGGGCAGCCCGATGCAGACGTCAGTGGCGAAACCCTCGGGCACGTTCCCGAAACGCACAACGCCCCGCCACACGAAACACCCGTACAGCCCATCCCCGACGAGGAGCGCACTGCCCCAACCGCCGGCCCCGCAGCCACCGACGACAATGGAGACGCCACGCGATGACCGCACCCGCCCCCCGGTTCGCGCACGACATGCCGTTTGGCGCCACCGTCCTGGCTGACGGCAACACCCGCTTCCGCCTGTGGGCACCTGACGCGACCGCCGCCTGGATCGACCTAGACGAGGCGCGCGGCAACGAGGCCATCCGCATGGACGCCGAACCCGACGGTTGGTATGCGGGGGTAGCACCCGTGGGCGCCGACACGTGCTATCGGTATCGCATCACCAATCGGGACGGCGTGACGCTGTCCGTACCCGACCCAGCCGCACGCGCACAGTGGCAGGACATCCCCGGCCCAAGCCTCGTCGTCGATCCGCAGCGCTACCGCTGGCAGCACGCCAACTGGCAGGGCCGGCCCTGGCACGAGACGGTGTTGTACGAACTGCACGTCGGCACGCTGGGCGGCTTCAAGGGTGTGCGCGGGCGGCTGCCCGAACTGGCACGGCTGGGCATCACGGCCGTCGAGTTGATGCCGGTGGCGGAATTTCCGGGCGCGCGCAACTGGGGCTACGACGGCGTATTGCCCTTCGCGCCCGACGCCAGCTATGGCACGCCGGACGATCTCAAGGCGTTGATCGACACTGCCCACGGGCTGGGCATGATGGTGTTTCTCGATGTCGTCTACAACCACTTCGGGCCCGACGGCAATTACCTGCACCACTACGCGCGCCGCTTCTTCCGCGACGATGTGCATACGCCCTGGGGCGCAGCGATCGATTTCCGCATGCCGCAGGTGCGCGAGTTCTTCATCCAGAACGCGTTGATGTGGCTAATGGAATACCGCTTTGACGGCTTGCGACTCGACGCCGTGCATGCCATCACCGAGCGCGACTGGCTGGGCGAACTCGCCGCTCGCGTGCAGTTGTCGGTCGAACCCGGCAGGCATGTGCACCTCGTGCTGGAGAACGAGCACAACGCCGCATCGCTGCTGCGCGATGGCAACACCCATGGCGACTTCGAAGCGCAGTGGAACGACGACGGCCACAACGTGCTGCACGTGCTGCTGACCGGCGAGCGCGAAGCCTATTACGCGGCCTACGCCGATGCCCCAGCAGAGCGCCTCGCGCGCGTACTGCAGGACGGTTTCTGCTACCAGGGCGAGCCGTCACCCATCCACGAAAACGCACCGCGTGGCGAACCTAGCGCGCACCTGCCGCCCAACGCGTTCGTGCTGTTCCTGCAGAACCACGATCAGATCGGCAACCGCGCCTTTGGCGAACGGCTGACGCAGCTTGCGCACCCCGATGCGTTGCACGCCGCGCAAGTGCTGTTGCTGCTGAGCCCGCAGATTCCGATGCTCTTCATGGGTGAAGAATGGGGCAGCACGTGCCCGTTCCAGTACTTCACCAGCCACCACGGCATGCTGGCCGAAGCCGTGCGGGAAGGCCGGCGTCGGGAGTTTGCGAAGTTCGAGGCGTTTGCCGATCCGCACCAGCGCGAGCGCATCCCCGACCCGAACGACGAGCGCACCTACCTCGCCTCCTGCCCCGGCGAGGCGAACCTGACCCAACCCGGGCCACTCAACACGCTGAACCGCATGCACCGCCTGCTGGCGCTGCGTCACGCGCAAATCATCCCGCGGCTGCCCAATGCGCGAGCACTCGACGCGGTGGCGCTGGGCCACGCCGGCGCCATTGCCCGCTGGCGCATGGGCGATGGCAGCGTGCTTACGCTGATGCTCAATCTGGCCGATCAACCCGTGGCGGTGCCCACGGTCCTGGCAGGCAGCCCTGCCGATCTGCTGCACGAATCTCGTGAAGGTGCGGCCGCAGCGCTCATCGCGCACCGCCTGCCGGAGCGCGCGTGCGTGGCATTGCTGCACACGCCGTCGCCTACCTGACGGCTGACAACCACAACGCACCATGGACCGCACGAACCACTCCTCAGGCACGCAGCGCACGCCGCTCCAGCAACTGGCCACCGATGCCGGTCTACTGGTCGACTGGGAAGACGCCGCCAGCCGCCCCATGCGCGTGGCCGACGAAGTGCTGCGCGCCGTGCTCTTCACACTGAGCCTGCCGGCCGGCACGCCCGCCCAGGTGTCCGAAAGCCAGGCGCGCCTGCGCGCAGAAGCCGAAGCGGTCGCCATACCGCCGCTTGTGACCGGCGTGGTCGGACAGCCGATCGTGCTGCAGACCTCGGCGCCCCAAGCTGCGTTGCTGGGCGGACAAACCTATCGCGTCGACTTTGAGTCCGACGGCAGCACCGAGGGCAAGATCAGCGTCAGCGCAAGCGAGCACCACGCAACGCTGCGCCTGGCGCCGGTGCAGGCCGTGGGCTACCACCGCCTGACCATCGACGCCGGGCCTGGCACCGTGATCGAAGCCACGCTCGCCATTGCCCCAGCGCGTTGCTATGGCGTGGCCGATGCCCTGCGACAGCACGATCGTCCCACCGACACCCGCCTGTGGGGAGCATCCGCGCAGCTCTACGGCTTGCGATGCGATGCCGAACGCGCCGCCAGCAGCGCCGGCCTGGGCGACTACACCGCTGCGGGCACGCTGGCGCGGCACCTTGCGCAGCGCGGTGCGGATGCATTGGCGCTGAGCCCCGTGCATGCCATGTTCACGGCCGACGCGCGCCGCTATTCGCCGTACTCGCCATCGAGCCGCCTGTTCCTGAACGCGTGGATGATCGACCCCGCCGCGCTCTTTGGGGACGAAGCCGTGCGGCAAGCCGTGGTCGACTGCAACCTCGTGGCTGACTATGCCCGCCTGGAAGCCGCGCAACTCATCGACTGGCCCGCCAGCGGCAACGCCCGCATGACGGTACTGCGCGCGCTGCATCGCCGCTTACTGCAGGCGCCGCTTGGGGACACTGTCGCCCAGATGCTGCTGGATGATTTTCGCGCGTACTGTATTGATGGCGGCACGAGCCTGCGCGATCACGCGCACTTTGAGGCACTGAATGCGCACCTTGGACCCGCGCATTGGAAGCAGTGGCCCGAGCAGTATCAACATCCGAGCTATCTGGGCGTGCAGGCCTTCGCACGCGAGCATGAAGATGCGGTGAATTTCCACCTCTTCCTGCAATGGGCTGCGACACGCCAGTGGGCCCTCGCGCAGCGCACTGCGGAAAACGCCGGCATGGCCATCGGCCTCATCGCCGATCTGGCTGTGGGCACCGACAGCGCGGGCAGCCACGCGTGGGCGCGGCAGCGCGACTTGCTGATCGGCGTGACGGTGGGGGCGCCGCCCGACGTGTTCAACGCGCAGGGCCAAGGCTGGGGCCTGACCACCTTCAGCCCGCGCGCCATGCGCACGCAGGGCTTTTCGGCCTTTATCGAGATGCTGCGCGCGGTGATGGCCGTGCCCGGCGGCGTGCGCATCGACCACGTGCTCGGGCTGATGCGGCTGTGGGTGATTCCCGATGGCGCTCCGCCGCTCGACGGCGTGTACCTGCGCTACCCGATGCAGGATCTGCTGCGGCTGGTGGCGCTGGAATCGTGGCGCAACCGCTGCATCGTCATTGGCGAAGACCTTGGCACCGTGCCACCGGGCCTGCGCGACAGGCTTGCCGACGAGGGCCTGCTCGGCATGCGCATCCTCTGGTTCGAGCGCGAGTACACGCGCGACGAAGCCCCCTTCAAGGCGCCGCGCACATGGGCGCCGGCGTCGGTGGCGATGACGAGCACGCACGATCTGCCCACGCTCGTCGGCTGGTGGATCGGCAACGATCTGCGCTGGCAAGCCCAGCTCGGCCTGCTGCCCGCCGGCATGACCGAGGGCGAAGCGCACGCACGCCGCATGGACGATCGCGCCGCGCTGGTGGCGGCCTTTGCAGAACATAACCGCCTGGTGCTGGCCGATGGCGGTGTGCCGATGATCGGCGTAGCGCCCCTGCTGGCTGCGGTGGAACAGGCGCGCGTGGCCACCGCGGCGCAAGCCGAAGTCATCCTGCAAGCCAGCGCGCAGGACTTTGCCACGGCGGCCACCGCGTTCACCGGCGCTGCCAATACGCCGCTTGCACTGGTGCCGCTGGAAGACCTGCTGGGCCTTGTCGAGCAGCCGAACCTGCCAAGCACGATCGACACCCACCCGAACTGGCGGCGTCGCCTGCCTGGGCCGTCCGACACGCTGCTCGACGCGCCCACGGTGCAGGCGCGCCTGTCCGCGCTGGCCAACGCGCGCATCAGCACGCCATGAGCGAACCGACCACACCCCTCCCGCCTGTCGCCCTCCAGCGTGTGCCGCGCGCTACGGTGCGGCTGCAATTGCACCGCGACTTTACGTTCGACCATGCGCGCGCGTTGGTGGATGACTTTGCCGCGCTCGGCATCTCGCATCTGTACACATCGCCCATCACCACGGCGCAACCGGGCTCGACGCATGGCTATGACGTGGTCGACCCCACACACGTGAACCCCGAGCTGGGCGGCGAACGCGCGCTCGAACAGTTGGTGGATGCGCTGCATGCGCGCGGCATGGGGCTCATCGTCGATATCGTGCCGAACCACATGGGCGTGGGCGGCGCGCACAACGGGTGGTGGCTGGACGTGCTCGAATCCGGTCCAGACAGCGCCTACGCCAACTTTTTTGATATCGACTGGCAGCCGCCCAACCCAGCGCTGCGCAACAAGGTGCTCGCGCCCTTCCTGGGCGAAAACTACGCTGACGCACTCGCCACCGGCCGACTGCAGCTGACCTACAACGACACGGCCGCGCGGCTGGCGATTGCGTATTACGACCACCGTTTCCCGATCGCGCTGGCCGACTATGCCGCGCTGCTCCGCACGGGCAACACAGACACCGCCATCCACGCGGTGGCCGACCGTTTTGTCGCGCTCGGCACGATCCGCTCGCTGCGCACGCGCCGCGAACGCACCGACGAAGCACGCGACGCGCTGCGCAACCTCGCCACCACGGAAGCCGGTGCCGCACACATCGCCGAGGCTGTGCGCTTGCTCAACGCGCAACCCGATCAGCTTGACGCGTTGATGGCACGGCAGCATTGGCGCCTTGCCCACTGGCGCACCGCCAACGATGAGATCAACTGGCGCCGCTTCTTCGATATCGGCTCGCTGGCTGGCCTGCGCATGGAGCGTGCCGAGGTGTTTGAAGCCACGCATGCGCTGCTGTTCCGGCTCTATCGCCTGGGTTGGATTGACGGTGTGCGCATCGACCACGTTGATGGCCTGGCCGACCCGGCCGCCTATTGCCGCCAGCTACGCCGCCGCCTGCAAGCCGAACACGCTGCACGCCCCGCCGACAGGCTCACGAGTCGCCCCTGGATCGTCGTCGAAAAGATCCTCGCCAGCGATGAACCCATGCGCACCGACTGGGGCGTCGACGGCACCAGCGGCTACGATTTCATGAACCAGGTAGGCGCGCTGTTGCACGATGCGCACGGCGAGACCGCGCTCACCCAGGGCTGGCTTGAGTGGATTGGTGCACCGGCGGCTGAAGCGCCGTTCTCAGCCACGGCTGTACCCGCACGTCGTCAGGTCCTGCATGCGCACTTTTCTGCAGAACTCGATGCAGCCACGTCGGCGCTGCACGCGGTGGCACAGCAGAACCGCAACAGCCACGACGTGACGTGGCACGCCATCCGCCGCGCGCTGGCCGAGGTGATCGTCCACTTCCCGGTGTATCGAACCTATGCGAATGCGCAACAACGCGATGCGCAGGATTCGGCGATCTTGCAAACCGCCATGTCCGGCGCGGCGACCTGCCTGCGGCGCGTCGACCAGCCTGTGCTCGGCTGGCTTGATGCATGGCTGGGCGGGCAACCGGCAGGGCAAGACAAGCTGGGCCAACTGGCGTTGCGCCGGTGCCAACAATTGTCATCGCCAGTGGCGGCCAAGGCGGTGGAAGACACCGCGTGTTATCGCTACGGCCGGCTGCTGTCGCGCAACGAGGTCGGCGCGGATCCGGGTGCGTTTTCCATGAGCGCCAACGCGTTCCATCACGCCATGCAAGCGCGCGCCCACACCTGGCCGCACGCGATGCTCACCACCGCCACGCACGATCACAAGCGCGGCGAAGACGTGCGTGCGCGGTTGGCCGTGCTGTCGGAACGGCCCACGCAATGGTTGGCCGCCGCACACCAATGGCGCACAGAACACGCTGCTTGGGTGCGCCCACTGCCTACAGGGCCTGCCCCTTCGCCCGCTGCGCAGTGGATGCTGTATCAAACGCTGGTGGGCATCTGGCCGGCGGATCTGGACTGGCATGACGCCGATGCCGTGCGCGAGCTGGCCGAGCGCGTCGCGCAGTGGCAGGAAAAAGCGCAGCGCGAAGCCAAGCTGCGCACTGACTGGTTCGCACCCGATGCGGACTACGAAGCGGCCAGCCGCGATTTCGTCTTTACGCTGCTGACGGGCGAGGCGGCCTCGACCTTCCTGCCCTCGCTCTCCGCCTTCGCGCAAAGCGTGGCGCCGGCCGCCGCCATCAACGGCCTCGCCCAGACCTTGCTGCGCACCACGCTGCCCGGCGTGCCCGACCTCTACCAGGGCGCCGACTTCTGGGACACCAGCCTCGTTGATCCCGACAACCGCCGGCCCGTCGACTATGCCGCGCGGCATCGCGCATTGCGGGCATTGCACATGCATGCTGGGCACAGCCTCGCGTCGCTGCTCGCGCATTGGACCGACGGGCGCATCAAGCAAGCCGTACTGGCGCGTGCACTGGCCCTGCGTGCCGCGCTGCCAGCCGTGTTTGAATCCGGTGACTACCAACCGCTGGCCGTGACCGGTAGCGGCGCGCAGCACGCGCTGGCGTTTGCGCGTGTGCATGGCGCCCAGGCGGTCGTCACGATCGTGCCGCTGCATGCCTCGGCCCTGCTGGGCCATGCCGCCACACCAACGTTTGCGGAGGGTGCATGGCGGGACACCACGGTCTGTCTGCCGTCCGCGTTGTCGCACGCTCCGCTGCAGAGCGCTTTTGACGGACAGACGCTGCACAGCCCCCGCCTGGCGTTGGGCCAAGTGCTGGCGCATCTGCCAGTCGCCCTGCTGCACACCTGATCACCCCGTCACGCATTCGCACGGGTTAACACCGACTGCGCCACTCCCTTGCTCGCCCTAGAATTCCTCTATTCATATAGATGACTAGAGCAATCGTGATGAACACGTCGCTCACGTCACCCGGAGGAGACCGCATGTTCGGCTGGTTCAAAGAGATTTCGAAAGGGGAAAAGCGGACGTTCTGGGCCTGCTTTGGCGGCTGGGCACTCGACGCGCTGGACGTGCAGATGTTCAGCCTCGTCATCCCGACCATCATCGCGGCCTGGCACATCGGCAAAACCGAGGCCGGGCTTGTGTCGGGCGTCACGCTGGTGGCGTCGGCCCTGGGCGGCTGGATTGCCGGCGCGCTGACCGACCGCTTCGGCCGTGTGCGCACCCTGCAGTTCACGGTGCTGTGGTTTTCGCTGGCCACGTTCGCCTCGGCCTTCGCGCAGAACTTCGAGCAGTTCCTGGTGCTCAAGGCCATTCAAGGCTTCGGCTTTGGCGGTGAATGGGCGGCGGGCGCCGTGTTGATGGCCGAGAGCATCCGCGCCAGCCACCGCGGCAAGGCCATGGGCACCGTGCAAAGCGCCTGGGCGGTGGGCTGGGGCGCGGCGGTGTTGCTGTATGCGCTCACGTATTCCTTTATCGAGCCGGACCTCGCCTGGCGCGTGATGTTTGCTGCGGGGTTGCTGCCGGCGCTCCTGATCATCTACATCCGCCGTGGCGTGCAGGAACCCGTACCGGCCGCCAAGCCGGATGCGAACGCCAATGCGATGCCGATCTCGCGCTTCCCCTTGCTCGATATCTTCCGCCCGCAGGTGCTGCGCATGACGCTGATCGGCGGGCTGCTGGGGGTGGGCGCGCACGGCGGCTACTACGCGCTGATGACGTGGCTGCCGACGTATCTCAAGACGGAGCGCCATCTGTCGGTGCTCGGCACAGGCGGCTACCTGGCGGTGATCATCTTCGCCTTCTGGTGCGGCTGCGTCGCCAGCGCCTGGCTGCTGGACGTGCTTGGCCGTCGCGGAAACATTCTGCTGTTCTCGTGCTGCTGCGTGGTGACGGTGCTGGTGTATCTGCTGGTGCCGCTGTCGGATGGCGCGATGCTGGTGCTGGGCTTTCCGCTGGGCTTCTTTGCGGCGGGCATTCCGGCCAGCATGGGCGCACTGTTCAACGAGCTGTATCCACAGGGCGTGCGCGGCACGGGCGTGGGCTTTTGCTACAACTTCGGCCGCGTGGTGTCTGCCGCCTTCCCGGTGCTGGTGGGCAAGATGAGCGCGTCGATGTCGCTGGGCACAGCCATCGGCATTGACGCAGCCATCGCGTATTCGATCGTCGCGGTGGCGGTGCTGATGCTGCCCGAGACGAAGGGCCGCGACCTCGCTGCCGTCACTGTCTGAACCCCCAACACAACACCATGACGACGCACTTGATCCGTCGCCGCCAGGAGACCCCATGCCCACCCGCCGCGCCTTCAACACAGGGTTGCTTGCCATGCTAGGTTCCACCGCCCTTGCCGGCTGCGCCGCCACCGGTAGCAGCGACGTCTCGCGCGGGGGCTCCGCGCGCATCACCGCCATCGACACGCATGCGCATGTGTTCGAACGCGGCCTGCCGTTGGCCAATGCCCGCCGCTATGCGCCCACGTATGACGCACCGCTGTCGGCCTACCTCGCGCAGCTCGACGCGCATGGCGTGTCGCACGGGGTGCTGATCCAGCCGAGCTTCCTCGGGGTCGACAACAGCTACCTGCTGGCCGCGCTCAAGCAAGCGCCCCAGCGCCTGCGCGGTGTGGCCGTGATCGACCCGGCTGCGCCCGAGACCTTGCTCACGCAGATGAACGCCGAGGGCATCGTCGGCATCCGTCTGAACCTGATCGGTGCGGCAGACCCGCAATTGAAATCGCCCGTGTGGCAAGCCGCACTGGCGCGCCTGCATGCGCTCGGCTGGCATGTGGAATTGCATGTCGAGGCACGCCGCCTTCCCACGCTGCTGCAGCCGCTGCTGGAAGCGCAGGTGAACGTGGTGGTCGACCATTTCGGCCGCCCCGATCCTGCACTCGGCGTGGACGACCCGGGCTTTGCCGCATTGCTCGCCGCCGGCCGCTCGCGTCGCGTGTGGGTAAAGATTTCCGGCGCATACCGGAACGGCGCCAACGGACGCGGCGAAGCCATCGCACAGGCCGCCATGCCGCGCCTGAAAGATGCCCTCGGCCTGGACCGCCTCGTCTGGGGCAGCGACTGGCCGCACACGCAGTTCGAATCGCAAATCAACTACGACAAGATGTGGGCCTTCGCCGGCGTGCTGCTGCCCAACGCAGCGGATCGCAAGCAGGTGCTGGTCGACACGCCCGCGCAGTTGTTCCGCTTCGTCTGAACGCACAACTGCTGCAGCGCCCCCGCGCGATACCCCATTTCGCGAATCACGAATTTCGCCGCGCGGGCCGCGCTCCTACACTGGCCGCTCCTCATCCCTACAAGCCGTAAGGAGCAGCCATGCAGCAGCATCGACTCGTCGACCAGCAATTCGGCCAGGTCGCCCAGGCCTACCTGACCAGTGCAGTGCACGCGCAGGGCGCCGATCTGGATGCGCTGGCCACGCTGGCGCAATCGGTGCCGCACGCAAAGGTGCTTGATCTCGGCTGCGGCGGCGGGCATGTGAGCTTTGCCATGGCACCGCACGTGGCCGCCATGGTGGCGTACGACCTGTCGGAAGACATGCTGAGCGTGGTGGCCGCCGAAGCCGCGCGCCGCGGCCTTGCGCAGTTGCACACGCAAGTTGGCCGCGCAGAGAGCCTCCCCTTTGACGATGCCGCGTTCGACATCGTTGCCACGCGGTTTTCCGCTCACCACTGGTACGACGTGCGCAAGGGCCTGGCTGAAGCGCGCCGCGTGCTCAAACCCGGTGGCAAGCTCGTCATCGTGGATATCTTCGCGCCGGAAGCACCGCTGCTCGACACGCTGCTGCAAACCGCCGAGGTGCTGCGCGACGCGTCGCACGTGCGTGACTACCGCGTGTCCGAATGGCAAGCCATGCTGGCCGAGGCCGGTTTCCAGCCCGGCACCCCTCGCACGTGGAAGCTGACGATGGCCTTCGACAGCTGGATCGCCCGCATCCGCACCCCGCAGGTGCGCGCAGATGCCATCCGCGACCTGTTCGACCGCGCGGCCGATGAAGCGCGCACGTACTTTGCCGTGGCGCCCGACCATTCATTTGCCATCGACGCGATGCTGATCGAGGCCACCTGAGCCATGTGAGCGGCTTGGGCGCCTTCATCCCTCTCATCCTTTTTGTCACACCCGTTGGAGGGGTGGCGTGATGCGGCGCCATTTTCGCGGTTTCGCTTAATCCAGAATGAAAAAAATGTGATATCGGAACACGTGTACGAACGCGGCGTTGCCGGTAGCCTTCCGGGTTACCGCCGACTCCGGTCGGCCTTGGCGCGCGGCCACTGCGCCGACTTCCGATTTCCATGTACGCCCTGTTCCCCGCCTTCGTCTCGTCGCTCTTCCTGTTCTACGGCGTCTACGTCGTGACCACGCGCGGCCGCACGCGCGCGAGCCTGGCGTTTCTCGGCATGACAACGCTCACGTGCCTATGGCAAGGCATCTGGGCGTTTCTGTTCCAGACCCAAGACGTTGGCACCGCCCAGGTGCTCGCCAAACTCGGTTGGCTCGCCATCCTCATCATGCCGACCATGCTCTACCACTTTGCCGTGGAGGTGGCCGAGGCTCCGGGTGAGCGGCGCTGGCTCATGGCTGCCTATACGTTGGACGCCGTGCTGATTGCATTGCTGCTGACCACCAATCTCGTCATCGACGGCGTGTATCAGTTCCACTTCGGGTTCTATCCGAAGGCGGGCATGCTGGAAGCCGTGCATATCGCCCAGACTGCCGCGCTGGTCACGCGAGGCATGTGGGTGCTCTACCGCGAGCAGCGGCATGCCACGGCAGAGAAGCGAAAACGGTTGCTGACCTGCCTGTTCGGCGTGGGGCTGATTTCGTTGGCGGCGGCTGACTACGCCGTCAACTACGGCATGGCGTTCTACCCGCCTGGCGTGCTGCCCCTGGCCATTGCGCTTGGCATCATCGCCGTGGGCGTGGTCAAGTTTGACTTGATGCGCCCCTACGCACTGGCAGCCACCGTTGCACACGAAGTGCGCACGCCGCTGACCACCATCCGCTTGCAGGCAGCCGAAATCGCCCGCGCCTGGCCAGACGTCTATCGAGGCTATCAGCTCGCCATCGACAACGGCCTGTGCCAACCGCCGCAGCATCCGGCCATGCTGGATCGCCTGTCCAAACTGGCGGGAGCCATCACGTCGGAAGTCGCGTCCGCACACAGCGTGATCGAGATGGCCTTGGCCTCCGTCACGCTGGAGCGTCTGGACAGACGCACCTTCGCAGCCCATTCACTGCACGAATGCGTAGAGACGGCCGTGGCGCAGTATCCGTTCCAGGCCGGTGAGCGCGAGCGCGTGCGCGTGCAGCCGTTCAACGCCGACTGGCGCTTCGTGGGCTCCGATACGCTGCTCGTCTACGTGTTGTTCAATCTGCTGAAGAATGCGCTGCACGCCATCCAGATCGCGCGCAAGGGGCACATCGAAATCTCCGCCCGCCAGGATGGAGACAGCTATGTGCTCGTGGTGCGCGACAGCGCCACCGGCATTCCGCCCAGCGTGCAGCGCCGGATGTTCGACCCGTTTTTCTCCACCAAGCATGTCGGCAAGGGCTCGGGCGTGGGGCTGACGTTCTGCCGCCGCGTCATGCAGGCATTTGGCGGGCGCATCCAGTGCGAATCCGTAGTTGGGGAATACACGCTGTTCTCCATGCGGTTTCCCCAACCTCCTTCTATCTGACGTTCACGTCTTCAAAACGTCAGGACACGTGCGCCAATTCCGGCAGCGTGTCCAGCTCGTACGCCTTCACACGCAGGCGCACGTGTTCCGGCAGACGCTGAATCACGCGCTCGGCGTTGGCGCACACCACCTGCTGATACCCCAGCGACACCAGCCGCCCGCCCGAAACAAACCGGAACACCATGTAGAACGAGCATGACTGTACCCGGAATGTATTCAGGTGGCATTCCACGCGCTGAAACGGGAATGTCTCTTCAACGAATTCCTGATGCGCCAGCTTGGTCACGAAGATCACGCGACCGCTCATGAGCAGGTCTGCGTCGATGCATTCGTGAAACCACCGCTCGCGCACCACGCCCTGCCACTCGAAATACCGGGCGAAATACGTGTTGGCGTAGGCGTTGGAATCCTTCAGATAGACATCGAAGGCGTGCTGGAACGTCTGCTGCGCGGAAATGGCTTCGGGCAGCTCGGCATTGCGCAGATAGTGGTTGACGACTGTGGCAATGGATTGGCCTGTCGGCATCGCATACTCCAAGAATGGAATTGGCTGCTGGCGGCAGCCGCGCATGCGCGGTGGTCCCGCGCATGTGTCCATTCTTCCGATGCACTTGCCGTTGCGTAACAAGGCAATAGCGTAGCCCTACGAACGGGCGGCCTACTCCCCGCCCGCAACACTCCGCAGCCCCGGCGGACTCTGATGAAAGCGGAACGTATTGCGCCCGCTGCGCTTGGCATCGTAGAGCGCCGCATCGGCCCATTCCAACAGTACGTCCAGGGGTTCGTCGGCGGGCGTGAGGGTGACAGCGCCCGCTGACAGCGTGACGTACGGCACGGCAACGGACGCCGCGTGCGGTTCGGCCCGTTCGGCCACCATGGCCACGGCACGCGCCACGGCCAGTCGGGCCTCGTCGCGATCCAGGTCAAACAGCATGGCGACGAATTCTTCGCCGCCCACGCGCGCAATGAAGTCATCGGGGTGGCGGCACGCCGTGCCCAGCGTGTCGGCCACCATGCGCAGGCAATCGTCGCCGCGCAGGTGGCCGTAGGTGTCGTTGTATTGCTTGAAGCAATCGATGTCGAACAGCGCCAGCGTGACTGGGCGATTGTCGCGGCGGGCGTGGTCGAACAATCGCGGGGCCTGCGTTTCAAAAAAGCGGCGATTGAACAGCTGCGTGAGTGCGTCGCGGTTGACGTCGTTCTCCAGCACGCTGAGCAAGGCCCGCGTTCGCTGCAGCTCGCCGCGCAGCGCATCCTGGGCGCTGGCCATGCCGGCACGCTGCAACTGCTCGACCGTCACGTCGCGCAGCAGCAGGAAAACGCCGGCATGCCGGCCGCGCGCGTCGCTCAAGCCTTCGAGGGTGACTTCCAGCGTGCGGCCCGTGTCGGGCAGCCAGACCTGATGGCGGTTGGGCAGGCGCGTACGCTCAAACTCGCGCAGGATGCCGGCCACGTTCAGCACGGCGGGCGGCATTGCATGCACCTTGGCAGTCGGCAACAGGTGGCGCGCGGCGGCGTTGATGCTGGCGATGGAGCCATCGCGGGCGAGCACGATGCAACCATCACGCATGGATTCGATGATCTTGCCGCGAGCATAAGCGGCCGTATCGCGCAAGCGCGGCCGCAAGACGATCCAGCCGAGCAATGCTGTGCTGACGGCAAACGTGGCGGGTGTGAGATCGCCGCCGAGCGCCGTCGTCCAATGCTGCAGATAGGCGAGATGCGTCACCAGCGGCAGCAGTTGCCCGATGACAAGCGCCAGCCGCACCTGCGTGCGCGACGACACATAGAGCCCGGAGGTGACTTCGTCGATGGGCAACACCAACAGCACAAGGCTGATGGCCAGCAGCACGTAGTTGTAGGCGGTGGCCACCCAGAACATGCGCCCGTGCTCGAACACTGCGCCCCGTATGCCGTCGATGACGACGAAACGCGCATCGAGCCATACCAGATGGTGCAACTCATTGGTGGCGACCAGCCCGATGAAGCCAGCGGCCACCAGCAGCGCCAGCACCCAGCCAACGCGCACCATCAGCAATGCATTGAGTTCTGGCCGTATGAGGCCCACGACCATGCGCAGCCATGCGGCCGGCACCATCATGATCCCGAGATAGGCGACCTTGGCCCAGCCCACGCGCACGGGCATGTCGAAGCTGACGACTTCCATGAGGCGCGCGCCGCTCCAGAGCGCGGTACCGAGCGCCAACAGCATGAAGGCGGAGACCTCCGTGTCATCGCGGCGGGGCCAAGAGAGGCCAATCAGCGCGATCGAAACGAGTGCAGCGCAAGCCAGTGCAGCGATCAGCATGATCGGCACGCCCAGCGCGCATGGCGATGCCGGCGAATGACGACGCCAGCCTGTTGGTCCACGTGTATTCCCCGTTCGTCCGTTGTTCTTGCAGTGTATCGGCCACTGTTGCCGTGTGATTGACTGCGTGGTGCGCACCCGATCACCTTCCCCTCCCATCGGCAGGAAATGTAAAAACTGAAGGCCCGTGCGGCTTTGCGGCGCATGGCGCGGCCTGCGCGTGCTGAGAGGTGCATATCGAGCTGCCGAGGAATTCGTTTGCGCGGCGTAGAAATCACCTTCGCACTGACTGCCGAAAAGCTCGGAGGTGTCATGCGCACCGTGTTTTCTGGGTATTGGGCGCGAAGGCCGTGCTGCGCTTTCCCGCGATGCAGAGGTGGATTGGAGCGTCGCCAAGATGGGGGCCGTCAAGCCCTCCGGACGACCCCTGCCACAGGCCGGCCGGGCAACGTTTTTGCCCTGGCGCGAACGTCCCGTTTCAGATGCCGTGACTTGAGCGACACCGCTATCTTGGCTTCACAAAACGTCGGTATCATCGAACACATGACCGATACCCGCGCCACAGCCCATCTCTATCCTGCGCACGACTTGGCGATCTGCACCGACGCCAACACCGCCGTCGAGCGTATCACCGCCATCTACGAGCGCTCCGCGCAAGCGATCCGCGATCGTTTCCACGCCTTTGCGCGTGGCGAGGATTGCAGCGAAGACCTCTCCGCCTGCTACCCCTACCTCGGCATCACCGTCGACCCGAAAACGCTGGTGAGCGACGCGCGGCCGGCGTGGGGCACGGTGGCGTATCCGGGCGTGTACGGTACGACGCTCACGCGGCCCGACCTCTTCCGCGATTACTACCGCGTGCAGATCGAACGGCTGCTGCACTATCACAACAGCCCCGTCGTGGTGGGCGTGAGCAACCGGCCGATTCCGCTACCCTTCGTGGTGGAAGCGTCCACCGTGGATATCACGCCCGAACAGGCGCGCGCGCTGGGCGGTGCGTTTACGCTGCCCGACCTCGCGCAGATCGACGACTCCATTGCCAACGGCACGTACCGCCCCATCGGCGACGAACCGCAGCCGCTGTCGATGTTCACCGGCGAGCGGGTCGACCTGGCTCTGCAGCGCCTGTACCACTACACCGCCACGCACCCGAAACACTTCCAGCGCTTCGTGTTGTTCACCAACTACCAGCGCTACGTCGATGAGTTTGCCGCCCTCGGCCGCAAGCTGATGGAAGACGGCAACGACGAGGGCTACATCCGCTTTGTCGAGCCCGGCGACACCGAACACGAACTCGGCACGCCCGCGCCGGACGACTCGCACCGCATCAAGGGCCTGCCGCAAATGCCCGCCTACCACCTGGTGCGCGAAGACCGCCTGGGCGTAACACTGGTGAACATCGGCGTGGGCCCGTCCAACGCGAAGACCATCACCGACCATCTGGCCGTGCTGCGTCCGCACTGCTGGATGATGATCGGCCACTGCGGCGGCTTGCGCCGTTCGCAGCAGTTGGGCGATTACGTGCTCGCGCACGCCTATGTGCGCGACGACCACGTGCTCGACCAGGACCTGCCGCCGTGGGTGCCCGTGCCGCCCATCGCCGAGATTCAGGTGGCGTTGCAGGAGGCTGTGGCGCGCATCACGGGGCTGTCTGGCGCCGATATGAAATCGCGCATGCGCACCGGCACGGTGGTCTCTACCGACGACCGCAACTGGGAGCTGAAGTACCAGGCGCTGTACAGCCGCTTCAACCAGTCGCGCGCCATTGCCATCGACATGGAAAGCGCGACCATTGCCGCCAACGGCTTCCGCCTGCGCGTGCCCTACGGCACCCTGCTGTGCGTGTCGGATAAGCCGCTGCACGGCGAGCTGAAGCTGCGCGGCATGGCCAATCTGTTCTATCGCCAGCGTGTGAGCCAGCACTTGGACATCGGCATGGAGGCCGTGCGCCTGTTGCGCGAAAACGGCGTTGAAGCGCTGCACTCGCGCAAGCTGCGCAGCTTTGACGAGCCTGCGTTCCGATAGCGCGGGTTGGTGCGGGTTAGCGCGGGCGCTGCTCCGGCAGCGCTTCGCGCAGGAAGTCCAGAAAAACGCGCACCACCTCGGGCAACGTTCGGCCCGCCAGGGTCTGCAGCTCCACTGTTCGCCCACGCATGCCGCGCTCGCGAATCTCCGCGGCATGCAGCTCACCGCGCTGTACGCGCTCGCGCACCGTGATTTCCCCCGCGATGCCCAAGCCGCCGCCGTGCAGCACGAAACTCAACAGCCCATCGAAGCGATTGCTGACGAGCACCGGCTCGAACACGAGCCCGCGATGGCTGCAGCCCATGTCGAACAGCTGGCGCACCGTGTTGTCAGGCCCCGAGAGCGCAATCGGAAACGGGTGCATCTGCGCAAGCGTCACGCTGTTGAACTTCGCCAGCGGGTGATCGGGCCGCATGATGGCAAACACCGAGCCGCGCTGTTGATATGCCACGCAAATGCCCTGCACGGCGGCACGGCTGTACGTCAAGCCAATGTCAACGTCGCCACGCAGGACCGCTTCGGTCACGCGCATGGGCTCGTCCGCGCGCAGGTCGAACTGAATGCCAGGATGCCGCTCGCGAAACGCCACGATTGCGCGTGGAACAAACTCAATCGCAAACCCATCGGAGCACGCAACGCGCACGCGCCCGCGCTGCAGCCCTTGCAGGCCCTGAATATCAGAGACGACGCGCTCTGCCTCCAACGCCCCGCGCAGCGCATGCGCCGCAAGCAGCTCGCCTGCTGCGCTGGGCGTCATGCCACGCGGTTGCCGCTCGAACAGCGGCACGCCCAGCAGCTCTTCAAGCATCGCCACTTGCCGGCTGATGGCGGATGCGCTGACGTGCAGGCGCGCGGCCGCCTCCGTCAATGAGCCGCTGCGCACAACCTCCAGAAAATAGCGGAGGGACGTCTCCTGCAGGCGATGAGATGGCATAGGCGACGTGGGCGCGAGGCCCTTTTGCTTTGCAGAAAACGCAAAGATATCCCAAGAAAATTCTAATGGTCAAAAAGGTAGGGCGTGCCCAGACTCATGCGAAACCGTTCGATCAGCGGAGTGTCCAGATGCACCTTCAGCTCGCAGCCCGTCAACCTGCCACGTCCCGCGCATCCCATCGCCTTCGGGCGCTGGTGCCGGCTCTCATGTTGGGTGCCGCCGGCTTGGCCGGTGCCGCTGAACTCTCTGCGGCAGACGCCGAACGCCATGCCCAGACAACCTACCGCGAATACTTTCAACTGCTCTCCCTGCCCAACGACGCCATCGCGCCGGAGGACGTCCGCAAGAATGTCGACTGGCTGGAGCAGGCGTTCCGCAAGCGTGGCTTCACGACCAAGCAATTGGCAAACAATGGCAAGCCAATGCTCTATGCCGAAATGCCGAACCCGGATGCTGCCCGCAAGACGGTGCTGTTCTACATGCACCTCGACGGCCAGCCCGTAATTCCCGCGCAGTGGGCGCAGAAAAGTCCGTGGACACCCGTGCTCAAGCACAAGACCGCTCAGGGCAACTGGGAAGAGATCGACTCCGCGCAGTTGTTCAGCGGCCCGCTCGATCCGGAATGGCGTGTCTTCGGCCGATCGTCTGCCGACGACAAGGGCCCGATCATGATGATGCTGGCGGCCGTTGACGCACTGAAGGCCAGCGGCGCCCAGCCCGCCGTCAACATCAAGATCATTCTCGACAGCGAGGAAGAGAAAGGCTCGCCGTCGATCAGCAAGGTGATGCAGGCAAACCGCGAGCTGCTGCGCTGCGACGCCATCGTCATCCACGACGGCCCCATGCACGCGAGCAACCGACCGACCCTGGTCTTTGGCAACCGCGGCGCGGCCGAAGCCAGGCTCACCGTCTATGGCGGCAAGGTGCCGCTGCACAGCGGGCACTACGGCAACTACGCTCGCAACCCGGCCCAGCAGTTGGCCAACCTGCTGGCATCGATGAAGAACGACGAGGGTCGGGTGACGGTGCCGGGCTATTACGACCACGTGAAGATCAGCGACGCTGACCGCAAGATCATGGCGGCCGTGCCCGACGACCAGGTGGCGCTCAATAAGCGCCTGGGCATTGCGCATGCCGACAAGGTCGGCGCCAATTACCAGGAGGCGATGCAGTACCCGTCATTGAACGTGCGTGGCATGGCGTCTGCGGCCGTGGGCGACAAGGTGGCGAACATCGTGCCCGACAAGGCCGTCGCAGAGCTCGACCTGCGAACCACGCCAGACTCCAGCGCGGCCTACCTCGGCAAGCTGATCGAGCAGCACGTCGAGCGCCAGGGCTACCACCTCGTAAAAAATGCCCCGACCGATGAAGAGCGCAGCCGCTACGACAAACTGGCCACCTTCACGTATCAGAGCGAAGGTGCAGACGCTGCGGGCTCACCGATCGACTCGGCAGTGGGCACATGGGCCTACAAATCCCTGACCGACACGTTTGGTGCCAACCCAGCGCCGGTTCGCATCCGCATGATGGGTGGGACCGTGCCCACCGCAGAAATCGTCGGCGTGCTGCAGGTGCCGTTCACGATCATTCCCCTGGTCAATGCCGATAACAACCAGCACGCTGCCAATGAGAACCTCCGGATGGGTAACTACGTCAGCGGCGTGCGCACGATCTACGGCCTGCTGACGCACCCGCTCTGACACGCCACCACGGTTAAGCCGCGCGAAACAGCCCATGCAGCCCGAGCGGCGCCACGCCGTTCAGGCTTGCCATGGCGACGGGGCCTGCGGCGACATTCTGTGCATCGAACGCCGTCAGTCTGGTGCAGCCGGCGTCTGCATCGAATACCGTGCCGATCAGCCAGCCTTCGCCTTCACGGGCGCTGGCCGAGGCCGGCACGAACACGTGTTCCTCCACCAGCGTGCGGTGCCCAAAACGGTACTGTTGCACCCGCCCCGAATCCGTATCGACGCGCATGACGGTGTCGAAACCGTTCAGCGACTGGGGGCTGCCGCTGGACGAAGGCGCCGTGTGGGCCACCGTGAACAACGCGTGATGACGCTGCGCGGTGCGGCGTGTATCGATCTTGGGGAATTCGGCCACATGCTCGGTGCTGAACTGCTCGGCGCGGCCAGTGCGCAGGTTCAACTGCACTTGCGTAAGGCGAGCGCCGGGCGACGGACGAATCTGCCCGCGCATCAGTTCACGCAGCGACGTGGTGACGACCGCGGCATCGTCCGAGCGGATGTAATCGAGATGAACCTCCAGCCCATCCGGCGACGACCATGCATTGCCGAGATGAAAGACGAAGCCCGCCGGCAACTGCAGCCAGCGCATGCGCGTGGCATCGTCCTTGTCGAGCACGAGCACACGCATGCCCAGCTCCGGCCGCCAGACATGGGAATCCAGAAACGACATGCCTGCTTGCGAGCGCTCCACGTCGTACACGAAGGGAGGCAGCAGAAACACCAGGTGGCGCTGCGTCACGGCAAAGTCGTGCACCATCGCCACGTCCGGAACCTTGACCGATTCCACGCGCTTGAGCGCCCCGTCCGCGCCCACGCAGTAGACGGTCAGCAGACCGGCCGCGCTGCTCACGCCAAAATTCCATAGCGTGCCGTCGGGTTCGACCTTGGGGTGGGCGGAAAACGGCATGCCCTTGTAGTCGTCGCGCCAGGTCTGCACGCCCAGCGTGCGCAGTGAATCCGGATCGACGCGCATGGCCGAGCCACCTTCCCACAGCGCAAGCATCTCGTCGCCATGCATCACTAGGCTGGTGTTGGCCACATTGATGCTGTCGGGCGAAGCAACCGGCTCCATGTCGGGGTTGGCGGTGCCGAACGTCGCGCGCAACGGCCGGCCGGCGGCGGTGTCGGCGACAAACTTGTCAGTGCGCACGAACACGCCGCGGTGCGTTACGCCCTGCTCGCTGATGTCGTAACGCTGGATCATGCCGTCGCCATCGAACAGATGGTGGTAACGCACGCCGCCGATCTCATGCCGCGCCGGGCCGTTTCGGTAGAACGCGCCGCGCAACGCGGGCGGGAACCTGCCTTCCACTTTCAGCGCGCGAGTCGGCATGTCGGCGCTGACGCCCTGATAACCCGCCAGCCACGGATACTGCGCGCGCGCCGCTGCAAACCCCGCAGCCCACGGGTCCGGGGTGGCGGCCATTACATCGGTCAGGGTCAAGCCAAACGGTGCGGCGCCCAAGGCCGCAATGAAGGATCGGCGTTGCATGACGGGGCCTCGCTCAACATCAATGCAAGTGAATCGTCACGCGCTGGTCGCCCTGCACGTCGATGGCAGCATCGTCGAATGCGGGCGGGCCGAAGCGGCCGCGTGCATCGCGGCTAAAACCGTAAGGCTCGACGGGAATGCCGGCCGGGTTGGTGCCGAGCTTCGCGTCGTTGTTGGCGTCATGGAAGACCGACAACGCGTAGCGCCCCGCCGGCAAATCCGGATACACGAAGGTGACGCTTGCGCCGGACACGCTATCGAGCGCGGCGATGTCCGCCCGGATGGCCGAATCGGGCTTGAGCCAGCCCGCAGCGTCGCGGAACATCGCCGCACGCACCGCGCCTTGGCGCCCTTGTGCGCCTTCCACCACCACAGTCAGGGTGGCGGCGGATGCACTTGCGGCAAGTGCTGTCAGCGTCAGGGCCAGCGCAAGGCGCGGCAGAGAAAACATGGCAGTCATGAACGTCTCCTGAGGGGCCGGCGATGCGTTGGCAGGCCGGCGGTCAGGAGGCAATGTAGGCGCAGACTTCGTGGCAGTCAGCGCGGATGCGACGAAGTGCGAATACCGCGGCGCAAACGGGCGCTTGCGGGCGATGAGCGCATCACAGCAGCTTGGAGGAATCACGCCAGAGGTGCTGACCAAAACGCCCGCGGGGTCGGCGGGCGCTTTGTGGGTGGTGCTAATGCTGCAAGCTCGACAAGCGGTGCTCGGCAAGCAGCACACTCGCACTCAAGGCAAGCTGAGCGGAGATGAAGCCCTCCGGGATCTCAATGTCTTCCCAGTCACACACGATGTGGCCGGCGCGACAGACCTGGAAACGGGCCGTCCACCGATGATCGTCGCGTTGCAGCGGATCAACGACGATGACATGCGTTCCATGTGTCACTTCCTGAATCGCCATTGTGGTTCCCCCGTTCGTGATCGTTGGGAGACCACCTTAGCAAAGGCACGTGACACAAATCTGTCCGCCGCTCACCTACAAATGGGGGAGGGCGCACCTCAACCGACCAGCGGATCTGGCCGTGCAGACGAGCGCGTGCCAGGCAGCGGATGATTATCGGGGCCGTAGTACGTGAACACCGCCGAGAACTTGACGGCGCCTGTCTGGTTGGCGCGGGCCGCATGGAAGGTGTTGCAGTGGAAGAGCAGCACATCGCCGGGCAGCAGAGGCACGGGGCGCGCGGTGTCGATCAGCGCACGGTTTTCTGGCAGCTCCTGGCGCAGGAACAGCTTCGCGTCGAACCGGTCCGCAGGCAGCTCAAGCGTGTGGCTGCCGGGGATCACCCACAGGCAGCCGTTGTCGACCGTCTCTTCCACCAAGGCCAGCCACGACGACACCAGCTCGTTGCGAGCGAACGACCAGTAGCGGCTGTCGCGGTGCCAATGCGTGGCGGTGCCAAACGCGGGGTGCTTGGTCATCACGCAGTTGTGGTGCGCGAGAGAAAGATGCACGGGACTGCCAATCAGTTGCGCAATCGCGCCGGCCACGCGTGGGTCGCGCGCCCATTCTGTATAAGGTGTGCCGCGTGAATCGGCGTCGAGCAGGCGGCGCACGGTCTGGCCCCCCTCGGCGTCGCGCGAGAGCGGTGCCCCGGCATAGCCGACGTCGGTTTCCAGCTCCACCGGCGCTGCGGCGCGGGCCAGCCCGTCCTGCGCGGCCGCGAGCAACGCGGCGCTCACCTGCTGGCTCACGAAGCCGCGCAACACGACGTAGCCGTGCTCCTTGAAGAAGGCTTGCTGCTCGTCGGAAAGCGGGTGGGCGTGGGTAGCGGTGGGGGCAGACGCGGACATGGTGGAAAAAGCGTACGGAGACGGCGAAAGACAACGAGTGTAACGCGCCGCCGTATGCGTTGCAGACCCGCCCCACGACTGGCCTGCTCAGGATCAAACGCAATGCGCGTTGTCCTGGTCGGGCTTTACCAAAAGGCTTGTTGGCCCGACAGTCGGAAATATTTTGCGATCACCATCAAACCGAGCAAGCGCTCCTGATCGCGATTCATGAATTGCGCCACCCATCGATTGGCGTTGCGAACGATCGCCAGTGCATCGCCAGGGTGCTTCCGGTAATGCTCCATTTTTTCCTGAAGGTCAGAATAATCGTCCTTCAGCAAGACATAATGCACATCCGGAATCAGCCTCCCCTCCATGAACCACGTCTCGTACCGGGGCCGCCTCATGAAGCAAAGCGAATTGGAGGACATGATCCATTTGAGATTCGTCGCAACGTCGTTTCCCTCGACGCTCACAATGAACTTGTATTGCAATTGCTCGGCAATCGTCATGGGCGATTTGTAAGTCACCTTCCCAAGTTCCGATTTTCGAGTGTCGCCGATGTCAACGTTTGCCAAGTCGTGACAGCGCTCGACAAACGCTTTGCGATGTTCCTGATGGCAAGGGCCACGAAAAACCGCCATGGGCTTCTTGTCGTGGAAATCGATCGTGTCGCGTGCCAGCGAAAAATGCCGGATGGCGTCCAACTTCAAGAGAACCCCGTTATGGGAGCTGCTCTTGATGGGACGGCTCTTCACAAACGCCGGGTGATTCGGCTCGGCAGTGACGTCGCCGCAGTCGTAGTCAAAGCAATAGCCCGGACCAAAATAATCCATCAAGTCGACAAGATCATAAAAATAGGTGCTTCCTATTTCACAATCCTTGTCGACGATGGTGCTTGTTGAGGATTTCAACAAGAAGTTCGAATACTCCACGGCATTGCGGCTCGGGTCGAATGACTCCGAAATCGAGTTGTAATAACTCAATCGATCAATGACGTCCTGCATGCCCCCGTGGCCACCTTTTCTTTTCAGAAGCGCCTCAGCTCTTCCATTTTTGGTAGCGCGGGCCAGGAAATGGCTTGAAGCATTCGAAAAGTAATACCAGAATTTTTTTGCAGAGACTCTGCTCAAGCGGTATTTGAGATGACGCATGAACCAAAAGATGCCGCGGAAATTAAACCCAGGGCGTCGCTCTTCGAGCGAAATGTTTCAGCCCCCAACACGCAGATTCAAGTGGCGCACGATCCACTTCCTGCTCGCCGCTGACGCACGGTACGGTCTATCGTGCATCTCCTATCAGGCAGCACATCGACTCAGCTTGCCACTCGCATCTGCAGCGGCCCTCACTTTACCGTAAGTATCTTTCAGCGCATTGTGTTTCTTGGCCCCGAGCCGCCCGCCTTCGTGTTACTGCGCGTCCAACGCCGTCACAGTCAATGCGCCGTTCACCTTCTCGGCGACAAAGCGCACTTTGCTGCCAACGTGCACTTTGGTCAGCGTGGCCGGGTCCTGCACTCGAAAGACCATCGTCATGGGTTCCATACCGAGGTTCTCAAGCGGGCCGTGCTTGATGGTCAGTTTGCCGGCGGCGGTGTCAATCTTCTTGATCTCGCCTTCTGACATTGGGGCGGCAGCGGTAGCCGCAGGGGCGGAAGGGGCATCTCCAGCCGCGTGAACAAACGGTGCACCGGCCAGCAGCGCGGTCAGCATCAGGGCATGACGAAACATAGTGGGCTCCTTGTCGAAAGACGTGGCTGGAGAGAGATCAGGACTTGTTGCCGCGCACCTGCACGGCGCCGCGCATGCCGGCTTCGAAATGTCCGGGCTGCAGACAGGCAGACTCAACGGAGCCGGTGCGCGTGAAGTGCCAGACGATCTCGCCGCGCTGGCCTGGGTCAACGGTGACGGCGTTGCCGTCGTCGTGCTCCATCTCGGGGTGCTTGCGCATCTGCTCGGCGTGGGCGACGAGGTCAGCCGGCGTGCCAAGCGTCATCTCGTGCCGCACCTGGCCGCTGTTGGCGACCTCGAAGCGGATTGTCTCGCCGCGCTGCACCGTGATCTGCGCGGGCGTGAAGCGCATGGTGTCGGTCATGTCGACGCGCACGGTGCGTGTGATATGGGCGGCGTCGCCGGGTTCACCGATGGCTGCGTCGCCATGGTCATGCCCGCCGGCGTGACTTCCGGATGCGTGAGCGATGGCGGCCGTCGACATCAGCACGGCCAGGAGGGTGGAGCAGATCAGATAGCGTTGCATGTTGGGGCTCGTATTGGATGTGGATTCCGGCATTGCTCAGTCGTCGATGCCACTGCCGGTGTATTCGTAGGCGACAGTGCCCTTGGGGTGCTTGTACCAACCGGGGTCTGCATAGCTGTTGCGCGGCAGATCGCGTCGCACCTTCATCACCGTGAACATGCCGCCCATTTCGATGGCACCGAATGGGCCCTGCCCCGTCATCATCGGCAGCGTGTTGTCGGGCAGGGGCATCTCCATCTCGCCCATGTCGGCCATGCCGGCCTGGCCCATGCCCATGTAGTCGGGCACCAGCGCGTTCATCTTCTTGGCGAGATCCTTCTGCTGCACGCCGATCATGGTCGGCACGTTGTGCCCCATGGCGTTCATCGTGTGGTGCGACTTGTGGCAATGAAAGGCCCAATCGCCAGGGTTATCCGCGATGAACTCGATGGCACGCATCTGGCCCACAGCAATGTCCGTCGTCACCTCCGGCCAGCGCGCGCTGGGCTGGACCCAGCCGCCGTCGGTGCCGGCGACTTCGAAGGTGTGGCCATGCAGATGCATCGGGTGGTTCGTCATCGTGAGGTTGCCCATGCGGATGCGCACGCGATCGCCAAGGCGTACGGGCAAGGGGTCGATGCCGGGGAAGACGCGGCTGTTCCACGTCCACATGTTGAAGTCGGTCATCTGGGCCACGCGGGGCGTGTATGAACCGGGGTCGATGTCGTACGCGGCGAGCAGGAAGACAAAGTCGCGGTCTACACGATGCTGCGCCGGGTCTTTCGGATGCACGACGATAAAGCCCATCATGCCCATCGCCATCTGCACCATCTCGTCGGAATGCGGGTGGTACATGAAGGTGCCGGACTTCTTCATCTCGAACTCGTAGACGAAGGTCTTGCCCGGCGGGATGTGCGGCTGCGAGAGACCGCCCACACCGTCCATGCCGGCGGGCAGGATCATGCCGTGCCAGTGCACCGTGGTGTGCTCGGGCAGCTTGTTGGTGACGAAGATGCGCACGCGATCGCCTTCCACGCATTCGATCGTCGGGCCAGGGCTCTGGCCGTTGTAGCCCCACAGGTGGCCCGTCATGCCGGGCGCGAATTCGCGCTCGACCGGTTCGGCCACGAGGTGGAACTCCTTCCAGCCGCCGCGCATGCGCCACGGCAGCGTCCAGCCATTGAGCGTGACGACGGGGTTGTAGGGCCGGCCGTTTGGCGGCGCGAGCGGCGGCTGTGTGGCGGGCTTCGATTGCAGCGGCGCTTCAGGCAGCGAGGCCGCACCGGCGCGCGAGACCATCGCCGCGCCCAGCATGGCCGCGCCCGTGCCGCTGAGAAATTGACGTCGGGAAACCATGTTCAGTGTCCTTGAGGAGAGTTGGGCGCAGGCGCTGTCGCGTTTGCTTCAGCCGGCGGCAACTTGCCGCCCAGCGCCATCTGCAGATCGGTCTGCGCAATCCAGTAGCCGCGCAGCGCGTCGATATAGCCGTTGACGGCATTCACCTGCTCGCGCGCATCGGCCAACAGCTCGAACACGCTCACGAGCATGCCGTTGTAGCGCAGCAGCATCTCGTCGGAGATGGACTTGCGCACGGGCACCACCTCGTCGCGGTAGTGGCGCGTGAGGTCATATGCCGTCTGATAGCGCACGTACGATTCGCGCACTTCGGAACGCGCACGCACCGCCGTGTCGGCAAGCTGATCGGCGGCCTGCATGTAGATCGACTGCGCACGCGCCACGCGGGCGCCGCCCCAGTCGAACAGCGGGATCTCGATGCCGATCTCGTAGCCCGTTTCGCGTGGCTCGTTCGATTTGCTGTTGCGCACGTAACCGAGGTCGAGCACGTTGATGAAGCGCGTTGCCTGTGTGAGCCCCAGAGACGATGCCAAGCCATCGACCTGCAACTTGCCCGCCTGGATGTCGAGCCGGTTGCGCAACGCGTAGGCCTCGATCTGCTGCAGTTCGGGGCGATCCTTCGGCAGGTCGGGCAGCCGATCCGGCAACTGGAAGCCGGTATCTGCGCCCCACACCCCAAGCTGGCGAATCAACGCCTCGCGCTCGGCCTGCGCCTGCTGGCGCGTGCGCGCGAGGGTGGCAGTGGCTTCCGCATAGAAGGCTTGTTCGCGTGCCCGATCAAGCTTGCTGAAGTTGCCGGCCGAAGCCAAGCGCTTGGCGAACTCGGCACCGGCTTCGGCGGCTTGCTGAACCTGCTCGGCATAGCGCGCGGATTGCTCCGCCGCCACGGCATTGACGTATGCGCGGCGCGTATCGGCCGCCACCTGCAGCATCTGGTTGGCAACCAGCAGCTTGGTCTGCTCGAAGTAACGGCTTTCGATGCGCGTGGCCATCGGCAGCGTCAGCAGGTTCAGGAACGACAGCGAGAACGTGCGCTCGATCGACAGGTCATCACCGCTGCGTGTGCGCTTGAAGCTGAAACCGGGATTCGGCAGGCGGCTGGCCTGCACGAGCGCGGCTTCGGATAGACCCAGCTCCGCATACGAAGCCTGCAGGCCACGGTTGTTCAGCAGTGCGATCTGCACGGCGCTGTCCATCGTCAGCGGCTGGGCGAGCAGCTCGCGCGTGCGTTGCGCTGCGCTGTCGCGTGCTTCTGGTGAACGCTGCCACGTGGCGTCTTTGCCGAGCCTATCGCGCGCCACATCGGCAACGGTCTTGAACCCGCTGTCTTGCGTGATGGTGGCGCAGCCGCCCAGCAGCAGCGTGGCGGCCAGCGCGCACAGGGCGAGGCGGCGTGTGGATGGTTTGAGCACGGCGCCTCCTAGTGGTGGTGCATGCCGGGCATGGACCAGCCGGCAGGCTTGTTGGAGGTGGCGGCTGGTGCGCTCGCTGGCATGGCGTGCCTTGCGTGGCCGCCTTCCGCAGAAGCGTCTGACTTGGGGCTCACGGCAGCGTTGGTCTCGCGCCAGGGTGCGGGGCCGGTATCGCGATACGCGTGGTAGCTGTCGAATGTGCGCGGCGCGGCTACAACCGGCACAGCCGCGTCCGCATTCAGTGGATCAGCCGGAGGAGCTGCCGGCGCAGACGCCCCACCCTGCGCCAACACCCATGGCGGCGCTAGCGTCAGCGCTAGCAGTGCGGCGGCCAAGAACCATCGTGTGGAAAACATGAGAAACCTCGATCAAGCGTGATGACGTACGGCCGCGTGTGGTGCACGGAGCCGCAGAACCAGAGGCCAGCCCGTTCTATGGACGGACTGGTGGCGTCAAACGCGAATCGAGGGTGGACGTTGCAGCGCTTCGGGAATGAAGCTGCGGAAGGAAACAGCAAGGCCACGCGGCGCAGCGGCCGGCAGCTTGATCGGCAGCACGCCAAGACTGGCGGCCAGAGGGACGACCGAACCGAGCGAACAGGCCGCGCAGATCGGGCAGGTCTTGCAGTGCGACTGCGCCGGCGCATTCCGCTCGCTGTCGGCAGCCATGGCGTCTTCGTGCTCATGGCAGACGTCAGACATGACGGCGCCGTCATCCGGCATTGCCATGGCAACCATCGCATCGTCCATTGCACCGCCGCGCGCCATCATGGCCGTCGCGGCAAACCCTTGCAGGGGCAGTGCCAAGACAACCAGCCAGAGCAGGAGGCGGGTCAGCAATCGGTGCATGGGAGACAGGACGGGCTGAAAATCGTTTGCCGCGGAAAACCGGTAGTGTAGCGCGGCGCCATCAAATTTCGCGCAACGCAGCACAAGATGAGTCGAGCGCGGCACAATGACGGCCTGCTGCGTACCCATTTCTGCGCGCACTGCTTTCCCATCATTCCAGCATCAACGCCCCCATGAATACGCAATCCCACCAGCTCAGCATGACCGTGCTGATGACGCCCGACATGGCCAATTTTTCCGGCAACGTACACGGCGGCCACATCCTCAAGTTTCTCGATCAGGTTGCGTATGCGTGCGCGAGCCGCTACGCCGGCCGCTACGTCGTGACGCTGTCGGTGGACCAAGTGGTGTTTCGCCAGCCAATTCATGTGGGTGAACTGGTGACGTTCCTCGCGTCGGTCAACTACACCGGCCGCACGTCGATGGAAATCGGTATCAAGGTTGTGACGGAGAATATCCGCAACCAGGTCGTGCGCCACACCAACAGCTGCTACTTCACGATGGTGGCGGTGGATGACGAAGGCAAACCGGCCGACGTGCCGCCGCTGGCGCCCGCCAACACCGAAGAAAAGGAACGCTTCGAAGCCGCGCAGCAGCGCCGCACGCTGCGTCAGGAAATGGAAGCACGGCACAAGGCAATCAAGGCAACCTACAGCACGGCAGTTTCGAGCAACTGAGCTGCCTGCCTACGCAGTCAGCAAAGGACTGCGAACCGCGTGGTATCGCGATCGGGCATCGTTATCCACAGGCTTACCCACCGATTCTGTGGATAACGCGCGGCGCAGTGTTGCGCAAACGCGCCAGACCTCCACGCGACTCAGGGCAGAGGAAGTCCGTGCAGAAACGCCAGCACGGCGTCGTTGAACAACGCCGGCCGCTGCAATGGCGCGAAATGGCTCACGCCGGGCAGCAACACAAATTGCGCATCAGGAATGGTCCGCGCGAGATACTGCGCGTGCTCGGGCCGAATGAACTCGTCGTGTTCGCTCTGAGCGATGGTTACCGGCACACGGGTCCCCGCCAACGCTTCGGCTGTTGCATTCGGCTGCGTCTGCATCATTTCAGTGACGGCCGCGACAAATGCATCGAAGTCGCTAGGTGTGGATGAGAGCGCGGTGTAATCCTTTCGGTGGCGATCGAAACAGCGGTCGACAACGGGCGTGGGCGAAAAGGGCTTGGTGCCGCTTGGGTCCATGTTGCAGCCGAAGAAGAACACGCCGGCGGCGCGTTCCGGCGTCTGCATGGCCAGGGTGAGCGCAACGCAAGCACCGTCGCTCCAGCCGATGAACGCCGCACGGTCGATGTGCAGCGCATCCATGACGGCCCGCACGTCAGAAGCCATGCGCGTGTAGGCGTAAGGCTGTGCGTCGCGTGTGCTGCGGCCGTGCCCACGGCTATCAATGACGATTGGGCGGTAGCCCGCCCTCATGAGTGTCGGAACCTGATACCCCCAATTGCCGCTATGGCCAAGCCCGCCATGCAGCAGGATCACAGGTGTGCCGGCGCCGAAGGTCGCATACCAGATGCGGGCACCGTCGTGCTCGACATGGCCTTGCTCAACGGCGGCCGGCAGCGGTCCAGCACCGTGGGCGGCAAAGCGCGTCAGATCGTCGTCGAAGGCATCCATGTCGATCAGGTATCAGCTCGCATAGCCCAGCCCCGACTACCGCGCCTCTTCGATCTGGATACCGAGTTCATTGAGCACCTCACGCGCCGAACGAAACGCCTCGACGGCCGCCGGCGCGCCGGCATAGATGGCGCTATGCAGCAGCACTTCGCGAATCTCCACCGCCGTTGCGCCGTTGTTGATCGCGCCGCGCACGTGGCCCTTCAGTTCAGTGCTGCGGCCGAGCGCGGCCAGCATCGCGCACGTGCACAGGCTGCGCGTCTTGAGGTCGATGCCGTCACGCTGCCACGTGCTGCCCCAGGCGTGCTCGTTGAGCCAATCCTGCAGCGGTGCCGAGAAGGCATCCAATCCGCTCATCGCACGTTCAACAAATGCGTCGCCCATCACCTGCGCGCGGCGTGCGTGCCCGGCCTGCTTGTCTTGTTCCGACACGATGCCCTCCTCCGTTTTGAAAAACCAGGTCGATCAGGCTGGCTTGACCATCAACATCATCAGCGCCGTACCCAGCAGCACAACGCAGAACGCCAGCCGCAAACGCCGCGCTGAAAACCGATACGCCAGGGCCACACCCCACGACACGCTCACGACACCGCCGGCCGCCAGCGGAATGCCCGTACCCCAATCCACATGGCCTGCATGCGCGTACGTGGCAAGTGCGATCAGCGAGCCCGGCACCACCAGTGCGAGCGCCATGCCCTGGGCGCGTGTCTGCGGCATGCCGAAGAACGTCACCAGCGCCGGCACCACCACCAGCCCACCGCCCACCGTGAAGATGCCCGACATTGCGCCGCTGGCGATGCCCATCAATGGCAGCGCGGCGGCCGGCATGGCATGTGGGGCAGCGTGCGCGGCATTACCGGCATTCGGTTTCTCTTTGAGCTGCGAGGCAAAGTACACCGCCAGCACGATCAGGAACACAGCAAACGCCGTATGCAGCAGATGGGCGTCCAGCCCCGCCGCAAAGCGCGCAGCAACGTAGGTGGCCGCCATCGAGAACACGCAGATCAGCGCGACGGAGCGCAGATGCACCGGATGCCGCTGGTGATACCGCCAGAAGCCGATCAACACATTGGGCGCAATCATCACCAGCGCAGTGCCCTGTGCAAGGTGCTGGTCCAGCCCGTAGAGATAACCGAGCACAGGAATCGCGATGAGCCCCCCGCCAATGCCGAGCAAGCCGCCCGCTACGCCAAGCCCCATACCGAGCAGCAAATTGATCAGGCCCGTAAGAACCGCGTGAGACGTCATGCCGACAAGAAGAAGAAAGCAGAAAGAAACGCGGCGGCGCGCTGTATCTGCTACAGCGCGCCGCCGGAGATGAATGTGAAATTGTAGCGCTTGCCGCGCCGGGCAAGGTCTAGGCGAGATGCGCAGCGAAGCCTGATTTCTCGGGAGCGATCTCGGCCCGCAGCGTAAGCGCCGGGATCTCGTATTCACCGGCATTCTGCTGGCGGAAAGGGATCGGCGCGGCGGTGAACAAGGTGTCGAGTCGTTCGCCCAGCGCCTGGGTGGTCTGCGTAAAGCGTGCCTCGTCCATGCGGCCGGTGCGGTAGCTCACGAATGGCGGCACCACATCAAAACCGGGGTAGTACAGGATGCCGTGCTGGATCGGGAACAAGATGTCGTCGACCGGGCCGTTGATGCCGCGCGGGCTGTAGTGGGACTCCCAGCCGCCCGTGGTGACGATGAGCATGGCGCGTTTTCCGGCGAGCTTACCTTCGCCATAGCGGTCGCCCCAATGGGTGTCGGAGTGCTCGCCAACGCCGTAGGCAAAGCCGTACGCATAGACGCGCTCAACCCATCCCTTGAGGATGGCCGGCATCGAAAACCACCACAACGGAAACTGCAGGATCACGGCGTCGGCCCATTGCAGTTTGGCTTGTTCGGCAGCAATGTCGTCGGCTTGCAGGCCGTTCTCGAACGCGTGCTTGGAATCGAGCGACGGGTGGAAATGCGGACCGATCGGCCCGACGGTGCTGTCGCTCGCATCGAGCGCGGCCTTCCATTGCATGGCGTACAAGTCCGATACCTGCACGGTGTGGCCGGCCGCTTCGAGGCGCTGGACGGCAAAGTCCTTGAGGGCGCCGTTGAGCGACTTGGGTTCGGGATGGGCGTAGACGATCAGGACATTCATGGTGGCAACTCCAAATAAGGAATAGCTCCAGAATGCGGTGCGCCCAGGTATATTGGAAATGAATTATCAATATTCCAGGCATAGCCATGAATAATCTCAGGCGGTTGGACCTGAACCTGCTGGTGACACTCGATGTGCTGCTGACCGAGCACAACGTCACGCGTGCAGCGGAGCGGCTGAACTTCTCGCAGCCTTCCGTGAGCGTGCATCTGGCCAAGTTGCGCGACATCTTTGGTGATCCGCTGCTACTGCCGGGCCCGCGCGGCATGCGCCCAACCGCGCGCGCTGAAAGCTTGCGCGAACCGCTGCGGCTGGCGCTGGAAGCGCTGGAACAGGCCGTCGCGCCCGCCAGCCCGTTCGACCCGGCCCGAGCCACTAACACCTGGCGCGTGGCCGCCACGGATTACGGCGAATCCACGATCGCGCTGCCGGCGCTGAACACCCTGCGCACAAGCGCGCCGGGCACACGGCTCGCCATGCTGGAACTGGTGCCCACGCGTATCGAGAAGCAAGCCGAGCAAGGGGAGATCGATCTCGCGTTCCACACCACAGACGGCGCACCACCCGGCCTGCGCCGTCGTGCGCTATTCACTGAGCGCTATGTGCTGATCGGCCGCGCTGGACACCCGCGCCTGAAACGCAAGCCGACGCTGGCGCAGTTCTGCATGCTGGATCACGTGATCGTGTCGCCCGATGGCGGTGGCTTCTTCGGCGTGACAGACGAAGCCCTGAAGGCGGCCGGTGCCGCCCGGCGCGTGGTGCTGTCGGTCCCGCACTTCCTTTTTGTGATGACCGCGGTCGCCAGCACTGACATGGTTGCCATGCTGCCCGAGCGGCTGGTGCGCGGGGCCAGTGCGCTACAGGTGGTTGAGCCGCCGGTGGACGTGCCCGGGTATGAGATGTCGATGCTGTGGCATGAGCGCATGCATCGAGACCCAGGGCACCAGTGGCTGCGAGACGTGATTGCGGGAGCGGTCTAACCGGCCGCCCCCAACGCCATCATGGAAAAAACTACAGCCCGACCTTGGGTGCAGTGAAGATCAGACGCAGCCCGAGCGCGCCGATCGCCACGGCCGCCACGCGATCGACCCAGGTCTTGGCACGCAGGTACATCTCACGCGGCACTCGGCTCGAAAAACACAGCGCGACGATGGTGTACCACCCGAACTCGACCAGGAACACCAGCGGCGGCAGCACGAAGTAGCACCACACCGGCGGATGCTGCGGCAGCAGCGCAGCAAAGATACTGCCGTACCAGATGGCCGTCTTGGGATTGCTCATCTGCGTGGTGATGCCGGTCCAGAACGACTTGCGCGCGCTGCCGGCTTGCTGCGTCAGGCGATCGTCCATCACCATGGGCAGCTTGGCGCCGCGCCAGATCTTCCACGCCATGTAGGTCAGATACGCGCCGCCGGCAATCTTGAGGCCGATGTAGAGCCACTCCACGGCTTGCAGCAACGTATAAAGCCCCGCCAGCGCCAGGCCACCGAAGAACAGGGCGCCCGCGCCCATGCCAAGTGCAGTGGCCAGGCCGTCGCGGCGCGATAACCCGATGGCATTGCGCGCCACCAGAACAAAACTCGGCCCGGGAATCATGGCGCCCAGCAACAGCGCAACGAGAATGGCAAATACGGCGGCAGATGCAGTCATCGGGAGTCTCCTTTTGTGGGCGCAGACGTTCACAGATGCAGACCGCGATTCTGCCACGCCGACGGGGCCAGCGTCGGCCTGGGCGGCAAGGCAGCGGCGGCACCTCTGCCGCCACCCGCCCTGCCCCTACTTGCACTGCTGCTTGTTGATCGACACGTCATTCAAGTCGGCGGCGGTGTATAGCGCCGGCACGTTAGGGTCGCCGGCACCCGTCATTGCCGCGTTCAGGATCGCCAAGGCCTGGAGGTGGCCAGCCTCGCCGCTTGAAAAGCGCTGCTGCGCCGATTTCGATGCGCCGTACATGCCGTTGCACAGGAGCGCCTTGCGGAAGATTTCCAAAACCGCGATCCGTGCAGAGTACGTCTCGCGCCGTTCGGCCGCTGTGGCGGGCGCGTGGTTGATCTTGGCGTAATGATTGGCGCACTGCGTGCCGAGAATCGGGTACGCATCCTTGATGCCTTCGCATGTTGCGACGGTCGCGGGCGGCGCAGCCAACGCGGCCGTGGCCACCAGCGAGGCGATCAGGGACACCACCGCCAACAGCACGATACGGATGACAAGCACATTCGAGCGGATGTTCATTGCAGGTTCTCCTCAGTCAGATACGTGGACAAAAAACACAGCGGCAACCGGTAGCGCTGCGTGGACTGACGATACGGGCGGGCTCTGCGGCGGCGGAATGCACCAGAGGTTCTGGCGCAAGTCAGGGGAAACGCGGCATGGGAGGAATGGCGACCAGACGCCCGTGCTTCACTGACGTCGACGGTTGATTGCCATGGCAGCGCGCAACGTGGGGTCCCGACAACGCTTCATGCGGCGGCCGGCGCGTTTGCGCAATCTCCGTTTGCCGGCCTGGCGCGGCCCCGGTAGAGTCTTTCCCCAATGGGTTCACACCCAGAGGTCTGGGCAAAACCGGAGTGATCCGGCGACGCAAAGCTACAGGGACTTCTCTAGACGAAGTCAGCCAGTTGCCCGCCAACCCACAAAGGGGTGCGGGCCTGATGTCACACGCAACAAACTGCGTGGTCGGGGGCACATAATGAAAACGATACAAACGGGGGGGCGTTTGCCCGCATCCGCCACGGTGGCCGTGGCATCGCAACTGGGCAACGCGAAGCGCAGGTTCGCGCGCGCAGCATGTGCGGCGTTCGCGCTTGTGTCCGGCGCGCTGATGGGTGCACCGCATGCCAGCGCTGAAGGGCTGCTGGTGCCGTCCTACATCTATCCGTCGGGCACGGGAGCCACGCAGTGGAATGCGCTGGCCACGGCGGCAACGTCGGTACCGACGACGGTCATCCTCAACCCGAACAGCGGCCCGGGCACGACACAGGACGCCAACTACGTTGCCGCCGTCGCCAAAGTGCATGCCGCTGGCGGCAAGGTGATCGGATATGTGTCCAGTTCATACGCAAACCGATCGTTGTCGGCGGTGGTGCAAGACATCAACACCTACCAGGCGCTGTATCAGGTCGACGGCTTCTTCATCGACGAGATGACCGCCGACAGCACAACCGCACACATCCAGTTCTACCAATCGGTCTACAACTACATCAAGGGGCTGTCGCCCAACTACACGGTCACGGGCAACCCGGGCACCAATGTGCCGGAGATCTATGCCAGCCTGCCGGTGGCAGACCAGCTCGTCGTGTTTGAAGACAGCGCCAAGCACTACGCCAACTATGCGCCCCTGGCGTGGCAGGCCAGCTATCCGACCGCCCGGTTTGCGCACATCGTCTACGCTGCGTCGGCCACGCAAATGCAAACCTTCGTTCGCAACGCGTCGAGCAAGGGCGCTTCCACCGTGTTCATCACAAACAAGACGCTGCCAAATCCGTACGGCGCGCTGCCGACTTACTGGAGCCAGGAGGTGTCCGCCGTAGCGGTTGCCCCGTGACGGCGCTGGCATGACGCACTCCGCATGTGCGGGCTGATGCTCCGCACATGCTTTATATTCGGGCCACACTGCATCGACCCTTCGCCGCCCGCCGGCGTTGAGGCAACAACAAGGAGAACTCCGTGGCCCTCTCTTCCAACAAGCTGCCCCCCTGGACAATCGCTGCTCCGCTGCTGGCGTGGGTGGTCCTGGTTGGCGGCGCGTTCATGACGCCCCCCGGGTGGCTGATCGCGCTGATGGCGCTTGCGCTGGCCGGCGCCGTCTTTGCCGCCGTTCACCATGCCGAAGTCGTCGCGCACAAGGTGGGCGAGCCCTTCGGCACGCTCGTCCTGGCGATTGCCGTGACCGTGATCGAAGTCGCGCTGATCGTTTCGGTGATGCTCTCTTCCGGTCCGGAGAAAGCGGGATTGGCGCGCGACACCGTGTTTGCCGCGGTCATGCTCATTTGCAACGGAATCGTGGGCGCTTGCCTCTTCGTGGGCGGCCTGCGCCACCGCGAGCAAGCCTTCCAGGCGCCGGGCGCCACCGCCGCGCTGGCCGTGCTGGCTGCGCTGGTCACGCTGACCATGGTGCTACCCAACTACACGAGTTCCACGCCGGGGCCTGTCATGACCTCGTCGCAGCTGGGCTTTGCCGGGGTGACATCGCTGGTGCTGTACGGCTGCTTCGTCATCGTGCAGACCATCCGCCACCGCGACTACTTTCTCGTCGACAACGCTAACGAAGACGTACACGCCCCGCCGCCGCCCGCACGCGTGGCAGCGCTCAGCGGGGTCTTGCTGATGGTGTCGCTGGTGGCCGTCGTCGGTCTGGCCAAGGTGCTTTCGCCTTCTGTGGAAGCGGCCATCCTGAATGCCGGGGCGCCGCCCGCGACGGTCGGCATCGTCATCGCCGCGCTGGTGCTGTTGCCGGAATGCCTGGCCGCCCTGCGCGCCGCCAATGCAGACCGCATCCAGACCAGCCTGAACCTCGCACTAGGCTCGGCGCTGGCGAGTATCGGCCTGACCATCCCGACGGTGGCGGCCGTGTTCATCTGGATCGGCCGCCCGCTCGAACTGGGTCTGGGCCCGAAGGAAATGGTCCTGCTGTTCCTGACGCTGATCGTGTCGTCGCTCACGCTCGGCAAGGGCCGCACGACCATCCTGCAAGGGGTCGTGCATCTGGCCATCTTTGCGTCGTATCTGTTTCTCTCGATCGTGCCCTGAGCGGCACGCACGGTAGCGGGTCGAGGTTTGGGGGCGCCGCCGGGCGCCCTTTGTTTTTTGAGCGCAATGCCCGGCGTTATTGCACCGGCTCCATGCTCTGCAGCAACGTGGGAATCAGCTCCGACACCGTCGGGTGAATATGCATGGCGCGGCTGATGGTCGTGTAAGGCGCCTTGGCATACATCACGTCGAGGATCGAATGCACTGCCTCGTCGCCACCCACACCGAGGAGCGACGCACCCAGAATCTCGTGCGTCTGCGCATCGACCACCACGCGCATGAAGCCCTGGCTCTCCCCCTTCTCCACCGCACGGCCGACGCGTGTCATGGGGCGGTTGCCCACCAGCAGCTTGCGACCCGATTGCTTCGCTTCCGAAAGCGACATGCCGACGCGCGCAAGCGGCGGGTCGATGTACATGGCGTAGGCCTGGATGCGGTCCGACACCTTGCGCGGGTCGCGGTCGAGCAGATTGGCGGCCACGATCTCGTAGTCGTTGTAAGCCGTGTGCGTGAACGCGCCGCGACCGTTGCAATCGCCCATGGCCCAGATGCCGGGTACGTTGGTGCGCAACTGCTCGTCCACGCGGATATTGCCGCGCTTGTCGATTTCCACGCCGGCCTTGTCGAGCCCAAGATCGTCGGTATTGGGCACGCGCCCGACCGCCATCAGCAGATGCGAGCCCGACACCTCGCGTGCGCCGCTGCTGCAGTCCAGGCCAACCACCACGTTGGCGCCGTCACGCCGCACGCTCAGGCAATCGGCGTTGACCTGCACGTCGATGCCCTCGGCTTCAAGAATTTCGCGTACCGCCTGCGATACGTCTTCGTCTTCGCGGGCAATCAGGCGCGGCCCTTTCTCGACAATCGTCACGCGCGCACCGAAGCGGCGAAACATCTGGCCGAACTCCAGCCCGACGTAACTTCCCCCAATCACGACGAGGTGCTCGGGCAGAAAATCCACGTCCATCATGGTGGAGTTGGTGAGAAACGGCACCTGATCGAGCCCTGGCATTGGTGGCACCAACGCCCGGCCGCCCACGTTGATGAAGATGCGTTCGGCTTCTAGCAGTGCGTCGCCAACGCGCACGGTGCGCGCGCTCTCGAAGCGGGCGTGGCCCTGAAAAACGGTGCCGTGCTCCAGGCCCCGCACCCATTGTTCGACGCCATGGCTGGAGTGGCCGGAAATTTCATCCTTGCGTGCCTTGACGCGCTGCATGTCGACGGTGACGCCGCCGTTGATCACCACGCCGTATTCAGCCGCACGCTGCGCCATGCGCGCCGCATAGGCGCTGGCCACCATCGCTTTCGTGGGAATACAGCCGGTGTTGACACACGTGCCGCCAAAGCGGCCGCGCTCGATGATAGCCACCTTCATGCCCGCGCCGGACAAGCGCGCCGCCAGCGGCGGGCCGGCCTGTCCGGTGCCGATGATGATGGCGTCGAAGCGTTGCGTCATGGCGCTCTCCTTCGTGTGCGGGCCAATCGCGGCCGTCTCGGTATGGTAGGCGGCGCACGTGGCAACGGCGAGTCGCGGCGACAGGTTTTACCGACGCAGCGGGCGACGCACGCGGACAGCGCCGTCGCGGGAAGGAAAGCAAGAAAGCGGCCGTGGCGCTCAGTGGCGAGCGCAACGGCGCATCAGATCAATGGTGGTGATGGTGTTTGCCGTGGCGACGGTAGCCGCGGCCGCGGTCATCGCGGTCGGAATACGAATTGCGCTGTACGTTGCCGCCGAGTGCCGCACCGGCGCCGCCACCCAGGCCCGCGCCAACGATGCCGCCCGTACGGCCGCCCATGGCATTGCCCGCAGCCGCACCCACGCCGCCGCCCAGCGCACCGCCCACGATGGCGCCCTTGCGCTCCCGGCCGTTGGCCGTCAATGCGCCGCCGGCGCCGCCGCCAACAGCACCGCCGATGACCGAGCCAGTCTGCCCGCCCAGCGCGCCGCCCACGGCCGCCCCGCCTGCGCCACCCAGCGCGCCGCCCAGCGCATTGCGCAAGTCATCCGCCGCAGCGGGCAAAGCCGTCAGGCCGGCGAGTGTTGCCACAATCAGGGCAGGTGCAATTTTCTTCAACATGGTGTTCTCCTATGCGCAAATGCAGGATACGGCACTCAAACCAGCACTGAGAGGCCGGTCCGGGCTTGATGAGTTCGGGGCGAAGAATACAAGTCACGCAACGGGGCGGGTTAAACACATTCGTCAATCTCGTAACAGAATGTTGCCAATCCGAGCCCGCCCCTAAGCCATTAATAAGACAGACAGAACAGGAGAACCCATGCCCAGCTACATCGCCTTCCTGCGCGCCGTGAACGTGGGCGGCACCGGAAAACTGCCCATGGCCGAACTGCGCGCGATATGTGAATCGATCGGCCTGACCGGCGTACGCACCTACATTGCGAGCGGCAACGTGGTCTTTCAGAGCCGGCTGGCGGAAGCGACCGTCAAGGCGAAGCTGGAACGCTGCCTGGAGGATTACGCCGGCAAACCCGTGGGCGTGCTCGTGCGCACGGGCGCGGAATTGGCGGCGGTGCTGGAAAACAATCCCTTCAAGACCGCCGCGCCCAACCGGACGGTCGCCATCTTTCTGGATACGCCGCCGCCGGCCGATGCATTGGCCGCCGCCACCGGCTGCCGGACGGAAGAGATGGCCCTGGGCACGCGCGAAATCTACGTGCACTACGGCGACGGCATGGCCGATTCCAAACTGAAGATCCCCGCCGCCAAGACGGGGACGGCCCGCAACATGAACACCATCGCCACACTGGTCGACTGGGCAGCCGACTAGCGCCGGTCATTTCGCTGCTGATTTGCGCTTGGTCATGTGGTGCAAGTACGCCAGCAGATCGTTGAGTTGCGCATCGGACAGCGTTTTCTCGTCGATGGCCGACATGCGGGCGTTGGGCCACCAGCGCAGCGATTGCGGATCGCGGATCAGGTGGCGCAGCTTCTCGTCGCCCAGGTATTCCACCGGGCTGTACGGCACGTTCAGGTCGGGGCCAAGGTTGGCATCGCCGGCGCGGTTGAGCGTGTGGCACGAAAAGCAGACGCGCTGGAACGTGGCGAAACCGCGCATGACAGGGCCATCTGCGGGCAACCCCGCCGCGGGGCGGATGGCCGCAAAGCGCTCGCCGGGCAGCGCGGCAATGTCGATGCGCACGATGCTGTAAGTCCACAGGCTTTCATTCACCACCGATGCCTTGGCCGGCGGCGCCGTCCAGATCAGGCGGAACGGGCCGATGTCTTGGCCCTTGAGCGTCGGCCACGGCGAGGCCGGGTCTTCCACGGCCAGCCACGCGCGCGGGCCGTCGGCGCGATCCCCCAGCAGCAGGCGCATCGGCAAGTGCGAAACGTAGCCGTCGCTGGCGGCGGTGGTGGCGCTGGCATCCGGGCTGACAGTCTGCCCACGGAACAGCTCCGTCACCGGGATCGCCTTGAAGGTCAGGCGGCGCTTCAGGTTCTGGTCTTCCACCGTCACGCTGGTCAGGTGCGGATCGTGCAGCAATGCATCGCGCGACAACGTGCGGTGCTGCGTGCCGATGTTGACAGTCAGCGTCGTGCCGTCAGCGGTGTCGGCAGCATGGGCGACGCTGCCGAACGCTGCGCATGCGCAGAGCGCCCATGCGGCCGTCGTTGCAAGCCAGTTCTTCATGAGGTCTCCTGTGGACAAATTGGGCCATTTCGTTGCGACGAGAGTGTAGGCAAGCGCACGAGGTTTGGCACGGTTTTCGTTATCGATACCGCTGTGCTTCCACGCGCTGCCTGACAGTCTGCAGCGCGGCATCGAGCCGGTCGAGCACGACGGAGCCCAATGCCAGCCGCAGCGCGTGCGGCACCTGCTTTGACGTTGCGAACGGCTCCGCGGTCGACACGGAGATGCCATCTTCCTGCAGCGCCACGGCCACGCGGTCGGCGCAGACCTCGGGCGGCAGCGCCAGCCAGACAAAGTACGACGCAGGATGCGTGACCAGCGTCAGGCCAACCAGCGCCTTGCGGGCAATCGTCTGGCGCCCGTCGGCGAGAAAGAAGCCTACGTGGAAAACGCCCTGCGCAACCTGCGGCCTCACCTGCCTGGCTGATCGCGGGTGCGTTGGCCAGCCGATAGACTGGACGGCCCCTTCACGCATCGCAGACACGCGATCAGGAGTCACTTCTTGAACACGCTGACGACACTGAAGACGCTGGCCCTTCCCGTTGCCGTTGCGCTGCTGGCACACAGCACCGGGGCGTTCGCAGCCGAAAGCCTGGCCAATGGCGTCAAGCGCCGCGCACCGCAGGGCATTTCCACCAAGCTCTATGCCTGCGTCGACAAGGCACCGGACAATCCGGACGCAATCGGCGCATGTCTCTCCGCAGAAAAGACCGCGCAGGACGAGCGCCTGAACCGCGCGTACCAAACGCTCTCGAGCAAATTGAACGGCAAGGCGAAAGACGCCCTGGCGAGTTCCGAGCAGGCGTGGCAGGATTTTCACACCAGAACGGCCGCCCTTGAGACCGCCATCTACGGCAAGGACAAGCTCGACGATCTGCAGCGCCTGGAGAACGAAGTCTTCCGCCTGAGCGAACGCGCCAACGCACTCGACAAGTATCTGGCCGCGAAGGGGCAATAACCGCTCAGGCCCAGGCGGTCGTCGACAGCCAGTTGCGCAGGATGGCCACGCTGTAGCGTGAATCCACCTGTGCGATGAACTGCGCGAAGTCCACACTGGCCGCGTCATCCGCGCGGTCGGAAATCGTGCGGATGGCGGCAAACGGCACGCCCCATTCGTGGCACACCTGCGCCACGGCGGCGCCCTCCATCTCCACAGCCAGGGCGTCCGGCAATGCCGTACGCAACACGGCGCTCTCGGCCGAGGTGCAGACAAAGCGGTCCCCGCTGACGATGAGCCCACGATGCACCTGTGGCGCCGCAATTCCGAAGGCCCGCATGACATCTGGACCCAGCAGCGCGTGCGGGTCGGCCAGCACAGCGCCAGCGCTTTCCAGCAGCCCGCCGGCGAGCGACACGTCGGCAGGAAAACGCGCCATGCCGGTCAACGGAATCTCCCAGCGCGGAAACAGCGGCGAGGCATCGACATCGTGCTGCAGCAATTCTTCCGACACCACGACGTCGCCCACAGCCACGCCCGGTGCCAATGCGCCGGCCACGCCAGCAAACACCACGGCGCGTACGTTGAACTGCGTGATCAGCACTGCGGTGGTGGACGCCGCTGCCACCTTGCCGACGCGCGACAGCACCACAACGACCGCGTGGCCGTCCAACTCGCCCGTCCAGAAATCGCGGCTGCCGATGTGGATGCACTGCGCGTCGGACAGCCACGTCAGCAGTTCGTTGATCTCTTCATGCAGGGCAGCAACGATGCCAATCGGGCCACGGGCGTTGGGCTGGGAAGACGGAGTGTTCATGCAGGATGCGGCGCCGGCTTGGGGCGTGGATACGTCGAAAGACGCCATTGTCGCCGCAATCCGGCGCGCGCCGGCGCCGTGGCTCAGAGGCGCTGCGCCGCCCGTTGCACGGCGTCGTGGCGATCCGCACGCAAACGATCGAGCCGCGACGTCACCGCTTCGAGAATCTCCGGTGCTGCGCGCTCGGGGCGGCCGCAATCGAAGGGCGGCGCGGGAGCGTATTCGATACCGAGCTGCACGGCCTGCGCGTGTTCGACACCGGCAATGTCCGCCATGACCGTCAGCGCCATGTCGATGCCGGCCGTCACGCCACCGCCGGTGATGAGGTTGCCGTCACGCACCACACGGGCTTCGTCCAACGTGGCGCCAAACGCCGACAGCAGGTTGCGCCACGCCCAGTGGCAGCCCGCGCGCTTGCCCCGCAGCAACCCTGCCGCGCCCAACACCAGAGAGCCAGTGCAGACTGAAGTGACATAGCGCGCGCCGTCGGCCAGGCGCCGGACTTCGCGCACAAACTCGGCGTCTTCCATGGCTTCGATCACGCCAAAACCGCCGGGCACGCAGATGAGATCGGCATGCGGAATATCCACCAGCCGCTGCACGTTCGAGATGGTGAGGCCACCGTCGGCGTGAATCTCTCCGCCGGCCGCCGAGGCGACCACGCATTGCGCGCCGGGCAACCGCCAGAACACTTCGTGCGGGCCGGTGAAATCAAGCTGGGTGACACGGTTGTACAGCGCAAAGACAACGATGAACGGGGAAGTCGTCATGGTTCAGCTCTCCTGAGAGTGATGCGGTGGCGGGTTGACGCTTCACAGGATCGCGCTCTATCGTGTTGGCAGCAATGACCAGTCTCCCACTTTTTCTGCCATGGCCCATCGCATCGCTGTGCTCATCTTTCCGGACTTCCAACTGCTCGACGCCGCCGGGCCGGTGGCGGCATTTGAAGTGGCCAGCCGATATCGGGACGATCACTACGCGCTGCGCATGATTGCCGCCCAGGCCGGCCTCGTCCGCAGTTCTTCCGGTGTGCGCTGGGATGCCGACGCCCTGCCCCCGGCCAGCCAGGTCGACACGCTGCTCATTGCCGGCGGCGACGGCGTGGACGCCGCCATGGCCGATGCGCGCACGCGCCGCTTTGTACAGCGCTGCGCAGCGCGCGGCGCACGCGTGGCCAGCGTGTGTTCGGGCAGCCTGCTGCTGGCCGCCACGGGCTTGTTGAACGGCCGGCGCGCCACCACCCACTGGAGCCGCACCGAGCAGTTCGCACGCACGTTCACGCAAGTGCAGCTCGAACCCGACCACATTTACGTGAACGACGGCCCGATCTGGACGAGCGCCGGCATCAGCGCCGGCATCGACTTGGCGCTTGCCCTCATCGCCGAAGACCTGGGCGAGCGCCTGGCACGCGCGGTGGCACGGCAGCTTGTCGTGTACTACCGGCGGCCCGGAGGTCAGTCGCAGTTTTCAGCGCTGAATGAGATGGATTCGGCACGCGGCCGATTCAAACCGCTGCTGGATCATGTGCGCCGCAACCTGAGTGCACCGCATCGCGTAGGCGATCTGGCCGAGCACGCCTGCATGAGCCCGCGCCATTTCGCACGCGCGTTTCAAGTCGAAACGGGTCTCACTCCTGCAAAGGCCGTGGAAAAACTGCGCGTGGAGGCAGCCCGCGCCGCACTGGAAAGCGGTGCGGTTTCCATGCAGCGCGTTGCTACCGAGTGCGGTTTTGGCGATACCGAACGCATGCGGCGCAGTTTTCAGCGCCTGTTGGGCGTGCCGCCATCTTCCCTGCGCGACCGGTAACACCATTTAACCCGCGTCGCTCCGCCATTCGCCCGTCTTGGGCCCGAACTTTGCGTCCGCACCCCGACGCCGCCCGACACCAACAAGAGGGGGCCGAAACAAGGAACGTAAGGAACCAAGGAGGAGACGCGTATGGACACTCGGGAAATGCTGGCCATCGTGGGAGTTACGCTGGCCGTGATTACAGCCTATTCGCTTGCCCGCGATCTGACGGACGAGCCGCTGGGCCTGCTAGCGCCGCAAAGTGGCCTTGTGCACGTGCAAGCGCAGGTGAATGCGCCGCATCAGTGACGCGCATCGCGCAAACGCCACCGCACCTCCCTGACCGAATGGCCGCGGCGCCTAGTGGAAGACATCGCCCGCGCGGCTCGCAACAATGACCATCCGCATTGGCATCTCTGGGTGGCGCCATGAAGGGTGGCGCGGCGTGTTCGATCCGGAAGATCTGGCACAGCGCCGCGAGCTGGAATATGCATCGCGCCGGTTCGACACCATCGAGATCAACGGATCGCACTACTCGCCGCAATCGATCACGAGCCGGCAGGCCTGGCATGACACCGCGCCCGACGGCTTCGTTTTTGCGGTCAAAGGACCGCGTTACCTGACTCACATGCTGCGCTTTCGTGACGAGACGGCGGTGCCGGCGCTGGCCAACTTCTTCGCTTCCGGGGTGCTGGCGCTGCGGCCCGTGCCTGAGCGCTACCGCGTTCAGCCCGCTTTCGCCCGCTGGCGCTTCGTCTCCTTGACGGCCGTCGGGTGGACGACCGCCGTATCCTCCGGAGCCAGCGCTCGCCCATCCTGCGCGCGGAGTTCAAGTCGCGGCACCGGCTTACCCGTTGCCTTCTCAACCAGCACAACGTGCGCCTCATCGGGCCCAAAGCAGAACGCTTCGCCCCATTGCCGCAGCGCCACCAGCAGCGGAAACAGCGCACGCCCTTTCTCGGTCAGCACGTAGTCCTGATACGCACTGCCGTCAGCCGCCGGCACCGTCTCGAGAATGTCGTGCGCCACAAGGTTGCGCAGCCGCACCGCCAGGATGTTCTTTGACAGCCCGAGACTGCGCTGAAACTCTCCAAAGCGGCGCAGCCCGTCAAACGCATCGCGAACGATCAGCAACGACCACCAGTCGCCAATGGCGTCCAGGGGCCTGGCAACGCCGCAAAGAGAATCCGCGTGGCTCGTACGTTTGACCATCTTTATCGCGCATACCGTGCGCCCTCACATTCAATGTGGTTGCAATATAAAACCCACTCGGTTATCCCGCAACGGGCGCATTGCGCAACAACTTACATGAGGACGAGGCAACGCATGTGCCAACTGCTACCCCCAGCGTTTCCAGCCCTTATTCGCGTGGTGCTGACAGGGCGGCCTGACCGAGCCTGACCTCCGCCACCAGCCCACCACCCTCGCGGTTGCGCAACGTAAGCCCGCCGCCTGCGGCCACTGCCAGCTGCAGGGCAATCGCCAGGCCCAGCCCCGTGCCGCCCGTCTCTCGGCTGCGCGAATTCTCCAGCCGCACAAACGGCTGCAGCACGGCATCGAGCTTGTCTTCGGGAATACCGGGCCCGCGGTCGCGCACTTCGATCACCACGGCTTCGCCGTCGCGGCGCACATCGACTTCCGCCGCGCCGCCAAACTTGATGGCGTTGTCGGCGAGGTTGGTCAGCACGCGGCGCAGCGCGTGGGGGCGCGTGACGATGGCGCCGGCGGCGTGCTGCTCCAGCGTGACGGGCTTCCCGGTGTCCTGGTAGTCGTACACCAGGCTTTCGACAAACGACCCGACGTCGATGCGCGAAGGCTTTTCACCATCACCATGCGCACTGCGCGCATAGGCCAGGCCCTCCCGCACGAGCGTTTCAATCTCGGCCAGATCGCTCAACAGCTTGCGCTTCTCTTCAGAGTCTTCCGCCATTTCAGCGCGCAGCTTCATGCGCGTGATGGGTGTCTGCAAGTCATGCGAAATGGCGGCCAGAATCTGCACACGCTCTTCAACAAAGCGGGCAATGCGCTGGCGCATGGCATTGAAGGCGTGTGCAGCACGCGCCAGTTCGGTGGGGCCGGTCTCGTCCAGCGGCGGCGTCTGCGCATTGGGGTTGAGCGCATCGGCAGCGTCGGCCAATGCCACCAGCGGGCGGATCGACAATCGCACCGCAAACCAGCAGCACACGATCAGCAACAGCAATTGCACCACCAGCACATACGGCAGCCACTGCGCGATGGGCGTCATGCGCGGGTGCACGTCAATGGTGAGCGTGCTGCCGTCGCTTAGCGTGAGGTGCGCCTGCAGTTGCTTGTCGTCGCCCGGTATTGACTCCACTGTCACGGGAAAACGGCCGCCGCTGGCCTCGCTGATGCGCGCGGCGATGTCCTTGCCGCGCTGCGTCATCTCGGGCACGCCCGGCGAACCTGGGCCGAGGATGTACTGATAGTTGCCGCGGTTCAGGCGCGCCAACCACTGCGGGCGCTCGTCCGCAGGCAGGCGGTCAAGGATGGCGATGGCCGTGGACACATCCGTCTCAAGCGTACCCAGCATGACCTCCCGCGCGCTCATGTAGCGCTCGGAAAACAGTACGGCAAACGACAGCGCATACGCCACCACCAGCCCCGCCAGCAGGATCACGAACAGGCGTGAGCCCAGCGTGCGCGGCCATGCCCAGGCACGCGCGCTCGTTGCTGTGTTCATTGGCGCGGCTCCTTGATCTCCACCGGCTTGGCAAAGACATAGCCCTCGCTGCGCACGGTCTTGATGTACGCCGGATCGCGCGCATCGTCATTCAGGCGCTGGCGCAGGCGGCTGACCAGCAGGTCGACGGATCGCTCGAACATCTCGGCCTCGCGGCCCTGCGTGAGGTTGAGCAGTTGATCGCGGTTGAAGACGCGCATCGGGTGGTCGACAAACACGCGCAGCAGGCGGTATTCCGCACCGCTCAGGGCGACGATGGTGCCCTCGGCATCGATCAGGTGGCGCGCGGTGGTATCGAGGTGCCAATCGCCAAAGGCCAGCATCTGCCCCGCTTCGGAAATCTGCAGGTTGGGTGGCAGCATGCGCGTGCGGCGCAGCACGGCCTTGATGCGGGCCAGCAGCTCGCGTGCAGCAAACGGCTTGGCCACGTAATCGTCAGCGCCCATTTCCAGGCCGATGATGCGGTCGGTCTCGTCGTCGCGCGCGGTGAGCATCAGCACGGGCGTGGCCTTGTGCTTGCCAGCGCGCAGCTCGCGACACAGCACAAGGCCGTCGTCGCCGGGCAGCATCAGGTCGAGCACGATCAGGTCGACGGTGTTGGCCTCCAGAAACGCACGCATGTGGCGCCCATCGGGCGAGGCAGTCACACGCAGCCCGTTCTTGGTGAGATAGGTCGAAACGAGTTCGCGGATCTCGCGGTCATCATCGACGATCAGGATGTGGTCGACGTGGGCGTCCATGGGGGTGACCTCGGCACGATGGAAGGTGGAAGGAAGGCGCTATTTTGCGCCTCTCGGTGTGACGCAGCGGGCCCGTGTTGTATCGGAATGCATCTGGCGGACGCGTTTGTACAGTCCGATACAAAGTCGCCCCTGCGGTGATACAAGCCAGCTACGCGCGCGGCGTCTGATGGAGGCAATCCCGATCCCTTGCGGAGGAATGTCGATCATGAGCCTGCTGATACTCGCCTACCTGGGCGGTGCGCTGACCATCCTGAGTCCGTGCATCCTGCCCGTCCTGCCGTTTGTGTTGAGCCGCACCGGCCAGCCCTTTATGCGCGGCAAGCTGCCAATGCTCGCCGGCATGGCGTTCACCTTTGCCGGCTTTGCCACGCTGCTTTCAGCCGGCGGTGCGTGGGCAGTGCGCGCCAACGAGGTCGGCCGGTTTGCGGCGCTTGCGCTGCTGGCGGTGTTCGGGCTGTCGCTGCTGTGGCCCAGGCTGGCCGATCTGATGGCACGGCCCGCCGTGGCGCTGGGCAACCGGCTGGCTGGGCAAGCGGTGACGGGCGGCACGGCGGCCGAGCCTTCGGTGGCGGGCTCGCTGCTGCTGGGCGTAGCCACGGGGATGCTGTGGGCGCCCTGCGCCGGGCCGATCCTCGGCTTGGTGCTGACCGGCGTGGCGCTCAACGGCGCGAGCGTGTCCGGCGCGTTGGCCCTGACGGCCTACGCCGCGGGCGCGGCCACATCGCTGGCGGCGGCGCTGGGGCTGGGCGGGCGTGTATTTGCCGCCATGAAGCGCTCCATGGGCCTGGGCGAATGGGCGCGTCGCATCATGGGCGCAAGCGTGCTGGGCGGCGTAGCACTCATCGGGCTGGGGGCAGATACCGGCCTGCTGGCGCGCCTGTCTTCCGGCAGCACCACGCAGCTTGAACAGGCGCTGATGAACGGGCTGGGCGGGCTGAGCGGCCTAGGCGTAAGCCGCCCTGCACCACAGGCGAGCCTGAACGTGGTCTCCGAAGCCAACGCTGCACCCGTGGCCCTGCCCAGCGGCTTGCCCGTGGAGGGCCGCATGGCGTCGTTTGACGGCGCGGTGCAGTGGCTCAATTCCGCACCGCTCACAGGCGACCAACTGCGTGGCAAGGTCACGCTCGTCTATTTCTGGACGTACTCGTGCATCAACTGCATCCGCACGCTGCCTTACCTGCGCGCGTGGGCCGACAAGTACAAGGACCAGGGCCTGACCGTGGTGGGCGTACACACGCCGGAATTCGCCTTCGAAAAGTCACCCGAGAACGTCGCCCGCGCCGTCAGCGGCTTCCGCGTCAACTTTCCGGTGGCCATCGACAGTAACTACCGCATCTGGAACGCCTTCCACAACAGCTACTGGCCGGCCGCGTACTTTGTCGATGCCCAGGGCAACATCCGGCACCACCAGTTTGGCGAGGGCGATTACGCCGCCTCTGAACGCGTCATCCAGGCTCTGCTGGCCGAGGCCGGCAACAAGCAGGTGGCAGGCGGCGTGGTCGCGCCCGATGGCCCCGGGGCGCAGGCTGCACCAGACCTGGACAACGTCCGCTCGCCGGAAACGTACGTCGGTTATGCCCAAGCCGCACGCTTTGCATCGCCGGGCGGTGTGCAGATCGGCACGTCGCACGCATACAGCGTCGGCAAGCTCGGCCTGAACGACTGGGGCTTGTCTGGCCAATGGACGATCGATGCCGAGCAAGCCACGCTCGACCGCGCCGACGGCAGCATCGTCTACCGATTCCACGCGCGTGATCTGCACCTCGTGCTCGGGCCTGCTGCTGACGGCCGCGCCGTGCGCTTCACCGTCAGGATCGACGGCAAGGCCCCCGGCAACAGCCATGGCGCCGATACCGATGCCCACGGCAACGGCGCCATCACCCAAACGCGCCTCTACCAGCTCGTCCGCCAGGCCGGCACGGTGGGCGAGCACACGTTCGAGATCCGCTTTCTTGATGCGGGGGCACATGCCTACGCCTTCACCTTCGGTTGATGCCGCCGCCAACGCCGCTATGCGCGCGGCGTTTTTGTACGCGTTTGTATCCAGCCGCGACAGAGATACACGCCCAGACAGAAAGGCCCTTCCGCGCTACTTCGGGGATACGTCAGCCCTCTTTAATACGTCTCGTGGCCCCGGCAACAAGCCAACAACGCAAATCCAACCCCCAGTCTTTCCCCTTCATCAAAAGGAGATCACCATGACCCGCATCGAAAACGTTCTGTACACCGCCAAGGTCAACGTCACCGGCGGCCGCGACGGCCAGGCCCACAGCGACGACGACCGCCTGAGCCTGAAGCTGTCGCCCCCGGGCAGCAGCGGCCGCGGCACGAACCCCGAGCAACTGTTTGCCGCGGGCTGGTCGGCCTGCTTTATCGGCGCAATGGGCCGCGCGGCCAGCCAGATGAAGATCAAGCTGCCGGCCGACCTGTCGCTGAACACCGAAGTCGACCTGGGCACTACCGACGATGCGTTCTTCCTGCAAGCACGCCTGAACGTGAGCCTGCCCGGCCTGGACCGCGAAGTTGCGCAGGCCGTGGTGGAAGCGGCTCACCAGATCTGCCCGTATTCGAAGGCTACGCGCGGCAATATCCACGTCGAGCTGAACCTGGTCTGACGCTTCGCATGGCCCGCCGCCAGCGGCTGGCGGGCCCTCACCAGCAATCTTTCAGGGAACCCACATCATGCGCACGACCCTCCGCGCCGCCCTTGCGGCACTCACCATCGGCGCCGTCTACTTTGTCGGGACTGGCGCGCCCGCCTTCAGCCAGACCGCCGCGACCGGCGCGGCGGCACCCGAATTCACCGGCATCAATCAGTGGCTGAATTCGCAGCCGCTGTCGATGAAGGACCTGCGCGGCAAGGTCGTGCTGGTGGATTTCTGGACGTACTCGTGCATCAACTGCCTCAACACGCTGCCGCACGTGAAGCAGTGGTACGACAAATACAAGGATCAAGGCCTGGTCGTGGTGGGCGTGCACACGCCGGAATACGCGTTCGAAAAATCGACCGCCAACGTGCAGGAAGCGCTCAAGCGCCTGGACGTGCGCTACCCGGTCGCGCAGGACAACAGCTATGCAACGTGGTCGGCCTTCCACAACCAGTTCTGGCCGGCGCTGTACCTGATCGATACCGATGGGCGCATCGTCTATCAGCACTTTGGCGAAGGCCGCTACGCCGAGACGGAAGCCGCCATCCAGAAGCTGCTGGCAGACCGCAAGCCGCAGAAGCCTGCGTGATGAGGCTGCGGGAGAAGTCCCGCCCCGACGGCGCTTAAGAACGCCAGCGGGCGGGGCGTTTTTCCAGGAAGGCGTCGATGCCCTCGCCCGCGTCTTCTTCCATCATGTTGCGTGCCATGACATCGCCTGCGTAAGCATAGGCATCGGCAAGCGGCATCTGCCGTTGCCGATAGAACATCGCCTTGCCGTAACGGATGGCGACGGGGCTCTTCGAGACGATGTCCGCCACCTTGCGAGCGACCACATCATCCAGCTCGGCAGCCGGCACGGCCTCGTTGATGAGGCCCCAGTCAGCGGCCGTAGCCGCATCGATAAAGCGGCCCGTCACCAGCATGTCGAACGCGCGCTTCGCAAGCACGTTGCGCGACAGCGCCACCGCAGGCGTCGAACAGAACAGGCCGACGTTGATGCCTGACACTGCAAACCGCGCCGCATCCGAGGCGATGGCGAGGTCACAACTGCCGACCAACTGGCAACCCGCAGCGGTTGCCACGCCATGCACGCGTGCGATGACCGGCACCGGCAGCGCCTGAATCGCCTGCATCACCACACTGCATCGCGCAAACAGCGCCTGGTAATACGCAAGCTCGGGCGTGCCGCGCATTTCACGCAGGTCGTGTCCGGCGCAGAAGGCCTTGCCCTCGGCGCCGAGCACCACGCAGCGCACCGCCGCATCTCGCGCAATGTCGTCCAACGCGCGCTGCAGCGCATCAAGCATGGCTTCTGATAACGCGTTGAACTGCAGGGGCCGATTCAGCCGCAGGGTGACAACGCCGTCGCGGTCATCGCGCAGGACGGGTGCCTCGGTGGCGGTGTTGGTGGTGGGGTGAGGTTGCATGCGCACTCCTTTGCAGGCTGGTGCCCTGGGGTGGGCACCAGTCTATCTCTGCTGGATGCGTGCCGCACTCAGGCGTAGCCAGTAGCTGCCGGCTGGCTGTCGGCCACCACCCCGGGCCGGCGCGCCAGACCTGAAAGGCCTACCCCTTCGCCGCTTTGACATTGGGCAGGCTGCTGACTATCACGCGTCTATAAGACGTCAGCCGTCGGCACCCCGCAAAAATGCGCCGGACTCACCATCGCGGGCCGCCGCCTGGCAGCACAATCGCATCGCAGTCGCACAACAAGTCACACCACAAGCAAACGCGTGACACAGTCACCGCAAGGGGGCCAACGTGATGTCGGAAACGCTGGACATGCAGCGAGGCTTGTTGCTGAGCCTCTCTCCAGGACGCCGGACGTACTGGATGGCGCAAGCGGTGGCTTTGCTCTCGCTCGTGGTACTGGTGTCGGCCGTGCCGTTCGCCAAGGTGCAGTTGGCGCAACTTCCGTCGTTCGTGCCGATTTACGAGTCGGCCCTCATCCTCAATGACTTGATTACCGCGGCGCTGCTCTTCGGGCAGTTCGCGATCACGCGGTCGCGCGCGATGCTGGCGCTCGCCAGCGGCTACCTGTTCACGGCGGCCACGGCGGTGGGGCACTTGCTATCGTTTCCGGGGCTGTTCGCATCACGCGGCCTGTTGGGCGCCGGGCCGCAGAGCACTGCCTGGATCTACATGTTCTGGCACGCGGGCTTTCCGCTGTTTGTCATCGCTTACGCCGTGCTCAAGGGGCGGGAAGAGCGCGAGCCCGGCCGCTTCCCAATCCACACGCTGACGCGACAAACGGCGCTGGGCACCGTGGCGGCCGTGCTGGGCGCAGCGGCCACGTGCGTGGCGCTGGCCACCGCCGGCGAACATCTGCTGCCCGCCATCATGGCGGCCAACCGCTACACGCCCGTGATGGGGATCGTGGCGGGCGGCACATGGTGTTTTTGCGTGGTCGCGCTGGTCGTGCTCTGGCGCAGCCGCCCACACCTGACGCTCGACATCTGGCTGATGGTGGTGCTGTGCGTGTGGATCTGCGATGTCGCGCTCAGCGCCGTATTCAACGGCGGGCGATATGACCTCGGCTTCTATGCCGGCCGCGTGTTCGGGTTGTTGGGGGCGAGCCTTGTGCTGCTGCTGTTGCTGATCGAGAACACGGTGCTGCATTCCCGGTTGGCAGCGGCGCGGGCGGAACTCAGACGGCTGGCGGCGAGCAATGTTGGAGATCGGAAGGGCTGACGCGGTGATGCAGTGATGCGGTGATGCCGCGCTACACCCGCCGCACTTGGATGGCACTGCCCGGCATCGACATTGCCGCCACCCCCACGACCACACTCGCCAGCCCGATCCACGCCGAAGACGGCAACGATTCCCCCAGAAACACCACGCCGATCGCCACGCCAATCGGCACACGCAAATAGGCCTGCGCGGTGGTACCGATCGCCCCCAGCGTCTGGATGAGCCGGAAGTAGATGGCAAAGGCCAGCGCCGTGGAGAACGCCGCCAGCGCCACCAACGCCATCAACGAACGCACGGAAGGCTGAAGCGCCCAAGGATGATCAACAAGCAGGCTCGCCGGCGTGAGCACCAACGCCCCCACCAGCAATGAGCCGGTAGCCGGCGCCGCAGGATGCAGCCCCTTGAAAGACCTGCCGTAGATGGCCGCACCTGCATAGCAGGCCGTGGCCGCCACGATAGCCAGTTGCGGAACAAGCTGCCCGCCCAGCCCATCGAGCGCGCTCGGGCCAATCACCAGACATGTGCCGACAAACCCGGCAATCACGCCGATCAGCTTGCGCAACGACACCGGCTCGTGCCGCGTGATGAACGCCGTCGCCACAAACACCATCACGGGCGACGTCGAATTCAGAATGGTCGCCAGACTTGCCCCAACCGAGCGCTCGGCCCACGCGATGAGCGTGAAGGGCACAACGCTATTGAGCAGCGCCTGCACGCCGAAGCGCATCCAGACTCGCCTGTCGCGCGGCATGCGGACGTTGCGACTGCGCATCCACAGCAACAGCAGCGTCGCTGCGATCAACGTTCTGGCGGCAATGAAAGTGAGCGGCGGAATGGTCTCCACGCCTATCCGGATGAAGGTGTACGACGCGCCCCACAGGGTCGACAGCGTGAGGAGCAGGGCCAGATCGGTAGCGTGGCCGGATGGGGGCGTGTCGGTGTGCGGCACGGAGTGCCCTCCTGTTTGGCGGCGGCAGCCGCAATTTCGTACCGGAGGATCGTAGCGGGGATGGGCTTTGGTCGTGCGGGAAACGGTTTGGTGTGGAGCGAAGTGTGGGTGGGAATGCGACGGAGCGCGTGGACAGCGCAGTGACACTTCAGTCCTACTTCATCCGCCGCTCCGCATACCCCCTAACCACCCCGCGCAACACCCCCACCATGTACTCCCGGTGCTTCTCCTCCTGCGCAGGATTGCTCCAATGCGGCACCGGATACCGCTCGCCCTGCAAGGTCACGCCCTGTGCATCCGCCACCCGCTGCCGCCATTCCTGCAGCACCTGATCGAGCTGTGCATCGTCGTTCTGATACCAGGCCTGCGCCACGCGATCGCCCAGCACGCGTTGCCGCAGGCGGTCGCGCTGTTCGCGCCAGATGGCGATGCGATCGATATCGACGGTGGCGGCCTGTATGTTGCCGTTCAGGTGCTGGGCAGCCAGCAGCTCGTCATGCGCCTGCATGTATGCCTGATACCGCTCGGCCAGTTGTAGGGCTTCCGCAAGCGCGGTGGGCGGGAGTTTGCTTTTGAGATAGACCGCCAACTGTTCAGCGCGGTCACCGTCAGGCTTGAGCAGGAAGGTGTTGAACACGTTGAGCAATGCGGTATCCACAACCAGCGTTTGCTGCTCTGTGACAGCGAGCGCAGGAGCGATGCTCACGCGGGACGATGTTGTGCTCGGCGCGCTTGCGGGCTGGGCGGATAAGACAGCGGCGCTTGATGTGTGCGACTCAGCGGCAGCGGCGTTTTCCGATTCAGGCAGCGGCGTCGAGAACACGCCAATCGACAAGCCGATGACGGCCGCAAAGGCCGCAGCAGCGCACAGATACAGGCCTTGCCCGTCGCGCAGGGTTTCAGTTCGGATTCGCATTAACGGTGCCCGCGCCATGCAGGGCCGTGCGGCGCCGCTGCATGGCGAGGCATGTGCAGCCGATCAGAACGAACAGCTCGGCACGCTGCCCGACATCGTGAAGCTCGACGTGGTCACGCCGGTGCCCGACGGCACATCATTCGACTTGTAGAGGCCGACATTGGCGTACTGATCACCGCTTTGCGCCGTGGCATCGAGGCTGACGTTGGCCAGGTACGCATTGACCGGGAAGCTCGCGTTGCGGCCGTCGATCTTCGTGTATGCGCCCGACACCGATTGCGTGGAATACGCACCGTTGACCACGATGTTCGACAGCGACGGGCTGCCACCCGTGGTGCACGCGTTGTAATTGGTGTCCATCACGATCAGGTGCTTCACGCCGGTCATGCAGGTATTGACGTAGCTCACCTGCTTGACGGTGAGCGAGCATGGGCCCGTCTTGACGTTGATACCGTTGTTGTTGGTGGACTGCGTGCCGCTCAGGTCATTCCCATACACGTAGTTGTTCGTGAACAGGATGTTCGACACGGTGTTCTGGTCGATGCTGCCCACGGACAGGCCATGCGTGCCGTGCAGCCGCGTGTTCGACACCGTCACGTTGGAGATGTTGCCCGAGTTGGTCTTGACGGCAATGCCGTCGTCGCCGGCCTCGATATCGGATTGCGTGACGGTGGCGTTGGTCAGGCTGTCGATGTCGATGCCGTCTGCGTTCTTGCGCGTGGCCGGCGTGCGGATGGACACACCCCAGGCGGTAAAGCCGTTGCCGCCTTCCACATACAGGTTCGGGTGCGCGGCCTGCGCCAGCGTGACGTTGTAGACGATGAAGTTGCTGATGTTGCTCGCCTGCACCAGGCGCGGCGTGCCGGAGATGATGTCGCCACGGCCATCCACCGTGCCCGGGCCCATGAGCGATGCATTGGTGCCCGTGAACGACAGCAGGTTGGCGTTGCCGCTGTAGCTGTCGTTGCCGAACAGCGTCACACCGGAATTGATGACCAGCCCCGCCCCGCTGATGGACAGGCTGCCCGTGTAGAACGCGTCATTCGAGCCCGATGCGGCCAGCACCACGCTCTTGCCGGTGCCCTTGCAGTCGGTCAGAGCCTGCTGAATGACGCTGGTGTCGTCGGACGAAGACGACGGCGGCGACGCGCGCTGCGAGCTTGAATACCGCGCATTGATCGTCTTGCAGACGCCCGGATACGCCGGCTGCATGACGGTGCGGCTATCGCCCGTGGCCAATGTCTGCGCCCCGGCGGAGCCAGCGGCCAGCAAGGATGCGGTCAGGATCAACCCGACCTTGGTTTGCATGTTCATCGATGTCTCACTCCTGTCTTGGTGTTCGGCACCGCAACGGCAGCGTGTCGGTGCCACCTGGGCAGACCGCACCCTCGGCTCAAGATATATCAGAGCAAATCAATTGGTATATCAGTGAGGAAAGTTGAGAATTCAGTCGAGGGGCCATCCGATCTGCGTTTCGCCGCCGAAGATGTGTCCGCAATTACGAATGCACAAAGCCGTATCGCCAGGCTGGAGGGTGACGCGGCGGCGGCGGTTACCTAAGATGCCGCCCTCTCGGCAGGTCGCTACAAGTGGTCATGCCGGGCCCGACGCTCATGCGCACCACCGCGTGCATGAACGTCAACCCCCGACCGCCACTCAGTGCAATCCACTCCCGATGTCGAAGATCAGCAGCGCGAACGGTATCCCGCCACGGCATGACAGCCCGCCTGGCGGGCGGCTTGCAGGGCTGCCGGCGCGCGTTGCACCGTCACCCGACTGCGCACCCAGGGTGCCCGGTCCGGGTCTGGCGCAACTGCCTAAATCCACCGCTGCACGCCAGCCCGCCGCGCCAACCCGGGTCAAAGCCTTGCGGACGCTGGAAACGCGGCAGCGCCTGCACCGCTTGCGCAAACAACTCAGCAAGATTGACCCTCCACCGGCCTGTGCCGAAGACGCCCATGCCCACATCCTCGCGGCCATGGCGCGCGCCGGGTTGAGCGGCTGGGCGTTACCGGCACTGTCCGACCCCGCCAATGCGCGCCATGCAGATGGGTCGGTAGTGGTGTCGCTGGTGTCTCACGCCATCGTCTTCAATGCGGGGGGCGCGTTCCGCATCTTCGATCTGCTGCCCCCGGGCAGCGTGTACTTTGAGTTGGCCGGGCACAACGGCGCTGCGTTTGTGCTGCCGTGCGGCTGCGCCCTCGTCGCGGCCCGTTAGCGCACGACACCACCGTCCGCAGCCCGCGCATCCGGTATCTCAAAAATTCTCGCCTCAGGGTTATCCGCCATTTCGGCCGGCGCTCACCTTTTCGACACTCCTGCCACACCACCAATAAAACAAGGGGCGGAGACAGGTATGGACCGGAGGCAATTCGTACGGAGTTCGGTAGCACTGGGCGGCGCAATGATGCTGTCGCCCATGGCACGCGCGGCGGAAGCCGGCGTGTTTGCAGACAAGATCGTCTTTGGGCAGACGGTCGGGTTCGACAGCGTGTGGGGCGGGCTGTACAAGAACTACACCAATGGCCTGCTGGCCGGCTTCGAGCAAGTCAACGCCCAGGGCGGCGTGGCCGGGCGCAAGCTGGTCGTCAAGCGGCTGGAAGACAACTACCTGCCAGAGAAGGCCGTGGCCAACGTCAAGACGCTCATGCAGGAAGGCGTGTTCGGGCTGGTGTGCATGGGCGGCACCGGCAACACCATCGCCGCATTGCCGCTGCTGGAGCAATACCGCCTGCCGATGGTGGGCGCCATGACCGGCGCCACCGCAGCGCGCAAAGCCAGCGCACCGCTGTTCCATACGCGCGCCAGCTACGCCGACGAAGTCACGAAGATGGTGCAGCACGCCACTACCATCGGGCTCAAGCGCGTGGCCGTGGTCTACCAGGACAACCCATTCGGTTCCGGCAATGCCGACGCCGCCAAGGCTGCCGCCAGCAAGTTCGGCGCACAGATCGTCGCGCTCATCCCGCACAACGCCAAAGGCGACGACATCGACATGGTGGTCGACAAGATTGCCGCCGCCAACCCGCAGACCACGCTGCTGTTTACGTCGCCCACCTCCGTGGCCGACATGCTGATGCGCTACCAGGCCAAGCACGGCCCCGTGCCGTTGCCGCAGCCGTGGATCCTGTCCGTTACCACGCCCAAGACCGTGTTCGAGAAAGCCGGCACGCTGGCCCATGGCGTGGCTGTCACGCAGGTCATGCCCGGCCCCAACGTGCGGACCCAGCCGCTGGTGCGCGCGTTTCGCGAGGCCAATGACAAGTTTGGCGACCACAGCAACCAGACCTACGAAGCGGTGGAAGGTTTTCTCACCGCCCGCGTCATCGTGGAGGGCCTGCGGGCCTGCGGCAGCAACCCCACGCGCGACGCGTTCATCCAGGCGCTCGAAGGCTTCGGCACGCGCGACTTCGGCGGCGTGCGCGTCCATTACGACCGCAACAATCACGCCGGGCTCGACTACGTCGACGTCACCATGATCGGCAGCAACGGCCACCTGGTCGGCTGAGCCATGCGCGGCTTGTAAGCTCAACGGCTTGACGCCCGCCCGCCGCCGGAGACGTTCAATCCGGCGGCGGGCACGTCGTTTTGGGTGACGGGCGTTGTAGGCCGATCGCCTCCCTCGGAAGAGTTACTCCCACACCGCCACCAACGCGCGCTAAAGAACCCGCGCGCCACCGCCGTTACCTGATAGTGGAGACAATCTCGGCAGGCCAGCGCGCAGCGGGATTGATATATCAGAACGAATACAACACAAGAGGAAGTGCCCCCATGCCATGGTTCGCCAGTCTCAAATTGGGTCACAAGCTCATGGGCTTGTTGCTGCTCTGCGCAGCCACCACGGTGGTTGTTGGGGTGGTCGGTACCGTCAAGGTGCGCGAGCTCGCCACCATGCAGACGACGATGTATGAGAGCGAAGTCGTGCCCATCCGGCAGATTGGCACCGCCGCGTGGCAAGCGGCTGCGCACTATCGGCGGCTGTACGACTACGTTGTGAAGACAGACCCGAAGGGCCGCGAAGACACGCTGGCCTTCAACAAGGGTGGCGAGGCCGCCATCATCGCCGCGTTCGACTATGAACGTGCGCACCCGTTTGACGATCGGCAAAGGCAATTGCTGGCGGATTTTGATGCCACCTGGCCGGTCTATCTTGCTTCCGTGCAGAAGGTGGAAACCCTGGCGCGCCAAGGCGACCAGCCCGCTGCGCTTGCCGAGATGCAAGCCAACACGGATGGCTTACACGTGAAGATCCGCAAGATCCTGATCGAATTCTCCAACCTGCGCGATGCCTCGGCCAAAACACGCGCCGAAGCGGGCGTCGCACTCGTTGCCGGGGTCACGCGCTGGATTGTTGGTTGCGCGGCGGTGGGCGTGGGTATCGCGCTTGCGCTGGGCCTGGCCGTTGCCCGATCGATCGTGCGGCAGATCGGGGGCGAGCCCGCGCAGGTTGCGCGCGTCGTTGCGCAAATTGCCGGTGGCGACCTGCAAACACGTGTCGATACGCGCGCCGCCGACCGGCAGAGCATCCTGCATGCGGTCGTGCAAATGCAGGGCAGCCTTGCAGCGGTGGTCGGGTCAATTCGCACGAGCACGGAATCGGTGTCTGTGGCATCGCGCGAGATTGCCAGCGGCAACGTGGATCTGTCCTCGCGCACGGAGCAGCAGGCTGCCTCGCTTGAGGAAACCGCGTCGAGCATGACGCAGTTGACACAAACCGTGAAGCAGAACGCAGACAATGCACGCCAGGCCAATACACTCGCCGCACTCGCCACGGAAAAAGCAGACGCCGGCAACGACGCCATGCAAGGCATGGTCAGCACCATCGAAAAAATCAGCGGCAGCTCGACCAAGATCTCGGAGATCACCGGCGTGATCGAGGGTATCGCGTTCCAGACCAACATCCTCGCGCTCAATGCCGCGGTGGAGGCCGCGCGTGCCGGCGAGCAAGGCCGCGGCTTTGCCGTGGTGGCTAGCGAGGTGCGCAGCCTTGCGCAGCGCTCTGCGTCCGCCGCCAAGGAGATCAAGACATTGATCGGAGCATCCGTGTCGATGATTCAGGACGGCGCAACGCAAGCCTTGGCCGTCGGCTCCACCATCGGGCAGGTGAAAGACGCGATCAAACGCGTGTCCGACATCGTGGGCGAGATCACCGCCGCGTCGGACGAGCAGACGCGCGGCATTGAGCAAGTCCACACCGCGATTCATCAGATGGACGAGGTGACGCAGCAGAACGCCGCGCTGGTGGAAGAAGCTGCTGCGGCTGCGCAATCGCTGGAGGAACAGGCGGGCAAGCTCAAAGACGTCGTGTCGGTGTTCAAGCTGGTGGGGGCAGGCTGATAAAGTCACCTCCTCTTACTTGAAGCTCACCGATACAACGCGATGACGGTATCCCTAAGCCTGGACCCGCAGTTCTTCAACCTGCTGGCCGACAGCCACCAGCGGCTCGTTGGCACGCCGCTGATCGACAACGGTATCGCGCCCGCCGATGCGGCCCGGTGGCTTTATGAAGACGCGCCCTTCTGCGTGCTGGCGCACAACACCGATACGGACCCGCGCTTCATCTATGCGAACCGGGCCGCGCAGCGCTGCTTTGAATACGATTGGAATGGCATCACGGCGTTACGGTCGCGTTTTTCGGCAGAGCAACCGAACCGGGAGGAACGTGCGCAATTGCTTGAGTCGGTACGCACGCGCGGATTCGCCTCCGGTTATCGGGGCGTACGCATCTCGCGCTCCGGAAGGCGATTCTGGATTGAGGGCGGCACCGTGTGGAATCTGATCGACAGCGATGGCGTGTACCACGGGCAAGCCGCGACCTTCCACCACTGGCATGACGTGTGATTTGCGGGGCTGGAGCGCGCGCAGGCACGCCGCTGAACTTCGCACGCACAGCCCTCGCTTCGCACAGGCGCATTTGCGCTACGCGCACCCCACGCAACACTGTCGGCTTCGTTGAATTCCCCTTGGAGACCAACATGGGGCTCTGCATTTCGAAGCCGGCCGGCACCTCGATCAACCGCCCGCGCGACACCCAGCCCGCGACGGCGCCATCAACTCAGCACACCGGTCAGGCGCAAGCGCGCCACGCCCGCCAGGCTGGCGGGCAACTGAGCCAACTGGGCAACATGACCCGCAACCGGGCGGCCACGTCGGGCGCCGGCACGTCGTCGCTGCAAACGCGGCGCACCGCGGTCCCTCCGTCTGCGCAGCAAGACGGCCCATCGCAGACGCAAACGGCCGTGGCGGCCGTGCTGACCCACGTGCGCGAGACCTACTACAAGCCCAATCTGAAGTCGGGCAACAAGGTGAGGGGCGATACCGAGGCAGAACGCCTTCGGCAGCAGAGCGCGACAGATGAGGTCAACCGGATACGCAGCCAGACCAACGCGTTGCGTGCTGTGCAGGAAGGCAAGGCGCACCAGTGCCAAGAGCTGGCGCTGTTGGCAGTGCATCACCTGTGGCAGGACCACGCGCTGCCCGCAGAGATTCTGGAACTCGGCGGCGATGACGACGACGTTGCCCACTGCGTTGCCGTCGTTGGCTTAGCACCCCATCAGCTTCATAGCAACATGAAGCTATGGAATCCGGACACCTTTATCTGTGATCCATGGTGCAACATTGCCTGCCGGGCAAAGGACTACCCCAAGCAGTTCATCGACAAGATGAAGAAGTGGGAAAGCCAAGACAAGCTGGTCGGTTATCGGCGCATGGGCTTTGTACAGCCAACCGAACCGGCGTGGATCAGAGACGTGCTGCGGGGCGACAGGACCGTATCAAACCCGTTCGAAAGCCAATCGCCTTGACCCGACGTGTATGGATGCCCGCCAAGCCAGCAGAACCCGCCTCCAAGGCGGGCTTTTTGTTGCCCATGATCGACATCCGCCCAGCGCGGTTTCCGGTGGTCTCCGGCTCGGGCTCGACGTTTTAGGCCTCGGAACCTCGCGCTTGGTATTCCAGGCCCGGCGTAAAATCCGTTCGCCAAGGAACCCGCCACGACCATGCTCGCTCGCACCATCGCAACGCTTTGCGCCATCGCGCCTCTCGCTGGGTGCGTCAGCTATCAAGACCCGCGCACGCCCGAACAGCAGAAGCTCGCGCTGCAGCGGGCCGCCAATGAACTGGCCGGCAGCTACACCATCACAGATAGCCGCAACGACGATGGCCGCCGCTATACGCAAGCCATCGTCAGCAAGCAAGACGGCTCATACCAACTCAGCCTGCAGTTGGTAGGCCCGGCCACCGGCGCAATAACGCTGGCCGGGTCCGACTGCCGCGGGTGGTATGTCGAGAACCAACGCTACACCGCCATGCAGTGCGATGCGTTGACGGGCGAGGTCAACTTCTTCTCTCTGGTGCGGCAGGCCAACCCAGACCCGGTGAACTCCGGCACCATGCCACCGTCGTTCACGACGATGGTGGTTCCGCAAGGCAGCTATCTCTTCGACATTGCTGACCGCAGCGGGCGGCATCACTATTACGTGTTGACGAAAACACCACTGCAGCAGATGCCCGAAACGCCCGGCGCAATGCGGCGATGGCCGGCACCGCGCTCGACGCAATAGACTCCACCGGCTGGTTCCGTCATATCGGCGGCTTAGCATTTACAACACAACAACGTACGTTCAGAAGGGGTAGGAGTTGTCGAAAAAGATCATCTCGCTGGTCTTGGCCTGCGCTTGCAGCATGAGCCAAGCGGCCTTCGGACAAATCTCAATGGAAGCGCCCCTGACAGACGCGCCGCAAAGCGAAGCGCTCCAGACGGAAGTCCTGCAAGCGGGCACACCTCAAGCGGAAGCGCCCATGCCGGAAGCCCCGCAAGCGGAAGCGCCTGCCCCGGAGCCCGCCCCAAGAGCGGAGCCCCTCGTCAAGGTCGAACAAAGCTATTGGGAAGCCGAAGGCCTGAGCGCGCGGATGCGCAAGGCGCGTGCGATCACGTTGTATTTGATGGACCCCGCCGTGGCATCGCTCAAGGCGGTGGACGAAGCGCAACTGAAAGACGCAGGCTGCGAATACAGCACCGAAGACGCCGCGCTCATCGCCAACTTTGCGGATTCCATCGAGCGCACCAGCGTGCGCAGCAACTCGTTCGTGCTGCAGTTCGAGCCTCGTGAGGCCATCTACATGGCGCTTGGCGGCGGCAGCGAGATGAAGCTGCTGTTTGAGAAGCCCTACCCGAATCAATCTGAGGTGCTGGGGCAGATCAATGGTCAACCGGTCACGGTCAGCAAGAGCCTGGTGGAAGGCCTGTACCGATGGGCCGCGAAGGTTGATCGCGTCCGTCGTTGCGAAAACTTCGTTGGCAAGTACAGGTAAGCCCGCGCGCCCCCGCCTTCAAAGCGCGCGTGCCAACGGCTGCAGGTTGGCATCCAGCACAAACTGCTGACACACGCTCGGCGCCAGCGGGCGGCTGAAGAAGTACCCCTGAAAACGGTCGCACCCCAGGGCCGACAGGCGCTTGAGCTGCTGTTCAGTCTCCACACCTTCGACCACCGTCGACAGGTTCAGCGTCCGGCTCAGGCTCGCGATGCTGCGCACGATGTGTTCGTTGATGCTGCCCGCGCTCACATCTGCCAGAGAGCGGTCGATCTTCACGGTGTCCAGCGGCAGCTCGCGCAAGTAGTGCAGCGACGTATGGCCCATCCCGAAATCATCGAGCGCGACTTTCACGCCGGCCTCACGCAGCCGCTTCAGGTTGCCGATGGCGTTGATGTCCGGCAGCAGCATCGTGGTTTCGGTGATCTCCAGTTCGAGCTGCGTTGGTGACAACCCTTCGCGGTGCAGGATGTCGATCACGTTTCGATGGAACGCATAGTCCAGCAACTGCCGTGGCGACAGATTGACAGCGACCACGAAATCGTCCGGCAAGACATCGCGCCACGCAGCGCGCTGCTGACACGCCAGCGACAGGATGCGCAGGCCCAACTGGTCGATCTGGTCGATGTCATCGGCCAGCGCCACGACAATCGGCGGCGCCACGCGCCCCAGCACCGGGTGCTGCCAGCGCAGCAACGCCTCGGCGCCAAACACGCGCCCGGTTGCGCAATCCACCTGCGGCTGAAACTCCAGGAAGATCTGGCCTTCTTTCTTGATGGCGCCTTCCAGGTCGCTGGCCAGCGCCACCGCCATGCGGCCCTCGTCGCCGGGCAGGTCCAGACACCGCCGGCCCTTCAGGCTCACCTCGGGCGACTCGGCAATCTGCAGCAGAGACGCCAGTACGTCCTGACTGCGCCGTGCGGACAAGACATCCGCCATGCGCACAAACGGAAGGTAGATTGCCGCCCCCACCACCAGGCCAATGAGCTGCACCACCGCGCCTGATACCGAGCCGGTGGCCGCGTAGCCGCTGAACAGCGCCGGCGTGGTCCACGCCACGCTGTAGCCGGTCTTGGGCATCAAGTCAGCAACGGTGGCCGCATAGGCGATCAGAATCTGCACCAGCGGTGTGAGCAGGAACGGAATCGCATAGACGGGGTTCAGCACCAGCGGCAGCCCGAACAGCAATGGCTCATTCACGTTGAACAGCGCCGGCAACATGACGACGAGCGCCATCTTGCGCCCACGCAGCGTGCGCCTGGACATGAGCAGCGCCAGGATCAGGCTGAGCGTGCCGCCCGAGCCGCCCATGCGCGCGAACACCGCGAAGAAGTGGTACGTAAAGATGAACTGCGGCTGGCCACCGCTGGCAACCGCCGCCGCATTGGCCTGCGTGGCGGGCTCCAGTATGTGTTGGTGAATGGCATACAGCGCGTTCGGCCCATGAATGCCGAACAGCCAGAGCACCTGCGCCGCGGTTTCGTAGCCCAGACCAAACAGCAGGCTGTTGGAGACCTCCGAATACGGCGCCTCCAGCCGCGTGCCAAATGCCGCCATGAGCTGCGGCCAACCCGCCCAGGCCATGGCGACCTTGAGCACCGCAAACGTAAGAATCGTCAGCATGCCGGCCGGCATGACCGACAGCACATCGCCCACCAGAAGATCGTTGCTCAGGTGGTGAGACGGAATGCGCAAACGGCGGATGCCGCACAGCTTCAGAAACAGGCTGCCGCCCAGCGACGCAACCAGCAAGGCGCCAAACAGCCCGCGCCCCAGCGAAAGCGATGCCATCAAAGATGCATCCGCATCCGACGCAATGAGCGTGAAGAAGCACGACACCACCACAACGGCCGCCACGGTCGGGTTGACCACGCGATGCCCGGCGCGCTGGTTGTACAGCTTCGCCAGCACTTCGGCAAACCCAAAGAGCGCGACCAGCGCGCCGATGCCGATCGTTCCGGCCAACACACTGTCGCAAAAGACATCCAGCCGCGTGCCAAAGGCATTCAGCAGCGCGTGGCGCATGCCGGCGGTGGGCGGGTTGCGCAAGAGCAGCGCCAGCGCGCCCACCATGATGAGCGGCAAAGAGAGCGCCAGCCCGCGCCGAACGGCAATGAAATACGGCCCGCGGTCGATGCGCTCGGCAGCGCTCAGCAACCTCAGCCAGGGCGATAGCGGCTGCGTCGTCATAAAACTGGATCTTGTTCGAGGTGGATCGGCAACATCCCGGGTAGCCCGGAGCGTTGCCTATCGGGCTATGCATCGTAATCGACATAATCTCGCGTGCTCTGAAGCGCCGCCCTTTACGCAATACGCAAAAAAGCTCACCCGCCCATGGCAAGCTTTGTGCAATACCTAGGGGAAACCCGAAGTCTTGACGCGCCACTTGCACCCGGCGCGCACCACAACAAGGCATCGGCACCAACGTGGCGCCCATCCTGGGGCCGTCGCGCCCTAGAATCTGCAACGATCTTGCTTATGTCGATTTCCATTCGTGCGCCCCGCACCGTGAAACTACCTGCCCCCTTCCTTTCCCTGCTCCGCCTCGTGCGCGACCCGCATCGGCGCTATCAGCATGCGCGGTACATCCATGCCACGCGCGTTGGCTTGGGCGTGCTGCTGTCGATTGCCGTCACGTCGGGCTTCGGCTGGCCGCATGGCGAGTGGGCCACCATCTCGCTGCTGATCGTCATTGCCGGCCTGCAGCACCACGGCAACATCCGCAAACGCGCGGCCGAGCGCGCCTGGGGCACCCTGATCGGCGCGGTGGCAGGCCTGTTGATCATCGTTCAGCAGACGTGGCTTGGGCACCTGCCGCTCACCTACGCGCTCACGGCCATCGCGTGCGGCATCTGCGCGTATCACGCGATTGGCAAGGGCGGCTATATCGCGCTGCTGGCGGCCATCACACTGGTCATCGTGGTGGGGCATGGCGACAACAATCTGCTGGACGGCGCCTGGCGCACGCTCAACGTGCTGGTGGGGATTGCGATAGCGCTGCTGTTCTCGTTTGCGCTGCCGCTGTATGCCACGTACTCGTGGCGCTACCGGCTGGCCGATGCGCTGCGGGAATGCGCCCGGGCATATGCCGGCCTCGGCCGCGCCGGTGAAGCCCCCGGCGAGCGCAGCAAGCACCTCGGCAAGCTCAATACGCTGCTGGTGCAGTTGCGCTCGCTCATGCCGTCCGTGTCCAAAGAGATTGACGTGCCCGTGGAGCGGCTGGAGAACATCCAGCGCAGCCTGCGCATCTGCATCAGCACGCTGGAACTGCTCAATGCAACGCACGGGGCATTGGGCGCACCGAGTGCTGGCGCCCTGCCCGGCGTGGGCGCCCGGCGCATCCGTGACACGCTGATCGGCATGTCACGGGCATTGCGGTTCGGCACGGTGGCGCGCCTGGCACGACCACGCGCGGCCGACCCCGCCGAGGTTAGCCCCACGGCCAGCTCGCCAACGGTGGAAAGCGCGCTTGCAGAGGGCTTTGCCAACGAGATCGAGAACCTCCGGCGGCAACTGCTGGCGATTGCGCCGCAGTGGAATATCGGGTGAAGCGAGGGGCGCTGCATCTGGTGAGGGCCGCGGCGCACGCATTGCTCAATAATTCTCACCAGCACTGCTGGTGTGAGGTCACGTGGGTAGACTGGCGCGTAGCCATGGTTCACGAGCCTTCGTGAAAAGATGGTCGGGAGCCCCGGGATTGACCACCTCGGGGCTTTTTTTCGCCGGTGCGGAGCACCTTTCCATCGACCGGCCCTTCGGAGCAAGCGTCATGCGTTCGGGCGGGGGCACCCGGCGCTGCTGCGAATCCTTATGCTGAAGCGGTAGCGACATTGCGTACGTCGCCTGTCACGCTTCTTACGGCGTGATCGAGCCCACAACGCCACAGCCAGCCCGCATGAAGGTCAATCACACCAGCGCTTCCCACAGTGCAGCAGTGCCAACCAGCAGCGCCCCCAGCACCTCTGGTGCACCCGCTATCGGCGCACTGGATCGTCGGCGTAGAGCGCCTGCCGATGCCCCCGATATGCCGCCGCCTCGCAGGCAACGGCTGAGTACGGCAACCGCTTCTGGAAAGCCGGAATTCCGCCGCGTTCAACTCGCCAGCGTTACCGCACCGGCCCGCAATGCTGCGGGCACTTCGGCTGCCACCGACGCCACCGAGCCCCTGCTGGACAATCGTCCGACATTGGAAAAAATGGGCATCGAGCACCCGTTGTTGGGGCACTCGTGGTACGGCGATCCTCCGGACAAAGCCCGTACCGCCGGCAAGCAGCCGGTCGTCCACGAGCGCGGCACGGGCCAGACAAGCCAGACTGCCAGCGGCCCCCAACTGACGCCGTCTCAAGAGGCCGCCATTGAGCATGCCCGGTCGCAGGTGCGCAGTACCCTGCAAGGGCCACTGACCAAGCTGCAGCAGGCGCTGGACAGAAATCTCGATTTGGAGATCGTCAAGTTCCCGATCAAGAAGGTGGACTGGGCGCTTGCGCCGCTGCTGATGGCGGCGGAAAACGCGCGGAATCCGGGGCTGAACCTCGTTGCCCTGCACATGGACACGGCAGAAGCCGGGTTCGATGACGACGAAGACGATCTGCCACCCCTGGTGAATTCACACAACTTCGGGGCCTTTATCGAGTCAGCGCCACCCGGGCGATACAGGGCCATCGTCAATGACGGCCCGCACACCAGAGCGGCCGATATCCGAAAAGACGCGCAAGGAACGACCGTGATCGTGGTCGACCCCTTACGCAAGGAAGAAGACGAAGCCGAGTACGATCAGTACGCAGACAACGTCAGCAGTGAAGCGGGTGAGCACGCCAAGTGTGCGTTCATCCCAGTGGACTTGCAGAAGTCTGCCTTTGGCTGCCGGATCTTCTCGATGTCGCTGGCCTTGAAAATGCACGCGCGCGAAGGCGACTTTTCGGCGTTGCATGATGCGTTGCGATCCGGGACAGACCCGACGCCGTTGGTGTCACGCGCAAAGACAACAGAAGAACTGGGTGCGTTGCTTGTGTTGGACGGGGCACCGCTGATCGACGCCAGGATGATGAAGCACAGCCATGCCGGCAGTTCGGTCGAGCGCTACGTTGCAAGTCATCCGGATCAGTCGATGACACCCGTCAACAAGCGCAACGAGACCCTGCAGAGCAGAACGAGCCGGCATCTTACGGAACGCGAGGTTCTGGCACGCGTAGACCCCAACGCAACCATGCCGGTCGCTCCGACGAAAACAGCACGATTGAGTACTTCGATCGAGCACAAGCGTATTTCGATGATCGGCCGTGCGATCGCCTATCTGGATGGAGCACCACCACAAGCCGTGGCAAATATGGCGCATCTCGTGTCGCGCGCCAGCCGGGAACTGGCGAAGCAATAGGGCCGGCCGGAGAAGGCTTTCTCAGCCCCGGTTATGCCTTCGACGCCATCGACTTGCTGAAGTAACGGGCACAGCCGAAGGCCATCAAGACCCCGCGACGAGCGGGCCGGCATGCATGCGTCAGGCTGCCAGCTTCACGTTCGGGGCGAGGCTCTGCGGCTGCTCGCCTGCCGGCTGGACGGTCAACTGATAGCCGCGCGAGTAGACCGTCTTGAGTTCAACGCCGGTCGCTGGGCCGAAGCCCAGCTTCTTGCGCAGCTTGTAGATGTGCTGTTCGATCGAGCGCTCTGCAACGCTGGCTTCTGTACCCCATACCGCAGAGGCGATCTGCTGGCGTGACAGAAACGCCCCAGACGAAGAGAACAACAGCCAAGCCGTGGCGAATTCGCGAGCGGTCAGACGAATCGGTTCGTCGTGCAATGTCACCGTGCGGGTCAGCCGACATAGACGGTAGGGCCCGGCCACCACCTGCGTATCGAGGGCGACCTGCGTCGACTTGCCGGCCCCGCGCAGGATGCGCCGAACGCGCGCACACAACTCCTCGGCGGTGAAGTGGCCGGAAATGATGTCGTCGATGCCGGCATCGAAAACGCCAAGCATCTCGTGGCGGCCGGCAAAGTCGCCAAACACCAACGTTGGCCGGCACATATTGGCGTTGGCGTTGCGCTCGCGCCCAGCAAGCAACAGTCGGGCGGCCGTGCTGAACTGCTGCGCATCAATCATCAGCAACGCGAAGGCCTCGGTGTGCCCGGTGCGCATCAGGGCCAATGCGTCGTCGAATCGCACGCACGTCACGCCCTGTGCTGACAGGCAAGCCGCTACATAAGCAAAGCTCGCTGGGTTGGTGGTGAGTACGGCAAATTTCATGGCAAAGCACCCCGACGGCGCGGGGTCGATCAACACGTCTACCCCGCTTGTTATGTTTCGCAACAGCATAGCGTTCACAGTGTGTTCATCCATCGCTATGACTAGCGATGCGGCGACCGGGGGCGACCGACCGCGCACAATCAGCGGCGGCACAGGTGACGCGGTCCGCAGGTAATGCGGTCGACACCACGCAGGGTCGGCCCGTGACATCGTTCAGGATGCGAAATCCGTGATCACCGTCACGCCGGTGCCTTCAAACCGGTTCATGTTCGTCAATGCCTCGATCGAGGCGCTGAGGCTGATTTCCCTGCGGACCATTCGCCCTGGCTGCAGCTTGCCCGTGCGGATCATGTCGAGCATGGGGCCATAGCGATGGGCCTGCATGCCGTGGCTGCCCAGAATCTCCAACTCATGCGCGATCACTTTGCTCATGGGCACTGCGGGTGTCGTGTGATCACCCAGCATCAGGCCGACCTGCACATGCTTGCCGCGCCGGCGCAGATTGCTGATCGAGTTGAAGCATGTGGTCGGATGGCCCAGCGCATCGAGCGAAACATGCGCGCCCCCTTGCGTGATGGCCTTCACCGCCTCAACCACATCCGACTCACGCGATGCGTTGACCGTGGCGACGGCCCCCAACGCACGCGCCAGCTCCAGCGCGCTGTCTGAAATGTCGATGGCCACGACATTCGCGCCGATGGCGTTGGCAATCATGATGGCCGACAGGCCCACGCCGCCGCATCCATGCACCGCAACCCATTGGCCGGCAGTGGTCTTGCCCTGGTCGACAACGGCACGAAACGCCGTCACGAAGCGGCAACCGAGGCTCGCCGCCGTGGTGAAGTCCAGGTCATCGGGCAAGCGCACGAGGTTCAGGTCGGCATAGCCAATGCCGACGTATTCAGCAAACGAACCCCAGTGCGTAAAGCCTGGCTGGAACTGTTGTTCGCACACCTGTTGGTGCCCCGCGTGGCATTCGGGGCAGTGACCACAGCCGGCCACGAACGGCACCGTCACCCGGTCACCCACCCTCCAGCGCGTCACATCCGCACCGACCGCCGAAACAACGCCGGCCAGCTCGTGACCGGGCACGTGCGGAAGCTCGATGTCCGCGTCGTGGCCCATCCAACCGTGCCAGTCGCTGCGGCACACGCCGCTGGCCATCACCTGCACGACCACGCCATCCGTTGCCGGAGTCGGGTCGGGAACGTTCATGTGCTTTGGCGCGGCGCCGAAGGCTTCGTAGACTATGGCTTTCATGATTTCAACGCAGAGCGGATGAGCGTTGCAATATAAGCCGCAGTCGTCGAAAGTATCTTTCTATTTTGAGAGCGTTTCTGGAGTCTTTCGAAGCGCTCTTTCTGATTCCGACACGCCGTGGAAAGGAGATTTCATGGAAGCACTGGACACCATCGATCTGGGCCTTTTGGATCAACTCCAGCAGGATGGACGCGTCTCAAACGCCAAGCTGGCGGAGCGCTTTTCCTTGAGTGAAGCGTCATGCTGGCGGCGGCTCAAGCGCCTGGATGATGCCGGCCTCATCGAGGGCTATCACGCGGCGCTCGACCGGCGCAAGCTCGGGCTCGGCGTGATGGTCTACGTGCAGATCATGTGCACCCAACACACCGAGGAGGTCACGGCGGAGTTCGAAAGGCTCATCCTGGCAAGCCCCAACATCCTGGCCTGCGACAACACAACCGGCGAAGCCGACTACCTGCTCCAGGTGGTCGCCAACGATCTGGACGACTACAGCCGCTTCGTGGAAAAGGTCCTGAGAAAACTGCCCGGTGTGTTTGGCATACGCTCGAATATTTCGCTTCGTCAGGTGAAGTCGACCAAGCGGTTGCCGATTGTTTGAGGCGGGCCAGCCCTGCACTTAACGCTGGGGCACAGCATCAGCTAGCCGGTCTTGGGCGATGGCCTGCCCATGAACCGGCGCAACGTCACCAGATCAACGTCTTTTCAGAACAAGCGATTTGAGGATGTTTGAAATTCGCGCAACGTAACCGTTGCCGGCGCGGCACAGATGGCCACGCGCGCGTGCATTACTTCAGCGATCCGCCAGCTTCAAGCGCGGCAAGGCCGATCGCACTGCGTGACTCCACGCCAATCTTTTTCATGATGTGCCCCACGTGGGTGCGCACCGTCCAGTAACTCATGTTCAGGGCCAGGGCGATCTGCTTGTCTGACATGCCCTTGAGCATGAGGTGGCAGACCTCCCCTTCGCGCACGGTCACGCCAAACTGCTGCTGGAACCAGGCCGATGAGCCCACGCCCCGTGCGACAAGGTGAATCCGGCAACCGTGCCCAGAGCCATCGTGGGCAGCCAGTCGCTCCACGCAAAAGCCGAAGCCTTTCCACTGCCCGTGGCGTGATCCGTTGGCCGCCTCTGTCAATTGCTGATAGAGCGCGTCACGCTCTTCCATGCAAAGCCCAATCATGATGGCGCGCGCCTTTGCGTTGGGCAGGGGCGGTGACTTGCCGTCCAGCATGAATGTGGGCACATGCGCCCCGGCATCAGCAGCAGCGCCGACTTCCCCCACTTCCTGTATGACGCGAAGCTGATGCGCATTCAGCAGATGCGGCTTCAAGAGGCTCAACAGCAATGTCTCTCGATCACCGAAACGCTTGTTTGGATCGCTGGTGCTGAACCGATAGTCCAGCAGCATCCCGTTGGCATCTGGCAGGCGCAGGCTGATGCCCGGATACGCCTTGTGCCGACAGAGAAAATCTGTGAAGTACTCAGACTTGCCCCATTCAGAGCGGCAGATCTTCCGCTCGATCACGACAGGTTCAAAGCTGCCCGTCAGGCACTGCGCAATCGAGTCGACCCCATGGAAGTACTGCTGATACTCACCGCGCATGGCCTGGTCTCGGCCCCACAGCGCGCTTGGCCGTGTCTGATGCCTACCGTCGTGCCCCCACTGGATATGCGCCGCAAGATCGAAATGCAGGAGTGACCCCAGCTTCTCGGCCACTTCCGGACGGTCGAGAACGCTGCTGCTCGATGCCTCATGCAAATGCCCGGTGATATCGAGCAGTGCGCGCAGTTCAGCTGTGGAGAGGTCCATCGATCGCTTGGGCGGCTCGCCACTGGTGTTGAGTCTGAAAATTCATCGTGGGGCTCCAGGCGCGCCAATCAATACAAATACAAACAGGTATATCGGCACAACGGCCCAGCCCTATAGCTGGTGCACTTGAGATTGGCCCAACCGCGTAACGCACGTGCACCGCACTGACCATCGCTATCCATAGCGATGGTTGCAGGCCGCCCGATTTTGCGATAGTGCGCCTGACGAAGGCTGGCTGCCGCGGCTGCGAGCCGTCATCACCGGCAACTGCCTGCCTTCAGTCAGGTTGCACCGTGCTTTTCAAAGAGGAACCCGCATGCCAGCGCGAACACCACCGTCGACCAGTCCGCCAGACATATGCAGTCCTGGCCTTCCATCGACCGCCATGGTTGCGCGCTGGGATGCTGCTGCCACATCGCTGGCCGTCATCTTTCTGGACACATCGCTGCTCAACGACTCCACTTGGCTGCCTTCACAGCCCACGCTGCAGCCGATGGCGCTGGAAGACGTGCAGCAGATGCTGAGCGGCGCATTGAAATCGCTTGAGCCGGCCAGCGGCATGGAGCCCAGCCCATCGCTCAACACGCTGGAGCCCAAGCCCCTCACCCCGCGCCAGTGCGACATTCTTAAAGAGGTGGCCTGCGGCCGGTCGAACTCCGAGATTGCAGAACGCCTGCATATCAGCGTCGAGACGGTCAAAACACACATGCGCCAACTGCTCGTGCGAATGGGTGCACGCAACCGCACAGAGCTGGCCACGATCTACCAACGCACGCGCTAAGGCGCGCCAAGCGCCACCTGTATGGCGCGACGTTTCGCGTGCGATCCGTTTTGATGTGGAGCACAGCGCGGCCGCTGACGCTTAGTCCGGCCTGCTGGCAGGGTCATCACATGGCCGATTGCCGCATGTGACTCCATTGGGCGCTGCCCGAGCACCCAACGCGCGCCGATTCAACCAACACTGCCTGCACTGCGAGTGCACGCACCATGCGCGCACCCTTCGGGCTCGACGGTTGGTTCGGCAACTTTGCGATGTGGCGCTACATCAGCGCGCCAGCGTCGCAACCTCCGCAGCACTCAATGCACCCGCCTGAACGCGGAAGCCCTGAATGCGCCCGTTGAACGATGGATGCGCCCAATTGCGGCCCAGGAAGGTGACCTGATCCCCCACCTGGCGCGGCGACAGCAGCATGTCGTCGTTCTTCCCCACCTCCGTGCCGTCAACGTAGAGGCGGCAGGTGTTGCCCTGCAGCGTGACCGCCACATGGACCCAGCGGCGAATCGGCAGAGGCCACGGCGCTTCCACAACCTGCGCATCATTGAACGTTGCGCCAAAGATCATGAAACGCAGCACGCCTGAGCCGGACTGCGGCGCGATGGCCATGGCTGCATTCGCGTCCTGCCCTGCGAAGAACATGCAGCTATCCCAATGCAGCCCATTCGCGTAGGCCCAGAAAGAAATGCTGAAGTCGTCGAGGTCTGCAAACAACCCCGACGGCAACTGCAGGCCTGCCTTCTGGCCGTCGAATGCGATGGCCTTGTCGTTGACGCGCCCGTCGCCCCAGGTTGCGCCGTCCAGCAGCGTGCCCTGCACCAAGGCCGTGGTGCCGGCGGCGGTCAGCACCGCGCCGACCGTGCCGGTGCCGTTCGGGTCGTTCAGCGGCAATGACAGGCGCGTCTCTCCCGGCACCGCAATGCGTGCCACGTTCGAGCCCGTGTTCGGGGCACCGTTGCCCTGGGCGCTGATCTGATAGAACCAGACGCCGTTGGGCGGGGTATCGCTGTAGGTGAGCAGCTCGCTGGCCGAGACCGTGCCCAGCAGGCTGAAGGGGCCGTTGGCCTGGCTGGCGCGCTTGACCGCATACGAGGTGGCGCCCACGCTGCCCCACCACGACAGCACGACGCGGTTGCCGCGCAAATGGGCCGTGAGCCCAGACGGCGGCTTCATCGGCCCGGCATAGGGCGAGAGACGCTGCGTGAGCGTGGGGTACATCACGTCGTCGCTGCTGCCGCCGTAGTTCGGCTCGCACCACGTCACCATGCGCGCGACGTTGGGCGCCGCCAGCCCCATACGATTGACGTAGTGGTTGTAGATGGGCTCCCACGCGTTGCGGCGGTGCTGGAACGACTGGTTCACCTCCGTCCACGGTGCCGGGTGCGGGGCGGTGGGGTTCTGCTCGCGCGCATAGGGCATCGCGTAGGGCTTGCCGTTCTCGTCCAGCAGGTTCGATCGCGCCACGTACTCGGCCGCCGAGAGGAAGCGGTTGTTATAGAGCCCGTAGAGATCGTCGCCCTGGTTCCAGGCCATCTCCATCAAGTCCCCACCCAGCGACATGCCCAACGTGGAGTGGCCCTGGTCGCGGCCGCTTTCTTCCCACTGCCCGAAATGGCCCGGGTGCATGTAGTACACGCCGTGCACGATCGAGCCGTTGCCGAAATTGCGCAGCTTGCCGCGGTTGTTGCCCGCATAGCAGTCGTAGGCCAGCCGGTACAGATCCGGCTGATCGCAGAACACGCCGATGGCCATGGCGCCTGCCATCGAGGCCATGTCCCAGTTGGCATGCGAGCCGATGCGCCCGTCGCTGAGGAAGTTCGAACAGATTGGCGCGAAGACGTTGAGCAGCATGTCCTGAAAGCGCTTCAGGCTTGCGGGTGCCCAGCCGGGGTACGTGCGCAGGACTTCGCCAATCTGCGCCAACTGGTGGCCTTGTATGCCGGCCAGGATGATGAAGGTGTGGTCGTCATGGGCAGTCGAGCCCGGCGGCACCGTTCCGATCACCTTCAAGGTGTTCGCCCAAGCGTCCAGGAACTCCACTGCCTTGTCGGCATAGCGGTTGTCTTGCGGGTCAGACAACTTCCAGTGCAGCACCAGAGACCACGCGCGCCAGATGTCGACGTACAGGTTGTTCTTGCTGCCATCGGCCCGGTAAACGGCTGGCAGCGGGAAGGGCTTGGTGTCGAGCGTGCCGAAGCGATCGACGCCAAGCGTGTTCCACCAGTTCGTCCACGGCTGATCGCCAGCCTTGATATGCGCGCGGATGCGGGTGAAGGCGTCTTCAGTCACCAGCAGGGCCGGGTGGCGGAAGACGCCACTCTCATACGCCGACGCAGCCGTGGCAGGTGCTGGTTTGGCAGGGGCGGTCGGGACGGTCGGAGCCGCGCCGCCTGTCTTCTCTTGCGGCTGGCCTAGCCCCGCAGCGGAGGCGTCTTCGACACCGCCGCCGCACCCCGGCAAAAACGGCAACAGGGGGAACAGCCCCAGACCCAATGACAGCGCTCGACGCACAGGATTAGGCACCGCGCCGACGCTGGCGCGTTCCACGGACTTTTTCATCATGTATTGACCCGACCATCTTTTTTTAATGGCGCAACCGTAGGTCAGCGCGCGAAGGCGCGTCAACGCAAATGGCCAAACGGTGAGAATTGTTGAGTGTTCGGACGCAATGCGCTGCTGGCTTTGCGGATCGATTCGTTCGGCCGTGTGATTTTCAACACCGCCTTGAACACGGAAATCCTGACAGGCCCGGTTCGACTCTCCGAGGCCAACGTTCCATCCTCCAAGGTTGGCGTTTCACCCTCCGAGGCTAGCGTTTCACCCTCCGAGGCTAGCGTTTCACCCTCCGAGGCTGGCGTTTCACCCTCCGAGGCTGGCGTTCCACCCTCCGAGACTGACGTTCCACCCTCCGACACTGACGTTCCACCCTCCGACACTGACGTTCCAACCTCCGACACTGACATTCCACCCTCCGAGGCTGGCGTTTCACCCTCTGAGAGCGACGTTCCACCCTCTGAGGCTGGCGCCCAGCTCTCAAAGCTCCGACTAATTGGACCTCGGACATTGGCGCTTCGCCCTCTGGGGCTGGCAGTCGACAGTTTTAGCTTGGCAGTCGACCCTCTGACCTCGGCACGCGAGTGTTTGAGCTCGAAAATTTGAATGTCTGCGAGCGGCGCTTGGGTGTTGGCGCTCGGCGTTTTGGCCTCAGACCGTGGCGGTCGGGCCTTTGGGTGTCGTGCTCGGCCAGTTGGGCGGCACATAGAGGGCTGGGCGTTGTGCCCTGGCCTGGCGCCCCCGCCCGTCGCGGGTTCGCTTTTACTGCTGTTTTTTTATTTCTGCTTGTTCGCACGTGCCAGCACGTGCAGGACTTCCCACCGGTACAAGTCCACTGTCACACCATCCAGCGAGGTCAGCATGAAGGCACCAATCGCATCGAGAAACCCGGCCTGGTATTCAAGAGCCTTGTCCTTGACGCGAATCTGATACTCCAAGCGCAACGTCTGGGGGTTGAACTGCCGCTGCACCTTCATGTTCATCTGCGTGCGCCGCAGATAATCCCGCGCGCTCAGCGCGCCTTGCGAATACAGGATTTCGTCTTCAAGGCTCATTGGGCACCCCCTGACGGAGGACGCTGCACGATGCCGGGAAGGTGACAGATTGCGGGGCGACGCCCGCGTGGGATGGGTACAGCTTGGGTCGGTTGATCCATTGTCTTGCCTCTGGTTGAGTGAGGAGCCACCCACCTGGGAGGGTGGGCGGGCACACGACAAGGTCTGCAATACCGACGTTACTACCAAGACGGCAGGGCCGAAGCCCTCCCTGCCGAGGCCCGCCCGTATAGGCGAACGACGACAGCGGTAGAAACTTGAGTTTCTTCCGGGTAGTGACGTGCGAGATTGCAGTCTCGGCTGCGGTTGTTGCCGCAGCGGGGGGGAGTTTAGCGGGGGGAGTAGTCCAATAGCAAGTAAGAGGCCATTGTGAGAGCAAATTGACTTAAGCCCGATCCATCACCGCGCGGCCCCATTCACTGGGACTAGCTATCCGCGCTAAAACGCGGGCTATCCTTTCATCGCCCCTCTATTCCACCATCTCACTCCCACGCGTCGATAGCGTTCTCGAAACTGAACCAATTGAAATCCACCACATTCCAGCATTCACAGTGCTATTCTGATTTTATAATTTCAGACACCTTATTAGCAGCCTCGATCAGAATAGAGTCTCTAGAGAAGACTCGATTGCAAAAATCAACCTGCTGCAATATCCAATCACGTCTTTTCGGCGAGATCTTTCCATTCTTATTTACGACGAAAATCGTAGCACTAAACAAAGTAGAGTATGGATGTGGCGTTGGCCTCCAAGTTCTATTCGTCGTTTCATACTTGATAACCTTTGCCAAAACGTCGTATATCTCACTATATAGAGCTTCCGCCCCAACATTGGAAACCTCGAGCTTCTTAGTCAACAAAGAAGCAAGAGTGGTCCACGGAAATGGGTGCTCCTCAATTGCGACAGCATGTCTAGCATACTGAATCGCGACATCAATATTATTCGACTGCGTCAAAAGCGCTCGTTGTTCCCAGTATCTCGAATTCCACTGCCAAGCTTCCCGAGCTTGGCTAAAGAATGCGTCTGCATGAGTCCCTAGAAGGGGCCGGGCGACTTGTTCAGCACTGAAGAGCCTTGCGGCCAACTTTGCCTCAGGAGTTCTATCAATCGTTGCGCGCCTATTAACGTAGGGTGACAAAGCGTTTGCCAACATCGAGAAAATCTCGAGCAACAGCGATTGCTTCTCTCTTGAAAGCATGTGAAGAAGCCTATCAGCTATTACAGGATTCAGAGGCAGAACATAATCCCCATCGTCAGCATATGCCAGAGGCAAAGGACAATCCATTTTAAGTTGATTGCTTAGTCCGCTGTTATGAAATGAATTCTCCAGAATTGGATGAAAAATCCCCCCTGCATAGCAGTGCTCGGCAAGGGCGGCAATTGCGTAACTTCGCCTATCACTTTCTTTAGCATCATTCCAGAGTGAACGTAGAATTGCCTCAAGCGGCTTGAAATTGTTGAGGGCACGGCAAGTTGCAATTGCAACGGGATCACGAGCTAACTGACTCGCGAATTTTCTAGGATAGCGAACGGCATCCGATGCACCCAGCAACCCTGCACGCCGCAACTTCTCGATCAAGCGCTCATATAAGTCAGCAGACCACCCCCCTATGGAGCAATACTCGATATCGAAATCACCAATCAGTCTGTCGATATGATCTCGCCTATAATCTCTATCCGCTGACAATATTACGATTGGCTTTGGTGGATTTAATGTTGCGAGCAGCGACCGCACAGACGGCGAGTGATCTGCAAGGCCATCAATTATCAAAACAGCAGGCCTATTTATCAGAGAAAGAACCCGCGCGGAGTTTTCGTAATCAAAAACCGAGTTGACCCCCAAACACAAAACCGCAAATCCATCTTTAGACAAGTCATATCCAATTCTTCTAATTGTCGTAGTCTTCCCGCTCCCGGGATCACAGTTCACGTTTACTATTTTTACCTTAGAAGTATCGGAATTTAGCCAATTCCTTACCCTTGCACCAATCGCCCTTTCATCATCCGTGGGCACATCCAGCGAAGATTCAAAATCTGACCACCTTGGGCATTTCCCAAAATAGAATGGCGAGACTTCTCCCTCAGAATTTTGAACAGCCGGCTTCACAAGCTCAAAGGACGAAAAAAAATTAATCTGATCTTCAGGCGATGGTTTTTTCAAGAAAACACCATCAAGCGACGGAATCGTCAACTGCGAAACTAGCGGCGGAGCGCCGAGTTCACTCGCCAACCAAGCCAAAAATTCTGAGAGCTTGGCTTTGACAAGAGTGAGTCCGTGTTGTTTACACACTAGCTCTGTTACTTTGTCAGGATAAGGCTCCACCAAGAACGATGGTCCTCTGTTAGTTCTCGCCGAAGCTTCCGTGCGACCAGCGAGATAATACTCAAGATCGGACTCGTTAAGACTTGTTCCAGCTATAATAAAGGGTTCGCTCGCCATTAACTCGGCCAGCACATGCATCCAAGCACTCATACCGCGCGTGGCCCTTCCATACTCCGTGGTGGAAAATACGTACCCCTTCTCGGGTTCCCTTGTAAAACCATGCAAATGAATCAGTGACAAGTACCCTTTATTGGGTTGTGTCTTGAACAAACTATCGTAATTCAGCGACTCTACCTTTTGCTTCGGCCGCTCCGTGGCCTCATATGCCGACTCAAGCGCATCATCAATATTAAATGTGAATATATTTCTCCATACATACGATGTGATTCTTTTAACCGTTTCACCCGGTTTGCAGCCCAGATAAGGCTGAGTTAGATGCTTATCAACCTCGCTAGGCTCGAGCAATAAGCTCACTCGCGACAAGCTCGTGGTGTCGGAAACTCCCTTCAGCTTGCACAAGCCCTTCGTTAGCTCCGTCGCTGATTTTAGATCAGAACCAAATCTGTCCTTGCTATCAAGAGATACACCACTGCCAAGCAAAAGATTGTACTGACCAGAAAACAAACCCTGCCGAAGCAAATCCAAATCAATTTTAGATAGCATAATTTAAATATATATTTATTTTTCGAAACAGCACCTGGCAATAAGTGGCACCAGAAAAATAAAGTTCTCAGCTAAAAAACCCTAACCCTTTGCTGCCGTGTAGCGGGAGCGCATTCACGCTGCACGCCCCACCTGCAACGTATACCGACACCCCTTCCAGTAATTGCTACACCCCCAAAACGCCCCGCTCTTCCCATTCCGCGCCACCAGCTTCACCCCGCAAGCCGGGCACGAAGGCGTGCGGTAATCCCCCTCAAACACCTTCGCCAGCAGCGCGGCCTGCTTCTCTTCGGCCAGCGCGCGAATGCGCTCAAGCACCGCCGGCCCGTCCAATAGCTGGATACCGGCAAGCCCGGAATACTCCTGCACCGGGTTGCCGACATAACCCGACAAAGACCAGAACACGCCCCGCTTGACCTTGTGCGCCAGCATGGAGCCGCCCAGCGCCCGCACCTGTTCCACCTTCACGGGCTTGGTCCACGCCTTGCACTGGACCACCGCCACGGGCGCGTCCTGGCCGGCCTTGTACAGCGTGGCGTCAATGCCGCCGTCTGCGCCGTGCGGCACCGTCTTCACCGCAAACCCCATCTGTTCGTAGTACTGCACGCACAGCAGCTCAAACCGCTTCCACTCAAGCGACTGGATGGCCTCCAGCGTCCAGCTCTGGGGCGTGGCGGGTTCTGCCGGTGTGGGGGCTTGCGGGGGTGTGGTGGTGTTGCGTGCGGGGTTGGGCGTGTTGCTGCCCGCGGCGTTGCGGGCGGGCTGGGGCGGTGCCTTCGGCGGGCGGGTGCGCCCAGTCGGTTCAGTGCGCGGGGGGCCGAGCCGGGCATCGGCCTGCTGGCTGCGCTCCCGCAGGTACGACAGCACGGCAAAGAAGGCGAGCAGCAGCGCGGGCATCCAGGCCAGCCCGCGCGCCAGCATTCCGAGGCCGCTCAAGATGGGGTTGGCCGCAAACGCGGCTGGGAGGATGTTGTGAAAAATCAGGTAACTGGCTGCCGAGCCAATCGCCAGCATCCACCACGGCAGCGCCAACAGCACATCGCTGGTGGATGCTTGTTTTCTCCTCCGCCCCATTTACCGCCCCCGGCCTAATGCTTCTAGATATTTAGGACTAGGCGCTTTCTCTGATAATCCGATTCAAATCAGGGCGCCGGTTTTTAATTGGGAAACAGCATAGGCGATGCATCGGGATTGCGCTGCCCCCGTTGGTGGGGTTTTCGGAGGTTTTTTTGGGTGGCGGTTGATAAAGATCGAAACTGGGGTGCTGATTTATGTTTGTCGAAAATCTGAATTAAGGATTGGGCATATCTGGGGTGCGGTGGCGCGTGGCGCTGCGTGGCTGCGGGTGCCGGTCCTTTTTGCACTTACTCAGGCAAAGACTCTCCGGTACGATTCGGCACCTATTTCCCATATCGTCATGGCTCTCACGCTCCATGAGAATCGCCTCCCTCTCCGATATTCACGGCAATCTGGCCGCGCTAGACGCAGTGCTGGAAGACATTCAAGCCCAGGGTGTCGATCTGATCGTGAACCTGGGCGATATTGCGTCTGGCCCGCTGCAACCGCGCGAAACGGTTGATCGGTTGATGGCACTGAACCTGCCAACCATCCGCGGCAATCATGAAAGGCAGGTTCTTGCGGGCGACCCGTCGCGCATGGGTGCGTCAGATCAATATGCGTTTGAGCAATTGCGGCCGGATCAGCTCGCGTGGTTTGCCAGCCTGCCCGTGCTTCGGTACATCAAAGACGATGTGCTGCTCGTTCACGGGTCTGCCCAGCACGACCAGACCTACTTTCTGGAATCGCTTTCTGAGAAAGGCTGCCGCGCAGCCACGCACGATGAAGTGCTCTCCCGTGCCGAAGATGCCGACGCGAAGCTCGTGCTGTGCGGCCACACCCATATGCCACGCGCGATGAAGCTGGTGGATGGCCGCTTTATCGTCAACCCGGGCAGTGTCGGCCTGCAGGCTTACAGCGATGCCTATCCGTTCGCCCACACGATTGAAACCGGCAGCCCGCATGCGCGCTATGCCATCGTCACTGAACAGGCAGGTGAATGGAGTGCGGAGTTCCGTGCGGTTGAATACGCGTGGGATGATGCGGCGGCGATTGCGGAGCGGCGGGGCAGGCCAGATTGGGCGGTTGCGTTGCGCACTGGCAGGGCAAAAGACTAAAGAAACTCGATATGCGCCTCTACCAAAAACTCCTTCTCGTATTCGGCGTTCTCGCCCTGCTTGCTGGCTGCAACCAGCAAACCATGCTCGAGAAGTTCGCCCCAAAAGAGGAATCCGCCATCGCTCAGCGCGCGCTTTCTGAGCTGATCGCCAAAGACTTCGGCTCGCTCGATAGCCAACTCGATCCCAGCCTCAAAACGGCTGACACGCGAGACACACTAGAAAAGATGGCCAATGCGTTTCCATCGGCCCAGCCCAAGAGCATCAGCCTCGTTGGCACACAGACCAACATGCGCAACGGCGTCACGACCTACAACCTGACCTACGAATACGAGTACCCCAACGCGTGGATGCTCACGAACGTCATGCTGCAAAGGAAGGATGCGCAGCTCCGGATTATCGGCATGCATGCCTATCCCGAAAAGCAGTCACTGCGTGAGACCAATGCCTTCAAGTTTGCAGGCAAGGGGTTCCTGCACTATTTCGTGCTCGGGCTGGTGATTGGCATCGCGTTGTTCCAGCTCTACGTACTGGTGCTCTGCTTCCGCACACCGATTGCCAAGCGTAAGTGGCTTTGGCTGCTGTTCGTTGCGCTCGGCATTACGAGGTTCTTCTTCAACTGGACGACCGGCGACCTCAGCTTCCAACTCTTTAACCTCGCCATCCCAGGCGTCGGCGCCTTTGCGGCTGGTCCGTATGCGCCGCTGATCTTGACCTTCAGCATTCCGGTTGGGGCGATTGTGTTCTTGCTGCGGCGGCGGGCGTTGGTTGCAGCGGGCCATGCGAGCTCAACAGATGGCGATCAAACGCCGGTCGCTCCCTCTGCGCAATAGCTGGGAACCGCCAACTGGATCAGCTTTTCCATCATCGAAATCTTCACGTCGTATGAGACGTACGCAGCGCCGTACGAGAAATACGAGAAGAAAAGAACCTCTACAGGACGCTGTATTCTCCAGCACCAGTTGTGGCTCTCTACGACACTGCCGTTATTCAATTCACGCACTCACCGAATGTTCAAACACACCGTCGCCGGAATTTTTGCTCTGAGCTGTTATCTGCCCTGCGTCGCAGCCCCTTCTACAGGATGGGCGCCGGTACCTGTCAAACCCAGTCTCGAGTACCTCATAGACTCCGTGCATCGGATCGGGACGCACGTTTATCTCATGCATAGAGGGACATCCGCCTTGGTCCAAGGCGCGATGAAATATCAGACTCCAATCGAGTTCGACTGCGACGGCCACGCTCTCCGTTTTGCATGGACGGACGGAACGCTGGATGGCAAGCCCCTTCCTCGGGCGTATGGGATACCCGGTCGTGCATCCGGCCGCTACACCGCTACAGGGTTCGTGCCGACGCAAAACATGCCCGGTGCAGAATCCATATTGAACTGGGCGTGCCAACTGCCCGTTAAACCAGAACGCTTGGTGAACCTTCGTCGCGTAGACAAAGGGACGCTGATTCAAATGGACGCCAGCAGCTTCTCTAAGACGGGCACCACGGCATCGTTCTGGACAAGGTACGACTACCCAAAGATCACCTTTGACCCACCGTACAACGCTCCATACGATTCGAAGCGTGAATTTGTTCGGGTGAATTGCGCCGCAAAAACGTATGGCATCACAGTTGGCTACGACTTCACTCCAGAAGGAGCCATCACTGACGGAATCGTCGAGCAGAGCGACCTGGCAACACCTTTCGACTCCACTGATGACTACGCCATTGCCATCAGCGAGGTGGCATGCGGCAAACCGATCGATCAGGCCACCTACGCGGGGATCGGTGGAGAAACGCTCCGTATGAAGGCGCCCCTACAGCGGGATCTTGATATGGGCGATGTCACGATTCCGCCCGCCGTCCTAGCGACAGCGGAGAAGCTGGCGTCGGTTATGCCTAAGCCGCAAACTGTGTCGCTTGCAAGAATCACTGTTGCGGCCAAGCGCAACGGACAACCTCAGGAGAGCAGCGTCTATGAGGTTGAACCAAAGAAAGACGGCACAACACGAGTACGCGAGATCTACAGCTCAGATTTCACCGTCGATCGGGAAATGATGGGTATCGTTCAGCTGAAGTCAAAAATGCGCTCCGCTTTCGCAAACAGCCGAGATGTCACCGTCACAGAGTCGCTGGAAGTGGATGCGCCGAAATGGGCTCCGGGGGCGCGGCTGTCATACCACGCAGACATGCGCACAATCCCCACTCAGGAAATTCCGAGCCGGGTCGGGCACCGTTGCACAATCGGCCAACCCATTGAGGCAAGCCGAATCCACTCGGCATTCAGTGGGCGGGCATGGCCAATGGATTGTCTGAACGACAAAGGCGATCGGAACGTCGACTACTACATCGAAGAGCTTCGCTATCTCGTTGCCATTCACGCCGAATCCAAGGACTACGGCACGTGGGATTACACCGTCAGCGACGTGTCAATACAACGCTAGCCAGCAAGACCGCCGCCGACTGTCACTGCACCGGAACCGGGAGGGGTTGTTCCCACGCCCGTCCCGGTGCCTTGGCCAGTTTGCAACAGCGAATGACCGAGCACATGGCTGGGGTGTGTCCCGTCACCCGACAAACTTATAATGTCGCCCGGCCACCCGCCTACGCCGCCACCGCCCGCCGCGCACAAAACTTGCGCCGCACACGCAGTGGTGCCGCCGCCGCACCATCACCCGGCCGAGCCCTTTTGCCCAACGCCATGCCCTACCGCTTCCGTCCGTTGTCTGTTTTGTGCGCTGCTGCCAGCATCGCCGCCGCTCTGGCTGCGTGCAGCTCTGCGCCCACGCCGCTCTATCAGCAGGAGCAGTTTGATGCGGCGGCAAGCCCCTATGCGCGCACCTTCCACGCCAAGTCTGATGCGACGTGCGAGGCGGCACGTCGGGCGCTGCTGAGCCAGGGCTATGTGTCGAGCTCACCCCGCCCCGACACGATCGACGGCAGCAAGAACTTCCAGCCGAGCAACGATTCGCACGTGGTGATCTCGTTCCACGTGGTGTGCGCAGAGGCCAATACCGAGGGCACGTCGAGCACGGCCTATGTGAACGCGGTGCAAGACCGCTACACGCTCAAGAAGACGAGCACGTCGGCAAGCGTGGGCTTGAGCATCCTGGGCTCGGTGTCGCTGCCCATCGGCTCGGGTGACGACTCGATGGTGAAGGTGGCAAGCGAGACGATTCCGGCCGGGGTGTTCTACGAGCGCTACTTCAACCTGGTCGACCACTTCCTGAAGATCGACCCCGCCCGCCATGACCGCAAGATCGCCAAGGCGGCGGAGAAGGAACACGTGGCCCCGCTGCCCGAGCCCGCTCCCACGCCGCAGGGCGAGCCGATGAAGATGACCACGCCGGTGGTGCCCACGCCGGCCGCGCCGCCTGTGCCGGTGGCGGCGCCGGCTTCGGCTCCGGCTGCTGCGCCCGCTTCCGCGCCTGCAGCGGCGCCTGTGGTTGCGCCGGCCTCGAAGGCCCCGGCTGAAGCTGCACCGGCATCGGCCCCTGCAGCCACGACCCCGGCGCCGAACACCGCGCCCGCGTCCGAACCGGCTGGTTCGACAACGGGCGGCGCAAGCTGAACGCGATGCACGCGTCGATTGCCGCTAGATAAAAAGAAAGCCGCCTTTGGGGCGGCTTTTTTGTTGGGGCGCTGTATTAGAGCGCTTCTGGCATCTGCGAGCTTTCCGGATCGGCACTCACGTCCACCGGCTCAGGCGCTCGTGCCTTGGCCTCGCGGGGGGTCACCTTGCCTTCACGTTCTGCGGCAAGCGCGTCCATTCCCTCTTTCAGTTCAGCAAACAGGTTTCGTTTCATGGCTACGAACTATACGTTTATTGCGTAGGGTTCCAGTTCGAGATCAAGGTGATCGCAAAGCTGCCCGAGCCGGCATGACGCATGCGTCAAACCTACGAGAAACAGTACCCGCCTCTGCCGTAGGAATGTGCGAGAGTGCAAGCCACGGCAACGGCATCCACGTCACATCACGGGCACGCGCAACCTGTGGAATGCCTCGACCGCACATGCCGATGCCCGCCCTTCAGGAGACATGCATGGTCAGCAAGAACACGATCTGTCTGTGGTACGACCGCGACGCGCTGGATGCGGCCAACTTCTACGCCAAGACCTTCCCAGACAGCAAAGTCACCGCTGTGCACCGCGCGCCCGGCAACTACCCCGCCGGCGAGGAGGGCGATGTGCTGACGGTGGAGTTCACCGTGGCGGGCATTCCGTGCCTGGGGCTGAACGGCGGCCCGCACGTCAAGCACAGCGATGCGTTTTCGTTCCAGATTGCGACAGACGACCAGGCCGAAACCGATCGGCTGTGGAACGCCATCGTCAGCAACGGTGGGCAGGAAAGCGCCTGCGGCTGGTGCAAAGACAAGTGGGGGCTGTCGTGGCAGATCACGCCGCGCGCGCTCACTGCGGCATTTACTGATCCGGATCGCGCAGCAGCCAAGCGCGCATTCGACGCGATGATGACGATGGGCAAAATCGACATTGCCACGATCGAGGCGGCGCGGCGCGGTTGAACCGAGCTGGCTAGTGAGGGGATCGGCGCGCCGATCAGCGTGCCGATGCAAAGCCAGTGCGTTTATGCCGTTAGACGAGCGCGCTCACTGCGCGACGGGGCGCGGCACCGACGCACGAAACCGATGCGCAAGCGTGTGATAGAACGACGGCGTGAGCGCCTTGGATACCTGGCTGGACAACAACGCCACGGCCATGAGCGGCAAGACCATCTCGTGGCCGTCGATCATCTCCATCACGATCACAAACGATGTGATGGGCGACTGCGTGACCGCCGCCAGATAGCCGACCATGCAGAGCGCGGCAAGGCTGGGCAGCGGTATCGCCGATGTCACCAGCGACATGACGTTGCCCAGCCCCGCGCCAATTGCCAGCGACGGCGCAAAAATGCCACCCGGAATGCCCGACAGGTACGACGCGATCAGCGCGCAGAACTTGAGCACCGCATAGAACGGCGAGAGGGCCTGATGGGTTTCCAGCAGGCCCCGCGCTTCTGCGTAACCGCTGCCGAACGTGGTGCCGCCTGAAACCAAGCCGATCAGTGCGATGGCGATACCGCACACGAAGGCAAACCACACCGGCTGCCCTTGTTTGATGTCAACCAGCCGCGCAGGCATCCAGCGAGGAATGTTGAGCAGCAGCCAGCAGAACGCACCGCCCGCCACACCCGAGAGGGCGCTCGCGGCAATCACCACAGGCACCAGCGCCAGATGAAACTGCCCAATGGCCTGGATGCGCCCGAAGTACAGGTAATTGCCTTGCAGGCCGAGGGCGACCACGCCGGAAAAAATGATGGCGGTGATGAGTGTGCCGCTGTTGCGGGCCACGAAACTGCGCGTCAGTTCTTCAATGGCAAACACGACGCCCGCCAGCGGCGTGTTGAACGCGGCCGCAAGCCCGGCCGCTGCGCCCGCCAGGGCGAGTTGCCGGTCGATGTGCTTGCTGCTTCGACGATAGCCCCGCCGCATGGCGTACATGAGCGATGCCCCGATCTGCACCGTGGGCCCCTCGCGGCCAATCGTAAAACCACAGAGGATGCCCAGGAACGAGACCACGATCTTGCCGAACATGATGCGCAGGGAGAGCAGCGCACTGGATAGCCGCCCGTCCTCCAGCGTCGCAATCACCTGCGGAATGCCACTGCCCTCGGCACCTCGAAAGAACTGGCGTGTCAGCCAGATGGCCAGTGCCGCACCAACCGGTGTAATGACGATCGGCAGCCAGAACGCGTGCGACACCATGCCTCGAAAAAGCTCGAAGCCCAAATCGATGAGCTTGGCGTAGGCGACGGATACCAGACCCACGAGAACGGCACCGAGCCAGAAGATGCCGTAGTTTGCCCAGAGTCTCCTGGCCCGACGCACTGATTGATCTGCGATGTGGAGAGGAGAAAACATGGGGCTGGGGTGTCGGGTCCGGGAAGCGGAGATTATAGGACCCGACGTGAGTTGGCCTCTTTGTGCGGCTTCGTCTTGCGGCCTCATCTTGCGACCGTGATCGCACGCGGCAGGCGGCGACGCCGCGTGATAGAGTCGACCGCCGTCCCCTCCCGGTTCGTGTAGCCCTATGTCGACATTCGCGCTTGTTCCCAAGCAAACGGCGTTGTTGGTCATGCACTATCAGACCGACATCATGGCGTTGTTTCCGGCCGTCGCACCCACGCTGCTCTCCAACACCCGCACGCTGTGCGACGCCGCGCGGGCCAAGGGCGTGAGCGTCTATTTTGCGAAGTTCCACTTCAGCCCCGGCTATCCGGAAGTCAGCCCGTTGAACAAGAACGGACAAGGCGTCAAGAAACTGGGGCTGTTCGTTGAAGACCGCATCTCGCCAGAACTCGGCCGGCAGCCTGATGAGGCGATCATCATCGCGCACCGCGCCAGCGTGTTCTACGGCACCGATCTGCAGGTGCGGTTATCCGCCAAGGGCATCGATACCTTGATCATGGTGGGCGTTGCGTCGACGGGCGTGATGCTGTCGTCCATTGCCCACGCGAGCGATGCGGACTACCGCCTGTTCACCGTGAAGGACTGCTGCTACGACCCGGACCCGATCGTGCACGACCATCTTTTTGCGACGGCGTTTGAATCGCGCACGACGGTGCTGTCGCTGGCAGATGCGTTGTCGCTGCTGGAGTAATCACAGCAGGGGCTCGGCGTGCCTCAGGCGCTGACCACCTTGTTCTTGCCGGCGCGCTTGGCCTGATACATGCCGCGGTCGGCGCGATGGATGGCCGCCATGGGCGGTTCGTCCTTGCCGACTTCCGCCACGCCGGCAGAGAAGGTGATGAACAGCCGCGTGTCGCCCGCCGCAAAGAAGCGCTGTGTGAGCGCCCGCTGCAGGCGGACGATGGTCTGCACGCCCTCCTCCAACGGCGTGTCCGGCATCAGGATCACGAATTCCTCGCCGCCAAAGCGGGCGAGCGTGTCTTGCGGGCGCATCGATTCGCGGGCCACCTGGGCCAGGTGCGACAGCGCATCGTCGCCAAAGCCGTGGCCGTGCGTGTCGTTGATCGACTTGAAGTCGTCGATGTCCAGGAACGCGATGGAGAGCGTGGTGTTCTGGCGCGCGGCCCGGGCAACCTCGCGCTCCAGCGCCTCTTCCAGACCCTTGCGATTGAGCGCACCGGTCAGCAGGTCGTGGCGGGCTGAAGCGGATGCCATGTCGAGTGCCTTGCGCAGTTGCGCCACTTCGGCAGCAGCCTCTTCGGCCTTGACCTTCATCGCCGACAGCACGTCGCGATTGCGGGCCGACTCCACCGACATCCAGCGGGTGGCCGACAGCGCGTCCTGAATGGCCGGCGCGATCTCTGCGATGCTGTTGGCCGATTCGATCTTCTTGGCGCAGGCTTCCATCTGGCGGTGATGCTCGCCCGAGGTTTCGGCGGCAACGGACAGGCGCTCCATGAAGGCGGCCAGCAGCCGCTTCATCTCTTCCTGGGCTTCGATCGACTTCGACTTCAGCGAACTTTGCTTCTGGATCACCTCCATGAGGCGACGCCGCAGGTCATCCAGCCGGCGCAGGCTCACGGGGGCCTCGCTGGCTTTCATCAGGGCTTCGATCTGGCCGCGCAGCCAGTGGTCGTCCAATGACAGCTCGCCGATGTTCTCGAACACCAGTTGCAGCAGGCCCAGCAGCGCCCGGCGAATCTCGCCCTGGTCTTCGGCCGCGAGCGACAGCCTGTGGTTGAACGTCGAGAGCTTGACGTTCAGGTTGGCAAGGCTTTCGAATTCGGAGCGGCAGGCCCGGATCAGCGCCCACGCGGCGGGGCCGATGCTGGCATCGTCTTCACCGAGCACCGGAAGGCAGCATTCCACCGTGCGCGCGAGTTGTTCGCACAACTCCCGCACCAGTGCCATCCGATCGGCGTCCTGAGCGTCTCCGTTTGCGTTTGGCTTGCTGCCGGCGATTTCGTAATAGATCGAGGCAAAGTTGTCTGGCGTGGGCGCCAACCTGCGTGAGGCCAGCAGCTTGAGGGCGTGCCGGGCGGTCTCCGAGGGATTGTTTTCTGTCATTCCGAACTACAGGTTGGCGAGCAGGATTGGAGCGCGATTCTCCACGGTTCCGGCCCGACCGAAAAGCCGTCCAAAGGGTTGTGTGGGCTTTGCGCTGCACGGCTAAAGCTCGCCAAATTGGGTGTCGCGGCAAGCATCTACGCGAAGAGCGTGACCCCGATTGGCAGGATCGCCGCGCATGGCGTTTCGCCGAGCGGGCGTGCGCCGCCAGCAATGACGCGCTGCACGGGGCGCCGATTATCCAAGCGTCTGGATATACCTCAGGAATGAAGGGGATTCGCCTCGCGCTCCGTAGAACCGGATGACACCCGACACGTCGCCGTACTGCTGCACCAGGCCTTCTGCAGCAGCACGGACGCGTCGAACCTCGGACACCTTCTTCAGGAAACACTCGACCAGGGTCGGGTCGAAATACCCGCCGCTCTGCTCGGCCAGCACATCCAGCGCGTGGGCTTCGGCCATCCCCTGGCGGTAGACGCGCGGCTCCAGCATGGCGTCAAAGGCATCAGCAATGGCGACGATGCGCGCAGCAAGCGGGACATCTTCCCCCGCCAGGCCACCGGGATAGCCGCTGCCGTCAAAATGCTCGTGATGATGGCGGGCAACGCTCGCTGCCAATTGCAGGATCGGATCGGGCATTCCGGCAAGCAGGTCGGCACCGATGTCCGAGTGCCGTTGCATGACCTCTTGCTCCGCGTCGGTCAGGGAGGCGGGCTTGAGCAGGACGTCATCCGGAATGCCCAGCTTGCCGATGTCGTGCACGGGCGCCACAAGATAGATGCGTCTTTGCTCGGCGTCGTCCAGCTCCAAAACGTTTGCCAGGTACGCCGCAACAGTGGCCGTCCGGACAAGATGGCCCAGAGCCGACGGATAGCGCGACCCGCCAGCAAGCGTCAGGCTGGCGAGGATGATGTGGGGCCGGCTTTGCTGTGCCATGGTGTTGACCTTCTTGGTAGCGCGCCTGCCAGCACGCAGTGAGGCTCGATGGAGGATTGCACGATAGTCAGCGCGCCAGTCGACCGCAACCACCTACGCGGGTCATTTTTGATCTACCCCGCCTGCAACCGCCGCCACAACGTCGTCTTGCTGATGCCCAATGCCGCACATACGGCGTCGCGATCGCCGTCGTGGGCTGCCAGTGCTGCGCGTATCTCTTCGGCTTCCACGCCCCGGCTGCGCTCGCGCAGCGTCAATACCGCCGCTTTGCCGGGCGTGGCGCGGGCAAACACTTCCGGTGCAATCAGCCGCAGCACATCTTGCGTGACGGCGCTGGCGTCTTCGGTGTAAGCCAGCTCCACGGCAATCCGTTCGACCACGCTCTGCAATTCGCGCACGTTGCCGGCCCAGGCGTAGCGCCGCAGCGGCTCGGCGACGCCGGCCAGCACGCGGGCAGCCTCCTCGGTATCGGCAATGCGCAGCAGCAGGCGCGGTTCGCGGCGCGCGGCTTGCACGAGCAGTTCAGCGGCCAGGGGCATCACGTCGTCGGGCCGTTCGCGCAGCGGGGGCAGCGCAATGCTGAGGATGTTGAGTCGGTAGTAAAGGTCCGCGCGGAAAGTGCCGGCTTCCACCGCGTCCGTCAGCGCGCGGTGCGTGGCGGCCATCACGCGGATATCGACGCGCGTGGGCTCGGTGGAGCCCAGCCGCACCACCTCGCGCTCCTGCAGCACGCGCAGCAGGCGGCTTTGCAGCGGCAGCGGCATCTCGCCGATTTCATCAAGAAACAGCGTGCCGCGGTGCGCGGCTTCAATCAGCCCGGTCTTGCCGCCCTTGCGTGCGCCAGTGAAAGCGCCCTCTTCGTAGCCGAACAGCTCACTCTCCAGCAGCGCCTCGGGAAATGCGCCGCAGTTGATGGCGACAAATGGAAAATCGCGCCGCGCGCTGAGCTGATGCATGCCCTGCGCGACCATCTCCTTGCCCGTGCCGGATTCGCCCAGCACGAGCACGGTGGCGTCGGATTTGGCATAGCGACGCACCAGCGTGCGCACGCGCTCCATCGGCAGCGATTCGCCCACCAGGTCTTCGAGACGGTAGCGCGCACTGAACTGCTGCGGGCGCTGGCGTGAACGCAGCGTGCGGTCCAGCCGCTCCACCGCGCGGGATTCCTGGAAGGTGAAGACCGTGCCTTCTGTCGCGCCGGCGCCGGTGCTCGTCAGCGGGCCACGGTGGATGACGTAGTTCACGCCCCGCACGGTGCCCAGCGTGTCGCCGTCGGCATCGGGCAGCAAGCCCAGCAGGCTGGGCGCGATGCTGAGCAGCGGTTGCCCGATTGCCTGTTTTGCCTCGATGCCCAGTGCAGTGGCCAGCCGCTGGTTGATGGCCTCCACGCGGCCCTGCGCATCCAGCGCGACCACACCGTCACGCAGATGCTGCAGCAGGTTGTCCAGCCGCTGGCGGCGCAGCGTTTCGCGGCGCGTGGCCTGCACGACTTCGAGCGCGGTATCGAATGCCGCACGCACGGAGTCACGCGAATACAGGAACACGGCGTTCATGCCCGCCTGCGTTGCCAGATCCGTCACCAAGCCGGGGCCGACCACCACGCCCACGCCACGGTCGCGCAGGTCCAGTACGCAGCTCTCCGCGCCCTGGCGCGAGGTGTACGAGGCAAACACCACATCCATGCCATAGGCGGCGACAAAGCGGCGCACCTCTTCGGGCGTGTCGCCGTGGGTGACGAGCGCCACCGATTCCGCATCGCGCCGGGCGCGGGCCAGCGCGTGCATCACATCAAAACCCGTCGGGTTGATGACGACCACGGGCAGCGACAGACGCGGCTTCAGATACGCGCCGTTGGACCCGCCCGCCACCACCACGTCGGGCCGCTCTGTGCCGGCGGCCTCGATCTCGCGCACGATGTCTTCAAAGCCGCGCGTGATGACGCGCAGCTCGGCGCGGTCGTTGTACTCGGCGGCAATGTCGAGAAAGAGATCGCTCAGGCGGCTGATACCGCAGGCCCAGATGCGGGGGCGGTCGGTCAGCTCGGGTGCAGTGGGGCTCATGGTGCGGTGCGGCCAGAAAAAACAGCGGTCTCGACATTATGCGCCGAGCGTTTCCAGATTGAAATTGAAAATTTCATTTCTGAAATGATGTGCGCGCGAGCGGTAAAGTCACATCCATACAAATCAAGGGGTTACGTCGGCTCGCACAGGTGGCCCGCTTCCTGCTCTTTTATGCCGTTCTTTCTGGAGCCTTCATGAGCACAACCCAACGACACCCGACCAGCGCCGGCGCCAAATTCCGTGCCGCCGTGGCTGAATCCCAACCGCTGCAAGTGGTGGGCGCCATCACCGCCTACGCTGCCAAGATGGCCGAGCAGACCGGCTTCAAGGCCGTGTACCTGTCGGGCGGCGGCGTGGCTGCCAACTCGCTGGGCATTCCGGATCTGGGCATCAGCACGATGGAAGACGTGCTGATCGACGCGCGCCGCATCACCGACGCCGTGCAGATTCCGCTGATGGTCGACATCGACACGGGCTGGGGCGGCGCCTTCAATATTGCGCGCACCATTCGTTCGTTCATCAAGGCCGGCGTGGCCGCCGTGCACCTGGAAGACCAGGTCGGCCAGAAGCGCTGCGGCCATCGCCCGGGCAAAGAAGTCGTTTCCATCGACGAGATGGTCGACCGCGTGAAGGCCGCCGTGGATGCCCGCACCGATGACGATTTCGTCATCATGGCCCGCACCGATGCGGCCGCCTCCGAAGGCATCGACGCAGCCATCGAGCGCGCTGTTGCCTACGTGGAAGCGGGCGCCGACATGATCTTTCCTGAGGCGATGAAGACGCTGGACGACTACCGCCGCTTCAAGGCCGCCGTGAAGGTGCCCATCCTGGCCAACCTGACCGAGTTCGGCAGCACACCGCTCTTTACCACCGACGAACTGCGCAGCGCCAACGTGGATATCGCGCTGTACTGCTGCGGCGCCTATCGTGCGATGAACGCTGCGGCGCTCAACTTCTATCAAACCGTGATGCGTGATGGCACCCAGAAGGCGGCCGTGGAAACCATGCAATCGCGCGCCGATCTGTACCAATATCTCGGCTACCACGCGTACGAAGACAAGCTCGACGCGCTGTTTGCCGCACAGAAATAACGCCTACGAATTCAACGCATCCAAGGAGACCACACCATGAGCGAAGCCGATAACAGCACGCCGAACGCCGGCGCTTTCAAGCCGAAGAAGTCCGTGGCCCTGTCGGGCGTCACCGCCGGCAACACCGCGCTGTGTACCGTTGGCCGCACTGGCAATGACCTGCACTACCGCGGCTACGACATCCTCGACCTGGCCGGCGCGTGCGAGTTTGAAGAAGTCGCCCACCTGCTGGTGCACGGCAAGCTGCCCAACAAGGCTGAGCTGGCTGCCTACAAGACCAAGCTGAAGGCGCTGCGCGGCCTGCCCGCCAACGTGAAGGCCGCCCTGGAGTGGGTGCCCGCCTCCGCCCACCCGATGGACGTGATGCGCACAGGCGTGTCGGTGCTGGGCACCGTGCTCCCAGAGAAGGACGACCACGCCACCCCCGGCGCGCGCGACATCGCCGACCGCCTGATGGCATCGCTCGGCTCGATGCTGCTGTACTGGTACCACTACAGCCACAACGGCAAGCGCATCGAGGTCGAAACGGATGACGACTCCATCGGCGGCCACTTCCTGCACCTGCTGCACGGCGTGGAGCCGCCGAAGTCGTGGGTCGACGCCATGCACGTCTCGCTCAACCTGTATGCCGAGCACGAGTTCAACGCATCGACGTTCACCGGCCGCGTGATTGCCGGCACGGGCTCGGACATCTACTCGGCCATCACCGGAGCGATTGGCGCATTGCGCGGCCCGAAGCACGGCGGCGCCAATGAAGTCGCTTTCGAGATCCAGAAGCGCTACGACACCCCGGACGAGGCCGAAGCCGACATCCGCCGCCGCGTGGAAGCCAAGGAAGTCGTGATCGGCTTCGGCCACCCGGTGTACACCGTGTCCGACCCGCGCAACAAGGTCATCAAGGAAGTGGCGCGCAAGCTGTCGAAGGAAGCCAGCAACACCAAGATGTTCGACATTGCCGAGCGCCTGGAAACCGTCATGTGGGACATCAAGAAGATGTTCCCGAACCTGGACTGGTTCAGCGCCGTGTCGTACCACATGATGGGTGTGCCGACGGCAATGTTCACGCCGCTGTTCGTGATCGCGCGTACGTCGGGCTGGGCAGCGCACATCATCGAGCAGCGCATCGACAACAAGATCATCCGCCCGAGCGCCAACTACACCGGCCCCGACGACCTGAAGTTCGTACCGATCGGCAAGCGCCCGTAAGACCGCAAGAAAAGGAACGTCAACCCCAAACCGTAGAGGGTGTGGCCGTTGACGTTCCGGCCCTTGATGGCGCCTTGAATTTTTGTAAGCGGGCGGAAAGAAGACGGGAAACTGTTTGAGCGAAGCGAGTTTTTCCCGTCTCCGCCCGGTTACATAAATTCAAGGGGAAGTCGCCATCTCGGGCGCGCCTTTCTTTTGCTTACTTTTCTTTGGCAAGACAAAGAAAAGTGAGTCAGCCCCGGCAGGGGACGATACCCGGGATGGACCACAACCGCCCGCCCCCGACAGGGGATGAAACAAGGGATGCACCCACACCATGAACACAGCACACCGCAAACCCCTCCCCGGCACGTCACTCGACTACTTCGACGCGAGAGAAGCCGTCGAAGCCATCCAAGCCGGCGCCTACGACAAGCTCCCGTACACCTCCCGAGTCCTCGCCGAGAACCTGGTCCGCCGCTGCGACCCAGCCACCCTCACCGACTCGCTCAAGCAACTGATCGAGCGTAAGCGCGATCTGGATTTCCCCTGGTTCCCGGCGCGCGTGGTGTGCCACGACATCCTGGGCCAAACCGCGCTGGTGGATCTGGCCGGCCTGCGCGACGCGATTGCCGACCAGGGCGGCGACCCCGCCAAGGTCAACCCGGTGGTGCCGGTGCAGTTGATCGTCGACCACTCGCTGGCGGTGGAATGCGGCGGCTTCGACCCCGACGCCTTCGCCAAGAACCGCGCCATTGAAGACCGCCGCAACGAAGACCGCTTCCACTTCATCGACTGGACGAAGCTTGCGTTCAAGAACGTCGACGTGATCCCAGCGGGCAACGGCATCATGCACCAGATCAATCTGGAGAAGATGTCGCCCGTCATCCAGGCGCACGACGACGTGGCCTACCCCGACACCTGCGTCGGCACCGACAGCCACACGCCGCACGTGGATGCGCTGGGCGTGATCGCCGTCGGCGTGGGCGGCCTGGAAGCCGAGAATGTGATGCTCGGGCGTGCCTCGTGGATGCGCCTGCCGGACATCGTTGGCGTGGAGCTGACGGGCCAGCGCCAGCCCGGTATCACCGCCACCGACATCGTGCTGGCGTTGACCGAATTCCTGCGCAAGCAGAAGGTGGTGGGCGCATACCTCGAGTTCTACGGCGAAGGCGCATCCAAGCTGACGCTGGGCGACCGCGCCACCATCTCGAACATGGCCCCCGAGTACGGCGCCACCGCGGCGATGTTCTCGATTGACGACAACACGCTCGACTACCTGCGCCTCACCGGCCGTACCGACGAGCAGGTCAAGCTGGTCGAGACGTATGCCAAGACGGCGGGCCTGTGGTCCGACACGCTCAAGCATGCGGAATACGAACGCGTGCTGCGCTTTGACCTGTCGAGCGTGGTGCGCAACATGGCCGGCCCGTCCAACCCGCATGCGCGCGTGGCGACGACCGACCTGGCCGCCAAGGGCATCGCCGGCAAGTGGGAAGAAACGCCGGGCCAGATGCCGGATGGCGCCGTCATCATCGCGGCCATCACGAGCTGCACCAACACCAGCAACCCGCGCAACGTGATTGCCGCGGCGCTGCTGGCGCGCAATGCCAACCGCCTGGGCCTGACCCGCAAGCCGTGGGTGAAGAGCTCGCTGGCGCCGGGCTCCAAGGCCGTTGAGCTGTATCTGGAAGAAGCCGGCCTGAAGCACGAACTGGAAAAGCTGGGCTTCGGCATCGTTGCGTTTGCGTGCACCACGTGCAACGGCATGAGCGGCGCGCTGGACCCGAAGATCCAGCAAGAGATCATCGACCGCGACCTGTACGCCACGGCCGTGCTGTCGGGCAACCGCAACTTCGACGGCCGCATCCATCCGTATGCCAAGCAGGCGTTCCTGGCCTCGCCGCCGCTGGTGGTGGCCTATGCGATTGCCGGCACGGTGCGCTTCGATATCGAGCGCGACAGCTTCGGCACCGATGCCAACGGCAAGCCGATCCTGCTCAAAGACCTGTGGCCGACCGACGAAGAGATCGACGCCATCGTGCGTGCATCGGTCAAGCCGGAGCAGTTCCGCAAGGTGTACATCCCGATGTTCGAGCAGCGCAGCGAGTCCGTTGCCAACGTGAGCCCGCTGTACGCGTGGCGCCCGCAGAGCACGTATATTCGCCGCCCGCCGTACTGGGAAGGCGCGCTGGCTGGCGAGCGCACGCTCAAGGGCCTGCGCCCGCTGGCCGTGCTGGGCGACAACATCACGACCGATCACCTCTCGCCGTCCAACGCCATCCTGGCGAGCAGCGCCGCTGGTGAATACCTGGCCAAGATGGGCCTGCCGGAAGAGGACTTCAACTCGTACGCCACGCACCGCGGCGATCACCTGACCGCGCAACGCGCGACGTTTGCCAACCCCACGCTCATCAACGAGATGGCCGTGGTCGATGGCACCGTGAAGAAGGGATCGCTCACGCGCATCGAGCCCGAGGGCAAGGTCACGCGCATGTGGGAAGCCATCGAGACCTACATGGAGCGCAAGCAGCCGCTGATCGTGATTGCCGGCGCCGACTACGGCCAGGGCAGCTCGCGCGACTGGGCGGCCAAGGGCGTGCGCTTGGCCGGCGTGGAAGTCATCGTGGCCGAAGGCTTCGAGCGCATCCACCGCACGAACCTGATCGGCATGGGCGTGCTGCCGCTGGAGTTCAAGCCGGGCACCACGCGCCTCACGCTGGGCATTGACGGCACCGAATCCTTTGACGTGGTCGGCGAACGCAAGCCGCGCGCAGACCTGACGCTCGTCATCCACCGCAAGAACGGCGAACGCGTGGAAGTGCCCGTTACGTGCCGCCTGGACAGCGATGAAGAAGTCTCGATTTACGAAGCCGGCGGCGTGCTGCAGCGCTTTGCGCAGGACTTCCTGGAATCGAACAAGGAGGCGGCATGACGCATCCGGCTCAGATCAAAATCCCCGCCACCTACATCCGTGGCGGCACCAGCAAGGGCGTGTTTTTCCGTCTGCAAGACCTGCCCGAGGCCGCGCAGCAACCCGGCGCCGCGCGTGACGCCTTGCTGATGCGCGTGATCGGCAGCCCCGACCCGTACGGCAAGCAGATCGACGGCATGGGCGGCGCCACATCGAGCACCAGCAAGACGGTGATTCTCAGCAAAAGCACGCGCCCGGACCACGACGTGGATTACCTGTTCGGCCAGGTCTCCATCGACAAGCCGTTTGTGGATTGGTCGGGCAACTGCGGCAACCTCTCCGCAGCAGTCGGGCCCTTCGCCATCAGCAACGGGTTGGTCGATGCGAGCCGTGTGCCGCAGAACGGCACCGCCATCGTGCGCATCTGGCAGGCCAACATCGGCAAGACCATCATTGCGCATGTGCCCATCACCAACGGCGCGGTGCAGGAGACGGGCGACTTTGAACTCGACGGCGTGACGTTTCCGGCGGCCGAAGTGCAGCTCGAATTCCTCGACCCGGCGGCGGAAGAAGATGGCGACGGCGGCGGCGCGATGTTCCCCACCGGCAACCTCGTCGACGACCTGGACGTGCCCGGCGTGGGCACGCTCAAGGCGACGATGATCAACGCGGGCATCCCGACGATCTTCATCAACGCAGAGGCCATCGGCTACACCGGCACCGAGCTGCAGGACGCCATCAACGGCGATGCGAAGGCGCTGGCAATGTTCGAGACCATTCGCGCGCATGGCGCGGTGCGCATGGGCCTGATCAAGAGCATCGACGAAGCTGCCACGCGGCAACACACGCCCAAGGTGGCGTTCGTTGCGCCGCCAAAAGACTACGTGGCGTCGAGCGGCAAGAAAGTCGGCGCGGGCGATGTCGATCTGCTCGTGCGCGCGCTGTCGATGGGCAAGCTGCACCACGCGATGATGGGCACGGCGGCAGTGGCCATTGGCACGGCGGCGGCAATTCCGGGCACGCTCGTCAACCTCGCGGCTGGCGGCGGAGAACGTGGCGCGGTGCCTAATGCCGTGCGATTTGGGCATCCGTCGGGCACGCTGCGTGTGGGCGCGGAGGCCAAGCTGGTGGACGGCGAATGGGCCGTCACCAAGGCCATCATGAGCCGCAGCGCACGTGTGCTGATGGAAGGCTGGGTGCGCGTGCCAGGCGCTTGAGCCAGAGGGAGTAGGAAAGAAAAAGCCGTTCAACATCTTGCAGAACGGCTTGGAGAATGGGCCAGCCTTGCTGGCCCATTTGCATTGCAGGAAGGCAGTCAGTGCATCAGTGCGTCAGGGCGCCGCCTATGGTGGTAAGTGCGCCGCCCACCGTGCCTGTCACCGGTGCCAGCGGCGTGGTGGCGCCCGTGGACGTGACGGAGGTGCCCACACTGGTGACCAGCGAGCCGATCGGCGCCGTGCCGCCAGCGGTCGGCGTACCGCCCAACGCGCCGGTCACCGCACCCAGCGGGCTGCTGCCTCCTCCTACGCCGCCCAAGGCATTCGTGATCGGCGCCAACGGGCTACCCGATGCACTACCGCCAGACAGCGGGCCGCCCAGTGCTGCCACCGTGTTGCCCGTGGCCGTGACCACGCCGCCCAGGCCCGAGACGCCCGGGGCATTCGTGGCGGTCAGCGACGTACCGACGTTGGCCACACCATCGCCCACCGTCTCCAACAGGTTCTTGGCAGGCGCGCCCAGGCCGGTGCTGTTGCCCAGCGTCTGCGTGGCAGTGGTGACTTGCGAAGTCAGCGGCACCACAGCGGAACTGACCTGCTGCGTGACCTGCTCCACCGGCCCCGTCGACAAGGCCGTGCCAAGCGTGCCGCCCGCGCCCGCCACTGCCTGCCCAACCTGCGAAACCGCGCCACCCACCGGTGACGTGACCGGCGACAGCGGCTGCAACGGCCCGGTGCCGAGACTGCTCACGAGGCCACCCGTTGCATCGACGGTGTTCCCGACCTGCGTCACCACGTTGCCGGTGCTCGACACCGTGGTGCCGACCGGGTTCGAGCTGGTGCCGATGCTACCCAGGCCCGATTGCACGCCCGTGCCGAGCGCCGACACCGTATTGCCCACGTTGTCGACCACGTTGCCCAGCGCCGACGCACCCGGCAGATTGCTGCCGCCCACCGTCGACCCCAGGCTGCTGATAGCGTCCCCCGTGGCCGTCACCACCCCGCCGCTTTTGTAGGCGATGTCGCCGGTGGGCGTGGTGGACGCTGTCGTTGTCGTGCCACCCGAGCCGTTGGAACCGGAGCCGCCGCCGTTGCTGGCAGAGCTGCCATCGCTGCCGGTGGTACCGCTCATGTCACCCGAGCCGGAGCTGGCGCAGCCGCCCAGCACAAGCAGACCTACCAAGGCCGCCGAAACCAGTGTCCCTCGTTGCAATGCCTTCATGTCTGCCTCCCGTTTTAAAAATGCGCTTGATAATGCGCGCTTTGCCTGATTCGATCCTTTATCGGTGCGCCATCCGAATCACTGGATAGCGCGTTCAAATTAAGTCTATTAACCGAGTCGATGGCAATTGCAAACATTGTCAAACGCCGGCGATCCCCGGCCTGAAGCCAACTAGGCCCAGGGGACCGCCGCCAGACGAAGTGCCACCGTGGCGCAAACGTTCGCCTTGCAGCAAGAGTTTCCGATTATGTTTGGAGGCAACATTCCAAATTACCCAAAATGGGTTAAACGGCGAACACACGTTATCTGGCTGCGGTACGCAAAAATGGCAGGCGCGGCATGCGAAGCCCCGGAGCGCGCTGTGGCACGGTCGCATCAAAGTGATGGCGTTCGATCACGATGCCGCGCGCCGGCGCCGCCTCGATGAAGTGCTCGACCATCTCGCGCACGTCGGGGTCGATGTAATCTGCTCGAGCACCGTCGACGATGAGCGTGGCGTGGTCCGGCACCTGCGCCAGATAGCGCTTGAGCGGCACCTTGCCCATGAACGACACATCCTTGCGGAACGACAGCAGAAAGTGGTCGTGATGGCGCGCCATGACAATCGTGCGGCGCAGGTTGGCGCGGATCGCCAGCGCGATGCTCAGCGCAATGCCGATCACGATGCCGATCAGCAAGTCCGTCAGCAGCACCCCGACGATGGTGGCGATGAAGGGTGCAAAGCGATCCCACCCCTGCCGCGCCACCGCCACGAACAGCGACGGCTTGGCCAGCTTGTAGCCGGTGAAGATCAGGATGGTCGCCAGGCACGCCAGCGGAATCAGATTGACGATGGTGGTGAGCGCAAACACGCTCGCCAGCAGCAGCACACCATGCACGACGGCTGACCAGCGGCTCTGCGCGCCGGCGTGCACGTTGGCCGAACTGCGCACGATGACGGACGTGATCGGCAGCCCGCCAAACAGGCCTGCCACCAGGTTGCCCACGCCTTGCGCCTTCAGCTCGCGATCCGGCGATGCAGCACGTTTCTTTGGGTCGATTTGCTCGACGGCCTCCAGGCACAACAGCGTCTCGAGGCTGGCCACGATGGCCAGTGCCATGGCTACGCGCCAGACATCGGGATTGCCCAGTGCCCCGAGCGCGGGCGACTCAAGCGCATCGAGAAACGCCCCGAACGAAGCCAGCGACGGTAGATCGACACGATGCTCGGCCGGCACTGCAATGCCCGGCGCCACCACCTCAAGGAGCAATGTCACGCCAATGCCGAGTGCCACCACAACCAGCGGCGAAGGCAGCGCGCGGACCAGCGTGAATCGCCGCAGCATCGGCGTATCCCAGCCGATGAGCACGGCGGCTGACAACAGCGTCACCAGCAGCGCCGTCAAGGACATCGACCCCAACGGCGTGGCGACCGTGCCCGCGCCGGCCGCACCATCGGCCCCTGCCAGCCCAAGCGCCAACGGCACCTGCTTGATGATCAGCAGCAGCCCGATCGCCGCGAGCATGCCCTTGATGACCGACGACGGCACATACGCCGCAAAGCGCCCGGCGCGCAGCATGCCGAACACAAACTGCAACGCGCCCGCCAGCGCCACGGCCATCAGAAACGCCGAGAAACCGCCCAGCTTGGCAATGCCGTCCACGACGATCACGACGAGGCCCGCAGCCGGGCCGCTCACGCTCAGTTGCGAGCCGCTGAGCAGCGCCACCACCAGGCCGCCGATCATGCCGGAGAGCAGCCCGGCAAGCGGGTCAACGCCCGATGCATTGGCAATACCCAGGCACAGCGGCAGGGCGACAAAGAACACGATAAGCCCGGCGAGCATGTCGCGCGGGAAGAATGCCGGTGAGGTTGGTGTTTGCATGGTTGTTGGAGTTGTATGAATTGCGCACGCGCGAACGCCTGCCTGCGGGCGGGGCACCGCCGGCATGCGTGAGGAGAGAAAACGTCGGGAAACAGCGGCGGCCGCAAACGCCGCCGCCGATCGGGTTAAGCGATGGCCTCGGCGGGCATCAGGATGTCGCCGCGGGTGGCGTGTTCCGCATCAGGATCGCCCGAAGCCAGCACGCGGATGTGCCCATCGGCCAGGCCGAAGATCCAGCCGTGTATGCGTGGCGGGCGTTCTGCCTCGCGCACGATGGCGCTCTCGCGCAGGCAGCGCACCTGTTCGAGCACATTGAGTTCGGCCAGACGATTGACGCGTGCATCCAGATCGGACGCGGCATCGAGTTCTGTACGGTGACGGCCGGCCAGCGCGCACAGCGGCGCAATGCGGCGCGCCACGTGCGGCAAACCATCGGGCGGCGGCAGCAGCGATGCACGTACGCCACCGCAGCCGTCATGCCCGCACACGATCACGTGCGCGACCTTGAGCACGCGCACCGCATATTCCAGCACGCTCATCGTGTTGTCGTCCGCCGGACAAACAAGATTGGCGATATTGCGATGGACGAATAAATCGCCCGGGTTGGAATGCGTAATGGTTTCAGCGGGCACACGGCTGTCTGCACAGCCGATCCATAACACCTGGGGTTGTTGGCCTTGGGCCAAACGTGAAAAGAATCCGGGATCACGTGCGGCAGTTTCGTGCGCCCACGCGACATTCTCGACAAGCATGCGTTTCGGTCGATGCATTGGTATGGCTCCTGCGGAATCTGCGAGACCGCTGCAGGCCGGAAACCCAGTTGGGCGGGTGTTCGCGGCAACGTTGCAGTGCAGCGGAAACGTTACGAAAACCATCGTATGAGAAAGGTTCCCGCTGTGCCAGTGAGGGTATCGACGTCAAATCGGATCGAATATGCACCGATAATGCGCACGCCCTGCGCGACTCTGTCGCACCGATTATCTGCAATCGGGAAACTGCGTGCAATTATTCCACTGCCCAAGTTATCTATCCGAAATATTTAATTCCTGGATCGGAAAATATTCCATCACAGGTGAATGACCAGCACCCTCGATCAACCACGTGGGTGCCCGCATTTGGGGCACGTTTTCTAAGCCGATCAACAGCTTGCGCGTTAGCCCAGGCGAACTTGCGCAACCGCTTCGCGCCATTGCGTGAACCGCTGGGCACGCGCTTGCGCATCGCCATCGTCGCGTCCGTAGCGCAGGGCGACGTAACCGGCGGCTGCATTGCGCAACGCCTGAGCCGCGTGCGGAAACTGCGCGGCGGCACGCTCGGCATAGGCCGTCGGGCCCTCTGCCGGACCGCGCGCGCAACCATGCCTTGCCAGCCGGTCACACAGGCGCTGCCACTGGGCCTGCACCGGGTCAGGCTTGGGCTTGCGCTGCTGCCACAGCAGCGGCAGCGCAGCGAGCAGGAACAAACCCGACACGCCCCACAGCACCGCGCGGGGGTCCGCTGCATCCAACCCAAGCCACGCAAACAGGCGCGCCTGGCGGCTGCGGTCGTAGCCGAGCACCCAACTGTTCCAGCCGCTGATCAGGCCATCCAGCCCCCAGCGCACGCTGCGCAGCCAACCCGGTTCTTCTGCGCGGCGCGAGCGGAATTCGCTGGCGGGCACGGCGGCAGCCAAGCCACGTTCGACGCGTTGCGGCGCGACGGCGGCGGTTGGGTCCACACGCACCCAGCCGCGTCCGTCGAGCCACACCTCAGCCCAGGCATGTGCATCGGACTGGCGCACGATGATGTCGCCGCTCATGGCATTCACCTCGCCGCCGAGGTAGCCCACCACCACGCGCGCCGGCACACCCGCCGCGCGCATCAGGAAGACGAAGCTGCCCGCGTAGTGCTCGCAGAAGCCACGGTGCGTGCGGAAGAGAAAATCATCGATCTGCTGATCCTGCAACGGCTCCGGTTCAAGCGTGTAGGCAAAAGGTGCGCGGCCAAACAGCTTGAGCGCCGCCGATACGCGCTCAGGCGGCGGCAGCTCTGCCCATTGCGCTGCCAGCGCACGCGCTTGGCCGTTGCCCGGCGGCAACGCCAGCGCCATCTGCTGCGTGCGCGGATCGAGCGGGCGGGCATCGTCCGTGCGATTGCGCTCCGGCAGCCGCGAGCGCGCGTGATAGCGCACGCGCTGGTCGAGCGGTTGCGTGCTGATGAATTCGCCGTCGATGCTGCGGCCGGTGCCGTCTCGCGCCTCGATCGACTGGCCGCGATCGAGCGCAAACAGCCAGCGCTGGCGCGTCGGTTCCAGCGTGATGTTGTAATCGAATACGCCCGGCGCGCCGCTCATTGCGTCCGCAGAATTGGGTACGCTTTCCGCTGCGGGACGTTGCCGCATCGACGCAGCCGTCCACGCTTGGCCATCAAAACGCCACAGCACCATGCCGCGCCAGTAGAGCGTGTCGAGCGGTGGCGGCGCGCCGGCAAAATCGACACGGAAGGCAAGATCGTCGGAGAGGATCAGTTGACCGACGGAGCCGGGCGCCATGCGGTCAGACAGGCCGCTGACGGCGGTGTCGGCAGTTTGCGGCAGGCGCCACAGCGGATGATCCAGCCGCGGGAACAGCAGGAACAGCACCGCCGCGCACGGCAACCCCATGAGCACCAAACGCGCCAGCACACGCGCGGGGGATACGCGCGTACGCGCCTGCGGATGCAGCAGCAACAGCCAATTGCGCAACAGCAGCGCCACGGTCGCCAGCATGGTGGCGGCCAGCCAGGGCGGCTGGTCGAACAGCCCCTGCGAGAGCAGCAGGAAACAGCACAACTGCGTGACGAGCACGCCGTTGCGCACGGTGTGCGATTCCATCAGCTTGAGCACGAGAAACGCGCCAAGCAGCGCCACCGACAAGTCCCGCCCAATGTTTCCGCCGGTGCGCATGGCGAGTGCCAGCGTCACGACAAGGGTGGCCACGCCCGTCAGCCCCAACAACCACTTGCCCGGCAACGGCGCGCCCCGCACCCACAGCAGCGCGCGCCAGAGCAGCAGCACGCCGAACACGGCGCAGGTCACCAGCGGCAGCGCACGCAGCAGCGGCACAAGCACGACAGCAAGCTGCGCAATCAGCCAGCCGTGCTCGCGATGGGTCAGCGCGCGGGCCGAACCGAAGGCGGCCGCTTCGGTGCCGATGATGGCAGTGGTCATGTGGCCACCTCCCCGCGCATGTCGATCATCCGAGCCGAGTGGTGTCGGTGGCCGGCGGCATTCGCGGCCGTGCGCATCCCCGCTGCGCGGGGCCCCTGCTTACTGCTCATGCCGGCCCCTCTTCCGGCATCGCAGGCTTACCCCACAACGCCAACGCACGCAGACATGCGTCCCGATGCGCAACACCCCGCGCCGGGCCAATGACAGTGCCCGGCAGGCTCAGCGTGTATTCGGGTTCATCGCCGGCGGGGGCGTGCTCGGCGGCCAGCACCCACGCGCACAGGCGCGACAGGCGTTGTTCCACGTTCATCGAGGGCGGCAGCGCTTCCCACGCGAGCACGCATTGCGCGTGGCGGACTTGCTGGCCGGTGCGGCTCATCCACGTGTCGAGCCGCGCGCTGTGCTTCCAGGCGATGCTGCGCAGGGCGTCGCCGGGGCGGTACGTGCGCAATTGGTCTGCGGCTTCTTCGACATGGGTGCGGGCGGCGCGCGTGTCGTCTTCGTCGCCAGGGTCGGGCGCAAAGCTGGCGGGCAGCGGCGGCGCGGAGGGTTCCGGTGCGGGATAGACCAACAGCGTGAGCGGCGCATCGGCATAGCTCCACGCGCGAAACAGGCCGAGCGGAAAACGCGTCGACACCGTCAGGCGCGGCAACTTGAACCAACCGCGCGGCTGATCGGCGAAAGACAACGCGGCCACGATGGCGTCTTGCGCGTCGAGCGATGTTTCAACCGCCGCGGCTTGCGCGGCGCTCACATCCACACCCACACGCGCCCATGGCGTGACATTGGCCAATGCCACGCCAACATTCAACGCATGCCCGGCAAACACGGCATCGCCCGCCGCGCCGCGCACTTCCAGATCAACGAGGTTGCGATGTGTCTGCCACATGGCGGACGCTGCCACGCCGGCCAGCACGAAGGTCAGCAGAAAACCGAGGCTCACGTTGTAGTTGAGCGAGGTGAGCAGCATCACGACCAGCAGCAACGCAAAGCCGCCGCCGGCCGCAGTGGGCAGGATGTAGACGTGATTGCGGTCCAGGCGGATGCGGCCTTCGCGCGGCTTGCGCGGCCGTTGCAGAAAGCGTTGCACACGCGAGCGCGCAAAGCGCACGCCGGGCAGCATCGCCAGGCCCGCACCGAGCACACGCAGCGGCGCCAGCAGCAAAGACGTGAACCGCGCCATGACGCCGCGTACTTAGGGAATAGCGACCGTGTCGAGCAGCCGCTGCGCCAGCGCGGTGGCCGACAGCGTGCCGCCCGTGGGCAACAACCGGTGCGCCGCCACGGCCTTGAATACGGCTTGCACGTCTTCGGGCAGCACGGCGTCGCGGTCGTCGATCAGCGCCCAGGCACGCGCCGCCGCCAGCAACGCCAGCCCGGCGCGCGGCGACAGACCCATCTGCACCTGTGCGTCGGTGCGCGTGGCGTTCACCAGCGCGAGCACGTAGTCGACCAACGCCGGCGCCACGTGTACGGCATCGGCGGCAGTCTGCAAGGCGATGACCTGCGCGGCGGTCAGCACCGCTTCAATGTCTTGCGGCGCACCACCCCCAAGGTACAACGCACGTTCCGAACTTTGATCGGGATAACCCAGCGACAGCCGCATCGTAAAGCGATCCAACTGCGATTCCGGCAGCGGATGCGTGCCGATCTGGTTCAGCGGGTTCTGCGTGGCAATCACGAAGAACGGCTCGGGCAGCGGATACGTCGCCCCGTCATGCGTGACCTGCCCTTCGGCCATGGCTTCGAGCAGCGCGCTCTGCGCCTTGGGCGTAGCGCGGTTGATTTCGTCGGCCAGCACCACCTGCGCGAACAGCGGCCCGGGGTGGAATTCGAATGCGCCCTTCTCTTTCACGTAGATCGATACGCCGATCAGGTCGGTGGGCAGCAAATCGCTCGTGAACTGCACGCGCTGGTATTGCAGCCCGAGTGTGCGGGCCAGCGCATGCGCCAGCGTGGTCTTGCCCACGCCCGGAAGGTCTTCCAGCAGCAGGTGCCCGCGTGCGATCAGACACGCCAGCGCCAAGCGAATCTGCAGCGGCTTGCCGAGCACGATGCGATCGAGCGCGCGTTGCGCCTGCGACAGCGCAGCCGGCAACGTGAGCGCCGTAGCGGGTGTCGTACGAACGGGAGACAGCGGGGCTTGGTTGGGCGTCATCAAGGTGCGGCCGAAGCAACAATGCCAGCGAGTGTAGCGGCATCGTACGACACCCGCGCGCCCATCTCTCGTGTGCGTGAGTGCGCTACAACATCAGTCCGGTTTGCGCGCGGGGATAGCCGCATCGAGCAACACGCGTGCCGTGCGCGGCAGGCTCTTGATGAGGCGCGGCGCATCGGTGCCGAAGGTCTGGCTGGCGGTGTAGGCGCCTTCGATCAGGAAGGCCAGGTCGTCGGCCAGCGCATCGGGATCGCTCGCACCGGCGGCTCGGGCGCGGTCACGCAGGCGGGTGAGCAGCAGCGCCTTGTTGCGCTGGACAAACTGCCGCGCCGGATGCGTCATGTCCGGAAACTCCGCCGCCACATTCACAAACGGGCAGCCCCGGTAGCCGGGGCGCGAAGCGCGCTCGGAGACATCGATGAAGAACTGCAGCAATTGCGCGCGCGCATCGTCCGGGTGCTTGGCCACGCTCGTGTTGAAGTAGCCCCAGAAGCTCTCATCGCTGCGCTCCAGGTAAGCGATGACGAGATCGTCCTTCGACTTGAACTGGCGGTACAGGCTCATCTTGTTGACGCCGGCCTTCTCCACCACGGCCTCGACGCCCACGGCCCGCACGCCTTCGTAGTAAAACAGTTGACGAGCCGCTTCGAGCAAGCTGGCGTGAGCGTCCTCACCGCTGATGCGACGCGGCGTCGGCTTGGGTTGCTCAACGGTGGTGGAAAGCGCGCGAGGTCCGCGACGATTGAGGGTGGCCATGGTGGTGCTCCTGCAAGCGCGGTGGGGCACAAACCCCCAGCCACGCCGGTGTCATTCGAATGCTGCTTGACATGTTACCGACCGGTACCTACTATCGCAACCACGTTGTTACCGACCGGTAACGAATGCGATATTGTCGCCCCAACAAGAATTAAGAATCGAAAGAATCGGACAGCCCATGCAGCGACTTGCCCGCCTCATCGCCCCCCGTTTTCACTACAGCTGGCTTGCGCTGGCGGTGGTGTTCCTGATCCTGCTATGCGCGGCTGGCACGCGCGCCACGCCCAGCGTGATGATGCTGCCGCTCGAGCACGAATTCGGCTGGAGCCGCAGCACGATCTCGCTGGCCATCTCGATCGGTATTGCCCTGTATGGGCTGACGGGGCCGTTTGCAGCGGCGTCGATGCAGTATTTCGGCATCCGCCCGACGGTGCTCGGCGCGCTGGCGGTGCTGATTTCCGGCACGGCACTCTCGGCGATGATGCACGAGCCGTGGCAGATGGTGCTGCTGTGGGGCGTGATGGTAGGCGGCGGCACGGGCGTGGCGGCCATCACGCTGGGCGCGACGGTGGTCAATCGCTGGTTCACTTCGCATCGCGGGCTGGCCATGGGCATCCTGACGGCCAGCTCGGCCACGGGGCAGCTTGTGTTCCTGCCGATGATGGCCGCAGTGGTCGAGAGCTACGGCTGGCGCCCGGTGGTGCTGATCGTGGCCGGCGCGCTGGCGTTGCTGTTGCCGGTCGTGTGGATGCTGCTGCCGGAATCGCCCAAGAGCGTCGGTCTGCGCACCTATGGCGAACCCGCAGATGCGCCGGAAGTCGATCCAGGCCCGCGCGCCAACCCGATCACCCTGGCCATGCAGACGCTCGTGCAGGCGGCCCGCAAGCGCGATTTCTGGCTGCTGTTTGCCAGCTTCTTCATCTGCGGTGCGAGCACCAACGGCTACATCGGCACGCACTTCATCGCCATGTGCGCAGACCACGGGTTCTCCGAGGTGAAGGGCGCAAGCCTGCTCGCGGCGATGGGGATTTTCGATCTGGTGGGCACCACGCTGTCGGGCTGGCTGTCCGACCGCTACAACAGCCGCGTGCTGCTGTTCTGGTACTACGGCCTGCGCGGCCTGTCGCTGATCTACCTGCCGTATGCGTTCGGCTTCGAGTTCTTCGGCCTGCCGGTGTTCGCAATCTTCTACGGCCTGGACTGGATTGCCACCGTGCCGCCCACCGTGCGCCTGACCAACGATGTGTTCGGCAAGGCCGCGGCGCCCATCGTGTTCGGCTGGATCGTCGCGGGGCATCAGTTGGGCGCGGCATTCGCCACGCTGGGTGCGGGCATGATGCGCGCTTCGCTGGGCAACTACACGCTCGCTTCCATGATTTCGGGCGGGCTGTGCGTGGCGGGCGCCTTCCTGGTGCTGCGCATTCACCGCACGCCCAAGCAGGATGCCGAGCGCGCGGGCCAGCCAGCTACCGCGTAATCAAGGTTTCAGGAAACCGTACTTGGCCAGCACCGCCTGGCCGGCGGGCGACAGCACATACGCCACGAAGTCGGCCGCCGGTTGCGGCTGCTTCGTGCCCGAGGTCACAGCGATCGGGTACGTGAGCGGTAAATTCAGCGGCACGGGGCTCGCAATCTTCACCTTGTCAGCGGCGATGGCGGCATCGGTGGAAAACACCAGGCCGGCCTCAACCTCGCCTCGCGACACATAGTCCAGCGCCTGCCGCACGTTCTGCGCCAGCACGGCCTTGGCCTCCACCGGCTCCCACAGTTTGGCCGCTTCCAGCGCACGCTTGGCATAGCGGCCCACCGGCACCGACGCCGGATTGCCGATCGCCACACGTTTCACTTCGGGCCTCGTGAGATCGGCCAGCGCATGCACGGGCACCGTGCCCGTGGCGGGCACGATCAGCACGAGCTGGTTGGCGACAAAGTCGTGGCGCGTCTCGGCCTTGATGACTTTCTCGGCCACAGCCTTGTTCATCGCCTCCTGATCGGCGGAGGCAAACACGTCTGCGGGGGCGCCCTTCACGATCTGTTGCATCAGCACGTCCGACGCGCCAAAGTTGAGCACGACCTTGGTGTCCGGGTGCAGCACTTCGTACTGCTGCGCGATCGTCTTGAAGGCGTTGGTCAGACTGGCGGCCGCTGAAACAACCAGGTCCGACGCATGAACGGGCGCGGCCAAACCCAGCGCCAGCGCAGCGACCAGACCAATGGCGCGCACGTGCGCGCGCAGCGAGAAGCGTTGCATGAAGAACCCGGGAAAGTTGATGGATGACCGGCCGTAATATACGAGTCGATATAACGCTCGGTCAATGCGCTACCTGAATGCCGGATATCACGCTCTGGTCATGCGGCTTCAGGTGCGATCGGCTCGCGCGGCTTCGTCAATGCAATCGGCAAGCCGCCCCGCAATGGGCTGGCGGCTGTGGCGGGGGCGTTCGATTAAACCGATCTCGCGGTAGAACGTGTCGTCGCCCAGGCTGATGGCACGTGTGCCGGACGGCCAGGTGGCTTGCGCGGCGGTCTGCGGGGCAAGTGCAACGCCCTGCCCGCGCGCGACGAGCTGCGTCATGCCTTGCAGCTCGTCGAGTTCGATCACGTCGCGCGTGGTGATGCGCTGGTCGCGCAGGAACTGCTCGACGCGACGGCCGCCGAACGAGCGGCGGTCGTAGCGGATGAACGGTTCACGCGTGAGCAGCGCGCGCCAGTCGTCGCCGGGCATGCTGGCGGGCACCAGCAGCACGAACGGCTCGGCCACCAGCGTGCGCCATTCCAGATCGGCCGGTACCGCAAACGGAGGGCGGATCAGCACGGCCAGGTCGATCTCGCCGGCATCTACGAGGCCGAGCAGGTCAAGTGAGACACCCGGCAGGATGCGTGCGCGGCAATGCGGGAATTCGCTGCGAAATTGCACCAGCGCATCCACCAGGAACGAAGTCTGCACCGAAGCAATCGCCCCGATACGCACAAGGCCGCGCTGCTCGTTGCCGCCGGCCTGGTCACCCAGACGGTCGTACAGCGTGACGATGTGCTCGGCCAGCGCCAGCGCATCGCGCCCCGCGGCGTTGAGCGTTGCCGAGCGGCCCGTGCGATCGAAGAGCGGGAAGCCGAGCGAGGCCTCCAGACGTTGGATCTGCGCGCTCACCGCCGACTGCGTCAGGCCGATGCGATCGCCCGCGCCCGCAAAGGTGCCGTGCCGGGCAACGGCGATGAAGGTCTTGAGTTCTCGAAGCATGGAGCGCGCGCGTCAATGGAGAAGCGCAAGGATACGCGTGCCGCGCCGGCTCACTTGGCAAACAGCGACGCCATGTTGGCAAACGCCTTGATCTCCATCGCGTTGCCCGACGGATCGAGAAAGAACATCGTGGCCTGCTCGCCCACTTCACCTTTGAAGCGGATGTGCGGCTCGATGATGAACTCGATGCCGGCGGCACGCAGCTTGTCGGCGGCAGCTTCCCATTCGGGCATCGACAGCACTACGCCGAAGTGGCGCACGGGCACGTTGTCGCCGTCGACGGCGCTGGTCTTGCGATGGCCGATTTCGTCCGGCGCCAGATGGGCGACGATCTGATGGCCGTAGAAATTGAAATCCACCCAGTCCGGCGAACTGCGCCCCTCCGGGCAACCGAGGATGTCGCCATAGAAGGCGCGCGCCGCGGCAATGTCGTGTACAGGAAAAGCCAGGTGAAACGGGGCAAGCACGGGTGTGACGTCGCTCATGGTGTGGGGGCAAAGGCGGCAGTGATTGAACAAGGCGGCACCGGCACGCAGGTGGGGGGCACCCACGCACCAGGCCACGCGGATGAGTCTATGCGTATCCATTCATCCACAAAAGCGATGATTTTTCGCACTGAGCACCATTAATATCGATTGATTGACCAAAAAAAACGCCGCTCAACGGCGGCGAAAGAGACACACGGTAGGCGCGCCTGCATGGGTGCAGACACGCAAAACTCGGACGATTCAGGCGAAAACGAACGGCGTCATGACCGCTTCAACATCGGCCAGCGGCAGGCGCACAGTGCAGACGGTGGCATCGCCCGGCACATTGGCAACGCGGAAACCCGCATCACGCGCCAGGCTGATCATGCGGCGGTTGATGGACAGCACCTCACCGAAGACCTCCCGCGCGCCGGACACCCTGGCCGCACGGACCAGCGTGGCGAACAAACGCCGCCCGACGCCCTTGCCCTGCCACGCATCGGCCACCAGCATTGCAAATTCGGCCACACCGTCTTCCACGACGAAGCGGCCATCGGCGATCAGGTCTTCGCCGGTGCCGTCGGGGCGCGCCACGCTCACGACCAGCGCCATGTGGTTCACGTAATCGATTTGCGTATAGGCGGCGAGCATCTCATCGGTCAGCCGGCCCCCGCCCACCAGGAACCGCGCATAACGCGACTCGGACGACAGCCCTTCGACCAGAGCGGCCTCAAGGGGCGCGTCTTGCGGCAGAATCGGGCGCACGGTGGCGATGGAGCCGTCGTGCATGGTCCAGCGGTCGATCCATTCGGCGGGGTAACGGTGGATGGTGTAAAGCATGGGGATCTCCTCACGCGATGGATCGTTGTTATTGACCGCCAGCACGGGATCACCGCCTGACTTTCTAATTTGAAGCTAGATTAGCAGAAACCCTGACTTTTGCAAGTAAAGTCAGAATTGACTATGCTTTTGCCATGAGAATTCCGGAACCCTTCCCCGTCCCAGCGGCGTCGGAGCTTGTGACGTCGATGGAAGAGCCCTGCTCCATCGCGGCCGCCGTGTCGATCGTCGGCGAGAAATGGACCTTGCTCGTGCTGCGCGAAGCGTTCTCGGGCGTGACCCGGTTTGATGAGTTTTTGCGCCGCACGGGGTGCTCGTCGGCGATCCTGTCGTCGCGGCTCAAGGCGCTGGTGACGTACGGCATCCTGCGGCGCGTGCCGTATCAGGAACCGGGCGACCGCGTGCGCGATGCCTACCGGCTCACGCGGGCGGGCGTCGACCTGCTGCCCGCCATCGTCGCGCTGATGCAATGGGGCGACCGCTACCTCACGCCCGACGGTGAGGGCCCCATGCTGTTGCGCGACCGCGAAAGCGGCACGCCGATCCACGTGGCGCTGGTCAATGCGCTGGGCGAGCCGGTTGCGCCCAAGAACTCGATGCGCGAGCGCAATCCGCGTTATGGGCAGAGGGAAAATGCTGCCGCCGCGGCCGACGATACGCCGTCAGACAACGGGTAACACACAACTTTACAGGCCCGGAAAAACGCCCTATCGTCGCGGATGAATGGGCAAATGGCCGCGTTCGGCCCGGCTTTCCAACGCATCCTGCGCCTTGCCCCATCGCTTGATGGCCGCCCCTCCTGATTTCGCCCTCGACCTCGCTGCTCACGTCCGGAACCACGACCGCCATGCCTGATGCCGTGGTACCGCTCTACCACCAGATCTACGTCGTCCTGCGCCAACAGATTCTTGAGGGCCGGTTCAGTGACGGCCCGATGCCGGGCGAAATCGAGCTGGCCCGTCAGTTCGGAGCCTCGCGCGTCACGATGCGGCGCGTGTTCGACTACCTCGTCAAGGAAGGTCTGGTGCGCCGCCATCGCGGCATGGGCACGTTTGTCGTCAAACCCGATGACCCGCTGACGATGGGCGGCGGCGCCCAGACGCTGCTGCAGAACATCATCGACGTGGGCGAGCGCACCTCCGCCGTCGTCGTCGAATTTGAAGACGTGCTGGCCCCGCCCGACGAGGCCAAATGCCTGGAAATCGCACCCGGCACGCCGATCAAGAAACTCGTGCGCGTGCGCCACCTGGAAGACACGCCCATGGCGCTGATCACCACGTGGCTGCCGCTAGACGTAACAAGCAAGCTCACGCTGGACCGCCTGGCAAACCAGTCGCTGCTGCGGCTGATCGAGGGCTCGGGCGTGCGGATCGATCGTGCGTCGCAGGTGGTGTCTGCCCGTTTGGCCGATGTGGCGACGGCGCAATATCTGGATGTGACAGTGGGTGCGCCGCTGCTGTCCGTTCAGCGCATCGTGCGCGAGATGAGCGGGCGGCCCGTGCAACTGCTGCAGGGCCTCTACCGACCAGACCGCTACGAATACCGCATGGAGCTGTCGCGCGTGGGCGAAGACCGCGCTCGCCTGTGGATCGACAACGCCGGCCACGACGTGCAGGGCGGCCACAGCGAAGACGTGGAAGAGGCCCCTGCCTCAGCGCCCAACCCCGCCGGACAGCGCGCCTGACACCACCCCCAGCAAGGTTATTGGCCGCCAGCAAGCCCAGAGGAAAGTTGTTAGCATCGCCGCTTCGCTGCGATGCAGCAATATCCTCCATGAGGTTTCCATGTCGACCTCGCCTGCGTCCCCAACGCCCGCCACCGCCGCCACCGCTTCAGCCGCACCTGACACCCAAGGGTTGATCCGCCTGCTCACGGCCGGTGCGGGCATCAGCGTGGCATGCATTTACCTGAACCACCCGTTGCTCGGCCTCATTGGCCGCGACCTTGCCATCGCGCCGCACGCGTTGGGCGTGTTGCCGACGCTCACGGCGGCGGGCTATGCCAGCGGCATCTTTTTCTTCGGCCCGCTGGGCGACCGGTACGACCGTCGCATCGTCATCCTGTGGAAGGCGGTGCTGCTCACGCTGGCGCTCATCGCCAGTTGCCTTGCGCCCAACCTGCCAGTGCTGGCTGCGGCGGGCTTTGCAGTGGGGCTGTCGGCCACCATCGCGCAGGACTTCGTGCCCAGCGCTGCGGCCATCAGCACTGACCACAACCGCAACCGCAACATCGGCACGGTGATGACGGGGTTGCTGATCGGTATCGTCAGCTCGCGCGTGTTCAGTGGCATCGTGGCGGACCACTTCGGCTGGCGCGCGGCATTTGGCGTGTCGGCGGTGGCGATTGTCGGGCTGGCGATTGCCGTGCGCGCCGCCCACTTTGGTGTGGCGCCGCCCTCCGCCACCATGCGGCAGCCGTACCTCACGCTTCTGCGCTCTCTCGGCACGCTGTTCGCCCAGCACCCGCGGCTGCGCGCATCGGCCATCACGCAGGCGTTCATCGGCATTGCGTTCTCGGGCTTCTGGTCGACCGTGACACTGCATCTGACGGGTTCGCTCGGCCTGTCGACGGGGCAAGCGGGTCTGCTGGGCCTAGCCGGCGCAGCGGGCGCGCTGGGTGCGAGCATTGCGGGGCGATTGTCAGGCCGCGTTGCGCCGGGCCACATCGCGGCGGGCGGCGCGTTGCTCATGGCAGTGACGTTTGCCGCAATGTCGCTGTTCCCGCAATCGCTCATCGCCATCGTGATCGGCACGCTCGTCTTTGACGTAGGCGTGCAGGCAGCGCTGGTGTCGCACCAGACCATCATCTATGCGTTGGCACCCGAAGCGCGCAGCCGCATCAACGCGGTATTCATGACGGCGCTGTTCATCGGCATGTCGGTGGGCGCGTATGGCGCGAGCCTGGCGTGGACAAGCGCGCGCTGGACCGGACTGATGGCGTTCTGCACGGCGGCTGCGTTGGTGGCGCTCGGGTTGCGCGTGGTGTTCAACGCGCGGCAGGGGGCGCGGTAAGCCGAATCGGCCGGGTACGCGCATTGAGCGTACCCGTTTCTGCGTGACCTCAGCACACCTCCCGCAACACACCATCTCATCCATCGGGGCAATTCCGGGGCGCGACAATCCGCGACATGTCGCTACAATTCTGAGGGTCAGCTTAGGCTGCCCACAGAACAACCACACCGAGACGCCCTCATGGATAGCACTGCAACCCCGCATGCGGTTGACCCGCACGACACACGCCGCCGCATCTTTGCCATCGTCGGCGCGTCGTCGGGCAACCTCGTCGAATGGTTCGACTTTTACGTCTACGCGTTCAGCTCGCTGTACTTTGCGCCGGCGTTCTTCCCCAGCGGCGACCGCACGACGCAACTGCTGAACACAGCGGGCGTGTTTGCGGCTGGCTTCCTGATGCGTCCGATTGGCGGCTGGCTGTTCGGCCGCATTGCCGACAAGCGCGGCCGGCGCACGGCGATGATGATCTCGGTGCTGATGATGTGCGGCGGTTCGCTGCTGATCGCGGTACTGCCGACGTACGCGCAGATCGGTGCGCTGGCCCCGTTCCTGCTGCTCGTGGCGCGGCTGTTCCAGGGCCTGTCGGTGGGCGGAGAATACGGCACCAGCGCGACCTACATGAGCGAGGTGGCGCTGAAGGGTCGGCGCGGCTTCTTTGCCTCGTTCCAGTATGTGACGCTGATCGGCGGTCAGTTGTGCGCGGTGCTCGTGCTGGTGATCCTGCAGCAACTGCTGACGACGGCCGAGCTGAAAGCCTGGGGCTGGCGGATTCCATTTGTGGTTGGCGCGCTGACGGCGCTGATCGCCCTGTACCTGCGTAAATCGCTGCACGAAACGCAGACCACCTCGGCACGCAAGGCCGAGCACGCGGGCACGATCCGCGGCGCCTGGCAGCACAAAGGTGCGTTCCTGCGCGTGCTCGGCTTTACCGCCGGCGGCTCGCTGATCTTCTACACGTTCACGACGTACATGCAGAAGTACCTCGTCAACACGGCACACATGGACACCAAGACCGCCTCCAACGTGATGACGGGTGCACTGTTCGTCTACATGGTGCTGCAGCCGGTATTTGGCGCGCTGTCCGACCGCATCGGTCGACGCAATTCGATGCTGCTGTTCGGGGCCCTTTCGGTGCTGGGGACGGTGCCGCTCATGAAGGCACTGGCCACGGTGTCGAGCCCGCTCGCTGCCTTCGGCCTCATCACGCTGGCACTGGCCATCGTCAGCTTCTATACGTCGATCAGCGGGCTGATCAAGGCCGAGATGTTCCCGCCGGAAGTGCGCGCAATGGGTGTGGGCCTGTCGTATGCGATTGCCAACGCGGTGTTCGGTGGCTCTGCGGAATACGTGGCGCTGTGGTTCAAGCAGGCCGGCACCGAATCGACGTTCTACTGGTACGTGACGGCGCTGTGCGCGGTGTCTTTCGTCGTGACGTACTTCATGCCAGACCCGAGCAAGGAAGGGTATCTGCGCCACGAGCCGTGATGGCTCGTCGCTGATCGATGCACGCTGGGGCGCTCTGATTCGGTAGAGCGCCCTTTTTCATGTCCATTTCAATAAGCGGTCTTGCCCGTCGCCTGGCTGATTCGGCACGCAGCCCCTGGACAGGAAGTCGGCAAGCGTATTAGGGAATACCGACGCCACAGATGCTGCGATGGGACGCTGCGTCCTACCCTTAGACGGCAGCGTGCGCACCAAACCGCTGGCGAATCAGCTCCGGCGGATAGCGATAATTCCAGCGCAACTCGGCACCGGCGGGCACGCGTTCTGTCGCAAAGAAGGCGCGGATGGAAAAGCGTCGTCCGCAACGCGAAGTCGCTTCAAACACCGCAGCCTCCATGTTGTAGCCGGACTCCGCCTGCCGATCCGCCTTGCCGCGTTCGTAAGCAAAGATGGTGTTGGCCATCGCCAGGATGTTTTCACCGTCGACCCACGAATCGATGCCGCCAGCGCTGGTGCTCAGCACGAAGGAATCGTCGAGGCAGGTGTAATAAGTGGCAGGCGTCAGGAGCCGGCCACCGTAGACGCCAAGGCATTCGCCCACGGCAATGTCCCGGGCGGCAAATACACCACGCTCGCCAATGAGTGCCTCCTCGCGCGCGTCGCGTAGGTCAGCGCGCTGCATCCGCCGGCACACAAGCGTGCGTTGGTAAAGCGCGCCACGCAGACTGGGCACCACATCGGCCTGCAGATACGGCCATACGGCGTCTGCCGGGTAACGCTCGAAGCGGTCTCTGGATCGCCCGGTCGGTTCCAGCGTGGTGATGAGAACGGGCTGCTCCATTTCATCGCGAAACGGATAGCGGCAGTCGACCTCGGGCGAATACGCGAGTCGCGCAATGGCGTACGTCTGCTTGAATGCCTGCGTCTCCTCTCGAAAGGCCTGAGCGCACGTCAGCACGGCGAGGTCGTCCGGTTCTTCGGACACCAATTCCAGAATTTCGGAGCGCAGCGCCTGCGCGGCGTCGTAGAAGCGCTCGTGCCGCGCGGCAAGTCCGCTCGTCTGGGCTGCCTGTCGGAGTGACGAGCGAATACGATCGGTCAGCGCATCGGCAGAGCAAAACGTTGATGACAGCATAAGCACCACGGCGGAAGAACGAGTCACGGACGGCGACAACCATAGCGGCTGGCCGCCGCATGGCGGCGCCATGGCGCGAAACGAACCGTTGCGAGGCGAAACGGGTCGCGCCAATCGAATTCCTTTCGCAAAGGAAAAAGGTCGCCCGATCTGTCGCCGCGTTGAGCTGCGCCGAGGAACTGGCGTCAAGCGTCTCGGCGGGAATCCCCCCCCCACTTCGGAGGGGAAACGTGGCACGGTTCCTGCGTAATTCGCGTCCGTTTCACGACAATAAAAATACGGGTGGGGTATGAACAAGAAGCGGATCCCGTCGATCGCACTGGCGAAATGCGCACGCCAGTTCGGCATGGGTGTACTGAGACAGCGCGCAAGCCGTGGGGCGCATCGGCGCTCAACCGAGGCTTCTTTCCGGACACATCGCGGTACTGCCTTGACCGTAGCAGCGACGGCCTGCTCGACGGCATGTGCATCCATCGTGCCGCTCTGAGCGCCAGGCACATCGTGTCGCCGGTGAACGTCTGCTTTCGGGAGCGCGCTTAGCCGTCAGGTCCGCCCCCTTCTGCGATACCGCAGAACGCCCTGGAAATTCCACGCGCAGGTTGCGCGGACGCGTTTCGTTCTCCGTCCTTTCCAGACCTTCGCCGCACAGTGACAGCGCTGTCCCTCATGACGCCCTTGCCTTTTACCTTGCTCCGCCTCCCTGGCCTGGCCGCCGTGCTGATCGGACTGTCGATGGCGCAGCAGGCGCATGCCTTGGCGGCTGACGAACCCCAGCGATTGCGTATCGAGCGATCAACGCTCGAGCATGTCCTGATGGAAATCACACGGTTGAGCGGCCAACCGGTGTCGTTCGCATCCAGCCTTGTGAAGGACCGCATGGCCGGCCCCATCGACGGCACGATGACGGCAGCAGATGCCGCCCGGCTGGCACTGCAAAACAGCGGGCTCGCGCTCTCCGTGCTGCCTGACGGCACGCTCACCGTCGTGGCGGCCGGCAACGCTGGCACCCCCGACTCGCTACCGCGCGACATCGGCTCGCTACCGCCATCGGAAGTCCATGGCGCAGGCGATACAGGGTTCGCAGTGCTCTCCAGCAGTGCCATCACCCGCGTGGAAATGCCGATGACGAGCATGCCGCACGCCGTCAATACGATCACGCGCGGTCTGTTGGCCAGCCAACAACCGACCTCATTGAATGCGGCACTGGCGCAGGCCGGCGTGGCATCGGTATTGGCTGACCCGACAGCACCGCCCCTCTACGCCATCCGCGGCTACCTGACCAACACAATTTCGGTGGATGGCTTGCCTGACAAGCTCGCCTCGCTGCGGCCCGTGGACGCACTGGAAGAGATCGACGTCATCAAAGGGCCGAACGCAGACGTGGCGAGCGTCACCATGGCTGGCGGCGCCATCAATGCCAGCCTGAAGGCGCCAACCGCCGTCGCGCAGCGCAGCATCGCCATGGAGATCGGCTCGCACACCGAACGTAAGGTGGTAGCCGACCTGGCCGGCGCTATCGGGGCCAACGGGTTGTCTTACCGCATCGTCGGGCTCAATGACACGACTGCCGACAGCGATGCCGGATACGCGGGCCACCGCGTCAGCTACGGCCACGCCGCGCTGGGCTGGAACGACAGCGCAACGAGCGTTACCGCCGGCATCGAATCGCTCACCAGCCGGCAGCCCGTGCCGCTCGCCACCTTCGCGCTGGGCGGCGCACCTGCTCGCGTGCCCGTGCAGCTTCCCTTCGGCAACGTAGACGACCGTGTGGAAGGCAGCGGCACGCGGGTCTACTACACGGCCTCGCGCAACTTGACCGATGACTGGGCCCTCCATTCGCGGGCGAGCTATGAATCCGTGAGAGAGGAATCGGCCCAGTGGGACCTCGGATCGGCCTCGTCGTATAACGTCATGCCCAACAACACGATCTGCGGGCTGCGTCACACAGAGAGCCATCTCTGGGCCATGTCGAACGAGCTGACGGGCACCCTGTCGCACCACGCCGTGCGCCACACGTTCACCCTCGGCTGGGAAGAGATTCAGGAGCGGCAGAACCTGATCAAACCGGGGTCGGTCGCACAAGTCACGCAAGACCCGTTTGCGCCTGTACCGCTGCCGGCGGCAACGTTCATTCCGGGCAACCGGTTGTCGCAAACGTTGCGGCAATCGATCTTCCGGCTGCGCGACCACGTCTCCATTGGCGACAGGTGGGAAGTGTCGGGGTCCATCCGCGCGAACAACTACGTCGCCCTGCTGCCCCATACGCAATTGCAAGGGGTTGCCTGGACGCCCGCCGTGGGCGTGCTCTACAAGCTCACCCCCAGCACGGCGTGGTTTGCCGACTACATGCGTGGCTTCCAGATCAACACCGGCTACTTCTATGACGGCACCGGCACGCAACCCGAGCGCAGCCGCCAGGTAGAAACCGGCCTGCGGTGGGAAAACGCCCACCACACGCTGACGGCACAGGCAGCCCTCTACCGGATCGACGCAAAGAACGTGAGCCTGGCCGACGTGTCGCACCCGGGCTACTACACGCAACTGGCCGAACAAACCAACCAGGGCGTGGAACTGTCGATGCAGGGCACGGTGGCACGCGGCTGGGAGGCGTCGCTGTGGTTGTCGGCCTCTCGTATGTCGGCAAGGCTACCGGGCGGCTACGTACCAGGCGTGCCAGCCCGAAACGCCTCGCTCTGGACGACGTACACCATACAAAGCGGCGTGATCGCAGGCGCCGGCGTGGGGCTTGGCATCAGCGCGCAAGGCCGGGCCGATGCCCATGGTGATGTCTCTTTCCGGGTGCCCGGCGCCGTGCGCGTCGACAGTAGTCTCTTCTGGCACCAAAAGGACTGGCGCATCGACGTCTTTGCCCGCAACCTGTTCAACGTGCGCACGTACGGCAACACGCTCAGCAGCAGCTACATCCCGATCCTGCCTGGCCGCACGCTGGCGCTGCGCGTCACGCACAACTTCTGAAACCCACTGTCGATTGGTCCGCCGCATGCCCTAACACGGCGGCGCGCGCGTGAGTTTTGCCTTCTCTCACATCCCTCTGGCCTGCGATTTCGTCTCGGTGATCAGCGCTTCGGCCTTGCTGCATCGCCTGATGGCCGACATTCCCTAACGTTCCACCAAAGTCGCCCGACATGCCATTTCGCTTTGCGATCGGCGTGCCGGCACGCGGCTGCCCAGGGCTGCGCGGCCCGGCACGGGCAGAACGCGCAGGGCCATGCCGGCCCCGCGACCCGAACCGGAATCGGAAGCGATTGCCGTGCCGCCGTTTCTCTGCAGACGTCGGTCGTGCGGCGTTTCTCTCCTCTCTGTATCGGCATGCGTCCAGTCAGCGGCCTGGGCGGTGCCATGCATCACGCCTGCCCACTGAGGTGACACATGAATATGAAGGTCCAAGACAACGCTTCACTGAATATCTCGACCCAGCTCCAACTGGATCAGCCCGGCAAACAGAACCAGGCCGAAAGCCCGCTGCAGCATCTCGTGCAAGACATCCTGAAGGTGCTTGAAGCCATGCTGCGCAACGCCACCGCACAAGGCGGCGCCAATGCAGGTGCCGGCGGTGGCTCGGGTGGCCCAGCCGGCGGTGGCGCCCCGGGCGCGGGTGCTGCGCATGGCCCGTCGGCAAGCCAAGGTGCGCAAGGCGCCCAGGGTTCGCAAGGCGCGCAGGGTGCCAGCAAGGGCCAGCAAGTTGGCGATGACAACGGGGGCGACTCCAGTAGCCAGGACCCGATGCAAGCGCTCATGAAACTGCTGGAAGACCTGCTGAAGTTCATGAAGCTCAGCGAGCAGATGCAGCACAAGCTCGACACGGGCGAAGGCGCCAAGGGCGTCGATGGCGCAGGTGGTGCCAACGGCGGCAAGGGCCTCAATATGGACGACATGCTCCAGATGCTCGACGACGCGTTGCAACTGATGCAGCAGCAGATGATGACGAACGCGTTCGGTGGTGCCGATGGTGGTGCTGGCGCGGGCGCGGCAGGTGGTGCTGGTGGTGGTGCCGGCGCAGGCGCGGCAGGTGGTGCTGATGGCGGCGCCGGCGCAGGCGCGGCAGGTGGTGCCGATGGCGGCGCCGGTGCTGGCGACGCTGGCGGTGCCGACGGTTCCAACAGCACAGGCGATGCCGGTGGCGCCAACGGCGCTGACAACACGGGCGATGCCGGCGGTGCAAACGGTGCCGACGGCTCCAGCGCAGCCGATGGCGCAACGGGCGCGGACAACGCCAACGGTGCCGAGGCCAGCAGCCAGAAGAGCAACGACTCCATGATCGAACAACTGCTGAAGGTGTTGGACGATCTGCTGAAGATGCTGGCGCAACAACAGCAACAGGCGCTTGGCGGCGATCAGACGCAAGGCGGCGGCGCTGGCGCGGGTGGCGCAGGCAACGCTGGTGCGGCCGGTGGTGCAAACGGTGCAGGTGGCGCAGCGGGCGGCACGGCAGCCGGCGGGGCAAACGGCGCGTCCGGTGCATCCGGCACGCCGAACACCTCCACGACGGATGGCGCAAACGGCGCAGACGGCAGCAGCAATGGCACCAACAGCCCCATGGCCCAGCTCGAGACACTGCTCAAAGACATGATCAAGGTGCTGGAGCAACTGCAAGCCCAAAAAGCCGGCGGCGCGCAACAGCAGCAAAACCACGTGCAAGGCGCCTAAGGCCAGGCTCGTCAATCCGACGGCCGGCAACGGCCGTCATTTTTGCTATCCCAAGCAAGGAGACTCACCATGAGTATCTTCAGCAAAATCAAGCACGCCTTTCAGCACTTGGGCGATGACATCGCCAAGGTCGGCAAGGGCATCGCCCACGCCGCCGAGAGCGTAGGCAAGAACCTCGTCCACGACGTGGAAGCCGTTGCCAAGCAAACGGCAGCCATGACCAACGATCTGGTTCATCTGCGCATTCAAAAAGCGCTGCACGACGCCGTGGGCGTTGGCGAAGCCACCTTCAAGGGCTTGCGGGATCTGAATACCGCGGCCTTCGACGTGGCTGAAAAATCGCTGGAAAACGCCCATCTGAGCAAGGGGCTGGACAAGGCCCTGAGCAAGGTCGACAAGGCCCGCGGTTTCGTCAACGACATCGCTGACCGCACGGTCAAGGGCATCGGTGACAGCGTCAACGGTTTCGCGGACAGCAGCATTGCCGCCGCAAAAGCGGCTGCGCATGGTCACTTTGGTGAAGCGCTGGGCGATATCGGCTCAGCCGCTGGCAACGCCGCACAGTTGGCCTCGGACCTGACACCCGAGGGCCTCGCCGCCAGCGCTGCCGTGGCAACACTGCAGAAGACGCACCTGGGCGGTACGGTGGTCGACTCTGTGGTGGAAGGCGCTCTGACCGGCGGCCGCAGCGGCCTGAAGGATGCGGTCAAGCTTGCTGCCAAGGAAGGCACCAAGGCCGAGGCCGGCGTACAGGCACAGAAACTGTTCGACAAAGTGAGCGACAACGGCAATGGCACCGGCGGCATGCTGCTCGGCGCTGCTGCCGCGGGCGCTGGCGTGGCGGGAGACTTCCATGCCTCGCGCAAGACCCGTCACGCCATGCAGCCTGAAGCCCACCACACCGGCACGCAACATCAAGCCGTCGCGGACGACCACGAAGGCGCCAGCCGCAAGGGCAAGAAGAAGCACGAGGCCGAAGTCGACTCCAGCAACGGCAACGGCAACGGCAGCAACAAGGCTCAACCCAACGGCGCCGACCCCACCGGGCAGGATGCGCTTCTGGAGCTGCAACTTCTGCAACAGCAGTCCGCGCATCAACGCATGCTGAACGCCATCAAGTCGAACGGCAACGACGACGATGATGACGATGGCGACGACGTCACCTCCAAGGCCCCCGTATCGGCGCCGCAGTCCTCCGGCTCGAGCCAAGTGAGCGCTAGCGCCAACGTCAGCACGTCGACGCATAAGAAGGCCGCATAAGCCACCGCGTGCGTTTCTTTTACCTCGGCCCCACGCGATGTTGGCGTGGGGTCGTTGTTTTCCATCATCGGTGCGACGCATCTGTCGCGCCTCCCCGACTCGAATTTCAATGCCTTCGATCAATCCATTCCGCCGCACTTCGCAGGCTCCGGCCGCAGATTCCACTCCAGCGCGCAGCAATGTCCCTGCCTACGCCACGCCCCCGCGGCAAGAGCCGGCACGGCAGCCCCGGCGCGGCGGTATTGCCGGATTGTTCGGGCTGCGCCGCTCGTCTGCCAATGCCGGCGGGCCTCCCGCTGCCCGCCCCAACATCAGTGCCGGCACACCAACTGGCGCATCGCGCACAGCGCCAAACAGCCCGCTCCATGCACGTGCCCCGGCACCCGAAATCCCGCTGCATGGTGAGGCCGCCGTGAATGCGCGCATCGCCGGTTCGGGTGTCCGCCAGGCCCTGGAAGCATGGCACGCGCAGATGCATGCCCGGATAGCGGACTACCGCCCGGCAAATCCGCCTGCTCACTTCAATGCGGCACGACAGCTCGACGTTGCACTGACGCACATCGAAGACGTAGCGCGAGGGCGTCGTGACCCCGCAGACAAGATCGAACTGAAGACGACGCCCGTGCTCCATCTGCCGGATCTCGTTTCCGACATCGCGCACCTGAAGGCCCTTCACCTGTCGGACTGCGATCTGCGCGAGTTGCCGCATGATCTGGGTAACCTCGGCATGCTGGAGACTCTCAAGCTGCACGACAACCAACGCTTGCACGCAATGCCCGATACGCTGGGGCAATTGTCGAGCCTGAAACATCTTGAGATCGTGGGAAGTGGCGTGCGCGAGTTGCCGGCCATGCACGGTTTGGCGAACCTGGAGCACCTTGCCATCCAGCATTCACCGCTCACCCAGTTGCCGCGCGACATTGGCAATGCACGCAAGCTGAAAACGCTGTCTCTGGCACACACCTACCTGCGCGAGTTGCCGGCCAGCATCGGCAATCTGTCGAAGCTCACCGAACTGAACCTGCACGACAACGTGGGCCTGACTTCGGTACCCGATTCCATTGGACAACTGCGTCATCTGAAAACGCTCGACCTCTCGCACTGTCCGCAACTACGCGCCGTGCCGGCGTCCGTCGGAAACCTGCGCCAACTCAAGACCATCGATCTGCGTGGCTGCACGGGGCTCACGATGCAAGGCCTGCCAAAATCGCTCATCACCCCGATGCCCGGCCGCAAGGTGCACTTTCCGGAACATCTGCGCACCGAAATCGGCAAGGTGCGTGAAGAATGGGCGATGAAAAACGCGCCTCGCCTTCAACTGCTGCACGCCGACATCGAGCGCAAGAACGAAGAGATGGAAAATGCCGTCTTCGGTTCGGCAAGCGGCATGAATGACGGCCAGTTGGTCTCGGTCGCGTTTCGACTGAAGAATGCCCATGACCGGCTACCCGAAGTAAGGAATCAGGCCCTGCGCAATCCGACGGCCGTGCAGGCCGAATCGTCTACCGCCATGCGGCAGGCATTGGCCAACGCGTTCAACGTAGAGCCCGATCGCGAGGTGTCCGCACGTTTGGCTACCGCCGCGCGTGCGCTGCCGCGCGCCCTGCAGCATGAACTTGCCGATCTGGTGGCCTCCAGCGCGGGGCGCCAGCTGGTGATCGCCATTGGCGAAGGCGCGTTCGGCGTGCGCGGGTCCAGCCGGCTGCAACACATGCTTCCGGCATTCGCGCAGAAGATTGCCAGCCACGCGCAGATCCAGGAGTTGCGCGAGCAGGCACGGCGCTATCCGTCGACCCACCCTTCGCACCAAGTCGCTGCACAGCTGGTGCCGATTGTTCAGCAGTTGTGGACCGCCACGCAGGCGCAAGCCACACTCGCAGCGCTTGCACAGCCGTTGCAAACAGAACTGAAACCGCTGCTGGCATCAGAAGCTGGCCGCCAATTCGTATTGGACCTCAGCAAAGTGGCCGAAGGCGCCAAGGGAACGAGTACGCTCAGGCGTCTTCTGCCGCAATTGGCGACGCGGATTGCGCACGACCCGAATGCGCAGGCTCTCCACCGTTTGGCACGGCAGGATCAGCACGGCACCGCAGACGAACGCCGCGAAGGTCTTGCGCTGGCATTGCTTCCCATCGCCCAGCACCACTGGAATACGCTTGTGCAGGAAGGCACCGCGGGGCCGTCAAACCGCCCCTGACCGCGCGGCTGGCGGGCACGAATGACAAAGCCTCCCTTAGGGAGGCTTTGTCGTGACGACATCGGCAAAAGCACTACAGCGCCACCACGCGCGGTGTCAGCAGAAATAACCGCTGGAATCGCTGGCCCGTCGTCTGGTCATGCCGGAACAGCGCCCCCAGCAACGGGATCTTCGAAAGCCCGGGCACAGCATCTACGCCCTTGGTCTGCTGGTCTACCGAGTAACCGGCAATCAGCAGGCTCTCGCCTTCGTTGATGAGCGCCTGTGTGTTGATCTCGCTCTTGTTGACCACCGGCAGGTTACCCACCATCTGATTGGTGATCTGGCCATCCTCAATATGGATGTTCATGCGAATGCGCGAGGTGCCGCCGTCGGTGACCACCATCGGCAACACGCGCAGCGACACACCCGCCGAAATGCTGTACAGATCCGCCGACTGATACCCCGCCACCGGCACATAGAAATTCTGCTTGCTGTCCATGATGGCCTCGGTGTTGTCGAGCGTGGCCACCTTGGGGCTCGCGGTAATGTGCGCCTGATTGGTCTGCTGCAGCGCGCTGATACGCGCCATCAGGTAACGCGATGCCCCACCGATCACAGCGGTCAACACCCCACCCGTCGGCGTGGCGGCAATGGCAGCAGCGGCATTGGCCGTTGTGGATACCGCATCGAGCGAGCCCGGATTGGACAATTGCGTGTTGGTGCCATAACCGGTTTGCATGTCGACGTGGCTGTTGTGCAGACGCCAGTCAACGCCGAGGTCTTCCAATGCGCTCTCGCTGATCTCGATGATGCTGGCGCTGATCTCCAGCACAGCCGGGCGCGTGTCCAGCGATTCAATCAACGATTGATGGGCCGCCATGCGGTCTGCGCGGTCTCGTACGAGCACCGAATTGCTGCGCGGGTCTGCATGGATGATCGGGGCGCTGCCGCCGTCTTCCTGAAAAGCATCCGCGCGGTTGCGGCCTTCGCCGCTGGGCAGCGGTGCCACCGAACCGCCGCCAGCATATTGGCCGATACCGCCTGGCGGCAGCGGCGCTTTGCCGCCATTGCGATCGTTGCCGTTAAGGCCCGACAGCGCGCGCGTGCCGGCGCGGCCTGCGTTGGACTCTCCGGGGGCGACGCTGTCGACACGGCGGTCACCGCTGCGCAGCGGCGTGTTCTCCGTGCTGGGCGCGTTGTTGCCGTACATGCTGTTCAGGATGGATGCGACACCGCGAATGGTGATGGACTGGCCGTCCACCAGCATGGTGTGATCCGTGGCCCAGGCATAGCGCAGCGGGAAGGTGCGCACGACGGTGCGGTTGGCATCCTCGCGGCCACGATCGATCAGGCGTGCGATGTCCTGCACGAGCTCGACCAGGCGCGGCGGCCCGGATACGACCACGCTGCCCGTTTCGTCGTCGTACAGCACGGGAAAGCGCGGGTCGGTCACCCCCAGGCGCGTCAGCGCACGCTTGACCTGCGCGGTAGACGCGCGCTGCAGCGCGATGGTGGCGCTCTGCGCTTCGTTGGCGCCCGTCACACGCAGCACGGCGCCGTCGTAGTACCAGGCAAAGCCGAACGTGGCGGCCATGCGATCGAGAAACCGCTGCGGCGTTTCATTGAAGTTGCCCGTCACGCTGCCCTCGACCTGCGGCGATATCCACGTCATGACGTGCTGGCTGGCGCCGAGGTCTCGCAAGACATCTTTCACGTCTTTGCGGTCGGCCACGTATTCAAATTTTTGCGACTGCCACGGGATCACCGCCGCAGCGGCACTTCCGGCCAGCGACAGCACCGCGATGGCCGCAGCCATCAAGCACCGGCACGCGGCCAGCACGCGACCCTTCCGGCCCGCAATTCGAGTCAGATGCATGGTTGCACTCGTGAGAATGAAGAAGACAGACCGCGCCAGCGCGCGGCCATGCGATACAGCGCCCGCGGCTTAACGCCAGATGGTTTCCGAGGGCGCTTCGTTGAACTGCTTGCGATACCCCTTGACCAGCGCCGAGCGGCTGCGGATGCCCCAGCGCGATGCCGTATCGATGATGTTCGACGGCCCGCGCCCCTCGTCCAGCAGGTCGGAGCGGATGCCCTCCAGACGCAGGCGCCGGATGACCGAGCTGGGCGACATGCCCACCGCGCTCTTGAACGCAAGTTGCAGCGCGCGCTCCGTCACGTTGATGTGCGCGGCCACCTCACGCGTGGTCAGGTCGCTGCGTTCGATGTTGTCGAGGATGTAGTGATAGGCACGACGGTACTTGGCAGACAGCCGCGCGCTCACATCATCCGACGCACGTGACGCAGCGGGCGTGGTCTGGCTGACGCGGCGCACGCCGGGCGATTCGGTGCGCAGGCAGCGCAGGGCGTCCTGCATATAGGCGGTGTAGTACTTGAGCGCACCAGCAGCATCGCCACGCTGCGCGGCCATCTTGGCGCGGCAGTAGAGGTAGTCGAAATTCCAGCGGCGCGCGCCGAAAGACGTATCGCGATTGCAGATCTGGTCATACACCTTGCCGGCCACGTCGTGCTGCTCGCCGCTGAGCGCTGCCAGCACAACCTCCACTTTCGTCTGCATCAACAGACGGCTGCCCATGCGGCGGGACTGCCCGATGATCGCCATGAGCGGGTCGATTGCAGCGCGATCGCCATCTGCCATGCGGCGCAGCAGGCTCAGATATTCGGCGCGGCGATGGATCATCGCGGGCACACTCGCATCGTGCTTACCGTTGGGGGCCCATCCGTCGCGGCCGCCATGGTGGTGCAGCATCGCGGCACCCACTTCGGCCGACTGCCAGAACGCGTGTTCCAGCAAGCGGTTGGAGCATCGGATGCCAGCCTGCACCGCAAACTCGTACACAACGAGATCCAGCGTAGTGACCCAGCCGGCATCATTGCGCTCCGTTGCAATGGCGCGGGCCGATTGCAGCGCCTCGTCTGCTGCGTCCTGCTGACCAAGCTGGTGGTGCACGAGGGCCAGGCCCATCATGCCTTCGACGCGCTGCAGCCATGTCGCGCCATCGTCTTCGGCCATGCGGGAGAAGCAGCCCGCAGCAGCCGAATAACGATCGCGCAGCAGCGATTGCCAGCCCATGTTGCGGCACGAGACCACGCGCAGTTGATCATCCGAATGGCGAATCAGACGCTGCGCGGTGCGGAACGCTTCTTCGGCGTCTTCATCGCACTCCAACAGCATCGATGCATCGGCCATGGCGAGCACGCCGGCGTAGTCGCCCGCCTCCTTGCCGTGCAGGCCGCCATGATCGTCGACCAGTTGATACGCGCGGTCGAAATCCTCCGCGAAGACGGCCTTCGCATAGTCCGGCAGACGCTCACGCGCTGCTAATCCGGAGGCCAAGGCAAAGTAGATGTTTCCCAGCATGTCGACGCTCCCGTGTCAGAGATTGCGGCTGGCGAAGGGCTGGCCGCTTGGTGTTGGATTTCCTAAGGACATCCTAAGAAATCGCCGCACCGACAATCTCAACAAAGCTTCGTCAGGCGCTGAACAATCCTCACCGCATATTTTTCGGTTTTGACGACGTGCCATCGCCCACCAGTCCGTTCTTGACCCGCTGCAGCAACTGGCTATATGTAAGCGTGTCCCGCACCTGGGTGGACATGGCCACCACCAGCGCCGTGACCATGAGGATGGCCACCGCACCCTTGATGGGCTGGCCGAGCGACGCGGGCTCGAGCTTGTCTGCCGCGCGCGAAAGCAGCCCGATGCCGGCGTCGATGAGGAACAGCGTCATCATCACCGGCGCGGCCAGCTTGACGGCGGTGGAGAAGATGGAATCGGTTTGCTGCAGCAGAAAACTCTCGGCCACGGCGCTCATGTCAGGCAGCGTGGCGCCCAGCGGCCACCAGTGGAACGACTCGAACACCACGCCCAGCAGGAACAGCATGCCACCCGCTGCATAGAACAGCGTCACGGCCAGATTCAGCAGCGTGTTGCCGATGGGCGTGTTCTGGTCACCCTGCAACGGGTTGCTCATCTGCACGTTGTTGAAGCCCGCCATGTTGTCGACGATGGTGCCCGCCGTCTGCGCCACCCAGAACACCGTGGACGCCGCGTAGCCAAGGCACGCACCCAGAAAAATCTCCTTGCCCGCCAGCAGGAACCACCGGGCCGCGCTCAGATGCTCCGCCACGGCGGGTGGCTGCGCCGCCGCCACGATGATGGCGAGCGTGTAGACCACACCATTACGCGCGGTGCCGGGCACGGACTGGTCGCTCGTGGCCGGCAGGATCGCGAAGATAGTCATGATGCGCACGCACGACAGCGCGAGCAGCGCAAGGATGACCTCCGCGCTTTCATCAAGATCAAACCAGGCGTGCAGAACAGTATCGATAGCTTCCATGTGAATGCGTGAATGTCGTCGGAATGTTTCGCCATCAAGCCGCTGCGCGTGGACGCGGACGCGCCAGGATGGCCTCGACGGCTTCTTCCTCGGTGGCAAGCTCGCGCTCGGTGGCTTCCTGCTGGTCGATCCGCTCTGCAGTCTTGCGGCATTGGTCGAGCATGGCATCGAGCCGCGCCAAGGCCTGGCGGCGCGCCTTGAGTTCGGCTTCGCGTTCGGCTACGGCGGCGTGCGCGGCCGCTGCGTCGTGCTCGGCCTGCACGACCGCATCGTCAAGCTCGCCGCGAAACGCGTCGTAGCGCAGATACGCATCGGCCAGCAGCACGGGGGCGGCAATCAGCTCATCCATGCGGCCGATATGGCCCCGCAGCCGCTCGTGCGCGCGCTCGCACGCGTCTTCGCTGTCTTGCGCGGCGGCCTGTGCATCCGCCACGACTTGCTGTGCGACGGCGATCTCCGCTTCGACACGACGGCGCTGGCGCGTTTTGGCTTCGATCAGCGTGTGCCATACCGCGGAGCGCTTGCGCTTCATGTCTGGCCCACCTCGGTCAGCAGCCGATACGTCTCATCCGGGCTGCACCACTCGTCGGTGCGCTGGCGCAGGAAGTCTTCCATCCAGCCGTTCCATTGCACGGCGGTGTCGGCCACGGCATCGCTGCCTTCCTTGTACTCGCCCATCTGCAGCAGGGTCTCGACCTCGTTGTACTTGGCAAGCAATTGACGCATGCGGCCGGCAGCGGCGCAGTGGTCGGCCGGCGCGACTTGCGTCATCACACGGCTCAGGCTGTTCAGGATGTCGATGGCCGGATAGCGATTGCGCGCGGCGATGTCGCGCGACAGGATCAGGTGGCCATCCAGAATGCCCCGTACTTCTTCGGCCACGGGGTCGTTGCCGGATTCGTCTTCGGCCAGCACGGTGTACAGCGCGGTGATGGAGCCCGTGGCGCTCATGCCTGCCCGCTCGAGCAGGCGCGGCAGCTCAGCAAACACCGACGGTGGAAAACCGCGCCGCGTGGGCGGCTCGCCCGCGGCAAGGCCGATCTCGCGCTGCGCGCGGGCAAAGCGCGTGAGCGAGTCCATCATCAGCAGCACACGCAGGCCCTGGTCACGGAAATACTCGGCGATGGCGGTGCCGACGTGCGCGGCCTTGGCGCGCTCCACGGACGATCGATCGGACGTTGCACACACCAGCACGGAGCGGCGCATGCCTTCCTCGCCCAGGATCTGCTCGATGAATTCGCGCACCTCGCGGCCGCGCTCGCCAATCAGTACGATCACGTTGACATCGCATTCGGTGCCGCGCGCCAGCATGCCGAGCAGCGTGCTCTTGCCCACACCGGCCGGCGCAAAGATGCCCATGCGCTGCCCTTCCGCCAAGGTGGCCAATCCGTCGATCACGCGCACACCAGTGGCCAGCGGCTGCTCCACCAAGCGGCGCGACATCGGGTCAGGCGCCTGCGCGAACACCGGCACGTAGTCATACACATCCAGCGGCGGTCCGCCATCGGCGGGCCGGCCCAGGCCATCGAGCACGCGGCCAAGCAAGCCGGGCCCGATCCCGACCGAAAGCGTGCGCCCGCTCGGCACCACGCGGGTCGAACGCGATAAGCCCACCACGCCGCCAAATGGCGCCAGCAATGCAAAGTGCTCGCTAAAGCCGACCACCTCGCCTTGCTGAAGCTCCGTTCCATCCGGTGTGGTCAAGGTGCACAGCTCGCCAAGCTTGACGTCCACGCCACCCACACGCAGCAGGGTGCCCGTCACTTCCACGACCTTGCCCAGCCGCTGGACGGGCGCCACGCTACGGATCGCCTCGTCCATGGCGTCGATCAGCGCGGCCTTGGTCATGCCGCATCCTCGTCAAAGCCACCGTCGTCATCTGCAAAGTCTTCGTGCGGATCGGCATGTTCAAGAGGCTTGCGCCTGCGCGCTGAAAGCGCCTGACGCAGCGCCGCCAATTGCACGCGCAGGCTCGCGTCTGCCACGCCGTGGTCCCATTCGCATTGGCAATGTCCGGGCTCTGCGCGGTCGTCGGCCAGCACCTCGAAGGCGGCATTGAGCGAGCCCGTCTGCACGGCCTTGGCGAAGGCGGCACGGGCTGGTTCGATCTCGTCTGCGCACACGCGCACCGTCAGGCGCGCCTGACTTTGCAGCACGCGACCGAGCGTGGCGGCCACGCGCGCGAACAACGCCTGGCGATCGGATTCCAGCACCACGTGCTCGACCGCCTGCATGACCGTGGCGATCAGGCGGTCTTCCTCGCGGCGCGTGGCTTCGTCATCGTCGTACGCGCGCGCGGCCATGGACGCGTGAAAGTCCTCCAACGCACGTCGCTGACCAGCGGCATAGCCAAGCTTGGCGCTGCGCTGCGCGCGCTGCTCGGCTTGCCTGAGCAACTCATCTGCATTGGCCTGGGCTTGCGCCACGATGGCTTCAGCCTGGGCGTGAGCCTGCGCCAATGCAGCCTCGCGCGCTTCTTCCACGGCCTGCCATGCGGCATCCAGCTCCACCACGTGCCGGTAATCTTCGGCACGGATCACGTCCGAGCCAATGCCCAGCGGAGCATCGCGCCTCAACCAAATAACCATGACAACTCCGGAAAGAGAACAGGCAACGCAGCCATGAAGGATTCGGCTTGCGTTTCAGCGGTTGGCGTACCTGCGCACGGCGGCACGGCAGCCTGCATGCCGATCGTCAGGCGCATCAGTTGCGCGAGCGACGGATCCGACACCGTACCGTCGGCAATCAGGGCATGCAGGCCGGCCTCGGCAAGCTGCGCCAAGTCGAGTGCGGGCAACGGCCCACCGGGATCTGGCGCCCAGTGCTCGCGTTGCGTCAATGCCGTGAGGGCTGCCTCCCCCAACAGACCGGCAACGCCGGCGAGATAAGCGCCGTCAATGCATCGCGCCAGCGCGGCGCGCCTGCCGATCAGCATGCGGGCGGCCAGCACGCGCTGGAGATCGTCCTTATCCAGCACCGCCAGGCGATGCGCATGCGAAAGCAATGTCGGCAAGCCCACCTGGCCCACACCAAGCGCGATACACACCTGCCGCCAGTCTTTGGCTGCGCCCGCCGGCACATCGGTTGCCTGTGCGGCCAGCCCCGATGCATCGCGCACGTGCGCAAGCCCATGCAGCCGCTCTTGATACGCGTGCAACATGCGCAGGATCATGGCGGCGGCCGGATCAGGGGCGGCGCTGGTGTGGTTCATGCTGTCGCGCGCTTCTTCCAGCGTGCCGGCAACTTGTCTTCCAGGCGCGCGCGCGCTGCGTCAAGCCGGGTCCGTACAGCGGACAGCCGGGTTGCGGCGCGCCACAGCAATACGATCACGCCCAGCGCACCCACCACGGCCGCGAGCGTGGCCCACGACACGCCGGCAGGCGTGCGGCTCGCGGCATCGGCGGTGGGCGCATCTACGCTGCCGGGCACCAGCGTGACGCTGACGTTCTCGTAGGTGAGCCCCTCCACGCTATGCACGACCAGGTTCTTGATGCTGGGGACCAGCGAAGACACGTTGGCGCTCGGGCGGTATTTGATGAACACCGATGCGCTGGATGGCTTGACCACGGTGGCCAGCGGATCGTTGTTGGGCAGCACGATCTGCACATTGGCCACGGCCACGCCATCAATGCGCGAGAGCGTTTGCGAAAGCTGCTGCGATACGCCGTAGATGAAACGCACCCGCTCTTCCGTGGGTGTAGAAATGAGCCCGTCTTTCTTGAAGATGTCGCCCAGGCTCGCGTACTTTTCATGCGGCAGGCCGTGGCTGTGCAGGACTTCCATCGCGCGGGCAAAGGCATCCTGGTCGACCATCACTGTCCAGGTCTTGCCGTCGTCTGGCGAATTCTTCTGCGCGTCGATACCGGCCTGCAGCAGCACGGTCAGCATGTCGTTGGCGTCAGCCTCGCTCAGCTGCGCAAAGAGCTGCTTGTTGCAGCCCGCCAGCAGCGCGGTCAGCGCAAACAGCAGTGCCAGCGCGCCGCGCCGCATGCGGCAGGAGGGAAGCGCGGTCCGCATCATTGGTTCCGCATCAAGGTCTGCACGGCGTTCTTGCCGGAATGCGCAATGGTGCTGCCCAGATGGATCTTCGTCATGGTGGCTGCGCACTCCATTTGCACGCGCACGCCTTCGGCCACCACTTCCTGCACCGACATGCCGCGTTCGGCCTCGGTCATGGCCTCCACACGCGCCATCGACGCCTGCACGGCGGCATCTTCCTTCTTGACCAGTTCGCCAACGGCCGAAGGCGCCTTGCTGTGGTGCTGACCGTGCTTGGCGTTCTGCAGCATGGATTCGAAACGAGCGACAAGCTCGGGCGCTGGCGTGGCGGCTTCAGCCGGTGCGATGCCGGTACCCGGCGTGCCGGCGGTCACCGGCGGAATAGCGGTCGGACCTTGGATCATGGTGGGCTCCGGGAGGATGGTTAGGCGCGGGTGAAGTAATGCGCGCTGTGGTACGCGCTCAAATCCACACTCTCTGCGGCGGGCGCCGCGGTGGGGGTGCCGAACGTGCCGGCATCCATTTCTTCCTGCACACCGATCAGCGTGCGCACCAGCGCGACGGAATCGGGGTCTTCGTCGCGCGCGAGCACCTCGTTGGCATACACGTGCCATTCCTGATCGCCCAGGGCGTTCAGGCACAGGGCCATCATGGCCGAGGCAAACGGCACCACGCTCTCGGCACGCTCGCCGTTGTGCAGTTCACGCAGGATGCGTGCGGCGTCGGCGTATTGATGCCGGCCTACCAGCAGCCAGCCTTCCACCAGGTCGAGTTCGCGAAAATTCGGGCGCAGCGTGCGCAGTGCAGTCAGCAGCGCTTGCGCGTTGTCGAACTGCCCGCTGCGCGTTGCGTACATCAGGACTTCGAGCAGCCCGCCCAGCAGGCGGTTGCTACATTGAATCGGTTCCATATCGCAGGGTTCTCCGTGTCGGGTCATGTCGATGCCGGCATTGGTGGACCGGCCGACCTCGGGTGGAACCATAGACGCCTGCATGCCGCGCGCCGGCCAGCCGCCCCGAAAAAGAGCGCCCGGCCCCGAAGTCGGCAAGGCCCTGTGCGCCAGTACGCACAAGGCAAAGCCGCCCGCTCTCGCCTCGCCCTCGTCCTTGCCCTTGTCCTTTGTTCCCGCGGTTTCGGAACGGCGCATCCGCCTTCGCCCAGGCGCCGAGCGCGTAGCGCCCGCGTCAGCACAATGCGTCGCATCGCTACGGCACCGCACGCCGCGGCCTCCTCCGTCGACACCCCAGGGCACCGCCATGTCGGACGAAAAAACCGAAGAGCCCACAGACAAGAAACTCAGAGACGCGCACAGAGATGGCGAAACCGCCAAGAGTGCCGACCTGATCGCCGCCGTCGTGCTGCTGGCGGGCTGCCTGCTGCTTGCCATGACGGCATCGCTGCTGGGCGACCGCTGGCGGGCGCTGGTCGACCTTGCGCTGGATGTGAACAACAGCCGGCATCCAGCCATGACGCTCAAGCAGACACTCGGCCACGTCGCGCTTCAGCTGGCGCTGATGACGCTGCCGCTGAGCCTGGTGTTTGCACTGGTCGCATGGATTGCCACGTGGGGCCAGACGGGCATCGTGCTATCGACCAAGCCGCTCGAACTGAAGATGAGCGCCATCAACCCCGCGTCGGGTCTGAAGCGCATCTTCTCCATGCGCTCGATGATTGACCTGCTCAAGATGCTGGTGAAAGCGCTCGCCGTGGGGGCTGCGCTGTGGAAGCTGGTCCTGATGCTGCTGCCGACCATTGTGGGCACGCCGTATCAACCGGTCATGGATATCGCGCAGATCGGCATGTCGATGCTGGTGAAGCTGTTGGGTGCGGGCGGACTGCTGTTCCTGCTGCTCGGCGCCGTGGACTTTGGCATCCAGCGCTGGCTCTTCATCCGCGACCACCGCATGAGCAAGGACGAAGTCAAGCGCGAGCACAAGAACAGCGAAGGCGATCCGCACATCAAGGGCCAGCGCAAGCAGCTCGCGCGCCAGATGGTGGACGAGGCCAAGCCCAAACAGAGCGTAGCCGGCGCGCAAGCCGTGATCGTCAACCCCACGCACTACGCCGTGGCGATTCGCTACGCGCCCGAAGAATGCGGCTTGCCGTGCATCACCGCCAAGGGCGTCGACGACGAAGCCCTGAGGTTGCGCGAAGAAGCGCAGGCGCTAGGCATTCCGATCATCGGCAACCCGCCGCTGGCACGCGCGCTGTACCTCGTGAAGCTGAATGATCCCGTGCCCGAAGCGCTGTTTGAAACCGTGGCCGAAGTCCTCGCCTGGGTGGGCGAGATCGGCGCGAAAGACACCGGCGCCAGACACACCGGCGCAAGCCCTTCCATCTTGAACTGAGGCATCCGATATGGCCAAGAAGACCGCCGTCTCTGAATTCAGCGGCGAAATCGGCATCGCCGCGTTGGTGGTTGCCGTCATCGCGTTGATGGTGCTGCCGCTGCCCACCGTCCTGATCGATTCACTGCTGGGGCTGAACATCACGCTATCGGTCGTGCTGCTGATGGTGACGATGTACATCCCCGCGGCGACATCGTTGTCGGCATTTCCATCGTTGCTTTTATTCACCACACTGCTGCGGCTCTCGCTGAACATCGCGTCGACCAAATCGATCCTGCTGCATGCAGATGCCGGCCACATCATCGAGAGCTTCGGCAAGCTCGTGGTAGGCGGCAACCTGGTGGTGGGTATGGTGGTATTCCTGATCATCACCACCGTGCAGTTCATCGTGATCGCCAAGGGCTCCGAGCGTGTGGCCGAGGTCGGCGCACGCTTCACGCTCGATGCCATGCCCGGCAAGCAGATGAGCATTGACGCCGATCTGCGCGCCGGCCACCTGAGCGCAGACGAGGCCCGCAAGCGCCGCGCGCTGCTTGCCATGGAAAGCCAGTTGCACGGCGGCATGGACGGCGCCATGAAGTTCGTCAAGGGCGATGCGATTGCCGGTCTGGTCATCACGCTGGTCAACATCCTGGCCGGCATCGTGATCGGGATCACGTATCACGGCATGACGGCCGGCGAAGCCGCCAACCGCTTCGCCGTGCTGTCGATCGGCGACGCCATGGTGTCGCAGATTCCTTCGCTGCTGATCTCGGTCGCGGCCGGCGTGATGATCACGCGCGTGTCTGACGATGACCACGGCGCCAAGCCGAGCTCGCTCGGCAAGGAGATCGTGCGGCAGCTTTCAACCAGTGCACGGGCCATGTTCACCGCCAGTGCGTTGCTGGCAGGCTTTGCGTTGGTGCCAGGGTTTCCGTCGTTTCTGTTTATCGCGCTGGCAGGTGCGGTCTTCGCCTTTGGCTATACGTTGCGCAAGCGCCTGAACACGGGCAGCACGGCCGACACCGATACCCTGCCCGCGCTGCTGCGCGAAGGGTCCAAAGACAAGGCACCGACCATCGCCGACAAGGCCCCGTCGTTCACGGCACCCCTGGGGGTTCGTCTGGGCACGCGGCTGGCAGAGGGACTCGACATTCCCAAACTCGATGCTGCATTCCAAAGCGGGCGGCACGCATTGGCTGAAGAGCTAGGCCTGCCCTTCCCCGGCATTGCCGTATGGAAGAGCGCCGCGCAACCCGAAGACGCCTATGAAGTGCTGGTGCACGACATCCCGGGCCAGCCGGTGGCGGTGTCCGACGGCAAGGTATCGGTATCCGACCTGCCGGAACCAATGCGCGCACAACTGGAGGCGGCCCCGGATACCGCACCTCACGCTGAACAGGTGATTGCAGACCACGTCGTGCACGTGCTGCGCAAGAACGCGCATCTGTTCATCGGCCTGCAGGAAACGCAATGGATCATGGAACGCGTGACCACCGAGTACCCGGGTCTGGTCACCGAGGCGCAGAAGGCCGTGCCCGCACAGCGCATGGCCGACGTGCTGCGCCGCCTGCTGGAAGAGCAGGTGCCCATCCGCAACATGCGCGCGATCCTGGAAAGCCTTGTCATCTGGGGCCCGAAAGAAAAAGACACGTTGATGCTGGTGGAGTACGTGCGCGGCGATCTGGGGCGGCAGATCGCACACCAGGCCACGTGCGGCTCACGCAAGATGCCCGCCATTCTGCTGGACCAATCGGTGGAGCAGACGGTGCGCCAGGCGATCAAACCCACGCCGGCAGGCAACTTCCTGACGCTCGATCCACAGCAGGTCGACACCATCGTCACGCGGCTGGAACACATGAGCCGCACCGCACCGCAATCGGGAGCAGCGCCGGCAGGGGCGCTTGCCATTGTCACGTCCATGGACATCCGCCGCTATGTCCGCCGCATGATCGAGCCGCGATTGCAGGCGCTGAACGTGTATTCGTTCCAGGAACTGGGCGCATACGTTGATCTGCAGCCCGTGGGCAAGCTCACGCTGTAAGCCGCCATGACCACACCCGTACGCCTGTGGCGAGCCCCGCCCATCGTCCATCCGACCACACCCGTCCGGCGCCCCGTAGCGCAACGCAGCGCAGACGGGCGAACCGGCATGCAGACCGAGTCCTGCGCGGGTGAAAGTACCGCCTGGATACCGCTCGATGCGTACAGCGACGCCGCATGCGAAGACACCACCGAGCACGAGCCGCCCACGCACGACCACGCCGACGCCGACACGCAGCCCGATGATGCCCCGCCCGAGGCCCCGCCGCTTCACACCTCGGCCATGGCCAGCCGCCTGGTGCGCACGTGCTCGGAGATCAGCGTGGGGAGCACCGTGACGGAGCATCTCGCACAGTTGCTTTCCAGGTTCTGCGGCTCCCGCGTTGTAAAGGCCAACAGCGAATGCTGGGAGGTCACGCTGGACCTCGACCCGCGCGTGCTGCCCGACACCCGCCTCACCCTGCGCCTTTCGCCCCACACGCTATGGCTTCGCTTCCTGGCGGCACACCCGCGGGCGCGCGACTTACTCTCCGAGCATGGCGATGCACTGCGCCAACGCATTCACGTTTTGCTGGAGCAGCGCATCGATATCGAACTCGAAGTGTGGTGACCGCTGCCACACCCCACCCGACACCTCCCGCCGACTCGCTATGAACACCGGGCTCACGCCATCCCCGCTCGATGCGCATCTGCGTGCCTTCACGCCGGCCCAGGCCGCGTTGACACGGCTGATCGGCACGCCGTTACCGGATGACGATGACCGCCACTGGCAACTGCGCGCCGTAGACCACGCCGCGCCCATGCAGGCGCCCGTGCGACTGGGCATCCGTTCATCGCTGTGTGCGGTCGACGTTGTTGTTGAAGGCGCCAACCACCCCGCGCTCCACGCCATCGCGCACGAAGCTGATGCGCAACGCCGCACGGCGCTTGCCGGGCTTTGGTTGACGCCGATGCTCGATACGCTGTCTGCCGCCGGGTTGGGAGATGCCGCCCTGGCAACGTTCGCGCCCGAACGCAACGATGCGCAACGCAGCGGTCAGCAGGAACTGCCGATGCGGCTCGATGGGCCACACGGTGAAACGCCATGCCGCATCGCCACGCTCGATTGGCTTGCCGCGCCGCCTGCACCGCCCGTAGCCGATCGCAACGCTGTGCTTGCACAACTCGGCGTAGTGGGCCTGCCGGTGGGCGTGCGTATCGCCAGCCGTCGATGCCCAACACACACCCTCTCTTCGCTTGCACCCGGCGACGTTCTGCTCGGCTGGGGCCAGCACGCCTATTGCCCCGGCACCGATGCGGGCGCCGTACGCCTGACATGCGGCGACAGCCGGCGCGCCCACTTCACTGCCCATGCTCACTACAAGGAAGGCACCGTGACGATCCTCGATGTTCCTACGCTCACTGACGACGACACGATCGCTGCACGCGACACCACACACGACAGCACAGACGGCATCGCAGTGGAAGCACTGGAGGTACCCATACACCTTGAGGTGGCCGTGATGAGCCTGCCGCTGGCCGAGCTGGCTGCGCTGGCACCAAGCCATGTCTTGCAGTTGCCCGTCTTGCTGCGCGATGCCACGGTACGTCTGGTCTGCCACGGCCAGACGCTGGGCCACGGCCAGCTCGTAGCCGTGGGCGAGCATCTCGGCTTGCAGATCTCTGCCATGAGCGCGCGCCATGCAGAACATTGAATTTGCCTCGCTCATCATTGCGGCGGTTGCCATTGCGCTGTTGCCGTTTGCCGCCATGGTGGTCACGTCGTACACCAAGATCGTCGTCGTGCTCGGCCTGCTGCGCAACGCGCTGGGCGTGCAACAGGTGCCGCCCAGCATGGTGCTCAACGGCATTGCGATGATCGTGTCGTGCTTCGTGATGGCCCCCGTTGGCATGGAGGCCATGCAGCGCGCCCACATGCAGCTCAATGATTCCAGCGCGAACGTCAGTCAGGTCATGCCGCTGCTCGATGCCGCGCGCGAGCCGTTCCGGCAGTTCCTGGACAAGCACACCAACGCACGCGAGAAAGCGTTCTTCATGCGCTCTGCGCAGCAACTCTGGCCGCCGGCCAAAGCCGCACAGCTCAAGGAAGATGACCTCATCATCCTCGCGCCAGCCTTCACGCTGACGGAGCTGACGGCGGCATTCCGCATCGGCTTCCTGCTGTATCTGGTCTTCATCGTGATCGACCTCGTGATCGCCAACCTGCTGATGGCGTTGGGGCTGTCGCAAGTGACGCCCAGCAACGTCGCCATTCCATTCAAGCTGCTGCTCTTCGTGGTGATGGACGGGTGGTCTGTGCTGATTCACGGCCTGGTCAACACGTATCGTTAAAGGGGCCACCATGGACTACGACAACATCACGCGCCTGACCAGCACGGCGCTCATGCTGTGCCTGCTGGTGTCTTTACCCGCTGTAGCGGTGTCCGCCATTGCCGGGCTGCTGATCTCGTTCGTGCAAGCCGTGACCTCGCTGCAGGACAGCAGCATCTCGCATGGGCTGAAACTCATCATCGTGTCCGTGGTGATTGTGGTGGCTGCACCCTGGGGAGCCGCGTCGATCCTCCAGTTCGGCAACACGATCCTGCAATCGCTCTTCCAGTAGGACGGTGTCATGACACGCATCTCCGCCTCAACGCCCAACGTTCTCTCGTTGCCCGATCCGGTACAGGCACCGCAGAACACGGCTGCGCAGCACCATCGCAAGCATCATCGACATGGCGCGCATGGACACGACCATTGGGCCGAGCAGCTGGTAGAAGATCAACTGCATCATCACAAGCACGTCGCACAGGTTGCAAAACGCGTGCGCCGGCCGCGCACGGGCAAACGCACTGGTGCGGGCTCGCCCGAAGAGCCGATCACCGACAGCACGTTCGAGGAATTGCTCCTCATGCTGGAGGAGCATGCGCGCAAGGTCGAGCCCATGGTGATTGGGTTGCCGTCCCGGCAAGACCAACGCGACGGCGATGACGAACAGTCGCGAGACCACCGCAGCGCCCAGGGCCGCCGTGCCCTGTTGCTGCAGTACTTGCAGGAACAAGCCGCCGAGACCGCCGCCGCCGCACCGCAGAAGGCCGCAGGCGCCGGGACCACCGCGTTGCCGGCCGACACGCTGCTGCCCGAGATGGAGTCGCCCAGCTATCAGCAGCTTGAACAGGAGTTGCTTGCCGTGCGGCACGCCATGCATACAGGCCACCCGATGCCGCTGCGCATGGCGTTCGACATCCTGCGCAGCTATCTGAAACAGACGCCGGTCGAAGGCACGCCAGGCACGCTGGCCGCTGTGAAAGACCGGCTGCTGGCAAACACCACGCCACAACACGCTGCCGCCCACGCACTGACCGATCGCGAAAAAACATTCAACCTGCTGTTTCCGCTCTTGCTGCTGAGTCCATCGCGGCCGCGCATTGGCCGCGAGCGAGCCGAAAGCATCGCACGCAGCAGCGCCGTCGCGCGCCGCTGGACAACCGAACTCTGGTCTTACCGGGCGGGGCTGGGTCTGGCCCTGCCTCCGCTTCCTGATCCTTCCCCGCAATCACCATGAATAAGCACATTCGCGTGTTGGCAGGCGCGCATGCCGGCGCATGCCTCGACCTGACTCCAGGCCGCTGGACGGTAGGCCCCGACGCACAAGCCAGCATCCGCATCTCCGATTGGGCGGGCGATCCGCTCGCGCTGCTTGTCGATACAGAACACGGCGTCCTGATCGAATCCGACGACGGCGGCAGCACCTGGGACGACCTGACCCCCCGCCGCTTTGGAGAGATCATTCTGTGCGTCGGCCCGGCCGGGGAGGCATGGCCATCCGATCTTGCACTCCTGGAGCGCGTGCTATCGCCCGCAGCCGCAGAGCCTGACATCCACAGCGTTGCCGCCGCGCAAGCTCCTGCCGCCGACACGCCTACGCCCACCCGGCCCCGCGCACGCAAAGGCTGGATGGGCGTGACGGCAGTCGCGCTGCTGACACCGTGCGCACTGCTGCTGGCATCGACGCGCGAAACATCCTCCGCCGCGCATTCCGCAGCCACGGCACCGATACCGCTGTTGGAACGTGTGCGCACATGCCTGGCGCTGCACCGTATCGACGGCTTGCAGATCGAGCAGCACGATAACGAGATCGTCGTGCACGGCATCGTGACTTCAGCCGCCGAGGAGCTCGCCACACTGCGCGATCTGCGCGCGGTGTCAGCGTCCGTCCATACCGATCTTTCAATCGCGCAGGAGGTCATTGAAAACCTGCGTGAATCGCTGCAGGAACCGGGGCTGCGCATCAGCTACCTGGGCAGCAACCGGTTCTCCATCACCGGACCAGCCATGCACCCGGAACGTGTTCGTGCAACGGCGGACCATGTGCGTAGCGACCTGGGCGGCAACATCAAAGACATTGCCTTGGACATCACGCAAGCACGCGTGCGCGACCCTAAAGCCGATGCCACGTCCGCACTTTCGGTTGACGAACTGAGCTACATCGAAAGCTCAGACGGCACAAAAGATTTTCTCGCTGCGCGGCGTTAAGGCGCCTGTACGTTCTTGCCATTCCCTCTTCTGGAGACCCACATGTTTGACCACTTCTCGCTCGACATCATCGAAACGTTTGACGGCATCCAGGCGTTTGCCAAACAGGAAGGCCCGAAGGACTTCGGCCCGCTGAACAAGGCCATTGAAGCGCTCAAGCACACCGCCATGGACATGGAACAGCGCGCCATTCGTGCGGTGGACGTCAACCAGCGCGAGCAGCTTCGCGTGCTGTCGCATGGTTTTTCCAGCGCGGCACAAGTGTGCTCGGGGTTGATCCCGGCATAACACGCGCAGCGCGCAGACGGGCTTCGCGAGACGACATCACATTTCGCCTCTTCGCCAGTCCAGCGCAGAGAAATCCACGATGATGACTTCACGGCGAACACAACAGCAGCACGTTCGCTAAACCGAATCAGCGACATCCCATACCGGGGTGTTGTTGAAAAACCCGGCTCTCACCCGAGACCATTCATCCACTGCAAAGGAGTTTTCCATGACCATTCAAACCACTGCCGCTGGCCTGGGCGACGCCGCTAGCCGTCTGTCGTTCAACGCTCAAAACGAAGCCGTCACCAAGGAAGGCGAGCAAGACATGCTGAACGCAGCCAAGCTGCAAAACGAACTGAACCGCGTCAACATGTTCGCCAAGCTGATGGAAGCGGGCCCGAAGGCCGCCAAGGACCTGATCTCGTAATGATCGGTTCCGGACGGCACACCGTGTGCCGCCAACGTTCGGGAACGGGGCCGCGCCGTTCCCGAGCGGTTTTTCAACGCACCGCCCGCGCGCTTCTGCTGTTCTCTGCACTCGGCCCATCGCGCCGCCGCCCGATTCACTGAATCCGACCCGCCACCGCGATCCCGACATGACACCGATCCACCGCAACGTTTCCGCAGTTCCGGCACCCCCTGCACCGGGCCAATCCGCGTCGCACCCCGCCCACGCCCACGCCCACGCCCACACAGGTGCGCGCGCATCCGGTACGCTGCAAGCCGTGGTATCCGCCGGCACGCAAGACATGCTGAACGCAGCCCATCTGGAAGATGAACTGAACCGCACGCAAGCATTCTCCAAGCTGATGGAAGCCGGCCCGAAAGCGGCCAAAGACCTGCTGGTGTAAAGCATGAGCATGGAACGGCGCGACAGCCTCATCCGCGACATGTGCATGCATCTGCAGATTCCGGATGCCGATACCATCATCGCCGCCGGCAGGCTCACGGTGGAGGGCTTCGAAGTCATCATCGATGCGGTCGAGGAAGACCTCGATGCGTTCTACCTGAACTTCGACTACGGCATCGTCACAGGCGGCCGCACGCTGCGCGTGTTCCGCCTCATGCTCGAAGCCAACGTCACCATCTATGCGCAAGACCATGCCCAGCTCGGGCTGGATGGCGATACAGGCGGCATCATCCTGATCGTGCGCGTGGCGTACGACCCCGACATCGACGGCGAACAGCTAGCCGAACTGCTGGGCCACTATGCCGAGCACGGCCGGTACTGGCGCGACAACATCCTGCAGACAACCGACGACATGTTCGAGAACCTCTCGAACGGTACTTACGTGTGGATTCGCGCGTAACGCGCAATGCGTGAAGCGAACGACAACGCTTCCATCCGAGCGGCTTCGCAGCATCCGTGATGATTTCGTGAACGCGAACGTCCGCTGTCATATAACGCCGTACGCTCGCGGCATTACATGCGAAGGTGCTCGTTGAAGCTGACGTGTCGGCTGCTGGGGCATCGCCAATCCACGTTCATGTCCGCCTCACGCACACCATATCTTCCGACCCTAGACGTCCCGCTTCTGCGCGCCGATGAGTTCTTCCCGTTCGCGGCGCACCCCATCCACATCGGTACATATCAGCTCTGGTTCATGTGTGATGCCGACGCCGACCCTGAGTCGGTCACGGTTTGTATCGACCTCGGCAAGCCGCTCGAGATCAACGTTGACGAAGCACTGCACGTGATCCTCGGGCTCTGCCTCGGCCTGCCTGCTTCCTCGCGGGGCGTGGTGGCGCAGCAGGCGCACACCGGTACGCTGGTCTATCGCTTTGCTTACATGCTGCACGAAGACCCCACCGGCGCTCTGCTGGTTGACGCAATGTCCGGGCTTGCAGCATCAGCCATATCGGTCTCGAAGTGGTCGGTGCACTGACGGATTGCGCGTGGGCCGGTGGCATGCAACTTCGCCACCGTCACACCCCGTTCGCATTGCACGCGCGTTTGTCATTCGTCCGCATCAAAGTGGTATGCCGATTGACCACGCCAGTGCCTGAGCATTCCGAGCCATGCCACCTTCACGCCTGTTGCCCGTCAACGTGCCGACATCGCCGTCGGAGTACGAGACACTCCACGACTTCGCTGCGCGCACACCATCGCCCCCGCCCGAGGGCAGCGCTGCTCCGCAGCCTCGCAAGAAAGGTGGCTGGCTCGGCAACCTGAAATCGCGCGTGCGCGAAAAGCTGCCCAAGAGCGACGAGACAGAACTGGCCACACTGTTAAGCGACCGCAAGCGCTCCGGCGCGTCGTTCAATACGGTGGACAACTACAAGGCGCCCACGCGCGGCACGTTGACGACCACGCCCGAGACAACCCCGCAGGCCGCCGAAGGCACACCGCATCCTGCCACACCGCAGGTTCAGGAACATCACGAGACGCGCCGCGCGGCACGTTCCCAGCGCAAGACTTCAACCATGATGCAGCGCGCCGAACAGGGTGCGCAGCGCCTGCGCCAACGCGGAAAACCGCCGACGCCCCAAGCGGCAACATCGACCGCTGCGTTGACCGTTCCAGCGACGGCCGAAGCGTTCCGCCAGAGCGTTGCGCAGTTGTTCCGCACGGCGGGCAGCACAAGCGAACGAGAGCTGCTGGCCGATCGGCTCGGCGTCTTGGCGGCTCCAGCGCAGGGCACCTCGTCCGCAGCAGGCAACTACATCGGGCCGATGTTGGCAGCACGCGCGCTGGCGGCCACCAGCGGCGGCAATGCAGCCGATGCGCTGCGGGTGCTGCAGCACGTTTCGCATGCAGTGCACTTCGACGCTGCCGCCTTTGCCACGCCTGTACCGACGCCGAGCCATGACGGCTCAACACATTCCACGGGCAGCTCTTCGATGGGCATGGGCCGCCTGTTTGATGAGACGGCATCGGCAGCAGTGTCGCATCGCTCCAGCGCGTCTGACCTGGGCTTGTCGCATCTGTTCGGTGCGGACGAAACGTCGTCACATGGTGCCCAAGCCAGCGGTAGCGGGACGGTTGATCAGGAAAGCCCGCGTTCGCTCTCCCGGCAATCCAGCCTGTCGGCCCAGTACGGCTCAAGCGGCTCCGGTGGTTCTTCACGCAGCCTGACGGTCCCGCCAATGCCGCAAGGCATGAGCGATGCGGGCGTGGCAAGCGCAGCGTGGCGCACGGCGCAGTTGCTCTCGCGCAGCCATCACGGCTTTGAAGCGCTGACCAGTCTGATGCAAGCTCCGCCCACCCCGGAGCAGGCGCACACCGCACGCGCCTTCTTGCAAGCGGCCGACCATGTTCATACGGCTGCCACTACGGCGGCCGACCCCACCGCCCTGTTGCACGCCCACCCGGCTGGCAGCGGCACCCAGGCCGAGTCACTCGCCGTCAACGTCATGCATGCCGCTGCGCTCAAGCTGCGCGGGGAGCCCGTCGGCGCGCAACAGACCGGTGTCCTTTTTGCGTGGCACCAAGGCTTTCGTGAAGACGGTCCGGGCTCGGATCTGGCCAGCACCAAGGCACGCCTGGCGAAGTTTGTCGGGCGCACCATTCCGCGGGTGGAAAAGCAAACCACGGGCAGCCATTTCTGGCAGATGATCGGCAAGAAGAAATCGCCGCTGTCATCGGCTGCGCTTGGCATGCACGGCGCACAGCGGCCTGGGCTCGTCAAGGAAATGGACACCTATACGGCGGCGCTGCGGACGATGATCGACACGCTCGTGCAGGCTGGCAATGCGCCTTCGCTGCACACCATCGCCCACCCAGGCGATCTTTGGCGCGGCGCGATCCTCGAGCACTGGGCCGGGCTGGCAGCCGCCAACGCGCCGTTGAGCGACTACGCGCTCACGGCAGAGAAGCTGCGTGCGCTGCAACCCGAAGTCGGCGCAGCAGTCAGCCGCATGCAGCGCGAGAACGCCGAGCCAACCGCTGTCGCCCGCACGCCGGGCAGCTCGCCGGCCCACCAGGAATTCGCGCAATTCGTGGCCCTGACCGGACTGACTGACGATGCAGACAGCCGAGCCTGGGCGCAAACCCGGCTGAATACGCTGACCCTGCCGCAAGTCAATGCCGCGCAGGCCCACGTGGCGCAGCTCATCGACCACGCCGGCCTGGTGGGCGAGCCGCCGGAATACCTGGTGGGGCTGCAGCCGTCGGCCACGCTGTTGCGCTACTGGAGTGCCCACGCGGGCGAGGCCGCCGAAGCCCCTGCATTCCGTAGCGCACTGGAGCGTGCCGACAAGCTCGAGCACCCGGAAGACCTCAAGATGCAGGCGCCCACCATCGAAGACGCGCGCAAGACCATCGAGACGCTGCTCACGTCCATGGAATCAGGCAACAAGGTGCGCCTGTCCAACGGAGGCTGGATTGGCGGCAGCACGACCGGCGTATCGACAGGCTTGTCGCACGTCGGCAAGGCGCTGCCGGTGCCCGTATCGGTACAACTGGACGCCAATTACGGCAGGGGCCGCCAGGCCGTGGTGGAAATCGGACGCAGTTCTCATGGGCGCGACGTGTTCGTCGGCACTGACCGCACAATGCGCGCCTCGGTCGGTGTGGGTGCCTCTGTTGGCTACGACCTCAAAACGTGGGGCAAGCGCTTGCGCGCCAACCTGCTCGCCGTCAAGGTCACGCCATTCGATCTGGAGACCGGTGAGCCGCGCGGCGTGGTCATCCGTGCCACGCGGCCCACGCAGCGCCCCGTAGAAGGCCACGACGACTGGGAACCCATCAAGTACGACGACAAAGCAGCTGCAGATGCCATCGTCAAGGCCACCAACCTGCTGTTCGAGCACGCGTCTGCCGCGCCCGAGCACCGACCCGATGCCGATACGCTGTGGAATACGCTGGCACAGCACTGTGGCGAAAGCGGTGGCAGCGGCGGCATTTCGATCAGTTGGGTCGACCAGACCAAGAAGCGCTGGCGCGCGTCGATGGACGCGAGCGTTGGCATGAACGTACGCGTGAGCAGCCCGCACACGCCGGTGCGGATCGGCCCATCAGCACGGCTGCGCGGCGAGAAGACGCTCAGCAACACGGCCACCCTGCAGGAGAAGACCGGCACGATGCGCATGGAGCAGTTCAGCGTCGCCACGGGGCACAAGGTGACGGCGCGCGCCGGCCTGGCGTTCTCGGTGGGCCGCACCTTCTACACGGCAGCCCCCGACGACAATGCATCGGCCAAGGCCGGCGAGAGCGGCAAGTTCACACAGTCGTTTACCGGCGGCATGCCGCTGGGGTTCAACTGGAAGCTGTCGGAAGGCGGCCACACGACGAAGGTGAAGATGGCTTATCAGAACGGCAAGATTGCCGATCGCGTCAGCTACTTCGACACCGAATACCGCAGCGTGCGCGAATACCTGGCTGTCGTGCGCAGCGACCGCGATGCGTGGATCAACATGCTTGCCCACAAGCCCGGCGGTACGCCGGAAAAAGCCGCACGCGAGTTCGAAGCCTACTGCGAGACCGTCGAAAAGCACGCCCGTCCCAACCAGCGCTACCTGCACCGGCATCGGCTTCGGCCGTCTGCCGCTCGCGAGATCGAGGGCCACCTGGCCTTGGCGGACCTGCACCGAAGCATCGACCCGAATTCTGCCGACGCACAAGCCTCCGAAGCGCTGGCGCAGGCGCTGCTGGAAGCGCCCACGTCGCGCCTGCCGGAAAAGCTCGCTATCGTCGAACAGGTGTCCACCAGCCGCAGCCGTGGCTTGACCAGCGCGCTACAGCTACGGGCCAGCAAGGAAGCGGAAGGCACGCGCGAACTCGCCGCCATCAAGTTCGGTTGAAGATCAATTCATCAGGTTGTCAGATAAGCCGGCGAATTAACGGTTTCGCCGGTTTTTTTATGTGCATATGCGCATAGTCGTTCACACAGAATGCGGCATTCGCATGCTCAAATGACGATTTCCAACTCAACAAAAAAAACTCAATCAGATCTAAACGCGATTTCACTCTTTATAGGGATGTGTGAGCAAATTGTGAACGTTATGCTTGGCCCCAGTTTGAAGCGCCATCTGCAAAGATTCCTCTGCGCGATGGCTTGAAATGGGGAAGCGCTATGAAGTTCGCCGTACTGACCTCCAACCCGTCCAGCTTTGCCTACGTGGCAAGCTGCCTATCCACGCAAGAGGCGGAGTGCATCCGCTTTGACGACGCCCTGTCGCTGCTGCGTGCGCGCCGCACGGAAACGTTTGATCTGTTGATGATTGACGCTCAGCACTTCCGTACGGCAGGGCAACTCGTGCTGTCGTGGCGGGAGTGCAATGCCGACATGTGCTGGCCCACCTTGGTGTTCGGGCAGTTTGTCGACCGGGGGGACATGGCGTCGGCCTTCGATGCCGGCGTGGACGACGTGCTGACCGGTCACTTCAGCGCTGAAGAGCTGCAAGCCCGCGTGCAACGGGCGCTGCGCCGTGCCGAGCCAGTGCGCCAGAATGCCGGTATCCACGTCGTGGTGGGGCCGTACCGGCTTTGCCGCCTGACCCGCACCGCTACGGTCAACAGCGTCCCCATTCGCATGACCGCACGGGAATTTGCGACGGCATGGCTGCTGTTCTCTTCGCCCGGCTCGTTCCTCTCGCGCCAGCAGATTGCATCGGCCGTGTGGGGCGCAGACGCCAGCATCGTCGAGCGCTCGATCGAGCAGCACATCTACAAGCTGCGCAAGAAGCTCCAGTTCGGCCCCGAGACCGGCGTGGAACTCAAGACCGTCTATGCACGCGGCTATCAGCTCGCCGTGCAAGCCGCCAGCAACGAGCCGGCAGGCCCCCAGGCGCGCACCGTCCTGGCCGCTTAGGCCGCTTAAGCGGCCTTTTTTGCGCAAACGATTGCGCGCCGCAGGGCCACTGCGCCCACAGCAAATTGTTTTAGCGTTTCTTAATAAAAACCTTCAAGGCATATAATTTCAGTGCCGGCTTAAAAAACTCAGCGCCGGTTTAAAAAACATTGCCTTGTTAATGGTTATCGCGTTAATGATTCTCGTGCGAGCGGATTTCACCCGCACATTGCTGATATAGCGCTGCCAATTCGGTCCGATTGCGTGCTTGTAAACGCATCAGGATTTGGCGCACGTGCGATTTCACGGTTTCTACGCCGATATGCAGTGTCTGCGCGATTTCCACATTGGATTTTCCCGAGGCCGCCTCACGCAGGATGTCGCGCTGGCGTGGCGTCAGCACGGAGAGCAAAGCCCCCTTGCTGGACGAACGGGCAGGCGCCTTCCGCCTGGATTCCAACATCCGCCCGAGCATCGCGTGCGCCTGCTCCAGCGTGACCGGCTGGGCCGGCGGGTCTTCGCCGGCGGCCTGGGCCAGTTCGGTCAAGTCGACCAGGATCCCAGAGTTCGGGGTGCGCGAGACCTGCCGAACCGCGATCGTAAGAGGCACCACCGCCTGCGCCCGCCAATCGGCTGCCGCAGGGAGAGGGGAGAAATACCGGCATTCTGCCGTGCTGTCGGCTGCGTGTAGCAGCACGTCGTTCTGGGCCCGGGCGTTCATGTCGTCCTTCGCTCTTGTGGAAGCTATTGCATCTGGATGCAGTGGCGTGCGCGGATGGGTATCGCGGCAGCCTCTTACTCTCTCTGTGCAACGAGGGAGAAAAACCGGAACCCCGATCGGAAAAAAATTTCGCGGCCGACGAACGCTCAGCGTGGGCCGATGCGCACCCACACGCCGGCAAGCTCCTTCACCTGGATGGGCAGCGTTTCGGCCAGCATCTGCAGGGCGCGGCAGCCGCCGAGGGGGAACCGCCCCGTCACGCGCAGGCCGGCCACCTCAGGGTGCAGCTCGATCAGGCTACGGTGGTAGGGGCGCAATGCGTCGATCACATCGGCCAGCGGCTGGTGTTCGACCTCGACCATGCCGCGCGTCCAGGCGGCTACGTTGCGCGCCATGAGCGTGAGTTTTTCGATGCCACCGTCGCCAAGACGCCGTACCTCGCCGGCATGCGCCGTGGACACCGCACCTGCCGGCGTCGACAACGCCGCGCTGCCTTCGAGCACGGCAACCTTCATTGCGCCGCCGGGCTCCAGCGTTGCGCAGATCATGCCGCCCGTGCATTCCACCGCGCCCGCGGCAGACCACAACCGCAACTGACCCGACGGCGACCCAGCGACGGCCAGCACGCTGCCGCTGCGCAGACGCACGTCGTAACCGCGCGCAAGCGCAGAGGCATCCACCGCGCTGCGCGCGTTCAGGCGTAATTGATAGCCGCCGGCCAGCGCGAAATCGCGGCGCTCCGAGGTGACCGTGCGCATGTCGGCAACCAGGTCGGCCAGCGGAATCTCTCTGTCAACGAGGGCGGCAACGCCCAGACCCAGCCCGCTGAAGATGAGCGCGCGGCGCACATGCCGTGTTGGCGAAGAAGGCGCATCGAGAAGCCGCCGCGCAGCGCGCCGATGCGGGTCTGCCACGGGGGGCAGTGCCACCGAACCCAACGCGCCTTGCAAACGCTGCACGGCAGCAGCATGCGCGGGGTCGGCTTCCTGCCAGGCGGCAAAGCGCTGGCGCTCCGTCTCGGAAGCTGTGCCCGAGCGGAGTACGACGAGCCACTGGATCGCCTGCTCGGCGATCCGATCGTCCAGCGCGTGCTTCACGACGATTCAGCCAGATAGCAAAGGCGCATGGCCTGCGTCATGTATTTCTGCACCATGCGAACGGATACCTGCAGGCGCTCGGCAATCTCAGGGTACGTAAGGCCATCGAGCTGGCTATAGAGAAAAGCGGCGCGCGCCTTGGCGGAAAGCCCATCGAGCATACGATCGATGGAGGTGAGGGTCTCGAGGATCAACGCACGGTCTTCGGGGGACGGCAGCGTTGCTTGCGGTTGCGTGGCGGCCCACGCCATGTAGGCCTCTTCCAGATCACGACGACGCCAGATGTCGTAGAGCACGCGCTGCGCAATCGTTGTCAGCAAAGCGCGCGGCTCGCGGGTGTCTTGCCACCCTGGCCTTTGCAGCAATTGCACAAACGCTTCTGCCGCGATGTCTTCGGCGCCAAAGCGGCAGCCCGTCTTGCAGCCCATACGACGGGCGAGCCACGCATAGTGTTGTCGGAACCAGTCAGAGGCCAGTTCGGTAACTGGCTGGCAGGTTTGCGTCACGGTACCCTCCGCGAAAATCTGTGCTGGCCGTTCCCCGGCAAACGACCCGACCCGGTATCGAGAAAGCCCCCACCCAGGTGTCGAGATTTTAACCACCGCTGATATTTCAGGTGGGCATTTTTTCGGCTTTTATCGCAGTTTTTCGGCACACCCGCCACATCCGGAAGCCCATGCTGGCATCGTTCTGCGGTGCAACCCGGTTGCTGCAATGCGTTGCAGCGACAACCGCCACGGCGCCCGCCCATGCCCCCCCAAGACTTGCCCCACCCCCCGTTCGACGACGACGCATTGCCCGCGCATGCCCTGCGCATCGGCACCCGCAACGTCTGGTTGGCTTACGACAGCTACGCCGATCCCGACATGCTGACCGCGTACGTCGAACTTGGGCCCCGCGACACGTTGGACGTCGCGCTCACGCTCAATCTGCTGCTCGGCCTCTGCCTGGAAGTGGACGGTGCTGCACGCGGCAGCGTTGTGCAACACCCGCAAACCGGCCAGATGATCTATCGCTTCCGCTACGCGTTGGACGACGACCCGGAAGCGACCGATCTGCTCGATGCCATCGCTGCGCTCACGGCAGAGCTGGACAACGGCGCCGCGCCCGCACGGTACTGAGCCGCCGCGGGCGGTCGCTTCGGATGCCGACGCAGCACTTCGGTGCCAGTGACGTTCGTCGGCAGTGGCTGGCTACGCTTGCAAGGTTCAACTGTGCTCGGGCGAGTCCGCATTGCCCCGGCATGCCAACCTCGGAGCCCTCGCCCATCATGAAGATATTCTCCCGACACTCCAGCGCGACGCCTCCGGCGCAGACGTCGTCCAGCGCACCGGCCTCGCAATCCGCGCAGCCATCGATGCCAAGCGTGCGCAAGACTTCGCAGTTGCCCGGCGGCCTGCGCGATCTTGCCGACATGGTGACGGCGAACCGCCAGAAGAAAAGCGCTGCGTCCCTGACGAACGAGCAGCTCAAGGTTGCGCTGTCGAGCACCACGTTGAGCGGACGCGGAACGCGCGCCGCGCACCGGGAGGCCCAGAAGCGTATTCGCAACGGCAAGCTGCAGTGGCCGCCTCAACAGTCCGCACAGCCGCAAACCGCTGCGCCGCAGGCACAGGGGCACGCAAGCAGCACAACCGCAACGCCGCTTCACACCCCACACGCGCAAGCGAACCCGAACCCGACGCCCACGCCGACGGAGCAGCCCCACGCCGAATCGTCTGGTACTGCCCACACCGAACACACAGAACACGCCGAACACACCGAGCACACCGAACACACCGAGCACACCGAACACACCGAACACACCGAACACACCGAGCACACCGAACACACCGAACACGCCGAGCATGGCACCCAGCAAGACCTTGCCATCGTGCTGCGGCCGCCGTCGCCCTCGTCGTTGTCTCCCTCATCCAGCGCGCACGCGCAGGGCCGCCACACGCCGCCGGATGCGCCCGTGTTCGATCCCGATACCGGCGCGCTGAACAAGCCCCAGTTGCGCCAGATGGCGCTTGCGCTCAAGGATGCGCTACCCACGGTGCCGGTAGCACTCACGCGCTCGCACCCGCACAGTGACGGGCTGCGCGCCAAGCTTCAGCATCAGTTGGGCACTATCCAGACGATTGCCGCAGACAACACCCGCAAGGCTCCGCACGAAGTCGGCATGGCCGTGCGTGATGCCTTTGCGTCGGCGGCCAAGACCGCGCGCCAGCTTGCCAAATCACTGGGTAACCATGATCCGGCCGACGCCTACAAGGGGATCGCGGCGCTGCTCACCGAGCTCAAGCGCACGCACCTGAGCGGCAGCGCGCACGAGGTCATGAGCCACTACGCCGAGAAGGAAACCGCCAACCTTGAAGCCAAAGCCCCCGGTATCAGCACGGCAAAGCCCGGCTCCAACGTGAGCACAGGCACGTCGGGCAGCGTGTCGATCTCGGCCTTCCCAACCAACCGCTATGCCGGTGCCCACTTATCGGTGGAAGCGGGTGGCGGCAAGGGCCGGCTGTACTTTGCCGATGATGACGGCGACGTCGACTACTGGCCCTCGGCACAGGCCTTCGCCAAAGTTGCGCTCGGCGGCAAGCTGGGCGAGTGGGCCGCCAAGCTGGCGGGCCGGCTGGACCTGTCCGGCGGCAATGTCTACCTCGAACACGATGACTTGCGCCAACTCGTCAAGCTCGTTGCCAACCACGATGCCAACCACGCCTGGGTCAAGTCTGCCGGCCCGCATGCGCGCCAGGCGATGCAGCAACTGGAATCGTTGGCCAATCTCGTGTCTCACGCCATCGGCCGCAACTACACGGAAGCCGCGGGCAAGCCCTACTTCCTGAACGACGCCAAGATTGCCAAGGGTTTCAACACCTTGAAGATGACGCTGCTGGCCGGCGCGATCGACCAGCAAGTGGGCGGCGACCGCTTCAGCACGCTAATGAAGGCCGCGTACCCGCCAATCGCCGACGTGCTGACGGACCGCATCGGCAGCGGGCAGCCAATGCCGGCGCAACCGCGACGCGACGTGCCCGATTCCGTGGCCTATGGCGACCGCTTCCTGGCCTACCGCCAGGTGACCGGCAGCGTAGATGCCAACGTCGGCAACGAGACCCACGGCGGCACCAACCTGGAAGCCGGCGGGAGCTTTGATGTCAACGTGCGCGGCAACGTGGCGCAGTTCTTCACGGAAAGCGCTGCCGCACCGCACACGCTGCTGGACCCGGGCTATCACAAGGATTACCAGTCCACGTTCAAGCTGCATCAGCAGCTCGATGCCGCCTGTGCCGAGCCGCCGCCCGCGCAGCTCCACCTGTACAACGAGACACGCAAGGCACTCACGCACGAACTGCACGCGGGCCCCGCTCAGCCCTTTACCGAAACCGAGCGCCTGCACTATGGCGAGGAAGCCAACATCCCCGCGCAGTTCCACAACGCCATCACGCACGCCAGCCCCGAACAGCTCAATCACGCGACGGACCAGCTGGAGCATCTCATCGGCACCTATCTGCAATTTGCGGATCACGCCGGGGCCGTGCTCGCCAGGAACGATCGCTTCATGCCCGCCAAAGAGCGCGATACGCTGAACCAGCATCGCGAAGCGGCCTTCGCACAGATCAACCAGACCGTGTGGCATGGCCGCTATCCGCAGAAAGATGCGCTGGCCAACCCAGAGGCGTTCGTCGCCAAGAGCCATGCTGCGATCAGCTTGGCGCTGGGCTGTGTGGGCGCGCATATCTCTGTCGTGAAGCAGCAGATGGCGCAGCGCGACGAGCACGGCACGGCCGCCGCCGAAGCCATCCTGACGGCGGATTCGATGTACAAGACCGCGCGTGAAATGCTGGACAAGACGTACCTGCCGCTCAAGAACTACGACGTGCAGAAGAACGGCCCGCTGAAAGACAAATCGCTGTGGCAGCGCTGGGATACGGCACTGAAGGCGACGGTTTCCGGCGGCGCGCAAAGCAGTGCGCTCAACGCGATCCTCAACCGCTTCGGCCGGTCCACCGGCAAAGTGCAACTGGGACCGTTCACAGGTTCCATCTCTGTCGGCAACAGCGCGGGGCAAGTCTCGCTCACCGCCGAGGCGCGCCTGATGAACGCCAATCATCAGGTCAACCCCAGCCGTACGGGCAAGTTCTGGCAGTTCACGTTCACCGCGCAGGGCGGTGCGCCCATCACGGGCGCGATACTCAACAAGGCCATTGCAGCGGCTATCGAAAAGTTCGCGCCGAACATGCGGCTGCAGGACGACAAGTTCGATCCGCACGAGTTGATCCGCCAGACGCAGGGGCTGCTGCTCAACGTGACCGACGGCACCAGCCTGGTCGTCAAGTTGCGCCAGGCGCCTGACGTGCAGAACGCCCCGATGGAGCTGCAATACGCGCGCGTCCTGCGCAACAAGAACAGCGGCATGAGCCTGTCGCTAACAGTGCCGACGCCGCATGGCACGTTCACGCCGTCAGTCTCGCATACGGACAGCACGCAGAGCTACGCTGGCGAGGTAATGGGCTCCGACACGAGCTACCTCATCATGCAGCATCCCTTCCTCGCCAAGATCGTCGACGCGGAAGCCCACCGCGAAGATGCCGCGCTACGGCAGGCGTTCGATGCGAACCCGGTGCAACGCGATCGCTACCTCGCCAATCCGAACCTGATGGCCGATGTGGTGGCCAAGTACGCAGCGGCGACCCAGGAGATCAATGCCGCGGCTACAGAGAACCGCCCCGTCCAGATCAAGAACGAGTTCGTGCGCTACCACGCCGCAACACCGTTCGCACGCGCGGCACAGGTGTCGACGCAGGTGGCTGCGCACGCGCCGGGTTCGACCGCCAACGGAGAACAGCTGTTCAAGCTTGCCGAACCGTTGGCCAAGCCGATCGACGTGAGCCACCTCGACGTGGAAGCGATGCGTGCACGCCTGCAAGCCATGACGACCATCGAGGAACGCGCCGACTATCTGTGCGACTCCAGCCAGGGCCGCCCGCTGCTCGACGCGTTCTCGAAGATCATCGGCAACACGCGCGCCATCAACTCGGCCGCGCTGTTCCATACCGAGGAGCGCAACACCGGTATTCAGTCGCTGGTGCGCAACCCCAAGGCGCTGCAACGCGAGAATGACCGCACCCAGGCGGCCCTGCACGGCAAACCGCAACCGTCCGGCACCATTGGTCAATTGCGCACACGCCTTGAGCCGGCCAAAGCATCGGTCAAGCAGGCCACCCTGGCGGATCTGCAGCAGCTCGCTGCCATGAACCTGCCGATCAGCCAACAGGCACAGCAGGAGCTGCAGCGCCGCAAAGCGCTGCTCGGCAACGCATTCCCGACTGACGAGGGCCCATCGCCAACGTAAAGCCCACTGACTTCACGCTCTGCCGCCAGCCCTGGATGCGCCCGGGCTGGCGTTTTTTTTCCCCCTCGCAAGCATTCTTGTTTCGTTGCGTAGGCCCAGAAAGACAAAGGCCGGCATCAAGCCGGCCCATGGGAATACACGATTGAACGGCTGTATCAGCCGGCGTGCAGCCAGTCGCGCGCGACGGCAACGTGCCGCTGTGCCACGCCCTCGCCGGCCCTGACGTAGCGTGCGACGTAACTCTGCAGCGGCGCCCAAGCCGCGAGCTTCTGGACAGCCTCGTCAATCGACCCACCGGCGGCGCCATATTCGAGCAACGCCGCAAAAGCCTCGGCGCGGACCATCCTGGCTGCCGCGTCTTCCAGCAACCCGGGCTCGCGCAGGCGCTCGCTCACCAACAGTGCCATCAGCGCGTCAAGCGGCAGCGCCTCTTCGTCCAGGCAACCCAGCGCATAGCGCTCTTGGGCTCGTTGGAAAACGGCGCTGCGTAGCGCTGCCAGCTCGCACAGGCCATCCACCAGTTGGCCCAGACGGCGGCTGTCGCGGTATGAACGCACGGCGTCGGGCGCGATGGCGTTGATATAGCGCTCCATCCAGATGCACAAGGCGTCGCTGCCATATTCGGCGTCATAGGGCTGCAGGCGTGCGCGCCAGCCCTGGCGCAGCGCGATCCAATCCGGTGCAATGCCAGAACCGGCCGTCGCGATGGCGCCGGCTGCGGGTCGCAATTCGGCCAGCCGTGCAGACAGGTGCGCCGGCACATCGACACGGCAGGCTGGCGGCAGATCGCGCAGCGTATCGGGCAAGCCAGCCAAGGCGTAGCAGCCGCGCAAATCCAGGTGCGTCAGCTGCTTCAGATCGCCAACAGACTCGGGCAAGATGCGCAGCGATCCGCAATCGCGCAGGCGCAGCGTACGGAGTTGCGCGCAATGGCCAATGCCCTCCGGCACAGCCACGAGGTTCGACATGCCAGAGACGTCAAGATGCCGCAGCTTGCGCAGTCGGCCGAGTGACTCGGGCAGTGTCGTCATGGCGCTGTTCTCGCGCAAGTCCAACCGTTCCAGTTCGGCCAGGTTGCCCAAGGTATCAGGCAGCACAGAGAGCAGAGGATTGCCACGCAAGTGAAGCTCGCGCAACTGCGAAAGCTGGCCCAGGCTGATCGGCAGTTGCAAGAGCAGTTTGTTGGATGCCAGCGTCAGCGTTTGCAATGCGGCCAGTGTGCCAAGCTCAACCGGCACGATGCGCAGATCCGTGCCCTGCACAACCAGGCGCTCCAGCTTCGGCAGTTGAGACAACGACGAGGGCAGCGCGCGCAGCGGCGAATCCAGCACGACAATCTCCTGCAGCTGCAACAGCTTGCCGATCCGCCCCGGCAACGCTGTCAACCGCGGGTTGCGCGCGAAATGCAGCGCGCTCAGGTTGACCGGCAAACCACCGGACGCCGGCCACTCAAAAAGATCGCAATCATGGACGGTCAGCCGCTCCAGCTCTTCGGCCAGGCACAGGGCGGCAGGCAGGCGCATCACCGGAATACCGTCGAGCACGAGGTGCCGGCTTTTCTGCTGCATGGCCAGCAGCATGCGCGTAGCAGCCAGGGCCAGACCCTGCTCGGTGGGTCGTGCGGTGTCGGTCAACAACGGGCCGCTGTAGCGGTGCAGGCGACGTGCCATCTCCTGCTGCCAACCCGCCACCGCCTCGCATACGGCCAGCCAGCGGCTGGCATCGGTGGGCGGAACGATGGCCCGTAGGCCGTGGCCCTGGGGCATGGCTTGCTGGATGCGCAGAGCATCGCGCGCCGCGCCTGCACGTTGTTGATGCTGCGTGCGTGAAGACGTCGGCGCTGCCTGTCGATCGTGATTCGGCATCGGCACGTGAAATCGGTTGGCGGCTGGCGACGGCTGGGTGTGCCCGGTCCGCACACGCTGCAGCACGCGCCGCAACGCACGCGACAGCTTGTTGGTCACCGAGACACCTGCATCCGCCGCACCCCAGTCGGCACGGCTCTGCGCGACGTTATCGGGCAGCACGGAGGCACTACCGTAATGTGATTGCATGATGGGCCCAAGAGAAGATGAAGTGGCAATAAGCGGCGGGCAACGCGCCCTCTCCGCCTGTTTGCTGATCGTATGGACCACCGCGCAACACGACCTGTGGCAGGACGAACCCGTTGCGCCCGCGGCGAACCGTCGTGCCCATGCACGCTGTTGATACGGTTTCGCTGCAAGCCCGGCAAATTCGCACTGTGCGTGCGCATCGCCCGGCGGGCATTTCTATGATGCGCGCATGCTCGTTACCGGAGATCCGCAATGCATGCCCCATCGTCTCGCATCATGGCTGCGCGGGAGCGTCGCGCAACCACCCATGCAGTACCGCCCACGCGTCGCGAAACCCATCACACCTGGCAGCAGCAGCGCCTGCAACAACGCCACCCCATGACGCGCGCCTGCGCCGGCAGGCAAGACCATGCGCGGGCGTAACCGGCTCGCCGTCGCGCTACGGCGGGGAGTGTTTTTCGTCATTGCCCTGCTGGGCTGCCTGCCCGCGGCGGTCCTGGCCGATTGCATCGACGATGCCGCCGCTTACCACGGCGTCAACGCACAAGTCCTGCGTGCCATCGGCTATCAGGAATCGCACCTGAATCCGCAAGCACACAACCGAAACCGCAACGGCAGTGAAGACCTGGGCATGTTCCAGATCAACACCATCCACCTGCCGGAACTGTCACGCTACGGTATCGGCCGCCAGATGCTCTATGACCCGTGCGTCAGCGCCTATGTGGCCGCATGGCATCTGGCCCGTAAGGTGCAATTGCACGGCAACAGCTGGCATGCCATCGGCGCCTATCACTCGGAGTCCCCAGGGGAAAACGGCATCTATGCCCGTGCGGTGGAAGGCATTCTCACCCGCAAGCTGGCAGCACGCGCGCCGTTGCCGGTTGCCGGGCAAACGCGTGCACAAGAGTCGGCGCCGCAACCGATGCAGGATGGCGCCAAACCCATGCACCCCGTCGTTCTCAAACACGCGGCAGATCAGCCCGCCGAACACAGGATGCATGCATCGACCGTGCCGACGGCAGGTGCAGATGAACACTGGCTCGATGCCATGCTGACCAGCCTGAACCAGAGTGCAAGCTTGCGGGATCGGTTCAGCCGGTAAGCCCGCGCGCTATCGGTTGTTTGCGGGGTCGCCCCCCATACCGCGTCGCGTCTTCGAACTCTGAATTTTTCTCAACTGCCCCGTCGTCAATGGCGGTCCGCTGACGAAACGCTCTATCCTTCCCGGCCACCCCCAAACCAATAAATCGGGTGTCAGCAATACAAGGGGAGCAAGCAAAAATGAAAAAGCGATTTCGTGGAGGAATTGCACATCGGCCTATCCGCCGGTCACTGGTTGCAGGAGCGGCCGCCGCCCTGTGGGCGTGCATGCCGGCTGGGCACGCCGTCGAACTGGGCGTGCTACATCTGCATTCGAACATTGGCCAGCCGCTTGATGCGGAAATCGACTTGACGGGGTTGCGGCCGCACGACGCACAAGCGCTGGTGCTGCAACCCGGCAACCGCGAAACCTACCTTGCCGCCAGCGTGCCTTACGGCGCGAGCGCGACTTCTCTGCGTACGACATTGGTACAGCGGCAAGACGGCTATGTCGTTCGCGTGTACTCGACCGTCCCGCAGGTGGATTCCATCGCGGATATCGTCGTGCGCCTTGCTGGACCAGGTGGAGACACGCTGGCGGCATATACGTTGCTGCTCAGCCCCCCAGGCACGGCAAGCGCCCCCACCACGTTCCTGCAGACGCAACGCAAACCGGCGCCTGCTTCGGGAGTGTCGGCGCCCAGTGCAGCACCAGCACAACGCGCGCAGACGCAAGCAGCGGCAGGCGCATCCACTCCCGCCGTACACGCGACGGCCAGCACTCAGCCGGGCGGCATGCGTCCATCGGCTGCGGCAACCGCCTCGTCTCTACTAGGTGAAGACGACGGACGTGCTGAAGCGGCCTATACCGTCAAAGCGGGCGACAGCCTCTCACGGATCGCGCTCAGCACCGTCCAGGATCGGGCGGACGTTTCTGCCGGGCAGGCCGCGCTGGCGCTTTACCGGAGCAATCCGCACGCCTTCATTGCTGGAAACATCAACGGCCTGCGCGTCGGCGCAGCGCTACGCATGCCACCGGCAGAGGAAATAACCGCGGTGGCAAGAGGTGAGGCCGAACGCCAGATCCGCATGCTGACGCAGGCTGCGGCTAGCGAGCGCACACCACCTGTGCCCGAGGCAAATTCCAACGCCGTCGCCGGCAGTCGGCCGCCTTCGGTGCCAGCCAATGCATCGGACAAGGACACATTGCACCTTTCCGCCACGGGCATGCGCGAGCGGGCAAACGTGGGGCAGCTCAACGAAGAGTTGGTTGCGGCCAGGCAGGCGATCCGTGAACTCGAATCGCGCCTTGCGCAAGTTGAGCAGAATCTGGCCGATATGCGGCGGCTCGCAGCCTTGAAGAATGCGTCGGCACAGCCTGCCGCAGCAACGGCGACGGCGCCGTCCGGGGAAGAGGGCGATGCGCCAGACAGTGGTCTTGCAAGCCGCAGTCCGATTACCCCCGATGACCCGGCACCCTGGAAGCGTGCCCACATCATCGGCCCAGTCTTTGGAGTCTTGCTGGCTTTGCTGATCGCCGCGTCGATGTTCTACCGAATGCGCATGCGCAAGGTTCAATCTGCGCTGGCCGCGATCTACACCCAACTCCACGATAACGGCGATCCACTGACCGAGCGCGGCCCTCGCGCCCCGCGCAATAGCCAGACTGTGTCACCACGGTAGAGCGATGACGGCGAGGAAGTTCAGCAGCAAGACGAGCGCACCGAGAGCCCGTTACGGCTGCGCCACTTGCCGCATGTCCGAGCCTGCGCGGGCCGGCAAGTGCAGGATCGTATGTATGGCGCGTTTTCTCATTCGACGCCTAAGCAGTGAAAACCCGCACGCAAACGTTTTCTTTTCGAGGCGCCGCTACACCTCCACGAGGACGTGCCGATTTAAGGCGAGCCCTTACATTTCCAGCGAAGCGTCAACCTCGCCCGGTCTGGCGTCATATCAGAGCTGGTCTATACGGCGGCGCAAAAGGCACATGCCCCGCGCCCCCGATCGCTGGAGTCGATGGCCCAATCCAACCTGATCGACGTTTGCCCAGCACCAAGCCATGTCCTCCGCGTGCCCTCCGCTTCTGAAAGCCATCCCGATTTGCCTGATCCTGACCGCATGCGGCGGTGGCGGCGATACGGCCACCACGCCGCCCCCCAGTGCAACGCAGCCGGGTGCGCCGATCGGAGCACCGGTCGGCCCGGTGGCCCCAACGGCTCCGGCCACTTACACCATTGCGGGAACGACCACGGGCTTGCTCGATTACGGCAGCCTCACGTTGCTTAACAACGGTGCAGATGCGATCGTCCAAGCCGCCGACGGCGGTTTCAGCTTTTCAGTTTCTGTAGCGGCGGGCAGTGCCTACGCTGTCTCCGTCAACGCCCAACCGCTTTGGCAGTCCTGCTCCGTGGCAAACGGTAGCGGGCTGGCCAACGGTAACGTCAATAACGTGAGCGTGAACTGCGCGGTCGCTCAGTCAATGGTGTCCACCATCGCCGGTTCCACCACTGCGGGGTATGTCAACGGCACTGGATCGGCGGCCTCGTTCCGACAGCCGAGCGGTATTGCGCGAGACGCCTCAGGCAACCTTTATGTGGCGGATTTCGGCAACCACGTCATCCGCAAAATCGCACCGGGCGGCGTCGTCACGACCCTGGCAGGCACAGGAAGCCCGGGCCACGTCGATGGCATGGCGGGCAGTGCCAAGTTCGCGACTCCGGTCGGCATTGCGGTGGCAGCCAGCGGCAACATCTATGTGGCGGAGTTCTACGGCAACGATATTCGCAAGATCACGCCAGGCGGCATCGTGACGACGCTTGCCGGTTCGGCAACTGCGGGCAGCGCCGACGGCATCGGCGCGAGCGCCTCATTCAACAACCCGCTCGGCATTGCAGTGGATGCCAACGAAAACGTCTACGTGGCGGATTACAGCAACAACATGATCCGCAAGATCACGCCAGCCGGCGTGGTGACCACGCTGGCCGGCACAACAACAGCGGGCAGCGATAATGGCGCGGCTGCGCTCGCCACCTTCAACGGCCCTTCGGGAATCGCGCTCTCTCCGTCTGGCACGCTGTATGTGACGGAGTGGTTCAACAGCGATATCCGGCAGATCTCATCGTCAGGTGTTGTCACGACACTGGCGGGCTCCGGCGCGACCGGCAGTGATGATGGAGTGGGTACCGCGGCAACGTTCTCGCTACCGGTGGGAATCGTGATCGGTACCAACGGCGTGCTTTATGTCGCCGACGACGGCAACAACTTGATCCGCATGGTGACCCCGGCGGGCGTGGTTGCCACCTTGGCCGGTTCCCTCAACGCGGGAAGCGCCGACGGCGCCGGTAGCACCGCGATGTTCAATCAACCATCCGGGATCGCGGTCGACACCAACGGCAACCTGTACGTCGCCGACCAAGCAAACAACCTGATCCGCAACGTCGCACCCAACCCATAGAGAAGCTCGGCGTACCGCTGCGCACACCCGCCGCGACTTGGAAACGCGTCACGCCCGGCGTCGCTTGGCCACGCCGGGCGCTGAACCGCTCTTGAGACAAAGGCTGTCTCTGGCGGGCCCTTCACTTACTGCACGCCAACACCACCGTACGAAAGGTACTGCCCGAACAGGCGTGCGAACTGGCCGCCGTCGGTGTTGATTGACGTGGAATACGTGCCGCCACCGCTAAAGACGATGGCGAATGTGTGCATGGCGCCGTATTCCCACGGGTTGCGCAGCATGTAGTCGACGTGGTTGTCGCGGTAATGCCCTGGGGTGCCGCCCGGGGTGTCGGATGGAACACCCAGCGGTGTCTGCCACCACAGGATCGGCAGACCATTGCCCAGTGCATCGCGGTAGGCAGAGACGGCGTTCTGCTGCTGGTGGAAGTTGGGCGTCTGGACGTTGTTTTCGTCCAGGTAGAACGGGCCAGTGCGGCCGGTGCATTCGCCTACCGCTGCGGCTTCGAGGCAGCCGGCATCGCGGTCGCTGGTCTGGGCGACGATGAAGTCAGCCGTATTCGCGCCGACTGCCTGCATTTCCTTGCCGATCACGTCCGGCCCGGCATTCCAGAAGGCGGGCGGGAAGCCGAGCAAGGCCTTGGGCGCGTGCCACCGCCCCATCGATACGAGGCACATGCCGATGCCGGCGGCCGTATTGGGGAGCCAGCTGCATTCCTGCTGGTTGTTCACGGAGGCGGCAAGCTGCGCCGGATCATGGTTGGGCGCCTGCGCATACACATAGCCCCAGAAGTCGGGCTCCAGATTCACCAGCACCGACGTGTTCAGATCATTGATGCGTTGATACATCAAGCGCACCTGCGACCAGTAGTTGTTCATGAAATTGGCGTCGTTGATGCCGCTCAAGTTGCCATCGCCGTTGGATGCCATCTGGTAGAGCGTGAACATCGGCGTTGCGCCGAAGCTTTGGACGCGCTGCGCGGTGTAAGTCACGTATGCACCGTCAGTGTTCCAGCTAGGCCAGGCGTTCTGCCCGACGCCAACCAGGTAGGTGTCGATGATGTCCGGGCGAATGCTTTGGGCCTTCATGTCATCGGTCGATTGCCCTGCACCCAGCCCAACCTGCAGGCGCGGCACCCGGCCCATCTTGTTGAGGATGGCGGTTGCGGGGGCGCTGTCGGTGCTCTGCGTGTGCTTGATGCCGTCCTGGCTGGTCTGCGTACCGACGGGCGCACTGGCGGCCGCTTGCGTGCCCGCGCTGCTGCCGGACGTCCCGTCACCTTCGCCACCGCAGCCGAATAGAGCAAGCGAAATCAGCGCAACTGCCGCATACCGCTGAGAAAACCGGCCGACCTTGCCGCGCGAATCTGCTGCAGCGGGCACTTCCCGCACATTGCTTGCACCACGTTCTGTTTTCATTATCCCGACCTCGTCAAATCTATTTAATGTTCAACACGGCGGTGCATATCTACGCCTTCCAAATTTTTACCAAAGACGGGAATAGACTGGTCTACAACGTATTGCACAACCGGTCATCTTCCCGATAAAAACCCTGATGGCGAATGCCAACCGCCAAGGCGAGACTACCATCGCTTTTTGAGCCCGAATGACGGGTGAGGTTAATTGAAGTTTTTTTGAGTGAACCAAATCGATTTTGAAGTATTGATTTGTATTTCTTTCAAAAACTCTATTCACCGAAGTTGCAGCGGCAATGTTTGAGAAGGCAGGCGAGCGTTTCTCGCATGATTGACGTGGCGCTGAAGGCCAGAGCGGCGGGGCCATGCCCCATCAAAAAGAAAGCCCCAGGCAGCTTGTAACCGCCCGGGGCTTCTTGACCGCGCTTCACGGAGGCACGTGAATCATGGCTATCGGCAAGTTTATCGGATCAACGCCCTCCAACGAACGTTGATGAGATTAATTGAACAATGCGCGCATCACTGCCATAAAGTATTCATCATTCAGTGCGCCAAGCGATTTAATAACGCGATCGCGATATTGAATGACCGTTGATCGAACAAGAAGAGCGCGTACCGAGGCCGGTCAATACGGAAGACGCCTGCGGCATTCGATGTGTTTTTCTCCAGTCAGGTGGACGATGTCTCGGATGCACGTGGCTTGGCGGCGGAGGTTGTCGCTGCGGTCGCTTCGGGCAGTACGGCCGCCTTCTGGTGGCTTGAGCCGGAGCCGGTGCTGACTGGCTGCTGCACACGCGGCCCGACAGATCGCGGCTTGGCCTTGCGCTGCCCAAACAGCTTGCTGGACAGACTGCCGGACTTTTTGGGAGCAGAAGCAATGCCGGCCTTCGCATCCATTTGCTGTTTCAGTCGCTCCAGATGCGCGCGGGTGTCGTCGGGTCGCGAGCGCGGCGGAGACATGGCCAGCATGTCGGCAAGCGACGGAGATCGCTGCTCGCGCGGCGGGACGGAAACCGGTTCGCGGTCAGCCTCTTCGTGCGCCGGCTCGATTTCGGATCGCGCACCTTGCACGCTCTGATACAGCGGCGTGCCCGATGACCCCTGGCGCTGCATCGGGCGAGGCGATGGAGGCACGCCGGTTGGGACATGAGTCGCCGCCGGAGGCTCTGGTGTGCTCTGATCTTCCTTCAACTGCGCTTCATACTCCTTGAGCAGCTTGGCGTCGATCGTATCGAACACGATCTGCCGCTCGACCTTGAGCCCGGTGTTCTGCGTCAAGCGCAGCCCCGCGTTGACGTTGAATCCGTCAGCCTCACTGTATTTTTCATAAGCGCGCAAGCCAATCGGCATCCAGGAGTTGGGGGCGTTGATCGTCTTGGTGTATGACGCGGCAAGCTGCTCGTGCAGCTTTGTCTCGCTTTGCGGCGTCACCAGCGAAAGCTGCTGCAGATGGTTGAGCGTTTTCGCAGCGTCCGCGGTGAGTGCCCGGCGCACAAAGAAGGCGTTGTATGGGGTGTCCAGCAGACGCGCGGTATCGAGATTGTCATTGACGGCCTTGAGCCCCTTTGCCTGGCCGCCATCCGGATCGTTCCGGTGCGGATAGGCAAAGAACTTGACCCACTCCTGCTTGGTCGCTTCGACATACCGGGCGTAGTCGTGGAAGCTGTCGAATTCGAAATCGGCCACGGACTTTGTCGGCAGCACATTGTCCCGATCGATCGCCAGGCGCAGCTTCACGTTCGTGCCGCGCTCTTTGACCACCGCGCCACCACCGAACAGATCGGCCGAGGTGTTGCCGATCGTGCCCGTCACTGCTGACGTAGTGAGCCCAAGATTGATCTTGTGCCGGCTCAGTTTTTGCTCGCGCAGGTTAGCAATCCGGTATGTGCCGGTGGCGTCGAGCTGCTTGAATGTCGACAGCCATTGCTTCTCGAACGAGTAGCCGAGGCTTGTGCCGAGGGCGCCTGTCTCCTGCCTGCTCGCGCGGTGTTGGCTGGGGTTCAGAAGCTTGCTGACGGATACGCCGATCCCCACCGACATCTCGCTGCGATGCGCGCGCGTCTTCTGGTTGATCCAACTGATCGAAAGATCCTTCTCGGCGTAGAACTCGCTGGCAAAGGCGTGGAAAAGCGCGTCGGCGTCGGGCATGCCCTCTGGCGAGCGGCGCCGGGCATCCGCGGCCGAGAACATGAAGTCGGTAACGCGCGAGAACAGCGCGCGGACCTCCGCATCTTTAGCCGCCGTCCGGCGCGGGATGCGGACCATGATGCCGGTGGCATCCGTGCGCTCGTGCTCGTACGGATTCACATCAACGTTGGCGCCGGTGCGGCAGCATTTAAACAGCTTGGCGCCAAAGAAGCACCCCGCGCCGATGCGCCCACGGTGGCGCTTTTCCGTGCCGATAAACAGCTCGGCGGCGTGGACGGGGTACGACATGGAGACCGCCGCTTCACGCCCCTTCTCATAGCGCAGATCGACACGGGCATTGCCGGCAACCGGAACGCCAAGCAACCGCTTCTTCGCTTTGACAAGCGCCTTGGTAATGCCCTTGGTACTGAACCCTCCGGTGGTGCCGCGGCTGAACCGGACGGTGTTTCCACCGGGAATCGTCTTCAGGTAGTCCACCAGCATGGCACGCACGCTGTGCTGCGATCTGTCAGGCGGGGCAAGCGGCGGCGCCGTGGCAATTTTTCGAGCGGCTTCCATTGCCTTCTGGAATGGCTCGGCCCGCTCGACGTTCAGGAAGTTCGCCAGCGCATGCAGGTCTTCAAAGCCAAGGCGGACATTGCCAAGATGCTGCCGGACGTTTGCAATCGCCTGTTCCAGGGCCTCCGGAGAGCCCGACGTCACCTTGTGTGCGGCGTCTTCAGTGAACTTGCGAATACGCTGCTCGACATCTTGCGGCAACGCTGCGGGCGAGAATTCGCGGCCGAGCACCAGTTGATGCCCCTGGCGTGCGGCCTGGTGTTCGGGCATCCAGTCATCAAGCGCGACCCGCAGGGCGATCCACTGGCAATGGGTGTCACTCAACGCATTCGGGCGATGGCCCCCCCCTTCTCCGGCGCCAGTCTCAGCGGGCGGGGTGCTACCGCAAAGGCGTTCCATCTCGACAGCGACGGCCTGCACCACCTCGTTGACCGCCGGTTTCGCGAGCTCGGCCATCAACGCTTTCTGCTCGTTCGCCAAGACAGCGCGATCGCCCTGCGCCATGCCATTGCGCGCGGCGGAGAGCGGCGATTTGTGGTTGCTTGGTAATGTCGCGTGCCGGTCGTCGTCCATGCGGTCGACCCATGCAAGCGACTTGAACAGGCGAGCCTTGAACTGGCTCAATTCGGAACCCGGTGCATCGTCGGTGAAGCCGTTGCGCCATGCGACCAGATCACTCTTGTCGGCGGCGCTCAAGGTTGCCGGACCTACACCGTGGATGAGCTTGGCGCTTGCGTCGCTGACGCGCTGGGCGAAGTTCGCGGCGCTCGACACGGCCTCATGCGGAGCGAGCCGCGCAGCAATCAGCGCCTCCGGGGTCGGCTTGGCCTTCAGCGCATCGGCAATCACAGCGCCGGCCTGCAGATGGATTCGCAGGTTGCCTTGATCAGTGGCGCCAAGATTGCGGTTGCCCGTGGCGGCGAGCATGGCCTCGAAATTGCCGGTGGTTGCGGCATGCTGTAAAGCGCCCCACGCAACGGCCCGCCCCGATTCGGCATGCTTGAGCTGCTGGTCGTGTGCGTGCAGGTGGGCCGGCGTCGAAACAACCGAGATCATCGCCTCCTGCGCCTCGCGTATTTTCTCGACGGTGTGGGTGGAGACTTCAACCGCACCCTTTTGCCCGTGCGCAGGCGGTTGCGAGCCGATTTCATCGGCCACCGCTTCGAGCGTGGCCAGGCATGCGGCAGCCGCCTCGGCGTTGCGCGCATCGAACTGCGCGTGGCTGTCGCGCACACCCGGCCAATCGGCGAGGGCCTGCGGCGCATGTCGTGCCGCCCCGCGCATGGCGATGGGGAAATCGCGCACCGTCTGGATGAAAGCCTGCAGCGTCTTGACGTCGATCGCGTGTGACGGCGCCGAAGACTCACCACCCGAACCTGCGGCCGTGGTGCACCGGTTTGCCATCAAGGCCTCGCGCGTCTGCTCCAGCGCGCCACGCAGGCCAAGGATATGAGTGTCGCGCGATGTCTCGGAATGCGTTTTCGCGTTACCGATTTCAGCGCCCAGGTCCGCATGCTTCAGGTAAGAAAAGACGTCGCCATTGAGCGTTGTGGCGTTATCCGGGTCGAGGCGTTCCTTGGCCGATACGAGCGCCAGCGATACCGCCATGGCGACGGCGGGCGAGTGCGCCGCAGCCATCTCCTGCACTCCCGCAACGAATGCCGCCGGTTCGCTGCTGACCTTCGCAGCCAGCGCTTGCCCTTGCGCAGACTCCCAGTAGGCAATGACATCATCGACGTGTTCCAGCGCCTGAGCCGGTTTCGGCTGGCCACCGTGGAGACTGGCGCTGGCATTAGTGATCGCCGAAATCTGGGTGCGCAGCCCTGACATGGCTTGATTGAGCGCCTGCTCCGTTCGACGTGCCGAACCCGAAGGACTACCGGGCTGCGGCGCGTCCCCGCGCGCGGCGGCCATCCGCTCGGCAGATTGCTTGACGTGCGCGAAATCACGCAACGTGGTCGGTCTGCCAGCCCGCGAGTGGGCGCTGAACGGCGTGTTCCAGTCGAGTCGGCTCGCGCCGTCCTTCGTTACGCAACTGAATGTGCTCTTGACTTGCGCACGCAATGCTTGCCCTACCCGCTTCATTACGCCGACGTCAGCCTGCGGTGTGCCCGGCAGCGCGGGCGGGGCAGGCGGGGCCTTCTTCAAACCGGCAAGTTCGCCACGCTGGCGAGACGCCTGTCTGGCAGGTGTGGATGGCGTAGCCGTCTCGCCCGTCACCGCCTGTGACGACGAAGATGTTGAGGCAGGGGCGCGGGACGAGATGCGGGGCAGTTTGAGTGGCATGGGTCAGCAGAGCGCATTGAACCAGGTTGGAACGCGTTCAAGTCTGCTTGCACCAAGGTGAGGCCGGCGTACACCGTCCGAATATGCGGCATCGAAAGCGAAGTTTGGTGGGCCACCGAGGTTGAACGCGCAACCCAGCGGCACACCGAAGCGGGAGATGCGCTTGGTGGCCCTGCGACGCACTCAGTTCCGTAGCGGTGGAAGATTGATGCCTGCATCACGCAAGCGCTGCCACACCTTTTCTTTGTAGACAAAGAGCGGTGAACTGCGCGACGGAGCCTTGTTGGAGAGCGAGAGACTCAGCGGGTTGCGTGCGTCGCCGTTTTCGTAGTCGAAGCGCGCACCCAACTCGATCAGGCACCAGACCACATCCCAGTCCATACCCAGAGCAGCCTTCGTAATGATGGGATCATGGGAGCGGTCGCGCGCATCGAGATCTGCACCAAACGATTTCATCACCTGCAGGCCCTCAATGTCGTGCGAGTTTACAAACCGCATCAGCACTGGGTCCCCATTGGGGCGACGGGTGTCGGGACGACCACCAGCTTGAAACACGGCCATCATGATCTGTCGCCCGTGAGGCTTGGCGCGGAAGTTTTCAACGGCCAGGCCGACTGGCGACGCGCCGTCCTTCGCGATTGCATTGGGATCAGCGCCAGCGTGTAGCAGCGTCAGCACTGATTCCATCTTTTGACGATCGACCGCAATCATCAATGGCGAGACGCCCTGTTTGCTGACGGCGTTGATCGACGCGCCATTGGCAAGGGCACGCGCTATCGCCGAGGGGTCGTTCACGCGGATGGCTTCCTCAAGAGCAGCGTCCGGACCGGAGATGAAGTACACGGGGCGTGTAGAGGGCGTGGCGGCGTAGCTGGGGAAAGCGGCCAAACAAGCGATGAAGGCTGCGCCACCCAGCGTTGCGGCAACAATGGCGCGAAGCTGCGGCGTATGCGTCATGGACGACTCTCCAGAGTCACCGGCCGCAATGTGCGTCTCAGTTTCGGCCGGCGGGATGTAGCCCATGGGCTGAAGCATTCGGATGTCGTTCATTTAGCGCGCCTATTGCAGGGTGGTCTGGCTCCTGCGGCGCCCATTAATGTATCGCTTTTTGTTTAGTCTCCATTTGAATGCTTCGATCTGAAATCACGCTGCACCACTGACAGCATCGTTAGGATGCATCGGGCATGTATGCACAACTCGTGACCAGCAGCCGTCATCTGTACTGGTTGCACATCACGATTCACCAACGGAACGCTCGCCCATTTCTCCAACGACTGAATTTGCCTGGACAAGGCCGGTTGTGAAAGACAGCGCTTGCGTGCGGCGTGGGAAAAGCTTCGTGTTCCCTCAAGCGCAATAAGTGCCTCCAGCCATTTCATTTGCATCGTCGAAACAAACTGCGCCAGTGATGATCAGGGAATGGGATCTCAAGCAGAAGCGGAAACGCACTCCGACGGCGTCTCACTGGCCAACGGCAGATTCTCGGGCAGGGCCAGGCCCACACAATGTCGCGCCAGCACGGCGGTGGGATCCACCAGCACGACGGATTTGCCGTTGGCCAGCGCAAACGCCGTCGTTTCTTCGTAGATGAGCGGCAGTTCGGTGCAGCCGAGGATGATCACCTTGGCGCCGGCCAGTGCGAGGTGCTCGATCGCCTCGCGCAATGACTCGCGACATGCACCATCGACATAGCCGGCCTTCACACCATGCTCGCCGTAGATTGCGGACATGACGCGTTCCTGGAACGGGTCCGTGGGCGCCATCAACGTGATACCGGCTGCCTGGGCAGCCTCGTGATAGACGCCGCTTGCGATCGTGCCGGAGGTTGCCAGCAATCCCACCGGCCGCACGGTGCCGTACTGCGAACGGATAAAAGCGATCGTTTCTGTCAGCATGTTCACGATCGGGATCGCCAAGTAAGGCTGAATGTCCTGGACGAACGCGTGTGCTGTATTGCATGGAATAGCAATTGCGCTCGCGCCCTCAGATTCGAGCCGCTTGCACGTCGCGTAGAGACTGACTGTCGGGTCAGCCTCCTGATGCAGCAAGTGTGCGGTGCGGTCTGGAATCTGAGGGTTCTGCTCCACGACCATCTTGATGTGGTCTTGGTCTCGGCTCGCTGGCGTGCTGCGTACAACTTTGTCCATGAAATCAACCGTGGCTGCCGGACCGACACCGCCGACGATACCCAGCTTGAATACACGGCGTGGCCCCGATGCAGTGAATGACACCGCGTGCTCGGCATAGATGGCGTTGCCGTCCAGCACGGGGTAGCCGCGGCGCTGCAGCACCTGGCAAACCAGCGACAGCTCAGTCACCCCCGGAAGGATCCACTCCACGCCCTGCCGCTGCAGGCTTTCGCATGCATGTGCGAGGTGCTCGACGGCGTGGCCTTCCAGCTTGCCTGCCTTGACACCGTCCTCGCCGTAGATGGCGTTCATGACGAAGGCTTGGTCGAGGCCGCCGGGATAGACGATGTCGTAGCGATCTGCAAAGTACCGCTCGAACAAGCCGGATCGCCGCACAAAATCCGACGCGACCACACCCAGCACGGCGCCTTTGGTGGCGATGCGGTCCACGTGCCGCCGCAACGCCGCCATCATGTCGACAATGGGTACAGTCAGCTCGCTCTGCAGTTCCTCGCGAAAGGTGTGGCTGGCGAAGCATGGCAGCAGGATGGAGTTCACCCCTCGCTGCGCAAGCGACTGGCACATCTGGAATACGTACAGCTTGCGTGCCGTCATGCTGCACGTCACATTCAGTGGTGCACGCACATCTCGAAACGGATGCTGCTCGAATAGGAAGTGGAAGGCATCCTGCTCAGCCAGCACGGGCTCGCTACGTACCAGTTTGAAGAACAGATCGGCGCCGGCCAGCGACCCGAGTCCACCAATCACGCCAAATGTGTGCTGTTTCATGGTTGTCCCCCAACCGTCACACCGAAGGCGTGGCCGAGGTTGCGTGGCGGGGCTCCAGCTCGCGCGGTTGCTCCGCCTGTTCGTACTTCGCCACCACGGCGGTGGCCAGGCTGTTGCCGATCACGTTGGTAGCCGTGCGGCCCATGTCGAAGAACTGGTCGATACCGATGATCAGCAGCAGACCCGCTTCCGGCAGGTGGAACATCGGTAGCGTGGCCGCCACCACCACCAGCGAGGCACGCGCCACGCCGGCCATCCCCTTGCTCGTGAGCATCAGCACCAGCAGCAGCGTGACCTGCTGGGTGAAGCTCATTTGAATATTGTAGGCCTGCGCGATGAACAACACCGCGAACGCCTGGTACATCATCGAGCCATCCAGGTTGAACGAATACCCCAGCGGCAGCACGAAGCTGGAGATGCGCTTGGGCACACCAAAGCGGTCCAGCGCCTCGATCGTCTTCGGGTAAGCGGATTCGCTGCTTGCGGTAGCAAACGCCAGCAGCG